>Ga0310810_10000002_pt1 | contig 902846 bp, 798 predicted proteins | sample NCmetagenome_FD_207641 | JGI IMG/M metagenome (GOLD analysis project Ga0310810, IMG submission 207641) | Soil microbial communities from experimental microcosm in Duke University, North Carolina, United States - NC | ecosystem: Engineered > Artificial ecosystem > Soil microcosm > Unclassified...
GAACTCGGAAGTGAAACGCAGCTGCGCCGATGGTAGTGTGGCTTGCCATGCAAGAGTAGGTCACCGCCAGGGACCTTATGCAACACATCAAACCCCCTCCAAAAGAGGGGGTTTTTTGTTGCCTTGCCGCCAGTGCGGACTCGGCGGAGACGGAAGCTTCTCCCAAAAGCAGGGGACGTTGACGCACGGTCACGAAAATGACCGAACGCGGAGCAAAAAAAAGCGAAGGGTCTCCCCTTCGCTTCTTAGCGGCAGCGCTTTTGCGTCAGTCCAGGGCGTAGCCGAATTGATCCGCGAACTCGGCCACGAACTCGTCCCGGGTGAACCGCTGGTTCTGCGTGCCCGGGTGCTCCACCTTAAGCGCACCCATCAAGGATGCCATGCGTCCGACCGTAGGCCAGTCGCGCCCCTGCATGATCCCGAGGATCAGTCCTGCCCGGTAGGCGTCGCCGCAGCCGGTCGGATCGACCACCTGACGCTCCCGTGCCGGCGGAATGGCATGTACTTCACTGCCTGCGTGAATGGTCGAGCCCCTGGGACCCTGCGTGACGATGTACGCGCTGACGCGTGAGGCGATTTCCGCCGCCGACCAGCCCGTGCGCGTCTGCAGCAGCTGCGACTCGTAGTCATTGACGATGACGTAGGTGGATTTCTCCACCATGGCGCGAAACTCGGCGCCGTCGAATAGCGGCATGGCCTGGCCCGGATCGAAAATGAAAGGCACGCCACGCGCCGCAAACTCGTCTACGTGTTGAAGCATCGCCTCGCGACTGTCTGGCGCGACAATGGCGAAGGTGATGTCCGGAATGTCGCGCACATGGTTCTCGTGGGCGCTCGACATCGCCCCCGGGTGGAATGCGGTGATCTGGTTGTTGTCCAGGTCGGTCGTGATGAAGCATTGCGGCGTGAACTGGTCAGCGTACTCGCGCACGTGATCCAGGCGAATGCCACAGTCGACCAAGTGCTGACGGTAGGGCGCAAAGTCCTGCCCGACCGCCGCGACCGGCAGCGGATCGGCGCCGAGCAACTTGAGGTTGTAGGCGATATTGCCCGCACAGCCACCGAACTCGCGGCGCATGCGCGGCACGAGGAATGACACATTGAGGATGTGTACCTGGTCCGGCAGGATGTGGTTCTTGAACTGGTCCTGGAACACCATGATGGTGTCGTAGGCCAGCGATCCGCAGATAACGGCTGACATGATGCTTGGGCGCCCCGGCAGGATGTTCGGGCCGCACGCGAGGCGACCCATCAGATGCGCGGAGCGCAGCTCCGGCAAAGACTCGAATCGTACCGGGATCGATGCGCGTTGGCGACTTCCAGCCACCGAACAATGTTCTCTGGCTGTCGAGAAAAGTGCTCATATCATCCCGTCGCGCAAGGGATTCTTAACGTTACAGTCCTTGCGCACCCCCGCTGCGCTGACTAGACTGGCGCGCTTACTTTTTAGCCAGTCGGACACGCGGCGACCCCATGTTCAAGAAGTTTCGCGGGATCTTTTCCAACGACATCTCCATCGACCTCGGCACGGCCAACACGCTCATCTACGTGCGCGGTCAGGGGATCGTGCTCAACGAGCCGTCGGTGGTCGCCATTCGCCAGGACCGCGGGCCGGGCGGTCCGCGGACCGTGGCCGCCGTCGGCGGAGACGCCAAGCGCATGCTTGGTCGCACACCGGGCAACATCGCCACGGTGCGCCCGATGAAGGACGGCGTCATCGCCGACTTCACGATGACTGAGGCGATGCTGCAGCACTTCATCAAGCAGGTGCACAAGTCGCGCATGCTGCGGCCGAGCCCGCGCGTGCTGGTGTGCGTCCCGTGCGGCTCGACCCAGGTGGAGCGCCGCGCCATCAAGGAGTCGGCCGAGGGCGCAGGTGCACGCGACGTGTTCCTGATCGAGGAACCGATGGCTGCTGCCATCGGCGCCGGCATCCCGGTGCATGAGGCGCGCGGTTCGATGGTGCTGGACATCGGTGGTGGCACGTCCGAAGTGGCGGTGATCTCCCTCAACGGCATCGTTTATTCGCAGTCGGTGCGTGTCGGCGGCGATCGTTTCGACGAGGCGATCATCAATTACGTCCGCCGCAACCACGGCACGCTGATCGGCGAGTCCACGGCCGAGCGCATCAAGTTGCAGATCGGCTGCGCCTTCCCGCAGAGCGACGTCAAGGAGATCGAGATCTCCGGGCGCAATCTCGCCGAGGGCGTGCCGCGCATGTTCACGATCAACTCGAACGAAATTCTCGAAGCGTTGCACGAGCCGCTTGCCGGCATCGTGGCGGCGGTGAAGTCGGCGCTCGAGCAGACGCCGCCCGAACTGTGCTCTGACGTTGCTGAGCGCGGCATCGTGCTGACCGGCGGCGGTGCGCTGCTGCGCGATCTGGACCGGCTGATCTCCGAGGAAACCGGCCTGCACGTGCAGGTGGCGGACGATCCGCTCACGTGCGTGGCTCGCGGTGGCGGCAAGGCGCTGGAACTGATCGACCAGCACGGCAGCGATTTCTTCGCCCCCGAGTGACTGCGGCCGGGCCGCGCGTCCGATCGTCGGCGCTCGTCGCGCTCCGACATGCGGCGCCAACTCGCTCAGGGAGTAATGGCCGGTGACGCAGTGCGCTTGCACGAAATATAGGTGGGTTTCATGCCGCTGACCCGCGAGGAATCCTCGCCGCTGTTTGCCGGCACCGTGGCCGGCACGCTGCGACTGCTGGCGTACCTGGCGTTGGCGATGGTGCTGATGGTGCTCGACCACCGCAATGGCTGGACCTGGCGCGTGCGTTACGCGACCGCCATCGTGGTGGAGCCGCTGTATCGACTCGCTGGCGCACCGAGCGCGGGGCTGCATGCGCTGACCATCGCCTTTGCCGAGCGCAAGACGCTGACCGAGCAGAACCAGCGCCTGCGCGAGGACCTGCTGCTGGCCAACGCGAAACTCAATCGCATGGCGGCCGTGGCAGAGCAGAACGTGCGACTGAAGGAGCTGCTCGATACCCAGCACAGCCTCGAGCTCAACGTGCAACTGGCCCGCGTCGTCGGCGTCGACCTCGGGCCCGCACGCCACCGCCTGATGCTGAGCGCCGGCGCCAACAACGGGGTCAGCGTGGGGCAGCCGGTGATCGACGCCCACGGCGTCATGGGTCAGGTCATGCACGTGTTGCCCAGTACCTCGGTGGTGATGCTGATCACCGATCCGGCCCATGCGTTGCCGGTGACCATCGAACGTACCGGCCTGCGCACCGTGGCCTACGGAGCACGCGACGGCGACGCGCTGAGCCTGCCGGATATCCCCATGGCCGCCGATGTACGGGTGGGCGATCGCATGCTCACGTCTGGGCTGGGCGGACGCTTCCCCCCGGGCTTTCCGGTAGGCACGATCCGCCGTGTGCAGCCCTCGGCGACCGGCATGTTCCTCGAGGCGAGCGCCAGCCCCAGCGCCGACATCGACCGCAGTGAAGACGTGCTTTTGCTGCACGACCAGGCCGAGCCGATCGGCCCGCCACCGCCGGCGGTGCCCGCCGGCCCTCCGGCGGAGCTCGCGCCCGCGCCGGCCGGCCAGCCATCCGCTGCGGCCGCGGCCGTATCAGGAGCGACACCATGAGCCGCCATCGTCTTGCGGTGTTCTGGTTCAGCGCCACCCTGGCTGCAGCCCTGTTGATGATGCTGGTGCCGCTGCCGGCGGTGCTGAAGCCGTTCAAGCCGTACTGGCCGGCCCTGGTGCTGCTGTACTGGTCGCTCGAATCCGGCGATCGGGTGAACCTGGGCATGGCTTTCCTGATCGGCCTGTTTGCCGATCTGCTCGATGGCGTGCTGCTGGGCGAACAGGCGCTGCGGCTCACGGCGCTGGTGTTTATCGCGTTGCGCTTCCGCTCGCGGCTGCGGTTCTTCCCGATGTGGCAGCAAACGCTGGCGGTGCTGGCGCTGCTGCTCAACGATCGCGTGCTTTTGTTGGTGGTGCGCATCTTTGCCGGTGATGGCGTGCCGCCGCCAAGCTGGTGGCTGTCGCCGCTGGTGGGCGCTGCGCTCTGGCCGTTCCTGTTCCTGCTGCTGGATGACCTGCGCATGCGTCTGCGCATTTCCTAGGGGCGGGCATGATCAGTCGCCGTACCAGCCGCCTGCGCCGTGCGATCAAGGATCCGCGTGGCGAAGCGGCGTTGTTTCGCCGTCGCGCCATCGCCGGATTTGCGCTGATCCTGCTCGGTCTGCTGGCGCTGGTGGGGCGCTATGCGTTCCTGCAGGTGCTGCATCACGATGAATTCGCCACCCGCTCGGAGGCCAACCGAGTCAAGCCTCGCGCAATTCCGCCGGCGCGCGGCCTGATCTACGACCGCAACGGTGTGCTGCTGGCGGACAACGTGCCTGCGTTCCGGCTCGAGGTGGTACCCGAGCAGGTGCCGGACATGAAAGCGATGCTGGCGCAGATCGTTCACGTGGTGCCGCTCGACGATGACGACATCGGCGCGTTTCGCAAACAGCTGGCGCAAAGCCGACGCTTTGAAAGCGTGCCGCTGAAGCTGCACCTCTCCGAGGACGAGATCGACCGCTTCGCGGTGAACCGCTGGCGCTTTCCTGGGGTGGACGTGGTGCCCTACCTGACCCGCCGCTATCCGTTCGGCGCCCGCTTCGCGCACGTCATCGGATACGTCGGTCGCATCGACAGCAACGACCTGCAGCGGCTGGATCCGGTGCGCTACAAAGGCACCAGCCACGTCGGCCGCATCGGCCTGGAGCGGTCTTACGAGGACATCCTGCACGGCACCCCGGGCTACGAGCTGGTGGAGGTCAACGCCGACGGACGGACCCAGCGGGTACTCGAGACGCATCCGCCGGTGCCAGGCAAGAACCTCTACCTGAGCATCGACGTGCGCCTGCAGAAAGCGGCCGAAGAAGCGTTCGCCGGACGTCCGGGGGCGGCGGTGGCGATCGACCCGCGCAACGGGCAGGTGCTGGCGATGGTCAGCGTGCCCAGCTTCGATCCCAACCTGTTCGTCAACGGCATCAGCTCCGCCGATTACCGCGCCCTCACCACCGATCCGGAGAAGCCGCTCTACAACCGTGCCCTGCGCGGGGTCTATCCCCCCGGTTCGACGGTGAAGCCGCTGGTCGGCCTGGCCGGCCTGGAATACGGCATCCGGACGCCGCAGGACACCGTGGTTTCCACCGGCACGTTCTACATTCCCGGGCAGCAGCGCGGTTATCGCGACGACCAGCGCGGAGGCGTCGGCCGGGTCGACCTAGCGGCGGCGATCGAGCAGTCGGTCAACACTTACTTCTACAAGCTTGCGCTCGACCTGGGCATCGACCGCCTCAGTGCCTACATGCGCAAGTTCAGTTTCGGCAAGACCACCGGCATCGACCTGATCGGCGAGTCCGACGGAGTGGTGCCGTCGCGCGACTGGAAGATGGCGCACTCGCACCAGCCCTGGTACCCGGGCGAGACCGTGATCGCGGGCATCGGACAGGGATACTGGGCCGTGACGCCGCTGCAGCTCGCCCACGCGATCGCCACCTTCGCCGGCCATGGCGTGCCCTACGCGCCGCGGTTGGTGATGGCGACCCAGGCCGGCGTGGAAAGCGCACCCCGCCCGCTGCCCAACCCGCCGACGGGGCCGAGCGTAATCAGCTCGCCGGCGTACTGGAGCGCGGTGGATGAAGGCATGCAGCGGGTGATGTACGGCGCCAAGGGCACCGGACGCTCGCTGACCGTGGGGTTCCCGTATCGCCTCGCCGGCAAGAGCGGCACCGCGGAGCGGTTTTCGCGTACCACCAACGCCTACGACGACCGCAGCAACCTCGCCTACCTGGCCAGCCGCAGCCGCGCCTGGTTCGAGGTCTACACGCCGGCGGATGATCCGCAGATCGCCGTGGTCGCGGTACTGGAGGCCGGCGCCTGGGGCGCCACTTCGGCCGGGCCGATCACCCGCCACGTGCTCGATGCGTGGATCGCTGCCAAGGGCGCGAAGGCTCCGCCCTTCACCCCGTTCCGCGACGCCTCGCTGGGCAACACCCTGCCCAGCCCGGAGGACCTCCCGGCCGAGGTCGCACCCACCAATGCACAGCGCGCGGACGATCTTCCGTCCGATCCCCCGTCCGACCCTCCGTCCGATCCCCCGAATGACCCGCCGGCCGCCCCCCCGCGCGAACAACCCGGCGGAGACACGCCATGATCGCCTCGCTCTACACGCGCTTTCGTCGCTTTGCGCGCCGGCTGATGACACGCCCGCGCATCGATCTGCCGCTGGCGGCCGGCCTGATGCTGCTGGCCGGGGCCGGTCTGGTGACGCTGTACAGCGCCGGCGATCGCAGCCTTTCGCTGGTGGGCGGGCAGGCCGCGCGGTTCGTCATGGGCGCGGTGCTGCTGCTGGTGGTTTCCCGCATTCCGCCACCCACGCTGCGAACCTGGACGCCCTGGCTCTATGCCGGCAGCACCGCGCTACTGGTGCTGGTGGCGGTGTTGGGGGAGGGCCGTGGTGCCTATCGCTGGCTGGACCTGGGCGTGATGCGGTTCCAGCCGTCGGAGCTGCTCAAGCTCACCATGCCGATGATGGTGGCCTGGTACCTCCATCCGCGGCAGCTGCCGCCGGGATGGAAGGACATCGCCATGGTCGGCGCACTGATCGCGATTCCCGCCGGCCTGATCGCCGAGCAGCCGGATCTCGGCACCGCGTTGCTGGTCGCCGGCGCCGGTGCGTTCGCGCTGTTCCTGTCGGGCATGGCGTGGTGGCGCATCGGTGCCCTGCTCGGTGCGGCTGCCGCGATGGTGCCGGTCGGCTGGCACTTCATGCACCAGTACCAGCGCGACCGCGTGATGACCTTGCTCAACCCGGAGTCCGATCCGCTGGGCAACGGCTGGCACATCATCCAGTCGCAGATCGCCGTGGGCTCCGGCGGCGTGTTCGGCAAGGGCTGGCAGCACTCCACCCAGTCGAGGCTCGACTTCCTGCCCGAGCACACCACCGATTTCATCTTCGCGGTGTTCTCCGAGGAGTTCGGGCTGGTGGGCGTGATCGGCATCCTGGTGCTGTACGCCTTCATCATCGGGCGCTGCCTTTGGATCGCGATGGAGGCCCGCGACACCTATTCGCGACTGCTTGCCGGTGCCATCGCCATGAGCTTCTTCGTCTACGTGCTGGTCAACGGCGGGATGGTGGCGGGCATGCTGCCGGTGGTCGGCGTGCCGATGCCGCTGATCAGCTATGGCGGCACCTCCGCGGTGTCGCTGCTGACCGGTTTCGGGGTGCTGATGTCGATCCACGCCAACCGCAAGATGCACGACTGAACCGCGCCCGCGGCACGCCTCGCGCGAGCCCTGGAGCGGGCCGGGGCGCATGTTAGGCTCTCGCGGATCATTCTTCGTGCGAACCGCCCACCGATGACTGTGCTGCCCGCGTCCCCCTTGCCCCGCTTTCTTGTTGCGTGCGGGGTGCTGCTCGGCCTCTGCTCCACGCCGCTTGCCGCGCAGACCCATCCCGGGCAGGCGGCGCTGGTACGCGAAGTGGCACGCGACACCGGCAAGAGTCCCGCCGCGTTGAACGCGCTGCTCGATGGCGCCACCCGCCAGCAAAGCATCCTCGATGCCATCAGCCGTCCCGCCGAAGCCAAGCCATGGAGGGACTACCGGCCGATCTTCATGACCGGGCGCCGCATCGATGACGGCGTCGCCTTCTATCGCGAACACCGCGCGTTGCTCGAGCAGATCGGCCGCCAGTACGGGGTGGCGCCGGAGTACATCGTGGCGATCATCGGCGTGGAGACCAACTACGGCCGCCTGAGCGGCAAGTACAAGGTGCTCGACGCGCTGGTCACGCTGGGCCTGTACTACCCGCCGCGTGCGCCGTTCTTCCGCGAGCAGCTGAAGGTGTTGCTGGAGCTGCCGCCGAACCATCTTGCCGGTCCCGTCGACACGTTGCTCGGTTCGTACGCCGGCGCACAAGGCTGGGGACAGTTCATGCCCTCGAGCATCCGCGATTTCGCCGTCGACCAGGATCACGACGGGCGCATCGATCTGCGCGATTCGCTGCCGGACATCTTCGCCAGCGTGGCCAATTATTTCGTCCAGCACGGCTGGGTCAGCGGCGGCCCGGTGGCGATGCGAGCGCAGCCGGATGCATCGGCCCGGCCGGTCGAGGTCAAGGACAGCAAGCCGCAGTGGCCGCTGGAGCAACTCGAAGCCTGGGGCTATGCGCCGCTGGCGCCAGCCAACCCGGGTGAGCCGAGCAGCCTGCAGACGCTGCAGGGCGCCAACGGCCCGGAATACTGGTTCACCTTCCAGAACTTCTACGTCATCACGACCTACAACCGCAGTCCGCTCTATGCCATGGCCGTGCACCAGCTGGCGCAGGCCATCGCCGACGGGGTGAAGCAGGCGGATCGCGCACGATGAGTCGGGCGCGCTGGCTGGCGGCAGCGGCCGTGCTCGCAGTATTGCTCGCCGGCTGCGCCGGCCATCCGGCCCGGCCGGGGCATCGTTCTGCCGGTGCGCGGCCCGCTGCGACGGCGGGAGCCGCCTCAGCACGCCATGCCGATGGCGTTCGCGACGACCTCAGCAAGGACCAGCGCAGCCGCTACCGGGATGGCAACGACAGCGTGCCTTCCGGCCCGCCTCCGGACCTGAGCCGGCTGGCCGAGCCGGTGCCCCACGTGGAGCCGCGTTCGGCTTACGGCAACAAGTCGCCCTACACCGTGCTGGGGCACACCTACCGCGTGCTGCCCAGCGCCAAGGGCTACGTCGAGCGGGGCATCGCCTCGTTCTACGGCAACAAGTTCCACGGCTACAAGACCTCGAGCCTGGAGAACTACGACATGTACCAGTTCTCCGCCGCACACAAGACGTTGCCGCTGCCGAGCTATGCGCGGGTCACCAACCTGGCCAACGGCAAGAGCGTGATCGTGCGCATCAACGATCGCGGCCCGTTCCACGCCAACCGGCTGATCGACCTGTCGTACGTGGCTGCGGTAAAGATCGGCGTGTGGCCCGGCGGCACCGGCATGGTCGAGGTACGGGCGATCGATCCGGCCGATCCGGACGCCTCGCCTGCGGCCAGCGCCACGGCCCATGCGCCGCCCGCGGGCGGGGCCGCGGAACCCGCCGTCGTTTCGCCGGTCCCTGTGCCTGGCGGGGCGTCGGCGATCTACCTCCAGGTCGGTGCGTTTTCCGATCAGGGCAACGCCGACCGGCTGGCCCAGCGGCTGCGCGAGGCGAACATCGGGCCGGTGCAGATCAGCGACAAGCCCGCGTCGGGCGGATCGATCCGCCGCGTGCGGGTGGGCCCGATGTCCGACGCCCGCCAGGCCGACGCGATGGCCGGGCGGATCGAGGCGCTTGGCCTGCCGCATCCGCAGGTCGCGGTAGACTGAGCGGTATTTCACAGTCGACGGCATCGCGCGTGCCGTCCATTTCAAGACGGGATTCAACACAACGATGAGCTTTTTCCGCCGTACCCTGGTTTCCCTTGCCGCCGTCACGCTCGTGGCGGCAGGCGCCGCGTTCGCCCAGCAGACGCCGCCGCGGCCCTCGCCGGTACCGCGCCCGGTGGTGCCCGATGCCCCGGTGCCGCCGCCGCCGGACGTGGACGGCAAGAGCTGGGTGCTGATGGACTACGCCACCGGCCAGATCCTCGCCTCGAAGGAGCCGGATCTGCGCGTGGAGCCGGCCTCGATCACCAAGATCATGACCGACTACGTGATCTCGGCCGAGGTGGCCAACGGCAAGATCCACATGACCGATCCGGTGACCATCAGCGAGCACGCCTGGCGCGGCGGCGGTGCGGGCACCGACGGCTCCACCAGCTTCCTCAAGCTCAACAGCCAGGTGCCGCTGAAGGACCTGCTGTACGGCATGATCATCCAGTCCGGCAACGATTCGGCGATCGCCCTGGCCGAACATGCCGCCGGCTCGGAAGGCGCCTTCGCCAACCTGATGAATGCCTATGCCAAGCAGCTGGGCATGGCGAACTCCAACTTCCAGAACGCGTCGGGCTATCCGATCGAAAACCACTACACGACGGCCCACGACATCGCGATCCTTTCGCGCGCGCTGATCCACGACTTCCCCGAGGACTACGCTATTTCGGCGATCAAGCAGTTCGAGTGGAACGGCATCAAGCAGGGCAACCGCAACACCCTGCTGTGGCGCGACCCCAGCGTGGATGGCATCAAGACCGGCCACACCGCCGCCGCCGGCTACTGCCTTGCGGCCTCGGCCAAGCAGGGCGATTCGCGCATGATCGCCATCGTGATGGGCGCCAGCTCGGAGAAAGCGCGCGCGGATTCGGCCATGGCGCTGCTCAACTACGGCTTCCGCTTCTACGAAACGCACAACCTCTACGACGCGGGCAAGCCGCTGGCGACCCCGCGACTGTGGAAGGGTGAAAACAAGACGCTGCCGCTGGGCGTGACCAGCCCGGTGCAGGTCACGGTCAAGCGCGGCCAGTACGACAAGCTCAAGGCCACGATGGACGTTCCCGCCACGCTGATCGCCCCGTTCACCAAGGGCCAGCAGGTCGGCACGCTGCGCATCACCCTGGACGGCCAGCCGGTGCAGAGCGTGCCCCTGGTGGCGCTGTCGGACGCGCCGCGGGGCGGCTTCTTCTCGCGCCTGTGGGACTCGATCCTGCTGTGGTTCCACCATGACGACAAGAAGGCCGACGCGGACGCCAAGTAATGAACGAAATCGACTTTTCCCAGGCCAAGAAGGACGGCAAGGGCTTCCAGTTTCCCGGGGAGTTCGAGATCACCGCGATGGGCAGCGCCAGTGCCAACCTGCCGGTGCACGTGCCGCTGCTGCTGGAACGTGCGGGCCTGATGGTGCTGCACGAGACGGTCAAGCATCGGCAGTCCGGTGAAGGCAACTTCGTGTCCGTCACGGTGAGCTTCCGCTGCGACAACCGCGAACAGTACGACGCGGCGCATGCCGCACTGCGGGCCGATCCCGACATCCGCTTCACGCTGTAACGGCGGCGTGCCGGACCGAACCACGGGGAACGTGCACCGCACGTTCCCCGTTTGCTTTGCGCTCGCGGGGCTGCATTCGGGCCGGCTCTTGAATCGAAGCACCCGCCGCCTGATCTTGTTCCCCGTTCCCCGTTCCCCGTTCCCCGTTCCCCGTTCCCCGTTCCCCGTTCCCCGTTCCCCGTTCCCCGTTCCGCAGGTCCCGCCATGTCGCTGCCGCTGAAGATCCGCCGCCTCGGGCGCCAACCGTACGAGGCGACCTGGAAGGCGATGAGTGCCTTCACCGACCACCGCACCGCCGACACCCCGGACGAGCTGTGGCTGCTCGAACATGATCCGGTGTTTACCCAGGGCCAGGCGGGCAAGGCCGAGCACGTGCTGGCGCCGGGCGATATCCCGGTGGTGCAGGTCGATCGCGGCGGGCAGGTCACCTACCACGGGCCGGGCCAGATCGTGGCGTACCCGATGATCGACCTGCGTCGCGTTGGCGTGGGCGTACGCGAGCTGGTGCACCGCATTGAACAGGCCCTGATCGACACGCTTGCGCACTGGCAGATCCACGCCGCGCGGCAGGAGGGCGCACCGGGCGTGTACGTCGACGGCGCCAAGGTGGCGGCGCTGGGGTTGCGCGTGCGCCGTGGCTGCAGCTTCCACGGGCTGGCCTTCAACGTGGCCATGGATCTCGAGCCCTACGGCCGCATCAACCCTTGTGGCTACAAGGGTTTGGCGGTGACGCAGGTGGTAGACTTGGGCGGTCCGTCGCGACTGGCGGACGTCGAAGACGTGCTGATCGACGCGTTCTGTCGCCAGTTCGGCTTCGATGCCGAGCCGGCCGCCTCCCGTATCCCCGAACTCCCCGCGCGCGCCGCGGTCTAGGCATGTGCTCATGAGCGAATCCCCCGCCACCCCGAAGACCATTCCGATCCGCACGGTGTCCGCGCCGGCGGTGGAAAAGCAGCTGGGCAACGACAAGATCTCCCGCAACCGGGCCGGTTTCGACACTGCGGTGCCGACCCTGCGCAAGCCGAGCTGGATCCGCGTGCGGTTGCCGCAAGGCAATGCGGTACAGGAGCTCAAGGCGCGCCTGCGCGAGAACGCGCTGGTGACCGTGTGCGAGGAAGCCTCCTGCCCGAACATCCACGAGTGCTTCTCCAAGGGCACTGCCACGTTCATGATCCTGGGCGAGGTCTGCACCCGACGCTGCTCGTTCTGCGACGTGGCCCACGGCCGCCCGGCCGCGCCCGACCCGCTGGAGCCCGCGCGGCTGGCGCAGACCATCGCCGACATGCGGCTGAAGTACGTGGTGATCACGTCGGTCGACCGCGACGACCTGCGCGACGGCGGCGCCGAGCATTTTGCCAGCTGCATCCGTGCGGTCCGGCACGCCGCGCCGCACATCCGGATCGAGATCCTCACGCCGGATTTCCGCGGCAAGGGCCGCATGGAGCGTGCGCTGGACGTGCTGAAGGAATTTCCGCCAGACGTGTTCAACCACAACCTCGAAACCGTACCGCACCTGTATCGCGAAGTGCGTCCGGGCGCCGACTACCAGTGGTCGCTGGACCTGCTCAAGCGCTTCAAGGCGCAGCACCCGGAGGTGCCGACCAAGTCCGGCATCATGCTCGGGCTGGGCGAGACCTACGAGCAGGTGATCGAGACCATGCGCGATCTACGCGCCCATGACGTCGAGATGATCACGATCGGCCAGTACCTGCAGCCGACGCCACATCACCATCCGGTCGTGCGCTACTGGACGCCGGAAGAATACGAGTCACTGCGCGTGGCGGGCGAGGCGATGGGGTTCCATCACGTCGCCTCCGGTCCGCTGGTGCGCTCCTCCTATCACGCCGACCTGCAGGCCCATGCAGCCGGTGTCACCGACATTGCCTGAGGGATCTGCATGACCTTTCGCCCTTCGCTTGCCCTGCTGATCGCGCTCACCCTCGGTAGCGCCGGCGCAGGCCTTCAGGCACAGGACGCGGCCGCGCCCGCTGCCGCCGATGCCACCGGCCAGCCGCAGCGCAAGGCTTCCACGTTGCCGCTGAAGGCGACCGCGGACGAGGCCGAGGCGGCGCAGCTGTCGGCGCGCTTCCTCACCCGCTTCCACTACGACGCGCAGCCGCTGGACGACGCCATGTCCGCCCGCGTGTACAAGGCGTATCTCGACCAGCTGGACGGCGAGAAGGTGTTCTTCACCCAGGCCGATCTGGCCAGCTTCGCGCCACTCAAGACCCGGCTCGACGACGCGATCTGGAACGAGGACCTCGGCGCCCCCTTCTCGATCTTCAATCTGTACGTGAAGCGCGCCACCGAGCGCATGCGCTATGCGTTGGGCCTGCTCGACAAGGGCTTCGACTTCTCCAAGGACGAGAGCTACATCGTCGACCGCGACAAGGCCGACTGGCCTAAGGACCAGGCCGAGCTGGACAACCTCTGGCGCGAGCGCACCAAGAACGACTGGCTGCGCCTGAAGCTCGCCGGCAAGGACGAGGCGGAGATCCGCAAGACGCTGACCAAGCGCTACACCACGCTGGTCGACCGCATCAAGCAGCTCGATGGCGAAGACGCGTTCCAGAGCTTCATGACCGCCTACGCCGAGACTACCGATCCGCACACCGACTACCTCGGCCCGCGACTGGCGCAGAACTTCGACATCTCGATGCGGCTGTCGCTGGAGGGCATCGGCGCGGTGCTGCAGGCGCGCGACGAGTACACCCAGATCCGCGAGATCGTTCCCGGCGGCCCGGCATCGAAGTCGGGCAAGCTGGAAGTGGGCGACCGCATCGTGGCGATCGGCCAGGACGGCGGCCCGATGGTCGACGTGATCGGCTGGCGCCTGGACGACGTGGTCAACAAGATCCGCGGCAAGAAGGACACCACCGTCCGCCTTGAGGTGCTGCCGGCTGACGCCGGCCCCGATGGTAAGCACGAGCTGGTCACGCTGGTGCGCAAGAAGGTGGTAGTGGAAGAGCAGGCGGCCAAGTCCAAGGTCATCGAGGTCAAGGACGGCGATGTCAGCCGCAAGATCGGCGTGATCGACCTGCCCACCTTCTATGCCGACTTCGCCGCGCGCAGCAAGGGCGATCCCAACTACAAGAGCGCTACCCGCGACGTGGCCAAGCTGCTCACCGAGCTCAAGGCCCAAGGCGTGCAGGGCGTCATCATGGACCTGCGCAACAACGGCGGCGGTTCGCTGGACGAGGCGAACGAGCTGACGGGTCTGTTCATCGACCAGGGCCCGGTGGTGCAGGTACGCAAGGCCAACGGCGAAGTGGAAGTGCAGGGCGACGACGATGCCGGCCTGGCCTGGAGCGGCCCGATGGCCGTGCTGGTCAATCGCGGCTCGGCCTCGGCCTCGGAGATCTTCGCCGCGGCGATCCAGGATCACGGCCGCGGCCTGATCATCGGCGAGCCCACCTTCGGCAAGGGCACGGTGCAGAACCTGGTCGATCTGGATCGTTTCGCCGGCGAGGCGGGCGACAGCGAAAAGCCGCAGATGGGCGAGCTGAAGATGACCATTGCGGAGTTCTTCCGCATCAACGGCGGCTCGACCCAGCTCAAGGGCGTCACGCCGGATATCCAGTACCCCAGGAACGGCGACGAGAAGGACTTCGGCGAGTCCACCTACGACAACGCGCTGCCGTGGACGCAGATCGCGCCCGCGCCGTACAAGCCGGTTGCCGACCTCAAGGCGTACCTGCCGCAGCTGCAGCAGATGCACGACACCCGCGTCGGCGCCTCGCCGGCGTGGAAGCTGCTGCTGGACCAGCTCGCGCAGTACCGCAAGATGCGCAACCAGACGTCCATCTCGCTGAACCTGGCCCAGCGCCAGGCCGAGCGCAAGCAGCAGGATGCGCTGCAGGCGGATTTCCTCGCCCGTCGCAAGGCGATCGATGGCGACGTGGTCACCGGTGAGGATGAAACCCGCCTGGACGACGGCCTCAATGCCAACGAGCGCAGCCTGAAAGCCGAGCTCAAGGCCGAGAAGGACGCCAAGAAGGCCAAGGATGTGGAGCTGGACGAAACGGCGCACATCCTGTTCGACGCGGTCGGGCTGATCAAGGGCGACCCCAAGCTGGCCGCCGAGGTGCTGCCGTACGGCGGCAAGTTCTCCGAGGCGCCGGCCGTCGCCCAGGCACCGGCCCCCGCCGCCAAGCCGTCGCCCGCCCAGCCCTGAGCCCGGGGCGGACAGCAGCACAAGAAAAAAAAGCCGGCGCATGCGCCGGCTTTTTCTTGGGCGTTGCGGATCTGCCGAAGCGGTCGTGCCGCCAGCGCTTCGACCGCGGCGGGTGCTAGGACTTGTCGTTCGCCTTGTTGGTGCCCTTGTTGGCGCTCTTGTCCTTGCCTTTCTTGGCCGCCTGCTCGCGTGCCTTCTGCTGCTCCTCCATCCAGTGCCGGAACGCCTCGACGTGCGGCATGTCGCGCAGTACCCGTGAGTGCGGATCGACGATCACCAGCGTGCCCGGGGCGGCCCGGAGCTCGCCGCGCCCGTCCGCCATCGGCATGGTCTGCACTGCATCGCCCACCTGCACCTGCAGCGGCATCGGGAACGGCTCGCCGTGCTCGGTAACCCAGTGCAGGCTCAGCGTGTCGCCGTGCTGCTCGCGCACCAGTTGCGGCAGCTTCGCGTCGTAGAGGTAGACGGTGAAGAACCAGCGGTAGTCCTTGCCGGTCACCGCGTTGACGATGTCGATGTAGTCGCTGGTGGTGGCATAGCGCGGCTTGAAGTTGCCGGGCTTCGGGTCCGGCCGCCCGTATACCAGCCGGCGGATGCTCTCGAAGAACGCGTCGTCGCCGATCAGCCCGCGCAGCGTGTGCAGCACCAGCGAGCCCTTGAAGTAGATGTCGTTGGCGGGGCCACGGTCGGCGTCATAGACCTCATGTTCGGCGTGCGGCTTGCCCGACACGATGGGGAAGGCGTTCTTCACGCTCAGGCGCTGGGTGTGCAGCATCGCGAAGTAGTCCATGTCGCCATGCAGATACTGCGCGTACAGCGGCTGCATGTAGGTGCCGAAGCCCTCGTGCAGCCACATGTCGTCCCAGTTCACGTTGGTGATCTGGTTGCCGAACCACTCGTGCGAAAACTCGTGCTGCAGCAGCCAGTCGTAGCCGTAGCCGTCCTGCGCGTAACCGTTGCCGTAGGCATTGATGGTCTGGTGTTCCATGCCCTTGTGCGGAGTCTCCACCACGCCCATCTTTTCGTCGCCAAACGGGTACGGCCCGATCTCCTGCTCGAAGAAATCCAGCATGGGTGCAAAGCCGGCGAACAGCGCCTTCGCCTGCGCCTCGTGCTCGGGCAGGTACCAGAACTGCATCGGGATGGTGTTGCCGAAGCGGCTGGCGTAGTCGGCCTTGAGCTCCTTGAACGGCCCCACGTTGAGGGTGATTGCGTAGGTGTCCGGATGCTTTGCGCGCCAGTGCCAGGTGCGGGTGGCGCCATGGTCTTCCACGCCCACCAGCACGCCATTGCCCGGCGCGGCCAGTGCGCTGGGTACGGTCACCCAGGTGTCCACCACGTCCGGCTCGCCGGTGGGCTGGTCGATGCACGGCCAGAACAGGTCGCAGCCTTCACCCTCCACCGCGGTGGCCACCCACGGCTGGCCGCCGGGCGTGGTGCTCCACACGAAGCCGCCGTCCCAGGGGGCGTTCTTCGCCACATGCGGGCTGCCGCCGTAGCGGACGCCCACCGTCACTGCCTCGCCCTTGACCAGCGCACGCGGCAGCGCGATGCGCAGCCGGCCGCTGGGGTTGCTCCATTGACTCGGCGCCACGGGCTGGCCGTCCAGCGTGATCGCGTCGATCGGCAGGTTGCGGTCCAGGTCCAGCACCAGCGCGTCGGTGGGCGCGGTCGCCGTGAGCGTAAGCCGGGCGTCGCCGCTCAACCGCCGGTGCGGGATGTCCAGCGTGAAGTGCAGGTCGGCGTGATCGAAATGCACTCGCGTCTGCTCCACCGGCATCGCGACGCCGGAGGCAAGCGTCTGCGCGGTCAGCTTCGGCTGCTGGAGTGCGGGAGATTCGGCGGCAATCGTGGTAGCGGAGACGGCGAGGCCGAGCGCTACACCGAGCGCGAGCGTGGACGGACGTGAATGCATGGGAGCTCCTGGTGTTTCCGCCAGCATGCCGCGCGCGCGCGCGGGCCGACTAGGCCGTAAGTCATGGTGACCACGTGCAAAGCGATGGCCGGCTTACGCGCGGTAGCCGAGGCGCTCCATCACCGGCTGCAGCAGTGGCAGCACGGGCTCGAACTGCGCGTGATAGCTGCGCCAGCGGCCGACCGCGCGCGGGTGGATGCGCTGGGTGACCTGGGCGTAGCTGGGCGTGCTGATGAAGCGCTTGTTGCGGGCGTGTTCTGCGAAGCGCGCCATCGGCGAGGCGTCGACGACGCCGAGGAAGGCCGCCAGGCGGGCGAGCTGCTCGTGCGAATTTTCCACCACCGACTCGTAGCGCCACTCGAACACCTGCGGCGCGAACACGTTCACCTGCCGGAACCACTGCTCGAACGCGGCCACGTAACCGCGCGCGAGTCGCTGCAGGGACGAGCAAAGCACCATGAACGCCGGTGAGCGAAACGACTGCATGGTGCAGCTGAGCAGCACATCGCAGGGGTGGCGCAGGCACACGATGATGCGCGCTCGCGGAAACAGCCGCATGATCATCGGCAGGCACAACATGTTGAGCGGATTCTTGTCGACCAGCCGGCGCGGGCCCAGATCCGGTACCACGCGCCCGACCATCCGGAAGTAGCTCGCCCGCAACTGCTCGACCTCGGTCGAGCTGAGGCTTGCAAGGTCGTGTGGATACCGCTGCCCGACCTGCTCCATGCGCTCGGTCAGTTCGTGGATGAAGGCGCGCTCGTCCATCGAGCAGAAGTCCGGGTGGGCGTCGAGCATCTGCTCCAGCAGCGTCGTGCCGGAGCGCGGAAAGCCGACCACGAAGACCGGGTCCGGCTCGCTGGCGGATGCGGTCGCAGGCGGCCAGCGGGCATACGCGCTGCGGTCGACCTCCGCCATCTGCAGCGGCTGGCTGTCCGGCGCCAGCAGCTCCGGCACCACCTCGCGGGCGATCTCCAGCTGCGCGGCATGGGCGGCGTCCACGGCCTGCCAGGCGTCAGCGTGCTGCCCAAGGCGGTCGCACGCCGAGGCAAGGCCGAAGCCGGCGCCGGCGCGCGCCTCGGCATCCACGGGCAGCGCCAGCACGCGCCGGTACAGCGCCGCGGCATCCGCCCAGGCGCCCGTGCGCAGTGCCAGCGCGGCGTGTGCGCGCCAGCCCTCCGCCCGTGCCTGGTCCGCGTCCGCCGGCAGTGCGTCGAGTGCAGCCAGCGGCACCTGCGCCAGTGCCTGCTGCGCCAGATCCAGCTGGTTGCTTCGCTCATGGAGCAGGGCGCGCTGGGCGGCGAGGCGCAGCCGCAGCGGCGCGTCTGCGGGCGGGTCCGGCAACTGCGCCTGTGCCAGCGTGTGCAGTGCCGCCTCGAGATCGCCCTGGGTGGACAACATCGCGGCCAGTATCAAAGCCTGCTCGGCCGGCTGGGCGGGCCATCCGGCGGCTCCGTGCAGCATCGCCTCCTGGCAGCTGTTGTCGGCGCACACGTAGCAGGCGTACGCGGCCTGCAGCCGGGCCTCGATCAGCCCCGGCGCGCGCTCGACCGCATCGAGCAGGGTCTCCCGCGCCCGCGGCCAGCGCCGCTGCTGGATGTAGAGCAGGCCCAGGTTGTAGAGCACGTCGGCGTCGTCCGGCGCGAGCGACCGGGCCGTGGCCAGGGCGTGCTCGGCGCCGTGCTCGTCGCCGCTCAGCCGGCAGGCGACGCCCAGGTTGTTCCAGTAGGTGGAGACCGCCGGCTTTTGCGTGGCCAACTGGCCGAACGTGGCCGCGGCGCGCTCGTAGCGGCCGGTGGCCTGCTCGGCCAGCCCGCGCAGCAGCTGGACGACCTCGTCGGCATCGCCGCCGGCTGGCCCGGCCAGCGTGATGACGCGCTCCATGTCGCCGGCGTTGTAGGCGTCGACCATGGCGCTGGCGAGGGTGGCGGCGGGATCCGGCATGCAGTTCTCACTTGATGTCCGTCGGTGCGCAGTATGCAAGAGGGGTCGCGGTGTGATCCGCGACCCCTCCGGCTGCCGTCAAGGCATTGCGGCGCTTGCAGGCGGCCTACGCCCTCAGAACTTCACCGTCGCGCGCGCCCAGTAGTAGCGTCCGAGCACGTCGTAGGTAGCGGTGTCCACGTTGTAGTTGGAACCGTTCTGGTAGAGCAGCGGCGGTTGCTTGTCGAAGAGGTTGTCCACGCCCACGTCGAAGCGGGTATGGATCGACGGCACCGCGTAGCCGAGCTGGAGCGAGTGGTAGATCACCGAGGCCACCGGAATGTTCACGCCGGTGATGGCGGCATCGGCGTTGAGCGCGGTCACGCGATGGATGTAGCGCGACTGCCACTGGGCGTTCCAGTTGCCTTTGTCCCAGTTGAGCGTGGCGGTACCGCGCCAGCGCGCGATGTTGCCGAACTGGGGGCTGTAGGTGCCGGCGTAGTTGATCGTCTCGGCGCCCGGCTGTCCGGGCGTGGCGTTGACGTTGTAGGTGGAGGTGTAACTCGTGTTCAGTGCCGCCTGGAAATTGCCCGGGTCGCTGCTGCCCACGTTGAAGTGCGGCACCTTGTAGCGCAGCGTGTAGTCGATGCCGCTGGTGCTCAGGTTGCCCAGGTTCACCACCGGCGTGTTGATCAGGAACACCTGGCCCGGCTGCCGGCTGGTGTTGTCCTCGCGCTGGATGAACGAGCAGTACGGGCTGGCGCTGTTGTTGAAGCAGGAACTGACCACCGTGTCGGCCTGGATCGCCGTCAGCGTGTCGGACAGGTAGATGTGCCAGAAGTCGACACTGGTGGACAGGCCCGGCAACCAGTCCGGGTCGTAGACCAGTCCCATGTTGATCGACTTGCCCTTCTCCGGTTTCAGCGTGGCGCCCACCGTGGCCGCGCCGGAGTAGAACGTGTTGACCTGCGCCGGCGAGTTGCCGGCCCAGTTCACCGGCACGTACTGGCAGGCCACGGGATGCGCCGCCAGTTCGGCCGCGCTGAGCCCGACGCAGGGGTCGTTGAGGTTCGGCTGGACCAGCGTGCGGCCGTCATACAGCTCGTTGAGGTTCGGCGCCCGGAACACCTGGGATACCGTGCCGCGCACCAGCAGATCGTCGGTCGGTCGCCACTCGATCGCCACCTTGCCGTTGGTGGTGGTGCCGGTGGTGCTGTATTTGGAGCTGCGCACACCCAGGTCGATGTTGAGCGAGCGCGCCCAGGGCTTGTCCGCGAGCAGCGGGATCAGCGTCTCGGCGAAGAGTTCCTTGACGTCGAAGTTGCCGCGGCCGGGTGAACCGCACGCCTCCTGCAGGATCTGGCAGGTGGTGGTCACCGGATCGAGCACGGCGAAGTCGCTCACCGTGTAGTTCATGAACTGCTTGCGGTACAGCGCGCCCACCGACAGCTGCATCGCGCCGGCCGGCAGATCCCACAGCTCGCCGCTGGCGTTGACCTGGGCCTGCTTGGTCGACTGGGTGAACACGTAGACCGGCGTCTTCACGCCCGCGCTCAGCAGCGAGCCGACCGCCGGATCGGCCTGGTTGAAAATGTTCGCGCCGGCGTCGACCGCGGCCTGCAGGGCGGGGATGTCCACCTCGTTGGTGTCGCGCTGGTCGCGCTTGGTGTGGCTGTAGTTGATCGAGGCGTCCCAGCCCCAGCTGCTGGTCTGGTCGAAGGTGCCGCGCAGACCCGCGTTCACCTGGCCGGTATCGGTGGTGTAGCTGTGCACGCGCGTGCCGGCGCCGGTCAGGCGGGTCTGGAAGTTGTAGCCGCTGTTCGGATCGCCGGGGACCGGGTTCTGGCTGAAGGTGATGCCGAACGGATTGATCGGGTTGCTGGAGGAGATGATCAGTCCGTCGCCGGTGCCTACCGGCGAGGGCGCGTCCTGCCCGCTGGACACCGTGTGGTTGTAGAACGCATCGACGAACGCGGTGACGTTGTCGGTGAGGTTGAAGCTGCCCAGCACGAAACCGTTGGTGCGCTTCTGCGCGGTCTGGATGTAGTTGAGCGCGGCGTAGTTGTAGGTGTCCGAGGCCAGCCGGCAACGGTAGTCGCCGAGCGCCGAACCGTCGCCCGAGGCGAGCGTGACCTGCGCGGTGCCGGATGAGTTGACGTCGCAACCGTACTGCGCGGCGATCGACGCCGGCACCTGGACACGGCCGGTCGGGATCGAGCTCGACCCCGCCGCCACCACCGCGCCGCTGGAGAGATACAACTGCTGCCGGGAAAACCTGCGCCGGGCGGCCAGCGTCTCGTCGTACTTGTTGTAGTCCAATCCGCCGACGATGCTGTAGCGGTCGCCGGTGGTGCCCGCGGTGAGGTTGAAGCCGTAGCGCTTGGCGTCGCCGTGGCTGGAGATGCCGTCGTTGAGACTGAACTGCGCGCCCTTGTAGTTCTTGCGCAGGATGAAGTTCACCACGCCGCCGATGGCGTCGGAGCCGTAGACGGTGGACGCGCCTTCGGCGAGCACGTCGACCCGCTCGATCATGTCCGGCGGAATCAGGTTGATGTCCGGGTTGGCCATGCGCTGGCCGTCCACCAGTACCAGCGTGCGATTGATGCCCAGGCCACGCAGCGAGACGCGCGAGGCGCCATCGCCGGCTTCGAGCAGCGGGCTGGCCACGCCGCCGCCGTTGCTGTTGTTCTGCGGGTTGGTGGCGTTGCCCGAGATGCTGGGCAGCTGTTGCAGCACGTCGCCGAGCACGGGCTTGCCCGAGTTGGCGAGCGCCGCCCGATCCAGCGTCACGACCGGGCTGGCCGTCTCCACGTCGACGCGCTTGATCAGCGAGCCGGTGACTACCACCGACTGCAGGGTCTTGGCGTCCTTCTTGGAGGGCGGGGCCGTCTGCCCCGTTGCCTCGGGATTGTCCGGCGTCGTTGCCTGCGCCTGCGCCACCCCCGCCACCGAGAAAACCCCCGCGCACAACGCCAGACGCACTGCCGATGACAAGCGATTCAAGTCGTATTTCATGTGATCTCCCCGGTGAAGTCGATCCGTGTCTTCCCCCTGCTCTTGAAGCGTCTGGAGTATGCCAGCAAGGACTGTTCGGCCAGCAAGTGCCGGACATGCTCCCGTCCGATGCGGGTGCGCCGGCGTGTCGTGTCACGGGAGCCGAGGTGTCGTCCGAACCGGCATCGGCCAGCCGCATCGGAGCGGCGGCACTGACGTGGCCGCTTGCGCTAGGGGCTCGAGGCCGCGCGGTTGAAGTCCCCGATGGCTGCGACCAGATCAGTCACCGCCAGTTGCTCGACCTCGGTCAGGTCGGGGTTCCAGCTGTCCAGGATCAGCACCACGCGGGTCTGCGCGCTGTGGTTCCACGCATCGTGCTCGAAGGTGTCGTCGAAGGTGACGCAGCGGCCTTCCTCCCATGCGTGCGTCTGGCCGCCCACGCGCAGGGCGCACTGCGGCGGCACGATCAGCGGCAGGTGCGTGACCAGGCGCGTGTTGGTGACGCCCCGGTGCGGCAGGATGCGGGTGCCGGGGCGCAGCACCGAGAACAGTGTCTCCGGCGCGTGGTCGCGAATCCGCACCAGCGGCAGGCTCTCGAGCAACGCACTGGTGCGCGGGCAACGCGCGCAGTGGTCGTCGTAGCGCTCGCCGTGCCGGTAGAAGAAGAACGCGTCCCAGCCGGCCTCCTGCGCGCCGGTGGATTCGAGCAGCCGGGCCGCCACCGCCGCGGCCGAAGGGGTGCCCAGGAACGGCTCCAGCGGATCGTCGGCGCCGGCCAGCACGCTGCGCAGTTCGTCGCGAATCAGCGCGACCGCTGCCTCCAGCCGCGTATGGCCGGGAAAGCGCTCGCGCGGATAGAACGGCTGGCTCGGTACGCCCGGGAAGTACAGGAACAACGGCCGCTGCCGCGGATCGGGCAGGGGCGCGGGCAACTCGTGCAGATAGATCGCCAGGCAGTGGTCGACGCGCGCCAGTTCGGCGCGTCCGTAGCGCTGGCGCAGGGGCTCGATGGCGGCATCGAACAGCGCCCGGCGCGTGGCGGCGACATGGCGGGCGGCATGCTTCACCGCATCGCGCAGGCCTGGCGCGGTGGTGTCGTCACTGAGCCAGCGGCCGTTCGCCTGCGCGGCGTGCATCGCCCCGAGGTAGGCCAGCGCGGCCTGCTGCGGCAGCCCCTGTCGTTCGAGCACCGCGCCCAGGCGCAACTGGGCGACGAACAACCCCGGCGCCAGCGCGAGCGCCGCGCGCAAGCTGTCCGCGGCACCCTGCAGATCGCCGGCGAGCACCTGCGCCGCCCCCAGTTGATGCAGCACGGCCGCATCGCCCGGTTGCGCCTGCGCGGCGGCATGCAGGCGCTGCGTCGCGCGCGTCGTCTGGCCACGCTCGAGCTCGCGCGCAGCGAGAAACTGCAGCGCCTCGGCGTCTGTGGGCAGCAGTTCAAGCAGGCCCGCAAAGACCTGCTCGGCAAGCGCGGCATCGCCGCGCTGCACCGCGGCCCGCGCCTGTGTGCGCAAGGTGGCGGCGGTGCTCTGCGACGCAGGATCCATCGGCGTGCTCATGGGCGCAGCCTACCGGACCGCCGCGACCGCGCGATTGCCCCAGCGCAGCCTCAGCGCGGGTAGCGGCTCTGCAAGAAGGCGAACATCGCGCGCAGCCCCATTGCCTCGCCGCCGCGCGGGCGGCCGGGGCGATCGCCGTCGTTCCAGGCGTAGGTGTCCAGGTGCATCCACGCCTGGGTGTCGGGCACGAAGCGCTCCAGGTACAGCGCCGCGGTAATCGCGCCGGCGTGGCGCGAGCTGCCGGAGTTGGCCATGTCGGCCAGGTAGGAGTCGAGCATCTTGCGATACGGCCGCCACAGCGGCAGCTGCCACAGCGGATCGGCGGTGCGCTTGCCGGCGGCCAGTACGGCGGCCGCCAGTTCATCGCGGTTGGCGAACAGCGCGGGCAGATCCGGCCCCAGCGCCACGCGCGCCGCGCCGGTGAGGGTGGCGAAGTCGACGATCAGGTCGGGCTTCTGCTCGCTGGCGTAGGTGAGCGCGTCGCACAGGATCAAGCGGCCCTCGGCATCGGTATTGTCGACCTCCACGGTGAGGCCGGCGCGGGTGGTGATCACCTCGCCCGGGCGCATCGCGTTGCCGCTGACGGCGTTCTCCACCGCCGGCACCAGCAGGGTCAGCCGCACCGGCAGCCGCGCCTCCATCACCAGGCCGGCGAGGGCGATGGCGTGCGCGGCGCCGCCCATGTCCTTCTTCATCCAGCGCATGCCGTCGCCGCCCTTGAGGTTCAGGCCGCCGGTGTCGAAGCACACGCCCTTGCCCACGATCGTCAGTCGCGGATCGCCGCTCCTGCCCCAGTTCAGCTCGATCAGCCGGGGCTCGCGGTGACTGGCGCGGCCCACCGCATGGATGGTGGGAAAGTTGTGCTTGAGCAGCTCGTCGCCGACCCAGTCGCGCACCTTCGCCTTGTGCGCCTTGCCGAGCTTCTGCACGGCGTGGGCCAGCTGCTCCGGGCCCATGTCCTCGGTGGGCGTGTTGACCAGGTCGCGCACCAGCGCGGTGGCCTCCACCAGCGGGGCGAGCGCGGCAAGGTCGGCGCCGGGCACGGCCAGCGTCGCCGGTACCCGGCGCGCCTTGCGGTAGCGGGTGAACTGGTAGGCACCCAGCGCCCAGCCCAGCGCCGCGTGCTGCGCATCCAGCGCCACCCCTTCGGCGGCGAGGTGATAGCTGCCCGGCGGCAGCGCGCAGGGCAGCGCCGCGAGCGCGCCCAGCGCATCATCGGCATCCACCCCGGCCAGCACGCGCACCAGCTTGCCCGCGGCGTCGGCGAGCAGCACGTGGCTGCCCGGCGCCGCGGTGAACCCGCACTCCTCCAGCCAGCGCTTGTGCGGCGCACCGAGGCGCTTGCGCGCGGCCGGCAGCTGTGTGGCGGTGACGGCTTCGACAGGGATGCTGCGGCGCTCGCCGCTCTTGCGTTCGATCAGGGCAGACATGCGGACTCCTTGGGATCGCGCCGGCGCATCCACGCGCCGGCGGAAAGACGTAATCGGGAAACCATCGGGCAGACCCGCGGCGGACGCAAGCGGGCTGCGTCGACAGGCCATCATGCGCGCTTGTCGCGCGCGCCGGCTACGCGTGCGTCTCGAGCCAGTCCGCCAGCGCGGCGAGATCGGCCAGGTCCAGCTCCGGCGGCTCGCCCAAGGCCTCGGGCCACGGCTCGCCGCGACGGTTGATCCAGGCGGTGCGCAGGCCGGCCGCACGCGCGCCGGCCACGTCCAGCGCCGGGTCATCACCCACGTGCAGCACTTCATGCGGGGCCACCGCCAGCCGCGCCACGGCGGCACGAAAGATGTCGCCATGCGGCTTGGCCGCACCGACCTCGCGCGCGCTCACCTGATGGCAGAAGTGCGCGGCGATTCCGACCCGCGCAAGGTCGGCGTTGCCGTTGGTCAGGCTTGCCACCGGCCAGCGCGCGGCGATCCGGCGCAGTGCCGGCAGGCTGTCTTCATACAGCTCCACCCGGTTGCGCGCGCTGAAGTAGATCTCCCACAGCGCATCGATCGGCGCCTCGCCCACGCCGCAGGCAGCGAAGGCGTACTGCATGGTGAGGTGGCGCTGGGTGGTGAAGTCGTGGGCCAGGTCCACGCGTTCGGCGGCGATGCGTGCGCGCAGCTCGCGCATCGAGGCGATCGGCCAGGCCTCGGCCACCGCCGGGTGATGCGTGCGCAGGTATGCGTCGACCTCGTGGTCGGCCCGTTCCAGTGCCGGCATCACCGGCCACAGGGTGTCGTCGAGGTCGAGCGTGATCGCGCGGATCGCCACGGCGCTGGCGCTCAGCGCTGGCCCACCACCAGCACCTGGCCGGGTTTCACCTGATCGCTGCTGAGGTGGTTCCAGCGGCGCAGTTCAGCCACGTCCACGGCGTGCTTGCGGGCGATCGAGAACAGCGTGTCACCGCGGCTCACCGTATAGGCCTTGCCGCCAGCGGGGGTGGGATCGTAGGCGGTGGCCGTGACCTTGCCGAAACGGCTGTCGCCGGCACGCTCCACCGTGGTCGCCTTGCCGCTGACGCCGGCCAGGCTCGGCGCGGCTGCCGCCTCGGCGGCCTTGGCCTTGGCCGCTGCTTCGGCAGCGCGACGCTCATCCAGGGCCTTGCGTGCGGCCAGCGTGCGCTCGGAGGTCGGCGCCACCGCCACGCGCGAGGCGTAGGTCGCGCCGGGCGCGGACACCGGCGTGCCGCTGCTGGGCGGCACCGGCCGCGCGCCCACTTCGGCGAGGATGCGGGCGCGCCGCGACGAGTCCATCGCGGCCAGCGCGCTGCCGTCCTGGTACGGCACCAGCCCGTGGCGGCGGATCACCGCGCTGGCCTTGTCGCCGTTGACGAAGTCGACGAACTCCTGGGTCTGCTCGGCCTTCGGGCCGTCGGAGCGGGTCACCAGGTACAGCGGGGTGAACAGCGGATAGCTGCCGTTGGCCACGCTGCTGGCCGAGGGCGCCACGCCGTTGATGGGGATCATCTTCACCTTGCTGTTGCCGCTGACGTTGGACAGGGTGGTGACGCCCAACCCTCGCGGATCGAGCGTCACGCCCTCCTGCAACTTGGTGGTGTTGACGTACAGCCGCGGCGCGGCCACCGGCTGGGTGCCGCGGCCGAACAGCAGCTTGCGCAGGCTGAACTCCACGCCGTCGCCCGGGCTGGCCACCGCGTACAGGTCGATCGGCTCGTTCTTGCCGCCCACCTGGCTCCAGTTGGTGATCTTGCCGTAGTAGATGTCGTGCAGCTGCGCCAGCGTGATGTTGTGCACCGGGTTGGCCGGGTGGGTGATCATCACCAGGCCGTCCCACGCCACCGGCGTGAAGGTCAGGCCGGCTTCGTCCGGGTTGCCGCTGCTGCCGCGCGCCGCGCCGGCCAGGTCGGCGGCGCCGGAGCGCACGGCGTCCAGACCCGAGGCGGTGTTGAATGTCTGCAGCGCGATGCGCCCGTGACCGGCTTTCTGCCATGCCTCGGCCACATCGACCACCACGCCGTGGGCGGTGGTGACGTCGCCACGCCAGGTCAGGGTGGTGCCGGCGCTGGCGGCGGTCTTGGCGACGGTGGCAGTGGCGAGGCATGCACCGATCAGGGTGACGGGCAACAGGCGGGCAAGACGAACGGACATGATGATGGGCGACCTCGGACGACGGGCAGATGATGGCGGCAGCGGGGCGTGACGCGGCGCGTTGCGGGCCGGCACCAGGCGCGAAAGCGGCTATTTCATAGGTCCGTCAGGCAAACATCAAGCGCGCACTGGCGCTGGCGTTAAGAAACCACCCTCGCTGTGCGCTGTCGCACTGTGCCCTTGTGCGCCAGTCGTTACGGCGCGCCCCCGCGCGACGCGGCGCCATGCCGGCCTGCACGGCCGGGGACATCATCGCGAAGGTGCCGGCAGCACCGGGTCCAGGACGCGCTTGGGGACGAGTGCGCGGGCGGCTTCAACCGGTGGTCGAACGGGCCGCGGCTGATCCGGGCCCGAGCTGCCCGCCGGCCTTTGGAGCGCCGCCGCGACACGGGCCGCGCGCGTTGCGCGTCCCCGCCTTCCACTCCCGCGAGCCCACCTGATCGGTGGCGCCGCATCGGGCTCCTCCCGGTGCGCCTAGTCCACCAGCACGTAGTGCATGCCCTGGTCGTCGGCGATCGCCAGCGCAAGCTGGCGCGGGTGCGCCCCGGCAAGCAGCTGCAGCGCACGCACGCTGACGATGCGGCGGTTGCCGATGCCGATCAGCAGGTCGTCCGGCTGCAGCCCGGCACGCGCCGCGGCACTGCCGGCGCGCACGGCGGTGATCTTCACCCCGCTCAGGCCCTGCGCCCGTTCGCGCTCGTTCAACTCGCTGAAACGCACGCCGGCCAGGCGCGGGTCGAGCGCGCCACCGTCGAGCGTGGCGAGCTTCTCGGCTGCCAGCACCGCGCTCACCTCACGCGGCTGGCCGTCGCGCAGCAGGCCCAGCGACACGCGGCTGCCCAGCGGCAGCAGTCCCTCGCTGTTGCGCAGTTCGCCGCTGTTGCGCAGCGGCTTCCCGTTGAGTGAGGTGAGCACGTCGCCCGGGGCGATGCCCGCGCTGGCCGCCGCCGAGCCATCGCTCACGCGCGTCACCACCACCCCGGCCGACGCCTGCACCCCGAGCAGCCGGGCCATGCGCGGGGTGAGATCCTGCGTCTGCACGCCAAGGCTGCCGCGCTCCACCTTGCCGTGGGCGATCAGCTGCTTCATCACTGCACCGGAGAGGTTGGTGGGGATGGCGAAGCCGATACCCGCACTGGCGCCGGACGGCGAGAAGATCATCGAGTTGATGCCGACCAGCTCGCCGCGCAGGTTCACCAGCGCGCCGCCGGAGTTGCCCGGGTTGATCGAGGCGTCGGTCTGGATGAAGTTCTGGTAGTCGGTGCCGCCCAGGCCCGAGCGCCCCAGCGCCGAAACGATGCCCGAGGTCACCGTCTGGCCCAGCCCGAACGGGTCGCCCACCGCCACCACGAAGTCGCCCACCTGCAGCTGCGAGGAGTCGGCCATCGGCAGCGCCTGAAGGCCTGTGGCCTTGATCTGCACCACCGCCACGTCGGTATCCGGATCGGTGCCGATCAGCGTGGCCTTGAAATCACGCCCGTCCTGCAGCGTCACCGTGATGTCGTCGGCATTGCCCACCACGTGGTTGTTGGTGAGCACGTAGCCCTTGTCCGCATCCACGATCACGCCCGAGCCCAGGCTCTGCTCGGTGCGCTCGCGCGGGGTGTCGGGCAGGCCGAAGAACTGGCGGAACATCGGGTCGTCGAAATACGGATCGCGCACCGGCACGCGCGTCTTGGTGGAGATGTTCACCACCGCCGGCGTCACCTGCTTGAGCATCGGCGCCAGCGACGGTATCGGCTGGCCGTTCACCGCCGGTGGCAGCGTCGCCATGCCGGCCTGCGGCAGCGCGCCCAGCGCGAGTGCGGCGGCCAGCGCCAGGGCGTGGGGAATGCGTCGAATGCGCGGCTTCATCAAAGGCTCCTTCGTTTTGCGGGCGGGCGACCGGTCCGGCCACGTCGCGGCGTGGCGAACCGCCGTTCGACTGTGATCGCGCGCGTGGGTTCCAGCGCACCGATGTGCGGGGCACCTTCGGCGTTTTCCAGACGGGGCGGGCATGTGCAGAAATCCTGTCGCGACAGCTTCGCCGGTGCGGTGGTCGCAGGGGGTCTTCAAGACGCAAAAATTTCTTTACAACCCGGGCCGGCGGCAGTACGGTCTCGGTCCGTTCGCAACCACAATATCTTGTGTGCGCGTCCCTGGGTTCAACCCAGCGCTGGTGTGAAGACGGTTGTCTCTCGAAGGGGGAGGCCGGTGGCATCGAGCGACAGCGCAAGCGCGCCGCCATGGTCTGTTTCAGCCATCGGGGTGTGTGCTGCGGCGAGTCGGTGCGAACGGTCTGGTCGAATACAACTACGTGCCGTCGTGAGGCGGCACCCGGAGGTCAGTAAACTGATGAGTACCGCTCGCGCGCCAGTAGTGGGTCGTGATGCCGTGGAGATTCCTCTGCAGCCGGCATCCCAGGACATCTGGGACAAGAAATACCGCTTGAAGAACAAGGCCGGCGAACCGGTCGACGACAGCGTGGACGGCACCTACCGCCGCGTCGCCCGCGCGCTGTCGGACGTGGAAGCCACCCCCGAGCTGCGCGAGCACTGGAACGAGCGGTTCCTGTGGGCGCTGCGCCGCGGTGCGATTCCGGCCGGCCGCATCACCTCCAACGCCGGCGCGCTGGAGCACAAGCCCGCCACGTCCACCATCAACTGCACCGTGTCCGGCACCATCCGCGACTCGATGGACGACATCCTGGAGAAGGTGCACGAGGCGGGCCTCACGCTGAAGGCCGGCTGCGGCATCGGTTACGAGTTCTCCACGCTGCGCCCGCGCGGCGCGTACGTCTCCGGCGCCGGCGCCTACACGTCCGGGCCGCTGTCGTTCATGGATATCTACGACAAGATGTGCTTCACGGTGTCGTCCGCCGGCGGCCGTCGCGGCGCGCAGATGGGCACGTTCGACATCTCCCACCCGGACGCCAAGGAGTTCATCCGCGCCAAGCGCGAGGATGGCCGCCTGCGCCAGTTCAACCTCAGCCTGCTGATCACCGACGGCTTCATGCAGGCGGTGGAGCGCGACACCGACTGGCCGATGGTCTTCCCCATCCACGTCAAGGAGCAGGGCGAGCTCGACCTGGCCGACGAGTCCAAGGTGGTGTGGCGCGAGTGGCCCACCCACGAGAACTACGTGCGCCGCGACGACGGCCTGGTCGCCTGCAAGATCTACGGCATCATCCGCGCGCGCCACCTGTGGGACATGATCATGGTCTCCACGTACGACTACGCGGAGCCCGGGTTCATCCTGATCGACAAGGTCAACGAGATGAACAACAACTGGTGGTGCGAGCACATCCGCGCCACCAATCCCTGCGGTGAGCAGCCGCTGCCGCCGTACGGCTCGTGCCTGCTCGGCTCGATCAACCTCACCACCTTCGTGCGCGACCCGTTCGGCCCCAAGGCCCGCTTCGACTGGGACGAGTACCGCGAGGTGGTGAAGGTGTTCACCCGCATGCTCGACAACGTGGTCGAGATCAACGGCCTGCCGCTGGAGCAGCAGCGCAAGGAGATCACCTCCAAGCGTCGCCACGGCATGGGCTTCCTGGGCTTAGGGAGCACGCTCACCATGCTCAAGATGCGCTACGGCACTGCCGACGCGGTCGGCTTCACCGAGGAGGTGTCGCGCGAGATGGCCGTGGCCGGCTGGGAAGTGGCACTGGAGCTGGCCCGCGAGAAGGGCCCCGCGCCCATCCTCGCGCAGGACTTCACCGTCACCGGCGAGATGCTGCGCAAGCGCCCGGAAATGGCCGCTGACGGCTACAAGGTCGGCGACACCATTCCCGGCCGCGTGCTGCACGCCAAATACAGCCGCTACATGCAGCGCATCGCCACCGTGGCGCCCAACCTGGTGAAGGAGCTTGCCGACACCGGCGCGCGCTTCACCCACCACAGCTCGATCGCGCCCACCGGCACGATCTCGCTGTCGCTGGCCAACAATGCCTCCAACGGCATCGAGCCCAGCTTTGCCCATCACTACTCGCGCAACGTGATCCGTGAGGGCAAGAAGTCCAAGGAAAAGGTGGAGGTGTACAGCTACGAGCTACTCGCCTACCGCGAGCTGATCAACGGCAAGGCCATGCCCTACGCCACCGAGGCCGACGCCAAGCTGCCCGACTACTTCGTGGCCGCCGACGACATCAGCCCGAAGGAGCACGTGGACATCCAGGCCGCGTCGCAGAAATGGATCGACTCGTCCATTTCCAAGACCGCCAACGTGCCCACCGACTACCCCTACGAAGACTTCAAGGACATCTACACCTACGCGTACAAACAGGGCCTCAAGGGCTGCACCACGTTCCGCTTCAACCCCGCCGCATTCCAGGGCGTGCTGGTGAAGGAAACCGACCTTGAGAACACCCTCTACCGCTTCGAATTGGAAGACGGTAGCGTTGTCGAACTGAAGGGCAACGAGCAGGTGGAATACGACGGTGAAATGCACACCGCCGCCAACCTCTTCGATGCCTTGAAGGAAGGCTATTACGGCAAGTTCTGAGCCCCCGGAAGAGGGCCGGCAACAGAGAGTTCTAGTCTTGCCCGCGGCGGCTGACCGCTGCGGGCGCACGGCAAGCACCAATAACAGTCGGAGGGGAACCCCAGCATGTCCATCGATACCGAAATGAACGATCCCGTGGTACCGCCGGCGGCCGATACGCCGCCCGTGTCCGAGCCGGGTGCGCCGGCCGTGACGCCCGCCGCACCGAAGAAGGCACCGGCGCGCAAGAAGCCGGCCAAGAAGGCCGCTGCCAAGAAGGCTGCACCCGCCGCTGCCGCACCCGCGGCACCGAAGAAAGCCGCGGCCAAGAAAACCGCCAAGAAGGCTGCCGTGAAGAAGGCCGCCCCGAAGAAGGCCGCCGCCAAGAAGACGGCGAAAAAGGCTGCCACCAAGAAGGCGGCACCGAAAAAAGCCGCGGCCAAGAAGGCTGCGCCGAAGAAGGCCGCTGCAAAGAAAGTCGCCAAGAAGGCCGCAGTGAAGAAGGCCGCCCCCAAGAAGGCGGCATCCAAGAAGGCCGCCCCGAAGAAGGCCGCCGCAAAGAAAGTCGCCAAGAAGGCCGCGCCGAAAAAGGCCGCTGCCAAGAAGGCGGTAAAGAAGGTCAGCAGCAAAAAGACGGCAAGCAAAGCCGCGCCCAAGAAGACGGCCAAGAAGGCCGCCGTGAAAAAGGCCGCCCCCAAGGCAGCCAAGAGGTCCACTGCCAGCAAGAAGGCGAGCGTGAAGGTGGCGAAGGCGAGCAAGCCCGTCGCCAAGAAGGCCGCCCGCAAGAAGTAAGTCGTCAACGCAGCCGGCCCGGCTCGCCGGGCCGGCTGTTTTTTCCCCCGGCGCACGCCTCGTGATGCGCGCATATGCCGAGGCCCCGCCTCCCGCCGCTCACCGGCCTCGCCCCGCCGTCATTCCCGCGAAAGCGGGAGTCCATTTGGTCTTCCACGACCCGAGTGGCTTCCCGCATTCGCAGGCAAACGAACCAACCGGCCGCTTCCGACGCGCCCCAGACAAAACGAGACACACCATGGCGATCAAGATCGAAAAGAAAATCAAGGGCTACGCCGTCGTCAAGCCCGAAGACAAGGCCGCGCCGGTCGCCGCTCCCGCTGCGACGCCCAAGGCCGCCAAGCCCGAGCCCAAGCAGGCCGAAGTCATCCAGATGCACGAGAGCGTCGAGCGCCCCGAGACGCTGGTCGGCTCCACCTTCAAGATCAAGTCGCCGCTGTTCGAGCACGCGCTGTACGTCACCATCAACGACATCGTGCTCAACCAGGGCACCCCGCACGAGCTGCGCCGCCCGTTCGAGATCTTCATCAACTCCAAGAACATGGACCACTTCCAGTGGATCGTGGCGCTCACCCGCATCATCTCCGCCGTGTTCCGCAAGGGCGGCGACGTCACCTTCCTGGCCGAGGAGATGAAGGCCGTGTTCGACCCCCGCGGCGGCTACTTCAAGTCCGGCGGCGTCTACATGCCCAGCATCGTCGCGGAGATCGGTGCGGTGATCGAGCAGCACATGAAGAACATCGGCCTCATCGTCGACCTGGAGATGGATGAGTCGACGCGCAAGTTGATTGCGGAGAAGCGTGCGGCCTACGAAAAAGCGAGCGCGCCGCAGACTGCGACTCCCTCTCCCGCCGGGGCGGGAGAGGGCCGGGGTGAGGGTGGCGATGCTTCTAGCACCAACGGCTTCCCGCCCGGCGCCACCTTGTGCGCCAAGTGCAACACCCAGGCGCTGGTGCTGATGGACGGGTGCCAGACGTGTTTGAACTGTGGGTATTCGAAGTGCGGGTGAGTTAATAGGGGCGGCCAACTGGCCGCTCTTTATCTATGGGGGAAACGATGAAAACGTCGACCTGCCGGAAAATACCAAACGCTTTAACCCTGGGCTGTCTTACTCAGGAGGACGTTGCATGAGTAGTCGCTTGGAAAGGCTGCAGGTTCGCCGCGTTGACCCTAGTATCAAGGGGAAGACTTGGGACCAAGCTGTAGCTATGGAAGCCTTCGCCCGGGTGGCCGACGACGACGCTATCAAGTACGCGATTGGAGCCATGCAACCGATCGATCCAGACTACACCAAGAACTGTTTTGTTGAAGGTGATAGGGTCAAAAATCAGCTCGATAAGGGTTTAAGTACTAGTGCGGAGTTCGCCTATCAAGGCTCAGTAACTAATGACACACATATCAAGGCCCATAGTGACATCGATCTTCTGACGCTACATTCAGCGTTTTCGACGGTGGAACGTCCGGGGGTTCCTGCCGGTCCTTACCAGGGGGATGTCTTTGCAGACCTCAAGTCCCTTCGATTGGACGCCACCACGGTGCTCAGGAAGGTCTTTCCGGAAGCCAACGTCGACGACGCTCCAGGCAAAGCGATAAGCCTTACTGGAGGCTCCCTACGCCGAAAGGTCGATGTCGTCATCGGGAATTGGTGGGACACCGTGGAGTATCAACAACTGGCGCTGCCGGATAACCGCGGAGTGAAAATTTTCGACTCGCGTACCGGGTCTCGGATTGAGAACAAGCCATTCCTCCATAACAACCGGGTCGCGACTCGGGATCAGAATTTAAATGGTTCTCTTCGAAAAGTAATTCGGCTCTTAAAATCGCTCCGTTACGACGCAGAAACTGAAGTGAAGATATCCAGCTACGACATTGCTGCGATTGGATATGCCATGCCGGACCATCTGCTTTCTGTGCCGCATGGGTTCGAACTGCGTCTAGTAGAAGCGTGCCAAACCTGGCTGCTACAGCTGGCGAGTGACAACGCGCTGCGCGAAAGGCTGGAGGTTCCGAACGGGATGCGACGAATCTTTGGGGCCGATGGGGCGTCTACGACGGGCCTCCATCAACTTTACAGGGAGGTCGCGGGTCTGATGGACGATATCAAACGCGGGCTGTCGAGGTCTTTCCGCAAGCTCGAGGAAGCCCGAGTTGTTTACTAGAAATGCGTTTTCCCCTCGGCGGACGCTGCAGCCGCACGTCACCGCTTCGAGCGACAAATCGCTTGCTCGTCACAGAGCGTAGCCGGTTAGGTTCCGCTCAACGGACACGCCGAATGGCGCCTAGCTGCTCCAGAGGGCCTTGCCGCGCGCCCGCCTCGCAACTAACGGTCAGAGCTCCTTTTCCGCGCGAAATGCCGCGCAGGTCGGTTCTTTCAAACGTTAAGTTGTGGCCTGGCGCACCGCATATCGTGAATGCAAACACTTAGGTACCTTCACGTCGACGCTTGTTAGCGCGAATCGCAACATGAGGAAAACAGGGGGAGATGCGCATGCCTGAGAAATTGTTTCGTGTGCTTACTCTCGATGGCGGGGGGGCCAAGGGCTTTTACACCTTGGGAATCTTGCGCGAGATCGAGGCGATGATTAGTTGCCCTCTCCACGAGCGCTTCGATCTGATCTTCGGCACAAGTACTGGCTCGATCATCACGGCGATGCTTGCTTTGGGAAAAAGCGTTCCGGAGATTATCGCGCTGTATCAGAAGCACGTGCCAACAGTCATGGAGAACAAGAGCGCAGCTTGCAGGTCTGCGGCACTCGCTGACCTGTCGGAAGCTATCTTTGGCGACGCCATGTTTGCTGACGTCAAGACGAGCGTAGGCATCGTGACCACCAAATGGGTCCTTGAGAAGCCGATGATTTTCAAGACGCATATTGGGCAGGCGCACGGCATGAAAGGATCATTCGTGCCAGGGTTCGGAGTGAAGGTCGGCGACGCAGTTCAGGCATCGTGCTCGGCCTATCCATACTTCAACCGCAAGACTGTCACTACCTCAAGCGGAGATAGCATTGAGCTAATTGATGGAGGTTTCTGCGCAAACAATCCAACGCTGTACGCGATCGCTGATGCGACGGTCGCTCTTGGAGTTCCCGCAGAAAACATCCGCGTCGTAAGCCTTGGGTGTGGAAACTATCCGCCCCCGCCGGTGAACTGGTGGACTGTGGATTACTGGAAACAGAAGACGCCCGGCGTTCAGCTTCTGCAAAAAACGCTTGAGATCAATACCCAGTCGATGGATCAACTTCGGGTCATCCTGTACAAGCATATTCAGACGGTCCGCATTAGCCAGTCGTTCTCAGAGCCAGCGATGGCGACGGACCTTTTCGAGCATGATTTGCAGAAACTGAATGTCCTCACGCAGCGTGGGGCACAGTCGTTTGCCGAGCACGAGCAGACGCTTCAGGCTTTTCTTCTCTAAAAGGGGGGCGGAATGCCAATTCCGGAATCACAGCTTGAAACCTGGTCGCACCAAGGGGCAATAGTTCAGTCGGCCCGGACATACGAGACAATCCAAAATGTGCTCAATGACAGCGGTTCGCCGTACAACGAATAACGGGGTCAGGTTCACTTAATTCGGGAGCCTCAGGGTCGGAGCGCACTTTTCGCAAAGTTGATTCCGATCCATGTCCTAGCCAAGGGGGAAGGCGTGGTCGTTGCACTTTTCAACCGTTACCGCGCAGATCGGCTGCATCGACAGGCTCAAGCTTGCTCGCGGGCGGGAGACGAGGATGCGGCACTCGCGCTCTACGCGAAGTGTGTGGTGCTCGATCCGGGCTATGCCGGCGCGTTCTACAACATGGGGTTGATCCACAAGTACCGGGGCGAGTGGGAGCAGTCCTTCGCGTCCAATGCCAGGGCGTATGAGCTTTCGCCTGGGGATGAAGCCAGCCGCTGGAACCTCGCCATCGCGGCGACAGCATTGCGTCGCTGGTCGGTGGCACGCCGCGCGTGGAGAGACAACGGGCTGGACGTGCCGGGCGGTGAGGGGCCGATCACGATGGATCTGGGGATGACGCCGGTTCGCCTCCACCCGGAAGGCAGTGGCGAGGTCGTCTGGGCGCAGCGCATCGATCCCGTACGCGCGAGGATCATCAGTATTCCCTTCCCGGAATCGGGTTTTCGTCTTGGCGACGTGGTACTGCACGACGGCGCGGCGGCAGGTGCCCGCGTCGTCGACGGTCGCGAGTACCCCGTGTTCAATGTGCTTGAGCTGTTCGAGTCGTCCGGCTCGTGCACCTACGTTCTGGAGCTTCGCGCTTCGACCGCCGATCGGGTAGCCTCGCTGGAGCGGGTGGCCAATGATGTGGGCATCACCATGGAGGACTGGACGGCGGACGTCCGCAGTCTGTGCCGGCAATGCAGCGAAGGTATCCCGCACGACACCCATGACCACTTGCCCGAGCCGACGTGGCAGGTCGAGCGAAGCATTGGCCTGGCAGCCGTGGATCGCTCGCAAATCGATGCGCTAGTTGAAGCATGCAGCACCATTGATGGGCTGGTTCTGGGACAGCTCACCTTGGCGGGGAAGTAGGGGGCGGAGCCAGATGCGGGGTCAGGTTCACTTACTCGGAGTCAAGAAGTGAACCTGACCCTCTTTCCTTGGCTCAATGGACCGGCAGCGGACTTACCCCTGGCCCTACGCCGGCCGCGCGCGCTACGCAGCTGTGCTCGCGTTCGAAAAAACAGGGGTCAGAGCGAAAAAAACAGGGGTCAGAGTGCACTTTTCTCGGGACGTGGCCAATTAAGCAAGCTTGTTAATTAAAGGGGGCGTGGCTAATTAAAGACAGCTGTCTCCGGCGAGTCGGGCCCTTGCAAGGCTTGATTGGCCGCGTCCGCATTCCCGAGGGAGGGTCGCATGACATCTAGCAGCGTTCGCCAGTGGATGATGCTTCCGGCTTTGGTCGCCTTGATCGCCTTGGCGGCATGCGCAACGGAAAAAACCTCCGATGGCCGGTTCGATACCCAGTGCAGGCCTCCTCCGGGGGGACAGGTCGGCCTCTGTCTGGTGTCGCTCTACAGGCTGATTGCCCGGCCGGAGCTCTATCACCAGAGGCGGGTTGAGATCACGGGCTACGTGGTCCACACGTTTGATCGCTACGTGATCTTTCCCTCGCGCGCGAGCTATGAGTCGAACATCTCGGGCGAGGGCATCGAGCTTTTGGGAGAGCTGGATATCGATCCCGGATTCGAGGGCGACATCAATGGCGGGCACAGCCCGGTCCGCGTTTCCGGCGTGTTTGATGCCCACTATGAGGGGCCGGGCCCTGTTCGACTGGGTGCCCTTACCCATGTCCGTGTTTACGAATACAGATTCATCCATGGGTAGATGCTTTCGTGGCTGTAGTTCCCATGGCTACAACGGGCGCAGTAAAGAAGGGAGGCATGAGCATGAAGAGAGGCATCTGTGCGACTGCGGGAGCTGTGTTGGTACTCACCTCGGTGGCGGCTACAGGCGCGCGTCACGCGTCTCGGCACAACGCATTGCCTTCGGCACCGACAGTCACTTGCTCGATCGTGATGGACGGGTGGTGCCTGGCGAACAGTCCCGCAGCAGTGTCGATGGTCGATCTCCCTTATCGGCGTTTGTGGTTGGTCACTTCACCGATCGGCATGCAGTGGGGGCCGCTGGTTGTTGTCTCAGACAAGACCTGCGGCGATCGGGGTAACGCCGATGTCTCGTTTGTCGGGGAGTCCGAGATCAAGGTCAGCGCAAGCGGCCGTATCAGACAGGCGGTCTTCAGGCTGGATAACGACGGATGCGAGCTGAAGTTCGAGTGGCCGGCGGGGGCCGCAGTTCCTTACAGCTACCAGGAATTCATGGTGTTCAACGTGTTCGTCATGCAGCCGGGGAGCAAAAAATACATCCCGCTCCACGTTTACTATGACAAGGCGCCTTGCCATGGCGTCTTCGTGAAGAAAGGATCCAACTGCGACTAGCGAAAAACAGGGGTGAAAAACTGGGGTCAGAGTGCACTTTTCTCGGGACGTGACCAATTGAGCAAGTTTGTCGCGCCTTTGAAGGACCGGGCCGGGGTGGGTCGCCGATACCTCGGCCAAGTTCATCTAGTCAACATTGACGCCAAATCGAGGGACGGACATGACGCCCATCATGAAGCTATTGCTCATAGCCATCTCCCTGCTTTCCGCAGGGGATCGATGGCTGGATAGCTTCGCGCCGGTTGACCCGTACGCGGCGCTCCCTGGCGCATGGGGCTGGGAGGGAACCAGTGACTGCACCGTGTCACCTCAGAAAATACGCTTCAGCGCGGATCGGAAGCAGATGATGCTCTCGCTCACTCCCACGGACGAACATGGCACGCGTGCCGCGCGCCGCGAAGTTACCTACGCGGTCCTTCGTGATCTCCCCAATGGTCTCCGCCTGGCGCTGGAGGGGGAAAGCCGGATGGATGCTGCTGGCAAGCCAGTGACGTGGGATCTGATACTTCGCGGCAGCAACGAGTTCTGTTGGCATCGGGGCGATTGGCCGGGCACGGGCTGCACCAAGTCAATGGATCGCTGCCCGGGAATCAACGGCTGACCGGATCAGGTGCGCTTCCCGGGCGCGAGTAATTTGGAGGCGTGGCTGATCAAGTTCAGCCGCTTGTCCAGCGGGTCCGGTGGGCGAAGCGTGGGGAAGGGCGCGACCTGGTGAGGAAGCCGAAACAGGGGCCAGGTCCGACTTGTACAAGCTGGAGATCCAATGACCTGGAAGCGCGTCCGGTCACAGGTCACACGTGTATCGGCGGCTGCCGCAACTCCGCGTGGTGGCTTGTTCGACGGGGATGTGCACCATGGCCAGTGGCGGCGTTTGGCTCCTTTCGGTAGCGGCATGCACGGTCCCGGTCGCGCCGCTGTTGCTTTGGCTGGTCAGGACGATGACCGAGCGACCGCCGGAGAGCCCGTCGCCAGTGATCATCGGCTGGCGGACCACGGTGCGTTCGGCCCTGCTCTATATCGTCGCGTTCAACCCGACCTTCTTCATTCAGGAGCTGCGCCTGGAACCATAACGGGTGGGGGCGCACAGGTGCAGCCGTCGCCTCGTTGATGAACAGCTCGCCACGCCTGCGCCGAACGTGCTTCGTTCGCACGAGAAACTTCACGAGGGTCGAACGCCCCGGCGCCTACAACGGTCGTGCCGCAATCGCGGCACCCCACCCCGAACAACGATGAGAGGTAGCGTCATGGACAAGAACCGCACCGAAGGTACGAAGCACGAGGTCAAGGGCGCAGTGAAAGAGGCGACCGGCAAGGTGACTGGCGACCGCTCGAAGGAGCTGGGCGGAAACATCGAGAAGAACGCCGGAAAGGTTCAGAAGGAGGCCGGCAAGGCCGCCGACCACGTGCGCGAGGACTCCCGCAAGCATCACTGAGGCCACTGAAGTGATGCACACGCACCCACGGCCGGGTCCCTTGGATCCGGCCGTTTGCATTTGCCGTGATAGCGGCGGACTGGCATCAGGTGTGGCTGTGATCTGCGCGAGCCGCCATGCCGTACGCGCCGCGTCAGCCCCCCGCTGCGCCGCTTCATTTGCCCGCCCGCGCCTCCGGGCTGTCTCCTGCCATGAGCAGGCGAACCCATTGCCAGCCGAAACCCCGGCTCGAGCCGGTATGCGACATGCGACAGCGGACCGAGCCGCTCATGTCGCCTGTCCGCTAGACCGCGGCCCCGAACGCTGCGGCTGCCCCGGCCGGCCTCTCACCACAAGGTGCTGACGCCCATGACTGACGACACCTCGTTGCAAGCGCGCGCCGAGGCGGCGCCCTGGCTGCGCTGGGGTGCGCGCGTGGGCATCGTGGCGGAGGGCGCGATCTATGTGTTGATCGGAGGGCTCGCGCTCGCAGGCGCGTTCGATCCGTCGCAGCGCCCGAAGGGCTCTGCCGGCGCCATGTCACAGCTTGCCCACATGCCGATGGGCCGAGTCCTGTTGGGATTGCTGGCACTGGGGCTGTGCGCGTACGTGTTCTGGCAGCTGGTGCTGGCGGTGATCGATCCGGAGTGCCGGGAGCATCGCTGGGAGTGGAAGCGCATCGCGCTACGCTTCCATCATTTGTGGAGTGCCGCGCTGCACTGCGTGCTGGTCGGCATGGCGGCCTGGCAGATCCTAGAAGCAGGCCGCGCGCAAGACGATGGACATACCCAGCGCCAACTCGCGGCGACCGCCCTGCGGCTTCCCGGTGGACGCTGGCTGCTGGCGGGCATCGGAGTTGGCATCGTGGGTTTCGCACTGGCGCAGTGGGTCGCCGCTTGCCGACCGCAGCAGCAGACGCGGATGGAGCTGGCCCACACGCCGCTGCGCCGACCGATCCTCACGCTGCTGGCGCTCGGGTATTTTGCGCGTGGCGCGCTGTTCGGGCTGATCGGCGCGTTTCTGCTCCACGCCGCCTGGCAGCACGACCCCAGCGAAGTCACCGGGATTTCCGGGGCGCTGCAGTCGCTGCGCCGTCAACCCTACGGACCGTGGTTGCTGGGGATCGTGGCAATCGGGTTGATCGGCTTCGGACTGGCGGAGATGGCGCGTGCGCGCTATCGCGACATGCGGGTCGGGGAAAAGGGTGACGACTAGCGCTTCTCCTGGCCAGGGCACGATGTGCGTGGCGCGGCGGGCAGGCAGCTGCATCTGGGGCCGGCTCTTGCGAGGCATCCGTGGACGGATGGCGGCCTGCACCGCGCCGCGGCGCTCACTGGTGAGCGGCGATGTACTGCTCCGGATCCTTGTTGGTGGATTCGACACCCGCGTAGTGACGGGCTTCGAAGGTGAGGAAATCCACCGCCAGCGCATGCCGCAGTTCCAGCGCGGCGTGTCGGCGGAAGTCGGTCAGCGCCTCGCGCTCTTCCTCGCCCATGTGGTCGCTGTTGGCCCGGTTGGCGGCGGCTACTGCCTTGTACCAGTCTGGTGAGCCCACGCGGTGTTTGGCGACATCGGCGACGGCGTCGCGGATGTCGTTGTGGTCGCCGATCGCATCGTCGGTCTCGGCCGCCGCGTCGGGTTTTTCGCCGGCGCCCTGGCCCAGCTTGAGCAGCGCCGGGTAGAAGAATTTCTCCTCGGCCAGGGCGTGCACTTCGAGGAATGTCGCCAGGCGCTGCCACAGAGCGGACAGGGCGTCGGCGTTGTCCGGGTCGATCTGCTCCAGCAGTGCAAAGCGACGCCGCTGCTCGGCGTGGTCATCGAGGATCAAGCGTGTGATATCCATGGAAATGGAACCTCCTGCATGGGTTGGGGGCGGCGGTGCAAGACGGCGAAACCGCGCTCGTGGCGGATGGCCGGGTGCAGGTTCGGCTGCGCACCGGGGCGGAAAAAAGGGAGAGGGATCGGGCGGATTGCGCCGACCCTGCCGACGCCGCCCGGCTCGTTTGGGCCGCGTCGGCCGTCGCCGCTGGGACTAGTCCTGCGCCTGCAGGATCTTCTCGATCTCTTCCAGCGGCGTGTTGGTGAGCGTCTTGGCCAGCTCCCCGCACAGCCGCTTGCTGGTCTCCACGTGCAGCTGCGGGCGCATCTCGCCCAGCGTGGTGGGGTCGGCCACCAGGAACAGGTGCTCGTACTGGTGCTTCAATGCGGCGGCGTTGAGGCGGTTGGCGAGCTGCTTGGCAAACGTCGCCTCCTCGGTCTGGTCTGGCGTCGCCTCGGGTGGACGCTGGCCCGACGGCCCCTGACCCTGTTCGTCGTCCATGTCCGGCTCGATCAGGTCCGATTGCTTCAACTGCAGGTGGTTCTGCTTGCCCACGTTCTGGAACAGGCGGGCATGGGTGCCGTCGGCGACGACGATCCACGCGTCGGCTGGAATCTTGTGCATCTGCTTCTCCTTCGAGTCGACGTGGCGCAACGAGCTATCGCGCCAACAAGCCGACACTAGCGGGCGGGGCGTGATGAACTCGCCAGCGCGGGGCGAGGCGGCCGGCGGCCAGCCCCGGCGACCCTCGGCACCCTCAGCGGTTGGAGCGCATCGGCACTGCGCTGCTGTGCTCGTCGCGCGGCACCTGCGGGTGCGTCCGGCCCAGCGTGATGTTCTTGCTGGCACGCACCTCGCGGTTGGCAAAGGTCCAGATTTCGCCCGTGGCGGTGATGAAAACGGTCCAGTAAAGATCGGACTCCGGGCCGTAGTCGATCAGCACGTGGGCAAAGCCTTCGCCCTTGGGCGTGCACAACGGAAGGGGTGGGTTGAGCTGCAGCATGGGGCACCTTCCCGACGGCAGGGGCATGAAGAGCGCAAGGTTGCGCCCGCTGCACGTGAAAGCAGCGCGCAGGCGGAACGTGGGGGGGCTCGAGGCAAGCGCATCATGCGGCACGTCGGTGACGGCACCGGCGGGCAAAACGCGGACGCGATGTGCCGCCGCACCAGCTGCGGAATGGCTAGGGTCAAGGTGCCTGTGAACCCGCCGCGCGCCCGCCTTCGCCGTCGGTCCCGAGCGGCCTGACCACGATCAGCGGAGGGCTCGTGCCCGTTCCGGTATTGCCGCGGCGTCGATCCCGGGGCTCCCTGTGCTGAGCGTCCGCACGATCAGCACCGCCACCAGCGGGACGCTGACGGCGTAGATGTACTGGGTCCGGGCCACGCCGATGTGAAACGGAAACCAGATTCCGGGGACGCCCCACGGATCGAGCAGCGCGAAGCCGAACAGCGTTGCCAGGACTGACGCCAGCGTGACCAGTGCCAGCAGACGCATGGGTCCTTGGCGCACGATACGCGCCACGATCGCCACGAACAGGGCCAGCGAGCCCCAGCGGCTGATGTCCGTCCATACCGCCCGATCGGCCAGGGCGCCGGCGACGCCGGCGAGGCCCAGTGCGAGCGCCATGGCATCGATGCTGCGCCACGCGGGCTGGCACCAGCGGTTCCACGCCAGCACCCAGGTCGTCATGATCGGCACCCACATCACCGCTGCCAGCCACACATAGGTGCTCAGGCTCTGCACGTCGGTCCATGAAACGATGGCGTTGTTCAGCCGCCTCGCTGCCGTGAGCGCAAGTGCGACCACGGCCCACAGCACGAAGCCCCGGCGGCGGCTGCGCGAGCCCAGCACCAGTGCCAGGCCCGCCACCGCCAGCATGGCGGCCGGTTCAACCGCGTCGAGGATGTATCCGGCGACGGTCCGCTGCCACTGTGCACGGTGCAGGGTGTCGCTCGCAGGCCGCGGCGAGAGGATCGGCGCGGCATGCAGCCCGCCACCTTCGGCGCTGGCGTCGCCTGGAAGCATGTACGTGCGGATGGCGAGCACGCCACGATGACCGGCTGCATCGTCCGGCAAGGCGAACTGCAGGGGCCGTGTGCCGACCAGGCGCGGATGGACGCCGAGCCGGCCGGAACCGCCGAGCAGCTGGCCGTTCCAGTACAGCTCGTAGCCGTCCTCGACGAGCGTGGGGCCCAGCAGGTCCCACGATGCGTGTTTGGCGGGCACCGTCACCGCGCGCCGGTACCAGGCGTAGCCGTGAAGGTCCGGATGGCCGTGAGCCATCCAACCGCCAACGTAATCCGGCAGCCCGACATCGCCGTCATGGCTCCCCGGCGGAGCGGTCAGGTCGATGGTCTCCCACCGGCTGTCGTCCCATCCGGGCGCGGCCCAGCGCGGGTCGTCGCCGGCCTGGAAACGCCAGGCGCCATCGAGCAGAACGGAAGCGGCGCGCTGCGGTGCGGGATCGGGGCGGCCCCCGATGGCGATGACCACGGTCATGAGCACCGTCGTGAGCAGCGCCACAACGCAGATGCCCAACGTGAGCCTGCGCTGCGTGTTGTCGAACGTCGCTGCCGGACGGGCGTGGGACTGGTGCATCATGCGGAGGCTCCCCTGGTTGATGTCCGGCAGGAGGCTACCATTCAACATCGCTTAGACGGTAATCATCTTGGCTCGAAACAACACCCCGAAGCTCATGTCGCACGCACACTCGCCGGTAATTCCGCGGCCGGTTGACGCCGTGCGGCTGGACGGCGGGCGCTTGTGCCTGGACTTCGTCAACACGATCCACGACCGCTACGCCGCGGAGCAGGAGGATTACCTGGGAGACCCGAAGCGGTTCATCGCGTGGAGCGGGCGCGCCGGCGCGCTGCTGCCCGCAGACGGGGTTTCCGAGCCCCGGGCAGCGCCCCGGCGGGCCGCGTTGATGGAGGAGGTGGCGGCCTTGCGCGGGCACCTGCATGAACTGTTTGCGGCGCGGATCGACGAGCGAGCGCCGCGCCCGGACGCAGTACGCGGGCTCGATCACTGGCTGCACCAGGCATGGACCAACCAGACCCTGGGCATCGACGGCAAGATGCATTGGCGCACCGGCAAGAGCGACCCGCAGCGCGCGCTGCAGCGCATCGCGCTGGATGCGCTGGACCTGCTTGGCGATCCGGCCCCGTCACGGCTGCGCCGCTGCGCGAACACCACCTCGTGCGGATGGCTGTTCCTCGATGTCAGCAAGAACGGTCGTCGCCGTTGGTGCGCCATGGAGACCTGCGGAACAGCCGAAAAGATGCAGCGCTACCGGCGAGGTTGAGAGGGTCGGTGCGCCTGCCGTTGCTCCTGCGCCTTCGCCGGCGGGGCATCAACCGACCGGGGCGCCCCGGTCATCCAGCGACACCGTGCTGCGCATGCATGCCTTGCCCGCAGCGCCACCCAGCGGCGATACGCGCGCGCCGACCGGGCAGGCCCGCTATGGTGCCGGCCAGATAACGAAGAAGCGCCATGACCCGAAGCTACGATCCGCCATTGACCAGCCACCCGCACGATCCGCTGTACCGCATCGACAAGGCGATCCGCGCAGCCCAGCAGCGGCTGGATGCCGCGATCGACGCGAAGCGCCACCACACCAGCCAGAACCTGGCGCACGAGGTGATCAGGGAGGCGCGCGATGCGTTGAAGAAGGTCGAGCAGGCGCGGGTGCTTGCGGTCAGGGAGCAGGCGTCCAGGAGCGCCGATCAGCCCGGCCGTCCGGTACAGCGGTAACGCCGCTGCACCGTGCAGCGGCGGCGAAGTCCGGGTGGTGTCATCAGATCTGCGCTGATCGCACACCCACGAGCGCGCGTCTGCACGCGCGCTACCTCGTCGTGTGCCGAGACCTCTGTACCGGGACCGGGGACGCGCCGGGAGCGCCCGATTGAGCCTCGCCGTTGCTCCCGGCCGGTGCGGCGTGGCGACGCCCGCTCTGCCGCCCTGCACGGGCATGTCACGCAGCGGCCACCCCCGCGCCCCGACACTCGGCAGCCGACGTGCGCCGCCCGGTCCTCACGGGCAGCGGCGCCCTGATTGCCATCGGATTGCTGACGGAGGAGACCAACATGCCGGTGTGGTTGCAGGCGACGCTGTGGGGATTGCTGGCCGGCGGGGCATTGCTGATCGGTGCCGCCATCGGCTACTTCGTCAACGTGCCGAAGCGGCTGATCGCCGGGATCATGGCGTTCGGCAGCGGCGTACTGATTTCGGCGCTCTCGTTCGAGCTGATGGAAGACGCCTACCGACGCGGCGGGTTCGACTCCACCGCGATCGGCTTCCTTTCCGGCGCGGTCGTCTATTCGGCGATCAACGCCTACCTGTCGCGCAAGGGTGCCAAGCATCGCAAGCGCTCGGGCAAGCAGCAGCCGAGCGCGCACAGCAACAGCGGCATCGCGATCGCCGTGGGTGCGCTGCTGGACGGCATCCCCGAGTCGATCGTGATCGGGCTGAGCATGTTGCAGGGCGGCGCGGTGAGTGTGGTGGCGGTGGCGGCGATCTTCATGTCCAACATTCCCGAAGGGCTTTCCAGCGCGGCGGGCATGAAGCAGGCGGGACGTTCGCTGGCGTATATCGCCGGCGTGTGGGGCGGCATCACGGTGATCTCCGGCATCGCCGCGCTGGTGGGCTACAGCGTGTTCCAGCACTTCTCGCCCGAGGTGGTGGCGGCCACTACCGCCACGGCGGCCGGCGCAATCCTGGCGATGCTGGCGGACACGATGATTCCCGAGGCCTTCGAAGAAACCCACGATCTGGCGGGTCTGGTCACCGTGGTGGGGTTCCTGGCCGCGTTCGTGTTGAGCAAGTTCGGCGGGTGAGACCCTCATATTCGCCAGCCCGTGGCAGGGCGCAAGCCGCGCGCCAGCCCGTATGCGGCGCTGGCGTCGCCGTCGCTGCGACACCGATTTCACGCTGTCGGCATTAACAATCGCACCCCCGGCGTATTCACATCGCGTCGGCAACATGGGCCAATGCGGGCGGGGTCGACAACAATGACGGGGATGATGCGTGCGATGCCGTGGTGGCTCGCCGGCGTAATGCTGGCAGCGAACGCGAGTGCCGCGGCAGGAGAAGTGGACGCGCGGCAGATCGCGCAGCAGGGCAATGGCCGCGGGGCCGTCGCCTGCCGGGCGTGCCATGGCGGCGACGGTGCCGGCGCCGCGGGCGCGGGCTACCCCCGACTGGCGGGTCTTGATCCGGACTATCTGGCCAAGCAGCTGGCGGATTTCGCCGGCGGCACGCGGGAAAACCCGGTCATGATGCCGATCGCGCGGGCGCTCTCGCCGGCCGAGCAGCGCGCCGTGGCGGTGTACTACGCCGCCATGCCTGCGCATGTGCCAGCGGCTGCCGCAAAGGCGGCGGACGAGGGCGCTGGGGCGGAGCTGGCCACGCGCGGACGCTGGTCGCAGCAGGTGCCTGCCTGCGAGCAGTGCCACGGGCCCGGCGGCGTGGGCGTCGGCGCGCATTTTCCAGCGCTGGCCGGTCAGCCTGCCGCCTATCTGCAGGCCCAGCTGCAGGCGTGGAAAGCAGGCACGCGGCGCAACGATCCACTCGAGCTGATGCAGCATCTGACGGCCGCGTTGAGCGACGCGGACATCGCGGCGGTGTCGCGCTGGTTCGCCGCGCAGCCGGTCGGGATCAAGGAGCAGGCACCATGAACATGAAGACATGGCTTGGCAGCGGCGTCTGCCTGCTCGCCCTGCTGGTCGGCGGCTGGGTTGTGGCGTCGCTGCCGGCGCGCGCGTCGCAGCAAGACACCGTTGCGCCCGCCGTTCCTGCAGCATCGGCCGCGCCGTCCGCCGCCTTTGCGCCGCCGCCGGAGTCGGCTATCCCCGAGGGGCCGCTTGGCGATCTCGTTCGCCGCGGACGTGACGTGTTCATGCACACGCCGCAGTACGCCAGTACCTACGTCGGCAACGGATTGAGTTGCGCCAACTGCCACCTCGATGCCGGAAGGCTGGCGCACTCCGCGCCGCTGTGGGGCGCCTACGGCATGTACCCGCAGTACCGCAAGAAAAACCACCGCGTGAACACCTATGGCGAGCGCGTGCAGGGCTGCTTCATGTACAGCATGAACGGCAAGGCGCCGCCGCTGGACGCGCCGGAGATGATTGCGCTGGAGGCTTATTCCTGGTGGCTGGCGCAAGGTGCGCCGATCGGCCGGGAACTGCCCGGTGCCGGTTATCTGAAACTGGACGATCCGGCCAAGGCCCCGGATTACGCCCGCGGCAAGGCCGTTTTCGGGAAGTACTGCGCGCTCTGCCACGGCGACGACGGGCAGGGGCAGGCGGTGGCGGGGCGCTACGTGTTTCCCCCGCTGTGGGGCAGCGACTCGTTCAACTGGGGCGCTGGCATGCACCAGCTCAACAATGCGGCGGGCTTCATCAAGGCGAACATGCCGCTCAGCCGCGGCGGCATGCTCAGTGACCAGGATGCCTGGGACGTGGCGATGTACATGAACTCGCACGAGCGCCCGCAGGACCCGCGCTTCACCGGCGACGTCGCCGCCACCCGCAAGGCTTATCACGACACGCCCATGTCGCTGTACGGCACGCGTGTGAACGGGCACCTGCTCGGCGCGCCGCCGGCCAGGCCGCCGCAGTAACCGGGCGGCGCCGCAGCGATCGAACCCAAGGAGACGCTTTATGGATCAACCCGTATCGGCAACTGCCGGTCGCACCCATTCAATGCAGTGGCGCCGGTTGGCCTGGTTTGGTCTGGCCGTTGCCATCGTGCTGTGCGGCTTCGCGGCCGCGTTCGTACTGCATAGCCGCGGTCCCGATCCGCGGCTGGTGTTCCCGCGCATCCACGGCGCCGGCGGCGTGCTGCCGGTGGATGCCGGCGCCGCGATGCCGTCGCCCACGGCAGTGCACAAGCTTTACGTGGACGTCGAGAACGACGACGCCGATCACGGCGATGTCAACGCGCGGCTCAACACGGCGGCGAAGATCCTCAATCTGTACGCGTTGGCCGGGGTGCCGTCCAGCAACGTGCGCATGGTCATCCTGTTCTACGGCACGGGCGTCGGGCTGGCGCTGTCCGATGAGGCCTATCGCGAGCGATTCCATCACGACAACCCCAATGCCGAGTTGCTGACCCAGCTGCGCCGCGCGGGCGTGAAGATGGAGGTGTGCGGCCAGGCGCTCGGGCACCAGCAACTTACGCCGGCGAACCTGCACGCGGGCGCGCAGCTCGCCCTGTCTGCGCTGACGGCGCGCGAAGAGCTGCAGGCCGCCGGCTACGGCGCCGTTCCGACCGAGGCGCACTGAGGCCTTGGTGGCGCCGCTGCGGCTGGCGCGGCGGCGTCCCGTGCGCGCCATGTCGCGTTGGGCTCACCGTGCTGCCCGCCAACGGGTGCTCGAAGCGGCTCATCTTGCAGCCTTGGGGCGTGCAGCCCGGGGTGCGCCGTCATCCCGCACAGGCCCGACCGTCCGGCGGAAACGGCCGATGCACCGGCCTGCAGCGGTTGCCGCCCGCGTGGCGCGGTGAGGGCAACGTGCCAACGCGATTTCGCTCCCGCTTCGCCCGCGGTTGACGGGAGATCAGGAGACTCCCGCACAAACGGGGGATATCCGGGATCGCCGGCCGGAGGCAATCCATGAAAGCGCTCAATCTCATAACGCTGGTTCTGGTGATTATTGGCGGCATCAACTGGGGCCTGATCGGTCTGGCCGATTTCAACTTGGTGGCTGCCATATTCGGTGCCGGCTCCGTGCTGAGCCGCATCATCTACGTGTTGGTCGGGCTGTCCGCGCTGTGGCAGATCGTGCCGCTGATCGGTGCCAGCCGCACCGATGAACCGCGCGCCGAAGCCGGCCGCACGACCTCGTACCGCTCGTAAAGGCCACCCGCGCCGGTGCATTCATGGCGATGCCCGGCGCTATGGCTTGAGCCGCGCCGTCCCTGCGCCTCGGCGAGAGGTGCCGCGCAGCGCGAGGCTGTTTCTCGCACTGGATCGGGCGAGCGTTCGCAGCGGTCATGGCCGCGCAAGCGTCCGCTTGGACACTGTCTTGAACCGAGGTTGACCCGATGCCAATGGCCTCTTTCGTACGATGGTGACCGATCGCGAGGGTGCGCCGGACGCGCCGCCGATCGCACGCAGAAGCACTCTTCCCCATCGAAACCAAGCGGAGGAACGATCATGACGCATGTCAAAAAACGCACCGCCGCCGCCGTGTGCCTCAGCCTGTTCATGGCCGGCAGCGCCGCTGCCGCCGTCAACAATCCCCACGTCACGCCTCCGTCGGATCAGCCCGACGGCAGCTGGACCAGCATCAGTGGCAAGGTCACCGACACCCAGCCGGGGGCCTTCACGCTCGACTATGGCAAGGGCAAGGTCACCGTCGAAATGGACGGCTGGGTCTGGTACGGCAAGAACTATCAGCAGATCAAGGGCGACAAGGTCACCGTCGTGGGCAAGATCGACGACGACTTCTTCGAGCAGGCAAAGATCGAGGCCAGCAGCGTCTACGATCAGAAGCTGGGCAGCTTCTTCTACGCCAATGCGGCCGATGAGGAGGGTTCCAGCAACCTGGTCGACTACTGGGTGCATCCGGTGGTGGTCGGGGAGACGGTCGTGCAGGGCACGGTGACGTCGGTCGGCGGCCACACTTTCACCGTGGACGACGGCCCCCGTCGCGTCACCATCAACGTCGACCAATTGCCGAGCAACCCGCTGGACGACACCGGCTTCCAGCAGATCGACAAGGGCGACTACGTAAGCGTTGCTGGCGACATGGACCGGGACTTCTGGGGTTTCAAGCGCCTGGACGCCGATTCGGTCATCACGCTGGTCAGCAACTGACGCTCCGGCGCCCCGCGCATCACCGCGTCACTCGCCGGTCACTCAGCGCCAGCGCACACGCCGCGTGGCTGTGGCGGGCATCACGGAGCGGTAGGCCGCTCCCTCCGAACAAGACGCGTCAGCGCATTTAGCGTTCACTTCCCCGCGCCAGAGCATTCTGGCGCGGTTTTTCCTGCTTCTTTCCCGCGGCCAGCGGGCTTGCGCCTCGTGTACGCGTCATCAGCCACTCAACGCTCGCGGCTTCGCAAAGCGTGGCAGCGGGGGCTCCGCGCAGTGGCTGATACCCTTGTCGGCCGCCCTGTACCGGTACGCGCGAATGGATCCCCTGTTCGAAGAACTCGACTACTGCCCCACGCCGATAGGGCCGGTGAGCCTGCGCCGACGCCTGGAGCTCACGGTCAAGCAGGTGATCTACGAGGTGAAGCTGGGTGACGAGTTCCTCATGTCCAGCCTGTTCACCGCGTCCGAGGAGGCGCTGTCGCGGCTCGGCCTGGCCGCGCTGACAGGCGACGGCCTGCAGATATGCGTGGGCGGACTCGGCCTGGGCTACACCGCCCGCGTAGCGCTGGAGGATCCGCGGGTCGAGGCGCTGACTGTGGTCGAGTACTTGGCGCCGGTGATCGCGTGGCATCGCGAGGGCCTGGTGCCGCTGGGCCCGGAGCTTGCTGGCGACCCGCGCTGCCGTTTCGTGCACGGCGACTTCTTCGCGCTGGCCGTCTCAGTCGAGGGTTTCGACGCGACCCGGCCGGGCCGGCGTTTCGACGCAATCCTGCTGGACATCGACCACTCGCCCGAGGCGCTGCTGGATCCGCGCAGCACCAGCTTCTATCAGGCGGACGGGCTGCGCGCGCTGGCCCGCCACCTCGCCCCCGGCGGCATCTTCGGCCTGTGGTCCAACGATGCTCCGGACCCGGCTTTCACTGCACGGCTGGCCGAGGTATTCGCCCAGGCATGGGCCGAACCGGTCACCTTTCACAACCCGTTGCTGGGCAACCGCTTCACGCAAAGCGTCTACCTTGCGCGCGCGTTCGATCGCGGCGCCTGAGCACAGGCCGCGCCGGCGATGGGCGATCGTCCAACGGATGAGGCCACCCGTCCAGCTTGCTGACGGCGCGCACGGAATCGGCGCCATGGCGGGCGCAAAGTCGACGCGGGCGCCGTTTCGCTGCACTCTTTGCAGTCCTGCCCGGTTGCACGAGGGAAGCCGGGGGATCGCGAAGGTGTCATCAGTGAATTGCAACGCGTGCCGCGCGCCGGCGCACCATGGTTGAGCATCACGTCGCCGAGCCGCATCCGGCGAGGCACAGGCATCTGCGCGGCTGGTTGGCGATCGCACTGTTTGCGCTGATCGCGTCGTTCACGCTGGCCTCGCTGTTCGCCTCGCGCATCGAGCCGCCCCCGGCACCCCAGGCCCGGCCGCAGGTGAAGGCGCCCGCGCCGGTGCTCCCTTCGGTACGGCTGTGGCTGAGCACCGCCGACCGGCGCCTGCGCCTGGCGCGGCAGCCAGACGTGCCGCTGCAGCCGCGTGATGCGCTGCCCAAGGCCGTGATCATCGACCGGCAGGCGACTTACCAGTCGATCGTCGGTTTCGGTGCGGCGATCACCGACGCGTCCGCGTGGCTGCTGCGCCATCGCCTCGATGCGGCGCAACGCAGCGCGCTGCTGCAGGAGCTGTTCGGACCGCCACCGGGGCTCAACATGAGCATGACGCGGCTGACCATCGGCGCGTCGGATTTCTCGCTGCAGCCGTACACGCTGGACGACATGCCGGCCGGAGAGACCGACGAGCCGCTGGCGCACTTCAACCTCGGCGCGGCCGGCGAGGATCTCCTGCCGACGGTGCGCGAGGCGCTGGCGATCAATCCGCAACTGCGCATCATCGCCTCGCCGTGGAGCGCGCCGGCGTGGATGAAGAGCACCGGCAACCTGATCCGCGGTGAACTGCTGGAGGCGTTCGAGGGCGCGTTCGCCGAGTACCTCGTCCGCTACGTCGAGACGCTGCGCAGCGAAGGGGTGCCCGTGTTCGCTCTCACGGTGCAGAACGAGCCGGCGTTCGAACCGGCCACGTACCCGGGCATGTCGGTGCCCGCCGCCACCCGCGCCCGGCTGATCGGGCAGTACCTCGGCCCGGCGCTGGCACGGCGCGCACCGGGCACGCAGATCCTGGAGTGGGACCACAACTGGGATGCCCCGGGGCAGCCGCGGGAGGTGCTGGCCGATGCGGCGGCGGCGCGCTACGTCGACGGCATTGCCTGGCATTGCTACGCGGGCACGCCCTCGGTGCAGAGCGACGTGCACCGCGAGCACCCGGACAAGGACGTGTACATCACCGAATGCTCCGGGGGCGACTGGGCGTCGGCGAAGAAGGGCGAGCTGCTGTGGTTCGCCCGCGATCTGCTGCTGGCCGGCGTGCGCAACTGGGCCCGCGGGGTCGTGTACTGGAACCTGGCGCTGGACGAGCAGCACGGCCCGCACTCGGGCGGCTGCGGCCTGTGCAAGGGCGTGGTCACCATCGACTCGCGCACTGGTGAGGTCAGCCGCAACGACGAGTACTACGCCTTTGGCCACTTCAGCCGCTTCGTGCTGCCCGGGGCGGTGCGAGTGGGATCGGGAGAGACTGACAAGGACCTCAACAACGTCGCGTTCCGCAATCCCGGCGACGAATCACTGGTGCTGGTGGTGGTCAACAGCCACGCACAGGAGCGCCCCATCTCGGTGGTCGAGGGCGGCACCGGCTTTCGCTACATGATGCCGGCGCAAAGCGTGGCGACGTTCGTGTGGAACCCCGATCCGGTGGGCACCTGGCTGCGCCGGGCGCTGCGCTGGTGGAACGGTGGGCAAGCGCCGGGCGACGCGGGCTGATCGCAACGCCGGCCGCCGCACGGTAACGCGCCACAGGCACCCTTCGTTCGGGCGCCGTCAGCGCGCGGGACAAAAAAAGAAGCCGGTGCCACGCCGTGCGTGCACCGGCTCCGGATCCGCCAGCGACCGCCGATCACATGCCGCCGGCGTCCGCCGCGGCCGGTTCGGCCACCGTCAGCTGCGCCCGTGCCTCGCCCTTTGGGAAGGCCTTGGTGTGCAGGTTCACGTAGCTCATGCCCTTGAGCATCGCGGCCTGGGTGGCAGCGTCGACGGTGACCGTGCGGTGCATGCCGCTGGCATACGGACCGTCGATCGGCTGCAGCGCGCCGGCCTCGGTGCCGGCACCGGCCGGACCGTGGAAGTGCGCCACCGTGACCGGGCCGCTGAGGCCGCTGTAGTCGATCGTGTAGTCGAGCCGATGCGTGTCGGTGTCGAGCGTCGCATCGACGGTGCCGGTGGGATGCTGGGGAGTGCCGTGTTCCCCGGCGAAGGTGCCGCTGAGGGTGACGGTCTTGGCTGCGGCGGCGCCGCAGAAGCCGAGCAGGGCTGCGGCACCGAGCGGAAACAGAATGCGACGTGACAAGCGCATGGGCGGATCCTCGTGGTTCGGGTTGCGCGCTCGCGGTGGCGGGCGCGGGCGACGCGGCCGGGCATCGGCTCGACCGGACGGTCGAATACCTTGGCGCGGACCAGGTTATGTGCGCGTGCATGCACCCGCTGCCGCCGCACGGCAGTCGGCCCTGGCGGCGTCATCCCGTTCCCGAGGTCGTCGCTCGTGCGTCGCATGCACGCGCCCTTGCCGTTGCGGTGACTGCACGACGCCGAGCATGAGCCGTCCCAATCAAGGCAGGAGACGCTCATGAACCTTCCCGACAAGAACACCGGCCAGCGCGCACCACAGCAATCGCAGGGCGGTATCGGGCACGACGCAGCCAAGCGTGCCCGCGATCACGCCGACCCGGCCACCGGCCAGCCGCAGGGTGCGGTCGACGTGCCGGGCCCATCGCTGGATGACGGCGGTGCCGACGAGCCGGCCGATGGGCGCGCGCACCATGGCTTCCACGGCGACGATGGCGGGCACGTGGCCTCAAGCGCGGAAGGCTCGCCAGCACCCCTGCAACCGGGACACGCCGCCGGTCTCGGCGCCGCGCGGCACAACCCGCAACGGCGCGACACGCCAGCGGACCGCCCCGGCCGAGGCGACACGGAGGATGACGACGCCAACCGTGGGTGAGAAAGCAGGCGTGGTGCTGTCGATCCGGCGGCAGGTCGCGCGTCGTGGAGATGGAAGGGCCGCCGCTGCGGTCCGCCTCCCCCCGATCGAAGGAGCTTCTCCATGCAACTGGTTGCCTATCTCAACTTTCCAGGCACGGCCCGCGAGGCGATGGATTTCTACGCCCAGGCGCTCGGTGGCGAGGTCACCCAGCGCTTCACCTACGGACAGTCGCCGATGGCCGCGCAGATGCCGGAGGCAGCGCACGCCAACGTCATGCACTCGCAGCTCGAGATCGGTTCGGCGGTGATCATGGGCGCGGACGGCCCGCCGCCGCACGAGGCCGGCAGCACCACGGTGAACATCGTGCCCGACACGCCGGAGGAGGCCGAGCGCATCTTTCGCGCGCTCGCGGCCGGCGGTGAGGTGACCATGGCGATGGAGGAGACCTTCTGGGCTCATCGCTTCGGCGCGCTGACCGACCGCTTTGGCAAGCGCTGGATGGTCAACTGCATCAAGCCGATGTAGATCAAGCCGATGTAGATCTGTGGCCGCGGTCGGCCGATGCGTTGCAGCCCGGGCGTGGCACGATGGCTCGACGGCGCCCGAAGGTGGGTGCGGCGGCGGACAGCAGGAGACGGGATTGGACGCAGACTTCTGGCACCAGCGCTGGCAGCAGGGCCGCATCGGGTTCCATCAGGAGCAGCCAATGCCGCTGTTGCTGTCGCACTGGCCCTCGCTGGCGTTGCCCGCCGGCAGCCAGGTGTTCGTGCCGCTGGCAGGCAAGTCGGTGGACATGGCATGGCTGGCGGCGCAGGGCCACCGGGTGCTGGGGGTGGAACTTTCCCCGCTGGCGGTCGAGCAGTTCTTCGCCGCGCACGGATGGGTGCCCGGGATTCGCGAGGCAGTCGACGGCCGCCACTATCGCGCCGGTGATATCGAGCTGATCTGCGGCGACGCGTTCGCGCTGGAGCCGGCCAGCCTCGCCGATTGCGCGGCGGTGTACGACCGCGCTGCGCTGATCGCCTTGCCGCACGCAATGCGCCGGCGCTACGCGCGCGAGCTGTACGCCGCCCTGCCACCCGGGTGCCGCGGGTTGCTCATCACGCTGGAGTATCCCCAGCGCGAAAAGCAGGGGCCGCCGTTTTCCGTGCCGGAGGCCGAGGTGCGCGAACTGTTCGCGGACCGCTGGCGCGTGACCGTGCTCGCCCGCCACGACATTCTTTTACGCGAGCCGGGGTTCGTGGCCGAGGGCGTGACCGCGCTCAGCACGGTGGTCTACCGGCTCGAGCGCTGAGCGATCGCGCTCGGGGGTGACGCGTTGCGTCGGCCACGGGTACCCTCGCAGCATGCCTTGGTCCATCCACCACCCCGCGCCGCGCCGCGGTGCCGCCGCATTGCTCGTTTGCGGCCTGCTCGCGGTCGGTGGCTGCGCCGGGGCGCCGCCGCGGTACGCCGAAAATCTGTGCCAGGTGATCGCGCAGCGCCCGGACTGGTACGACGACGCCCGCGACGCGCAAGCGCGCTGGGGCACGCCCGCCCACGTGCTGATGGCGTTCGTGCAGCGCGAGTCCGGCTTCAACCGCAAGGCATGTCCGGATCGGCCGTGGTTTCTTTTCATTCCTTTGCCGCGTCGCTCCAGTGCCTACGGCTATGCCCAGGCGCAGGACCCGGTGTGGAAGGAATACAAGCGCGCCAACGGACGCTGGTTCAAGAGCCGCAAGGACATGGACGACTCGCTCGACTTCCTCGGCTGGTACACCGACCGCATCCACCGCGAGCTCGGCATCTCCAAGTGGGACCCGTTACACCTTTACATCGCCTATCACGAGGGCATCGGCGGCTACCGTCGCGGCCAGTGGCGGCACGACAAGTCGCTGCTGGCCACCGCGGCATCGGTGGACCGCCGTGCGCGTGAATACGGCGCGCAGTTGCGGCGCTGCCGATAGCTGCGCGTGAGCGGGCCCGCGCTGGTTACCATGGGCGAACCCGCCCCGTAGGCGCACGAGCTCTCCTGGAAACCCAAGCATGTTCAACGTCGCCGTCATCCTGCTGGTGATCACCGCCCTGGCCGCGTACCTCAATCACCGGTTCGTGCGGCTGCCTACCGCGATCGGCGTGATGGTGATCGCGCTGCTCGGCACGCTGGCGCTCATCGCGCTGCAGGCGCTGGGCTTTTCCGGCCTGCACGACTACGAGGCTACGCTGCTGCGGTCGATCGACTTTCCCGAGGTGGTGCTCAAGGGCCTGCTCTCGATGCTGCTGTTCGCCGCGGCGCTGCAGCTGAACTTCGGCGACCTGCGCGAGTACCGCTGGCACGTGGCGGCGCTGGCGGTGCTGGGCACCATCGCTTCCACCGTGATGATCGGTGGTGTGCTCTGGTTCGTGCTGGACTGGGCCGGGCTGGCGCTGTCGCTGCCGTACTGCCTGATCTTCGGTGCGCTGATTTCGCCGACCGACCCGGTGGCGGTGGCGGGAATCATCAGCCAGGCCGGCGCACCGCGCAGCATGACAGTGGTGATCAGTGGCGAGTCGTTGTTCAACGACGGCATCGGCGTGGTGCTGTTCGCCCTGCTGCTGGGCATGATCTCCGACGGCAGCAGCCCCGACTGGAGCCACGCGGTGGTACTGCTGCTGCGCGAGGCGGGCGGCGGCCTGGTCTATGGCCTGGTGCTGGGGTGGGTGGTCTATCACCTGTTGCGCAGCATCGACAATTACCAGGTCGAGGTGATGATTACCCTCGCCGCGGTGCTGGGCGGCTATGCACTGGCGCGGGAGCTTGAGGTGTCCGGGCCGTTGGCGATGGTGATGGCGGGGCTGGTGGTGGGCAGTCGCGGGCGCGAGTTCGGCATGTCCGAGACCACCCGCAGGCATCACGATATGTTCTGGGAAATGCTGGACTGGATGCTCAACTCGGTGCTTTTCGTGCTGATCGGGCTGGAATTCGCCGCGGTCAGCTTCTCGCCGATGGTGCTGCTGGTGTCCGCGGGAATGATCGTGGTGGTGCTGCTGGCGCGGCTGCTGTGCGCGGGCGCGCCGATGGCGCTGCTGTCGCACTACTTCACGATGCCGCACGGCGCCTGGCAAGTGCTCACCTGGGGCGGCCTGCGCGGGGCGATTTCGGTGGCGCTGGCGTTGTCGCTGCCATACGGCGAGCCGCGCAATCTGATCCTGGCGATGACCTATTACATCGTGGTGTTCTCGATCCTGGTGCAGGGGTTGAGCATCGGCAAGGTGGTGAAGTGGTCCACGCGCGCGCGCCCTGCGCCGAGCGCCACGTCGTCCTGAGCGCGGGCGATGCGATGGCATCGCCTGATGCAACGAAGGCGCCCGTGGGCGCCTTCGTCACCTACCGCACTGGAACTTTTTCCTGATCAGGATGTGGGCGCCGCGTTGCCGGCGAAATCCACCACCAGCGTGACGCGCCGGTTGGACGCGCCACTGTCGCGAGTCTCGCCGGGCGCCACCTGGCGATTGCGTGCCTCACCGTAGCTCACCGCACGCACTTGCTGCCCCGAGAGGCCGCCGCTGCTGACCAGGTAATCGCGCACCGCCTCGGCCCGCTGCTGGCCCAGACGCCGGTTGTAGCCGGTCGAGCCGGCGGGATCGGTAAACCCTTCGACGGTGATCACCGCTTCGGGGCCGCGCTCGCCGATGACCTTGGCGAAGTCGTCAAGCAGGGGCTTGTCCTCGTCGCGCAAGGTGGCGTCGCCAAAGGCGAAGTGGGCGGCGGTGTCGATCTTCACCCGCCCCTGCATGGCGGTGATGGCGGCGTCGTACTTGGCGAAACGCTGCTGCATCTCCTGCGTGAGCGCGTCGATGTCCTGCTGCTGTTTCTGGTCATTCGCACGCAGTTCGGCGATAGCCGCGTCGTAGTCGGTTTTCTTCACGTAGCTGGAGCATCCGCCCAGCACCATTGCCAGAAGGCTGGCCGGAATCAGCGCCAGGCGCAGTGTCTTGCTGCTCATGATGGGTCTCCTCGTACACGTGGCCCGCAGCGGCGACCGTAGTCATCCGTCCCGGGCCGGTTTGCCCCGTAGGTCCGGCGCCGCGCCCCCTGTCCGCGCACCGGCTACCGAGGCTAACCCGTGCGAGCGCCGCGGACCTTAACCCAGCTCGACTGCCGCGCGTCGCCCCGGAGCGATCGTCACGCGGGCGGACACTGACGATTGGCTATGCTTGGGAACCTATGCGTCCGCCGCGGAGTCGATGGACGCGGCTTCTTCTCACGTTCCATTTTTCACCCTCTACGGATGACCTCATGACCCACCATCGCCCGCTTCTGCTTGCCTCCCTCGTCGCCGTCACCGGCCTGGCTGCGCTGCCCGTCTCACCGGCTCGTGCGGCCGACACCCTCGGCGGCAGCCCGGTCGCCGGCGTGTGCATGCTGTCGCGCGAGGCGGTGTTCGCGCAGTCCAAGGTAGGGCAGGCGGCCAGCCAGCGCCTCAAACAGCTGGCCGACCAGAGCAACAGCGAGCTGGAAAACCAGCGCAAGCCGATCGAGAGCGACATCCAGGCGTTCCAGCAAAAGGCAGAGTCGCTCACCGAAGCCCAGCGCAAGGAGCAGGGCTCGGCGCTGCAGATGCGCATGCAGGGTTTCCAGGCCCACGCCGGCCAGACCAACCAGCGTATCCAGCTGACCCGCGCCAAGATCATGCAGCGCATCGGTCAGGAGGCGGAGCCGATCGTCAGCAGCACCTACAAGAACCACAACTGCGGCCTGCTGCTGGATCGTGATTCGGTGCTCGGGGGCAACATGACCAACGACCTCACCCCCGACGTGGTGAAGGGCCTGGACGCGAAGATCACCACGCTCAACTTCGGCCTGGAGCCGCTGCCGACCGGCAACGGTGGCAACGCCGCCGGCAAGTAGTCGCATGATGACGATGCCGGGCGGCGCAGGCGGCCTGGCATCACGCCGCACGGCGCCGGGCGGCATCGACCGCGCGACCGCGCGACACGCTGGCACCGGCGAACGTCCGCAGCCAGATGCTGCTGCAGGCGACGAAGCCTCGGGTGGGCCGGTGCTAGAGTTCCGGCCTTTCCCCAGGAGTCACTGCCCATGAGCGCCCCTTCCACCGCGTATCCGATCGGCACGCCCGGCGTGGCGTGGGGTCCCGCCGAAGTGGCTGTCTGGCGCGCCCGCCAGACCCGCCATCGCAGCTATGCCGACGACGTGCTGACGGTCATCGAGCGCCTGCGTGACCGGTTCGATGTGCGTGAGTACGGTGCGCTCGACTATGCGCCGGAGCGCTACGCGCTGTTCGCGCTGCGCAGCCGCCACTGGCGCGACGAGCTGCCAACCGTGCTGGTGACAGGCGGAGTCCATGGTTACGAGACCAGCGGTGTGCACGGCGCGCTGCAGTTTCTCGAGCGCGACGCGGCCCGCTATGCCGATCGGGCAAACCTGCTGGTGGCACCGTGCGTGAGCCCGTGGGCCTATGAGCGCATCCATCGCTGGAACCCGGATGCCATCGACCCCAACCGCTCGTTCCGCGCCGACAGCCCGGCGGGCGAAGCGGCGGCGCTGTGGCATCTGCTGGCACCGTATCGCGACACGGCCCTGCTGCACATCGACCTGCACGAAACCACCGACAGTGACGAGTCCGAATTCCGCCCCGCGCTGGCGGCCCGTGACGGTGTGGCGAGCGAGCCGGGCGAGATTCCCGACGGCTTCTACCTGGTCGACGACAGCGAGCATCCGCAACCGGCGTTCCAGCAGGCAATCATCGACGCGGTGGCGAAGGTCACCCACATCGCCCCGGCCGACGCCCGCGGCGAAATCATCGGCTCGCCGGTCGTGGCACCCGGTGTGATCCAGTACCCGCTGAAGAAACTGGGCCTGTGCGCCGGTATCACCAACGCGCGCTACAAGAGCACCACCGAGGTCTATCCCGACAGCCCCCGCGCCACGCCTGCCCAGTGCAACGACGCGCAGGCAGCGGCGGTGTGTGCGGCGATCGAGTTTGCCCTGGCGCACACGACGCAGGCCTGAGTCGACACCCGCGCCGCGCCCACTCCCGCTGGCTGGGCGAGATCGCTGCGGCGCCGGCCGAAGAGCCGGTCGCCCGGCTGGAGCGGGGCCTCGAGGGTCAGTTGACGCCCGGCAGTCGCCTTGGCGCGCTCGCGCGCAGTGGGCGAGTGGCAGGGCGTGTTCCAGCAGGACGCGTGGCCAGGCAAACAGCTCGCAGGTGGACGCGCCGCGCCTGGGGCCCGCGCTGCCCCGAAACGGTGTGGCGCAGCGGCCGGTTGGTGGATCGGATACCTCCCGGTCGGCCCATGCGGGCATGAAGTCATGACCGCGCCCGATGGCTCTGGCATCCTCGGCGGACACTTCATTGCAAGGACAGACACGATGTCACTTCGCCGCCATGGATGGCTGCTCGCCGCCCTGCTTGCCCCACTGGCCGGTTGCGCAACCGACCCTCGCATCACGCCCGACGCACGCTGGATCGATCCGTCGCAGGCCGTCCAGCTCGCTTCCGCGGCAGCGCCACGTGGCGTGTCGGGGGTGTTCGCCATGACCGTGCAGGATGCCGACCGCCCGGGTCCGCTGTACCTCAACTCCGAGCGTGACTATCGCGATCCGCGCTGCCTCACCGTGGTGGTGCTGCCGCAGGCTGCCAGTGCCCTGGCAGCACGCCTGCACGGAGAGCCGGAGCGCGTGCTGCGGGGTCGGCGCATCCTCGTCGCCGGATCGGCGCGGCGGGTGCGCATCGATTTCGTCGTCGACGGCCGGCGCAGCGGCAAGTACTACTACCAGACCCACGTGGTGGTGACCGACGTGGCACAGATCCAGCCGCTGTGACGTGGCCGACGGTTGGCTGCGCGCCTGCCGGCTGTCCTGCCAGGCGCCGCTGAACCGGCGCCAGCGACACCTGCGGGCCCGCTACGGCGGGTTCGTGCGAGCATCGCGAAACAAACCCATCACGACGCGGAGCCTCGCCCATGAGCACCGAGCACGATGTGATCGACCCCGCCGCGCGGCCCTCCGGCACCGGCTGCGCCGAATGCCTGGCTGGCGGGCAGTGGTGGCTGCATCTGCGCCGCTGCGCGCTGTGCGGCCACATCGGCTGCTGCGACACCTCGCCGAACCGTCACGCGACGGCGCATTACCACGCCACCGGCCATCCGGTGATCGCCAGCTTCGAGCCGGGTGAGGAGTGGTTCTACGACTACCGCACCGACGGCTTTGTCGACGGCCCGCGGCTGGCGCCGCCGCAGGCGCATCCACCTGAGCAGCCCGTGCCGGGCCCGGCCGGGCAGGTGCCGGACGACTGGGAATCCCGGCTCAACGGGTGATCCGCCGAGGGCGGCGCGGTGGCGCAATACGCCGCACGATACCGCGCTGCCGTCGCCGAACCTTCGGCGTGGCGAGTTCGCACCGCTGGCGGTATCACCAGTGGTTGCTTCGTTCCGGCCATCCGCCGGCCGCATCGGCCAGGCGCAACGATTCATCCAAGGGGAGTGTTCCGATGATGCGAATCACCTGGCTGCCGCTGCTGCTCAGCGCGGCGTTGATGGCCACATTCGGTTCGGCGCTGGCGACCGAGGGCAACAAGCCCGCGCCGGACGCCATGTTCGGCTTCAGTACCGACGCCGCGCGCGCACAGCAGCAGCTGGAACAGCGCTTCGATGCGCTGCTCGATCCGGCTGACCAGCGCGCCTGGCTCAAGCAGATGTCCTCTGCGCCCAATCAGGTCGGTGCGCCGCACGACAAGGCCAACGCCGAGTTCATGCTGGCGCAGTTCCGCGCATGGGGCTGGGATGCGCACATCGAGACCTTCAACGTGCTCTATCCCACCCCGAAGACGGTGGCGCTGGAGCTGCTGGGACCGCAGCCGTACACCGCCAGGCTTGGCGAGCCGGCGGTGGCCGGCGACGCCACTTCGGACATCCGCGACGGCGCATTGCCGCCCTACAACGTCTACGGCGCCGATGGCGACGTCACCGCCGAATTGGTCTACGCCAACTACGGGATGCCCGACGACTACAAGGAGCTGGCGCGGCGCGGCATCGACGTGCGCGGCAAGATCGTGCTCACCCGCTACGGCGGCGGCTGGCGTGGACTCAAGCCGAAGCTGGCGCAGGAACACGGCGCCGCGGGATGCCTGATCTATTCCGATCCGCGCGACGACGGCTACACGCAAGGCGACACCTACCCCGACGGCGGCTGGCGGCCGGCCGATGGCGTGCAGCGCGGTTCCGTGCAGGACATGCAGCAGTACCCGGGCGACCCGCTGACCCCGGGCATCGGCTCCACGCCAGACGCCAAGCGACTGGCGATCGCCGACGCGCCGACCATCCTGAAGATCCCGGTGCTGCCGATCTCCTACGCCGATGCCACGCCGCTGCTGCACGCGCTGGGCGGGCCGGTGGCGCCGGGCGCGTGGCGCGGCGGGCTGGGGCTCACCTACCACGTGGGACCCAGCGTGGCGAAGGCGCACCTGGTGGTGAAGTCGAACTGGACGCAGCAGCCGGTGTACGACGTGATCGCGGTGATGCAGGGCGCGAACGAGCCGGACCAGTGGATCGTGCGCGGCAACCACCACGACGCCTGGGTGTTCGGCGCGTGGGATCCGCTGGCCGGCAACGTGGCGCTGATGGCCGAGGCCAAGGCGATCGGCGCGCTGGTGAAGCAGGGCTGGCGGCCGCAGCGCACGCTGGTCTACGCCAGCTGGGACGGCGAGGAGCCGGGCCTGATCGGTTCCACCGAGTGGGCCGAGACGCACGCGCAAGAGCTCAAGGCCAAGGCGGTGATGTACGTCAACACCGACACCAACGGCCGCGGCTTCCTCGGCGCCGAGGGCAGCCATTCGCTGCAGCATCTGGTCAACCAGGTGATCGACGGCGTGACCGATCCGGAAACCCACGTCAGCGTCGGCCAGCGGCTGCGCGCGCGCATGCAGGTGGATGGCGCGTCGCCCCAGGCCAAGCCCGAAACAAAGGCCGATGCCAAGCTGGCCGCCAGCGGCGGTGATCTGCCGATCGGTGCGCTGGGTTCGGGCTCGGACTACAGCGCGTTCCTCGAGCACCTGGGCATCGCCTCGCTCAACCTGGGCTTCGGCGGCGAGGACGACAACGCCGGCATCTACCACTCGCGCTACGACTCGTTCGACCACTACGTGCGCTTCGGCGACCCCGATTTCGCCTACGGCGTGGCGCTGTCGAAGGTGGCCGGCCACATCGTGCTGCGCGCGGCCGATGCCAACGTGCTGCCGCTGCGCTTCGGCGACTTCAGCCGCACGCTGGATCGCTACGTGGGCGAGCTGCACGCGCTGGTCGACAGCACCCGCAAGGCCACGCTCGCGCAGCACCAGCTGCTCGACAGCCGCGCCTACCAGCTGGCCAGCGACCCCACCCGCCCGGTGCAACCACCGGTGCGCGATTCGGAAATGCCGGCAATCCAGCTGGCGCCGCTCGACCGCGCCGCCAAACGCCTCGGGCAGAGTGCGCAGGCGTTCGATGCAGCGTATGCAAAGCGCGCTGCCGGCGGCTTCGCCATGCCCGCCGCGCAGCGGCACGAGCTCGACACGCAGATCGCCCGCATGGAGCAGGCGCTGACCCTTGCCGACGGTTTGCCGGGGCGCCCGTGGTTCCAGCACATGATCTACGCGCCGGGCATGCTCACCGGCTACGGCGTGAAACCCGTGCCGGGCGTGCGCGAGGCGATCGAGGGGCGGCGCTGGGCCGAAGCCGACCGCTACGCCGAGATCACCGCCGGCGTGCTCGACGGCTATCGCGCCAGGATCGACCGACTCACGGCGCTGCTCGCGCGCTGAGGCTGCGCGCTGGGTCCGTACTCGATCGCCACCCCCTTGCTGCCGGGGCGGCCGGTCTGCACGCCGTGCCTGCCGTGGCGGCCGCATCTTCCGGCTGGGCTGTGGGCCTGCCCGTGGCTATTGGCTCGGTGTTCGGAATGGTTTAGCCGGAGGCGTCACGCGTCAGATATCTCCTACAGCGCCGTCAGGCGGATGCCGCTGGGAAGTCAGCCCACGACGAGGGCATGCTGCGCAAGTGAATGACGCCGCGCCGGCCGACGGGCGTCTCACGCAGCGCTGGCCGCACACCGGAAGTCGCGCCGCACCGCACCTGCAGATCGGTCTCGAGTCGGTAGCGTCCGCGAAAGGAGCTGCCGGCCTTCTTTTTGCGGAGCGGCGGCCATGCTCGAAGTGCGCAACGAACAGGACGATTTCACCGTGTACGACGCCGCCGATGGCGAGCCGGTGATGCGTTTTCCCACGCGTCGCGCTGCCGACTGCTTCATTGCGGAACTGGCCATTGCAGACATGCACGCCCAGCTGCAGCGCTGGTCGGCCGATCACGTCCCGGCCATCTGGTGACGTTCCATGTCCGAATCTTTCCTAGGGTCTGTCGCAGGATGAACGGCTAATCTGATGTTGCCCGGGGCGCGCGTCCGCATCCCTGTCGTGCCCGCCGCGCCCCGGGCACACTCCCTGATCAGGCTCCCGCGAGGGAGCTTTTTTTTGGTCGGTGGTCGCGCATGGGGATGCGTTCGAGGTGCTGAACCTGCCGCCGGGATCCCTGCCCGCGGCCCAAGCCATTCCTGACGATGCCGAGGCTGCTGTTGCCTACCCTGCGCCGCGTCGGCAAGCGCGGCACGCGCGATATCAGCGCTCTGCGAGAGGCAGCCATGGAGACACGTCGGAGGCCGCCACGGCGGGCGCGGGGCTGATGGCCGACAGCCGGGGCGGGAACACGACCGCGGCGCCAAGTGGCCAGGGCCATCTGCTAGCCTCGGCGCTTTCCCCGACTCCCCATCCGCATGCGCGCCGACGGCATCTCGTTTCATCACCCCCTGGCGTTCTGGGCGGGGTGCGCTTTGCTGGTCGCGGGCGTGCTGGCACACGTGCCGATGTTCCTGATGGGGGCGCCGATGCACTACCAGCTGGCCGGCATGCCGATGAGCCCGATCATGCTGGTCGGCATGGCGCTGATTCCGTTGGGCCTGGCACTGGCTGCCTACGGGCTGGCGCCGCGCGCCGAGCAGGTGCGCCAGACGCTGCACGGGTCGCGGGGACAGAGTTATTTCCATCTTGCCGACGGCGTGCCGCTCAATCGGGAGCACTGGACGCTGGTGCTGGTGCTGGTGGTGGCGCTGGCGGTCGATGTGATGAAGCCGGCCACGCTGGGCTTCGTGTTGCCCGGGATGACCCGGGAATACGCGATCAGCAAGGAGAGCGGTGCGTTCCTGGCGCTGGTGGCACTGACCGGCACCACGGTCGGTTCGGTGGTGTGGGGGCGGATCGGCGACGTCTTCGGGCGTCGCGCCGCGATCCTGCTGTCGGCCCTGATGTTCATGGGCACGGCAATTTGCGGCGCCATGCCCTCGTTCGGCTGGAACCTGGTGATGTGTTTCCTGATGGGCGCATCGGCCGGCGGCCTGCTGCCGATCGCCTTTACCCTGATGGCCGAGGCGATTCCCGCCGCCCACCGTGGCTGGCTGCTGGTGGCGCTGGGCGGCATCGGCACCTCGGCCGGCTATTTGCTCGCCGCCGGCGCTGCGGCATTGCTGGAGCCGTTGTTCAGCTGGCGCGTGCTGTGGCTGCTGGGCCTGCCCACCGGTGCGCTGATCGTGCTGCTGAACCGCTGGATTCCGGAGTCGCCACGCTTTCTCTCCAACGCGGGCATGGAGCAGGCAGCGCGCGCGGTGCTGCTGCGTTTCGCAGGCGCTCGTGCCCAGGCCATCGAGGCAGACGATGCGCGCCATCCGGGTGCCCCGGTGGTGGACGAGCAGCATCCGGTGGCCGGACTGCGCCAGTTGCTGCGCGGGCGCCACGCCGCGCTCAGCTGGGGCCTGGTGGTATGCGGCACGGCCTGGGGGCTGGTGAATTTCGGGTTCCTGCTGTGGCTGCCGGTGAACGTGGTGAAGCTGGGCGTGGACGCCGCGGGCGCGAACGCGTTGCTCGCGCGCTCGGCGGTGATCGCGCTGCCGGGCATCGGCGCCGTGGTGTGGCTGTATCAACGGTGGAGCAGCGTGCGCTCGCTGGTGCTGTTCATCACGCTGACCGCGGCGGCGCTGCTGGCTTTCGTGGTCCTGGCCGTGCTGGGCGTGCGCTCGTTCGCACTCACCACGGTGGCCACGGCGGCGCTGCTGGTAAGTGTGAGCGGCGTGATCGCGATGCTGATCCCGTACGCGGCGGAGATCTACCCGGTGCACCTGCGCGGCACCGGTGCAGGCGTGATTGCGGCCAGTTCCAAGTTTGGCGGCATCCTCGGCGCGGCGCTGGGCGTGCTCGGCTGCTTCGAGCACCTGGCCTGGGCGGGCGCACTTATCGCGCTGCCGATGCTGGCCGCCGCGATCATGCTGGCGCGCACCGGCATCGAAACCCGCGGGCTGACCCTGGAGGAAATCCAGACGGCCATGGCGGCGCCCCGCGGGCGCTGAGTCTTCCATCAAGCAACAACGGATCGCACATGAAAACCATCGGACTGCTGGGCGGCATGAGCTGGGAGTCGACCATCCCCTACTACCGTCTGATCAACGAGGCGGTGAAGCAGCGCCTCGGCGGGTTGCACTCGGCCAAGCTGCTGCTGCACAGCGTGGACTTCGCCGATATCGAGGTGTGCCAGCGCACCGGCGACTGGGCCGCGGCGGGTGCGCAGCTGGCGCAGGGCGCCCGGGGACTGCAGGCAGCCGGCGCCGACCTGCTGCTGATCGGTGCCAACACCATGCACAAGGTTGCGCCGGCCATCGAGGCGGCGGTGGACATTCCGCTGCTGCACGTAGCCGATGCCACCGCGCAGGCAATCCGCGCGGCCGGCGTCACCCGCGTGGGGCTGCTTGGCACGCGTTTCACGATGGAGCAGGCGTTCTATGTCGAGCGGCTCGCCTCGCACGGGCTGGATGTGCGGGTGCCGCCGCCGGCGGACCGCGACGAGGTGCATCGGGTCATCTATGCCGAGCTCTGCCTGGGTCGGATGGAAACGGCGTCGCGCGCGATGTTCCGCCGCGTGATGGCCGACCTCGTGGCGGACGGCGCGCAAGGCATCATCCTCGGCTGCACCGAGATCGGGTTGCTGGTGGAGGCTGCGGATTCGACCGTGCCCCAGTTCGACACCACGCGGCTGCACGCGCTGGCGGCGGTCGAGGCGGCGCTGGCCGGTTGAGCGCGCGTCGCGCTCGAGCGCCGGGCTACAGCTCGCCGGTGAGGAACTGGCCGCGGCCAAGGCCGAAGCTCCAGTCCTCGTCGGAGTTGGTCACGATGGACACCATCACGTCGCTCGCCTCGATGCCGCAACTTGTCTTCAGCTCGCGGCACAGCTCGGCGTAGAAGGTTTCCTTCATGGCGCGTGTGCGCGGCCTGCTGGTGACGGTGACCACCACCACGTGGCGGGTGCGCGGAATGTCCAGCCCGGTGTCCTGCACGATGAAGTGCTCCGGCGGATGCTCGTGCACGATCTGGTAGCGGTCGCGCTCGGGCACCTTGAACGCGGTGAGCATGGCGCGGTGGGCGGCGTCCAGCAGCGTGGTGATTTCGGCCTTGCTGCGGCCTTCCATTACGTCGAAACGCATCAGGGGCACCGGGGTTCTCCTTGGGAGCGGCATTGCATCATGCCTGCCCGCGCGTTCAGTCCGCGTGGCGCCGCGATCTGGTTCACCGACACGACCAAGTGTGCGCTTGAAGCCAGCGGTCGCCGCCGGCTTCACCTGGAGCGGGGCGCGGCAAGGGTCGTCAAGCATGCGACACCACATTAGGCTTGGTGCCTCGCCGCCGCCCGGAGTCTGCGCGATGTCCCCACGTTTTCCGCGTTACCTGCTCACTCGCCGGGCTGCCGCGGCGCTGCTGGCGCTGGGCACCTGCGGCCCGGCCATCGCCCAGCACGACACGCCGCGCGTCGAGGCAGGGGGCGGCCTGCTGGTGGGCAAGACGGCCAGCGTGGGCGGCGTGGTGGTGCAGGAGTTCCTGGGCATCCCCTATGCAGCCCCGCCGGTGGGCGCGCTGCGCTGGAAGCCGCCGCAGCCGGCCACCGGCTGGAGCGAGCCGCGCGACGCCCGCACGTTCGGCCCGCGCTGCATGCAACTGCCGCTGTTCGGCGACATGGTGTTCCGCTCGCGTGGCATGAGCGAAGACTGCCTCTACCTCAACGTGTGGGCGCCCGCGGCGCCGGCGGACGGCAAGCGCCCGGTGCTGGTGTACTTCTACGGCGGCGGGTTCCTGGCAGGCGATGGCTCGGAACCGCGCTACGACGGCGCCGCAATGGCCGCGAGCGGCCTGGTGACGGTTACCGTCAATTACCGCCTGGGCGTGTTCGGCTTTCTCGCCACACCGGCACTCATGGCGGAATCGCCGCAGCACGCCAGCGGCAACTACGGGTTGCTCGACCAGGTCGCCGCGCTGCGCTGGGTGCGCGACAACATCGCGCGCTTTGGCGGCGATCCCGGGCACATCACGATTGCCGGCGAATCGGCCGGCTCGATTTCGGTCAGCGCGCTGATGGCATCGCCGCTGAGCAAGCAGTTGATCGCCGGGGCGATCGGTGAAAGCGGCGCACTGATCACTCCGATTGCGCCGGCGCCACGCGCGGTCGCCGAGGCCACCGGCAGCGCCTTCATGGAAAAACTGCAGGTCGATTCGCTCGACGCCCTGCGCGCGATGCCGGCCCAGGCGCTGCTGCAGGCGACCGATCCGAAGTCGGAGCCCACGCTGCGCTTTGCACCGGATATCGACGGCTATTTCCTGCCCGACGCGCCGGAGCAGATCTACGCGCGCGGCGAGCAGGCGCAGGTGCCCCTGTTGCTGGGCGCCAACTCGCAGGAGGGTTTCTACACCGCGATCCTGCACGACCGTTCGCCCACCCCGGCCAACTACCGCGATGCCCTCGATACGCTGTTCGGCGACAAGGCGCGTGAGGCGCTGCGGCTCTACCCGGGAGCCACCGCGGCAGAAGTGAAGCGCTCGGCCACGGCGCTGGCGGGCGACCTGTTCATCGCCCACAGCACCTGGCGCTGGATGGCACTGCACCGCCAGACCAGCAACCAGCCGGTGTACTTCTACTACTACGCCCGCCCGCGCCCGCCCAAGCGTGATCCGGCCCCAGGCGAGCAGCCCGAGCCGGGGGCGGTGCACAGCGGGGAAATCGAGTACGCGATGGGCAACCTCGACGGCAACGCCGTGTACGCCTGGAGCGGAACCGACCGGGCGGTGTCGCGCACCCTGCAGGGTTACTTCGCGCAGTTCGTGCGCACCGGCGATCCGAACCAGGCCGGCCTGCCCGCCTGGCCCCCGGTGAGCGACTCGCACGGCGGCCTGCTGCGCCAGACCATCGACCAGAACACCCACACCGAGGTCGATCGCGGTGCGGCGAGGCAGGACTTCCTGCAGGCTTTTCTGCGCGATCACGCCAACCCGCTCTGACCGAAGTCGAGCCACAGCCAGCGGTGGTGATTGCGCGGGCTGTCACGTTGTACTCAGGCGTGGACGGGGACAATCCAGAAGTTATGCCCAAGGACGTTGCCTGTATGACTGCGCCTTTCCCGGATAACGAAGTGCAGCGCGTTGCCCGCTTGCGCACGCTCTCGGTGCTGGATACCGCGCCCGAGCCGCTGTTCGACGGGCTGGCCGAGGCCGCGGCGCTGGCGCTGGGCGCGCCGGTGGCGGCAGTGAATCTGGTGGACTCGCACCGCCAGTGGACCAAGGCCGGCGTGGGCGTGGAGCGCGTGGGGCTGGCGGTGGGCCGCGACCTGGCGCGCGAACAGGCGTTCTGCGGGCACACGATCCTCGGCGACGGCCTGCTGGAGATTGCCGATGCCCGCCGCGACGAACGTTTCTCGCGCAACCCGCTGGTGACGGCCGAGGATGGCATCCGCTTCTACATCGGCGCGCCCATCACGTTGAACGACGGTCTGTGCATGGGGGCGTTGTGTGTCATCGACGTCAAGCCGCGCATGCTCAGCGATGCGCAGCGCAGCGTGCTGGTGGCGCTGGCCAATGCGGCAGCGCAGGCACTGGAGCTGCGGCTGGAGTCGCTGCAGCGCGAAGCGCTGCTCGATCGGGCCGGGCGGCTGGCCAGTGTCGGCGGCTGGACCCTGGATCTGGCCACCAACCAGATCGTGTGGACGGATGAAACCTGCCGGCTGCATGAACTGTCGCCGCGCTACCGCCCCACGCTGGAGGAGGCGCTGAGCTTCTACCCGCCGGACGCCCGCGCGCGACTGACCGCGGCGGTGGAACGTGCCCGCCGCGAAGGCACGCCGTGGGATCTCGAATTGCCCATGAACACGGCCACAGGCCGTCGTATCTGGGTACGCGCGCTGGGCAGCGTGGATTTTGCCGACGGCCAGCCGCAGCGGCTGGTGGGGGCGATCCAGGACATCAGCATCCGCCGCCGCGTGGTCACGGCACTGGAAGCGAGCGAGCGGCGCTTCCGTCAGCTGTTCCAGTACAGCCTGGGCCTGATCTGCACGCATGATTACGAGGGCGTGCTGCTGTCGGTGAACCCGGCCGCCGCGCGCGCCCTGGGCTATTCCATCGGTGAGCTGCTGGGCCGCTCGCTGGCCGAGTTCATGCCGGCCGACCGGCAGGCGTCGTTCCGTCAGTACCTGCTGCGGATCATCACCTCCGGCACCGACACCGGGGTGCTGGAACTGACCGCCAAGGACGGCAGCCGGCGCATGTGGCAGTACCACAACATGCTCGACGACGAAGCCGACGAACCCTACGTGCTCGGACACGCGCAGGACATCACCGAGCGCTTCGAGCTCGAGCGCAAGCTGCGCGACTGGTCGGTGCACGACTCGCTCACCGGCTGCTTCAACCGGCGCTACCTGGAAGAGCTGGACAAGGATTCGTCCTCGCGCTGGGGCTGCATCACGGTCGACCTGGACCACTTCAAGCAGATCAACGACACCTATGGGCACCAGCGCGGCGACGAGGTGCTGCTGGACATGGCGCGGTTTCTCCGTCGCCAGGCGCAGGGCTCCGACGCCGTCGTGCGGCTGGGTGGCGACGAGTTCCTGCTGCTGCTGCGCGACGCCGATGCACAGGCCACCGAGGCACTGCGGGCGCGCCTGGAGGCGGCACGTGCGGACGCGCCGATCGCCTTCACCCTGGGCTGGGCCACGTTTGGCGGCGGCGTGTCGCTGGACGAAGGGCTGGCCGAAGCCGACCGGCGGCTTTACGCCCGCCGCGCCGCCGATCGCGGCGGCGCCGACCGTCGCGGCGGTTAGCGCTTCCCAGCGGGCCCCGCTCGCGCCACCATGCGGCTCCCCCGCTTCCCCGAGTGCCCCGCCATGCACGACTTTGACGATGAAGACGACTTCGACGCCGAGCCCGACGATTCGGTCGAGGCGCTGGTGTGGCAACTGCTGACGCTGATCAACCCTGGTGACGAGGAAACCGCGCTGCGCCAGTTCACCGCATGGCGCGAGGCCGACGAGGAAGCCGGCGGGGCCGACGCGCCGGTGGAGCTGGTCACCCGCGTGATCGACTGGAGTTCCGGGTTCCAGGTCGACGACCCGCGGGCGCTGGTGCAGGCGCTGGATGAACTGGTGACGCGCTGGAACCTGGACATCGACTGGGACGGCGACCCGGACGACGACGAGTTCTTCGACGATCGCGACATACCCTCGCTGCTGGGCACCGCCTACGACCGGCTGGCCGAGCACGGCTACACCGTGTGGATCTACGAAACCGACCACGACGGCTATGCCGGATGGATCACCCTCAGCCGCGACGCCGAGCCGATGCGCGAGCTGGCCACCGCGCTGGGCATCAATCTGCGCCCGGGCAGCGACGCCACCTGAGGGCCGCGGCCGGTCAGGCCGGGTCGGCCTCGTCGTCGAAGCCGGTATAGCCCTCCGGGAACACCGGCGTGCCGTCCGGCTCCAGCGCAAGCAGGTCGGCCAGTGCCCGCGCCGCGGCCGCCTCGGCTGGCGCACGCTCGCGGAAGCTGCGGTTTTCGCAGATGGCGAAGTACACCGGAAAGCCGCCCGCGCGCGGCGTGACGGCGAGCCAGGCGGTATAGCGCGAGCCCTCGAGCGACGCGCCGGAGCGGGCGTGGAAGGCGTCGAAGCTGCGCTCGGCCATGGCGTGGTGACTCTGCAAACGGGGCGCAAAGTGTAGCGCGACCGCCGCGTGGTCAGCGGCCATGGGCCGGCGATGCCCGGCTCGACCGCCGCCCGGCATCGTGCGGCACGGCGGGCGATGCGCGCGATGGCCGCGGCGGCTAAAGTCGGGCATCTCCGACCACCTGGATGCTCCGATGCCCGACCATGTCGCACCCGTCCGCCGCCTTGCCGCCCGCGTCGTCCGTCCGCTGTGCACGGCGCTGTTGCTCGGTCTTGCCGTCACCGCCGCCGGTGCGCAGGAAGCGCCAGCCGCCGCGGCCGGCCTCACCGCCGTGAAGGCTGCACACTGGATCGACACCGAATCCGGCCGCGCCCGCGGCCCGGTGGTGGTGGTGATCAAGGACGAGCGCATCACCGAGGTGCACGACGGCGGCGACGTGCCCGCCGGGGCGACGGTGATCGACCTGGGCGACGCCACCTTGCTGCCCGGCCTGATCGACGTGCACGTGCACCTGACCTCCGACCCCACCACCAGCACCGGCAACTACTACCGCGACGCGTTGACCCAGAGCGCGATGGACGAGGCGGTGCTGGCGCCGATGCTGGCCAAGCGCACGCTCGACGCCGGTTTCACCACGGTGCGCAACGTCGGCGCGCCGGCGTATATCGACGTGGCGCTGCGGGACGCGATCGACCGCGGCCAGATTCCCGGCCCGCGCATGCTGGTGGCCACCGTACCGATCGGTTCCACCGGCGGTCACGCCGACGACAGCACCGGCTTCTCGCCCGACGTGAGCTTTGCCGGCCCCACCGGCGTGGCCGATGGCGTCGACGCGGTGCGTGCGCGGGTGCGCGAGAACGTCAAGCGCGGCGCCGACGTGATCAAGTTCATGGCCAGCGCCGGCGTGCTCAGCAACGAGGCCTCGGTGGGCGCGCCGCAATACACCCAGGCGGAGATGGATGCGATCGTCGACGAGGCGCACCGCTGGGGCAAGAAGGTGGCCGCCCATGCGCATGGCGCCGAGGCGATCGCCATGGCGATCCGCGCCGGCGTGGACTCGGTCGAACACTGCAGCTTCATCGACGCCGAAGGCCTGAAGCTGGCCAAGGCGCGCGGCACCTACCTCGACTTCGACGTCTACAACGACGACTACATCCTGGCCGAATACGCCAAGCTCGGCACGCCGCCGGCGCAGATTGCCAAGGAAAAACTCGTTGGCCGGGTGCAGCGCGAGAACTTCCGCAAGGCGGTGCAGGCGAACGAGAAGATGGCCTTCGCCACCGATGCCGGGGTGTATCCGCACGGCTGGAACGGCAAGCAGTTCGCCAAGATGGTGCAGTGGGGCATGACCCCGATGCAGGCGATCCAGTCGGCCACCTGGAACGCCGCCGACCTGCTCGGCTGGCGCGACCGAGTGGGTGCGATCAAGCCCGGCCTGTACGCCGACATGGTGGCGGTGAAGGGCGATCCGCTGAAGGACGTCAGCGTGCTCGAGCACGTGGATTTCGTGATGAAGGGCGGGCGGGTCGACCGGTCGGATCTGGCCGGCCGCTGAGCCACGCGCGCGGGCAGCCGGCCGACGCCGATGCTGCCCGCCCCGGGCCGCCCCGGGCCGCCCCGGGCCGCGCCGCCGCTTCGCCCGGTGCCTCAGCTACGGCTTTCGAGTGCGCTCCAGTCCACCGTCGGCAGCGCCTCGAACCCCGGTCGCGCAAACAGGAAACCCTGGAACAGGCCGATGCCCATGCCGCGCAACAGGGTGAATTCGGCGACCGTCTCCACGCCCTCGGCGATCACCTCGATGTTCAGGGCGCGACAGACGCCGAGGATGCCCTGCACGATGGCCTGGCGCACTGGGTCGCGGTCCACCGCACGCACCAGTGCCATGTCGAGCTTGATGATGTCCGGCTGGAACTCGGCCAGCAGGTTCAGCCCCGAAAAGCCCGCGCCGAAGTCGTCGATGGCGGTCTTGAAGCCCTGCCGCTTGTACTCGCGGATGATGCTTTTCAGGTGCTCCTTGTCCACCAGCTCCTCGTTCTCGGTGATCTCGAAGATCAGCTGGCGGGTGGGAAAATTGAACCGCCGCGCCGCCTCCAGCGTGGCGCGGATGCAGGTGGCCGCCTGGTACACCGCGTTGGGCAGGAAGTTGATGCTGACATAGCAGTCGATACCCAGCCGCGCGGCCAGTTCCACCGCCTTCACGCGGCAGGACTGGTCGAACACGTAGCGGTTGTTCTCGTTGATCTGGCTGAGGATGCTCGCCGCTCCGGCACCGTCGATACCGCGCACCAGCGCCTCGTAGGCGAACACGCGGCGCTCGCGCACGTCCACGATCGGCTGGAAGGCCATGGTGAAAGCGAACGGGAGCGCTTCGCGGTCGGTGCAGGCGTTGCAGGGCGGCGGAGCGGGGGAGTCGGGATTCATCGGCTTGCAGACAGCGCGCGTGGCGGGAAAAGAAAAAAGCAGGCAGTCCCGGCAGCATACGGACGCCGCGCGTTCGCTACAAAGGGTATCGATCACCGCGCGCTCGCCGTAGCATCGGCAGCCTCCGCCATGGCCCCGGAGGGCGCATGAAATTCCTGGTGATGATCTACAGCGACGATCAACTGCTCGGCGAACTGCCGCCGGGCCAGTTCGACCACATGATGCGCGGTTGCCTGGAGCATGCCGACGAGCTGCAGGCCGAGGGTTCACTGATCGCCTCGCAACAGCTCGAGCATCCGGCTACGGCGCGCTCGGTGCGGGTGCGCGACGGCAAGACCACGGTGTTCGACGGGCCGTTCGCCGAAACCAAGGAATACCTGGCCGGCTTCAACCTGATCGAGGCGGCGGACATGGACGAGGCGGTGCGCATCGCGCAGAGCTTCCCCTGGTCGCGCACCGGCTGCATCGAGGTGCGTCCGATCCGCGACATGGATGCGGTGCGCGTGCGCGTCGGCGCGCAGGCAGGTGCCGCTCGTGCCGGTGTCGCGGCGACTGGTTGAGCTCTCCGCCGGCAGCTGCCGGGCGAAGCAAAAAAAGGCCGCGTCGAGCGAACGACGCGGCCAAGAGGTGTTGAACCGACCACTGCCATGGACGGAGCCGGTGTCGGAGGGGGTCCGATTCGGCCCGCGCATCATGGCCAGGCGGCGTCTCAGGTGTCGGGACAGGCGTTCACGGCGTGCGTGCGGCGGGTGGGTTCCAGCGCAGCACTGCCAGCACCGGGAAATGATCCGACGGATACAGCGCGCCCTCGTGCGTGGTGATCGTGTCGGTCCGCTGCGCGGTAAAGCCGCGGGTGAGGATCCAGTCGATGCGCCGGTCCGGCGTGCCGGTGAAGTTGTGAAAGGTGGCGTCCGGACCGGCGCGTTCACGCGCCGCGGCGCGCGCGTCGACCAGCACGCGGCTCAGCAGCGCATGGGCGTCGCTGGCGGGCGTGGTGTTGAAGTCGCCGGTGAGCACTACCGGCACGTTCTCCGGCAGGGTTCGCAGTCGGGCCAGTATCTCGTTCGCCCCGCGGGTGCGCGCTGCCTCGTCCTCGTCGCGGTAGGGCAGGTGGGTGTTGAAGAAGTAGAAGCGGCGGCCATCCGCCCGCCGCTCGAACAGTGCCCACGTGACCATGCGCGGAAACGGGTGGCCCCAGCTGATGCTGCCGGGTACGTCGGGCGTGTCGGACAGCCAGAAGTTGCCCGATTCAATCACCGCCAGCCGGTCGCTGCGATAGAACACGCCCATGTGCTCGTCGCCGTCGCCGCCGCGGCGGCCGTCACCGAACCAGCGATAGCCCGGCAGCTTCGCCACCACGTAGTCGCCCTGTTCCTTGTGCAGTTCCTGGGTGCCGAACACGTCGGGGTCGGCCTCGCGCACGGTACGCACGAACAGGTCGCGGCGGTGCTCCCACACATTGACGCCGTCGCCGGCCGCCGGCAGGCGCACGTTGAACGTCATCACGCGCAGGTCCGGCGGGGGCCGTGGCGCGCCGGCGGTAGCGCAGGCGGCCAGCAGGGAAAGCAGCAGGGCGGCCAGCGGCCAGCGGATCAGGCGGCTCATCACACGGACACTCCGGAGGCGGGCGATCGACGCTAGCACAGCCGGTCAGGGCGCCAGCGTGGAGCCCTCGACCAGCGCGATGTCGTCACGCCGCAACGCCTCGCGGGTGGGTGCATCGCCGGCGGGCGTCACCGGACGGGTCAGGTCCCACAGCACGTGCGTGCGGAAACCCAGCCGCTGGGCGTCCTGGGCGCTCCACATGACGCAGACGTCGCGCGCCAGGCCGCACAGATAAACCGTATCCAGCCCGCGCTCGCGCAACCAGCCGGCCAGCCCGGTACGTGGCCGGGTGCCGGTGGGACCGTGGTTTTCCTGGAACGCGCTGTACGAGTCCACCTGCGGATCGCTGCCTTTGCGAATCACCACATCCACCGCCGACCAGTCCACGCCCGGGTGCAGCTGCGCGCCGGCACTGCCCTGCACGCAGTGGTCCGGCCACAGCGTTTGCGGGTGCCCGTACAGCTCGATCTCGCCGAACGGCGCCTGGTCGGGGTAGCCGCTGGCGAAGGAGACGTGGCCCGGCGGGTGCCAGTCCTGCGTCGCCACCACGTGGCGGAAGCGGCCCGCGCGCAGCAGTGCGTCGATGCCCGGCACGATCGCGTCGCCGTCGTGGCAGGCCAGGGCGCCGCCGGGCATGAAGTCCGGCTGCAGGTCGATCACGATGAGCGCGGCGCGGGAGAGGTCGAGGTTCGGCATGAGCGGGTCGGGAGATGCGGGACGCCGATGATGCCGCGGCGCCCGCACCGGGGCGAGTGGCTTGCGCGCCCGGCGCGGGACAGTTGGATTCTGCGAGAATCGCCGCCTTGTCCGCATCCGCGGTGGTGACGAAAGCCCACCGGCCGGTGCCGCTGCGGGACTGTTCAGCGACCTTGCGAGGATCCCCATGATCACGATGATCGGCTTCGACGGCGACGACACGCTCTGGCACAGCGAGGGCTACTACCAGGAGGCCAACGCCGCGTTCGCGGGCATCGTGGGCCGGTATGTGGACCTGGAAGACCGCCGGGTGCACGAGGACATGCTCGGCACCGAGCGGCGCAACCTCGCGCTGTTCGGCTACGGCGCCAAGGGCATGACGCTGTCGATGGTCGAGACCGCCATCGCCGTGACCGGGGCACGCATCAGCGCAGCCGACATCCACCGCGTGATCGAGATCGGCAAGGGCGTGCTGCAGCATCCGGTGGAGCTGCTGCCGGGCATCCGCGCGGCGGTCGAGGCGGTGGCTGCCGAGCATGCGCTGGTGCTGATCACCAAGGGCGACCTGTTCCACCAGGAGAAGAAGGTGGCGCAGTCGGGACTGGCCGACCTGTTCCGCCGCATCGAAATCGTCTCGGAAAAGGACATCGGCACGTACCGGCGCCTGTTCGACGAATTCGCCGTCGCGCCGATGCAGTTCCTGATGGTGGGCAACTCGCTGCGTTCGGACATCGAGCCGGTGGTGCGGCTGGGCGGCTGGGGCGTGCACGTGCCGTACCACGTCACCTGGAGCCACGAGCTGGAGCACGGGCTTAAGGAAGACCACGCGCGCGTGGCGCTCGCCGCCAGCGCACAGGCGATCCCCGCCGCGGTGGCCGCGCTGCGCGAGCGCGCCGGCTGAACGCATGCGGCGCGCGGTTCAGCAGCGTGACGCAGGCGAACGCGAGTGCACACATAGATGAAAGCGGCGCTGGCGCGTAATTCACGGCCGTTGGGAGGCCGACCGCGCAACCTGTGCTCAGCGAATATCCCCGTTCGCCCGACGCTTGCCCGAGCGTCGCCTACTGCCCAGGAGTTCGTTCCCATGAGCAACAGCACCGACCACGACGTCAAGGTCCTCAACAGCCTGATCGAAACCACCATCGACAGCGCCGAGGGTTACGAGGAGGCGGCCAAGGACGCCGACAACACCCGCTTCGCCACCACCTTCGCCAGCCGCGCCCAGGAGCGCGCCCAGGTCACCAACCAGCTGCAGAAGCAGGTGCGCATGCTCGGCGCCAAGCCGGACGACGACGGCACCGTACTGGCCCGCGCCCACCGCATGTTCGTCAACCTGCGCAATTCGCTGAGCTCCGGCGATACCGCGGTGGTCGACGAAGTCGAACGCGGCGAGGACCACATCAAGGCCAAGTTCGAAGACGCGCTCAAGGACGACGACCTGAGCCCGCCGACCCGCTCGGTGATCATGCAGGCTTACGTGTCGGTCAAGACCGGCCACGATCAGATGCGCGACCTCAAGCACGCCCTGCACCAGAACCACTGAGCACCATCGGCGCCAGTCGCCCGTGATGCACGCGCACGGCCCCGCATGGCGGGGCCGTGTTCGTTCGGACGGCGCGGGTGGCGTGTACAGTGCGCGGCGTGACCGTTTCCGCCGTGCCGACACCCATGCCCCCTGCCGCCAGCCGCGCCGTGCCGCGCATCGTGCTGGACACCAACGTGTGCCTGGACCTGTTCCTGTTCCACGACCGCCACTGCGACGCGCTGGCCGCGGCACTTGATCGCGGCCTGGTGCGCGCGGTGACGGACGAGCCCTGCCGCAACGAGTGGCTGCGCGTACTGGAATACCCGAGCGTGCCGGTGCGACCGGACCAGCGTGCCGGCCTGCGCGCGCGGTTCGATGAGGTGGTGGAAACGCTGGTCGGCCTGCCGGCGGCGGACACGCTGGCGCCGCTGCCGCGCTGCCGCGATCCTGACGACCAGAAGTTCATGGAGCTGGCACTGGCCTGCGGCGCGCCGTGGCTGCTAAGCAAGGACCGGCACCTGTACAAGCTCAACCGCCGCACCCGCAAGGCGGGCTTGTTCGAGATACTGCAGCCGCCACAGTGGACGGCCGCGCTGCTCGCAGGCGCCGTCGATGCACAACGGGCCGCCGCGGAGTGAGTTCCTGCGCTGCCGCGTTCCACGGAGTCGCATGGCCTGAGCCGGCCACGTCGGTGTGATTCAATCGCTGCCTGGCCCGAACTGCGAGATGCCCATGCTGGACGCCGTCATGATCCATTGCCCCTACTGCGGCGAGCCGATCGAGATCCTGATCGAGCCGGCCGAGGACAGCCAAAGCTACGTCGAAGACTGCCAGGTGTGCTGTCGGCCGATCCAGGTCGCGGTGCAGGTCGACCCGGACGGCAGCGTCAGCGTCAGCGCGGGGTCGCAGGATGACGCCTGAGCATCCGGCCGTCGTCGCGCTCCTGCCCGCGGAGTCGCGCCGTGCCGTATGACCAGTCGTGGATGGGTTACGGCTTCGTCGGCGGGTTGCAGGCGGGGGCCATCGCCGCGCTTGCCGGGGCGGTGTTCTACGCGTTGTTTCACGCGATCGGTCGGCGCTATCGCTGGAGCGATGCGCGCACCATCGGCTGGTCCTACCTGCTGGCGCTGATCCTCAGCGGCGGTGCCGACCTCGGCAACCTGTTCTACTTCAACTTCGCCCGCCTGCAGTCGCTGCAGCTGCTGCGCGCCAAGCTGGCGCAGGTACACGATCCGGACAACCTCGGTACACGAGCGTTCTGCGAGCTGGTGGGCGTGGCGGTGGGCGTGCTGGCGGCCTGGTGGCTGGCCGATCGCTTGCGTCGTCGGCGCGGGCGCACTCCCGGCGCCTGAGCGCGCTTCAATATCCGCTGGCGGCCGCCCCCAGGGCGGTTGCCCGCCAGGGCGGTCACGATGCGCCCCGTGCCAGCCTCCGACCCTGTCCTCTGTGCCCTCACTCCCCGGAGCCATCATGAAAGCCGTCGCCTATCGCCAGTCACTGCCCATCACCGACGAGCAGAGCCTCGTGGATGTGATCCTGCCCGATCCGTCCGCACCCACCGGGCGCGATCTGCTGGTGCGCGTCCATGCGGTATCGGTCAATCCGGTCGACACCAAGATCCGCCAGAACGCCGATCCCGCCGGCTCCGACAAGGTGCTGGGCTGGGACGCAGCCGGCACGGTGGTCGCGGCCGGTCCGGAGGCGAGCCTGTTCAAGCCGGGTGACGAGGTGTTCTACGCCGGCGCCATCGATCGACCCGGCAGCAACGCGCAGCTGCAGCGGGTGGACGAGCGCATCGTGGGACGCAAGCCGGCGTGCCTGGACTTCGCGCAGGCTGCGGCCCTGCCGCTTACCTCCATTACCGCCTGGGAGCTGCTGTTCGACCGGCTGGCCGTGGCACGCGGGGTGCAGCACGGCACGCTGCTGGTGGTCGGTGCCGCCGGCGGCGTCGGCTCCATGGCGGTGCAGCTGGCCCGCAAGTTGACCGGCCTGACCGTCATCGGCACCGCCTCGCGGCCGCAGACGCAGGCGTGGGTGCGCGAGCTGGGCGCGCATCACGTGGTCGACCATCGACACGATCTGGTGGCGGCAGTGCGCGCCGTGGCGCCGGACGGCATCGACTACGTCATGAGCCTCACGCACACCGAGCAGCACTACGACGCGCTGGTCGAGCTGCTCAATCCGCAGGGCCGGCTGGGCCTGATCGACGATCCGGCCACGCCGCTGGATATCCGCGCAATGAAGCGCAAGAGCATCTCCCTGCACTGGGAGTTCATGTACACCCGCTCGTTGTTCCACACGCACGACATGCTCGCCCAGCACCGCATCCTCGACGAGGTGGCCGACCTGGTCGATGCCGGCGCCCTGCGCCATACCCAGCGCGAGCACCTGGGACCGATCAACGCGGCGAACCTGCGCCGTGCCCATGCCCAGCTGGAAAGCGGCAGCACCATCGGCAAGCTGGTGCTCGAAGGTTTCTGAGGCATTCGCCGCGCGTTGCAACCTTCGCGCGCGCGGCGGCATCTCAGGGCTACGTGGTGCCCTGCGGCACTGCAGGAGGAGCCGTCGATGATCACCTTTACTGCTGTGGCGCTGGTCTGCGGCGCCGTGTGGCTGGCCGCTGCCCTGGTCGGCTTCGTGTTCAAGCTGGCGTTTGCCGTGCTTGGTGGCCTGTTCGGGCTGCTGGCGGGCGCCGTCGGCCTGTTGCTGGGAGCGCTGGTGCTGGTGATCGTGTTGCCGCTGGCGGCGCTTGCACTAGTGCCGGCACTGGTGCCGGCGCTGCTGCTCGGGGCGCTGGCGTGGCTGGTGGTGCGGGCCACGCGATCCGGCCCAGGCTGCCCGCTGATCCGCTGGCGGCCGGCATGCGGCCGGCCGCCAGCCCCTTCGTCAGCTGCCGCGCAACTGGAACGTCACCGGCACGCGCGCCCACGCCTTGACGGCGCGACCGCCGACCACCGCCGGCTGGAACATCCAGCCCTCGAGCACCTGCGAGCGGGCGCTGCGATCAAGCAGTGGATAGCCGCTGCTCTGCTCCACCACCACGTCCACCGGCTGGCCCCGCTCGTCGACCAGCACCCGCAGCAGCACGGTGCCTTCCATGCGCTGGCGCAGCGCCAGCGGCGGAAAGCGCAGCGGTGCACGACGGTAGCCGAGGCTGGCCTCGATCGGCGCAGCGACGGCCGCAGGTGCCCGGGGCGGCGCCAGCGTCGGCGTGGTTACCGGCGGCGCAGCAACGTTTCCTTCATCGATGACAGTTACCGCCGGCGACGTCACCGGCGCGGGCTTGCCCCGGGTCACCGGGGTCGGCGCCGGCGTGGCCGGCAACGGCTTGATCTCCAGCATCGGTGGCGCGGGTGGCGGTGGTGGCTCTTTGGGAATCAGCCGCAGCGTCGGCACGGGCGTGGGCAGTGACAGGGTCATCAGGCGTGGCGCCAGTGGGCGCAGGGCTGCGAGCAGGATCATCAGGTTGAGGGCCATCGCCACGCTCAATGCGGCGATCCGCACGTGGTCGGGATGGGGGCGACGAGCAACAGCCAGGGACGGGGACGACATGGGCGACCTCCTGACGAGCGATGGGCGGGTTGTGGCGCCGCCGCGCTGCCGTGGCAGTGGGGATCGCGGGAGGCGCGCCTGCAGCCTATGCCGGAAGTCATGGGTGGCGCAAGCGGACGTCTGGACGTCTATTTGTTGCTACTGAAACCATTGCCCGTGAACCCGACCCATGGCGCCTGCCGCCGGCAACCCGCACGACGATGACGGCACGGGCGTCGGTTGCAGGCAGAATGGCGCCGCCGGCAGCCGCCGGCCTCAGCCAAGGGAAGAGCGATGAACATCCGCAACTATGCCGCCGCAGCGCTGCTGCTCGGCTCGATGGCGCTGCCGATGGCGGTGCAGGCGCGGGACCTGTCGTGCAAGATGACGTTCCAGCTCAAGGGCTGGTCGATCTTCTACAAGACCGCCACCGGCAGCGGCACGGTGACCTGCAGCAACGGCCAGAGCATGCACGTGCGGCTGCGTGCCAAGGGCGGCGGCCTGACCTTCGGCAAGACCGAGGTAGACCACGGCATCGGCCGCTTCACCGGGGTCGACAGCATCGCCGACATCAAGGGCCACTACGCCAATGCCGAAGCCCATGCCGGTGCCGAGAAATCGGCCGACGCGCAGGTGGTCACCAAGGGCAGCGTGTCGCTGGCGCTGAGCGGCAAGGGGCGTGGCTGGAACCTGGGCGTGGCGTTCGGCGCTTTCATCATCGAGTGACGCGCATCTCGGCGGCCGTCATGGCTGCTGCGGCGACCATGCGCGGCGGTATGCAGCCATCGGGCGCCGCGCTATGGTGCGTTGCAAGAAGGCCTCTTCCCGGGGCCGATGGAGAGGACGGATGACGGCAGGGCGAACGGTGGTTGCCGCGCGATATGCGTTTGCCGACGAGCTCGCCAGCAGCGTCGTGCACGGCATCGGCATCGTGCTCAGCATTGCCGGGCTGGCGGTGCTGGTGGCGGTCTCCGCGCAGCATGGCGAGGCGCGCGACGTGCTCGCCAGCGCCGTCTTCGGCGCCACGCTGGTGCTGCTGTACACCGCCTCCACGCTCTACCACGCGGTACCGGTGCCGGCGGCCAAGCCGGTCTTGCGCACGCTCGACCACATCGCGATCTATCTGCTGATTGCCGGCACCTACACGCCGTTTACCCTGATCGCGCTGCCGGGTCGCTGGGGCTGGAGCCTGTTCATCGCGGTGTGGACGCTGGCTGCACTGGGCAGCGTGCTGGAGCTGGGTCCGCTCAAGCGTTACCGCAAGTTGTCGGTGCTGCTGTACATCGGCATGGGCTGGATCGGCATGATCGCGTTCAAGCCGCTGATGGCGCACCTGCAGACCGGCGGCATGGTGCTGCTGCTCGCCGGCGGCCTGGCCTACACGCTGGGCGTGCCGTTCTATCTCTGGCGACGGCTGCCGTATCACCACTCGGTGTGGCATTGCTTCGTGCTCGCCGGCAGCGTGCTGCACTACCTGGCCGTGTTGCTTTACGTGATCCCCGACCCCGTCTGAGTGGCTCGACCGGCTGCGCGGTGGTGCCGCGATGCCGGGTTCGAACCCTTCAGGGTTTGCGCTGTGCCGGCACGAACTGGGTGCGCACTGCTTCGGCCAGCTGCGCCGGGGGCAGCAGGCCCTGGCTGATCACGAAATCATTGAACGCCTTGCGGTCGAACGCGGGGCCCAGGGTCTGTTCGGTCTGCAGGCGCAGTTGCTGCAAGCGCATGTAGCCGTAGAAGTAGGCAGTGGCCTGGCCGGGCGAATCGAACGTATAGCGATCGATCTCCTGCCGCGCCAGCGCCTCGGACAGACCGACGTCATGCACCAGCACCTCGTGCGCCCGCTCCGGGGTGATCAGGCCGAGGTTGAGCATCGGGTCCAGCCATGCACGCGCCGCGCGCATCAGCCGGTTCTGCAGGGCGATGAACTGGCCCGCCGGCGGCTCGTACGGCAGCATCTCCGACTCCGCGTACAGCGCCCACCCCTCGACGTTGACGCTGTTGAAGGCGAACAGGCTGCGCGCCAGCGACACGCCGCGCTCGACCATCGCCGCAAACTGCAGCTCATGGCCGGGTCGCCCCTCGTGCGCGGTGAGCGTCCAGGCGGCCGCCTTGAAGGTGAAGTCGTCGTACGCATCGCTGCCACCCGTGGTGGCCGACGGGTTGCCCATGGTCAGCACGAACGTGCCCTGCTCGCCGTGGTTGTTGATGAACGGCGGGGGCGCCATGTGCGGTGCGGGAACCTGCGCTGCCTCGGCATCGGAGGCCAGCCGCATCTGCATCTTGCGTTCGGGCAGGGTGACGATGCGCTCGCGCTGGATCGTCTGCTCGATGCGGCCGAGCACCTCGTGGTACCACGGCACCACCTGATCCTTGCCCAGCTGCTGTTTCTTCAGCGCCTTCAGCACGTCGCGGTAATCGGTCGCGTCGATTCCCTCGGCCCTGGCCACGGCAGGGGCCAGCACCTGCATCATGCCGCGCAGTTCGACGAACTCCAGTTGCGCCTGGCCGATCAGCTGCTGCGGCGGAATGTCGATGCCGACCTGCTCGAGGTTGTATGCGTACAGCGGCTCGGGCAGGCGGAAATCGGTTCGCGCGCGCGGCAGCACGGTGCGGCGCACCCAGGCGTCGTAGGTCGTCAGCTGGGCATCGAGGGCGTCCAGTGCGGCTTTGCCCTCGGCGTCGTCCAGCTTGTACTTGGCGAACAGCTGGCGGATCCCCTTCGCGTAGCGCGCGGTGTTTGCCAGTTGCTGTTCCACCTCGCCGCGGTACGGGCCGAGCAGACCCTTCCGGTCCAGACGCGCGCGCGTCTGCTGTTCGGCCAGCTCGATCATCGGCGTGCAGCCGGGCGCCTGCCCGACATAGCACTGCAGGCGCGTGCGGGCGGCGGCACGGCGCGCGGGGGCGACGTCGTCCTTCAGCAGCGCAAACTCGCCGCTGAAGATCAATTCGCCCACGTCGTTGTAGGGCAGCAGGTACTTGCCGTTGAGATCGATGCCCTCGATCTGCTGGGTTGCCGCGGTGATCAGGATCTGCAGATCCTGGCGCACCTGCGGGTCCTTCTCGTCGGCCAGGCGCGCCTGCAGCCGGGTCCGGGCGTCGACCAGGGCGGCGCGCGAGCGCTCGTCCACGCCCGGGCGCAGGTCCGCCACCTTGTCGTCGTAACCGGCCACGCCGATCTGCGAGGCGAACTCGGGACTGAAGCGGGCGATCGGGTCGAGCAGCAGTCGCGAGTCGGCGTTGCTGCGTGCGATCCACGTGGGTGTCGTGGCCTGGGCGTGCAGCGGCCCGGCAGCGGCGAGCAGGGCGGTCAGGGCGACAGCGAGGCGGGTGGACATGCGCAGATCTCGGCAGCGTGGGCGTGGCGTGACCGTAATGCGGCTGCCGGGCATGCACCATGTGCCGAAGGTCGCGGCCGCGCCGCCCGCCGCCCGCCGCTCAGCCGACCAGCATGCCCAGGGCGAACAGCCCCAGCATGACGAACGACACCACCAGCTTGACCAGGGTGCCGAACAGCAGGCCGGTCCAGGTGCCGATGCCCACGTGGGTCGAGCGCAGCACGCTGGTGCCGGCCATCAGCTCGCCGGCCAGGGCACCCAGGAACGGGCCCAGCAGCAGCCCGGGAATGCCGAAGAACATTCCCGCCACCGTGCCGATCGCCGCACCCCAGAGGGCGCGGCGGCTTGCGCCCACACGCTTGGCGCCGAGCGCGCCGGCAACGAAGTCGATCGCCACGCCGGCGGTGGCCAGTGCAGCGATGCCCAGCAGCCACCACAGGCCGAGGTGACGGTAGCCGTCCACGGCGGCGACCAGCCAGATGCCGCCGAAGATCATCGGAATGCCCGGCAGCGCCGGCAGGATCGTCCCGGCCAGCCCACCCAGCATGAGTGCGGCGGCGAGCAGGTACAGCGCGATGTCGAGCATGCGGTCTCCCTCGGGTCGATCGCCACGCCGGCGAGTGGCCGACCCTATCGCGCCGGGCGTGACGGCGACGCCCCCGCGCGGCGTCGGGACGGCTTACTTCTCCACGAATGCCCGTTCGATCACGTAGTCGCCCGGCTCGCGCGTACGCGGCGACGCCCGGAAACCACGCCCGTCCAGCAGGGCGCAGAGGTCCTCGAGCATGGCCGGGCTGCCGCACAGCATCACCCGGTCGGTCTCGGGATTGAGCGGCGGCAAGCCCAGCGTCTGGCTCATCTGGCCGTCGACGATGGCATCGGTGATGCGGCCCTGGTTGCGGAACGCGTCGCGGGTGACGCTGGGGTAGTAGATGAGCTTTTCGCGCACCAGCTCGCCGAGGTATTCGTGCTGCGGCAGCTCATGCTGCAGGTAGTCGGCGTAGGCAAGGTCGCTGACGTGGCGCACGCCGTGGGCCAGCACGATCTTGTCGAAGCGCTCGTAGGTTTCCGGGTCGCGGATGATGCTCAGGAACGGTGCCAGCCCGGTGCCGGTGCCGAGCAGGTACAGGTGCCTGCCGGGCCTGAGGTCGTTGAGCACCAGCGTGCCGGTCGGCTTGCGGCTGACGATCACCGCATCGCCCGGCTTCAGATGCTGCAGGCGCGAGGTCAGCGGGCCGTTCGGTACCTTGATCGAGAAGAACTCCAGGTGTTCCTCCCAGTTCGCGCTGGCGATCGAGTAGGCGCGCATCAGCGGGCGCCCGTCGACCTCCAGTCCGATCATCACGAAGTGCCCGCTCTCGAAGCGGAAGCCGGGATCGCGCGTGGTGCGGAAGCTGAAGAGGGTGTCGTTCCAGTGCTGCACGTCGATGACGCGCTCGCTCGCCAATGCCACCATGGTCTTGCATTCTCGGTCGTGGGGATGCTTGCCCTGGCGGGGTGGGCGCGGCGGAGCCGCGCAGGCAGGGCAGCGTCATAGCATAGCGCGAGCCCGGAGCGGCTTCGAGCGCGCCACCGGGCCGCCGATGTCGCATGATGCGCGGCACACCGATCAACAGGGGAGCACGAGCATGGCCAAGCGCGGCGAGTTGCCGGTCGAGGAGCACCACGTCGGGCAACGTCATCTGGACCGGGTGATCATGTTGTCCGACGGCGTCTTCGCCATCGCCATCACCCTGTCCGCGATCGAGCTGCACCCGGAGCTCGTCGAGGGCCACGGCCTGTGGGAGGCGTGGGCGCGCCCGCTGCTGCTGTACCTGATCAGTTTCGTGCTGACCGGCGGGGTCTGGTTGAGCCACCGGCGCATGTTCGCGCACCTGCGCGACATCAACGTGGTGGGGACCGCGCTGAACCTGCTGCTGCTTGCCTGCGTGGCGCTGCTGCCGGTAGCCATTCGCTTTTCGCTGGAACACATGCAGGCCCGGCCGCAGGTCATGCAGGTGTACTTCACGGCGACCGGCGCGACCTACGTCAGCGCCGCGCTGCTATGGGCGTACCTGGCCTTCGTGGCCCATCTCGCCCCCGACCTCGATCGCCGGATCGCCCTGAGCTGGCTGCTGCGACTGCTGATGGCGCCGGCCCTGATCGCGGCAGCGGGCCTGCTGCACGCCGGCCTGAACGTGGCCGCCTCCGTGCTGGCACTGGTCGCGGTGGCGCTGGCTGTCGGCCGGCGCTGGGCCGCCCGCGGCGCGCCCGCGGACGGAGCGGCTGCTCCCGACCGATGACGGCAGCCGCCGGTTGCTGACGCCTTCGGCTGGTGCGTCGCGCCGGGGAGGGGCGTTGGCGCGGGCCGCGTCGCGCACACGCACGACCGAACCGCGGCCGGGGCCGCTATGATGCGCCGCATCCAAGGGGACTCAGGGGGGACGGTATGCGCCAGATCGAGCAGGCAAGGATCGCGATTGTGGGGCTGGGGTATGTGGGTCTGCCGCTGGCGGTCGAGTTCGGCAAGCAGTTCCCGACCGTCGGGTTCGACATCAACGCCGCTCGTATCGATGAGCTGCGCAACGGGCACGATGCCACGCTGGAGGTCGATCGGGCCGAGCTGGCGTCCGCCAGCCAGCTGCGTTTCAGCGCCAGCCTGCCGGATCTCGCCTCGTGCAACTTCTACATCGTCACGGTACCGACGCCGATCGACGCTGCGCGCCGGCCGGACCTGACCCCGCTGATCCGGGCCAGCGAGATGCTTGGTGGCGTGCTCAAGGCCGGCGACATCGTGGTGTACGAGTCCACCGTGTACCCGGGCTGCACCGAAGAGGTCTGCGTGCCGATTCTGGAGCGCGTCTCCGGTCTGACGTTCAACCGGGACTTCTTTGCCGGCTACAGCCCCGAGCGAATCAACCCGGGCGACAAGCAGCACCGGGTGACGACCATCCTGAAGGTGACCTCCGGCTCCACGCCCGAAGTGGCCGAATTCGTGGACCGTGTCTATGGCTCGATCATCACCGCCGGCACCCACCGCGCCAGCTCGATCAAGGTGGCCGAGGCGGCCAAGGTGATCGAGAACACCCAGCGCGACCTCAACATCGCGCTGGTCAACGACCTGGCAATACTGTTCAACAAGCTCGGCATCGACACGCTCGAAGTGCTGCAGGCAGCGGGCACCAAGTGGAACTTCCTGCCGTTCCGTCCCGGCCTGGTGGGCGGGCACTGCATCGGCGTGGACCCGTACTACCTCACGCACAAGGCGCAGGAGATCGGCCACCACCCGGACGTGATCCTCGCCGGCCGGCGCACTAACGATGGCATGGGTGCCTATGTGGCAAACGAGGTGATCCGGCTGATGGTGCGCAAGGGCATCAACCCGGTGCACGCGCGGATCCTGATCCTCGGCCTCACCTTCAAGGAAAACTGCCCGGACCTGCGCAACACGCGGGTGGTGGACATCGTGCAGGCGCTGCACGGCTACAACGCCGACGTGGATGTGCATGACCCGTGGGTGGATGCCGACGAGGCCGAGCACGAATACGGCCTGCGCCCCGTCGTTGAGCCGAAGCCAGGCAGCTACGACGCGGTGATCGTGGCAGTCGCCCATCACCAGTTCATCGCCCTGGGCGCTGACGGCGTGCGCGCGTTCGGGCGCCAGGGCGCGGTGGTCTACGACGTGAAGTACGTCCTTCCCCGCGACGCGGTGGACGGGAGGCTGTGATGGACAAGCCCAACGCGGAAAGCTCCAGCGCGCTCATCCCCGCCGAGCTGCAGGCGCGCGTGCGTGCCAATCAGGGCACCTGGCTGGTCACCGGTGTGGCCGGATTCATTGGCTCGAACCTGCTCGAGACACTGCTGCGGCTGGACCAGCAGGTGGTGGGCCTGGACAACTTCGCCACCGGCTACCAGCGCAACCTCGACGAAGTGCGCGACGTGGTGGGGCCGCAGGCATGGTCGCGGTTCCGCTTCATCGAGGGCGATATCCGCTCCTTCGAACAGTGTCAGGCGGCCTGCGAAGGCGTTACCCACGTGTTGCACCAGGCAGCACTGGGCTCGGTGCCGCGCTCGATCGAGGACCCGCTGGCTTCGCACGCGGCCAACGCGACCGGCTTTCTGAACATGCTCACCGCCGCGCGCGACGCGGGCGTGTCGAGTTTCACCTACGCCGCCTCCAGCGCCACCTACGGTGACGAACCCACCTTGCCCAAGGTGGAGAGCCGCATCGGCAAGCCGCTGTCGCCGTACGCGGTGACCAAGCTGGTCAACGAAATCTATGCCGAGGTGTACGCGCGCTGCTACGGCTTCGGTGCGATCGGCCTGCGCTACTTCAACGTGTTCGGTCGCCGGCAGGACCCCGACGGCGCCTACGCCGCGGTGATCCCGCAGTGGATCGCCTCGCTGATCCGCGGCGATGACCTGTTCATCAACGGCGACGGCGAGACCACCCGCGATTTCTGCCACGTGGCCAACGCGGTGCAGGCGAACCTGCTGGCTGCGTTGTCGACGGCGGACGCCAGGGATCGCGTCTACAACGTGGCGGTGGGCCAGCGCACCAGCCTGAACCAGCTGTTCGATGCGCTCGTCGCGGGGCTGCGGAATCAGGGCGTGAGCTACGAGCGCCGGCCGGTCTACCGCGATTTCCGCGCCGGCGACGTGCGCCACTCGCTGGCGGACATCTCGCTGGCGTCGCGCCATCTCGGCTTCGCGCCCACGCATACCATCACCGATGGACTGCTCGACGCGATGCCGTGGTATCTGCAATTCATCGCCCGGCAGGGCGGCTGACACCAGCCGGCGGTGCGGCGCGTCGGGCGTGACGCGCTGGCAAGAGATCTTCCCGTTGCTGGACGCCTCAAAGCGCGAGGTCATCGGTCTTGATCCTTTCCGTCGCGAGGCGCGACGGCGGGCTTTGGGTGCATTGCGCAGCGCTCGGCCGTCTGTCCGGAGCCGGGAGGTCGCGGGGCCCGCTGGGGCGAAGATCGTCCGCCCAAGCGGGCGCTGGTCGGCATGAGGCCCCGGTCCCGCGGGCTTTCGCTGGTGCGGCGGCCGCACCGCGAGTTCTGTCACCAGTCTCCCGGAGGAGGTCGGCAACCCGGCCGGCTGCCACAGACGAGCTGACGGCTGGATGGCGCTGCGGCGCTAGCAAACGATGTAGCTGGATTTTGTGATGAAGTTGGCAATATGATGCCTGCCCGGCCGCGTAGGGAACGCCCGCCGGTACAGGGGGTTGCCATGTTTCGCTCTTCGAAGAACAGCGGTCTGCGCTGGCTTTTGGCCCTTTCCGTCATCGAATTGCTGCTGCTGAGCGCGTCACTCTACGTGGCGGCGCGGCTGCGCTATGCCGGAGCGCCGGAAGATCTGGCCCGTTTCACTCGATCGCTGGTCTCCCGCTCGCTGGTGTTTGCGGTGGTGCTGATGCTGGGTCTGGCCGCACTGGGCCAGTACCAGCTGAACATGCGCACCAGCTGGTTCGGGCTGATGGCCAGGCAGGCCGTCGGCTTCGGGCTGGGCACGATCATGGTCGTGGTCGTGTACTACGCGTTGCCCTGGACCTACGTCGGGCGCGGCGTGCTTGGCATCGCGCTGGTGGTGGGTTTCGTGCTGCTGACCTGTTTCCGGCTGCTATTCCAGCGCCTGACCGAAGTGGAAGGGCTCAAGCACCGTATCCTCATCCTGGGGGCTGGCCCGCGCGCCGCCGAAGTGCACAGTCGCATGCGCCGCCGTGCCGATCGGCGCGGCTTCAACGTGGTCGGCTTCCTGCCGCGTGCCTCTGAAGCCATCTGCGTGCCGCAGGACTACCTGCTCGATCCGCAGCGCTCGCTGCTGGAGTGGGTGAACGAGCGCCAAGTGGACGAAGTGGTGGTGGGTGTCGAGGACCGCCGCGGCAACCTTCCGATGTCCGACCTGCTGGAGTTGCGCCAGCTCGGTGTGGGGGTGACCGACCTGACCAGCTTTGTCGAACGCGAGGCGGGGCGGCTGCAGCTTTCGTTCACCGATCCGTCCTGGCTGGTCTTTTCCGGCGGCTTTGACTCCACCCTGCTGCGCCGCTTCAGCAAGCGCAGCTTCGACCTGCTCGCGGCGGTCGTGGTGCTGTTGCTGACCTGGCCGCTGATGCTGCTGACCGCCCTTTGCATCCGGCTGGAGTCCGGTGCCGGCCAGCCGATCCTGTACCGGCAGGAGCGCGTGGGCGCGCGCGGCAAGACGTTCTGGCTGAACAAGTTCCGCAGCATGGCCACCGACGCCGAGCGCGACGGCATTGCCCGCTGGGCCAGCAAGAACGACGACCGCGTGACGCGGGTGGGTCGCTTCATCCGCAAGACGCGGCTGGACGAGCTGCCGCAGCTGTGGAACGTGGTGAAAGGTGAAATGAGCTTCATCGGCCCCCGGCCGGAGCGTCCCCAGTTCGTCGCCGACCTCAGCCGCAAGATCCGCTACTACGAGGTGCGCCACTGCCTCAAGCCCGGGCTCGCCGGCTGGGCCCAGCTGCGCTACGCCTACGGCGCTTCGGACGAAGATGCGGCGGAGAAACTCAAGTACGACCTGTACTACGTCAAGAACCACAACCTGCTGTTCGACCTGCTGATCCTGATCCAGACCGTGGAAGTGGTGCTGTTCGGTCGCGGCGCCCGCTGATCGGCCCGTCCCCTGCGGGGCGTGGCGGCTCAACAGGGCACCGTGCGTAACGTTTTGAACAGGCGCATGCTGCGCCTGTTGTCAGCCCTCTCTTCGCAAGGATCGCGGACATGCCCCGGCGCCCGCGACAAGACCATCGGACTGCCCATGCCCTCCCCTGCACCCGCCTCTGATCGATACTCGTTCGTGCAGCGCCGCCAGAGGCGCTGGCGCGTCGTCGCAGGTATTGGCGGATTGTTCCTGGCAGCGCTGGCGTTGGCGGGCGTGGCCCGGCCAGCGTTCTATACCCGCCTGTTTTCGGGGCCGTGGACGTCGCCCGCCGGGCTGTTGACCGCCGGCAGCACCACGGAAGAGGGGACTCCAGCGCCGGGTGTCGGCTCGAGCACGGGTGCGGGCACCCATGCCGGGCAGTTTGCCGAGCCGGTTGCCGGCACACCGGCCGATGCCGCTCGCGATGTCGTTGTCGGAGACGACGGCAGCAGTCCGGGCATGAGTGCGACGGACGTCGCGGCGCGCAAGGATGCGGCTGTTCAATGCATGGATCCGTCGGGGGTGCAGCTACCGGCGTCAGACAGGGCAGGCTGCCGCGCAGCCGGTCCACGGGCAATGATGGTTTCCGGCGCATCCGCGCCGATGGGCGGGTTCGTGGCGCAAGGCGCCGGCGCTGGCGCTGGCGGCGCGGTGTCACCCGCCCTGACGGTAGCTGCGGCCGGTACCAAAGACGTGACGGCAACGGGCTCCATCAAGGCAGCCTCGGTCGGTGGAGTGCGCGTCGCAGCGGTGGCGCCGGCGATCGCATCGGCACATCCGCGCCTGATCCTGGATGCGGCCACGCTCACTGCGCTGCGCCAGCGCGCGGCGTCCAACACCGCGCAGTGGAAGGCGCTCAAGGCCACCTGCGACAGTTACGTGGGTGGCAGCGTCAGCTTCCCGGGTGGAAATGCGTATCCGGACAAGCCCAATCTGGGCTCGGGCTATCAGGGCGAGGACTACCTGCCGGCGCTGCTGGCCGAGGGCATGTGCTACCAGGTGCTCAAATCCACCGACGCGACTGCTGCGGCCAGGTATGGCGACAAGGCGGTCGACATCCTGGTCAAGATGTCCGCCCCCACCAGTCAGCAGGGAGCCGATCCCTGCACCGACAGCGGCTATGGCATCCGCTTCTACGGAGTGGGTTACGGCCTTGGATACGACTGGGTCTACGACCGCCTGACCAGCGCCCAGCGTACCCAGGTGTATACCGCCGCGAATGCCTGGCTCACGGCCTGGGAGGCGCCCGGTGGCTGCGCCGACTTCGAGTACGAGCACCCGCAGAGCAACTACTACGCCGGGTATTTCCATGCCAAGGCGGTGATTGCGCTGGGGACGTTCGGAGAGAATCCCTCGGCGCAGGCGCAGTGGAACGATTGGTACGGAAACCAGTACGGCGTCCGGGTGCAGCCGTATTACGCGAAGCATCTGGCGGGCGGCGGCTGGCCGGAAGGATTCGGCAACTATGCGCCGCTGGGCATCCAGAACATGAGCCTGCCCGCTCGCGAGGTGAAGACGGCGACCGGCACCGACCTGGTTCATGCGAGCGCGGGCTATCCGTATCCAGTAGACAGCGCCAGCTACCTGCTTCATTTCACCTGGCCATCGCGCGACTACATCGATGACCGCGACACCAATCGATCCAATGGTGGCAGCACGCCGCCGGGCACCGCTCAGGCCGGCATGTTCCAGCAGGTGCTGGGGGAGATCACCTACTGGAACTCGCCCCTCGCCACCGCGTTCCGTGCCTACACAGCGGCAGTGGCGAGCGCTACCGGCAGTTACAGCCCGGCTGCGCCGTGGCTGGCCTTCCTCGAGATCGATCCGGGCGCAGGCTCCACCGCGTTCGACACCCAGCCGTTGTCCTACCTGGCCAGCGGAATGGGCGCGGTGTCGGCGCGTTCGGACTGGGGCACGTCAGCGGTCTGGATGTCGTTTCGCGCCGGCCCCTACGTCAACAACCCGGCGCAGGGGGAGCAATATTTCGACCAGGGGTCGCTCGCGCTGGTGCGCGGTCGCACGCCGTTGCTCCTCAACGCCAGTGGCTGGCTGGTGCACGAGCCAAACGGCACGGCCGACGAGGACCGCATCTATGCCGACAATTACGGCAGCTTCAACGGCAGCGTCTTCAACGGCAATCGGCAGCTCTACAACGTCTTCTACGTGCGCAATATCAGCGGTAGCAACGTCGCCACGGCCTACGGCCAGGGGGCCAGGACGACGGAGGACGATGGCGTACGCACCAGGGTGACCGCGTACGAGGACGGGACCGACTACGTCTACGTGCGCGCCAGCCACATCGAGGACATGTATCGCGCGTCGGGCGGAGCACTGGGGCAGGGGGTGACGGGGTGGTCGCGCGAGATCACGTACCTGCGGCCGTCCACGGTCATCGTGCATGACCGCACTGCTGCCAGCAGTACCAGCCTGGACCAGTTCATGGCCTGGCATTTCCCCGCCAACCCGGTCGCTGCCGGTTCCGCCTCGGGCAGCCGTCGCTTTGACGTGACTTTTAACGGCGCATTCGCCGGTGCCATCACCACGGTCATACCCGCAAACGCGGCGACCAGCATCGCCGCGCTCTACCCTTCCAGCAATCCGGCCAAGGCGTGGCAGCTCCAGGTAAGGCCGGCTGCGCCGGCAACCACGCAGCAATGGCTGACCGTCTTCGATCTTTCATCGTCGCCCGCCAAGGTCGCTGCAACCAGCGCCGTCATCATCAACAAGGGCAACGTGCTTGGTGTGCGGGTGGCTGCGGCCGACGGAGTCACCGTGCTCATCAACAGTGCTGGTGCGGCGGACACGGCAGTGACAAGCGACATCGCCTATTTCGTCCCGGCCGAGGCAGCGCATCATCTGGTGACCGAGCTGAAACCCTTTCAGGGCTACAGCGTCACCGTGAACTCGCAGAGCAGTGGGCGAACGATAAACATCACCTCCGGTGGAACGGTTGTCGCCAGTGGCAAGGGCGTCCTCGGCTTCTACGTGAACGGGTCGGGGGCAGTGCAGGAAGCTAAGCCGGTCTACACCACGTTGCCGATCAGCACCCTGCCTGTCTCCGATCCCAAGCCATACAAGCCAGGGACTTGATCGGCCCGGGACCGGCGGGGTCTGTCGGGGCCATCCGCTGCTGAGGCGACACCCGTCCCGAAGGGTGGTGGGAGTCGCGGACCGGCCTTCGGGCAGGGGTCGCCGGGCCCACCCGGAAGGCGCTCCTCACGAGCACGACGCAGCCGCGCCGGGCAGGTCTGGCGCCGGCTCGTCAGCAGCCGGCGTGCTTGCGTAAGGCATGAATGGCGGCCGGCAGCAGTGCGTGGCCCGTCAAAAGCTCTCAGCGCCCGCCGTCCTCCTTGAATGCCTCGCCCTGGTGAGCCAGGTGGAGCGGGCGGAGGGGCGAGCTGTACCAGTCCACCACTCTGTCGTTCTCGATCCGGACCCAGGAAGGGCCGTAATCCCATCGCCCCGTGTCGATGGAGATCGGGCGCCCCTCCAGAATCAGCACATCATTGATGCTGCTGCCGATGCGGATCGCGCCGGCAGCGCCGGCAATGGCGGCGCGGGCGCGGGTCGGCGCCGGTAACTGATTCGGGTAATCCATTTCGGCCGACGACGGTTGTGGACGCCCCGGGCGCGCACTCCACACGATCGCTGCACCCACGCACAGCGTGACACCTGCCAGCCAGCGCCTGCCGCCCGCCGAGAAGGTCGGGTGGTCTGTTTCCGCGGCCGGCTCGGCAGGGGCAGGCGATACGCTTCGCGCGGTGGCGGCGCCGGGCAGGCGCCCGTGCTGGCGATGAAAATCCAGCGCCGCGCTGTACAGGGCGTTGAGCTGCTGCAACTCGGAAAGTTGCTGGAGCGAGGCATCCCCGGTGCGATCGGGATGCAGCGTGGCGACATGGCGCCGGTAGGCGCGGCGCAACTCGTCGACGCTGCTGTTCGGGCGCACCCCGAGCAGGCGATAAAGCGCGATGTAGCCGGTGGTCGTTGACATCCGCTCCCCTAGTGCCCACCGCTGACCGGCGCGCATCGACTAGTCCTGGTCCGGCCGATCACCCCGGCTATTGCCGCGCCCGGGCGAGGTGCCTGCCCTGGCCGCAGGACACGCGCCAGCGCCGAGGGTTATTGGCGATACTGCCGCCCACCGTTTTCATCATAAAATGAGATACCCATCACACAATAGGCATCCCCTCCGGGAGCGGAGGGCCGGTGTGAGCGGTTTGGATCCAGGGGGAGCAGGGGATGAGCAAGGGGGATGCCATGGCTGCCTCACCGGGGCGTGCTGCGCCACCGGTGCCTGGCGCGCGTCTGCGTGCATGCCCTGCTTTCCGGGGTCGCCGTGTCCCGACCTCCGGCACGGATGCCACGTGGGCAGTGGGGCACCGGAAGCCCGCCTGGCCTGGGGCGGAGAACGTTTTCCGGACGAAGGACCCGAGGGGCAGCGTGGTCGGCGCTCTGATCGAGACCGGCGGCCTGGGTCGTGAATGACATGACTGCCCTGCAGATCGTGTTCTGGCTGAGCACCGTGCTGCTGCTGTACGTCTTTGCGGGGTATCCGCTGTGGGTGATGGCCATGGCCCGCTGGCGCCCACGCCCGATCCGCCGCGAGGCGATGACTCCTTCGGTGACGGTTGTTTTCGCGGTGCACGATGGCGCCGCGCAGCTGCCCGCACGGCTGGCGAACCTTGCCTCCCTGGACTATCCACCCGAGCTGCTGGAGATCGTCGTCGCCTGCGATGGCTGCACCGATGATTCGGCCGCACGCTGCCGCCAGTGGGGTGATTCGCGGGTGCGGGTTCTCGAGTTCCCGCAGCGCCGCGGCAAGGCCGCTTGCCTCAATGACGCCGTCGCCATCGCGCGGGGCGACATCTTGCTGATGATCGACGTGCGGCAGCGGCTTGCGCCGGACGCGCTGCGCCAGCTGGTGGCCAACCTCGCCGACCCGTCGATTGGCGTGGCCGGCGGCGCGTTGTGCTTCGAGGATCCGGCGACGGGCTTCGCCTGCAGCGTGGATGCCTACTGGCGCTACGAGACCTTGATTCGCCGCTGCGAGAGTCTTTCCGATTCCACGGTGGGTGTCAGTGGTGCCCTCTACGCCATCCGGCGCGCGCTGTTCCAGCCGCTGCCCGATGGCACGGTGCTCGACGACGTGCTGGTGCCCATGCGCGCGGCCCGAACCGGAGCGCGGGTCATCTTCGAACCGCGCGCGCAGGCATGGGATTGCCCGTCCGATCAGCCGGCACAGGAGCAGCGGCGGAAGATCCGCACGCTCTCGGGCAACTACCAGCTGCTTCAGCTCGCGCCGTGGCTCCTGTCGCCGCGCCAGAACCGGCTGTGGTTCCGGTTCGTCAGCCACAAGCTGCTGCGCCTGCTGGCGCCCTGGCTGCTGCTGGCCCAGGCATGCAGTTCGGCGGCGCTTGCAAGAGATCATCTGCTCTGCGCCGTGGCGTTCGCGGGTTTGCTGCTGGCAGCCACGCTGGTGCTGCTGGCGCGACTTTGGCCAGGGGCGGGCCGCTGGCTGCCGGTGCGGGTGAGTGTCGGGTTCTTCTATCTGAATCTTTACGCCGGGTGGGCCCTGGTCACTTTCCTGCGCCAGCGGCGGCTGCACCTGTGGTGACGGCATGTCACGCCTGCGAAAGCGCCCGGGCGCCGGGCCAGTCCGTGCTGGATGAGCGCCGCTCAACCGCGGCGGCGACGCTGGTTCCTTCCGTGCAAGCGAACCCATGCTCCCGCTGATCCTCTTCTACCTCGTGCTAACCATCATCCGGCCACAGGATTACCTGGCCGGACTGGCGTCTGTTCCCCTATTGCCGCTGGTGCTGGTGCTGGCGCTGGTGACCTGGCTGGGCTCGCGCCACAAGACCTTTGCCGCGCCGCACTTCTACCTGCTGCCGGTGTTCCTGCTGGCCCTGATGATGTCCGAGATCGCCAACCACTGGATTGGCGGTGCCATCGAGCAGTTCTCCGATTTCTCCACGGTGGTGGTGGCGTTCTTCATCCTTGCAACAGCAACGTCGGTGGGTCGGCGGGAGCTAAGGCTGGCGCTGGGCGTGCTCGTGCTGTGCGCCTGCGTGCTTGCCCTGCACGGCGTCGACCAGACGCGCTACGGCGTGGGCTGGACCGGCATGACGCTCTCCGAGGGAGGTCGCATCCAGTACGTCGGCATCTTCAACGATCCAAATGATTTGGGATTGCTGTTCGTCACGGCCCTGCCGATGGCGATCTACCTGCGCAGCCTGTCCGGCTTCTTGATGCGGCAGTTCTGGCTGGCCGGTGCCGGGCTGCTGGTCTACGGCATCTACCTGACCAATTCACGCGGCGCGATGCTGGCGCTGCTGGTGGAGGGAGGCGTCTACGTCTGGATGCGGCGCGGCATGATCACCGCCGGCGTGCTTGGCGTCATCGGGCTGAGCGTAATGAAGCTACTTTCCTCGCGCATGCAGGAACTGGATGCCGACGAGGACTCCGCGATGGGCCGTGTCGACGCATGGTACGAGGGTCTGCACATGTTCACCTCGCACCCGCTGTTCGGCGTGGGTGCGGGCAATTTCACCGACTACAACTACCTCACCGCCCACAACTCGTTCGTGCTGGTGCTGGCGGAGACCGGATTGTTCGGTTACATCACGTGGCTGGCTTTCGTGGGCTACAGCTTCTGGCTGATGCTGGCGATCGTCCGCCATCAGCCGCCGGGCACTGCCGACGCCATCGTCGTGGCGGACGCGAAGGCAGAGAAGGCACTGGCCACCACGCTGCTGCTGTCGCTGTGCGGGATGTTTGCGGCGGCCTTCTTCCTCAGTCGCAGTTACACCATCATTCTCTACCTCGTCATCGCCGTCGTGGTGGGTCAGTACGTGGGCGCGCGCAAGCGGCTGCCCGGCTTGCGCGCCGTCAGTCTCGCGGCGTCGTGGTGGGTATGGATCCCCGCGGCGCTGGGGTCGATCGTGTTCTTCTTCCTTCTCGTGGCGGTCCTTTTGCACAGCGCATGAACAATCGTCGACTCACCTTGCGCAATACCGCCCTTGCCTCGATCGGCATCTACGTCGAGTACTTCCTTGGCATGGTGGCGGCGATCCTCATCGCCCGCCACCTGGGACCGGCGAGCTACGGCATCTACAGCCTGTTCATCTGGTTCGCCGCAATCGGGATCGTGCTGACCAACTCGGGCATCACCACCGGCGTGATCAAGTTCATCGCGGAGTTCCGCGGCGCCGAACGGCCCGAGCTGATCTGGCCGCTGCTGCGCCAGATGCGGACGGCACAGACATGGCACATGGCCCTGGTGGTCATCGTTGGTTCGATTCTGCTGCTGCTCGCCCGGCCCCACTGGATCGACGCGCCGGGCGCGGGCGAATTCGCGCTCCTGATGTTCGGCGTCGTCATGCGCGGGCCCTACATGTTCAACGTCGCCGTCGCCAAGGGTTTCGAAGCCTTCGACGCCACGGCACGTATCTCGGTGTTTGCCGCACCGGTCAATCTTGCGCTGGTCATTGCCGCCATCCTGCTCAAGGGGACGGTGCTTTGGTTCCTGATCGTGTACGCGACCTCCAGCGCCTTGTTCCTGCTGGCATCGCACCTGCAAGTGCGTCGACTGCTTGCCGGCCTTCCCGCGGCGGCCTCGCTCTCGCTAGAACAGAAGCAGCGCATCCGGCGGCACCTGCGCATCGTGTCGGTGACCATCGTGGTCAATTTCTTCATCGCCAGCGACGTGGAGATCCTGTTCCTGAACCTGGATGCCACCTCGGCCGCGGCGGGCTTCTTCAAGGTCGCCTATCAGCTCGCCACCGGCATGGTGCTGCTGGTGCCGGGCGTCTTCGGTGCGGTGCTGCTTCCGATGATGTCGAAGGCGCTGAGCCAGAGCCGGGAGCTGGCCGGCCGCCGGTTTGCCGCCGTCACCACCTATTTGCTGCTGCTGTGCGCGCCGGTGGCGGTGTTTGGCATCTGCTTCGCCGGGCCGGTCATTGAACTGCTCTATGGCCACGCCTATGCCGAGGCCGCGCCCGTGTTCGCGCTGATCATCCTCGCCTGTGCCATCAGCACGACCAACCAGGGCGCGGTCAGCCTGCTGGTGAGTGCCGACAGGCAGCAGACCGTCTTGCTGATGACGGTGATTTTCGGCGTGCTCAAGCTTTCGCTGGACGCATCGCTGATCCATCGCTTCGGCCTGCACGGTGCGGTCGCCGCGGTATTGACCGTATCGATCCTGAGCAGCACGGCGTATATCGGCGCGGGCATTCGCGTGGGGCGCGTCTCGATGGAATGGCGCCGCCTGTTCGCGATCCTGGTCGCGTCGCTGCTTACGGCGACGATCGCGCTTCCGGTCCTGCTGCTGCATCTGCCGACGCTGCTGACGGTGTTCCTCGGGGGGCTCGTCGTTGCCTTGGTGTTCGCTGTGGCAACGCTCTGCCTGCCTTGCTGGAGCGCCGCGGACATCGAGCAGTTGCAGGAGCTGCATGCCCGCTTCGCACGCAGTCGTCCGCGCCCGCTGTCCCGGCTGCTGCGCCATGCCGGCAACCGCGCCGAGAAATGGTCATGACCGCACCCCCGATCTCGCGACTGTACGAGCAGCTGTTTCGCCGGGCGCTGTTCCCCGCCTACGAAAGCGGGCTGCGTCGGCGGCGGACGCTGGACTGGCTCGCCGACTACGAGCGCGATCAGTGGCTCGACCCGGAGCAGATCGCGGCCTTGCAGTGGCGGCGGCTCAAGGACCTGATCGGCCATTGCCACCGCGAGGTGCCGTACTACCAGCGGACCTGGAAGGCACTCGGCATCGCTCCCGAAGAGATTCGCACGCTGGACGACTACGCCCGCCTGCCACGGTTGAGCAAGGCCGACATCCGCGAAAACTTCGATGACCTCAAGGCGATGTCGCACCGCGACAGCCTGATCTACAAGTCCACCGGCGGTTCCACCGGTGAGCCCATGCGCTTCGGCTGCAACCGGGAGAGCAACGATCGCCGCACCGCAGTGATGTGGCGCGGCTACGGCTGGGCCGGCTCGCGCATGGGTCGGCGCACGCTGTATCTGTGGGGTGGCGCGGTGGGCCAGCCCAGCCGTGCGCATCAGCTGAAAGACCGTCTCTACAACGCCGCCTTTGCGCGCCACATGCTCAACAGCTTCGCCATGAGCGAGACCAACCTGGCCGACTACGCCAGGGCGATCGACCGCTACCGGCCGGACATCATCGTCGGCTACGTCGGGCCCCTGGTGAAGCTGGCCCGCTGGATGATCGACACCGGGCGCCGGGTGTCGAGCCCGCACGCGATCATCGGTGCCGCCGAAGCGCTGCACGAGTTTCAGCGCGAACTCATCGAGCAGGCGTTCGGCTGTCCGGTGTTCAACACCTATGGCTGCCGCGAGTTCATGTTGATTGCCGCCGAGTGCGAGCAGCGCAACGGCCTGCACGTGAACGCCGACCACCTGCTGGTCGAACTGGGCGCGCCGCTGGCAGAGAACGGCCCCGGCGAGGTGGTGGTCACCGACCTGTTCAATTACGGCATGCCGTTGCTGCGCTACGCCAACGGCGACGCTGCCACGCCGTCGCAGCGCGCCTGCGGCTGCGGACGGGGCCTGCCGCTGATCAGTCGCGTGGACGGTCGCGTGCTCGATGCCATCCGCACGCCGGACGGGCACGTGCTGCCGGGGGAATTCTTCCCCCACATGCTCAAGGACGTGCCCGGCGTGGAGCGATTCCAGCTGGTGCAGCGCCAGCTCGATGCGCTGGATCTCTCCATTGTGCGCGGTGCGCAGTTCAACGAGGCCTCGCTCGCCTACATCCGCCGCGAGGTGGCCAAGGTGCTGGGAGCCAGCGTGACGCTGCGCTGCCACTTCGTGGACGACATCGCACTGACGCCCAGCGGAAAGCTGCGCGTCACGGTGTCGGAGTTGAGTTCCGCGGGCACTGCAGGGGAACGGCCGTGAAGATCTCCCACGTGGTCGAGAACCTCAATCGCGGCGGGCTGGAGCGGATGGTGCTCGACCTGGTTGCGCTGCAGTCTGCCCAGGGCCACCAGGTGCAGGTGATCTGCGTGTTCGAGCCCGGTGCCCTGGCCGGCGAGCTCGAGGCGCTCGGCGTGACGCTGGTGGCCTGCGGCAAGCGACGCGGCCCGGACCTGCGTGCGCTGCGGCGCTTGCGCCGCGCGGTGAAAATCCATGGCACCGAGGTAATGCACACGCACAATGCATCGGCCCACTACCAGGCGGTGCTGGCGACCTTCGGCCTGCGCGTGCCGCGGGTGATCAACACCCGGCACGGCATGGGGGCCGGTACGCCGTCCGCACGCCGCGACCGGCTGTACCGACTGGCCCTGGGCGGCACCGACGTGGTCGCCACGGTGTGTGACGCGGCGCGCCGCGACGCACTGTCGCGCCGGCTGGTGCCACCGACCCGCAGCACGGTGGTGCCCAACGGCATCCGCATCGAGTTGTTCACGCCGGCCTCTGCCGGTCGTCGCGCCGCACTTCGACGCGCCTTGGGCGTGGCCGACGACATCCGCGTGGTGGGGACCGTCGGCCGGCTCAACTGGGCGAAGGACCAGCGCAACCTCATCAGTGCGTTTGCGCAGGTGCACCGGCGTGACCCGCGTACCGCGCTCGTGCTGGCGGGGAAGGGCGAGCTGCTGTTCATGCTGCGGGCGCATGCGAAGGCAGAGGGCGTAGCGGCCGCCGTGTACTTCCTCGGTGACCGCAACGACGTGCGCGAACTGCTGCAAGGCATGGATGTCTTCGTGCTGTCCTCGGTCAGCGAGGGCTACTCGATGGCCCTGCTCGAGGCGGCGGCGAGCGGTCTTCCGATGGTGGCCACGGATGTCGGCGGCACCCGCGAGATCGTGCGAGACGGCGAGACCGGGCGGCTGGTGCCTGCGGGCGATCCGGAAGCGCTGGCCTCGGCAATCAGTTCCTTGCTGGAAGATCCCGATACCGCGGGCCGGCTGGCCCGGGGCGCGCTGGACTGGGTGCGCGTGAACGGCTCGCTGGCCACCATGGCCTCGCGCTACGAATCCCTGTATCGCCCGCTGGAACCGGTCTGATGCGCCTGCTGATCCTCACCAATCTTTTCCCGACACGTTGGGATCCGCTGCGCGGGGCGTTCAACCGACAGCAGTTCGAGCGGTTGGGCGCCGAACACGACGTCTCGGTGATCACGGCGGTGCCGTTGCCTGAGCGGCTTCGGCCGCCCGTTGCCCAGGCGAGCCCGGCAGTGGTCGGCCTGGCGACGGACGAGTTCGTCTTCGTCTATCCGCCACGGGTCGGCCGCTCGCTGCACGCGCTGTTCTGGCGAATCTGCCTGTGGCTGCAGAAGGGGCGACGCCTGCGCCGCGAACGCTACGACTGCCTGCTGGTGAGCTGGGCCTATCCCGATGCCGCCGCCGCGGGTGCGTGGGCGCGCCGGCGCGGTCTTCCGTACGTGGTGAAAGTGCACGGCAGCGACCTCAATGTGCAGGCCGAGGATCCCGCCCGGCGGCGGCAGATCCGCAAGGCGCTCCTCGGCGCGAAGGCGGTGGTGGCGGTGAGTCGTGCACTGGCGGACAAGGCGATTGCGATCGGCGCGGATCCGCAGCGTGTGCACGTCATCTACAACGGCGTGGACGGCGGTCGCTTCTCGCCGGGTCCGCAGTGCGAAGCGCGCGCACGGTTGAAGCTCCCGCCGATCCCCGGTCCGCTGTGGCTGTTCGTGGGAAATCTCAAGGACACCAAGGGCTGCATGGATCTGCTCGAGGCCTTCGCGGCGGCGCGCGTGCGCCAGCCCAAGGCCCATCTGGTCTTCGTCGGTGCGGGGCCGTGCGGGTCCGCCTTGCAGGCGCGGGCGCAGGCGCTTGGCTGCGCCACATCGGTGCAACTGGTAGGTGCGGTAGCGCACGGGGAGCTGGCCGACTGGTTTCGCGCCGCCGATGTCTTTTGCCTTCCCAGCCACAACGAAGGCGTACCCAATGTGGTGCTGGAGTCGATGGCCTGCGGCGTGCCGGTGGTGGCGACGCGGGTGGGCGGGATCCCCGAGGTGGTGCCCGAGCACGCTGGCATCCTGGTGACGCCGCAGGACATCCCGGGCATCGCCGACGCGCTCGTCCAGGCGAGCCAGCGACCGTGGGACACTGCCAGAATCGCCTCGCATGCCCGCGGATTCTGCTGGCAGGCCAACATCGCCCAGCTCTGCGCCGTACTCGAAAACGCGGTCAACTCGTCCACGCCTGCCGGCAATCTCCCGTCATGAAGTACGCGCCGAAGAAGCACCATCTGCTGGGCCTGCTGCCCGATGCGTGGGTGCAGACGCATGGCCCGCGTTCGGGCGCATGCCGCTATCTCACCTTCGATGACGGCCCCCACCCGGAGCACACGCCGCAGCTGCTTGATCTGCTGCGCCGTCATGGCCTGCGCGCGAGTTTTTTCGTGGTGGGCCAGCGGGTGGAGCGCCACCCGGATATCGCCAGGCGCATCGTGGACGAGGGCCATCTGCTGGGTAATCACTCCCACTGCCACACGCAGTTCGGCCAGATGGATCTGGCGACGCAGGTGAGCGAGATCGCGCAAGCCGATCGCGTATTGCAGGGGGTAGACGGATGCCCACGGCACCGTGTGCGCACGCCGCAAGGCCACCTGTCGTGGTCACTGCTGCGGCACTTCGCGCGCGAGCGGCGCAGCGTGGCCTACTGGTGTTACGACAGCCTCGACTACCGCGCCAGCGACGCCGCCACGCTGGTGGAGCGACTTGGCCACCAACCGCCGCGGGCCGGCGACATCGTGTTGATGCATGACGACAGCCAGCACGCCGTGGACGCGCTCGAACAGTTGCTGCCGCAATGGCTCGCCGCCGGCTGGACCTTCGATGCGCTCGCCCAGGATCGTGCATGAACATCATCTATCACCACCGAACCCGCGGCCGCGACGTGGAAGGCGTGCACATCCGCGGCATCGTCGATGCACTGCGCGGGCTGGGCCATCGCGTGGGCATCGTCTCGTTTCCGGGCGCGGACCCGGAGCAGGCGCCGGCCGAATCCGGCGCGGCGCCGAAGGGCCGCAGCCGGGTAGGCGCCGCGTTGGCCAGGATGCCCGGCGTGCTGTTCGAGCTGGCGGAGCTCGGCTACAACCTGATGACCTGGGTGCGCATGGGCAAGGTGATCCGCACCCAGAAGCCGGACATGATCTACGAGCGCTATTCGCTGTTCCTGTTCGCCACGATCTGGCTGGCGCGCAGGCGGCGCATCCCGATCGTGCTGGAGGTCAACGATTCGGCGCTGGTGGAGCGCGTTCGACCCTTGCACATGAAGGCGCTGGCGCGTCGCATCGAACGCTGGTGCATGCTCAACTGCACCGGGCTGGTGTTCATCTCCAGCTATTTCCGCGACCAGGCAGTGGCCGCCTACGGCACGATTGCGCCGTCGGTGATCTCACCCAACGCGGCCGACATCGCGCATTTCGATCCGGCACGCTTTGATCGCGCCGCCCTGCGCAGGCAGCGGGGACTGGAGGGCCGCGTGGCCTGCGGCTTCATCGGCTCGTTCGCACGCTGGCACGGGGTGGATGGCTTCGTGCGGGCGATTGCGCCGCAGTTGCACCAGGCGCCGCAGCTGACGTTGGTGCTGGTGGGCGATGGCGTGACCCTGCCGGAGGTGCGTGCGCTGGTCGAGCAGGCGGGGCTCTCGACGCAGGTGCACCTGCCCGGCCGAGTTCCCCACAAGGACATCGCCAGCTGGGTGGCTTGCATGGACTACGCCGTGCTTCCCGATTCCAACCACTACGGATCACCGATGAAGCTGTTCGAATTCATGGCCATGGGCGTGGCCATGGTCGCGCCCGACTACGCGCCGGTGGCCGAGGTGGTCGACGACGGTGCCACCGGCTGGCTGTTCGAGCGGCGCAACACGCAGGCGTGCATCGACCGGCTGCTCGCGCTGGCGGGTGAGCCGGAACAGCGCGAGCGGGTCGGGCGCGCGGCGCGCGACTACATCGTGCGCGAGCGCCAGTGGCGCAACAACGCCGAGCAGCTGCTCACGCTCGCCGCGGCCGGAGCACGCGCATGATCACCTGGATGCTCGCGGTGGCCGGCATCGGCATGTTGCTGGCGTTGGTCGTGTTGGCCTGGGCGGTGCGCGCGCGGCACATGCACATCTGGCTCGGCAGCTACCTGCGGCGTCGCCAACCGAAGCCTGCGAGCGGGCCGGTCCACGTGATGTTCTGCTTCGTCGATCACTTCGAGCCGGCGTGGGGGAAGGTGGATCTTCCGACCCAGCGCGCGCGCGTGGATCGCTGGTGCGTCGATTACCGGAAGATGGCCAGCGCCCACCGCGATGCCGATGGGCGGGCACCGCAGCACAGCTTCTTCTATCCCGAAGAGGAGTATCTGGAAGAGCACCTGGACAAGATCGCCAGCCTTTGCGCGGACGGCTTCGGCGAAATAGAGATCCACCTGCACCACGACGACGACACCCCGGAAAACTTCCGCAAAACCATCGGTGGCTTCAACCGCCTGCTGCACGAGCGGCACGGTGCGCTTTCGCGGGATCCGGACACCGGCGAGCTGGCGTTCGGCTTCATCCATGGCAACTGGAGCCTGGACAATTCACGCGGCGACGGGCGCTGGTGCGGCATCAACAACGAGTTGATCCTGCTGCGCGAGCTCGGCTGCTATGCCGACTTCACCTTGCCCTCGGCGCCCAGCGACACCCAGACCGCGATGGTCAACGCGATCTACTACGCCACGGATGATCCGCACCGTCCCAAATCGCACAACACCGGCGAACCGGTGCGCGTGGGAGGAACGCCCAGCGGTGACCTGATGATCGTGCAGGGGCCGCTGGGCCTGAACTGGCGCGACCGTCGCTTCGGCGTCATCCCGCGGATCGAGAATTCGGACGTGCGGCGCGCCTGCCCGCCCACCCGCGAACGCATCGACCACTGGGTGCGCACGGGAATCCACGTCGAGGGCCGGCCGGAATGGGTCTTCGTGAAGGTGCATACGCACGGCACCCAGGAGCGCGACATGGACACGCTGCTGGGCACGCCGGCCGACGCCATGCACAGCTACCTGGAGAGTGCCTACAACGACGGCCAGCGCCACGTGCTGCATTACGTCACCGCGCGCGAGGTCTACAACATCATCAAGGCGGCGGAGGCGGGCAAGTCGGGTGATCCGAACGCGTATCGGGATTTCAGGCTGCCGCGGCCGAAGTCATCCGCGGCGGTTTAGGCAGGGGGAAGGGCGTCGGTGCCAGCCGGGAGCCGCTGTTGGGCCGTTTCCCGGGCGGGGCCGGCTTTCATGTGCAGGCATCTGGGGCCGTGATCGGTTCAATCTATGTCACTGGTAAGCGTGATCGTTCCCACCTTCAACCGCGCCTACTGCCTGCCCAGGACGCTGGACAGCGCGCTGGCGCAGACGCACGGTGAGCTCGAGGTGCTGGTCGTCGACGACGGTTCCACCGACGACACGCGCCAGCTCATCGCAACCCGATATGCGGACGATCCGCGCGTCAGGTACCTGTATCAGGAGAACAGGGGCGTCGCCGCGGCGCGCAATCTCGGCCTTGCACAGGCCCGCGGCGACTTCGTCGCGCTGCTCGATTCGGACGACATCTGGCAGCCGTGGAAGCTCGAGTTGCAGTTGCGCTGCCTGCAGCAGTTTCCCGAACTCGGCATGGTGTGGACCGACATGGAAGCGATCGATCCCTCCGGCAAGGTCTTCAGCGCCGCCTATATCCGCACCATGTACAGCGCCTATGCGTTGTTCGCCAAGGGCCAGCTGTTCACGCAGACGGCGCCGCTGCGGGAAGTGGCACCTGACCTGCTCGGGGTTGTCGGCGACGCGCAGTTGCGCATGGGCATGATCTTCTCGCAGATGATCATGGGTAGCCTCGTGCATACCTCCACCGTGCTTTTGCGGAGACAGCGGCTGGAGCAGGTAAAGGCATTTGACGAGACGCTGCGTTTTTCAGGCGAGGACTACGATTTCCACCTGCGCACATGCCGCTACGGGCCCGTCGGCTTTATCGATCTGCCGGCCATCCAGTACCAGCGCGGCATGCCGGACCGGCTCACCCGCGACGAATATCGTATCCACACCGCGACCAACTTCCTGCGCACGATCTCGCCGTTTATCGAGGGCGCCCGCGACGAAATCCACCTGCCACGCACCATGGTCGACAGCGCGCTGGCCGATGCCCATCTGTGGATCGCCGAGCTGCGTTTCGAGGCCGGCGAAATTCCTGCGGCCCGGCATCATCTTTGGTTGAGCGTCCGGCACCGTCGCGGACAGGGGCGCGCGTGGATGCTGTGGCTGGCCTGCTTTCTCCCCAGCCGGCTCAGGTCCTGGCTGAAGCATCGTTATCAGGCGATCAAGCTGCCCCTGCGGCGAAGGCACGGGCATCCATGAAAGGACTGTTACCGTCGGCCACATCCGGTGAATCGTTGCGCCGCGCACCCGATGCGCCCGGTGCACGGGTCCCTCTCGTATGACCGATGGACTCACCACGCGCGTCGTCGAGGACGAGACGGACTGGGATGCATTGCGCGGGCCGTGGGACGCGCTTTATCGGTCCAGCCCGCGGGCGTCCACGCCGCTGGACTTCCAATGGCTGCGCTGCTGGTGGGAGGTCTATGGCCCCGCGTACGGCCTTGGCGGCCTTCGCATCATCACGCTGTGGCGCGGCGAGACCCTGGCTGCCGTGCTGCCGCTTTATGTAGACGGTGGAAAGGGCGCCGCGATGGCAGTGCGCTGCTTGCGGTTTCTTTCAACGGGAGAAGCGGAATACGAAGAGACGTGTCCGGACTACCTTGATCTCCTGCATCTTCCGGGTGAGGGCGCCGCGTGCGCCGAGGCAGCGTGGGCAGCGGTCAACGGCCTGAGCTGGGATACGCTGGAGCTTCTCGACCTGCCGGGCGACTCGCCGCTGCGATATGCCGGGAATGCGCCGCCAGGCATGAAGGTGGCATCGCGTGGCGTCTGTCCCGTCGCGAACCTCGAAGGGGGGTTCGAGGCCTACCTGCAGCAGCTCTCCTACAAGACGCGCAAGCGCGCGCGGCAGGAAATCCGCAAGGTGGAGCAGGCCGGCGCGCAAATGCAACTGGCCACCCCCGATGAATCGGCCGCCTATTTCGAGGACCTGGTGCGCTTGCATCAGGCGAGGTGGACATCCGAAGGAAAAGCCGGGTGTTTTGCGGCGCCCCGCTTTACCGAGTTCAACCGCCGCCTGATCGACGCTTGGTCGGGAACCGGGCGGGTCGTGCTCGCACGCCTGGCATTGGCCAACGAGGCCTACGTGGTGCTCTACGGCTTCGTCACCGGGGCGAAGTTCGACCTCTACCAGACGGGTGTGGGCACGGTCGAAGGAACAGCGATCTACAGCCCGGGGACGGTTTCCAACTTGTTGCTGATGGGCGCACTGGCCGATCGCGGGGTGGTGCGTTACGACTTCCTGCGCGGCGAGAGTGCCTACAAGAAATCGTTGACGAGCGAGGGGTGCGAGCTGATCAGCTTGCATTGCTTTCGTGGCAGTGTGCGCACCATGGTCGATTGCCTGGTGCGCTTTATCCGGCGCGCAGTTCGGAAGGTGCTGCGAGTGATGACGCGCCGCTGAGGAGGGGGATCGCGATGAAAAAGGATGTGGCATCGAAGTGGCTCGATCGAACCGGGATGCGTCAGCTCGCGCGGCGCATGCTGCCCTGGTCGGGCCTGGTCGCCTTGAACTACCACCGCATCGGCGATGCGGCCGCCTCGCCTTACGATCGCGGGCTGTGGAGTGCGAGCGCGGAGGCTTTCAGCGAGCAGCTTCGCTTTCTCAAGCGGGAAATGGATGTCATCAGCCCGGCCGACCTGCCCGAGGTGGTGAAGGGCGGACGGGGGCGGTACGCCATGGTGACCTTCGATGATGGATATCGGGACAACTACGAGGTCGCGTTTCCTATCCTGACGCGCGAGTCTCTTCCGGCGACCTTCTTTGTCTCCACCGGCTACATCGATACGCCCAGCTTGCCCTGGTGGGACGAGATTGCGTGGATGGTGCGAACCGGCGCCACCGGTCCGCTTCGGCTCGATCCATGGATCGAGAAGCCGGTGGCGTTCGACGAGCCGGATCGCGAAGGCGCCATTCGCACGCTTCTGCGAACGTACAAGGCCATTGCATCGCAGCGAACGGAAGCGTTTCTCGAGGCCATTGCTGCCGCAGCTGGCACAGGGCGGGCGCCTGCCGGCGAGGGCCGCGCGCTCTGGATGAACTGGGACATGCTCCGCGAGATGAAGGCTGCCGGGATGACCATAGGTGGCCACACCGTGACGCACCCGGTGCTGTCGCGCATGACGGACGAGGGCCAGCGCAGCGAGATCCAGACCTGCGCTGGCCGTCTGGCCGAGGAGCTGGGAGAACCGACGCGCTGCTTCAGTTATCCGGTGGGGAGTCTTGCCGCATTCGACGGGACGACCCGCGAGCTGCTGCGGAAGGCGGGGATGGACTGTGCCTTCAGCTATTACGGGGGCTACAGGACGTTCGATGACTGGGATGATCTCGATATCCGACGTGTTGCCATCGAGCCGGAAATCGGTGGCTGCTGGTTCCGCTCCATCCTCAGCCTGCCGCGGATCTTCGCCTGACGGAGGACGATACGAGGCGCAAGCGGACAATGGGCCTTTGCAACCGGGGACCCGCTGTCGCTTCGCTACGGCGCCAACAGATTTCGCATGGGGAGCAGCTTCTTGGCCTCTGGGTCGGTGTATCCGAATACGCCCAGCGAACAGCTCTCGCCGCTCGATGCCCGGGCCGCTCGCGGGCAGCGGCCGGAGCTCGCGCTCCACTCCATCGCATGGGGCACGTCGAGCAGGTACTCAGCGAGCGTAGGCAACCCCGACGTAGATCAGGTTTTCATGAAAGCCCCGGCCCACGGCGTTGCTGCTGCGCGTCTGCTGGCTGAGACTGGTACGCCAGCTCCAATGCGCGTTGACCTGGCGGGTCAGGGTCAGCAGAACCTGACGGGTGCGGTCCTTTCGATCGAGCGTCTGATAGGTGCGCCGCTCGGTCTCGTAATAGGCGGACAGCGTCAGCGTCGGTTGCAGGCGATAGTCGATGCCCACGCTGCCACCGCGCGCCGTCTGGTTGAAGGTCGGGTCTTCCGAGTACTCCAGCTTCGAATTGCGCGCCGCCAGAGTGAGCAGCAGTCGCTCGGTGCGAAATGCATAGTTGAGCTCCGCGCGACGCTCTTCGTAAACCTGCGCGCTCACCACGGCGTTGCCCGCGTTGGTGCCTCCGTTGATGCCGCCGACGGTGGCGCCGGAACTTCCGCTGATGTTCTGCGCTGGTTGCCGCATCAAGCCCTGCGCTGCGTCCGAATACTGGCGCGAGCCGGTGACGCCCAGGGTCGTGCGCTCGGTGGCGTGCCAGTTGACGATCAGGCGTGCCAACGGGCTGGACGCTTTCCGCGACGCGGCGCGGTCGAGCGAAACCTGGGAATAGCCCAACGCCACGTCCAGGTCGACGTGGTTGAGCTTGCTGACATAGCGCGCGTACGCCTCGCTGCCGTTGTAGTCGGCGTTGCCCTGCAGTGGCTCGGAGAAGGTCACGCGCCGGGTTTCGACATTCAATGAAAGCTGGTCGGTCGCGTTGAGGCTCTTGAGGATGCGCAGCGCCGCCTGGCCGCGCTGGGAATTGAAGCTCTTGGTCTTCTGCGCGTAGCTGTTGATATAGCGGAGCTCCCCTTCGCCGGAGAGGGTTTCGCCGAGGCGGAAATGCAGGGTTGGTCCAAGCGAGTAGACGTTGGTCTGCTGCAGGTTTTCCGGGGCGTTGCTGGCCAGCGTGTCCACCGGCTGTACGCTGGCAAAGTCCTCCGCGGTCAGGTCCAGCCGGCCCGGCAGCATCACCCAGTTCACGTGGCCGGCGAGCGAGCTCTGGGTCTGGTCGGTGTAGTCGCCGCCCAGGTAACGGCGGTAGTGGATGTCGCCGGCAATGTTGGCCTGCACGGTGGCACCATTCTGCAACAGCGAGAAGTTGAACCCCGGCAGGAGCGAGCTTTCACCCTTGGCGTTGTCGCTGCTTAACCGGATATTGTCGCTGTGCTCCACGCCGCTGTATAGCGTGTAGTCGATCTCCGTGGCCCTGGCGGCCAGCGTGGCGAGCGCCAGCAGGATCGCGCTGACGAGCCTGGTCGAGCTGAACATGGTCGTTCCCCTGATGCATCGCACCTTCTGGTGGTGCCCCTGATACGTCGGTATCCAGCATTCCGTTTGCGCGCCGCAAGCGGCGTCCAGTCCACGCAGATCCACTCGACACAGGTGCGCTCAGGGGCGCCTGTCTCAAGGCGCGTGATTGAAGATGACGCCGGCCAGCTTCGCCGAATCGAACTTCGCGGCGGCCTGTGAGATCGACTTGGCCGTGTCGCGCCCGTAGCCGGCGACAAGCACGACGAAGTCCGCCAGGTCGGCCAGGATGCGTGCATCCGGCGCATCCTTGGCCGCGGGGCCGTCGAGGAAGATGTAGCGGTCGTCGTAGCGACTGCGCAGCGAGTCGATGACCGCGCGCATCCGGAACGAGGAGAAGTACTCGCCGACATTCTCACGTGCCGTACCGACAGGAATCAGGCGCACGTGGGGAATCACGGTCGGGTAGATCACCGACTTGATGCCGCGGGAGGGTTGCTCGAGGAAGTCGATCAGGCCGCCTTGGGAATCATCCACCCCCAGCACCTTGTGCTGCTCGGGATAACGCAGATTGCAGTCGATCAGCAGGCTGGTCTTGGCCTGGTCGAACGCGAACGCCGCAGCCAGGTTGCGGGCGACGAAACTGCTGCCCGAGCGCGGGCTGACCGCGACCACCAGGGTGATGAAGTTCTGCAGGCCTGCCAATTCGAGCAGGCGCGTGCGGATTTCCCGGAACACGTCGGCCTGGCTGCGCGCGGACTGCTCCGGATGGATCAGGCGGCGCTCTTCCAGCTGCCTGGGGACCAGCGTGCGCGTCTCGGTCATGAGCGCGATGGACTGGCTGCTGGACGTTCGCTGCGGCAGATGCGCATCGATCGACAGCTCGTTCAGCTCGACGAAGTCCGCGTCGCCCGGTTCCTGCGGGTGACTGGTCATGGCGCACCCCTCATGTTGATCCATACCGAGAGCATGTAAGCCAGCACCACGCCAACCGCAACCGCACCGAGCAGCCCGTTGCGCACGCGTTGGCGTCGCAGATCCATCGGCGTGGGAAAGTAGGGCACGACGGCGAGCACGCCCAGCCCGGTCAGTCGCTCCAGCTCCTCGCCCGAACGCAGGCGTGGATCGAAGTGGACCAGCGCGAACGCCAGGGCCAGCGGCACCGCCAGTGCCAGCACGAACCCCGCGAGGGCGAAATGCAGGAAGCGCAGGCCGGAAGGATTCAGCGGCAACACGGCCGGATCCTGCACCACGAAGGTGAGGCCCTGCTGGGTGGCATCGAGGTTCATCGACACACGGGCATTCTCGCGGCGCTTGAGCAGGTCCTGGTAGACGTCGCGGTTGACGTCGTAGTCGCGCGTGAGCTCCGCCGTGACGTTTTCCGACCCGGCAATGCGCTTGGCGCGATCGAGCTCGGCGTTGAGCATGGACTCGCTGGCGTTCATGCGCGCGTTGCTTGCCGCGATGTCCGCCTGCAGCGCGGACAGTTGGCTCTTCATCTGCTGATACAACGGGTTGAACTGCGCGTTGCCATCGATGGCGACAGCCGCACCACCCGCCCGGGCCTGCTGCTTGCTTGCCGCGGCGCGGTCGAGCTGGCTCTTCAGGTCAGCGATCTGGTGGCGAATGCGAACCACGTCGGGGTATTCGTTGGTGTAGGTCAGCAGCAGCTTGTCCAGCTGGGCCTGCAGGTCGGCCATCTGGGCGCGGTATACGCCTTCCGTGGTCTGCACCGCGGTGACCTCGGATTCACCCGACAGCTGGGCCTTCAGCGAAGCCTCCTGCGAGCGCTTTTCCATCAGGTCCATGCGGGCGTTTTCCACCTGCGAACGGAGCTCGCCAATGCGCGCGTTGGTGCTGGCATCGCTGCCGGGCCGCGCGTCGATGTTCTCTTCGCGGTACTTCTTGATGTTGTTTTCCGCCGCGGTGAGCTTCTGGCGATACGCCTCCACCTGGCTGTCGATGAACTCGTAGGCGTCGCGGCTCTCGCGCTGCTTCGACGCCAGGCTCTCGCTGATGAACAGCTTGCCGAACTCGCTGGTGACCGTGAATGCGCGCTGCGGGTCACTGTCGTGGTAGCTGATGGTGATCAGGTTGCCATGGGAAATGTTGACCGTGGTGCGCGACTTGATCCCGTCGATGATGCGGTTCTGCTCCGCCGGGCTGGGATGCTCGGCGAGCCAGCCGCCGCGGTTGAGCACCCGGTTCATCACGTCGCGGCTGAAGATCACGTCGCGCGCGATACCTGCCCGATTCTTGGTGCCGGTGGCCGCCGCCGCGCCCTCCATCAGCGGCGTGATGATGCTGCTGTCCTGCGCGAGGATCGTGGTCGATGCGTCGTAGCGCTTGGGCCACGCCAGCCCCAGCGCCAACGCGCACAGCGCGATCACCGCGAAAATGAGAATGATGGCGGTGAGGCGTCGCCGCGCCTCGGTCAGAAGTACCGGCAGCAAGGCCAGCAAGGATGATTGGTTTTCAGTCATGACGTCCCCTCACGTCCGTGTTCGACGACTCAGAAAGATCGCTGCGGCACGGTGATGACGTCGCCCGGCTCAACCGGGTAGTTCGTGCCCAGCTGGCCGTCCTGCAGGATGTGGCCAAGCTGCACGGAGTAGGACTTCGTCCCGGTGCTCGTCTTGCGATAGAGCTCGGTGCGGTCAGGCGCGGCGAACTCGGTGATGCCGCCGGAGGCGAGCACGGCATCGAGCACCGTCATGCCCTGGTGATAGGGGATGGAAACGGGCGAGCGCACGGCACCGGTGACGCGCACGCGCAGCAGGTACTCGTGACTGCGCAGCTCGGTGACGATTACCGCCACCTGGGGATCGCGGATGAACCCCTTCAGCTGCGTCTGGATGTCCGCGGAGACTTCGTCCGGCGTCTTGCCGCCGGCTTCCACGTCGCCGATCAGCGGTACCGTGATGCGGCCGTCGGGGCGGACCGGCACCTTCACGCTGAGGTCGGGGTTGTTCCATACCGAGACCTGCAAAAGGTCATCCACACCGATGTGATACACCGCCATCGCCTGCGCATTTGGATTGAACTCGGGCGCGGCGGAAGAACCTGGCGAGCTGGCGCATGCGCCAAGCAGCGAAACCAGCAGGGCCAGCAGGGCGGCCTGGTAGATCTTCATAAGTGTGGTCCATGTCACTTGACATTCCGGGGATGAGATATTAACCGCCAATTAAAACCTTCTCCACAAGGATTTTTCGTTGTCCGGGCCTTCGCCCGGGCCCGTGGCTGCGGGGAGGGCGCGCCGGCGGCGGCCTAGGCGCATGGCCCCCTTTGGGCGACCATAGGCCCATGCAAAGCCCCTTGAGCCCCTGTTCTACCGAGGCATCGACCCTCTGGCGCGTCTGCGTCGCCCCGATGATGGACTGGACCGATAGAACCTGAAAGGTCAGCCTTCATAGGCTTTGTGGACGGCAAGTTTCCGTCGTGTAGCACCTGTGTTGCACTAGTGCTAAGGGAAATGGGGCGTCGGAGATATCGCACCTACAGATACCCGCCTCGCGCTGAGGCAAACGCAGCACCGCCAGCTCGCCGCTACGGCGGCGGCTTCTGACCCTAAGCGGTCGCTCGTCACTATCCGCTTGTGACGGCCGATTCGGAGGTGGAGCAGCCGTTCATCTATTTGGTTGGTGGCGCCACCAACAGCAAAAAATCGGCACGTTGATCGGCTCCGTCGGGCGTCATCGCCATAGAGGGCCGTGAGTCTCCGCTGTCGGGACTGCTTCCGAGCGCGACAGATCAATGACTCGACGACGTTGATGCAAACAGAGCAGCCCGTTGAGGAATAGGCAGCGCGATGACACCTTTTTGTCAACGGGGTGAGGCAGCGGCGGCATTTCCGAGGCCGTGCGTTATCATACGTCCATCTCGCGAACGGGCTGCCCGCTTCCTTTTCTGTCAAGGCGCCATCTAAGGGTTTACAGATGTATCTCGAACCGGAACCCCGACTCGACGAAGCCTCGTTCCCCGTGCTCGAGCTCGAAGGCTCAAGACTAAATATCATCGGAAAATCGCGTGCAAGTCGTTTGCCGTGGCGAGGACAGTTCTCTCCACAGCTCATCGAGTATTTGCTCGAAAAAGTCTGCCCGGATGCTTCAGTAGTCCTTGACCCGTTCTGCGGAAGTGGAACAGTGTTGTTCGAGGCCGCCCAGCGAGGAAGTGTTGGAATAGGCTCCGAGGTTAACCCAGCAGCGTGGCACCTAGCTTCGCTTGCATCGTTGAGCGGCCAGCCAGTGGCAGAATTCGGTCGACTGAAGTCCGCCTTAACGAGCGCTAGTGCTAACCTCCTTTCTTCGAGTCAAGCGCCCGAGCGTGTCATAGATGCGGTGAAGGGTCTCGGTAGTGACCCGGCGCTCCAGAAATGCCTTACGGCAGCCATATTGCTTGGCATGGGTGACAAGCCCGACATAACGCACAATTCCCTCTCGCGCGGACTCTTATGTGTCGCAGGCATGCTTGACGAACTCAAGAGCTACGGCGGATCCGCAAAGTGTTTTCTCGGTGACGCACGCAGTTTGGCCGTCGACGCTGAAACGGTTGACGCGGTAATCACATCCCCCCCCTACATCAACGTTTTCAATTACCACCAGAATTATCGGCCGGCGGTGGAGTTACTAGGCTGGGACCCGCTGAAGGCAGCAAGCTCGGAGATAGGCGCCAATCGCAAACATCGCGGGAACAGATTTCTGACTGTCGTCCAATATTGCATGGATATGGCACAGGTTTTGAACGAATTAGCACGAGTATGTAAACAGGGAGCGCCTGTCGTTTTTGTTGTGGGAAGGCAGTCGAGCGTGCTGGGATGTTCGTTCCGAAATTCCCACCTCATTGAGAGTCTTATGAGGAAAAGTGCCGGCTATCAAGTCCTGCAAACCGAAGAGCGCGTGTTCAGCAATCGCTATGGGCAAGATATATACGAAGACGTGATAATCGCACGGCGCGTTGGCTGCAACCCCATTGCTCTCGACTGCGCGCGATTGCTCGGACAACAGGCCTTAGCTACTGCTTTGGATGGCGCACCTGAAAAGAGCGAGGAAGCGCTTCAAGCAGCGATAACGGGTATCAAGAAAGTACAGCCGTCGCCACTGTTGGCTTTCGAAGACACGCCGTACTAGGTCGTTCCAAGACACAACCGTAGAAAGGTCAGGCAATGCAAGTAATACATCCTGCAACGCACGGGGACAAGCTCGTCGCACTTAGCGCAAACAACAATCTTCCTGACCGAGACAAGGTTCGCGTCGATCTCGCGCTTCAACGTTACGGCGAGTGGATCGCAATTCTCCGAGAGGCTAAAGGCGAAGGCGACGCGCTGCTGGAAATATTCGTAGATGCGTTGAATTCGTACAAGCGGTTTATCGATTTGGATTTAATCTACGACGCTGATGATAATTTTCTCTATCGTCAAAACGGCCAACTAAAGCTATCAAACAGCGTCCTTGAGGAGTTCCTGCCATATCTGTTCGATGCACGGCTGGTGCCGGGCTTCAGCCGCCTGGGGAACATCGTTTGTGGACCGCACTCGTCATTTGCCGGACTTAGCTTTGGGTCTCCCTTCCTTGACCTTGGATCCCCGGGTGGCGTTTTTCTAAAGACAAAAGATCAAGACTTCTCGGTAGCGAAGACTCATCGGATAACCATCACGAACGACCCTGATGGCGGATCGGCATTCAGCAAGAAATTTTACGTTTCACACTTTGCGACCGAGATTAAAACCAATCTCGATAAGACTATGTTTCAAGAGGCATCGCAAACCTCGAACGAGTTGAAGCGAGCAGTGCCGGGTTCGAGATATGTACTGTTGTGCGAATATCTCGACATGACGCCCATAACGACGAAGCTAACCTCGATCGATGAGGTCATCGTGTTGCGCAAAGCAAAGCGCCTGGCTTCAAACGTCCGGAGTGATTTCAGCACCAGCCAAGGCAGGCAACGTGGGCGTGATGCATACATTCGTTTCTTAGACAGCAATCCGCTGCACTTAACTAGCTTTGCACGATTCATTGCGCACATAAACGAATGCTTCCCTGAAGTGGAAGATGACACCGTTGACACGGTACTTGGACGAGGCTACTTCTAGCTTCCGATTACTGCGGTGGACAAGCGGCCATGTGCGTCGAGTGTCTGCAAGAGGCCGAGTTGGCCCCACCGAGCATCCGGCAGGTTTCGAAGTGAACCTGCCGTTGGCCTTAAGGCTTCGTGGTTCCCGCGAATGGTAGCTATTGGCCGGGAGCGGTCGGACGGCAGGGCCGCGTAAAGTCCGCCGCAGGGGGAATCAGTGAAGCACGTGTTGCGTGCCCTGGGACGGAGGGGGCGCCCCACGTGCACCAGACCCACAGGTGTGGCAGAGCAAGTAGTACGACCGCGCGTCATCTTCTGGTGCTGACCGCATGACCTGGCGGATAACGAAGGGCGGCTTATATCCGACCTGACAGACGCGGACTCACGGCGGCTTCTGGCGGCAAGCAACGGCCCATGTCCAAGCTACCTCTGGTCAGGGGCTCGCGCAGGTACGCCTCAACCGGCCCAAAGTGCACGAGGCCGAAAAATATTTTTTCGCGAAAAGTGCGGTTTAGGCGCAAATTGGCCCCTAAAGAAATCAGTGGCTTAGGCGGCTTGATCGCCAAATATTTGTGCCAATAGATAATCATCTTTATAATGGAAAAAAGTAGAGTGATATATATATATCGGACAAAGAAAGTGCCTCTTGCCAAGGGCTTTTTTTGTTAGGCAATCTGCGTCCAACTTAGGTCTTGTTGGGCAAATGGTGCGCCATGGAAACTAGTGAAAGGTTGGTCGCTCGCTTTGGTGAGCTGATGACATATCCGCAGCTTGCGGAGCTACTGAAGCGCAGCGCAGTAGGCTTGCGGTACAGCTTGTCGAAACATGACTCAGCGTTCTCCAAGGAGCTGCTGACCGCGAGGGTGAAGCTCGGCCGACGTGTGTACTTCCGTACCGACGTCATTGCTTCGATTGTTGATCGAGCGTAGAGCTGGCCATGTCTGAACTGATTGTTGTTCGCAGATCACGGCCACAGAACTTCACTGTTCTCGACAATGCCGTTCTTCGAGATCGCAATTTAAGCTGGAAGGCGAAGGGGCTCTTTGGCTTTCTCTCCTCCTGCTCCAGCTCATATCGCCTGACTATCGCCCGCCTTGCAGAGCACTCCGGGGATGGGAGGGAGTCAACGATGTCAGCGGTCAGGGAGCTACAGCGTTGCGGCTACCTTCAAATCGAGCGTCTTCGAGGTACTGGCGGAAGATTCGTGAGTACAACCTGGATCATCAAGGATCCAGCGGATCTCACTCCCGAGGCTGCTCCATCACGGGTGCATGACGAGCAACAAGGTGCTCCGTCGTTGTCATCTGATAGTAGGTACGAGCAGCTCTCGCGGCCCATAGTTCGCGAACCGGGAAGCGACCAAGAACGGCATTCCCGTATTGTGGTGAGCGACCACAAATGGGATTTCCATATCGTGGATGGCGACCACAAGCGGGATCCCCGTATCGTGGATGGCGACCACGAACGGGAAAACCGGGTTCTGGTAACACCGTCCAGTACTACAGAAGAAACAGTACAAAACATAAGTACTACTACCAACAACGGCATCGCGGACGAATCAGCGTTCCACTTTCAAGACGGACTGCACAAGGCCGAGCGAGCCGAAATGTTGAAAGTGGTGCGGAGGTATTCACAGGAGCTCGGTCAGCAACTCCTCGATGAAGTCGCGGGCTATTCGGATGCCGAGATAAAAAACAGCCGAGTTGGCCTTCTGGCATCACTCGCTGGTAAAGCTGAGCGCGAGGAATTCAGATTCGCTAGGGGCGTGGCTGTTGCGAAGAGGCGTGAAGCCAAGCGTGCAGATGCGGCCCGACAAGCGGTTGCCGTGAAGCTGCGGCAAGAACAGAGGGCTCGAGCCTCTCAACCACCAAGCGCTGCCGTGCTCGCCCATATCGAGCGGGCGAGGGAGCTCATTGGGGGGCGCGCATGAATACGCTCTTTCTTCTCATGGCCGAGTATGGGACCGCTCAGATTCCACTGGGACGTTGCGCCCAACTCTTCGGCATGACGCCGGAGGAGGCAGCAAAGCGTGCTGGTCGTGCAGCTCTCCCGGTACCTGCGTTCCGAGTCGGGAGCCAGAAGTCGCCTTGGCTGGTTGATGCCACGCGGCTTGCGGCATACCTGGATGAGCGCAAGGCCCAAGCCGCAGCGGACTGGCGCCGCATCAACGCGGCCGGCGGACCACTTTGATACCGGAGTCGCTGTCTGTGGAGCACGATGATTTTTTCAGCGGCTGCTTGCTGCGGATTCCATGCGGGGCTTGCCCGACGGGCGCGCAACCGATCCAGTGCCAAGAGTTTTTTGCGGGGCCCGCAAAAAACTCCCAGGCGACTCCACAGCGGCAACCCGAATGTTCAGGTAGTGGAACATAAAGGAGTGGGATTCACTTTCGCGCGATCTGCGACGTAGCCGTTGCTATCGCTCAGCTGTAACGAATCCCAAAAAAGAACCCGTCGAATCTCAGGTGAAACCCGCTATGGCAACCTCACAAATCAGCGTTCGGCTCGACGACAGCATGTTGCAGAGGTTAGAAGCCCTGCTCGCAGAGCGCGGCGGAACGCGTGCGGCCGCGGTTCGCGAAGCTGTGCGCGATTGGTTACAGGAGGAGCGGCGCCGCGACGAGCAAGACCACCTAGAGGCCCGAATCGCTGGATCGCTAAGCCGAACCAGGAAAGAGATCAGCCTCGTGCGCAACGATGTGCACGTGCTGATGGCCTTCTTCGACAGGTTCGTGCGGTCCTACCTCGTTCACACGCCCCCGGTTCCTTCGGAAGCCATTGATGCGCAAGCAGCAACTGCAAGCGAGAGGTATCACAAGCTCATGCGGGACATACCCTCCGCGCTACAAAATGGCGAAGGTCTCGCCGCGCTCTGGTCGGTTGCGGAGTAGCGCCATTTTTGCGGAGCCCGCAAAAATGACTGGGCATCGGGTGCCTTCTCGCCATCACTGGAAGCACCTGGACTTACTACTTGCAGTTCGAAACCTGGGCTAGCGGCTGGTCGCGTACTTGGACCGAAGATGAAACTAAATTTGAAGAACGCCGAGGTCCGCCGGATGTTGGATTTGTACTGCAAGTACCTGGACCAAGAGGAAGGGTTGCGGGCGTCTATGGACGACATCGTCGAAGGTATCGTTTTGTATTTTCTGGACGAGCACCCGCAGTTCCGCGACTGGAATTTTCGGCGGCGGTCTCCAGACGGCGTGGTTAAAGCAAGGCCCTGAAGGCGGATATCCGTCAAGTCGTGATACAACGAGTCCTTGGTCGGCTAGAAGCTGGGCTGTCTGTATGACAGGGGGAAGGGACGATGTGGTCTGACATCGAGACCAAGAGGGACTACCTCAACTATGCCGAGGTAGCTGAGGTCGTTGCCGAGATCCTGGTTGACCCCGGCATGCGCCCGGTCTCCGTAGGAATCTTCGGCACGTGGGGGACGGGCAAATCCAGCCTCCTCAACCTCATTGAGGTTGAACTGAAGCAGCGAGCTGGCGACGATACGATCGTCATCCGCTTTGACGCTTGGCTATACCAAGGCTATGACGACGCGCGAGCGGCGTTGATGGACGTCATCGCTCGCTCACTTTACGAGGAAGCCAAAAACAAGGAGGGATTGTTCGGACTAGCCAAGCGGCTTCTAGCGCGTGTGAACACCATGCGGACTCTTGGCTTGGCCGTCGAGGTCTTGGCGGCTACGCATGGTATCCCGATGTTTGGTGCCGCCGCGAAGGCTGTGGGAGCCGTAGGCAACTTCATTGACGGGAGGCCGGGCGAAGAGGATGCGAAGGCTGTTGCCGAAGGAGGCAAAGCGGTCGCAGGCCTCGTAGATCCCGAGAAGAAGAAAAGCCCGCCGGAAGAGATTGATGCTTTCCGCCACGAGTTCGGCGAACTACTGGCCGGCCTGAAGAAGACCATGGTTGTTTTTGTGGACAACCTAGACCGCTGCTTGCCTGCCCAGACGATTCATACGCTGGAAGCGCTGCGTCTCTTCCTCTTCATGGACCAGTCCGCTTTCGTGGTGGCAGCGGATGAAGACATGGTGCGGCACTCTGTCTCCGAGCACTTCGGCGGAGTGGATGTGCGCCACGTTAAAGACTATCTCGATAAGTTGATTCAGGTGCCCGTGCGTGTGCCGCGGCTTGGTGTAGCCGAGATTCGGGCGTTCCTCTTCATGCTCTTCGCTGAGGCAGCGAAGATGCCTGAGAAAGATTTGTCTGCCTTGAGGGCACGCTTGGAGAACAACCTCCGGTCCAGCTGGAAGGAGCAGCCGCTATCTGTCGCCGACGCGGTTGGAGCTTTGGGGCCAGACGGGAAGAACTTGGTGGCCACGTTCGACATCGCCGACCGCATGGCGGCGCTCTTGGCCAAGTCGACGTATGTGGAGGGCAACCCACGCATCGTCAAGCGTCTGCTTAACGTGGTCCGCCTGAGAGCTCGCATTGCCGAACGGCGGGAGATGCCCGTAGATGAAGGGATGGTTGCGAAGTTCGCTTTGTTCGAGCGATGTGCGAGTCCGCGAGCCGTCACCAAGCTGTATTCGCTCATCAACGAGGCACCAAAGGGCCAGCCCCCGTTGGTCGTCGATATGGAAAGACTGCTGGAAGACCAGGAAGCGTTCAACAAGGTCCTTCCCAAGGAGTGGGAGGACGACACGTCGTTTTTGTGGGACTGGTTTGGTCTCAAACCCTCGCTTTCGGGCCACGACCTTCGTGCCCTTATCTATCTAAGCCGAGAGACCACTGCGCTGCGTAACGAATCTTCCGACCTTTCTCAAGCTGCCGCACAGGCATTTGAGCGCTTGCGGAAGGTAACCACGATGGCGTCGCCCGCTGCCAAGGCGGCCATCAGGGAAATCCCTGCCGCAGAGCGGTTAGGCGTCATGCGTGAACTGATCGAGCTCTTCAGGCCGCATCAGGATTGGCAGACCAAACCTGATGCCTTCACAGGCGCCGCCCTTCTAGCCGAGGCAGATGGCCAAGCTGGCGCCGCTGCAGGGTTGCTTGCGAGTTTTATCCGCAACCTGCCGAAGCAGCCACCATGGTTGCTGGTGCTCGTGCGGGACAAGGCTTGGTTCAAGGAGGAGAAGTAAATGGGCACATCCACTTCCAGCAGAGGGCCGGGTAACAACAGTCCTCTGGTGCCACCTTGGGCTGATGTGGATGGTGCGGGCCCAGGTCCCGAGCCAGAGTCCGACCGGTTCCGAGGGTTCCGAACATCGTTGGGCCGTTTCGTGGGCAGCGGTGACCGTTCCTATCTCACCAAGGCGCTGAGGCACTACGCACGGTCTTCAACGGGTGGGTCCACGGTGGGCCCACGTCGCTTCGGTGCAATGGCGCAGGTAGGCAGCGGGCTCTTTGGGGTCCTCGATCAACTGAGGACAAATCCTGCTAAGGCGCCGGTCAACCTTAGGGCGCTTGCCGGACGCCCAACGCGAGAAGCCATTGACGCCATCGTTGAGGCCTTGGTGCCCGAAAACGGTGACGCGGAACGGATACGCACGGCACTGAACGAAGCGTTGTCGGAATGCTTGGAAGGGGTCGAAACATTCGACTTCGGCGACATCACCGATGAGCTTTTGGTGGAGGTCATGATCGCCTACGTCGGCCGTTGTGTGTTCGAACAGATTGTGCTCGATTCAGACCGGGCCTTTGGGAAGGCGGCTTCTGCCGACCAGTTAGACCGGGCAGAAAAGGGGCTCTTTGAGCTGGTGAAGGTCGCCACAGACAAGCACATGCGGCCACTTCTGGATGGGCAGGTGCAAGGGATGACTGGCAAGCAAATCCAGACCGCCGAGTTGGCGGCTATTCGGGAGGTTTGGAAGGAATGGGAGGCCTACGAACCATGATTCAGGTGTATGTTCATCCTGACCTCGACGCCTTGCCCCCACGTTCAGATGGAGTGCTTCCGGTCCAGCTTTACGGTAGGAAGCCGTGGCAACACGGTTCTGCGACGATTGGCAGACCAGTCCTTGATGCCGTTTCGCGGATTAAGCATGTAGTGCCCGGACGGGCCTTCGACTTTCTTTCCATGTCGCTTGCGGTCACCGCCGCAGACACCTTCGTCAGCCGAGACACTGCCGCGGATGGCTGGGCACGCCAAATCGAATTGGTCGTAGGCCTGGCCGATCCAGACCCATGGCGCCCGGTTCTCAAGCGTTTGGAGCGTGCGCTGCTGTTCCTCAGTGGCGATGAGTGGAAGATCAATGTGGTCGGGGGCGGACATGCGCCACCCCCACTTCGCCCAAGGGTAAGAAACAAGCTTTCTCTCGACGACAGCGATTGCGTCTGCCTGTATTCCGGCGGTCTGGATAGCGCCATTGGAATGCTGGACCTTCAGGCGAACGGCAAGAAGCCGGTGCTGGTCAGCCATGCCTATCCGCGTGACGCTGGGAGACAGCAAGAGATCTTGGGACGCTTGGGCCTCGGGCTCTCCCGGTTCGGAGCCATCGCTCACCCGGCGAAGTGGTGGGAGCCAGCCAACGACGTCCAGATGCGCACTAGGAGCATCAATTTTCTCGGCATGGGTGCGCTGATGGCGGCAACCATGGCCGAACTCAATCTGGGCATTCGGAAGCCTGTGTTGTATGTCCCAGAGAACGGACTCATCGCGATCAATCCTCCGCTGACGAACCGACGCATCGGCGCCCTTAGCACGCGCACAACGCACCCTCATTACTTAAGCCTCATCCAAGAGATTTGGGATGCTGTCGGCATTCCTGCCCAGATCAAGAACCCGTTCGCTCAGACGACGAAAGGGGAGATGATCGCCCAGTGCCTAGACCAGCAACGGTTGCGCTCGATTGCTGATCGCACGGTCTCGTGCGGCAAGTGGAAGAGGCATGGTATCCAATGCGGTCGATGTGTTCCCTGCTTGATCCGGCGGGCATCCTTCCACGCAGCTCAGTGGGCCGATCGGACGCACTATGACAACCCGGGCGCAGACCTCCAGCAGGTTCTTGCAGACGAGACGAAGCGCGACGACTTGATGGCAATGATCCTGGCGGCCCACCGACTTCCCGCGGCCGACGTTGCCGCTTGGGTAGCCAAGACGGGTCCTTTACCCCAGGAAGCCAACGCTCGCGACGCGTTGGTAGACGTAGTGCATCGCGGCATGCGAGAAGTAAGGGACTTTTTGAGCGCCCAACGCCTCATCCGATGAGCAGTCCGCTTGTTGATATGCATTGCCACTTGGACCTGTATCCCAGCCCACGGGAGCAGGTTCAGCGCATCGCGCAGCGCAAAAGCTATGTGCTTTCCGTCACCACCACCCCCAAGGCTTGGCGTGGGACTTCCGACCTGGCTAAGGGAGTGCCGCGGATCAAGACCGCCTTGGGGCTCCACCCGCAGCTCGCCAAGGAACGCAAGTCAGAACTAACGTTGTTCGACCAGTTGCTTCCCGAAGCGCGTTATGTGGGGGAAGTGGGCTTAGATGGAGGTCCCGACTGTCGTGCCTTTTGGAAAGACCAAGTCAAGGTATTCGAGCACGTCCTCTCGGCTTGCGTGGCTGCGGGTGGCCGGATTTTGACCCTGCACAGCCGCGCGGCGGCGAGCAACGTGCTTGATGCCTTGGAGCACCATCCTGGCTATGGCGTGGCGGTCCTTCACTGGTTTTCTGGCACGCAACGTGAGCTCGCACGCGCGATCGAGATGGGATGTTGGTTCTCAGTGGGAAACGCGATGTTGCGAGGCAAAAAGGGAGCGGATCTGGCAGCTAAGATGCCCCACAATCGGATCCTGACGGAGACCGATGGCCCCTTTGCTGCGGTTGATGGCAACCCACTTCAACCTGCGGAATGCGAAGGCGCGTTGCGAGTACTTGCGCGGCTGTGGAATACGGACGAGCCCGCCGCGAGAGATCAGGTAGTTTCGTCCTTTCGTGAGCTTGTTTCATTCTAAGACAAAGGCACCATTTTCGTCGGCTTGATGCCCGCGCCCGCTTTCGGTGGCTAGTGGGTCTTCAGTCTGAATTTGATTGTTGCCGCCCTCCTATGTAGGCGAGAACGCTGCAGAGGTTTGACGAAAAAACGTAGCTCTGATCCACCTCGATCTTTCCTTGTCGATCAAGGTGGATAGCGTGTAGACCGGCGACAGTTGCACCCTCGTAGTCGCAACGCCACGTGTCGCCGATCATGAGCACCTCCTGGGGAAGATGGTTTAGCCGTCTACAGAGTTCAGCGTAGAAACCGGCATCAGGTTTCACAAAACCCACCTCAAAAGACATGCATGAGACGTCCAATAGATGGCCGAACTTCTCCTCAATGGGGCGGGCGTAGGGTAGGGCGAGATTCGAGGCGACGGCAATCCTCACGCCAAGTCCCCTGAGCTCTTTCAGAACCTCTTCCGCTTCTGGATAGGGCTGGGTAGATGCGAGTTCGGCTTGTAGGTCTGCGTGGAGGATCGCCATCTCGCTGGCGTCAAGAGTCAAGCCGCAGAGATGAACCATGGCGTCCAAGTCGATCGGTTCGCACATTGGCGATCTCGCCAGCGGCTGTGCCGCAGCCTTCGCTAATCGGGCATAGGGTCGCCGCTTGTCGCGTATCTCGACGAGAGTCCCGAATGCGTCGAAAGCGACGGCCTTGATTTGATTTTGCATCCAGGTTCCTTCATTCGACGGGCCCGTGCGTGATCTGGTCCCGGCAGCGAGCCCCACCATTCTGTGAGCGGTCTACCGGTCCGGCACGTCTTCAGGTTTCAGATGGGTGTAGCGCTTGAGCGTGGCCCAAGATTCGTGCAGCGTGAACTGAGCCACTTCTTGAATGCTGTGCCCACGCTCGAACAAGCGCGATGTCGCCTCGTGACGCAGATCGTGGAACCGCAGATCCTTAATCTCCAGCAGCTTGCAGGCGCGGGTGAAGGCCGCACCGATCGACTTGGGGTTGTAGGGGAAAACGAGTTCGCTATCCGCGGGCTGGCGGTGAATGATCTCCCAAGCTGCGGGCGGCATGCGAAAGCTGCGGCGATTGCCGATTTTCTGCCGTGGGTGCTTCACATCATCGAGCCAGGCGATACCCTTTTCCGGCACGAGGTCATGGCGACGCAGGCGTGTGATCTCCTCCTGCCGCCGTGCGGACGCAAGGGCAAACTGCACTATGTCGGCCATAGGGATGTCGGCTCGCCCGTCTCGCGCCCGGAAATGCTCCAGCAGCCTCGCTTCCTCAGCAGTGCTGATGCGCCGATCGCGCTGCTTCGATTTCTGAATCACCTTGCGGCTGCGGAGCTCATGGCGGGCATCGTCGAGCTTCGTGAGGTCTACAGGGATGCTCAACGCAGATCGTGCTGACTTCAGTATCTGGCCAATCCAGATGAAGTCGTTTCCTACGGTGGCTGGGCCTGCTCCTTCATCGCGCCTTTCGGCGGCATGTTGCAGGTAGTCCGCGACTGAGAGGTTGGCGGCTCTCTTCGCTGCAATGGGGTAGCCACGAAGTCGGCTGAGATCCGCTTCCTTGGTCCTGCCCCAGTTCGCAGACGCTTTGACCTCGGCGATGTACCAGTCAATGAGTTCTTTCAGCGTATGGCGGACGCCCAGTGGTTCGCCACGTGCGCGCTGCTGATCGAGTTCTGATTCGCGCCGCCGTAGCCACTCTGTGGCGAGCGCTTTCTTACTGAAGGTCTGTGCCTCGGTATGCACCAAGACGCCATCGCGCTTGAGCCTTATTTGCGCGGTGTACCCTATTGAGCCGTTGCTTCTACGGCGCTGCACGATAGTGCCCATATGGCGGTGCTACATAGCCGATTGCGTAGCAATTATCGTAGCACTGTAGCACGCAAAACACTCGAAAATTGCCGGAAATGCCCGAAAACGTAACAGCTCCAGATCGCCAAGAAACCCAGCTGCAAAGCCAAAAGTCGCTAGATTCGAGCGACTGGCGCGTCTGCGTCGCGCCGATGATGGACTGGACCGATCGCCACTGCCGTTATTTCCACCGGCTGCTGGCGCCGCATGCGCGCCTGTATACCGAGATGGTGACCAGCGCCGCGCTGGTGCGCGGCGGGCAGCTGCGCCTGCTCGAGCACAGCCAGCAGGAGCATCCGGTGGCCCTGCAGCTCGGCGGCAGCGAGCCGCAGGAGCTGGCTGAGGCGGCCGTGCTCGGCGCCCGGGCCGGCTACGACGAGATCAACCTCAACGTGGGCTGCCCGTCGGATCGGGTGCAGGCAGGTCGGTTCGGCGCCTGCCTGATGCTGGAGCCAGAACTGGTCGGCGCTTGCGTAGCCGCCATGGGTGACGCGCTGTCGGGCACCGGACGACCGGTTCCGGTGACGGTGAAATGCCGCATCGGCGTCGACGACCAGGACGACTACGCCGGCCTGCAGCGCTTCACCGAAACGATGCTCCGGGCCGGCGTCACCGTGCTGATGGTGCATGCGCGCAAAGCCTGGCTGCAGGGCCTGAGCCCGAAGGAAAACCGCGAGATCCCGCCGCTGGACTATGCCCGCGTCTACCAGCTCAAGCGCGAGTTCCCTGAACTGACGGTGGTGATCAACGGCGGCATCACCACCGTTGCGCAGGTACGCGAACATCTGGCCCAGGTGGACGGGGTCATGCTCGGCCGTGCCGCTTATCACGACCCCTATCTGCTCGCGCAGCTGGAGACGGCGCTCTACCAGGCGCCGCTGCTCTCCCGCGAGGCCGTGCTCGAGCGCATGCAGCCGTATGTGGAATCGGAACTGGCGCGCGGGACGGCGCTCAAGCACATAAGCCGCCACCTGCTGGGCCTGTACCAGGGCCAGCCGGGCGCGCGGGGGTTCCGCCGCACGCTCAGCGAGGGGGCGCACCTGCACGGAGCGGGCTGGTCACTGCTCGAACAGGCGATCGCGCCGACCCGTGCAGCGGCATGACGAGCCGCGCGGATCAGGCCACTATTCAGCCCCGGGCCCTTACCCTCGGGCGACCCCGGGTTGCCCGGCGGCCGGATCACGCATGCATGACACTCAACACGCTTATGCTGTCGCGCCTGCTTGCTGCGATGGCGCTGTCGCTCGCCGCTCCCGCCTGGGCGCAGCAAGGCGGCGCGCCCACGCTGGACCAGGCGGTCAAGCAGGTGCAGCAGGACACGGGAGGCAAGGTACTTTCGGCGGACCGGCGCGAGTTCGGCCGCAAGAGCGAGTTCCGGGTCAAGGTGCTCACGCCTGAAGGGCACGTCCGCGTGGTGGTCGTGCCTGGCGGCAAGCCCGCCGCGGTGCCAGCGCGGCCCGCCAGCAGCAGCCCCCGCAGCAGGCCGCGCCCGGCCATCAACGACACAGGAAAGAGAGGGAGTCACTAATGCGTATCCTTTTGGTGGAGGACGAAGCCCCGTTGCGCGAGACACTGGCGGCCCGTCTCAAACGTGACGGCTTTGCGGTGGACGCGGCGCAGGATGGCGAGGAAGGGATCTACCTCGGTCGCGAGGTGCCGTTCGACCTGGCGATCATCGACCTGGGCCTGCCCAAGATGTCGGGCATGGATCTGATCAAGGCGCTGCGCGAGGCTGGCCAACGCTACCCGATCCTGATCCTGACCGCGCGTGGCGGCTGGCAGGACAAGGTCGAGGGGCTCAAGCACGGTGCCGACGATTACCTGGTCAAGCCGTTCCACGTCGAGGAACTGCTGGCGCGCATCAATGCGCTGGTGCGTCGAGCCAGCGGCTGGTCCAAGCCGGTGCTCGCCTGCGGACCGATCAAGCTCGACACCACCGCCCAGACGGTGTCGGTGGAGGGTAAGATCGTCGACCTCACCAGCTACGAGTACAAGGTGCTGGAATACCTCATGCTGCATGCCGGCGAACTGGTCTCCAAGGCCGACCTGACCGAGCACATCTACCAGCAGGATTTCGACCGCGACTCCAATGTGCTCGAGGTGTTCATCGGCCGCCTGCGTCGCAAGCTCGATCCGGAATCCACCCTCAAACCCATCGAGACGGTACGTGGACGCGGATATCGCTTTGCCATCCCCCGCAGCGACGGCGACGAGGACTGAGTCGCCCACGCCGCGCCGCCCGCTGTCGCTGGCGGCGCGCGCGGCGATGGCCACCGGGCTGGCACTGGCCGGCTTCCTCGGCATCATCGGGGTCACCCTGTCGCAGGCCAAATACCAGACCGCCCTGAGCGGGCTGCGCGACCGGCTGGAAAACGACGTGCTCGCCTATCTGGCGCTGATCGACGTGGGCCGCAACGGGCGCCTGTTGTTGCCGTATTCCTCGCCGGACCCGAGTTTTTCGCGCCCGGGCTCGGGCCTTTACGCGGTCGCCCGGGGCGATGGCGGATTCCACTGGGAGTCGTCCTCGGCGATCGGCCGCGACTTCAGCTTCCTCTCGCCGCTTGCCCCCGGGGAGACGCGCTTCGTGGGGCCGATCGATACCCGCATGGGCCGGCTCTACTACTACAGCTATGGCGTGGTGTTCGAGTCGCAGGACAACAAGTCCGTGCAGCTGACCTTCACCGTCGCCCAGACCGAAGACCAGTTCAAGGGCGAGAACGCCACCTACCGCCGCTCGCTCATCGTGTATCTCGCCACCCTTGGCGTGATGCTGATCGTGCTGCAGATGCTGCTGCTGCGCTGGAGCCTTACGCCGCTGCGCAAGGTGGCCGCCGACATGAGCCGGGTCGAGCGGGGCAAGAGCGATTTCCTGGACAGCCAGTACCCGCTCGAGCTGACCGGTCTCACCGGGCGGATCAACGGTTTCATCGAGAGCGAGCGCGAACAGCGCACGCGCTACCGGAACACGCTTGCTGATCTCGCGCACAGCCTGAAAACGCCGCTGGCGGTGATCCGGTCACGACTGGAATCGGCCGGCGATGCGCCCGCCCTGAGCCACGATGTGCTTGATCAGGTGCGGCGGATGGACGAGCTGGTGGCCTATCAGCTCGCGCGCGCGGCCACTACTGGACGCCAGCCGTTCGCCAGCGCCATCCCGATCGCCGGGCATGCTGAGGATCTGGTGCAGAGCCTGGAAAAGGTCTACGCGGCCAAGAACGTGCTGTGCGAGTTCGAGATTGACGAGGGCGTCGCGTTCTACGGCGAGCAGGGCGACCTGCTCGAGCTGCTGGGCAACCTGCTGGAGAATGCCTTCAAGTGGTCGCGTCACCGCGTACTGCTGGTGATCCAGGCCCGGCCGCAAGCGGGCAAGCAGCGGCCGGGAGTGTGGATGAGCGTGGAGGACGACGGGCCCGGCATCGAGGCCGATCAGGTCGACCGCATCCTGCAGCGTGGCGTGCGCGGCGACGAGCGCGTGCAGGGGCACGGCATCGGCTTGTCGATCGTGCAGGACATCGTGCGGGCGTATCAGGGCGACCTGGCGGTGGACCGCTCGAGCGAACTAGGCGGCGCGCGCTTCAGCGTGAAGTTACCACCGGGCTGACGCGCGGCCGGTAGCCCCGGATCAGGCGACGTGCCCGCAGGGCAGGCCGCGGACGTATTGCTACTGGATCGAGCCCGGCAGCAGCGATTGCCAGCCCACGCTGGAATGGTTGCCCGAGTTGGGCTGCCGGGCGCTGCTGCTGACGGGGGTCGTGCTGCTTCCGGTACCGGCATCACTGGCGCTGGCCCCGTCGTCCGCGTCCTGACGCGGGCCAACCGCGTCGCCACCGCCACCAGAAGCGCCGCTGTCGACGTTGCGCGCAGGCGCGGGAGCCGCACCGTTGCGCTGCATGCCGAGCGCCTGCGCGTCGGCACCGCTCGAGCCGGGCGACGCCATCGCGGGCGTGGCAGCGGCTGCGGCCAGGGCACATCCTAGAATCCAGTGTGTGGCGCTCATGGCGACTCCAACCCCTTGATTCGCATGAATCAGGTCATCGAGCGTGACAGAAAGGACCGGCCGATGCCAGTGCCCGCCTTGGCGGTCCCAAGGGGCGCCTCGGGTCGCGGTTTCGGCGCGTCAGCGGGGCGATTCGGTCTGGCGGCGCGCCGGCGCAGGCTAGAATCGCCGGCATGGTTTCCATCCATCTGATCCGTTACGGCGGCACGCTGGCACCGCCCCGGGGTGTGTCCGATGCAGGCGCCTGAGCTGCTAGCCATGCTGGCCTCTGGCGAGGCGGTGTCGGGCGCGCGCCTGGCCGATTCGGCCGGACTCACCCGCGCCGCGATCTGGAAGCAGGTCGAGGCACTGCGCGGCCGTGGCTTGCCGATCGAAGCACGCAGCGGCGCAGGCTACGTGCTGCCTTGGCCGATCGAGCTGCTGCAGCGCTCGCGCATCCTGGACGGGCTGGACGCTGCGACGCGCGCGTGCCTGGGCCCGCTGGAGGTGCATTGGGAGCTCGATTCCACCTCCAGCGAGCTGCAGCGGCGCGGGGGCTCTGCGCCCGACCTGAGCATGGTCCTTGCGGAAACGCAGACGGCCGGGCGCGGTCGCCGGGGCCGGGCGTGGCTGTCGCCGCCGGGGCTGAACCTGTATCTGTCGTGCGTGAAGCGCTTCGACGCCGGGCTGGGCAGTCTCGCGGGGCTGTCGCTGGCGGTGGGCGTGATCGTGCTGCGGGCGCTGGAGGCGCTGGGCATCGACGGTGCCGGGCTGAAGTGGCCCAACGATGTGCTGACGACGCAGGGCAAGCTGGCGGGGATCCTGGTCGAGCTCAGCGGCGAATACCAGGGGCCGTGCGCGGCGGTGGTCGGCATCGGCCTCAACCTGCGTCTGACCGACGCCCTGCGGGAGCAGGCCGGCCAGCCCGTCGCCGACCTCGCCTCCTTGTGCGGCGGCGTCCCGCCGGGTCGACATCGCGCTGCCAGCGCGCTGGTGCAGGCGCTGGCGCAGGGACTGCTGCAGTTTGAGCGCGCCGGCTTTGCCGGGTTCATCGATGACTACGCACGCCACGACCTGTTGCGCGACATGCCGCTGGCGTTGAGCGGCGCGCACGGGTCCTTCCATGGCACCGGCGCCGGCGTCGACGCCCGCGGCGCGCTGCGGGTTCGGCTCGAGGACGGGCAGATCCGGGCGCTGGACAGCGCCGATGTGACGGTGCGCCGCGTATGAAGCTGCTGCTGGATCTGGGAAACACCCGGCTGAAGTGGTTGGTGGTGGACGGCGCAACCCCGCTCGCCACCGGCGCGACCGCCTGGACGGCCCCTTTCATTACCGAACTTCAAGAGGCCTGGGCTGCATGGCCCGGCACCCGGCAGGTGATCGCTGCCTCGGTGGTGGACGACGCCCGCGAACAGGCGATCGCCGCACTGGTTTCGCGGCGCTTCGGTGTCGCGGTCGACTGGGTGCGCAGTCCCGCGGCGGGGGCGGGCGTGCGAAGTGCCTATGCCGAGCCGCAGCGCCTGGGGGTGGACCGGTTCCTCACGATGGTAGCTGCCCATGCCGATGGGCTTGGTGCATGCGTGCTGGTTGGCGTCGGGACCGCGCTCACGCTCGATGCGCTTGCCGCCGACGGCCGGCACCTGGGCGGCCTGATCGCACCAGGACCGCACCTGATGCGCCAGTCGCTGGCCTCCGCCACGGCGCGGGTGCGGACGGAGCTGCCGGGGCATATCAGCGCGTGGGCCGACAACACCGCCGATGCCGTGGCTTCGGGCTGCTGGGGCGCATGTGCCGGTCTGGTCGAACGCTTCGTGCGCCAGGTGGCCGAGCCACTGGGGAGCACGCCACTCGTGCTGGTCGGTGGTGGCGACGCGGCCATCCTGCGCGAGCTGCTGCCGATGCCCACGCGGTTGTACGTTGATGGCGTGCTGCGCGGGCTTGCCACCTGGAGCGGTGCGCCGATACCGGCCGCCGCCAGCCACTAGAATGCACCACGCAATCCGCTGGGAGGTGTCGATGTTCCTGCGTCTGCTGTTCGTGCTGCTGGTCGCGCTCAACATCGCGGTGGGCGCCTGGCTGGTGCTCGGTCAGGACGATGCGCACGTGCGCAGCGTGGCTGATCCTGGCGTGCCCGTGCTGCACCTGCTGACCGAGCGGCCGGATCTGGCCGACCCTGGCGCCGCTACCGCTGCCAGTGCCGTCGACAGCGGCCGCGCCGATGCGGTGGTGCCGGGCGAATCGTCGACCAGTGCGGCCGCCGCGGTGGATGAGGGTAGCGGCGCAGCCGGCTCACGTTGCGTTGCGCTGGGCCCGTTCGCCAGCCTGCAGGCACTGCGCAGCGCCCGCGCCGCGCTCGCCGGCGAGAGCGCGCGCAGCCGCTCCCGCCAGGAGCAGTCGCAGCAGTCGCGCGGCTGGTGGGTATACCTGCCCGCCGAATCGAGCCGTCCGGCCGCGCTGGCCCAGGCGCAGCGACTGGCCGATGCAGGCATCACCGACTACTTCGTGGTCAGCTCAGGCGACCAGCCCAACACGATTTCGCTCGGACTGTTCAAGGATCCGGCGAACGCGCGCAAGCGCCGTGACCAGTTGCAGGCGGCGGGCTTCACCGCGCAGATGAGCGAACGGGTGGAAAGCGTGCCGGAATACTGGCTCGATCTGGTTGCCGCCACCGGCGACGGCACGCGCTTGCAGTCACGCCTGAAGACGCTCGGCGTCGGGTCCCACAGCACCGGCTGCTTCTGACCGTCCGCCTCGGCGCGGGATGCCCTGTTAGAATGTGCGGCCAGCGCCGGCATAGCTCAGTTGGTAGAGCAACTGATTTGTAATCAGTAGGTCGCAGGTTCGATTCCTGCTGCCGGCACCATCCTGGTTCTTTTTTGCGAGGCCGCGCGGCCCGGGCCGCTCTCCGGCTCGACCGGCCGGGCGATGCATGTTCCGCCGGCACGCGGCGGCAGCGATACCTTTTCACCCTGCGCGCAGGCGCATCGCGGGGCGTGCGTTCCAGACGCGGCGCGATCGAGACGACGAGGCGACATGACCAAGCAGAGCATTTCCCTGGTGGGCGTTCCCACCGACATCGGCGCCGGCCATCGTGGTGCCTCGATGGGCCCGGAGGCGCTGCGCGTGGCGCGGCTGGCCGAGCGGCTGGTCAAGCGCGGGCTCGAGGTGGTCGATCGCGGCAACGTGGTGGGCCCGCTCAACCCGTGGCAGCCGCCGACCGACGGCTACCGCCACCTGCCCGAAGTGGTGGCGTGGAACAAGGCCGCCTACGAGGCCCTTTACGCCGAGCTGGCCGCGGGACACCTGCCGATCATGCTGGGCGGCGACCACTGCCTGGCGATCGGCTCGATCACCGCCGTGGCGCGCCACTGCCGCGAGCAGGGCAAGACGCTGCGCGTGCTCTGGCTCGATGCGCACACCGACTTCAACACCGCGCTGGCCACGCCGTCGGGCAATGTGCACGGCATGCCGGTCGCGTGCCTGTGCGGTAATGGCCCGAAGGAGCTCACCGAACTGGGCGGCAGCGCGCCGGCGACCTCGCCCGAGGTTTACCGGCAGATCGGCATCCGCTCGGTCGACGACGTGGAAAAGCAGCTGGTGCGCGATGCCCGCGTGCAGGTGTTCGACATGCGCCACATCGACGAGAACGGCATGAAGCGCACGATGGAACTCGCGCTCGCCGGCATGGACGACAACACCCACCTGCACGTGAGCTTCGACGTCGATTTCCTCGATCCGACGATCGCCCCGGGCGTGGGTACCACGGTGCGCGGCGGCCCCAACTACCGTGAGGCGCAGCTGTGCATGGAGATGATCGCGGACACCGGGCGGATGGGTTCGCTCGACATCGTCGAACTCAACCCCGCCTACGACAAGCGCAACCAGACCGCCAAGCTCGCGGTGGACCTGGTCGAGTCGCTGTTCGGCAAATCCACCCTGATCCACTGAGCAGCAGCGCGCACGCATGCAGACCCGAGTCCTCACCGGCATCACCACCACCGGCACGCCGCACCTGGGCAACTACGTCGGCGCGATCCGCCCGGCGATCGCCGCCAGCCGCCGCGCCGAGGTGGACGCGTTCTACTTCATGGCCGACTACCACGCGCTGATCAAGAGCGACGACCCGGCGCGCATCGAGCGCTCGCGGCTGGAGATCGCCGCCACTTGGCTGGCCGCGGGGCTGGACCCGGAGCGCGTCACCTTCTACCGCCAGTCGGACGTTCCGGAGATCCCCGAGCTCACCTGGTTCCTCACCTGCGTCACCGCCAAGGGCCTGCTCAACCGCGCACACGCCTACAAGGCGGCGGTGGACAAGAACGTGGCCGAGGGCGAGGACGCCGATGCGGGCATCACCGCAGGCCTGTACATGTACCCGGTGCTGATGGCCGCGGACATCCTCGCGTTCAACGCGCACCAGGTGCCGGTGGGGCGCGATCAGATCCAGCACATCGAGATGGCGCGCGACATCGCGCAGCGCTTCAACCACATCTACGGCCGCGACTTCTTCGTGCTGCCGGAGGCGCTGATCGAGGAGCAGGTGGCCACGCTGCCGGGTCTGGACGGCCGCAAGATGTCCAAGAGCTACGACAACACCATTCCGCTGTTCGCAGCCGGCGCCAAGGGCATGCGTGAGGCGATCCTGCGCATCGTCACCGATTCGCGCGTGCCCGGCGAGCCGAAGGATGCGGACAGCTCCGCGCTGTTCACCCTTTTCCGCGCCTTTGCCAGCGAAGCCGAAAGCCAGGTGTTCCGCACGGCGCTGGAGGAGGGCATCGGCTGGGGTGAAGCCAAGCAGGTGCTGTACGAGCGCATCGAGACCGACATCGCACCGATGCGCGCGCGCTACGAGGAGCTGATGGCCAGGCCTGCGCAGATCGAGGCGATCCTGCAGGATGGCGCGAGCAAGGCGCGCGCCGTGGCCCGGCCGCTGCTGGCCCAATTGCGCGACGCGATCGGCCTGCGCTCGGGCGCGTCCATCGTCGTCGCGCCGGCCATGGCCACCGCGCCGGCGAAGTCGGACAAGCCGCCGCGCTTCGCCAGCTTCCGCGACGCCGACGGCCGCTTCCGCTTTCGTCTCTTTTCCGGCGACGGCGAGGAGCTGCTGTTGTCGCAGCCGTTCGACGATCCCAAGGCGGCCGGCGCGCTGCAGAAGCGCCTGCGCACGCTAGGCGGCGCGTCCGCGGTGGTGCAGGCCATGTCCGACGGCTCCATGCTGGAGCTCGATGGCACGGCGGTGGCGCGGCTGCAGGTTGGCGAGGACGCCGCTGCGGCCGACCTCGCGCTGACGCGCCTGCGCCACGCGCTCGACCAGCTCGCCGCGCAGGACTGAGCTCTTTTCGTTTTTTGCTGCACCGGCTCATTTCGTGCCGGTCGACGTCGGAGTTGCCGCCATGCGTTACCTCGCCCTCCTGCTGCTCGCCCCCTGGCTGTTGATCCTGGGCTGGGCGTATTCCGCCTACCCGAAAAGCCTGCCGCGCACGACCGCGCGTCGCGGCTTCGACATCGCCGTGCTGCTGCTTGCGGTCGCCGCCACGGTCATTGCCGCCGTGCTTGGCTACGAGGCCGTGCAGGTGCCACAGGTGGCGCAGTTCGGGCGCTCCAGCGGCGCGATCTGGCAGCAGGTGCTGCCCGCGTTGTACGGCTACGGCGCCTGCGTGGCGGTGCTGCTGCTCGGCCTGATCGTGCGTCGGCAGCTGTGGGGACGCGCGCGCCGCTGAGGCGCGCGACACGCCGCATTCCCTGCGGCATGATCGAACGACAGGCGCAGCCGGCCGCAGCGCACCGATCCCGCGCGCAGCGCGGCAGTCGATGAGCCAGCCGGCGGGCGTGTTTCCGGAGTGATGCGCTCATCCACCTCGGCCAGCGAGGCACGCCGTGCAGCAACCTCCATCGACACGTCCTGCAACGCACATCGGCGCCAGCTGCATACCCTTGCGCGGAGCGCCGCGGTGACCTCCTGGACCGGTTTTGCCGTGGCGTTCGGCATCGGCCTGCTGATGGGCGCCGAGCGCGAGCGCCGCAAAGGCACCGATGCACAGCGGATGGTGGCCGGCATCCGCACGTTTTCCGTGGTGGCCCTGTTCGGGGCGATCTGCGCCGCGCTCGATGCGTGGCTGGTGGTGGCCGCCATGCTGGCGCTGACCGTGTTGGTCGGCATCGCCTACGCGCGCGATCGCAGCAACGATCCGGGCCTCACCACCGAAACCAGCCTGCTGGCTTGCCTGGTGCTGGGCGCTCTGGCCACGCGTCATCCGCTGCTGGCCGCCGCCGTGGGCGTGGCGATCACCGCGCTGCTGGCCTCGCGCGAATGGCTGCACCGCTTCGTGCGCGGCGTGCTGACCACCGCCGAGCTCAACAACCTGCTGGTGCTGGCCGCGGCCACCTTGATGGTGCTGCCGCTGATCCCCGATCGCGCGATCGGGCCGTTCGACGCCATCCATCCGCGCACGATCTGGATCATCGTGATCCTGGTGATGGCGATCGGCGCGCTCGCCCACGTGCTGCTGCGCTGGCTCGGCAGTGCAGTGGGGCTGCCGCTGGCGGGGCTGCTGTCGGGCTTCGTCTCCAGTACCGCCACCATTGGCGTGATGGGATCGCGCGCCCGCGACCGGCCGGAGTTGCGCCGGCGTGCGGTGGCGGCGGCAGTGTTGTCCACCGTGGCCACGTTCGCGCAGATGGCCGCGGTGCTGGCGGTGACGCATGGGCCGGCGCTGCGCGTGCTGGCAGCGCCCTTGCTGGCGGGTGGTCTGGCGGCGCTGGCGGTAGGCGCGGTCGTGGTGTGGCGCAGTCGCGACGGCGCACCCGGCGCCGACGTGGAGGCCGGCGCGGCCGCCTTCAGCGTGAAGGGCGCGCTGCTGCTGGGCGCGACCATCGCGCTGGTACAGCTGGCGGCGGCCGCGCTGCAGGCCTGGCTCGGCCAGCGCGGCCTGCTGGTCGCCGCCGCCGTGGCCGGTTTTGCCGACACCCACGCACCGGCGGTGTCGTTTGCCTCGCTGGCCGCGGACGGCAGCATCACCGCGCAGCAGGCGATGTGGCCAGTCCTGCTGGCGCTGAGCACCAACACGGTATCCAAGGCGGTGGTGGCGCTGCTCGGCGGTGGGCGCGCGTTCGCGCGGCCGGTGATTGGTGGCCTGCTGCTGGTGCTGGCCTGCACCTGGGCCGGCGCGCTGCTGGCGTGAGCGCTGCCGATCGCGCCGCGGCCGGAATGCGACAATGCCCCGATGACCACGCTGCGCTACCTCCAGGGCTACCCCGATCATCTGCTCGAGCAGGTGCGCGAACTGCTGCAGGCTGGTCGCCTGGGCGAGCATCTGGCCGCGCGCTATCCCGACGGCCACGCGGTGCAGAGCGACAAGGCGCTGTACGCGTACACGATGGAGCTCAAGCAGGCCTACCTGCGCAACGCGCCGGGCATCGACAAGGTGCTCTACGACGCCAAGCTCGACGTGGTGAAGAAGGCGCTGGGCCTGCACACCGCCATCTCGCGCGTGCACGGTGGGCGGCTGAAGGCGAAGAAGGAGATCCGCGTCGCCTCGGTGTTCCGCCAGGCGCCGGCGGCCTTTCTCGAAACCATCGTGGTGCACGAGCTGGCGCACCTGAAGGAACTGGACCACAACAAGGCGTTCTACCAGCTGTGCGAGCACATGCTGCCGGATTACCACCAGCGCGAGTTCGACCTGCGCATGTACCTCACCTGGCGCGATCTCGCGCCGCCGGCTGATGCCGCCGACCAGAAGAAGGAATGACGATGGATGACGCCGCCCTGCAGAACACACTGCGCCGATTGTTCCAGCGTCATGAGGTGGAACTGGAGCCGGACGAGGATGGCTGGCTGCTCACCGACGGCGATTTCCCCGCGATCCGCGCCCATTGGCAAGCGGGCGAAGGTGGCGAGCCGGGGCGGCTCGATGTCGACGTGGTGGTGGCGGAGGACCGCTGCATCGAAGACAGCTTTGCCGGCACCGACGCACGCGCAGCACTCGATGCATTCGAGCAGTCGAGCTTCCACCTGCTGCTGGCGGCGTGCTGGTACCTCACCGACGACCGGCGCATGCGCATCGCCGCGTGGGACATCGGCGTGCGCACCTGGGACGTTTTCGTCGGGCCGCTGGTGACCCGGCCTTCCGCCGCCGCGCCGCAGCCGATGCCCGCCGACGCGGCGCTTGCGCTGCAGCAGGCGGTTGGCCAGCTGTCGCTGTCGCCGCAGTTGCACTGGATCCACCTGCTGCACCGGCGCGGTGCCGACGGCGCGGTCCTGCACGAGGCCTTGCTGGACGGCGAGCCCTGGCCGGCGGCCAGTGAGGTGATTGCGGCAACCGGCTGGCCCGAGCTGGCGCCCGGCACTACCGCACGACAACTGGTTCTGCTGGACGTGCGCGATTACTGAGCGATGGTGCTCAGCCTGGCAGCAGATCGAAGGCGATTGTCAGTCGTGTCTGTTGCGGCGTGTGGAAGGGCACGGTGCCGTGCCACATCCACGAAGGGAACAGCACCAGCAGCCCCGGTTCCGGGCGTACCAGGTATTCCGGTGGCAACGCGCGCGGCGTCGGCGTTGCCGGCGCGCCGAAGGTCAGCCAGCCGTCGCCGCTGGCCGTACCTACACCGTCAGGCAGGGCGATGTAGCACGCCGACGAGATCCAGCCGCGGCTATGGAAGTGGTTCAGGTGGTGGCCCTGACTGTGCAGCTGCACCGACCACATTCCGTTGTAGCGATAGCAGCCACTGTTGCGCCGGCCCATGACATCCTGGCCATTGCCGATGGAAGACAGGTAATCCTCGATCGAGCGGGCTATGGCGCGGGGGAACGCCCGTACCGCGGGTTCCGCGGCGAAGTCCGGGTACAGCGCTACCTGTGAGCCCGAACGCAGCGTCTGGTCCACCGGATGCGCCTGCCAGTGATGCAGGCGTTGCAGCTCCTGCGCCAGTGCAGCGAGATAGCTCGGCAGGTCCGGCCAGTCCTGCGGCGTGTCGATGAGGCGCGTCTGCACGTATCGCTGGTAGTCGACCAGTGTGGCGCGGCGTGGATCGTCAAGCACGCGCCACGCGGTGGCGAGCAGCGCCAGCGCATGGGAGTCGCCCGGGTTCGCTGCATGCAGGCGTTCCGCCAGCACAGCGGCCTGCTGCGCGAGCCCGTTTGCGAGCAGCGCGTCGGCATAGGCGGCTATCACGGGGGCGGCTGCCGGTGCCGCCTGAAGTGCGGCCTGGGCGTGGCCGAGCGCCAGGGCCGGTGCGTGCGCCAGCCGGTGACGCGCGGCTGCCAGGCGCAGCCCCACATGCGTTGGCATCCGGGCGATACCTTCCTCGACCAATGCTGCCGCGGTGTCGTCGTCACCGGCGGTTCCGAGCAGGCGGGCGAGCAGGATGCGCAGGTCACCACGATCAGGCCACTGGCGCACCGCCGCATCCAGCGCATGGCGGGCCTGCGCCAGGTCGCCCGAACGCATCCATAGCAATTCGCTCAGACTCTCGTGCGTGGCAGCGTGGTCGGGGAAGCGCTGCAGCAAGGCACGCCAGCGCGCCTCTGCCTCGTCGGGCCGGTGGCTATCGAGCAGCGCGCGCCCCAGCACGTAATGGGCCACAGCGTGGTCCTCGCCGCTGGCAATGGCCCGTTCTGCCGCCGCTACCGCGTCGCTGCTGCGGCCGGATTCGCCCAAAGCCATTGCGAGCCCAAGTGCCGCAGGGCCGTCGGCCGGGAGAATCGCGAGCACCGCACTAAACGCCTCGGCCGCCGCTACCGGCGAGCCATGGTCGAGCAGCGCCTGAGCCCGCAGACGCTCCAGCTCGGGCGCGGGCGAGGGGTCGGATGGACGCTGCGCCAGCCATGCCAGCGCCTCGCCCGGCCGCCCGGCGCGCAGCAGGGAACGTACGCGCTCCGCGGCTAGGCCGGCAGGCATCTGTGCTCCGGCTGGTGCAGTGGTCATCCCAGGAGGGGGTGATGGCCCAGGCGGGATGTCATGGTCATGCATGGCGTTTCCGCTGCGCGTGCGGGTGGGTTGTCAGTGCGGTTCCTGCATGGACTCGAACTGACGGTGGCGGTCGGTAGCAGAGGCCCATGGTGATGCACCCGCGTGGCACAAAAAAGGGGCGCCCCCGGCGCCCCCTCTTTCTTTTCCCGGTCGAAGACCGGTCAGTTCGGCCGGGCCATGTCGTCCAGCAGCGCCTTGAGGAAGCGCGCCGCTTCGCCACCAGTGGCGGCGCGGTGGTCGAAGGTGAGGCTGATCGGCATGCGCTTGTGCACTTCGATGCCACCCATCACGGCTACCACGTCGTGGCTGAGCTTGCCGGCGCCGACGATGGCGACGGTCGGCGGCACCACTACCGGGGTGGCGTAACGGCCGGCGAACATGCCGAAGTTGGACAGGCTGATGGTGTAGCCGGAGAGCTCCGAGGAAGGGATCGAGCGATCCTCGACCTGCGAGCGCAGGCGCTTGATCGCACCGCGCACGCCGGCGCCGTCGAGCATGTCGGCGTTGCGCAGGGCCGGTACGAACAGCCCGTCGTCGGTGTCCACGGCGATGCCGATGTCGACATGCGGATGCAGCGTGCGGCTGAGGTTCTTGCCGTCGAACCAGGCGTTGAGCGCAGGCACTGCCTTGCAAGCCGCCACGATGGCGCGGATCAGGCGGGCGGTGATGTCCTGCTTGCCGATCCAGGCATGCAGGTCGGCGTCGTCGACCAGCGTGGTGGGCACCACCTGGGCATGCGCGTCGGCCATCACGCGCGCCATGTTGCGACGCACGCCCTTGAGCTGCTCGGGCTGGCCGCTGGCGGCCTGCGACGGCGGCGCGGTACGCACCGGCTTGCCGGACAGCGAGGTCGCCGTGCGCGCCGGTTCGGGCTGCGGCAGCTCGGGCGCCAGATGGCGACCGGCGGAGGCCGGGGCCGCGCGGCTCGGCGCCGCGCCCATCGGGGCGCTGCCGTTGGCGGCGGCGTCCTTGACATCCTTCAGGGTGACTACGCCGTCCGCGCCCGTGGGCTTGACGCGGGCGAGGTCGATCTTGAGCTTCTTCGCCAGTGCGCGCACCGCCGGCACGGCTTTCACGCCGCCCACGCTGGCGGCCTGCTCGACGTGCACGTGGCTGCCGCTGACCATGGCGCCAACCACGGTGCCCTCGTCTTCGCGGTCCTTGCCGCCGGTGTCCACTTCGCCGCCTTCGTCGGAGGCAACGACCTTGCCGGCGTCATCCGCGGCGGGGCTGCCCACGCTCTTCTTCGGGCCGTGCTGGTGGCCGGTGTCCTGCGACTCGGCGCGCTGCTTCGCATTGGGGTCGGGCTCGAACTCGGCCAGTGCGGCGCCGGTCTCGATGATGTCGCCGGGGGCGCCGTGCAGCTTGGTGACCTTGCCGGTGTAGGGCGAGGGCACATCGACTACCGCCTTGGCGGTTTCCATCGAGCACAGCGGGGCGTCCAGCTTGATGCTGTCGCCTTCCTTCACGTGCCACTCGACCACGGTTGCGTCGGGCAGGCCTTCGCCAAGGTCGGGAAGGTAGAACGTCTTGATGTCAGCCATGTCGGTCCTCAATCGATCAATACGATGGCGCGTGCCGGGATCCAGCCGCATGTTCCATTCGCGTTTTCGGCCCACCACCAGTCGGCGAGCAATGTATGTAAGCGCAACTCGTCGCCGGGGTCGGCCTCGAGCTCGCGGGTATCGTAATCCTGCGTGATGACGGCACCACCGTCGGCCTGCGCGAACAGGACGGCGGGAATCCAGCCACCTTGCCCGTTGCCGAGTTGGGCCCAGATGAAGTCAGGCCACTCCGTGTCGCGCTCGCCGAGGGTCAGCGTGTCGCCCGCGGTGCACCGGATCGGTTCACGATCCGGTGCACGATGCGCGGTGGCGACACGAGCCCGACGCATCAGCTGGCGGCCAGGGTCCGCTTGGCGGCCGCGACCACGCGCTCCACGCTGGGCAGGTACTTCATTTCCAGCCGGAACAGCGGGATGTGCGTGTCGAAGCCGGTGACGCGCTCGACCGGCGCGAGCAGGTCGTACATGCACTCCTCGGCCAGCCGCGCGGCGATCTCGGCGCCGTAGCCGGCGGTCTTCGGCGCCTCGTGCACGATCACGCAGCGGCCGGTCTTGGCCACCGACTCGGCAATGGTGTCGAAGTCCAGCGGAGTCAGCGTGGCCACGTCGATCACTTCGGCGCTGATGCCTTCCTCGGCCAGTGCGTCGGCCGCTTCAAGCGCCTCCTTCACCTGCGCGCCCCAGGTCACCAGGGTGACGTCGGTGCCGTCGCGCAGCACGAAGCACACGTCCAGCGGCAGCGCCTCGCCGTCGTCCGGCACCTCTTCCTTGTACTGGCGGTAGATGCGCTTGGGCTCGAAGAACATCACCGGATCCGGATCGCGGATCGCCGCCAGCAGCAGGCCATAGGCGCGCGCGGGCGAGGAGGGCATCACCACGCGCAGGCCGGGGATGTTGGTGAACAGGTGCTCGTTCGCCTCGGAGTGATGCTCCGGCGCGCGGATGCCGCCGCCCCAAGGGGCGCGCCACACCGCCGGCACGGTCAGGCGGCCGCGGGTGCGGTTGCGCATGCGCGCGGCGTGGCAGGCGATCTGCTCCATCATCGGGTAGATGAAGCCTTCGAACTGCGCCTCGGCGACCGGCTTCATGCCGGCCACGGCCAGGCCGACGGTAACGCCGGCAATGGTGGTTTCGTCCAGCGGCGTGTCGAGCACGCGCAGCTCGCCGAACTTTTCCTGCAGGCCCTGGGTGGCGCGGAATACGCCGCCGTTGACGCCCACGTCTTCACCCAGCACCACGACCGAATCGTCGTGCTTCATTTCGTACGCGAGCGCCTGGGTGACGGCTTCGATGAGAGTGATTTGTGCCATGACTCAGTGACCCTTGTTCGGCGTGGATTCGAGCGAGAGGACGTAATCGCGCTGCTTGGCGAGATCGGCCGGAATCTCGGCGAAGGTGTAGTCGAACATCGCCGACACCGGCTGGGTCTTGGTTTCCAGGTACGCGTTGACCTCGTTGTCCATCCAGTCGTCGCACTCGGCCTTCCAGGCCTCTTCCTTGGCGTCGTCCCACACGCCCTTGGCCACGAGCCAGTTGCGCAGGCGCTTCATCGGCTCCTTTTCCCAGCCGTCCTTCACTTCCTGCTCGCCGCGGTAGCGGCGCGCGTCGTCGGCGGTGGTGTGGTCGCCCAGGCGATAGGTGACTGCCTCGATCACGCTGCCGCCTTCGCCGTTGCGCGCCCGCGCGAGCGCGTCTTCCATCGCCTTGCGCACGGCAATGATGTCGTTGCCGTCGACCTGGATCGAATACAGGCCGGCCGCGATGCCTTTCTGCGCCAGCGTCGGCGCGCCGGACTGGATCTTGCGCGGCACCGAGATCGCCCACTGGTTGTTGACGATCACCGCCACCAGCGGCAGGTTCTGCGCGCCGGCGATGTTGATGGCGCCGTAGAAGTCGCCCTTGGACGAGCCGCCGTCGCCGATGGTGCACACCGCCACGCGCTTCTCGCCGCGGATCTTGAACGCCAGCGCGCAACCGGCCGCGTGCAGGCACTGCGTGGCAATCGGTACCGACCACGCGAAGTCATGCCGCGCCGGCTCCTTCTGGTAGTCGTTGCCGCGCTCGTCGCCGCCCCAGTACATGTAGACCTCGCGCGGCTGCACGCCGCGGTACAGCTGGGCGCCGTATTCGCGGTAGCTGGGCGCGTAGACGTCTTCGGGGCGCATCGCGCTGCCGATGCCCACATGCGCGGCTTCGTGGCCAAGGCAGCTGGCGTAGGTGCCCAGCTTGCCGGTGCGCTGCAGCGCGATCGACTTGGCGTCGAACACGCGGGTGGAGAGCATCAGCTTGTAGAGCTCGACCATGTGGTCGAGATCCTTGGTGAATTCGGGCAGGTCCTTGCGGACCTCGTTGCCGTCGGCATCGAGGTACTGCAGGTATTCAATTTCGAACTTGGCGGCAATCGACACGTGTCGCTCCGTAAGTGGTCAGGGGAATGCGTGGCTGCAAGCGAGTGCGACAGGGCGCAAACATCTCTCTGTAGCAGGTAAATCGCGCAGAAAATCCGGCAATGAATAGCAGGCGGGCATGTTGCGTCGCAAGGTACGGCGCAGCATGCGGCAGGGTACGGAACGCCTCGTGACAGCAGCTACCATGCGGTTTTCCACGCACCACCGGGCCCCCATGAGCGATAACCAGCGCGACCTCGAAGCGGGCATCGAAACCGACCTGGAAGGCCGGCTGACCTACGCCGGCTACCTGCGGCTGGACCTGCTGCTGGCCGCCCAGCAGCCGCTGAGCCAGCCGCCGCACCACGACGAGATGCTGTTCGTGGTGCAGCACCAGGTCAGCGAGCTGTGGATGAAGCTGATGATCCACGAGCTGGGCGCGGCGGTGGACTTCCTGCGCCGCGACCAAGTGTGGCAAACCCGCAAGGTGATCGCCCGCTGCAAGTCGGTGCTGCGCCAGTTGACCGAGCAGTGGTCGGTGCTGGAGACGCTGACGCCCTCGGAATACATGGAGTTCCGCGAGATCCTGGGGCCATCGTCGGGATTCCAGTCGCTGCAGTACCGGGTGCTGGAGTTCCTGCTCGGCAACAAGAACGAGGCCATGCTCAAGGTTTTCGCGCACGACCCGGCCGGGCAGGAGACGCTGCGTGCGGTGCTCGAGGCGCCGAGCCTGTACGACGAGTTCCTGCGCTACCTGGCGCGCTTCGGCCATGCCGTGCCCGCGAAGCATCGGGAGCGTGACTGGCGCCAGCCGCACGTGGCCGATGCGGACTTGTTGCCGGTGTTCGAGCGCATTTACGAGGACACCGACCGCTACTGGCGCGAGTACGCCCTGTGCGAGGACTTCGTCGATCTGGAGACGCAGTTCCAGCTGTGGCGCTTCCGACACATGCGCACGGTGCAGCGGATCATCGGCTTCCGTCGTGGCACCGGCGGCTCCTCCGGCGTGGCGTTCCTGAAGAAGGCGCTGGAGCTGGAGTTCTTCCCCGAACTGTTCGAGGTACGCACCACGTTGCGTCCGCCGGTGCGTGAGTGAGGAGTAAGAGTGAGAAGCGAGCAGAGCCGCAACCCTGCTGTCGCTCGTTTCTCACTCCTCTTCACGCACTCCTCGCTCGCCGCCCGTCGCCCCCGGATGCAATCTGCCGGATGAACCGCTAGGGTTCGGCAGGAATTTGCGAATCACCGAAGGGGAGCTGCATGACCGAAGCCACCGCCACGCCGCCGCAGGGCGCGCCCGATTTCCCGCAGACGCTCGGCCACCCGCGTCCGCTGTGGATGCTGTTCATGACGGAGTTCTGGGAGCGCTTCGCGTTCTACGGCATCCGCTGGGCGCTGGTGCTGTACATCGTGGCCCAGTTCTACGAGGGCAGCCCCACCGGCGAGCAGCCCGCGGGCTTCACCTACGGCGCGTATCTGGCACTGGTCTACGCCGCAGCGATCTTCGGCGGCTACATCGCGGACAAGATCATCGGCTACCAGCGCTCGATCCTGCTCGGTGCGGTGATCATGGCCGCTGGCCTGTTCCTGATCGCGGTGCCGAACCAGCAGATCTTCATGCTGGGCCTGGCCACGGTGATCACCGGCAACGGCCTGTTCAAGCCGATCATCTCGACCATGGTGGGGCAGCTGTACGGGCCCAAGGATGATCGGCGCGATTCGGGCTTCACGATCTTCTACATGGGCATCAACCTGGGCGCGATGGTAGCGCCGCTGCTGACCGGCGTGCTGGCCAACCGGGTGTTCGGCACCGACGCCATGCCTGCGTACAAGTACGTGTTCATCGCCTCGGGCATCGGCATGCTGCTGAGCTTCGTGTGGTTCTGGTTCGGTCGCCGCCAGCTCGGCGATATCGGGCTGCCGCCGGCCAGTGCCAGCAGTGCCCGCATGGCGATGGTGGTGGTCGGGGCGCTGGCCGCGATCCCGGCGTTCTACTTCCTGCTTTCACTGGGCGCCGAAACCCTGGCCTGGCCGCTCGGCCTGTTGTTCATCGGCCTGTCCGTGCTGCTGCTGATCGAGGGCGTTCGCGAGGGTCGGGTGGCCCGGGATCGGGTGATCGCGATGCTGATCATCTTCGTCTTCAACGTTCTTTTCTGGTGCTTCTTCGAGCAGGCCGGCAGCTCGTTCACCTTCCTCGCCGACAAGATCGTCAATCGCCAGTTCGGCAGCTGGGAGTTCCCCACGGCCTGGTTCCAGTCGGTCAATTCGGTGGCGATCATCGTGTTCGCGCCGATCCTGGCGTGGGTGTGGGTGCGGCTGGGGCGTGCCAACCCGTCGATCCCGCGCAAGTTCGGGCTGGGCCTGATCTTCAACGGCCTGGCCTTCATGCTGCTGTGGTTCGCGCTGTCGCAGCTGGTCAGTGACGTGGGCAAGATCCCGTTCTGGACCCTGGTGATGGTCTACGTGCTGCAGTCGGTCGGCGAGCTGTGCCTGTCGCCGATCGGGCTGTCGATGGTGACCAAGCTGGCGCCGGCCCGGCTGGTCGGGTTCGGCATGGGTGGCTGGTTCTTGTCCACCGGCATCGGCAACAACATCTCCGGCATCTTTGCCGGTCTGATCAGTGGCGAGGGCGGCATGACCACCGCGTCGGCCCAGCATGGCTACACCATCGGCTTCTGGATCCTGGCCGGCGGCGGCGTGCTGCTGTTCCTGATCGCGCCGTTGATCGCCCGCCTGATGCACGGCGTGAAGTAAGGCGACGCGCGGGCCGGCACGCCTTCCCGCGTTCCGGCCCCGTTGCACGTTGCGCTAGCGATCCTGCAGCCGGTCGAGAATACGCCCGAGCCACACCTGCTCTTCCTCGCTGAGCTTCTCCAGCACCGCTGCCTCGCGCGCGCGGGCCATCGGCGCGACCACGTCATGGATGGCCCAGCCGGCCTCGGTGAGGTCGAGTACCGAGCGGCGCTTGTCGTCGTCGTGCATGTGCCGGCTCACCCGGCCGCTCTCGACCAGCCGGGCCAGCGCGCGGCTCACCGCGACCTTGTCCATGGCGGTACGGTCGGCCACCTCGCGCGCCGACAGTCCCTCGAAGCGCGCCAGCACCGCCATCACGCGCCACTCCGTCATGCTCAGGTCGTAGCGCTGCTGGTAGTCGTCGGCGATGCCCTGACTGATGGTGTTGGACAGGATCGACAGTCGGTAGGGCAGGAAATGCTCCAGCTCCAGCGGCGCGTGCTGGATGCCCGGCGGGGTGCGTTTGCGGGGGGTGACCACTGCGGCGCGGCTCCTTGCAATTGGTTTCACATGTAACTATAAAGAGGGTTCGACCAGCCCTGACGTCGCGTCGCCGAGCGGGCGCAAACCGGGGCAGCCACCGAGACATTAGCGCAGCCAACCGCAGGAGAGCGCCATGAACGCACAGCCGAATCTCGCCCAGCCCAACCTGGGCATGCAGGTGACCACGTTCGAAAACCCGATGGGCATCGACGGCTTCGAGTTCGTCGAGTTCGCGGCGCCCGGCGCGCAGGCGGCCCAGATGCACGCGCTGTTCAAGAACATGGGCTTCACGGCCGTGCTTCGGCACAAGACCCGGCCGATCACGGTGTACCGGCAGAACGGCGTCAACTTCCTGCTCAACGAGGATCCCGATTCGTTCGCTGCCGAGTTCGCCGCCAAGCACGGCCCGAGCGCCTGCGGCTTCGCCATCCGCTTCCGCAAGCCCGCGGCCGAGGTGCTCCAGACGGTGCTCGGCAACGGCGGCGAGCAGTTCGACAACGCCGACAGCCGCGCTGTCGGGGCGCCGGTGGTGAAGGGCATCGGTGACTGCATGCTCTATCTGGTGGACCGCTACGGCAACGCCGGCAGCGTCTACGACAGCGAGTACGAGCCGATCGAGGGCGCCGAGCAGCATCCGGCCGGGTTCGGTCTGACCTTCATCGACCACCTCACGCACAACCTCTACTTCGGCAACATGCAGAAGTGGTCGGACTACTACGAGCGCCTGTTCAACTTCCGCGAGATCCGCTACTTCGACATCAAGGGCACCAAGACCGGCCTGGTGTCCAAGGCGATGACCGCGCCGGACGGCATCGTGCGCATCCCGCTGAATGAGTCGAACGACCCGAAGAGCCAGATCAACGAATACCTCGATGCGTACCACGGCGAGGGCATCCAGCACATCGCCTGCTTCACCGACGACATCTATGCCACGGTCGAGGCGATGCGCGCACGCGGCGTGGAGTTCCTCGATACGCCGGACACGTATTTCGACGTGATCGACATGCGCATCCCCGACCACGGCGAGGACGTGCCGCGGCTGCGCAAGAACAAGATCCTGATCGACGCCGACCCGGAGACCAAGCAGCGCAAGCTGCTGCAAATCTTCACCCAGAACTGCGTCGGCCCGATCTTCTTCGAGATCATCCAGCGCAAGGGCAACGAGGGTTTCGGCGAAGGCAACTTCCAGGCGCTGTTCGAGTCGATCGAGCGCGACCAGATCAAGCGCGGCGTGCTGTGATTTTTGAACCCCCCTCTCCCTGCGGGAGAGGGCTCGGGGAGAGGGTACGCTCTGCCGCGATGCAGCAAGCCACCGCTGCCCACCCTGAAAAGGCAGCAGGCACGTATGCTTCGGCGGGCCGGCACAGACGCTGAGCAAAAGCTCTGGTTCCACCTGCGTGCAGGAAGGCTGCATGGGCTGACGTTTCGACGTCAGCATCCGGTTCCACCACACGTGGTGGATTTCTATTGCGAGGCGCACAAGCTGGTGGTGGAGCTCGATGGCCCCCAACACAACGAAACCGCTGACACGTCTCGTACCCGTTTCCTCGAATCCACCGGCCTCAGGGCGCTGCGTTACTGGGACAATGAGGCGCTTCAAAACACCGGGAAGGTGCTTGCGTCCATCCTGAGCGCCTGCGAAAACCGTACCCTCACCCCGACCCCTCTCCCGAAAAGAGAGGGGCTTTAGAGCAAAGGCACCGAGCATGTCGACGATGGTCAGCAACGGCTACCAATCCGGCTTCGGCAACGAGTTCGCCAGCGAGGCGCTACCGGGCGTGCTGCCCACCGGGCAGAACTCGCCGCAGCGCGTGGCGCACGGCCTGTACGCCGAGCAGCTCTCCGGCACCGCCTTTACCGCGCCGCGCCGCGAGAACCGGCGCAGCTGGCTGTACCGCATCCGCCCGGCAGCGATGCACACGCCGTTCGCGCCGTTGGCGCACGCGAGCTTTCACAACCGCTTCGATGAGGCACCCGCCACGCCGAACCAGCTGCGCTGGGATCCGTGGCCGATGCCGGAGTCGCCCACCGACTTTCTCGACGGCCTGGTCACCATCGCCGGCAACGGCGGAGCAGCGGAGCAGGGCGGCGTGGGCATGCACGTCTATGTCGCGAACCGCTCGATGCGGGGGCGTTTCTTCTACAACGCCGATGGCGAGCTGCTGATCGTGCCGCAGGCGGGGCGCCTGCGCCTGGCGACCGAGTTCGGCGTGCTGGACGTGGCGCCGCTGGAGATCGCGGTGATCCCGCGCGGCGTGCGCTTCCGCGTGGAGCTGCTCGATGGCGAGGCGCACGGTTACGTGGCCGAGAACTTCGGCGCGCTGCTGCGGCTGCCGGACCTGGGCCCGATCGGCGCCAACTCGATGGCGTTGCCGCGCGACTTCCTGGCGCCGGTGGCGGCCTACGAGGATGTCGAAGGGGAGTTCCAGCTCATCGCCAAGTTCCAGGGTGCGCTGTGGCAGGCCGACATCGGCCACTCGCCGCTGGACGTGGTGGCGTGGCACGGCAACTACGCGCCGTACAAGTACGACCTGACCCGCTTCAACACGATCGGCTCGATCAGCGTGGACCACCCGGACCCGTCGATCTTCACCGTGCTGACCTCGCCCAGCGATACGCCCGGCACGGCCAATCTCGATTTCGTGATCTTCCCGCCGCGCTGGCTGGTGGCCGAGCACACGTTCCGCCCGCCGTACTTCCACCGCAACGTGGCGAGCGAGTTCATGGGCCTGATCGAGGGCGCCTACGATGCCAAGGCCGGCGGCTTCGCACCCGGCGGCATGAGCCTGCACAACTGCATGAGCGGGCACGGTCCCGACGCGGCCAGCTTCGAGAAGGCCAGTGCCGCGGACCTGAGCAAGCCGGACCATCTCACCGGCACCATGGCTTTCATGTTCGAGACGCGCAAGGTGATCCGCCCGACCGCCCAGGCGCTGGCCGCGCCGCAGCGACAGGATGATTACTGGCAGTGCTGGCAAGGTATCGCGCGTCATTTCAATCCGGAGCAGCCGTGAAAACGTCGATCTCGGCAGCCCTGCTTGCCGCTGTGATGCTGGCGGGCTGCACTCAATCCCAGGCACCCGCTTCCGCGCCTGCGTCGTCCGCCGCGCGGCCCTCTGCTTCGGCATCGGCGGCCTCGGGCGCTACCGCGGAAGCGCCGACGCCGGTGACGGATGACCGGGCAGAGCCGGGCCTGGCGCGCTATGACGGCTATGGCGACATGCGGTTCGGCATGGACGAAGCAGCCTTTCGCCATGCCTGGCAGGGCGACCTGGCCGGCCAGGTCGATCCGGCCGGCGGCTGCAGCGTTCTGCGGCCGGCCTGGGTGAAGCAGCCGCAGAGGTTTGGTTTTCTGTTCGAGCAAGGCCGCTTCGCGCGCTATGACGTCGGCACCGACAAGGAGTCCGCGCCCGGCGGTGGTCGCGTGGGCATGCAAGCGGGGCAGATCCGGGCGCTGTACGGCGACGCCGTGCAGGTTGCCCCGCACAAGTACGAAGCGGGCGCCAGCGTGCTGCGTGTCGCCGCGCCCGACGGGCGCGGTGCGTTGGTGTTCGAGACCGATGCCGCCGGCAAGGTCACGCGCTGGCGCGTGGGCGTGCCGCCGGCAATCGATTACGTCGAAGGCTGCGGTTGAGCGCAGCACCCATGGAGCGTTGAAACATGAAACTTGGTTCGTTGAAGGAAGGCGGCCGCGACGGCACGCTGGTTGTCGTCAGCCGTGACCTGACGCACGCGGTGCGTGCTGTCGGCATTGCCGCCACGCTGCAGGCCGCGCTGGACGATTGGTCCAACGCCGCGCCGCGATTGAACGCGCTGTCCGACGAACTTCATGCCGGTACGGCACCGGGGCGCTTCGCGCTCGACCTGGACACCCTGGCCGCCCCGCTGCCGCGCGCCTACGAGTTCGTCGACGGCAGCGCGTACCTGCCGCACGTCGAGCGCGTGCGCAAGGCTCGCGGCGCGGAGGTGCCGGCGAGCTTCTACACCGATCCGCTGATGTACCAGGCGACCAGCGCCGGCTTCCTCGGCCCGCGCGATCCGGTGGTGGTACCCAGTGAGGAGTTCGGCATCGATCTGGAGGCCGAGGTGCTGGTGGTGACCGACGACGTGCCGATGGGCGTGACGCCGGCGCAGGCGTCGCAGCACATCCAGCTGGTGGGCCTGGTCAACGATGTGAGCCTGCGCGGGCTGATCCCGGGGGAGCTGGCCAAGGGCTTCGGGTTCCTGCAGTCCAAGCCGCGGTCGGCGCTGTCGCCGGTGCTGGTGACGCCGGACGAACTGGCCGACGCCTGGCAGGGCGACAAGCTGCACCTGCCGATGCGCACCTGGCTCAACGGCAAGTGGTTCGGCGAAGCCGAGTGCGGCGTCGACATGCAGTTCAGCTTTGCCGAACTGGTAGCGCACGTGGCGAAGACCCGTCCATTGACCGCCGGTACGCTGGTGGGCTCGGGCACCATCGCCAACCAGGACACCGGCAAGGGCGCCTCGTGCCTGGCCGAGCAGCGTACGGTGGAAACCCTGCGCGACGGCGCGCCGAGCACGCCGTTCCTGCACTTCGGCGACACCGTGCGCATCGAGATTACCGATGCACGGGGCCAGTCGATCTTCGGCGCCATCGAGCAGGTCATCGCTCCTCTGGCGCAGTAGCCCGGCCGGTGCACAGGCCGCCATGCGGTGCGTGGCGGCATATGCATAGACACAGCCGTTATCACGCGGGAGCCGGTCGCTGGCTAGAATCAGCGGCCTATGAGTGAACCCGCCATGACACCTGCCGCCAACGCCGCCGACACCGCCTCGCACCTGAAGCGGCTTGAAGCGGAGAGCATCCACATCCTGCGCGAGGTTGCCGCGGAGTTCGCCAACCCGGTGATGATGTACTCGGTCGGCAAGGACTCCTCGGTGCTGCTGCACCTGCTGCAGAAGGCGTTCCATCCCGCGCCGCCGCCGATCCCGCTGCTGCACGTGGACACCACCTGGAAGTTCCGAGAGATGATCGCCTTCCGCGATCGTCGCGCGGCGGAGGTGGGCGCGAAGCTGATCGTGCACATCAACCAGGAAGGCGTGGCCCAGGGCGTGGGCCCGTTCACCCACGGCGCCAGCGTGCACACCGACATCATGAAGACCCAGGCCCTGAAGCAGGCGCTGAACGCACACCGCTTCGACGCGGCCATTGGCGGCGCGCGTCGCGACGAGGAAAAATCGCGCGCGAAGGAGCGGGTGTTTTCGTTCCGCACCGCGCAGCACCGCTGGGATCCGAAGCGCCAGCGTCCGGAGCTGTGGAACCTCTACAACGGTCGCATCGCCAAGGGCGAGAGCGTGCGGGTGTTCCCCCTATCGAACTGGACCGAGCTGGATATCTGGCTCTACATCTATCGCGAGGCGATCGAGGTGCCGTCGCTGTATCTCGCCGCGCCGCGGCCGGTGGTCGAGCGCGACGGCATGCTGATCATGGTCGACGACCAACGCATGCCGCTGGCGCCGGGAGAAAAGCCCGAGTTGCGCAGCGTGCGTTTCCGCACCCTCGGCTGCTATCCGCTCACCGGGGCGATCGAGTCCGACGCCGACGACCTGCCCAAGGTGATCCAGGAAATGCTCATCGCACGCACCTCGGAGCGACAGGGCCGGGCGATCGATCACGATCCGTCGGCCTCGATGGAAAAGAAGAAGCAGGAGGGGTATTTCTGATGGGCTTCGACGACACCCCCTCCCTCGACAGCTACCTTGCCCTGCACGAGTCCAAGGGCCTGCTGCGGCTGATCACCTGCGGCAGCGTGGACGACGGCAAGAGCACCCTGCTCGGCCGCCTGCTGTACGACTCCAAGCTGCTGTTCGACGACCAGCTCGCCGCACTGGAGGGCGACAGCCGTCGCCATGGCACGCAGAACGGCGAGCTGGACTTCGCGCTGCTGGTGGACGGCCTGTCGGCCGAGCGCGAGCAGGGCATCACCATCGACGTGGCCTACCGGTTCTTCGGCACCGAGCGGCGCAAGTTCATCGTCGCCGACTGTCCCGGCCACGAGCAGTACACCCGCAACATGGCCACCGGTGCGAGCACCGCGGACCTCGCCGTGGTGCTGGTCGACGCGCGCAAGGGCCTGCTCACGCAGACCCGTCGCCACAGCTACATCAGCGCGCTGCTGGGCATCCGCCACGTGCTGCTGGCGGTGAACAAGATGGACCTGGTCGACTACGACGAAGCCACCTTCCGCACGATCGAGGCCGACTATGCCGCGCTGGCCCGCGGCCTGGGCATTTCCCACGTCACCGCCATTCCGCTGTCGGCGCTGCGCGGCGAGAACGTCAGCAGCGCCTCGCGGGTGATCGACTGGTATCGCGGCCCGAGCCTGCTGGAGCACCTGGAAACGGTGGCCATCGAGCGACCGGCAAGCGCGCTGGGCTTCCGCATGCCGGTGCAGTGGGTGTGCCGTCCCGACCAGAGCTTCCGCGGCTACGCGGGCCAGGTGGTGGCAGGGGTACTGTCGCCCGGCGACGAGGTGGTGGTGCTGCCCGGCGGCGCACGTTCGCGCGTGGCACGCATCGTCACCGCGGACGGCGATCGCAAGCGCGCCAGGGAAGGCGAGGCGGTGACGCTGACGCTGGAAGACGAGCGCGACGTCAGCCGCGGCGATGTGATTGCCGCCGCACACAACCCGCCGCAGGTGGCCGACCAGTTCGCCGCGCACGTGCTGTGGATGGACGAGTCGGCGCTGCTGCCGGGCCGGGGCTACTGGCTGAAGATCGGCACGCGTACCGTGGGCGCGCAGGTCAGCGAGATCAAGCACAAGGTCGACGTCAACACGCAGGAGGAGCTGGCCGCCAAGCGACTGGAGCTCAACGAGGTGGGCTACTGCAACCTCGCCCTGGACCAGCCGATTGCGTTCGAGCCGTACGCGCAGTGCCGGGAGCTGGGCGCCTTCATCCTGATCGACCGGCAGACCAACGCCACGGTGGCCGCCGGCACGCTGGACTTCGCCTTGCGCCGGGCCGACAACATCCACTGGCAGCACCTGGACATCGACCGGGCCGCACGCTCGCGGATCAAGGGCCAGGGACCGGCCTGCCTGTGGTTCACCGGCCTGTCCGGCTCGGGCAAATCCACCGTGGCCAACCTGGTGGAGAAGCGGCTGTTCGCGATGGGCCGGCATACCTACCTGCTCGACGGCGACAACGTGCGCCACGGCCTGAACCGCGATCTCGGCTTCACCGACGAGGACCGGGTGGAGAACATCCGCCGCGTCGCCGAGGTGGCGAAACTTATGGTTGACGCGGGGCTAATCGTGCTGGTGTCCTTTATCAGCCCGTTCCGCGAGGAGCGTCGCATGGCGCGCGAACTGTTCGCGCCAGGCGAGTTCCACGAGGTGTTCGTCGATACCCCGCTGGAGATCTGCGAGGCGCGCGACGTGAAGGGGCTTTACGCCAAGGCGCGGGCCGGCGGAATCAAGAACTTCACCGGCATCGATTCGCCCTACGAGGTGCCGGAGGCGCCGGAGATCCACCTGCATGCGGCCGAGCAGGTGCCCGAACAGATGGCCACGCGGGTGATCGAGGCGCTGCTGCGGGAAGCGTGACGGGTTCGATCGACGCGCCGGCTCCGCGAGGCGCCGGTATCGCCTACGATGGCGATCCATTTCCAATAGAGAGGTCGCTGCCATGTCGCATCACGTCACCCTGAAAGGCAATCCGGTCGAAGTGCTCGGCGACCTGCCCGCACGCGGCGACAAGGCGCCCGGCTTCCGGCTGGTGGGCAAGGACCTGTCCGACGTCTCGCTGGCCGACTTCACCGGCAAGCGCAAGATCCTCAATATCTTTCCCAGCGTCGACACGCCGACCTGCGCTACCTCGGTGCGCCATTTCAACCAGTCGGCGTCGAACCTGGACAACACCGTGGTGCTGTGCATCTCGGCCGACCTGCCGTTCGCGCAGGCGCGCTTCTGCGGCGCGGAAGGCCTGGACAACGTGGTCACGCTGTCGACCCTTCGCGGCGCGGATTTCCTCAAGCACTACGGCGTGGCACTGGCCAGCGGCCCGCTGAGCGGTCTGGCCGCCCGCGCGGTGGTGGTGCTGGACGCCAACGATCATGTGCTGCACGCCCAGCTGGTGCCGGAGATTGCCGACGAGCCCGATTACGATGCGGCGCTTGCGGCATTGAAGTAAGGCGCTTGCAGAGGGTGATCCAACAGTCGGCTGCCGGCCACACGGTCGCTTTGCGATTCGCCGGTCGCATCGCGCAGCGACCCCTAGGGTGAACCCGGCTACTCCCTGAGGCGTCATTCCCGCGAACGCGGGAATCCATCGTGCTGTTCCACGCCATCAAAGTGGATGGCCAGACGTTCGTCTGTTGAGAGCCCCGCTTGCGCGGGAATGACGGCAGAAGAGCGGGGCCGCCCGCCTTTGACCGCGCGGGCGTGCAGGGAAGGGTCCGTGGACGAGCCCGACAAAAAGAAAGGCGCCCTCGGGCGCCTTTCTTCGTATCAGCGGAAGCGAGGACTTATTTCGCCACTACCCGCACCATTTCCAGGCACTTGTTCGAGTAGCCCCACTCGTTGTCGTACCAGGACACCAGCTTGACGAAGGTGGAGTCCAGCGCGATGCCGGCCTCGGCGTCGAACACCGAGGTGCGGGTCTCGCCGCGGAAATCGGTGGCGACCACCTTGTCCTCGGTGTAGCCCAGCACGCCCTTCAGCGCGCCTTCGCTCTGCGCCTTCATCTCCGCGCAGATCTCGGCGTAGGTGGCGGGCTTCTCCAGCTCGCAGGTCAGGTCGACCACCGACACGTCGGAAGTCGGCACGCGGAAGCTCATGCCGGTGAGCTTCTTGTTGAGCTCGGGGATCACCACGCCCACGGCCTTGGCCGCGCCGGTCGATGACGGAATGATGTTCTCCAGGATGCCGCGGCCGCCGCGCCAGTCCTTGTTGGACGGGCCATCGACGGTCTTCTGGGTGGCGGTGGCAGCGTGCACGGTGGTCATCAGGCCACGCTTGATGCCCCACTTGTCGTTGATCACCTTGGCCAGCGGCGCCAGGCAGTTGGTGGTGCACGAGGCGTTGGAGATGATCGCCTCGCCCTTGTAGCTCTTGTCGTTGACGCCGTAGACGAACATCGGCGTGTCGTCCTTGGACGGGGCCGACAGGATCACCTTCTTCGCGCCCGCGTCGAGATGCTTCTGCGCGCCTTCCTTGGTCAGGAAGATGCCGGTGGACTCGATCACCACCTCGGCGCCGACCTCGTCCCACTTCAGCGCGGCCGGGTCGCGCTCGGCGGTGAGGCGGATCTTCCTGCCGTTGACCACCAGCGTGTGGCCGTCGACCGAGACCTCGCCCTTGAAGCGGCCGTGCACGGAGTCGTACTGCAGCATGTAGGCCAGGTAGTCCGGCTCGAGCAGGTCGTTGATGGCAACGATCTCGATATCGTCGTTGAAGTTCTGCACGGCGGCGCGCAGTACGTTGCGCCCGATGCGGCCGAAGCCGTTGATGCCCACCTTGATCGTCATTGCCCGGAACTCCTGCTCGTGGCGTGGCCTGTAGAAACAGCCTCTTATGGTAGCAGGGCGACCCTCGCGGTTGCATCGCCGCGCACCGCTCGCGGCCGCTGTGACGCGCCGTCGCGCGTCGCCGTGGCGCGCCTGCGGCACGGTTGCGCTGTGGCACACTGCCGCTCGTTTTGACCCTCCCCCAGCGATTGCCCATGACGCCACGCTCCGCCACGCCCGCCGCTACCACTCTCCCCGCCCGCCGAACCCGTTACCTGACCCGCGTCGCGGCGTTCGCCTGCGCCGCCGTGCTGACGCTCTGTGCACCGCTGGCCGACGCGTGGGGACCGGAAGGCCACGCCATCGTTGCCGACATCGCCCAGCAGCATCTTGATCCCGCCGCCGCGGCACAGGTCAGGACGCTGCTCGGCGTGGAGGGCTTGCAGCGGCTGGACCAGATCTCGTCCTGGGCCGACGGCAACCGCAAGGAGCGCCCGCACACCGGCAGCTGGCACTACGTGGATATTCCGCTGCACGCGAACAGCTACGTGCCGGCGCGCGACTGCGCGCGGAACAATTGCGTCATTGCGCAGATCAGCCATTTCGCGCAGGTGCTGGCCGATCGTTCGGCGGCGCCCGCGGCCCGGCTGGAGGCACTCAAGTGGGTGGTGCATTTCGTCGGCGACGTGCACCAGCCGCTGCACGCCGAAGATGATGACGACAAGGGCGGAAACACGGTGCAGGTGCAGTTCTTCGGCCGCGGCAGCAATCTGCACGCCGTGTGGGACGGCGGCGTGCTGCGCCATGCGCTTGGGCTGGTGCCCGGCCCTAACTACAGCTTCGACCATGCTGCGGTGCAGGCCGCTGCAATGCGGCTGGACGAGGCGATCAGCCCCGCCGATCGCACCGCGTGGTCGGCGATCGGCGGCTTGCCCGCGCTTTACCACCAGACCGTGAGCTGGGCCGGCGAGTCGCACACGCTGGCGCGCGATGTCGCCTATGCGCATCTGGATGGCCGAAACCAGGCCGGCTGGTCGCAGCGCTATCAGGATCTGGCCTGGCCGGTGACGCGCACGCGCCTGCAGCAGGGTGGCGTGCGGCTGGCGGCGGTGCTCAACGAGCTGCTGGGCGGCTGATTTGGACGGCCATTCGTCGGCGTATTGAAAACGAATGCAGTATGGCGGGGTCGTCGGCTTCTGCTAGGTTTGCGTGATGAACCCGACCTCGCTCCGCCGTACCAAGATCGTCGCCACCCTCGGCCCCGCCACCGATGCACCGGGCATGCTCGAGAAGATCATTGCCCAGGGCGTCAATGTCGCCCGGCTCAACCTGTCCCACGGTGCACCGGACGATCATCGCGCCCGCGCCAATGCGGTCCGTGAGGCGGCCGCCCGGGTCGGCGTGGAGGTGGGCATCCTGGCCGATCTGCAAGGCCCGAAGATCCGCGTGGAGAAGTTTGCCGACGGTCCGGTGATGCTGGAGCCGGGCGATGCGTTCACGCTCGATTGCCGCGCCGAGGCGCCCGACGGCGACGCCAGCCGGGTCGGCGTGAGCTACCTCAACCTGCCCAACGACGTGCATCCCGGCGACGTGCTGCTGTTCGACGACGGCCTGGTGGCGATGGACGTGGAGTCCATCGACGGCGACCAGATCCACTGTCGCGTGACCATCGGCGGCAAGCTGTCCAATCGCAAGGGCCTCAACCGGCAGGGCGGGGGACTGTCGGTGGACGCGCTGTCGGACAAGGACCGCAGCGACATCAAGCTGGCGGCCGAGATCGGCGCCGATTTTCTCGCCGTGTCGTTCGTGCGTTCGGCAGCCGACATGCATACCGCCCGGCGCCTGATGACCGAAGCCGGCGGTCATGCCGGCATGGTCGCCAAGATCGAGCGCGCCGATGCGATCCCGGTGCTGGGCGAGATCATCGATGCCTCCGACGTGGTGATGGTGGCGCGCGGTGATCTGGGCGTGGAGATCGGCGACGCGGAGCTGCCCGGTCTGCAAAAGAAGATCATCCGCGAGGCGGTGCAGCGCAATCGCGCCGTGATCACCGCCACCCAGATGCTGCAGTCGATGGTGCGCTCGCCCATTCCCACCCGTGCCGAAGTGCTGGACGTGGCCAACGCGGTCATCGACGGCACCGACGCGGTGATGCTGTCGGAAGAATCTGCCGCCGGCGCCCACCCCGACAAGGCCGTTGCCGCGTTGTGCCGCATCTGCCTCGGGGCCGAGCGCCAGTTCGAGCCCAAGGACGACCGCATCCTCGACGCCGTGCTGCAGCTGGACCGCGCCGACCAGGCGATCGCGCTGGCGGCAATGGTGCTGGCCGGCCACCTGGGCGTGCGCGCGATCGTGGCGTTGACCGAATCCGGCGCCACCGCCCAGTGGCTCTCGCGTTACCGCAGCGCGGTGCCGATCTACGGCATGTCGCCGTTTGGCGAGGCCCGTCGCCGCATGCTGGTGCTGCGCGACGTGCATCCGGTGGCTTTCAGCCACGGCGAGCAGCAAAGCATGGCCGCCTCCACCCGTGCCGCCGTGCGCCTGCTGTTCGAGCAGGGCAAGCTCGGCGAGGGTGATCGCGTGGTCATCACCTACGGCGACCGGGTTGGTCATGCCGGCGGCACGAACACACTGAAGCTGCTGCTGGTGGGTGCCGACGGATTCGTCGAAAGCCTGCGCGACCTCTAGCAGCCACCCATCCGACGCGAGGGATCGCCCACATGAAGACGACACTGCACACCGTGCTGTGCGTGGCTGTAAGACTGGGCGCCGTGCTGCTTGCCGTCGCTGCTTTGGAAAACCTCGCACGCGTGGTCGTGCAGGCGCAGGGCGACACCCGCGTGTGGCTGGGCACCGCCCTGTTTTCGCTGCGTTACCTGGCGACTGCGGCCGTGCTGTGGCTGTGGCCGGGCATGCTTGCCTGGTGGGCCAGTGGGCGTGCCGGCCATGAGGTGCTGGAAAGTCCGATCGAGGCGAACGCATTGCAGCGCATCGCGCTGTCGGTGCTCGGCGCATGGATGGCGGTTGCCGGCCTGTCCGGCGTCATGGGTCACGGCCTCACCATGTGGTTCCTGCATGACCGCCTGAGCGACTACTCCAGCGCGCGACTTCCGGCTTCCGAGTGGCGCTGGCTGATCTACTACCTCGTCCAGATGCTGGCCGGCGCGTGGCTGGTCGCGGGGGCGCGGGGGCTGACGGCACTGCTGGCCGGTCTGCGTGGCCCGGCCGTGCCGGTCGGCAGCGAAGACGCCGTCCCGCTCCGCTGAGGCTAGACTGGCAGCCCCACCCGAACCCGGAGGCTCCCATGAAAACCCTGCTTCGCCTGCAGCTGCCGCTGTGTCTGCTGGCTTTTGCCGTCGCCACGCCGCTGATGGCGCAGGCACGGCGGGTAGCTCCCGAGCGCCTCAATGCCTACTGGATACTGCTCAACCAGCACGTCGGCGTGGACGTGCCCAACAGCGGGCGCAACATCTACAAGCCCGGCTGCGTGGCGGTGACCTACACGATCGGCTCCGATGGCGTCACGCGCGATGTGAAGGCGGTGAACGTGGTCCCCGACAGCGACCTGGGTCCGGTCGCCGAGAGCGCCGTGAAGAGCTTCACCTATGGCCCCTCGTTGACCAACCGGGCCGGTGAGGTGGTATCGACCTACTACGTGGTGCCATTCAATGCGCCCGACGACAAGGCGGCCCAGCAGCAGCTGATGGCGCCGTGCCAGCTGCCCGGCTACGACGCCGGCTGAGCCGCCGCGCCGGCGTCGACGGTGAGTCCCGGCGATCTGGCATATACTCCGCCGTTTTCAGCCTTGCCGCCCCTGCCGGGGCGGCGTCATTCTGCGCGGCGCCACGCCGCCGTTGTTCCCACGGAGTCGTCATGAGCATCGAAGATCTGGAAAGCATCGCACTGGCAATGGTTGCGCCCGGCAAGGGCATCATCGCCATCGATGAGTCGACCAAGACGATCGCGAAGCGGTTTGAGGCGGTCGGCATCGAGAACACCGAAGAGAATCGCCGCGGCTACCGCGAGCTGCTGCTCACCACCCCGGGCCTCAACGAGCACATTTCCGGCGCAATCCTGTACGACGAGACGATCCGCCAGTCGACCAAGGACGGCGTGCCGTTTACCCAGGTCATGAAGAAGCTCGGCATCATCCCCGGCATCAAGGTGGACAAGGGCCCGGTGCCGCTGGCCGGGTTCCCGGGTGACGTGGTCACCGAAGGCCTGGATGGGCTGCGCGAGCGCCTGCAGGAATACGCCAGGCTCGGTGCGCAATTCGCCAAGTGGCGCGCCGTGATCAACATCTCCGAAGACAACCCCAGCTCCACCGCGATCGAGGCCAACTGCCACGTGCTGGCCCGCTACGCGGCGCTGTGCCAGGAAGCGGGCATCGTGCCGATGGTCGAGCCGGAAGTGATCATGGACGGCGACCACAGCATCGAAGTCAGCTACGAAGTGCACGAGGCGGTGCTGCGCAGCCTGTTCAACGCGCTTTACGAGCAGAACGTGATGCTCGAGGGCACCATTCTGAAGGTGTCGATGGTGATCCCGGGCAAGGACGCCGAGGAGCAGGTCGACGTGGAGGAGGTGGCCGAGGCCACGGTGCGCATGCTCAAGTCCACCGTGCCGGCGTCGCTGCCGGGCATCGTGTTCCTCTCCGGCGGCCAGACCGACGAGCAGTCCACCGCACACCTCAACGCCATGAACCGCATCGGTCCGCATCCGTGGCCGCTGTCGTTCTCCTATGGCCGCGCCATGCAGCAGGCGGCGCTGAAACTGTGGTCGAAGGACATGAAGGCGAACTATGCCGACGCGCAGAAGACGGTGGCCGCGCGGGCGAAGGAAAACGGCCAGGCCGCCCTGGGTCGGTGGACCGGCAAGTAAGCGACATCCGTCGCGGCAGCTTCGCCGCGGCATGAAAAAGGGCGCCCCGCGGGGCGCCCTTTTTTTGTTCGCGGAACCATCCCGGTTCCGCCCAGCGTCGCTGCTTAGAAGCGGTATTCGGCGCTGACCGAGACCATGTCGGTGCTCAGATCGACGTCGTGCTTCTTGGCATCGTAGTAGTCGTAGTTGATGCCGACGCTCACGTTGTTGCTGAAGTCATAGCCCACGCCGGCGCCTGCGTACCAGCTGGTTTCGTCCAGGCCCTGGCGGACCGGGTTCGAATCGTTGCTCAGGCCGTGGCCCTTCCAGGCATACAGGCCGGTGCGGCCGCTGAGGTACCAGTTGGGGCTCAGGTTGAAGTGACCGTTCACGCCGGCCGTCCAGCCGTGCAGCTGCGACTTGCCGGGCTCGACCACGTCGTTGCTGTTGAAGGCGTTCTTGACATGGATGTTGCCGAGATCGTTGTAACCCGCTTCCACGCCGATGGCGGCGTTGGGAGCCACGCTCCAGCGATAACCGCCGTTGATGGCGTAGCCGGTGTCGTGGCCGTCATACGGACCCTTGTTGATCGAGGTGCGTCCGGCGTTGCCGTTGACGAACCAGCCGCTGGCGTCCGCAGGCGCGTTCTGCGCGAACGCGGGCACGGCGGCGAGGCCGGCAGAAACGAAAGCAAGAGCGAGCAGAGTCTTTTTCATCGGGGAGATCCTTTGTTTTTATGGGCGGCCGGACCATCAGGCGCCAGCCGCCGGGGGACGTGCCGCCGGGGGAGGGCGTGCACCCGGAGTTAGATGTGGCGGCGTCGGAAAGATTCAATACCGACAAGTACAGTATTAATCGTCAGTTAAGCGAGGCGCCGCCATCGCGGCGGCGCCATGGCCATCAGAACCGGTACTCGGCCGTCAGCGAGGCCGTGTCGGTGGTCAGGTTCACGTGATCCTTGTTGGCGTGGAAGTAGTCGTAGGACAGCCCCAGGCCGAAGTGATCGTTGAAGTCGTAACCCACGCCGGCGCCGGCGTAGTAGTCCACCTGATCAAGATCGTGACGGTTGATGTCCTGGTCGCTGTAGCCGTGGCCCTTCCATCCGTACACGCCGGCCCGGCCGCTGACGTACAGACCCTGCCAGACGTTGATCCGGCCATTGACGCCCGCGGTCCACCCGCGCAGCGCATTGCGCCGGCCGGTCAGATTCACCTCGTCGCTGTTGAAGGCGTTCTTCACCTTGAAGTTGCCCAGATCGTTGTAACCCGCTTCCACACCGAGCCCGAGATCCGGTCCCACCTTCCAGCGGTAGCCGCCGTTGAGGGCATAGGTGGTGGGGTGATCGTTGAACGGGCCCTTGTACATGTGGGCTTGGCCGACGCTGCCGTCGATGAACCAGTTGCCGGTCCCGACCGGTTGGCTCGGCTGATAGTTGCCCGGCGCCGAGCCGGTGGTGTCGGTGTCGGTGAGGGTGGTGCCGGCGTCGTTACCCATGGTGTCCTGAGCCAGGACGGGCAGCGAGCAGGTGCCGGCAGTAACGAATGCAATGGCGAGCAAGGACTTTTTCATCGGGGAGTTCTCCTTCTTATGGTCCTGCGCTGCCGGGCGTGGGGACGCCGCGGCAGGCTGCGTCTGGGGAGTGACGCGGCGGCCATTGAACGCATGCGCGCCTGAAGCGCGCCGATATCCGGGGGCGCGAAGTTAAGCGCCAATTAAGAGCTCCGCCCTGGTGGACCCCATGGGGAAGCGAGGTTGCGCTGCGCCTGCAGGCGGACGGTGGCGCGACGTGCACGCACGAATCGGCGACAATGGCGGTCTTTAGTTCCCCTCCGGAGATGTGCTGATGACCACCCGCCGAGAACTCGCCAATGCCGTGCGCGCCCTCGCCATGGATGCCGTGGAAAAGGCCAACTCCGGCCATCCCGGGATGCCGATGGGCATGGCCGACATCGCCGAGGTGCTGTGGAACGACTTCCTGCAGTTCAATCCGGCCAACCCGAAGTGGGCCAACCGCGATCGCTTCGTGCTCTCCAACGGCCATGGCTCGATGCTGCAGTACGCGCTGCTGCATCTGAGCGGCTTCGACCTGCCGATGGAGCAGTTGAAGCAGTTCCGCCAGCTGCACTCCAAGACCGCCGGCCACCCCGAGGCCAGCGAAACCCCGGGCGTGGAGACCACCACTGGCCCGCTCGGCCAGGGCCTGGCCAATGCCGTGGGCTTCGCCCTGGCGGAAAAAGTGCTGGCAGCGCACTTCAATCGCCCCGGCCACGCCGTGGTCGACCATCACACCTACGTGTTCCTCGGCGACGGCTGCCTGATGGAGGGCATCTCGCACGAGGTCGCCTCGCTCGCCGGCACCTGGAAGCTGGGCAAGCTGGTGGCGATCTACGATGACAACGGCATCTCGATCGATGGCGAGGTCCACGGCTGGTTCACCGACGACACGCCGGCCCGGTTCGAGTCGTACGGCTGGAACGTGATCCGCCACGTCGATGGCCATGATGCCGATGCGGTGAAGCGGGCGATCGCCGCGGCGACTGGCCAGGGCGACAAGCCCACCCTGATCTGCTGCAAGACCATCATCGGCTTCGGCGCACCGCACAAGCAGGGCAAGGAAGAGAGCCACGGCGCCGCGCTCGGCAAGGATGAAGTGGCCGCCACCCGCGATGCGCTCGACTGGCGCCACGGGCCGTTCGAGATTCCGGCCGAGATCTACGCCGGCTGGGACCACAAGACCAAGGGTGCCGCGGTCGAAAAGGCCTGGGACGAAGCATTTGCTGCCTACGCATCGGCACACCCAGAGCTCGCGGCTGAGTTCGAGCGCCGTTTCAACGGCGAGCTGCCGGCCGACTGGGCGGACGAGTCGCAGGCGCTGGTGGCGCGGATTCAGTCCGAGGGCCCGGAGGTCGCTTCGCGCAAGGCCTCGCAGATGGCACTGGACGCGTTCGGTCCGCTGCTGCCCGAACTGATTGGCGGCTCGGCCGACCTAGCCGGCTCCAACCTGACCAAGTGGAAAGGCAGTCACGACGCCGCCAATGGCGACAGCACCGGCGGCGAGGGCAACTACGTCTATTACGGCGTGCGCGAGTTCGGCATGACCGCCATCGCCAACGGCCTGGCGCTGCACGGCGGCTTCATCCCGTACGACGCCACCTTCCTGGTGTTTTCCGATTACGCCCGCAACGCGGTGCGCATGAGCGCGCTGATCCCCGCGCATGCCATCCACGTCTACACCCATGACTCGATCGGCCTGGGCGAGGATGGCCCGACGCACCAGCCGGTGGAGCACCTGGCGAGCCTGCGCTACATCCCGGGCAACCAGGTCTGGCGACCGTGCGATGCGGTCGAGTCCTTCGCTGCCTGGAAGGTCGCCATCGAGCGCAAGGGGCACCCCGCGTGCCTGGTGTTCTCGCGCCAGACCCTCAAGCACCAGCAGCGCAGCGCCGAACAGCTGGCCGACATCGGTCGCGGCGGTTACGTCTTGTCCGATCCGGCCGACAACCAGTTCAAGGCGATCCTGATCGCGACCGGCTCGGAGGTGGAGCTGGCGATGGAGGCGATGCGCACGCTGGCCCAGCAGGGGGTGGCGGTGCGGGTGGTGTCGATGCCGTGCACCGAACTGTTCGACGAGCAGCCGGCGGCGTACCGCGAGGCGGTGTTGCCGGGCTGGTGCCGTGCCCGCGTTGCCGTGGAGGCTGCCACCGCCGACTTCTGGCGCAAGTACGTCGGACTGGACGGCGAGGTGATCGGCATGACCACCTTCGGCGCCTCCGCGCCGGCGCCGCAGTTGTTCGAGCACTTCGGGTTCACCGTCAGCCATGTGGTCGACGCGGTCAGGCGCGTGGTCGGCTGAGGCTGCCAAAACCGTCCTCGATCGGGCCGCGCAAGCGGCCCGATTTTCTTCACCAGGATGCTGCATGACCGGGAACGATCGCTTCATTGTCTTTGGTGCCCCCAGCATCGGCGAGGAAGAAATCGCCGAAGTCACCGCCTGCATGCGTACGGGCTGGCTTGGCACTATCGGTCGGTCCCGGAGCATCCCTACTACCAGCAGCGTTACGGCTGGACGCCGGAGCAGTGGCCGCACGCGATGAGGCTGGGACGGCAGACCGTCAGCCTGCCACTCTCGCCGGGGCTGTCAGACGCCGACGTTGAGCGTGTGATCGCAGCCGTGCGGCGCATCGTGGGGCGCGAAGCGCGTGCATGAAGAAGGCCGCGCCAGGCGCGGCCTTCCGGCGTCTCCTGCCACGGTGATCAGCCGTTGGCGCGTGCCCTGAGCGCGGCCACGGCGGGCAACTCCTTGCCCTCCAGGAACTCCAGGAACGCGCCGCCGCCGGTGGAGATGTAGGAGACCTCGTGCTCGATGCCGTACTTGTCCACCGCGGCCAGGGTGTCGCCGCCGCCGGCAATCGAGAAGGCCGGCGAGGCGGCGATCGCGCGGGCCAGCGTCTCGGTGCCCTTGCCGAACGCGTCGAACTCGAACACGCCGACCGGACCGTTCCACACCACCGTGCCCGCGTGGGCGATGAGCTCGGCGTAGCGTGCGGCCGTCTCCGGGCCGATGTCCAGGATCATCTCGCCGTCCTTGACCTGGTCCACCGGCTTCACCGTGGCCGGGGCATGTGCGGAAAACTCCGGCGCCACCACCACGTCCACCGGCATCGGCACCTCGGCGCCGCGCCGCCTGGCATCGGCCAGCACCTTACGGGCCGCGTCGAGCAGGTCGCGCTCGTACAGTGAGTTGCCGACGTTGTGGCCAGCGGCGGCGATGAAGGTGTTGGCGATGCCGCCACCGACGATCAGCTGGTCGACCTTGCCGATCAGGTTCTCCAGCAGGGTCAGCTTGGTGGACACCTTGGAGCCGGCAACGATCGCCAGCAGCGGCTTGGCCGGATGTTCCAGCGCCTTGCCCAGCGCATCGAGCTCGGCCGCCAGCAGCGGGCCGGCAGCGGCGACCGCGGCGAAGCGGATCACGCCGTGGGTGGATGCCTGCGCGCGGTGCGCGGTGCCGAAGGCGTCCATGACGAAGATGTCGCACAGGGCGGCGTACCGCTTCGACAGCGCCTCATCGTCCTTGCCTTCGCCAACGTTCATGCGGCAGTTCTCCAGCACCACCACCTCGCCGTCCGCCACCTCGACGCCGTCGAGGTAGTCGCGGACCAGTCGCACCGGCTTGCCGAGCTTGTCGCCCAGCCACGTCGCGACCGGCGCCAGCGAGGAGGCCTCGTCGAACTGGCCTTCCTTCGGGCGGCCCAGGTGCGACAGCACCATCACCCGGGCGCCCGCGTCCCGCGCGGCGCGGATGGTGGGCAGCGAGGCATCCAGACGCTGGGTGGAAGTGATACGGCCGTCTTCGATCGGGACATTCAGGTCTTCGCGGATCAGTACGCGTTTGCCGCGCAGATCGAGGTCGCTCATGCGGAGAAAGGACACGGCAGGACTCCTGTGGGGACGGGTGGCACGGGACGGGCAGGCTCAGCCGGCAGTCGACGCGCCGCAGCGGCGCATTGTCGTGGTGGCCTCCGGGCGATGCAAACGCTGGCGCCCGCTATGCTTGCGGCCGATATCGACTCATTTGCCGGGAGGATGCACGCATGGCTTCGGATCTGGCGTTATACGGCTACTGGCGCTCCACCGCGGCGTATCGGGTCCGCATCGCGCTGGAACTGAAAGGACTGCACTGGGAGAACCGCCCGGTTCACCTGGTGCGTGACGGCGGCGAGCAGCATGGTGCCGCCTACCGCGCGCTCAATCCGCAGGCGCTGGTGCCTGCGCTGCAGGACGGCGAGCGCGTGGTCACTCAGTCGCTGGCGATCATCGAGTACCTGGACGAAACCTGCCCGGAGCCACCGCTGCTGCCGGTGGATCCGCGCGGACGGGCGCGCGTCCGTGCGCTGGCCCTCACCATTGCCTGTGACGTCCACCCGCTGGGCAACCTGCGCGTGCTGCAGCAGCTGGAGCGGCAGTTTGGCGCCAGCGAAACGCAGCGGGCGGAGTGGACGCGGCACTGGATGGCGGCCGGATTTGCCGCGATCGAGGCGATGCTGGCCGACAATGTGGCCACCGGTGCGTTCTGTCACGGCGACACACCGGGGCTGGCCGACCTCTGCCTGGTGCCGCAGATGTACAACGCCGTGCGCTGGAACTTGCCGCTGGATCCGTACCCGACGGTGCAGCGCATCCACGCGGCGTGCGCGGAGCTGGAGGCGTTTCGGGCCGCCGCGCCGGAATCACAGCCGGACGCGCCTGCGGCGGGCTGAGATCACCAAAGGTCACGCCCAGGCTGGCGGCGGGTAGCGATGACTATCCGCCGGTCGCGCGCACGCCGTTCTGGCGATCGACAGCGGGCGCGGCGAGCACGTCCGCCGGGTTCAGAAGCCCAGGCCGTAGGGATCGTTGCCGGCCAGCTCATTGTCGGCGCTGGCGCCGCCACCCTCGGACAGGCGGATCTTCAGGGCCAGGCCATCGCGCGAGTCGGCCTTGGCCAGCGCCTCTTCCAGCTCGATCCGGCCTTCGCGGTAGAGCTTGTACAGCGACTGGTCGAAGGTGCGCATGCCTTCCTGCAGGCTGCGGTCCATCGCTTCCTTCACTTCGTGGATCTGGCCGCGGCGAATCATGTCGCGGATCAGCGGCGTGTTGAGCAGCACTTCGCTGGCCGGCAGGCGGCGGCCGTCCTTGCCGATCACCAGGCGCTGACTGATCACCGCACGCAGGTTGAGCGACAGGTTCATCAGCACGTTCTTGTGTGCCGATTCGGGGAAGAAGTTGAGGATGCGCTCCAGCGTCTGGTCGGCGTTGTTCGAGTGCAGCGTGGCCAGGCAGAGGTGGCCGGTCTCGGAGAACGCGATGGCGGCCTCCATGGTGTCGGTATCGCGGATCTCGCCGATCATGATCACGTCCGGCGCCTCGCGCATGGCGTTCTTCAGCGCCTCGGCGTAGCTGTGCGTGTCCAGCCCCACTTCGCGCTGGTTGACGATCGAGCGCTTGTGGCGATGCAGGTACTCGATCGGATCCTCGATGGTGAGGATGTGTCCCGGAGAATGCGTGTTGCGGTGGTCGATCATCGCCGCCAGCGTGGTCGACTTGCCCGAGCCGGTGGCACCCACCACCAGGATCAGTCCGCGCTGCTCCATGATCAGGTCGCGGAAGATGGTCGGCAGCTGCAGCTGCTCGATGTTGGGGATCTCGCTCTTGATCGCGCGGATCACCATGCCCACTTCGCCGCGCTGCTTGAAGACGTTGATACGGAAGCGGCCGGCCTCCTTCACCGCGAGCGCCATGTTCAGCTCGAGGTTGCGCTCGAACTGCGGCACCTGGCCCTCGTCCATCAGCGAATAGGCGATCTTCTTCACCATGCCGCCGGGCAGACCGGTGTTGCCCAGCGGGTAGAGCTTGCCCTCCACCTTGATGTTCACCGGGGCGCCGGTCGTCAGGAACATGTCCGACGCGCCCTTGTCCACCATCAGCTTGAGGAAGTAACCGATATCCACAGAAGTCCCCTGAATTCAACTACATTGCATTGGGCGATTATGCCCACCGACAATACGCCGCAACACTACGAGGTAATGAGTGATGGTGCACAGCTTTTCCCGGCCTGACGCGTGCTCCGGACATATCGGCCGCGGCCTGCAGGGCTTGACCCTGACGGCGCTGCTGATACTCGGCGGCTGCGCCAGTGCTCCCCCTCCCGACGGCGCGATGAACATTGCCCAGGCGCAGCTGCAGGCGGCGCGCGATGCGGACGCGGCCGATTATGCGCCGGTGGATCTGGGTTTTGCCCAGAACAAGTTCCAGCAGGCGCAGGCGGCCATGGCGAGTCGCGATTACGAGGAAGCTGCAAATCTGGCCGATGAGGCCCGTGCTGATGCCGAACTGGCGCTGGCCAAAGCTCGACTGGGCGAGGCTCGGGCGAAGATCCAGTCCAAGATGAACGCCAATGCGCGCCTTCGCGAGCGCATGGAGCAGGCCCACCCGGAGCTGACAGCACCCCCTGCGCAGCGCGCCGTGGCACTGCCGCCGTTGCCCGGAGCGCCGTCACAGCCCGGTGCCGCAGACATGCCGGCACCGGCGAGTTCGGTGCTGTCGGCCCCGTTGCCCCAGGAGGGTGGTTTCCAGACTGTTCCGCAGCAGGCACCGCCATCGGCGGCTGATCAGGGAGAGCAACCATGAACCGCTGCATCAGGGTCGCCGCCCTCGTGCTATTCGCCATCGGCGGCAATGCCGCGTGGGCAGCCAGCGACGATATCGACGTGAACCGTCTCAGCAACAGCCTCGATCAGCTGGCCGCCGATCCGGTGCTTGGCAATTACGCGCAGGCCGAGCAGGCGCGCGCCCGCGACGCGCTCGCCCAACTGGCCCAGGCGCGTTCACGCGATCACGCCCATGCGCTCTACCTGGCCGAGCGCCGGGTGGATCTGGCGCGGGCGGCGGCGCAGTTGCAGGACGCCCAGTCGAAGCTGTCCCAGCTCGACCGTGAGCGGGACCAGATCATGCTCGAATCGAGCCGGCGCGATGCCGAGGCCGCGCGGATGGAGCTGGAGCGCCAGCGCATGCAGTTCCAGATGGCGCAGGAGGAGGCGGCGCGCCTGCAACAGCAGGGCATGGAGGCTTCGCAGGCGGCCGAGCAGGCGCGTGCCGAGGCCGAGCAGGCGCGCAAGCTGGCGGCGGCGCAGCGCAAGGTCGCCAATGCGGCCAAGCGCGAGGCCGCACTGGCAGCCCAGGCGGCGCGCGCCCTGCGCTCGCAGATGCAGGATCAGGATGCGCCGGCGTCCTCCGACGGCGCTGCCAAGCCACCTGGCAGCGGCAAGCGCTGAGGCCAGGCCGCCCGCCGCCCGCTGGCCACCGGGCGGCGGCGCGAGGCTGTTTCATAAGCAACTGAAAAATAACGTTTTCAGCCTGCATATCATTGCATTGGCCGTGCCATCGTCGGCGCTTGCGGGGCCCGGCGACGCGGAGTAGCGTCGATCATCCACGCGGCATTCCCGCCGCGTGGATCATGACCCGAATGCATGCGCCTACCTGCACAACCCACGCCTCGTCCGTTGCCGCCCTGCGGCAGCGGGCGTCGGCGCATGCGCACACCGCCACGGGCGCACCGGTCATGCGTCCGCTTGCCAAGCGAGGAGGTCGAACCATGTTCGAAAACCAGCAGCGTGATGATGTCGAGGCATTGCTCAAAGCCGATGCGAACTTCCGCCGGCTCTACCAGCGTCACCGCGAGCTCGACAGCAAGGTGCACGACGCCGATGCCGGCGTCCTTCCGATCCCCGAGGCAAAGCTCTCGGTGATGAAACGCGAGAAGCTCTACACGAAGGACCGGTTGCAGCGCTTGTGGGACACGCGGACCGCGCGAAACCACTGATCACGCTTGTTGCACGACCACCGGATGGCCCGGAGTTCCGCAGGAGCTCCGGGCCATCGCTTGTTGAGCAGGCTCAATTCGGCGGTTCGCGATGCTCGGTTATCATGCCGCACTGCGTGGTCGGCGGCGTGTCGTTGTCGACCCATTTTTTGATCCCGCGGAGTCTTCATGACGGTTCAGCACAGTGTCCTCGAGTTGATCGGCAATACCCCGATGGTGCGTGCCAACCATCTCGACGCGGGACCGTGCGAACTCTTCCTGAAACTGGAGAGCGCCAACCCCGGCGGGTCGATCAAGGACCGCATCGGCCTGTCGATGATCGAGGGCGCGGAAAAGGCCGGCAAGATCACGCCCGGCGCCACGCTGGTGGAAGGCACCGCGGGCAACACCGGTATCGGGCTTGCACTGGTGGCGCAGCAGAAGGGTTACCGCCTGATCCTGGTGGTGCCGGACAAGATGAGCCGCGAGAAGATCTTCAACCTCAAGGCCATGGGCGCGGAGGTGGTGCTCACCCGGTCGGATGTGGCCAAGGGCCATCCCGAGTACTACCAGGACATGGCCGAGCGGATCGCACGGGAAACGCCGGGGGCCTACTTCATCAACCAGTTCGGCAACCCGGACAACCCGCGCGCACACTACGAGACCACTGGCCCGGAGATACTCGAGCAGATGGACGGGCGCGTCGACGCCATCGTGTTCGGGTGCGGCTCCTCCGGCACCATGACGGGCCTGTCGCGCTACCTCGCCGAGCAATCGCCACACACCGAGCTGGTGCTGGCCGACCCGGTCGGATCGATCCTCGCGCAGTACATCAACGAGGGCACCCTGTCGGAAAAATCCGGCAGCTGGATGGTCGAGGGCATCGGCGAGGATTTCCTGCCCAGCATCAGCGACTTCTCGCGGGTGAAGAAGGCCTACGCCATCTCCGACAAGGAAAGCTTCCTGGCCGGGCGCGAGCTGCTTGCCAGGGAGGGGGTGCTGGGTGGTTCGTCCGCCGGCACGTTGCTGGCCGCGGCGCTGAAGTACTGTCGCGAGCAGACGGTGCCCAAACGGGTGGTATCGATCGTCTGCGATACCGGCAACAAGTACCTGTCCAAGATGTACAACGACTACTGGATGCTCGACAACGGCTTCCTGGAGCGCGAGCAGCATGGCGACCTGCGCGACCTGCTGTTGCGGCCGTTCGCGCAGCGCGACACGGTGGTGGTCGGGCCGAACGAACTGCTGATGACCGCGTACACGCGCATGAAGCTCTACGACGTGTCGCAGCTGCCGGTGATGGACGGCCAGCGCCTGGTCGGCATCCTGGACGAATCCGACGTGCTGCTGCACGTCCATGCCGAGCAGTCGCGCTTTCGCGATCCCGTATCCACCGCGATGACCCGCAAGCTGCAGATGCTCGACGTGCACTCGCCGATCGAGGCGCTGTTGCCGGTGTTCGAGCACGGCCTGGTGGCCATCGTGATGGACGGTGACCAGTTCCTGGGCCTGATCACCCGCATCGACCTGCTCAACTACCTGCGCCGGCGGGTGCCGTGAAGCGCTGATCGAAAGGACGCTGGAAGATCTCCGGCACATACAGAGCACGACCGGCTTCGATGCCGGCACAAGAGCGAAAAGGAACCGACCCATGTGTGGAATTGTTGCCGCCGCCGCCCAACGTGACGTGGCACCGCTGCTGATCGCCGGCCTGAAGGCGCTGGAATATCGCGGCTACGACTCAGCCGGCATGGCCGTGATGGAGGAAGGGCAGATCGCCCGCGTGCGCGCCAAGGGCAAGGTGCGCGAGATGGAGGCGCTGTACCTGGCCGAGCCGCTCGCCGGCGGCACCGGCATCGCCCACACCCGCTGGGCCACCCACGGCGTGCCGAATCAGGTGAATGCCCACCCGCACATGGCCGGTCGCGTGGCGCTGGTGCACAACGGCATCATCGAGAACTACGTCAGCCTGCGTGCCGAGCTGCAGGCGGCCGGGCACGTGTTCACCTCCGACACCGATACCGAAGTCATCGCGGCGCTGGTGGAAGCGCGTCTGCGTGCAGGCGGCAACCTCCTGCAAGCGGTGCTTTCGGTGGTGCGCGAACTGGAGGGCGCGTACGCCATCGCCGTGATCAGCCAGGACGAGCCGGGCCGGGTGGTGGGCGCGCGCCGGGGTGCGCCACTGCTGGTGGGCGTAGGCATTGGCGAGCACTTCCTCGGGTCCGACGCCCAGGCGCTCATCCAGGTCACCCACCGGATGATGTACCTGGAAGAGGACGACGTGGTGGAGATCACCCGCGAGGCGGTGCAGGTGTACGGCCTGGACGGCTCGCCCGTGCAGCGCGAGGTGCATGAGAGCGAGCTGTCGACCGACGCCGTCGAGCGCGGCGAATACCGCCACTACATGCAGAAGGAAATCTTCGAGCAGCCGCGCGCAGTCGCCGACACGCTGGAGGCCCGGCTCGGGCCGCACGGCGTGCTGCCGAATATCTTCGGTGTGGGTGGCGACGAGCTGCTGGCCCGGGTGCGCAACATCCACATCGTTGCCTGTGGCACCAGCTACCACGCCGGCATGGTCGCGCGTTACTGGATAGAAGAGTTCGCGCGCCTGCCGGTGACGGTGGAGGTGGCCAGCGAATACCGCTACCGCGAGGTAGTGGTACCGGACGACACGCTGTTCGTGGCGATCTCCCAGTCCGGCGAAACGGCCGACACGCTCGCGGCGATGCGCGAGTCGCGCCGGCGCGGCTACCTCGGCACGCTCGCCATCTGCAACGTGCCGGAGTCGTCGGTGGTGCGCGAGGCCGACCTCAAGCTGATGACCCGCGCCGGCCCCGAGATCGGCGTGGCCTCGACCAAGGCATTCACCACCCAGCTGGCGGCGCTCGCGCTGCTGTCCCTGCAGCTGGCCGGCCACCGTGGCCTCGATGAAACGCGTCGTGCCGATCTGTGCGCGCAGCTGCTGCATCTGCCGCGCGCGATCGAGGATGCGCTGGCGCTGGAGCCGCAGGTGATCGAACTGGCCGGCCGGTTCATGCATCGCCAGCACGCGTTGTTCCTGGGCCGCGGCGCGCAGTACCCCGTGGCGCTGGAGGGTTCGCTCAAGCTCAAGGAAATCTCCTACATCCACGCCGAGGCGTATCCGGCCGGCGAGCTCAAGCACGGCCCGCTGGCGCTGGTGGATGAGGAGATGCCGGTGGTCGCCGTGGCTCCCAGCGGACCGCTGCTGGACAAGCTCAAGTCGAACCTGCAGGAGGTGAAAGCACGTGGTGGCGAGCTGATCGTCTTCGCCGAAGACGCCGGCCTGGGATCGGAGGCCGGAAACGGCATCACCCTCCAGGTGGCCTCAGGCGGCGACTTCATCGCCCCTGCCGTGTTTACCATCCCGCTTCAGCTGCTGGCTTATCACGTCGCCGTGCTGCGCGGCACCGATGTGGATCAGCCGCGGAATCTGGCCAAGTCGGTCACGGTGGAGTAGTTTCCGACGCCGGCCCGGGTACCGCTCGCGCCGGCATCCATTTGGTTTTTCTGCAGCGCCGATCGAAGATGGCGGCGTTCATGGGGTGGCAAAGCGGGCCACGCCAGATCGGCTTGTCGTGCAGTTTGAGCAGACGCACGTAGAGGCCGGGCGAAGCAGCCGCGATCGCGGCGATCGTCTGTTGCTTTCGGGTAAGCGATTGTATGCGCCGTCTTCCCAGGCTCTCAAAAGCACCGTGTTGCCGAGGCTGTTTCCGCTGCTCCTGCGCGCCGCGCCGGTGGCGTCAGGCGCGCCCGTAGACGTCGTCGTAGCGCACGATATCGTCTTCACCTAGGTAGCTGCCGGACTGCACCTCGATCAGTTCCAGTGGGACCTTGCCCGGGTTGCGCAGGCGGTGAACGCTGCCCAGCGGGATGTAGGTGCTCTGATTCTCGCCAAGCAGGAACACTTTCTCGTCGCAGGTCACTTCAGCGGTCCCTGACACCACGATCCAGTGCTCTGCGCGATGGTGGTGCTTCTGCAGGCTCAGTGAGGCGCCGGGTTTCACCACGATGCGCTTGACCTGAAACCGCTCGGCCGACTCCAGCGAGTCGTAACTGCCCCAGGGGCGCAGCACCACGCGGTGCAGCGAGTGTTCGCTGCGGCCGGAGGCCTTGAGCTGCTCGACGATCTTCTTCACGTCCTGGGTGGCATCCCGGTGGGCGACCAGCGTGGCGTCGGGCGTGGTCACCACCACCAGGTCGCGCACTCCGACTGCCGCGATCAGGTGTCGATCATGCGAACGGAGCAGGCTGTCGTGCGTGTCCACCGTCAGTGTGTCGCCCTCGCGCAGATTGCCATCGCTGTCGCGCTCGCCGGCCAGCCATAGCGCGCCCCACGAGCCGATGTCGCTCCAGCCGCAGCTCACCGGGAGCACGGCAGCACGCGAGGTCCTTTCCATCACGGCGTAGTCGATGGAGTCACCAGGCACCTGCGCGAAAAGCGTGGGGTCGATGCGTACGAAGTCCAGGTCGGCCTTGGCCGAGGCGTGTGCCTCGCGCACCGCGGCGAGCATCTCCGGGGCGTGCAGGCCGAGCTCTTCGAGAAAGCGCGCAGCCTTGAACAGGAACATGCCCGAGTTCCAGTCGTAACCGCCGTCGGCGAGGTACGACTCGGCCACCGCGGCGGAGGGCTTCTCCACGAACTGCTGCACCCGGAAGCCCGCCTCCGGTAGCGGCTCGCCACGGCGTATGTAGCCGAAACCCGTTTCCGGCCGGTCCGGCCGAATGCCGAAGGTCACCAGCCACCCGGCTTCGGCCATCGGCAGGGCGCGCGTGACGGCGTCCACGAACTGTGCGCCATCGCCGATCAGATGATCGGCAGGCAGCACCAGCAGCAACGCGTGCGGATCGGAAGCCGCGGCCTGCAGCGCACCCAGCGCGATGGCGGGCGCCGTGTTGCGTGCCAGCGGCTCCAGCATGATCGTCGCTCGCTCGATGCCGGTGGCGCGCAGTTGCTCGGCGGCCAGGAACCGCTGGTCCTCGCTGGCCACGACCAGCGGTGGGCCCACCTCCGGCAGCTGCCGCGTGCGCCTGACTGTCTGTTCGAACAGAGTGCCATCGCCTGCCAGTGACAGAAATTGCTTGGGCAGGTTGCTGCGCGAGACGGGCCAGAGGCGGGTGCCGCTGCCGCCGCTGAGGATCAGGGGTATCAACATGGGACGCGGTTCCTGGGGATCGGGACGGGGGCATGGCAGGGGGACTGGGCCGACGCGCCCGCGACCGCTGATTTTCACGTAGCGCCGGCAGCTATGCCAGCCTTGCTGCACTCACGGCCAATCGGGCGTGAGGCTTTCAAGCCCTTGCACGAAGTCGCGCAGGTCCTCTTGCCACGGCGGCAGAACCGCGCCAAACGTCTCGGTGAAGCCGCGATTTTCGAGCACCGCATGGCGTGGGCGGCGCGCCCGGGCAGAGAACATCGCGCTGTCGACCGCTTCGATTGCGGGCGTCGCATCAAGCAGGCCGGCCGCGCTCGCCTGCGCCATGATTTCGGTGGCGAAGCCATGCCAGGTGGTGGCGCCGCTGGCGACCAGGTGATGAATGCCCTGCATGCTCTGGCGTTCGCCCGCTTCGGCGGCGAGCCACCGCGCCAGTGCAGCGCACGTGCCGGCGGCGACGCGCGGCGTACCGGTCGGCGTGCCGTGCTGGTCGTCGACTACTCGCAGCGGGGCGCGCTCGGCCGCACGGCGAAGCATCGTGAACAGGAAGTTGGGCCCGTGCCGGCCGTACAGCCAGGCTGTGCGGAAGATCATGTGCGCCGCACCGCTCGCCTGCAGTGCCCGTTCCCCGGCGAGCTTGCTTCGCCCGTATACACCCAGCGGCGCCGTCGGGCTGGCCGGCGTATACGCCGCGTTCTGCGAGCCATCGAATACATAGTCGGTCGAGTAGTGGACGACCAGCGCCCCGTGCGCTGCGGCCCACCGGCCCAGCTGCCGGGGTACATCGCCGTTTACACGCGTGGCCAGTGGCTCGTCGAGCTCGGCCTGATCCACCGCCGTATACGCGGCGGCGTTGACGATCAGTTGCGGTGCGACGCGATCCAGCAGCGCAGAAAGCGCCGCCTCGCTGGTCAGCTCGACCGACTCGGCGAGAGCACCGCTTCCGTGGCGGCCGTCGCGCGTGGCGGGAGTGAGCTCCAGCGCGGGGTGGCGAGCCAATGCCTCGTGCAGATCCCTGCCGAGCAGGCCGTTGGCACCGAGCAGCAGCGTCTTCACGGGGCGCAGGAGGGCAGCCGGTGACGCGGGATATCCGCCAGGAACGGTGCGGCCGCGTCCTTGTCGGAGAGCAGCGGCTCGCTGACCGGCCAGTCGATCTTGAGGCGGTCGTCGTTCCAGCGGATCGCCGCGTCGGCCTGGCGGTCATAGAGTGCGGTGCACTGGTAACTTAGCGTGGCGAAGTCGGAGGTCACGCAGAATCCATGCGCGTAACCTTCGGGGATCCAGAACTGGCGCCGGTTCTGCGCCGTCAGCATGACGCCGGTCCATTGCCCGAACGTGGGCGACTCGGGGCGGATGTCCACCGCCACGTCGTAGGCTTCGCCCTCGAGCACCGTGACCAGCTTTCCCTGCGGGTTGGGCCACTGATAGTGCAGCCCGCGCAGCACACCACGAGCGGAACGCGACACGTTCGACTGCACGAACGACACATCGATGCCCGCTTCCCGGAACGTCTGCTGGTTGAAGCTTTCGTAGAAGAAGCCCCGTGCATCCGACAGCACACGCGGTTCGACGATCAGCGCCCCTGGCAGGCTGGTGGTAATCCACTTCACGACGTGCGTCCCTGCTGCGCAAGCGTTCGCAGATAGTCGCCGTAGCTTGTCTTGGCCAGCGGTTCGGCCAGGCGCAGCAGCTGTGCGGCGTCGATCCAGTGCTGCAAAAATGCGATCTCTTCCGGGCAGCACACCTTCAGACCCTGGCGCTTCTCGATCGTCTCGATGTAGTTGCCCGCGTCCATCAGCGACTCATGGGTACCCGTGTCGAGCCATGCGAAGCCACGGCCCAGCTGCTCGAGATGGAGTGCTCCATCGCGCAGATAGCGCCGGTTGAGGTCGGTGATTTCCAGCTCCCCGCGCTCCGAAGGCGTAAGTTCGGCGGCGTAGTCGCAGGCGTTGGCATCATAGAAATAGATGCCCGTCACGGCGTGGTGGGACTTGGGTGCCGCCGGTTTTTCTTCCAGCCCGACAACGCGTCCTGCCGAGTCGAACTCCGCCACGCCGTAGCGCTCCGGATCCTTTACCCAGTAACCGAAGACGGTCGCGCCGTGGTCGCGCGAAGCCGCCCTGCGCAGCCGTTCCGTGAGTCCAACGCCGTAGAAGATGTTGTCACCCAGCACCAGGCAGCTCGGTTGCCCGTCGATGAACTTGCGCCCGATCACGAACGCCTGCGCCAGCCCGTCGGGCGAGGGCTGCACGGCGTACTGAATCTCGATGCCCCACTGCGATCCGTCGCCCAGCAGTCGCTGGAAAAGCGCCTGTTCGTGCGGGGTATTGATGATCAGGATCTGCCGGATGCCTGCCAGCATGAGCGTGGCAAGCGGGTAATAGATCATGGGCTTGTCGTACACCGGCAGCAGTTGCTTGCTCACCGCCTGGGTGATCGGGTAAAGCCGGGTGCCGGTGCCGCCGGCCAGAATGATGCCCTTTTGCGTGGTCACGAGCCGAGGCGCTCCATGCGATAGCTCCCGTCGAGCACGCGTTGGATCCACGGCTGGTTGGCGAGGTACCAGTCCACCGTGAACGCCATGCCGGAGTCGAAGGTGTGGGTGGGGCGCCAGCCAAGCTCGCGGCGCAGTTTGCCGGCGTCGATCGCGTAGCGGCGATCGTGCCCGGGGCGGTCCTTCACGTGCGTGATGAGCTTGTTCCGGGCAGCGCCGTTCGCCAATGGCTGCCTTTCGTCCAGGAGCGCGCAGATGGTTCTCACCACGTCCAGGTTGGTGCGTTCGGCGTTCCCGCCGACGTTGTAGGTTTCACCCACGCTGCCTGCCTTCAGCACCTGGCGAATCGCCTGGCAGTGGTCGCCCACATAGAGCCAGTCGCGAACGTTCAAACCGTCGCCGTACACCGGCAGCGGTTCTCCGGCGAGCGCTTTCTGGATCACCAGTGGAACAAGCTTCTCCGGGAACTGGTATGGGCCATAGTTGTTGGAGCAGTTGGTGGTCAGCACCGGCAAGCCGTAGGTGTGATGAAACGCCCGCACAAGGTGGTCCGAGGCCGCCTTGGAGGCCGAATACGGGGAGTTCGGGGCGTAGGGCGTCTGCTCCGTGAAGGCGCCCTCGTCCCCAAGCGAGCCATACACCTCGTCGGTCGACACGTGCAGAAAGCGGAAAGCGCGGCGCTCCTGCAGCGCCAGGGCGGTCCAGTAGTCACGACAGCTTTCGAGCAGGCCGAGCGTCCCCACCACGTTGGTCTCGACGAAGGCCGCGGGGCCATCGATGGAACGATCCACGTGAGACTCGGCGGCGAAGTTGACTACGGCATCGGGTCGATGCTGCGCCAGCAACTGCGCAACCAGCGCCCGGTCACCGATATCGCCCCGCACGAAGACATGGTCACGATGCCGCTCCAACGGCGCCAGCGTAGTCACGTTGCCCGCGTAGGTGAGCTTGTCCAGCGTGACTACCCGCACGCCGTCGGCGACGGCCTGCAGCACGAAATTGGCGCCGATGAAACCCGCGCCACCGGTAACGAGGAGAACGGTCATGGAACTTGATCGGGTTTTGGGTCCGCCATTCTGGCATGCGGCCCGGCCCATTGCCCGTCGAGGGAGCGGCTCATCGGCGGTTTTGGGAACACCACGTGCAAGCAGGTATCATGACAGGCTGTTTTCAACCGCTTGCGCGGACGGGCGCGTACCTTATGAAAAAGACAGTTGCTCGCAAGCCCCTTGGGCTCGGAACTCGCGCGATCCACGCAGGGCAGGCGCCCGATCCGACTACCGGCGCCATCATGACGCCGATCTACGCGACCTCCACCTACGTCCAGGAGAGCCCCGGCAAGCACAAGGGCTTCGAGTATTCGCGGTCGCAGAATCCCACCCGCATGGCTTACGAGCGCTGTGTGGCGGACCTGGAGGGTGGCAAGGCCGGCTTTGCGTTCGGCTCGGGCCTCGCTGCGGCCTCCACCGTGCTGGACCTGCTCGACTCGGGCAGCCACGTGATCGCCATGGATGACCTCTACGGCGGCACGTACCGACTGTTCGAGCGCGTGCGCCGGCGCTCGGCGGGTCTCGATTTCAGCTTCGTCGACCTCAACGACGGCGCGGCTTTGAAGGCGGCCCTCAAGCCCAATACCCGCATGATCTGGGCGGAGACGCCGACCAATCCCATGCTCAAGCTGGTGGATCTGTCAAAAGTGGCGGCATTCGCACGCAAGCACGGGCTGATCCTGGTAGTGGACAACACCTTCTGTTCGCCGATGCTGCAGCGGCCGCTCGAGTTCGGCGCGGACCTGGTGCTGCACTCGGCCACCAAGTACCTCAACGGTCACTCCGACATGGTCGGTGGCATCGTGGTGGCAGGCGGCAACGAGCTCGCCGAGCAGATGGGCTTCCTGCAGAACTCCGTCGGCGCCATTGCTGGCCCGTTCGACGCTTTCCTCGCCCTGCGCGGTCTGAAGACTCTGCACCTGCGCATGAAGGCCCACTGCGAGAGCGCCATGGAACTGGCCAAGTGGCTCGAAAAGCACCCGGCCATCGAGCGCGTGATCTATCCGGGCCTGAAGAGCCACCCGCAGCACGCGCTGGCCAAGCGGCAGATGGACGGGTTCGGCGGCATCATCAGCGTGGAGATCAAGGGTGGCCTGAAGAAGGCCCGTCGCATGCTGGAACGGTGCGAACTGTTTGCCCTGGCCGAGTCGCTCGGCGGGGTGGAGAGCCTTATAGAGCATCCCGCGATCATGACGCATGCATCGGTGCCGGCGGCCAACCGCAAGCGGCTGGGCATCAGCGATGGACTGATCCGACTGTCGGTTGGAACGGAAGACGTCCGCGACCTTGCCGACGAATTGCAGTACGCCCTGCACGCCTGAGGATTTTTTTGCATGGAAGTCTCCCCGAGCGTGATCCACCGATCCCGCCAGGCTATGCAGTCGCTGTTTGGCGACCTGGCCGAAAGCCTGCGCCAGCCGGAATTCTGGGCGTACTCGTCGTGGCTGGACATCGTCACCCGCTACCGCAAGCTTTATCTGGGCATGCTGTGGGTGCTGATTCCTCCGGTGGTGTACATATTCGGCCTTGGCTACATGTACAAGACCATCTCCGGACGTAGCGAGAACTTCATCTCGCACCTGGGTATGGGCTGGGCGCTGTGGCGTTTCACGACGATGGTGATCAACGAGTCGACCAGCGTCTTCTCCAGCTACAAGGCTTTCATCATGGACGGGCGTACGTGCCTGACCGACTTTCTGTTGCGCACCCTGTCCAAGGCCATGTTCTACCTGTTCTTCTCCCTGATCGTGGTGGTGCTGGTATTGCTGCGAGATCCGTCGGTGCATGCCTCGGCGATGCTGACGATGGTGCTGACGTTGCCGGTTTACCTGTTGAACCTGATGTGGTTGTCGGTGGTGATCGCGCTGCTCGGCGCGCGTTACCCGGACGTGCGGGAGTTCGTGAGCACCTTCCTGATGTTCGGTTTCTTCTTCACGCCGATCCTCTGGAGCGCGCAGACGCTGCCGGCGAACTCGCCGCGTGGTCTGATCGCGCGATTCAACCCGGCGTTCCACTTCATCGAATTTGTCCGTGCTCCGGTACTGGGGCAGCCCATCGAACACGCATCGCTGGTGGTAGTGGCGCTGATGAGCGTGGGAGGCTGGCTGATCGCTTCGGTGCTGTACCGCCGCTATGCGCGCTTCGTGCCGCTGTGGGCGTGAGGGCAAGGCAATGACAGCTCATATAAAAGTGCGCACCCTCACCCTCGAGGTGCCGCTGTACCTGCAAAGCGAGCGGTCGGCGAAATCCTGGGTCAAGACGCTGCTCGGAGCAGCCACGGCGCGGCCGGAGCGCCAGTTCCTCACGACCTTGGACGATGTCTCCTTCGACGTGGGCGAAGGCGATCGGCTGGCGCTGATCGGGCGAAACGGCGCCGGCAAGTCGACCCTGTTGCGGGTGCTCACCGGTGCCTACATCCCGACCCGGGGCCTGGTCGATGTCCAGGGTACGCGTCAGGCACTGCTGAACATTTCGTTGGGTTTCAGCATGCAGGCGACGGTGATGGAGAACATCTACCTGCGCGGCACCGCCATGGGAATACACACCTCGCAACTCGGTGCGCTGGTCGAGCCGATCCTGAGTTTCGCCGGCCTGCAGGATGTCGCGCAGCGCCGCCTGCACACGCTTTCCTCCGGCCAGAAAATGCGACTGGGCTTTGCCATCGCCACGTCGATCGAGCAGGACATCATCCTCATGGATGAGTGGCTGGGCGCGGGAGACGCGGAGTTTCTCAAGCACGCCAAGAAACGCATGGACGATCGAGTCCAGGGCAGCAAGATCGTCGTGCTCGCCAGTCACAACGACAACCTGCTCAAGCGCATCTGCAACAAAGGCCTGCTGCTGGATCGCGGCAAGGTGGTCCACTTCGGTGCGGTCGAGGATGCACTGGATGCCTACAAGAGCCTGATGGCGGCCAATCGGGCGCGCGAAAAGCAGCTTGCTGGCCAGGTTCCCTGATGACGGTCGTGCGGACTGTTCTTGTTGCCGTGGGCACGCGACCCGAGGCAATCAAGATGGCACCGGTAATCCGCGCGCTGCGCGAGCAGCCCTGGGTGCGGCTGCGTGTGCTTGCCACCGCGCAACACCGGGAGATGCTCGATCAGGTGTTGACGACGTTCGACATTGTTCCGGACATCGACCTTGATTCCATGCGGGCCAATCAGCAGCTGGCGGGGCTCACCGCCCGGCTGCTGGAGAAGATGGATGAGGTGATCGAGCTCGAAAAGCCGGACCTGGTCCTGGCGCAAGGCGACACCACAACCGTGTTCGCTACTGCGCTCGCATGCTTCTATCGGCGTGTCCCCTTCGGACACGTCGAGGCGGGATTGCGTACGGGGGACATCAATTATCCGTTTCCCGAAGAGATGAACCGGGTCGTCGCTTCGCGCATGGCCCGGTGGCACTTCGCTCCGACGGCACGAGCGCGCGCAAATCTGCTTGCCGAAGGTGTGCCGGAGCCGCACGTGCATTTGACCGGGAATACGGTCATCGATGCGCTGTATCACGTTGCCAAGGGCCTGCAACCTGCAACGGTACCCGCGGACCGCCGGCGCATGATCCTCGTCACGACGCATCGGCGGGAGAATTTCGGCGAGCCGCTCCAGCAGGTTCTGCGAGCGTTGCGCCGCCTGATCGAGCAGCGCGACGACATCCGCATGCTTATCCCGGTACACCCCAATCCCAATGTGGCGCCGGAGGTGCGGCGGATGCTGGGTGACCTGCCGCGTGTGCAGCTCTGCGAGCCGCTCGACTACATCCCCTTCGTGGCGGCGATGCAGGAATCCTTTCTCATCCTGAGCGATTCCGGAGGAGTGCAGGAGGAGGCTCCCGCGCTGGGCAAGCCCGTGCTGGTACTGCGCGACGAGACGGAACGGCCCGAAGCGGTGGAGGCGGGTGTGGCACAGCTCGTGGGCACGGACTCCCATGCCATTGAATCGGCGGTGGGCCGGCTGCTCGACGATCCGGAAGCCTACCGACGAATGGCTACGGGCGCGTCGCCCTACGGCGACGGCTTTGCGGCCAGGCGCATCGTCGACATCCTGCGTCACGACCTGATCGGTTGAGGCGTCACGTGCGTATCCTGCTGGTTGCTTACGAGTTCCCTCCCGCGCACTCTCCGCGCGCGCTGCGCTGGCGTTATCTGTGCCGGGAACTTGTCCTGCTCGGTCACGAGGTCCATGTGCTGACACCGGATCGCGCTGGCCTGCGGCAAGCCGCGACGGCGCTTGCAGCGCTGCAGCTGCACGCGGTATTTCCAGGGCCGCTGACCTGGCTTTTGCAACGGCGTACGGGGGGTGGCCACCTGCCATCCGGCGGCGGTCCAGTGGCCGCCTCGGCGAGCGGCGGACAAGCCGGACGGCTGAACTGGAAGGGGCGCCTGGCACAGCGGATGAAGGGCCTGCTCGGATTGCTCCTGTTCCCCGACGCTTCCTCGGAGTGGCTGCCCTGGGCACGCGGCTCGCTGCAACGACTCTTGCGGGACTCTCCGCCGGACGTCGTGGTGACGTCTCATGAGCCGGCGTCAACGTTATTGCTCGGCCGTGCCGTCCACGCTCGCGGGTTTCGCTGGGTGGCCGACCTAGGGGATCCGGTATGCGCCCCCTATACCCCGCGGCGCTGGAGGCGGCGGGCGTGGGCGCTGGAGGCGGCGGTCGTCGCCGAAGCGGATCACATCATCGTCACCAATCAGGGCGCCTGCGCGATGCTGTCCGACCGGCACGGCATGGCGGCGGAGATGTGCTCCGTGCTGCCGCAGGGCTTCGACGACCGGCGCATGGCGACGCTGCCTGCCGACAGCGCTGCGCCCGCAGCGGACGCGCCACTGGAGCTGCTGTTCTGCGGGCGCCTCTACGGATTTCGCGATCCCGCGAACCTTCTTCAAGCGGTGGAGCAGACCCCCGGCATCCGGCTCACATTGGTGTTGGGCGACCCGCCAGTCGGAGGAATGCTGGATCGGCTGACTTCCAGCGGCCGGGTTCGTGTGGTGGACAATCTGCCTCATGAGCAGGTACTGGACCTGCAGCGCGGTGCGGATGTTCTGGTGAACATCGCCAATCGCTCGATGCCGGCACAAATGCCCGGCAAGCTGTTCGAGTACCTGGGCGCTGGTCGGCCGATCCTGCACGTGCGTGCCGCAGGTGAGGATGCGGACGCCGCCTCCCAGCTGCTGATCGACGGCCGCAGGGGCTGGTCGGTGTCCGATGACCCGCGTCAGCTCGGCAAGCTGCTCGGCGACCTGCTGGCACTCAAGCGGGACGGGCTCCTGCAGCACGGCCTCGATCTGGCTCCGCCCCGCGAGTACGCCATCTCGGCCCTTGGCGAGCGTTTGTCCGACATACTTGAACAAGTCGCTCGCGCCAAGCGCAAGCTGCCGCCCGTCCCGGCGCAGGCATGACTCCCTTTCCCTTCAAGGTTTCAAAGAGCGCCGCATGACGTTATCCGATCCCACAGCGCCCACTGCGTCGGCCGATCTGCCGGTACGCACCCTTTCCGTGACTGGCCTGGGCTATATCGGCCTGCCCACCGCCGCCATGTTCGCGAATGGAGGACTGCAGGTCACCGGGATCGACGTCAACGATGAGGTAGTCGCGACCGTCAACGCGGGGCGCATCCATATCGAAGAGGGCAACCTCGACAGCCTGGTGGCGACGGTGGTCGCCAGCGGGAGCCTGCGCGCGTCGACCCAGCCGGTTGAGGCGGACGTGCACATCATTGCCGTGCCGACACCTGTGGCCCATGACGGAAGCTTCAAGCCCGATCTCTCGTACGTGCGTGCCGCCGCCCTTGCCCTGGCCCCCGTCCTGCGACGCGGCGACCTGGTGATTCTCGAATCCACCTCTCCGGTAGGAACCACGGCGATGCTGTCTGCATGGCTGGCAGAATCTCGCCCAGATCTCGCTTTCCCGGGCTCGGCTGGCGCCGGAATCGATGTCCATCTCGCGTATTGCCCCGAGCGGATCATCCCTGGCCGCATGCTCGACGAGCTGGTGGCGAACGACCGCATCATCGGAGGCATGACTCCGGCGTGCGCGAGACGCGCGGCGCAGGTGTACAAAGTGTTCGTTCAGGGTGAGTGCCTGCTCTCGGACGACCGCACGGCGGAAATGGTCAAGCTGGCCGAGAACGCCTATCGGGACACCAGCATCGCGTTCGCCAACGAGCTGTCGATGATCTGCGACGACCTGTCCCTCAACGTCTGGGATGTGATCGGCTTTGCCAACAGGCACCCCCGCGTTTCCATCCTCAACCCCGGACCGGGAGTCGGAGGCCACTGCATCGCCGTCGATCCCTGGTTCATCGTGGCCTCGGATCCCGCGCGGGCGAAGCTGATCAGGACGTCTCGCGAAATCAACGATGCGAAAACCGACCACGTGATCCATCAGGTCGACCAGGCCGTCGCCGGCACAAGCACCGGTACGATTGCCTGCCTGGGTCTGGCCTACAAGCCGGACGTGGACGACTTCCGCGAAAGCCCTGCGTTGAAGATCGCGCAAACGCTCTCGGCAAAGTATCCCGGACGCGTGCTCTGCGCCGACCCCCACGCAGACGCGCTGCCGGCCGACGCCGCGCGAGGATTGCAGCTCGCCGACGCCGCCGCGGCGCTGGAGCAGGCCGGCGTGGTGGTCATGCTGGTAAACCATTCGGCCTTCCGCGTGCTGCCGAAGCCGCGCCACTGTGCCGTGGTGGACACCATCGGCTTCTGGCGCTGATGGTGGCGATCCGCTCTCGCCTGGCCTCATGACCATGCGCAGCAAGCTATTGCTGGGCTGCGTCGCCGTCGCTGCCTTTGGGATCGCCGGGGCCGTGCTGTTCCGCCATGCCCGGTATGCAGGGCCTATGCCGCAGCCGATCGCATTGCAGAAAAGCGATTTCATGGTTTTCGGTGGCGACTACGAAGCGCAGAATCGCGAAGGATTCCAGCCACGTGCCGATGTTTCGCCGTTTCCACTACAGCATCCGCTGGACTGGAACACCGATCCGTTCAACGACCGCAACTGGCAGTTCCAGCTGAGCGCCTGGCGCATGCTCAATCCGATCTGGAGCCGCTGGTATGGTCGCGACTGGCCACGCCTGGTCGACGAACTCATGCCGTGGATACACGACTGGTACGTCTACCACGTGGTTCAGAAAAAGCAGTCGGAGTTCGAGTGGTATGACATGTCCACCGGATACCGCGCGCAGCATCTGGCGCTGCTGCTATGGCTCCAGAAAAAGGGTCGATTGACGCTGTCGCCGGGGCAACTGCACGAGGTCCGTGCGCTGGCGCACTGGCACATTGCAAAGCTCCGCGACCCCGACTTCATTACCCACGGCAACCATGCAATCTTTCAGCTGCAAGGGCTGCGCCTGTTGTGTCTGGCATGGGCGGATGACGCGTGTCGCGGTGAAGAGGCCTACACCGCGCGCCTGATGGGCAACCTGCTGCGCTCGCAGTTCGGCAAGGACGGCGTGCAGACAGAGAATTCGCCGGGCTACCACCTGTTCGTGCTCGACACCTTCGCGCGAATCCGGCCGGCGCTGTATCCGCCGATCGAGCGGGATTTCGCCCGCACGCTGGCCCAGGCGCGCGCCGTGGCGCCGTGGTTCACCCTTCCAGACGGGCAGGTCGTTCCGATGGGTGACAGCGCAGGCCATGGCGCGAAGTTCCCTAGGGAGGGCGTACCGGCATGCTCGTCCCGGGACCGGTCCGGGTCCTGCATCATCAGCAAGGATCTGATTGCCGGCGGTTACGCCGTCGTGCGTACCTCGCCAGGCACCGTATCGGCCAAGGCCTCGATGCTGATTGTCGACGGCGCCTCGGTGGTGCCGAGGAGCCATGATCACGCAGACGAGCTGAGCTTCGAGCTCTATACCGGCGGCCGCCGCGTACTGGTCGATTCCGGCAAGTTTTCCTATAACGACGACCGCTGGCACCGCTACTTCCAGAGCAACCGCGCCCACAACGTGGTCGGTGTGGAGGGCCGGTCCTTCGGGCCCGACGACACCGTGACCGACGGTTCGGCGCTGCAGTCCATGGTGTTCGAGGATGGTTCGTACATCGTCACCGGGCAGGTCGAGCGCAAGGGCATGGTCCACCGCCGGCGCATCAGCTATCGGCCGGACGAGTCAGTACTCGTGGCCGACCACCTGGAGGGCGCCGGCAAGATGCGGCCGGTGGTTTACTGGCATCTGGCGCCCGAGCTCGACGCAACCGTCACCGGCACGTCGGTTGACGTTGCGGCAGGTGACGACATCGTGGCGCGCGTGGCGCTGCTGGAAGGCAACTGCAGCCCTGCGATCGTCAGAGGCCAGGGTGGCGGTACGATCCAGGGGTGGGTCAGCCCCTCCTACCTGAAGCGGCGGCCTGCAACGGTGATCGAGTACCGCTGCGCCCCGGGGGTGCAGAATATTCGGACCAGGATCGGGTTGGCCGGGCCAGCGACCATCAAGTCAGCCAAAGCCCCGTAACCTGATGGCTGGTAATTATTCACGCTCGCGAACCGGACGAAGTGGCTGCCACGAACTTGCTTCGATCATTTTGATGGCCCCGTCCTCCCCGGATGTCATGCGCCCCTGCACCATGAATTCAGCCGACCATGCCTGAGCAAGAAGATCTTTCGACAGGGTCGGCCGGGAGTCCGGAGCCCGGTTCCAGTGAACTGGTTCTGCTGCGTGCGGTGACGCGCCGAGATCAGCGTGAGCTGGACAGCTTGCGCAGGCAGCTGCTGGCCATGACCGATGCCGCCGATCTGGCCCGCAGGCGCTTGACCGAGACCGAAAGGCGGCTCGAACAGGCCCGTGCTTCCATCGACGTGCTCGAGCACTCGTTCTCGTTCCGGTTCGGCAATGCCCTGGTGACGTCGGTAAGATCCCCGCGCCAGCTGTTGCGCTTGCCGCGCACTCTGTGGCAGATGGTCCGCGACCGGCGGCGCGGTGCGCCCGAGCCGCGGCTCGAGGGGCTGGCAAGCCGAAGCGCGCCAGCGGCGCCGCTCGGCGATCTGCCGCCGGAACCGACGATGGGATACGACGGTTTTCTGCGCAAACCGGCCACGGCTCCTCGCTTGCTCGCCGAGCTTCGCGTGGCCGCCATCATGGACGGGTTCACCCACGCATGCTTCATGCCCACCTGCCGCATGCAGTCGCTGCATGCGCAGCACTACGAACAGCAGTTACTGGATGACCCACCGGATCTGCTGCTGGTCGAGTCGGCCTGGCGGGGCGAGGCCGACTCGTGGAGGAACATGATCGCTTCGCGTTCGGGTGAGCTGCTGGGGCTGCTCGACATGTGCCGCCGCCGCAACATCCCCACCGTGTTCTGGAACAAGGAGGATCCGGCGCACTTTGCGACCTTCCTCGAAACGGCGCGCTTGTTCGACCACGTCTTCACCACCGATATCGACAGCATCCGTCGCTACGTGGCTGCGTTGGAGCACACCCGGGTGCACCTGCTTCCCTTCGCCTGCCAGCCGCGCGTCCACAATCCGGTGGTGCCGGCGGCGCGAAGGGAAGGGGTTTCCTTTGCCGGTTCCTACTACCACCGCTACCCCGAGCGGTGTGACGACTTCGACCGCCTCATTTCCACGCTTGCGGAAGTTGGGCCGGTCGTCATCTACGACAGGAACAGCGAGCGAGCAGACCCTGCGTTCGCGTTCCCCAGGCGCTTCGCATCGATGCTGCAGCCGGCGCTGCCGTACGAGCGCATCGATGAAGCGTACAAGGGCCACCGTTTCGCCGTGAACATGAACACCATCAAGCAGTCCCAGAGCATGTTTGCCCGGCGGGTGTTCGAGCTCATGGCCTGCAACACGGTGGTCGTGAGCAATTACTCGCGCGGCATGCGCAACTTCTTCGGCGAACTGGCCGTGTCCACGGATCAGGCCGACGTGCTGGGGCAGCGCGTGCAGCCGATGATGGCTGCGCCGGAGCGGACGCGGCGTCACCGCCTGCTGGCGCTGCGCAAGGTGCTCTCCGAGCACACCTACGAGCACCGCATGCGGCAGCTTGCCCAGGTGGTGCTGGAGCGGGCTCCGTCGATCGACGGTGTGCCGATGGTCGTGGTGGCGCGGGTCAACTCCGCGCATGAGCTCGAGCAGGTGCTTGGTGCGTACCAGCGGCAAGTCCACGCGTTGCGTGAGCTGATCATCGTCGCCGCTGCCGGGTTGTCGATGGAGGCGGCTCCCGCGCGGCGGGATTGCCGCGTGCTGCGCGAAACCGATGCCGCCGGCTTCGCATTGTCGTCACTCGGATCGAAGGCGTGCGTGGCGGTATTTCATCCGGCGGACTACTACGGACCGCATTATCTGGCGGACCTCGCGCTGGCCACCCTGTTCAGCGACGCGCCGATGATCGGCAAAGGTGCCCTGTTCCGGAGCACAGACGAGCGGGTGGCACTGATCGAGGGGCCGCGCTACCAGCCAGACCGGCCATTGCTGCGCAGGTCCAGCATGGCAAGAGGCGCGGCGCTGGAAGGGGCGAGCCTTCTGGAATGGCTGGATGCAGCCGCGCTGGATGATGGTGAGCCGCGGTGCGCAGGCCTGAGCGTGGACGAGTTCAGTTACTGCCGCGATGGTGCCTTGATCGCAGGCGTCCCGATCTTTGTCGATGTGGACGGTCGCGGGATGGATCTCGGTATCGATTACCAGCAGATGCTCGATCGTGCCGAAGCACTCCGCCGGTTACCGCCGCGCCCCCCACAGCCGCTTCGGGAGGACGCCGCTGAAGTCAACGCCAGACCGGCAGACTTTGCCGGCTGCATCGCTCGGAGCGATCAACTGATCGTGGCGGAGGACGTTGCCCAGCTGGAGTGGCTGGTCGCTGGCAGCGGGGCGGATGTCTTTCTCTGCGGCACGGATACAACGCGCAGCTTCAGCGAGTGGGGGCCGCTGCAGCTCCTGCACGGTGGAGTGGGGGATCTGCGTGATCTGCTGGAGCAGAACACATACGGTGAGTTGAGGGTGCAGGCACCCGGTGCCGGGCTTTGCGAGGTGTTGGCCGAGCACGCTCCGGTGCGCCGCGTGAAGATCCAGCCCCGCTCCTCCGACCTGCGTGCCGCCGACGGCAGTACCGGGTGGGTGAAGTTGCTCTCCCGGCGGCTGCCGCGCGTTACGGTGGCGCTCGCTACTCAATCCGATGCGCAGCGGCTCTGGAGCATCCTCGGCGCGGAGCTCGATCCATGCCAGTGGCAGATCGGCGTCGACGCGACCTCACCGCGGCCCGCAGCTGGCGGAAATCGCCTGGGCGTGGAGCCGGGTCATGTCTGAGCCGGTCGAGCGCGCAAGGCGGCAGGCGCATCGCCGCATCGATGACCTGGAGCGGCATCTGGAGGCTGCGCGGCAACGAGCCGACCGAGCCGAACACGAACTTGCCCGGATCAAGGGCAGCGTGTGGTGGCGAGCGCTTGCCCGGTTGCGCCGCGCGCTGCGGCCTCGCGTCGCGGCAGCATCCACGGCACCGCTGCTCGCCACCCGCAGTCCGACGATGTGGGCCGGTAGCGCGGCGCAGTTCATCGGCTGCCTGCCCGCGGATGCGCTGGCAGACCCTGCTTCGACTCCGGTTACTGATACAGGCGTGTTTCGCCGCATCGATCTCGCGGCGGTGATGCCGGAGCTGCACGCCGCATTCGCCATGCCGGCGACCAACGGCTCTGTCCGGCCTCCCACGGCGGCTGACGATGCACGGGCTGCTCGCTGGCGCATCGCCTTGATCGGCAGCGGAGAGCTCCACCGCGATCTGGCCTTCGACGCCGCCGTCACGGCGCTGGACCGGCCGGGCTGGCGGGACCAGCTGGCTACGGCTGCCTTTGACTTTCTGCTGCTCGAAGCAGGATCGCTGCATCCGTCCCACGCCTGGTCGCCAGCCTTCGCTGGCGACCCCGCGGCCATCGAGGAACTGACGTCGCTGTTGCGCGAGGCGCGCCGCCGCGGTATCCCTTCCGCCTGCTGGAAGCTGACGACTGGTGCAGCGGACAGCGCGATAGATAGCCACCTGCGAGCGCTGGTGGACGCTGCATTCGCTTGCGCACCCGCAGCCGCCGAAGGCAGCGTGGAAGCGGCCGGCGCCCACACGGTCGAACGGCTGGCGCCAGCCGTACAGCCGAAGCTGTACAACCCGGTCACGGTGCCCGCGTTGCTCAAAGCGGCCCGGTTCGCACGCCGCTGCGTTCTGTCGGACGATCTGGAGGCCAGCGTAGCGGCGCAGGATCTACCGCCATTCCTTGCGCCACTGCGGGACCGGCTGTTGCTCACGGACAGCCGCTGGGCCGTCACCGAATCGGCGCTCGAGACGTCGAGCCAGCTCGCCACGTGCGCGGTGGGGTCCATTAGCGGTGCCGATCGCGCAGCGCTGCTTCGCCTGGTGGGTGCCGAGGCGTTTTCGGCGACAGGCGCTGATGCGGCGCGTGCGATCCAGGCCAGGGCGTGCGGTGCGCTGGTGCTCGATCCGGAGACCAGTCCCGAGTTACGCCAAGCCTGGGAGGCCGCAGACACGAGCACGCTGGAAAGGGCGCGGGCGGCGCATCTGCAGGTCCGACAGGTTTTGTCCGGTGACTGCATCGGACACCGACTGGAGCAGATCGCCAGGACGCTGGGACTGGCTGCGAAGCCGGTGACCGATATCCCGACAGTCGCATGCCTGCTTGTTTCGCGGCGCCCCGACTTGCTTGTCGCCTGCCTGGAGCGGTTTCGAGCCGACCGCTACCCCGCAAAGGAACTGGTGATCGTCGTGCACCGCAACGAAGCTGATGTTCAGGCGCTTCGTGATCACGTGCGTCCCGGGGAACGCGTGACGGTGCTGCAGATGGGGGAGCAATGGGGGCTGGGCGCCTGCCTGAACCTCGCTTTCGCCCATACCGATGCGCCGTACTGGGCGAAGTGGGACGACGATGATTTCTACGGCCCCCACTACCTGTCGGACTTCATGCTCTACCGGCGCGCTGTCGACTTCGATATTGCCGGCAAGCCGCGGGCCTTCTCCTGGTACGAGCAGTCGGGCGAGCTGCATTGGGACGAGCGCTGGGCCGCGCGGGCGAATGTGCTGCGTCGCCTCGTGGATACCCGCAACACTGGCATCGCCGGGGCGACCCTGGTTGGCCATCGACGTGTGCTCGAGGCCACACCATTCCCCGAGGATCGCAGGCGCGGTACCGATAGCGCGTTCCTGCGCAGGGCGATGGAGCATGGGTGGACGGTACTGTCGACCGATCCGTTCAATTTCGTGCGCTTTCGCGCTGCCGATCCCGCATTCCATACGTGGCAGATCCGCGAGGCGGAGGCGGGCGTTTCATCACGATGTGTCGGTGGCGCCGAGGCGATCGCCTCGGTTGCGTTCCTGTAGCCAAGCCGATGAAAGTCGTGTCGCGATATCATGCGCAGGTTTGTTCACCCGCTCCTGCGTCCGGAGCCCAACAGCTGTCCGCGCTTCAAAAGGCCTCGTCACCATGAAACTCACACCCAAGCTCGCGCTGGCGCTTGCGTTGACCGTCGCCGGGCTGGCGTCCGTCGCCGCGGGGACGCTCAAACAGCAGCCGCTGGTGACAGCGGCGGGCTGGCTGGCGCTGGCAGGCTGTGTCCTGCTGGTTGTCCTTGTCACCTACCGGCATGTCGTGGCGCTGACCGACCTGGTCCGGCACCTTGCCGGTCAGTCGCGCGAATACAGCCGCGCCGTGGGTAAGCAGTTCAAGCGGGTCGAGGCCGCGCAGGAAAGCCAGGCGCGGCTGCTTTCAGACATCAAGGCGCTGCACGCCTCTCTGGCCCAGCAACAAGTCGAGTTGCGTGCACAACTTCAGCGACTGGAGGAGACGGCGCGCGCGTCGTCCCGCCAGAGTGCTGATGGGCAGCACTTTGTCCTGGGTGCCTTTCGGCAGCTGAGCGAGCGGGTGGACAGCATGGTTGCCTCCATCGCTGATGCCCAGAAGGAGTCCCGCCGGCTGGTCAAGCACGTGGACGAAAAGAGTGCTGCAACCATCACGGAGGTCGTGAAGTCACGCGACGGCACGGCGTCCACGCTGGAGCTCGTACAGAGCAAGGTAGTAAGCGAGATAGGCCGCAGCAGGACCGAGACGCTGCACGAAACCGAAGCGATGCTTCAGCTGATGCAGTTGTTCGACCTCGTTACTACGGTTCCTTTGCTCGGCGGCTGGGCGATGGAGCCGTCGAGCATGCTGTCGCTCGTCACGACGATCCTCCAGCGAAAGCCGGAGCTCGTGGTCGAATGCGGCAGCGGCACCTCTACCATCTGGCTCGCCTATGCCCTGGCTGCCAACGGCAAAGGACGGTTGGTATCGCTCGACCACGAGGCCGAATACGCGTCCGCGACGCGTCGTGCCGTGGCAGCACATGGCCTGGAAAACATCGTCGACGTGCGCCTGGCATCGCTGGTACCTCATCCGATCGGGGACGAGCAGTTCCTCTGGTACGACGCAGCCCAGTGGAACGACCTGCGCCACATTGACGTGCTGATCGTCGATGGTCCGCCGTCTGCCACCGGTCCGCTGGCGCGCTACCCCGCGCTCCCGTTGCTCGGCGATTACCTGAGTGATCGCGCACTGGTAGTTGTTGACGACGCCAATCGCAAAGACGAGAAAACCATCATGCGGCGTTGGAAAAGCGAGTTGCCGGGCGTTGGCGATCCTGCGCATCTCGCATCGCGCACAAGCTCGATCGAGTTTCAGCGCGTGCTCGACTGAACCCACGTTCGCGCCGCACCCGCACGCGGCACCTCCCTTCATTGCTTACGGAAGCGACCACATTGACTCATTCATCCCTGCTCGCCAGATGTCGACGCGCCGTCTCGACGATCGAGGCCTTGGCGATGGCCTGGTTGGGACTGAACAGCGCCGCCGGTGTGGCATGCCTCGTCCTGCAGCAGTGGGTGGGCGCGGCGTGGATGCTGTTTTCGCTGGTCGTATCGGGTGGTGCGATCGCCCTTTTCGCGGCGCGACGCTCGCGCGTAGCTGCGCAGCGGCTGTTGCTTGAGCTGGGAGAGCAGACCCGGTTCCTGACAAAGCAAAATCGGCAGCATGGCCGGGTGGCGATCGAGCACGCTGATGCTGGTGGCGGCAATGCACAGCCGGTGGCCGGCGCGTCCGGAATTGCCTCCGCCAACGGATCTGCCGTTCCCGGCGGGATGGACAACCGCCTGATCTCCACCTATCTCGAGATTGCCGAGGACATGCCGGACCACCGCTGGCTCGACGGGACCATCCTGCGCAATGGCTCCATCAGCGGGCGCGAGCTTCTTGCATGGCGCGCCTCCGGTGGCCGCTACAGCCAGGAGCAGATCGAGGGCTGGTTGGCGAGGTATCGTCATCGGGAAACCGAGAAGCTGGCGCTGGCGGCTCTCGCCACGCTGGAGCTGGAATGGGCGCTTCGCCTGGCACGGGTGATGGCGTTGCAGGATCTTCTGGCCGACGACCGGCTCAATGCGCTGACCCTGTACCGCTCGATGTACGTGCTTCACGGCCCGGGTGCCATCCGGCCGCCGCATACGCATGCGCGAGTCTTCCAGGCGATCGCCTATCAGCTGGGCGAGTTCAAGCTTGCCGAAGAGTTGCTTCGCAGGGTGCGCCACGCCGGTTCGGAGCTCGGGCACATGCGCGCCGACCTGCTCAACCCTTTCACCGCCAGTCCCTACAAGGACCATGAAAAGTGGCTGGCACTGTTCAACGAGAACTTCGTGAATTGTGGGCTGGAGCCGCTCACGCTGGCCGAGGCCTCGAACGACACGGATCCTTTCGATCGGCTCCGTTGCGTTCCTGGCACGAGCGTGGAGACCGGGCCGCTGGTGAGCATCGTGGTGTCGTCCTGGAAGCCGGGCCCGGGCCTGTTGACGGCGGTGCAGTCGCTGCTAGTGCAGTCGTATCGCAACATCGAGATTCTCGTTATCGATGACTGCTCGCCAGAGGAATTTTCTACCTGGCTCGACCAGGTGGCGAGCATGGATGAGCGGATCCGGGTAATCCGGCAGCCGGTCAATGGCGGAACCTACATGGCGCGCAACACTGGCATGGACGAGGCGAGGGGCGAGTTCATGACGTTCCTGGACTCGGACGACTGGAACCATCCGCGACGCATCGAAATGCAGGTTCAGGCGATGGTCGCGGACAACAACCTGGTCTACACCACCAGCCGTGCCCTGCGCACCACGCCTGATCTCGTCTTCTGCCTGCCCGGCGTGCTGGCGCAGCGCGAGAATGCGTCATCGATGATGTTCCGCCGCGAGCTGGTGCGTCAGCGCGTCGGCTACTTCGACAACGTGCGCAAGGGCGCAGATACCGAGTTCGCACTGCGCATCCGTTCCGCGTTCGGCGCCGATGCCTTCCGCATCGTCGAGCAGAACCTGTCGATGATCCGTCTCTCGACCGGCTCGCTGTCCCGGGAGGAGTTCAAGGCGGGCTGGCGGCACCCGTCACGCGCTGCCTATCGGCGCAGCTACGAGCACTGGCATCGCTCTCACCGTCTGCGCGGCACGCCGCTGCTTACTCCTGCACGCATGGAGAAGCGACCTTTCCAGGCGCCCCTGAGGTTCCTTCTCACGCAGCAGGGCGACGACGCCCTCGCCCGCGCCCATTTCGATATCGTGTTCGTCGGCGACCTGCGCCACGGCCAGGAAGCCACCCGGGCACTTCTTGAAGAAGCACAGGCGTGCCGGGCCGACGGCATGCGCGTGGGTCTGCTGCACGTGGAGTCGTTCCGTGACATGGAGCGAGTGGAGATGCAGCCTTTCTGGAGCCCGCTGCAGGCGGCCCTCGACGAGGGGCACTTCGCCGAAGTGCTCACTACCGATGCATCCACCGTGGAACTCCTGCTCGTTCGCGACCCCTCGGTGCTGCAGTTCATCGATGCCCGGCCGCTTTCACTGGAGGTGCAGCAGCTGCTGGTGGTAGCAGGTGCGCCGCCGCGCGATGGAGAAGGGCGCTGCTGGTACGAGCCGTCGCTCTGCCACCGCCACGCCCAGGCGATCACCGGGGTCCGGCCGCGCTGGGCGACGGTCTCGGACAATTTGCGCAAGGAACTGCGTGAACTGCTTCCCCCAGCAGCTGTAAATGATGAAGTACTGCCGCCGGCAGTCGGCGGCAGCAGTGCACCGCGTCTACCGCGCCGCGTGTCCGGGCGTCCTCTGGTGCTCGGGCGGATCACCGACACGAGCGGCCCCGGCTATCCCGCCGCATTCGATCAACTCATGGCGGCTTATCCGGACGAGCCGGGCTTTCAGGTCCGCCTGATGGGCGGCCGGGCCGCCTGCGAGTCCGCGCTGGGTTCCACCGTGTTGCCGCAGAACTGGAGCTTCCATAGCGAGAGCGAGTTGTCGCACGAGGCGTTCCTGGCCTCGTGCGACTTTTTCGTGCTGTTTGATGACCCCTCGTCCCCACCGATGCCTTCGCGTGCGGTGTTGGAGGCGTTCGCGGCTGGCTGCGTTGTGCTGCTTCCCAGCCGTTACGCGGCGCTTTACGGGGACGCAGCGGTGTACTGCGAGCCTGCCCAGGTCAAGGCGACTGCACAAAAACTTGCAGCCGACACAGCTGCTCTGGAACGCCAGCGCGAACGCGCTGTGGAGTTCGTCCGCAGCCATGCCGACCCCGGCCAATACCTCAAGGCCCTGCGCGCAGCGCTGGCCCGCCGTTGATCGCTGGAGCGATCCCGGCTCCTACCCGCTTCAAGGAGACAACAATGAAAGAGCTTTCCAGTGCACGCGTTGCCATCATCGGCCTGGGCTACGTGGGCCTGCCGTTGGCGGTCGAGTTTGGTCACGGCCTCGACGTCGTGGGATTCGACATCAACCCGGACCGGATTCGCGAGCTCCGCGACGGGATCGATCGCACCCTGGAGGTGGAACCGGAGAAACTGCGGGCGACGAAGCGGCTCACCTACACCAGCAACCTCGACGACCTGCGTGACTGCAACGTCTTCATCATCACCGTGCCGACGCCGGTGGATACGGCCCGGCGGCCGGACTTCGATCCGTTGCTCAAATCCAGCGCGGCCATCGGCAGCGTGCTGAAGAAAGACGACATCGTGATCTACGAGTCCACCGTCTACCCGGGAGTGACCGAAGAGGTGTGCGTGCCGGTGCTCGAGAAGGCTTCCGGGCTTACGTTCAACCAGGACTTCTATTGCGGCTACAGCCCCGAGCGGATCAACCCGGGCGACAAGAAGCACCAGCTCACCACGATCATGAAAGTCGTCTCCGGCTCCACGCCCGAGGTGGCGGAGTTCGTCAAGAAGCTCTACGACAGCATCATCACCGCAGGTACCCACAAAGCCAGTTCGATCCGCGTGGCCGAAGCGGCGAAGGTCATCGAGAACACCCAGCGTGACGTGAACATCGCTCTCATGAACGAACTGGCGCGGATCTTCCACAAGGTCGGCATTGATACTCAGGAAGTGCTGGCCGCGGCTGGCACCAAGTGGAACTTCATGCCGTTCACGCCGGGCCTGGTGGGCGGTCACTGCATTGGCGTAGACCCTTACTATCTCGCCCACAAGGCGGCAATGCTTGGCTACAACCCGGAGCTGATCCTCGCCGCGCGCCGCATCAACGACGAGATGGGCCCGTACGTTGCCAGCCGCCTGATGCGCCTGATGGCGCAGAACCGCGTCAATATCGTCGACTCCCGGATTCTGGTGCTGGGCCTTGCGTTCAAGGAAAATTGCCCGGACCTGCGCAACACCAAAGTGGTCGATGTCGTCGCCGAGCTGAAGCTGACGCACGCCAGCGTGGAAATCTACGATCCCTGGGTCGATCCTGCCGAGGCCCGCCACGAGTACGACGTCGATCTGATCGAGGCGCCGGCGCCCGGGAGCTACGACGCCGTGGTCCTGGCCGTGTCCCACCGTGAGTTCGTGGGTGCTGACGCGAAGATCGACATCAACGCGATGCTCAAGCCCAACGGCGTCATCTTCGACGTCAAGGGTTGCCTGCCCCAGGCGGAAAACGTGGAGCGGCTGTAAGTGAGGCCGACTAATAGAGCGCACCGGGTAACCAATGCTGCCAAGTCGTCTGGCCATTGCTAGTGCAGTCGCATCAGAAAGTGCTAGTGCGTCCCTAATGATCCACTGACCAGGTCTCTTGTTATGAATATGAAATCGATTACCTTCATTGCTGCTTTTGCAGTTGCCGGCTGTAGTAACGATCATTCCTCGTCCCCTGCGGCACAGCGCGCTTCCCCGGTCGATCATGCTGCAACAACGAGCGGGGGAGCAGCGAAAAGACCGAACTCAACTCCTGGTATTGATTCACTTCTGAAGGTGCTTGGAAAAGAAGAAAAAATAAGCATCCGGTACGATCGCGTAGTCGAGGCCAAGACTGGCGACATGCAGCGGCAGGTATTCATAGAAATGCTAGGTGCTAGCGATCGCGAGGCCGACTCCGCGGTTACCAAGGCCTTTGCTGCTCAAGGATTGACACTGCATCGCGGGAAGGACGATGAGCACGGTGTTCGGCTGCGGTTCGTCAAGGCTCAAATGGAGCCGATCGAAGTGCTGATCCGCAGCAGGCAGGAAGGGCCAAAGCTCAAGGATCCCGCCGCGACATCGTCCGTTTACCTGCGGCAGACTGCCAAGTAAGCACGTCTATATCGTTCGGAGGCGTCACTTGACGTTCTTCGTCGCGCGTCTGTGACCGATGGAGCGGACGCCTGGTTACCTGGATCTCGGTACGTATGAAAGATAGCCAAGCATTTCGGCCCGAAATTCAGGGGTTGAGAGCGATCGCGGTGCTCGCAGTGCTCGCATTTCATCTTTGGCCGGCGGCGCTGCCGGGCGGGTATGTGGGTGTTGACGTTTTCTTCGTCATATCCGGCTATCTCATCACGGGACTGCTCCTGAAAGAGTACGAAGCAGCGGGAACGATCTCCGTAGCACGCTTCTATAGGCGGCGCATCCGCCGCCTTTTGCCGGCTGCTACGCTCGTGCTGATTGCTGTGACGGCTGGGGTGGCACTGCTCCCGGCGTCGCGATGGGAGGATGTTGCAAGGGACATCGCTGCCAGTGCGCTGTACGGGCAAAACTGGTGGCTGGCGCATCAGGCGGTGGATTATCTCGCATCCGAAAACGCACCGAGTCCCTTACAGCATTTCTGGTCACTGTCGGTAGAAGAGCAGTATTACATCGTCTGGCCGCTGCTGATCTTGGCGGCCACGCATCTCACCGGATGGACAGCGCGGCACCCGCGCAAAGCATTCGGCGTATTTGTCGCAATAATAGCCGCCAGCTCTCTGACCTACTCGGTTTACCTGACGCCGCGCAGCTCGGGAGTAGCTTATTTTGCAACTACGACGCGTGCATGGGAGCTGGCACTTGGTGGTGCCCTGACCGTCTGGCAAGGCTGGCAATCGTGGCCTCGGCGCGTATGCGTCGCCGCGGGCTACGTCGGCATTGCGATGATTGGGTGGTCCATCTGCGCTTACACGATTTCCACGCCTTTCCCCGGTTATGCGGCGGCGTTGCCGACCCTTGGCGCGGGTTTGGTGATCATTTCGGGGCAGGCGCCTGGCACCCTTGGCATCACGACAATCTTGGCCAGTCGTCCCGCGCAACTAATAGGCGACCTGTCTTATTCGCTCTACCTTTGGCATTGGCCAATTATCGTCTTCTATAAAGCACGATATGGCGACCAGATACCGCTGATGGGCGCGCTGTTGATTCTGGGGGCATCTTTTGGTCTCGCCTACGTCAGCAAGCGATGGGTGGAGGACCGTTTCAGGGCCGAGCCGAGGAAGCCTGGGCGTGTTTTCGGTCGCGCGTGGGCTTTGGCCACACTGTGCATTTCCCTATCCGTGCTCTTGGCGCTGAGCGTGTACGCGCTTGCACAGCAGCCGTCAGGCTCGGGTGACCTTGCGGCCACGCGCGACGAGGCGAATTACCCCGGCGCGAGAATGCTCACCGACCATGTCACACCGGCAGACCCCACCGCGCCATACCTTCCGAGGCCTACGGATGCGAAAAAGGATGAGCCTCTGGCCTATAAGGACCGGTGCATTACTTCTGTCACGAAGGACGATGTCATGGAGTGCCGGTACGGCAATCCTGATAAAAAAGCTTTCAGGATGCTGGTGGTCGGCGACTCGCATGCAGTGCATTGGTTGCCTCCGTTACGCGAGATAGCGAACCAGCAGCACTGGAATATGCGGGTGATCGTCAAATCCGCCTGCGCCTTCGCAGATGTTCACCCGGAGGACTTCGAAGACGATCAAACTCGTTTTTGTGCTTCGTGGAACCAGAAAGTGCTTAAAAGGATAGCCATCTACAAGCCGGACCTGATAGTCGTCTCTCAGTCAATCGGCTCTCTTTCACATCTGGTGAAAGGCTCTTCGGCGAAATCCAAGGAAGCACTTGTCTCCGCAATGCTCAGTGCGTGGGCCAAGGCCGCCGGCACTCATGGTTTTATAGCGGCTATCAAAGATACGCCCCGGCCTGGCCGCAATGTTCCAGATTGCTTATCCACTCCTGGCGCGACAATCAATGGTTGCGCGCAATCCAGAAAAAAAGCCCTGGACCATTGGGATCCGCTCGAGGTGGCTGCAGCTCGCATGGATAACGCCCAACTCATTAACCTGGACGACGCTATCTGCGGCGAGTTCACGTGTGAGCCGGTGGTCGGGAACATCCTGGTTTGGCGCGACTCACACCACATGACGGCTAGCTTTGCAAAGACCTTGGCGCCAGCGCTGGCAAAACGCTTGGTGCCCATGGTCGAGGCAAGAACTGGCGCCAAGGGTGAAGCATTCGCGGCACCAGCACAGGCCCCTGCATTCAATATCGAGGGAGTCGAAAAGCCTATCTACGACCGGGTCGTCAGATCAAAGTCCGGCCTCTACTTCAGGCGCCAAGTCTATGCGCTTAGAAGCACTTCAATCGAGCGAGCGGAGACGGCCGCCGAAGCCGGTCTCGGAAAAGGCGGCTACCAAAACGGTGAGTTCAGGTCAGTTCCCAGTGGCGCTGTAGCGCGCTTCTCGGGCGAAGGTCTCCCATTTGCCAACGTCAAGATCACCGCCTTGACGGCTCCCAGGAAGTCCATTCCCGCAGGAACACGGTTTCTTGTCTACGTGTCTTGGCGAGTGTCGCCGCGATAGGAAATGCGGGCGTTGTACCTCAGACCCCATCTGACGCACCGCGGCATCGCCTGCCGCGTCTTCCAGCGTGCGCTCTTTGATCAAAAAGGGGGCAATGCGAGGCCGCTGCGTCCGCGATGTGTCAACGAGCCGCATCCCCTTCGACTAGTCGAGGAATCCAGATTTCGACAAATGGGCTGTCCTTGGCGCTGGCGAAAGTTTTCTCCGCACGAAGTCTGAAACTAAGTTCCTGACATTTTCCCGGGACAAAAGCTTCGGGCATAAAGAACCTCCTGAAGTTCCTGCGAGAAAAGGGTATGCCGGTCTCGCCAAGCGTCTTTTCATTGACTGAAACGGTCAGCGTCATGGCATCAGAACCCGCGTTGCGCAAGGGTGCAAATGCGAAGAATTCCAAGTTGTTACGCTCCGGGTTCTTCAGGCAAACGCTTGTTTTCAGTGTGAGATGATCTCCTTTAGCCACCGGCGCTGGAAACTGCATTCTGGTTACTGTGCTTCCGGCGTGCCTTTGGATCCGGTCGCCATCTCCTCCGGCGTGTCTGATGTAGCTTTGAGAAAGTGTCTCCGGATCGTAAGAAGAGGGGTCAAAGGCCTCCGGTCTCGCATCTAGCAACTCCAACTCCCAGCGATCGTTGCTTTTTGGCAAGCGCTGGCTGGTTTCAAGCGACCAGTCCGACAAGATCTGACCAGAAGACGGGCTGTACGCCATGCTTGTCCCAAAAAGCAGGAGTGTCATGGCACCTGCCGCCAGCACGATGCCAGCTGCGGCGGTACCAATTCTCTGGCGAAAGGCCACATGCCAAGGAGTTCTCGCAGCGCGCGAGGCGGTTCCGTCAAACGTGCTGCCAATAACGAGGCAAATGGCCAGCCACACTGGGAAGATATTGAATGGCTTGTTTTCGAAAAGCAGCAGCAAGGTTGCCGCGAGCAACAGTATCGAAAGCGAGGCTGTCAGCACGGGAAGCGGCACCAGTCGTCGCGACGTCGCCAGCAAGCAGAGCGACCAGACAAACCAGATGCCAAGACCCATGGCGTATTCGCCAGCATAAACAAGCAGCAGGTGGCGCGATGTCTTCGGCAGACCGTCCGGATGGCGCAGCATCCAGTTCCAGTCAGCCGGATAGTGAAGCTCGAATAGGCGTTGCGCCTGACCAGCGAGGTGTGCTCCACGTTCGAGTGGTTCCAGCGTCCAGGCCGATAACGCCATGGTTTTGGCGAAATCGGTCGCCGTCTCGTCAGTCGCTTGCTCAACGCCAAACCGATCCCGGAACCGTGCATACCAGTCGCTCTTTCCATTCCCCATGCCACCGCTGTTGGCAGCAATCTTCATCATGAAAAGGGACGTCCGGGGGTTCGGATTCAGGCCGAGTCTGTCACCTACCTGCCCGGCCGCGACCATGCTGCCAAGGCACAGCGCCGCCACGAAAAGGCCTGTGCGTGCGCGGGATCGTTCGGGCGCGCTGCGCGGATCATCGTAAGAGCCAAGCCAGATGAGCACAGCTGCCCCGACCAATGCGACCGTAAAGATACTCCCGGTGCCACGCTGCAGCTCGGTCAGATAGGCGAGGAGCCCCGTCACTACAGCTAAGGTCGCGCATCGGGCGATAGAGGGAACGCTTTGGTCGCGGCGGAACACAGCCAGCGTGAGTGTCCATGCCGCCGCCGAAAAAAAGAACAGGCCCCAGAGGTCGTGGCTCGGTATTAGCGTTGCGAACGCTGGCATTGGCGCGGCGAGAAACAGCAAAGATGCAGCTTGTGCGGCCTGGTGGCTTTTCACGCGGCGCAGGATGTCGTATCCAAAAAGTTGGATTCCTGTCAAAAGCACGACATTTGCCAGCTTGAGCATCAAGATCGAATCGGGACCGAACAATCTGATGATTGCGTAAGGAATCAGCAGTGCGCGGGAGTAGTAGGGCCCGGAGAAGCCGCCGTACTTGTGCTCCCGCACCATCTCTTGAGCGTGTTGCCAATAGCGCAGATAGTCAGTGCCCCAAGACGGTCTCACGAAGGCGACGAGCAGCAGGTGCACGACGACCCCGGTGCCGATCAGTGCCGGGAGGAACAGGGCTGGTCGAAATGGTTGTGGTCTCCGGCTCGTGCGGTGCGAAGTGACTAGCACCGCAGCAACGACCAACGCCATCAGCACTGCAGCGAGCCAAAGTAGCGGGCTTGAGGCGAGTCCTTTTGCCAAGGGAGCCGTTGCAGCTGCCGTGGCGACAAGTCCCAATGCTTCACCGGCAGCCAGCAACAGCAGGGCCGCTGTGATGGACGAATTGGCAAGCCAACGAATGGTTCGTGCTGCGATCTTCTTGATCATGAGCGGTACCGGTTAATGCATCGAACGAGTGGCCTCGACAGATCGTTAGCGAGACCGTCGGAATTATGTTTGTGCCCCGCGTCGAGGGGGGGGCTGCGTTGATCGAACAGCCTTCAACTCTTGTTATAGGAAGTTGCCCATTCCGCCAGGGCCTTTGTTAGCTCTCCCTCGGCGTTGCTGAGCGCCCAGAATCTGGAGAAGTCCTGGTGGATGGCTTCCATCCGCACGTGGCAAGCTTTCGGCTTTCCCTTGAGGAATGCGCGGATGTTGCTGTTGACCGTCGACACATAGTCGCGGCACATCGCCAGCGGATCCTTTGGCGACGTCATGCAGATCTGCTCTGCGTACGCCCGCATGATCGAGCTTCGCAAATGCCAGCGCCGGTTGAAGCTCTGCGCGGTGGCTTCCGGGTCCCGCGTGAGATGCACATAGAAGGCGCTGTCGCCGTACTTCTCATCCAGCCTGCCGAGGAACCAGCTGAGGCGATTGTCCACTTCGATGTGCGCGTCGGGATAGGCAAGCCTTTCGTCACCCAGCCGGTTGACCCGACTTTCGTGCGCACTGGTGAAATTGGTGATGTGTGCGCACGCCTTGGCGAAGGTGACGGAGCCACAGCGTCCGGTGCAGAGCACGAATATGTTCACTACAGGTCTCCGGCGGGCAGCAGCCCGCGGTGATGCGGCTAATGCGGGGGCTTACGCAGCTGCCTTATCAGGGGCAACAGGCAGGCGACGCCTACCAGCACGATGATCGGAGTCAGCAGGCGCAGGGCAATGGCACCCGCTTCCGCCTGCGCCGGGGTCTGGCCAAGCCAGAGCAGCAACCCGCGGCTACTGAGCTCCGAAACGCCGAGCCCGCCCGGGGTCATGCTCACCACCACCGCGAGCATCACCGCACCCAGCAGGATAGCCACCTGGTGCCAGAGGATCGGTACGTTCATCGCCTGCAGCGCGATCCACCAGAGCACGCAGTAGAGCCCCCATATCGGGAGCGACAGCGCCGCCGCGGCTACCGTGCGAGGCAGGTGGAGCAGCACTTCGACGTATGGACGCAGCCTTGCGGGCAAGGGCAGCCGCCGCGCGACGTGGCTGCCTATGAACGCCCCGAGCAGGGGGATGCACAGCGCGGGCAGGGCAGCCCACGCAATGCCGAATCGTACCGACAGCCCCGCCAGGCACACGCAGCACATGGTGCCGAGATCGAGCATGCGCTCGACGAAAAATGCCGACACGCCCAGCCGCCAGGCCGAGCCGTGATGGTCGGGAATGAGCCGGATCTTCACGATCTCACCCACCTGGAACGGCGTGAGCGACGCGAGCCCGGCGGCCGCTCCATTGGCGCAGAACGATTGCCACAGCAGACGCGGCGTCGGCCTCATGCCGAGCACCACCAGCCAGCGCCAACCGCGCAACAGTGCGATGAGGAGCAGGAGCGGAGCGCCGGCCCCCACCAGCAGACCCGCGCGCAGATGCGCCAGCGCCGCCGCCACGCTGGACCAGTCGAACAGGCGCGTCGTCGCGGCGATGCACGCGACCACGATGAGCGTGACCACGCCGTTGCGAAGGGATCTGCGCAGTTTCGCCTGCCGCACGGTCATCCGGCGTATGCCGCCGAACTCATTGCTTCTGCGCCGCGAGCGCGGCGTGGGCGCGATCCATCACGCGGCTCTGATGTTCTTCCAGTCCCACCCACAGGGGCAGCCGGACAAGCCGCTCGCTCAGAGCGTCGGTGTAAGGCAGCGTGCCCGAGCACCTCCCGAAGGTCCTGCCGGCGGGCGAGCTGTGCAGCGGGATGTAGTGGAATACCGTCCCAATGCCCTCGGACTTCATGCTCTCGATGAAGGCAGTGCGTTCGTCCAGGCTGTTCAACACCAGGTAGTACATGTGTGCGTTGTGAGTGCAGTCCTTCGGAACCACCGGTCGCCTGAGCAGACCTTCTTCCTCCAGCGGCGCGGCCCACTCGTGATAGCGATCCCAGATCTGCAGGCGGCGGTCTGTAATGGCCTTGCCCTGTTCCAGCTGTGCCGCCAGAAACGCCGCGATCAGTTCGCTCGGAAGATAGGACGAGCCCACATCCACCCAGGTGTACTTGTCTACCTGACCACGGAAGAACTTGCTGCGGTTGGTGCCCTTCTCCCGAATGATTTCCGCCCGCTCTACGAGGGCGGCGTCGTTGACGAGCAGCGCGCCGCCTTCACCCGAAATAACGTTCTTCGTTTCGTGGAAGCTGAGCGCGGCCAGGTCTCCGATACTCCCGAGGGGTCGCCCTTTGTAGGTGGAAAAGATGGCCTGCGCAGCATCTTCCACGACCTTCAGCCCATGACGTCGGGCGATGGACATGATCGTGTCCATTTCGCACGCCACTCCCGCGTAGTGCACGACACAGATTGCCTTCGTGCGAGAGGTGATCGCCTGCTCGACGAGGGTCTCGTCGATGTTGAACGTATCGGGACGGATATCCACGAAAACCGGCACTGCGCCGCGGAGCACAAACGCGTTCGCTGTGGAGACGAAGGTATAGGAGGGCATGATCACCTCGTCTCCTTCCTTCAGGTCCAGCAGGATCGCCGCCATCTCCAGCGCGGCAGTGCACGAGTGAGTCAGCAGCGCCTTGCGTGACCCGATTTCCCGCTCGAGCCAGGCACTGCAGCGCCTGGTAAAGGGGCCATCACCCGAAAGATGGCCGTTCGCGTGCGCCTGCACGATGTAGTCGAGTTCCTGGCCGGTCATGAACGGCTTGTTGAAGGGGATCATCGAAGTGCTCGCATGGAGAGGGGATTCCGCAGCCGTCGCCGCAGGTCAGGGGAGCGGCGCTGGACCGGTCTTCGTCGCACTTGGCTGAAGGTTGGTGGTACGGCGGATCGAGTAGAGCGGGCGTTGCTTGGTCTCGCGATAAATCCGGCCGATGTAGAGGGCGGCAATGCCGATGAAGAACAACTGCGCGCCAAACCCGAGCATGAGCAGGCTCAACAGCGAGGGCCAACCTGCCTGGAAATCAACCATCGTCAGCTTGAGTGCGATCACCACCAGCACCGCGAGAACGCCGAGGCACGACGTCATGGCGCCCAGCTTTACTGCCACTTTCAGCGGCAGCTCTGAAAAGTCGAGTATTGCGTCGAGTGCGAGGCGCATCTTGCGCCTGAAGTTGAACTTCGACGTGCCCGCAAAGCGTTCACGCTGGTCGATGACCAGGGTCGAGGCGTGCATGCCGATGTGCAGGAAAATGCCCTCGATGAAGCGGTTCTGCTCGCGGTAGAGCAGGAACTGGTCGGCAAACCGCCGATTGAAAATGCGCATCACCGCCAGCCCTCGCGGTATCGCCAGGCCGGTGAACCGCTCCAGCACCCACCAGAACAGTCGGGAGAACAGGCGGTTGGCGAAACTGTCCATCTTGGCCCGCCGCACGCCCATGACCAGGTCGTAGCCTTTGGATATCTCCGCGATGAAACGCGGTATTTCCTCGGGCGGATCCTGCAGGTCGGGGTCCATGTAGAGGAGATAGTCGCCGGTCGCATGCTCGATCCCCGCAGTGACCGCCGCCTGCTTGCCGTGGTTGTAGGAAAACTCGATCAGCTTGATCCGATGATCGTCGTGGGCAAGCGAGCGGATCAGCTCGATCGTGCGGTCCTTGCTGCCGTCATCGACAAACACGTACTCGTAGTCCATGTCGATCGTCTGCAGCACCTCGCCCGTCTCCTTGAGGAACTGGACAATGCAGTCCTCCTCGAAGAAAACCGGCACAACGAGCGACAGCGTGGCGCGCGACCCGCTCATGCGGAGGCCCTCTTGTGTATGGCCGGAACACCGACGTAGAGCCCCGGATCGGCGATGGACGCAATGACAACGGCCCCTGCACCAGTGCGGATCCCACTGCCTACGGTCACGTTGTCGATCACGACTGTCCCGATGCCCAGCGTCGAGGCCGGCGCGATGCGCACGAACCCGGCGAGCCTGACGCCCGGTGAGAGAAAGCAGCCGCGACCCACGTGGCTGTCGTGCGCGATGACGCACCCCACATTCACCACCACGTTCGCGTCAATGGTGACGCCCATGTCCAGGACACAACCAGGGTAGATCACTGAGCCGGGACCAATACGGCAGGTCGGATCGACGATGGCAGAGGGGTGAATAACGGTCGCAAAGGGAATCCGGCCCTCGAACTGCTCGAAGATCCGGCTCCTTGCTGCAAGGTGCCGGTAACCGATCGCCACAATCAGTGCATCAAATGCACCGCCGGCATGGGCAGCGGCGACATCTTTGACGCCACCGAGCACCTGCGCGTCGGCGACCTGACTGCCTGGCTGCCTCGTGTCGTCGAAAAAGCCTGCCAGCTTCCATTGTCCAGTAGCGCAGGCATGGTGGGCGATCTGGATGCCCAGGTCGCCAGCACCGACGATGGCAAGTCGTTTCATAGCAGCGTCACGACCTGGCTGAGGGAAGTGATGCGGGGGACATTTGCATGAGGATAGAGATTGTCCCTGTCGATGAGCGCTGCACGGATGCCCATGCTCAGGGCCGGTTCGACGTCCAGCCGCATCGAATCGCCGATGTAGGCGATTTCGCTTGCTTCAAGCGCAGCGGCGTCCAGCATGCGCTCGAAGAACGCAGGCGCCGGCTTGCGCAGCCCGATCTGCTCCGAGCCAAGGACCCAGCTGAATTGGAGATCAGGAATCAAGGCCAGTGTGTCCGACAGCTGCGTGTTCCAGTTGGAAAGCACGCCCAGCGGGACATCGAGCACCGTGAGGTCCGCAACATCGTCGAACGGGCGCCACGGCAGGTAACTGCAGGCGCCGAAGAGTTCGTCCAGCAGCTCGCGCTTCGGCAGTACACCGAGTGACCGCAGCAGCTCGCTGTTGAACTCGTCGTAGAACTCGCGCGACGTCCGGTCGGGGAACGACTTCGCCTCGGACAGGAACCGGTGCTGCCGCAGCAGGACATCGAGGTCTACCTGCACACCGTGACGCTTGAGCACCTCGGCCATGCTTGGATAAAGCGCAGGCTTGTGCACGAGTGTGTTCGCCGCGTCCAGGAATAGCGCCTTGATGGCCATCAGCTGATCCTGAAGCTGTCGGAGCGGTCGCGGATGTCGGCCAGCGACAGGCCTGGGTAGATCACGTCCATCATGACGCGCAGGGCGCTGCCACGGGTAATCCGCGGCTCCGGCAATGGTTCACCCAAAAGGAGCTCCCTGACCGCGTAGGCGACATCCGGGAAACCGAACTGCGACCGGACGGAGTTTGTGCCCGAAATGCGGCAATTGATCTCGAAAGGCACGATCCCGCGCGGCGTCACGCGGCTCTGTATGTTGCACGATCCGCGGAACGGGAATGCGCGGAGCATCTTGTCCAGCAACAGCGCCAGCTCCTGATCGTGCTCGACGACGACTTCGCAGCGGCTTGTGTTCCCTTGTTCGAGATGGCGCTCCAGCGTGATGAAGCCGTGCAGCGAGCCATCCTGCTTCACATAAAAGGTCGTGGTGAGTTCGGGTCCGTCGAGGTACTCCTGCACGACGTAGGTGTCGTCGAATCCGGACGGTGCGGGAGGATCCACATAGATGTTCCGCGACCCTCGACCTTCGCGCGGCTTGACCACGGTCTTGGCGAACTGGCCCCGGTATTCCGACGGAAGGCAGGAGGCGGCAAAGGCGACGCCGGCCTCCTCGAAACGCTGAAAGTTGACGAACTTGTCCAGGCAGAAACCCACGGTCTGCGCTGGTGATACAGCCACTCTGCTCTGAAGCTCGTCGCGGTGCAGGGACAGGTAGTAAGCCTCGTAGTCGGTGCTCGGCAAGATCAGTCCGGCGTCATGATCGCGTTCCACCTGCTGGATTGCCTGGACGTAACCCGGGTCATAGGCGAACGGAACCTCATGGACGTGATCGCAAAGATGGTTCCCTGCGCTGATCCGCTCCACGTTCACGCCGATGATCTGGAGATCCAGCGCCATGTTGCGGATGTTGCGCAGGATGCCCTGGCCTACCACTCCGCCGATTCCGGTCACGATGATGGACTTCATGCGGCGATCATCCGGGCGAGGGTTTCCTTCAGGCTGACGCGCGTGGTCACGCTCCGGCTGAACGTGTCCTGCGCGTATTCAAAGGACGGGCTGTGATCGACACCTTCTTTCACCACCGATGCTCCGGTCAGATCGGCGAGCAGCTTCGCCACTTCCAGGTTGCTGTGCGAACGTTCACCAATACCGTGCCCGACAAACGATCCAGGCATCGACGCGGCAAGCAGGCACATGTGTGCAGCATCGCCGACGTCCACATAGTTCTGCAGCCGGGTTCCATCTCCCCGAAGCATGATCCGACCCGCCTTGGCGCCCGCGACGGCGGCAGGAATAAAGCTGCCGGGACGCATGCCGGTGCCGATGATCGACGCGAACCGGATCGCCGCATGGCTCGCCGCCTGCCGTGCCACGCATTCACCGGCCAGCTTCGCCAGCCCGTACCGACTCGCGCCGATGGGCGCCGCATCAAGCGCGACCGGCAGGCTCGCGGGAGTGCCATAGACAGCCACGGAGGAGGCATACACGTGCCTGGCCTCAGGATAGGCCTGGACCAGACGAGACACGAGGTCGACGTTGCTTCTCAACAACTCCGCGTTTGGCTTGTCATGGTCCGGCGGGATACAGGCGGCAAGGTGGAAAACCACGTCGACGGCGGGGGTCTCCCGGATCAACACGTCCAGCGAGTCGAACGTCCGTATTGCTCGCGTATGGGCCGCGGGTTGTGCTCGTACGAGGGCGAAGGCCTGGTAGTCCGCGGGTAGAGCCGCCAGGAGCGTTTGTGCAAGAAACCCGTTCGCACCGGTGATGAGCGCCCTCTGCATTGCTTGTCCTCCGGTGGCATGTCGCGTGGTTCCCTCATGCCCGGAAGTACCCGCGCGCTCTGATCGGGCACCCGTCAGCCCATTAGTTTAAGACAACCCGCCCCACCTGCCGTACGACGGACTCCCACCGGCTACCTTCGATCGGACCTGATCGGTCGGCAACGCGCCGCCGACCGCAGCTGGCGTGCCGTCTGGCCATCAGCCCAGGCTTGCTTCCAGCTCCGGCAGGATCTTGAAGAGGTCACCCACAAGGCCGATGTCCGCAATCTCGAAGATCGGCGCTTCCGCATCCTTGTTGATCGCCACGATGGTGCCGGCGTCCTTGATCCCGGTGAGGTGCTGGATGGCACCGGAAATGCCAATGGCCATGTACAGCTCCGGCGCGATGATCTTGCCGGTCTGGCCCACCTGCATTTCGTTAGGGCAGTAGCCGGCATCCACTGCGGCGCGGGACGCACCCACGGCGGCGCCGATCTTGTCGGCGAAGGTGTAGATGATGTCGAAGTTTTCCTTCGAGCCGACGCCGCGGCCGCCGGAGACTACCTTGCTGGCACTCTGCAGGTCCGGGCGGTCGCTACTGCCCTGCTGCAGGCCGACGAACCGGGTGTGCGAGGGCAGGGCGACATCGATGCTCAGCGGCTCGATCGGTGCGGGGCTGCTGCCGTTGCCGGCGGCCGACCACGAGGCGGTACGGATCGTCGCCACCACGGTGTGTGCCGCATCGGCCTCGACCGTGACGATGGCGTTGCCGGCGTAGATCGGGCGCTTGAAGGTATGTGCGCCCTCGACACTCATGACGTCGCTGACCTGGGCCACGCCCAGCAGTGCCGCCACGCGAGGCGCCAGATCCTTGCCGAAGGTGGTGGATGGGGCGAACACGTGGCTGTACCCCTGCGCAGCTTTGGCCACCTGCGGCGCCAATACGGCAGCCAGCGGGTGCGCGTTTTCAACACGGGCGACGGTCAGTACGCGCGTGACGCCGTCAACCTTGGCGGCCTCGGCGGCGACGGCATCGACCTGGTCGGCCAGCACGAGCACGTCGATGGCCTCGGGCTTGACGGCGGAGGCGGCGCTCACGGCGCGCGCGGTAGCGGGGTTGAGCTTGCCGTGCAGGTGCTCGGCGATGACGAGGATCTTGCTCATGAGGTTCTCTCCGGTGGATGCGGGGGCAATGTGGCGTGGCCACTCACCCCGACCCTCTCCCGACGGGGAAAGGGAGAATACGGGGGTTAAAGCAGACCTTTCTGCTTCAGCGCGGCGACCAGTTCGGCGGCGTCCTTCACCATCACTCCCTTGCTGCGCTTTTCCGGCGCCGCGTAATGGGTGGTGGTGAGGTGGTCATGCGACGCCACGCCAAGCGACTCGAAGTCGATCGTGTCGATCGGCTTGGATTTGGCCTTCATGATGTCCGGCAGCTTGATGAAGCGCGGTTCGTTGAGGCGCAGGTCCGTGGTGATCACGGCGGGCAGCTCGGCCTCGATCTGCTCCAGCCCCGCGTCGACCTCGCGCGTGACCATGGCCTTGCCATCGGCGATCTCGACCTTGCTGGCAAACGTGGCCTGTGGCCGCTCCCACAGAGCGGCCAGCATCTGGCCGGTCTGGTTGGCGTCGTCATCGATCGCCTGCTTGCCGAGGATCACCAGACCCGGCTGCTCCTTCTCGATCAGCTTCAGGAAGACCCGGGCGGCGGTCAGCGGCTGCACGGCGTCGGCGGTCTGTACGTGAATGGCGCGGTTCGCGCCCATGGCCAGGCCGTTGCGCAGGTGGGCAGTGAGGTCCGCCGGACCGATGCCAACCACCACCACCTCGTCGGCCACGCCCTTCTCGCGCAGGCGCAGCGCCTCTTCCAGCGCGATGTCGTCGAACGGATTGGCGGAGAGCTTCACGCCGTCGGTCACCACGCCGGTGCCGTCGGGTTTGACCTGGATGCGTACGTTGTAATCCACGACGCGCTTGTAGCCGACCAGAATCTTCATCTGCGGGTTCCTTGCCTTGGCGGTGCCCTGCGGGCCCGGGGAAAACCCTGATTCTACCTTGGCCGCAAACGCATGTATGAAGAACCGCCCCTACACCGGCTCACGCCAGCGTGCGGCGCAAGGTCTCGCGGGCGGCATCGAAGGAAAAGTGTGCCCTGACATTCGCCAGGCCGCCCTCGGAAAGGGTTTGCCAGAGGGCTTCGTCGTCGTGAAGGCGGATGATCGCCTCTGCGAACGCGCCAGCATCGTCCGCCAACAGCACGTCGCGGCCGTGGTTCAGGCGCATGCCTTCGGCGGCAATGGTCGTGGCGACTACGGGCAGGCCGTAACTCATCGCCATGTTCACCTTGCCCTTGACGCCTGCGCCGAAACGCAGAGGCGCCACTGCGATGCGGCAGTCGCGCATCCACGGCGACAGGTCCTCGACCCGGCCATGGATGCTCACCCCCGGGCGGCAGATCCTGGCGCGCTCCACCTCCGGCATGTCCCCGACGAGATGCAGCACGATGTCGGGTCGGACCGCCTGGATGAGGGGCATGATCTCGCCGACCAGCCAATGGACGGCGTCCACGTTCGGCGTGTGGCCGAACCCTCCGACGAAAACCAGTCCACTACGTCCCGCGAACGGGCCCAGCCGGCCATGTATTTCATGCACGTTGGAAAGCAGTTCCACCCGGGCGGCCGGGAGCCGTTGACGAAGCATGGCGTGCTCCACCGGGCTCACCACGAAGGTGGCATCGGCGGCCGCTATGAGGGCCAGCTCGCGCTGTTGTGAAACGTTCGCCTGTCGCGCCATGGCCGCACTGCCCTCGTGCTCCGCCGCACGCTGCTCGCGGAGGAAATGCAGATCCACCGTGTCGAACAGGATCCGCGCCTGCGGCGCGATGCGGCGGATCAGCGGGAGGTGCGGCTCGGCAATGTAGTGCCGGCAAAGCATCACTGCGTCCACCGTATGCCCGTTCTTTGCCAGCCACGGCGCCAGGGCGGGTGCCCATGGCACACACAACACATGGACGCCGAGCCGTCCGAGCTGGAGGATATTGGCGGCGCTCGCGCGGCGATTGTCCGCCATGAAGGTGATCCGCCAGCCTTGCTCGCGCAGCAGCCGCATGATGTTTACCAGACGCAGCGAGCCGGAGTCTCGGGTCGGCTCCGGGGTGAGCGCGTCCACGATCAGGATGTGGCGTCCGGATCGATGCTCGATCGCCTGCTCCACCCGGGCGCCTGGCTGGGGCTGTCGTGCCAGGGAGGTACCCCACTTGTCCTGGAATGCGGCGCGATTGATGGCCTGGTATTGCTTCACGCCAGCGAAAGGGTCCAGCCCGGAGCTGACCCCTTCGCAATGGATGACCAGGCTTTCCGGCTGGTAGAGCACCCGACGTCCCGCCTGCCATGCGGCAAAGCAGATATCCATGTCTTCGCAGTACGCAGGAGCGTAGCGCGCGTCGAAGCCGCCAAGCGTGTGGAACAGTGCCCCATCGATCATCAGCGCCGCACCAGAAACGTAATCCACGTCCCGACGACGCAGAAAGCGAGGATCGTCCCGTTTTTCGAAACGCCCGACGTTCCAGGCACTGCCGTCGGCGTAGATCAGTCCACCGGCTTCCTGCAGGCGACCGTCCGGATATACCAGGCGGCTGCCCGCTATGCCGCAGCAGGCCTCCTCCTCGAAACAGTCCAGCAGCCGGTCGAGCCAGCCTGCGGTGACCTGGGTGTCGTTGTTCAGGAACAGCAGGTGCGTGCCGCGCGCTTCCGCGGCTCCGGCGTTGCAGCTGCCGATGAAGCCGCGGTTGCTGGTCTGCACCAGCACACGCAAGCCGCTGACGTCGCGCAATGCGGCAACGGTGTCATCGGGCGATGCATCGTCGACCACGATGACTTCAAAGGGAGCGTCAGCGCCGTGCAGCGCGATCGAACGCAGGCACGCCAAGGTGTAGTCCACCTTGCCGTACACGGGAATGATCACCGAAACGCGCGGTGCGTCGGAGGTAGGCAAGCCGAAAGGATGTCTTGACGCATCGCGCGACAGCAGCGTAAGTGATTCATCGGCAGGCGCCCGCCGCTCGAACTCTTGCGAGATGCGCCTCCATGTGCCGCGCCACCCTCGCTGGGCGACGCTGGAGAGCACTCGGCGGACGAGGTAGAGAAGACGCCTGGCGCGCCATCGCAACTGCTGGGTGGGCATTAGGTACCGGAGGACTGGGAACGAGGCTTGAGGCGGGCTGCAACCAGCGCGCTGGCGCCGAAGCGGATGGTTTCGCCGCGCATGACCTTCTGCAACTCGGGCCTCAACAGCCTCTCGAGCACGCGCACCATGAGGCCCTCGCTCGTGCCGTGTTCGGCGGCCGTGGACAGAACGCTGTCACGCCCCCGGCCGAGGCGATAAGGGAGCGCGCGCAGCAGCCACTGCGGAAGCACCAGCGGTTGAAAGAAGTAGCTGATGTAGTCAATGACGAATCGCTCGGAGAGCAGCGCCTGCAGGCTGCGCCTGGTGTGTCGGCGAAAGTGCCCTGCCGACACATCGGCGCCGGACCACAACCACGTGTGACAGGGCACGGTCAGGTAAAGCCTGCCGTCAGCGGCAAGCAAAGGCGCTATCTGATCCAGGAATCCGCGATCGTCCTCGATGTGTTCAATGACGTCGAACATGCCTATGGCGCCAAACGTCCCCGGCTTGAATCCGGCGTCCTCGAGCAACGCGCACGCAACGTTGTCGATGCCGCGTTGCTTTCTTGCGTTGAGTGCCCCCATCGGGCCCGGCTCGATCAGAACCACGTCACCGCCCAGCGCGATCAGGCGCTGGGACACGTAGCCGTTCCCGCCTCCGATATCGAGCAATGTTCCGGTGTAGGGAAAGCGGGTAACCAACGCCGCGATGCAGTCGTTGCGATGCCTGAACCAGAATGACCGGTCCTCCACCTGAAAGCAGTCGGCATGGCCGGTCTGCGAGTACGACACATCACCCACCCGCGGGCCGACGTAGATCCCCTGGCTGTTCCGCACCAGGCGGTCACTTACATCCTCTATCCGCATGCCTTGCCCTCGTGGCGACCTCCGCCTCTTACATGTTCTGGTAGTTGGGCCCCGAGCCGCCTTCCGGCGTCACCCAGTTGATGATCTGGTAGGGGTCCTTGATGTCGCAGGTCTTGCAGTGCACGCAATTGGCGGCGTTGATCTGCAGGCGCTTGCCCGCTTCGTCGTCGACGATCTCGTACACGCTGGCGGGGCAGAAGCGGGTGCAGGGGTTGCCGTATTCCTCGGCGCACTTCGTCACGCAGATGGAGGTGTCGGCCACGTGCAGGTGGATCGGCTGGTCTTCCTCGTGCTCGGTGGCGGCGAAGTAGACGCCGGCTAGGCGGTCGCGCGGCGGCAACTCGCGCTGCACGTAGTCGCGGCGGGGTTCTTCGTGTTCTCCGATCTTGTGCAGTGACGACCAGTCCGGCTTGTTCTTCAGCGTCCACGGCGAGGCGCCACCGACGGCGGTCTCCCAGGCGGCATTGAGCATGCCGAACCACAGGCCCTTCTTGAAGCCGGGCTTGATGTTGCGGACCTTCTTCAGCTCGGTCATCACCTCCGAGCCGCGCAGGGTCGCGTCGAAGCCGGCGGGCTTGAGCTCATGGGCCGCCAGGTGCTCGGCGGCGAGCATGCCGCTCCTGATCGCCTGATGCGTGCCCTTGATCTTCGGCACGTTGAGCAGGCCGGCGGTATCACCGATCAGCAGCGCGCCGGGCATCTCCACCTTGGGCAGTGACTGGTAACCGCCGGTGACGATGGCGCGCGCGCCGGCGGAAAGGATGGTGCCGCCCTCGAGCAGCGGCTTCATCATCGGGTGGTTCTTCCACTGCTGGAACGCTTCCCACGGCTGGTAGTTTGGGTCGGTGTAGTCGAGGCCGCTGACATAGCCCAGCGCCACGCGGTCACCGTCCAGGTGATAGAGGAAGCTGCCGCCGTAGGTGCGCGTGTCGGCCGGCCAGCCGAAGCTGTGCACGATCTTGCCCGGCGTGACGCGTCCGGCCGGCAGCTGCCACAGCTCCTTGATGCCGATGGAGTAGCCCTGCGGGTCGCTGTCCTGGTCCAGCGCGAAACGCTTGATCAGCTGCTTGGTAAGGCTGCCGCGCGCGCCTTCGGCCAGCACGGTGACCTTGGCCTTGATGTCGATGCCCTGGGTGTAGCCGGCCTTGTGGGTGCCGTCCTTCGCCACGCCCATGTCGCCGATCTGCACGCCGGCCACTGAGCCGTCCTCGTTGTAGATGGTGTCGGCGGCGGCGAAGCCGGGGAACACGTCCACGCCCAGCGCTTCGGCCTGCGGCGCCAGCCAGGCGCACATGGCGCCCAGCGAGACGATCACGTTGCCGTGGTTGTTCATGCCCGGCGGCACCGGCAGCTTGCGCCCGCCGGTCTTGCTGAGCAGCCAGAACTCGTCTTCGGTCGCGTCGACGCAGATCGGCGGCGGGTTCTTCCGCCAGTCGGGCAGCAGCGCGTCGAGCGGGCCGGTTTCGATCACCGCGCCGGAGAGGATCTGCGCACCGATGGTCGAGGCCTTCTCGATCACACATATAGATGTGTCGGGCTGGAGCTGTTTCAGGCGGATCGCGAAAGACAGACCCGCGGGGCCGGCACCCACGACGATCACGTCGTATTCCATCGTCTCGCGTTCGCTCATCGCTGGCTCCGTTGTCGCCTGGCTGCACACAGGGGACACCGTGCGCAGCGGTATTGAACAAGACGCCCATTGTCGGTGGTCGCGCGTCGCGCGGCAACGCGTGCTGCGCCACCGCTTGCAATCGTTTCACGCAGCGCGGTGATAATCGTCGGACACTGAACACGGGGAGTCCGAATGAATGCATTGCCGCCGATCGCCGAACTGGACATGCGGCGCGCCACGCTGTGTCAGCTGCTGCACTGGCTGGCGGCCGAGCGCGTGCAGCCGCAGGTACTGGCCGACGTTTACCTGGAGGCGATCGAGCGGATCAATCCCCAGCTCAACAGCTACGTCGACGTGCGCGGCAGCCTGGTGCAGGAGCAGGCGCGCACGGCCGGCAAGCGCCGCCGCGATGGCGTGATGGGTCGCCTGGACGGCATCCCGATGGCCCTTAAGGACAACTTCGACGTGGCCGGATGGCCCACCCGTGCAGGCCTTCCAGGCCGGGTCGACGCGGTGGAGCACGACGCCCACGTGGTGGCGCGACTGCGTGCGTCCGGTGCGCTGCTGGTCGGCAAGACCAATATGGACGAGGGCGCGCTGGGCGCGTCGACCGACAATCCCCATTCCGGCCCCACCCACAATCCGTATCGCCACGGCTACAGCGCCGGCGGCTCGTCCGGCGGTGCGGCCGCGGCGGTGGCTGCCGGCCTGGCGGTGGCGGCGGTGGGCTCGGACAGCCTCGGCTCCATTCGCATCCCGGCCAGCTACTGCGGTATCTACGCGCTCAAGCCGACCCACGGCGAGATCTCCGCGCGCGGCATGGTGCCCGCCGCGCGACGGCTTGATGCGGTTGGCCTGCTGGCGCGTGGTGTCGATGACCTCACCGTGCTGCTGCAGGTGCTGGCCGGCTACGACGCCGACGACGCCCGCTCGCGCCGTCGCCGGGTGGCTTTCGACCTGCCGGACTGGGAGCCGGGCCGGCTGCGCGCGGGCTTCCTGGGAAACCTGGCCGAGGCGGGTGTCGCTGCCGAGGTGCAGGAGGTGTTCGATGCGGCCATGGACAAGCTTCCGCGAGAACTGGGCGAGCGCCGCACCGTCGACTTCAGCGACTGGGACTTTGCCCGCACCCGTCGCGCGGGGCTGCTGCTGATGGAGGCGGAGATGCTGGGCACGTTCGCCGCCGATCTGGCGGATACGTCCCACCCGGTATCGGACCGGTTCCGCCGGATGCTCCAGTATGCGGCGCAAAAATCTGCCGGCGACTACGCCAATGCCGACCGCGTGCTGGACGCTGCCACGCTGAAGATGCGCCGGCTGTTTGCCCAGGTCGACGTGCTGATTCTGCCGACCACGCCGCAGGGTGCGTTCCCGCTGGACGGGCCGACACCCGATTCGATTGCCGACCTCACCAGCTTCGCCAGCCTCGCCGGCTGTCCCGCCGTCAGCCTGCCGATGGGCACGCTGCCCAACGGGCTGCCGATCGGGCTGCAGCTGGTGGGCGCACGCGGTTCGGATCTGCGCCTGCTCGAGCTGGCCGGGGTCATCGCCGCCACGCTCGACGCCGAGCCGGTCTATCCGGCGATCGCCTGAGCCTCGTCGGCAGCCGGGGCGGAAACGACGGCGTGCATACAGGGGCTACATGCGGGTCTGCTCGCACCGCAAATGGACAGGTCCGCCGGTGGCCGCGCTGATGTGGCAGACGCTGCCCCTGCCCGGTGCCGAGCTGGCCCTGATCCCGCACTGGCTCGCGGCAGATGAGGCAGACGCCCTGCTTGCACAGCTGAGCGCCACGATCCGGTGGGAGCAGCACCGCATCCGCATGTTCGGGCGCGAGGTCGATTCGCCGCGGCTCAGTTGCTGGATCGGCGACCCCGGCACCAGCTACGTCTACTCGCGCACGCGGTTCGAGCCGCATCCGTGGCCCGATGCCCTGCGCGAGCTGCGCCGGCGCGTCGAGCACGCATGCGGCGCGCAATTCAACAGTGTGCTGGCCAATCTCTACCGCGACGGCAGCGATGCCATGGGGTGGCACAGCGATGACGAACCCGAGCTTGGCGTCGCACCGGTGATCGCGTCGGTCAGCCTGGGCGCGCAGCGGCGCTTCGTGCTTCGCCCACGCCAGCGCGACGAACGTGGCATGCGCGCCCGCTCCACGTTGCCGCTGCCGCATGGCAGCCTGCTGCGCATGGCCGGGGCCACGCAACAGCTCTACCAGCACGCCCTGCCGCGCACGACGCGGGTGACCCAGCCACGCCTCAATCTCACCTTTCGCCGGATCGTTCGCCCCGAGAGCTGATCGAGCGGAATGGTCGGGCGCGTGCCCTGCACCCGGGCGGTCAGGCTGGACCGCGCGGCGTCCGGTCTGCTGCGTGGCGTTTCGGGCCAAGGTCTTTGAACGCCATGCTGCCAGCAGCTCCAGATCACCTTCAGCCGCGACGCGGCGAACGCCTGCACCAGCCCCGCGGCGGGCGCCTCGCATTGCCCGGGGTGCTTGCCGGCGGCGATAATCATCGCTTTCCCCAGGCCACTGCCCATGACTGCCAAGACCGTTCTCAATGACACCCACCGCGCGCTTGGTGCACGCATGGTCGATTTCGGCGGCTGGGACATGCCGATCAGCTACGGCTCGCAGATCGAGGAGCATCATGCCGTGCGTCGGGACGCCGGCATGTTCGATGTCTCGCACATGACCGTGATCGACCTGCACGGCCCGCGCACGCGCGACTTCCTGCGCCACCTGCTGGCCAACAGCGTGGACAAGCTCAAGGTGAGCGGCAAGGCGCTTTACTCGTGCATGCTCAACGAGCGCGGCGGCGTGATCGACGATCTCATCGTCTATTTCTTCGATGACGCGCATTACCGCCTGGTGGTGAATGCCGCCACCCGCGAGAAGGACTTGGCCTGGATCCAGACGCAGGCGAAGCCCTTCGACGTGACGGTCAAGGAGCGCCCCGAGTTCGCGATGATCGCGGCGCAGGGGCCGAACGCGCGTGCCAAGGTCATTGCCCTGCTGCACGAAGGGGACCGGCCGCGCATCGAGAAGCTGGGCAAGTTCGCTGCTGCGGCGGCACAGGGTCCGCACGGCATGCCGCTGTTCGTCGCGCGCACCGGCTACACCGGCGAGGACGGCTTCGAGATCCTGGTGCCGCAGGAGCAGGCCGTCGCGCTGTGGGATGCGCTGGCCCATGCGGGCGTGAAGCCTTGCGGACTGGGCGCTCGCGACACGCTGCGGCTGGAGGCGGGCATGAATCTCTACGGCCAGGATATGGACGAGGACGTGTCGCCGTGGGAGGCCAATCTGGGCTGGACGATTGCGCTGGACGAAGGCCGCAACTTCATCGGCCGAGACGCGCTGGAAGCGCAGCGCGCCGAGGGCGTGAAGCGCGTCATGGTCGGCCTGGTGCTGGACGAGAAGGGCGTGCTGCGCCACGGCCAGAAAGTGCTTACCGCGAAGGGCGAGGGCGAGATCCTGTCGGGCAGCTTTTCACCGACGCTGGAGAAGGCCATCGCTTTCGCACGCATCCCGGCCGGCGAGGCAGGTGCAATCCGGGTGGACATCCGCGGCCGCGAGCTGCCGGTCCGGCAGGTGAAGTACCCGTTCGTGCGTGACGGCAAGCCCTGCGAAGGCATCTGACTTGAGCGCCCTGCCGGGGTGACTCGGCGGGCACGGACGGACGCGTTAGAATCGCGCCGCCCCTTCCTTTTCCTCTTCCAACCACTGGACCCGATCATGAGCGAGATTCCCGGCGATCTGAAATTCCTCAAGTCCCACGAGTGGGCACGTGTCGAAGACGACGGCCTGATCCGCGTCGGCATTTCCGAGCACGCCCAGGCGCAGCTCGGCGACCTGGTCTACGTAGAGCTGCCCGAAGTGGGCGCCAGCGTGCAGGCCGGCAACGGCGTGGCGGTGGTGGAGTCGGTGAAGGCCGCGTCTGACATCTACGCACCGGTCTCCGGCGAGATCGTCGCGGTGAATGAAGTGCTGGCCGACAAGCCGGAGCTCATCAACGAAGACGCATTCGGTGATGGCTGGATTTTCGTGGTGCGTGCCAGCGATCGCTCCGAGCTGGACGAACTGCTCGACGCCGATGCCTATGCCGAGCAGATCGAAAACGAAGACCACTGATCCGCTGCTCGCGACGGACATGAAAAGCGGCCGCCCATGCGGCCGTTTTTTTATGTCGACATGCCGCATCGAGATGCCGGCGAGGGGTTCGCTCGGCATCATGCGCGACCGCTTTGCGATGCTTCGCCCGACCAGATGAGTCGCCGGGCAGCGAAAAATGTTTGACGTGTTGTTGTCGCCCGGTGGCGTTTCGTTCATGCGCGCCGGACGCGATTCGATGCACGAACGGGGTGCGTGCGGGGCTCGACGAGCCATGCGTTCGCGCCGCCCGCTTTTTTGCCATTGGCCCGCAAACCTTTACGGGGCAACGGTTTCGGGGATCGAGTGCATTCTCGAATGATGGAAAATGGAAGTATAGACGTCTATTTGATTTTCCTTTGTTTCCGCGGCAGGCCTTGTATGGCGGGCCTTCCCGGCTCCCGGAAAGGCGCGAAAAGGGTGCGTCGGGAGTACGCAAAATCAATTGACAGGTGAAATCTTCAGGAATAGCTTTCGCAACAGATTCTGGGGAACGGGTGTCATGGCAACATCGAAATACGTAAAGCCTTATGTCGATCACGGTGAGAAGGCCGGAGCGGTACGCAAGATCACGGTCTCCATCCCGTTGCACGTTCTGCGGCTGCTTTCCGATTTGCGCACCCATCGCCAGGTCAACAATCTTCGGCACGCCACCAACAGCGATCTGCTGGTCGAGGCGTTCCTTCACGCTTTTACTGGGCAACCACTGCCAACTGATGAGGAGCTGAGACGAACCATGGCCACTGCCAAGAAACCCGCTGCAAAGAAACCGGCCGCCAAGAAGGCTGCCAAGAAAACCACCGTGAAGAAGGTCGCTGCCAAGAAGGTCGCCACCAAGAAGCCGGTAGCGAAGAAGCCGGCTGCCAAGAAGGCTGCTGTCAAGAAGGTCGCTGCCAAGAAGGCTGTCGCCAAGAAGCCGGCGGCTGCCAAGAAGGCTGCCGTGAAGAAGGTTGCTGTAAAGAAGGTTGCTGCAAAGAAGGCTGCGCCGAAAAAGGCTGCCGCCAAGAAGGCTGCACCGGCCAAGGTGGTCAAGGCCACCAAGGCTTCCAAGGTCTCCAAGAAGTAAGTTCTGCCATAACAAAAAGCGTTCCTGTTCGATCTTGTTTCCCCGCGGTGCCCAGCGCGGGGAGACCCTTCGAAAGCGACTCGTCCCGGCCCTCTGCCGGGACGCTTCGTTTGCGAGGGTGAAAAACGATGACTCGCTGTTCGGTGCGGTGCCGATGGCCGGCGGCCGGCTTGGCGTGATCCACTGCACAACCTGTTTGCCGTGGTCCTGCAATGCGGTTACCTTTTGCGCATCCGCGCCGCGGCGTCCCGGGGAGGGCGTCGCTCCTGGATTTACGGGGGGAAAAAGCGCGGGTATCTGATGCCACTCAGTGAGAGATCATGGATACCCGAAACACACTTCATGCGCGCCAGCGCGCGCGAGGGGCCGTGCGGCCCGTCACGCTGGTCGCGATCGCCGTCATTGTCCTGCTCGCGATCGCATCCTGGTTCCTGATCATCCAGCCGCATCAGGAGATCGTGCTCACCGACGCCGGTGGTCACCCTTCCACGCCGGTGATGCCTGGCACCGTGGCGGCAACTCCGCCGCCGGCCAACGTGGAGGCGATGGGCACTGACCAGTTGCTGTCCGAGGCGCGCAAGGCGATGAACGAGCAGCGCTACCTGGCGCCGGCCGGCAACAACGCCTACGAGTTCTACCTGAAGGCGCTGGAGCGCGAGCCGGGCAACGCGGTGGCGACCGACGCCTTGCGCGAGACGTTCCCGTTTGCGGCCAGCGCGGCCGAGCAGGCGATCAACGCGCGCAACTTCAACGAGGCGCAGCGCGAGATCGACCTGCTGGCCAAGGCGGATCCGGCCAACTTCACCTTGACCATCCTGCGCTCCAAGCTGGACGCCCAGCGCAAGCTGCTCGACAAGGAGCAGCAGCAGGCGCTCGACCAGGAACGCCAGCAGCAGCTGGCTGCGCAGAGGGCGGCTGAAGAGAAGGCGGCGGCGGAGAAAGCTGCCACGGAGGCGCAAGCCGCGGCCGCCGCGCCCAAGAAGCCGGACGACGCAGCAACCCGGGCCACCGCCGCCACGCAGCCGTCCGCGCAACCGTCGGCACCGGCAGCGGCCAAGGCCGAGCCGGCGACCACGCCGGCGGTGCTGGTGCGCAGTGTCAACCCGCGTTACCCGACCCAGGCGCAGCGCGCACGCACCGAGGGGTATGTGGTCGTGAGCTTCACCGTGACGGCGGAAGGCCGCACGTCCAACATCAAGGTGGTCGACGCGCAGCCCCGACGCGTGTTCGATCGCGCTGCCACCGATGCGGTGGAACGTTGGGAGTTCAAGCCGGCCACGCGCGATGGGCAGCCGGTGGACAGTGTGGTAACCAACCGGATCAACTTCCGGCTCTGACGCGCCAGCGTCGCCCGCAACGAAAAAGGCCAGCGCATGCGCTGGCCTTTTTTTGCGCTCGTGCCGCGCGTGCCTCAGTGACGTCGTGAGCGTGCCTTGTGCGCACGGTGCTTGCGACCGGCCGGCCGGGCCGCGGGCGGCGGACTCTCCAGGCCGGCCCAATCCACGTGCGGCAGGGCCAGCAGCCGATCGAACATCATCGGCATCAGTCCGGACGGCGTGGCGCCGGCGGAGTTCCACATGGTGACGATGCCGGTGTGGTAGCGCGGCAGGAAACCGATCATCGTGCGATAACCCTGCACCGCACCGGCATGGAAGATCATCGTTTCGCCCCCGTAGGTAAACACGCGCCAGCCCAGGCCGTAATGCGCCTCGGTGAGGCGGGCGCGCCGCCATGGCGTGGAGTGCAGCTCCACATTGGTCTGCACGCCGGGCGCATGCAGCACGGCAAGCAGTTCGGCGGGCAGCACGTCCGGACGGCCGCCCATCTGCGCGATAAGCCACTGCTCCATGTCGCGCAGGCTTGCGTTGACGCCAGCGGCGGGAGCGACGCGGTAATACGCCTCGTTCGGTTCGAACGGCCGCCACTGGCCGCGCCCGATGGCCACGTGCGGGTGCGCCCAGCTCGGGCTCGACTCCAGCGCGGCGCGGCCGTAGCTGGCGGTCTTCATGCCCAACGGATAGAAGATGCGCTTGTCCACCAGGCGATAGAAGAAGTCGCCGGTCTTGGCATAGACGATGTCGCCAATCAGGCTGAAGGCGACGTTCTGGTAGCCGTAGCACTGGCCCACGCCGCAGGTCATGTCGACCTCGTCGAGCTTGCGCACCAGCTCCTCGTACGGCACGTCGTCCTCGAGCATGTTGTCGTAGGTGTTGCGTGGCAGCCCCAGCCGCTGGCCCAGGATGTCGCCCACGGTCGCCTGCGCGGCGGCTTCCATGTTCTTGAGCTTGAAGAACGGCAGCACGTCGACCAGCCGCGTATCCCAGCTCAACTTGCCCTCGCGCACCAGGATCGAAGTCAGCCCGGTGGCGAATGCCTTGGACAGCGACGCAAGGCGGAACACCGTCTCGGGCTTGATCGGCTCCTTGGTGGCCGCGTCGGCGTAGCCCAGCGTGTATTCGAAAGCCACCTTGTCGTTGACCACCACGGCGGTGGCCAGGCCCGCCACCGAGCGTCGGCGCGCCAGCTCGTCGAGCCAGTGGCGGTAGTCGACCAGCGCCTCCTTGACCCGCGTCGGCGGCAACTGCGCGCTGGGCGTGTTGGATACGACCTGGGTGGCTCCCGCCGCCCCGCCTTGGCGGTGTGCGGACAGTGGCGCGGTCGCGCTGAGGGCGAGTGCACCGGCGAGGGCGATAACAAGTGGACGAAGCGGCATGCTGCTCTGGGGATGCTCTCGGCGTGACGCGGCCGACGAAGGGGGAATGCCGACACGCAGGCCGGTCTTCTGGGTCTCGTGATTGTGGGGTAGTTCGCCGTTGCGGACAACGCGTGCGCGGCGGCTGCAGCCTTCACTCGGGCCGCGTCGACCACGCGCTGAGACCGCGGCATTGTGCGGCGGTTCCCGCCAGCGCGCGGTACCGGATCGTCAGGCGGTGCCGCAGGCAACCCCCTGCAGCAGGTCGCTGGCGCGCTCGGCGATCATGATGGTGGGCGCGTTGGTATTGCCGCTGGGGAGTGTCGGCATCACCGAGGCATCGACCACCCGCAACCCGGCCACGCCGTGCACGCGCAGCTCGCTGTCCACCACGGCATCGGCGTCCCGGCCCATGAGGCAGCTGCCGACCGGGTGGTAGATCGACTCGGCCTTGCGCCGGATGAACGCCTCATACTCGGCGTCGGTGGCCAGCGGCCGCTCGGGGAACACCGGCGTGCCGCGGTAGGCGTCGAACGCCGGCTGCGCGAGGATCTCGCGCGACACCTTGGCGGCCTCGATCATCCGCGCCAGGTCGTGCCGCTCGTCATCGCCGAGATAGTTCGCGTGGATCGCGATCGGCGCCGACGGGTCGGCCGACCGCAGCCGCAGCCGACCGCGGCTGCGCGGGTGCAGGTAACACGCGTGCAGGGTGTAGCCGTCGCCCGGCAGGCGGTGCCTGCCGTGGTCGTCGAGCAGAGCGGGCACGAAGTGGAATTGCAGATCGCAGCGCTCGTCGGTCGCCAGCGCGCTGCGCACGAAGCCGCCGGCCTCGGCAATGTTCGACGTGCCGGGCCCCTGCCGGCGGGTGAGGTAGCGCCAGCCGGCGGTCAGCTCGTTGAGGTGGTCGTAGGTCACCGGGCGGGTGCTGTGGACGAGGGTGCAGATGTCCAGATGATCCTGCAGGTTGGCGCCGACGCCGGGGCGATCCAGCTGCACGGCGATCCCGTGTTCGCGCAAGTGATCGGCCGGGCCGATGCCCGAGAGCATCAGCAGCTGCGGCGTGTTGATCGCCCCGGCCGCCAGCAGCACCTGACCGGCATCGATCCGCTCGAAGCGCTGACGATCACGCAGCTGCACCCCCACTGCACGGCCGCCTTCGATCAGCACCCGCTCGACCTGCACACCGGTGCGCACCTGCAGATTGGTACGTTCGCGCGCCGGACGCAGATAGCCGGCGGCGGTGGAACATCGGGCACCGTCGCGCTGGGTGACCTGATACAGGCCAAAGCCCGCCTGCGCCGCGCCATTGAAATCGTCGTTGCGGGCGTGGCCGGCGAGGCTCGCGGCGTCCACCAACGCGGCGGAGAGTTCGTTGTGGTGGCGCAGGTCCGACACGCCCAGCGGACCGCCGGCGGCATGCCACGGGCCGGCGCCGCGGCTGTTGTCTTCGCTGCGCAGGAAGTACGGCAGCACGTGTCGCCAGGCCCAGCGTGCATCCCCGGTGGTTTCGGCCCAGCGGTCGTAGTCACCTGCGACGCCGCGGACGTAGCACATGGCGTTGATCGAGCTGGAGCCGCCAAGGGTCTTGCCACGCGGCCACCACAGGCGGCGGCCGAGGAGGTGGGGCTCCGGCTCGGTGTGGTAGTTCCAGTTGACGCTGCGCACCTTGACCAGCCGGGCCAGCCCGGCGGGCATGTGGATCAGCGGATTCCAGTCGCGCGGGCCCGCTTCCAGCAACAGCACGCGCGTGTTGGGATCGGCGCTCAGGCGGTGGGCCAGCACGCAGCCTGCCGAGCCGGCGCCGACGATGACGTAGTCGTAGTTCATCCCGTTCCCCCGGCGCCGCAGGGCGCCTGCACCTGCATGCTAGTCTCTGCGCGAACCACGCTGGAACCCTTTGTGAGCCCATCTCCCAATCACGCGGCCAGGACGGGCGCGGCCCCGGCGCTGTCGGCCTTGGCGTTCTTCCTCGTGATGGCGTCGTACTACGGCATCCGGCCCATCCGCGACCAGTTCAGCGGTGCCGTCGGCTCGGTATCGCTGCCGCTGTTCTACGGCGCCACGTTCGTGGTGATGCTGGTCCTGACTCCGGTATTCGGGGCGCTGGTGGCACGGGTATCGCGGCGCCGGCTGATCCTGTGGGGGTACAGCTTCTTCATCGCCTGCCTGTGTGCGTTCGCGCCGGCGTTCCTGGTGCAGGAGCAGTTGGGCGCGCGATTGCTGGGTACGGTGTTCTATGTCTGGGTCAGCGTGTTCAACCTGTTCGTGGTGTCGCTGTTCTGGAGCCTGATGGCGGACCTCTTCAGCAGCGAGGAGTCGCACCGTTATTTCCCGATGATCGCGCTGGGCGGAACGCTCGGCGCCCTGGCCGGCCCTACGCTGGCATCGCTGCTGGTGGTGGTGTTCGGCCTTGCGCCACTGTTGCTGGTGTCGGCCGGGCTGCTGATGGGCGCCATGGCGGTGCTGATGTGGCTGTCGGTATCGGCCGGCGCCGGGCGTGAGGCAGCACCGGCCATCGGCGGTTCGCTGCTCGCCGGGGCGCGGCAGGTGTTCACGGTGCCGTTTCTGCGCTACATGGCCCTGCTGATGTTGCTGTCCGATGGCGTGGGTACCGTCGCCTACGCCTTGCTGGCCGACTACGTGAAGGAGAATTTCCACGATGCAGCGTCGCGCACGGCGTTTTACGGACATGTCGACCTCGCCGCCAACCTGCTGGTGATCACGCTCCAGCTCGGGCCCACACGCTGGCTGCTCACGCGCTACGGGCCCGTGCCGTGCCTGGTCACGGCTTCGGCAGTCAACGTGTTGCTGCTGGGGAGCCTGGCGCTGCTGGGTGGCGGCGAGGTGCGCCTGCCATGGCTCGACGGCACGTTCGATCCAGTGCTGATGGCGGTGCCCCTGCTGGCTCTGGTGCTGGCCTGCAGCCGCGGGTTCGGCTACGGCATGACGGTTCCGGCCGCCAACGCGATGTACACCCGCGTATCGCGCGAGGCGAAATACAAGGGCAAGAACTTCATCGACACGGTGGTGTGGCGCTTCGGTGATGTGGTGATCACCAGCGCGCTGAGCGCGCTGCGCAGCCTGGGGATGGGCGTGCCGCTGTTTGCGGGCGTCAGCGCCGTGTGCGCGGCCCTGGCCGGCTGGGTAGGCGTTCGCGCCGGTCGCACCTGCGGCAGCTCTGCGGATGCGCTTGCCGCCAGCGAAACCGGCGCGTGAGTGCTCAGCTGGTGATGTAGCGCTGCAGCTGCTCGATCTGCTCGGCCTGCTCGTCGATCACCGCCTTCACCAGATCACCGATCGAGATCACGCCGATCACCCGGTCACCGTCGACCACCGGCAGGTGACGGATACGGCTGTGGGTGCAAAGGCGCATGCACTCGAGCACCTCGGTATCGGCGCCGACGGTGACCGGCGGTGCGCTCATGATTTCCGACACCGGCGTCTGGCCGGAGGAGCGACCCTGCAGGATCACCTTGCGGGCATAGTCGCGCTCGGACACGATGCCCACCAGCTGCTCGCCCTGCATTACCAGCAATGCGCCCACCCGACGCTCGGCCATGTGCCGGATCGCCTCCAGTACCGGTGCGTCCGGCGCCACGGCATGGATCGTGTGGCCCTTGATCTCCAGCAGATGCTTGACCTGGTTCATGCCCGTCGCTCCCCGCAGGTGAAGGTGGCGAAAGTCTAGCGCGGCGTCGGTGCGATGGCGTGGCGGGGGTGTGAAGCGCTCAGCGGCCGCGGGCCCCGCGCCGCTCCGCGATGAAGTACAGCGGCCGCTGCTTGCTCTCGGCGTAATTCCGTCCGAGGTATTCGCCGATGACTCCTAGCGCCAGCAACTGGACGCCGCCGAGGAACAGGATCACCACCATCAAGGTGGGATAGCCGCGTACCGGATCGCCCCACAGCAGCGCCTTGAGCATCACCCACAGGCCGTAGACGAAGGCGAACGCCGCCGCGCCCAGCCCGACCCATGTCGCCAGCCGCAGCGGTGCGGTGGAAAACGAAGTTATGCCCTCGATCGCCAGCTGGGTCAGGCGCCAGTAGTTCCACTTGCTGTGCCCGGCGCGCCGCGGCTCGCGCTGGTAGCTGACCGCGGTCTGCCGGAAACCGATCCAGGTGAACAGGCCTTTCATGAAGCGCTGGCGCTCGCGCAACTGGCCAAGCGCATCGAGCGCCCGCCGGGACAGCAGGCGAAAGTCGCCGGTGTCGCGCGGCAACGGGGTTTCGGACATCGCTTCCATCGAGCGGTAGAACGCCGCGGCCGTGAAGCGCTTGAGGCGCGTCTCGCCCGCGCGCGCGCTGCGCGTGGCGTACACCACGTCATAGCCGGCCTGCCATTGGGCAACCAGTTCGGCAATCAGCTCGGGTGGATCCTGCAGGTCGGCGTCGATGACCACGGCGGCACCTTCGGTCACCGCATCCAGGCCGGCGGTGAGCGCCGCCTCCTTGCCGAAATTGCGCGACAGGCGCAGCGCGCCCACGCGGGGGTCGGCGCACAGCGCCTCGATCTGCTCCCAGGTGTCGTCACTGCTGCCGTCGTCGACGTACAGCAGGCAGGCCTCCAGCGAGAGCGTGTCGAGGGTCGCCATCACGCGCTGATGGAACGCGGCGAGCACGCTCGACTCGTTGTACGCAGGCACCACGATGGTAAGCAGTGGCATGGGCAGCGCCGTGGGAGGTTGGCCGGCATGCTAGAAGCCCGCACGCCAGAAACCAAGCGTCGGCGGCCGGCGGTTATCGACTATCGCTGCTGGCCGGCGGCGCATCGCCACGCAGGTAGTCCGGGCCGCCCAGGTGGGCCATCTGACGCTGGATCCACGCCGCACGACGCTGCACGTATGCGCTGGGGCGGTCCGCGTGGAATCGGCGCGGACTCGGCAGCACCGCGGCCAGCCGGGCCGCCTGGGCCGGACCGAGGCGCGCCGGCGGCTGGTGGAAGAACGCATCGCTTGCTGCCCCGACGCCATAGATGCCATCGCCGAGCTCGGCGATGTTCATGTACACCTCGAGGATGCGCTGCTTCGGCCAGGTGATTTCCAGCAGCACCGTGAAATAAGCCTCCAGCCCCTTGCGCACGAAGCTGCGGCCGTTCCACAGGAACAGGTTCTTGGCCGTCTGCTGGCTGATGGTGCTGGCGCCGCGCAGACGTTTTCCCTGGTCTGCCGCGTCCAGCGCGTCCTGGATCGAGTCGAAGTCGAAACCGTGATGGAACGGAAACTTCTGATCTTCGCCGGCCACCATGGCCAGCGGCACCCAGGGCGATACCTGCGACCACGGCACCCAGCGGTGGTGCAGGGTGACGTCGTGCTCGCCATCGACCCACGCATCCAGCTGCCGCTCGAGCATCACCGCCGACGTCCACGGCGGCACGAAGCGCAGCACCAGCACGAACAGCCAGCTCAGCGCGATCCAGCTCAGCGCGAGCAGGCCAGTCCAGCGCAGCAGGCGCATGAGGCGGAGGCGTGGCGACATGGGCGGCCGACTCGCGAGCGAAAACCCGCAGTATAGGGGGACCCTGCCGGCGGGCCGTTGCAGTACCGGTGCGGCGCCCCCATCTCGCGGGGCTGGACGAACGTGTGAGGTTGCTTGTGGAAACCACCGTCATCAAAGATGTGTTGCATCGTTTCGTACTCGAACGCGCCGGCGTGCGGGGGGTGCTGGTGCGCCTGGGGCCCGCGTGGCGCGAGGTCGCCGGGCGGGCGGATTACCCGCCGGCGCTGCGGGCGCTGCTGGGACAGTCGCTGGCAGCGAGTGCCTTGCTGACCGGCAACATCAAGCTTGACGGTGCGCTGTCGATCGAGCTCAAGAGCAGCGGCGCGCTGCGGATGCTGTTCACCGAGTGCACCGACCGCGGCCGCCTTCGCGGACTGGCCCGGTGGAACGGGCCGCTGCCCGAGCCGCTGGTGCTCAGCGAGCTGGCCGGCGCGGTGATGGCCATCACCATCGGCCAGGCCGAACGCGGCCAGCGCTATCAGGGGCTGGTCGATCTGCAGCAGCCCGACCTCACGGCGGCGCTGGAGAACTATTTCAGGCAGTCGGAGCAGTTGCCGGCGCGCATCCTGCTGGCGGTCGATGGCGAACATGCGGTGGGCCTGATGCTGCAGCAGCTGCCGGGCGAGGGCGGGCACGACGCCGTCAACGACGACGATGCGTGGTCACGCGTCGAGCACCTCACGGCCACGCTCGGGGCCACGGAGATGCTCGCCACCGCGCCGGAGCAGTTGCTCTATCGGCTGTATCACGAGGAACAGGTGACGCTGTTCGAACCACGCCCGCTGGCCTTCGGTTGCAGCTGCACGCGCGAGCGGGTGTCGGCGATGCTGCGCGCGCTCGGGCGCGACGAGGTGGAGGCGGCGCTGGCGGCGCGCAATGGCGAGATCGAGGTGATCTGCGAATTCTGCGCCCAGCGCTACACGTTCGACGCGATCGATGCGGAGCACCTGCTGAGTGATTCGGGCGGTACCGAACCGCCTACCACGGCACAGTAAGGAGCCGTTCCGGCAGCGCGCCTGAACACCATGTGCTTCAGGCTGCGGCGAACGGCAGCCGGGTCGGTGCACCGGGCCCGAGCCAGCGCGACGCCGGCTGGGCCGTCGAGAACAGAAAGCCTTGCGCATAGCGGGTGCCGATGCGCAGCAGCGCTTCGCGCTGATACTCCTCCTCGATGCCTTCGGCGATCACCTGCATCTGCAGCGAATCGGCCAGCACCTGGATGCCGCGCACGACGGCAAACCCCTGGTTGCCGTCCAGGTGAGCGATGTCCGACGGCAGCTCGGTGATGAACGAGCGATCGATCTTCAACGTCTGGATGGGGTACTGGTGCAGGTAGCTCAGCGAGGAGTAGCCGGTACCGAAGTCGTCCAGTGAAATCATGATGCCGCGCTGGCGCAGGTTCTCCAGCATGCGCTTCACCTGGGGCGGGTTCTCCAGCAGCGCGCGCTCGGTTACCTCGATGCGGATGCAGCTGGCCGGCACGTTGTGCCGCTCCATGGCGGCGAGCAGGCGCTCGTCGAGGTCGGGCAGGCGGAAGTGCCGGCCAGACACGTTGATGCTGATGAAACCCTCGCCACGAGTCAGCGCCAGTGTCTGCGCGAACACCTGATCGAAGATCTGCCAGTCGATGCTCTCCGAGCAGCCGCTTTCCTCGGCCACGATCAGGAAATCGCCCGGCGAGAGCAGGCCCCGCTCCGGGTGGTTCCAGCGCAGCAGCGCCTCGTAGCCGACGATGCAGCCGTCGGCGATCGACACCACCGGCTGGTAGTACGGCACGAACTCGTTGCGCGAAAGTGCCCGGCGCAGGTCGCCCTCCATCTCCAGCAGCGACATTGCCTCATGGCGAAGGCGGTCGTCGAACAGCGCGGCGCGATGGCGGCCATCGTCCTTGGCGCTGTACATCGCCGCATCGGCGTCGCGCAGCAGCTCCTCCGGCTGCTGGTAGTGCGGCGAGGGCAGCGCGATGCCGATGGAGGCGGAGGTGAAGATCTCCTTGATGCCGAGCCGGAACGGCACCTGCAGCTCCGTGATGATGCGTTCGGCAATCTGCAGCGGCATCTCCTCGCCGGCGATGCCGTCCAGCAACACCGCAAACTCGTCGCCGCCCAGCCGGGCCACCAGATCGCGGGTCTTGAGGCAGGCGCGGATCCGTCCGCCGACCTGGAACAGCAGGTCGTCGCCCACCAGATGTCCGACGGAGTCGTTGATCACCTTGAAGCGGTCCAGGTCGATGAACAGCACCGCGAACAGGCGCTGCGGATCGGCCTTGTACTGGGTCAGTGCGTGGTCGAGTCGCTGCAGTAACAGGGTGCGGTTGGGCAGGCCGGTGAGCGAGTCGTGCAGCGTCTCGTACTTGAGCCGGCGCTCCACCCGCTCGCGCTCGGCGATCTGCTCGCGCAGGTCGCGGTTGGCCAGGGCCAGCGCCCGGGTGCGCTCGTCGACACGGCGCTCGAGGCTGGCGTAGGCCTGCTTGAGCGACTCGGTGGTGTGCTTGCGTTGCAGCGCATTGGCGATGTGGTAGCTGACAAAGGTGAGCAGTTCCTGGTCGCGTGCGCTGTAGGTGTGTTCGGGCGAGTAGCTCTGCACCGCCAGCACGCCCATCACGCGCTCGTTCCACACCAGCGGTACGCCAAGCCAGCAGACCGAGCGGGTGCCGAACTGGCGAATCTCCCCCAGTGCCACCAGCCGGTCGATCTCGGCCGGATCGGCGAGCAGCGGCTTGCCGTGCCGAAGCACGTATTCGGTTGCGCCGCGACCGTGCGAGCGCGGTGGCCGCACGCTGTCCACCTCGTCGACGGAGTAGGGGAAGGTCAGCAGCTGGTTGTCCTCGTCCACCAGCGCGATATAGAAATTGCGGGCATACAGCAGGCCGCTGATGATCCGGTGCACCGCCGCGTAGAAACCCTCCAGGCTTTCCGGCGCGCTGGCCATTTCCGCAATGCGGAACAGCGCGGCCTGCAGCCGCTCGCCACGCTGGCGCTGCAGTACTTGCTGGCGCAGCACGCGGTTGGCTTCGCGCAGCGCCGCGGTGCGGTCGGTGACGCGCCGCTCCAGTTCGGCGTGGGCGGCCCGCCGTTCCAGCGCTGTCTGCACGTGCTGGGCGACGTAGGTGAGCAGTTCCCGGTCGCTGGAGGTATAGCGGGTATCGGCGCGGTAGCTCTGCATCACGATGCCGCCGACTACGCGACCCTCGCGCAACAGGGGCACGCCCAGCCAGTGCTCGCAGTTCGGGCCGATCGGCACCAGCTGCCCCTGCAGCAGCTGGGCCACCTCGTCGATCGAGCCCATAATCGGCTGGCCGCTCTTGAGCAGGTTCCAAGTCAGGCTGTACTGGATCTCCCGCAGCAGCACGCTCTCGTCCGGCGAGGGCGGATCGCGGTCCATGGTGTCCACGTAGTACGGAAAGCGGACGCTGTCGTTCGCCTCGTCGTAGAGCACGATGTAGAAGTTTTCGGCATACATCAGACTGCCGACGATGCCGTGCAGGGCACGCATCATGTCCGGCATGTTCTGGTCGGTTCCGGCCTGCTCGGCGATCGCGTACAGCGCCCGCTGCAGGCGCTCTGCCAGAGCCAGGCGGGAGATCGCCTCGTACAGTCGCGCGGTCTCCGCCAGTTGCCGCAGGCGGGTCGACACGATCCGGCCGAGCCAGGCGATGTCGGCCTCCGCTCCGGAACCTACCGGTGCGCCAGCGTATTCGAGCACGACGGTCCGCAAGCCCTGCGGATCATCGGCGAGATCCACCTGGCGCACGCCGGGGTCGGGAATCCAGCTGTCGCCGTGCAGCCGCCAGCGCAGGCGCCCGGCAATACCGAACACGGCAAGCAGCCGCTCGCATACTTCGGTGACGGCCGCGGCATCAGCCGCGCCGAACAGCTGCTCGATGGCGCCATGCAGCGCAGCGGACCCGCCGCCGGTCCGGTTGGCACCGGACGCGCTTTGAATGGGCGCAAAGCTCATCGAATGGGGTGAACCCGGGGTGAAATGCGTCAGGCGCCCTTTATAGCTTGCCCGCTGGGCTTTGTCGCCGGCCGAAGCGGCATCGGGCGGGGGTTCCAGCCGCGGAACCCCGATCGACGACAGAGGTCCGAGGGAGCCGTAACGCATACGAATCTGTGCGCTGCACCGGCTTTCCCTGCTGTTAGTTAAATGTAAAGCCGGATATACTGAGCGCGTACCTGCACTGGATCCTGACTGCCCATGCGCCGCCTGCTTGCTCTTTCCGTGATGTCCCTGCTGCCGCTGGTTGCGGCACAGCCGTCATGGGCGGCGGACAGCCAGGACATGGCGCAGCAGCTGCTGGCCCCCCAGACACCGGCGTCGGCTCGCGATACGGATTTCAGCGCGCCCATGTGGCTCGGAGGCTCGAACCCGGGCTTGCTGGTGCGTGCGGACGATCGTCTGGTCGCCCCCGCGGCGGGCGACATGTCGCTTGCCTTTGGTGCTGCAGACACCTCCAGCCTGCTTGGCAGCACCACGCAATATCGCATCGCACCCTCGTTGCAGGCGCATGCCGGGTTGGTCGAGCATGCGTGGAACAACACGCCGTACCGGGTGCTTGGCAGTGAAGTGGGTGCCACCTACGTGGCGGGACGCTACAGCCTTGGTCTCAGTGTCGGTACCGACAAGGCCAACGGCGCCGCCCGGCTGCCGCGCGTGTTGCCGGGGGTTTCGCCAGGCGTCAACGGGCTCAATGCCTTCGACAGCAGTGCGCAGCTCAACGCGCGCGGCCGGCTGGCGCTGGACGGCAACAGCGGGATCGACCTGGGCGCCAGCGTCGGCAGGATCCATCTGTTGCCCGGTAATCTGCTTGGCGTGGACACGCTGGACCAGAAGGCGCTGAGCTTCGGTGTCGACCGTGGCCCCTTGAGCGGAAGCCTGGTCGGGCGCGTGATGCAGCCCGCAGCGGGACTACCCGGCGGTTACAGCGTGGACCGCCGCTGGAGCAGCATCGATTTCGGCGTGACCTGGAAGCTGCCCTGGCAGGGCCAGTTGAGCGTCGGCGCGCAGAACCTGTGGTCGTCGGGATCACCGGTGAATACGCCGGCGGGGCCTGAGCCGGATCAGTCGCGTACGCCTTACGTGCAGTACCACCAGGATCTTTGAGCCAGCGATGGCTGCACTTTCCGGAACCTGATCTTCACGATCTCCCCAACGAAAAAGCCGTCGCATGCGACGGCTTTTTCGTTGGGTGCTCCCGCCTGGTGAGCGGGCGGCACCGTTACTTGCCGCGACTGCGGATGCGTACGTCGCCACTGAAGCTTTCGATCGCGATTCGTGCGGCACCGTTTCCCTGGGTTGCGTTGAGCTCGCTGCCCGGGCCGTGCTCGTTGCGTTCGGGCTTGCCGAAGTCGCTGCGCAGGTCGCCGCTGAAGCTGCTGGCGTGGATGGTGCCGGAGAGCTCGCCGGGCAGCATCAACTGCACGTCACCGCTCATGCTGTCGATGGTCAGTTTGCCGCCGTCCGTGGGGCCGCCGCTGACGTCGATATCGCCGGACACCGTACTCAGCGTGAAGGTGCGCCACGGGCCACCGCGCACCTGGATCTGGCCGGAGACCGTTTCCAGCTCGGCCTCGTCGCCAAGGCCCGGCGCAAGGATGTCGCCGCTCACCGTCTGCAGGCTGGCGGTGCGCGCATGACCGGCTTGCTCGATGCTGCCGCTGACGCTGTCCACCTCGAGCGACGGCGTCTGCGCATTGATGCGTATCCTGCCACTGACCGAGTTCACGGAAACTGCGCCGCCGTCGAGTCCGTCGACCACCAGGGGCGCGCTCACGACATCCACATCAAGCGACGTGCCGCGGGGCACCTGCACGTTCAGCGTGGTGGGGCCCATCGCGTTGTCGCTGCCCCAATTGAAGAAACCGGACTTGCCCTGGGCCTGCACCTTGATCTCCAGCGCATCGTCCGGGCCGGTGATGTTCAGCGGCCGGGCGCCGTCACCGAGGCGGCCGCTCACGTGCACCTCGTTGCGGTCCCAGGCAGTTACGGTGACCTCGCCCTTGATGTTGCTGATGCTCACGTGGCCATGGGCAGTAGCCGGATGGGTGAGGTCCAGCGGGGTATCGGCGTTGGCGAGGCCGGCGTACAGCAGGGCGGCAAGCGGTAGAAAGCGTGCGGGTTTCATGGGCGATCTCCTGGCGTCAGCTGGCGCCGTGGCCGAGCTGGCGAAGTCGGGATTGTTGCTGTTCCGTGCGGTCGAGCAGGCGCTGCAGCGCGGACGAATCCGGTGCCTGCTGGATCGCCTGGCGAAGTTCATACTGGGCCGCGTTGAGTTCGATCGCCGCACCGGCGAGACGCGGATCGTCCGGTTTCCAGCGAGGCGCTTCGGCAAGTTGCGCCGACGTCAGTGCCGCGGTGTCGGCCTGGTGCATCAGCCCCACTGCCAATACGGTGACCGCCGCGAGGCTGGCGGCCAGCCACCACGGGGTGCGCGGGCCCGACCGCTCGGTGGATACGGTCGACACCAGACCGGGCGCCGCTTCCAGCGACTGCTCGATGGCGGCCCACAGGTCGCGCGAGGGTGGCTGTGGCTGGCGCAACTCGCGCATCTGGCGTCGCCATGCAAGATCGTTCATGCGGTTTCTCCCAACAGCTTGCGCAGCAGGGCCCGGGCGCGGTGCAGCTGCGCCTTGGAGGTCCCCACTGCCATGTCCAGTTCGCGGCTGATGTCTTCATGCTTCCAGCCTTCGATGTCGTGCAGGACCAGTACGGCGCGTGCCCGTGGTGGCAGTGCGCCGATGGCACGCTCGAGCTCTTCGCGCTCGGCTGCACAGAATGGCGTGTCGGCCTGCTCGGGCAGCGCGTTCTCGTCCATGTAGCCCACAGGCGCGGCCTTGCGTGCGCGGATGTCCATCAGCGCCACGTTCACCGCCAGCCGGTACAGCCACGTGCCGAAGGCGCTCTCGTGCCGGAACTCCGCCAGCTTCTGCCAGGCCCGCACGAACGCGTCCTGGGTCAGGTCCTCGGCGCGGGCGTGGTCATAGCCCGCCAGCCGCAACACGGCGCCATGGACCCGGTCCACGTGGCGCCGGTACAGACGCTGGAAAGCAGCACGATCACCCGCCACGGCATCGCGCACGTCCTCCACATCGGGAAGCGCTGCAGTGGATGCAGGCGTCATCGGGTATCCGGTGGCGAGACAGGCGGCGGTCATCTTGCCAGCTCAGATGCCTCGCCACCCGGAAAGGTTTGAACCGACCTGGTGTTCCGGTGCCCGTCTGGTCACGCTCAGCCGGTGCTGGCCTGCCTCACGCGCGGAGCCTGCTCGGCGAGCGCGGCGGCCATCCGCTGCTGTTCGTCGGCAAGCGCCTGCGGCAGGCGCGGGGAGAACTCCCCCAGGTAGCTACCGATGGCCGACAGCTCCTCACGCCAGCCGGCGTCATCCACCGCCAGCAACTGCGCCAGGTCCGCCGGCGGCAGCGACAAGCCATCAAGCCGCAGTTCGCCAGGGGCCGGCAGGACGCCAATGGCGCTCTCCGCGCCCTTTGCCTTGCCCTCGACGCGGGCGATCATCCACTCCAGCACGCGCAGGTTGTCGCCGAAGCCCGGCCAAAGAAAGCGACCGTCGGCACCCTTGCGGAACCAGTTGACGTGGAAGATCGCCGGCAGCTTGGCGTTCGGCTGATCGAACGACAGCCAATGGGCAAAATAGTCGCCATAGTGATAGCCGCAGAACGGCTTCATCGCCATGGGGTCACGGCGCAGCACGCCGACGGCACCGGTCGCGGCGGCGGTGGTTTCGGAACCCATGGCTGCACCCATGAGCACGCCGTGGGTCCAGTCGCGGGCCTGCATCACCAGCGGCAGTAGCGACGGACGACGGCCACCGAAAACAATGGCGCTGATCGGAACACCGCCCGCATCTTCGGCTTTCTCCGACCACGTCGGGCACTGCCGCGCGCTTACGGTGAAGCGCGCGTTGGGATGTGCAGCCGGACCGTTGGCCGGGTCGTACGGCCGGCCCTGCCAATCGAGCGACGGCTCGCCCGGCAGGCCCTCCCACCAGGGCTGGTTGTCAGCGGTCACCGCAACATTGGTGAAGATGGTGTCCCGTGCGACGCTGGCCAGTGCGTTGGGGTTGCTGTTGGCGCTGGTGCCGGGGGCGACACCGAAAAAGCCGGCCTCGGGATTGATCGCATAGAGCCTGCCATCCTCCCCCGGACGCATCCAGCAGATGTCGTCGCCAACCGTCCATACCTTCCACCCCTCGTGCCGGTAGCCCTCGGGCGGGATCAGCATGGCGAGGTTGGTCTTGCCGCAGGCGGACGGGAAGGCGGCGGCGATGTAATGCGTATCGCCCGCGGGGTTCTCGATGCCGACGATGAGCATGTGCTCGGCCAGCCAGCCTTCCTTGCGCGCCTGGTGGCTGGCGATGCGCAGCGCGTGGCACTTCTTGCCCAGCAGCGCGTTGCCGCCATAGCCAGAGCCGTAAGACTTGATCGTCAGCTCATCGGGGAAGTGCATGATGAAACGGCGCTCGGGGTCGAGCTCACCGGTGGAGTGCAAACCCCTGACGAAGCTCCCCTCCCGTTCGATCCGCGCCAGTGCCGGCGCACCCATCCGGGTCATGGTGCGCATGTTGGCGACGACGTAAGGGCTGTCGGTGATTTCCACGCCGCAGCGCGACAGCGGGGAGTCGATCGGCCCCATGCAATAGGGGATCACGTACATGGTGCGGCCCTGCATGCAGCCGTCGAATAGCGCGTCCATCTTCTGGTGCGCCTGCGCCGGATCCATCCAGTGGTTGTTGGGACCGGCGTCCTCGCGTGCGTCGGTGCAGACGAACGTCAGGTGTTCCACCCGCGCCACGTCCGAAGGGCTGGAGCGATGCAGGTAGCAGCCGGGGTGCGTCTCCTGGTTCAGTTCCACCAGGTCGCCGCTGGCAAGCATCTGCTGCACCAGGGTCGCGTACTCGGCATCGCTGCCGTCGCACCAGTGGATCTGCGCCGGACGCGTCAGCGCCGCCGTCTCGTTCACCCAGCGCTCCAGCGCCTGCAACCTGCTCGCCATGACATCCTCGCTCGTGGTCTTGCCATAAAATAGAGCGGGCACGGTAGTTTGCGTGCACTGGCATTGCAAGGATGCGTGCAACAAAAACGGCGCCCGGGGGCGCCGTCTGCACCGCCAGCACGCCGGATTAGGCCGGAATGAGCGTGGCGATCATGTGTTCGACGTAGGCGTCGAACTCGTCGTGGCTGATACGGGGTAGGCCGAGGGTGAAGTTCAGCTGCAGAAAGCCCACGTAGGCGGCGTAGGTAAGTCGGGCCCGGTTCAACGCCTCTGCGGCGGGCATGCCCGCTTCGCGATAGGCAGTATTGAGAAACTCCATCCGCCGCTGCGATACCCGCGCCATCACCGGCACCACCTGCGGGTGGTCCAGTGCCTTCAGCAGGGCCGCGTAGACGCGGTGCGGCTGCAGTTCGTGCGCCACGCGGCGGAACAGCTCGGGCAGGCGCACGCGCGGGTCGGGAATTGCCTCGATCTGGCTGATGATCTCGCGCTCGGCATACAGCTCCCAGCGCTCCAGCGCCGCCTGGACCAGCGCCTCGCGCGTGCGGAAATGCCAGTAGAAGCTGCCCTTGGTCACGCCTAGCTGGCGTGCCAGCGCCTCCACCGCCACGGCGTTGACGCCCTGTTCGGCGATCAGCAGAAGCGCCGCTTCTTCCCAGTCCTCGGCACAGAGGCGGGTGCGTTCCGGTTTGGCATTTGCATTCATCTGCGTATGGTAGCCGTCGCCCCTGCCTTTGCAATGTGCAGCGCGCCACCGCAATGCCGGGGCAATGGCTCGTTCGAGCTTCGGCCGCAGGGCACCAGTACATGTTGCGGCGCAGGTTGACGCCCGCCGCCAGCGCACCCCATACTCAAGCGTATGGTATCAGCCATCCCCGCCCAGTCACGCGTCCCTACCGCCGACGGCCTGCACCTGTCGGTGGAGACGCACCGTGCTGACGGGCATCCCGCGTTGTTGTTCGCACACGGCTTTGGCCAGACCCGCGGCGCGTGGAGCGCCAGCGCGCAGTCCCTGGCTGCCGAGGGATACCGCTGCGTCTGCTTTGATAGCCGGGGCCATGGCGAGAGCGATTGGCTGCCCGGTGGCGGTTACCAGATCGACCAGTTTGCCGATGATCTGACACGCGTGGCGCGCGCCCAGCCGACGCCGCCGGTGCTGGTTGGCGCCTCGATGGGCGGCCTGATCGGCTTGGTGGTCGCGGGGGAGTCGCTGCCGTCGCCGTTCGGGGCGCTGGTGCTGGTGGACATCACTCCGCGCTGGGAAACCGCGGGCGTCGAGCGAATCCTGGCGTTCATGCAGGCCCACCCGGAAGGTTTTGCCGATTACGCACATGCCGCGGAGGAGGTCGCCTCCTACTTGCCGCAGCGCGGGCGCAAGACTGAAGAGCAGCTTCGCCCTCTGTTGCGCGAAGGAGCCGACGGACGCCTGCGCTGGCACTGGGACCCCGCGATGCTCCAGGGCGTCGTCAGCGAGAGCGAGCGTTACCAGCCGCGCCTGATGGCGGCCGCGGGACGCGTGGATGTGCCCGTCCTGCTGATTTCCGGCGGCCGCAGCGATGTGGTCTCGCGGGAAACGATCGCCGAGTTCCGCCAGCTCGTGCCACACGCGCAGCATGTCGAAATGCCGGCCGCCACGCACATGCTGGCCGGCGACGCCAACGATGCGTTCACGCGAGAGATCGCCGCGTTTTTGCGCCAGCTCGATCCGTCGCTGGCGGCCAACCTGTCAAGCAACAACCTGCAACACCAACCAACGAGGGTGTCGAGATGTCCGTGATACTGACCCTGCTGGCGGCGCTGATCGCCTCCGGCGCCTGCGCCTACCATCGCACCGGCCTGCGCACCTGGGCCGTTGCTACCGCCGTCACCACCGTGGTCGTGGGCCTGCTGACCGGGGCATGGGTGACGATGGTGATCCTGCTGATCATCGAGGCGGTCATTGCCGTGCCCCTGCTGATGCCGGCATTCCGCCGCAGGCAGATCAGCGCGCCGCTGCTGAAGATCTTTACCAAGGTCACGCCCAAGTTGTCCGACACCGAGCAGACCGCACTGGAGGCGGGCACCGTCGGCTTCGAGGGCCAGCTGTTCTCCGGCAAGCCGGACTGGCACCAGTTGCTGAGCCAGCCGAAACCAGAGCTCAGCGTGGAGGAGCAGGCGTTCCTCGACGGTCCGGTCGAAGAGCTGTGCAGCATGATCGACGACTGGCAGATCACCCACGAGCTGGGCGATCTTCCGCCTGCGGTGTGGGATTACCTGAAGAAGCACAAGTTCTTCGGCATGATCATTCCCAAGCAGTACGGCGGCCTGCAATTTTCGGCGCTGGCCCACTCGGCAGTGCTGCAAAAGCTGTCGACGATGTCGGCCACCGTTTCCTCCACCGTCGCCGTGCCGAACTCGCTCGGGCCGGCCGAGCTGCTGCTCCATTACGGCAGCGAAGAGCAGAAGAATCACTACCTGCCGCGGCTGGCCGTGGGCGACGAGATCCCGTGCTTCGCACTCACCGGTCCCTATGCCGGCTCCGATGCGACCTCGATCCCGGATTACGGCATTGTCTGCAAGCAGGTGGTCGATGGCGTCGAAACGCTGGGCATGCGCCTGACCTTCAGCAAGCACTACATCACCCTGGCGCCGGTCGCCACCGTGGTCGGCCTGGCCTTCCGCCTGTATGACCCGGACCACCTGCTGGGCGACAAGGAAGATCTCGGCATCACGCTGGCGCTGCTGCCGCGCGAGACCAAGGGCCTGGAGATCGGCCGTCGCCACTTCCCGCTCAACATTCCGTTCCAGAACGGCCCGGTGCGCGGCAAGGACGTGTTTGCGCCCATCACCACGCTGATCGGCGGCCCGCACATGGCAGGGCATGGCTGGCGCATGCTGGTCGAATGCCTGTCCGTGGGCCGCGCCATCTCGCTGCCGTCCAATGCCACCGGTGGTGTGCGGATGGCGGTCGCATCCACCGGCGCTTACGCCCGCATGCGCAAGCAGTTCGGCCTTTCGATCGCCCGCTTCGAGGGCGTGGAAGAGGCGCTCGCGCGCATCGGCGGGCTGACTTACGCCACGGCAGCGTTGTCGCGCGCCACGGCGGCGGCGGTGGATCGCGGTGAAAAGCCGGCCGTGCCGTCGGCCATCGCCAAGTACCACGCCACCGAGTGGGGCCGCGTGGTGGCGGGCGATTCGATGGACGTGCATGGTGGCAAGGGCGTGCAGCTTGGGCCGAAGAACTACGCCGGCCGCGCCTGGCAGGGCGTGCCGATCGCGATCACGGTGGAGGGCGCGAACATCATGACGCGCAGCCTGATGATCTTCGGTCAGGGCGCGATCCGCTGCCATCCGTATGTGCTCAAGGAGATGCAGGCGCTGTCGATCGCCGACTACGGCGACCGTCTGCGGACGTTCGACCGCGCGTTGTTCGGCCACATCGGCTTCGGCCTGTCCAACGCGGTGCGCAGCTTCACGTTGGGCATCACCGGCTCGGCCATCGGTGAGACGGCAGGCGATGCGTACACCCGCCGCTACTACCGCAAGCTCAACCGCTACTCGGCCGCACTGGCGCTGTGCGCGGACGTTTTCATGGGAGTGCTCGGCGGCAAGCTGAAGTTCAAAGAAAAGCTTTCCGCGCGGCTGGGCGACGTGCTGAGCTACCTGTACATCGCCAGCGCCATGCTCAAGCGCTACGAGGACACCGGCCGGCCCGAGGCGGATCGCCCGTTGCTGGCGTGGGCCTTCCACGAGTGCGTGTGGCGGATGCAGATGGCGCTCGATGGTGCCATCCGCAACTTCCCGGTGCGCCCGGTGGGCTGGCTGCTGCGCGTGCTGGTGTTCCCGTTCGGTCGCCGCGAAGTGCCGCCGTCGGATCGGCTGGGTCGGCGCGTGGCCGCGCTGATTACCGCACCGGGCGAGGCGCGCGACCGCCTGACGCAGTGGGCGTATCTCACGCCGACCGCCAACAACACCGTCGGCCGTCTGTGCGCGCTGTTGCCGGACGTGATCGCGGCCGAGCCGGTGGAGCGCAAGTTCCAGAAGGCGCAGAAGGCCGGCCAGTTTGTTTCGCACGAGTACGACGCGCAGCTGCTCGAGGCGGTTAAGGCCGGCGCCATCACCGATAGCGAGGCGGCGCTGCTCAAGCGCGTGCGGGACGCCAGCTACGAGTTCATTTCGGTTGACGACTTCGACCCGAAGGAGCTCGGTGCGGCGGTGGTGCGTGGCGAGTCGTCGGCCAAGGGCCTGGCCGACGCGGCCTGAGCTTCACCCACACGGCAGGGATCGAACAGCGGCTTCGGCCGCTGTTCTTTTGTCCGCCATTCGCCCTGTCCGCCAACGTGCTCGCGCTGAACCGCCAGATGATCCGCCGGCCGCTCGGCCGCTCGGCCGCTCGGCCGCTGGCTGTTTTTGCAGGCGGTGTGTCTGAAGGCCCCGTACTTCGCGACCATCACGTCGCGCTTCGTGCTGCTCGGGCCGGCTCACGGTGAACGGAGCACGCGCGACCGCCGGCGCGTGCAATCCTCTCGGCGCGATACGGGGCGATCGCCCTGCGCAACATGGCCGAGCTCCGAGCCGGAGTGATGAGCGATGCCGCGAACCCACCGGTCATGCGCTGGATCCCGAAAGGCATGACCGTGGCCTGTCTCGGGCGGGCCGGTGGCGCCATGCACGCCGCGGCCACCGGCGCCGTGCCGAGCGCCACATCGCCGCACGGCGACGAATGGCCAGTATCCGTACGCATCAGCGACAGCGCGGGCGAGGCGGTATTCGAAACGACCGTGACGATATGGGTGTCACTGCGCGCCGTGCGCTGACCGAGCGAGGTTCAGGCAGCGCGGCCGCCCAGCACGCACCGGTTCTTGCCCGCTGCCTTGGCCCGATACAGCGCGCGGTCCGCGGCCTGGATCAGCTGCTCGTCGCTCTGCCGGAGGCCTTCCCACAGCGCAATGCCGAGGCTGGCGCTCACGCGCGCGACGAAATCGCCGTCATGCCCGTGCAGCGGGTATGGCTCGGCCAGCGCGGCGCCAATCTGCCCGCAGCGATCCATCAGCAGCGCCAGCTCGGCGGCGTCCTCAAGGATCAGCGCGAACTCGTCGCCGCCCAGCCGCGACACGGTGTCGTTGCTGCGCACCTGCGCACTCAGGCGTTGCGCGATGGCTTGCAGTAGCGCATCCCCGGCGGGGTGTCCGTAGGTATCGTTGACGGCCTTGAAGCCGTCGATGTCCAGCAGCACCAGGGCGAAACCGGCATCCGCACGGGGTGCGCGCCGCATCGCATGCTGCAGGCGGTCGTGGAACAGCGCCCGGTTCGGCAGGCCGGTGAGCATGTCGTGGGTCGCCTGATGGCGCATCTGCGCCTCCATCCGTTGCCGCTCTGCGATCTCTGCCTGCAGCTGGCGATTGCGCTCGGACAGTGCCGCGAGCGTGCTCTCCAGCTCGATGCGCGCGTTGTACAGGTCGAGGAAGACGCGCACCTTCGACTGCATGATCACGTCGTTGATCGGCTTGGCGATGTAATCCACCGCGCCGGAGCGATAACCCTTGAGTTTGTTCAGGTCGTCGGCGTACGCCGCGGTCACGAAGATGATCGGCGTGTCGCGGGTCTCCTCGGTTTCACCCAGCAGGGCCGCCACCTCGAATCCGTCCATCTCGGGCATGTTGACGTCGAGCAGGATCAGCGCGAACTGGTGATCCAGGCACAGCGCCAGCGCGTCGTTGCCACTGCGCGCTTCATGCAGTTCCGCACCGCAGTGCGCCAGCAGCCGGCGCATGGCGACCAGGTTGGCATGGGTATCGTCGACGACAAGGATCTTGGGCAGCATGGCACTCACGCGAGGCAAAGGCGGTTGAGCAGGCCGGGTATCGCATGCAGCGCGAGGCAATGATCGGCGCCTGCGCGATCAAGTGCCGCCTGCGGCATCCGCGCCGCCTCGGCCGTGGCCGGGTCCTGTATCACTGCCAGCGCACCGCGCCCGCGCATCCGCTGCAGGCCCTCCGCACCGTCGGCGTTCGCGCCGGTGAGCACCACGCCCACTGCGTCCTTGCCATAGCTGTCCGCGATGCTGGCGAACAGCACGTCGATCGATGGTCGCGCGTAGCTCACCGGGGCATCCACGCTCAGGGAGAAGCGGCGTGCGAGCTCGACCAGCAGATGATAACCGCCCGGTGCCACCTGCACCGTCGCGGGGCGCACCGGTTCACGTTCGCGTGCCTCGACCACCGGCAGCGCGCAGGTTGTACCGAGCAGCTCGCACAGTACCTCCACATCCGAGCCGGGCCCCGCGTGGCAGCACACGATGACGGCCGCAGGCAGGCTCCGGTCGAGCCCGCCAAGCACGGTGCGCAGGGCGTTGAAGCCACCCATGGAACAGCCGATGACGATCACCTGCGGTTTCATGCATCGCGTGCCGCGCCGTCGCGGTTGCGGCGGTACAGGCGCAGCGCCGGGTCGAGTGCGGTGAAGTCGCTCGCGACCGGAGCGAAGTCGAGATTCTCGCGCATGCCCAGGCACAGGAAACCACCGCGCACCAGGCTGTCGCGGAACAGTGCCAAGGTGCGGTTCTGCAGCGCGTTGGTGAAATAGATCAACACGTTGCGGCACAGCACCAGGTGCGCCTCGCAGAACACTTCGTCGGCGACCAGGTTGTGGTTGGCGAAGCTGATGTTGCGTCGCAGCCGCGCGTCGAGCTTGAGGAACTGATAGCGCGCGCTGGAATAGTCCGACAACGAATGCGCGCCGCCGGCTGCCTGGTAGTTGCGCGACCACTGCTGTGCCTCGGTGGCCGGGTAGATGCCCTCGCGGGCCTGCTCCAGCGCCTGCTCGTTGAAGTCGGTGGCGTAGATCTGGCAACGGTCGTAGAGCCCCGCCTCTTCCAGCAGGATCGCCAGCGAATACACCTCCTGGCCGTAGGCGCAGCCGGCCTGCCAGATGTTGATGCGCGGGTAGGACGCCAGCAGCGGCAGCACGCGGTCGCGCAGCGCCCGGAACACCGGCGGGTCGCGGAACATTTCCGACACCGGCACCGACAGCCCCTGCAGCACCAGCGGCAGGAACGCCGGCTCGTGCAGCAGCCGCCCGGTAAGCGAAGTCACCGTGCCGCAATGGTGGTCGCGCACCAGCTGGCGCACGCGCCGCGTCAGCGACGCGGGGGCGTACTGCGCAAAGTCGTAACCATAGCGCTCGCGCAGCGCCTGCACGAACAGCGACAACTCGATCTGTTCCAGGTCGGTCGGGCTCGTGTCCATCGGCTTTACCGCTGTAGCCAGACGCGGATCATCGACGACAGCCGGTCGATGTCGATCGGCTTGGACAGGTAGTCGTTGGCACCGGCCTCCAGGCATTTCTCGCGGTCGCCGCGCATCGCCTTGGCGGTCAGCGCGATGATCGGCAAATTAGCCAGCGCGGGCTGGGCGCGGATCGCGCGCATGGTGTCGTAGCCGTCCATGCCGGGCATCATGATGTCCATCAGCACCAGTTCCATGCTCGGATCGTCCTGCAACGCGCGCAACGCCTTGTAGCCGTCCTGCGCCATCGCCACGGTCAGGCCCCAGCCGCGCAGCACCTTGGACAGCGCGAACAGGTTGCGCATGTCGTCGTCCACCAGCAGCACCTTGCGGCCGGTCAGTTCGGCGGCGTCGCTGGTTTCGTTGAGCGCGCGCCGCGGTGCGTGGCGGATCGAATGCAGGAACAGGCTGACCTCGTCCAGCAGCCGCTCCGGCGAACGCGCGCCCTTCACCACGATCGCATCGGTGTACTGGCGCAGCACCAGGTTCTCTTCCCGGCTCAGGTCACGCCCGGAATAGATGACCACCGGCGGCACGCCGGCCTCGGATTGGGCCAGGCGCTCGAGCAGTTCCAGTCCGGACATGCCCGGCAGGCCGAGATCGAGCACGACGCAGTCGAAGCGCCCCTGGGCGATCTTGGCCACTGCCTCCTCGCCGCTGGCGGCCTCCTCGATGGCGACGGCGTCGTTGCGCAGCATGCTGCGCACGGCGGCGCGCGAGGCATCGTCGTCGTCGACGATCAGCAGGCGCCGGGTGCTGCCCTCGGCGAAGTGCAGCAGCTTCTCGAACGCGCCGGTGATCGCCTCGCGGCTGACCGGCTTGGTCAGGAAACCTACTGCGCCCAGCTCGCGTCCGCGCGAGGCTTCGTCGGTGGCGGAGATGAAGTGCACCGGGATCTGCCGCGTGTCCGGGTCGGCCTTGAGCCGCTCGATCACCGTCCAGCCGTCCATGCCCGGCAGCATCACGTCGAGCAGGATGCCGGTAGGCAGGTACTGCCGCGCCAGCTGCAGGCCCGATTCGCCATCGCTGGCGGCCAGCACGCGGTGGTTCTTGCGCCGGATCATCTCGGCCAGGATGCGCGCGAACGACGGATCGTCCTCGATCACCAGGATCACCGTGTCGCCGGAGGCGATCTGCTCGCGGTCGTCGGGGATGCCCTGCGGCAGCACCGCGGCGCTGCCGTGCGGCGCCGGCGCGCGTGGCGGCTCCGCTGCCCCGGTCGGCGCCTCGGTCGCGGCGGCGCTGGCGTCGACGTGCTCCGGCAGCAGCAGGGTAAACGTGCTGCCCTCTCCGTGCTGGCTCTGCAGGGTGATGTCGCCGCCAAGCAACTCGGCCATGCGCCGCGAGATCGCCAGCCCGAGCCCGGTACCGCCGTACTGCCGGCTGGTGCCTGCGTCCACCTGCTCGAAGGCGCCGAACACCCGCTGCAGCTTGTCCGCGGCGATGCCGATGCCGGTGTCTCGCACCGCCATGGCAATCAGCGGTTGGCCGCGCAGCGCCTCCGGCACGATCTGCCCGGGCTCGGGCCGGCTCACGTGTAGGCTCACGCTGCCGCTGGCAGTGAACTTGAACGCGTTGCTCAGCAGGTTGTTGATGATCTGTTCCAGCCGCGCCCCGTCCGTGCTGATGATCGCCGGCAGGTCCGGGGCGAGTGTGATGTGGAAGTCCAGCTTGCGCTGCTGGGCGACGTGGTTGAAGGTGCGCCGCAGCGTCTGTTCCAGCTGCGCCAGCGGCAGTTCGTCCACCACCAGTTCCATCTTGCCCGCCTCGATCTTGGACAGGTCGAGGATGTCGTTGATCAGGCGCAGCAGGTTCGAGCCGGCATCGTGGATGATCCGCGCCGACTCGATCTGCTCGTCGTCCAGGTTGCCGGTGTCGTTGTCGGCCAGGCTGCGCGAGAGGATCAGCAGGCTGTTGAGCGGCGTGCGCAGCTCGTGCGACATGTTGGCGAGGAAATCGGACTTGTACTGGCTCGCCCGGGCCAGTTCGGCGGCCTTCTGCTCGGTGTCTTCCTGCAGGTCTTCGAGCACCTCGCGCTGGCGGTTGAGGCGCTCGGTCTTCTCGCGCAGCTCCTCGTTGGAGGCCTGGAGTTCCTCGGTCTGTACGCGCAGTTCTTCTTCGGACTCGATCAGCCGTTGCGACTGCTCTTCCAGCTCCGCCGTTTTCGTCTGCAGTGCCTCGTTGATGTCGCGCAACGCCTGCTGCTGGCGGCGCATCGCGTCTTCGGACGCACGCAGTTCGTCGGCCTGCTCCTGCGTCTGCTCCAGCAGCTCGCGCGTGCTCACGGAGCGGTTGAGGTTTTCCAGCGTGAGCGCGATCAGCGGCAGCAGTTCGTCCATCAGCTGCTGCTGCAAAGGGTCCAGCGGCTCGAAGGTGGCAAGCTCCAGGACCCCGACCAGCGCATCGTGCGTCAGCACGGGCTGGATCACCACGTGCCGCGGCCGCGCCGCACCGGTGGCAGAGTCGATCTGCACGTAGTCGTCCGGCACGTTGTCGACCACGATCGGCCGGCGCTCCAGCGCGCATTGCCCGGCCAGGCCCTCGCCCGGCACGAACCGGTCGCTGGGACGCGCGCCCAGGCGCAGGCCATAGCTACCCAGCAGATCCAGCCGCTGGCGGCCTTCGTCATAGGCGTAGAACATCGCCACGCCGGCCTTCATCAGCGGTGCCAGCAATCCGGTGAGGCAACCGGCGAAGGTGCGGTGGTCGGCCGCTTCCTGCAGCTGCCGCGAGATGTCCGCCAGCTGGCCTTTCAAGCGAGTCTGCGCCGCGGTGTCGATGGCCATCTGCTTGAACACGTGCAGGGCATTGGCGATCTGCCCGATCTCGTCGCGGCGTTCCACCCGGCGGATCTGGATGGTGTGGTCGTGGTTCGCCAGCCTCGTCATCAGCTCGGTCATGCGCCGCAGCGGCTGGGTGACGAGGCGTGCGGTCAGCCGCAGCACGGCCAGGCCGAGCAACAGGCACAGCACGGCCGAACCGACGTCGATGCTGCGGGTGGTACGCAGCAGCGAGATCAGCGCCTGTTCGCGCTCGGCAAGCAGGCCACGTTCCGTCTGGGCCATCTGGTCGAGGATCGCGGTGAGCTCCGGGACCCGCACCGCGCGGTGGTCCATGTAGTCGTCCTGCGCCTGCGTCCTGGCCAGGGCGCGGCTGGCCGGGTCGCCGCCCTGCAGTCGCCGCACCGGATGCAACACCCAGGTGTCCACCTGCGCCTGCCAGGCCTGCACCAGCGCGCTCAGCCGGTCCAGCCGGCCCTGCTGCAGCGGGTTGTCACCGGTCAGCGTGCGCAGCCTGTCGATGCTGGCGACTACCGACTTGTTCGCATCGACGTAGCTGGCCAGCTCGGCCTCGCTCGCGTTGATCAGGAATCCGCGCGCACCGACCTGGCTGTCCAGCACCGACCGGCGGGTGTGGTCGAGCTCCAGCAGCACCTGGTAGGTGTGCGACGCCCAGCGGCGGGTCGTGTCCTGCTGCTGCAGCGAATAGATCGCGGCGGCGTTGGCGACGAGGAACAGTGCCAGCAGCAGCGAGATCGCCAGCAGCATCTTGTTCTGGATTGGCTGGTGCGCCAGCCAGGAGTAGCGACGTCGTGGCGGTGGGGTGGACATGCAGGTTCCGTCGATGGGATCGGCAGGCCGGCGTCGGCCCTCGCCACCGCCGCCCGGGATCCCCGGACAGTCGGCTGTGAGGACCAGATTACCGGTGTGCTGCCGTCGACGGTAGGCGCCGAGCGCGGTTCCGCGCGAGCAGGGGCACCAGCGAGCCGCGCCGGCGCGCCACCCGCACCAGGGCAACCGTGACCAGCGAGCAGACGGCCAGCGCCACGACCGAGGCCTCCGCGCCGAAACTGCCGCCGCTGAGCCAGTCCGGGCCGGTGCGGTGCGACTGCAGCCAGCCGGCGCCCGCCATCCCCGACACCGGGATGCCGTAGATCGTGCCCTGGGCAAAGTTCCACGCCGCATGCACGCCCATGCACAGCGGCAGCGAGCGGGTCACGTGATAGAGCATGCCGAACAGCAGCCCGGCCTCGATCGCAATGGCCGCCGAACTCCACACCGTGGCGCCGGGATTGGCGATATGGGCGGCACCGAAGAAGGCAGCCGATACGGCCAGCGCCGGCCAGGTGCCAAGGCCTTCCTCGGTGATCCGGAACAGCACGCCGCGGCTGATGATTTCCTCACCGATGCCGGCGCCCAGGCCGACCACCAGCAGAGCCGGCAGCCACGGGGCGTCCGGCTGCAGGCCGGTGACGTGGTACACGCCCAGCAGCCACAGCACCGCCACCACCGTGCTGAACAGCACCAGCCCGCCCAGCAGGCCGAGTGCGGCTTTCGGCAACAGCGTGCGCAGCGAAAGTTCGGCCGGCGCGCGGCGCTCGATGGCCAGCACCAGCACCAGGTAGGCCAGCAGGGCCGGCAGGGCGTTGACCAGCAGCTGTCCCCCCGCGCGCTGCAACGGCGGGGCACCCTTGGCGGTCCAGCCGATGGCCCCGACTGCGGCACCGGCAATGATGCTAAGCAGCAGGAAGATCAGCGCGAAGATGACGATCCGCGCCAGCGGCGAATACACCAGCCAGCGTTTCCAGCGCGGCGCATCTGCCGGCGTGACGAAGGCCATGGCGGTATCGTCGATGGCCACTCCAGCCGGCGCGCGCGGCGCGGCGCTCACATCTCCACCGCGGCCGCGTGCTCGCGCGTGTTGGAGAACCGCACCTGCGGCCAGCGCTCCTGTGCCAGCTGCAGGTTCACCCGCGTGGGCGCGATGTAGACCAGCTCGCCGGCGCCGTCGATGGCCAGGTTCATCGCGTTCTTCTCGCGGAACTCGGCCAGCTTTTTCTCGTCGTCGCAGTGCACCCAGCGCGCCGTGCTCACGCTCACCGGCTCGAAGCTGGCGTCCACGTTGTATTCGTCCTTCAGCCGATACGCGACCACGTCGAACTGCAGCACGCCCACCGCGCCCAGGATCAGGTCGTTGGACATCAGCGGACGGAAGAACTGCGTGGCCCCCTCCTCGGACAGCTGCGCCAGGCCTTTCTGCAGCGCCTTCATCTTCAGCGGATCGCGCAGCCGCGCGCGGCGGAACAGCTCCGGCGCGAAGTTGGGAATGCCGGTGAAGCTGACGGGCTCGCCCTCGGTGAATGTGTCGCCGATGGTGATGGTGCCGTGGTTGTGCAGGCCGATCACGTCGCCGGGATAGGCGGTTTCGACGATCTCGCGGTCGCTGGCCATGAAGGTCAGCGCGTTGGCAATGCGCACCTCCTTGCCGGTGCGCGTCTGCAGCATCTTCATGCCGGCGGTATAGGTGCCCGAGCACACGCGCATGAAGGCCACACGGTCGCGGTGGGCCGGATCCATGTTCGCCTGGATCTTGAACACGAAGCCGGAGAGCTTTTCCTCTTCCGGCGCGATGGTGCGGGTGAGCGTGCCGCGCGGGCGCGGCGAGGGCGCGTGCTCGACGAAGAAATCGAGCAGCAGCTGCACGCCGAAGTTGTTTACTGCCGAGCCGAAGAACACCGGCGTCTGTCGTCCTGCGAGATATTCCTCCGGATCGAACGAGGGCGCCGCGCCTTGCACCAGCTCCAGTTCCTCGCGCAGCTCGCGCATGGCCTCCTCGCCGACGCGCTCCAGCACGCCGGGCGCGTCGAGACCCTTGAAGATGGTCGAGTCCTGGCGGGTGAAGTTCTTGCCCGGCTCGAACACGTGCACCTCGTCCAGCAACAGGTGGTACACGCCCTTGAGCCGCTTGCCCATGCCGATCGGCCAGGTCACCGGGGCGCAGGCGATGCCCAGCACCGACTCCACTTCGTCCATCAGCTCGATCGGCGAGCGGCCCTCGCGGTCGAGCTTGTTGATGAAGGTCATGATCGGCGTGTCGCGCAGGCGGCACACCTCCATCAGCTTGATCGTGCGCTCCTCCACGCCCTTGGCGCAGTCGATCACCATCAGCGCCGAGTCCACCGCGGTGAGCACGCGATAGGTGTCCTCGGAAAAATCCGCGTGGCCCGGCGTGTCGAGCAGGTTCACGATGGTGCCGTCGTACGGGAACTGCATCACCGACGAGGTCACCGAGATGCCGCGCTCCTTCTCCAGCGCCATCCAGTCCGAGGTGGCGTGTCGCGCGGCCTTGCGCCCCTTCACCGAGCCGGCCATCTGGATCGCGCCGCCGAACAGCAGCAGCTTCTCGGTCAGCGTGGTCTTGCCCGCATCAGGATGGCTGACGATGGCAAAGGTGCGGCGGCGATGGGTTTCGTCGAGATGCGTGGACATGGATGCTGGGCCGAAATTTCAACCGCTGATGGTAACGCGAAGGCTCAGCGCTTTCCCGTCCGGTCCGTGCCGCGGGCTGCGATTAGCGGCTTAATCCGTCGTCGCCTTCGGTGCGGTCTGGGGCAAGCCGAACCATACGTTGACTGCGGGGAGGCTCAGCACCCACGCGGCCCATCCCGCCACAATCGCCACGCCGCCGAAGCGGATCGCGAACAGGATCAAGGGCTGTCCAGCCGACAGGATCAGTGCCCAGGCCAGGTTGACGACCAGCAACGCGACGAAGGCCGTGCGCGCGCTCCGCCGTCCCAGCAGCATGCCGCCGGCCGTGGCCAGGTACAGCACGTTCAGCAGCAGACCCGCGGCGGTCGTGAACCGCGGCGACAGCCCCGAGGAGATGAACGAGGGCACCTCGGGGTGGCGCAGCCGGGACCATCCGATCGCGACTGCCCAAAGGCAGGACACGGACAGGTAAAGGCACAGCACGGTGAGTGCCAGGGGCCGCTTGGTGGTGGACGTTGGGGTCATTCCTGATCTTCCTTCCTTGGGTGCGGGTGGGCCGGCGACAGGGCCTTGCGTGCTGCGGGCCTCGCCATGGTTCAACCAGCCGGGCAGGCGCGGCCCGGGCTTTTGGGGCGGGCATCGTGATCCATGAAGCGCGGTCTGGACGTGTCCAGAGCCTGGGTCGGGCCCCGCGCGAACCGGCCGGCCCAGCGCCGTAAGCGCGCGTATTGCCCGAAAGGCAGACTAGCGCCGCCCTTCGCCATGAAGATGACGGGGAACTCCACAAGTCGTGTCGGGACACGGCCCGTCGCAAGCGTGTCCGCCACCTGGGCAGTGTGATCCTGCCCGCGTCAGGCTGGCCGACAAGGCGACGGTGCGGCGGCGGGTTTGGGCAAGATGCGTGGAGATGGGCGGTCAGGCTGGGCGAGATCAAGCGTCTCCTGACGCGCTCGTCCACCGGACCGGGCGCATGCGATACCGGTGCGTGCAGGTATCACCTATCGTTGACGCACCTTGCCGGCGACGATTCGCGTGACCCTGCTGCCGATCTTCCAGCCCGAACCGTGCATCACCCGGGTCGACCTCCCGGACGGGCGGTTCTGCGTGGTGGTGGATGACGCGCTGTGCGACCCGCATGCGCTCGTCGCGATGGCATCCGCTGCGCGCGCGCAGTTCCGGCCGGTCGACTTCAATGCCTACCCCGGTATTCATCTGCCGGCGTCGCACGAACTCGAGGCAGCATTCGCCGCATTCTTCGAGCGGCACATCCGCCCGCGGTTCCCTGCGCGGCAGCTGCTGCGCATGCATGCGCGGCTGGCCATGGTGACCACGCCGCCGCGGCAGCTGCGTCCGTGCCAGTGGCTGTGCCATGCCGATGATTTCGACGTCGCACCCGGTCGCAGCATCCAGGCGGCGGTGCTCTACCTGTTCGAGGACAAGCAGCTGGGCGGCACCAGCTTCTACGAGCCGAAGGGAACGGCGCAGGCCACGCGGCAGCTGTTCGCGGATGCGCTGGCCATGCCGCCGGCCGTGTTTGCACGACGGTACGGCTGGCGCCCGGGCTACATGGCCGGTGACAACGCCTTCTTCCGTCGGATCGGGCAGGTGGACGCGCGCTGGAACCGGCTGGTGTTCTATGACGGAGCCATGCTCCACTCCGGCGACATAGACGCGCCGGACCGCCTCACCGACGACCCGGAGACCGGCCGGCTCACGCTCAACGGCTTCTTCACCTGCCGGCGCGACGGCCCCTGACCTCGGCGTCGCGCGAGACACCGCCGGTTGGCTCGAGCAGCGTGGCCGGGCGATTTGACCGCCGCTTGACGCCTTGCGGATCGGCCAGGGGCAGAATCGGCCAGACACACGTGGGTAAATCCGGCTTCGGGAGGAAACGGATATGCGTATCAGGAACCGGTTCGCGTTGGTGCTGGCTTCTATGTTGGGTGCCAGCGGGGCATGCATGGCCCAGGCGGTGCATCAGGACGTCATTCCCACGCGGGTCTCCCGGCCCCCGAAGGCGACGCAGCTCAAGCGGTGCGAGAACTTCGGCGCGCTGGTGAAGATGGCGGCGGAGGCGCGCGACGATCACGTACCGCAGCGTCGTTTCATCTCCCGCTTTGGCCCCAAGACACTCGGACCGGGGCTGCTGGGCGTGATAGAGACCATCTATGCCAGTTCCGAGAACCCCGGCGCGCTGCAGACGCAGATGCAGCGCGCGTGTGAGGCGCACGTTTCATGAGACGTCGACTGTCCGAATGCACGGGCGGGGTCTGCTGAATCTGCCGCACTGGATGGTGGAGTTGCCATCACCCGCTTGTCTGACGACGACGATCGTGGGCGCAGCGCAGCCCCGCCGGCAACTCGTTATCTCGCCAGCTGCGTCAGCACCCGATGCCAGAACGCCAGGCCGGCCTCGACCTCGGAGGCCGGCAGCTTCTCGTTGAGGCCGTGGGCAAAGGTGTCGTCAGGCTTGGTGAAGGCGGCATCGACGCCGTAGCTGGGTACGCCGGCGTTGCGGAAGTACATGCTGTCGGAGGCGCCAGCGGACATGCCGGGGGCGATCTCCACGTCGGGAAAACGTGCGTGTACGGCATCGGTGACGGCGGCGATCACGTCCTCGCGCAGCGGCGAGGCGGGGCTTTCCACCGGCGGGGGCGGCAGCACGGACACGGTCGCGCTGCGGTCGTCGATCACCTTGACCAGGGTGTCGCGTACCGCCGCAACCGGCGTGCCGGGGAAGATGCGGCAATTGACGTTGACGCTGGCACTCTGCGGCAGCGCGTTGAGCGCGTGGCCGCCGTCGAGCATGGTCGCCACGCAGGTGGTGCGGATCTGCCCCACGTAGGCCGGATCGGCGGAGATGGTGGCGGCCGCGGCGGCGTCATCCGGATGGTCGGCAAAGCGCGTCATCGCCTTGCCCAGCGCGCCGGGCGTGTGGGCGCCGGTGGCGCGCAGCGAGGCGCGGGTGATGTCGTTGATCATCGGCGGAAAGGCGTAGCCCGCCACGCGGTCGATCACCTTGGCCAGGCGGTAGATGGCGTTGTCGGCGGTCGGCTCGCTGGAGTGGCCGCCGGGCGAGGTGAGGGTGATGCGGAAATCCGCATAGGTCTTTTCGGCGGCCTGGATCTGGTACACCACCGGCTTGCCGCTGGCCGGGTCCAGGGTGCCGCCGCCGGCGTCGGCGTTCAAGAGAAACTCGGCGTCGTGGAAGCGCCTGGCCAGCTCGCGCGTGCTGGCCATGGTGGTTTCCTCGTCGCCGGACAGCAGCAGGATCAGGTCGTGCTTCGGCTTGAATCCTTCGCGCTTGAGGCGGATCAGTGTCTGCACCAGCACCACCGCGGCAGTCTTCATGTCGGCCGTGCCGCGGCCGTAGAGATAGCCGTCTTCTTCCACCAGCGAGAACGGGTCGCGCGTCCAGTCGGCCCGCTTCGCGGCCACCACGTCCATGTGGCCGGACAGCAGGATCGGCTTGCCCTCTCCCGTGCCGCGATAGCGCGCAGCCAGTGCGGCGGTTTCGCCCACCGGGATGATCTCTATATCGCTAGCCGGGATGCCGCCAGCCTTCAGTTGATCGGCAAAGTAGGCCGCCAGCACCGGCACCTGGTGCCGCCCTGCGACGGTCGGGACACCGATCGCGTGGCGCAGCATCGTCATGGTCTGCGGCAGGTCCTGCGCGGAAGGCGAAGCGGCCGCCGTGAGTCCCGGGGTAATGCAGCAGGCAGCGGCGATCAGTGCGTGCCGCAGGGCATGGGCAGTATTCATCACGGTTCCCCCGGGTGGCTGACAGGAGGCCTGAGTATGCGTGGCGGGGCGTTGAAGCGCATCGGTAGCCACCGTGGCGGCATAAAAAAAGCCCGGGGATCACTCCCCGGGCTTTCTTAGACGCCGACTGCGAGGCCGGCGTGCTGCGGAGGCGAAGGCTTACTTCGCTTCCTTCTCCATCAGCTTGTCGACCATGCTGGCCGGCACTTCCTCGTAATGATCGAAGATCATCGTGAAGTTGCCGCGGCCGCTGGTGGCCGAGCGCAGGAAGTTGATGTAGCCGAACATTTCCGACAGCGGCACGAAGCCCTGCACGAACGCCGACGTACCCTTCTGGCCCTGGTCGGAGATGCTGCCGCGACGGCGGTTGATGTCGCCGATCACGTCACCCAGGTACTCCGACTCGGTGACCACTTCGAGATTCATGATCGGCTCGAGCAGCTTCGGCTTGGACATGCGCTGGGCTTCGCGGAAGCAGGCGCGCGCGGCAATTTCGAACGCCAGTGCCGACGAGTCGACGTCGTGGTACTTGCCGTCGATCAGGCGTGCCTTGAAGTCCAGCACTTCGTAACCGGCGACCTGGCCCTGGCGGGACTCCACCTCGATCGCATGCTGCACGGCCGGGATGTACTCGCGCGGCACGCGGCCACCGACGATCTCGTCGGCGAACACCACGCCCGAACCCGGCTCACCCGGCTCGAACACCATCTTCACTTCGGCGAACTGGCCCGAACCGCCGGACTGCTTCTTGTGAGTGTAGGTGTGCTCGACGGTGCCGCCGAAGGCCTCGCGGAAGCTGACCTTGGGCTTGCCCATGTTCGCGTCCACGCCCAGCTCGGTGCGCATGCGGTCGATGGTGATTTCCAGGTGCAGCTCGCCCATGCCCTTGAGCACGGTCTGGCCGGTTTCCTTGTCCACTTCCATCCGCAGCGACGGGTCCGCCTTGACCATCTTGTAGAGCGCAGTGGACATCTTGTCGACGTCGTTGCGGCTCTTCGGCTCGACCGACACGCTGATCACCGGGTCGGGGAAGCGCATGCGCTCGAGCAGGGCCGGATGGGCCGGATCGCTCAGCGAGTCACCGGTCTCGGTTTCCTTCATCGAGACGAAGGCGCAGATGTCGCCGGCGCGAACCTCGTCGATTTCCTTGGTGGCGTTGGCCTGCACTTCCACGATGCGGCCCACGCGCTCCTTCTTGCCGCGGGTCACGTTCTGCAGCGTATCGCCCTTCTTGATCACGCCGGAGTAGATGCGGCAGAAGGTGAGGGTGCCGAACTGGTCGTTGATCACCTTGAACGCCAGCGCGCGCGCCGGTGCGTCGTCGGTCACTTCCTGCTCGCCGATGACGTTACCGTCCTCGTCCACCATCGAGATGCCGCCGTTCTCGCCCGGGTACGGCATGTAGTCGATGACGCCGTCCAGCAGCTGCTGCACGCCCTTGTTGCGGTAGGACGAGCCGCAGAACACGGGCACCAGCTTGCCGGCCACGCAACCCTTGCGGATGCATGCCTTGAGCTTGTCCAGCGAGGGGATCTCGCCCGAGGTGAGGTAGGCGTCCATGGCGTCGTCGTCCATCTCGACCGCGCCTTCGATCGCTTCCTCGCGCAGCTTTGCCAGGTTGGCCACCCACTCCTTGTCGCCGGAGGAGGACAGCGCCTTCACCTTCGGGTGGTCGGCGATCTGGTCCAGCGGGATGGTCTCCCACGGGCTGTCCTTGTCGTCGGCCTGCCAGATGTAGCCCACGCCGGCGATCAGGTCGGCCATGCCCATGAACTCGTCATGGCTGCCGAGCGGGATCTGGCACAGCAGCGCGTTGGCGCCCAGGCGGTTGCGGATGCCGGTCACGCAGTGCTTAAAGTTCGCACCGATGCGGTCCATCTTGTTGATGTAGCACATGCGCGGCACGTTGTACTGGTCGGCCAGGCGCCAGTTGGTCTCGGTCTGCGGCTCCACGCCGGCCACGCCGTCGAACACCACCACGGCGCCGTCCAGCACGCGCAGCGAACGGTTCACCTCGATGGTGAAGTCCACGTGCCCGGGGGTGTCGATCACGTTGATCTGGTGGCCCTTCCACTCGGTCGACACGGCGGCCGACTGGATGGTAATGCCGCGCTTGCGCTCCTGCTCCAGATAATCGGTGGTGGTCGAGCCCTTGCCGTCCTTGGTGTCATGGACGTCGATGATCTGGTGCTTCTTGCCGGTGTAATACAGCACGCGCTCGGTCGTCGTGGTCTTGCCCGCGTCGATGTGCGCAATGATGCCGATGTTGCGGAAGAGATTGAGGGGTTTCTGTCTGGCCACTGTCGGAGTTCCGTAGGGTGCGTTTTAGGAGAAGCAGGAGCAGGACAGCGCTCTGCTGCCCCAGGAAATGTCTTGCGCTTGCGTTGGCGGTGCGTGCACCGCTCCCGTCTGGACAGGGCGCAGGTGCGTCAAACCGGCGATTATAGCCGGAAAAGGCGACAAATCAGAGCCCTGCGTTCAGCCGGTGGCGACGCGCCGGCCGGTGTGCCGCCTGCGGGCACGCCGCCAGGTCCCGGCGCGGCGCCAGCGGACCGGGGTCCGCCGCACTGATCGGGTGATGGTACATCCGCGCCCGTCCCCCGGCTTTACCCGCGAGCCGCTGCGGCGGCCGCCCGAGGCAGCCGGTCAGGCCGACAGCAGGTCTTCGTAGAACGCGCCGAACGGCTCGCTGGGGTGGGCGATCTGGATCTCCAGGATCCAGCGTCCGCCGCTGGGCTTCGCATCCAGCGAGTCGAGCGCGCCGCCCTTGTGCACCGAGTGCGGGTAGTCGCCGATCCGGTGGCCCTTGGTGGCATGGTTGAAGCGCCAGCCCAGGGCTGCGGCGCGCTCGCCGGCGAACCCGTACAGAGCCTGGCCGCTCAGGCCGCGGCTGCGCCAGGCGTCGGCGACCTCACCGAACAGGCGGCGGGCTGCGTCGGCGCATTCCTGCCGCCGGGGCGCGTCGCCCACCACGAACGTGTCACCCACGTCGCCCTCGTGACGGTCGAACACCAGCCCCAGGTCGATGAAATAGCTGTCGTTCTCGCCCAGCCGTACGGTCGGGTCGGAGCGCTGGCGCCAGGTCTTGACCGTGTTGGCGCCGATGCGGATCAGCGTGGGGTGCCAGATGCGCTCCACCCCATGCTCGGCGAAGACCTGCGCCGCCATGGCCTTGGCCTGTTCCTCGTTGATTCCCGGCCGCATGCGGGCGCGGATGTCCGCCAGCACCTGCCAGCTGCGTTCCCGGGCGCGTTCGATCAGCGCGGGGTCGAATTTGCGTCCCACCGCCTCGCGGGGATCAGCGGACATGCGGCCTCCTCTCCAATCAGGGCGCGGTCAGCGGCTCGGCCGCCAGCGCCGCCGCCGTGACCGCCGGCGCTGTGGCTGGTGCGGCACCGAGCCGACGCAGCCAGCGATAGTGCGAGGCTACGCCCGCGAAAAACGTGTGGTGCGCATGGTAGGGCACGCCGAACTCGCGGCAGGTCGCCTCGACCACCCTGGCCACGGCCGGATAGTGCACGTGGCTGATGCGCACGAACAAATGATGCTCCACCTGGAAATTCAGCCCGCCGATCAGCCAGCTGAGCACGCGGTTGTCGCGGGCAAAATCCACCGTGGTCTGCAGCTGGTGGATCGCCCAGGGCGTCTCGACCCGGCCGCTGGCGCCATCGGGCTGCGGGAAATCCGCTTCCTCGACCACGTGCGCCAGCTGGAACACGATCGCCAGCAGGAAACCCGCGACCGCCGAGACCGCCGCGTAGAACAGCACCACGGTGCCTGCCGGGTGGAAAGCCAGCGGCAGCCCGAAGGCCAGTGTGAAGAAGACCAGCTTGCCCAGCACGAACAGCGCCAGGTCCCACCCGCGCGGCCGGTCGAACGGCCGCTCGCCGATGCGGCCGGTGATCATGTCGCGGAAGTCGCCGTACAGGTGCCAGCGGATCGCCGTCACCGTGTAGAGCACCCACAGGTAGATGTGCTGGAAGCGGTGCCAGGGCCGCCGCGGCTGCTCCGGCGACAGCCGCCCGAGGATGCCCAGGTCGATGTCGCTGTCGTGCTGGGCGATGTTCACGTACGTGTGGTGGTAGCGCGCGTGCTTCCACTGCCAGATGTAGGAGCTGCCGCCGACCAGGTCGAGCGTGAACGCCATGATCTTGTTCACCCAGCGATGCCGCGAATACGCCTGGTGACCACCGTCGTGCATGATGTTGAAGCCGATGCCGGCCATCGCCGTGCCCAGCAGCAGGGTCAGCGGCAGCACCTGCCACCAGGCCTGCGCGAAGAACACCAGTGCCACGTACGAGGCGGCGAACACCGCAAGGATGACCGCGGTCTTGGCATACATCGCGGCACTGTCGCGCTGGGCACAGTCGCGCTGCCTGAAGTCCGCCTCCACGCGGCGGCGCAGCTCACGCTGGAAGCTGTTGTCGCCGTTGAAGGCGAGGCGCTCGCCGGGGTGGGGTGCAGAACGAGGGGCATCGTCCCGGCAATGGGTGGACCCGTGGGACATGCCGCAGCCTTTCGATGGGAATAGCACCAGATGGTAGCCGGTTGCGTGCCGGCCGCGTGTCAGGGCGCCGCCGGCGGGGTGTCGCCGAGCAGCAGCAGCGCCAGTCCCAGCGCGGCCGGCGCAGCCTGGATCCACAGCACCTTGCGCGTGGCGGTGAGTCCGCCGTACAGCCCGGCCACCAGCACGCAGCCGAGGAAGAACAGCTTCACTTGCAGCCCTTCGCTGCCGCCCAGCCACAAGCCCCAGGCGAGCCCGGCGGCGAGGAAGCCGTTGTACAGACCCTGGTTGGCGGCCAGCACCTTTGACTGCTCGGCGAATTCCGGCGTGAGGCCGAACGCCTTGCGGCCCGACGGACGGTTCCACAGGAACATCTCCAGCACCAGAAACCAGCCGTGCATGAGGGCGATGATGGCAATGACGACGGAGGCGGCCAGGGTCACGGGCGTTCCTGCATGAGGTGAGAGCGCCCAGTCTCGCAACTTTCCGCCTCTGTCGCCCCGAGCTAGGCGGGCTCGGCTCGCCTGCTGCGCCAGCTGCTCCACGCCACCAGCGCCACCAGCGGCACGGCCAGCACCACCGAGGCCGCCGCGGTGCCCAGGTCCAGCCCGCCCGCAGCGACCGGTTTGGTCAGCAGGTCGCCAAACGTCGCGCCAAACGGCCGGGTCAGCACGAACGCGCACCAGAACAGCGCTACCCGGTCGAGGCGGGTAATGCGCCATGCCAGTGCCGTCAGCGCAATGCCGCCGCCGATCAGTGTCGCGCCGCCCAGGAATCCCAGCCCCGAGTCGTCTGCAAGGAAGTCGCCCAGCGCCGTGCCGAGCGTGTTGGACACCAAGATCGCCGCCCAGTAGAACGCTTCGCTCCGACGGCTGCGGATGCTGTCGACCGACAACGATCCGGTGCTGGCCCGCCAGCTCACCAGTACCGCCACGAGCGTCCCGGCGAGCAGGGCGGCGCCGCGGGCGTAGCCCAGTCGCAGCGTGCGATCCATGAAGTCCGACAGCGTGGTGCCGGCGGTGCTGGTGGTGAGGATGACCGACCAGTAAAGCGCCGGATGAAAGCGCCGCGCGCCCATCTGCAGCACCACGGTCACCGCGAACGCCGCAAGCAGGACCAGGGTGCTCGCGCCGTAGCCCAGGTGCATGGTCATCGACAGCTGGTCGCCGGCCGTCTCGCCCAAAGTGGTGGCGCAGATCTTCATGATCCAGAACGCCAGCGTCACTTGCGCCACCTTGCTGGCTGCAGCCCCGGTGTCGCCGGCGGGAGTGGGGCGGCGGTCGGTGGTCACGGACGGTCCGGAGTGGCCCGGAACGTCACCACCAGCACGTCGCGATGCGCCGGCAGGCTCGGGTCCAGCGGGGTCACCGGGGTGACGCCGTGGAATACGCGGGCATCGTCCACCAGGGCGGCATCGAGCGGTTCGACCAGGGTGAAGCTGCCCAGCTCGGTGCCGTCGGCGGTGTGGATGGTGGTGGTGCCGCTTTCGATGTTCTGGCGGTCCACCATCAGCACCAGCACGTAGTCGACGCCGTCACGGTGCACCCCCTCGGGCGTCGGCTCGCCCGCCTCGCTGACCTTCGCCTCAATGCGGAACTGGTGCACTTCGACGTGCCAGCCACCCGCGTGCCCGGCCAGTGCGCCGAACAGCGCCTGGCAGAAGGCCAGGATGCGGCGCAGGCTGGCGCCGTCGGCGACCGCCGGCTCGATCGGCTCGAACCAGCGCTGGATGTCACCCTGCAGTGGGTTGTAGGTGAGGCTCTGGAAGTGCGGCTGGTGCGGCGCGCGCACCAGCACCCCGTCGTCGCCCACGGCAAAGGTGGCGTGCCGGCGGCGGCGATGACGCCCCTGCGCGGCGAGGTAGCGGTCCGGCGCCAGCGCGTTCCAGCTGGCGACGAAGGCGGGCCAGTCGGCCAGCGCCGTCGGCGCCTCGAGCAGGCCGGCCATCACGCGGGCGGTCAGAAAGGCGAAGCCGTCGCGCTGCAGGCGGTTGTCCAGCGCGGAAAGATCGGGGAGGAGAGGCATGCGCGAAGCGTAGCAGTTGGCCTGCCGGGCGGCGGAGCGGCCGCACGGTGCGCCGGTGCCGCAAGAACCTGCCGGCCAGGCCTCAGCGACTGCCCGAGCTCCCCTGGCCGGCGGCGATCTTGGGCGGCCCGTGCCGACGCAGCGCGTGCAGCCTGGTGCCAACGGTCCGCGGCCGGCGTGAAGGTTTCAGGTGCATCGACCGATACATGACCATTTCGCATATGGGCGTATAGACGTCTAGACGTCTGTTGACACGGGTGCGATAGCGCCCCTAAAGTGCAACCCACTCATCGAGACCGGCTGAGGGACAGGCCCTTTGAAGCCGGGGCAACCTGCAGGAGCGTTTCCTGCGACGGTGCCAACTCCTGCGGAGCGCCCACGGGTGCGACCGGTAGATGGGGTGTCGCTTCGGGCGCTGTGCAGCGTCCGCCGTGGGCCACTCCCTCGACTCTCCGCAGGTGCGATGCCACAGGAGAGTCCGATGTCCGCCCAGCTTGCCCATCTCCCCATTGCTTCCGCCCAGCCGCAGCTGGCTGTTGCCACGCCGGCGCCGCGCAACGCGCTCACCGCGCAGCGCTGCAGCCGTCGCGTCAGCATCGAGCCCACCTACGGCGGCGGTCGCTGCGGGGTGGAGGTGAGCTACCTGTGGGCCGGCGCGCCGGATGCGCCCACCGTGGTGGTGCAGGGCGGCATCTCGGCCAGCCGCGACGTGATCGCCGCCGACGGCGCCGCCCAGCCGGGCTGGTGGCAGGCGCTGGTGGGCGAGGGCAAGGCGATCGACCTGGAGCAGTACCGCGTGCTGTCCATCGACTGGCTGAGCCCGACCGATCTGGGTGACGCTACAGCGATCTCCAGCGCCGACCAGGCCAATGCGATCAGCGCCCTGATCGACGCGCTGGGCATCGGCCGCATCGCGGCCTTCGTCGGTTCGTCCTACGGCGCCATGGTGGCGCTGGCGTTCGCCAAGGCGCATCCGTGGCAGCTGGATCGACTGGTGCTGCTGGCCGGCGCGCATCGCGCGCACCCCATCTCCACCGCCCTGCGCAGCGTGCAGCGCGGCATCGTGCGGCTGGGCCAGTCCAGCGGGCAGCTGGACGAGGCGCTGAGCCTGGCGCGCCAGCTGGCCATGACCACCTACCGCGGCAGCGAGGAATTCGCGCGCCGCTTCTCCGCCGCGCCGGAGCTGCGTGAAGACCGCTTCCACTTCCCGGTGGAGGACTACCTCGACCGGGCCGGCCGCCGCTTTGTCGAGCGCTTCGACGCTGAGCGCTTCCTGGCGCTGTCCGAGTCGATCGACCTGCACGACGTGGCGCCCGAGTCGGTTCCCACCCCGGCCACGCTGATCGGCTTCCCGTCGGACCGGCTGGTGCCGCTGGCCGACCTGTGCGAACTGCAGCGTCGCCTCGCCGGCCCGGCCACGTTGGAAGTGGTGGAGTCGCCTTACGGCCACGACGGCTTCCTCAAGGAAACCGACCGCCTCGCGCCCCTGCTGCGCCAGGCGCTGTGTTGCTGATCGTCTCGTCTTTCACGTTTATGGAATCGAATACGCCATGACCATCGCCGCCCCCAGCACCCGCGCCGTCCGCGCCGGCATCGAGTCGGACACCCAGCACGGCGCCGTCGTGCCGCCGCTGCACCTGTCGACCAACTACAGCTTCACGGGCCTGGGCGGCAAGCGCGCCTACGACTACTCGCGCAGCGGCAACCCCACCCGAGACCTGCTCGGCGAGGCGCTGGCCGACCTGGAGCAGGGCGCCGGCGCGGTGATCACCTCCAGCGGCATGTCCGCCGTGGCGCTGGCGCTGGAGCTGGTGCCCGCCGGCGCCACCGTGCTGGCCGCGCACGACTGCTACGGCGGCACCTGGCGCTTGCTCGACGCATGGGCGAAGAAGGGGCGCTTCACGGTCGCCTTCGCCGATCTCACCGATCCCGCCGCGCTCGCCGCCGGCCTGGCGAAGAAGCCGGCGCTGGTATGGGTGGAAACGCCGTCCAACCCGCTGCTGCGCATCACCGACATCCGCCACGTGGCCCATGCCGCGCACGCGGTCGGCGCGCTGGTGGTGGTGGACAACACCTTCCTCTCGCCGGCGCTGCAGCAGCCGCTGGCGCTGGGCGCGGATCTCGTCGTCCACTCCACCACCAAATACATCAACGGCCACAGCGACGTGGTCGGCGGCGCGGTGGTGGCGCGCACGAGCGAGCTGGCCGAGCAGATCAAGTGGTGGGGCAACTGCAACGGTCTCACCGGCGGCGCGTTCGACAGCTACCTCACCCTGCGCGGCCTGCGCACGCTGGGCGTGCGCCTGCGCCAGCACGAGGAGAACGCCTCCCGCGTGGCCGAGCACCTGGCCCGCCACGGCGCCGTGCGCAAGGTTTACTACCCCGGGCTCGCCGAGCATCCCGGCCACGCGCTGGCCGGCCGCCAGCAGCAGGGTTTCGGCGCCATGCTCAGCTTCGAGCTGCATGGCGAGGTGGAAGAGATCGCCGCCTTCGTCGACGGGCTGGAGTATTTCTCGCTGGCCGAATCGCTCGGCGGCGTGGAGAGCCTGATCGCCCACCCCGCCTCGATGACCCACGCCTCGATGGCGCCCGAGGCGCGCCGCACCGCCGGCATCGCCGACACCCTGCTGCGCCTGTCGGTGGGCATCGAGGACGGCGACGACCTGCTGCGCGATCTCGACGCTGCCCTGCGTCGCGCCGCCGGCGTGGGCGCCTCCAAACGCAAGGTGCGCGCATGAACGCGGTGGTGGCGGACAAGCTGAGCGGCGTGTCGCCCCCGCTCAAGGCGCCCGCCGAAGCCCCGGCCGCCGCCATCGTGCTGCTCGGCACCGGTGTGGTCGGTGGCGCCCTGCTCAAGCTGCTGTGCACGCCGGCCGCGGCGCGCATCCGGCTGGTCGGTGCAGCCAACTCGACGCGCCAGCAGACCGATCCCGCGCAGCTCGCCAGCCGCGGGCTGCGCGAGCAACTCAGGAGCCAGGGCGACGCGCGCGACAACGCGGCGCTGCTGGCCGCGCTGGATGCCAGCGGCGTGGCGACGAAGGTGATCGTCGATGCCACCGCCAATGCGTCGCTGGCCGCGCGCCACACCGAATGGCTGGAGCGCGGCTACCACGTGGTCACCGCCAACAAGGCATTGGCCGGTGGCGAACTCACCGGCTGGCGTGCGCTGCAGGCGGCCACCGCCGGCGCCGCGCGCTATGGCGATTCGGCCACCGTCGGCGCCGGCCTGCCGGTGCTGTCCACCCTGCGTCGCCTGCGCCAGTGCGGCGATGCCCTGCTCACGCTGGAGGGCGTGTTCTCCGGGTCGCTCTCGTACCTGTTCAACCAGTACGACGGCAGCGCGCCGTTCTCGGCGTTGCTGGGCGAGGCGCGCCGGCTTGGCTACACCGAGCCCGATCCCCGTTCCGACCTCTCGGGCGAGGACGTGGCGCGCAAGCTGCTGATCCTCGCCCGCCACGCCGGCTTCTCGCTCAACACCGACGAGGTGGAAGTGGAGAGCCTGGTGCCCGAGGCGCTCCGCCCGCTGTCCACCGAGGCCTTCCTCGATCGCCTCGAGGAACTCGACGCGCCGCTTGCCGCACGCGCCGCCGAGGCGCGCGAGCGCGGCCACGTGCTGCGCTACCTCGCCCGCCTCAACCAGCGGGGCCGCGCCCGTGTGGGCCTGGTCGAAGTGCCGGCCACGCATCCGGCCGCACGGCTTTACGGCACCGACAACCAGTTCGCGCTCACCACCACCCGCTACAACACCCAGCCGCTGGTGATCCAGGGGCCGGGCGCCGGTCCGGAGGTCACCGCACAGGCGCTGCTGGGCGACGTGCTGGCACTGAACTGAGTCCGTCCCCGCCCCGGGATCGGGGCGGCGGCGCTAGTGGCCGGCAGCGGCTGCCGCTTCGTCTGACGGTGCGTGCGGACGCAACAGCACGGCGCCGCACAGCGCGGCCGCAGCCGCGGCACAGGCGCCGGCCAGAAATGCCAGGTGATAGCCGCCGTTGAGCGCGGCCAGTGCCGAGCTGCCGGCCGCCTGCAACGAACCTGTCCTGGCGGCGGCCAGGCTGGCCAGCACCGCCAGACCGAGCGCGCCGCCCATCATGAAGGCGGTGTTGACCACGCCCGAGGCCAGCCCCGACTGATCCGGGGCGACGTCGCCCATGGCGGCCAGCAGCACCGGATTGAAGGCGATCCCCGCGCCCAGGCCCAGCAGCGTCATCGCCGGCAGCACGTCGACCACGAACCGCCCGTCCAGCGGCGCGCGCGCGAACAGCGCCAGCCCCAGCGCCGCGATCGTCAGCCCGGCAGCAAGCGGCAGGCGGATGCCGAAGCGCATCACCAGCCGCGCCGACAGCCCGACCGAGCAGGCCGCCATCACCAGATTCGCGGGCAGGAAGGCCAGCCCCACCCGGAACGGGTCGTAGCCGAGCACCTGCTGCATGTACAGCGCCGAGAGGAAGAACCAGGCAAACATCGCGGCGCACCACAGCACGCCGATCAGGCTGGCCACGCTGAGATTGCGATGGCGGAACAGCCCCAGCGGGATCAACGGGGTACGCACCCGCATCTCCACCACGATGAAGATCGCCGCCATTGCCAGCGCCGCCGCCAGCACGCCCAGCGTGCGCGGCGAGGTCCAGCCGGCCTCGTTGCCATTGACGGTGGCGTAGGTCGCCAGGGTCAGTGCCAGCGTCACGCTGATCGCACCGGCCACGTCGAGCCGGCCCGCGTACGTCTTGCGCGTGCCGGGCACCAGTCGCAGCGTGGCCAGTGCCACCGCCGCGCCGATCGGCAGGTTCACCAGGAAGATCCAGTGCCAGCTCAGGGCGCTGGTGAGCAGGCCGCCCAGCAGCACGCCGATGCTGCCGCCACCGGCGCTGACGAAGCCGTAGATGCCCATCGCCCGGGCGCGGTCGCCGGCCTCGGTGAACAGGTCCATGATCAGCGACAGCGCCACTGCCGAAACCACCGCACCGCCCAGCCCCTGCGCCGCCCGCGCCATCACCAGCACGCCGCGGGCGGTCGCCAGCCCGCAGGCCAGCGAGGCCAGCGTGAACGCGGCGAGGCCGATCAGGAACACGCGGCGGTGACCGAGCAGATCGCCCAGCCGCCCGGCCAGCAGCAGGAAGCCGCCGTAGGTGAGCATGTAGGCGTTGACTACCCACGCCAGCGCAGTCTCGGAGAAGCCGAGGTCGCCCTTGATCGAGGGCAGCGCCACATTCACGATCGTGGTGTCCAGCACGATCATCAGCACGCCCATGCACAGCACGTAGAAGGCCAGCCAGTCGCGGCGGGCGGGGGCGTGGGCGGTCATCGGTAATCTCCCTGCATCGTCGCCGCCCGGCGAGGGCGGGCAGTGGATCCGGCGCGGGGCGGCGCCGCGATCACCTGGCGGCCTCGATCGCCTCGACCTGGATCCGCAGCGTCACGTCCATGTTGAAGCCGTAATCCTTGCCGGCGGACATGCCGTACGCGTCGCGCTTGAACGTGGCCAGCGCGTCGGCGCCGCACACCTCGCGCTTGAACATCGGATGCGGCATGCACTTGAAGCTGCCGATGGTGAGCGTGAGCGGATGGCTGACCCCGTGCAGCGTCAGCGTGCCCTCCACCCGGGTCGGCGCGCCATCGCGAAAGCCGGCGAGCTGCCCCACGTAATGCGCTTGCGGCCACTTGCCGGCGTCGAACAGCTCGGGCCCCTGCGCCATCGCATTGAGCTTGTCCTGGCCAAAGTCCGCGCTCGCCATGTCCACCGTGACGTCGACGCTGCCGCTCTGCGCGGCGCGATCCAGGGTCACCGTGCCGCGGCTGGTGTTGAACTTGCCGCGCCATACCGACAAGCCGCCCATGTGGTCGGCCTCGAAACTCGGGTAGGTGTGGTCCGGGTCGATCGTGTAGGTCACCGGCGTCGCGCTGGCGGTGGCGCTGGCGGTGGCGCTGGCGAGCGCGGCGAGCATGCCGCAGGCGAGGGTGAGGGCGGCGCGGGGGCGGTCAGTGGCGTGCACGGCAGGTTCCTTGGTCAGTGGGTGGCAAGACGACGATCCACATCGCGGCGATTCGACAGCTGGAAACGAAAACGCACGGCCCAGCCGTGCGTTTTCGCTTCATCGGTTGTCGTCGCGCGACCTCAGCGGTGGCCGGTGACGCGCTCGGCTTCGTCCTCGTCCGGTGGAATCTGCAGGTCGTCCGGATGGGTGGCGGCCTCCATGCGCTCGGCCTCGATCGACGGCGTGCGCCAGCCCGATTTCACCCCCCACAGGAAGAACACCAGCCCGATCACCGCCACCAGCGCCAGATCCCAGCCGTAGTGGATGTAGTCCAGGCCGCCGAACTTCGCGCTGCCGACATAGGACACCGCGGCCAGCGTGATCAGGTAGGCCACCAGCCACCACGCGCCCTTGAGCGAGCGGCCGAAATCCTGCCAGCCGTGCTTGGCCTGGTAGTAGAAGTACACCGGCAGGGCCACCACCATCAGCAGGATGATCTCGCCGGTCAGCGGCCACTTGGCCCAGTACAGCAGCTCGGCCGACATGATGAACGCAATCGCCGCGATCACCGGCAGCCCGGCCAGGCGGAACGGGCGATGCAGCTCCGGCGCGGTTCGGCGCAGGGTCATCACGCTGACCGGGCCGGTGAGGTAGGAAATGATCGTCGCCACCGAGATCACCGCGGCCAGCGAATCCCAGCCGCGGAAGAAGAACAGGAACAGGAACGACACCACCAGGTTCAGCCACATCGCCGGGCGCGGCACGCCCGACTTCGGATCCACCGTGCCGAAGATGCGCGGCAGCGTGCCGTTGCGTTCCATGCCGTAGATCATGCGGGCGGTGGTGGCGGTGTAGGTCATGCCGGTGCCGCTGGGGCTCACGAACGCGTCGGCGTACAGCAGGATCGCCAGCCAGTTGAGGTTGACCAGCACCGCCAGCTCGGCGAACGGCGAGCTGAAGTTGATGCCGTGCCAGCCGGCCTTGGCCAGCATTTCCTGCGGCACCGAGCCGAGGTAGGCCACCTGCAGCAGCACGTAGACGATGGTGGCCAGCACGATCGCGCCGATGATCGCGAACGGAATGCTGCGCCCGGGGTTGCGCGCCTCGCCGGCCAGGTTCACCGGACTCTGGAAGCCGTTGAAGCTGAACACGATGCCGGCCGTGGCCACCGCGGTAAGGATCGCCGCGAAGTCGTTGGTGTGGCCGCCACCGTTGATGCCGACGGAGAAATTCTCGGTGTGGAAGCCGCTGGCGATCAGCGCAATGCCGGTAGCGGCGGGGATGATCAGCTTGATCAGGGTGATCAGCGAGTTGGAGCTGGCAAACAGCTTGACGCTCCAGTAGTTCAGCATGAAGTAGACGATCACCAGCACCGCCGCGATGCCGATACCCAGCTGGCTGAGCTCGCCATGCTGGCCCGGCACCACGTGGTAGAGATCCTGCGCCCACTGCCATTTCCAGCCGGCCATGTACTGCACCGAGGCCTCCGCCTCCACCGGGATCACCGAGACGATCGCGATCCAGTTGGCCCAGCCGGCCACGAAGCCGACCAGCGAGCCGTGCGAGTAGTGGCCGTAACGCACCATGCCGCCGGACTCGGGGAACATCGCGCCGAGCTCGGCATAGGTCAGCGCGATCGACATGATGATCACCGCGCCCAGCACCCACGCCCAGATCGCGCCGGGGCCGGCCAGCTTGGCTGCGTTCCAGGCACCGAACAGCCAGCCCGAGCCGATGATCGAGCCGAGCCCGGTGAACATCAGGGCCATCGGCCCCACGTCGCGGCGGATGGAACTCTGGTTTGCCATCGATCAACCCCTGTGCGGCGAGGATCGCCGCTATCGAAAACCACGATAGTGGCAAAGTGGGCCGGGGCTGTCACGCCGCGCCGGCACCCCGGGCGTTCGCATCTTTGCCGCGGTGGCGCGACCGCACGCGCCGTGGGACGCGCCGCCGCCGACGGCCGGCCACCTCACCGCGCCGCACCATTTCCACGGCACCGGTCCTGCGGACGGCGGGCGCACTCCAGACGCCAGCCGCTCCTCCCGCGCACGCTCCAGCCGCCAATCCCGCGCACGGGCCGGCCGTCACTCCCGCCCGCATCCCAACCGTCACTGGCGCCACGCTCCAGCCCCCGCGCCCCCGCGCTGACGCGCCCCTCACCAGCGCATTCCCGGCCTTCACCCGAGCGCATTGCCAGCGCTCACCCGCGCCCCCGGCCGTCATTCCCGCGCACGCGGGAATCCACCTTCGCTTGCACGCTTCGCTTGCATGCCCCGCGCACCAGCCGGCTCCAGGCACCGTCGCCCCCAGCCGCAGCGGCAGGCTGCAGACACAGACTTCAACCGGATGCCTTCGCGCGCGGGGACTGCCGCCACTCGCCCCGCTACCGCGGCGGTGCGGGCGTTGCCCGCATGACCTTCGCCGTCTCAGCCGCGCGCCAGGCGCAGGTGGCGGCCACCCAAACCCGCGCGTCCGACGCGCAAGCCCCCGCGCACCTACCTCCCCAACCCGCCCTCCTGGCAATCATGGCGAACGTCGCCTGCAGCACGCGCTCGCCGCCTGGAACGCGATCCGTGCAGGTGGACGCCGCGCAGCCGAACCCGTTCACCGCACCGGCGCACGGGAGCGCAGGCGCGCCTCCACCCTCAGCATTCGATAACGTTCACCGCCAGGCCGCCGCGCGAGGTTTCCTTGTACTTGTCCTTCATGTCGCGCCCGGTGGCGCGCATGGTGGCGATCACCTTGTCCAGCGACACACGGTGCTTGCCGTCGCTTTTCAGCGCCATGCGGCTGGCGTTGATAGCCTTCACCGAGCCCATCGCATTGCGCTCGATGCACGGGATCTGCACCAGCCCGCCGATCGGGTCGCAGGTGAGGCCCAGGTTGTGCTCCATGCCAATCTCAGCGGCGTTCTCCACCTGCCACACGTTCCCGCCCAGCGCCGCGGTGAGGCCGCCGGCGGCCATCGAGCAGGCCACGCCCACCTCGCCCTGGCAGCCGACCTCGGCGCCGGAGATCGAGGCGTTCTCCTTGTAGAGAATGCCGATCGCGCCCGCCGTCAGCAGGAAATCGACCACGCCCTTCTCGTCGAAGCGCGCGCAGAAATGCTTGTAGTACATCAGCACCGCCGGCACGATGCCGGCCGCCCCGTTGGTGGGCGCGGTCACCACGCGACCGCCGGCCGCGTTCTCCTCGTTCACCGCCAGCGCGTACAGGTTGACCCAGTCCAGGATGGTCAGCGGATCCTTCAGCGCGGCCTCGGGCTGATTGCGCAGCTCCACCGCCATTGCCGGGGCGCGCCGCGCCACCTTCAGCCCGCCCGGCAGCACGCCGGGTGAGCGCAGCCCGCGGGCTACGCAATCCTGCATCGCCTGCCAGATCGTCAGCAGGCCGGCGCGGGTCTCGGCCTCGGGCCGCCACACGCTCTCGTTGGCCAGCATCAGCTGGGCAATGCTCAGCTGGTGCTTCTCGCACAGCGCCAGCAGCTCGTCGCCGCTGGAGAAAGGGTAGGGCTGCTCGGTGGTGTCGGCCACGATGCGGTCCTCGGCCGCCTCGTCGTGGTTCACCACGAAGCCGCCGCCGACCGAGTAGTAATCGCGCGTGGCCAGCTCGGCGCCGTCGGCGTCGTAAGCGGTGAAGCGCATGCCGTTGGTGTGGAACGGCAGCTTCTGGCGCTTGTTGAAAATCAGGTCGGCCTTCTCGTCGAACGCGATCTCGCGCTTGCCCAGCAGCATCAGCCGGCCGCTGGAGCGGATGCGCCTGAGCGCCTCGGGAATCGCGTCCGGATCGACCGTGTCCGGGTGCGCGCCCTCCAGCCCCAGCAGCACCGCGGTGTCGGTGCCGTGGCCGCGGCCGGTCATGGCCAGCGAGCCGTGCAGTTCCACCCGCACGCGCGCCACCCGGTCGAACACGCCCTTTTCCTCCAGCCAGCGCTCGACGAAGCGCGCCGCCGCGCGCATCGGCCCCACCGTGTGGGAGGAGGACGGCCCGATGCCGATCTTGAACAGGTCGAAGACGCTCACAGCCATAGGAAAAACAACGCAAAGTCGGGGAGAAGGGGTCGGCTATTCTACGCGGCATGCCCGTGAGGGCGTCTGTACGCAGGCGTGTGTTGATGAGCCACCTGATCCTCTACCAGCGCGACTACTGCCACCTGTGCGACCAGGCGCTGGCGGTGATGGCCGAGGCGCGTGCGCCGGATTTCGATAGCGCCTGGGTGGACGACAGCGCGGAGCTGGAGGCGCGCTACGGCACGCGGGTGCCGGTGCTGCGGGATGTGCGCGATGGGCGGGAGTTGGATTGGCCGTTCGATGCGGGGCAGGTGCGCGCATTCCTGGCGCGGCCGGCGCAGTAGGTCTGTCCGCCTGTCATGGTGCAGCGTGCATGGCGGGATCGTCCCGCCAATGCCGACATCTTCCTAGCCGTCACCCAGCGAAGGCTGGGGTCCAGTGTCTTTTTTCGTTGTGCGCCTTCTTGTGCCCGTGGAAGGAGCAACGGCGTTTCGAACCGCTTCGCGGCCCGAGTCACTTTCTCTTGCGTGGCCAAGAGAAAGTAACCAAAGAGAAGGCCACCCCGCTTGGCGCTTGCCGGGCATCCCTGCCCGGCAAGTCCGTGAGCCAAGGCCGGGCTTTTCGACAGGACTCCTGTCCTGACGAAAAGGAGCCGACATCCCTGTCGACTCCCCTGCGGGCCTCATCGACCCCACCTCACCGCCGCACAGGGGCCCCGGTAGAGCCGCGGGCCATCCTGGCCCGCACTCGGAACGCCACAGCTGCGCAGCGGCGAAAGCCGTAGAACCGAGAGCAAGAAAGCCCCGCTGCGAGCGGGGCTTTCTAATATCGCGAATGTCTCAATTCGGCCAGAAGCAGCCGGTCAGCGATCAGGTTAGCCGGCTCGGGCTTGGCCAGCGTCCTCGTCGGACCCATTATTACGATATCCGATACACGTCCTCTGACTCGCTATACGATGCAATGCCAGATTCTCGCAGCCTATTCCATACTTTCGTCGCATCACTAGTACGGTAGACGTTGCCGCCCCCCATACGAGGACTGGATGACACAATTCTTCCAAGCTCCCTATGTATCGCCGGCAATAACGCATCTGGTATTCCCATTGCGACATATGCTGGCTCTCCGTGGTGATACATTGCGGTCACTCTAACTTCTGCATCAGATACTTCTGAGACAGTTATTTCGAATGCTTCGTTAGATGCTAGCGGCGGGTTCGATCTTACCCGGTAGCACCACTCTTCTCGTAGGTCGTCCTTAGTCACTGAATACTGATAAGTTCTCGAGAGCCCGTCGCGACCAATGCACGTAATGGCTTCCATAACTCCTCCCAATGATGAGTTAAGCGGCGCGCATCAGCGGCAGCAAATTGTTAGAACTCAAGTCCACTTCCCTCACAAGCTCTTTCCAAGAGCTCCCCAGAAAACGGGAAGGCCCATATCCAATTCTCTGTACCGGGAAGGTCATCAGGTCCAACATCACCGAACCCCCGACCTTCGAACAGAATGCCTTGAAACTCGTAGTTGTGATCACCGGTCAGGGCAAAGACAGGGCCTCCGCTCATTCCGCCAAATCTATGCTCTGGGCCGGGCTGATCAAACGCATCTTGCAGAATTATCTTTCGGTCGGAAATACCGTGGCATGTTGCTACGACATGAAAAAGCCGATGCGACATCGTTTGGGGACTAACAACCTTCCGATGCGAACCGGGAAATCCGACCGCCAGTCCTTTCGAACCTGGCGCCAATAGTATCGGGGTCGATTGATTCAGGTTGATCGGGGTCTTGTCGCTACCATCCAAGAAGCATTCAGGCAAGCGAAAGATAGCAAGATCGAAGGGCACATGGGGATCATCTTGAGTGAAACGCGCAATTGGCATGGCACGAATTTGCTCATGTTTCTGCAGCGCCACAAGAAACACGTATTGATCGGTTTTGTCTTCATAGGCGTCGATCGCCTTCTTTACCACATGCTCGTTGGTGACGCCGAACAGGTGCCCTTTGTACCGAAGGAAAGTCAGAGTACCTTGGCCCTCGATGAAATTGTCGCTTCCTTTCCAGATGAGATTGGACAGCGTCCCGTAAAACAAGGCAGCGCAGTGGGATGCAGTGGGGCGCGATATCTCACGAGGCAGCTTGGTGTCCATTCCAGTTCTAACTAGCGAATATAAGGGCCGGCAGATCCGGGCATACACAATTGGTTATGCCAAGAGAGTCTGGCGCACCCCATTGCTCTTTCACGAGCTTATCATTGCCACGCCCGGGTAACAATCGGAGATATAAACGGATGGCGAGCCGTAGCCTTGAAGTGGCCGCTTTGGGTCGGAAGCGGTCTTCGACAAGGTGGAATTTCACTCCTTGACTCGCTACTAGGTAACGCGCATCCGCCCGGTAGCCCGAATCACAGCTTTGGAAAGCAGACTCATCGGCATCGTCTTAGTTAAGAAGAAGATGGGTAACTAGGGCAGGAAATCGTCTTGTAACATTGTCAAGAAATTGCTCGATCACTGGCAGTAGCATGTCGTCAACAGGCCTGTTGGAAATCGGCTGCCTATAAACACAGGCGGTCCAAATGTGGGGGAAATAGCGAACTAAAGAGCTGAGTCCTAGAAGAGAAGCGAGCATCAGGCTGAACTCGGAAACTTGGTCGCCGTCGATGCCTTCTACGTAGGCTTGGGTTCCGCCCCAGCCTCCCGCCAAAGGCGCGAAGTGGTCGAAGGGGTCGAATGCGACTCCAGGCGTATCGCAGCGATAGTGGCTTGCACTGTCTGTCAGAGGTGCGAATTCATGAGTGTCGGGCACAATGTTCTCGAACTGCAATACCGAGTTGTCCCAAGCCTTATCGGCAGCCTTGAGTCGCCATTGGCTCAAGAATGGAACCCTGTTTCTCACTGAAGTGATGACGCCTTGCAGCGATTCGGCACCATCATATAATTGCGGCACATAGATCCTAACGCCAAATCCGCCTTGACTATAGGTGTCGCTGTCAAATTGGAGATGTTGAGCCTTTGATGGTTTTCCAGTGCATAATTCGTAAACGGATTTCAAGTCAGGAATGCGCGAGAAGCAGTCGCTTAGTGTCAGCTCCAGATTTCCTAGTTTAACGGATGCTGTCGTCGGGATGACCTTCGATCGGGCGCTTGTGCCCTCGAAAAACTGAACATGGTTCTGCGATGCCACAACGTCGTTGAACTGCTGAAATAGCCCGAAGCCTTCCGCTTGAATGCAGAATTCAGCAATTTTTTCGCTGTGCTTCGCGGAGCATCGAAGTCCGTGGGACTGGCGCAAGTCCTCCGGCCTGCATCCTGTAAACGCGATCACAAGTGCCTTTGCATATGCGGCGGCACCGTAATAGAGCAGCAGAGGTTTTGTTTCTAATGTCGCGGAAGAAGCCGACTCCCAGAACAGACGACCATGTAGAAGGCACGACGCTGCGAACGACTTTTGACTGTCGTTAGCGTGGCCGCCCGAGTGTCTTCGAATCCGTTCACCAATTGCCGCACGACCTTCCAAGTAGCGCAAATCGACAGCAGTCATCTGGGGCTCTTCATTGTCGTGCGCATTTGCGGAAGTCCGTCTAGATCTGAGCGGATATGCATAGGGCGAACCTTCATAGTGTTTAGCCTTTACTCCACCGTGAATGTGGGCCTAGTAAACAGCGTTGGCGGTACGACATTCGACGCCAAGACGAGAACCAGCACAGCTACGTAGTGGTCTTCATTGTATGCCCCTCCCTTGGTCTAGAACTCTTCTCGTGGTCGCTTTTGGTCAGGTCCGCTATAGGTCAAAAGCGGTCGCTCACTTGCTTGATGACTCAGGATCAAGCGCTCCGCGCCTTCAAACGCTTGAGTATCTCCTCCCGCGCCTCGCGCAAAATCGAATCGCGATCCAGGCTCGCAACGACGTCCGCCACGGCGCGCTTGGCGCCCTGTTCGCCCCAGGATTTGCCGGCGATCAGATAGCGCTCGGCGGCGCGGCCGATGAGGACGGTGGCGTACCAGCCGAGGGCGCCTTGGGCGGCGGCGGTGGCGACGACGGAGAGGCCGGCGCTGACGCCCTTGAGGGCGGAGGCGACCAGGTGCATGCCCCAGATGGCGGCCATCAGCGCGGCGAGCTGGGCGGAGATGGTGGCGACGAGGCGGCCGGATTCGGCGCGGGTGAGCGGCAGGCCGTAGATGCGCGAGAGCTGCACGACCATCGCTGCGTCCAGGCCGGCGGCGGCGAGCAGGTCGGCGACGGGAATCGGGTTGAGTGCGACCGCCACGCCCTTGGCCAGGCAGTACTGGCGGATCAGCTTGGCTGCCACGGTGCGGCGGGTTTCGGCGATGCGGGCGCTGACCTGGTCGGTGAGGCGGCCGGCGTAGAGGCCGGCGTTGACGGCGGAGAGGGTCTTGCCCTCGCGCGCGGCGATCGCCAGCAGGCGTTCGCGCAGCGAGGCCACTTGCGGTGGCAGGGCCTGTTCGTGGATATGTTCGCGCTGGCGCGCGTCCACCTGCACCACGCGCTGCGGTGCCGGGCGTGCGGCCACGGCGATCACGTCGTGCGGTTGCACCAGGCCGGCTACGCGCTCGCGCAGATGGTCCAGCAGAGACTCGCGCTCGTCGTCGTGGTAGCGGTCGGCCTTGTTCAGCGCCAGCAGCATGGGGCGCTGGGTCTGCGCCAGTGTGCGCAGTGCGTCGAGTTCTTCGCGGGTGAGATCGCCGTCGCAGACGAACACCACCAGGTCGCTAATTTCGGCGACGTCGAAGGCGAGCTTCTCGCGGGCTTCGCCGTCCAGCTCGTTGATGCCGGGGGTGTCGATCAGCACCAGGCCGTCGTTGGCCGCTTCGTCCAGCGTGGCCTGTTCGGCCTCCACCGTGGTGCCGTGCAAAACGCCGACGGTGAACGCCTCGCGCCCCAGCAGCGCGTTGCCCAGCGCCGACTTGCCGGCGGACACGCGGCCGAACACGGCCACGTGCAGCTCGCCGTTCTCCAGCCGCGCCAGCATCGCCTCGATGCGGGCGAAGTCGGCCGCCATCTCGCTGCGCACCGAGGCGGGCACGGCCGGATCGTCGAGCAGGCCGCGCAGGCTCTCGGCGACGCGGCTGGAGGCATCGCCGGCACGGGGCGTGGGTACCTCGGCGGGCGTCGGCGCGGCTGGGCGGAACCAGCCACGCAGGCGCCGCCAGAGCGCATCGCGCTCCATCGCGGCGCTTACTTCGCCGTCAGCTGGAGGTGGCCGGTGACCTTCACGTCGTTGGCGATCACCGAGGTGTCGGCGTAGTCGCCGCCGCCCACGCCGAAGTCCAGCCGCTGCACGGTACCGGCCACGTCCAGCGTGGCGCCGGCGGCTGTGGGTTTGAAGTCCACCGTGAGGCTCACCGGCTTGGTCACGCCGTGCAGGGTGAGCGTGCCGTCGGCGATGACCTGGTTGCCGCTCTTGTGGAAGCCGGTGGTGACGTAGTGCGCCTTGGGAAATTTCGCCACGTCGAAGAAGTCGCTGCCGGGCAGGGCGCTGTCGCGGTCGCCATCGCCGGTCCTGGCGCTGGCGAGGTCCACGGTTACGTCGAACTTCGATGCGTCCAGATGGGCCGGGTCGTAGCTGATCGCCGCGTCGAAGCGCTCGAAGTGGCCGTCGAACGGCGCACCCTGGAAGCTGCCGCTGAAGCCGAGCGTGCTGCCGGCCGGTTGCATCGCGTAGTCCGTGGCCGAGGCGGCTGCCGGCAGGGCAAGGGCGCACACGAGCAGGGCAAGGCGATGGATGGCGTGCGTTTTCATGGGGTGTCTCCTTCGGGCGGGGCGACGCGGCGCGGACGGCCAAACGGAAGCATCCGGCGCAGCACGTTGTCGTTGTCGAACACGTGGTGCTTGAGCGCCGCGCCCACGTGCACCACCAGGATCAGCAGCAGCGCCCAGAACAGCAGCTCGTGCACTTCGTGGACGGTCTTGGCCAGCGCTTCGTCCTTGCCGGCGATGGCCGGCAGGTTGAACAGCTTGAACCACTGCAGCGGAAAACCGCGCAGCGAGTTGAACCACCAGCCGGACAGCGGTATCGCCACGATCATCAGGTACAGCACGCCGTGGGTGGCGTGGGCGGCGAGCTGCTGCCAGCGCGGTGCCGGCTCCTCGCGCGGGCGGCGGTCCAGCGCGCGCCACATCAGCCGCAGCGCGAACAGCGCCAGCACCGTCAGGCCGATCGACTTGTGCCAGGCGTACACGCTGATCTTGCTCATCGACGGGGCCATGTCGGTCATCAGCAGGCCCCACACGCCGTTGATCAGGATCGCCAGCGCCATGGTCCAGTGGAAGAACTTCGCGACACTGCCCCACTGGTGTTCGGTACTGCGCAGGCTCATGGGTGTTCCTTGCCGCTGGGGGTGGCCGGAGCCGGTGTGGCGTCCGCGCCGTCGTCGCGGATCGCCTCGATCTCCAGCCACACCACCACGTCGTCACCGATGGAGTTGGCGAACGCGGTGATGCCGAAGTCGCGACGGTGCAGCGTGGTGCGGCCGGAGAAACCGGCCACCGTGTGCATGCCGTAGATGGTGGTGGCCAGCCGGTTGAAGGTGAAGGCGATATCCAGTGGCCGGCTCACGCCGCGCAGGGTGAGCGTGCCGTGCAGCACGCCGTGGCGGTCGCCGGTGCGCTCCACCGAGGTGCTCGCGAAATGTGCATAGCGATGCCCGGCGCCATCCAGCAGCGCGGGCTTGAGTACGGCGCGATTCCAGTCCGCGTCGCCCATGTCCAGGCTGGTGAGGTCAATGTCCAGCTCGGTGGACGAGGATGCCCAGTCGTCCGGATCGAACTTGAGCCAGCCGCGGCTCACGTGCAGCCGTCCAAACGGCCGCGAGTAGCCGTCGTGGGTGATGCTGAAAAGCACCTGGCTGTGCACGGTGTCGTAGCGGTAGTTCTGCAGCGCGGCGTGGGCGGGGACAGCCCACGTCACGGCGGCAAGCGCGACGGCGACATGGCGAAGTAAGCGGAGCGAGCCCATCGCCGCAGTCTGGATGATTGTCGATGACGGTTCCAGCGTGCCTCGGCGAACAGATTGTCCTGCCCCGCGGTGGTTGGCCGCAGGGCAGGAGCCGCGCTGCGCCATGCTAGCGGTGGGCGGGCGGCCGCCGGCTCCTGCGGCAGCTCGCCGAAGGCCTTGCCGTGGCCGTCAGCGCCAGCGCGCAGGACACTCCCACGGCAAGCCCCATGGCCAGCGCGGTCAGCAGGCCGGTGCGGCTGGCGCCGGACACGGCGGCGAACATCAGCGTGAAGCCGGCGATCAGCACGGCAAATATGAAAATGCGCTGTCTTTTCATGCGGCATGCCCTCGACGGCGGCGGATCTCAATGCATGCCGCGTCGGATCGACAGCGTGGCGCTCACCACCAGGTACACGGCCATCATCACCACCAGGGCGTCCCACAGGCTGGCCGCCGGCAGCAGGCCGAGCTTCTCGCCCGATGCCCACAGCAGCAGCGCCGACTGCAGCACCCAGAAGCAGATGATCGAGCCGTCGGCCACCAGGGCGCGCAGGAACTCGTCCGACTGGCGCCAGATGGCGTAGTTCCAGAACGTCTGCAGGGCGAACAGCCCCACGATCAGCGCCATCGCAGCCATGCGCATGGTGCTGGATGCACCGCCGGGCAGCAGCCCCACCAGCACCGGCAGCGCGAGCAGCACGCCGGCGAGCAGCAGCACGACGCTTTGTGTGCGGTAGAAGCGCATCTGCGCCGGCGTGGCAGGACGCGGTTCGGCCGGGTCGGCCATGCGTCCGGCGATGCGGCGGTTGGAACCGGCCACCAGGATGGCCAGCCCGGTGGCGATCATCCACGCGGCAATCGCCAGGGCGGCCACGTCCGACCACGCCAAGTGCAGCCCGGGCGCGCCGTGCTTGACCAGCCGGCCGACGAGATAACCGAACGGCGCACCGACAATCATGCCGGCCACGGCCAGCACGGCAGTGTTGCGGCGCTTGCGTGACTTGGTAGCGGCTTCGTTATTCATGTTGGGAGGCTCCCGTTGCAGGGGTGAGATCGGGCCGGAAGACGGCCTCGACCGTCTGTCCGAACACGTCGGCAATCTTGAAAGCGAGCAGCAGGCTGGGATCGTGCTTGCCGGTCTCGATGGCGTTGACCGCCTGGCGCGACACGCCGATGCGGTCGCCGAGCTCGGCCTGGCTCCAGCCCTGTTCCGCGCGCAGCACGCGCAGCCGGTTTTCCATGGATCGTTTCTCCGCGAGGGGTCGCCGTGACGGCGACCTGGGGCAGCACCGCGCGAGCGCGGCGCTGCCGCCGTGGGCTTACTGCACCCGTTCGACCGTGTAGCCGCGCTGGGTCAGCAGCGCCTGCACGCTGTCCGGCCCGCCGTTGAGGTGCGCCGCACCTACCGCCACGAAGCTGGTGCCCTGGCCTTTCAGCCGCTGGTCCAGCGCGTCCGCCCAGGCGCGGTTGCGCTGGACGATCAGCGTGTCGTAGAGCGCCGGCGACTGCTTGGCCATGTACTGGCTGGTGATGCGGGCGATCGTCGGCACGTCGCCCGCCTGCCAGGCGGTGACCAGCTGGTCGAGCCGCTTGGCGCCGCCGTCGACGTCGTCCAGCGTGGCGCGCAGCATCGCCACTTCGGTGGCCTGGGGCATGTCGGCGAAGAAGTGCATCTGCTGCTGCATCGTCTCCAGCCCGCGCACCGGCTTGCCCAGCTCAGCCGACTTGGCCTTGAGCTTGATCTCGACGCCGCTCTTGGGGTCGTAGCCGGCCTGCAGCAGCGGCAGCGTGGCCAGCGACAGGCTGACCAGCCACGGGCGCATCGGCTCCAGCGCCTTTTCGCCGGCAGCGATGCCGGCAGCCTTGGCCGCCGCGTCCACCCGGGCGAGGTCGGCAGCATCGACCTTGCCCGACAGCGGGTGCGCCGGATCCAGCCCGAGCGACTGGATCATCGGCTGCAGCTTGGCCGCGTCATCGGCATCGGGTACTTCGAGCCAGAGGTCGTCGCTGGCGGCGAGCGCCTTGTCCAGCGCCGGCGTGTCCCACGGCTGCGCGGGGCGCAGCACGTGCACGGTGCCGTAGAGGTAGATGCTGGCGTGCGGCCCGGTCACCCGCCACAGCGCAGGGTCGGCCGCGGCCACGGTAGAGCACAGCAGGGCGCCCAGCCCCAGCGCGAGGCGCAGCAGGCGGGTGGAGAAACCGGAACGGCTGGCGCGGGTGGAACCGCTGGCAACGAGCATGGCGAGCACTCCGTGGCATGGATGGTGGAAGGCGCAGCGATCGCGCAAATGGAAGGTCGACGCGACATTGTGACAAGCAAACCTTACATTTGCCGCGACGCAGGTGTCAAGTAGGCCTTACATTGTGTCGTGATGACCTGACTTGGCGAGAGGGCGGTCCGACGCCGCGATGCAGGTGCCGTCGTCTCGGCGGCCGGGTTCGCGGGATCGGCCGCGTGCCTGATCAGTCCCGGGCGATGCGCGGCGCGCGTTCGCGCAGGGCGTCCGCCGTGAGCGTGGCCATCGCGGCAAGCCGGGTGCGGTTGCCGTCGGTGAGCAGGGTTTTCAGGCGGTCGCCCGCGTCGTGCTGGTCCAGCGCATGGCGCTCGCTGAGCGACGCGGCCAGCGCGCGACCCATGGCATCGAAGATCAGCGCGTAGGCGAATGCGTGCAGCACGCCACCGCCCAGCGTGCCCAGGCCCGGGAACGCCTTGAGCGCGTTGCCGGCAATCGCCAGCACGATCGAGCTGCCGGTACGCACGGTCAGCCTGGCCTGTTGCACGAAATCGTCGATCTGCACGTCGCTCACGCGCACCTCGTACAGCGCCGCCAGCTCGCGCGTCAGCGCTGCGGCGAGCGCGCCCTGGATCAGCAGGTCGCTGCCCGGTGCCACCGCGGCCATCGCGCCGACCACCGCGCGGCGGGCGTATCGGCGCACCACCTGCTCGGCCTGCTCGCTGCGCGTGCGCGCCTCGAGCGAGCCGGTACGTTCGTGCAGGCCGGCCAGCACGGCGTTCTCCCGCGCCGGCTCCAGCGCGTCCGCGCCCGGCGCGGTGAGCCGCGACAGTGCCTCGAGCAGGGGCCCGATCGCCGGCGCGCGCTGGCGCTGCACCCGTTCCGATCCCCCATCGTGCGCGAGCCGGCGCTGGAACTGCTCGCTGCCGCCGGCGCTGATCGCCACCACCGCGGCGGCCTCGGGCACGCGCTCGCGCAGGCGGTGCAGGAGCTGGTCCAGCTCGTCCGCGCGCCACTGGTCGGCCTTGTTCAGCGCCAGCAGCAGCGGCTTGCCGAACCCCGCCAGCCAGCGCACCTCCTGCGCCTGGCTGCGGCTGAGGTCGCCGGCGCAGAGGTAGACCACCGCATGCGCGCGCAACGCCTCGTCGCGCGCCAGCGCCTCGTGCGCCTCGCCGCCGGCCTCGCGGCTGCCGGGCACGTCCGCCAGCACCAGCGTGCGGCCGTCGGGGAGTTGCCCGTCGACGTGCGCCACCTGGCGGGTGGTGCCGCCGCGCACGTCGCTGGGTGCGATCGCCTGCGGCGCCAACGCGCGCAACAGGCTCGACTTGCCGGTGGAAATTTCGCCGAACAGGGCAACGTAGACGCGGCCGCTGGTCTTTCGCCGATCCAGCTCGCCCAGTTCATGCTGCAGCGGCTGCGTGTCGGCGCCGTGCTCGCCCAACCGCACGATGCGCGCCTGCAGGCTGGCGCGATCCGGCGCGCGCACCGGCCGCCGCCGGGGCGCGGGCCGCAGCAGCCACCACAGCACTGCCAGCCCGAGCGCAGCAAACCCCGCCAGCGCCGCCCCGAGGGTCCACTGCAGCCAGCCCGGCAGGGCGAGAAAACGCTGCGCCAGCGCCAGTGCGCGCTCGGCCGCGCCAAACAGCAGCCACAGCAGGGCGGCGATGGCGATGGCGGCGAGCAGCAGGCGCAGGCGACGGGACATGCCCCGATTCTAGGTGCAGCTCCCAGGCCCCTGTCATCGCGGGCAGACGCCATGGGTCGGCGGAGCGGGCTTTTTTTGGCATCATCTGCCGCTTGCGCCAGTCCGCGGGGAGCGTGTTGCGGCGGCGCAGGGCTGTAGGGGATACGTCTTATGCGGGCGGTTTGGCTTGGAGGATGGTTGGCGCTGCTGACAGCGGCCGGCACCGCCGTGGCTGCCCCTCCCGCAGGCTCGCCCGCGGCGTCGCCCGCCGTGGTGCCACCGGCGCAGGCATTGCCGCTGGCCACGCCGCAGTTTCGCCGCTACGGGCTGGCCGACGGCCTGCCCGGCGCGCTGGTCTACGCGGTGGCGCAGGATCACCAGGGCGCCATGTGGTTCGGCACCACCAGTGGTCTGGCCCGCTACGACGGCGTCGGCTTCACCGTGTTCCGCCATGACGTGGCCGATCCCGATTCGCTCGCCAGCAATCCCATCTACACGGTGACGGTGGATCGCGCCGGGCGCGTGTGGGCTGGCGGCGTGTCCGGCGGCCTGAGTCGCTACGAGCCGACCCGCGGCGGCTTCACGCACTGGCAGCACGACGATGCCGATCCGGCCAGCCTGTCGCACGACGAGGTGTGGTCGATCGCGCAGACGCCGGACGGCCAGCTGTGGGTGGCGACCGAGGGCGGGCTCGATCGGCTGCGCGAGGATGGCCGCCACTTCGACCACGTGCAGGACACCACCCGGCCAGCCGGTGCCGGCGACCGTGGCCTGGGCACCACCCGCGCGCTGCTGGCCGAGGACAACGGGCGCCTGTGGATCGGCACCGAGCAGGCGATCTACCGGCGCGACGGCGACGGCAGCCTGCATCGGGTAACGCTGGATCCGTCGCTCCGCGGCACGCCGGGCAAGATCTGGCGCATCGAGGGTGGCGGCAACGATGTGCGCATCGCCACCAGCGACGGGCTGCTGCAGATCGGCGACGACGGCGTCGCCCGACCGATCTCGCCGCAGCTCGATGGCGTGCGCACGATGAGCAGCCAGCGCGACAAGCGCGGGCGGCTGTGGCTGGGGACCAAGGACGGCGCGTGGTTGCGCGAGGCGGACGGCCGCTTCCGCGCCTTCCCCGGCCACCCGCTGCTGCCGGGCGGATTCCCCGCCGACTGGATCTGGCAGATCGCGCGCGATCGCGAAGGCGGCCTGTGGTTTGCCGTGGCCGACGGCGGCGTGGCGTACCTGGGCCCGAACTGGGACGGCTTCAGCCGCATGACGCACGTGCCGGACGACCCGGCCAGCCTCGCCACCACCGCCGCCGAGGTGGTGCAGCTCAGCCGCGACAACCAGCTGTGGGTGGGGGAGGTCGGCGGCATCGACAAGCTCGACCCGGCCACCGGCCACGTCGAACACGTGGTGCGCCACCTCGACGACTCGATCATCTCGCTGGCCGAGGACGCACGCGGCCAGCTGTGGGCGGTGGGGCAGGGCGCGCTGTACGTCGTGGCCGACGGCAAGGCGGTGCCGCTGGACGTCGGCGCCGACGGCCCGTCGCGACCCAACCGCGTGGTGGCCGCCAGCGACGGGCGCATCTTCGTCGCCTCCTGGGGCGACGGCATCTTCGCCATCGACACCCAGACCCGCCAGGTGCAGCCCGTGCCGATGCCCGACGGCGACCTGCTGCGGCAGGTGTCGGTGCTGTGCACGCGTGCCGGCGAGCCGTGGTATGCCACCGCCGGCGGGCTGCTGCGCTACGACGCGGACCAGCGCCGGATGGTGTTCGTGGAGGGCGTGCCGCGGCGGTTCGTGGTGGCCGTGGCGATGGACAGCAGCGGTTTCTGGGTGGCCTGGGAGAACGCGCTGGAGCACTACCGCTATGTCGACGGGCGTGCCCTGCGCGACCAGGTGGCGCCGGTGCCGGTGGACTGGCAGAGCCGCGACATCCTGGGCATGCGCGCCGACCGCGAGGACCGCCTGTGGCTGTTCGCCAACCAGGGCCTGTGGCGGTTCGAGCCGTCCAGCGGGCGGTTCACCCGCTTCGGCGCGCAGGACGGCCTGCTCGATGGCGAGTTCGACAATGACCGCACCGCGCTGCTCGCCAACGGCATGATCTACGGCGCCACCAAGAGCGGCGTGGTCGGCTTCAGCCCGGAGCGACTGGCCGCACGGCCGCCGCTGCAGGTGGCGCCGACGGTGGCGGTGAGCGCGATCTCGGTGCGTCGCGACGGCGCGATGCGCGCGCTGCCGCTGGATGGGCGGCAGGTGTCGGTGGGCTGGCACGATCGCGACCTGCGGATCGTGGCGCGGGTGTCTTCGTACATCAATCCGGCGGCCAACCGTTACCGCTTCCGGCTGCGCGGTTTCGACACCGACTGGGTCGACGTGGGCGCCCACGGCGAGCGCGAGTTCGCCGGCCTGGGCGCCGGCCAGTACACGCTGGAGATCATGGCCGCCGGCCCGGCCGGTCCGTGGGGCGCGCTCGCCGTGCCGCTGTCGATCCAGGTGCAGGCGCCGCCGTGGCTGCGCTGGTGGGCCTGGCTGGCCTACGCGGGCCTGCTGCTGCTGGGCGCGGTGTCGCTGGCGCTGGCCTGGCGCCGCCGCGTGGCGCAGCGCCACCGGATCCAGCTGGCCGAGCAGCAACGGTTCCTGGCCGAACAGGCCAGCGCCGCGAAGACCCAGTTCCTGGCCACGCTGAGCCACGAGATCCGCACGCCGATGACCGGCGTGATCGGCATGGCCGAGCTGCTGCTGACCACGCCGCTGCAGCCGGACCAGAACGACTACGCCCAGGCCATGCAGCGATCCGGCGTGATGCTGCTGAAGCTGCTCAACGACGCGCTCGACCTGGCGCGCATCGAGGCGGGCCGGTTCGAGCTCGATCCGGCGCCGTTCTCGCCGCGCCAGCTGCTGGCGGACATCGCCCACCTGATCGGTGCGCAGGCCCAGGCCAAGGGACTGGAGTTTGCACTGCAGATCGCCGACGACCTGCCCGCCACGCTGGTCGGCGACGTGGTGCGGGTGGAGCAGGTGCTGCTCAACCTGACCACCAACGCGGTGAAATTCACCGAGCGCGGGCGCGTCACGCTGGGTGCCGAGCGCTACCGCGACGGCGTGATGTTCAGCGTGCGCGACACCGGTCCGGGTATTCCGGAGGCCAGCCAGTCGCGGCTGTTCCAGCGCTTCGAGCAGGAGAACGGGCCGCAGCGGCGTGCCGGCAGCGGACTGGGCCTGGCGATCTGCCGCGAGCTGGTCACGCTGATGCGCGGCTCGATCGAGCTGGAGTCGCGGCTGGCGTACGGCAGCACCTTCCGCGTGCGCCTGCCGCTGCGCGAGCCGATCGACCCGGTGGCGCTGGCGCCGGCCGCGGGCGCGCGGCGCCAGCGCGTGCTGCACGTGCTGCTGGTGGAGGACGACGTCACCGTGGCGGCGGTGATCCGCGGCCTGCTCGAGCGCCAGGGCCATTCGATCACCTACGTCGGGCACGGCCTGGCAGCCCTGGTCGAGCTCGGCAACGGACCGTTCGACGTGCTGCTGCTGGACCTGGACCTGCCCGGCGTGGACGGCTTCCAGCTGGCCCGGTTGATCCGCCAGCGCGAGCAGCCGGGCGAGCACCTGCCGATCGTGGCGATCACCGCCCGCGCCGGCGGCAACGAGGAGGTGCTCACGCGCGAGGCGGGCATGGACGGTTTCCTGCGCAAGCCGCTGTCGGGCGACCAGCTGGCGCGGGCGATGGACCTTGCGATCGCCGCCGCCGCCGTGCCGGCCTGAGAGCGGACCACACGATGCCGCGGATTTGGCATCATCGGGCCCGGCCGTCCGCTGGACGGCACCGGGGAAAACACATGCGGGCATGGCTGGTGGTGTTGCTGGGAATGGCGTGGTTCGCCGCCCCCTCGCCGGTCCGCGCGTTCGATCCGCCGGTGGCAAGCGGCGCGCTGCCCACGCCGCAGTTCCGCCGCTACGGCTCCGCCGACGGGCTGCCCAGCAGCAGTGTCTATGCGGTGGTGCAGGATCCCACCGGCGCCATGTGGTTCGGCACCAAGGGCGGGCTGGCGCGCTACGACGGCGTGCAGTTTGAAACCTTCCACCACGTGGCCGACGACCCCGGCTCGCTGCCGCACAACACGGTCGGGTCGCTGCTGGTGGACCACCAGGGGCGCCTGTGGACCGGCGGGCTGGAGGCGGGCCTCAACCGGTATCTGCCGGCCACCGGCACCTTCGCGCACTGGGCGCACGATCCGGCCAATCCGGCCAGCCTGGCCACCGACAAGGTGTGGACCATGGCGCAGACCGCCGACGGCACGCTGTGGGTGGGCACCGAGGAAGGCCTGGACCGGATGCGTGCCGACGGCACGCACTTCGACCACCTCGCGCCGCCGGCGGACGCGGGTACGCCGGCGCGCTTCGGCGCGGTCGCCTCGCTGTTCGTGGATCGCCATGACCGGTTGTGGATCGGCAGCGCGCACGGCGTGTTCCGGCGCGAGCCGGACGGGCGCATCATCGCGATCCACGCCGAGCAGCCGACGCTGATAGACGCCTGGTCCATCGACGGCAATGCCGGCGACGACGAGATCCGCATCGCCGCCACGCGCGGGCTCTACCTGGTCGGCAAGGACGACGTGGCGCGTCCGTTCGAGGTGCCCGGCCTGCCGGCCACCAACATCATGAGCAGCGTGCGCGACCGCGACGGCCGGCTGTGGATCGGCACCCAGCGGGGCCTGTACCTGCAGCAGGCGCCGCACCAGCCGTTGATCGCGGTGATGGACAAGCCGGTGCTGTACGGCAACCTGCCCGGCACCTGGATCTGGAAGATGATCGTGGGCCGCGAGGGCGGGCTGTGGATCACCCTGTTCGACGGCGGCGTCGCCTACCTCGCGCCGGGCTGGCACGGGATGAGCCGCTACACGCACATTCCCGACGAGCCGGAGAGCCTGCGCGACTCGATGGCCACCGCGGTGGCCCACGCGCGCGACGAAACCGTGTGGGTGGGCGAGCGCGGCGGCCGGGTGGACAAGCTCGAGCCATCGACCGGCCGCGTGCAGCACGTGCTGTCGGGGCTGTACGGCGACGTGGTCGGCATGACCGAGGACGCCCAGCACAATCTGTGGATCGCCACCAAGGGCGCGCTCTACCGCTATGCGGCCGGCAAGCTGGACGAGGTCGATCCCGCGCATGCGCACTTCAGTCGCCCGCTGGAGGTGGAAGTGGGCCCGGATGGACGTCTGTACGCGCGCACTTTCGGCGAGGGCCTGTTCCGCATCGACCAGCGCACGTTGGCGGTCAGCCCGGTGCCTATCGTCGGCGCCACCGAGAAGGCGCGCTGGGGCAGCCAGATGACGCTGCGCTTTGGCGTGTTCTGGTACGCCGGCGACGGCGGCCTGCTGCGGCTGGATGCCCGGCACGAGCATTTCGAGCCGGTGCCGGGCGTGCGCAACGATCGTCCGGTCGACGCGTTCGACACCTCGCCGCAGGGGTTCTGGCTGGCGCGCAGCGATGGCCTGGAGCACTACCGGCTGGTCGGCGACGCGCTGGTGATCGATCGTAGTGTGCGCGCGGACGAGGGCTGGCCCTCGATCAACGTGGTCGACTTGCGCATCGATGCGCACGAGCGGTTGTGGATCTTCGGCAGCGACGGGCTGTGGCGGTTCGATCCGGGCACCGGCCGCTTCCGTGCGCTGGGGCTGCAGGACGGGCTGGCCAACGGCGAGTTCTTCCGTGGCTACAGCCACCTGGCCGACGGCACCATCTACGCGCCCACGTTCGGCGGCGTGATCGGCTTCAATCCCGACCGCATCGTCGAGCAGCAGAGCACGCCGCCACTGCACATCACCGGCGTGCGTGCGCGCCGCCACGGCAAGCTGCGCGAACTGCCCGCCGACGGCGTGCTGCGGATCGACTGGCGCGACCGCGAGATGAGCGTGGTGGCGCGCCTGTTCTCCTACATCGACCCCACCGCCAACCGTTACCGCTTCCGCATGGTCGGGCTGGACCAGGGTTGGGTGGAGGTAGGCAACCGCGGCGAGCGCGAATTTGCCGGACTGGTGCCCGGCGACTACACCCTGGAGGTGATGGGCGCCGGCGCCAGCGACCGCTGGGTCACGCTGGGCGAGCCGCTGCGCATCCACGTGGCCGCGCCGCCGTGGGCGCGTTGGTGGGCCTGGCTGGCGTATGCGCTGAGCGCGGTACTGGTGGTGGCCTGGGCGCTGTGGCTGTGGCAACGGCGGTTGGCGCAGCGGCACCGGCTGGCGCTGTCCGAACAGCAGCGCCAGCTGGCCGAGCAGTCCAGCGCGGCCAAGACCACCTTCCTGGCCACGCTGAGCCACGAGATCCGCACGCCGATGACCGGCGTGATCGGCATGGCCGAGCTGCTGCTGTCCACGCCGCTGCGCGCGGAGCAGAACGACTACGCGCGCGCCATGCAGCGCTCCGGCGCGATGCTGCTCAAGCTGCTCAACGATGCGCTCGACCTGGCGCGGATCGAAGCGGGCCGCTTCGAGCTGGAGCTGGCGCCGTTCGATCCGCGCGAACTGCTGCGGGACGTGGCCGACCTTACCGCGGCGCAGGCGCAAGGCAAGGGCATCACCTTCGAGCTGCAGGTCTCGCCGACGCTGCCGCCACGGCTGCTCGGCGACGCGATGCGGATCAAGCAGATCTTGCTCAACCTCACCGGCAACGCAGTGAAGTTCACCGAATACGGCGGCGTGGTGCTGGCGGCGGAGTCCACCAGCCACGGCGTGACCTTCAGCGTGCGCGACACCGGCCCGGGCATTCCCGAGGCCAGCCAGTCGCGCCTGTTCCAGCGCTTCGAGCAGGAGCGCGGGCCGCGCCGCGGCGCCGGCAGCGGCCTGGGGCTAGCGATCTGCCGCGAGCTGGTCACGCTGATGCACGGGTCGATCGAGCTGGAGTCGCGGCTGGCCCACGGCAGCACGTTCCGGGTACGCCTGCCCCTGCAGGAGACCACCGAGGTTCCGCCGCCGGAACCCGCCGCGCCGCCCGCGCCACCGGCCGCGGCCGTCGCCGACCATCTGCGCGTGCTGCTGGTGGAGGACGATGCGATCGTGGCGGCGGTGATCCGCGGCCTGCTCGACGGCCAGGGACACACCGTGGTGAGCGCGGTGCACGGCCTGGGCGCGCTGGCCGAACTCAGCACCTGCGCCTTCGATGTGATGCTGCTGGACCTGGACCTGCCCGGCGTAGACGGGTTTCAGGTGGCGCGACTGGTGCGCCAGCGCGAGTCGGGCCATCGGCGGCTGCCGATCGTGGCGATCACCGCGCGTTCGGGCGGCGACGAAGAGGTGCGCTCGCTGGCCTCGGGCATGGATGCATTCCTGCGCAAGCCGTTTTCCGGCGCGCAGCTGGCGCAGACCCTGGCGCAGGTGACGGCGTGGCGGTCGGCGCAGGACGCTCCGGAGCATCAGGCAGGGGCGCCGGCAGAGAGCTGAGCCTGCGTGCCCGGAGCGGGCGCGCGCTTACATGTCGAACTTGTTCACCTCGAACCCGCGCCGCGCGTACTCGCGCCAGCGGGCGCGCGAGCCGGTGCGTTCGGCCTCGTCGGCGGCGACCACTTCCAGCACGCGCTCGAACGTCAGCGTGGGGCACTCCTCGCGCAGGTTGATCACCAGCGGGCGGTCGGCCGTCTCCACGCCCGGCGGCACGATCAGCACCGCGGTGTCGGCATCGTCGTCGTCGCCGGCCAGCTGGTGCGGAAGGAAGGCGTCCTCGTCGAACGACCACAGCAGGTCGTCCACCGCCTCGGCCTGCTCGAAGTCACGCACCAGGATCAGCGTGGGCTGCTGTGCCGCGAATGCGCGCTTGGTCAGCTCGCACACCAGCAGCAGCGGCTGCTCGCGGAAGCGCGGCTTGTCGATCAGGTAGAAATCGGCGCGGGGCATGGGGTTACAGCGCAGGGAACGGGGAACGCGGAACGGGGAACGTGACCAGGGTGCGCAGTCGCCACTTCGGCGCTCGCTCCGGCTGCAGGGAAAAACGGCTGACGGCACGGCGTCGAGATGCCGTGCGTTCCCCGTTTCCCGTTCCCCGTTCCCCGCCCCTCATCAGCCGCGATCCAGCAGCCACTGCGCCAGCAGCGACACCGGGCGACCGGTGGCCAGACCCTTGCGGCCCTCGTCCCACGCCGTGCCGGCGATGTCCAGGTGCGCCCAGCGCTGGCCTTCGGTGAAGCGCGACAGGAAGCAGCCCGCGGTGATCGCGCCGGCGCTCTTGCCGCCGATGTTGGCGACGTCGGCGAAGCCCGATTCCAGCTGCACCTGGTAGTCGTCCCACAGCGGCAGGCGCCAGGCGCGGTCCAGCGCGGTCTCGCCGGCGGCGACCAGCTCGGCGGCGAGGTCGTCGTGCTTGCTCATCACGGCGGAGGCATGCTTGCCCAGCGCCACGACGCAGGCGCCGGTGAGCGTGGCGGCGTCGATGATGGTGTGCGGCTTGTAGGTCTGCGCGGTCCAGGTGAGCGCGTCGCACAGGATCAGCCGGCCTTCGGCGTCGGTGTTGAGCACTTCGATGGTGAGGCCCGAGAGGCTGGTGAGCACGTCGCTGGGGCGGTAGCTGTCGCCGTCGGGCATGTTCTCCACGCTCGGCACCACGCACACCAGGTTGCTCTTGACACCCAGCTTCACCGCCGCGACGAATGCGCCCAGCACGCCGGCCGCGCCGCCCATGTCGAACTTCATCTCTTCCATGCCCGGGCCGGGCTTGAGGCTGATGCCGCCGGAGTCGAAGGTCACGCCCTTGCCGACGAATGCGTAGGGCGCGTCGCCTTCGTTGCCGCCCTTGTACTCCAGCGCGATCAGGCGCGGCTTGTTGGCCGAGCCGCGGCCCACGGCCAGCAGCGAGCCAAAGCCGAGCTTCTCCATTTCCACTTCATCCAGCACGCGGCAGCTGACCTTGTCGCCCTCGCCATCGGCGAAGGCCTGCGCCTGGTCGGCGATGTAGGCCGGGGTGCAGATGTTCGGCGGCAGGTTGGCCAGCTCGCGCGCGAAGCGCACGCCCTCGGCGATGGCCAGGCCCTGGTCCAGCCCGGCGCGGGCATCGTCCGGGGCGGCGAACATCATCGTGGCCAGCTCGGGCTGGCTGCTCTTGTCGCGCGGCTTGAAGGTGGCCGTGTAGCGATAGTTGGCATGGTCGGCCGCCAGCACCGCAGTGCGCAGGCGCCAGCTGGCGTCGCGGCCGGGCACGTCCAGTTCGGTGAGGAACGAGGCGGCGCTGTCTACCGGCAGCTTGCCCAGCGCGCGGGCGGCGTCGGCGTTGATCCGCTGGAAGCGTGCCGCGTCGAACGATTTCTGCGGGCCCATGCCCACCACCAGCACGCGCCGCGCGGTGACGCCGGCGGGCGCGAACAGCAGCGTGGCGCTGCCACCCTTGCCGGTGATGTCGCCGCTTTCCACCTGCCGCTTGATGGCGCCTTCGGCTGCGCTGTCGATCCGCGCCGCGGCGCTGGAGAGCACGCCACCTTCGAACACGCCGACCACCACGCAGGCGGCATCGACGGTTTCGGGAGAGGCGTTGGCAAGGCTGAACTGAAGCGTCATGGAAGGGTCCTGCGGTGGGCGCCGGCATAGCCGGACAGGCTAGACTTGCGGTTTGCCAGCACCCTCGAGGGTGTGGCGCGGGACCCTCGATTCTATCGCATGCTGAGCATCCTCGACCGTTACTTCCTGCGCGAGCTGGGCCAGACCATGGCCGCCACCGCGATCGTGCTCGTCACGGTGCTGGCCGGCAGCAGCTTCGCGCACGTGCTGCAGCAGGTCGCCAACGGCAGCTATCCGGCCAGCGTGATGTTCCAGGTGCTGGGCCTGAACATGCTCGACGGGCTGTCGAACCTGCTGCCGCTGTCGGGCTACGTGGGTGCGCTGTGGTCGATGGGGCGCATGTACCGCGAAAGCGAGATGCACGTGCTGGCCTCGTCCGGCATGGGCGCCCGCGGCCTGCTGCGGCCGGTGGCGATGCTGGCCGTCGCCATCGCGCTGGCGGTGGGCGCGGTGTCGCTGTGGCTGGGGCCGTGGGCCTCGCGCACGTCCAATGCGCTGGTGGACGCGGCCAACCGCTCGGTGATTGCCGCTGGCCTGGACGCCGGCCGCTTTACCGAGCTGCCGGGCAAGGACGGCGTGATCTTCGTCGACACGCTCAGCCGCGACGGCAGCGAGCTCGGCAAGACCTTCATCGCCACCGAGCGCAAGGGCGACGACGGGCTCACCCACCTGCGCGTGATCACCGGCGACAGCGGCCAGCTGTATCAGGAGAGCGACGGCAACGGGCGCTTCCTGGCGCTGCTCGACGGCTGGCAGTACGAGCTGCCGCTGGGCGCGGACAACTGGCGGCGCATCCGCTACCAGCGCAACGACGCTTCGCTGACCAACGTGCAGGGCGGCGACAGCGACAACGATCCGATCCACAACCTCGACACCCTGGCACTGGCGCGCACCGACACCGCCGAGGCGCGGGCCGAGCTGGCCTGGCGGATCGGCTCGCCGGTGATGGCGCTGGTGCTGATGATGCTGTCGCTGCCGCTGGCGAAGCAGAACCCGCGCGAGGCGCGCTACGGCCGGTTGCTGCTGGCGGTGCTGGCGTTCTTCCTTTACGAGAACCTGCTGGCGCTGTGCAACGGGCAGATCAGCAAGGGCCACTGGCACAGCGCGTGGCCGATGTGGCTGGTGAGCCTGGTGACGTTCGCGATCGGCGCGTGGATCTTCCGCAGCCAGTACCAGCCGCGCCGCGTGCCCGCGCGCCGCCCGCGGGTGAGCGCATGAGCCCGATGCGCGTGCGCCGGGTCGACTGGCTGATCGGCACCACGGTGCTCGGCGCGCTGCTCACGGTGTGGTTCCTCATCGCCGGGCTCGACGCGGTGCTGCAGTTCCTGCGCCAGCTCGGCCACGTCGGTAAGAACGGTTTCACCGTCACCGACGCGGCGCTGTACGTGCTGGTGACCTTCCCGCGCCGGCTGTACGAGAACTTCGGCTACGCCACGGTGATCGGCGGACTGCTCGGGCTGGGCGGCCTGGCCGGCAGCGGTGAGCTGACGGCGCTGCGTGCGGCCGGCATGTCGCAACTGCGCATCGCCGCCTCCGCCGCGGGCGTGGTGGCGGTGCTGATCGTGGGCGTGGTGATCCTCGGTGAGACCGCCGCGCCGTGGGGCGACCAGCAGGCGCAGGCGATGCAGCTGCGCCAGAAGGGTGGCGCCGTCGGCATGGCCGGCTCCAGCGGGCTCTGGGCGCGTGACGGCAACCGCGTGATCAACGCCAAGGCCAGCCTGCTCAAGGAAGTGAAAGGCCACAACCAGGTGGAACTGGCCGACGTGCGCGTGTTCACCTTCGCCGACGACGGCGAGCTCACCCGGCTCGACTGGGCACGCGGCGCGCAGCACGACGGCAGGCACTGGACGCTCACCGGCGTGCGCACCACCACCCTGGACGCGGCCGGCACGCACACCACCACCGCCGCCAGCGCGCCGTGGGACGCCAAGCTCAACCCGCGCGTGCTGGAGCAGTCGCTGGTGCAGCCGCAGTACCTGCCGATGCGCGACCTGCGGCGCAACATCCGCTACCTGGAAAGCAACGGCCAGAGCCCGGGCGTCTACGCGGTGGCGTTCTGGACCCGCGCGCTGTACCCGCTCAACGTGCTGGTGCTGGTGCTGTGCGCGATGCCGTTCGCCTTCGGCAGCCTGCGTTCGGGCGGGCTGGGCAAGCGCATCTTCATCGGCATCCTGATCGCCATCGCGTGGTACTTCCTGCAGCAGGCGATGATCAACTTCGGCACCGTCTACGGCGTGCCGCCGCTGCTGGCCAACCTGCTGCCGGCCACGGTGCTGGCGATCGCCGCGTGGTTCTACTTCCGCCGCCATCGCTGAGTACCGGCGCAAGGCGCCGCTCAGTGCGTGAGCTTGTCCTGCTGCCCCAGCGCGGCGCGGCGTGCGCGCCAGGTCTGCGGCGTCTGCGGCTTGATGAACAGCGCGGCCAGCTCCGGGTGCTCGGCCTTGGCGCGCGATTCGATGCGGCCGATGCAGGCCTCGATCTGCGGCGTGGCCAGTGCGTCCTCGAACTCGGCGCTGAGCGCGGCGACCATCCGGTTCGGGCCCATCTGCACGGTCAGCACGCCGTTGGCGGTGCGCACGTCGTCATCGTCCCCGGCGATGCGCATCAGTGATTGCGCCACGCCGGGGCGGGCCGACTCGCCGATCAGCAGGCCCTTGGTCTCGCGCGCCATGAGCAGTGCCGAACACGCCAGCACCGCACCGATGCCCAGCGAGGCGATGCCGTCGAACACCGGCATCTGGAGCATCTGCGCCAGGCCGAGCCCGGCGGCGGCGATCAGCAGGCCCAGCAGCGCGGCGCTGTCCTCGAGCAACACCGAGAACACGCTCGGATCCTTGCTTTGCCGGAATGCCTCGACGTAGCCCTGCTTGCCCTTGCGCCGGCGGAACTCGCGCAGCGCCATCCACCATGAGCCGCCTTCGAACAGCACCGACACCCCCAGCACGATCAGGCTCGGCAGCGGATCCTCCACCGCCTGCGGATGGCGGATGTGCGACACGCCCTCGTAGAACGACACGCCGGCGCCCATCGACAGCACCAGCAGGGCCACGATGAAGCTCCAGAAATACAGCTCGCGCCCGTAGCCGAACGGATGGCTGTCGTCGGCCGGCTTGCGCGCGCGGTGCAGGCCGTACAGCAGCAGCACCTCGTTCATCGTGTCCACCAGCGAGTGCACGCCCTCGCTCAGCATCGCCGAGCTGCCCGAAAAGGCGGCGGCGGTGAACTTGGCCACCGCGATGGCGAGGTTGCCGACCAGCGCGGCAATCACCACGGTGTTCGACTCTCCCCCCTTGCGATCCTGGCTGGCCATGCAGTGCTCCTGAAGCGGGCGGAAGTCCCGACCATGCCCGCGCCGGCGTGGATGGCCCGTGGAAGCGCGCCCGTCCGATGCCGCGGTCGCGAAGCGTCGCCATGGCGTGTGGCGGCTTGTCCGGAGCGGGGCGCTGCGGTCATGCTGCGCGCTTGTTTGTTCTTGCATGAGGAGTGACGCCAGTGGCCTGGGTGGATCTGCGCAGTGACACGGTGACCCGACCGACCGCGGCGATGCGCGCGGCGATGGTCGAGGCGGCGGTGGGCGACGACGTCTACGGCGAGGACCCCACGGTCAACGCGCTGCAGCAGCGGCTCGCCGACGACCTGGGCTTTGAGGCCGGGCTGTTCGTGCCCACCGGCACCCAGTCCAACCTGGTCGGGCTGATGGCGCACTGCGAGCGCGGCGACGAGTACATCGTCGGCGCCGATGCGCACACCTACCGCTGGGAAGGTGGTGGCGCCGCCGTGCTCGGCTCGATCCAGCCACAGCCGATCCCGCAGGATGCCGATGGCACGCTGCCGCTGGACAAGGTGGTCGCAGCGATCAAGCCGATCGACCCGCATTTTCCGCGCACGAAGATCCTCGCTCTGGAGAACACCTGGTGGGGCCGCGCGCTGCCGCTGGATTATCTCGCGGCCGCCCGCGCATTCACCCGCGAGCGCGGCCTGGGTCTGCATCTGGACGGTGCGCGGCTGTTCAACGCCGCGGTGGCCTGCGGCGTGCCGGCGCGCGAGATCACGCAACACTTCGACAGCGTGTCGGTGTGCCTGTCCAAGGGCCTCGGCGCGCCGGTGGGTTCGGTGCTGGTGGGCTCCGCCGAACTGATCGACAAGGCACGGCGCTGGCGCAAGGTCGCCGGCGGCGGCTGGCGCCAGGCCGGCCTGCTCGCCGCCGCCTGCACGTATGCGCTGGATCATCACGTGGCGCGTCTCGCCGACGACCACGCCCGCGCCGCGCGGCTGGCCGAGGGGCTGGGGGCGATCGCCAACGTGAAGCTGCTCGGCCAGCACACCAACATGGTCTACGTCGACGTGCCGGTGGAGCGGCTGCGCGATCTGGACGTCCATCTGCGGGCGCACGAGATTCGCATCGGCATCGGCTACACGCCCACGCTGCGGCTGGTGACCCACCTGGACGTGGACGACGAGGGCGTGGATCGCACGGTGGCGGCGTTCGAGGCGTTCTTCGCGGGCTGAGCGCGCCAGTCACGCGTGCGCGTCGAGCGCGCAGGGTCGATCAGAAAATCGACAGGCCGGTCAGGCTGGTGAAGCGCTCCAGTGCCAGGCTGCCGGCCAGCGAGTTGCCCTTGGCATTGAGCGCCGGCGACCACACCGCCACCGCGAGCTTGCCGGGAATGACCCCGACGATGCCGCCGCCGACCCCGCTCTTGGCTGGCATGCCCACGTGGTAGGCGAAGTCGCCGGCCGCGTCGTAGGTGCCGCAGGTGAGCATCAGCGCGTTGATGCGCTTGGCCAGGTCCGGCGACAGCAGCGCCTTGCCCGACCACGGGCAGCGGCCCTGGTTGGCCAGGAACAGGAAGCCGCGGGCGAGATCCACGCAGCTCATCGCCAGCGAGCACTGGTAGAAGTAGAAATCGAGCACCGCGTCGAGCGGCTGGGCGAGGTTGTCGAAGCTGCGGATGAAGTTCGCCAGCGCCGCGTTGCGGTAGCCGTGCGCCTTCTCCGAGGCCGCCACCTCCGGATCGTCGCGCACGTCCGGGTTGGCCGCGCAGCCGCGCACCGCGGCCAACAGGTTGGCCCGCGCATCGGCATGGCTGGCCAGCACCACGTCGGCCACCACCAGGGCTCCTGCGTTGATGAACGGGTTGCGCGGCACGCCGTGTTCGACTTCCAGCTGCACCAGCGAATTGAACGCGCTGCCGGACGGTTCGCGGCCTACCCTGTCCCACAGCCGCTCGCCTACCGCCTGCAGCGCGAGGGTGAGCGTGTAGACCTTGGAGATGCTCTGGATCGAGAACGCCTCGTCGGCGTCGCCGGTGCGGTGGAGCTGGCCATCGAGGGTGACTACCGCCATGCCGAATTTCCCGCGCGGCACGCTGGCCAGCCGCGGGATGTAGTCGGCCACATGGCCCTGCGCCAGCCGCGGCCGCATCTCGGTCGCGATGGTGTCGAGGATGGCCTGGTAATCCGGCGCGCTCATGCGTGCCGGGCGTTGCACTGTCGGATCATCACGCCTTGCGCTGGTCGAACCGGCGGATGAAATCGCGCACCTGCGGGTAGACCGTCTCGCGCCAGCGGCGGCCGCTGAAGATGCCGTAGTGGCCGGCGCCCTCGATCACCCAGTGGGCGCGCGATTTCGCCGGGATGCCGGTGCACAGGTCGTGCGCGGCCTCGGTCTGGCCCAGGCCGGAGATGTCATCCAGCTCGCCTTCCACGGTGAGCAGGGCGGTGCGCTTGATCGCCGACGGGTCCACGCGCTCGCCCGCCACGTCCCACACGCCGCGCGGCAGCAGGAACTGCTGGAATACCTTGGCGATGGTGTCGAGGTAGAACTGCGCGGGCATGTCGAGCACGGCGTTGTATTCGTCGTAGAACTTGCGGTGCGACTGCGCGTCGTCGAGGTCGCCGCGCACCAGGTCCTGATAGAAATCCCAGTGCGAGTTGAGGTGGCGGCTGGGGTTCATCGCGATGAAGCCGGCGTGCTGCAGGAAGCCCGGATACACCTCGCGCCCGTGGCCCGGATAGTTGGTGGGCACGGTGTGGATTACGTTGCCCTTGAACCACGACAGCGGCTGGCGCGTGGCCAGGTTGTTGACGCTGGTGGGGCTGCGGCGCGGATCGATCGGGCCGCCCATCATGGTCATCGAGCGCGGGGTGGTCTCGCCGCGCGAGGCCATCAGCGAGATCGCCGCCAGCACCGGCACGGTCGGCTGGCACACCGAGATCACGTGCAGCGACTCGGCACCGATGTGGCGGATGAACTCCTGGATATAGGCGACGTAGTCGTCCAGCCCGAACGCGCCCTGGTTCAGCGGCACCATGCGCGCGTCGACCCAGTCGGTGATGTAGACCTTGTGGTCGCGCAGCAGCGTGCGCACGGTGTCGCGCAGCAGCGTGGCGTGGTGCCCGGACAGCGGCGCCACCACCAGTACCACCGGGTCGGCCTTCATCTTCTCGATGGTGTCCGGGTCGTCGCTGAAGCGCTTGAAGCGCTTGAGCTGGCAGAACGGCTTGTCCAGCGCCACGCGCTCGACGATGGCGATCTCGTGCTCGTGCGCCACCGCCTGGTGCAGGTTGAACTCGGGCTTCTCGTAATCCTTGCCGAGGCGGTGCATCAGCTCGTAACCGGCGGCCCAGCGCTCCACCCCCGGCCACTGCGCCAGCGGGCTGGCGGGGTCGTTGAGCATCTTGGCGCTGGCTTCGGCGAAATGGCTGAGCGGGCCGAGGAAGGCGCGCTGCCATTCGTGGATCTGATAAAGCATGAGGGAGGACCGTGGGGCGTAAAGCGCTGATCTTAGTCCGATTCGACGCGTCGTGTTGCGCTGCCGCACGATCCGTCCCGGCGACATACCAGCAGCAGCTCGTCGACGCCCTCGATGTCGCCCAGCCCGTCGCGCCAGGCCAGCGGCTTCTGCAGGCGCAACCCCAGCGGCATGAACACGCGGTTGTACCACCACATCGCGCGTTCGCGCTGATGGGTGAGGAACCACTGGCCCAGGTCGAGCAGGCGCGAGGACTCCGGTTTCATGCCGTAGATCGCGCTGCGTTCGATGTGCCAGCCGTGGCCGGCCAGCATCGCGGCGATCTGCGCCGGCTCGTAGCGGCGATAGTGGCCGACGAAATCGTCGAAGGCGGTCCAGGCGTCCGGGTCCAGCGGTACCGACAGCAGCAGCGTGGCGTCGGGCGTGGCCACGCGGGCCAGCTCGGCCAGCGCGCCGGCGTCGTCGACCACGTGCTCGAGTATGTCCAGCGCGCAGACCAGGTCGAACTGCGCGTCGGCGAACGGCAGCGCGCCGATCATCGCGTGGGTGGCGCGTGCGCCGTGGCGACCCAGGCCGCGCAGCGCCGCGTGGCTCATGTCGACGAAGCAGGTATCCGCCAGCGGCAGGCGCGGGCGCAGGCCCGGCGCCACCTCCAGCCGCTGGCGCGCGGCGCCGGCAAGGCTTCCGAACAGTGGCCAGGTGTTGAAGCGTTCCGGGGCGATCAGCCGGGCTTCGGACCACAGCGCCTCGTAGAAGCGGCGGTTGGTGCGCAGCACCTCGTCGGCGCTGCGGGTCGGGCCGGTGGCGGTACGTGTGGCGGTGTGGGGCTGGTTCATGTCCGGCAGTGTGCCCGCGAACGCCGGTCGCGTCTGTGGTGCGTCAGTCGAAGCGGCGCACTTCGGTGCCGGCGGCGATGTCGTGCAGGGCGCGCCGGCGCCGATCGACCAGCGCCGGCGCGAACCAGACCACCCACCCGGCGAGGGTCGCCCACAGCGCGCCGCGCAAGCCCAGCAGCGGGGCCAGCGCCAGCAGCGCCAGCGGCAGTCCGGCCACCACCACGCGGACCAGCGCCTGCCGCAGCCCCGCTGCGGTGCCGTCGCGGGCAGTGACGCGCAGATGCCACGGACGCATGCCCAGCGTCTGGCCGCCGCGCAGCCACGACACCACGAAGTACGCCGACACCACCACCGCCTGCAGCGGCCGGTACCACCACGCGATCGCGGTCTGCGCGCCGGTGGTGACGACGCGGCCGCCGGTCGCCAGCTGGCACACCAGCCCGACCACCATCACGATCGCCACCACCGCGAGCAGGTCGTAGACCAGCGCGATCAATCGGCGCCACAGCGGGCAGGGGAGGGAGGCGGGGGAGTCGGTCATGGCGTCGCTTGCGTCGCGCGCGTGCGGTGTCCAGCATGCACGCATGAAAGAGGAAAACCGCATCAGTATCGCCGAAGCGGACCGCCGCAGCATCGCCGCCTTCCTCGAGCAGGTGTGGTCCGAGGACGGCCTGTCCGATCGCACGCTGGAGGCATACCGGCAGGATCTCGAGGCGCTGGCGCGCTGGCTGGCCGGTCGCGGCCGCGCGCTGCGCGACGCCCGACGCGAGGATCTGTCGGCCTACCACGGCGCCACCCCGGTGGCGGTGCGCTCGCTGGCGCGGCGGCAATCGTCGTTCCGGCGCTATTACGGATTCGTCGCCCGCAACGAGCCGGGGTTCGATGATCCGACGCGGCTGATCGAGCGCCCCAAGACGCCGCGCAGCCTGCCCAAGGCGCTGGCCGAGCGGGAGATCGAAAGCCTGCTGCACGCGCCGGACACCTCCACCGCGCTCGGCCTGCGCGACCGCGCGATGCTCGAGCTGATGTATGCCTCCGGCCTGCGCGTGTCCGAGTTGGTGGAGCTGCCGCTGAGCGGGCTCAACCTGCGCCAGGGCGTGGCCCGGGTCACCGGCAAGGGCGGCAAGGACCGGCTGGTGCCGGTCGGCGAGGTGGCGCTGGAACACATCGATGCGTACCTCGCCAGCGCGCGGCCGGGACTGGCGCGGGGTCGGCAGCCGGCGGCGCTGTTCCTCAGCAACCGCGGCGAGGGCATGACCCGGCAGATGTTTTGGACGCTGGTGAAGCGCTACGCACTGACGGTGGGGATACCCGCTGCGCGCGTGTCGCCGCACGTGCTGCGGCACTCGTTCGCCACGCACCTGCTCAACCACGGCGCCGACCTGCGCGCGCTGCAGATGCTGCTCGGCCACAGCTCGCTCAGCACCACCCAGATCTACACGCTGGTGGCGAAGGAAGGCCTCAAGCGGCTGCATGCGCAGCACCACCCGCGCGGCTGAGCGTCGCAGTGAGCACAACCGGGCGAGCGCGCACCGAACCGTTCAGCGGCCTGTGCGAGAATCCAGCTCCTTTTTGTGGCGCCGCGGGCGCTGCCGGTTAGAGAGGTTGATCGCGATGTGGAAGAAGCTTGCGCTTGCGCTGTGCCTGGGCAGCCTGACGGTGGGTGTTGCCGCGGCGGCGGATGACGGCGTGCCGCCGGCGGTGGAAAAGACCCTGCGCGCGGCGATCGGCAACTTCGGCCCCAACGTGCGCATCGACTCGATTGCGCCTTCGCCGTTGCCGGGCTTCTATCAGGTGATCGCCTCGGGCCAGCTGGTCTACCTCAGCGCCGACGGCAAGTACATGATGAACGGCGACCTGGTCGACGTGGCGGCGCGCAAGAGCCTCAGCGACGGCGCCTGGGCCGGCTTTCGCAAGGCGCAGCTGGCGACCGTGCCGGCGGCGCAGCGGATCATCTTCGCCCCGCCTCACCCCAAGACCACGCTGACCGTGTTCACCGACGTCAACTGCGGCTTCTGCCGCCAGCTGCACGAGCACATCGACGATTTCACCAAGGCCGGCATCGCGGTGGAGTACCTGGCCTGGCCGCGCGAGGGCGTCACCACCACGGCCGGCCGGCCCACGCCGACCTATACCGAGATGGTCTCGGTGTGGTGCGCGGCCGATCGCAAGGCCAGCTTCACTGCCGCCAAGGAAGGTCACGCGCCCAAGCCGGCGCAGTGCGACAACCCGGTCAAGCAGCAGTTCGAGCTGGGCGAGCGGCTGGGCGTGAATGGCACCCCGGCGGTGTTCACCGCCGACGGCCGCCAGCTCGGTGGCTACGTCACCGCCGAGCAGGTGCTGGACGACCTGCGCAAGCATCCGGCCGCCGGCGGCTGAGCCCGCCCGGACGAGGGGGCGACGTTTGGTCGCCCCCGATGCCGTATTGCAGCATCGGGTAGAATGGCGGTTTTCCCGTACAGCGCCATCCCCTCCCGCATGATCGCTTTCGACGGGCAAAGCGCCCTCTCCACGTTCCGCCTCGACCGCCTCAACGCCCGCCTCGATGCCCTGCATCGCGGTGCGCGCATCCAGGCGTCGTGGTTCGTCTATTTCCTCGACGCCGAGCACGCGCCCGAGGGCGCCGTGCGCCAGCGCCTGCTCGAGGTGCTCGAGGCGCGCGACGCGCAGCCCGAGCCGGCCACGCTGTGGGTGGTGCCGCGCCTGGGCACGATCTCGCCTTGGTCCAGCAAGGCCACCGACATCCTGCACGGCGCCGGTTTCGACGTGCGGCGGGTCGAGCGCGGGCTGGCCTGGCAGGCGATCGGCCTGCCGCAGCCGGAGGCGCCGGACCACGCCGCGGTGATGGGCGTGCTGTACGACGCGATGACGCAGTCGGTGCTGACGGATCTGGCGCAGGCGCAGGAACTTTTCCTGGCCGGCTCGCCGGGCGACCTGGCGCACGTGGCGCTGGGCGATGACGCCCGCGGCGCCCTGGCGGCGGCCAATGCGCGACTGGGCCTGGCGCTGGCCGAGGACGAGATCGACTACCTGGCCGATCGCTACGCCGAACTTGGCCGCGACCCGACCGACGCCGAACTGTTCATGTTCGCCCAGGCCAATTCCGAGCACTGCCGGCACAAGGTCTTCAACGCCAGCTGGACGGTGGACGGCGAGGCGCAGGACGCCACGCTGTTCGGCATGATCAAGAACACCCACAAGCACTCGCCCGCGCACACGCTGTCGGCCTACAAGGACAACGCGGCGGTGATCGAAGGCTCGGCGGGACGGCGCTTCGTCGCGGGCGAGGGCGGTGTCTGGCAGGCGCGCGACGAGCGCGTGGATTACGCGATCAAGGTGGAGACGCACAACCACCCCACCGCCATCGCGCCATGGCCCGGCGCGGCCACCGGCGCCGGCGGCGAGATCCGCGACGAGGGCGCCACCGGTCGCGGCGCCAAGCCGAAGGCGGGGCTGACCGGGTTCTCGGTGTCGGACCTGCGCATCCCCGGCCATCCGCAGCCGTGGGAGGTGGAGCGCCCGCTGCCACCGCGCATGGCCAGCGCGTTCGAGATCATGCGCGACGGCCCGCTGGGCGCGGCCGCGTTCAACAACGAATTCGGCCGGCCGTGCCTGGGCGGCTACTTCCGCACCTACGAGACCGAGCTGCCGGGCCAGGTGGGTTTCCGCCGCGGCTACGACAAGCCGATCATGCTGGCCGGCGGGCTGGCCAACATCCGCTCCGGCCACGTGCAGAAGCGCGAGCTCGAACCTGGTCACAAGGTGATCGTGCTGGGTGGCCCGGCGATGCTGATCGGCCTGGGCGGCGGTGCCGCCTCGTCGGTCGCCTCGGGCACCTCCAGCGCCGAGCTCGACTTCGCCTCGGTGCAGCGCGACAACGCCGAGATGGAACGTCGCTGCCAGCAGGTGATCGACAGCTGCTGGTCGCGCGGCGAGCGCAACCCCATCGTCAGCATCCACGACGTCGGCGCCGGTGGACTGTCCAACGCGATCCCCGAGCTGCTCAACGATGCCGGCGTGGGTGGCGACCTCGACCTGTCGGCGATTCCCTGCGACGACCCGTCGCTCTCGCCGATGCAGGTGTGGAGCAACGAATCGCAGGAACGCTACGTGCTGGCGATCGCCGCCGAGGACCTGCCCGAGTTCGAGGGCTACTGCCGACGCGAGCGCTGCCCGTTCGCGGTGGTCGGCACGGCCACCGCCGAGCGCCAGCTGGTGCTGCGCGATCCGCGCCGCGACCTGACCGTGATCGACCTGCCGATGGACGTGCTGTTCGGCAAGGCGCCGCGCATGCATCGCGACGCCAGCCGCGTGCGGGCGCGCATCGACCTGGTGCCCGACCTGTCGGGCATCGGCATGGACGAGGCGGTGCTGCGGATCATGCGCCTGCCCACGGTGGGCTCGAAGAACTTCCTGATCACCATTGGCGACCGCACCGTCGGCGGCCTCAACCACCGCGATCCGATGGTCGGCCCGTGGCAGGTGCCGGTGGCCGATTGCGCCGTCACCCTGACTGATTTCGACGGCTACGCCGGCGAGGCGATGGCGATGGCCGAGCGCGCCCCGGTGGCGCTGCTCAACAGCGCCGACGCGGCGCGGCTCGCCGTGGGCGAGGCGATCACCAACCTGGCCGCCGCGCCGATCGATTCGCTGGGCGAGATCCGCCTGTCGGCCAACTGGATGGCCGCCGTCAACCATCCGGGCGAAGACGCTGCATTGTTCGATGCGGTCAAGGCCGTCGGCATGGAGCTGTGCCCGGCGCTGGATATCTCGATCCCGGTGGGCAAGGACTCGCTGTCGATGCAGACCGTCTGGCACGACGGCGAGATGGAGCAGCGCACAGTGTCGCCGGTGTCGCTGGTGATCACCGGCTTCGCCCGCGTCAGCGACGCCCGCCGCACGCTCACCCCGCAGCTGAAGATGGACCGCGGTCCGTCGGACCTGTGGCTGATCGACCTCGGCGGCGGCCGCGACCGCCTGGGCGGCTCGGCACTGACCCAAGTATTCAATCGCGCCGGTGGCGTGCCGCCGGACCTGGAAGATCCCAAGCGCCTCAAGGCGCTGTTCGAGGCGGTGCAGGAGGCCAACCGGGCCGGCCTGCTGCTGGCGTACCACGACCGTTCCGACGGCGGCGTCATCACCACGCTGCTGGAAATGGCTTTCGCCGGCCATTGCGGTCTGGAGATCCATCTGGACGGCTGGGCCGAAGCGACCCTGCGCGCGCTCTTCAACGAGGAGCTCGGCGCCGTGCTGCAGGTGGCCGAAGCCAATCGCGAGGCGTTCGAGGCGCTGCTCGTGCGGCACGGCCTGGCCGGGCTCAGCCACCGCGTCGGCCGGCCGAAGGAGAAGCTCGGCATCAAGCTGTACCTCGGCAACGAGGTCACCTTCAAATGGCAGTGGAGCACGCTGTTCGGTGCCTGGAACGAAACCAGCCACGCCATGCAGCGCCTGCGCGACAACCCGCACAGCGCCGACGCCGAGAACGACTGGCGTCATGACGATGCCGATCCGGGCATCACGCCCAAGCTCACCTTCGACATCGCCAAGGACATCGCCGCGCCGTTCATCGCCCAGGCACGTTCACGGCCACGCGTGGCAATCCTGCGCGAGCAGGGCGTCAACGGCCAGGTGGAAATGGCCGCCGCGTTCACTCGTGCCGGCTTCGAGGCGGTGGACGTGCACATGTCCGACCTCGCCAGCGGGCGGGTGAAGCTGGAAGACTTCCGCGGCCTCGCCGCCTGCGGTGGCTTCTCCTACGGCGACGTGCTCGGCGCCGGCCGCGGCTGGGCCACCTCGATCCTCTACAACGCCGACCTGCGCGCGCAGTTCGAGGCGTTCTTCGCCGACCCGTCCAAGTTCGCCCTGGGCGTATGCAACGGCTGCCAGATGATGAGCCAGCTCAAGGACATCATCCCCGGCGCGCAGCACTGGCCGAAGTTCCTGCGCAACGCCTCGGAGCAGTACGAGGCGCGCGTGGCGACGCTGGAGATCCTCGATTCGCCCAGCCTGTTTTTCCGCGACATGGCCGGCTCGCGCATTCCGGTGGCGGTGGCGCACGGCGAGGGCCGCGTGAGCTTCCCGCAGGTGTGCAGCCCGTCCAAGGCGCATGCGGCGGCGCGCTTCGTCGACAACCGCGGCCGGCCCACCGAGAACTACCCGCTCAACCCGAACGGATCACCCGGCGGGCTGGCCGGTTTCACCGCCGCCGACGGCCGCGTGACCATCCTGATGCCGCATCCCGAGCGCGTGTTCCGCAGCGTGCAGATGAGCTGGCATCCGGAAGCGTGGGGCGAGGATTCGCCGTGGATGCGGATGTTCCGCAACGCCCGCGTGTGGTGCGGCTGAGCGCTTCGCGCTGCTGCCGCAGCATCCGCGCCGCCCGGCGCGGCCGCTGACCATGTTGCCGCCCGTGCCCGCTGCCCGATGGTGGCGCCGCTGGGCGCCGTACCTCGGCTGGCTGGTACTGCTGGCGATGTTGCCGTGGTGGCTCGGCCTGCCGCTGCTGCTGGCTGGCGCAGCCGTGCTGTTGATCGGGGTGGAGCGCCTGCAGGATGTGGCCGGTACCGTGCGGCTCGGTCTGCGCTGGGGCTTGCCCGGGGTCGTCCTGGCGCTGAAGCGCTGGCTGGGTGACGACGCGCTGGCGTGGACCATCGCCGCGGTCGCGGCGCTGGTCGGTTTCACCCTGCTGGCCGGGCTCGAATCCTGGCTCGACCGCGGCCTTCGACGCGCCGCCGCGCAGGAGGACGCCACGGCCACGGGCACGGCCGAGTGGCCGGAGCTGGCACTGGCGCCGCTGCGCGCAGGCGCGGCCATCGTCGAACTGCAACCGGTGCACTGGCAGGCGATTGCCGAAGCGCCCGACCGCACCTTGGCCGATCCTGCCGGCGGCGTCGTGCGCTATCGCAGCGAGCCCGGCGGCTTTGCCGGCTACCTGTTCGATCCACACCACGGCCTTCATGGCGGCCGCATCGAGGCGCCGCTGGGCCGCTGCAGCTTCAGCCCCGGTGGCCGCTGGTTCGCGCTCGAGGCGCGTCCGGGCGTGCTGCTGTGGGACCGCGAACGCGACGTCGTGCACCGTCTGCGTCGGCGCCGGCTGAGCGGCTGGCACGCCGAGCAACCATGGTTGCAGGGTGCCGGGGCAGACATGCCGCGACCGCTGCGCCAAGCCGGCGACCGTCCCACCGGACGCTGACATACCCGATCGCGCGCCGCTCCCGCATACTTGCGCGGTGAACTCCCATCCCCCGATTCCCTCCGCCCCCGCCGCGGGCGCCGCCAGCGTGAGCGTCATCATCGTCTCGGCCGACAGCGGCCCCGGCCTGCAGGACTGCGTGCGGCGCGCGCTGGCGCTGGCCCAGGTGCACGAACTGCTGCTGATCGACAATGCCTCCGCCGACGGCGTGCCCGAGGCGATCGCGCGCGCACACGAACACGAGCCGAAGCTCTCGGTGATCTTCAACCACGCCAACCTGGGCTTCGGACCGGCAGTGAACCGCGCCGCCCGGCGCGCCAGCGGCGAACACCTGCTGGTGCTCAACCCCGATTGCCTGCTCGAGCCGGATACGCTGGTTCGCCTGCTGGCGGTACTGGCGGAGCACCCCCGTGCGGGCCTGGTCGGCGCGGTGGTATGCGATGCCCAGGGCGTGCCTGACCCGGCGTCGTATCGGCGCGACCCGCTGCTGCATCGCGCGTTGAACACGCTGCTCAAGCGGGGTGGCGAGGGCGTGGAAATCGGCGGGCCGATGCCCACGGCGGCGGTGGAAGCCGAGGCCGTGTCCGGAGCCCTGATCCTGATGCCGCGGCGGCTGTTCGATTTCCTCGGCGGGTTCGACGAGCGCTACTTCCTGCACTGCGAAGACCTCGATCTGTGCCGTCGCGTGCGCGACGCCGGCTACCGCGTGGTGCTGGCCGGCGACGTGCGCGTGCTGCACGGCAAGGGCGGATCCAGCCGGCACCGGCCGGTGTTCGTGAGCTGGTACAAGCATCGCGGCATGTGGCGCTGGTTCCGCACCTTCGATCCGGCCGCGCGCAAGCCGCCGCTGGCGGCGCTGGTGTGGCTGGGTATCTGGGCGCACTTCGCGCTGAAGGTGCCCGGCCAGCTGTGGCGACGGCTGGCCGCCCGGGCCGCAGCACGGGACGCCGCGCCGTGAGCGCCCCGCAGGCACGCCGTGGTGCGGCACTCGCCACCGTCGCGCTGATCGCGGTGACGGCGGTGTGGGGCTCGACCTTCTTCCTGATCAAGGACGTGGTGCAGCGCGTGGCGGTGGCCGATTTCCTCGCCGTGCGCTTCGTGCTCGCCGCCCTGGCGATGGCGTTGATGTTCGCCCGTCCGCTGATGCGCCTGCCGCGCCGGCAGTGGCTGCAGGGCCTGGCTCTGGGTGCGCTGTACGGCGTGGCCCAGTTGCTGCAGACCACCGGGCAGATCTACGCCTCGGCCAGCGTCAGCGGCTTCGTCACCGGCATGTATGTGGTGTTCACCCCGCTGCTGGGCACCGTGCTGCTGCGCCAGCGCATGCCGTCGGTCACCTGGATCGCGGTGCTGCTGGCCACGGGCGGCCTGGCGCTGCTGTCGCTGCAGGGTTTCACCGTGAACAAGGGCGTGGTGCTGGTGCTGATCTCCGCGGCGCTGTACGGCCTGCACATCGTGGGGCTGGGGCAGTGGTCGCGGCCGGGCGATGCGTTTGCGCTGTCCACGGTGCAGATGCTGGCGATCGCCGTGGTGTGCCTGTTGGCGACGCTGCCGCACGGGCCGAAGCTGCCGCCGGATCGCGGCGTATGGCTGGCGCTGATCTACATGGCGCTGGCCGCCGGCGCCGGTGCGATGCTGGTGCAGACCTGGGCGCAGGCGCACATGCCGGCCACCCGCGCCGCGATCGTGATGACGCTGGAGCCGGTGTTTGCCGCCGGCTTCGCGGTGGCCTTCGGCGGCGAGTCGCTGACCTGGCGCATGCTCGGTGGAGGCGCGCTGGTGCTGGCGGCGATGTACCTGGTGGAGCTGGCGCCCCGGCGCAACGCGCGCAAGGCCGCCGAGATGCCGGCCGAGGCGATCCACCACGAGGTGTGAGTGCATCCGCGCAGTCACCCGTGCGGCGTGAAGCCCCCCTGCGCACCCATCGCTGGTTGCCGTCATTCCGCGAACGCGGGCATCCGGTTTGACCCTTGCATCAGCGCAAGTGATTGACCGGCAGCCGCCGTCGGGAAACGCCTCCCGCCTGATCAGCCTGCGGCTGTTGCAAACTCTTCGCGGGAATGACGCCGAGGGGAATGGACACTGCCGGGAGCCACGCCATTCGTCGACGGCTCGACCTGACGCCCGCGCGCTGGACGTCTAAACCGCCGCCTGCAGCACGCCCAGCACCGCGTTCTCCGCCACGCCGCTGACGATCTCCGCCCGCCCGATGCCCCGCCACAGGATCAGCCGCAGTGCGCCAGCGCTGTTCTTCTTGTCCAGCCGCATCAGCGCGAGCAGTTGCTGCGGGTCCATGCCGGGCGGCACGTCGGTGGGCAGGCCCAGCGTATCGAGCAGGCGCTGCAGGCGCAGCGTGTCGTCCAGCGTACCCATGCCCAGCTGCTGCGAGAGCTGCGCGGCCAGCACCATGCCCACCGCCACCGCCTCGCCGTGCAGCAGGGTGGTGTAGCGGCCGGCGGTTTCCAGTGCGTGGCCGAAGGTGTGGCCGAGGTTGAGCAGGGCGCGTTCGCCCTGTTCGGTTTCGTCGCGGGCGACCACCCCGGCCTTGTAGGCAACCTTGCGAGCGATCGCTTCGGCCACCACGGCGGGGTCGCGCGCGGCCAGCGCGTTGGCGCGTGTTTCCAGCCAGGCAAAAAAGTCCGCGTCGCCGATCGCCGCGCCCTTCACCACCTCGGCCAGTCCGGCACGAAACTCGCGCTCGGGCAGCGTGGCCAGCGTGTCGATGTCGGCAAACACGCCGCGTGGCTGGTGGAACGCGCCGACCAGGTTCTTGCCGGCCGGCAGGTTCACGCCGGTCTTGCCGCCGACGGAGGAGTCGACCATCGCCAGCAGCGTGGTGGGCAGCTGGATGAAGTCGATGCCGCGCATCCAGCACGCCGCGGTGAAACCGGCCAGGTCGCCGACCACGCCGCCGCCCAGCGCGATGACGCAGGCGTCGCGGGTGGCACCGAGCTTGGCCAGCGCGGCCAGCGCGCGGCCGACGTTGTCGAAGGTCTTGTGCGCCTCGCCGTCGTCGAGCAGGAACGTGTCCCACTGCAGGCCGTCCAGGCCCTGTGCCACGCGTTCGAGATACAGCGGCGCCACCGTGGTGTTGCTGATCACCAGCGCATGGCGGCCGCGGATCGCCCGGCGCCAGCGCGGGTGATCGCCCAGCAGGCCGCTGCCGATGTGCACGGCGTAGCTGCGCGGGCCGAGGGTGACGTCGATGGTTTGCGTGGCGGGGGTATTCATGCGGCTTGCGTGCGCTTCCAGTGGGTGTCGATCAGCGCGATGCAGCGCTCGGTGGCGGTGGTCACGTTCTCGTGCTCGCCGTTGACGGTGAGGTCGGCGATCTCGCGATACAGCGGCGCGCGCGTCTCGCGCATGGCGGCGAGCTTGCCGCGGCGGTCATCGCCGGCCAGCAGCGGGCGCTTGGTGTCGCGCGCGAGGCGCTCGAGTTGCTGCTCGATGGTGGCCTGCAGCCACACCACGTAGCCGCGCCCGGCGAGATGCCCACGATTGACCGGATCGAGCACCGCACCGCCGCCGGTGGCCAGCAGCACGCCGTCGCGGCGGCTGCAGTCGTCCAGCAGCTGGCTCTCGCGCTGGCGAAAGCCCGCCTCGCCCTCGATCTCGAACACGGTGCTCACCGGCACGCCACAGTGGCGCTCGATTTCCTGGTCGAGATCGACGAAGGGCAGGCCATAATGCGCGGCAAGGCGTCGACCGATCGAGGTCTTGCCGGCGCCGGTAGGCCCCACGATGAACAGGTTGCACGACGGATTCATGCGCAAATGCTAGCAGGGCACATCATGCCGACGAGCCGGAACTCCGCCGCATGAGCGAGCGCGTGCTGCTGGCCGGCTGCGGCGATCTGGGCGAGCGCGTGGCGCGACGGTTGATCGCACGCGGTGACACGGTATTCGCGTTGCGCCGGCATCCGCCGGACGATGGCGTCGAAGGTATCCAGTGGCTGGCCGGCGACCTGACGCGGGTCGATCGCCTGCCGCGATTGCCGCCCGGCATCACCCAACTGGTGCATCTGCCCACGCCGGGTGCACGCGACGAGGCGGCGTATCGCGCAGTGTTCTTGGACGGCTTGCGCCACGTGATGGCGGCCATCGACGCCGGGTCACTCACGCGGGTGCTGTTCGTGTCCTCCAGCGCGGTTTATGGCGAACGCGGTGGCGGCTGGGTGGACGAGGACACGGCCCCCGATCCGCCCGGATTCAATGGCACGGTGCTGCTGCAGGCCGAGCGCTGGCTCGCCGCGCAGCCGGTCACCGGCATCGCGCTGCGGCTGGCCGGGCTGTACGGGCCGGGGCGGCTGCAGCTGATCGACCGCCTGCGCGCCGCGCAGGCGCGCGTGCCCCGCACGCAGGTGCACTGGGCCAATCGCATCCACATCGATGACGCCGCCGCGGCCGTGGTCCATCTGCTCGCGCTGCCCGCGCCGAAGCCGGTCTACGTGGGTGCGGACGACACGCCGTTGCCGATCGATCAGTTGTACGGCCACCTGGCAAAACTTGCCGGGGCGCCGCCGCCGGGCGAGGGTCCGGCACCGGCCGGCATTGGCAGCAAGCGCCTGTGCAACGCCCGCCTGCGCGCCACTGGCTGGAGCCCGCAGTGGCCGGACGCCCGCCAGGGCTATGCCGCACTGCTGGCCTCGTCCGCGCCGCCGGATTGAGCCTGCAGGCGCGGCGTCCGTTCGCGGTGGAGACGGATGTGGCGCTGCGGCGTGCCGGCACCGGCCGCACACGCCAGACTGCGCCGGGCAGGGGGGCGTGCCGCACCGCTCGCGCGGCTCAGCAGAGGGTCACGCCATGTCAGTCGCCAAGGTCATCGAAATCAACGCGTCCTCCGGCAAGGGCATCGAGGACGCCGTGCATCACGGACTCGCCAAGACGTCCGAGTCGATCAAGAACATCAAGGGAGCCTGGCTCAACGAGATCAAGGTGGTCACCGATCCCGACGGCAAGGTGACCGAGTGGCGCGTGAACATGCGCGTCAATTTCGTCGTGGAGTAGGGCCCCGCGCCGCTTCAGCCGGTGCTGAATCGCCCGTGGTTCAGCCCGGTCACGTGGCGCTCCGTGTCGTACTCGACCGAGCTGTCGGCCAGCGGTGGCAGCGTGGCCAGCGCGTGCCGGCTGAGGCGCTCGAAGTGCGCCAGGAAACGCACCATGCTCTGCGCATCCATCGCCAGCGGCGCATGCCGGGCAATCAACGCCTCTTCCTGCTCGCTGCGCCAACGGCGCACCACATCCCAGTTCGGTGCCTGCAGCACGATCAGCGCGTCGAGCTTGCGCCACAGCGGCTGGTAGGCGCGCAGCTGCTTGTTGACCCAGCGGCGCCAGGTGCCGTCCGGGTCCTCGACGCGTTCCAGCTCGTTGACCGGGCTGGCGAGCGCCGCGGCGTTCTGGGGACGGATGCCGAGAGCCCAGCCTTCCAGGATGATCAGCTTCGGCGGTCGGGTGACCTTGGGCCAGCGCGACGGCGGCAGGCGCGTGTCACGACCCTTGTCGAAGCGCGGATACGGCACCGGCAGTTTCTCCGACGCCTTGCGCAGCCCGACCAGCACCGACAGCAGCAACTCGATCTCGTGGGTGCCCGGCACGCCGCGCGTGCGCAGCAGCGGATGCACTTCCTTGGCCAGCATCTCGCGCTCGGCGCGGGAGTAGTAGAAGTCGTCCAGCGAGAGCACTTCGGTGGCGATGCCGCGCGCTTCCGCCTGTGCCTTGATCACGCGCGCCAGCGTGCTCTTGCCGCTGCCCTGCAGGCCGGAAAGACCCATCAGGTAGGGGCGTCGCGCGCGCGCGATACGGCCGGCGTAGTGGTCGAGCAGGTGCACGGCCAGCGCCAGATTCTGCGTGCTAGGATCGTTGTTCATCCGCGCCATGATGACGCGCGCTGGCCACGATTCAAGACCTTATGCTCAAACAAGAGATGCTGGACACCTTCACGCGGTTGCTGGACGAAGCCAGGGCAGCGGGGGATCGGGAGCCGACGGCGATGAATCTGGCCACGGCCGATGCGGCGGGCCGGGTCAGTTCGCGCATCGTGTTGCTGAAGGGAGTGGACGAGCGGGGCTTCCGCTTCTTCACCAACTATCTCAGCGACAAGGGCAGCCAGCTCGAAGAGCATCCGCAGGTGGCGCTCAACTTCCACTGGAAGGGTGTGCGCGACGGCATCCAGGTGCGCGTGGAAGGCCTGGCGCGCAAGCTCGTGGCCGAAGAGTCCGATGCCTATTTCGCCACCCGCCCGCGCGGCAGCCAAATCGGCGCATGGGCCTCGCTGCAGTCGCAGACGCTGCCCGACCGGGAGACCTTCGACCACCGGGTGGCGCGCTACGAGCAGGAGTTCGAGGGCCGCGACGTGCCCCGTCCGCCGCATTGGGGCGGCTTCGTGGTCGAGCCGGACATCGTCGAGTTCTGGTACGGCGCCGAGTTCCGCCTGCACGAGCGGGTGCGCTGGAGTCGTCACGGCCAGACCTGGACCCAGCGCATGCTGTACCCGTAACGCCATGTGCCGCCACGTCGCCGATCATGTCGCCCAGGCCGCCTTTACCGTGCACACGCGCGGGCGCGGCTTCAGCGAGATCACTGACGAGGTGGCCAACGCGGTGGCCGCCAGTGGCGTGCAGGTCGGGCTGGCGAACGTGTTCATCGCGCACACCAGCTGTTCGCTGCTGATCAGCGAGAACGCCGATCCGACGGTGCGCGCCGATCTCGAGCGCTGGTTCGCCCGTGCCGTGCCGGACGGCGATCCGCTGTTCCGGCACGACGCCGAGGGGCCGGACGACATGCCGGCCCACGTGCGCTCGATCCTCACCGGAGTGAGCCTGGCGATACCGGTACACGCGGGACGACTTGCGCTGGGCACCTGGCAGGGCGTGTACCTCTGGGAGCAACGCCTGGATGCGCATCAGCGCCGGGTGATGGTGACCGTTCTCGGCGGTGCCGGCGTCGGCTAGCGATGCGCTGATCGACCCAATGCAGGGTTCAACTGCATAGTTTGCCAGCAGTTGGCAGACGGCAGCGGTGATGGCAGCGGCGCCGGCGTTCTGCAGGCAAGGGCCATGGCAGGTGCTCGGGTAGCGCGTTGTCTACGCTGCGTCCGCCCGATGCGAAGGGGACCAGCGCGGAAGATCGTTGCACTGCGGGAAGATCGACCCAAGTGCGCACCGGCACGCGATTGCGCTGGGCATCCCGGCGCGGGTGGTTACCATGGACGGCCCGCCTCGTGCGCCACTCACACCACGGCCGATTCCATGTCCGACAGCTTTCCGCAACGCATCGTGTGTCTCACCGAAGAACCGACCGAGGTGCTTTACGCGCTGGGCGAGGAGCACCGCATCGTGGGCATCTCCGGCTTTACCGTGAGGCCCGCGCGGGCGCGACGGGAAAAGCCAAAGGTGTCGGCCTTCACCAGCGCGAAGATCGGCGAGATTCTCGCGTTGCAGCCGGACCTGGTGATCGGCTTCTCGGACATCCAGGCCGACATCGCCCGCGAGTTGATCAAGGCCGGCGTGGAGGTTTGGATCTCCAACCACCGCAGCGTCGACGGGATTCTCGCCTACATCCGCCGGTTGGGCGCGATGGTCGGCGCGCACGAGAAGGCGCATGCGTACGCGCAGCAGGCCGAAGCGCACCTGGCAACGATCCGAGCGGCCGCGGCGGCGTTGCCGCGGCGGCCGCGGGTGTACTTCGAGGAGTGGGACGAGCCGCTGATCACCGGCATCCGCTGGGTGGCCGAACTGGTCACCATCGCCGGCGGCGACGATATCTTTCCGGAGCTGGCGCGCGAGCCGCTGGCAAAGCAGCGCATCCTGGCCAGCGGCGACCCGGTGATCGCGCGCAAGCCGGACATCATCTTCGGCTCGTGGTGCGGCAAGCGCTTCCGCCCGGAAAAGGTCGCCGCGCGGCCCGGCTGGGATGCCATGCCCGCCGTGCGCGATGGCGCGCTGCACGAGGTGAAGTCGCCGATCATCCTGCAGCCGGGGCCGGCGGCGCTGTTCGACGGCGTGTCGGCAATGCACCGGATCATTGCCGACTGGGCCGCGCGCGGCTGAACCACAGCGTCGCGGCAACCGTTGACTCTTAAATGCGAATGGTTATCATCCGTGGCGTAACCCGCTGTGGAGAAAGACCTCGTGAATCATCCCCTGCACACGCTCCGCACCCAGGCCGCGACCACGCGCGCCGGCAGCCTTTCGCTCACACGTGACCCCGTCGCGCCGGTGCGCACACTCTCCAGCGACCAATTGCTGGACGGCGGGCGCGAGCTGGTCATCCGTCACCAGGGTGGTGAATACCACCTGCGGCTGACCCGCAACGACAAGCTGATCCTCACCAAGTAGCAGGTCCGCCGGCGGCCCCGCGGCGGCCGGTGAGGTTTTCGTTTCCGGCCTATTGCCAGCGTCGTCGCGGACGAGCAGCCGGGCCCTCCGCTGGAGGCTGATCGCATGACCCCCTCGCTGACCCGGCGGCTGCTGCGCAGCTCCGCCATGACCGGCACCACCGCGCGCTGGCTGCGTCCCGAACCGCAACGCCTGGCACGCGACCTGGCCACGCTCGGGCCTGTGCTGTGCCTGTGGTCCGAGCCGCCGCAGACCGCCAGCCTCGCCAGCCATCGGCTGTTGGTGGCCGCACCGGAGCTGCAGGTGCTGGCGCGGCCCGGGTTCCTCTGCCACGCCTGTGCAGTCACTGCCGATGGTCCCCGCGAGTGGCTTACCGCGTGTGACGACGCCGGCGTGCCGCGCCTGCAACTGCACCTGCTGCCGGACACCGACTATCTGGCATGGGACGGCCTGGTCGCCACGGCGCCGGAGCTACCGTCGCTGGGGCCGCCGCCGTCGCTGCGCGGCAGTCGCGCCCGTCGGCTGCGCTTCACCCTGCAGCCGCTCGGGCCGTGCGCGCTGCTGAGCGTGCGCAACGCCGGGCCCGCCGGCGCGTTGAGCTGGCAAACCGCCCGCTCGCTGGCGCACGGCGAAGGCGCCCGGCTGATCGACTGACCGCAGCGTCCGGGCCGAGGGTACGCGCCTGTCCGGCTTGTCCGTCCGCGTGTCCGCGGACACCGGGCACGGCCGCAGCGGAGGCGCCCAAACCCTTGGCGCACAACGATCGCGCGCTTCGCGCCGCGCTGGCACGGCGCTTGCTGAACAGTCTCCATGGCCGCACCTGTCCGCGGCCACGGGGACTGCAATGATTCGTGACACTTCCGCCCAAGACCGCATGGTCGAGGTCAAGCCCAACCGCAAGCGTCGCCTGCTCTGGATCGGTGCCGGCGTGGCCGTGCTCGCCGCGCTGGCGATCGCCATGCCCGGCGTGATGCGGCTGTTCTCCGCCGATGCATCGGTCAGCGCCTCGCGACTGGCTTTCGCCACGGTGAGCCGCGGCCCGTTCGTGCGCGACATCGCGGCCGAGGGCAAGGTGGTCGCGGCGGTCAGTCCCACGCTCTACGCCACCTCCAGCGGCGCAGTCACGCTGAAGGTGCACGCTGGCGACACGGTGAAGCAGGGCGACGTGCTGGCCACCATTGTCAGCCCCAAGCTCACCAACAAGCTGGCGCAGGAGCAGTCCAACGCCGACGCGATGGAAGTGGAATACAAGCGCGCCCAGATCGACGCGCAGAAAAAGAAAGCCGAGCTGCAGCAGGCCTACGACAACGCCCAGATCGACGCCCAGGCCGCCCGCCGCACGCTCGAGCGCAACACGGCCGCCTTCGGCAAGGGCGCCGTCTCAAAAACCGACGTCGACACCGCCAACGACACGCTGCAGAAGGCCGAGATCGCCCAGCGCCACGCCAAGGCCAACCTCGGCATGGACAACGACAGCCTGGCGTTCGACATCCAGTCCAAGAAGCTTGCGCACGATCGCCAGGTGCTGCTGGTGAAAGACCTGCAGCGCCAGGTGGACGATCTAAACGTGAAGTCACCGGTGGACGGGCAGGTCGGCCAGCTGTTCATCGCCGAGCGCGCCACCGTTGCCAAGGACGCCCAGCTGCTGAGCGTGATCGACCTCAGCGCACTGCAGGTGGAGATGCAGGTGCCGGAAAGCTTCGCCCGTGATCTGGCGATCGGCATGCCCGGCGAGATCAGCGGCAACGGCCGCACCTGGCAAGGCAAGGTGAGTGCGATCTCGCCCGAGGTGGTCAACGGCGAAGTTGCCGCGCGGCTTGCCTTCGATGGCTCCACGCCCAAGCAGTTGCGCCAGAGCCAGCGGTTGTCGGTGCGGGTGCTGCTGGACAAGCGCGACGACGTGCTCACCGTGCAGCGCGGCTCGTTCGTGGATGAGTCCGGCGGCAACTACGCCTACGTCGTCGCCGACGGCATCGCCACCAAGACGCCGATCCGCGTGGGCGCCAGCAGCATCGACAAGGTCGAGATCCTGGATGGCCTCAAAGAGGGCGACAAGATCGTGATCTCCGGTACCGACAGCTTCAAGAGCGCGGCGCGCGTCGCCATCAGTAACTGACCGTTGCCATCAGCTGGCGCCATCACCGCTCCAGGCTCCATTCCGTCAGATCCTGCATGACGTCATTCCCGCGCAAGCGGGAATTCATGGGGATCTGATGCACCAACGCAAGAAGGCTTTCCGCTCGCGCGGGAATGATGACCAAAGGACTGGTCAGGTCGCCGACCCCAAGACGGGCGAGGCGACACCCATCTCCAGGTTCTCCGTATTCAACCCCGGCTCATCCACCGAAGGACTCCACCATGCTCAAGATGACTCACCTGTCCAAGGTCTACCGCACCGAAGTGGTGGAGACCTACGCGCTGCGCGACTTCAACATCGACGTGAAGGAGGGCGAGTTCGTCGCGGTCACCGGGCCGTCCGGCTCGGGCAAGACCACCTTCCTCACCATCGCCGGGCTGCTGGAGACCTTCACCGGCGGCACCTATCACCTGGACGGCATCGAGGTGAGCAAGCTGGATGACAACGCGCGCTCGAAGATCCGCAACGAGAAGATCGGCTTCATCTTCCAGGCGTTCAACCTGATCCCCGACCTCAACGTGTTCGACAACGTCGAGGTGCCGCTGCGCTACCGCGGCATGAAGTCGGCCGAGCGCAAGCAGCGGATCATGGACGCGCTCGAGCGCGTGGGCCTGGCCTCGCGCGCCAAGCACTACCCGGCCGAACTGTCCGGCGGCCAGCAGCAGCGCGTGGCGATCGCCCGCGCCCTGGCGGGCAGCCCGCGCCTGCTGCTGGCGGATGAACCGACCGGCAACCTGGACACCCAGATGGCGCGCAGCGTGCTGGAGTTGCTCGAAGAGATCCACCGCGACGGCGCCACCATCGTCATGGTTACCCACGATCCCGAGCTCGCCGCGCGCGCGCAGCGCAACGTGCACGTGATCGACGGGCAGGTGGTGGACCTGGCCGAGGATCCGCGCTTCCACACGCACCCGGCCCACGCCGAGGCCGGCCGCAGCTGAGCCACCGACGGCTCCTCCGGGAGCCGCCGCCGAACGATTCCGCGCACCAGGACTCTCCCCATGTTCGCGTACTACTTCCAGCTCGGCCTGCGCAGCCTGCGCCGCAACCCGATGCTCACCGCGCTGATGGTGATGGCCATCGGCTTTGGCGTAGCCGCATCGATGACCACCTACTCGGTGTTCCGCGCCACATCGAACAACCCCATCCCTGGCAAGTCCGACCAGCTCTACGCGGTCCAGATCGCCAACTGGAAGGCGGAAGATCTGGACAAGGGCGAGCCGCCCTCGGCGCTGACCTATACCGATGCCATGGCCTTCATGCAGGCGCACCGGGCCAAGCGGCAGACCGCGCTGTATCCGATCGCTCCGTCGGTGATTCCGGCGGACGCCACGCGCCTGCCGCTACAGGAGAACAGCTACGCCTGGTACGGCGACGCGTTCGCCATGTTCGACATTCCGTTTCTCTATGGCGGCGCCTGGACCCAGGCGCAGGACGATGCGCGCGCCGCCGTGGTGGTGATCGGCAAGAAGCTCAACGACAAGCTGTTCAACGGCGCCAACAGCGTCGGCAAGTCGATCAACTTGGACGGGCACGACTACCGCATCACCGGCGTGATCGACGCGTGGGATCCGCAGCCGCTGTTTTTCGACCCGGTCAACACCGGTGGCTTCGGTGACCCGATCGGCCTGTTCATTCCGTTCACCCGTGCCGTCGACCTGCAGATGCCCTCCGCCGGCAACAACAACTGCAACGCCACGCCGGGCCCAGGCTGGGACAGCTGGCTGCATTCGGAATGCATCTGGATCGAGTACTGGGCCGAGCTCCCCGCAAAGGCCGACGCCGACGCATACCGTCAGTGGCTGACCGGCTACGCCGCCGAGCAGCAGCGTGCCGGTCGTTTCACGTGGGCGCCAAACGTGCGCCTGCGCAACGTCGCCGACTGGCTCGACTTCCAGAAGGTGGTGCCGCCGGAGTCGAAGATCTCGCTGCTGGTGTCGCTGGGCTTTCTGCTGATCTGCCTGGTCAACACGGTCGGGCTGTTGCTGGCCAAGTTCATGCGCCGCTCGCCGGAGATCGGCGTGCGACGGGCGCTCGGTGCCTCACGGCGAGAGATCTATCTGCAGTTCCTGATCGAAGCGGGCACGGTGGGGCTGACCGGCGGTGCGCTTGGCCTGCTGCTTACCGGCCTGGGCGTGCTGGGCGTGGGCTGGGTGTTCGACGAGCAGATCGCGCGGCTGGCCACGCTGGACCTGAAGCTGGTGATGCTGACCCTGGTGGCCGCTGTGCTGGCCACGCTGATCGCCGCGTTCTATCCCACATGGCGGGCGGCGCAGGTGCAGCCGGCCTGGCAACTGAAGTCCAACTGACGGAGGCGATGACAATGCTGCAGATCAAGCCCATTCTCGTCGCACTCAAGCGGCACAAGGCAGGCACGCTGCTCATCGCACTGCAGATCGCGCTGACCCTGGCGATCGTGTGCAACGCGCTGTTCATCATCCGCCAGCGCACCGAACATCTGGCGCGACCGACGGGTCTGGTGGAAAGCAATCTTCTGACCGTCGCCAACCGGTGGGTGGGCGCGGACGAGGGCGCCACCACCGCGCTCACCCGCACCGATCTCGCCACGCTGCGGCAGATTCCCGGCGTTGCCGATGCCACCACCATCAACTCCTACCCGCTGCGCGGTGGCGGCTGGTCGACCAGCGTGGACACGCGGCCTGAATCGAGGAAAGAGCAAGCGCACACCACGCTGTACTTCAGCGACGACCACGCGCTTTCGGTGCTCGGCGTGAAGCTGGTCAGCGGGCGCAATTTCCGCGCTGACGAAATCGGTGCGATCGATGCCAAGAGCTTCGACACCGCACCGGCGGTGATCATCTCCAAGGCATTGTCGGACAAGCTCTACCCCGCCGGCGGTGCGCTGGGCAAGCCGATCTATCTGTCGGGCCTGTCCAAGCCGAGTACCGTGATCGGCGTGGTCGAGCGCCTGCAGGTGCCGTGGACCGGCAACTGGGCCAACAACTTCGCCGAGAACTCGGTGCTCATCCCGGTACTGCTGACCGGCAACTTCGGAACCTATCTGGTCCGCGCACAACCGGGCCAGCTGGCGGCGATCACCGAGCGTGTGCCGGCTACGCTGATCAAGACCAACCGCATGCGCGTGATCCCGGAAGAACGCGGCGTGCGCACGTTTGCCAGGGTGCGGGAGGATGCCTACAAGAGTGATCGCGGCATGGCGATCCTGATGGGTGTCGTTTGCGCCGTGCTGCTGACCATCACGGCGGCCGGCATCGTGGGCCTGACCAGTTTCTGGGTCGGCCAGCGCCGCAAGCAGATCGGCGTGCGCCGCGCGCTGGGGGCGACCAAGCGCGACATCCTGTCCTACTTCCTTACCGAGAACCTGCTGATCGGCATCGGCGGCGTGCTGGTCGGGGCGACGCTGGCGATCGGCATGAACCTGTGGCTGGTCAACCACTTCGAGATGGAACGGCTGTCGCTGTTGTACGTGGTCGCCGGTGTCGTCGCGCTGCTGCTTCTCGGCCAGGGCGCGGTGCTTGCTCCGGCGCTGCGCGCCTCGCGCGTGTCCCCGGTAGAGGCAACCCGTTCGGTGTAGGGCGACTGGCTGCGCGTCGAATCATCCATGGACGCGCCGTCGCGCACGGCGCGTCCACTCACCAAGGCACAGCGGGGGAACCTCCTTGATCGCTCGATCCACCACGATCTGCCTGGCGCTGCTGGCGCTGTCCCTGCCGGCGGTCACCCCGGCGGCGGATGCACGCCCGGCCGGGCTGGCACCTTCGGACCAGTTGTTCACCACGATCGCCGCGCTCGACACGGCGGTGTTCGACGCGTTCAACCACTGCAGCCTCCCGGGCCAACTGCAAAGGCACGCCAGCTACTTCGCGCCAGACGTCGAGTTCTATCACGACAACGGCGGCGTCACCTGGACGCGCGAGGAGATGCTCGCCCGGACCGAGCAGAACGTGTGCGGTCACTTCCGGCGCGAGCTGGTCGCGGGCAGCCTGCAGGTGTTTCCGATCAAGGATTTCGGCGCCATCGAACAAGGCGTGCACCGCTTCTGCCAGTTCGATACCGGCAAGTGCGACGGCATCGCCAACTTCGTGGTGGTCTGGCGCCACCAGGGCGACACGTGGCAGATCACGCGCGTGCTGAGCTACGGGCATCAGGCGCTCGAATAGCGGGGTTCGCGCGCGCCACGCAAAGGCCTGGCCGCGAGCTGAAGTTTTTTCTCGTGACTCACGTTCTGGAAATCCGCCCATGTTTGCCTACCACCTGGACCTGGCGCTGCGCAGCCTGAAGCGCAACAAGGTGCTCACCACGCTGATGGTGCTGGCACTGGCGCTGGGTATCGGGGCATCGATCACCACGCTCACGGTGCTGCGACTGCTCTCGGGCGATCCGCTGCCGCAGAAGAGCGCGCGGCTGTATTACCCGCAGCTCGATCCCAACGACAAGGATGGCTACGTGGCAGGGGAGAGCAAGCCGCCACCGACGATGACCTATGTCGACGCGATGAGCCTGCTGCACGCGCGGCGCGCCACGCGCCAGGCAGTGATGGCGCTCACCCAGGCCAAGATCGTTCCGCAGCAGGCCAATGCCCATCCGTTCTTCAGCGACGGGGTCATGACCACTGCGGACTTTTTCGCCATGTTCGACGCGCGCTTCCAGTACGGCAGTGGATGGACCGCGGAAGACGACGAGCGGGGAGCACCGCGGGTGGTGATCGCCGGCTTCCTCAACGACAAGCTGTTCGGCGGCGCCGATAGCGTGGGCCGGACGATTCGGCTGAACGATCACGACTTCCGCGTTGCCGGGGTGCTCGAGCCGTGGGCGCCGCAGCCGCGCTTCTATACACAGGGACTGGGCGGTCGCAGTTACGGCGACGGCGACGCGGTGTTCCTGCCGCTGAAGACCGCCCGCGACCTGAAGATGAGCCCGCAGGACACCGAGTGCTATGCCGAAGTGCCGGACTTCACCCACGTCGAGACGGCGCCGTGCATGTGGCTCGGCTTCTGGGTGGAGCTGGACGATGCCGCTGCCGTGGCCAGCTATCGCGCGTTTCTGGACGGCTACGTGCGCCAGCAGATCGCCACCGGCCGCTTCGAGCGCAGCGATACCCGACTGCTGGATTTGATGGCCTGGCTGCGCGAGCGCCAGGTGGTGCCGGACGACGTGCGCCTGCAGGTGTACATGGCGTTCGGTTTCCTGCTGATCTGCGTGGTCAACACGGTCGGTCTGCTGCTGGCCAAGTGCCTGCGTCGGTCCCAGGAGATCGGCGTGCGCCGCGCGTTGGGTGCCACCCGCGGCGAGATCTTCAACCAGTTCATGGTGGAGGCGGGCATCGTCGGGCTGGTCGGTGGAATGCTGGGGCTGGGATTCGCCGAGCTGGGCCTGTTCGGCATCCGTCACCAGCCCGCCGAGTACGCCGGGCTGGCGCGGCTGGACGCGGGGATGTTTGCGCTGACGTTTGCGGTGGCACTGGTAGCGAGCCTGGTGGCCGGCCTGCTGCCGGCGTGGCGCGCCTGCGTGCTGGCACCCGCTCCCCAACTCAAGGCGGCCTGAGGCCAGACCATGGAAATCCGTCCCATCTTTGCCAGTCTCCGCAAGCACCGGATTCCCGCGCTGCTGATCGTGCTGGAGATCGCGCTCGCCTGCGCCGTGCTGTGCAATGCCGTGTTCATGATCAGCCAGCGGGTGGCGGCGATCCATCTGCCCAACGGCATCGACGAGCAGGGCATTGCGGTGGTCACCCTGCGCGGTTCCGACGACGAGCGCGTTGCCAGCGAGATCCCGCGCAACCTCGATGCGTTGCGCAGGCTGCGCGGAGTGCAGGCGGTGGCTGCGGTGAACACCCTGCCGCTGAGCCACAACAACTGGGGCTGGAGTTTCGGCACCACGCCCGACGCCACGCTCACTGCCAAGAACAGCCAGAACATCTCGATGTATTTCATCGGCAGCGGCGGCGAACGCGCGCTCGGGCTGCAACTGCTGCAGGGGCGCCTGTTCACCGAGCAGGAGTATGCGGACTCGCATTTCGATACCTCTCCGCTGGCCGAGGCCCACTCGGTCATCGTCAACCAGCGCCTGGCGCAGGCCATGTGGCCAGGCCAGCCAGCGCTGGGCAAGGTGCTGTACTCGCTGCCGCACTACTACACGGTGGTAGGCGTAGTGGCCGATACGCTTCGACCCAACGTAGGCGATGGCGGCCCCTACAGCTACTACGCGGCCTGGTTCCCGATGAGCGCCGCCGGCTCCAAGGGGGCGCTCGGTCACTATGTCGTGCGCAGCGCTCCGGCCGATCGCGACCGCCTCGCGCGTGAGGCCGAGCAGGCGTTGACCGCCCTCAACCCCGACGCGGTCGCTCATGGCGTCAGCTATGGCGAGATCCGCGACAGCTACTTCGCCGACATGAGCGCCATGGCATGGATGCTGGTGCTGGTGTGCGTGGTGATGCTGGCGGTCACTGCATTCGGCATCGTCGGCCTGACCAGTTTCTGGGTCAATCAGCGACGTCGGCAGATTGGTATCCGCCGTGCGGTGGGCGCGTCGCGCGGCCACATCATGCAGTACTTCCTGACCGAGAACTTCCTGCTCACCGGCGCCGGCGTCGCCCTGGGCATGGTGCTGGCTTTCGGCATCAACCTGCACTTGATGCAGCACTACGAGATGGCGCGCATGCCCTGGTTCTACCTGCCCGGTGGTGCCGTCGCGCTGTGGCTGATCGGGCAACTGGCCGTGCTCGGCCCGGCCCTGCGCGCCGCCGCGGTGCCGCCCGTAGTAGCAACGAGGTCGGCGTGATGAGCGAGCTGACCCACCACCGGAGCCCGGCTGCGGGCTTTTCCCGGAACCTGACCCTGCGTGCGGAGTGATGACGATGTTCCAGTACTACCTTGACCTGGCCCTGCGCAGCCTCAGGCGCAACAAGGCACTTACCGCGCTGATGGTGTTCGCGGTGGCGCTGGGCATCGGCGCCAGCATGACCACGCTGACCGTGTTCCACGTGCTCTCGGGCGATCCCATCCCCGGCTCCAGCGGCACGCTGTTCTATCCGCAGCTCGATCCGCAGGACAAGGACGGCTACGAGCCGGGCAAGGAGCCGCCGGCGCAGGTCACCTGGATCGACGGCATGAACCTGCTCAAGGCGCACCGCGGCTCGCGGCAGGCCTTGATGACCGGCGGCGCGGTACCGGTGCAGCCGGCGCAGTCCGGCATGGAGCCGTTCTTCAGCGATGCGCGCTACACCACCGCGGATTTCTTCGCCATGTTCAAGGCGCCGTTCCTGTATGGGCACGGCTGGAGCCAGGGCGACGACGACGCCAAGGCGCGCGTGGTGGTGATCAGCCGTGAGCTCAACGACAAGCTGTTCGGCGGCAAGGACAGCACCGGCCAGACCCTGCGGCTCAAGGACGCCGCGTTCCGCGTGGCCGGCGTGCTCGATACCTGGCGGCCCAATCCGCACTTCTACGACCTGAACATGGGCGGCTACCACGCGCTGGAAGACGTGTTCCTGCCGCTGACCACCTTTCGCGATCTGAAGCTGGACCGCAACGGCTCGATGGACTGCTGGGGCCGCGGCGGCGGTGACGACGAGCACCTGGAAACGGCCACCTGCGTGTGGCTGCAGTTCTGGGTGCAGCTGGAGGGCGCCGACCAGGTCGCGGCGTACAAGGACTACCTCACCCACTACTCGCAGGAGCAGCAGTCGCTGGGCCGGTTCCAGCGCCCGCCGAACGTCAAGCTGCGCAGCCTGATGGAGTGGCTGGACTTCAACCAGGTGGTGCCCAGCGACGTGCGCCTGCAGGTGTACCTGGCGTTCGGTTTCCTGCTGGTGTGCCTGGTCAATACGGTAGGCCTGATGCTGGCCAAGTTCATGCGCCGCGCCGGGGAACTGGGCGTGCGCCGGGCGCTGGGCGCATCGCGCCGTGCGGTATTCGCGCAGCTGCTGGTGGAGTCCGGCGTGATCGGCCTGGCCGGCGGCATCGGCGGGCTGGGGCTGGCGCTGCTCGGCCTGTGGGCGGTGCGGCACCAGCCGTCGGACTACGCCAAGCTCGCCCAGCTCGATCCGGTGATGCTGCTGACCACCTTTGCGCTTGCCGTGGGCGCCAGCCTGCTGGCCGGCCTGCTGCCCGCCTGGCGCGCCTGCCAGGTCACGCCCGCGCTGCAACTGAAAAGCAACTGAGACCGGAGCATCCCTGATGGAAATCCTGCCCATCCTCGCCACGCTGCGCCGGCACAAGATCACCGCCGCACTGCTGATCCTGCAGATCGCGCTGACCTGCGCCATCGTCTGCAACGCGGTGTTCCTGATCAGCCAGCGCCTGCACCGCATGGACATGCCCAGTGGCGTGGCCGAGCGCGAACTGGTGCACCTGGAGCTTGCCAACATCGGCGCGACCAGCGACGAAAAGGCGCGCACCGCCGAAGACCTGGCCGCGCTGCGCCAGGTACCGGGCGTCACCGACGTGGCCTCGGTCAACCAGGTGCCGTTCGGCAACTCGTCCTGGAACAGCGGCATCAAGCTCGACCTGCAGCAGAAGACGTCGACCCTCAACATGACCACCTACTACGGCGAGAACGCCGCCCAGGCCCTGGGCGTGCAGCTGGTGGCGGGGCGCATGCTGCAGGGCGACGACTACATGGATTTCGACGACGTGGTGAAGGCGGCCCAGGCCGGCGACACCAAGCGCCTGCCCAGCGTGCTGGTGATCACCCAGGCGCTGGCCGAGCGGCTGTGGCCGGGGCAGAGCGCGCTGGGCAAGCAGCTGTATCTGGGCAGCGATACCCCGCTGCGGGTGGTCGGGGTGGTCAGGACGCTGGTGCGGCCCTCGGTGTGGGACGACGCGCTTGCCCAGTACAGCGCCCTGCTGCCGGTGCGTATCTACAACAACAACTACATCATCCGCACGGCGCCGGGCGATCGTGAACGCGTGCTGCAGGCGGCGATCGCGGCGCTGAAGAAGGCCGACCCGCATCGGGTGGTGATCAACAAGCACATCTGGTCGGACATGCGCCGCGACTTCTTCCGCGACGACCGCGCCATGGCCACGCTGCTGGCCGGTGTATGCGTGGCGCTGCTGGTGGTCACCTCGTTGGGCATCGTCGGGCTGGGTAGTTTCTGGGTGGCTCAGCGCCGTCGGCAGATCGGCGTGCGCCGTGCGCTGGGTGCCACCCGCGGCAACATCCTGCGTTACTTCCAGACCGAGAACTTCCTGCTCGCCACGCTGGGGATCGCGCTGGGCATGGCGCTGGCCTACGGCATCAACCTGTTCCTGATGCACCACTACGAGCTGCCGCGCCTGCCGGCGATCTACCTGCCGATCGGCGCGATCGCACTGTGGCTGATCGGCCAGGCTGCCGTGCTTGGCCCGGCGCTGCGTGCCGCAGCGGTGCCGCCGGTGGTGGCGACGCGGTCGGTATGAGCGCAGCCATCGCAACACCGTCCGGCAGCAGCCCGCGTGCGCGCGATGCCGCCCGCTCGCCCCGGCCAACGCACAACGCCCGCCAGCGGGCTGCTGCTGGATGGCGGATGACGACTGGAGCAATGGAGTAACCGCATGTTCGGCTATTACCTCGACCTGGCCCTGCGCAGCCTCCGGCGCAATGCCGTGCTCACCGCACTGATGGTGCTGGCGATCGCCGTCGGCATCGGCGCCAGCATGACCACGCTGACCGTGATGCAGCTGCTCTCCGGCGACCCGCTGCCGGGGCAGAGCACGCGGCTGTATTACCCGCAGCTCGATCCCGAGACCGGTGCGGACGTGCGGCGGGAGCCGCCGCCGCTGCTGGACTACATCTCCGCGCAGGACCTGTGGCGCTCGGGCAAGGCCGACCGCCAGACGATGATCATCGACGGCGGCATCAAGGTGCAGCCGCAGGCGGGGCAATCGCCGTTCATCGCCAACACGGTCGGCACCACCTCGGATTTCTTTCCGATGTTCCGCGTGCCGTTTCGCTACGGCAGTGCCTGGTCCGCCGCCGACGAGGCGGGCGCGGCGCGACAGGTGGTGATCTCCGAGGCGCTCAACCAGCGTCTGTTCGGCGGTGCCGACAGCGTGGGACGCCGCATCGTGTTGAACGGCAGCAGCGTGCAGGTGGTGGGCGTGCTCGATCACTGGCGTCCGCGTCCGCGCTTCTACCTGCTGGCCGGCGCGCGACATTCCGGCGGCAACACGTCGTATTTCTTCGGCCCCCCGCATGACGTGTATCTGCCGATACGAACGGCGCTGGACATCAACGCCGGCAACTTCGGCTGGTACACCTGCTGGGCCAAGCCGGAACCGAAGAACCTGCCGCAGGCACCGTGCGAGTCGGTGGCGTTGTGGGTGGAGCTGGACACGCCCGCCAGGGTCGCCGACTACCGGCGCTACCTGCAGGGCTACGACGCGCAGCAGCGCGCCATGGGGCGACTGACCCATCCGGCCAACGTTGCCATGATGTCGTTGCCCGAGTGGCTGGCCTATCAGAACGTGGTGCCTGGCGACGTCAAGCTGCAGACCTGGCTCGCGTTCGGTTTCCTGCTGGTGTGCCTGCTCAACACGGTCGGGCTGCTGCTGGCCAAGTTCCTGCGCCGCGGTGGCGAGATCGGCGTGCGCCGGGCGCTGGGCGCCACGCGCGGATCGATCTTCCTGCAGTGCCTGACCGAGTCGGGCGTGATCGGCATGCTCGGCGGCATCCTCGGCCTGGCGCTTACCTTGCTGGGGCTGTGGCTGGTGCGCCAGCAGCCGGTGGAATACGCCGACATCGTGGCGCTGAACGTGCCGATGTTCCTGCTCACCGTCGCGCTGGCGATCGTCGCCGCGCTGCTGGCGGGAGTGGTCCCGGCCATGCGCGCCAGCCGCATTCCGCCAGCGCTGCAGCTGAAGACCCTGTGAGGAGGATCGACATGCAGATTCAGCCCATCCTCGCCGCGTTGCGCCGGCATCGCCTGGCGGTGTTCCTGATCGCCATGGAGATCGCCATGGCCTGCGCAATTCTCTGCAACGCGCTGTTCCTGGTATTCAACCGCGTGGACATGATGCGTATCAACAGTGGCGTGGACGAAAGCCGCCTGGTGGTGGTGTCGTTGCAGGGCGTCGACGAGACCCAGGCGGGCGATCTGGTGGCCCGGTTGCGGGCCGGCTTCGGCGGCCTGGCGGGCGTGGAGTCGGTGGCGGTCGCCAACGCCGCGCCGTTTACCCAGCGCGCCGGCGAGATCGGCTTCCGCCTGCTGGCCGACGACATGCACTACAACCAGCAGGGCCACTTCTACGTGGCCGGGCCGAACTTCGCGTCCACGCTCGGCCTCACCCTCGCCAGCGGGCGATGGTTCACCCCGGACGAATACGGCCCCATCGGCGAGTTCCTGCCACGCACGCCTTCGGTAATGGTCGATGCCGCTTACGCCGGCGAACTCTGGCCAGGCCAGGATCCGCTCGGCAAGCAGGTTTACTCGGACAAAGAGGCGTATCGCGTGATCGGCACGTACACCTCGCTCATGCGGCCCGATCCCAGCCCCGGTGCCCGGCACAACACCCTGCTGCTGGCAGGCCTGCCCGGCCGACACCTGTCCGACGTCTACGTGTTGCGCACGACGCCCGAGCAGGCGCAGCGCGTATGGAAGCAGGCGCGGGCGCTGGTGGCGCGCATGGCGCCCACGGTGGTGGTCGACCTGCCGCACAGCGGGCCGATGTCCGACCTGCGCCGCGCCTACTTTGCCGCCGACCGCGCCATGGCCGGACTGCTCATCGGCGTGATCGGGCTGCTGCTTGGCATCACGGCGCTGGGCATTGCCGGGCTGGCCAGCTTCTGGGTGCAGCAGCGGCGCCGCCAGATCGGCGTGCGCCGCGCCCTGGGCGCGAGCCGCCGCGACATCCTGCGCTACTTCCAGACCGAGAACTTCCTGATCGTCTCCGGCGGCATCGTGGTGGGCATGACGCTCGCCTTCGGCCTCAACCTCGCACTGATGCGGGTGTACGAGCTGCCGCGCCTGCCCTGGTCCTATCTCCCCGCAGGCGCCGTGGCGCTGTGGCTGCTCGGCCAGCTCGCCGTCCTCGGCCCGGCGCTGCGCGCCGCGGCGGTGCCGCCGGTGGTGGCAACGCGATCGGTGTAGACGCAACGAACACGCAGGAGCCCGCTTGCGGGCGACGCTTTTGGCTTTGGATGTGGATCAGGAGCAAAGGCATCGCGCGCGCGGGGCTCCTACCAGTGAAGTCCAGGGAAAGGAGGAAGGGATGATCGGCTACTACACGGAACTGGCGCTGCGCAGCCTCAGGCGCAGCCCGATCCTCACCGCGCTGATGGTGCTGGCCATCGGGCTGGGCATCGGGGCGTCGATGACCATGCTCACGGTGCTGCATGTGATGACGGCCGATCCGGTGCCGGGGAAGAGTGCGCAACTGTTCTATCCGCAGATCGATCCGCAGGACAAGGACGGATACCACGCAGAGGACAAGCCGCCGGCGCTTTTCACCTGGACTGACGCGACGAATCTGCTGCGCGACCACCGCGGTAGCCGACAGGCTGCGATGTCGCGCGGGCAAGTGACGGTGCGTCCGCCTCAGGGAAAGGAGCGAGCGTTCTTCGAGTCAACGCGCTTCGCAAGCAGCGAATTCTTCAATCTGTTCGATGTGCCGTTTTCCCATGGGCATGGCTGGACGGCTGATGACGATACAAAGCACGCTCGTGTGGTGGTGCTGGACCACAAGCTGGCCGACAAGCTGTTCGGCGCGGATCGTGCCGTAGGGCAGAGCGTGCATCTGGGTGACTACAGTTACCGGGTCATCGGCGTTATCGACCACTGGGACCCGTCACCCCACTTCTACGACCTTGAAAGCCAGGGCGCTTTCGGCCACAGCGAGTCCATCTACATGCCGCTGGAGACCGGGGTGGCCGACAAGCAGTCCGTAGCGAGCACGGTGCAATGCTTCAGCAATGCCGGCTTCCCGAGCGGCTCGCTCAAAGATGCGCCGAATTGCGAATGGCTGGAGTACTGGGTGAAGCTTGATACCCCTGAAGCCACAAAGGATTACCGGGACTACCTGCTCCACTACTCGCAGGAGCAGAGGGCGCTTGGCCGTTTCGAGCGGCCGCCACATGTCGGACTGCACGACTTGATGGGCTGGCTGGATTACAACCATGTGATCCCGGGAAGCGTGCAGCTTCAGACATTGCTGGCACTGGGGTTCCTGCTCGTCTGCCTGGTAAATACGGTGGCCTTGTTGCTGGTGAAGTTCATGCGCCGAAGCAGCGAGCTGAGCGTGCGTCGCGCCATGGGTGCCAGTCGCCGTGATCTGTTCGCCCAGCTCTTGGGCGAGGCAGCCATGATAGGGCTGGGTGGAGGTCTGCTGGGTCTTTTGTTGGCCTGGGGCGGGCTCTGGATCGTTCGCCAGCAGCCGGCCGATTACGCCCAGGTGGCCTATCTGGATGTCCCGATGCTCGGGGTGGCGTTGGGACTGGCATTACTGGCTAGCGTATTCGCCGGCGTGTTTCCAGCGTGGCGTGCCAGCGTTCTTCCGCCGGCCCGCGGCCTGAAGCTGCAGTGAGGAGCTCGCCATGATCAAGCCCATTCTCGCTGCACTCAGGCATCACAAGACCGCTGCGCTGTTGGTAGCGCTGGAGATCGCATTGACCTGCGCCATCGTGACCAATGCCTTGTTCATCATCAGCGATCGCGTGCATGCGATGCAGGTGGTTACGGGCGTGGCTGACAATGAGCTCGTCTGGGTGAGGAGCAGCGGCCTGGGTAGCAGCCAGACGCCACTCGCGGCCAACGCGCGCCAGGCTGCCGACCTTGCAGCCCTGCGCGGCATGCCCGGCGTTCACGCCGCCATCGCCATAAACAGCCTTCCGTTGAGCCATTCGAGCTGGGCGGGGAGTCTTTGGACGACGCCGGGCGGCAAGTCGGTGCTGTCTAACGTGATCTTCTTCGTGGGCACGCCCGGCATGGTGCCAGCGCTTGGGATGAAGATCGTCGAGGGGAGGGATTTCAGGGCCTCGGAGTACGTCGACTTCAATCCGTTTAAAAACGGGCCATCGCCTACCGTCACTATTGTCACGCGTACTCTGGCCGATCGCCTTTGGCCCGGGAAGGATCCGCTGGGCAAGGTGATCTACCAGGACGACGACGGCAAGGCGCCGCTGCAGGTGGTTGGCGTCGTGGAGCATCTGCTCAATCCCCAGATCAACGCATACAGCGGCACCGAACTGAACTACCTGCTGCCGGCGAGCAATGTCAGTGGTGGCATGTACGTATTGCGCACCGCACCCGATGCGCGCGACCGTGTGCTGCGCGATATCCCCGCCACGCTCGACGCGATCGACGATCAGCGTGTCGTCCAGTCCAGTGGTACACAAACTCAGCTGATCAACGACTACTTCGACAATGATCGGGCGCTGATCTGGTTGCTGTTGACGGTGATAGGTGCGTTGCTGGCAGTCACCGTTCTCGGCGTAGTGGGGCTGTCCAGTTTCTGGGTGCAGCAGCGCATGCGCACCATCGGCATTCGCCGCGCTATCGGAGCCACCCGGCGCGACATACGTTGGTACTTCCAGCTGGAGAACCTGCTGATCGTGAGCATTGGTGTCGTAGTGGGATCGATCGCCGCGCTCGTTCTCAATTTGTGGCTGATGAGGCGTTACGAGCTTGCGCACATGCCACTCTGGTTCGTGTTTCCCGGCGCTTTGTTGCTTTGCGTAACTGGGCAACTGGCAGTACTCGCCCCGGCGCTTCGCGCCTCGCGCGTGCCACCGGTGGTGGCGACGCGGTCGGTATGAGATCCAGCCCATCCGGTGCTGACCCGGTTCGGGCAGAATCCGGTTTCTTCCAGGGAGAATGACGCAATGAAGATGCTGCCGTTGATGATTGCCTTTGGCCTTTCGGCCGCCGTGACGCTGGCGCCCCAGACGGCGCACGCTGCGGTCGCGTCGACCGACGTGGCGAGCCGGGTGGCGGCGCAGAACGCGCTGCTGGACGAGCAGTGGCAGCACACGCTGAAGAACGCGCCGGAGTTCGCCACCATCCTGGGCGACCTGCGCTACAACGACCGCTGGAGTGATCTGTCGCTGGCCCACGCCAAGGCCGAGTATCAGTGGGCGGGCGACTTCCTGCGCCGGTTCCAGGCCATCGACACGACCGGTTTTTCCGACAGCGACAAGCTCAACCACGCGCTGATGGTTCGCCAGCTGCAGGACGGCCGCAAGGCGCACGAGCTGAAGCTGGACGAGATGCCGATCGACCAGATGAGCGGCATTCACCTGCAGCTGGCCGGGTTCATCAGCTCGATCCCCTTCGACAACACCAGGCAGTACGAGGATTACCTGGCACGCCTGAAGAAGGTGCCGACCGGCTTCGACCAGGTGATCGGCGTGGCGAAGCAAGGCCTGCGCGACGGCATGATGCCGCCGAAATATCTGCTCGAGGCGGTGGTCAAGCAGATCGACGCGATCGGTACGCCGGCCGGCATGGACAGCGTGTTTGCCGAGCCGTTGAAGCATTTTCCGGCATCGGTGCCGGCCGCGGATCAGGCCCGGCTGAAGGCGGCGATTCTTGCCGCGATCGATCAGGACGTGCGCCCGGCCTACGGCAAGCTCAAGGACTTCGTCGCCACCGACTACGCCCCGCACGGCCGTGCCCAGCCCGGCGTGTGGAACCTGCCCAACGGCGAGGCGATCTACCGCTTCGACGTCAAGCAGATGACCACCACCGACAAGACGCCCGCCGAGATCCACCAGCTCGGGCTGGACGAGGTGGCGCGCATCGAAGGCGAGATGACGAAGATCGCCAAGGCGCAGGGCTTCAAGGACCTGGCCAGCTTCCGCGCCTCGCTCAAGAGCAACCCCAAGACCCACGCCAGCTCGCCCGAGGACATCCTCAATCGCTATCGCGGTTACCTGGCGCAGATGGAGCCGGAGCTGCCCAAGCTGTTCGGCCTGCTGCCCAAGACCGACGTGGTGGTGAAGCCGGTGGAGGCGTTCCGCGAAAAGGAGGCCGCCGCTGCCGAGTACCACCAGGGCACGCCGGACGGCTCACGGCCGGGGCAGATCTTCGTCAACACCGGCGACTTCGCCAACCGAAGCGTGTTGACCATCGAGTCGACGGCGTACCACGAGGGCATCCCCGGCCATCACATGCAGATCTCGATAGCGCAGACGCTGCCCAAGCTGCCGCCGTTCCGCCAGCAGGGTGGCTACACCGCCTACCAGGAGGGCTGGGCGCTGTATGCCGAGCAGTTGGGCAAGGACATCGGCTTCTATCAGGATCCGCTGTCCGACTACGGCCGCCTGAGCGACGAGCTGCTGCGCGCCGACCGGCTGGTGCTGGATACGGGCGTGCACTACAAGCACTGGACGCGCCAGCAGATGGTCGACTTCTTCCACGCCCACTCCAGCGAGGACGAGCCGGACGTGCAGGCCGAGACCGACCGCTACATCACCTGGCCGGGTCAGGCGCTGGCCTACAAGATGGGCGAGCTGAAGATCCTGGCGCTGCGCGCCAAGGCCAAGCAGGAGCTGGGCGACAAGTTCGACATCCGCGCCTTCCACGACGCGATTCTCGACGGCGGCGCGCTGCCGCTGGACGTGCTGCAGACGCGCATCGACCAGTGGATCGCCGCGCAGAAGTCGGCCAAGGCCTGACCCACCCCTGCGCCCTCTCCCGTCCGGGAGAGGGCTGGGGCGAGGGAAAACTTGGCGGATGTTTCCGTTCAACGAAGCAGCCGGGGCCTTTTGCTGCCTGCCGCTTCGCCCACGGTTCGTGGTGAGCACCCGCCCTTTTTCCGAGGGAGGGGCGCAAGGCCGCAGGGCCCGACGCCCGCCACCGGGTAGGCGTCGTGGCAAGAGCGCAACCATTTCGCGAGGAGCGGCATCCATGTCCGCATGTGTAGAAGAAAGATGCGCACCGTACTGATCATCGACGACAACCCCTCGGTGGGCGAGGCGCTGTCGCTGGCGCTTTCGCTGCACGAGATCCGTCCGCTGGTGGCGCTTACCCCGGAGGAGGGGTTGGCCATGCTGGCGCGCGAGAACGTGGGCGTGGTGATCCAGGACATGAACTTCACCGCCGACACCACCTCCGGCGAGGAGGGCGTGGCGCTGTTCCGCGCGATCCGCGAGCAGCATCCGGACCTGCCGGTGATCCTGCTCACCGCGTGGACCCATCTGGAAACCGCGGTGGAGCTGGTCAAGGCCGGTGCGGCGGATTACCTGGCCAAGCCGTGGGACGACGCCAAGCTGCTGGCCACGGTGGAGAACCTGCTGGAGCTGTCCGAATCCACCCGCGAAGTGGCGCGCTCGCGCAACGAGCGCCGTCGCCGGCGCGAAAGCCTGCGCAGCCGCTATGAGCTGGACGGCCTGGTGTTTGCGTCCGAGGCGATGGCGCAGACGCTGGAACTGGCTTGCCAGATCGCGCGCTCCGACGTACCGGTGCTGATCACCGGCCCCAACGGTGCCGGCAAGGAACGGATCGCGGCGATCGTGCACGCCAATTCGGCGGTCAAGCGCGGGCCGTTCGTGGCAGTGAACTGCGGTGCGCTGCCGGGGGAGCTGATCGAGGCCGAGCTGTTCGGCGCCGAGGCCGGCGCCTACACCGGCGCCAACAAGGCGCGCGAGGGCCGCTTCGAGCTGGCCGACGGCGGCACGCTGTTCCTGGACGAGATCGGCAACCTGCCGCTGCCCGGCCAGATGAAGCTGCTGCGGGTGCTGGAGACTGGCCAGTTCGAGCGGCTCGGTTCCGGCCGTACCCGCCATGCCAAGGTGCGCGTGCTGTCGGCCACCAACGCCGACCTCAAGGCAATGATCAAGGCCGGCACCTTCCGCGAGGATCTCTACTACCGGCTCAACGTGATCGACGTGAACCTGCCGCCGCTGGCCGACCGCACCGACGACATCCTGCCGCTGGCCGAGCATTTCCTGGACGGTCGCGCCGAGCTGGGTGACGCGGCGCGCGACGCGCTGCTGTCCTACCCGTGGCCGGGCAACGTGCGCGAGCTGAAGAACGCGATCGAGCGGGCGGCCCTGTTGTCCGGCGGGCGAGCGATTACCCCCGAGCTGCTCAATCTGCCGGCAGTGGCGAACGCGCCGGCGCGCAATCTCGACGAGCCCAGCCGCGAGGCGGTGGAGACGGCGCTGGCCCGTGCCGACGGCGTGGTCAGTCGCGCCGCCCATGCACTTGGCCTGTCGCGGCAGGCGCTGTATCGGCGCATCGAACGCTACGGCCTGGCCGGCAGCGGCTGATCGCGGCAGGCCGTATCCTGCGGCAGTGGTCGGCACCGGGCGCGATGGCGTACAAAATGTCCGACCCGCGATCTCCGCGACCTCATCCCGAAGGAGTCCTGCCATGTCGATGCGCACGTTCGCCATTGCCTGCGTCCTGGCTGCCAGCAGCACCGCGTTCGCCCAGAGCGTGCCGGCGCCGGCCGCCAATCCCAGCGACCGCTGGAGCCCGCCGCCGCCGGCCGCCGCCAGCAGCGCATCGGCCGACTATCGCGACGGTGCCGGCCTCAAGCCCGCCGCGCCGAGCCACTTCAAGTTCAAGGAATCGCGAGACCCGCATCCGCAGCGCAACGCGGCACGGGAGGCGTCGGGCAAGGCGGCGGTCATGGGCGGCAACGAGATCGGCCGCGACGGCCGCCCGACCGTGAACTGCCCGCAGACCCCGATGGACCCCGCATGCCGCTGAGCGCCGGTCGCGCACCCCGATGACGCGCCGCCTGCATTCGCTGGAGGGACGGCTCAGCCTGCTGTTGCTGCTGGCCGGCCTGGGCGGCGTGGCGATCTACATCGGCGTCACCGAGTGGCCGCTGCCGCAGTTGCTCGCATGGCTGCATGCCGATCTGAAGGTGGGCGAGGCACCGCCGGTGCGGCTGGGGTCGGTGGCCGGGCTGGTGATCAGCGTGGTGGTGCTGCTGCCGATGGCGCTTTGGATGGCCAGCGTGGTGATGTCGCCGGTAAGCCGTCTGCTGCGTGCGCTGGAGGGCTCGGTGGCGAGCTATCGCGACGGCGACTTCAGCCTGTCGCTGGTGGTCGACCGGCGCGACGAGCTGGGTGAGTTGATCACCATGCACAACGCGCTGGGCCAGACCCTGCGCGAACAGCGCCAGCACCTGGTGCAACGCGAGCTGCTGCTGGACACGGTGGTGCAGAACACGCCGGTGGCGCTGGTGCTCACCGACGGCGTTGGCCGCGTGGCCTACGCCAACATCGCCGCTCGCCACCTGTTCAACGAAGGGCGCAGCCTGCACGGGCTCGACTTTGGCGAGGTGCTGAACGACGCGCCGGCGGCGCTGCGCGAGGCGATCGAGCAGGGCGAGGACGCGCTGCTCACGGTGGAGATGGACGGCAGCGAGGAAACCTTCCACATCTCGCAGCGGGCGTTCCGGCTGCAGGGGCGTCCGCATCGGCTGCAGCTGTTCCGGCGCATGACGCGCGAGCTGTCGCGGCAGGAGGTGGCGAGCTGGAAGCGGGTGATCCGGGTGATTAGCCACGAGCTCAACAATTCGCTGGCGCCGATCTCCTCGCTGGCGCACTCCGGCGCGGAACTGGCGCGCCGCGGCGAGCTCGACCGGCTGCCCGGCGTGTTCGCCACCATCGGCGAGCGCGCCCGGCACCTGCACGGGTTCATCGCCGGCTATGCGAGCTTCGCGAAGTTGCCCGCGCCGCGGCGCACGGCGATTGCCTGGACGCCGTTCCTCGACGCTCTCGCGTTGCACTGCCAGTTCCGGCTGCTGGGCGATCCGCCGTCGCAGCCGGGCTGGTTCGACGCGGCCCAGGTCGAGCAGGTGCTGATCAACCTGATCAAGAACGCGCACGAGGCCGGCGGCCCGGACGACGAGGTGACGCTTGCACTTCAGGTCGTAGGGCGGGACCTGCGCGTGGTGGTGGCCGATCGCGGGCCGGGCATGAGCGAGACCGTGCTGGCGCAGGCGCTGCTGCCGTTCTACTCGACCAAGCGCGCCGGCACCGGGCTGGGCCTGGCGCTGGCGCGCGAGATCGCCGAGGCACACGGCGGCCGCATCGCGCTGGCCAATCGCGAGGGCGGCGGCCTGCAGGTCGCGCTGCTGCTGCCACTGGGCGGCGTGCGCGACAGCTGAGTTGTCGCCGCGCTCGCCTATACTCGGACCTTCGACGGAACAGGGGGTGGGGTATGGGGCAGATTCTCGCGCTGGTGATCGTGCTCGTGGTGGTGATCGGCATCGCCAAGCTCGTCCGCATCGTGCCGCAAGGCTTCGAATGGACGGTGGAAACGTTCGGCAAATACACCCGCACGCTGACCCCGGGGCTGCATTTCCTGATCCCGATTTACCAGGCGGTCGGGCGCAAGATCAACATGATGGAACAGGTGCTGGACGTGCCCAGCCAGGACGTCATCACCAAGGACAACGCGGTGGTGCGGGTCGACGGCGTGGTGTTCTACCAGGTGCTCGACGCATCCAAGGCGGCCTACGAGGTATCCGACCTCGAGCAGGCCTCGCTGGCGCTGGTGATGACCAACATCCGCACCGTACTCGGTTCGATGGACCTGGACGAGAGCCTGAGCAAGCGCGACGAGATCAACGCGAGGCTGCTGCGCGTGGTGGACGAGGCGACCGACCCGTGGGGCGTGAAGGTGAACCGCATCGAGATCAAGGACATCGCGCCACCGCGCGACCTGATCGACGCCATGGCGCGGCAGATGAAGGCCGAACGCGAGAAGCGCGCCAACATCCTCGAGGCCGAGGGCTTCCGCCAGGCCGCCATTCTCAAGGCCGAGGGCGAGAAGCAGTCGGTGATCCTGGCGGCCGAGGGCGAGAAGGAGGCGGCCTTCCGTACCGCCGAGGCGCGCGAGCGATCCGCCGAGGCGGAGGCCAAGGCCACCACGATGGTGTCCGAGTCGATCGCCGGCGGCAACGTCAACGCGCTGAACTACTTCGTCGCCAACAACTACGTCGATGCGCTGAAGGAAATGGCCAAGTCGCCCAACCAGAAGATGCTGCTGCTGCCGATCGAGGCCACCGGCATCCTCGGTTCGCTCGCAGGCATCGCCGAGCTGGCGAAGGAGTCGCTGGGCCAGCAGAACAAGCCCGTCATCCCGTCGCCGCCGCGTTGATCGTCACCGGGAGCCTGACCATGTGGGACATCTCCTTGCACTACCTGTGGTGGACCCTCGCCCTGCTGCTGATCGCCGGCGAGGTGCTGTTGCCCGGCTACTTCATGCTGTGGATCGGCCTGGCGGCCGCGGTCATGGGCATCCTGCTGTGGCTGGTGCCCGGGCTGGGCATGCTGGGGCAGGCGATCATCTTCGCGGCGCTGGCGATCGCCTCGTGCGTGCTCTACGCGCGGCTGCTGCGCGGGCGCATCGAGCGCAGCGATCCAGGCAGCGAACGGCTCAACCGGCGTGCCGACCAGATGATCGGCCAGCGCTACGTGCTCACCGAAGCGATCGTCAACGGTCGCGGCAAGGCCAGCGTCGGCGACAGCCAGTGGCTGGTCGCCGGGCCGGAGCTGCCGCTGGGCGCGAATGTCGAGGTGGTGGCGGTGCACGGCACCACGTTGCAGGTGCGCCCGGCGGCATGAGCGCCGTCCTGCGTCTCCCGGCTGCTCCTGCGGCCACGATGGAACCGGCCGCTGCATGAGCGTACCGGTTCCCCACGCCCCGTCGGGTGGTGCATCGACGGCGGACCTGTCCACCGTCGCTCTGAACACCCGCATCGCGTTCCTGGTGGAGCTGGCGCGGCGACTGCATCAGTACGGCACCTCGGCAGCGCGCCTGGAAGGGGCGATCGCGCTGGCCGCACAGAAGATGAGCCTGGTGGCCGATGTCTGGTCCAGCCCCACCGCCATCATCATTTCGTTCTCGGACCTGGCCCAGGGTGACGATGGCCTGGCGCAGGTCACGCAGGTGATGCGGTTGCCGCCGGGCGACGTCAACCTGGCGCGCCTGTGCGAGGCGGACCGCATCGCCGACCGGGTGATCGGCGGCGAGATCGAGCTGCGCGAGGGCTTTCGCCTGCTGCGTCTGCTGGGGCTGCCCGACACCCGCCGTGCCCAGGCGGGGGTCATCGCCAGCTACGGCTTCTCGGCGGCGTGCGTGGTGGGCCTGCTGCTGCACAGCTCGTGGGCGGACCTGATCGTGGCGGGGCTGATCGGCCTGATGATCGGCGTGATCACGGTGCGTTCGGCCACGCGGCCCCGGCTGGCGGTAGCCAGCGACGCGATCAGCGCCCTGGTGGCAACCACCTTCGCGATCATGGTCAGCGCCTTCGTGGTGCCGTTGGCGGTGAAGTCGGTGGTGCTGGCGGGGTTGATCGTGCTGATGCCCGGCATGGCATTGACCACTGCGGTGCGGGAGATTTCCAGCAATCACCTGGTGGCCGGCGTGGCCCGCATGGGCGGCGCCGTGGCGACGCTTCTCAAGCTCACCTTCGGCACGGTGGCGGCGACCCAGCTGTGCGCTGCGTTCGGCATTCACGCGGGCACCTATGTGCTGCCGCCGCTGCCGGGGTGGGCCGACTACCCCTCGCTGCTGCTGGGCGCGTTCGGGTTTGCGATCCTGTTCCGCGCCGCACCGCGCGACCGCCCGGTGGTGATGGCGGCGGTGGTCATCGGTTATCTCGCCACGCGCTGGGGCGGGCTGATTTCCGGCGCCATTCCCGGCGCCCCGTTCGGCGTTTTCCTGGGCGGATTCCTGCTGGGTGCACTGGCCAACGTGTATGCCCGCTTCATGCACCGGCCGGGTGCGGTGATCCGCGAACCGGGGATTATCCTGCTGGTGCCGGGAAGCACCGGCTTCCGCAGCGTGTCGTCATTGTTCGAGCGCGATACGACGCTGGGCCTGGACAGCGGCATTCTGCTGATGACGCTGCTGGTGTCGCTGGTGGCGGGACTGCTGTTTGGCGATCTGCTGGTGTCGCCGCGCCGTTCGCTGTAACTCCCGCTGCTTTTCCCGGTGTGCGGATACGTGGCCGTGGACGGGCGCCGACTGGCGGCATCCGGAAGGCTCGGGGACAAAAGGCAGGCAGTTCACTGAGCGCCGTCTATCGGCGCATAACGAAAGACGCCGGCGCGAGGCCGGCGTCTGCTTCAAAACCAGACCGCGCGATCAGATCGCCAGGTCTTTTTCCTTCTTGCCCGCCTTGAGCGCGTCGTTGAACCAGCGCGGGCGCTTGCCGCGGCCGGACCAGGTCTGCTCGGCATTGGCCGGGTTGCGGTACTTCGGCGCCACCGGGGTCTTGGTGCGACGGGTCTTGGCGCCGCGGGCGGAACCGAAGATGTCGTCGAACGAATAACCCTCGGCCTTGATCAGCGCGTGCACCTTCTCGCGCAGCTTCGCGACCTTTTCCTTGCGCAGCTCGTCCTGACGGATCTGGGCCTTGGAAATCAGGTCATTGAGCTGGTTGTGATTGAGGTTCTTGATATCAACGGCCATGAATGAACTCCGCGCGGGTTTTAAATGACTGGGTTTGATGTCGCCATTGCGGCGACAGCGCCATCCTGATGCGTGGCGCATTCTCACCTAATGGCCACGCATTTGCAAAATAGTGGGCGGCGCGTGATGGCTGCGTCACATTAATCATTCAACTGGCGCGTTCAGTAAATGCGTTGTGGCAGTGCCGGGCGATTAATCCGCGACGGTAAATGCGCAGGCTGCCCTGTCTGCCCTGCAGCTAATTAAGCGATGCCCCCGGTGAGCACCGACGCGGGTGCCACCATGAAAAAGGGCTGCCTCGCGGCAGCCCCGGTATAACGCGATCGTTGGGCCGCTGGATATCAGCCCAGTTTGGCCAGCAGCTGGTCGACCGTGAGCGATTCGCTTTCGGCCGCATCGCGCGCGCGGTATTCCAGCGTGCCGGCAGCGATGCCGCGCTCGCTGATCACCACCCGGTGCGGAATGCCGATCAACTCCATGTCCGCGAACATGGCGCCCGGGCGCAGGCCGCGATCGTCCAGCACGGTCTCAATGCCGCGCGCGGCGAGCTGCTGGTAGAGCACGTCGGCTGCCGCGGTGACCTCGGCCAGGCCCTTGGGATTGATCATGCACACGGCCACCCGCCACGGCGCCATCGCCTCGGGCCAGCGGATGCCTGCCTCGTCGTGGCGCTGCTCGATGGCGGCGGCGACGATGCGGCTGACGCCGATGCCGTAGCAGCCCATCAGCATCACCTTCGCCTTGCCCTGGTCGTCCAGCACCGTGGCACCCAGCGCCTCGGCATACTTGGCGCCGAGCTGGAACACGTGGCCCACTTCGATGCCGCGGGCGATCTGCAGCGTGCCGTGGCCATCCGGCGAGGGATCGCCGGCGACCACCTGGCGGATATCCTCCACCCGCGTGAGGCGGGCGTCGCGCTCCCAGTTCGCGCCGGTGCAGTGGACGCCGTCGGCGTTGCCGCCGCAGACGAAGTCCGCCACCACCGCCGCACTGCGATCGACGATCACCGGGATCGATGCCGGCAGGCCCACCGGGCCGATGAAGCCCGGGCGCGTGCCGGTGGCGGCGACGATCTCTTCCTCCGACGCCAGCACGCACTCGTCCGGCAGCTCGGCCAGCTTGCCGGCCTTCACTTCATTGAGGGTGTGGTCGCCGCGCAGGCACAGCGCAACGAGGCCGTCGCGGCCCCTTACCAGCAGCGTCTTGATGCACTGCTTTGGCGTCACGTCCAGGAATACCGCCACCTCGTCGATGGTCTTCTGGGTGGGCGTGTCCACGCGTGCCAGCGGGGCGGCCGGCTCCGGCCGTTGCTGCGCCGGCGCCAGTGCCTCGGCTTTTTCGATATTGGCGGCGTAATCGGAGCTGTCGGAAACGGCAATGGCGTCTTCGCCCGATTCCGCCACCACCTGGAACTCGTGGCTGGCATTGCCGCCAATCGCGCCGGTATCCGCCTGCACCGCCCGGAAGGTAAGCCCGAGCCGGCTGAAGATGCGCGAATACGCCTGGTACATGGCGTCGTAGGTCTGCTGCAACGAGTCGGCGCCGAGGTGGAAAGAGTAGGCGTCCTTCATCAGGAATTCGCGCGCACGCATCACGCCGAAACGCGGGCGGATCTCGTCGCGGAATTTGGTCTGGATCTGGTAGAAATTGACCGGCAGCTGCTTGTAGCTCTTCAGCTCCTGGCGGGCGAAATCGGTAATGACTTCCTCCGCGGTAGGGGCGTAGCAGAAATCCTGATCCTTGCGGTCGCTGATCTTCAGCAACTGATTGCCGAATTTCTCCCAGCGCCCGCTTTCTTCCCACAGCTCGCGCGGCTGGATCGTCGGCATCAGCATTTCGATGGCGCCGGCGCGGTCCATCTCCTCGCGCACGATGGTCTCCACCTTGCGCAGCACGCGAAGACCCAGCGGGCTCCAGGTGTAGAGGCCGGCGGCAAGCTTGCGGATCATGCCGGCGCGCAGCATCAGCTTGTGGCTGACGAGCTCGGCGTCGGCGGGCACTTCCTTGACGGTGGCCAGGTGGAATTGGCTGAGGCGCATACGGTGGATCCGGCAGGCTGGGTAAAGGCGGCGATTATGCCAGCCGGGGCGTGGCTTAAGGGCGCGGCATGCCGCCAGCCTGCGGTGATGCCGCGGCGAATGCCGCACGCCGCCTTGCGGCGGCGCCTGACCGGCGGGACGTTACTTGCAGAATTCGCCGTATTGCGACTGTGCCGAGGCGATCTGCTGCTGGCGCTCGTTGTCGTCCAGCGTCTTGGGCTTGCCGGCCTGCTCCATCACTACCGGCGCGCCGCTGCGCAGGGTGTCGAGGTTCGCCTTGAGCGAGCTGCACAGCTTGCTGCGGTTTTCCGGCGTGTCTTCCATCGGCTGGGACGCGGGCTGAGCCGCGTTTTCCCCATCCTGTCCGGCCGGCGGCGGCGTCGGCGTGGCGGCGATCGGATCGACGCTGCCGGTGGTGGTGATGCGGGTGTACTTGGTGCCCGCCGGGGGCGCCGACTCGGAGTAGTGCACGGTGCCCTGGGCGTCGGTCCACTTGTAGGCCTGGGCCGAGACACCGCTGGTGGCCAGCAGCAGGATGGCGAACAGCGTGGGACGGTGCATGGTGATCTCCGTGGGGCGCCGTGGCGCAGGCGCTCTTGTTAGCACCCGCGCGGGCCGGACTCAAGCGGCAATGTTCTACAATGCGCGCCAGCATTCAGCGGATGGGTTCATGAGCGACGACACGCCAGTTCGACGGCCGCGGCATCGCGGTATCTATCTGCTGCCGAACCTGTTCACCACCGCGGCAATGTTCTCCGGTTTCTATGCCATCGTGAGCAGTATCGGCGGGCGCTATACCGAGGCGGCGATCGCCGTGTTCGTGGCGGCACTGCTGGACGGGCTGGACGGCCGCGTGGCCCGCCTCACCGGCACGCAGACCGAGTTCGGCGTGCAGTACGACTCGCTCTCCGACCTGGTCAGCTTCGGCCTCGCGCCGTCGCTGGTGCTGTACACGTGGTCGCTCTCCACGCTGCGCGAGTATGGCCCGCTGTGGGGCAAGATCGGTTGGGCAGCCGCGTTCATCTACGCCGCCTGCGGTGCACTGCGACTGGCACGCTTCAATACTCAGGTGGCGGTGATCGACAAGCGGTATTTCCAGGGCCTGGCCAGTCCCGCCGCGGCCGCCGTGTGCATGTCGTTCGTCTGGACGATGGAAAAATCCGGCGTCGCCGGCAGCACATTGTGCTTCGTCACGCCGCTGCTTGCGGTGGTGGTGGGTCTGCTGATGGTCAGCCGCTTTCGCTACTTCAGCTTCAAGTCGTTGCCGGTGGGTGCCGGCGAGCGGGTGCCGTTCGTCTGGATGGTGATGCTGGTGCTGGTGCTGGTGCTGCTGGCGATAGATCCGCCCCGGCTGCTGCTGGTGCTGTTCGCGCTGTACCTGCTGTCCGGCCCCGTGCTGACCGCATGGGGCGTGGCAACCCGCCGCCGGGCCCGCCGGAGCGCGGGCTAGGCGTGGCCGCGGCACGCCGCCAGCAGGTGCTGCAGGCGCTCGGCCTCACGCCGTGGGTGCGCCGCGCGCGCGGGGCATCGGCCGGTTCGTCCGCCGCCGCGGTTGCCGAACCCTCGCCGAGCGGACGTTGCGTGGTGCTGATCCCCGCGGGCGCCGATGTGCGGGCGATGGATCTTCTGGGCCGCGCGCTCAACGCCTGCGGCGCCGAGCTGGCGCGGGCCGGCCGCATCAGCGTGGCCGACGGCGCGCCGGGCGCGCCGGTCCCGCATGCGCCGGTGTATCTGGCCTTCGGGCAGGCGCAGGCGCATGCGCTGGGGCGCGAGCTGCCGGCGGCGGTGATGCGCGAGGCGCATATCGCACTGGTCGACGACCCGTCGCAGCTGCTGGTCGACGCGGGCAGCAAGCGACGCTTGTGGGCAGCCCTGCGGCAGGTGCGCCGCGCGCTGGCTGCCACGCGGGGGCACTGACGCCATGGCCGCGGTCAGCCGGCCCGAGAGCGAAATCCGCGCCCTGCGCATGCAGGATCTCGACGCCGTGGCCGAGCTCGAGGCGTCCTGCTACGAGTTTCCCTGGAGCCGCGGCATCTTCGCCGACTGCCTGCGCGCGGGGCACCCGTGCTGGGTGCTGTGGGTGCAGGGCCAGATTGCCGGCTACGGCATTCTCTCCATCGCGGCGGGCGAGGCGCACATCCTCAATATCTGCATCGGCCAGGCATGGCGCGGGCAGGGCCTGGGGCGCCGGCTGCTGCTGCGCCTGCTCGACGTGATCCGCTGGAGCGGCGCCGAGCGGGTATTCCTCGAAGTGCGGCCGTCCAATCCGGTGGCGCAGAAGCTCTACGCCTCGGTCGGCTTCACCGAGATCGGTCGACGTCCGCGCTACTACCCCGCGCGCGAAGGGCGCGAGGACGCAATCGTGATGGAGCTGGCGCTATGCGAGCCCGACCAGCCCTGACGCGTCGTGTAGGAGCCCGCGTGCGAGCAATGCTTTTTTGGCTTTGATGTGCATCAGGAGCAAAAGCATCGCCCGCGAGCGGGCTCCTACAGGGTGGGGCGTGATCAGCCGAGCTTGGCCTGCTGTTCGCGCAGGGCGGTGAGCGTGGTGTTCCAGTCGACGATGCGCTGGCGTTCCTGCGCCACCACCTCGGCCGGCGCGTTGGCGACGAAGTTGGCGTTGCCGAGCTTGCCTTCGCACTTCTTGATCTCGCCTTCGATGCGGGCGATTTCCTTGGCCAGGCGCGTCTTCTCGGCGGTGAGGTCGATAAGGCCGGCCAGCGGAATCAGCACGCGCAGCGAGCCGACCACCGCGGCCGCGGCGGCCGGTTCGTCTGCGCCCGGCTCGATCCACTGCGGGGTTTCGACGCGGGCGAGGAAGGCGATCTGCGCGGCGAACTTGGCCGCGCGGGCGCGATCGGTGGCATCGCCGTCCGCCAGCAGCAACGGGATGGTCTTGCCCGGCGCGATGTTCATTTCCGCGCGGATCTTGCGCACGCCGGAGAGTACGGCCTTGAACCACTCGATCTCGGCGGTGGCGGCCTCGTCGGCGGCGAAGTCGGCCGCGCGCGGGTAGGCGCGCTGGATCAGCAGGTTTTCGGCGGCGTCGGCACCGGCGCGCGGCGCCGAGTGCAGTGGCAGCTCCCGGGAGATTTCCTCGGTAATGAACGGGATGACCGGGTGCAGCGCGCGCAGCACCGCCTCCAGCACCACCAGCAGGGTGTGGCGGGTGGAGGCCGCGGCGGTGGCGTCGTCGCCGTTGAGTGCGGGCTTGGACAGCTCCAGGAACCAGTCGCAGTACTCGTTCCAGACGAACTCGTACAGCGATTGCGCCAGCAGGTCGAAGCGGTAGCTGGTGAAGTGCTGCTCCACCTCGGCCAGGGTCTGTTTGAGGCGGGTGAGGATCCAGCGCTGGGCCTCGGTGACCGGGCCGCCGGCCGGAGCTTCGATCGGACCCTCCGGAAGATTCATCAGCACGAACCGGGCCGCGTTCCACAGCTTGTTGCAGAACGCCTTGTAGCCCTCGGCGCGCTTGATGTCGAAGTTGATCGTGCGGCTGTAGCTGGCCAGCGCCGCGAAGGTGAAGCGCAGCGCGTCGGTGCCGATCGCGGTGATGCCGGCGGGGTAGTCCTTGCGCACGCGCTTGTCGACCTTCTCGCGCTCCTGCGGCAGCAGCAGCGATCGGGTCGACTTGGCCACCAGCGGTTCCAGCGCGATGCCGTCGATCAGGTCCAGCGGGTCCAGCGTGTTGCCCTTGGACTTGGACATCTTCTGGCCTTCGGCGTCGCGCACGATGGCGTTGATGTACACCTCGCGGAACGGCACCTGGCCGGTGAAGTACTTGGTCGCCATCACCATGCGGGCGACCCAGAAGAAGATGATGTCGAAGCCGGTGACCAGCACCGCGCTGGGCAGGAAGATCCTGTCGTTCTCCCAGTTCGCCACCACCTCGCCGCGCTCGTTCCTCACCGGGCCGTCCATCGGCCAGCCCAGTGTGGAGAACGGCCACAGCGCGGAGGAGAACCAGGTGTCGAGCACGTCCTCGTCCTGGCGCAGCGCGCCCACCGGCGGCTGCACGGCGCTGGCGCGCGCGTCGGCCTCGTCCTCACCGACGAAGATGTTGCCCTGCTCGTCGTACCAGGCCGGGATGCGGTGGCCCCACCACAGCTGGCGGCTGATGCACCAGTCCTGGATGTTCTCCAGCCACTGCGTGTAGGTGGTGGACCAGTTTTCCGGCACGAACTTGATGTCGCCGCCGCGCACGGCCTGCAGCGCCGGCTCGGTGATCGCCTTGCGTCCGCCCGGGCGGCCGTCGCGCAGCGTGTCGGAGGTGAGGTCGACGAACCACTGGTCGGTGAGCATCGGCTCGATCACCGCACCCGAGCGCTGGCTCACCGGCACCTTGAGCTTGTGGGGCTTGGTTTCCACCAGCAGGCCGGCCGCTTCGAGGTCGGCGAGGATCGCCTTGCGCGCGTCGTAGCGGTCCAGGCCGCGGTACTTCTCCGGGCCGCGCTCGTTGACCTTGGCGTCGAGCGTGAAGATGGTGATAGGGGCGAGCTGATGCCGCTGGCCGATCGCGTAGTCATTGAAATCGTGCGCCGGGGTGATCTTCACGCAGCCGGTGCCGAACTCGCGGTCGACGTAGTCATCGGCAATCACAGGGATCTCGCGGCCGGTCAGCGGCAGGTGCAGCTTCTGGCCGATCAGGTGGGCGTAGCGCTCGTCCTCGGGGTGCACGGCCACGGCGACGTCGCCGAGCATGGTCTCCGGACGCGTGGTGGCCACCACCACGCTCTCGGCGCCGTCGGTGGTGAGGTAGCGGATCGACCACATCGAGCCGTCGCGCTCGACGTTGTCCACTTCCAGGTCGGACACCGCGGTGCCCAGCGCCGGATCCCAGTTCACCAGGCGGTTGCCGCGGTAGATCAGGCCGTCGCGGTACCACTGCACGAACACCTTGCGCACGGCGGCGGAGAGGCCCTCGTCCATGGTGAAGCGCTCGCGCGACCAGTCCGCTGCCACGCCCAGCCGGCGCATCTGGTGGGTGATGGTGGAGCCGGACTCCTCCTTCCACTGCCACACGCGCTCGATGAACGGCTCGCGGCCCAGGTCGTGGCGCGTCTTGCCCTCGGCGGCGAGCTGGTTCTCCACGATCTTCTGCGTGGCGATGCCGGCGTGGTCGGTGCCGACCTGCCACAGCGTGTTCATGCCGCGCATGCGCTGATAGCGGATCAGCATGTCCATCACGGTCTGCTGGAAGGCGTGGCCCATGTGCAGCGTGCCAGTGACGTTGGGCGGCGGCAGCAGGATGCAGTACGGATCGCCCTTGGCCGTGTCGCTATCGCCGGCCGGCTTGAACACGCCGCTGGCCTCCCAGCGGGCATACCAGGTGGACTCGATCTGGGCGGGTTCGAAGCTCTTTTCCATGGGGACTCGCTTGGGCGCGCGCCACGCGGGCGCGTCGTGATAAGACGTGAAGCGGCCATTGTACGGGCCGCGCACAGGGCTGCCAAAGCGCGTCGTGGCGAGGGTTTCGCCCCGGGCCCGGGATGCGAGAATCGCCGGACGCGGAGACGCCGCGGGCAGCAGGGCATACACGCACGTGCGAGCAATCAACGAGGGCGCAGCCGCGGTCGCGCGGCGGGCAGGGCATCGTCGCGGCCACCGATGGAGGGTCGCCGTGGCGCTGCTGGCCCTGCTGGCCACCGCGTTGGCGCACGCCGAGCTGCCGCAGCCGGCCGGCTGGACGCTGCTTTTTGGCGACGACTTCAACGGTGCCGCGGGCCGGTTGCCCTCCGCCGAGCGCTGGCGCATCGACACCGGACACGGCTATGCCGGAGGCCCCGCCAACTGGGGCACGCACGAGGTGCAGCGCTACACCGACGACCCCGCCAACCTGAGCCTGGACGGCCGCGGCCACCTGCGCATCACGCCCCGTCGGGATGCGGCCGGCGAGTGGACGTCGGCACGCATCGAGACCGTGCGCGACGATTTCCGCCCGCCCGAAGGCGGCGTGCTGCGGATGGAGGCGCGCCTGCGCATGCCCGGCGTCGAGGGAGAAAAAGCGCTCGGCTACTGGCCCGCGTTCTGGGCGCTGGGCGAGAGCTTCCGGCGGCTGCGCAACTGGCCGCAGGCGGGCGAGTTCGACATCATGGAAAACGTCAACGGCCTGAACCTGGTCTGGGGCACCCTGCACTGCGGCGTGCAGCCGGGCGGCCCGTGCGGCGAGCCCAACGGCCTGGGCCAGCACAGTCCCTGCGCGCCCACCAGCTGCCAGGGCGGTTTCCACACCTACACCTTCGAATGGGATCGGCGCGTGGCGCCCGAGGCGCTGCGCTGGTATCTCGACGGCCAGCTCTACGGCGTGATCACCCGCGACCGCCTGCCGCCCGATACCTGGCAGGAGATCACCGGCCAGCGCGGCTACTTCCTGCTGCTGGACGTGGCGATGGGTGGCGACTTTGCCTATGCGATTTCCGGTGGCCGCGACACGCCAGTGCCGGCGACCGAACCGGGCCACCCGATGGTGGTGGATTACGTAGGGGTCTGGATGCGCACCGCCCTGCCGTGAGCGGGCGGCGCGCGTCGCCTCAGTGCAGGCGCGCGCCGGCCAGGCGCTGCATCAGCGGCGCGGCGTCCAGCAGCATCACGGTGGTCTGGTCGGGCAGGTCGACCACCTCGTGCAGGTCGCGCTGCAGCTCGGCGTCGAGCCGGTGCGCGACCATGCTGGGGATGCGCAGCTTGTCGGCGCGCTCGATGCTGACGATGTTCTGCACCGCGTCCACCACCAGGCCGATCTTCTCGCCCTCGCGTTCCACCACGAGGATCTTGCCGCTGCCGGCCACCGCGTCGTTCGCCGGTGCCATGCCGTAGAGGGTGCGCAGGTCGACCACGGTGATCAGCTGCCGGCGCAGGTTGAGCACGCCGCGCACGTAGGCCGGCGCGCCGGGCGGGCGCATCAGGGCGGGGTCCTCGTCGATCACCTCGCACAGCTGCTCGATGCGCAGGCCCATCAGGCGATCGAGCTGGAAGGTGACCCAGGTTTCGCGGGTGGACTGGCGCGCGGCGCGTGCGGCCGCCGCCTCGTCGTCGCCGTTGCGGTACAGGTCGTGGTGGCCCTTGGCCAGGTGGGCCAGGAACGGATCGGCGTGCAGCACCGGCGCGTCCACCAGCACCAGGTCGTCGGCGCCGTCGGCACGGCCGCTGATGCAGCCGGCGAACACGCCCGCCTGGCCGGGGATGGCCGGCATCGGCAGCAGCTGCGCGTCGAGGAAGGCGACGATGCTGTCCACCTCGTCCACCAGCAGACCGAGGTAGGAGTCCTCGCGGCGCAGCACGATCACGCGGCGCGGATCGTCGGCGCCGCTGTCGTCCGGTGCGCCCGGGTTCGCCGCGTCGGCCGGCGCGGCCAGCCCCAGGAAACGGGCAAAGTCGACCACCGGCACCGGATTGCCGCGCAGGTGCAGCCGGCCCAGGCAGCGTCCATCCGCCAGCACCGAATGCTCCAGCGCCGGAACGCGGATGATTTCGTGGATCTCGGCCATCGGCAGCGCCATGTGGCGGCCGCCGGCGCGGAACGACACCGCCTGGTGCCGCCGCCCCTGCGCCGCGCGCTGGGCCCGGGCCTGCGCCGCGAGATCGGGATTGAGCACCTGCGGCAGGCCCGGCAGGCGCGCCAGCGCGTCGGCCGAGAGCACCTGCAGGATGCGTTCGCCGTGGTCGAGGTGGAACGCGCTCTCGATCAGCCCCAGCGATTCGCTGCCGTGGCGGAACGGCACCACCTGGTGCGCCGGCAGTCGCAGCATCTCGCCGGTGCGGTCGAACAGCACCGCCAGCCGCGCGTCACCTGCCGCCACGATGGCCAGCCGCGCCTCGCGGCGATCGCCGGCGTCATCCAGCCCCAGGAAACGGCCCAGGTGCGCGATCGGAATCAGCATGCCGCGCAGGTTGAACAGGCCCAGCAGGTGCGGCGGCGCCAGCGGAATGCGGGTGATCGCCGTGGGGAAGGTCACCACTTCCTGCAGCGCGCCGATCGGCAGCGCCAGCTCGAATTCGCCCAGGTGGAACGAGCCGAACAGTTGCGCGGCGTCGGCACGGGCGGCAGCGGAAGCGACGGGAGGGGAATCCATGGGCGTGGCCTCAGTGGGAACGTTCAAAAGTGCGCACCGCGAACTGCTGCGAGTGGCAGTCGATGCTGAGCTGGCGGCCGCTGGTGCCGCCGGTGTCGACGTGGATCACGCGGATGCCGGCCTCGGTCAGCAGCCGCGTGGCCATCTGGGTGTTCTGCTCGCCGATCAGCCCGTAGGGCGCCGGCCGCACTGGCTGCACCATGCAGGCGCCGCCGGCGATCACCGCCTCGAGCTGCGCGTGATCGGCGCGCGAGGCGCCCATCAGCTGCAGCAGCGAGGGCAGCGCGTCGGTGACGTACTTGGCCGAGGGCGCGGTAGAGCGGGCGGACGACTCCGGCAACAGGCAGTGCGCCAGCGCGCACAGGTCGCGTCCACGCCACAGCAGGCCGATACCCACGCACGAGCCCAGCGTGGTGCGAAGCACCTGCCGGCCGCTGCCGGTGCGCACCTCGCACATCTTCACGTGCAGGTCGTGGCCGTTCATCCTGCGCCCGGTCCGTTGCGGTAGATCAGCGGCTGCTGGTAGACGAAGCCGGTGCGCAAGCGGCTGAGCGATTCCGACTCGCCCACCAGCAGCACGGCGCGCTCGGCCATCGACTGGCGCACGTTCTCCAGCACCGCCTCCTGGCCGGCCTCGTCGAAGTAGATGAGCACGTTGCGCAGCAGCACCAGGTCGAAGCGGGTGGGGTCGGGCAGCGGCTGGTAGAGGTTGTGCGGGCGGAAGCTCACCCCTGCGCGCAGCGCCGGCAGCACGGTGCAGGTTTCGTCCTGCGGGCGGAAATACTTTTCCAGCATGGCGGGACGCAGCTTGCGCAGGCCGTCGATGTTGCGTCCCAGGTACTGTCCGGCGCGGCCCACGTCGAGCACGCGGTTGGCGATGTCGGTACCCAGGATGCGATAGCGGAATGCCGGGTGCTGCTCGCGGAACTCCTCGAACAGCATCGCCGCCGAATACGCCTCCTCGCCGGTGGACGCGGCCGCCGACCACACCTGCAGCGTGGCGGCGGGATGCGCCGCATGCCAGGCGGGAAGGAAGCCGTGCCACAGGTAGTCCCAGATGCGCGGCGTGCGGAAGAACGACGTCTCGTTCGTCGTCACCAGGTCGATGAAATGCCCGACCTCTTCCGCCGACTGGTCCAGCACCGCCAGGTAGTCGCGGTAGCTGGCCAGCTCCAGCGCCTGCAGTCGCCGGCGCAGGCGGCCGTGCAGCAACGTCCACTTGCGGTCGGCCATGACGATGCCGGTGTGCCGGCGTACGCGGGCGAACAGCGCGCTCTGCGTGGCCGGGTCCACCGTGGCTTCGATATCGATCATGGCCGGCCCCGTTACACGACGAAGTGGTTGACGGTGCGGTTGAGCTCGCCGGCACCGTTCATCAGCGAGCCGCACGAGCGCGCGATGTTGTCGCAGGTGGTGGCCGACTTCTCGGTCTCCTCGGCGATCTGCTGCACGGCGTTGGCCACTTCGCGGGCCGCCACGGCCTGCTCGTCGGCGCCGCAGCTGATCTCGGACATCGCCTGGGTGGTACGCGCCACGCCGAACACGATCTTGTCGAACGCCTCGGCCGCTTCCTTGGAAATGTCGCTGCCCTGGGCGACCCGCTTGGTCGACTCGGTGATCAGCTTGGAGATCTCCTTGGCCGCCTGCGATGAGCGCTCGGCCAGCTTGCGCACCTCGTCGGCCACCACTGAAAAGCCCAGCCCGTGCTCGCCCGCGCGGGCCGCCTCGATGGCCGCGTTGAAGGCCAGCAGGTTGGTCTGGCTGGCGATCTCGCCGATCACCTTGATGATCTCGCTGATGTCCTCGGACGACTTGTTGATCAACGCCATCGCCTCGATCGACTTGTCGATCGCCTTGGCGCCGCGCTCGGCTTCGCCCTGGGTGTCCTTGGCCAACTGGTCGGCGCTGCGCGCGTTGCTGGCGATGGAGTTGATCGAGGCGGTGAGCTCCTCGATGGTGGCGTTCATTTCTTCCACGGTGGCGCCCAGCAGCTGCGCGCCGCTGGCCATCGAGGCGGACTGGCTGGCGATCTCGGTGGACTCCACGGTGAAGCCCTGGGTGCCTTCCATCACCTTGCCGATCACCGTGCGCAGGTCGCTCATCATCTGCTTGATACCCGCGGCAAGCTGATCGATGGGGTCGTCGCCGGCCGGCTCGATGGCGCCGGTGAGATCACCCGCGGCGGCGCGGCGCACCGTCTGCAGCAGCTCGTCGACCTTGCGCTGGTCTTCCTCGGCACGGCGCTTCACCGATTCCTCCAGCTCCACCTGGGCGGTGATGTCGGAGGCGAACTTGATCACCTTGTGCACGCGGCCGTTGCAGTCGTGCACCGGGTTGTAGGTGGCCTGCAGCCAGATCGAGCGCCCGCCCTTGCCGACGCGGTGGTAGCGGCCCGAATCGAACTGACCGCTGCGCAGCTTGGCCCAGAACTCGGCGTAGGCCGCACTGGCCACGGCCGCCTCGTCGCAGAACATGCGGTGGTGCTGGCCGGCGATTTCTTCCAGCGAGTAGCCGATGGTGGCCAGGAAGTTGCCGTTGGCGGCGAGCACGTGGCCGTCCAGATCGAACTCGATCACCGCCTGTGCCTTGTCCAGCGCAGCCATCTTGCTGCCCACCTCGGCCGCCTCGGTGCGCGAGGCGGTGATGTCGGTGGCGAACTTGATCACCTTGTACGGCTTACCCTCGGCGTTGAGCACCGGGTTGTAGGAGGCGTTGATCCACACTTCGCGGCCGTCCGCCGCGAGGCGCTTGTACTCGCCCTTGTTGAAGTGGCCGTGCGCCAGGCGCTCCCAGAACTTCTTGTAGTCGGCGCTGGCCACGTAGGCCGGGTCGCAGAACATGCGGTGATGCTGACCACGCACCTGCTCGAGGGAATAGCCCAGCAGCGCCAGGAAGTTGTCGTTGGCGTCGAGGATCTTGCCCTTCAGGTCGAACTCGATCACCGCCTGCACGCGGTGCAGCGCGTTGTTGAGCGCCTTCATCTCCCGCAGCTCGAGCTGCAGGTCCGGAATTTCCTTGCCCATGGTGTCGCCTCGCAATCAGAACGTCGCAGTAAGGACGAATTGAGCTGGCGAATTGTCCGGGTGGCAGGGTGTCCCGCTCGGGGGCACGAGGTCACGAAGGGCGCTTGGGCCAACGCGTTGTCGTCCAGGATGTTTTGGACTGACAGGGTTGCGGCGGGATTGCGCGCGGTGGTGGATGGTTCGCCCCATGCCCCGCGGAGCGACTACCTTGCGTGCCCGACTTCCCCTGACAGGGACGTTATCGACACGTGAAGGCGCGGGCTTTAGGTCACCGACTGGCGAATTGTGTGACCGTGCGCATGAACTTCGTCGACCAGCACCTTCACGTGCTCCGGATCGACCTCCGGCGTGATGCCGTGGCCGAGATTGAAGACGTGGCCGGGGTGGTTGCCGTAGCTGTCGAGCACGGCGCGCGCCTCGCGCCGGATCACGTCCGGGCCGGCGCGCAGGATTGCCGGATCGAGGTTGCCCTGCAGCGCCACCTTGCCGGCCACGGCGCGACGCGCGTCGGCCAGGTCGATGGTCCAGTCCACGCCCAGTGCGGTGCAGCCGGTGTCGGCCATCTCCGCCAGATGCGCGCCGGCACCCTTGGAAAACAGGATCACCGGCAGCGTGCCGGCCACGGCGTCGGCCTTCAGCGCCTCGACCACGCGCTGCATGTAACGCAACGAGAACTCGCGGAACGGCGCGGGGCCGAGCAGGCCGCCCCAGGTGTCGAACACCATCAGCGCCTGCGCGCCGGCGTGGGCCTGGGCGATCAGATAGGCGGCCACCGCGTGCGCCAGCGTGTCGAGCAGCTGGTGGGCGAGGGCCGGCTCGTTCCAGCACATCGCCTTGAGCGTGGCGAAATCCTTCGAGCCGTGACCCTCGACCATGTAGCAGGCAAGGGTCCAGGGGCTGCCGGAAAAGCCGATCAGCGGCACGCGGCCGTCCAGCTCCCGGCGGATCAGTCGCACCGCGTCCATCACGTAGCGCAGCTCGCCGTCCATGTCCGGCACGGCCAGTTTCCTGATCGCCGCGGCGTCGCGCAGGGGGTGGGCGAACTGTGGACCTTCGCCGGCGGCGAACGTCAGGCCCAGGCCCATCGCGTCGGGGATGGTGAGGATGTCGGAGAACAGGATCGCCGCGTCCAGCTCGAAGCGTTCCAGCGGCTGCAGCGTGACCTCGCAGGCGTACTCGGGGTTCTGCGCCAGCCCCATGAAGCTGCCGGCGCGCGCGCGCGTGGCGCGGTATTCGGGCAGATAGCGACCGGCCTGGCGCATCACCCAGATCGGCGTGGTGTCGGTGGGCTCGCGGCGCAGCGCGCGCAGGAAGCGGTCGTTTTTCAGAGGGGCGGCCATGGGAGATACCTTGTGAAATCGTTGAAGCGCGATACGTCCTTGCCGCTCATCCCAACTGCCTCCGGGGCCAGGCGACGGGGCGAACGCGCCGAGCGGGTTCGCCGCCCAGGGCGCGATGAGCCGATGCATCGGGACAACGGACACTCAGCGTGAATGGGGGCCGTCCAGGCCCTGGCTGAACATCACGCGGTAACCGCGCTTGAGCTGGGCGTCGCGGGCCTTCTCGAACGCGCTGATGGCGGCGTCGCGCTCCAGGAACTGCTCGCGCTTGAGGGTCGCCTTGCCACCCTGGGTGCCGGTTTCGCGGTACAGCGTCCAGCCGCCGAGCAGATCCTGCTCGAGCACGATCTGGACATAACGCGGTGCCTCGGCAGCGGCAGGCGGGGTTTGCAGGTAAAGGCGCATGGCGTCCGCAGGAGTGTTCTCGGTGCGGCCCGGGGGCCGCAAACCCGACATTCTAGAAGGCCGGGCCACCGGTGGCGAGCGCGTGCGCTCAGCGCGACTCCCGCGGCGGCGCGCGCCGTCGTGCGCGGGTGACGCGCTCGAGCAGCAGCGGCAGCAGCGAGATCAGCGCAATGCCGCCCAGCGGCAACAGCACGCTGCGATGGAAGAACAGGCCCAGCCCGATGTGATCGCTTTCGCTCAGCGCCTCGCCCAGCCCCGAGCCGATCAGGTTCTCGAACACCAGCGTGACGGTGCCGCCCAGCCAGGTGGCGCCGACGAACAGCCACAGCCCGCAGCGCAGCCACGCCAGGCTCACGGTGACCGCACCGAACGGCAGCACCGGCACGAAGCGCAGGAACAGCGTGTAGCTCACCGGATGATGGGCGAAGCCGTCGCGCAGCCGGTGCACCGCGCGCGGCGGCGCCTTGCGGCCCGCGCCGAAGGCGTAGCGGCTGGCCAGGAACAGGATCAACGAGCCCAGCGTGAGCGCGATCGACGAATACACCGTGCCCTCGACCACCCCGAAAGCGAAGCCGCCAGCCAGGATGATCACGATGGTGCCGGGGATGCCGGTGGCCATGCCCAGCGTGAGCAGGCCGATGTAGCCCAGCCGGGTCAGCCACGGATTGGCGGCGATGTCCGCGTGCAGCTTGTCCTGGTGCGCCACCAGGTATTGCGGGTCGAACCGGTCCAGCGTGCCTGAGGCATACAGCGCGACGCCCGCCAGCACCAGCAGGATCAGCGGCAGCGCGGCGCGCAGCCGACTCAATAGCTTGGCCCCGTCTCGCCGTAGCTTGCCAGCACCGCGCGGGCCTCCTCGCGCAGCACGTCCCGGCGCACGGCAATGCCGCGGCGCTGCAGTTCGCCGATCCAGTCGGCGGGCAGCGGGCCTTCGTCGAACTCGGTAAGCGACTCCACGTCTTCGGCACGGGCGCCGATCAGCAGCTCGTCGATGCCGGCCCAGACGGTGGCGCCGTAGCACTGGCAGCACGGCTGGGCGCTGGTGGCCAGGATGTAGCGGCCACCGCCTTCATTGAGGCGGAAGCGTTGCAGCCGCTGCTGCGCGGCCATGTAGGCCATCATCTCGGCGTGCGCCACCGAGCAGGCCTGGGGCACCACGCGGTTGACGCCGGCGGCGATCAGCCGACCCTCGCCGTCGAACACCGCGGCACCGAACGGCCCGCCGCTGCCGTTGGCCACGTTGTGGCGCGACAGCGCGATCGCCAGCCCCACGCGCTCCTCGTCGGTGTGGTAGCGGGCAGAGGCGTCGGCCACGTCGGCCAGCCATGGCGGCAGGGTGAGGTGGATCTGTACGGGAAGCACGCCGGCCACGCGATCAGGCCTTGCTCGCCCAGGTGTCGCGCAGCGTGACCACGCGGTTGAACACCGGCGAGCCGGCGGCGTGATCGAGCCGGTCGGCGACGAAGTAGCCCAGCCGCTCGAACTGCAGGTGCTGTTCCGGCTCGGCCAGTGCGGCGGCGCGTTCCACCCACGCGGTGATCACGCGCTTGGCGTCCGGATTGATGTGCTCGATCCAGGACTTGCCGTCGCTCTCGTCGTCCGGCGCGGCCACGCTGAACAGGCGGTCGTACAGGCGCACCTCGGCGGCCACGCCGTGCGTGGCGCTGACCCAGTGGATGGTGCCCTTCACCTTGCGGTCGGCGCCCGGCAGGCCATGGCGCGATTCGGGGTCGAGCGTGCAGCGCAGCTCGGTCACCTCGCCGGCAGCGTTCTTGATGACCTCCTCGCACTTCACGATACCGACGCCGCGCAGGCGCACCTCGCCCTCGGGCTTGAGGCGGTGGAAGCCCTTCGGCGGCACCTCGGCGAAGTCGTCGCGCTCGATCCATACCTCGCGCGCAAACGGCACGGTGCGGCTGCCGAAGCTCTCGTCCTTGGGGTGGTTGGCGAAGGTGAGGACCTCCTCGTGGCCTTCGGCCAGGTTGGTGATCACCAGCTTCAGCGGATCGAGCACCGCCATGCGGCGCGGCGCCACGGCGTCCAGATCCTCGCGCACGCAGCCCTCGAACACGGCGTAGTCGATCACGCTGTTCTGCTTGGAGACGCCGAGCCGCTCGATCAGCAGGCGGATGCTGGCCGCGGTGAAGCCGCGCCGGCGCAGGCCGCGCAGGGTGTTCATGCGCGGATCGTCCCAGCCGTCCACGTGACCTTCGTTCACCAGCTGGGCGAGCTTGCGCTTTGAGGTGATCGAGTAGCTGAGGTTGAGGCGCGAGAACTCGATCTGGCGCGGTTTGCTGGGTTTGGTCTCCAGTCCGGCGTCGACCAGCGGCTGCCACAGCTCGGGGTGGTTCGGCAGGTCGACGTGGTCGACAAACCAGTCGTACAGCGGGCGGTGGTCCTCGAACTCCAGCGTGCATAGCGAGTGGGTGATCGACTCCAGCGCGTCGGACAGGCAGTGCGCGTAGTCGTACATCGGGTAGATCGGCCAGGCGTCGCCGGTGTTCTGGTGGGCGATCTTGCGCACGCGGTAGATCGCCGGGTCGCGCAGGTTGATGTTGCCGGCGGCCATGTCGATCTTCGCGCGCAGCGTCTTGCTGCCGTCTTCGAACTCGCCCGCGCGCATGCGGCGGAACAGGTCCAGGTTCTCTGCCACGCTGCGGTCGCGATAGGGCGAGTTGCGGCCCGGCTCGGTGAGCGTGCCGCGGTAGGCGCGCACCTCGTCGGCGTTGAGGTCGTCCACATACGCCTTGCCGTCCTCGATCAGCTTGATCGCGGCGCGGTAGAACACCTCGAAGTAGTCCGAGGCGTGGCGCAGCTCGTGCCACTCGTAGCCGAGCCAGCGCACGTCGTCCTTGATGCCCTCGACGAACTCGGGGTCTTCCTTGCCGGGATTGGTGTCGTCCAGGCGCAGGTTGCACCAGCCGCCAGCGAACTCCCGGGCGATGCCGAAGTTCAGGCAGATCGCCTTGGCGTGGCCGATGTGCAGGTAGCCGTTCGGCTCGGGCGGAAAGCGCGTGCGGGTGCTGGCGTGCTTGCCGCTGGCCAGGTCGTCGCGAATGATCTGGCGGATGAAGTCGCGCGGCGCATCGGTGGCGGGGCTGGTCGGGGCGCTGGGGGTTTCGTTGGACATCGTTGACTTGGGCTCGCGACGCGTAGGCGGAAAATTCTCCGAGTTTACCCGGTCGGTCAAAGCCGGCCACTGCGGCCGGCCCAGGCAGCGGCGGCGCGCGGGCGCTGCGCACGCTTGCCCGGGAGGATCATCCGCACTAGCTTGCGGGCATGCATACCGCCTACCGCGCTGAAACCCTGATCGATGCCCACCTGGTGAAGGACGCGCTGGAACGTGCGGACATTCCCGCCTTCATTGCCGGCGAGTACCTCACCGGGGGCGTCGGCCAGCTGCCTGCCATGGATTACGTGGCGGTGATGGTGCCGGAGTCCGCGCGCGAGGCCGCGGCCACGGTGGTGGCGCAGATCGAGCGGGCGCTGGCGGAGGCGCGCGGCGAGTCGGCCCGCTGGGAGGACGATCCCGGCACGGCCGCCATTCCTGCCTGAGGCCGGATGGTCGCCGCCGATCTTCCGGTGCCCCGGGCCGAGGACCGCCGCCCGCGGGCCGATCTGGCCGCGATGGCCGCCGGCGCGGCGCTGCTCTCGTGCACCAGCATTTTCGTGGTGCTGGCGCAGGTGGCGCCGACCGTGTCGGCGTTCTACCGGATGGCCTTCGGCGGCGTGGCGTTGCTCGGCTGGGTGGCGCTGCGCGGGCGCTGGCAACGCATCCGTTGGGGCGACGTGGTGCTGGCGCTGCTGCCGGCGATCGGTTTCGCCACCGACCTGATCTTCTGGCATCGGTCGATCCTCTGGGTCGGCCCCGGGGTGGCCACGCTGCTGACCAACTTCCAGGTGTTCCTGCTCGCGCTGGTGGGCTGGGTGGCCTATCGCGAGCGGCTCGGGCGCGCGTTCATGCCCGGCATGGTGCTGGCGCTGGCGGGCCTGTGGCTGCTGGTCGGCGCGCACTGGTCGATGTTCGACGCGCGCCATCGGCTGGGCGTGTGGTTCGGGCTGGCCAGTTGCCTTGCCTATGCGGTGTATCTGCTGAGCTTTCGCCGCGCGCTGTCCGGGCGCACGCCCCTGTCGGCCGCCCAGTTCCTGGGGCTGATGAGTGTGCTGTGCGCGGGGCTGCTCGGCGGCTGGTGCATCGGCGCGGGCGAGACGCTGGCGCTGGTCACCTGGCGCAGCTGGGGCGCGTTGCTCGCGCTGGGCTTCTTTGGGCAGGTGGTGGCCTGGCTGCTGATGGTGCGGGCAATGCCGCGGTTGCCGGCCTCGCAGGTCGGCCTGCTGCTGTTGCTGCAACCGGCGCTGGCGTTCGTGCTCGACGTGCTGCTGTTCGGGCGGGCCACCACGCTCTCCGACTGGCTCGGACTGGGGCTGGCGCTGGCGGGCATCCTGCTGGGCACCTTGCGACCCCGCCGGCCGGTCGCCGGCGCCGCTGCCATCACTGCCGGAGACGATGCATGACGATGGATCTTGATTCGCTGGTGCGTACGGTACCCGATTTCCCGTCTCCGGGCATCGTCTTTCGCGACATCAGCCCGCTGCTGGCCGACCCCGCCGCGTTCGGCCAGTGCATCGAGGCGCTGGCGCGGCCGTGGATCGGCCAGGGGGTGCAGGCGGTGTGCGGGATCGAGTCGCGCGGTTTCATTTTCGGTGCGGCGCTGGCGCAGTCGCTCCACGCCGGTTTCGTGCCCCTGCGCAAGCCGGGCAAGCTGCCGCCACCGGTGAGCGGGGTCGACTATCAGCTCGAATACGGCACCGACCGGCTGGAGGCACGTACGGACGCCCTGCGCGCGGGCCAGCGGGTGCTGCTGGTCGATGACGTGCTGGCCACCGGCGGTACGCTCGGCGCCGCGCGGGCGCTGGTGCAGATGCTGGGCGCGGAGCTGGTCGGTGCCGTCGTGGTGATCGAACTCGATGCGCTGGGCGCGCGTGCGCACTGGCCCGCGGCGACGCCGCTGCACAGCCTGCTGCACTACTGAGCGCCAGCGGGCTCGGGCCATCAGGCGCCTGCCGGACACAAGCGGACTCTGCTGCATGGGTCGCGTTCGCCGTTCCTTGACAGCCCGGTCACCCCTGCGCCGCGTACTGTCCGGCCACCCGCGGCATCTCGCCGCGGCGGCATCACCCCGTCGTTGGGGCGGGTGCCGCCACACCTTCAAAAGGAACGGCCATGCTCATCACCATTCTCATCATCCTGCTGATCCTCGCCCTGATCGGCGGCTTGCCCACCTGGGGCTACTCGCGCAGTTGGGGCTACGGCCCGTCGGGCATCATCGGTCTGATCCTGGTGATCCTGGTGGTGCTCTGGCTGATGGGTCGTATCTGACGCCACGGCGTCAGCCCACCTGTCGCCACGGTACGGCGCGCGGAGCCTGAGGGTTCCGCGCGCCGTTGCTTTTCGGGCGGGCCTCGATGCGCGCCAGCGGCGGTCGCCTCAGGGGGCCGTGTCGATCGACTCGACGAACACCAGCTCGCAGGCGCCGTTGCCGGTGTCGTTGCGGGTGAGCGAACTGCGCCAGGACCAGCCGTCGCCACGGCGCGCGTCCACCAGGAATCCCTCCATGTGCACCACCTGGCCGGGGCGCACCCGCGCCAGCAGCGCGCGTACGCCGGCGTCCGCGGGGATCAGATGCATGTTGGCGCTGGACATCTCGATCTCCCGGCGGGGGATCGGAAACTCGCTCACCTGCCAGTAATAGAAGCGGCCGGACTGGCTGATGCGGATGTGCTCCAGCACGGCGCTGTCGGACATGCGGCCCCAGCCCAGGGCGAGGTCGGTCGGTGCGAGGTCGGCGCCGTCGTCGAAGCGGTAGTCCTCGCGCGAGAGCACCCGCGCCGTGATCTCGAAATGCGCGCGGGTGGTGAGTGTGACGGTGCCCCGCTGCAGCTGCACGGGACGGTCCAGGTCGACCTGTTCGGGCGCTTCCGCCGCCAGCACACCCGGCGCGTGGTGCAGGGTGCGGGTGTGCCACCAGTGCGTGGCGCCCCACAGCAGGGCCAGCGCCAGCACGATCTGCCAGAACCGGCGCGTGCTCACCGGCGTGCCTCAGCCACCGGCAGGTAATCGCCCGGCCGGTGAGGGTGCGGACGCTCGATGGCGGCGTGTGGCCGCCTGATCACGGGCGGGCGGCCCGACGCGGCGCGGCCGCCTTCGGTTTCGGCCGCGGCTGTGTCGCGGCGGAGTGCGCATCGAGCAGGTCCGGCGGCAGCTGCTTGAACACCGCTGCCAGCCGCGTCAGGAAGCCGTGCATGGCCGAGCTCTTGCGCCACACCATGGCCAGCCGCCGGCTGGGGGCAGGGTGCTTGAACTCGATCAGGTGCAGGTTGCCCGATGGCGCCACCGGCGGCTTCACCGCCAGCGTCGGCAGCAACGTGATGCCGACCTCGGCCGACACCATCTGGCGCAGCGTTTCCAGGCTGGTGGCGCGGAACCCGTTGCGCTCGCCGGCGCCGGCCAGGTGGCAGACCTCCAGCGCCTGGTCGCGCAGGCAGTGCCCGTCCTCCAGCAGCAGCAGGCTCTCATGCGACAGGTCGGCCAGCTTGAGCTGGCCCTGCTTGTGCGCCAGCGGATGCGACAGCGGCACCGCCAGCACGAAGGGCTCTTCGAACAGGTACTCCACGTGCAGGCTGTCCTCGTGCAGGGGCAGGGCGAGGATGCCCGCATCGAGCTTGCCCTCGCGCAGTCGCCGCACGATCACCTCGGTCTTCTCCTCTACCAGCAGCAGTTCGAGCTTGGGAAACGCCTCGCGCACCATGGGCACCACGTGCGGCAGCAGGTAGGGCCCCAGCGTGGGGAAAATGCCCAGCCGCACGGTGCCCGATTCGGGATCCCGTGTGCGTCGCGCCACCGCGCGGATCTGGTCCACCTCGGTGAGTACTTCGCGCGCCCGCGTGGCAATCTCCCGACCCACCTCGGTGAGCAGCACCTTGCGCGGGGTGCGCTCCACCAGCGTCACGCCGAGCTCGTCCTCGAGCTTCTTGATCTGCGTGGAGAGGGTCGGCTGGCTGACGAAGCACGCCTCGGCGGCGCGGCCGAAGTGGCGGTGTTCCGCAAGGGCCACGAGGTAGTGCAGATCGCGCAGGTTCATGGCGCTGTAGACCGGTGTCATAGCGTATGGCTATGGCTATGATCATAACAATCGATTTGAGTGATGCAAGGCCGGCGCGTATCGTCCGCTTCGTGACTGCTGCGGCGGGCCTTCCCCTCCCGGCCCGATGCCCCCGCTTCCGCACCAGTCCGCCCGCCCTGATCCGCCCGGCGCCTCCCCTCCCTCGCCAGGCCAGGGCCAGCCGGTGACGAAGCCCCCCCTTCGTCGCCGGCTTTTTTTTGCCATCCACTCAGGCCGGGTTGATCTCCACCGTTACGTGGACCAGTTCCTCGTGCACCGACAGCCGGTGGCGGACCTCGTGGGCACTCAGCGGGGCGTTTGACACCAATGCCAGGATGCAGGCGTAGCGGCCCTTGCCGACGCGCCACACGTGCAGGTCGCTGATGGCCGTCGCCGGCAGGGCCTGGTCGACCACCTCGCGGATCTCGGCCACCACCGGGGCATCCATCTCAGCATCCAGCAGCACGCGCGCGGACTGGCGCATCAGGCCGACCGCCCAGCGCGTGACCAGCACGGCGCCGAGCATGCCCATCAGCGGGTCGAGCCAGGCGGCGCCGAAGTATTTGCCGCCGATCAGCGCGGCGATCGCCAGCAGCGAGGTGGCCGCGTCGGCGATCACGTGCAGATAAGCCGAGCGCAAATTGATGTCGTGATGGTGATCTCCGTGTGCGTGGCTGTGGTGGTCGTGGCCGTGGTGGTCGTGTCCGTGCCCATGGTCGTGGCCGTGATGGCCGTCCTCCAGCAGCCACGCGCACAACAGGTTCACCGCCAGGCCCAGCGCGGCGATCGCGATTGCCTCGTCGTAGTGGATGGCGCCGGGGGTCAGCAGCCGCTCCACCGACTGCACCAGCATCAGCACCGCCACCACGATCAGCCCCAGAGCGCTGGTGTAGCCGGCGAGCACTTCGATCTTCCAGGTGCCGAAGGCGAAACGGCGATCACCGGACAGCCGGCGGGCCAGCGCGTAGGCGGCCAGTGACAGGCCCAGCGCCAGCGCATGGGAGCTCATGTGCCAGCCGTCGGCGAGCAGCGCCATCGAGTTGAGCGTATAGCCGCCGGCGATCTCCACCACCATCATCACCAGCGTGATCGCCACGACGCGTCGGGTGTTGCGCTCGCCGACGGCATTGCCGTCGTGAAACGCGTGGTCGTGGGCATGCGGTGCGGGATCGGGCGTTATCATGGCGGGGCAACCTGGAAGAGATACCCCCCTATGGTATCTGCAAGGAGATGGGCATGGCGCACCTGGCGCGCGACAACGGCAGACTCAAGGCACGGCTCAAGCGCATCGGCGGGCAGCTTGCGGCGATCGAGCGGGCGCTCGACGACGAGGCGGAGTGCGGGGCGATCCTGCACCAGTTGGCGGCGGTGCGCGGTGCCATCCACGGCCTCACCCTGCAGGTGCTCGAAGGCCACCTGCGCGAACACGTGGCGCCTGCCGGGAGCCGCGACGACGCCGAGCTGGAGCCGCTGCTGGCGGTGCTGCGCAGCTACCTGAAGTAGCCGTCATGCGCGGCGGTCCATGCCTTCTGGCACTGTGTCGGAAGTCATGCCGCGCCTAGCGTTCGGGGTTCCCTTGCTTTCAGGAAGCCCCGCCATGCGCCACGCCCGTCCGCTTCTGTTCACTGCCCTGGCCGCCTGCTGCGCCAGTGCGTTCGCCGCGGGTGCCGATCCGGTGCCGCACGGCCGCCTGCCCGGCTGGGCGGTGCCGCAGTCCTACCAGCTCGCCTTCAAGGTTGACCCGCGCCAGACCGATTTCTCCGGGCGCACCGTCATCACCGTGAAGCTGGCGCAGGCGTCCGACCACGTCTGGCTGCACGGCGCTGACCTGAAGGTAGCCAAGGTGATGGTGACCGACGAGGCCGGCAAGAGCGTGGCGGGCAAGTACATTGCGGCGGCGCCGAAGGAGGGCGTGGCGCGGATCGACTTCGGCCGCCGGCTCGACCCGCAGACGATCACCCTGGCGATCGACTACTCCGCGCCGCTCAACCAGCAGCTGCAGGGCCTGTACAAGGTCAGCCACGAGGGCCAGCCCTACGCGATGACGCAGATGGAGCCGATCAGCGCGCGCTACGCGTTCCCCGGCTTCGACGAGCCCGGCATCAAGACGCCGTTCGATATCACCCTCACCGTGCCCAAGGACGAGCAGGCGGTAGCCAACACCGCGCAGGTGAAAGAGGTCGATGACGGCAACGGCTGGAAGACGCTGACCTTCTCGCAGACCAAGCCGCTGCCGACCTACCTGGTGGCGTTCGGCGTGGGTCCTTGGGACATCGTCGACGGCCCGGACATCAAGCCGGACGACTACCGCACCACCGTGTTGCCGCTGCGCGGCGTGGCCGCCAAGGGCGAGGGCCATCGCATGCAGCACGTGCTCAGCGAGACGCCGAGCATCATCCACGCGCTGGAGGACTACTACGGCTTCGGCTACCCGTGGGACAAGCTCGACCTGCTCGCCGCGCCGGACTTCTCCGCCGGCGCGATGGAAAACCCCGGCCTGGTCACCTTCCGCGACTGGCTGCTGCTGCTCGATCCGGATTCCCCGGCGCAGTACGTGCGCGGCTCGTTCAACGTTACCGCGCACGAGCTGGCCCACCAGTGGACCGGCGACACGGTGACCACCGCCTGGTGGAACGACATCTGGCTCAACGAGGCCTTCGCCACCTGGATGCAGCAGAAGGTGACGATGAAGGTGCATCCGGAATACCGCGCGGACCTCGACCGCATCCGCGGCGCGCAGGGCGCGATGAACAACGACAGCCTGGTCAGCGCGCGCAAGATCCGCCAGGAGATCACCGGCAACGGCGACATCATGACCGCGTTCGACGGCATCACCTACCAGAAGGGTGCCGCCGTGCTGGGCATGTTCGAGAACTACGTGACGCCGGCGACCTTCCAGAAGGGCATGCGCGCGTACATCCAGGCGCACAAGTTCGGCAACGCCACCGCCGACGACCTGGTCGACTCGATCGCCCAGGCCGCCGACAAGGGCGCCGATTTCAAGGCCGCGTTCAAGAGCTTCCTCAACCAGTCCGGCGTGCCTTACGTACAGACCAAGGTGGAACAGAAGGACGGCCAGACCATCCTGCACCTGAGCCAGAGCCGCTACCTGCCGGTCGGTTCCACCGGCGACAGTGACCGTGTCTGGGGCGTGCCGGTGTGCGTGCGCTACGGCACTGCCGACGGCAGCAAGGTGAGCTGCGAGATGCTCGACAAGCAACAGGGGGCGATGACACTGGCCGGCGCCAGCAACCCGACCTGGGTGATGCCCAATGCCGGCGCGCAGGGCTACTACCGCTTCGGCATGACCAAGGCCGACCTCGCGTCGCTGGGCCAGCACATCGGCTCGCTCGCGGACACCGAGCAGCTCGCCTATGCCGATGCGGTCAATGCCAGCTTCCGCCACGGCGACATCGATGCCGGCACCGCGCTGGCCGCGCTCAAGCCACTGGTGTCGTCCAAGACCGACGAGGTGGCCCTCGCGCCGCTCAATACCTTCGGCTGGATCTGGCAGAACCTGGCGACCACCGACGCCCAGCGCGCCAGCCTCACCGCCTGGGCGAAGGACGCCTATCTGCCGCGGCTGGAGTCACTCGGCTACCGCCGCAAGGCGGGCGAGGCCGACGGCGATTCGCTGATGCGCAGCACGCTGGCCGACTTCCTCGGCATGGACGTCAAGCTGCCGGCGGTGCGCGCCGAGCTGCTCAAGCAGGGCGATGCCGCGCTCAAGCCCAAGGCCGACGGCCGCCTCGACCTCGCCGCGGCCGATCCGGACCTGCTCGGCGTGGCGCTGGGCGTGGCCGCGCAGGAACACGGCAAGCTGGTGGTCGACGCGCTGATCGCCGAGCTGCCCAAGACCAGCGATCCGGCCCTGCGCAACGCCATCCTCGGCGGCCTCGGCAGCGTGGACGACGCCACCCAGGTGGAGCGCATCCGCAACTTCGCGCTGAGCAAGGACGTCAAGGTCGGCGAGATGGCTGCGCTGTTCCGCGGCGGTCGCGACACTCCGGCCGAGCGTGATGGCATGTGGAAGTGGTCGGTGGCGCACTACGACCAGATCCTTGCACGCACCGGCAGCTTCGCCGGTGGCCGGCTACCCGGCCTGATGGGCGGCGGCGGCTGCTCCAAGGCCGAGGCCGATCGCCTGCAGGCGTTCTTCAAGGATCGGGTGAACCAGGCACCGGGCGCCGCCCGCGGCCTCGCCCAGACCACCGAGTCCACCTTGCTGTGCTCGGCGCTGAAGCAGAAGCAGGACGCCGGCGCGATCCTGCGCTGAGGGTTCCGGTCACGCCTGCTCGCGAAGCAGGCGTGACCGCGAGCTGCAATCGTTCGCGCCGAGCGGAGCCTGCGGCAGCAGGCGATGTCGAGGCGGCTGATAGGGACGCCCGGGAATCCGCAGAACCTCCCGACGTCATTCCCGCAAGAGCGGGGTCCACCTTGCCGTCCCCTTCCAGGTTCCCGATGGATGACCGGCATCCGCCGTTGAAAAGCGCCTCCCGCGTCCGCGGGAATGACGGAGAAGATGCAGCGGCGCTCACCAGAAGATCAGCCGAAGCACGCTCGCGACGGCTTGCCCCTTAATAACGACACAACACGCCGGACGGGCAACCGTCCGGCGTTTTTCATGGCAGGCGCGTGGATACCCGGCTCAGGGGGAGCGCACCACCCGATCGGCCGCCAGCGCGGCGGCAGCCTGCGCCCCCGCGTGTTCGCGGATGAATGCCAGCGTGTCGTCCAGCACAGGCGCCTTGCCGCGCAGCGGGCGGGACATCGCGAACAGGATCGCGAAGTGGCCGATGTCCGGATACAGCCTTACCTTGGCTGATTCGCCCGCCTGTTCGAGCGCCGTGCCGAGCGAGCGCGCGTTGCGCGGCCACACGATCTTGTCGCCGGTGCCCTGCATCAGCAGCATCGGCGGCTCGTCGCCGTTGACGAAGTGCACCGGCTGCGAGTTCAACTGCGCCGCGTGGGTGGGCCCGAACATGTCGACGAAGTCCGGATCGGTCAGCGGCAGGAAGTCGTACGGACCGGCCAGGCCGATGAAGCCACGCAGCTGGCCGGGGGTCATGCCGACCCCCTTAAGCCAGCGGGCGTCGGTAGCGAGCAGGGCGCCGACGTGCGCGCCGGCGGAGTGGCCCATCAGGAACATCGCCTCCGGGTCGCCGCCGTATTCGCTGGCGTGGGCATGCGCCCAGGCCACCGCGCGCGCGCCGTCCTGCATGAAGCCGCCCATGCGCACCTGCGGCCACTTGCGGTAATCGGGTATCACCACCACCAGGCCGCGGCGCGCCAGCGCCTCGCCGGCCCAGCGATACCATTGCCGCTTGCCCGATTTCCAGCTGCCGCCGTAGAAGAACACCACCACCGGCGCGCCGCGGGCGTCGACCGGGCGGTACACGTCCAGTGCCAGCTGGTGTCGCGCATCGAAGGCGATGTCATGCGTCGCCACCACGCCACCATCGCGGGCGGTGGCGTTGAGGCCGGCGAACAAGGTGGCCTGGCAGCCGGTGAGCAGGCCGGCTGCGATGGTCGCCAGCAGCGCGCCGAGGCCGCGCCGGCGCGGGCGCAGCGGGATCACGGGAGCGGGCGGACGAGGGGAGCGGGCGGACGGATCGTTATCGGGCATCGGTGGACTCTCGCGCAGGCGTCATCGCGCAGGCGTGCAGGAACGGGGTGGAGGGCGTGATAACCCCGGTGCCGCGCGGGCGGCGTTTCACTTCGGGGGCATAGCCGTTACCTACGCGTGCGGCAGCGCCCGGGATGCAGCAGGGCCATCGCGGGCGCCGCGGCATCGCCTACACTGCCTGCGCTCACGAAGGGGAAGGGGAAGACCATGGAACGTCGTTCGCGCACCGCGTGGCTGGCCCTCGCGCTGCTGGCCTCGCTGCTCGCCGCGCCGCTGCGCGCGCAGGACATCCCGCCCGCCCTGCGCGACTGGCAGGGCTGGGTGCTGCACGACGTACCCGAGCGGGCGTGCCCGCTGCTGAGCAGCCCGGGTGGCACCAATGACGCGCGCCAGTGCACCTGGCCGGGGCGCCTTGCACTGCAGGCCGACGCCACCGGTGCGCGGTTCACGCTGCAGGTGCGGCTGGACGCGCCCGGCTGGGTCGCGCTGCCCGGCGACACGCACGACTGGCCGCAGCAGGTGCGCGCGGACGGCCAGCCGCAGCCGGTACTCAATCACGACGGCGAGCCGGCACTGCGGCTGGACACCGGCACCCATCGACTCGATGGCGCGCTGGCGTGGTCGAGCCGGCCGTCGACGCTGGCGCTGCCGCGGTCGATCGCGCTGGTCGACCTGTCGATCGACGGCGTGCCGGTGGAGCGCATCGAGCGCAACGACGAACGCCTCACCCTGGGCGAGGCCGCCGCCGCGGCGCGCGCCGCCGACGCGCTGTCGCTGCGCGTCTACCGCCAGCTTGTCGACGGCCTGCCGCCCACGCTCGAGACGCGGCTGCAGCTCAACGTGGCCGGCACCGCGCGTGAGCAACTGCTCGGCCCGGCGCTGCCGAACGGATTCGTCGCCACGGCGCTGTCCGGCGACCTGCCGGCGCGGCTGGAAAGCGACGGGCGCCTGCGCGTGCAGCTGCGGCCCGGCCAGTGGGAGATCGTGCTGGACGCGCGCGCCACCGCGCCGCTCAAAGACGTGACGTGGACGCCGCCCGGCGCGCCGTGGCCGGCGCAGGACATCTGGAGCTACGCCGACAACACCGATTTGCGCGGTACTCGCGTCGAGGGGCAGGGCGTGGACGCCAACCGCGCGGGCGTGCCGACCGACTGGCTGCGCTTCCCCGCCTTCGCCATGGATGCCAGCCACGGGCTCGTCATCGCCGAGGGCAACCGCGGCGACCAGGGCGGGCAGGGCGACCAGCTGCAGCTGCAGCGCGAGCTGTGGCTGGACTTCGACGGCCACGGCTTGAACGCGGTCGATCACCTCACTGGCACGCTGCGCCACCACCAGCGGCTCGATGTGGGCGCGCCATGGCAATTGCAGCGGGCGTCCCAGGGCGGTCAACCGCTGCTGATCAGCCAGGGCGAGAACGGTCATCACGGCGTCGAGCTGCGCCAGCAGGCGCTGGATCTGCGCGCCGGTCTGCGCGTGCCGCAGCACGGCGGGAGCCTGCCCAGCGGCGGCTGGCTGATTCCGCTGGAAGGCATCGATGCCACCTTGCACCTGCCGCCCGGCTATCGGCTGCTCGGCGCCCCGGGTGCCGACGGTTCGCCGGACTCGTGGGTGGCCCAATGGACCCTGCTCGACCTGTTCGTGGTGGCGCTGATCGCCCTGCTGGCCGGTCGCGCGCTGGGCTGGCCATGGGCCGCGCTGGCCGCGGTCTTTCTCGCGCTGGCCCAGCACGAGGGCGGCGCGCCGCGCTGGACGCTGGCGGTGGCGCTGGCCTTGGCGCTGCTGCTGCGCGCGCTGCCGGACGGTCGCCTGCGCGCCGCGGCGCGGCTGGTCGCACTGGCGGCTTTCGCGCTGGCGGCGCTGTGGACATTGCCCTTCGCCACCACGCAACTGGAGTACGCCTTGCATCCGCAGCTGGAGACTGGCGCGGCGTCGCGCACATCGCCGCGCATGGTGCAGGCGCGGATGATGGAGCCGGCACGGGTTGCCGGGCCGCAGCGCGCGCAGATGGAGGTGGCCGCAGCTCCGCCGCCACCCGCGCCACCCGCGCCGCCTGCGGACATCGTGGCAAACGTGGATGAGGCTAGCACCAACCCCGCACCATCGTCGGCCGGTGTGCTCGCGTCGATCACGGTGTCCGGTTCGGTGGCCGATGCATTCAACGCCCCGCTGGACAGCCGCAGCGTGGTGCAGGCCGGTGCGGGCGAGCCGCACTGGGAACTCGGCAACGCCTATCGGCTGAGCTGGTCCGGCCCCGTCACGGTGCAACAGACCACGCGCCTGGTGATCGCGCCGGCATGGCTGGTGCGGCTCCTGCGCGTGCTGATGGTGGCGCTGCTCGGCGCGCTGCTCGCGCGCATGCTGCCGCTGCTCGTGGCGCCGCTGCGCGGACACTGGAACGACTGGCGCCGCGGCGCCGCGAGCGCCGCGGTCCTGCTGCTCGCGATGCTCGGCCCGCATGCCGCCCACGCGCGGCAGTCGGCCGGCTCGGCCATCCCGGACCGGGCCATGCTGGACCAGTTGCGCGCGCGCCTGACCGAGGCGCCGCCATGTACGCCCCACTGCGTGGCAATCGCCGATGCCCAGCTGCAGGCCGCGGGCGATACGCTCGACGTCACGCTGGACGCGCACGCCGGCGCCGACGTCGGGCTGCCGCTGCCCCAGGGTGACGCGGCGCTCATGCTGATCGATGCGCGGCTGGACGCGCAGCCTGCGGCGCTTGCCAGCCTCGACGGCGTGACCGTGCTGCGGCTCGATCGCGGCGTGCACCGCGTGACGCTGCAGTACCGCATCGCCGCCGGTGCCGACAGCGTCACCCTGGGCTTCCCGCTGCATCCCGGGCACGTGGGTTTCATCGGCAGCGGCTGGAGCGCCGGGGGTCTGGACGACGAGCGCCTGCTCGGCGACAGCCTGGCCCTGAGCCGCCAGCGCGCTGCCACCGACGGCAGCGCGCTGGCGATCACCCAGAGCCTGCCGCCCTATGTGCGGGTCACGCGCCGGCTGAGCTTCGGCGTGGACTGGGCGGTGCAGACCACGGTGGAGCGCCTCGCGCCGCACGATGGCGGTTTCAGCGTGAGCCTGCCGCTGCTGCCCGGCGAGCATCCGCAGGGCGAAGGCTCGCTGGTGCGCGACGGGGCGATCCAGATCAGCTTCCGCGCCACCGACCCGACCATCACCTGGACCAGCCGGCTCGACCGCGCACCCACGCTCGTGCTGAAGGCACCGCCGCTGGGCCAGCGCGCCGAGGTCTGGCAGATCGACGCTGCGCCGATGTGGCACGTGGCGGCCAGCGGCGTACCGGGCAGCGCCACCTCGCACGGCCTGCGCTTCCAGCCGCTGCCGGGCGAGACGCTCACGCTGGCGCTGAGCGAGCCGAAGGCCGTGGCCGGCAGCAGCCTCGCGTTCGACCAGGTCACCGCGTCGACCGTTGCCGGCGAGCGCGCCAGCGAGACCGCGCTCGCCCTCACCGTGCGCAGCACCCGCGGTGGCGAGCACGCGCTGGCCTTGCCGGCCGGGGCGGAACTGCTGCAGGCCCGTCGCGACGGCGAGCCGCTCAACCTGGCCTTGCGCGAGGGCCAGATCGCACTGCCGCTGCTGCCGGGCGAGCACGACTACCAGCTGGTGTGGCGCGAGCGCCGGGGCGTGTCGGTGCGCACCAGCACCTCCACCGTGGATCTGCATGCGCCGGTGGCCAACATCGCGCTCGAGCTGCACCTGCCGCAGGACCGCTGGGTGCTCTGGACCTGGGGCCCGTCGATGGGGCCGGCGGTGCTGTACTGGTCGCAGCTGGCGGTGCTGCTGCTGGCCGCGTGGCTGCTGGCGCGCTACGCGCCCACTCCGCTGCGGTTTCACCACTGGCTGCTGCTGGGGCTGGGCTTCTCCGCCTTCGCCTGGAGCGCCTTTGCGCTGGTGGTGGCGTGGCTGATCGCACTGGGCTGGCGCGCGCGCGGCGTGCGGCTGGGAGATGTCGCGTTCAACCTGCTGCAGGTGGCGCTGGCGCTGCTCACCGCGCTGGCGCTGCTGGCGCTGGTCGGCGCGGTGCCGCGCGGCCTGCTCGGCCTGCCGGACATGCACGTGGCCGGCAACGGCTCCAGTGCGTGGGAGCTGCGCTGGTTCGCCGACCAGAGCGCCGGCGCGCTGCCGCGTGGCGGCGTGCTCAGCGTGTCGCTGTGGGTCTACAAGCTGGCCATGCTGGCGTGGGCACTGTGGCTGGCCAACGCCCTTATCGGGTGGCTGCGCTGGGCCTTTGCCGCGTGGAGCGAGGGCGGTTACTGGCGCCGGCGGGCCGTGGTCGCGACGCCGCCGGAGCTGCCCGCGGCACGCCCCGGCGAGGCTGCTGTCGATGACTGAAGTACGCCACGCGCTGGGTGACGCGGCGCGCCGGCTGGGCGAGCGTGCCGAGGCGGAGTTGCTGCTGCAGCACGTGCTGCGGCGCCCGCGCAGCTGGCTGGTCGCCCATGCCGACGACGTGCTCACGCTGGCCGACGAGCGCGCCTTCGCCGAGCTGGTGCGCCGCCGCGCCGACGGCGAACCGGTGGCCTACATCGTCGGCCGGCGCGAGTTCTGGTCGCTGGAACTCGAGGTGACACCCGCCACGCTGATTCCCCGCCCGGATACCGAGCGGCTGGTGGAACTGGCGCTGGATCGCATTCCGCACGATGCGTCCCCGCGGGTGGCGGACTTGGGCACCGGCAGCGGCGCGGTGGCACTGTCGATCGCCACCGAGCGACCGCGGGCGCGGATCCTCGCCACCGACGCCAGCCTCGAGGCGCTGGCGGTCGCGCAACGCAACGCCAGCCGGTTGTGCATTCCCAACGTGCGTTTCGCGCACGGCGACTGGCTGGCGCCGCTGGGCGAGGCGCGACTGGACCTGATCGTGTCCAACCCGCCCTATATCGAGGCGGCCGACCCGCACCTGGCGCAGGGCGACCTGCGCTTCGAGCCGCCGGGCGCGCTCGCTGCCGGCGCGGACGGGCTGGACGATATCCGCCGCATCGTCAGCGACGCGCGCCAGCACCTGCTGCCGGGCGGCTGGCTGCTGTTCGAGCACGGCTGGAACCAGGGCGAGGCGTGCCGCGCCCTGTTGCAAGCGGCGGGCTACGACGAAGCGTTCACCGCGCAGGACCTGGAGCAGCGCGACCGCGTCAGCGGCGGGCGCCAGCCCGGCTGAGGGGCAGCGGTCCGCGCGAAGAGCCGCGTGGGCACGCAGTCTGCCGGCCGCTCGGGCGCGATTTTCATTGGTCGCCGCAGTGCGGCGGGCGCGCGGCTCAGCCTGCGCTGGCGCTCGCGGCCACCAGCTGCGGGAAGCGCGCGCGGATCGCGTGGCGGATGGACGGCAGGTCGAGCCCGCCCATGCTCAGCACTTCCTCGCGGCTGCCGTGCTCCAGATAGACGTCCGGAAGGCCAAGATGCAGGATCGGCAAGGTGACGCCGTGCGCGGCCAGGCACTCGGCCACGGCCGAGCCGGCGCCGCCGGCGATGGCGTTGTCTTCGAGCGTGACGAACGCATCGTGGTTCTTCGCCAGCTCCACCAGCAGCGCCTCGTCGAGTGGCTTGACGAAGCGCATGTTGACCAGCGTCGCGTCGAGTTCGGCAGCGACCACGGCGGCCGGCGCCAGCATGGCGCCGAAGCTGAGCAGGGCCAGGCCGCTGCCGCGGCGACGCAGCTCGGCCTTGCCGATCGGCAACGTGTCCAGCTCCTTGCGCAGCGGCGTGCCCGGGCCGGTGCCGCGGGGGTAGCGCACGGCGGCCGGGCCGGCGTAATCGAAGCCGGTGCAAAGCATCATGCGGCACTCGTTCTCGTCCGCCGGCGCCATGATCACCATGTTCGGCAGGCAGCGCATGAAACTCAGGTCGAAGCTGCCCGAGTGGGTGGCGCCGTCCGGGCCGACCACGCCGGCGCGGTCGATCGCGAAGGTTACATCGAGGTTCTGCAGCGCCACGTCGTGGATCGCCTGGTCGTAGGCGCGCTGCAGGAAGGTGGAATAGATCGCCACCACCGGCTTGGCACCCTCGCAGGCCATGCCGGCGGCCAGCGTGACCGCGTGCTGCTCGGCGATCGCCACGTCGAAGTAGCGTTGCGGGTACTCCTTCGAGAAGCGCACCAGCCCGGAGCCTTCGCGCATCGCCGGCGTGATCGCCAGCAATCGCTCGTCGGCGGCGGCCTGGTCGCACAGCCAGTCGCTGAATATGTCGGTGTAGGTCGGCTTGGCCGGCGCGGTCTTCTTGACCAGCCCGGCCTGCGGGTCGAACGGACCAACCGCGTGGTAATCGATCTGCGCTTCCTCCGCCGGCGCGTAGCCCTTGCCCTTGGTGGTGATCACGTGCAGCAGCTGCGGCCCGGGCAGTTCCTTCACCGTGCGCAGCGCGTGCAGCAGCTGCGGCAGGTTGTGGCCGTCGATCGGGCCGGTGTAGTGGAAGCCCAGCTCCTCGAACAGCGTGGAGGGCACGAACATGCCCTTGGCATGCTCCTCCCAGCGCTTGAAGAAGCGGCCGAAGAACGACTGCTTGGGAATCGCCTTCTTGGCCCGCTCGCGCCAGTGGTTGAGGGTGCGGCTGGCCATCGCGCGGGCCATCATCTTGGTCAGCGCGCCCACGTTCTCGCTGATCGACATGCCGTTGTCGTTGAACACCACCAGCATGTTCGGCTCGACGTCGCCGCCGTGGTTGAGCGCCTCGAACGCCATGCCCGCGGTCATCGCGCCGTCGCCGATCACCGCCACCACCTTGCGCATGTCGCCGCGGCGCTGGTTGGCGATGGCCATGCCCAGCGCAGCCGAGATCGACGTGGACGAATGGCCGACGCCGAAGGTGTCGTACTCGCTTTCCTCGCGGCGCGGGAACGGTGCCAAGCCTTCCTTCTTCTTGATCGTGGTGATCCGCTCGCGGCGGCCGGTGAGGATCTTGTGCGGGTAGCACTGGTGGCCCACGTCCCACACCAGCCGGTCGTGCGGGGTGTCGAACACGTGGTGCAGGGCGACGGTCAGCTCGACCACGCCCAGCCCCGCGCCGAAGTGGCCGCCGGAACTGGCGACCGCCTCGATCAGGTACTGGCGCAACTCGTCGGCGACGGCGGGAAGCTGCTCGTCGGACACGCGGCGCAGGTCGGCCGGCGTCTCGATCGGCGCCAGATGGGGATAGCGGGAGAGGTCGATCATTCGCGTATTGTTGGCCCAGCACGGTGGCGGGGCAAGGGTGGCGCGGCGTCGTGAAGCGGGCCGATCCATCGGATCCGGCCTGCACGAACGGCTGCGGCGCCAGGCCGGCATGCGCCCGCGTACGGTTTTCCCACGAGGACTTCACATGAGCTCATCGTCGCTGTTCCGTCGTTTCGCCGGCGCCACCTCGCGCGCGGCCGGCAAGCCCACCACCTTCATCGTGGCGGTGCTGATCGTGGTGCTGTGGGCGGCAACCGGCCCGCTGTTCCAGTTCGGCGACACCTGGCAGCTGGTGATCAACACCAGCACCACGATCATCACCTTCCTGATGGTTTTCCTGATCCAGAACACCCAGAACCGCGATTCGGCGGCGGTGCAGATCAAGCTCGACGAGCTGATCCGCTCCAGCCGGGCGCACAACGCGTTGCTGGCGCTGGAGGAACTGGATGACGAGACGCTGGCGCGGATCCGCGCCCACTACTGCCGGCTGGCGGAGAAAGGCCGCAGCGAGCTGGACAACGTGGAAGAGGCGCTGGCGGCCGAGCCGGAAGACTGAAACTCAGGCGTGCGCGGCGCGCCGGTCGCGCGGCAGGTGGTTGACCAGGAACTCCATCTGGTCGGCCAGGATGTTGCGGTTGGACAGGATCAGGTGCTCCACCCAGCTCGGGCGGTACGGCACCGCCAGCAGCGGCATGTGGGCCTGCTGCGGCGTGCGGTTGCTCTTGCGCAGGTTGCACGCCAGGCACGCGCTCACCACGTTCTCCCATTCGTCGCGGCCGCCCTTGGAGACCGGGTGCACGTGGTCGCGGGTGAGCTCGCCGCGGCTGTAGTGGTTGCCGCAATACAGGCACAGGTGGCGGTCGCGGGCGAACAGCGCGGTGTTGGTCAGCGCCGGCGCCGGATCGATCGCGTGGTCGCGGCAGTGGCCGGTGCTGGCGATGATCGGATGCAGTTCGAGCAGGCTCTGTTCGCCACGGTCTCGATTCATGCCGCCATGCACGGTGAGGCAAGGCTCGCCAAGGGTCCAGGCTACCGCCTCGCGCACGTACAGGCAGACGGCGTCCTGCCAGCTGATCCAGTCGAGGATCCGGCCGGTGGCGTCGAGCGAGAGCACCCGGGTCGAGCGCAGGTCGGCCCGGAACGGTACGTCCATCAGCATGCAGTCCATCCTTCAGCCAGAGCCTGGGAAAACGCGCAGCGATGCAGCGGTTGCGATCCGCGCCAGCATAGCCCAACTATGTTGCGATCGGGATGCAAATGTGTGTCGCAGCAAACACATAGCTCGCCACGAGCGGCGGGCTCACGAGCGGCCGCGGGCGCTGTTATAGTGCTCGTTCGTCTTGAGACCCGGGCCGGGTTTGGGAGGGGGAGCCAACAGTGGCGACCCCGGCGCGGCTGGGCAGAGGTAAGTAACGTGGCTGAAGTCTTTTTCTACGAGCGTCCCGTGCCGCTCAACCGCACCGCCCACAAGGATCTGCGCCTGAAGGGCGTGCCGAGCCTGAAGTTCGCGGCTAACGTCCATTCGGTGCCGCTGACCGGCGTGGAATTTCCCGCCGCCGCGCGCGACGTGCCGATCCTGTTCGCCGGCGCGGACATGAAGGACGCCGGCCCGATGGCGCTGCTGGGCCTGCGCCAGAACGAGAACCTGTTCGTCGACGCCAACGGCCAGTGGGCGCCCAACACCTACGTGCCGGCGTTCATCCGCCGCTACCCGTTCATCCTGGCCGAGAAGCCGGCCGATCAGGAGGGCGGTGACGATTTCACCGTGTTCCTGGACGAGGCCTACGAGGGCTTCAACACCAGCGAAGGCGACCGCCTGTTCAAGGACGACGGCACCGACACCGAGCTGCTCACCAACGCCGTGAATTTCCTCGGCGAGTTCCAGCAGCACGTGACCCGCACGCACTGGTTCATGGACCAGCTGCGCAAGTACGATCTGCTCGAGCCGCGCAACATCCGGCTGGAGAAGGATGGCAAGTCGATCAACCTCAATGGCCTGTTCGTGGTCAGCGAGGAAAAGCTGCGCCAGCTTGACGAGAAGGTCGCCCACGAATTCCTCAAGGAAGGCGTGCTGGGCTGGATCTACGCCCACCTGCTGTCGCTGGCCAACATCGACCGCGTGTCGCTGCGCCTGAACGAGCGTGAGCAGACCGAGGGCGGCAGCCCCGGCAGCACCACCGTCAACTGACCCTCCCGCGCCGCGCCTGCGGCGCGTGACTGGATGCACCCATGGCCCGTGCGCATCGTCGATGCCACGGGCCATTTTTCTTGGCGGGATCAGCGCAGCGGCTTGGCCATCCGCAGCAGGTCGACGTCGTACCCGCTGGCTTCATAAAGCGCCCGGGCGCGCTCGTTGCCCGGGAACACCGCCAGCGTCATCAGCGCGCAGCGGTGTTCACGCGCCCACTGCTCGGCGTGCTCCAGCAGCGCCCGGCCCACGCCACGGCCCTCGTGCCCCGGCGCGACCGCCAGGTCGGAAACGTGGCAGTTGGTGCGGCCGTTGAAGAAGTCCTGCGTCTTCTGCAGGTGCAGGAATCCCACCGTGCTGCCGTCGTCGTCTTCGGCGACGAACACGAAGCTGTTGGGCGGCTGGTCGTCCAGGTGGTGCACCAGGTCGGCGCGAATGCCTTCGATGCACTCGTGCCGCTTGCGCCAGGCCGGCAGCGGGAAGTCGACGAAGCGGGGAACCAGGCCGAGGATGAAGTCGTCATCGTCCTCGGCCATGCGGATCAGGAAGGAGCGGTCGCTCATGAGCCTTGCGTCGTTGCGGAACCGGGCTCAAGGTTTACACCCGCGCGGCAGCGGCTGGGAAGCCCGCGTGGTCCCCGATCGTCTGGCGGGTCCCTTCGCGCACCCTCAGCTGACCCGGAACATCGCCGCCGCGCCGCCGGGCAGGTAGCTCGAGCTGCCGACGCGCCGGCAATGGCCGATCAGCGCCGCCTCCGCCGCCCGCGCGGCCAGCCATTCCTGCCGGCCGAAGTGGAACTCGAACACGCGGCAGTGGCGCAGCTGCGCCTCGATCACGCGCAGACGGCGGTAGTCGAGGTAGCAATCCACCTCGCCGGCCAGCTGCGGCCACGCCGCATCGACCACCACCGCCTTGTCCAGGCCGCCAATCACCGGCAAGTTGTCGGGGATCAACTGATGCGGCCGACGGGCGTAGTCCACTACCAGCCGGGCCGGCTCCACGGCGTCGGCCGCTGGCTGCCATTCCGGGTCGGCGAGCATCTGCGTCACGGTGTGTGCCAGCCGCATGCGCTGGGCGATGGCCGGGGCGCGGTGGTCGCTGACCGGTTGCCGGGCCAGCTCGCGTGCTGCGGTGGCGATCTGGTCACCCAGCAGCGGTACGTGATGCAGGCGCGCCAGCAGCGCGTTGAACTCGTCCAGTGCCGCCTCCTGCAGGGCGACATGGCCGACCCGGCAGCGGCGTGCGGGATGGTCGGTGGTCTCCGGCTGCAGCAGGGCGGACGAGAGCGGGGGCAGGGAAGCGAGTTGGGCATGCATGGCGGAATCTCCTGTGGCGACCGCGGGATGCGGCGTGCAGACAGGCTCCGCCAGGGCCGCGGACGGGTCATGAGGTAAATGCGAGGTTTGCCGCAGCGAACGCCGAGGTTTGTGTGATCGCATGAGGGACTAGCCGATGAATCCGTTGCCGTCCGGTGCTGGCAGTCAGGGGACGCAGCCGTTCGAGTTCGACGATGTGCTGGTCGATCCGGCGGCCCGCATCCTCGTACGCGGCGGCGTCGAGCGGCCGCTCGAGCCCAAGGCCTTCACCGTGCTGCTCGTGCTGCTGCAGCGCCGCGGCGAACTGGTGGGTCGCGACGAGCTGCTGGACGCGGTGTGGGGCCATCGCCACGTCACCCCCGGCGTGCTCACCCGGGCCATTGCGCAGCTGCGCCACGCGCTTGAGGACGATTCGCAGCACCCGCGCTACATCCAGACCCGCCATGCGCTGGGCTATGCCTTCATCGGCGAGCTGCGTATGCGGGATCCGCCCGCGCCCGGCCCACCCGTGCCTGCCTCACCCGTGCCTGATCCATGCACGCTCGATCCATCCACGGTCGACCCCGCGACCGTTGCCGTGTCCGAGGTCGCGTCCGATCCACTCGACGCCAGCGCGGCCGCGCCCGGCCGCTCCCCCGCGGTGTGGAGTGAGACGCCCGGACCGCCCGAGCCGCAAGCCCATGAAGCGGACCGGTCCACGCTCCGCCCGCCTGTGCGCGGCCCGTGGCGATGGGCGCTGGCGGCCGTGTTGCTGGCGGGGCTCGCGGCGCTGGGCTGGATGCACGAGGGTGCCCCGCCCGCCGCGCGCCCGGCGGCGTCCTCCATCGCGGTGATGCCGTTCAGCAACCTTGGCGCAGACCACGGCGACGACTATTTCGCCGACGGCCTCACCGAGGAGATGCGCGACGCGCTCGCTGGCGTGCCGGGCCTGAAGGTCGCCGCGCCGCTTTCGCGCCAGGCGCACGACAGCGCGCTGGACGCCCGGCAGTGGGGCGCGCGGCTGGGCGTGGCCACGATCCTGGAGGCCAGCGTGCGTCGTGACGGCCCGCAGTTGCGCGTCACCGCGCACCTGGCCGACACCACCACCGGCTTCACGCTCTGGAGCCATACCTACGATCGCCAGCTCACCGGGGTGTTCGAGACCCAGCGCGAGATTGCAGCCGAGGTGGTGCGGTCGCTGCTCGGGGCGATGCCCGCTGCCGACGCCCAGTTGGCGAAGCGACTTGCGCCCACCCGCAACGAGGCTGCGTTCGACGCCTACCTGCAGGGCCTGCAGTTGCTTCATCGCGCGGCCCGAGCCGAGGACGCCGAGCAGGCGGTGCAGCGGTTCGGGCAGGCGCTGGCCGGCGATCCCGCGTTCGCCCTGGCGCAGGCGAAGATCTGCCGCAGCGAGATCTGGCAGTTCGAGAACGGCCGCGACGCCGCTGCGTTCGCCCGGGCGATGGCGGCCTGCCGCCGCGCCGCGCAGATGGACCCGACCCTGGCCGAGGTCAACCTGGCCATGGGCGACCTGTACCGCGCCCACGGCGACCTGGAGCGCGCCCTGGGCTACTACCGCCAAAGCTCGGGCGTGCCCGCCACCAGCGCGCTCGCCCACGTCGGCATGGGCAAGGTCTATGTGGCGCAAGGGCAGCCGGCGCGGGCGATCGGGGAATTCGCCACCGCGCTCGAGCTCAGTCCCGGGGATGCTGGCGTTCAGGCGCAGATCGGCTATCAGCAGTACGTCAGCGGCGACCTGACGCACGCGCTGGCCTCGTATCGCAAGGTGGTCGCGCTGCGCCCGAACGAGGCCGAGGGCTGGAGCATCCTGGGCGCGCTCTACCTCGAGGCCGGCGACAGCGCGGCCAGCGAGCAGGCGCTGGCGCAGGCGATCGGCATTGCGCCGGACGCCGCGTCGTTGAGCAACCTCGGGCTGATCAAGTTCCAGGCCGGCGACTACGCCGCGGCCATCGCCCTGCGCCGTCGCGCCAGCGCACTGGCGCCGCAGGATTTCCTGGTGTGGGCCAACCTCGGCGAAGCGCTGCAGGCCGATCCGGGCCGTGGCGACGAAGCCCATGACGCCTACCGCAAGGCGGCCGACCAGGCTGCCCGGTATCTGGCGCTCAAGCCGGACGACGCAGCCGGCTGGGCGTCGCTCGGCCTGTACCGGGCGATTCTCGGCGAGACCCCCGCCGCGCGGGCGCTGGTGCAACGCTCCGAAGCGCTGGCCACGGCGCCGGGCGAGGTGGCACTGCTCAATGCCGAAACCCTCGCGCGGCTTGGCGACCTGGCCGCCGCGCGCGAGCGGATCGCCCGGGCCCGCGCGGCCGGCGTGCCGGAGATCCAGCTCACCAGCAACCTCACCTTTCGACGGCTCAGCCTGCTCGCCCCTGCGCGGGCTCCGCCGGCGGGACCTGCTTCAACCGCTCCGAGCACGCGCAAGGGGCCCACACCGGGAGCATGACCATGGCAACCAGACCCACCCCGCCCGACGCGCCGCTGCAAACCGATCCGCGCCAACCGCCCAAGGGCCCGCAGGACCCGGACAACCCGCTCGAACCCGCGCTGGCCGTGCCGACCGAGCAGCGCGTGATCGTGCCGGTACCCAAGAGCGGCTGACGCGCGCGCTCGCCGCGCCACGCTACAGCCGGTACTGCAGCCCCGCCGACCACAGCCGGCCCGGTTCGATCTGGACGCCGTTGACGTGTTCGTGCACGGGCAGCTGCACGAACACGAACGCATCCAGCCGGCGGCCCAGCTTCAGCCCCAGACCGGGGCTGAGGTAGGCGAGCACTGCGCCGCTGTTGGCGCGGTCGGCGAAGGCCCCGCTCTCGCGCTGCTCGCCGTGCAGGTTGAGCTGCAGCTGCGGCGTCACGATGCCGGCGTCGAGGTAGCGCAGGCCGAGGTTCACGTTCAGCGAATTGCCCGGGCGGAAGCCGTCGCGCGCGTTCAGCGCCACCTGTGCCATTGCCTGGCTGAAGTAGCCCAGCGACTCGCCGAGGTTGCCGAAGGTGTACACGCCCAGCAGCGCGTCGGTGGTGCCGGTGCCGCGCTGCAGGCCGCGGTCGAGTAGTTCGCCCGCGGCGGTGCCGGCACGGAAGCGCTGCTTGAACGAGCCGGTCGGCAATTTCAGCCCGAACTGCACGCCGACGCTCGCGTCGGGGCGGAAGCCCTGGTAGCGCGCCAGCACCCGCACGTCACCCAGGCCCTGGCCGTCCGAGGTGCTCAGTGTGGTTTCGCCCTCGGGGAAGGTCTGGTGGTGTCGGTCCAGCCACGGCAGCTGCACCGACAACCCCCAGCGGCGATCGAAGCTGTAGTCCGCGCCGATCGGGGTGTTGCGGTTGATGGTCTTGCGCTGCAGTTCCTCCTCGGCCGGCAGCGCCACGCTGCCGGCGGCAATGCGGTCGGAGCCCTGGATCAGCCGCGACTGGTTGAAGTAGTCCTCGCGCAGGCTCAGGTGCAGCCCGCGGGAGGTGGCATAACCCTGGCTCGCCCAGTCCGAATTGAGCGAGCAGCCGCAGGTGGAACAGGCGGCGGCGAGGCCGGGCAGGGCGGCAGCGGCGAGCGCGACGAGGGTGGTGCGAAGCAGCGGACGATGGTGCATGGAGTTCTCCGGAATGGGGGACACGCTACGCGCGCGGGCGAGCGTGCGAACTGATGTCGATCAGAGATGAAGAGCGAACCTGAGCCAGCCGGTGCGACCGAGCTGGCCACGCGCATGGAGCGGCCGTCTGCTCGCCGACGCTGGTCAGTCAGCGCGGCGGTGACGGCACATGGGGAGTCGGCGCAACACCAGTCATTGACGAGGCGGACCAGCCCGCCCGGCAAGTGCGGTCACGGCCGGCACGGCGGTGCCGAACTGGCTGGTCGCTGGCCGGGCGGCAAGGGCAATCGACGGTATGCGTGGCTCAGACGTGCACGGGCACCGGCGGCCCGCGCGGCCTGGCGGCGAGCAGCACGATGCGGCTTCGCGCCGGCGGTGCTGGCATCGCAAGCCACAGCCCGGACAGCGGCAGTCCCGAGGCCAGAGACGGCGGCGCATCGGGCAGGAGCGAGTGGCCGGACAACAGCCCGCAGTAGCCGCACTTCTCCAGCAGGTGGCCGGCCGGTGGCGAGGGCGTGCCGTCGTCATGGTGCGTGCCGCACCAGCCGATGCTCACCAGCGCATCCAGCGGGCTGGCCAGCGTCTGCGACACCACGGGCGCCGCGATCGTCAGCCACAGGGCGACGATGGCGAGCCAGGCGGTCAGGCGGCGTGGGCGACGCGCAGTGGACAAGCGGCCGTTATCCGGTGTGGAGCGGGCGCGCATTCTGGCATGCCAGCCACCGGCTGGTGCTGCGACAGGTCGCCGCGAGGCGGCGATCGTGCGTCGGTTGTCGCTCAGTGGGCGGCGCGGGCGACAGCGACCGACGGCGACGCGGTCGCGGCTTCGGTCAGCAAGGCGTTGATCTCCGCCACGATGCCATCGAGCGCGCGCTCGTCATAGCCCGCGTGCAGCTGGGCGAGCGTTCCATCGCGGTGGAACAGCGCCAGTACCGGGATCCCCTCATGCGTGCCGTACGGACGACCGATGCGGCCGTCCCGGTCCCATGCCACGATCAGGCTTGGCAATCGGCCGTGCAGCATGCGCGCGGCCTTGACGAAAGTGGACCGGCTCTCCTCGTCGTTCACGGCGACCACCTGCAGGGGCAGGTTCCGCTGCACCGACACCTGTTGCAGGCCGGCCAGCACCGGTAGCTCCCTCATGCAGTAGCCACACCAGGTGGCCCAGAAACTCACCACCACCACCTTGCCGCGCATCGAGGACAGCGCCAGGTGCGTGCCGTCGCGCGTGACGCCCAGCGCGTCGGGCGGCGTGTCGCCCGGTTGCAGCGTCGACGCCGCCAGGGCGCCGGTGCAGGTGAGCAGGCAGGCGAACAGCACGGCGATCCGACGCATGAGCAAGTTCCCTCTTGGATTCGGCGCAGCGTAGCAATCGCGTCGAGCCGCGGACAGGGGGCAAGGCGGTCGACGTCCGCGCAAAAAAAAACGCCCGGCGGTGCCGGGCGTTCCAGATACGTGCAGCGGGTGCTCAGGCGATTTCGGGCAGCGTCGCCACGCCGGCTTCGATGCCGGCCTGGTGCACCAGGCAGCGGGGCAGGATGCGGGTGAAGTAGAAGCTGGCGGTATCGCGCTTGGCCTGCTTGAACGCGGCCGACTGGCTGCTCTTGTCGGCAGCCGCCACGCTGCGGGCCCACAGATAGGCAAGCGTGACGTAGCCGGAGTAGTACAGGTAGTCGTTGGCAGCGGCGCCGAGTTCCTCCGGGTTGGCCTGTACCCGCTGGGCCAGCTTGACGGTCATGTCGCCCCACTGCTTGGCGTACACGGCGAGCGGCCCGATCAGCGCGCGCAGCGATTCGTCGGCGCTGTGCTGCTGGCAGAAGCCGCTGATCTCTTCCAGGAAGTGCTTGAAGCCCACGCCCTGCAGCTGGAGGATCTTGCGCCCCAGCAGGTCGGCCGCCTGGATGCCGGTGGTGCCTTCGTACAGCGTGGTGATGCGTGCATCGCGGGAGAACTGCTCCATGCCGTTCTCGCCGATGTAGCCGTGGCCGCCGTAGATCTGCAGCGCCTCCTTGGTGCACTCGATCGCCAGCTCGGTGACCACACCCTTGGAGATCGGGATCAGGAACGCCACCAGCTCGCTGGCCTTCTGGCGCGTGGCTTCATCGGTGGCACGGCCTTCGATGTCCACCTGCAGCGCGTTGTACAGCACCAGCAAACGCGTGCCCTCGACGAACGCGCGCTGGGTCAGCAGCATGCGGCGCACGTCCGGCTGCGCGAGCAGGTTGTCGGCCGGCTTGTCGGGGAACTTCACACCGGACAGCGCGCGCGACTGCAGGCGCTCGCGGGCGTAGTTGAGGCTGTTCTGCAGCGCGCGCTCGGCCAGCGCCAGGCCCTGCACGCCCACCGCGAGGCGCGCGGCATTCATCATGGTGAACATCGCCATCAGGCCCTTGTGCGGCTTGCCGATGAGGTAGCCCTCGGCGCCGTCGAAGTTCATCACGCAGGTGGCCGAGCCCTTGATGCCCATCTTGTGCTCGATGGCACCGGCGAACGCGCTGTTGCGCTCGCCCAGCGAGCCGTCGGCATTCACCTTGTACTTGGGCACGATGAACATGGAGATGCCGCGGCTGCCGGCCGGGGCGTCGGGCAGGCGCGCCAGCACCAGGTGCACGATGTTCTCGGTGAGGTCGTGCTCGCCGGCGCTGATGAAGATCTTGGTGCCGGTGATCTTGTACAGGTCGGCATCGTTGATGCCCTTGCCCGCGGGCTCGGCGCGGGTCTTGAGCAGGCCCAGGTCCGAACCGGCCTGCGGCTCGGTGAGGCACATGGTGCCGGTCCAGCGGCCTTCCACGATCGGCTGCATGTAGAGCTGGCGCTGCCACTCCTCGCCGTGCAGCTCCATCGCGTGGCAGGCGCCCTCGGACAGCAGCGGGTACAGGCTCCACGAGAGGTTGCCCGACTGGAACAGCTCGGTGGTGGCGGTGCCCATCACGGCCGGCAGCGCCTGGCCGCCGTAGGCCTCGGGCATGGTAAGGCCGGCCCAGCCGCCCTCGGCGAATGCCTTGAACGCCTCTTTGAAACCCTTCGGCGTGGTGACCGTGCGTGTGGCCTTGTCGTAGTGGCAGCCTTCGACGTCGCCGGGCCAGTTGGTCGGCGCCAGCACCTGTTCGGACAGCTTGCCGGCCTCTTCCAGCACGGCGTCGAGCAGATCGCGGGTGTGCCCTTCGCCGCCTTCCAGGCCGGTCAGCACGGCTTCCGCGCCGAGTACGTCGAAAAGGGCGAAGCGCTGGTCGTCGAGCGGGGCCTTGTAAAGCGTCATGGCGATGTCCTTGGGTGGAATGCGTGAATGCGGAGGAAAAGTCGGCGGGCGATCAGCGGAACGTGCCGGGAATGCCGGGCACTGGCGAGAGCCAGTCGCTGCCGCTGAAGTCGAAGCTGCGCGGCTCGGTCTCCCGCTCGGGGGTGGCGGTGGCGTTGCCGCTGACGCGGTAAGCCAGCGAGCCGCCGCTGCCCTTGGCCGCGGTGGCGGCCAGCGCCTTGCTCATGGCCGGCGTGGGCAGCACGTCGAGCTCGACGATGTCGCCTGACAGCGCCGGGATGTCGCGCTTGAACGTGCCGTGCAGGCGCACCGGAACCCCCTCGGCCACCTGCAGCGTGCCTTCGATCGCGGTGAAGTCCATCTCGCCGTAGCTGTTGTTCTGGATGCGCACGACCAGATGCCAGCTGCCGCTGGGCTGCACCTGCAGCTGCTGGATGCTCAGCGCCGGCGGGAACACGCTCTTGCGCGCCGGGCCGCAGGCGATCAGGCCCAGGGCGAGCACGGCGGGGACGATCCAGCGCAGCAGACGCATCGGCTTCTCCAAACGATCGTTTGAACGCTCGATTCTAACCATCTTTGCGCAACAGCCGAAACCGGGCGCACCGCGCGCGATGTCGCAGCGGCTGCGGGCGGCGGCGCAGTGGGCGTTGCGGTTTCCAGCGTCGGGCCGAACGGGCATCATCGGCGTTCACCCATCACCGGATCGTCCGCATGCCCGCACGCTTCATCGCCCGCCGCTCGCCCATCCACGGCAACGGCGTGTTCGCCACCGAGGTCATCCGCAAGGGCGAGGAAATCGTCCAGTACAAGGGCACGCTGATGACCCACGCCGAGGCGGACGACATGTACGGCGACGGCGGCGAGACCGGCCACACCTTCCTGTTCACGCTCAACGACGAGTACATCATCGACGCCAACCGCAAGGGCAACACGGCGCGCTGGATCAACCACAGCTGCAATCCCAACTGCCGTGCAGTGGTCGAGGAAAGCGCCGGCGACGACCGGCGCAAGGACAAGGTGCTGATCGAGGCGATCCGCACGATCAAGCCGGGCGAGGAGCTCACCTACAACTACGGCATCGTGCTCGACGTGCCGTACACCGCGCGGCTGAAGAAGCTGTGGCAGTGCCGGTGCGGTTCCGCGAACTGCACCGGGACGTTGCTGCAGCCCAAGCGCTGACGATCTGGCCGGAAACGCGCCCGCGTCTGCGGAGGTGTGACCGGCCCGGTGTTTCAGCGGCCTGATGTTTCAGCGGCGCGGCGCAGCGCGGTCGCGCCGCGGTCGCCCGGGGAGGCCGCCGCGCAGCTGTGCGATGCGGCCGAAGCAACCGCCGACACCGCTGCGCGCCGGCCATGCATCGAGATCGCAAGGGCGCGGCGTCGAAGCGCGCTCAGAACGCCGCCGCCACCCGCAACCCCAGCACCGTCGCGCTGCCGGCCTGCGCATCGCCGCCCGGATGACGCACGAACTGCACGCTGGGCATCAGCGTGACACCGGGCGCCGCCTGCCACTGGTAATTGAGCTCGGTGACATATTCGCTGCCCGGCACCGGTCGCGGCGCCAGGCCGGCCGCGTTGGCCAGGCGCGCGGCACGGGTCACTCGGCGGCTGACGCGATTGCGGCCGACGGCGAGGCCGATGCGATCCCGCGGCCGTCCCGCGAATGGCGCGGCGTAGAGCAGCCCGGCCGAGATCATCTGGTCGGTGTGGTCGGTGTGCGCATCGGCATCCACGAGATTGCCGAACAGGCTCAGCCCGCCCCCGGCGCTGTTGTGCGTCACCTGCTGCGTCACCAGCGCGTAGGTGCCGCTGGTGTGATTGCGCTGCAGTGCGTCGGCACCGGTGAGCACCTGCGGCTGTCCGTTCACGTCCAGCAGCAGGTCCGGATAGCTTGCGCTGTTGCGCCAGGCGCCGATGCGCCAGCTGCCCGGCAGCAAGTGGCTGCCGGCGTCGAGCGAGGTGTCCCAGCCGGCCTCGGCGATGGTCAGCGTGCCCTGGCTGCGTCCCGGCGCGCTGAGCTTCAACCCCTGCGAGGGCAGGGCGTTGTTGGCGTTGACGTCGAACGCGCCGACTTTCGCGTACCAAGCCGAGGCCGGATGCAGGCGGACGACACCGCCGGTCTGGCTCACCGGCCACGAGTACCAGCCCTGCGTGATGTAGCCCGGCAGGCTGCCGCAGAAGCTGAGGTTCTCGAAGTCGCACGAGAGCGAATAGAAATCTGTGTTGAGGTCCATGCGGCCGTATTTCAGGTCGACCAGGCCGTCCCACAGGCTTTGCTCCAGGAACAGGCGAGTCAGCCGGGCGACCTTGCCGGCGCCGTAGATCTCGTGGGTCTCCAGCAACGTGCCCAGGCCCGCACGCTGGTCGAGCTGGTGACCGTTGCGGTTGGTCACGTCGACATGCAGCGACGCGCCTTGCCAGCCCCAAAGCCGGGCGAAGTCGAACGCGGCGCCGAGGTGGATCTGGTCGGCATAGGCGCTGGCATGGCGGGTGCCGCCAGCGGTGTTGTGCAGCCATTCGCCGACGTAGTCGGCGGTCAGGTCGACGCCGCGTTCGTGCAGGCGGGTGCGCGTGCCGCCCCAGTTTCCGCTGAGCGTGTTTGCCGCGTAACTGTCGTCGGCGTGGGCGGGCAGGGCGAGCGCCGCGGTGCAAAGCGCGATGGCGGTGGCAAGCAGGTGAGGTCGCATGGTGATGATTCCGTGGCAGGCGGGCGGCGCCGACGTCGGGCCGCACGTGGCCCCGGACCGTCGGCGGGTCCATCGATGGAGAAGCAATTCGATGACGGTCCGGTCGTGCCTCGGGGCGGGCGACCGGACGTCTGGACGGCTAGATGCGGAAGCCCATGGTGGCCTCCACGGCCTGCTTCCAGCCGTCGTACAGGGCGCCGCGGCGTTCGTCGGTCATGGCCGGTTCGAATCGGCGATCCACCGCCCACTGCTGCGCAATCTCCTCGCGGCTGCCCCAGAACCCCGTCGCCAGCCCGGCGAGGTAGGCCGCGCCCAGCGCGGTGGTTTCAGCCACCTCCGGTCGCAGCACCGGTACGCCGAGGATGTCGCTCTGGAACTGGGCGAGGAAATCGTTGGCGATGGCGCCGCCGTCGGCGCGCAGTTCCTTCAGGTCGATGCCGGCGTCCACCTGCATCGCGGCGAGCACGTCGCGGGTCTGGTAGGCCATCGACTCCAGCGCGGCGCGGATGAAGTGCTCCTTGGTGGTGCCGCGCGAGAGCCCGAACATCGCGCCGCGCACGTCACTGCGCCAGTACGGCGCGCCGAGTCCGACGAAGGCCGGCACGATGTATACGCCGTCGTTGTCCAGCGCCCGTTCGGCGTACGCCTGCGAATCGCTGGCCTTGCCGAGCATGCGCAGCCCGTCGCGCAACCACTGCACCACCGAACCGGCGACGAAGATGCTGCCTTCCAGCGCATATTCGACTTTCCCGTCCACGCCCCAGGCAATCGTGGTCACCAGGCCGTTCTTGGAGGCCACGGCCTCGGTGCCGGTGTTCATCAGCAGGAAGCAGCCGGTGCCGTAGGTGTTCTTGGCCATGCCCGGCGCGAAGCAGGCCTGGCCGAACAGCGCCGCCTGCTGGTCGCCCGCCACGCCGGCGATCGGCACCGCGTGACCGTAGAAGTACTGGCCCTCGGTATGGCCGTAGACCTCGCTGGAGGAGCGCACCTCGGGAAGCATCGCCCGCGGCACGTCGAGCATCGCCAGCAGCTCGTCGTCCCAGTCCAGGGTGTGGATGTCGTACATCAGCGTGCGCGAGGCGTTGGTGACATCGGTGACGTGCACCTTGCCGCCGGTGAGGTTCCAGATCACCCAGCTGTCGATGGTGCCGAACAGCAGCTCGCCGCGCTCGGCGCGTTCGCGCGCACCTTCGACGTGATCGAGGATCCACTTCACCTTGGTGCCGGAGAAGTAGGCGTCGATCAGCAGGCCGGTCTTGGCGCGCACCATGTCCTCGTAGCCGTCGGCCTTGAGCTGGTCGCAGATGGCGCGGGTCTGGCGCGACTGCCACACGATCGCGTTGTAGATCGGCTGGCCGGTGGCCTTGTCCCACACCACGGCGGTCTCGCGCTGGTTGGTGATGCCGATGCCGGCGATCGCGGTGGCCTTCACCTGCAGGTTGTTCAACAGCTCGGTGATGGTGGTGTAGACGCTGGTCATGATCTCGCGCGGGTTGTGCTCGACCCAGCCCGGCTGCGGAAAGATCTGGCTGAACTCGCGCTGCGCGGTGCCGACGATCTTGCCGGCGCGGTCGAAGAGGATGGCGCGCGAACTGGTGGTGCCCTGGTCGATCGCGAGGATGTACTGCTTGTCCATGGGGTGCTCCTGGCAAGGCGGCGCGTAACGGCGAGAAAGCGTGGCCGGCGGCGCGTGGGACTGCTCGGTGGTGGAAGCCGGCGCCCGCGGGCGTCGGCGAGGTCGGTGGACGAAGACTCAGACGATGGGATCGGCGGCGCGGCCGGCGGGCACGCGGCCCACCGGCGGCGTCACCGCTTCGGCGAGCGCGCGCTGGCGCGCCGGCAGGAACGGGTAGATCAGCCAGCGATACGCGCCGCCGCCGATCACGCCGCCGATCAGCGGGCCGACGATGGGGATCCACCAGTAATTGTCCGGCGAGGGCAGCGCCGACTCGCCCCAACCGGCGAAGAACGCGAACAGCCGCGGGCCGAAGTCGCGCGCCGGGTTGATCGCCCATGCTTCCAGATAGCCCATCGAGGCGCCGATGGTCGCCACCAGCAGGCCGATGATCAGCGCACCGGAGTTCGCCCCCGGCGCCATCTCGTTGTACTGCTCGGTGATCGCGAAGATGCCGAACAGCAGAAACGCGGTGAGCACGATCTGGTCCATCAGCGCGTGCATCGGGGTGATCGCCAGCCCCGGGTGGGTGAAGAACACGCCCGCCGCGCCGCCGGCCGCGCGGGTCAGCTGGTGGGTGGCGTTGTAGTGGTCGATCACCGGCTGGAACAGCACGTACACGATCGCCGCGCCGAGGAACGCGCCGATCACCTGCGCCACCCAGTACGGCAGCACCTTCTTCCACGGGAAGCCGCGGAAGATCGCCAGCGCCAGGGTCACCGCCGGGTTGGCGTGGGTGCCCGAGACCGAGCCGGTGACGTAGATCGCCAGCGTCACCGCCAGGCCCCAGGCCATGCACACGCCCCAGTAGGCGTTGACGTAGGGGCTGGGGTCGTACAGCACGTACATGCAGGCGACCGAATCGCCCAGCGCGATGATGATGAAGATGGCGACCGCCTCGGAGATCAGTTCGCCCAGCAGTTGGCGGCTCATGCGGTCACTCCCCGGGATGCGGTGCGGTAGCGGGTGCTCGGGGCCGCGTGCGGGCCGGGCGTGATGTGGCGGTACGGCATGGTGATCTCCCTCCGATGGTGGCGGTCGACCCGGCCCCCGCCGGGTATCGACCTCGCAGATGCTTCTATGGGATACGGCATGGAACTTCCGGGCCGCGGTGGCCCGGCGTGGTACCGGGTACGGCGATGGCGGCAAGCGCCGGCGCGGCGGCTGCAGTCAGCTGCTGGCGCGGGCCACGGGAGGCGCGCCGGCGAGATAGGCATCCAATCGCGCCACGGCCGGCGCCGGCACCTGCAGGCCGAGCTTGCTGCGGCGCCAGAGGATGTCCTCGGCGGTCGCGGCCCACTCGTGCCGACGCAGGTAGTCGACTTCGGCCTGGTACAGGTCGGCGCCGAAATGTTCGCCCAGTGCAGCCAGGTCGGCGGCCTTGCCGATCACGCTGGCGCTGCGCGTGCCGTAGTTGCGCACCAGGCGACGCGCCATGGCGTCGGGCAGCCACGGGTGGCGCTGGCACAGCTCACGGAGCAGCGCCTCGATATCGCGCCGCTCGCCGCCGGGCAGCGGCCGGTCGGCGCGACTGGTCCACGCGCCGCCGCGGATGGTCAGCACGTCGGCCAGTTGGTCCACCGCCTCTTCGCCGAGCCGGCGATAGGTGGTGAGCTTGCCGCCGAACACGTTCAGCAGCGGCGCACCGGCGGCGTCGAGCTCGAGCTGGTAGTCGCGGGTGATCTCCGAGGCGTTGTCCTCCTCGTCGTCCAGCAACGGCCGCACGCCGCTGTAGCTCCACACCACGTCGTCGGGCGCGATCGACCGGCGGAAGTAGCGGTTGACGGCATCGCACAGGTAGCGCGTTTCCGCCTCGTCGATCTGCGGCGCCGCCGGGTCGGCGGTGTATTCCACGTCGGTGGTGCCGATCAGCGTGTAGTCGTGCTCGTACGGGATCGCGAATACGATGCGCCGGTCCGGCTGCTGGAAGATGTAGGCGTGGTCGTGCTCGAACATGCGCGGCACCACGATATGGCTGCCCTTGACCAGCCGCAGCGCGTGGTCGTGGCCCACCGCCGCCACCTCGTCCAGAAACTGCACCGCCCACGGCCCGGCCGCGTTGACCAGCGCGCGCGCGGTCACGCTGCGGCGGCTGCCGTCCTGCCCGACCAGCTCGGCCTCCCAGCCCTCTGCGCTGCGGCGTGCGAGGCTGCAGCGGGTGCGCGGCAGGACGGTGGCGCCCAGGGCCTGTGCATCCATTGCGTTGAGCACCACCAGGCGCGCGTCCTGCACCCATGCGTCGGAATAGACGAAACCGGTGTGGAAGGTCTCGCGTAGCGGCGCGCCCACGGCATCGCCGGCGAGGCGGATGCGGCGCGAACCGTCCAGGCTGCGCTTGCCGCGGCCGAGATGGTCGTAGAGGAACAGGCCCAGCCGGATCATCCAGGCCGGGCGCAGGTGCGACTGATGCGGCAGCACGAAGCGCAGCGGCCAGATGATGTGCGGCGCCGCCCGCAGCAGCACCTCGCGCTCGGCCAGCGCCTTGCCTACCAGCGCGAATTCGAACTGCTCCAGATAGCGCAGGCCGCCGTGGATCAGCTTGGTGCTGGCACTGGAGGTGTGCGCGGCCAGGTCGTCGCGCTCGCACAGGCACACCGAGAGCCCGCGGCCGGCCGCATCCCGCGCGATCCCCGCGCCGTTGATGCCGCCGCCCACCACCAGGAGATCGAACTGCTCTGCCACGACGCACTCCATGTTTCGATGATCGGGTCCGCGCGATATTCGGCCGGAGCCCTTGCGAACGAACATTTATGGCCTGAATTGCGCGATCGAATGTTCGTATCTGATGGATGGCGAGGATAAACGAACATTTTCCAACATCGCACGCTGCACTGCAGCGCGGCAGCAGGATCGGGCAGAGCGGTGGGTTCAGTGGCCGCGGGCGTCAGCCACGTGCAGTTGCACGCCGGCCTCCGCCACGACGGCGGCGATCTCCGGCGGCGGCGCGCGATCGGTGAACCAGGCGCCGACCGAGGACACGTGCCCCAGCCGCACCAGCGCATTGCGACCGAGCTTGCTCTGGTCTGCCGCCAGATAGACCTGGCGCGAATGCTCGATGATCGCCTGCGCCACGCGCACTTCCTGCAGGTCGAAATCCAGCAGCGTGCCGTCCGGCTCGATGCCGGAGATGCCGATCACGCCGAAGTCGACCTTGAACTGGCTGACCAGGTCGATTGCCGGCTGGCCGGTGACACCGTGGTCGCGGCCGCGCACGATGCCGCCGGCCACGATCACCTCGAAGCTCGGGTTGTCGCTGAGCATGATCGCCACGTTGAGGTTGTTGGTGATCACGCGCAGCCCGCTGTGGTTCATCAGCGCCCGCGCCACTTCTTCGTTGGTGGTGCCCAGGTTGATGAACAGCGAGGCGTCGTCGGGAATGTGCTCGGCGACCATCGTCGCGATCCGTCGCTTTTCGTCCTGCTGCAGCGCCTGGCGGGTGGCGTAGGCCACGTTCTCCACGCTCGAAGGCAGGCTCACGCCGCCGTGGTAGCGGCGCAGCAGGCCGGCATCGCACAGCGTGCCGAGGTCGCGGCGAATGGTCTGCGGGGTTACCTCGAAGCGACTGGCGAGCGCCTCCACCGTGGCGAAGCCGTCCTTGCGGACCTGGGCCATCAGTTGCTGCTGCCGCGGATTGAGTTCCAGCTCGTTCATCGCGCTCGCCGTCACGGATCGGCGCCGATGGTAACGCAGCGCGTGCGGCCGCCGCCCGCGCCGCGCGCCGTGCTCACGGCGGGGTCACGCGGTGGCGACGCCCGGCGCATGCCGCGGTTGCCATGCTGGCGGTTCTTACCCGCCCGATGGAGTTCAATCGATGAGCAACGACACCCTGAAAGGCCGCCGGATCGCCGTGCTGGCGACTGATGGTTTCGAACATTCCGAACTGACCGAGCCCAAGCGACTGCTGGAGGAGGCCGGCGCCGAGGTCACCGTGATCGCGCCTGGCGATTCGGCCCAGATCAAGGGCTGGAAGGGCGGCGACTGGGCCGGTTCCGTACCGGTGGACCTGGCGCTGTCCAAGGCCACGGTCGACGATTTCGATGCGCTGGTTCTGCCAGGCGGCGTGATCAATCCGGACAAGCTCCGCCTGAAGTCGGAGGCGATCGATTTCATTCGCGCCTTCGGCGACACCGGCAAGCCGCTGGCGGCGATCTGCCATGGTCCGTGGACCTTGATCGACGCCGGCCTGGTGATGGGCCGCAAGATCACCTCGTGGCCGTCGCTGCGCCACGATCTGGAAAACGCCGGCGCGCAGTGGCACGACCGGGAAGTGGTGTCCGACGGCCAGCTCATCACCAGCCGCAACCCCGACGACATCCCCGCGTTTGCCAACGCGCTGATCGAGAAGCTCGCCGCCTGAGCGGCATGCAAAAAACCTGGGTCGCCGGTCGCTGCCCAACCCCTGATTGCCGGCGCCGCACCGAGCGGTTCGGGTTCAACTTGAAAAGGTGATCGGCGAATCACCGCAGCAGCGGCTTCGGCCGCGATGCCTTCCGCGTACGGCGGAAAATGCATCGCGACGAAGCCGCTGCTGTTTTCGACGTTCCTTCAGGCGTTCTGCCTGAGCGCCTTCAGCACGTCGTCGGGTCGGATCGGAATGTGCCGCAGCCGCGCGCCGGTGGCGGCGAAAATGGCGTTGGCGATCGCCGGCCCGACCACCGTGGTGGCCGGTTCGCCCAGACCCACCGCTGCCTCGGTGCTGGGCATGAACTCGACTGCCAGCGCGGGCACGTCCATGGTGCGCAGCGGGGTGTAGCGGTCCAGGTTGGTGTCGCGGATCTGCCCGCTCTCGAACGCGTTGCCCTCGTGCAGCGCCATGCTCAGGCCCCACAGCGCGGCGCCCTGCACCTGTGCCAGCGCGCCATCCGGATGCACGATGGTGCCAGCGTCCACGGCGAGGAACAGCTTTTCCACCGTCACCTTGCCGCTGGCGCGATCCACCTTCACTCGCGCCACGCAGGCGACCCAGGTGGGCATGTCACGCTCCTGGCCGAAGCTGGTGGCGATGCCCAGGCCCGTATCGGCGGGCAGGCTCTCGCCCCAGCCGGCCATCGCGGCAGCGCGCTGCACCACGCCCGCCTGGCGCTTGGCGCCGCCCACGGCGTTGGGCGCGCTGCCGGCGTTCTTGCCGGTGGCGTCGAACAGCTTGAGGCGGAACTGCACCGGGTCGGCGCCGATCTTGTGTGCGGCTTCGTCCATGAAGCTTTCCAGCGCCCAGTTGGTCCAGCCCGGGCCCACCGAGCGCAGCCAGCCGGGGCGGAACGCGCGGTTGGCCAGGTCGTTGGACAGCGCGCGCACGCGGTGCTTGCCCACGTTGTACCAGTGGTCGGCACCGGAGATGGAGAACGGGTCGTACGGCTCGCCGTTCTTGCCCTTGGGCATGAAGGCCGGAACCATCACCTTGGTCGGCCATCCGGCGGCGGCGTCCTGTTGCATCGCCACCACCTGGCCGTCCTTGTCGAAGGCCATGCGCAGGCGCTGCACCGACGGCGAGCGGAACGAGTCGAAGCGCGCGTCGTCGGCGCGGGTGAAGGTGAGCTTCACCGGCTTGCCCACCGCCTTGGCCGCCAGCGCGGCCGGCACTGCGTAGTCGCCGTTGAGCCGTCGACCGAAGCCGCCGCCGAGCAGGTAGGTGCGCATCACCACCTGCTTTTCGTCCACGCCCAGTGCCTTGGCCAGCGTGGGCAGGATCAGCGACTGCCACTGGTTGCCGGTGTGGATTTCCCACGTGCCGTCTTTTTCCAGCGCCAGCGCGTTGACCGGCTCGAGCTGGAAGTGCAGCACCGCGGCGGTGGTGTACCGCTGCTCCAGCGCGGAGGCGGCGCTGGCGAAGGCGGCGTCCACGCCATCATCGTCCACCACGGTGGCGCCGGCCTTGGGATCGGCGATGACGCGGTTCGATTCTTCCTCCAGCTCCTTGTCCGAGACGCTGGCGGTGTCGTCGTTCTGCCAGGTCACCTTGACCTTGGCCGCCGCCTGCATCGCGGCCCACGTGGAGTCGGCCAGCACCACCACCCAGCCGGGCACGGTATCGGAAGGGTCGTCGAGCGTGATCGAGCGCAGGTAGCCCTTGACCGACTTCGCCGCGCTGTCGTCCACCGACACGACCTTGGAGCCATTGCGGGTGGGCGGGATCTTCGGTGCGCCGTAGAGCATGCCGTCGACTTCCGCATCGATGCCGTAGACCGCGCTGCCGTTGGTCTTGCCGGGGATGTCGATGGCCTGCGTCGCGGTGCCTACCAGCCTGCGCTCGGACGGCGGCTTGATCGGCATCGCCTTCAGGTCGTCGGCCGAGAACGTGCGCGAGAGCTTGCCGGCCTGCACGATCTTCGCGTAGCTCACCGAGCGGCTGCCGGCATGCACGGCGCTGTCGCGCGCGGTGCAGGCAGCGGGCTTGACGCCGAGGAGGCGGGCGCCTTCCTCGATCAGCGCGGTACGCGCGGCGGCGCCCGCCTGGCTCAGCTGCGGGAAGCTCTGCCACACCGACCAGCTGCCGCCGGTGACCATCGTGCCCCACTTCGGATCGCTGTCGACATGCTTGATGCGCACCTGCGACCAGTCCGCCTCCAGCTCGTCGGCGAGGATGCGCGCCAGCGCGGTGCCCACGTGCTGGCCCATCTCGGCGCGGATCACGTTCACCGTGATGGTGCCGTCCGGCGCGATGTGCACCCACAGGTTCGGGTCGTAGCCGCCGCCGGCGAGCGCGGCATCGGCCGACTGCCCGGGCAGCAGCACCGCGGCGTGGGCGAACGCCATCATCAGGCCGCCGCCGGCCGCGGCGGCGCCGATCAGGAAGCTGCGGCGCGCGGGCGATGCTGGCGCATCGGTGGCGGCGTCGTGGCGAACGAACTTATTCATGGCTGGCTCCCTGGATCTCGGCGGCGGCCTGCTTGATCGCCTCGCGGATGCGCGGATAGGCCATGCAGCGGCACAGGTTGCCGCCCATCACCTGGTTGATGTCCTCGTCGGTGGGCGTGGGGAAATCGCGCAGCAGCGTGGCCGCCTGCATGATCTGCCCGCTCTGGCAGTAGCCGCACTGCGGCGCCTGGGTGGCGATCCACGCCTTCTGCAGCGGGTGCTCGCCGGTGGGCGAGAGCCCCTCGATGGTGGTGACGGTCTGCCCGTAGGCGGCGCGCACCGGGGTGACGCACGAGCGGATCGCGCGGCCGTTCAAGTGCACGGTGCAGGCCCCGCACATGCCGATGCCGCAGCCGAACTTGGTGCCGGTGAGCTTGAGCGAGTCGCGGATCGCCCACAGCAGGGGCATGTCGTCGTCGACGTCCACCGTGACCGCTTGCCCGTTGAGTTGGAATTGGCTCATGGATCGAAGCTCCGCTGAAAGTAGTGGAAAGGAAGTCAGTGCTGGCCGCGGGCGCCGCCGTCGGGCGCGCGCAGTGCGGCGACCCTGGCCGGGAGATCGGTCCACGGCGGCTGATCGGTCTGCGTGCGGCGCAGCCATGCGGCGAGCTGGGCGATCTCCTGATCGTTCAGGGCGTGCGCGTAGGCGGGCATCGCCACTGCCGGCAGGCCTTCGTCAACGCCCACGCCGTGCAGGATCACCTGGATCAGTGTCGACGGATCGGGACTCGTCAGTGCGCTGTTGAGGCCCAGCTCCGGCCGCACCGCGGCCGGCATCGTGCCGCGGTTGTAATGGCAAGAGGCGCAGGCGGCGGCATACAGGTGTGCGCCCGGATCGGCGTCGGCCGCCACTGGCGCACTGGCGCGCTGCATCGCCTGCGCCAGCGCCGCGTCGGTGCCGGCGCCCCCGGCATCGCCGGCCATGCGGTCGGCGAAGTACACCGCGATGGCGTGGATGTCGCGGTCCGGCAGCCGCGCCAGTCCCTGGTGGATCACCTGCGACATCGATCCGGCCGCCACGCCGTGCAGCGCCGTGCCGCCCTGGCGCAGGTAGGTTTCGATCTCCGCCGTGGTCCATGCCAGCGGCGCGGGATTGGCCGCGGTGAGAGCGGGTGCGTACCAGCGATCGACCGCGGCGCCGGTATAGCGCGCATCGCCCATTTTTTCCGCGCCCAGCTTGTTGCGCGGGCTGTGGCAGGCCGAACAGTGCGACAGGCCTTCGGCGAGATACGCGCCGCGGTCCCATTCGGCGCCCTTGCTGCCCTGTGGCGCGAACGCGCGGTCGCGGAAGAACAGCAGCTTCCAGCCGGCCTGCAGCGCACGCACGTTGAGCGGGAACGGGATGTCCGGCGCCGGCGTGGCGGCTTTCACCGGCACGCGTGTCATCAGGTAGGCGTATAGCGCGTGCAGGTCTTCGTCGGAAACCAGGTTGAAGTGCTGGTAGGGAAACGCCGGGAACAGGTGCGAGCCGTCGCGCGCCACGCCCTTGCGCATGGCGCGCACGAATGCCGCTTCCGACCAGCGACCGATGCCGGTGTCCGGCTCCGGCGTGATGTTGCTGGAGTAGAGCGTGCCGAACGGCGTGACCATGGCATAACCGCCCGCGTACGGCTGGTTGGCACGGGCGGTGTGGCAGCTGGCGCAGTAGCCAGCCCCCGCAAGCACCTCGCCGCGCGAGATCAGGTCGGTGGCAAAGCTGTTCGCCTGCGGTGGCGCGATGGGATCGATCGCGCTGCGCCAGGCGAGCGCGAACAGCCCCGCCACGGCGAGAACGACGAGTGCGATGAGCCCGAGCAGAAGACGTTTGATCATGGCGATGCCTGCCGTTCCGTGAGAGAGGCGTTGCACGTACTGCAGCGATGGAAGATCGGCCGGCGGTCCATGTGCCCGGTGCGCCGTATCAAGCGGACGCGAGCGGCGCGATGTCGAGCACTCTACGCCGATCGTGTCGCCGCTTGGCGCCAGCCGGCTTGGACTTTAGTCGGCCCGCGACCCACGCCGCGCCCGGCAGCGCTCGCGGCAACGCGGGGAACCCCCTGCGACATCGCGTGTCTGAGTCGGTCGCGATGCTTGCCGGGCGCGCTGGCTTCGCCAGGAGTCCGGCGAGTGGCCCATGCCGTGCCGAAGGGATTGATCATCGACCGCGCCCCGCTCGAACCCCATCGCTGGAGTCCCCCGCGCGGCGGCCTCGCGCCGCTGGATGCGTCCACGCGCGAGTTGCTGCGCGCGCTGCGCCGGCGCGAGACTGCGCCACTGGCGCGGCGGCCGCGCCTGCTGGCGTGGCTGCTGGTGGCCGCGCTGCATGCGCTGTTCGCGCTGGTGCTGTGGCACGAAACGCAGCCCGGTCCGCCGCGCGTGTTCACTGTCGATACCGCCGCGGCGACCGCGCCGGTGCTGCAGGTGCGCTTCATCCCACGCCGCCCGGCCGCCACTGCGGTCGCCCCGGCACCACCCGCCGTGCCGCCGCCGCGACCGGTGCGTGAGCCGGCCCGTGCGGACGCGATGCGCGCGGAAGTCGCCGTGCCGGCGCCGGCCACCTCCGCCAGCGTGGCGCTTGCTCCGCAGCTGTTCGATCGCAATGGCATGGCGCAACTTCCGCCCGCCAGCGCGAGCACGACAACGACCGCCGCGCCCGGCTACGTGCAGCGCAAGCCCACCGGCGACATGCAGGTGATGGCGCATCGCTCGCCGCTGCCGTACAAGGCGACGCGCTTCGAGCAGTACTTTCCGCCGCCGGGGGAGAACGCCGCGCAGGCAGGCTTGCGCAAGGTGGCCCGGCCGCTGTTCAAGCAGCACGCGGTGAACCTGCCGCACGGCGTGCATCTGAAGTGCAGCCTGCTGGGCGGGTGTTCGGATCCGCCCGCGCCGCCGCCGCCCAACGATGGCGACGAGCGCCTGAGCATGGCGCCCGCGGCGCCGCTGGCGAAGGACCCGCATCCGCCCGCACCGCCGTCGCTGCAGCGCTGCATCGCCGCGTGGCGCAGCGAGGGGCCGCTGCCGTATGGCTGCCCGACCGACACGCCGGCCCGTGCCGTGGAGGAGGAGGTGCGCCAATGCATCGCCACCTGGCGGGCCGGCAAGCGGCTGCCCACGTGGTGTCCGGCCGACACCGCACGCCGGGCGCGGGAAGGTGGCGCACCGGCCGCGGCGAAGTCCGCCGCCGCTCCGGCGGTGGACCCGGCGCGCTGATCCGCACAGCGGGCGTGTCGCCCGTCCCGTCGCGGCGGCGCGCCGGTGTGGCTCGGCGGTCGGGCCCGCCGCGACGGCGCACGCCGTTACACTGGCCCGATGCCGCTGCCGCCTCCGGACCCGTCGGTCCGCCGCCCCGTCGTGATGCTCGAGTCGCCCCGCGAGGCGGCTGAACGCGCGCGGGTCTATCGGCGCCGTACCAGGCAGAAGCCGCGCGATCGCGGCCTTCGGGTGGTGGCGCTGATCGGCAGTCTGCTGCTGCACCTGATCGTGCTGCTGGGCGCGGTGCTTGGACCGGCCTATGTGCCGCCCCTGCCGCCGGATCGCCCCGGCGATGCGCTGCTGGTGCGCCTGATCGAGAAGAAGAAAGAAGAGCCGCCGCCCCCGCCGCCGGTGCGCGGCACGCCGCCCAAGCGGCGCGGGCCGGTGCACCGCGGCAGCGCTCCGCACGTAGCGGTGCGCGCCACGGCACCCGCCGCGGTGGCCGAACCCGCGCTGCCGGCGGTGCCGTCCGCCGAGCCGCTGCCGGTGCCAACGCTGCAGCCGCCGGTCATCGACATCGCCAGCCACACCCGCGTGCCCGTGCCGCAGCCGGTGGCGGCCGCCCCGCCACCGCCGCTGAGCCTGCCTGCGCCCCCGCCTGCACCGGAGCTCGCGCCGGTGCCGATGGCTGCCAATCCGCCCGAGATCACGCTGGACACGCCAGCCGTGGCCAAGCCCGTACCGCCGGCATTCCAGCCCGAGCCGCCGCGCAAGCCGCAGCGGGAGGGCACGCGTCCGATCCCGCCGTCGGCCTCGCTGGCGATGCCGGCATTACCGCCGCAGGCTCTGCCTGCCGTGGCGCCGCCGAGCGTGGTTCTGGACCCGCCCGTGCTGCCCGGGCCGGCACCCGCCAGCGTGGTGCTGGCGCGTCCGCAGGTGACCGCGCCCGCGGCGCCGCCAGTGCCCGAGCTGCAGCCGGTGCCGCTGCCGGCGCAGCCGGCGCCGCAGGTGATCCTGGCGCCGCAGATCACCGCGCCGACGCCGGTGGTTGCCGCACAGCGACCGCAGGTGCAGGTGCCGGCGGTGCCGCTGGCGGCGCCGGAGCCCGCGCTGGAAGCGGTGCCGCTGGCCCCGCTGGCGCCCAGCCTGATCGAGCGGCCGCAGGCACCGGCGCCGGAGGCGCCACGGCTGGACACGCCCGCGCCGCCGCGGCCGACACTCACGGTGGCACGCCCGCAGGCGATGCCCGAGCCGGTCGCCGCTCCGCCCACGCCCGCGCCGCCGTCCGCCGTGGCCGACGCAGCGGACGCTCCGGCCAGGCCGGCGCCCGCGAACACCTCGCAGCGTTCGCCCGACATCGAGCGCGCCACCGCTGAGGCAAGCCAGGCGGACGCCCGCGCCGCCGAGCAGAGTACGGCCGCGCAGCGCGCAGCCGATCAGGGCACGGACAAGCCGGGCGCGACCGAGCAAGGCGCCGCCGCGGACGCTGCCGCGACCGACGCCAGCAGCGCCCCGGATGCCACCGACCAGGGCAGCGACACGGCCACGCCGGGTTCGCCGCGCGGCGTCGAGGCGGCCACGCCGGTGGTCGGCGCCGATGGCAGCATCGCGTTGCCGGCGCCGGGACGCGCCGCGGGCACCGAGCCTGCCGGCAGCGACGCCGGCAACGCCGCGGCCGGTGCCGCCAGCGGGCGGCCGGGGGACTACATCCAGCTCAAGCCGCACGGCGACGTGCAGATCATGGAACACCGCGCACCCCGTATCGGCTACAAGCCCACCCGGTTCGAGCAGGACTGGGCACCGGAGGGCGAGAGCGCGCTGGACACCGCGCTGCGCCACGCGGTGGAAAAAACCACCGTCAAGCACACCTTCCACCTGCCCCGGGGCGTGCGGATCGAATGCGCGGCGATGCCGCTGTTCCCGATGGCCCTGCTCGGCTGCCACAACCCCGATCCGCCGCCCAAGCCGCTGGCGCCGGAGATCTACCAGCGGCTCAACCTGCCCGCCGCACCGCTGGCGCCGCCGCCCCCCGCTGCGGCCAGTGCGCCGGCGCCGGCCGCGCCGATCGTGCTGGACAACACCGTGCAATGCGCCAATGCGCGCGTCGCCGGCGGGCCGCTGCCGCCGGGCTGCGCCGACGTCGCCGGGGCGCCGCCGACCCCGGCGGTCGCACCGGCGCGGTCGTCCAGTTCGTGGGTGCCCGCAAGCGACCAGTTCTAGCGGCGCGCTGCGCATTGCCGCGACGTCCGTGCGCCGCTGACGATCGCGCCTTCGCGGCGCTGCCTTGGTCGCACGTACTGTCTGGACGGCGGCGAAAGGAGGCCGATGCCGCTCCCGCGCACCGCCGGGGCAGGCGCCGGGGCACGTTCGCGTTGGGAGGAAACTGCCGTCGCCGCAGCCAGCAGCGGCGCGCAGCGCGACGCAACGCGCCCTTAGGCCGGTGCGTGCAGCGGGAGCTCGCGCAGCGCGCGTTCGAGCGCAAACACGTGCGGGTCATCGGCGCCAAGCTCGCGCAGGGCATGCGCCAGCTGCAGCAGGTAATCGCGGTTGGGGCCACTCGGGCCCCGTGCAGCGGCGATCTGCCGTGCGATCGCCTGGTCGCTGGCCGGCCCGAGGAATGCCGCGTTGTCGGCGGTGGCGATGTAGACCACGCCCTCCACCTCGCGCCCGTCGTCCAGCGTGAGCGTGGTGGCGAGACGCAGGTAGCCATTCTTTTCGCGATGGTCCAGCGGCGCGAAGGTGGCCGGCGTGATCCGGTAGGCCATGCCCGCGCACAGCGCGTGTTCGCGCGGCACCAGCGTGGCCACGCGCCCGGGCGCATCGGGCGTGCCGCGGTGGTCGTGCGAGCCCTGCCAGAAACGGCGCTCCCAGCCGCGCAACTGCGCCGGGCGGCGCTCCAGGAAGGGGAAGTCGGTCTTGTAGATCAGCGAGCCGTAGCCGAACAGCCACACGGCCTCGTGGCCGTCGAACCGGGTCATGCGCTGGTTGATCGCGGTGGTGTCGAGCATCGTGCTCAGCGCTCGTCCGCGGGCGGCTCGATCGCCGCCAGCAGGGCGTGCAGCTGTTCGCGCAACGATTCGATCGCCTCCGGCGGCAGCCCCAGCTGGCCACGCATGCCGGCGGGAATCTCCGCGGCTCGCCGCTTCAGCGCGCGCCCCTGCGGCGACAGCGCGATGCGCACGCAGCGCTCGTCGGCCGGGTCGCGCGTGCGGGTAAGCAGGCCGTTGGCCTCCATCCGCTTGAGCAGCGGAGTGAGCGTGCCGGAATCGAGCATCAGCGCATGGCCGATCTCGCCCACGGTGCACGGCGCGTGTTCCCACAGCACCAGCAGCACCAGGTATTGCGGGTAGGTGAGGCCCAGTGCATCGAGCGCGGGGCGCGCCAGCCGGGTCACCCGGTTGCTGGCCGCGTACAACGCGAAGCAGAGCTGGCGCTTCAGGCACAGCGGCGAGGCGTCATCGGCGGGCGGGGCAGGGACCGCAGGCGTGGAATGGGGGCGGGTCATGGCGCGAGGGTGCAGCACGCGCGCGGCGCGGACAAGCCATCAAGTGGCCGGCCCGCGCCGCGCCGTGGCTCAGGCCATTGCCGGATAGTCGGTGTAGCCCTTGGCGCCGCCACCGTACAGCGTGTCGCCGTCCAGCGCGTTCAGCGGCGCATCCTCGCGCAGCCGGTGCGGCAGGTCGGGGTTGCTGATGAACGGACGGCCAAACGCCACCAGGTCGGCCTTGCCGCCGGCCACGGCCTCGATCGCCATGGCGCGGTCGTAGCCGTTGTTGACGATCCACGCGCCCTTGAACGGCTTGCGCATCGCCGCGTAGTCGAACGGCTGCGGCGAGCGGTCGCCGCCGGTCTCGCCCTCGATCACGTGGATGTAGGCCAGCTCGAGCGTGGCCAGGCGAGCCACCGCACGGTTGAACAGCGCCTGCGGATCGCTGTCGGCGACGTCGCCGAACGAGGTCAGCGGCGACAGCCGCACGCCGGTGCGACCCGCGCCGACTTCCCCGGCCACCGCCTCGCAGATCTCGAACAGCAGCCGCGTGCGGTTCTCGATGCTGCCGCCGTAGGCGTCGGTGCGCCGGTTGGACTTGTCGCGCAGGAACTGGTCGATCAGATAGCCATTGGCGGCGTGCACCTCGACGCCGTCGAAGCCCGCCTCGATGGCGTGGCGCGCGGCCTGGCGAAAGCTGTCCACCAGTGCGGGGATTTCGTCCAGCTCCAGCGCGCGGGGCGCGGAGACATCGGCGAAGCCGTCGGCGGTGAACACCTTCGCATCGGCACGGATCGCCGAGGGCGCCACCGGCGCCTTGCCGCCCGGTTGCAGCGAGGTGTGCGAGATGCGGCCCACGTGCCACAGCTGCAGCACGATCCGGCCGCCGGCGGCGTGCACGGCATCGGTCACTTCCTTCCAGTGCTTCACCTGTTCGGACGAATGAATGCCGGGCGTGGCGATGTAGCCCTGGCCCTCCGGCACCACCTGGGTGGCCTCGGCGATGATCAGCCCCGCGCTGGCGCGCTGGCTGTAGTAGGTGGCCTGCAGGTCGCCCACGGTATTGCCCTCGCCCGCGCGATTGCGGGTGAGCGGGGCCATCACGATGCGGTTGGGCAGCTTCAGCTCGCCCACGGTGATCGGCTGGAACAGGACGTCGACGGATGCGGCGTGATCGCTCATGGATACTCCTTGCAATGAACAGGCGGAAACGGTTGCAGACCGGTCCGAGGTGGGACCGGCCGAATGCATTTCAAGCAATTATGTTGCACACAATGCATGTGCCGGGGCCGTGACGGCGGCATCACGCCGCGGTGTGTCGGCCGGGATCAGTACGCGCTCGGCTCCAGCCGCGTGCGGTTCCACCACGACGAGAAGCTGTGGCAGAGGCGCTCGACCGGGGCGAACAGCTGCGGGGCCGGACGCAGCTGCACATCGTCGCGAAGCTCGCGCAGTTCGCGCGCCAGATGAGGCTCGTCCACCCCGTGCACGCTGCTTGCGGTGGCCAGCGCCGCGCGCAGCGCCGGCGTCCCGGCGAACCAGCGCAAGGGCGCGAGCGCCTGCTGCTGCCCGGCAACGAAGGCCCAGCGCGCCTCCGACCAGGGCCACAACGCATGCCACGACGCCACGCCGATCGCCACTGGCAGCGTGCCTGGCGGCAGGTCCGCCAGTGGCGCACGCAGGCACCACGGATGGACCAGCCACACCGGTCGCCCCGCCACGGCTGCGGGGTCCGGGGCGCCGAAGCCGTATGCGGCCGGCGGCGAGGCCAGCAGCGGCGGCTCGTCCAGCGCGGGGCGGGTCAGGCTGCGCCCGGCCGCCACCACCACATCCGCGCTGCGCGCCACCCGGTCCAGCGCCTCGTAGCTGCGGTCGATGGCGGTACCGGGGCTGTGCCATTCGCGCGGGGCGAATCGCGCCACGTTGTCGGCATTGAACAGGTAGGGCTTGTGGCTGCCGGTGCCGGCCACCCACTGCCAGCTCAGATGGTTGCTGGCGAGGTCGCCGTCGAGCAGGTGCGCGTAGAACCAGTCCGCCGCCACCCGCCAGTGCACCTTGCGCAGGTGCACCACGTAGCTGGCCAGCCACATGCGCGCGTGGTTGTGCACGTAGCCGGTGGCGTACAGCGCGGCCACGGTGCGGTCGATCACCGGCAACCCGGTGCGCCCTTCGCGGATGTCCGCCGGCAGCTCGCGGGCGTACGCGCGCTCCGGCAGCGGGCCTGCGTGCAGCGAGCGGAAGATGGCGTCGCCGCGCCACTGCCACGCATGCCGGAAAAACTCGCGCCAGCCGAACTCCTGCACCAGCTTGTGCGACGGGTCGAGCCGGTAGCGCGCCACCAGGTCGGCATGCACGTGGGGCAAGGTCAGCACGCCGTGCGTGAGATAGGGCGACAGCCCGGTCACCGCGCCATCGAGCGCGTTGCGGCTGCGCGCGTAGTCGCCGGGCCGCACCGCTTCCAGGCGCGCCAGCGCGGCCTCGCGTCCAGCCGGAAAGGTGGGCTCGACCAGCGACCCGGTGTCCAGCAGGCGGTCGGCAAGGGATGTCGTGCTCATGGCGCGTGCGTCGCCGCGCGGGGCCGGGGAGGTCGCGCGAACGCCACCCGGAAGCCAGGGAAGCGTGCGACGTCCGCTGCGGCGCGGGCTTCGCGCAGCACGGCGCCGTCAGCGGGGTTCAGGTCATGCGCTGGTGGGGTGAGAGCGGGCTGGGGCATGGCCCCAACATACGGACGGGCGCCGACTACGGATGCGCCGCCGGCGGCGGCGTGCCGGCAGCCTGGCGCCGCGCCGGAGCACGGGCTACAGCAGGCGCAGCAGTTCCTTCATCAGCGGCAACCGGCGTACCCGCACCGCGGTGGCGCGGAACACCGCATTGGCCAGCGCCGGAGCCGCGGTGGGCATGGCCAGGAAGCTGGCGCCGGTCGGTGGCCGATCGTTGTCGGCCACCACGACTACCTCCACCGCGTCCGGCAGTTGCGCCATCGTGGCGAGCGGGTAGGCCTTCCAGTCGTGCTGCTGCACCTGGCCGTCCTTCACCGTGATGGCCAGATGCAGTGCCTGCGACAGCGCGGCGAGGGTGGCGCCGGCGAGCTGGTCCTGCAGCCCCAGCGGGTTGATCACGCGGCCGACGTCGGCCACGCACACCACCCGCTCGATGGTCAGCTGCTCGCCCTGCATCGACACCTCCACTGCGTGCGCCACGTAGGCGCCGCCGATGTGCCAGCCGGCGATGCCCAGGCCGTTGACGGTGCGCAGCCAGTTGTCCCACTGGATCCGCTCAGCGGCGAGCTTCAGCACGTTGGCGAGCCGCCAGGTGTCCAGCGCTCCGCCGCCGGGCAGCGGCAGCTGGCGCGGCTCGCCGATGATGCGCAGGCGCGTGTCGAGCGGGTTCTCGCGCATCACGTGGGCGATCTCGTCGACAAAGCTCTCGGCGGCGAACGCGTTGGCCACGTCGGGCATGCCGCGCATCGGCCCGCGCGGGATCGTCGACGGCACGGCATACCAGTCGCTGCGGAAATTCGGCACCAGGCCGGCCGGCAGCTGGGCCGGATCGGCCTCGGACATCCACGATCGCGCGGGCACCGCCCGCCCGGCCAGCGCCGAGGCGCTTGCCATGCGCTGCGTCCAGGCCAGCAGCTGGCGCTTGCGGTCGATGATCGCCTGCATCGCGTGGACGCAGCCGGAGCGATAGAAATCGTGGGTGAGGTCTTCTTCGCGCGGCCACATCAGGCGCACCGGCTTGTCGAGCATCTTGGCCAGCATCACCGCCTCGGCGACGAAGTCGTGGTCGAGCCGGCGGCCGTAGCCACCGCCGACGCGCGGCACGTGGATGGTGATCTGCGCGGGGGCTAGTCCGGTCAGTCGCTGCACCACGCGCCAGGCGTCGTGCGGGGCCTGGGTCGGCACCACCAGTTCGGCGCGGTCCTTCTCCAGCCGCACCGTGCAGTTCGTCGGCTCGGGCGTGGCATGGGCCAGCCAGGGCTGCACGTAGGTTGCCTCGATGCGCCGCGCGGCCTTCTTGCGTGCCGCCTCGACGTCGCCGTCGTCGCGCACGCGCGCGCTCGGCGCCGCGTCCGAGTCGACCAGCGCCAGCGCCTGCTGTTCCAGCGCGGCGGTGCTGTCGACCGCGTGCGCGGGCGGCTTCCACTTCAGCTCCAGCGCGGCGCGGCCCTGCAGCGCCGCCCACACGCTTTCGGCTACCACCACCACGGACGGTGCCATTGGCGTGGTGCCCGCGGGCTGCCCGGGTTCCGGTGCCAGTTGCAGCACCTTGACCACGCCCTTGATCGCCAGCGCCTTGCTGGTGTCGATGCGCTCGAGGCTGCCGTCGGGCCAGGGGCAATGCGTGGGCACGGCCACCAGCGCGTCGTCGCTGATGGCGTCCAGCGCGAAGCGGGTCCGGCCGGTGACCATGTCGCGCGCGTCGACGTCGCCCGCGGGCTGGCCGATCAGCGTGTAGCGGTCGGGCGTCTTGAGCGGGACGGGCCCGCGCGGCGGATCGATCTTCGCGGCCGCCGCGGCCAGCTGGCCGTAGTCGAGTCGGCGTCCATCGCGCGCCACCACGTGGCCGGCATCGCAACGCAGTTCGCCGGCCGGCAACCCGAGCTGGCGCGCACCGGCCTGCAGCAGCAGCCAGCGGGCGAGTGCGCCGGCCTGGCGCAAGTCGCCCCACGCGGCCGGGATCGAGGTGCCGGTACCCCCCAGCTGATGGGCATAGACGAAGTCCGGCTCGCCCTTGGCCGCTTCCGCCGGAGCATCCAGCAGCAGCACTTTGACCCGGCTCCAGTCCGCATCCAGTTCGTCGGCGATGATGCGCGGCAATGCGGTCGCCACGCCGGTGCCGGTGTCCGGATCGCGCGCGCCAATCAGCACGCTGCCGTCGGCATCGATGCGCACGTAGGCGCCCAGCCCGTACAGCGTGTCGCCCAGCCACCCGGCCGGCACCGGTGCATCGGCAGCATCCAGCCGCGGAATGCCCACCACCAGCGCGCCGGCCGCACCGGCCAGCACCTGCAGAAAACGTCGGCGCGAGAGCGCCATCGGGCCGCTCATGCCTTTGCTCCGGTTTGCTCGCCGACGCGCTTGATGGCGCGGCGCACCCGCGTCTGGCAGCCGCACAGGCAGAGGTTGGGCAGGGTGTCGATGTCGCCATCGTCCGGACGCGGATGCCGACGCAGCAGGTCGACGCCGGCGATCAACCAGCCGGGGATGCAATAACCGCAGCCGATCGCGTCCTCGTCGATGAATGCCTGCTGCAGCGGGTGCAGCGTGCCGTCCGGCGCAGCCAAACCCTCGACCGTGGTGACGCGCTTGCCGGCCAGCTGGGCCATCGGCTGCGTGATGGCGGAGACCATCTTGCCGTCCACCAGCACCAGATCGGCTCCGCCGATGCCGTGTGCATCGGCGTACTTGGTGCCGGTGAGCTGCAGCACGTCGCGCAGATACCACAGCAGCGGCATCCCGGGATCGCCGGTGTGGCGGAAGGACTCGCCATTGATCTGCAGCGCAATGCCGGCGCGGGCTTTTTCCGGAACGATCGCGTCAGCCGTCTCGTTCGCCAGATCGGGGTCCCGCACCTGCGCCATCAAGGGAATCTCCTTCAGTGATTCCCTTATTGTGGCATTGGCGCCCGCGCGCGGCAGCCCCGGCCCGGACGGAGCCGTTCATGCCGGCCGGCGCGGGGCGGCGCCATCGCTCAGAACTCCTGCCACTGCCCCGCGTCGGCCGCCGCATGAGCGAGCTGCACGCCGCGCGCTGCGCGCGGAGGCGGGGCTGGCCGCGACGACATGTCCGCGCTCGGTGCGGACGATGGTTCGTCGGCCGGCACCTGTGCGGCTCCGGCGCCGGCAGCGGACGCCACCTTGAAGAACGCCACCTCGCGGACCAGCAGGCTGGCCTGCTCCTGCATGGCGCGGCTGGCCGCGGCGGCCTGTTCCACCAGCGCCGCGTTCTGCTGCGTGTCCTCGTCCATCGAAGTGATCGCGTTGCCCACCTGGTTGATGCCCGCGGCCTGCTCGTGACTGGCTGCAGCGATCTCGGCCACGATGTCGGTGACGCGGTTGACGCTGCCGGCGATCTCCGACAGCGTGCGGCCGGACCGCTGCACCAGCTCGCTGCCCGCTTTCACCTTTTCCACGCTGTCGTTGATCAGCGCCTTGATCTCCTTCGCGGCGCCGGCCGAGCGCTGCGCCAGGTTGCGCACCTCGGTGGCGACGACGGCGAAGCCGCGGCCCTGCTCGCCGGCGCGAGCCGCTTCCACCGCAGCGTTGAGCGCCAGCAGGTTGGTCTGGAAGGCGATCTCGTCGATCAGCCCGACGATGTCGGCGATCTGCCGGCTGGAACCTTCGATGGCGGTCATCGCAGCGCTGGTCTGCACCATCACCTGGCCACCCTGTTCGGCCTGCTGCCGGGCATTGCGGGCCAGCTGGTCGGCCTGCTGGGCGTTTTCGGCGTTCTGGCGTACCGTGGCCGTCATCTCCTCCATCGAGGAGGAGGTTTCTTCCAGGCTGGCGGCCTGGTTCTGGGTCCGGCGCGAGAGATCGTCGTTGCCGTGTGCGATCTGTGCCGAGGCTTCACCGACTTCCTGCGACACGCTGCGAATCGAACCGACGATGTCCGACAGTCGCGCTGACATCGCCTGCAGCTTGCCGAGCACCGATGCGTGGTGGGCGGCGGCATGGTCGTCATGCTGCAGGTCGCCATCGGCGATGCGCTCCACCATGGCGCGCAGATACTCCGGCTCCGCGCCCAGGTCACGCGCGATCGCGCGCAGCACGAACCACGCGCCGAGGACCAGCACCAGCACGATCGCCACCGCCGTCACCGTGTTGGAGAGCACCACGTGGCGCACACCCTCGCGCGATTCGGCAAGCCGCTGCTGCACGCGAGCGGTACCCGCAGCGAGCTCCTTCGCCAGCGCGCCCTCGAGCGTCTTCTGTGCATCCTGCATCGCGGCCACCTTGTCACCCGGGTTGCCGTTTGGATCGAGCATCACCTCGGCTGCCTGGGTGGCCGCGGTGACGTAGGTGTCGTAGGACCCGCCCAGCGCAGCGGCTACCTTGGCGTGGTCACCGAACTTCGCCAGCTGGTCGCGCTGGGCATGCAGCCGGTCGGCGATGTCCTTGACGTCGTCGAGCTTGCTCTTGTCGCCTTCGGCGACCGCGCTCTGCACGGTCTGCGTGGTGCGCTCGAACAGGGTGTCGAATTGCTTGAGTCCCTCGAGGTAGGGATAGTCCACCGCGCCGAGCGAGGTGACGGCGCTGGATGCGCGCGTGGCCAGCGTGGCGCTTGCCAGCCAGCCGACCAGGAACAGCGCCAGCGTGGTCGCCGGCAGCAGCAGAATGCGGGTTTTGAACTTCATCGGGTACTCCGGGGGGCGTACGGCCGCAGCCGGCGCGTGGCCGGCTGCGGTTCGGTCTTACGGCAGCTTCAGGACGGCCTTCACCGACGCATCGACCGCGCCGCTGTCGACGTAGCCGACGGCGTGGGGATCGCTCGCCACGGCCTTGATCACGGCCGCGTCATTGGCCGCCTCGTGCGGCGGCAGCACGCGACCACTGAACACCAGGCGCGACCACACCGCCTTGACCTGGCTGGCGGACTTGCCCGCCACGGCCTGGTAGAAACGCTCGCGCGCCGGGTTGCTGTCCGGCAGGTCGTACAGCTTGGCGCTGCCGCCGCCGGGCAGGGCGGTGGTCTTGCCCAGATACAACGCGGCGGCGTCTTCCTTGCTCAGGCTGGTGGTCTCGCTGTTCGCACTCACCACCATCACGACGCCGGCCAGGGACGGTGCGCTGGCCATGGCCAGCACCGCTGCAATGAGGCAGGTAGGGATGCTCTTCATGGGACAGCTCCTCAAAACACGAAGTCGACGACGGCGGAATAGACGTTCACCGCGTGTCCGTCGAAGCCCGGCTGCACCTTGGCAAACGTGCCGCCCTGGTCCGACGGGCGGACGTGGTCGACCTGCGCCTTGATCGCGACACTGCTCGCCACGTCCCAGCGCACGCCCAGCGAGGTGCTGTGCTGACTGTTGCCGGTGATCAGTCCGTTGACGCCGTTGGCCAGCGGGATCAGCGGGCCGAACGCCGGCACGGCCGGGTAGTCGTTGCTGTCGTCGCGCTTGGTGTAGCCGGCGTAAGTGACGTACGGCATGACCTTGCCGAAGCGATAGCCGAACGTGCCGTACCAGCCATTGGCGTGGCCCAGCAGGCTGTCCGAGCGCAGCTTGGCGTACTCGCCGGTAATCAGCAGGTTGTCGGCGTCGTAGGTGCCGCCCAGGCTGATGAAGGTGGTGCGGGTGTTGTCCGCATCCAGCCGATCGGCCACCGGGCCGAAACCGGTCAGGTACAGGCCGTTGTAGAGCGCGGTGGTGCTGCTGGAGTCGAAGGTCACCTTGCCGGTACTCAGGCCGCCGCGCACGCGCAGGTTGCCGATCTCGTAGGTGATGTAGCTGCCTACCAGCTGGTTGACCTTGAGGCGACCGGCACGGTCGCTGGTCTCCGGATACGCCGTGGAGGCGTGACCGACAAGGCCCTTGATGGTCAGGTAGCCGCCGGCCAGGTCGTGGGTCCAACTGGCATCGGCGCCTTCGAAATAATCCAGCGACGCGAGGCTGTAGACCTCCAGCGGTGCGCGCACCCACGGGTTGGCGTAGCCGACATAGCGGTAGTCGGAGACTTGATAGGCCGGCCAGCCCAGGCGACCCAGGCGCAGCGACAGGCTGTCGGTCGCCTTGAAGCGCAGGAACGCCCACTCGAGCTGCGGCGAGAACCGGCCGTGGGTATCCTGCTGTGCGATGGCCTGCACGGTGGCGCTCACGGTGGAGTTGAAGGTCACGTCGAGCTGGCCGCCCACGCGCGAGTCGACCAGCGCGGAGCCGTGCTTGCGCGCGCCCTTGAGCTGGCCGGGATTGACCAGGGAGACATCGTTGGTATTGGTAGCGACATATCCGGCGGTGCCGAAGCCGGAGAAGCGGTAGGACGTTTCATCGTCGCCGGCGTGTGCGGTGCAGGCAGCCGAAAGCGCCAGCGCCAGAACGGCGGCGCGGTAAGGGAATCGGAACATCGGAGAACAACCTCGGGGGAAAGGCGGAAAAGTCCGCTCGGTCCCGCTATCGGCGCCAGCACGCCCGACTTGAGGCTAAGTCGCGGTTTTGTGGTGATTTGTTCAGTTTTGTGACAGCGGGTGGCGCCAGCGCCAGACGGCATATACCGGCGCCCCCGCCAGCATGATCAGCACGCCGATCCCGGCGTTCACCGGATTGCTGCGCATGGTCTCGATCACCACCCAGGCGATCACGCCGATGAACACGATCGGCAGCAGCGGATAGCCCGGCACGCGGAAGCTGGCGCTGCCGGTGTCGTGGCGGCGATACCAGAACAGCGTGGCCGCGCCGATTGCGCACGCCAGCCAGTCGGCGAAGGTGGCGTAGTCCAGCAGCTGCCCGTAGCTGCCGGTGAGTACCAGCACGATCGACCAGCCCGCCAGCAGCACCAGTGCCAGGTTCGGCGTGCGGTGCACCGGGTGCAGCCGTGCCACCGAGCGGAAGAACAGCCCGTCCTCGCCCATCACCTGCAGCACGCGTGCGCCGGCGACCAGCGTGATGTTGCAGAAGCCCAGCGTGGAGATGGCGATGCCCAGTGCGATCACCTTCGCGCCGACGGTGCCGAACACTCGCTGCATGACCTCGGCGGCCGGCGCCGTGCTGGCCGCCAGGCCGTCGTGTCCCAGCGCCGCGAGGTAGGCCACGTTCACCAGCGCATAGGCCACGATCACCACCAGCATGCCCAGGAACAGCGCCCGGGGCAGCGTGCGTTGCGGCTGGTGGACTTCGCCGGCGAGGTTGTTGAGGTAGGTGAAGCCGGAATAGGCGAACAGCACCGGCAGCGCTGCGCCCATGAAGCCGGCACCGGCGCGGGCGTGATCGCCGGCAAGCACCGCGTGCCCGCCGCCGCCCACGCCCGCCAGGTACAGGCCGCAGCCGACCAGCGCGGCGACGGCCAGCAGCTTGAGCAGCGCAAAGGCGTTCTGGATCCGCGCGCCGAGGCGGATGCCGAACAGGTTGATCCCGGCCACGAACACCAGCGCACCCGCCGCCAGCGGCGTGGCCGCGCGGGCCGGCAGGCCGAACAGCGCCGACGCGTAGCTGGCGAAGATGGTGGCCACCGCCGCGGTGGAGCCGGAGTAGATCACCAGCAGCATGGTCCAGCCGAACAGGAACCCGGCCAGCGGGCCGAACGCCTCGCGCAGGTAGACGTAGATGCCGCCGGCGCGGGGCCGTCGCGCGCCCAGTTCGGCGTAGCAGAGCGCGCCGATCAGCGTGAGCACGCCGGCGCCCACCCACATCGCCAGCAGCGCCAGCCCCGACCCGGTGCGCTGTGCCGCGATGCCCGGGTTGAGGAAGATGCCGCCGCCGATGATGCCGCCGATGACGACCATCGCGGCGTCGCCGATGCGCATGCTGCGCAGGTAACCGTTCGGAGAAGGGGGCATGCGCGATGGTTCCTGAGCGTCGAGGCGGCAATGCGGGAGCCGCATCATGTCGGTCCGTGCCATGCGCGGCAAGCACCGACGCGAGCTGTAGGGGGTTGCCGATACGAACCGCTCGATCGCTTGCCCATACTGCGGCGCGCCCGTCGTTACGGGTGGGACATCCGCCAGTCACAGGGAACCATTCCATGAGCAAGCGTTTCACCATCGCCGCGGCGGCGTTGGCTTTGTCCTGCGCCTCCACGGCATCGATCGCCGCCAGCCCGGGCCAGGTCTTCATCAATGGGTCGGTCGGGCAGTCGACTTACCACGACGACTTCCTCAACTCGAGCAACACTGACACCGCCGTGGCCGGCCGCGTCGGCTATGCGTGGAATGTCGACCAGCTGAGCTACGGGGTGGAGGTCGGTTACGCGGATCTGGGACAGGGCAGGGGCGACTACGGCACCTATCGGCTGTCCAGCGGCGTGCGCGGCCCGCTGGCAGGCGCCAACCTGACCTACCGCTTCCCCAGCCGGATGTTCGTCCACTTCCGGCTCGGCTGGATGCACGACAACTTCCACGGCCAGCTCAATGGTTATCGCGAGAACTTCTCGGGCAACGGCGGCTACGTCGGCGTGGGTGTGGGCTACGACGTCAATGAGCATGTAGGCATCGGCGTGGCATACGACCATTACGCCGTGCGTGGTCAGGGCTATCGCGACAGCGTCGGCATGCTTTCCGGGTTGGTTCAATTCCGCTTCTGAAGGTCCCGCCCCCGTGCGACATAACAACGGCCGCCAGGGGCGGCCGTTGTCTTTTCCGTACGCCGGGGAACTACCAGCGGAAGCGCAGGAACGCGTCCAGGTTGGCCACGTCAAGCGTGCCGATGCCGGCGCCCGGGGTGTAGTGCGGTGCGCCGTGGTAGTACCAATTGTCGCCCGCGTTGACGCTGTTGAACGGCGAGTAGCGGCCGTAGCCGAAGATGTTCTGCAGGAAATAGATCTGCGGGTTCCACAGGCCCACGCGGTGCCCCGAGCTCTGCCGCAGCAGCGCGGTGATGCCGTTGAGCTGGGGTGCCACGAAGCTGGTGCCGCCTGAGCCGCTGACCACGCCGCCGTCGGTGGTGGCCACCACCAGGTAGCCGGTCTCCGGATCGGCGTTGAGCGAAATGTCCGGCACGTTGCGGCCGTGGAAGTGGTTGGGCAGGGTGAGGTAGGTCACCGGGCCGTCGGTGGGATCGTTGTAGACCAGCGCCTGGTTTTTCTCGGTGGCACGGATGCCGCGGGTGAAGAACTGGTAGATCGGCCGACGCCAGTAGCTGCTCACGCCACCGCCGCCGCCCACCGAGAACAGGTCGACCAGACCCGGCCCGATCTCGGTATCGATGTAGTGCTGCAGATAGTCCCAGCCCCACACGCTCTCCTGGGTGATCGACGCCGGCGGACGCCCGCTGAAGGAGAAGGTAAAGGGGGTGGTGGTGCCACCTGCCGCGGTGATGTAGGGGTCCGATGCCGGTGAGTCCACGCTCAGCGGCGCGCTGAACTGGCCCAGGCCAGTGCCTGCGCCGAGACTGCGCACGGTGTCGTACGCGCCGGAATCGCCCGAGGCGGCAAATACCGACTGGCCCTGCGCTGCCGCCTCCAGGAACACCTCGTGGAATGCCTGCAGGTCACCGGCGTCGCGGGTGTCGCCCGGTTTGGCGCCGTCGACGTTGAGCGCGGCGAAATTGAACGCTTCGGGTAGCCCCCAGCTGGTGGAGATGCTGTCGGCGCGGTTGTCCGAGACCGCCTGCGCGAACGCGTTGACGAAGCTGGCGCTGGTGTTGGGCGCGTCGTACACCAGCACGTCGGCGAACGGGGCCAGGCCCCCGGCCTGTTCCACGTCCAGCGCCGTCTCGCCGCTGCCGCCGTTGATCGCGCCGCCGCCGTCGACGCGGATCTGCTCGATCCGGTGCGGCTTGGTCACGAGGCCGATGGCGTTCCAGTAGGTCTCGGCGTCGGCAGGGTCGAAGTCCGACAACGTCACGATGGCCACGGTCGATCCCTCACCCGTGACGCCACGCTGGTAAAGCGGATTGATGTTGTAGAAGTCCGCCACGTCGCCAACCGTGTAGATGCCGGGCTGGCCGGTGGCGGTGGGATTGCCCGCGGCCCCGGGCCGGATGCCGCGCACGTCCAGCGCGCGCAGGCTGGTCTGCTTCTGCGCTACCCGCGGCGTGCTGATCCGATGGGAGAGGTAGGTGGCCTGGTTGTTCAGCCCCAGCGTGGCGACCACGCTGCCCAGTTCGCTCGGCATCACCAGCGTTGCGCTGGGCCGGTGGAAGGTCTTGCCGGTGGTGAGCGAGCGGTAGCTGTGGATGGGCACGTGGAATGCCTTGCCGAACTGCTCCAGCGTGCCGCTGACGCGTACCGTGATGTGGTTGTCCAGCACGGTGCTGCGCAAGCCCTGCCTGGCCAGATAGGCCTGCATGCGGCGCAGCTGCGCGTCGGTGGCGCCATGGCGGCGGGCGAATTCGGCGGTGCTGAGGAACTTGTGGAAGTTCGCGCTGCCCGGCGTGACGGTCTGCTGGATGAACCGCTCCAGCCCCGCCTCGTCGCGCAGCGCGAGCATCAGGGTGACGTTGACCGGCTGACTGGCGGGCGCCAGGCCCATGTCGACGGCGGACTGGCTGTCGCCCGCATGCACGGCAGCTGCGGTGCCGGCGAGCATCAGGGCGAGGGCGGCGGCGAGGGTGGTGCGGTGGAACGTGGCAAGCATGTGGTTCTCCTTGAGCGAGATGGAGCGTGGAGGCACCTCTGCCGCCGCCAGACACACGGCGACCGCCCTCCAGCCCGGCTGTCGAGCGTCATCAACATGACGACCCCAGATTTCCCTTCGCGCTGCCACGTGCCCCTGCTCATCGCAGCGTCGCGGCCCAAGCTTGCGCCCCGATTGTGTTAGCTCAAGGTGATTTTTCGCGGCCGGTTTGGCCGTCCGTAACGCTCAGAGCGACAGGCTCCCCCGCACGGTGAGCGCGCACGCGCCGCCGACGGTGATGGCGCCGCTGATCGGGTCGCGCGCCACTTCCACCAGCCCGTCACGCCCGACCTCGCGGCCCTGGCTGGCACGGTAGTGCGTGCCGTAGCCGCCACCGCCCGGCTGCGTGGCGAGCACAGCCATGATGGCCGCGTTGGCGCTGCCGGTGACCGGATCTTCGGGGATGCCGTCGGCCGGACAGAATGCGCGCACCGCCATGGCCGCCTCGCCTGCGTGCTCGCGTCCGAACACGCTCACGCCCACGGCGCTGCGATGCAGGCACAGCGCGCCGATCGCGGCCATGTCCGGCACGAGTGCGCGCACCGCAGCGGCCTCGTGCAGATCGCACACCAGCCAGTGCGGGCCGTTGTCCACCTGATGCGCCTCGCCTTCGTGCAGCGCCGCCGGCAGGGCCGCCTGCAGCTGGGCTCGCAGCGCCTCGCCCACCGGCTCGATCTGCGCCGGCGGCGCCTGCACGTGGATGCGGCGCGCCGCGCCGTCGCCCTCCACCCGTACCGCCAGCAGCCCGGCCGCACACTCCTGTACCAGCGCGCGCTTGCCGGTGTCGACCAGTCCCGCCTCGATCGCCGCGTACGCGCTGCCCACGCTAGGGTGTCCGGCGAAGGGCAGTTCCTGCCGCGGGGTGAAGATGCGCACGCGGTAGTCCGCCTGCGGCGTGCTCGGCGGCAGCAGGAAGGTCGTCTCCGACAGGTTGGTCCAGCGAGCGAATGCCTGCATGGCATCGCTGTCCAGGTCGTGTGCATCGACCACCACGGCCAGCGGATTGCCCAGCGTGGGGCGGTCGGAGAAAACGTCCAGCTGCATGAAGCGGCGCGTCGGCATGGCGAGGTCCGTGGAAGGAGGAAGCGGCACGATGCCAGTGCCGGGGCAGCCCCGGCAATGGCACGTGGTGGCGCGACGGCGGTGGCAGACACGCGCGAGCCGAGTGGCTAGGCTATGCGGCCGGCCACGTTCCACGGCCGGCATCATTCATCGCTTTTCAAGGAAGCATCATGAGCAGGAAGCTTGTGGCGGCATGCATTGCCGTCTTGGCGCTGCCGCACGCGGCACACGCAGTCGGCCAGCAGGTATTCGTCAACGGCACCGTCGGCTTGTCCGATTCGCACATCGGCAACGGCGGCGCCGACCGTGACGGTAGCGACGTGGCTGCCGCGATACGCGTGGGCGTGCTGTGGCGTGGCCAGCCGCAGTTCGGCATCGAGACCGGCTACGCCGACCTCGGGCGCTACCGCCAGCGCATCATGATCGGGCAGGTCCAGGTGCGCGACCAGGTGCACACCCGCGCGGCGCTGCTCGGCGCCAACGTCACCTACCGCTTCGACGCGCCGTGGTACGTGACCGCGCGCGGCGGCCTGCTGCGCAGCTGGCTGTCGGTGCACGAGTATGCGGACGGCGTGGCCAGCGGGCAGGGCAGCGCGGCCGGCAACGGCTGGTATCTGGGTGCCGGCGGCGGCTATGACATCAGCGAGCAGCTGAGTATCGGCGCGCACCTGGACCTCTACCACGTGGCCGCCTCGCAGGGCGCGGCGCAGGTGGACGGCCACGTCGCGACGCTGGGTGTGCAGCTCGAATACCGCTACTGACGCCTACCGGCGTTTGCCCGCAGCGACCCGTGCCGGCGCGTCCTCGTGGCCGGCCGAGGTTGCATCGGCATTGCCTTACAGACAGGCCGATACCGCTTCCGTTACCTTGCGCGCCCCCGCGCGCCCCCGCGCGCCCTTCGACGTGCGCGGGGGCATTGAACAACTCAAAGAACAGGGACCCCGCATGAAGCTCATCACCCGCGCCGCAGTCGTCGGCGCACTGGCGCTTGCCTCCACTTCCGCGTTCGCCGGCTCCACCGGTAACTTCTTCATCAACGCCGGCATTGGCCAGGCGCAGTACCACGTGGGCCGCACCGATGGCCTGGGCTACAAGCTCGACGAGAAGGACACCGCCGGCGCGCTGCGCTTCGGCTACGCCTGGCACGTCGGCCCCGCGGTCGATCTGGGCGTCGAGGGCGGCTACGTCGACCTGGGCAAGCTCGTGGCGAGCTATCACTACCAGAACGCTGCCGCCGACTACTTCGTCGACGAGCACGCCGACCTCAATGCCACCGGCTGGCTGGCCGGCGTCAATGGCAGGTTCGAGATCGCGCCGCACTGGTACGTGTCGGCGCGCGGCGGCTGGCTGCATTCCAGCGCCGATGCGACCTACAGCTACCGGGAAACCGGTTACACCGGCGCGTATGCGAGCGGCAGCGCCAACGGCGACGGCTGGTACGGCGGCGTGGGCGTGGGCTACGACTTCACCCGCGACTTCAGCCTCGGCCTGAACTACGACAACTACCACGCCAAGGCCGACATCGACAATGCGCTCGGCTCGGTCGACAGCAATATCGGTGCGTTCACGGTAACCGCCGAGTTCCGCTTCTGATCAGGCGGTAGCCGGTGACATCACGGCCGCCCTCCGGGGCGGCCGTTTTTTTGTCCGGCTGCCCGGGCTGCGGCACAATGCGCCGCCTGTGCGCCGCGCGCGTCGGCGCTTCCCTCGCCAAAGTCCGCCCATGACCACCATCAAGCAAGCCGACCTGATCCAGTCCGTCGCCGACGCGCTGCAGTACATCAGCTACTACCACCCGGTCGACTACATCACCAACCTCGCCGCCGCCTACGAGCGCGAGGAGTCGCCCGCGGCCAAGGACGCGATGGCGCAGATCCTGATCAACTCGCGCATGGCCGCCGAGGGCCACCGCCCGCTGTGCCAGGACACCGGCATCGTCACGGTCTTCCTCAAGGTCGGCATGGACGTGCGCTGGGAGGGCTTCACCGGCTCGCTGGAGGACGCCGTCAACGAGGGCGTGCGTCAGGCTTATATGCATCCGGACAACAAGCTGCGCGCCTCGGTGCTGGCCGATCCGGCCGGCAAGCGGCAGAACACCAAGGACAACACGCCAGCGGTGATCAACGTCTCGATCGTGCCGGGCGACACCCTCGACGTGATCGTGGCAGCCAAGGGTGGCGGCTCGGAGGCGAAGAGCAAGTTCGCCATGCTCAACCCGTCCGATTCCATCGTTGACTGGGTGCTCAAGACCGTGCCGACCATGGGCGCCGGCTGGTGCCCGCCGGGCATGCTCGGCATCGGCATCGGCGGCACCGCCGAGAAGGCGATGCTGCTGGCGAAGGAATCGCTGATGGAGCACATCGACATCCAGGAGCTGATCGCCCGCGGCCCGAGCAACCGCATCGAAGAGCTGCGCATCGAGCTGTACGAGAAGGTCAACGCGTTAGGGATAGGCGCGCAGGGCCTAGGCGGCCTCACCACCGTGCTCGACGTGAAGATCAAGGACTACCCGACCCACGCGGCCAACCTGCCGGTGGCGCTGATCCCGAACTGCGCGGCGACCCGCCATGCGCACTTCACCCTGGACGGTTCCGGCCCGGTGGCGCTTGATCCGCCCTCGCTGGAACACTGGCCCCAGCTCACCTACAACCCGACCAACGCGCGCCGGGTGAACCTTGACACGATCACCGCCGACGAAGTCGCCAGCTTCAAGCCGGGCGAGGTGCTGCTGCTCAACGGCAAGCTGCTGACCGGCCGCGACGCCGCGCACAAGCGCATGGTCGACATGCTCAACAAGGGCGAGAAGCTGCCGGTCGACTTCACCGGCCGCTTCATCTACTACGTCGGCCCGGTCGATCCGGTGCGCGACGAGGTGGTGGGACCTGCCGGCCCCACCACGGCGACCCGCATGGACAAGTTCACCGAGCAGGTGCTGGCCCAGACCGGCCTGTTGGGCATGGTCGGCAAGGCCGAACGCGGGCCGGCGGCGATCGAGGCGATCAAGCAGCACCAGTCGGTCTACCTGATGGCGGTCGGCGGCGCGGCCTACCTGGTGTCCAAGGCGATCAAGGCGTCGAAGGTGGTCGGTTTTGCCGACCTCGGCATGGAGGCGATCTACGAGTTCGAGGTCAAGGACATGCCGGTGACGGTGGCGGTCGATTCGGCGGGCACGTCGGTGCACAAGACGGGGCCGCGGGAGTGGCAGGCGCGGATCGGGAAGATTCCGGTCGTTGTTGAGTAATTGGGCATCTTCGATGCGGTCCGGTGGTCTTGCAGACTGAGAGCCAAGAGCGGTTTCGTCCTCCTACGGAGGCCGAGTCACTTCTCTTTGCGTGGCCACGCGCCGGAGGCGCGAACGGCGAAGCCGGCCCGAAGGGCGGAGGGCAGGATGCCCGGAGTAAAGAGAAGTAACCAAGAGAAAGGCCACCCCGCTTCCGCGCCTCCCGGGCCGATGGCCCGTGAGGTACGCGTCCGGGCTACGGGGTTTGTCGACAGTCCATCCATGGACTGACGCCAAACTGGCCGGCATCCATGCCGGCCACCCTTCGGGCTGATCCTCCGCCCGGCCGCCGCTGCAGAGGGGAGGGAAGTTCAAAAGCCACGCGCGTCGCGCGCAAAGGCTCGACGATCGCTCAGGCGATCACCATCGCCTTTGCGTTGTTGTCCGTGTAGATACTGTTGCTGAGGCGGTGGCCGCTGTTATTGCTATTGCAGCCGCTACCGCCGCTACCGCCGCTGCGGTCGCCGTCACCGTTGCGGTGGCTCTGGCGGTGGCTCTGGCTTTGGCTCTGGCTCTGGCGTTGGCTTTGGTTTTGGCTTTGGCTGTTGCCCTTGCTTTTGATCTCCCTCTCCCTTGTGAGGCGGTGAGCCGTGGTCGAAAGGCCCGCAGGGGCATCGGCATGGATGCCGATGCCTTTTCGCCAGTGCATGGATGCACTGTCGAAAAGCCCGGCCGCGGCTCACGGACTTGCCGGGCGCAGCCCGGCAAGCGCCGAGGAGGGTCGCCTTCTCTTTGGTTACTTTCTCTTGGCGACCCAAGAGAAAGTGACTCGGTCGCCGAAGGCGAACGAAACGCCTTTGCTTCTAAAGTCCGCAGGCAATGCCCTCATATCGCCACCTTTTTCCCCGTTAGGCCTTGGCGGCGTTCCATAAAAAGCCTATCGGATGGAATATTTGGAAGTCTAGACGTCCAAACATGCCGACCAGTTGCAATCACATTGCCGCAGCGCAACACTGGCGAACCTTCCACGCCACCTGGCCCAACCACCCGTGACCCCGCCCGCCCAAGCCCCGCTCCCCGCGGACGCCCCCTGGATCGTGATGAAGTTCGGCGGCACCTCCGTCGCCACGCTTCCCCGTTGGCAGAACATCCGTGAGCTGGTCGCCAGCCGCCGCGCCGAAGGCGCGCGCGTGCTGGTGGTTGTCTCCGCGCTGACCGGCATAACGGACGCACTGAAACAGCTGTGCGGCGAGGGCGATCGGGCGAAACGGGTGGCGGCGGCCGACGCGATCGCGCAGCGCCACTACGACCTGCTGGCGCACATGCAGCTGGAGACGCCGCCGACGCTGGCCGAACGGCTGCGCACGTTGGCCGAGCTGGCCGACAAGGGTCCGGCCGAGCTGGGCGAGCTGGCCTGGTCGGCGCAGGTGCAGGCGCACGGCGAGCTGATGTCCAGCGCGCTGGGCGCGGCCTTCCTCAGCCACAGCGGCGTGCCGACCGAGTGGGTCGACGCACGCGAGTGCCTGAGCGCGATCGCACTCCCCAACCAGAACGAGCGCACCCGGCTGCTCTCGGCGATGGTCGATGCCCGGCCCGATCCGGCGCTCAATGCACGCCTGGCGGGGCGCGGCGAGGTGTTCATCACCCAGGGCTTCATCGCCCGCGAGGCCGACGTCGAAGGCAGCCGGCGGCGCACGGTGCTGCTCGGCCGCGGCGGTTCAGACACCTCGGCCTCGTACTTCGGCGCGCTGCTGAAGGCGGCGCGGGTGGAGATCTGGACCGACGTGGCCGGCATGTTCACCGCCAACCCGCGCCAGGTGTCGGGCGCACGCCTGCTGCAGAAGCTGGACTACGAGGAGGCGCAGGAAATCGCCTCCACCGGCGCCAAGGTGCTGCACCCACGGTGTCTGTCGCCGCTGCGCGAGCCGCGCGTGCCGCTGCTGATCAAAGACACCAACCGGCCCGAACTGGACGGCACGGTGATCGGCCCGGAGGTGCGCGAACACGCCCCCAGCGTGAAGGCGATCAGCGCGCGCAAGGGCATCACCCTGGTATCGATGGAGTCGGTCGGCATGTGGCAGCAGGTCGGCTTCCTCGCCGACGTGTTCGCTCAATTCAAGCAGCATGGCCTGTCGGTGGACCTGATCGGCTCGGCCGAGACCAACGTCACCGTGTCGCTGGACCCGACCGAGAACCTGCTCGATTCCGACGCCGTCGCCGCGCTGGCCGCCGACCTGGCCAAGGTGTGCCGGGTCAAGGTGATCGCGCCGTGCGCGGCGATCACCCTGGTCGGCCGCGGCATGCGCTCGATGCTGCACACGCTGTCCGGCGTGCTGGCCGAGTTCGGACAGTTGCGGGTGCACCTGATCTCGCAGTCGTCGAACAACCTCAACCTCACGTTCGTCGTCGACGAGAGCGTGGTCGACGAGCTGCTGCCGCACCTGCATGAGCTGCTGATCGGCGCGGGCGCGCTGCGCACCGACGACAGCGCGCTGTTCGGCCCCAGCTGGCAGGCGCTGTACGGTAGCGGCGAGGCGCCGGCCGCTGCCTCCGCCTGGTGGCGCGAGGCCGAACGCGAGCGCCTGCTGGCGATCGCCGCCGAGGCCACCCCGCGCTACGTCTACCACCTGCCCACAGTGCGCGCTCAGGCGCGCGAGCTGAAGACGCTGGCCGCGGTGGACCGCCTGCACTACGCGGTGAAGGCCAATACGCATCCGGCCATCCTCAAGGCGATCGCCGCGGAAGGCTTCGGCTTCGAGTGCGTCTCGCCGGGCGAGCTGAAGGCGGTGATGGCAGCGGTGCCGGAAAGCGCGCCGCTGCTGTTCACGCCCAACTTCGCACCGCACGCGGACTACGCCTGGGCGCTGACCACGCGGGCCACCGTGTCGCTGGATTCGCTCTATCCACTAGAGCACTGGGGCGACACCTTCCGCGGTCGCGAGATCGTGCTGCGGCTGGATCTGGGCCGCGGCCTGGGCCACCACGAGAAGGTGCGCACCGGCGGCAGCGGCAGCAAGTTCGGCCTGCCGGTGGAGCAGCTCGACGCCTTCCTGCGCCTGGCCGACCGCTATGGCGTCACGGTGCGCGGCCTGCATGCGCACCTGGGCTCGGGCATCCTCGACGCCGGTCACTGGGGCGAGGTCTACGCGCAGCTGGCGAGCCTGGCCGAGCGCATTGGCAGCGTAGCCTTCCTGGACATCGGCGGCGGCCTCGGCGTGCCCTCGCATCCCGGCGAGGCGCGGCTGGACATGGTGGCGCTGGACAAGGTGCTGCGCGAGGTGAAGGCGGCCTACCCGCACTACCAGCTGTGGATGGAGCCCGGCCGCTACCTGGTGGCCGATGCCGGCGTGCTGCTGGCCAAGGTCACCCAGCAGAAGGGCAAGGGCGCGCTGCGCTACCTCGGTGTCGACACCGGCATGAACAGCCTGATTCGCCCCGCGCTGTACGACGCCTGGCACGAGATCGTCAACCTCACCCGCCTCGACGAACCGGCCACCGCGCTCGTGCAGGTGGTCGGCCCGATCTGCGAGAGCGGCGACGTGCTCGGCACCGACCGCCGGCTGCCCGAGGCCAGCGAGGGCGACGTGGTGCTGATCGCGCAGGCCGGTGCCTACGGCAAGGTCATGTCCTCGCCGTACAACCTGCGTGAGGACGCCGAGGAAGTGATCCTCGACTGATGGCGTTCTGCCTCCTCGCTGCCCGTGGAACGACGGGCAGCGAGGAGGCAGCGCCGTTAGAATCTGCGCTTGCGCCGAGCCGCGGCCGGCGAGGAGAGTCATGTGAACCACCCGATCCAACCGCGCCTGACCCAGGTGTTCCGTTTTCTGCACGCCCGCTACGCCGATGGCGTGGCCGAGCTGAGCTACGCCTTCGACGACGGCGAGCCGCTGGTCGAGCGCGTCCGCTTTCCCGCTGCCCCGGCGCTGCCGCCAGCGCGGCAGGCCGCGTTCGACGTGGCGCTCAAGCTGCTGCACCTGGTTGCCGGCGTGAGCTACTACAAGGCCGGCGTGCCGCCGCAGATCGAGGTGGCCGATGGCCCGCTGGACGACGCCACCGCCGACCTGCTCGACGCGCTGTACCTGCACGGCCTGGCCGAGTTCGCCTATCGCAACGGGCTGGACCTGCGCGGCCGCATCCATTTCCCGCGCGGTGGTTCGGCCGCGCCGGCGATGCCTGCGCTGGGTCTGCCGAAGCGCACTCTGGTACCGATCGGTGGCGGCAAGGATTCGCTGGTGGCGGTGGAGGCGATCAAGTCGATCGGCGGCGACGCTACCGCGGTGTGGGTCGGCAACTCGCCGCTGATCGCGGCCTGCGCCGAACGCACCGGCCTGCCGACGCTGAACATCCAGCGCGAGCTGGCGCCGGGGCTGTTCGAGCTGAACCGGCTGGGTGCGTGGAACGGCCATATCCCGGTGACCGCGGTGAACTCGGCGATCCTGGCGCTGGCGGCGATCCTCTACGGCCATGATTCCATCGCGTTCGCCAACGAGCGCTCGGCCTCGGCGGCCACGCTGGAGTACGACGGCCAGCAGGTGAACCACCAGTGGAGCAAGGGCTACGCCTTCGAGACGCTGCTGTCGGACTGGCTGCACAGCCACGTGGCAGCGGACCTCGACTACTGCTCGCTGCTGCGCCCGTATTCGGAGCTGGCGATCACCCGCGCGTTCGCCAGACTCACGCCGTACTTCGATGCCTTCTCCAGCTGCAACCGCAACTTCAAGATCCTCGGTCCTAAGCCCGTGGACCGCTGGTGCGCACAGTGTCCGAAGTGCCATTTCGTCTTTCTCGCGCTGGCGCCATTCCTGCCCAAGCCGCGCTTGCTCACCATCTTCGGCCGCAACCTGCTGGACGACGAGTCGCAGGCGGCCGGCTTCGACGCGCTGCTCGAATACCAGGACCACAAGCCGTTCGAATGCGTGGGCGAGGGCGCCGAGGCACGCGCCGCGATGTATGCGCTGAGCCAGCGGCCCGAGTGGGCCGAGGATGCGCTGGTCGCCCGTTTCCGCAGCGAGATCCTGCCGCAGCTGGATGCCTCGCAGCTGGCGCTGGAGCCGTGGTTGCAGCCGTCCGGCGAGCACCGCGTGCCGGCCCGCCTGCAGGCCGCGCTGGCGGCGATCGGTTGATGCGCCACCGTGCCCCTGTAGGAGCCCGCTTGCGGGCGATGCCTTCGCTCCGGATCACCATCAAAGTCAGGGGCATCGCCCGCGAGCGGGCTCCAACAGGGGGTGACAGTGCGTATCGCTGATCTCGCCAACCAGCGCGTCGCCGTCTGGGGCTTCGGCCGGGAGGGACGCGCAGCGATCACCGCGATCCGCGCTGAGCTGCCGGCGCTGCCGCTAGCCCTGTATTGCAGCGAGGGCGAAGTCGCCCACGCGCAGGCATTCGATCCGGCGCTGGCCGTGTATGGCAACGAGCCGGACGCAGCGGCGCTTTCGGCGTACGACGTGGTGGTGAAGTCGCCGGGCATCTCGATCTACAAGCCGGCCGTTGTCGCCGCGCAAGCGCAGGGCACCGTGTTCACCTCGGGCACCGCGCTGTGGTTTGGCGAGAACCCTGGCGCCCACGTGGTCGCGGTGACCGGCACCAAAGGCAAGAGCACTACCACCGCGCTGCTCGCGCATCTGGCGCGGTCCTTGGGCGTCCGTACCGCGCTGGCCGGCAACATCGGCCTGCCGCTGCTGGAACTGCAGGGGCAACCGGCCGAGCTGTGGGCGATCGAGTTGTCGAGTTTCCAGACCGGCGAAGCCGGCCCGCTCGAGCTGGCGGTAGTCACCAGCCTGTACGAGGAGCACCTGGACTGGCACGGCTCGCGCGAGCGCTACGTGGCGGACAAGCTCAGGCTGGGCGAGGTGGCGCGCACGCTGCTGGTGAACGGCCAGCAGGCGAACCTGATGGCGCTGACGGCGGCGCATCCGCAGCGAAGCGTGTTTGGTGACGCCGCCGGCTGGCACGTGGCGAGCGGCTTCATTCGCCGTGGTGATCGCGACGTGTTCCCGGTAGCGCAGCTCGGCGTGCCTGGTCTGCACAACGCGCTCAATGCCAGCGCCGCGCTGGCGGCGCTGGAGCTGCTCGGCTACGACGCGCTGGCCGCGGCGCCCGCGCTGGCCACGTTCCGCCCGCTGCCGCACCGCCTGCAACCGCTGGGGCGGCAGGACGGGCTGGACTGGATCAACGACTCCATCGCCACCACGCCGGCGGCGGTGGTCGCGGCACTTGAGAGCCTGGCCGGTCGCGACGTCAGCGTGCTGGTGGGTGGTTATGACCGCGGCGTGGACTGGGCGCCGTTCGTCGAACACGTGCGGGCGCATCCGCCGCAGGCGATCGTGTGCATGGGAGCGAACGGTGCGCGCATCGAGGCGTCGCTGCGCGCGGGCGGCGTGAGCTGCCCGGTGCCGCGCGTGACGGATCTCGCCGCGGCGGTGGCCGAGGCGCGCGCATGCACGCCCGAGGGCGGCGTGGTGCTGATGTCGCCCGGCGCACCGAGCTTCGACCAGTTCAAGGACTACGCCGAGCGCGGCCGCCGCTTCGCCACCCTGGCCGGCTTCGCCGCCGACGCCACCGGCATCGATGGCCTCGGCATCCGCTGAGGCGTCCGCCGCCTGCCCGCTGTGCGGGGCGGCGAGTGGTACGCCCTGGAGGGAAACCACGGGTGTCTACCGGGGCTGTGCGCAGTGCGATCTGGTCAGCCGCGATCGCTCGACCTGGCTTGATGCCGATGCCGAGCGTGCCTACTACGGCACGCACGACAATCGCATCGATGACCCGGGCTACCGGCGCTTCCTCAGTCAGCTCGCCGATCCGCTGATCGCCCGTCTTTCGCCGGGTGCGCGAGGTCTGGACTACGGCTGCGGCGCAGCACCGGCGCTGGCGCTCATGCTCACCGACGCGGGCTTTCCCACCGTCGGCTACGACCCGTTCTTCGCGCCGGACGAGTCACGCCTCGCGGCGCACTACGACTTCGTCACCTGCACCGAAGTGCTCGAGCACATGCATGATCCACTGCGCGATCTGGCCTGCATTGACGCCATGCTCCGGCCTGGCGGCTGGCTCGGCCTGATGACCGAGCTGCGCCCGCCGCTGGCCGACTTTCCGCGCTGGCACTACCACCGCGATCCCACTCACGTGGGATTCCACTCGGAGCGTTCGCTGGGCTGGATCGCCGGGAGGTTCGGCTGGTCAGTCGAAAGCCTCGGTCGACGGGTCGCGCTGGTCCGCAAAGGCACGATGGCGCCGCGGCAGGCGCCGAACGGGACAAGCGGGCCCGAAATGGCAGCGGGGCTAGCCGCGGTCACGGGCCCGATAGTGGAGGAACGGCATGATGACGCCGGATGACCTTGCGGCGTGGCGCGAGCACCTCACGCCTGCACTGGTTGAACTGGATGGGATGCTCTTCGTCGCCCGACGGGGCGCAGGCCGTGAGGCCGTGCAGTCGGAAGTGTCCACCTATGCGTCCGCCGGCGAAGCGCAGCGCTGGATGAATCTGGTGCCGGTGGACGGATTCATTTCGGCCATGGTCGGCGACGACGGGGCGGACCAGGACCCCGCGGTGGCCAGGATCCTGTCGGCTCTGGAGAGAATATGGACGGCCATGATCCACGCTTACTTTCCCGGTGCGGTCTTCGTCATCGACCGGCTGTTCGACGCCGAATCCGGCGACGTCATTCTGAGGATCCGCTCTCCGTAGCCAGCGACCTGATGCCCGGTTGCACGCAGTCGGTATGCTGCCCGCTGCACGCGCTGGCACGGCGACGCGGACAAACGAGAAGGGCGCGGTGATATCCACCGCGCCCTGCAGAGGTTACCTGCCGAGTCGGCTTACCAGATCTTCACCCGCTGCTGCGGATCGAGATACAGCTTCGCGTCCGGCTTCACCTCGAACGCCTTGTACCAGTCGTCCATGTTGCGCACGGTCTCGGCGCGGAACGGTGCCGGGGCGTGCACGTCGGTGTTGATGCGCTGGCGGACCGCAGCGTCGCGCGCTTTCGAGCGCCAGGTCTGGCCGAAGGCGATGAAGAAGCGCTGGTCGCCGGTGAGGCCGTCGATGACCGGCGCCGGCTTGCCGCCGAGCGAGGCATGGTAGGCCGCCAGCGCCGCGGTGAGGCCTGAGATGTCGGCGATGTTTTCGCCCAGCGTCTGCTCGCCGCTCACGTGCAGGCCCGGCAGGGCTTCGTACTGGTCGTACTGCTTGACCAGCCGCTCGCTCGCCGCCTGGAAGTGCTCGAGGTCGGCCGGCGTCCACCAGTTGGCCAGCTTGCCCTGCGCGTCGAACTCCGCGCCGGTGTTGTCGAAGCTGTGGCTGATCTCGTGGCCGATCACCGCGCCGATGGAGCCGTAGTTGGCAGCCGCGTCGGCTTTCGGATCGAAGAACGGCGCGCCCAGGATGGCCGCGGGGAAGTTCAGCGCGTTCTGCAGCGGCAGGTTCACCGCGTTGACCGTCTGCGGGGTCATCCACCACTCGCCGCGATCGACCGGCTGGCCGATCTTGGATTTCTGGTGCTCGTATTCGAACGTCTCCGCCCGCATGCGGTTGCCCAGGACATCGTCGGGCTTGATCACCAGCGTGCTGTCGTCGCGCCAGGTATCGGGGTAGCCCACGCTCACGCGCAGCGTGGCGATCTTCTCGTGCGCGCGAGCGCGGGTTTCCGGAGCCATCCAGTCGAGCGAGTCGATCCGCTGGTCGAACGCGTTGACGATGTTCTTCACCATCGTCTCGACCTCGGCCTTGGACGAGGCCGGAAAGTACTGCTTGACGTAGAGCTGGCCCACCGTGTCGCCCAGGTCGTTGCTGGTGATGTCCACCGCATTCTTCTGCCGCGGCTGATCTTTCGGCACGCCCATCAGCGTGCGCGCGTGGAAGTCGAAGTGCAGGTCGGCGTACGCCTTGGGCAGCAGCCCGGCGTAGCGGTCCATCGTGTGGAAGCGCAGCAGGGTCTTCCAGGCCGACAGCGGCTCGCTGGCAACCAGTTTCGACAGGCCGGCGACGGCCTCGGGCTGCCACACGTCCACCTGCTTGAGGTCGGCCAGGCCGGCGGCGTCGAAGTATGCGCTCCAGTCGATGCCCGGGGCCTTCTTGGCGAAGTCGGCCGTGCTCCAGAGGTTGTTCGCCTTGTGCACGTCCTGGCTGTCGACCAGGCTGGTCTGGGCCTTGGCGATCTTCGTTTCCAGATCCAGCACGGCGCCGGCCTCGGCGGCCGGGTCTTTCGAACCGGTCTGCCTGAACACGGCGGTGACGTACTCGCGGTACTTGTCGCGTGCCTTCTTCATGGCGGCATCGTCGGACAGGTAGTAGTCGCGGCTGGGCATGCTCAGGCCGCCCTGAAGCAGGTAGGCGATGTTCTGCGAGGGGTCTTCCAGGCCCTGGGTGACGAACAGGCCGAACAGGTGGTCGGTATGGAAGTCGGTGGCGTTGATCGGGTCCACGTCGGCCCGCAGGCGGCTGCCCAGCACCCGGGACAGATCCCCGCGCGACGCGATCGCGTCGATCGCCGACAGCTGCGGCTGCAGCGGCTGCAGGCCGGCCTTCTCGATCGCATCGGTATTCATGTAGGCGGCGTAGTAGTCGGCGATCTTGCGTTCGCGCGAACCTTCGGCCGGGTTGCCCTTGCCGGCCTGCTCGATCAGCTCGGCGGTGCGCTTCTGTGCGGTTTCGTAAAGCTTGAGGAAGGCGCCGGTGCTGGAGCGGTCATCGGGGATCGGCGTGTTCTTCAGCCAGGTGCCGTTGGCGTAGTCGAAGAAGTTGTCGCCCGGCCTGACCGCGGTATCCATGCCGGCGAGGTCCACGCCAGAAGCCGTGGCGGCGGCAGCCGACGCGGCCGGCGCCCGGGCTGCGGTGCTGGCGGCGGCCGGCCGGTCGGCGGCGGTGTCGGCGTCGTGCGATCCGCCGCAGGCGGCGAGGGCGGTGCACACGGCGGCGGCGAGGATCCAGCGCGCTGGGGTCATGGCGGGGCTCCGGCTGAGGAAAGTCGCCCACCTTAGCGCTGCCCCGCCACGCATGCAGCATGACCATCGACAGGTGTGTGCCTCGCGCTCAGCGCTCCAGCCGGTAGTTGAAACTGGCGCGGCTGAAATCGGTGGCGTTCTGCGCCTCGAAGTTCCAGCGCTTGCTGAGCCGGTAGCGCAGGGTAATCACCTGGCCGGGTTCGAACAGGCCCACGCCGTAGCTCAGGTACAGCCGCGGCGAGAGGTACTTGCCCACGGTGAATGCCGAGCTGCCGCCGAGCGCCTCGTTGCTGGACACGCCGATGTCGTCCACGCCCAGCTGCGCGCCGATGCGCTTGGCGAGCAGGTCGCCGCCGGCCGAACCCAGTGCCTGGGCCGCGGAATTGACCAGCGAGCCTTCGCCGCCCTTGACCTCCGACAACGGCTTGCCGGTGATCAGGTACGACAGCGCGTCGGACTGCTCCATCACCGGCGTGGAGAACACTGTCAGTACCGGACGCTGTGCAGTGCCGGAGATGTAGAGGCCGACCTTCTGCCCCTCGTCCACCGTGGCGTTGGGGTTGAGCTTGCGCACGGCGCGGATGTCCAGCCGCGGGTTGTCCACCGGCGTGCTGGCGTAAAGCAGCTGGCCCTGCTCGATGGTGAGGTTCTGGCCGTAGGCACGGTAGGTGCCGCTGACATCCACCTGGCCCTGCGCGGTCGTCACCCGGCCGGGGCGTTCGGTCACCACCAGCTGGCCGCGCAGGTTGCCGTCCAGGCCCAGGCCGATCACGTGCGTGCGCTTGCCCAGGTCAACCGCCACGGTGGCGCTGATCGGCAGCTTCTGCTGCGCGGCCTGCTGCTGTTTTTCATCCACCACGACGATGTCTGGCGAGGCCTTGGTGGCGCCGGCGCCGGGCAGGCGCGACACGTCGACATCCGCGCTGTCCAGCGCCACCCGGCCGGTAACGTCGATGCCGGTGTCGCTCTGGCGGATCACCAGGTTCGGCGACATCACCACGCGGGCGGCGGGAATGTCTACCGCGGTGAACGCGTCGCCCTTGACGGTGAGTGTGGTCGCCGCGGCACTGCCCAGCCCGGCGGTGCCGCCGATGGCGAGCGAGCCCTTGCCGCTGTCGACCCGGCCATCGACGCGGAAGGTCTGTGCGTCGTCGGTGGCGAGGCTGAGCTTGCCGCCGGTGAGGGCGAGGCCCGCCGACGGCACCTCGGCGGCGAAGCCGGTCACCGTGGCGTCGCCCGTGACCACCGGCTGGTCCAGCGTGCCGCCGATGCGCAGGTTGCCCTGCGCGGCGCCCTCGACGTTGGCCAGCTCGCTGGTGAACAACTCCACGAACGCCAGCGTGCCCAGGCGCAGGTTGATGTTGCCGTCGAGCGACCCGCTGTCGCCGCTGGCGGTGACCTCGCCGTCCAGCAGGCCGCCATGGTCGAGCTCGCCGTGCACGGTCAGGTGCTGCCGCTCCGGCGCCAGCTCGGCCTGCAGACGCAGGTCGCGATAGCTCAGCAGCGGCTGGGCGGGACGGTCGGTGTAGCTCACGCTGCCTTGGTCGGCGCGGATCGTCGCGCTCCCGCCGAGCACGCCCTTGGCACTGCGGCGGAGCTTGCCGTCGCCCTCGATCGTACCGTCCACGCGCAGCGGCAGGTCGGACAGCCCGGCCGCGTTCATCACCAGCGCCAGCGGCAGCGCGCGCAGGCGGTAGGCGCCTTCCAGACCCCCGCCGGTGCTCTGGCTGCCCTGCACGCACAGCAGCGGATCGCCTGCCGTCAGGCACAGTTCGCCCAGCCGGGCGGTGCCGTCGCGGTAGCTCAAGGCCGTGTCCTGCTGGAGCCGCCAGCGCGGCAGGCCCTGCGGATCCAGCGTGAGGGTGGAGAGCGTGCCGCTCCAGGCGTCGTTCTTGAACGATCCGTCCACGGCGAGCGCGGCCGAGAGCTGGCTGCCGTTCGCGTCCAGGGTGACACGGTGCTGCGGCCGGCTGCCTTCGGCCAGGGCGTGGATCTCACTGAAGGCCAGCCCGGCGGCGAGCACGCCGCGTGCGTCGATCGCCAGCTTGCCGCTGGGGTGACTGATGTCGGGCACCCCCACGATGACGTGCAATGCCTCCACCTTCTGCTGCTGCCAGCTCAGCCGGCTGCCCTGCAGCGTGCCGTTGACGCTCAGTGCGGGCGGCTTGCCGCCGATGTGCAGATGGCCTTCCAGACGTCCGCCGGCATCGGGCAGCCAGTCCGCCAGCGACCGGATCGCCAGCTGCACGTCGGCGTCGTTGGTGGCACCCGGCTGGGCCTTCAGGCTGACCGTGCTGCCGCCAGAGGCGAGCTCCAGCGTGCCGTCGACCACCTGCGCCGGTGACAGGTGCAGCGTGCCGTGGCCGCGCACCTGGCGCTGGCGCAAGCGGCCCTTGAGCGTGCGCAGCTCGAGCGTGGCATCGACGCCGGCCGGTTGCCGCTCGCCGCGGGTGGAGAGGTCGGCATCCAGCTTGCCGTCCCACCCGGCGAGCAGGCGGCCGGGATCGAAATCGTCGGCGGTGGCGTCGAGTTGCCACGCCAGCGCGGGTTTCAGCGTCAGCGTGCCGTGTGCCTGCAGGCCACCCTCTGGCTGGGTGAGGTCGAGCGTGTGCAGGGCGATCTGCTGCGGCGTGCCGTCGAGATCCACGCTCAGATGCGCCGGCTGGTCCGGTGGCCCCACGGTGAGATCGCCGGCCGCATGGAAGCGCTCGGTGCTGCCCTTGGCGGTCAACTGGCCATCGGTGGCCAGGGTCTGGCCGACCAGCGCACTGGGCAGCTCCACCCCCGACCAGCGCAGATCCAGTTCGGCGCGGGTCGGCGCGGCATCCAGATGGATCAGCCCGCTCGCCTGCAGTTGGCCGGGCACCTGCGGCGAGGTCACGGTCAGCTGTTCGAGCTGCAGGGCGTCGAAGTTGTCCGAGAAGTGCGCCCGCAAAGGCGCCAGCTTCAGCGTGTAGTCGTTGATCGCCAGCTGCCCTTCGATGCGGCCACCGCGGTGGTCGCCGCGGCCGTGCAGCGATGCGGCCAGTGCCCGGATCGAGCCGGGCCCCAGCAGCGGCTCGGGATTGAACCTCGGCACTTCCAGGTCGGCGCGCCAGGGGTAGTCGCCGGACTGGGTCAGTTGCAGCGTCAGCGCCGATGCCGTGGGCTGGCTCAGGGCAAGCTTGAAGGTTGCATTGCGGCCGTCGCTGTCGCCCTGGGCGGTGCCGGCGTAGGTGGTGTCACCCACGGTCCAGGCGAACTCGGCGCTGCCATCGCCGCGGTAGTCGCCGCCGGCCGCCAGCGTGCCGTGCAGCGACACGTGGCCGTCCGGGCCGCGCAGTTGCAGCTGGCGCACGCGGATGCCGTCGGCGGTCCACGCGCCGGCCAGGGTGAGGTGGTCGGAGGCGAACACCGGTGCGCCATCCCGGGTAATCCGTACGCTGCCGATATCCACGTGGTCGAGCACGATGTCCAGCGGCGGCTGCAGGCTCAGACCCGCGCCGTTGTCGTCAGTGGCACTGGGCGGCGGCAACGCCACGGTGATGCCCGATGCGGTCAGTTCGAGCACGTGCAGCCGCTGGCGCAGCAGCGGCCAGAATGCGAGCTCGGCCTGCGCCTGGTCGATGCGCACATCCGCGCCCCCGGCGGGGTGGTAGCGCACGTTGCGCAGGGTCAGCGGGCCGACCAGCCGGCCGCGGGCCTGGCCCACGCTGAGCGCGCCGCCGGTAGCGGCCTGCGCCCGCGCCAGCGCGAAGCGCAGTCCGCTGCCGGTGCCCAGCAGCCAGAAGCATGCGCCGGCCAGCACCACCACCAGCACCAGCACGGTCAGCAACAGTGGCCGCAGCCAGCGGCGTCGGCGTGGGGTCTGCCCGGGAGCGGTGGCGGGAGTCATCGGCGCCTCCTCACAGGTCCGGCCCGATCACGACGTGCAGCTCGATGCCGTGGCGATCCGGGTTGTGCACGGGCGTGCCCACGTCGACCCGGATCATGCCCACCGGCGACAGCCAGCGTACGCCCAGGCCCGCGCCGATCCTGGGGCGGTAGTCGGTGCCGTTGAACGCGTTGCCGGCGTCGACGAACGCGGCCATGCCCCAGTTCTTCGTGAAGTAGTGCTCCACCTCGGTGCTGGCCACCAGCAGGTTGCGCCCGCCAATCACGCGACCGAAGCTGTTCTTCGGCCCGATCGACTGGAAACCGTACCCGCGCACCGAGCGGTCGCCGCCGGCGAAGAAGCGCAGCTGCGGCGGCAGCGCGCTGAAGTCGCCGGTGGAGGTGACGCCGGCGCTGCCGCGCAGGATCAACCGGTTGCGGCCCTTGAAGGCGCGGATCCACTTGGCGTCGACCAGCAACTGGGTGAACCGGGTGTCCGACAGCAGCGAACCGGCGGTGCTGCGCGCGGCCACGCTTAGCGACCAGCCCCTGCGCACGAACGTGGGGTTGTCGCCATGCTTGCGTGCCAACGCCGCCTCGGCGAACAGCAGCTGGCTGCGGCCGTGTTCGATCCCGGGGGCGTTGTCCGGCTCGTTGCCACGCTTGCCCACGGTGAACGTGCCGATCAGCGCATGCGCGCCCAGCGAGCGGGTCCAGCCGTGCCACAGGCGCGTCTCGTTGCCGACCAGCTCCAGCGTGCGCGATTGCGAGGTGGTGGTGTCGGCGTCGCGGAAATTCGCACCGAAATTGAGGCTGCGCTGGTTGTGGCCCGGCAGCGGGATCGCGTAGAGCGTCGACAGCGTCTTCAGTCGCTGCGCCACCACCAGCTCGTTCTTCCAGGTATGGCCCCGGTCGTTGACCCAGCGCTTCTCGATGCCGCCGCGCAGGCCGAAGCCGGTATCGGTGCCGATGAACGGCCCGCCGGTGTAGATCGTGCGCGGCGCCGGCACGAGCTGCACGTTCACCGTGACCGTGCCGTCGCGCGCGTCGTCCACGTCGGGCAGCACGTTGACCACCGAGAAATAGTCGGCGCCGTTGAGCGCCTGCTGCAGATCGAGCAGTTGGTCTTGCGAGAAGTAGTCGCCCGGCTGGAACGGAACGTAGCGGTCGAGGAAGCCCTCGCGGAACTGCGAGCCCTCGAAATGCACCTGGCCGAAGCGGTAGCGCGGGCCTGCGTCCCACGCCAGCTTGATCACCGCACTGTGGTCCGCGCGGGTGACCTCCACCCGATGCGTCACCAGCTTGGCGCCGAGGAACCCATGCGAGGTCAGCTGGGCGCTCAACGCCTCGCGGGCCGCGCTGTACACGCCGTCGTTCAGTTGCTGCCCCTTGAGCCGCTCGATCGCCCGGCTCGCGCGGCGGATCGGTGCGATCGCGGTGGCCTGCTCGCCCAGCTTCAGCTCGACCGCGGTCACCTTCACCGGCTCGCCGGGGGCGACGTGCAGCGTGACGCGCCAGTCGTTGCCGACCTGGTCGAGCTCGCCATCGATCGTGGCATCGTAGTAGCCGTAGGGCCGCAGCGCGTCCTGCACCTGCTCCGGCGCGTGCTCGTACAGCCGGCGCATCTGCGCATCGCTGACGTTGCGATCCGCGTACTGCGCCAGCTCCAGGTTCGCCCGCACGGCGTTCTTGAGCTCCTCGTTCACCCCGTCGACCACCAGCGTCACGCCCGCGTGCGCCAGCATGGGCAGCAGGGCGAGCACGGCGCTCAGGCGTCGGAGCAGGCGGCGCATCGGGGCGGGATTTCCTGGGGAAAGAAGGGAACGGCGACAACTCTAGCTGGGCAAACGTCGGCGGCTTATGAAAGCGGCCGACGCGCCTGCCTCAGCCGGCCTTGTCGCCCGCCTTGTGCGCGATCCACGCACCGACCACGGCCGAGAAGTAGGGGATCGACTGCGCGCCGAGGATGAACATCCACAACGTGCCCTCGATGTAACGCGTCCCGTAGGCCATCGCCATGGCGACGATGCAGCACACCAGCGCGAACGCCATCAGCAGTTCCTCGCGCACCGGGGCGAACGCGGCGAAACCCGATTCGCCCAGGCGGCGGCTCTTGGCGGTGACCACGAACGAGGTCTTTTCACGGGTGAGGCCGTGCAGGATGCCGCGGGCGATCGCGTGGCTGAGGCTCATGCTGGCCAGCGAGGCCATCAGCGTGTCGTACCAGCTGCACGGGACGCGGGCGCGATAAAGCACGATGCCGAAGATCGCCTTGGCGAAGAAGAAGCCGATCACCGGGATCAGGAACAGCTGCATCGGCAAGGCGAAATACTGCGGGAACGCCACCATGCCGGCGGTCCAGAACAGCGCCATCAGGGTGAAGATCAGATGCAGCGCGTCGGCAAACCAGCTGAACCAGCCGGTGAGGAAGTGGAAGCGCTGGCCGGCCGACAGCGGTCCCTTCCTGACCATCCAGCTCCAGCGGCCCTTGAGGATCTGCATGGCGCCGAACGCCCAGCGGTAGCGCTGGCTCTTGTACGCCTTGAAGTCGGCGGGGGTCAGGCCCTTGCCCATCAGCTCGTCGACGTAGACCAGCTCGTAGCCGGCGTGCATCAGGCGCAGGCCGAGCTCGGCGTCCTCGCAGATGGTCCACTCCGACCAGCCGCCGGTGCCTTCTAGCGCCGAGCGCCGCACCATCGTCATGGTGCCGTGCTGGATGATCGCGTTGCGCTCGTTGCGGTGGTGCATGCCGATGCGGAAGAAACCGTCGTACTCCCACGCGGTCATGCGGCGGAAGGTGTTGTTCTCGAACTCGCGATGTGCCTGCGGGCACTGCACCACGGCGACCTTCGGATCGTGGAAGTGGCCGGTGAGGCTGGACAGCCAGTCGTGGCGGACCTCGTAGTCGGCGTCGATCACCGCCACCACGTCGGCGCGCGGGTCGGTTTCCTTCAGGCCGAAGTTCAGCGCACCGGCCTTGAAGCCGGGCCACGGCTCCAGGTGGAAGAAGCGGAAGCGCTTGCCGAGCTGCTCGCAGTACGCCTGCACCGGCTTCCACACGTCCGGGTTCTTGGTGTTGTTGTCGATCACCAGCACTTCGAAGTTGTCGTACTCGAGCGCGGCCAGCGAATCGAGCGTGACGATCACCATCTCCGGCGGCTCGTTGTAGCAGGCCAGATGGATCGACACGAACGGTTGCTTCTCCGGGATGTCCGGCCGCAGCATGCCGGCGTGGCGCACCCAGCTGCGGCGCCACAGCACCTCGGTGAACTCGAAACCGTTGATCAGCAAAATGGCGAGGATCGCGATCTGCGCGGGGAACAGCAGCACCAGCATCGTCCAGTCCACCCAGCTCAGGTAGAAATTGAACGGCAGCGTGGCCGACCACACGATCAGCCCGCACGCCAGCTGGATCAGTGCGGCAAAGAAGAACCGGCCCATCAGCTTGAAGCGGCTGAAGCGGCGGCCGAACCACACCATCGGGATCAGCGCCAGCAGGCTCGCGGCGAACGCCTTCCACGGCCAGCCGGTGTCTTCGGTGACCGGGCCGGTGAACGGGAACTTCATCTGCCGGTCGGCGTTGAACATGCCCCAGTAGGCGCCGGTGCGGCCTTCGCCGAGGTTTTCCTTCCACGGCTGGTCGAACGCTTCGAGCAGGTAGTAGTCGATGTTTCGCGCCTTGGCCGCATTGAGCCAGTGGCGGATGAAGATCGCCTCGTTGGACACCGACGGGCGCGCGTACTTCTGGCGATCACCATTGGACGGCCAGCCAATCTCGCCGACGACGATGTGCTTGGCCGGATACATGCGCTGGATGTTGTCGTAGGCGCCGAGGGCGGCGTTCAACGCATCGTCGCGGTCGGGGTCCACGTTGGTGCCGATGCCGTTCCAGAACGGGAACAGATGGATGGTGATGAAGTCCACATGCTCGGCCAGCTCCGGATACTTGATCCAGATGTAGTCCGGCTCGGCGATAGACACCGGCTGGCGCACGTGGGCGCGCACCCGGTCGAGGTAGCGGATCATCTGCTCCGGCGAGAGGTCGCCGCGGAACAGCACCTCGTTGCCCACGATCACCCGCTCAATCGTGTCCGGGTAGCGGTTGGCCAGCGCGATCAGCTGCTCGATCTCGCGCTCGTTGTTGCGCAGGCGGGTATCGATGTTGGCGCCGGCCATCACCTGCAGTCCGTCGTGCGCGGCGAGGCGGTAGATCTGCGGGTTTTCCAGCGTCGAGTAGGTGCGGATGCGCCCGGTGTACTTGCGCAGCAGCTTCAGATCCCGGTCGATCTCGGCGTCGGACGGAAAATCCTGCTTGAGCGGATTCTGGTAACGCTGGAAGACCGAGACCGAAAAGCCGTTGATGGGGCCGTGCCACGGGTCGGGGCCACGCGGAATGTTGCCCCACCACCACAACCCGATGTTCATGGCTGCCACCACCAGTGCCAGCAGGAGAGCGATGAGCAGCGGATGCCGGCTGTCGGATGTGGTCGGTGTGGCGCGCAAGGGGATCCCCGTGGATAGCCTCCAGAAACAAGGCCGGAAAGCCGTGGGAGCTTACCGAATGCGGCGCCATGGGCCAATGCGGGGCGTTGGGCGCGGTCAGCCCGAGGTCAGTCCGCGCCCGGGCGAGCGGGCCGGCTGGCCGCAGCAGGCAAAAAAAAGCGCGGCGAGGGCGCCGCGCTTTTCCCATCAACGCCCCGCGGCGCTTATCGCAGCAGCGAGCGCAGCATCCAGGCGGTCTTCTCGTGCTCCTTCAGGCGGCCGGTGACCATGTCGGCGGTGCCCTCGTCGCCCGCGTCGGAAGCGGCCTTGATGGTGCCACGGGCGGTGTGCGCCACGATTTCATGGCCCTCCACCAGCTGGGCGACCATGTCCTTCCATTCCGGCACGCCGGCCTCTTCCTTCACCGAGCTGAGCTTGCCGAACTGGCTGTAGGAGCCCGGCGCGAACACGTCCAGCGTGCGGATGCGCTCGGCGATCTCGTCGGCCGCCAGCCACAGCTCGTTGTACTGGGTCTCGAACATCACGTGCAGGCTGTTGAACTGGGGGCCAGTCACGTTCCAGTGGAAGCTGTGGGTCTTCAGGTACAGCGAGTAGGTGTCCGCCAGCAGCTTGGACAACTGCTTGGCAACGGTCTCGCGATCCTTTTTCGCAATGCCGATGTTCATGGCCATGATCTGCTCCTTGGGATGGGTGGAAGGGACGAAAGCAATCTCGGACCCCGAGGGTAGTGCGCCGGCGTGGCTACGGGAAATGAATCCTTCCGATGCCGCTCATAGCCTGCCGCTATCATGTGCGGTCCCATGACCGATCCCTCGCCTCCATCGACCGACGTTGCTCCCGCCACCCGCCTGCGCGATCTGCGCCAGGCGCTCGACGGCGTGTCCAGCCGCGACTTCGGCCGCCTGCTCGGGCGCTGGCGCGGGCTGCAGCGCCAGCCTGATCAGGCCCGACTCGACGCGCTCGCCGCGGCGATCGACGCGTCGGCGGCCAAGCGCCGGGCGCGCGTGGCGGCCAAGCCGGCGATCCGGCTGGACGAGTCGCTGCCGATCACCGCGCGCGCCGACGAGATCGTCGAACTGATCCGCAAGCATCAGGTGGTGGTGATCGCCGGCGAAACCGGCTCGGGCAAGACCACCCAGCTGCCCAAGCTGTGCCTGGCGGCCGGGCGCGGCGAGGCCGGCATGATCGGCTGCACCCAGCCGCGCCGGCTGGCCGCACGCTCGGTGGCCAACCGCGTGGCCGAGGAGCTGGGCACCGGCATCGGTGATCAGGTGGGTTTCCAGGTGCGCTTCACCGACAAGGTGTCCGAGCGCACGCTGGTGAAGTTCATGACCGACGGCATCCTGCTGGCCGAGACGCAGGGTGATCCGTGGCTGTCCAGCTACGACACCATCATCATCGACGAGGCGCACGAGCGCAGCCTCAACATCGATTTCCTGCTTGGCTACCTGAAGCGCCTGGCAGTGAAGCGGCCGGAGCTGAAGATCATCGTCACCTCGGCGACCATCGACACCGCGCGCTTCGCCGAGCACTTCAACGACGCGCCGGTGGTCTCGGTGGAAGGTCGCGCGTACCCGGTGGAAGTGCGCTGGCGTCCGGTCGACGGCGACGTCGCCGGAAAGGGGCGCGGCGACATGCAGCAGGGCAGCGCCGAGCACATCGCCCACGTGGTCGACGAGATCATCGCCGACCGCAGCCTCGGCGGCGGGCCTGGCGACGTGCTGGTGTTCCTGCCCGGCGAGCGCGAGATCCGCGACGCGCATCTGCTGCTGTCGCGCCGGCAATACCGCGAAACCGAGATCCTGCCGCTGTACGCGCGCCTGTCCGCGGGCGACCAGGACCGCGTGTTCAAGCCCGGCCCGAAGCGCCGCGTGGTGCTGGCGACCAACGTGGCGGAGACCTCGCTCACCGTGCCGCGCATCCGCTACGTGCTCGATACCGGCACCGCGCGGGTGAAGCGTTACAGCCAGCGCAGCCAGCTCGAGCGGCTGCACGTGGAGCCGGTCTCGCAGGCCGCGGCGAACCAGCGCAAGGGGCGCTGCGGACGCATCGGACCGGGCATCTGTTATCGCTTGTACGACGAGGCCGACTTCGTCAGCCGCGCCGAATACACCGATCCGGAGCTGCTGCGCTCGTCGCTGGCCAACGTGATCCTGCGCATGCTGGCGCTGAAGCTGGGCGACGTGGATCAGTTCCCGTTCCTGGAGGCGCCCGATCCGCGGGTGGTCGCGGACGGCTATCGCCGGCTGGCCGAGATTTCGGCCATCGACGAGCGCCGCGAGTTGACGCCGATCGGTCACCAGTTGGCGCGCCTGCCGATCGACGTGCAGCTGGCACGCATGCTGGTGGAGACACAGAAGCTCGGCTGCCTGCGCGAGCTGCTCACCGTGGTGTCGTTCCTCAGCATCCAGGATCCGCGCGAGCGGCCGGCGGATGCGCGCCAGCAAGCCGATGCGGCGCATGCGGTGTTTGCCGATCCGAAGTCCGATTTCGTCGGCGTGCTGAACCTGTGGCGCGGGTATCACGACGCCAGCGAAGAGCTGACGCAATCAAAATTGCGCGACTGGTGCTCGCGGCATTTCCTGTCGTTCCTGCGCATGCGCGAATGGCGCGAGTTGCATCGGCAGCTGTTGCTGGTGGTGGGGGAACTGGGGTGGTCGCTTGATAGTGCGGCAACCGACCGCTCTGCGCCCTCTCCCCCTCGGGGAGAGGGCCGGGGTGAGGGGGCAGGCTCGCGAATAAGGCGTAGCAGGGCGAAAGCGCATCAACCGGAAAAGCGGGATATCTCACTTCGTCGCGAACACCCGCCCCTCACCCCAACCCTCTCCCCGGCGGGGAGAGGGAGCGAACGCGAAAGGCCTGTTCTCGATCCGGACGCCGCGGCATCGCGTCTTTTCGAAGCCGTCCACCGCAGTCTGCTGGCCGGCCTGCCGACCCAGGTCGGACGCAAGGACGAGAAGGGCGTCTACCGCTCCACCCGCGAGCGCAAGTTCCAGGTGTTCCCCGGTTCGGCCTTGGCGAAAGTGCCGCCGAACTGGGTGTTCGCCGCGCAGATCCTCGATATCGGCGGCAAGGTGTGGGGCATGATGTGCGCCCGCATCGAGCCGCTTTGGATCGAGCAGCAGGCGGCGCATCTGCTGCGCTCCAGCTGCAGCGGCGAGCACTGGTCGAAGAAGCGCGGCTGCGTGGTCGCCTACGAGCAGGTCAGCCTGTTCGGGCTGGCGCTGGTGGAGCGGCGGCCGGTCACGTTCCAGCTGCAGGATCCGCCGCTGGCGCACCAGATCTTCCTGCGCGAGGCGCTGGCGCGGAACGACATCGAGGCCAAGGTGGATTTCCTGCGCGCCAATGCGCGTGTGCTTGAGGATGCGCGCGGCATCGAGGCGAAGCAGCGGCGCGAGGGCCTGATTCGCCACGAGGACGAGCTCGTTGCGTTCTTCGACGGCAAGCTGCCCGGGGACATCGCCAGCAGCCGCGCGCTGGAAGCGTGGTACCGCAAGGCGCGTCCGGCCGAGCAGGCGGCGCTGCGCTGGTCGCTCGATGACGTGATGGTGGGCGGCGCGGGGCTGGATCCGAAGGCGTTTCCGGCGGCCATGGAGCTCGGGCCGCAACGCTATCGGCTGGAATACCGCTTCGTCCCCGGCGACGACGCCGACGGCGTCACCCTGCACTTGCCGCTGGCCATGCTCAATGCACTGCCTGCCGCGCGCTGCCAGTGGCTGGTGCCCGGCCTGCTCGCCGAGAAGGTCGCAGAGCTGATCCGCGGCCTGCCCAAGGCGCAGCGACGCAACTTCGTGCCGGCACCGGATTTCGCCCGTGCGTTCGTGGAGGCCGAGGCGCCGCGCGACGAGCCGCTGGCCAGCGCGCTGGCCGGTTTTCTCAAGCGCACCACCGGGGTCGAGGTGACCGCGGCCGAATTCGCTGCCGTCGAACTCCCGCCGCATTTCTCCATGCGCTACCGCCTGCACGACGACGGCGGCCGCACGCTGGCTGCCGGTCGCGACCTCGCCGCGTTGCGGGCGCAGTGGGAGGGGCAGGCGCGCGAGGCGTTCTCGCGCAAGACCGACGTGGAGCTGACCCGCGAGGACGTGGCCACGTGGGATTTCGAGGAAATTCCCGCGCAGGTGCGATCCAGTGGTGGACTGCTCGCGTTCCCGGCGCTGGTGGACCTCGGCGAGACGGTGGCGCTGCGCGTGTTCGAGCGTCGCGACGAGGCCGGCGAAGCGCATCGGGCCGGCGTCATCCGGCTGCTGCGCAACGCGCTGGCCAGCGACATGAAACAGGCGCGCCGCCGCTTGCCGATCGCCAATGCCCTATCGCTCAAATTCGCTCCGCTGGGCAGCATCGACAGCCTGCGCGAAGACCTGGTCGAAGGCGGCTTCGCCGATCTGCTGGAGCGCCATGACCTGGACGTGCGCACGGCCGGGGCTTTCGAGGCGTTGCGCACGCAGGCCGCGCGCGAGGTGTTTGCCTGTGCGGTGGAGCGGCTGAAACTGGCCGAGCCGATCATCGAGGCGCAGGCGGAGATGAAACCCTGGCTCGAGCCGCCGCTGATGGGCTTTGCCAAGGCCAGCTACGACGACCTGCACGAGCAGCTCGATGCCTTGCTGACGCCCGGCTTCAGTCGCGAACTGCCGGTTCCCCGGCTGGCCCACCTGCCGCGGTATCTGAAGGCGATGCGGCTGCGCGCCGAACGCCTGCGCCAGGATCCTTCCAAGGACCAGCAGCGCATGCTGCAGGTGCTGCCGTACTGGCGCGCCTACCTCAACCATCGCGCCGAAGGCCATGACGGCCTGGATGAATTGCGCTGGCTGATCGAGGAGTGGCGCGTGTCGCTGTTCGCGCAGGAGCTCAAGACCGCCGAGCCGGTCTCGGCCAAGCGCCTGGCGCGTGCGCTGGAGGCGCTGGGGCAGGGCTGAGCGCGGCTACTTCACCCGTTCGACATGGACGCTGCCGTTGCAGCCTTTCACGTACATCAGCCAGCTGTCGAACAGGCTCGGCTTCACCTTCGCCAGCGCGTTGTCGCTGCTGTTGCAGGCAGGCTGGTCGGAGCCGCGCTGGCGCCATTGCTGGCCGTTGTCGAGGGTGATGAGGTTGCGGCCGGTCCAGCCGGCAAAATGGCCGTCCACGTGCGCTTCGAATGCCTGCCGCCGGGCGCTGGCGGCATAGAAGACCGGCTTGCCGGTGGCGCTCACCATGCGGGTTTCAGTCTGCGGATGTGCCGCCAGCCACGATTCCAGCCGCGCCAGTTCTTCAGGCGAGAGTTTGCCCAGCCCCGCCGCCTGGAACTGCGCCTGTCCCATGCGTTCGCGCAATGACGGCGCGTGCGTGGACTGCGCCAGTGCGATGACCGGCACGATAAACAGCAGGGCGATGATCAGGTGGGCAAGACGCATGGCGGGCTACCGTGGTGGCGTTGGGCGGCGCCAAGCGTAGCCGAGCGCGACACGCCGGAGCACCGCAGCCGCACCGAAGCCGGCCTCGCTTAGAATGGCGGCCCGTTCCCACGGCACCGCAATGATCCCGATCACACACGGCAGCGCCCCTTCGCTCGCGCCCTGGCAGGCGCGACGCGACGAGCTGCCCGAGGTGCTGCGCGAAGCCCTGGCCGCATGCGCCGACGCGCCGCTGGCGCAGTCCGAGAACGCCGACGTGCTGGATCTGCTGGCAATGCTCGGCTGCGACGCGCAGACCCAGGCCGCGGCGCTGTGGTTTGCGCTGGCACAGGCGGCGCCGTCGCTTTACGAGGCGCGCGCCGGAACGCTGGCGCCGGAATTGCGCCGGCTGGTGGAAGGCCAGCTGGCGGCCGAGAAGGTGTGGGCGCTGCACGCGCAGCGGGCTTCGGCCGGCAGCACCGAGGGGCTGCGGCGCCTGCTGCTGGCGATCATCCGCGACCTGCGCGTGGTGTTCGTGCTGCTGGCGCGGCAGCTGGCCCGCATGCGCGCCGCGGCGGAGCTGCCGGAGGACGATCGCCAGGAACTGGCCCGGCTCACCCGCGACATCCACGCGCCGCTGGCCAACCGGCTCGGCATCTGGCAATTGAAGTGGGAGCTGGAAGACCTGGCCTTCCGCTACCTGCAGCCGGACACCTACCGCCGCATCGCCGGCCTGCTGGACGAGCGGCGGACCGATCGCGAGGTGTTCATCCGCGAGTCGCTGGCCGAGCTCGACACCGCCCTCGGCGCCGCCGGCATCCGTGCGGAGCTGGCCGGCCGGCCCAAGCACATCTATTCGATCTGGAAAAAGATGCAGCGCAAGGCGCTGGCGTTCTCCGATCTCTACGACATCCGCGCCGTGCGCATCCTCGTCGACAGCGTGGCCGACTGCTACGCCGCGCTCGGCGTGGTGCACGCGCTGTGGCCGTACCTGCCCGGCGAATTCGACGATTACGTGGCGCGGCCCAAGCCCAACGGCTACCGCTCGCTGCACACCGCGGTGGTCGGCCCGCACGGCAAGACGCTGGAAGTGCAGATCCGCACCCACGCGATGCACCGCGCCAACGAGCTGGGCGTCGCCGCGCACTGGCGCTACAAGGAGGGCGGCGGCGCTGACGCCGAGTTCGAGAACAAGATCGCCTGGATGCGCAAGCTGCTCGAGCCGCGCGGCGAGGGCGAGGGCGAGCTGGCGGCGGAGCTGCAGACCGAGCTGGTGGAAGACCGGGTCTACCTGCTCACGCCCAAGGGCGAGGTGTTCGACCTGCCGCACGGTGCCACCGTGCTGGATTTCGCGTACCACGTGCACACCGAGGTCGGCCACCGCTGCCGCGGCGCCAAGGTCAACGGCCGAATCGTGCCACTGACCTGGCAGCCACACAGCGGCGACCGGGTGGAGATCCTCACCGCCAAGGTCGGCGAGCCGAGCCGCGACTGGCTATCGCCGCATCACGGCTACCTGCACACCTCGCGCGCGCGGGACAAGGTACGCGCGTGGTTCCGTCGCATCGCGCACGACGCCAACCTCGCTGCCGGGCGCGCCATGCTCGAGCGCGAGTTGCGCCGCCTGGCCATGCTCAACGCCGACCTCTCGGCGCTGCCGGCGCAGTTCCACCTGCAGACGCATGACGAATTGCTGATCGCGCTGGCCCTGGGCGAGGTGAACCCGGGCCAGATCGCCCGCGTGCTGCAGGAGGCCGCGCACCCGCCGGAGCCGGCACCTGCCGCGCCGCCGACGGTGGCACGTGCGCCGGCCATCGACCACAGCGCCCTGAGCATCGAGGGGGTGGGCAACCTGCTCACCTCGCTGGCGCGCTGCTGCCAGCCGCTGCCGGGTGATCCGGTGCGCGGCTTCGTCACCCGCGGCCGCGGCGTGTCGGTGCATCGGGCCGACTGCGCGTCGCTGGCGCGGCTGGCCCGGCGCGATCCGGACCGGGTGATCGACGTCAGCTGGGGCCGACTGGCCGCGCAGGCCTACGAGGTGGACGTCGAACTGCACGGGTACGACCGCAAGGGGCTGCAGAAGGACGTCACGGCGGTGATCAGCAACGCCAATATCCCGATCATCGCCTCCTCCAGCCGCATGTTCGCCCGCACCGGCGAGGTGGACATGCGGTTCACCCTGCGCGTGCGCGACTACGAGCAGCTGTCGAACCTGCTGGCGCGGCTGACCGCGTTGAGCAACGTCGTCGACGCGCGCCGGATCGGCGCACGCTGAGCCGGCTGGCAGTTGAACGCCACCGCGGTGCGCCCGCGGTGGCGCAGTGGCGCGATGCTAAGCTGCGGCGGTTTCATCCACAGCCGTGAATCATGAGCGGACGCAAAGACCAGCGCGGCCCGCACGGGCGCACCGAGCCCACTCTGGGCAACCTCGATGACCTGCATCGGCCGCCACCCCCGCCGGCGCCGGCGGACGACCTGCCGCGCGTGGCGATGGAGCCGCCGCGCCGTCGCGCCGCCGCACCCGCCGCACGTCCACCGGCAGACGCGCCGCCGGAGTCGAGCCGTCGCGGCTGGCTGATCCCGCTGGCGCTGCTGTTGCTGGTGGGCCTGATCACGGTGCTGTGGCTGAACCAGGACAGCCTGCGCGGGATGGTGCCGCGGACCGATTTCAACGACGTGCTCGCACGGGCCACCTCGGCGCTCGAGGCGGGCCACCTGGACGGCTCGGACGGCACCAGTGCGCGCGAGCTGTTCCAGGCGGCCCGGGCGCTCGAGCCGGACAACGATCGCGCCCTGGCCGGGCTGCGCAGCGTTGGCCAGGCCGAACTGGCCCAGGCGCAGGCCCAGCTCGGCGCGGGCCAGCTCGACGAGGCCGCGCGCTCGGCCTCGGCCGCGCGCGAACTGCTCGGCGGTGGCAGCGAGGTCGACCAGATCGATCACGCCATCGCCCAGGCGCGCGCGTCGCACGTGCATGCGGACGATCTGGTCGATCGGGCACGCCAGGCGCTGGCGGAAGGCCGGCTCGATGGTGGCGACGGGGCCGCCGCGCTGTTTGCGCGCGTGCTGACCGCCGACCCGGACAACGCCGTGGCTGCCCACGGGCTCGACCAGGTCGGTGGTGCCTATGCCGCGCAGGCGCGCCAGGCGCTCGACGCCGGCGATGCCACGGCCGCGGCGGCCAGCATCGACAAACTGGCCTCGCTGCTGCCCCGCTACGGTGACCTGCCGGCGCTGCGCGCGGCCCAGGCGCAGGCACAGCGCGCGCACGACGACGCAGTCAACCAGGCGGTGTCGCAAGGCATGGACGCGCTGCGCGCAGGGCGCATCAGCGGTGATGGCGACGACACCGCGCTGCGCCATTTCCAGGATGCGCTGAAGCTCGACCCCGACAGTACCGACGCCCGCGCCGGGCTGGGCAAGGTGGTGCAGGCGCTGATCGTGCGCGCAAACGCGATGCTCGACAGTGGCGATGCCGGCGAGGCTGCTGCCTTGCTCGACCAGGCGGCGGCGCTGGCGCCGAAGTCCGCCGACCTTGCCGCGGCGCGCGCGCGCCTGGGCGAGAACGCCGGCAGCACGAACGTACCGCCCCCGGCGGGCGCCGCGACTGGAGATACCGCACCCGCGCAGGACGCCGCTTCGGACGCCGACCAGGGCCTGCTGCCACCCTTGCTGTCGCCTGCGCAGCAGGCCGAAGTAGACACGCTGGTTGCCCAGGCCGATACAGCCGCGCAACGCGGCGACATCATGCTGCCGCCGGGGCAGAGCGCGTATGACCTCTATCGCCGCGCGCTCGCCATCGACGGCAACGACGCCAAGGCGCGCGAGGGGCTGCAGGCGTTGCCGGCCACGGTGGTGCGGCTGTTCAACCAGGCGCTGGGCGACGGCCGCCTGCCGGTCGCCGGCGAGATGCTGGCGAACCTGGCCGACCTCGCGCCGGGCGATCCCAGCCAGGCTCGCTTGCGCCAGCGGCTGGTGACAGCCTGGCTTGATCGCGCCGAGCAGCAGCTCGACGGCGGCGATCGTCCCGGCGCCTCGCAGGCGCTGGACCGCGCACGCAAGCTCGCCCCCCAGGACGCGCGCCTGCGCGAGCTGTCGGTTCGCCTCGCTGCGGGGGCCTGAGCGCGTGGCGGTGCTGGTGTTCGGTGGCAGCAGCCAGATCGGCCATTTCCTGCTGCCGCGTCTGCTCGCCGAAGGACATGACGTGCTCGCGGTGAGTCGCGCGCCGCGCGCGCTGCCCACCGGCGTGCAGTGGGTGGTCGGGCAGCTGCCGGCGCCGCTGCCATCGACGTGGCCGCCTTTTTCCGCAGTGATCAGCTACGGGCCGCTGCTGCCGTTCGCACGCTGGCTGGCGCAAGTGCCGCTGGAGGGTGCGCCGCACGTTGTGGCGACCAGTTCGATGAGCGCGCAGAGCAAGCAAGACTCGCAGGTGCCGGCCGAGCGCGCCGTCGCCCGGACGCTGCTCGAAGGAGAGCGCGCGCTCTCCGAAGCGTGCGTGCGGCGCGGCCTGCCGCTGACCATCCTGCGCCCGACGCTGGTGTATGGCGCCGGTCTCGATCGCAGCCTCACGCCGATGGCGCGCCGCGCGATGCGTCTGCGCGTGTTTCCGCTCCCCGCCGGCCGCGGACTGCGCCAGCCGGTACACGCGGACGACCTGGCACTGGCCACCATCGCTGCCCTGCGGCCGGGTCATGCGGGTGCACGGGTGCTGCAGATCGGCGGTGGCGAGCGGCTCACGGCGGCAGAGATGTTCGCGCGCGTGCGCGCCAGCCTGCCGGTGGCCACCGTGTCGGTGCCGCTGACCGGGTCGCTGCTGCGCATGGGCGCGCGATGGGTGCCGCACTTGCGTGGCCCGCTGAGTCGGCTGGAGCGCGACCTGGTGGCAGACAATGGCGAGCTGACCGGGCAGCTCGGTATCGTGCCGCGCCCGTTTCGCCCCGATGCGGGCTGCTGGACGAGCGTGCGCTGACGCCTGCCCCTACGTGAGGCGGTGGTCGGCGCCGCCGGCGGCGACGTGTCAGCGCAAGCGCCGGCAATCGGCCGCGCGGCGCCATGCCGGGAGGCGGAGCATTCATATTCGCGCCGGGTGGCAGGGCCTATCATCGGACCTCGCTTTTCCCCGGAACCCCACCGTTGGCCTTTCTGACCCGCCTTCAATCTTCTGCGCGCGCGGCGTGGCCGTGGATCCGCATTCCGTTCTGGATCTGCCTGGGGCTGTTCTTCGGCTTCCTGCTTCCCTACACGCTGATTCTCAACAAGCGCGTGCAGGATCGTTTCAACGACCTGGTGTTCGCCGTGCCCACCCGCGTCTATGCGCGACCGCTGGCGCTGGCGCATGGCGTGCCGATGACGCCGGCCTCGCTGGAGCTGGAACTGACCTTCGCCGGCTACAGCAACGACGGCAAGGGTGAGGTGGCCGGGCGCTGGGCCAGGCACGGTTCGCGCTACACCATCGCCACGCGGGGCTTCGCCGGGCCGGACGGCGGCGAGCTGCCCAAGCGCATCACCGTGACCCTGGGGCGCGGCGAAGTGGCTTCGGTGGTCGATGCGGCCAGCGGCAAGCCCGTTGCGCTGGCCCATCTCGATCCAGCGCGCATTGCCACGCTGTACGGCGTGCAGCAGGAAGAGCGGCGCATCGTGCGCCTGGACGACGTGCCGCCTTTGCTGGTCAGCGGCCTGCAGGCGGTGGAGGACCGCGACTTCAAGCACCACATCGGGCTGGATTTCGGTGCGATCGCGCGCGCGGCCTTTGCCAACCTGCGCGCCGGGCACACGGTGCAGGGCGGGTCCACGCTGACCCAGCAGCTGGTGCGCAACTTGTTCCTGGACCGCAACCAGAACCTCACCCGCAAGTTCAACGAGGCGATCCTCTCGCTGCTGATCGAGGCGCACTACTCGAAGGCGCGCATCCTGCAGGCGTACATCAACGAGGTGTTCCTGGGCCAGCAGGGAAGCCAGGCGGTGCACGGTTTCGCGGCGGCATCGGAGTTCTACTTCGGACGCCGGCTCGAGGATCTGCGCCCGCAGGAGATCGCCCTGCTGGTGGGCATGGTCAAGGGGCCGAGCTACTACGACCCGCGGCGCTATCCCAAGCACGCGGTGCAGCGGCGCAACCTGGTGTTGCAGCAGTTCCTCACCACCGGGCTGATCACCCCGGTGCAGGCCAATGCGGCGCAGGCCGCGCCGCTGGGCATTGCCGAGAACGCGCAATTGCCGCACAACCGGTTTCCGGCGTTCATGGACCTGGTGCGCAGCCAGATCACCGCCGACTTCGACGACGACACCCTGCGCGCCGGCAACCTGTCGATCTTCACCACGCTCGATCCGGCTGCCCAGCTGTATGCCGAGCAGGCCGTGAGCAACACGATCAAGGCGCTGGGCAAACGCGGCGAGCAGGTGCAGTCCGCCGGCGTGATCACCGACGCGCACAGCGGCAGCGTGCTGGCGATCATCGGCAGCAAGATCCCCGGTGACACCGGCTTCAACCGCGCGCTCGACGCGCAACGGCCGGTCGGCTCGACCATCAAGCCGTTCGTCTACCTGGTGGCGCTGACCGATCCGGCGCGCTGGAACCTCGCCACCTTGCTCGACGATGGCCCCGTGAGCATGCGTCAGCCCGACGGCAGCCTGTGGACGCCGCACAATGACGACAACCAGTCCCACGGGATGCTGCCGATGGTGGACGCGCTGGCGCATTCGTGGAATCTCGCCACCATCCATCTCGGGCTGGCGGTAGGGCTGCCGCGGATCAAGGCGTTCCTGGAGTCGTTCGGCTTCACCGACATCAACCCGAGCCCGTCGCTGTTGATCGGCGCGCAGGATATGGCGCCGCTGCAGCTGGCGCAGCTTTACCAGTACCTCGCTTCCGACGGCCACGCGCTGCCGCTGGTGGCGGTGCGTGGTGTGCTCGATGGCAGTGGCCGCACGATCAAGCGCTACGAGGTGGAGCCCGGCCGCGGCGAGTACCAGCAGGCGGTGCGCCTGACGACCTGGGCGATGCAGCAGGTCGCGCTGTTCGGCACCGCGCACTCGATCGGCGACTCCGGCCTGGCCTGGCTCAATGCCGCAGGCAAGACCGGTACCAGCAACGACATGCGCGACAGCTGGTTCGCCGGCTTCACCGGCCAGCACCTCGCGGTGTTCTGGATGGGCCGGGACGACAACAAGCCGACCGGGCTGTTCGGGGCCACCGGCGCGCTGCGCGAGTGGCGCGACCTGTTCGCACGGCTGCCCACGCGGCCGCTGTCGGCGGCGCCGGGCGAGGGTCTCGAGCTCGCCTGGATCAATCCGAGCGACGGCCGGCGCACCGAGCCGGAGTGCGAGGGCGCGCGGCAGCTGGCGGTGGTCGCCGGCAGCCTGCCGCCGGACACCGAAGGCTGCTTCTGGCAGCGCGTCGGCAATCTCTTCGGCGACGACGCCAGCCAGCCGCCGCCCGACCAGGTGCCCGCCCAGTGACCGTTCCTGTTTCGCTTTCCGCCTCGACTCCTGCTTCGATGAAACTTTCCCTCCGCTTCATGCGTCCGCTGCTCCCGTTGATCGCCCCCGCCTTGCTCGCGGGTTGTTTCCAGAGCGTGCAGCCGACGCCGCCGGTGGCCGCGGCGCGGCCGAACTACGATCTGGTTGCCGCGATCCGTGCGGCGGGTGAGCGCGAGAAGTCGATCATCGACGTCAGCCCCTTGCGTGAGCCGGCGGTCACGGCGTTGCAGGACGCCGCCGCGGCGGACGAGCGCGCCGGTCGGTATGCCGACGCTGCCGCCAAGCTCGACCAGGCGCTCAAGCTCAGCCCCGAGTCGCCGGACCTGCTGCAGGAGCGCGCTGAGCTGGCAGTGCGCCTGCGCGATTTCGCCGCCGCCGAGCGGCTCGCCCACCAGTCGTGGACGCTGGGTCCTCAGCTCGGTCCGCTGTGCGCGCGCAACTGGCAGACCATCGTCGAAATGCGCCTGCAGGCGGACGATGCGGCGGGTGCCGCCAGCGCCCGCAAGTGGGTGCAGACCTGCCACAAGGCCGGCATCAACCGTTACTGAGCACCGCGCCGGGCTGCAGCAGGCCACCGTAGCGGAGCACTTCGCCCAGCAGAGGCAGGCCGATACCCACCTCGAAACGGTAACGCCCTTCCTCGATGCGCTTGCCCGCCTGCGTGGAAGGAAGCAGCCAAAGCGGCACATGCAAGCACCCGAGACGAGCGCCGACGCAACGCCATTGCCAGCCGCCGTCATGGACGTCCACCTGCAGGCGCAACGTGACCGCCGGAGTCCTCGGGCCATGAGCCGCCCGGCCATCGACCGCTGGGACGAAAGGTGGAGGCAAACCGTCTGCCATCGTCGAAGCGACGATCCCAATGCAGGCTTCCGTCGCGGTGCTAGATGCTCACGTGCATGCGGTGCGCGCAGCCGTCAGTCGGGATGCCCAGCGCGCGCGCCAGCCGCCGCCCGGCGATACCGGCCACGCCACGACCGAAGCGAACCGCGACCGGTCCGTGCAGCTCGCCGCCGTGGCGGTGCAGCGACTGCAGCAGCGGATGGAGCTGCCCGAACGCCGGCCCGAACCAGCGCGTAACCGCGGTCTCGGCGTCTCCAGGGTCGCCGCTGGTGCGCGTCGACTCAGTCATCGCGATCACCCACGGCCATCACCCACGGGCATGGTTCCGCCGGGCCAGCAGCAGCCAGGGCCCATGTTGCCGACCCGGAGCAGCCGCGTGTCCTCGACCGGATGGCACGCAAGCCGCCGGCCGTATTCGAGCGCGAGTGCGTGGAGTGCGTCGATCACCAGCGAGCCCTGCGGTCCGTGCGTTCGCCGCACAGCCTATCGGCAATCCGTCTGGCAGGTGAGCGGTTCGCCCAGGCAGGTGCGCTGGCTCGCCGGGCATCGTGGCCTCCGCCATACTTGCCGGATGATCGATCCCGATGACGCCGCGTCCGACGATGTCGGCGCGCTGCTTGGTGCCGACGGTCCGTTTGCCGCCGAACTGCCGAACTTCGCCCCCCGCGCTGCGCAGCAGTCGATGGCGCGCGCCGTGGCGCATGCCATCGACGAGCGCGAGACGCTGATCGCCGAGGCCGGCACCGGCACCGGCAAGACCTTCGCCTACCTCGTGCCGGCCCTGTTGTCCGGCGCGCGGGTGATCGTCTCCACCGGCACCAAGGCGCTGCAGGACCAGCTGTTCTTCCGCGACCTGCCGCGCGTGCGCTCGGTGCTCGGGAGCCGCGTGAAGACTGCGCTGTTGAAAGGCCGCGCCAATTACCTGTGCCTGTACCGGCTCGACCAGACCGTACGCGAGGGCGCCACCTTCGAACGCACCCAGGCGGCGCAGCTGGCGGCGGTGCGGATGTGGTCGACGCGCACGCGCCACGGCGACCGGATGGAGCTGGCCGAGGTGCCGGAGGAGTCCTCGCTGTGGCCGCGCGTTACTTCCACGCCCGAGAACTGCCTGGGCGTGGAGTGCCCGTTCTACGACGACTGCCACGTGGTGAAGGCGCGGCGCGAGGCGCTGGAGGCGGACGTGGTGGTGGTCAACCATCACCTGCTGTTCGCCGATCTCGCGCTCAAGCAGGAAGGCTTCGGCGAGATCCTGCCGGGGGCGCAGGCGTTCATCCTGGACGAGGCACACCAGGTGCCGGAACTCGCGGGCCAGTTCTTTTCGCAGAGCGTCAGTGCGCGCCAGCTTGGCGATCTGGGGCGCGATGCGCTGGCCGAATGTACCGGCGTCACCGGCGCGATCGGATTGCTGCTGGAGCCGATCGAGGCGCTGCACGAGGCGTTGCGGCAGCTGCGCGCGGCGATGGACGCGCTGCCCGCACGCGGCGCGTTTCACGAACTGGAGCAGCGCGCCGCCGTGCGCGAGGGCCTGCACGAACTGGGCGAGCTGGTGGCTGCGCTGGCCGACCTGCTGGGGTCGCAGGCGGAGCGCTCGCGTGGCCTTTCCAATGTCTACGAGCGGGCGCTGGCGCTGAGCGAGCGGCTCGAGCGCATCGTCGAGGGCCAGGCCGGCGAAGCACGCGGCCACGATGTGCGCTGGTACGAACTGTTCCCGCGCGGCTTCGCCCTGCACGCCACGCCGCTGGACCTGGCCGCGCCGCTGCGGGCGATGCGCGAACGCACCCAGGCGGCGTGGATCCACACCTCGGCCACGCTCTCGGTGGGCGGCGACTTCACCCACTTTGCGCGGCAGCTGGGGCTGGACGATCCGCAGACGCTGACCCTGGACAGTCCGTTCGACTATGCGCGCCAGGCGCTGTGCTACCTGCCGCCCGGGTTGCCCGACCCGGGCGCGCGCGACTACACCGACCGCGTGCTGGATGCGGTGCTGCCGGTGCTGCAGGCCTCGCACGGACGCGCGTTCCTGCTGTTCACCTCGCATCGCGCGCTGCGCCGGGCGGCCGAGCTGCTGCGCTCGCGCGTGCCGTGGCCGCTGTTCGTGCAGGGAGATGCGCCCCGGCATCGCCTGCTGGAGGATTTCCGCGGCAGCGGCCACGGCGTGCTGCTGGGCGCGGCCAGCTTCTGGGAAGGCGTGGACGTGGCCGGCGAGGCGCTCAGCGTGGTGGTGATCGACAAGCTGCCGTTCGCTGCCCCCGACGATCCGGTGCTCACCGCGCGGCTGGATGCGCTGGAGCAGGCCGGCATCAATCCGTTCATGGGCTGGCAGGTGCCCAGCGCCGCGATCGCGCTCAAGCAGGGCGCGGGGCGGTTGATCCGCGATGTGCGCGATCGGGGCGTGCTGGTGCTGTGCGACCCGCGCCTCACCAGCAAGGGCTACGGCCGGCTGTTCCTGGCAAGCCTGCCGCCGATGCCCCGCACCCGCGACCTGGCGCAGGTGGAGGCGTTTCTTCATCCGGGGGTGCCGATGGGCGATGATGCGGCCACATCCACCTAGCGAGGGCAGGTCATGGCGAAGGTTATCGGTCTGGGCGGCATCTTCTTCCGTTCTCGAGATCCTGCCGCACTGGGCCAGTGGTACGCCACGCACCTGGGGCTGGAAGTGAATTCCGCCTTCGGCGGGGCGATCTTTGCCGAGGACGAGGCCCGGCCGGGCTACACGCTGTGGACGCCTTTCGCGGCCCATTCCGATTACCTGGGCGAGCCCGCGCAGGCGTGCATGATCAACTTCCGCGTCGACGATCTCGACGCACTGCTCGCCCGCCTCGCCGACGCCGGCGTGTGGGTCGATGAGCGTCGGGAAGAGGGCGAATTCGGCCGCTTCGGCTGGATCCGCGATCCCGACGGGCATCGCGTCGAGTTGTGGCAGCCGCCGGGGTAAGCTTGCCCGGGTGCCGCAACGGGAGCCGTGCTGCGGCGCAAGGTACATACGTATTCACGCCGGACGGCACAACGCGCTGGCGCAGAATCGGGCGGACTTCAACAAAGGGGTGGGGCACACGATGGCGATGACAGACACGCCGGCGGACGGCGGGCAGCACGCGACCTTGCGCGTGGTGGTGATTGCAGCGGCAGCCGCGCTCGGCGGCTTCCTGTTCGGGTTCGATACGGCAGTGATCAACGGCGCGGTCGACGCGATCCGCGGCTCGTTCGGACTGAACGCAGGGGAGATCGGCATCACCGTGTCGTGCGCACTGCTCGGCTCGGCTGCGGGCGCCTGGTACGCCGGCTCACTGGCCGACCGCTTCGGCCGCGTGCGCACGATGCAGGTGGCGGCGCTGCTGCTGGCGGTCAGTGCGCTCGGCTCGGGCCTCGCTTTCGGCGTGTGGGACCTGATCCTGTGGCGCGTGATCGGCGGCATCGGCGTGGGTGTGGCTTCGGTGATCGCGCCGACCTATATCGCTGAAATCTCGCCGGCGAGCGTGCGCGGGCGGCTCGGGTCGATGCAGCAGCTGGCGATCGTGCTGGGCATCTTCGTGGCGCTGCTCAGTGACGCGTGGCTGGCCGGCGCGGCGGGCGGCGCGGCCAATCCGCTCGCGTTCGGGCTCGCCGCCTGGCGCTGGATGTTCCTGATCGCGGTGATCCCGGCGCTTATTTATGGCGGCCTGGTGCTCGGCGTGCCCGAGTCGCCGCGCCACCTGGTGGCCAAGGGCAAGCTGGCCGACGCCAAGAACGTGCTGCGCCAGGTGCTGGGCATGAACAGCGACAGTGCGCTGGACAAGAAGGTCGCCGACATCGCGCACAGCCTGAAGATGGAATACCGCCCGCGCCTGCGCGACCTGCGCGGCCCGGCCGCCGGGCTGCTGCCGGTGGTGTGGGTGGGCATCCTGCTATCGGTGTTCCAGCAGTTCGTGGGCATCAACGTGATCTTCTACTACTCGTCCACCCTGTGGCATTCGGTGGGCTTCAGCGAGGCCGACTCGTTCACCATCACCGTGGCCACCTCGGTGGTGAACGTGCTGGTGACGCTGGTAGCCATTGCGCTGGTCGACCGGATCGGCCGCAAGCCGCTGCTGGTGATCGGCTCGGCCGGCATGGCGCTGACCCTGGGCGTGATGGCGTGGTGCTTCTCGCAGGCCACCGGCACCGGTGCCGATCTGGTGCTGCCGCATTCGGTGGGTCCGGTGGCTCTGGTCGCCGCGAACGCCTACGTGGTGTTCTTCGGCCTGAGCTGGGGCCCGATGGTGTGGGTGCTGCTGGGCGAGATGTTCCCCAACCGCATCCGCGCGATCGCGCTGGCGGTGGCAGCCTCGGCGCAGTGGCTGGCCAACTTCGTGATCAGCTCCACCTTCCCGGCGCTGGCGCAGATCGGCCTGAGCTTTGCCTACGGCCTGTACGCGGCGTTTGCGCTCATTTCGCTGTTCTTCGTGCTGTCGGCGGTGCGCGAGACCAAGGGCATCGAGCTGGAAGACATGCAGGGCTGACCGGGCCCGGGGGCCGGCGCGCCTGCGTCCGGCCCCATCGTGTCGTTGTCCGGGCGGCGTGCCGCCCGATCATCGTCATCGCGCCGCGCTGTCATGGCTTCCCCGCCGATGCGAGAATGCCGCGATGAAGCTCCTGGCGATCGAAACCTCCACCGAATCCTGCTCAGTCGCGCTCGTGCACGGCGACACCCTGATCGCGCGCAGCGAACTGGCGCCGCGTCGGCACGCCGAGCTGGTGCTGCCGATGGCCGACGCCCTGCTTGCCGAAGCCGGCCTGGCGCGGCAGGCACTGGACGCGATCGCCGTGGGCCGTGGCCCCGGCGCGTTCACCGGCGTGCGTCTGGGCGTCTCGCTGGCGCAGGGCATGGCGATGGCGCTCGATGTCCCGGTGGTGACGATCTCCTCGCTTGCCGCACTCGCCATGGAAGCGCCGCTGGATGCCGGCGACGCGGTGATCCTGGCGGTCATCGATGCCCGCATGGGCGAGCTTTACGTCGCCAGCTACCGGCGCGACGGCGCCGGCGGCCTGCTGCCCCTGGACGCCGAGCGCGTCTGCACCGCCGAAGCGCTGGTGCTGCCCACGGCAGCGGCCTGGCACGTGGTCGGCAGTGGCTGGGGCACCTATGCCGAGGTACTGCGCGGACGGTTTGGTGGCAGCAAGATCGTGTCGTCGGACGGCGTACGGTTTCCGCAGGCGAGCCACATCGCCCAGATGGCCGTGGGCGAGTTTCTCGCCGGCCGCGCGCAGGCGCCCGAACTGGCGCTGCCGGTGTACCTGCGCGACAAGGTGGCGCTCACGCTGGCCGAACAGGGGCGTCGATGAGGCTTTGCCGCAAGCGCCGGCTCGGTGCTGATCCGCGATGATCGCATTGTCCGTGCGGCTCGATGCGCTCGAACGTGACACGTCCCTGCGCGAGCCGGAGCGGCTGCACGAACGAAGCGACGCGCTGGACTGGCTCGACAGCTGCCTCGCGCATGGGCTTGCTACGGCGGCCGGCGACGACCTGCTGCGCCAGCGCGCCGAGGTGCTCGTGGCCGAACTGCAGGCGGTGGACGACGCGCTGTCCGCGCAGATCCGCCAGGCCATCCGTCGCGGCGAGGGCGAGCAGATCCTGCGGCACTGGCTGACCCCAGCGCGCTCCCGCCACGACGCGGACGACTGCAGCGACCGCTACGATCATCTCGACCACCTGCTCTGCGAGGTGCTGGCGATCCGCGAATCCGGCGAGCCGATCGTGCCGGTGGACGAGGGCATGGTGTTCTACCAGCCCACGCCGGCGCGGCACATCGTCGATGCACTGGACCGGCTGGCGCTGGACGCGCGCGACGTGCTGATCGACCTCGGCTCGGGATTGGGCCACGTGCCGTTGCTGGCGGCCATCTGGTCGCCGGCGCGCTGCATCGGAATCGAATGGCAGCAGGCCTACGTGGACGCGGCGCGCCAGTGCGCGCAGGAACTCGCCCTGACCCAAGCCGAGTTTGCGCAGGGCGACGTGCGCCACGCCGACCTGTCAGCCGGTACCGTGTTCTATCTCTACACGCCATTCAATGGCGACATGCTGCGCGAGATGCTCGCCCGCCTGCAGGCCGAGGCGCGCCGCAGGCCGATCCGCCTGTGCACGCTCGGGCCGTGCACGGCGCAGGTTGCCGGCGAATCCTGGCTGCTGTCCGATGGCGCGAGCAGGAAGGGGCGGCCGGCGATTTTTCACAGTCGCTGACGCAGGTTTGCTCAGAGCTGTCCCATCGCCAGCTGCACGACGAGGCTGCTCACCGCCACCGCCGCCCACACGCCAAGCCCGAGCAGGATCGGACGCACGCCGGTCGCGGCCATGCGGCGCAGGTTGGCCGACAGTCCCACCGCGGTCAGCGCCACCACGATCAGGAACTCCGCCGCCACGTGCAGTGGCGCCTGCAGCGGCACCGGCACGAGGCCGGCCGAGCGCACGGCGGAGGCGACCAGGAACCACAGGATGAACCACGGGAAGATCCGCGACAGCTTGAAGTCGCTGCCGCCGCGCCGCTTCTCGCGCACCGCCACGGCGACCGCCAGCGCAATGCACACCGGGATGATCAATGTGGCCCGGGTCAGCTTGACGATGGTGGCGAAGTCGCCCGCGGCGCGGCTGTAGCTGTAGCCGGCCGCCACCACCGACGAGGTGTCGTTGATCGCAGTACCCGCCCACAGGCCGAAGCCCAGGTCGGAAAGATGCAGCAGGTGGCCGAGCAGCGGGAACAGCAGCACCGCGACCAGGTTGAACAGGAAGATGGTGGAGATCGCGAACGCCGTGTCGTGTTCGTCCGGACGCAGGATCGGCGTCACCGCGGCGATCGCCGAGCCGCCGCAGATCGCCGTGCCCACGCCAATCAGGATCTTCAGGTCGTCGCGCACGCCCAGCCAGCGCCCCAGTGCCCAGGCGGCGACGAAGGCCACGCTCATCGTCACCAGCGTGACCGACAGCGACTGCAGGCCGGTCTTTGCCACCTGGTCCAGGCTCAACCCGAAGCCGAGCGCGATGATCGACCACTGCAGCACCTGCTTGGAGGCGAACTGGATGCCCGCGCGCAGTCGCGCCGGCAGGCTCATCGCGTTGGCGATGACAATGCCCAGCACGATGCCGATCACCGGACCGCCGACCAGGGTGAAGCGACGGCCCAGTGCGAAGGCGGCTGCGGCCAGCACCACCGTCAGCAGCAGGCCGGGCAGGCGGGCGGCCAGGCGATGGGCCGTGGATGCATTGGAAACGGCGGCAGGAGCGGACGGGTGGGTCATGGCGATGGCCGGCGAGAACACGCGTCATGATCGGCCGGTACGTGCATCAGTAAAACTTCAAATAACTTATTGCTTGTATAAGATTGCCTGATGATCAACATCAGCCCCCGGCAGCTCGAGGTATTTGTTTACGTCGCCACGCTCGGCAGCGTGCGGGCGGCAGCCCAGCAACTGCACCTGAGCCAGCCCGCTGCCAGCATGGCGCTGCGCGACATGGAGCATCAGCTCGATGCGCCGGTGTTCGATCGCGAGCGCGGGCGCCTTCATCTCAACCCGCGCGGGCGCGAGTTGCTGCCGCTGGCGCAGGAGCTGCTGGAACGCTATGCCGAGTTCGGCCGTCGCAGCACGGACGAGATGACGCTTGGCGGCGAGCTGCGCATCGGCACCAGCAACACGGTGGGCAATTACCGGGTGGGGGAACTGCTCGGCGGCTTCATCGAGGCGCATCCGCAGGTGAGCGTCCGACTGCGCGTGGCCAACACGGAAGCCATTGCAGGCGCCATGGTCGAGCACGGCCTGGACGTCGGCTGCGTGGAAGGGCCGGTCGCCCATCCGCAGCTGGAGGTGCATCCCTGGCGCCACGACGCGCTGGTGGTGTGCGCGCGGCCGGACCATCCGCTGGCGCAGCGGCGCCGGCTCGCGGCTGACCATTTCGCCAACGCCCGCTGGGTGCTGCGCGAGCCGGGCTCGGCGACGCGGTCGCTGAGCGAACGGGCCCTGGCCCGGCTGCCGCCGGGGCAGATCGTGCTGGAGCTGGATCAGACCGAGGCGATCAAGCAGGCGGTGGTCGCCGGTCTCGGTATCGCCTGCCTGCCCGCCGTGGCGGTGACCGACGCGGTAGCCGCCAGGCGGTTGAAGGTGCTGAAAACGCCGTTCCTGGACCTGCAGCGGCAGCTGTCGGTGCTGGTGCATCGCCGGCGCTACCGCAGCGCGGCGCTGGACGCATTCCTTCGAGCGCTCTGAGCGCGCGGCCGCGCGTTGGCAGCCAGGCTCAGTCGATCGATATGCAGCCGATTCCCTCGAGCAGCGTCGCCACCTGCTCGTGGGTGTGCGCGCGGATGAGCCGCGGTGCCAGACGACGCATGGCGCTGCGGTCGAGCTCCCCCAGGCGGTCGCGGACCTGCAGCATCTGGCTCGGATGCATGCTGAACTCGCACAACCCGAGCGCCAGCAGCAGCCCGGTGAAGTTGGTGTCGCCGCCGATCTCGCCGCACAGGCTGACCGGCTTGCCGACGCGCCGGCCCGCGCCGATCACGTGCGAGATCAACCGCAGCAGCGCCGGGTTGAGCGGGTTGTAGACGTTCTCCAGCGCATCGTTGCCGCGATCGGCAGCGAGCACGTACTGCGCCAGGTCGTTGGTGCCGATGGCGAGGAAATCGGCGTGATCGAGCAGGGCGCGCACGTTGATGGCGGCGGCCGGCACTTCGATCATTGCACCCAGCGGGAGTTTTTCCGGCAGGTCGATGCCTTCCTGCTTGAGCTCCTGCCGCGCCAGCTTGAACAGCGTGCGGACGGCAATCATCTCGTCGGGCTGCGTCACCATCGGCACCAGCACCCGTACCGGGCCGTAGCAGCCGGCACGCAGGATCGCCCGGATCTGGGTGGTGAACACCGAGGGGTGGCGCAGTGACAGCCGCACGCCACGCACGCCCAGCGCCGGGTTGTCCTCGCCGCGCAGCGCCAGGCCGGCGGCATCGGCCTTGTCCGCGCCCAGGTCCAGCGTGCGGATCGTCACCGGCAGGCCGCCCATGCCCATCACCAGGTCGCGATAGGCGATGAACTGCTCCTCCTCGCTGGGCAGCCCCTTGTGCCGCAGGAACAGGAACTCGGTGCGGTACAGGCCGACGCCGTCGGCGCCACGCGCGCGTGCCATCGCCACGTCGGCGGAGGACTCGGCATTGGCCAGCAGCCTGATTTCCGTGCCGTCGCGCGTGCGCGAGGGCGCGTTGGCGAGCTTGGCCAGGCGTCGGCCTTCCAGCGTCGCCTCGCGCTGCCATGCGCGATAGCGCGACAGATCCTGCGCGGTGGGGTGCACGATCGCCTCGCCTGATTCGGCGTCGAGCAGGATCAGGTCGTCGTCATGGATGCTCGAGAGCGCGTCGCGCGTGCCGACCAGCATCGGCAGATCCAGGCTGCGCGCGAGGATCGCACTGTGCGAATACGGGCTGCCGGAACTGGCCACCACGCCGAGCAGCCCGTGGCCAGCCAGGTGCGCCATGTCGCCCGGAGCAATGGTGTCCGCCACCAGGACCTCGCCCACCCGCGCGGCGAGCTTGCGCTCCTCCGCGCTGGTCTGGCGCTGCAGCGCGGAGATCACCCGGTTGATCACCTGGTCGACATCCTCGCGGCGACTACGCAGGTAGGGATCGTCCATGGCCTCGAACACCGCGGCGATGCGATCGCGCTGCTTCTTCAGCGCCGCACCGGCACGGTAGTGGCCGATGCGGATCATGTCGTCGAGCCCGCGCAGCATCTCGGGATCTTCCAGCAGCAGGCTGTGGGCGTCGATGAACTCGTTGACCTCGCGCGCGAGCGCCCCGTGCAGCCTGGTCCGCAACTCGCCCAGTTCCTGCCGCGCCTCTTCCAGCGCCAGGTGCAGGCGCTCGATCTCGCCGTCCACCTCGTCTTCGCCGAGCGGCCGGTTGTCCACCGCATAGCGGCTCGGCTGCACCAGCCGCGCGCGGCCCAGACACATGCCGCGCGCCGCGATGGTACCGGGCAGGTTCTGCCTCAAGCGCGAAGTCCTCCGTGCATCTCAGCCGCCCTCGTCGAATTTGCGCTCGAACAGGTCCACCACGGCGTCCAGCGCCTCGCGCTCGTCCGGCCCGTCCGTGCGCACGGTCAACTCGGTGCCGATGCCGGCGGCGAGCATCATCACGCCCATGATGCTCTGGGCGTTGACCTCGCGCCCCTTGCTGACCAGCCACACGGTCGACTTGAAGCCCTGCACCAGCTGCACCAGCTTGGCTGAAGCCCGTGCGTGCAGGCCGAGCCGGTTGGATACCACGATCGCTTGTTCAAGCATGGTCAATGAAGATTCCCCCGCGGCCACCGCTGGCGGCGATTTCCACCAGTTGGTCCAGCGGCTTGTCCGCGTAGTTGAGTACACGCAGCAGCATCGGCAGGTTCAGGCCCGACACGCAGCGAAGATGAATGCCGAGCTCGCTCAGCGAAAGGCCGATGTTGCAGGGCGTCGCGCCGTAGAGGTCGGCCAGCACCAGCACGCCGTCGCCCTGTTCCAGCTCCCGCGCATGGCGGGCGGTGAGCGAGCGCATCACTTCCGGATCGGCGTGTGGTGGCACCTCCACCGCGTCCACCGCCAGCGGCAGCCGCGGCATCACGTGCAGTGCGGCGGAGATCAGCGCCTTGCCGACCGCCTCGTGCGTCATCAGCAGCACGCCGACGCTCATGGCCGGGTACCGCGAAGGCAGGTCAGCGCGTGCGTCATGGTCGTCAATCCAGCTCGCGATGGAACGTGAGCACGCTGTCGCGACGCTGGCGGAAGTGTGCGGCGAGCTGTTCCACCAGGTAGACCGAGCGGTGACGGCCGCCGGTGCAGCCGACCGAAATGGTGATGTAGCTGCGATCGTCCGCCTCGAAACGCGGCAGCCACGCCTCGAGCCAGGTGCGGGTGTCGGCCAGGTATTCGCCTACCAGCGGCTCGGCCTGCAGGTAGTCGCGCACCGGTGCATCCTTGCCCGACAGCGGCCGCAGCTGCGGCTGCCAATGCGGGTTGGGCAGGCAGCGCGCGTCGAACACGAAGTCGGCGTCCAGCGGCAGGCCGCGCTTGAACGCGAACGACTCGAACATGATGGTCAGGCCTTCGGTGGCCCGCGCGTAGTCGGTGGCGACGATCCGGCGCAGCTGGTGCACGTTGAGCTGGCTGGAGTCGACCACTTTCTCGGCGATCCGCATCAGCGGGCGCAGCAGGCGCCGCTCGGCGGCGATGGCATCGGCCAGCGAGACGTTGCGCATGGCCAGCGGGTGCCGGCGGCGGGTTTCCGAGTAGCGCTTGATCAGCACCTCGTCGCTGCAATCGAGGAACATCAGGTGCACTTGCACGCCGGCGCCGGCGAGCTCGGACAACACCTGCGGCATCATCTCGATGTCGTGCTCGCGGTTGCGCGCATCCATGCCCACGGCAATGCGCATGCGCCGGCCGCCGCGGTCCTGCAGCACCGCGCCCACCAGCTGCGGCAGCAGGCTCGCGGGCAGGTTGTCCACGCAGTAGAAATCCAGGTCCTCCAGCGCGCGCAGGGCGACCGTCTTGCCGCCGCCGGACATGCCGGTGAGCACCACCAGGTGCACGGCGTTGAGCCCGGCCTGGGCGATCTTGCGGCGGTCTTTAGGGTCCACGGGTCACCACGGGGGAAGGCGGCGCATCTGGTGCGCCTGTCGATCGATGAAAGTCTGCGCCGGGTCGAAGCCCTTGCTCTTGAGCGCGTGATTGCGCACCGCCGCCTCGACCAGCACGCCGAGGTTGCGGCCCGGTGCCACGGGAATGGTGATCATCGGGATCGGCACCTCGAACACATCGCGGTGGCCGATGTCGCCGGTCAGCCGCGTCAGCGCGTCGGTGTCTTCGCCGTCGCGCAGCGGCTTGAGATGGATCACCAGGCGCAGGTATTTGGAGGGCTTGACCGCTGTCTGGCCAAACATCTCGCGCACGTTGAGTACGCCCAGGCCGCGCACTTCGAGCAGGTCCTGCAGCAGCTCCGGGCAAGTGCCGTCGATCACGTCCGGCGCGATCAGGGTGAATTCGGTGGCGTCGTCGGCGACCAGGCGATGCCCGCGGCTGATCAGCTCCAGCGCCAGCTCGCTCTTGCCCGAGCCGGACTCGCCGGTGATCAGCACGCCGATCGAGAACACCTCGAGGAACACGCCGTGCAGGGTGATCCGGGGCGCCAGCATGCGCGCCAGGTGGTACTGCATCCAGGTCAGCAGCTCGTGGCCGCGCTTGGCGCTGATCCACAGCGGGGTGTTGGTTTCCTCGGCCACTTCGCGCAGGTCCGAGGGCACCGCCTGATCCTTGGTGACAATCAGCGCGACCGGCTGGTAGGCAGCGATCTTGTTGATCGCTTCCCAGCGCTGGCGCGAATCGAGCTCGTCGAGGTACTTGAGCTCTTCGGTCCCGATGATCTGGATCTTGTTCGGATAGATGACGTTGAGGTAGCCGATCAGCGACGGTCGGCGCGTCTGCGTGATGCCTCGCTCCAGCACCCGCGCCTCACCACGCATGCCCGAGATCCAGCGCAGCGCCATGCGCTCGTGGACGCCATCGTAGAGTTGTCGGGCGGTGAGCCGGTCCACGTCGTCTGATCCTTGGGGCCTGGCGGGCAGGGCGCTGCCGTTGGCGGCTATTGTGCCAGCTTGGCTGATGCCGGCGCAGCGATCGACCGCAGTCGATCGCCTCAAAACAAAACGGCCCGCCGTCGGGCGGGCCGTCCACAGCATCGGGGTGGGGGTCAGCCGGCGAGGCGCTCGTCGCGGCGCACTTCGGCCTTGTGCTTGTCGCACACCTTCTCGCGGTGCTTGCGCAGCTGGGTCACCAGCTTGTCGAACATCATGTCGATGGAGACGTACATGTCCGGCTCGAAGGCCTCGGCGTGGAGCAGGGCGCCGGTGGAGGTATGCAGCGTGCCTTCGGCCTTCTGCTGGAGCTTGTCCAGCGTGAGCACGACGGCGAGGCTGGTCAATCGGTCATCGAGGCGGGTGAGGCGGTCAACCTGGCCGGTGACATGCTCGCGCATGGCTTCGGTGATCTCGACGTGCTGACCGCTGAGTTGGAATTGCATGTTGCGCCTCCTCTGGTGCTGCCGCGTTCGCGGCGTGATTCGATGCGCGGTGCGGAGATCCGCGCGCGCATCCACATTCATCGGGTCGCGTGTTCCGGCGCACGTGCGGCGAGTGATCGGGCAGCCGCGCAAGGGCGGCCGGCAGGTCAACTGGCGCGTTGGCGTTCGCTGGAGCTGGGAATTCGCATGGCCTCCCGGTATTTGGCGACGGTGCGGCGCGCAACCTGGATGCCCTTGCGGTGCAGTTCCTCGGCGAGCGCCTGGTCGGATAGGGGTTTGCGCGGGTCTTCCGCGTCCACGAGTTTGCGCAACATGGCCTGGATCGCGGTGGACGAGGCGCTGCCGCCGTCCTCGGTAGACACCCCGCTGGAGAAAAAGTGCTTCAGCTCGAACGTGCCGCGCGGCGTGTGGATGTACTTGCGCGTGGTTACCCGCGAAATGGTGGACTCGTGCATGCCCACTTCCTCCGCCACTTCGCGCAGCACCAGCGGGTGCATCGCCTCCGGGCCGTAGTCCAGGAACGCGCTCTGCCGGCGCACGATCGCTTCGGAGACCTTCATCAGCGTCTCCGCCCGCGACTCCAGGCTCTTGATCAACCACCGCGCCTCCTGCAGCTGTCCGCGCATCCAGCTCGCGTCATCGCCGCGGGCCTTGGCAATCAGGTTGCAGTAGTGCTGGTTAAGTCCCAGTCGTGGCTGGCAGTCGGCGTTCAGGCTCACCCGCCAGCGGCTGCCGTCCTTGTAGGCATAGACATCCGGCGCGACATATTCGACCGGGGTGGCGTCCAGCCCCGCACCGGGGCGGGGGTCGAGGCCGCGGATCAGCAGGGCGGCCGCGATCACATCGTTTTCGTCCGCGCGCAGCTTGCGCGCCAGCTTGCTCACGTCGTTGCGGGCCAGCAGTTCCAGCTCGCCCTCGACGATGCGCAGCGCCAGCTCGCGCTGCGGCGTGGCCGCATCGAACTGCTCCAGCTGCACGCGCAGGCAATCGCGCAGGTCCAGGCTGCCCACGCCGACCGGATCGAACGCCTGCAGCTGACGACGCACCGCGTCGATCTCCGCCACGCTCGCCTGCATGCCTGCCGGCAGCGCTGCCAGGATCGCCTCGACACCCTCGGTGAGGTAGCCGTCGGGGTTCAGCGCGTCGATCAGCACGGTGGCGATCGCGCGACTGCGTGGATCGAACCCCGACAGGTTCAGCTGCCACAGCAGGTGTTCCTGCAGGGTTTCAGTCTGCGCACTCTGCGGCTCGAAGTCGTCGTCCGGGCGGGAGCCGCTGCTGGCGCTACCCGAGGTGCTGCCGAGGGAGAAATCCATCGGTTGCTCGCCGGCGTCGTTGCCATCGGCCCATTCCGGCGCCTCGCCGCTGTCGTGCTCTTCGCTGGCGCTGGTGCTGCTGGTGGACGTGGCGGTCTCGCCGCGAAAGCCTTCGTCGGCTTCTTCCGCCTCGTCGGTTGACTCCTCGGCGAACTCCAGCAGCGGGTTGCCCTCGGCGATCTGGCGCAACTCCGCTTCGAGCTCCAGCTGGGAGAGCTGCAGCAACCGGATCGCCTGCTGCAACTGCGGCGTCAGGGTCAGCTGCTGGTGGAGGCGAAACTGTAGTCCGGGTTTCATGCCAGCCGGGTCGGGTGGAACTCCCGGTCATCCTAACCCCACCCGCGCATCGCGGAACAGCCTTGTGAAACGCCACGACCGCCCCGAAAGGTCGCAGCAGCGGGATCAGAGGCGGAACTCGCGACCCAGGTAGACGTCGCGTACTTTTTCATCGGCCAGGATGTGCGCCGGCGTGCCGCGGGACATCACTTCCCCGTCGTTGAGGATGTAGGCGCGGTCGCAGATGCCGAGCGTCTCGCGCACGTTGTGGTCGGTGATCAGCACGCCGATGCCGCGCTCCTTCAGGTGCCGCACGATGCGCTGGATCTCGCCGACCGAGATCGGGTCGACGCCGGCGAACGGTTCATCGAGCAGCATGTAGCGCGGCTGCGCCGCCAGCGCACGGGCGATCTCCACCCGACGCCGTTCGCCGCCGGAGAGGCTGATGCCCTTCTGGCCGGCGATATGGCCGATCTTCAGCTCGTCGAGCAGGTTCTCCTGTTCGGCCGCACGCTCGCGGGCGCTCAGCCCTTCACGCAGCTCGAGCACCGCCATGATGTTGTCGGCGACGCTGAGGCGCCGGAACACGGATGGCTCCTGTGGCAGGTAGCCGATGCCGAGCTTGGCGCGGGCGTGCATCGGCAGGCCGGTGATGTCCTGCCGGTCGAGCCGGATCGACCCGGCATCCGCCTCGATCAGCCCCACCACCATGTAGAAACAGGTGGTCTTGCCGGCGCCGTTGGGGCCCAGCAGGCCGACCACCTCGCCCTGGCGGATCGAAAACCCGAAATCCCGCACCACCTGGCGCGCGCGGAAACGCTTCTGCAGACCTTCGGCGGAGAGCATCGATCAGGGCTGCTGCGTGGTCGTGGCCGGGGCGGGCGTGGCGGGAGCGGCCGGCGACGGTGGTGCGGCAGGCGGCTTCTTCTTGGGCTGGAACACCATGTGCACGGTGCCGCTGCCGCCACTCTCGCCGGTCATCTGGCTGCTGGCGGTGTCGTAGGTGAGCTTGTCGCCACGCGCTTCGCCGCGGCCCTGCTGCTTCACCGAAGCGTTCCCGGTGAGCACGGCAATGCCCTTGATGTTGTCGTAGTCGATGGTGGCCGCGTCGCCCAGCACCCGGTTGCCGCTGTCGTCCAGCTGCTCGATGTGCGCCGGGCTGCCAGTCAGCACGATCCGGCTGATCTGGCTTTCGGCGTCGAAATACACCTTGGCCAGCGCGCCGGTTGCCTTCAGCGAACCCTGCTGGATCACCACGGCTCCCTTGAGCGTGCTTACCGTATTCGGGCTTCGGAAGCCGTCGAAGTACTTCGCATCGACCTGCATGGGCTGGTCGCGATCGCCCTGCTTGGCGATCGCAGGCGAAAGGGCGAGCAGGCCGCAAGCGGCCAGCAGCCACCGGGCGCTAATGCTTGCGCGGCGGGAACGTGGCGTGGACGTCATCGAGCAGCTCCAGGTGTTTGTCGGCGAGGTTGGCGCGCATGCCAACGCCGCTCATTGTAAAGGCGCCCTGCACCATGCGGGCCGCGGCGGCGGTTTCCATGCGATTTTCGCGCGGCCATATGCTCGCGTCGGCGGTGGTGAGGCGGGCCGCGGCGGAGTCGGCGAAGGCGGCGCGATGCATCGACACCGGCCCCAGCAGCTTGAGCAGCGCGCCATCCTTGCTGACCCAGCCGTACAGCGACTCGCCGCGCCAGTCGGGCACGCCCGGCTGGTTCGACGGAAGGTCGAACACGGGCGAGTTGATGTACAGCGACTCGTCGCCATCGCGTCGCTCCAGGTGCGGTGCCTTCACATTGAAGGCCGGCAGCCCGTTCTGGTCGTAGCTGGACAGCGCAAACTCGGTCAGCGTGTAGCCCGAGCGCGGTGGCCCGACGAAGTCGTTCCCCCCCGGCTCCGGCGCAGTCCACCAACGCACCAGCTGGGTCACCCCGGCCAGCAGGCCGATCACCACGATCGCGGCGGGCAGCCGCCGTTCGCGCAGCCAGGCGAGCACGTTCATCGCCAACGCGCTCGCTCGGCGTCCGCCTTGCCCTGCGCCAGCAGCAGCAGATCGCTGACCTCGCGCGCCGCCCCTTCGCCGCCGGCACGGGAGGTCTGCCAGTGCGCCCGCTCGACCACCCACGGGTGGGCATTGGCCGTGGCGATCGCCAGCCCTGCCAGCCCCATCGGAGGCAGGTCGGGCAGGTCGTCGCCGACGAATGCCGCCTGCTCCGGGGTCAGGTGCAGCGCATCGAGCAGCTCGCGCAGGCACGCGCGCTTGTCTGACTGGCCCTGGTAGACGTGGGTGATGTCCAGTTCTTCGGCGCGCAGCGCCACCGTGTGGCTGATCCGCGCCGTGATGAGGGCGACCTGGATGCCGTTGGCCTGCAGCCGTTTCAGGCCCAGCCCGTCGTGGACGTGGAAAACCTTGGTTTCGCGGCCGTCCTCGCCGTAGTGCAGGCGGCCATCGGTAAGGGTGCCGTCCACGTCGAACGCGGCCAGCCGGATGCGCGCTGCGCGAGCGAGCAGGTCGTCGGAAAGGTGGGCGAGGTAAGCGGAGGTCACGGCAGGGCGGCTCGGGTGCGGGCAGGGCATGTCGATGGCAGCGCGACGCGTCGATGCGCGTGGTGCCGGGCCACGATCACACCACGCGGGCGCGCAGCAGATCGTGGATGTTCAGCGCGCCGACCACGCGGTGGCGATCGTCGACCACCAGCAACGCGTGGATCTGATGTTTTTCCATCAGCTGCGCCGCTTCCACGGCAAGCTTGTCGGCGCCGATGGTCTTGGGGCCGCGGCTCATGAGGCTCGCGACGGTCGCGCCGCGGAGATCCACGCCGTCGTCGTCGAGCGCGCGACGCAGGTCGCCGTCGGTGAACACGCCCAGCAGGCGATCGTCGGCATCGACCACTGCGGTCATGCCCAGATGCTTGCGGGTCATTTCCACCAGCGCGTGGGTCAGGCTGGCATCCGGCCCTACGCGGGGAATTTCCTGGCCGGTGTGCATCACGTCGCTGATGTGCAGCAGCAGGCGCCGGCCCAGGCTGCCGGCCGGGTGCGAGCGGGCGAAATCGTCGGCGGTGAAGCCGCGTGCCTCCAGCAGTGCAATCGCCAGTGCGTCGCCGATCACCAGCGCCGCGGTAGTGCTGGCAGTCGGTGCCAGGCCCAGCGGGCAGGCCTCGCTGGACACGCTGGCGTCCAGGTGCACGTCGGCCTGACCGGCCAGCGAGGAGCGCGGGTTGCCGGTGATCGCGATCAGCGGAATGCCCTGGCGCTTGATCACCGGCAGGATGAACAGCAACTCGTCGGTCTCGCCGGAGTTGGACAGCGCCAGCACCACGTCCTGCGGCAGGATCATGCCGAGATCGCCGTGACTGGCCTCGCCCGGGTGCACGAAGAATGCCGGCGTGCCGGTGGAAGCGAGCGTGGCGGCGATCTTGCGCCCGATATGGCCGGACTTGCCCATGCCGCTGACCACCAGCCGTCCCTTGCAGCCCAGGATCAGTCGGCAGGCCTCGACGAAATCGGCGTTGACGCGGGGCTCCAGCGCCCGGATCGCAGCGGCCTCGGTGGCTATGACCGTGCGAGCGCTGCGGGCGATCGCGTCCGGATCGACGGAAATATCGGCGGCGGGGGCAATGCGTGCGTTCATGGGTCCTTCGGCGGCGGCGCCAGCGATGCAGGGTCGGGCAAAGTCCACGGCGTAGCTTCGCAGGTGCCGGCTGAATGACGTGCCGTCATTTCTGCGCCGCGAACTTTCCATTACCATGGCCGACTTGCAGTTTACCTTCATATGACAGCGCGTTGGACGCCGCCGACCCGGCGTGCCCGTAGACAACGCCACCTTTTCAGACGTGGATTCCCGATGGACGCAGAGCGCATCCAGGCTTTGATCGAGACCGGCTTGCCCGGCGCCCAGGCCGACGTGAGCGGCGCGGACGGCGTACATTTCGAGGCCACCGTGGTGGCTGCGCAGTTTGCCGGCAAGCTGCCGCTGGCGCGGCACCGACTGGTCTACGCCACCCTCGGCGACCTGATGGGCGGCGCGATCCACGCCCTGGCCCTGAAGACCCTGACCCCCGAGGAAGCCGCGGCGCGCCGTTGACGGCCGACGCCCGGTTTCCCCTCCGCACCTACCTTCCAAGGACCCTCATGGCCAAGATCCTCATCAGTGGCGGGCAGCCGCTCAATGGCGAGGTCGGCATCTCCGGCGCCAAGAACGCCGTGCTGCCGATCCTCGCCTCCTGCCTGCTGGCGGACGAGCCGGTGACCATTTCCAACGTGCCGCATCTGCATGACGTGACCACCACCATGGAGCTGCTCGGCCAGATGGGCGTGCAGCTGGTGCTGGACGACCGCATGAAGATCCACGTCGACCCGCGTCCGGCCGACCGCTATTTCGCGCCGTACGAGCTGGTCAAGACCATGCGCGCGTCGATCCTGGTGCTCGGTCCGCTGGTGGCGCGCTTCGGCCAGGCCGAGGTCTCGCTGCCGGGTGGCTGCCAGATCGGGTCGCGACCGGTCGACCAGCACATCCGTGGCCTGCAGGCGCTGGGCGCGGAAATCGTGGTGGAGAACGGCTACATCAAGGCGCGCGCCAAGCGGCTGAAGGGCGCGCGGATCTCGATGGACATGGTCACCGTCACCGGCACCGAGAACATCATGATGGCCGCGGCGCTGGCCCACGGCACCACCATCATCGAGAACGCGGCGCAGGAGCCGGAAGTGGTCGACCTGGCCATGTGCCTGAACGCCATGGGCGCGCAGATCGAGGGGGCCGGCACCGCCACCATGGTGATCCATGGCGTGGAACGACTGCACGGCGCGGAGTACGAGGTGCTGCCGGACCGCATCGAGACGGGCACCTTCCTGGTCGGCGCGGCGATGACCGGCGGCAAGGTGCGCGCCCGCGGCGCGCGTGCGCAGACGATGGAGGCGGTGCTGTCCAAGCTCGAGGAATGCGGCGCCCACATCTCCACCGGTAAGGACTGGATCGAACTGGACATGCGCGGGCGTCGGCCCAAGGCCGTCAACATCGTCACTGCGCCGTACCCCGCATTTCCCACCGACATGCAGGCGCAGTTCACGGCGCTCAACTGCGTGGCCGAGGGCGTGGGCGTGATCACCGAGACGGTGTTCGAGAATCGATTCATGCATGCACAGGAGCTGCAGCGGCTGGGCGCCGACATCCGGCTGGAAGGCAACGCCGCCATCATCCAGGGCGTGCCGAAGATGAGCGGCGCGCCGATCATGGCCACCGACCTGCGCGCCTCGGCCTGTCTGGTGCTCGCGGGCCTGGTCGCCGAAGGCGACACGACAGTGGACCGCGTGTATCACATCGATCGCGGCTACGAGAACATCGAGGAGAAGCTCGGCGTGCTTGGGGCGAAGATCCGCCGCCTGCCCAACTGATCGGGGTCGGGGACACAAAATCAAAAAGGCCCCCGCGGGGGCCTTTTTTCGTGTCGTCGGTGCGTGGCTGGGTCAGGGCGACTCGAAGCTGACCAGCAGCAACGTCAGATGGCCACCCTCGGCCTGGGCGAGCTTGACCGGCAGCGGGAACTTCGACGGCGCGTACCAGGCGTCGGAGGGTTTGTCGGCATCGGTGCGGGTCACGCGCTCGGCAGTGAAGGTGCCGGCAGGCACGGTCACCGATTCGGTGCCTTTCACCGCGTACTGCTGCTGTTCGACGCGCTGCTTCACGCCCACCGGAACCACCACCTGCTTCGCTCCGCCGCGCAGAGCCAGGCCCAGTGCCAAGGCGAGCGTGTTGCGGTCCACCATGCCGGGCACGCTGTCGTAGCGAATCGGCCCCTTGCCCTCATCCACCGTCACCTGCTGGTGGGCCCAGTCCACCGCCAGGTGACGATGCTTCTGCTTGATCGCCGCATCCATGGCGTAGTCGTAGGTGAGGGTTTCCGGCACACCGTCGCGCCAGCGCAGTCGCGTGGTTTCCTCGGAGCTGGCGCCGAGCAGCGCCGCCAGCCCGGAGGTACCGCGGGTCTGGTTGCTGTATTCGTACTCGCCGTTGCCAGACGCCTGGAACCGGATGGTGGCTTCGCCGAGGCTCTCGCCATTGCGCAGCACCTGGTATCTGGCGGTGAACGGCGCCGGCGCGGTGGCGCTCCAGGCCGCACTGGCCGCACCGGCGAGCAGCAGCGCAGCAAACGCGCGCAGCAGCGTGCGCGGAGAGAGGTGCAGAGTGATGGTTTTCATGCCGGCTGAGTCTACCGACCGCGGCTGAACCTGCCGTTGCGCGGCAGCGCCATGCGGCGCTGCTTCAGGGGTGCAGCGCGCCGTCGCGCCACTGCATCGGCGCGTCCAGCGGCACGTCGTCCCGGCGCATCTGGTGATCGACCAGCGCGATGCGCCCTTCGGCAATCTCGCGCACCACGGCGGGCAGCAACTGGTGTTCCAGCGCCAGCAGGCGCGTGGCCAGGCTTTCTTCGTCGTCCTGCGGGTGGATCGGCAGCCGCGCCTGGGCGATGACCGGACCGCCATCGAGTTCCGCAGTGACGAAATGCACGCTGGCACCGTGCTCGGCATCACCGGCAGCCAGTGCGCGGCGATGCGTGTGCAGCCCGCGGTACTTGGGCAGCAGCGACGGATGGATGTTGATCATCCGGCCCACCCACGGCGCCAGCGCGCCACCGTCGATGATGCGCATGAAGCCGGCCAGCACCAGCAGATCGGGCGTTGCCGTCGCCAGCTGCGCGAACAGGTCATGGTCGAACGCCGCCCGGTCGGGATAGTCGCGTGGATCCAGCACCAGTGTCGGGATGGCGGTCGCCTCGGCCAGCCGCAGCGCGCCGGCACCGGCCTTGTCGCTGGCCACCAGCACGCACTGCGCGGGCAGTGCGTCGCGCTCGCAGGCGTCCAGCAGGGCAGCCAGGTTGCTGCCCCGACCGGAAGCTAGAACGGCAATGCGCAGGGGTGCGGGCATGGGGGTCAACAGGCGGTGGGATGACGGACGCCGGCGCCGTGCCGACGGTACGTGTCGGAAAGCGTGTGCCGCGGGCTCAGGCGATGTGCACGCGGTCCTGGGCGCCAAGCGGTACCACTTCGCCGATCACCGAGCTGTCCAGCCCGTGGCGCTGCAGCAGGGCAGCGGCGGCGGCCACCGCGTGTCGCGGCAGGATCACCGTGAAGCCCACGCCACAGTTGAACGTGCGCCACATCTCCTCGCGCGCCACGTTGCCCTCGCGCATCAGCCACTCGAACACCGGCGGCAGCACGATCGCCTCGGCGTCCAGCTTCAGCCCCAGCTCGTCCGGCACCACGCGAATGATGTTTTCCTTCAGCCCGCCGCCGGTGATGTGCGCCATGCCGTGGATCTGCCCGGCCTGCTCGCGCAGCAGCTCCAGCATCGGCTTGACGTAGATCGTGGTGGGCGCCATCAGCGCATCGCCCAGCGACACGCCGCCGATGTCCTCCGCCAGGCCGCCGTTGTCCGCCGTGACGCCGGCCCGTTCCAGGATGCGGCGGATCAGCGAGTAGCCGTTCGAATGCGGGCCCGAGGAGGCCACGCCCAGCACCACGTCGCCGGCCACGATCGGCTGGCCGTCCATCAGGTCGGCTTTTTCGACCACGCCGACAGTGAAGCCGGCCAGGTCGTACTCGCCGGCCGGGTACATGTCCGGCATCTCCGCCGTTTCGCCACCGATCAGGGCGCAACCGGCCAGCTCGCAGCCGCGCGCGATCCCGCCGACCACCGCCGCGGCGGTATCCACGTCCAGCTTGCCGGTGGCGAAATAATCGAGGAAGAACAACGGCTCGGCACCCTGTACCAGCACGTCGTTGACGCACATGCCGACGAGGTCGATGCCGATCGTGTCGTGCCGGCCGAGCATCTGCGCGAGCTTGAGCTTGGTGCCCACGCCGTCCGTGCCGGAGACCAGCACCGGCTCCCGGTAGCGGGTGCCGAGGTTGAACAGGCCGCCGAAGCCGCCCAGCCCGCCCATCACCTCCGGGCGGAAGGTGCGCTTGACCAGTGGCTTGATCCGCTCCACCAGCGCATTGCCGGCGTCGATGTCCACGCCGGCGGCGCGGTAGGTAAGGGCGTCGGACATGGCTGCAACCCGCGTCGGTAAACGCCTAATGATAGACGCTGGTGGCCGGATTGGGCAGACTTCCCGGACGCTTTCACGGATGTCGACCCAAGCCCATGCGCCTGTCCCGCCTGCTGTTCGCCCTTGTTTTCTTCGGCCTGGCCGGGCTGGCGCCCGTCCGTGCACAGGACAGCGCCGGCTCGCCCTACACGGTGACCCTGCCGGTGAGTGACACCGGCGACGTGCAGCGCGACCAGACCTTCACCAATGCGCTCGGCCAGGTGCTGGCCCGCGTGGCCGGTGGGCAGGATCTGCGCAGCAAGCCCGGTTATGACGATGCGCTCAAGGGCGCGAGCGGCCTGGTCAAGCAGTATCAGTACCAGCGCGGCGCCAGCGGCATCGAGCTGCAGGTGACCTTCGACCGCGGCGCGGTCAACCACCTGATCGGCCAGCTGGGCGTGGCCGCGGCCGGCGTCAAGCCGCCGGTGCTGCTGCTGGTACAGGGCACGGACGGCCAGTTGCTGGGCGGCGACTCGCTCGATGCGCTGGCCAGGTCGGCGGCGGCCCAGGGCTACGGCGTGGTCTACCCCGACCCCACTGCGCCGCCGTCGCTCGACCGCGTGGCTGCGGTGGACCCCGCGGCCATGGCCGAGCTCACCGCCCGCTACCGCACGGGGCAGGTACTGGTCGGTCGGCTGCATCCGGGCGGTGCCGACTGGACGCTGGTCTCCTCCGGCGTGGCCCAGCGCTGGAGCGACAACGCAGCCACCGAGGACGCCTTGTTTGCGGCGGGCGGTGGCGTGATGGCCGCGCGCATCGCCCAGCAGCTCAACGTCATCGGCTCGGGCACCCGCGAGGGAACGCTGTGGGTCGAGGGCGTCGGCTCGGCGATGGACTACGCGCAGCTGCTCAGCGCCCTGCGTGCGGACCCGTCCGTGCGCAACGTGGGCACGCTCGGCGCCAAGGACGACGGCGTGCTGTTGCGGATCACCTCGGCGCTGCCGCTGGCGGCGCTGGCTTCCAACCTCGCCGCCGGCGGCCGCCTGCTGCAGGCGGCGGCGCACCCCGGTGCGGATGCGAGCCTGCGTTGGCTGCACTGAACCCGCGCGGCGCAGGACGGCGTTCCCGCCCGATTGAACCGCGCACCACCGGATCGCGCCCATGAGCACACCTGAGTCCCGCCGCTGGCAGCTGCTGGCGATCGCCGCGGTGATCGGCTACCTGTTCTACCTGCTGGCGCCGGTGCTGATGCCGTTCGCGGTCGCGGCGATGCTCGCCTACATGGGCGATCCGCTCGCCGACCGGCTGGAGCAGCTCGGGCTGGGCCGTACGCTCGCGGTGACTATCGTGTTCGTGGTGCTGCTGCTGGTCACTGTCGGCGCGCTGCTGCTGCTGATTCCGCTGATCTCGGCGCAGGTGGACGACCTGATCAGGAACCTCCCGCGCTACGTCGAGTGGGTGACCGGGACGGCGCTGCCGTGGGTACAGGCGAAGCTTTACCTGGATCCGAACGTGTTCGACACGGGGCGCATCATCCAGGTCGTGAAGGACCACATCGGCTCGATCGGCAGCGTGCTGGGCAGGCTGTCGCGCTCCGGCGTCGGCGTGATCATGTGGCTGACCAACCTGGTGCTGATTCCGGTGGTGGCGTTCTATCTGCTGCGCGACTGGGATCGCCTGGTGGCGTGGATCGACTCCATGCTGCCGCGTTCGATCGAGCCGACCGTGGCCCACCTCGCGCGCCAGGCCGACAGCGTGCTCGGGGCCTTCGTGCGCGGCCAGCTGCTGGTGATGCTCGGACTGGGCGTGTTCTACGGTAGCGGCCTGGCCCTGGTCGGACTCTCGGTGGGGCCGCTGATCGGCATGATCGCCGGGCTGCTCAGCTTCGTGCCGTACCTGGGTTTCATCATCGGCTTCGGCGCGGCGGTGATCGCGGTGCTGGTGCAGTACGGCGAGTGGACCCACCTGCTGCTGGTCTGCGGCGTGTTCGTGGTTGGCCAGTTGCTGGAAGGCTACGTGCTGGTGCCCAAGCTGGTCGGCGACAAGATCGGTTTGCACCCGGTAGCGGTCATCTTCGCGGTGCTGGCCGGTGGTTACCTGTTCGGTTTCCTCGGCGTGCTGCTGGCGTTGCCGGCGGCCTCGGTGATGGTGGTGGTGCTGCGCTACCTCAGCGAGCGCTATCGCCTGAGCGAGTTGTACACGCAGACCGGTGTCGACGACCCCGCGCTCGGGGCTACCGTCGTGGTGGTCGAGCCGGCGCCGGCACCCGTGTCATCGGTGCCTGTCGCGGCGGCACCCCCGGCGCCGCCCGTCCAGGGCGGTGACGGCGGGGCCGGGGGCACCACGCCGCCGGCATGATGGCCTCGTCATGACCGCCCAACTGCCGCTTGCCCTGCGCTGGCCGCGTCGCCAGCGGTTCGAGCATTTCCATGCCGGTGCCTACAACGCCGCCGCCCTCGCTGCCGTGCAGGCGCTGGTTCAGCCCGGCGCACCATGGGTGTATCTGCACGGCCCGGCGGGCAGCGGGCGTAGCCATTTGCTGCTGGCCGCTGCACAGGCCGCCAGCGCGGCCGGGCGCCGGGTGCAGTACCTGCCGCTGGCCACGCTGGCCGACCGCGCGGCGGCGTTGCGCGGCGTGGCCGGCAGCGAATGGCTGGCGCTGGACGACCTGGGTGCGCTGGCGGGGCAGCGCGAGGCGGAGCACGCGCTTTTCGACCTTTACAACCGGACGCGCGCCGAAGGCGGCACCGTGCTCTTTGCCGCTGCGACGATTCCAGCCGAGCTGGGCATCGCACTGCCGGATCTGCGTTCGCGACTGGGTGCCTGCGCGCAGTTCGCGCTGCGTCCGCTGGACGACGGCGAGCGACGTCAGGTGCTCAAGGCACAGGCCGCCGCCCGCGGCATCGAACTGGACGAGGCGGTGCTCGACTGGCTGTTCGCCCGCTATGCCCGCGATCTCGGCGCGCTGCTCGACCTGCTCGACCGACTCGACCAGGCCTCGCTTGCCGCGCAGCGGCGCATCACCGTGCCGTTCCTGCGCGGTTTCCTGCGCAACAGCGCGCAGCCCCCGGACTGACGTCAGCGACGGGCCGGCGCGCCCGGCCAGCCTCTATGCACGCGGCCGCGGATCACGGATGCTGCCTCGGCCGCCGCCGGCGTCCGCCGTGCGGCGCGCATCCCATCCCGCCATGGAAGCACCATGACCGACCCCTACAACAGCGCCCCCGCAGGCACTGCCGTTACCCTGACCGACGAGATGGTCACCACCGCCATGGAGCTGCCCGGCTATCGCATTACCCGCAGCCTGGGCCTGGTGCGCGGCATCACCGTGCGCTCGCGCTCCATCGTCGGCAGCTTCTTCGGCGGGCTGCAGACGATCTTCGGCGGCAACATCACCATCTACACCTCGCTGTGCGAGCAGGCGCGGCTGGAGACCTACCGCGACATGGTGATGCACGCACGGCAGAAGCGCGCCAACGCCATCATCGGCGCCCGCTACGACGCCACCGAGGTGATGCCGGGGCTGACCGAAGTGCTCTGCTACGGCACCGCGGTGGTGGTGGAGCCCGATCAGTCGCATTGATGCCATCCGACCGGACCGGCCGGTTTGCCTTGCAAGGCGCCTGTACGATGATGCTCGGGCAGGGACCCGGGGGTAGGAAATGATCGAGTCGTTCAGGGGCGCGCAGCCGCGAATGCTTTGGCTGCGCCGCATGCTTTATGTGTCGGCAGCGAGCGATTTGATTGCCCTGGCGTCGGACGCCTACGAACGCCTCGTGCTGCGGCGGATCATTGAGCACAGTTTCGACAGCGCAGAGGCGATCCAGGCTGCGGCCGAGCTGAGCGACTATCTGCAACGGGTGATTGCCTTGGCGCGATTGCCGCTGTTGCTGATCACGTTTGTGCTCGGTGGTCGCTGGATCCTGCGCGTGGCGCGGAACGCGCGTGCACTGGGCGCAAAGGGCATGGAAGTGTCTGCCGGCTGGGCCGTCGGCTGGTATTTCATCCCCTTCGCCAACCTCGTCAAGCCGTTCCGGGCGATGGATGAGATCTGGCGCGCCAGCGCATCGGCAGCGCAGTGGCAGCAGCTCACCACGCCAGCGCTGCTGCGGTTCTGGTGGGGGTGCTGGCTGGCCGTCGCATTCGTCGGCAACGCCTCGATGCGGCTTTCGCTGCGCGCGAAAGAACTCGACGAATTGCTGCTGGCCAACACCGTGGGCATCGTCTTCGAACTGTCCGATTTCGCCTTGTGTGTTGCTTTCGCCGCGGTCGTCACCCGCATCACCATGCTGCAGGACCGGCAGTGGCTGGCCGGCGGCATTCCCCCACCATTGGCCGGCATGGCCCGGGTGGAAAGCGCGCTGGCGGAGCCGCCGCTGGCGTCGTGAACGCCGCGCCAGCGGATGTCGATCGTCAGGCCTTGAGCAACGCAGGCGTGGCCTGCTGGCCGATCGCGTCGGTGAGAGCCTTGGCCACGTTGAGGTTGCCGGCGATCAGGTTGCCGCTCTCGGGGATGCCGTCGCGGCCGGCGAAATCGCAGCAGCGACCGCCCGCCTCGCGCACCAGCAGCACGCCGGCGGCCATGTCCCACGGCTTCAGGCCGATCTCGAAATAGCCGTCGTAGCGGCCAGCGGCGGTGTAGGCAAGATCCAGCGCGGCTGAACCCGAGCGGCGCAGGTCTTCGGCCTGGCCGAGGATCGCGCGGGTCATGTCCAGCTGCGCATTGAGGTGCTCGCGCTGGCGGAACGGGAAGCCGGTGGCGATCATCGCGCCGCCGAGGTTCTCGCGCTTGCCCACGCGCATGCGCCGATCGTTGAGGAAGGCGCCATCGCCCTTGCTGGCGGTGAACAGCTCGTCGCGCAGCGGGTCGAACACCACGCCGTGCACCGGCACGCCCTTTTCGAGCAGGGCGATGGAGACGGAGAAATGCGGGATGCCGCGCAGGTAGTTGTGGGTGCCGTCCAGCGGATCGATCACCCACTGCATCGGCCCCTTGCCGATGGCGCCGCTCTCCTCACCGAGGATGGCGTGGTCCGGGTAGGCCCGCCGCAGCTCCTTGATGATCTCCGCTTCGGCCAGCTTGTCGACTTCGGAGACGAAGTCCATCTGCTGCTTCTCGACGATGTTCAGGCCGTCGATGCGGTTCATGTAGCGCAGGATGATGTTTCCTGCAGAGCGCGCGGCGCGCGCCGCGATGGTGACGGCGGGTCTGGGCATGGCTTCGGCTTTGTAAAAAGAACGGGTTAGCGGCCGCGGATTCTAGCAGAGCCGGCGCGGCGGGGCAGATCCGGCCGGCCGCGCCGGCATCTCCATTATCCTTGGCGGTTCGTTTTCCGACTGGATCGCCTGCATGTCCGCCGCTCTTGATCTCGTGCCGCTGTTCCGTTTCGTGCTGGTGCGCACCTCGCACCCCGGCAACATTGGCAGCGCGGCGCGGGCGCTCCGCACCATGGGCTTCTCGCGGATGGAGCTGGTTGCCCCGCACCGGTTTCCCGATCCCGAGGCCTCTGCACTGGCGGCCGGGGCCGACGACGTACTCGACGCCGCGGGCCGGCATGCGGGCCTGGTTGATGCGCTGGCCGGCAGCAACCTGGCGCTGGGACTGTCGGCGCGGCGGCGTGGGGTCAACCTGCCCGAACTGTCGCCGCGCGAGGGCGTGGCAATGGCGCTGGCCGCTGCCGCGCGCGGCGAGCAGGTGGCGTGGGTGTTCGGCAACGAGCGCACCGGGCTGGAGAACGAGGAACTGGCCCGTTGCCACGCGATGGTGCGGATTCCCAGCGTGGACGATTTCAGCTCGCTGAACCTGTCCCAGGCGGTGCAGGTGATGGCCTACGAGTTGCGGGTGGGCCTGCTCGGCGACGAGCTGCCCGCCCCGCCGCCGCTGCATGACGAGCCGCCGGCCGATGCGGCACAGATGGAGCGGTTCTACGAGCACCTGGCGCAGACGCTCGACGACATCGAGTTCCACAAGGGCCGCGCGCCCACCACGATCATGCTGCGCCTGCGCAAACTGTTCCAGCGGGCGCAGATGGACGAACGCGAGTTGCGCATGCTGCACGGCATCCTGGCTGATGCGCAGCGCATGGCGTCGCTGGCGGTGAGGCCGGACAAGGCGCCCCGCGAGAGCTAGCCGCCGCGGGTGGCGTCGTCCTCGCCGCTCTCGGCCGGCGGCGCCGGGACCACCAGCAGCTTGTCGATGCGCGCGCCGTCCAGGTCCACCACCTCGAACCGGATGCCGCGCCAGTGGAAGATTTCGCCCACCTGCGGGACGTGCCCCAGCGCCGTCATCACCATGCCGCCGACGGTGCGGAAATCGTGCTCGTCCTCACCGGGCAGCTCGCCCACGCGCAGCAGTTCGCGCAGGTCGTCGGTGGACAGCGTGCCGTCGACCAGCCAGCTGCCGTCCTCGCGCCGCACGATCGGGGAGTGTTCTTCGCCGCCGCTAGCGTGACCCAGCTGCGCCACGCCAACCACCGCCGAAAGCAGGTCGTTGATGGTGACCACGCCCTCGATGTCGCCGTACTCGTCCACCACCAGCGCCATCGGCGTCTCGGCGTCGCGGAACTCTTCCAGCAGGTCCAGCGCGCGCGCGGTGGCGGGCACGAACAACGGCTTGGAGAGGTGCCGGAACAGGTCCGGCTCGCCGCTGCCCAGGTCGCCGAGCAGGCTTTTCACCTCGACCACGCCGACGATGTCGCTCTCGTCGCCGCGATAGACCGGATAGCGCGAATACGGCGTCTCGCGCAGCGCCTCGAGGTTTTCCGCCAGCGGGGCGGCGATGTCCAGCCAGGCAATGCGCATGCGCGGGGTCATCACGCTGTCCACCGAGCGGTCGCCCAGGCGCAGCACGCGGTTGACCATGTTGTGCTCGTCGGCGTCCAGCACGCCCTGCTCGGCGCTTTCGGCCACCAGCATGCGGATTTCCTCTTCGGTCACCGCGCTGTTGCCCTTGTCGTCCACCCGCAGCAGCCTGAGGACCAGCGAGCTGCACGCGTTGAGCAGCCATACGAACGGCGAGCAGATGCGCGACAGCACCAGCATCGGCATGCCGACCACCATCGAGGCGGTTTCCGGAGCCGCCAGCGCCAGGCGCTTGGGCACCAGCTCGCCGAACACGATCTGGATGAACGAGATGACCACGAAGCCCAGGGTGAAGCCGACCGCGTGGGCGTAGGGCTCCAGCCATGCGGCCCGCCCGCCGTGCAGCGCATCGGCGATGTGGTCGCCGAGCGCGTCGCCGGCCAGCGCGCCGGTCAGCAGCATCACGATGGTGATGCCCACCTGCACCGTGGACAGGAACCGCTCCGGGGCCTCGGCATGGCGCAGCGCCACACGGGCGCGACGGCTGGTGTCGGCCATCTGCTTGAGACGGCTCTTGCGCGAGGCCACCAGCGCCATCTCCGACAGCGCGAAAAAGCCGTTGCACAGCGAGAGGACGAAGACGAGCGCGATTTTGGTCAGCATCGCGCGGGCCGGATAGGTCGGTACATCGGCGCAGTGTAGGGCGGCACGGCCTACGGTTCACCCGGGGCGGCTGCGGACGGTTTGCGGGCTCCTGTAACATTCCCGTCATCCAGCCCCTTTGAAAGGTGTTCTCCGATGTTTTCCCTGCAGGCAATGTTTGGCAAAGGCGACCGCTTCTACGGCTTGCTGGAGCAGAGCTCCGAGGCCGCCTGCGAAAGCGCCCGCGCCCTGCGCGAACTGGTCAGCCAGACCGACCACGCGCCGGTGATGGCGTCGTTCGCCGCCAGCCGCGCCCGGGAAAAGGCGCTTGCCGCGCAGATCAGCGAGGAGCTGGTCAACACCTTCGTCACGGCGCTGGATCGCGAGGACATCGAGGCGCTGAACTCGGCGCTGTACAAGATCCCCAAGACGGTGGAGAAATTCGCCGAGCGCTACGCGGTGGTGCACGAACGGCTCGCCGGGGTGGACTTTACCCAGCGCGCGCTGGTGCTGGAACAGTCGGCCGAAGTGGTGGTGGAAATGATCGGCGAGCTGCGCCGTGGCCTGCGCATCGACCCGGTGAAGAAGCTGCAGGATCGCCTGCAGGCGCTCGAATCCGAGGGCGACAAGATGCTGCTGGCGCCGTACCGCACGCTTTACGTGGAGGGCAGCGACGCCATGCGCGCCATGCTCGCCAAGGATCTGTTCGAGCTGATCGAGAAGGCCATCGACAAGTGCCGCGACGTCGGCAACGTGGTCTATTCCATCGTGCTGAAGAACTCCTGAGGGCGCCGCCGTGCTGACGCAAATGCTTCGCGTGGGCGACGACGGGGGCCGCGCATGACCATCGGCATGGTGGTACTGGTGCTGGTCATCGCGCTGGCCTTCACCTACATCAACGGTTTTCACGACACCGCCAACTCCATCGCCACGGTGGTGGCGACCAAGGTGCTGTCACCCGGCCAGGCGGTACTGATGGCGGCAGCCACCAACATGGTCGGTGCGCTGTGGGGCACCGCCGTGGCGGTGACCATCGCCAAGGGGCTGATCGACATCCACGTGGTCGACGTGGGCCCGCAGTTGCTGGTCTGCGCGCTGTCCTCGGCGATCGCCTGGAACCTGCTGACCTGGTGGCTCGGCCTGCCGTCCAGCTCCAGCCATGCGCTGGTGGGCGGGCTGGTCGGCGCCGCCGTGGCCGGTGCAGGCAACAACTTTCACGCAGTGATCTGGGCTGCCGGCCACTGGTGGAACGGCAGCGGCGTGATCCCGAAGGTGATCGTGCCGATGGTGGTGTCGCCGCTGATGGGCTTCGCGATCGGCTTTGCGCTGATGGGCGCGCTTTACGCGCTGTTCTCGTGGCTGGCCAACCGTACCGGGTTCCTGCGGCGCTTCGGCCGCACGCCGTTCGTCAATGCGTTCTTCGGCAAGGCGCAGATCGTATCGGCGATGGCGATGGGCGTCTCCCACGGCATGAACGACGCGCAGAAGAGCATGGGCATCATCGCGCTGGCGCTGGCTGCCGCCACCAGCGCGGGTCAGTTCGACCAGCTGCCGGGCTGGCTGCATTTCCTGCGCATCACCTCCGATGCCAGCCATCCGTTCGCGGTGCCGGTGTGGGTCACCGTGGTGTGCGCGCTGACCATGGCCGCGGGCACCGCCGGCGGCGGCTGGCGCATCATCAAGACGCTCGGCCACAAGATGGTCAAGCTGCACCCGATCAACGGATTCGCGGCGGAGTTCAGCTCGGCCGGCGTGATCCTGTTCGCCTCGTCGCTGGGCATCCCGGTGTCCACCACCCACAACGTGTCGGCCTCGATCATGGGCGTGGGCGCGGCCAAGCGGTTCAACGCGATCCGCTGGACCGTGGTGGAGCGTATGGTGTGGTCGTGGATCCTGACCCTGCCGGTGACCGCGCTGCTCGCCTATGCGCTGGTGCGGCTGGCCCAGTACGCGGGTTGAGCCGCCGCCGACGTGAAAAAGCCGGGCCGCAGGGCCCGGCTTTTCTCTTGCCGGTCGCTCATAGGCCGTCGCTGTCCGAGGCGATCGCCTGCTCCAGCTGGTCGCCCAGGGCGCCGAGCTCCTGGATCACCCGCTCCAGGTCCTGCACTTCGAGCACCTCGTAGGGGCGGTTCTCGCAAAGGTGCAGGTACGGCGAGCCGTCCAGGTCCGCCACCGCCAGGAACCCGGTGCGCTGTTCCCAGTTGAAGCGCAGCGCCCGCTTCGGGTCGATCCCGGAGAGCGGGCCGATCGGCGTGGACACGCGCAGGTAACGGCGCTCCCCCTCGTCTTCCAGCTCGGCCAGGTAGATGCCCTGCTGGCGGCCGTTCGCGACCGCAAGATCAAAGCTGATCAGGTACGGGTCGTTGTGCCGCAGCGTGTGCTTGGCGCCGATGTGCGAGCGGACGGCTTCGAAGTGACGCATGACAGAACTTCCGTGGCAGTCTTTGTGGCCCGTTACTCTGACACGACCGGCATGACCACGTCGCGTGAGCCACTGACCGATGCGCAACGGCGCATCTACGCCGCCATCGCGGCGATTCCGCCCGGCCGCGTGGCGAGCTATGGCGCCATTGCAGCGCGCGCGGGGCTGCCCGGGCGGGCAAGGCTGGTCGGTCGCCTGCTCGGCGACGTGCCGCAGGGCATGGACTTGCCGTGGTTTCGGGTGCTGCGCGCCAGCGGGCACATCGCCATGGCGCCGGGCAGTCGCGGGTTTCGCGAGCAGGCGCGTCGGCTCAAGGCCGAGGGGGTGGAGGTGTTGAACGGCCGCGTCCCGCTGTCGCGCTTCGGGCTGGATGCGGACATCGACCATGCGCTGTGGGGCATGCCCGGCAGCTAGCCCGGCGGTTGCCGGTGTCGCAGTGCGTGGGCCGCCGACAGAGCCGGTGGCGGCGTTTGTTACCATTCGCCGGATGCCTTCCTCCCCGCTCCACATCCTGCAAAGCGTCTTCGGTTACGACAGCTTCCGCGGCCCGCAGCAGGCCATCGTCGAGCAGGTGATCGAGGGCGGTGACGCGCTCGTGCTGATGCCCACCGGCGGCGGCAAGTCGCTGTGCTACCAGATTCCGTCGATGGTGCGCCAAGGCACCGGCATCGTCGTCTCACCGCTGATCGCGCTGATGCAGGACCAGGTCGACGCCCTGCACGAAGCCGGCGTGTCCGCCGCCTACCTCAACTCCAGCCAGGACAACGAAACCCAGCGCGAGGTCGAGCGCCAGTTGATGGCCGGTGAGCTGGACATGCTCTACGTGGCGCCCGAGCGCCTGCTCACGCCGCGCCTGCTCGGCCTGCTGGAACGCACCGAGGTGGCGCTGTTCGCCATCGACGAGGCGCATTGCGTATCGCAGTGGGGCCACGATTTTCGCCCCGAGTACCGCGAGCTGGCGGTGCTGCACGAGCGCTTCCCGCAGGTGCCGCGGATCGCACTCACCGCCACCGCCGACCCGCGCACGCGCGAGGAAATCGTCGAGCGTCTCGCGCTGCAGCAGGCGCGGCAGTTCGTCTCCAGCTTCGACCGGCCCAACATCGGCTATCGCGTCAGCCTCAAGCACAACCCGCGCACGCAGCTGATGCAGTTCCTGGATGGCCATCGGGGCGAGTCCGGCATCGTCTATTGCCTCAGCCGCAAGAAAGTCGATGACACCGCCGGCTGGCTGGCCGAGGCCGGGTTCGAGGCGCTGCCGTACCACGCCGGTCTCGACGCCGCCGTGCGCGCGAAGAACCAGCAGCGCTTCCTGCGCGAGGACGGCGTGGTGATGGTCGCCACGGTCGCCTTCGGCATGGGCATCGACAAGCCCGACGTGCGCTTCGTGGCGCACCTGGATCTGCCGCGCTCGATGGAGGGCTATTACCAGGAGACCGGCCGCGGCGGCCGCGACGGCCTGCCCGCCGAGGCCTGGATGATCTACGGCCTGGCCGACGTGGTGACGATGAGCCAGATGATCGCCCAGTCCGAATCGGCCGACGAGCGCAAGCGCATCGAGCGGCAGAAACTGGAGTCGCTGCTGGCCTACGCCGAGGCCACCCGCTGCCGCCGCGAGCTGCTGCTCGGCGCGTTCGGCGAGGACTTCACCGGCCCGTGCGGCCACTGCGACAACTGCGTGTCGCCGCCGAAAACCTGGGACGCCACCGTGCCCGCGCAGAAGGCGCTCTCGGCGGTGTACCGCAGCGGCCAGCGCTACGGTTCGGGCCACGTGATCGACATCCTGCGCGGTATCGACAGCGAGCGCGTGGGCCAGCTCGGCCACGACAAGCTCACCACCTTCGGCGTCGGCGCAGACATGGACGAGAAGGCGTGGCGTTCGGTGTTCCGCCAGCTGCTCGCCGCCGGCCTGCTGGCCACTGATCCGGAAGGCTACGGCACGCTGCGCCTCACCGCCGCCAGCCGCGATGTGCTCACCGGCGGCCAGCGCGTGCTGCTGCGAGAGGATGCACGCCCGGTACGCAGCGCGCGCCGCCGCCGCGACAGCCAGATCGTCACCGGCGCCAGCATCGGCATCGAGGCTTACGAGCAGCCGCTGTGGTACGCGTTGCGCGCTACCCGCTCGCAGCTGGCCAAGCAGCACGGCGTGCCGCCGTACGTGGTGTTCCACGACGCCACCCTGCTGGCGATGCTGCGCGCGATGCCTGCCGACGAAACCGAACTCGCCTCGATCAGCGGCGTGGGCGAAGCCAAGCTCAAACGCTACGGTCGGGACTTCCTTGCGGTCATCAACGCCGCCGACTGATCGGCGCGGCCGATCGCCTGCTGGCGTGGCGCCGGCCCGGACGGGTAGATATCGGCCGCCGGCTTACGCGTATCAGAAAGTGCGGTGAATCATCGTTCGTGACTGCGCGGTGGCGGGGTACCCGCAGCAGGCGCCGGCAAGCCAAGCCGCTGGCCGGCCTTACGCCTCCAGCTGCCAGCGCACCTCGTCGGCGTCGCTGGCGCGCTCGTGGATCAGCGCCAGCTGCGGCACGAAGCGCCAGCGTTCCAGCCGGGCCGGGAGCCGCGCTCGCGGGTACTCGCCACGCAGCGCGTCGAGCGCGCTGTGCTCGTTCTCGAAGCGACCCAGTTCGGCACGTTCGCGCAGCGCACGCCAGCGACGGCCATGGCGGATGATGCGAAACAGGCCGAGGGTGGAGGGGTAGACGTATTGCGCCAGCACGCGGGGTAACTCCTGGGGAAGGGCGGCGCAATCTAAGCAGCGCCCTGTGACCACCGCGTTATCGCAACGCTACCGTTGTGTCGCGCCGTTCAGCCAGCTGCCGCCTTGCCGCTGCCCCCGCACCGCGGCGCGACCTTGCCGCACAAAACCGCTAGCATGCCCCGGGTTCGTCGGCGCGCTTTCATGCGCCGACCCATCCATCGGGCAGACGCTGGAAATCGTGGCGACCAAGGGAAAAACCACTTCGCTCGACATCGCCTACCTCGCCGGCGTTTCGCAGGCCACGGTATCGCGTGCGCTGCGCGGCAGCCCGTTGGTGAACGAGGAGACCCGGCGGCGCATCGAGGCGGCGGTCAAGCAGCTCAACTACAAGGTCGACAAGAACGCCTCGAACCTGCGCACCCAGCACTCGGGCACGCTGGCGCTGCTGCTGTTCGAAGATCCCACCGCCGACGATTCGCACATCAACCCGTTTTTCCTGTCGATGCTCGGCTCCATCACCCGCGCCTGCGCACAGCACGGTTACGACCTGCTGATCTCGTTCCAGCAGTTCTCGCGCGACTGGCATGCCGACTACGCCGACAGCAAGAAAGCCGACGGCATCATCCTGCTCGGCTACGGCGACTACCTCGCCTACCGCGACAAGCTGGCCACGCTGGTGGAGCAGGGCACGCAATCGGTGCGCTGGGGCGCGGTATTGCCTGACCAGCCGGACGTCTCGATCGGCTGCGACAACGTTGAAGGCGGGCGCGCCATCGCCGAGCACCTGCTGGCCCAGGGCTGCCGCCGCATCGCCTTCATCGGCGATGCCTCCAGCCACTACCCGGAGTTCCAGCAGCGCTATCGCGGCTACGTCCAGGTACTCGCCGCCGCCGGCATCGAGGCCGACCCGGCGCTGCAGCTGGATGCCGAAACCACCGAGCTGGCCGGCTACGAGGCCGCCCAGGCGCTGATCGCCAGCGGCGCCCCGTTTGACGCGATCTTCGCCGCCAGCGACCTGATCGCTTTCGGTGCCATGCGCGCGCTGGACGAACACGGCTTGAAGGTACCTGAGGACGTGGCGCTGGCGGGCTTCGACGACATCCCGATGGCGCGCTTCGTCAACCCGGCGCTGACCACCGTGCTGCAGGACACCCGCCAGGCCGGTGAGCGGCTGGTCGAGACCCTGCTGCAGATGATCCGCGGCGAAAAGGTCCAGAGCACCATCCTGCCGGTGAAGCTCACCGTGCGGCGCTCCAGCCTGCGTGGTGGCGCGGGCGGCAAGTAGATATCTTCGGTTGTGCGCAGGCAATGCCTCCTGCTGGCCGCTGGGCCTATGCACGGAGACTTTTCATGAAGTGCCATGCAGGTTTGTATCTGCTGCTTGCCGCTCTTCCGGGGCTGGCATCGGCCTCGGACACCGACTCTTGGTTTACTTCATCTGCCCCAGAGATCGGCCACGCTCGGATCATCGAAGAGATTCCAGCGGAGTTCTATTTCGAAGTCCCGGTGTCGCTTCTAGACGCCGCGGAAATCCGATTTCGAAAAGGGGTCGGTGGTTCCGCTGTCGACTATCGACTTGAAATGATTTAGCCGCGGACACTTCAGCTGTCCTTCGACAATGGCCCCGAGTATTGTCCGCGCGGTCTACAGCAACGGAGGCACCGACGGCTATTGCCTTCAGCGCACCGACGCGTCACTCTGGGTTGCACATCAGTCGCTCGGTGTTTCTACCGGCGAACATCGCTCGGCTTTGCTTGTCTGCCTTGGGTTCAAGCCGAGCCAGGTGTTCGTGACTTCAAATGGTGCGATGTAGCGCGTGCTCTTTGCGAGACCTAGAGCTCGTCCACCTGCGCCAGATACCGCTCCGCCTGCGCCAGCGTGGCCGCGCGCTCGTCCGGCGCCATCTTCTCCCAGCTGCGGTACGTCATGCCCAGCCGCGGATTGCGCCCGAACGTCGCCTGGTGCCGCGCGTGGAAATGCCAGTACAGGCTGTTGAACGGGCAGGCGCGTTCGCCGTGGCGTTTGGTGTGCGTGTAGTGACAGCCCTTGCAGTGGTCGGATTGCCGGTTCACGTACGCGGCCGAGCCGCTGTACGGCTTGCTGCCCACGATGCCGCCGTCGGCGAACTGGCTCATGCCGCGCGTGTTGGGCATTTCCACCCACTCGAATGCGTCGACGTAGATGCCCAGGTACCACGCGTCGACTTCGTCTGGAACGCAGCCGGCGAGCAGGGCGAAGTTGCCCGTGAGCATCAACCGCTGGATGTGATGCGCATAGCCCAACGCCAGTGACTGGCCGATCGCTGCGCGCAGACAGGCCATCTTGGTGTCTGCGGTCCAGTACCACGCCGGCAGCGGGCGCTTCGCATCGAGCGCGTTGAGCTCGGCGTAGCCGGGCATGCGCGCCCAGTAGATGCCGCGCACGTACTCGCGCCAGCCGAGGATCTGCCGCACGAAGCCCTCGGTGGCGGCAAGCTCGGCCTGGCCGTCCTCGAATGCTGCGATGGCCGCCTCGATCACCTCGCGCGGATGCAGCATCTTCAGGTTCAGCGCGAACGACAGCCCGGCGTGGAACAGCGTGCGCGACTGCCCGCTGATCGCATCCTGGAACTGGCCGAAATGCACCAGCCGGTGGGTGATGAAATCCTTCAGCCACGCCTGCGCCTCGCGCCGCGTGAGTGGCCAGCCAAAGGCTTCGGCACAGGGCTCGCCCATGGTCTGCACACCCGCGGCCTCGATTTCGCTCCATAGCTCGCGAAGGTCGTGCTTCTGCCATGGCCACGATGGTGCCGGCGGATCACCGGGCCATTTCGCGCGGTTCTCCGCGTCGAAGTTCCAGCGCCCGCCCCGCGGCTCACCGTCCGGTTCCAGCAGGATCTGGTGACGCCGGCGCAGGTCGCGGTAGAAGAACTCCATGCGTGGCACTTTCTTCTCGAAACGCTTCGCCGCCTCGTCGCGCTCCAGCAGGAAATGCTCGGCGCTCACCACCGCGTTCGGCAGCCCGCTGGCGTCGAACGCGTCGCACAGCGCCTGCTCCACCCGCCACTCGTCCGCCTCCATCCGTTCCAGCCGCGTGGCGCCGAACTGTTCGATCAGCCAAGGCAGGTTGTCGGCGAAGCTGTGCCGATTGCGGTCATCGCCGATGCGCAGGTATTCCACCCGATGCCCGGCCTTGGCCAGCGCCGCGCCGAAGCGGCGCATCGCGGCGAAGATGCCCAGTACTTTCTGCGCGTGGTGGCGCACGTAGTCGGTCTCGCTGCGCACCTCCATCAGCACGTAGACGATGGCGTCGTCGACCTCGCGGAACCACGCGTGCCGGGCGTTGAGCTGGTCGCCCAGGATCAGTCGCAGGCAGGTCATGGTTTCGGCTCCGGGGTCTTCGAACGACGGCAGCGCTCGCTGCAGTAGCGCACCTCGTCCCACACGCGCTCCCACTTCTTGCGCCACGCGAACGGGCGCTGGCACACGGGGCAGGTCTTCGTAGGGAGGTGCGGCTTGCGGTGCATGGGGTGTGAGTGTCTCAGCCCTTGGGCAGCGGATGGATCACCGCCTGGCCGCCGTCCACGCCGATCTGCTGCGCGGTGATCCAGCGCGCCTGGTCGCTGAGCAGCAGGTCGATCAGCGCCGCGCTGTCCTCGCCTTCGCCCACCACACCCATCGGGTTCATCTTGCTGTTGCGCTCGATCGCCTCCGGCGTGCCGGTAAGCCGCGCCGACAGCGCCGAGCGGGTCAGGCCCGGATGCACGCAGTTCACCCGGATACCTTTCTCGGCATAGGTCGCCGCCGTGCTCATCGCCAGCGCAGCCACCGCCGCCTTGGCGCTGGCGATCGCCTCATGGTTGGGAAAGCCCGCCTGCGCCACCAGCGTGCCCACCAGCACCGCGCTGGCCGGCTCCTTGTGCTTGAGCGCGGCGGCGACAAATGCCTTCAGCGCATGGAATGCACTGAAGTAGTTGAGCCGGAAGATCGCCTCCAGATCCGCCTCGCCGGTGAGGTGCAGGGGCCGGATCAGGGTGGAGCCCACGCAGTGCGCGAAGCCGGTCACCGGCCCCAACGTGGCCTGCGCCGTCTGCAGCAGGGCAGCGGACGTGGCTGCGTCGGCGACGTCGCCGGGCAGGACCAGCGCCTCGCCCGGCAGGCCCGCCGCCAAGGCATCCAGCCGCGACGCGTCGCGTGCGGTCAGCGCCAGCTTGCAGCCACGCGCGGAGAGACGCCGCGCCAGCGCCGAGCCGATGGCGCCGGAGGCGCCGGTTATCCAGACGGTCTGGGTCATGGGGTGTCCTGCTTTCGAAGGAGTCACACCATACGGGCGAACCGCTGCTGCGGTTGCACCCGCGGCCGCTGCGGCGATCAGCGCGAGGGCCCGTTGCGGCGCAGTCGAGCGGTCATGAAAGCTTGCCGTGGTACCGAGCCGCAGTTCGTGCTGCGCGACCAGGCGAGCGGCACGCGCCGGCCTGCGGCGGGATCGGCTCTGCGGTCGCGTGGGAGCGAAGCGTTCTTCACGCCTGTCACCCCGCGGCCCCGTCGGCGGACAGGAATGCGCGCATGCGCCGCTGCGGCCATGTCACCGCCGGGGATGCCGGGAAATGAAGGCGCGCGTGCCTTTCGTTCCAACGGCGCAGGAATGTGCAAGCCTGCGCGGATCGTCACCGCCTACGCTGCAACCGTGGCCCCGCGATCCCCCTGTCGCCGCCACGCACGTACCACTCCCGCCGCGAGGCGCGCTGGTGGTCTCGGGCCAGGGATGGCTCTTTTTTCACTTGGACCGAGGGTTGGCGCCGGTCCCGAGGTGGTGCGCGCGCAGGCCCCCGGTCGGCGGCCCCCGGCGCTCAGCGGATTCAAATGCGCTGGCGGCTGATGCCACGGCGCAACGTCGCGCGCCCGGCAGCGCATTGGCCGGGCTGATGCCGGACCCAAGGTGCTGCACGCAGGACGCGATGCACCATGCAGCCGGGGGGCGCTGAGGCCGCTCGCTCGCCAGATTCGCGTGCGCGCCGGCCGCCTCCGCTTTCAGCGCTCTCTTGCGCGAAGGGCTTCCGGACGTGGCGTGATAGGCGCTGTGCATGTCCGGCAGGCGTGCCTCTACGGCACGTCCGGGTTTCATGCCCGACGCGGGCGCGGGCGGGGCCTGCTGTCTGGCTACGGCAGGCATTGGCCGCCGGGCTTGATGCCTCGACGGTCACGCTGCAAGCCGTGCTCGCCGCGGCTGCCGGATAGCTCGGTGGCCAGGACGCAACGCGAGCGATGAAAGGTGTCCGGCGCGGGTGTGCCCATCGTGCCGTCGCTCGGGGTAGAACCTGCCGGCGGCGCGGCGCCCTATCGCTTTAGCCGGTGAACTCGGCGATATCGCCGGGCTTGCGCAGCATCTTGTTGACCTCGCCGGCGTGCAGTTCTTCGGATGCGATCAATTCGCGCGCGTACTCCTCCAGCAGCACCGACTTGCCCGCGGCCAACTCCAGCAGCTCGTAGTAGGCGGCCAGCGCAAGCTTCTCGTGTTCCAGCGATTCGCGCAGGATCGGCCCCACATCGTGCTGGTGGGTTTCCAGCAGCGGACCGAGGCCCAGCGACGGATGTCCGCCGAACTGCGTGATCAGCTCGCCGGCCCGGCGGGCGTGCTGCAGGCTTTCGTCGGCCTGTCCGGAAAGCCAGCTGACGATCGGAATGCGGTTGTAGCCGAAGATCATCAGCGCGTAGTGCGTGTAGCGCACCACCCCGGCCAGTTCCAGCTCGAGGATGCGGTTGAGCAGGGTGATGGCGCGTTCTTTGTCCTGAGCTTGCATGGCGAACTCCCGTGGGGACGACGCGTCGCTGGCCGCGACTGGCCGCCGTAGCCTACTCCTGACGCGCAATGGCTGGCCCGCCGCGCGGCCCGGGCTGCAGGGGGCCGCCGCGAGCGGCCTTCTTCCGTCGGGTCGCATGGACGCCAGCGGATGACTCAACGTGCGAGGACGAAAAGCGGGATCTTCTGTTGACGAAGAGCCGCACCCGGCGTCCATGGGGACGCCGGCAGCGAAGCCGAAGGCGCCGAGCTTTTCCTCGCCCACCCGCGCGACCGCACGGTGTCGATGAAGGTGGCGGCGCTGATCAAGAGCCTGCGGAGCAGTTTCGGCGATCCGCCGTACTGGGACCTCTGACGTCGCTCACGGGTTGCCCCGCAGTTCGGCCGCCGCCGCGGGCGGCGCAAGCACATCCAGAGTGTGCAGCCACGTCTCCACCAGCCGTGGCCAAAGCGCGATCGGCCACTTGCCCGGACGCAGGCCGAATGCATGCCCACCTTGTGCGTACAGGTGCATCTCGGTGGGCACGCCGGCTTTGTGCAGGGCCACGTAGTAGGCCAGCGCCTGCTCCACGCCGTCGACGTGGTCATCCTCGGCCATCAGCAGGAAGGTGGGCGGCGTGTCGGCCGTGACGTGGATGTCCGGGCGCAGCCTCAGATCTGTTTCCACGCGGGTGGCGTGGTCCTCGTCCTCGTGTAGCCAGAGGTGGCCGGGGTAGAGCGCGATGGCGAAGTCCGGCCGGCTGCTCAGCCGGTCGGCAGCGTCGATCGGTGCGTAGGTGCGACGCGCAAAGTGGGTGCTCGCCGCAGCCACCAGATGCCCGCCGGCGGAAAAGCCGATGACCCCGACCTTGTGCGGGTCGACCTGCCACTGCGCCGCATGCAGTCGCACCAGGCCGAGCGTGCGTTGCGCGTCTTGCAGCGCGGTCTGCACCGGGGGGTAGTAGCGGTGATTGTCCACCCAGCTGGGGCCGGAATTGGGCACGCGATATTTCAGCAATACGCAGGTGATGCCGCGCGACGTGAGCCAGTCGCAGATCTCCGTGCCCTCCAGATCCATCGCCAGCATCTGGTAACCGCCGCCGGGGAACACGACCACTGCCACGCCCGTGTTGCGGCCTTTCGGCGGGTAGCGGGTCAGCGTGGGCTGGCTGACGTCGGTGACCTTGGCCCACTCGCTGGCGACGCGCTCGGGCGCGGGATGGGGCAGCGCGTTGGGCATCTTTCCATCCGGCCAGATCGGTTGCTGGGTGTGACCGGGCGAGGGTTGCCACACGCCGCAGCGGGCGTTGCCGGCGGTCAGGCTGAGGGTGGCGACGAACAGGAGCAGAGCGAATTTCATCGGATGGCCCGCGGCACGCAAAGGCGCAGCCTGCGCCGGAGCCATGGCGGGGGTGGGTCGCGTGGCGGGCGATCCGGTGGCCACGGGATGTCAGTGGTGCGGCGCCGGCCGCGCACCCCTCACCAGCAGCCACAGGCAGGTACCGATCTCGGCCAGTGCCGCCGGCAGCGTGACGTAGGCGGCGAGCGGCAGCTCGTCGTACCCGCCGACCAGCAACTGGCCCAGTACATCCACCACGTAAGACGCGCCGCCCAGCATCAGCAGGGCGCCCAGCAGGCGGGGCATCTGGCGAGAGCGGATCACCAGCCAGCCGAGCGGGATCAGCCACAGGCCCCAGAACACCTGCGCGAGCAGCAGCGCGTGGTTGTAGGACGCCAGCTGCAGCATCACCTGAGCCTGCCGCTGGCCGGCGTCCAGGGCGTGCAGCCACGGCGCGTCGCCGAGCCAGGAGAGAATGTCAAGCCGGTACTGCAGCGAGGCGATCGACAGCGGCACGCTGAGCAGGGCCAGCACCACCATCAGCGCCGCGGCATCGCGGTTCGCCCTGCCAAGCAGCCGGTGGAACAGCAGTGGAAGCAGCGCGAACTCGACGTAGCAGAGCAGGGTGGCGGCGATACCGGCTCGGAACAGCGTGCCGTGCGCGAGGATGTGCTGCACCGTGGCGGCCGGATCACCGTGCCCGCTGAGCTGGCCGGGCACGTACATCAGCCCGAACACGCCGGCAACGATGTTGACCAGGTAGGCGGTGCCGATGCCGCGAGCAAGCCGTCGCGTGGCCGATGGGCTGTCGGTGGTCAAGCGGGGCTCCCTGCGGGTGGTGGCGAATGGTCGGCGCGCTGCGCGCTAGCCGGCCGCATCGGGGCGCCGCGGCCAGCGCCACGCTGTCCATCCGATGGTCAGCGACAGCACCACCTCGATCACGCCGAGGAACAGGTAGAACGTCCGCGCGCCGGGCATGGTCATCAGCATGATGGCGGCATAGGCGAGGCCCAGCACCACGTTCGCCCAGCGGCTGACCGGTGCCGGCAACAGCAGCGAGAGACAGACCATCAGTGCCGGCACCGCCATCATGGCCGAGGTGCCCAGCAGCACGCCCTGCGTGACCACGCCGAGCGGAGCCATCTTGCCGGCGAGCATGCCGGCCAGCTTGCCGGGCTCGTACAGGCCGAAATAGTCGCCGTAGACGTAGCAGAACATCAGCGACGCCCACAGGGCGGCGAGCCTGATCTTGACGTTGATCCGGGGGTCGTCCAGCGGGGCTTTGCGTGAGCCAGCCATCGGTGCGGAATCCTTGCCGTGCGAGCGGAGGCGGGTGCGGTGCCTGCGCAGCCTAGTGGCGCGCGCCTGCCGCGCAATGTGGCGGAGGTCATGCGGGCACGTCCGCCGCGCGCAGCTTCGGCACAGCTGGAGCAAGAACCGACAAGTGCCTGCATCTCGGCGAGGGTAAGGTGGCGTCGTTGCCGGAAAGAGGTCTCTGCCATGGCCGTCACGCACCCGAATGGCTCCGCGTCGCCCCGTGCCCTGCATGCGCTGCTGCTGGAAAGTCGACTCGATGATCCGCTCGACGAACCGATCGCGCCGCTGGGCGAGCACGGCTACACCACGCTCGCGCGGGTCATTCCCTCGGCGCTTGCCGTGTTGCGCGTGGCGGCCCGGATCGAGCCCGAGCCGCACTGGCTGATGGACTGGTATCGCCACACCCGCATTGCCGAACTGGGACACCTCACCGCCGAGCAACTGGTGGCCATGGGACGCGCGCCCGTGGTGATCGCTTTCCTGCAATCGATCCGCCGCGGCGTCCGCGGATGATCTCGTTGTCGCCCCGAGGAGGAGCACGCACGTGACCGTACAACATCGCTTTCGCAGCATCGTCGACGAGCTCGCGCGCCTGCACGCGCAACGCGAGGTGGCCATGCTCACGGCCTTTGCTGCGCTGGAGAGGCAGGACGCCGCACTTGCGGTGCTGATCACCCAGAACCTGGGCGACCGCACCCGCGCGGCACGCTGGATGTGCATGCACCAGCGCGCCTTCGGCGGCCGCTCCGCCTACGAGACGCTGGCCGACGGCGAGATCGACCGCGTGTGGGATCGCGTGCTCGGCAGCGAGGGCATCGACGGCGCCTTGCTGCCTTCCGAGGCTCGCATGGCGTACTGAGCTTGCCGATGCCCGGCGCGGTGGCGAGGTTCGTCGGGCGTCAGCCGGCTTCCCTGCGAAGCGCGTCGAAGTAGGCGGCGATCTCCTCGGCAAACACATAGCGCTCGGCGGGCAGCGGTGAGCCGGCCTCGACCAGCGCCTGCGCACAGCCCAGCCAGTCGCCGCCGGGCGTGGTCTCGGCCTGCGAGGCGAAGCTGAGCGTGCCATAGACGTTGTCGTTGTAGCCGTGGCGCTCGTCGTAGTGCGCGCCGTGGGCGAGCAGGAAGTGGGCGAGCGGGGCGTTGCCGCGGAACACGGCCCAGTTGAGTGCGCTGCCGTCGATGTCGCCGCCGCGGATGGCGATCGGCCAGCCCGCCTCCACCATCACGCGCACGGCGGCGTCTTCGCCGCTGGCGGCCAGCTCGGGCAACAGGCGCAGCTCGATCGGATGCAGCCGGGCGATCAGGTCCGGGTGGTCCGCCAGCAGGCGCTGCACGGCCTCGCGATCGGCGCGGGCACTGGCGGCGAGCAGGGCGTCGCCGGGGCCCGGTGCTTCCGGTGCCGCGCCGGCCAGCAGCAACCGGCGCGCCACTGCGTCCAGCCCCAGGCAGCGGGCCAGCCGCAGTGCGCTGACACCGTGTCCGTTGCGCACCGAAGGATCAGCCCCCGCATCGAGCAGGATCCCGATCACCACGGGCGAACGGCGCCGCCGGATCGCGTGCAGCAGCGGCGAGCCGTTGGGGCCGGGCTCGTTCGGATCGCCGCCGTGGGCGAGCAGCAGGCGCACGGTGTCGGGTCGCTCGGCATCGAGCGCGCGAAACAGCGCATTGCATCCGGTGACGCGGGCGCCCGCCTGCAGCAGCAGAAGCACCAGCGTGGGATCGCCTGCTTCGGTGGCGTGGTACAGCGACTCGTTGTCGTTGGGGTTGGCCACGGCCTGCAGCAGGCGCCGGGTGATTGGCACGTCGTGATTGCGGCCGGCCGCGCCATACAGGGCGCTGAGGGGCTCGTCCGGCAACGCGGGGTCGCGCCAGGCGGTGTCCGGATCGGCGCCGGCAGCCAGCAGCAGATCCACGCAGGCGCGGATGCCTGGCGCGCGGTCGGGCAGCGTGACGAGGGCGGAGAAGGTGGCGCAGAGCAGCGGCGTCATGCCGTACTCGGTGCGCGCATCGTTCACCCACGCCGCGTCCTCGGCAATGGCTGCCTGCACCGCGGACGCATCGCCGATGGCGCAGGCCAGCACGGGATCGCCCCGCAGCAGATCCGGGCATGCGTGCAGCAGCCGCTCGGCCAGTTGCGGCCTGGCCGGCTGGTAGCCGTGGCCGAAGGCCCAGCGTTGCCACTGCTGCCTGCGCGATGCGGCGTCGGCCGTGGCCGCCTGCAGGGCCACGTAATCTTTCAGCTGCGACCAGGAGGCGAAGCCGTACTCGCGCGCGATGCACGACTGCGCGTCGTGCAGGCGCAGCTCCATTGCCGAGAGGGCGGCGTGGTCGAGGCCTGCGGCGGCGGGCAGCGTGCGACTGATGCGTTCGAGCGCGTGCGGGTCGCGTCGGCGGACACCCTCGAGCAGCGCCTTGGCCTGCTTCTTCAGGTGATCCAGATGGGGATGGGCGGGCAACTCGTTCATGACAACCTCCATGCAATAGGTGCCGAAGGTCCGCAATCCCGGCTGCACAAAGGTTGGCGATGGCAAGCGACGAGCAAGTGGGTTTGACCCTTTCCGCGGACCCGGAGGCGGCTTGCGACGCCGCGGCGAGCATAGCAAACCGCCCGCTGCGCGCGATCGCGCTTGAAAGGGACGGGCCGGTACCCACGTGATCATTTCCCTTGCCGCGGCACCGGCCCGGCCGGCCCGCCACGGACCGCCCGCGCGGCGCCTTTCCACTCCCTGGACCCAGCCCATGCATATCGATCTGTCTTCCCGCACCGCCATCGTCACAGGTTCCACCGCCGGTATCGGCCTGGCCATCGCCCGCGGCCTGGCGCAAGCCGGCGCCGAGGTGGTGGTGACCGGACGCACCCAGGCGCGCATCGACGAGGCACTGGTCGGGCTGCGGGCCACGCATCCGACGGCGCGCTTCCGTGGCCTGGCAGCAGACCTGGGCACCGCCGAGGGCGCCGCGCGCCTGATCGCCGAGGTGCCCGATACCGACATCCTGGTGAACAACCTGGGCATCTTCGAGCCGAAGGCGTTCTTCGATATTGCGGACGAGGATTGGCAGCACTTCTTCGAGGTGAACGTGATGAGCGGCGTGCGGCTTTCCCGGCATTACGCGGGCGGCATGGCGCAGCGCGGCTGGGGCCGCGTCCAGTTCGTCTCGAGCGAATCGGGCGTGCAGATTCCGGTGGAGATGGTCCACTACGGCATGACCAAGACAGCGCAGCTGGCGGTGTCGCGCGGCCTCGCCGAGACCCTGGCCGGCACCGGCGTCACGGTGAATGCAATTCTGCCCGGCCCGACGCGCTCGGAAGGTGTCAGCGCATTCATCGCCAAGATCGCGGCCGGGCGCGGTGTGCCGGCCGAACAGGTCGAGCAGGAGTTCATCGCCACCGAGCGCCCCAGTTCGCTGATCAGGCGCCTGGCCACGGTGGAGGAGGTGGCCAGCCTGTCGGTGTATCTCGCCTCCGAGCAGGCATCGGCGACCACCGGTGCGGCGATGCGGGTGGATGGTGGGGTCGTGCGGTCGATTGTTTGAGTGGGTGCTCGGGCTTCCATTTCAGGGCGCGCTCTGCCGCGCCCCGTAGGCCCCACGCTTCTTGCCGCACAAGGCACGCCACTCGCTCTCCCGTCTTCTTCCCCTAAGGGGGGATGGCCACGTTTGCCGTATCCCTCATCGTCGTCATTCCCGCGAACGCGGGAATCCATTTTGCTTTTTTCGCTTAAGAGCCAACAGCGTTTCGTCCTCCTTCGGAGGGCGAGCTACTTCTCTTTGTGTGGCCACGCGCCGGTGGCGCGAACGGCGAAGCCGGCCCGAAGGGCGGAGGGCAGGATGCCCGGAGTAAATAGAAGTAACCAAGAGAAAGGCCATCCCGCTTCCGCGCCTCCCGGGCCGTTGGCCCGAGAGGTACGCGTCCGGGCTGCGGGGTTTGTCGACAGTCCATCCCTGGACTGACGCCAAACTGGCCGGCATCCATGCCGGCCACCCTTCGGGCTTTTCCTCCGCCCGGCCGCCGCTGCAGAGGGGAGCGAGGATCAAAAGCCGCGCGCAACGTGCGCGAAGGCTCGGCGATCACTGACGCGATCACCATCGCTGTTGCGTTGTTGTCCGTGCTGATGCTGATGCTGATGCCGATGCCGATGCCGATGCCGGTGGCTGTGGCTGTGGCTGTGGTCGTTGCTGTAGCTGTTGTCTTCGCCCCTGCTTTTGATCTCCACCCCCCTTGTGAGGCGGTGAGCCGTGGACGATGAGGCCCGCAGGGGCATGGGCATGGATGCCGATGCCTTTTCGCCAGTGCATGGATGCACTGTCGAAAAGCCCGGCCGCGGCTCACGGACTTGCCGGGCGCAGCCCGGCAAGCGCCGAGGAGGGTCGCCTTCTCTTTGGTTACTTTCTCTTGGCGACCCAAGAGAAAGTGACTCGGTCGCCGAAGGCGGACGAGCGCGCCTTTTGCTTTTCTGGGCGAGCATTGCAAAAGAGATTGGACCGGTACGTCGGCCACCGCGGCGGGGAGTGGCTGACACCCTCAACCCACCACCGGCACCCCATCGATCAACCGCCCAGCCAGCCGCGGCTGACGGATCTGCTCCAACCACCACGCCAGCGCCCGGCCATCGTGGTCGCCGCGCCAGGCGGCATAGAGCACGTTGGGTTCGCGCGGGTCGGCCATGGCTTTCTCCACCAGTGCGCCGCTCTCGAGCAGGGCCGAGACCCGATGGCGCGGTAGCCAGCCGACGCCCAGCCCGTCGCGCTGGGCGAGGATCTTGGCATGCATGGTCGGCACCGCCAGCGTGGCCTGCCCTCCGATCACGCCGTAGCCGCGGCCCGCGCTGCGCGAGGAGTCGGCCACCACCACCGAGCGATGCGCGCTGACCCGCTCCTGTGTCATCGGCTCGCTCGCCGTCGCCAGCGGATGCCGTGGCGAAACCGCATAGACCCACTCCATGCGGCCCAATTCGAACCAGCGCAGCTGCGGCATCGCCGGGGGCTGATTGGTGGCACCGATCACCAGGTCCGCGCGGCCTTCGCGCAGCGCTTCCCACGTGCCGCCGAGCACTTCGTGGGTGACGCGCAGACTTACACCCGAATCCAGCGCGTCGAATGCGCGGATCACCGGCAGCAGCGTGTCGAACTCGAGCAGCTCGTCGGTGACGATGTGCAAGCGGTCCTCCCAGCCGCCGGCCACCTGCTTCACCCGACGGGTGAGACGGGCCACGTCGTGCATCAGCCGCGCCGCTTCTTGTGCAAGCAGGTGACCGGCCGGGGTGAGCTGCAGGCGGTATCGACGACGGTCGAACAGCAACGCGTCGAAGCGCGCCTCCAGTTGCCGTGCAGCGTGCGACACGGTGGAGGGCGCGCGACCCAGTCGCGCCGCCGCGCGCGAGAGGCTGCCGGTTTCGCGGATCGCCTCGAGCAGGGCCAGTTCGTCGTCGGTCAACATGTGCAACCTATTCGAACGTATTCGTCGACACGATGGTACGGCACGCCGCAGGGCACGGCGCAGTATGGACTCACGTTCAAACCCCCTCTCGAACGTCCATCCATCCAAGGAGTCCGTCATGAACCGCTTCGCCAACAAATCCATCCTCGTCACCGGCGGCAGCAGCGGCATCGGCCTGGCCGCGGCCAAGGCTTTCGCCGCCGAAGGCGCCCGCGTAGTGATCACCGGCCGCGATGCCACCGCACTGTCGCAAGCGCTGTCGCAGCTTGGCAGCACGGCCATCGCGCTGCGCAATCACGCCGGCTCGGTCGCCGAGGCCCGGCAACTGGCCAAGGATCTCGCCGCGCAGTCGATCCAGCTCGACGGCGTGTTCATCAACGCCGGCAGCGCGAAGTTCGCCCCGTTCGAGGCGGTGGACGAGTCGCTGTGGGACCAGAGCTTCGACACCAACGTGAAGGGCGCCTACTTCCAACTGCAGGCGCTGTTGCCGCTGCTCGCCAGCGGCGCGTCGATCGTCATCAACGGATCGATCAACGCGCACATCGGCATGCCGAACTCGTCGGTGTATGCGGCGAGCAAGGCTGCGCTGATTTCGCTGGCCAAGACGCTGTCGTCCGAACTGCTGCCGCGCGGCGTGCGCGTCAACGTGGTGAGCCCGGGCCCGGTAGCCACGCCGCTGTACGGCAAGCTCGGCATGGATCAGGCCACGCTGGAAGCGACCGCAGCGCAGATCCAGGCGCAGGTGCCGCTGGGCCGCTTCGGTACGCCGGAGGAGATTGCCGCCACCGTGCTGCACCTGGCCTCGCCGGAGTCCGCGTTCATCGTCGGCAGCGAGATCGTCATCGACGGCGGCATGAGCCAGCTCTGAAATGATCAACCGGGCGCCTCGCGGCGCCCGGTTGCGTGGACACGGTGTCAGCCCGCTCACGCCACCTTGGGGAAGTCCAGGGTGGTGTCGTTGATGCGGTTGACCATGTTGGTGAACAGGATCGCGCTGACCACCAGCGGGATCTCCACCAGCTGGCGATCGGTGAAGCCGGCGGCCTTGAGCGCATCGACGGCGTCGGCGTCCAGCGTGCCGCGCTCGCGCACCAGGTGCAGCGCGAATGTCACCAGCGCGTCGATCCGCGCATCGTCGGGGTAGCTGCCGCCGCGCAGGGCGCGCGTCTGCTGGGTGGTGTAGCCGGCCAGGGTGCCGGTCAGGGTGTGGGCGGCCACACAGTACTCACAGCCGGTGGCCTCGCTCACGGCGAGGTTGATGGCCTCCTGCTCGCGTCGTGAAAGGGTGCTGCGGCCGAGCGTGGCACCGGTGGACAGCACGTGGGCCAGCACGTCCGGCGCGTTGCCGCCGATGGTGGCGTACAGGTTCGGCACCTTGCCGATGTTGCGCTTGACGGTGGCGAACAGCTCGGCGGTGGTGCCGGTGGCCTGGTCGATCGCGGGGGTGTTGAGACGGGTCATGGAACTTCTCCTTGGCTAGCGATGGCATTTGCCGTGGGCGTCTGCCGGTGGAGAAAATGCTAGGGATGACGCTCGCGCCGTCGTGTCTCGCGCGTCTCGATCCTGGTTGCGTTCGTCTTGAGGTGGTCGATGGACAGTCTGAGTGCGCTGGTGGCATCGATGGGCCTGCGCGGGCGGGTGGACCTGCTGTGCCGCTTCGCCGGGCAGTGGTCGGTGCCGCAACGCGCCACCGCACCCGGGCAGGTGCCGTACCACGTGGTGCTGGCGGGCGAGGGCGTGCTGGAGGTAGGGCACGAGCGGCGCACGTTCGTGGCCGGTGACCTGGTGCTGCTCCCGCGCGGCTCGGCGCACACCATGCGCCACGCCGATGGCGCCAGCGCCACATATCCCGAGCAGCGCCGGGCGCTGGGGCGGGTCATCGAGATCACCAGCGCCGCGCCACATAGCGATTTCGACGTGCTTTGCGGCACATTCGAGATGGGCCAGCACCACGCGCTGCTGCTGCAGGCACTGCCGGAGGTGGTGTTTCTGTCCACCCGCGGCCGCGACGACTACGCCGGGCTGCACGCGCTGATGCAGATGATGCGCCACGAGAGCGTGCAGTCCGCGCCCGGCGGCGATGCGGTGATTGCGCAGCTGTCCGCCTCGCTGTTCACCCTGGTGGTGCGCACGCTGATGGCCGAAGGCGCGCTGCAGCACGGGTTGCTGGCGCTGCTGGCCGACGCGCGCGTGGCGCCCGCACTGGCGGCGGTGATCGCCGCACCGGCCGAGCCGTGGACGCTCGAGCGCATGGCGGCGGCCAGCCGCATGTCGCGGGCCAGCTTTGCCCGGCACTTTGCCGAGCTGGCGCCGATGACGCCGATGGACGTGGTCACCGCCGTGCGCATGGATCTGGCGGCGCGACTGCTGCGCGAGACGCCGCGTCCGATCGAGCTCGTGGCGGAGGCCAGCGGGTACACCTCGCGCGCCGCCTTCGGGCAGGCGTTCAAGCGGGTGCACGGGGCCACCCCCGCCGCGTGGCGCAAGACAGCCACCGCGGCGGCCGGCTGAGCGGTTGGCGCAGGGCACCTCCCGGCCGCTGGAAAACGCAGCGCCGCATGCGCCCGCCGCCGCAGGACCGGACCAAGGTCGCCTTGGCGGGGAGCGTGCCAGGCGCGCAGACTTCGTCCAGCATCTTTGCCGCCGAAGGAGAGCCCCATGCAACGCCCCCCGCTCCCGCCGTTTGATGAAGAAAGCGCCCGCCTGAAAGCCCGCCTGGCCGAAGACGGCTGGAACAGCCGCGATCCCGCGAGGGTGGCGCAGGCCTATTCGCCGGACAGCCGCTGGCGCAACCGCGCCGAGTTCCTGCAGGGCCGCGAGGCGATCGAGGCGTTCCTCACCCGCAAGTGGCAGCGCGAGCTGGAGTACCGGCTGATCAAGGAGCTGTGGGCGTTCCACGACAACCGCATCGCCGTGCGTTTCGCGTACGAGTGGCACGACGACAGCGGCCAATGGTACCGCAGCTACGGCAACGAGAACTGGGAGTTCGACGAGAACGGCCTGATGCGCCTGCGCATCGCCAGCATCAACGACGCGCCGATTGCCGCGGCCGACCGCAAGTACCACTGGCCACTGGGCCGGCGCCCGGACGATCACCCGGGGCTGAGCGAGCTGGGGTTCTAGAGCGGAGCGCGCCGCTGCCTGCCGCGGCGCAACTGGCAGTGCTTGTTGCGCCCAAGGCAGCAGGGCAGCGAGCTGGCGTCCATGTCGTCAGGCGATGGCCATCCAGACGGCCATCGCCACCATCAGCAGGTTTTCCGTAAGCGACACGAAGCCCAGCGGCACGTTGGAGTTGCCGCCGACGCAGGCGCACTTCAGTTCGCGTTTCTGCACATAGACCGCGTAGAACACCGACACCGCGCCGATGCTGCCGATCAGCAGCGCCACCGGTATCGACAGCCACGGCGCCAGGTGGCCGATCATCAGGATGCCGGCGAGCGCCTCGCCGAACGGGTACATGTAGGCGTAAGGCACCCACCGGCGGGCCGCGAGGTCATAGCCCAGGAACATGGTCGCGAAGCTCTCCAGGTCGCGCAGCTTCTGGATGGCCAGGATGCACATGGAGAACGCGATGAACCACTCCACCGCACGCACGCTGAGCGGCGAACCCTGGGTTGCCCAGCTGGCGGCCATCGCCATCAGCGCCGCCGTGATGAATACCGCCAGCACCGGGGTATAGGTGACCGCATCGGGATCCTTCACCGGCTTGCCCAGGTGCTTGCGCAGCGCATCGTGGCCGCCGATGCGCCGGCCGTTGATGAACGTCTGCGGCGTGGTGTCTACGTCGTGCTCGCGCTTGAACGCCTCGGTTTCGGCGCGCGTGGTCAACCAGTGGTCGTGCACGTCATAGCCCTTGGACTTGAGCAGGTGCAGCGACTTCAGGCCGAACGGGCAGATGTGCTTGTCCATGACCATCCGGTACAGGTCGGCGCGATCTTTGGTTGAGGCGTGCATGGGCGGTCTCCGCTTCGGGCGTGGGTCGGGCACACCGCGCCGCCGCCCGTGGCTAGCGGCAACGCGGTGCGCCCGTCAGGCCATCACTAAGCAATTGGGTCGCACGGCCTCGTGAACGCGCAAAGGGTCGGGGCGTGTGGCCCGCCGTGGCATCCGGGCTGCGGGTGTTTCGGCCTCCGTCTTGGGCCACGCGGTGGCTGCAGCTCGCCGCCGTTGTCGGCGGCTTGACCCGGTATCCACGCCACCGATGCCACGTTGCGGCCGTGAGCAAGCTGTCGCGCAAACAGGCGGGATCCGGGCCGCGGATTCCGCTGGCCAAACGGGCGGCGGAGATCCCCGCGGGCGCGCTGGGGTCTCTGCGCCGCAAGGCGGCCGACTGCCGTGCCTGCCCGCTGTGGGAGCATGCCACCCAGACCGTGTTCGGCGAGGGCCCGGCGTCTGCGGCGGTCATGCTGATCGGCGAGCAGCCCGGCTCGCGCGAGGATCTCGAGGGTCGCCCGTTCGTCGGCCCGTCCGGTCACCTGCTGGACCAGGCGCTGCACGATGCGGGGCTGGACCGCAGCGCGCTGTACATCACCAACGCCGTCAAGCACTTCAAGTTCGCGTCGCGCGGCAAGACGCGCCTGCACCAGCGCGCCAACGCGGGGGAGCAGGCGGCATGCCGGCGCTGGCTGGCGGCCGAGCTGCTGCGCGTGAAGCCGCGCCTGCTGGTGGGGCTGGGCGCGATGGCGGCGCAGACGATGTTCGGCAACGCCTTCCGCATCAGCCACGAGCGCGGTGAGTGGCGCGAGCTGGCGCCCGACACGCGCGGGCTCGCCACGTGGCATCCGTCGGCGCTGCTGCGGCTACGCTACGCGCAAGAGCGCGACGCCCGCTACGCCGAGCTGGTGGGCGATCTGCAGCGCGTCGCCAGGGCGCTCGACGCGGGCTGAGCGAGCTGTCGCCAGGTACGGCCGGGCACGCTTCAGTCCTCGCGCCGACCGCTGCCCTGGCGGTCGCGCGGGTAGTGGTGCGCCAGCGTAAACGGCGGCAGCCAGTGCTCGCGGCGCACAGTCCAGTTCTCATAGGTGGGCACCAGTTGATCGGGCGCATCCAGCGCGCCCAGGTGCAGTTCGATCTCGTCGCCGTAGTGGGCGAACACCGAGGAGCCGCAGCGCGGGCAGAAGTGGCGTCCCCGGTAGGCGCCGGTCTCGCCAGTGATGCTTACTGCCCCCTGCGGAAACATCGCGGCGGCGAAGAACAGCGCGCCGTGGTGCTTGCGGCAGTCCATGCAGTGGCACAGGCCGACCCGGTAGGGCCGGCCCTCGGCGACGACGCGGACGTCGCCGCACAGGCACCCGCCAGTGAAAGAATCCATCGTCGCCTCCAGCCGGGAAAGGTCATGGTGTGCAAGGTTGCGGCGGTTGCCCGCCCGTTTCTTTTGCGGCCTGACTGTGGGCATGATGCCGCCACACCAGCCCGGGGGAGGCAGCGTGGCACCGCTCGATACCGACACGCTGCTCAGCGTCTACCTGGCGCTGTCCGGATTGACTGCGCTGTTCACGCTGGCGGGCGGCTGGACCACGCGCAAGCCGGGGCTGTGGCTGTGGTCCAGTGCGTTCATGGCCTCCTTGCTCGGGCAGGCTACGCGGCTGGCCGTGGCGGCAGTGTGGAGCGTGCCGGCGTCCAAGCCGCCGGGCCACCTGGGCGGGGTATTGCAGGGGCTGCTGATGCTGGCAGGCATGTATGCCTTCATCGGCCGGCGCGTGCCGTGGCTGGGGCTGGCGTCGGTGTTCGGCGTGATGACCGCACTTTCGCTGACGCTGCTGCAGACCGGCCAGTCGCTGTGGTGGTCGCTTTGCGCGACGCAGGCAGTGATGGGGCTGGCGCTGGCCCGGGCCGCATGGCTTGCCTGGCGGGCCCGCGATGCAGGTGGCAGCGGCGCGCTGACCCTGATGGCAGCGGTGCTGGGCGTGGCGGCCGCGGTGGCGCTGGCCCGTGCTGCATCCGTGATGCCGATCGGCCTGTCGGTCGAGCAACTCAACGCCGCCAACGAACGCTGGCTGATGGTGACGCTGCTGCTGGTGGTGGCCGAGGGTTTCGCCATGCTGGTGCTGGTGAACAGCTCGCTGCGCGACGAGCTGGCCGTGCTGGCGGACTTCGATCCGCTTACCGGCCTGCTGAACCGACGCGGCCTGCGCTCACGGCTGGACCGTCTGCGCCGCCCGGCGTCCGGCGATCGCGACGAGGTGGACGTGGCCGTGGCGCTGCTGGATCTGGACGAGTTCAAGCTGATCAACGACCGCCACGGACACCAGGTGGGCGACGAAGTGCTGGCCGAGGTGGCCCGGCGCCTGCGTGCGGGCGCTTCGGCAGACGAGCTGCTGGCGCGCACCGGAGGCGAGGAATTCATGCTGGTGTGGCCAGTGCCGCGGGGAGCGGCGGCGGCCGTCGGCGAGCGCCTGCGCGCGCTGGTAAGCGACAGCCCGGTGGCGACCCCGGCCGGCGCGGTCATCGTCACGACCAGCGTCGGGGTCGCCGTGGGCCCCTGGAACGACGGTGCCCGCTTCGAGGAATTGGTCGGGCGCGCCGACCACGCGCTTTACGCCGCCAAGCACGCGGGGCGCAATCGCGTGGCGCTGGCATGATCTACGCCGACAGCTCGCTCAGCATCACGTAGTAGCCGTCGGGATCGCGCAGAGCACACTCGCGCGTGCCGGTGCCCGGGTTCACGTGCGGCTCCTCTTCCAGCGTGGCGACGGCGCGAGCGCGTGCCAGGGCGCGGTCGAAATCATCCAGCCGGAAGAACAGCAGCAGCCCGTGCCCGGGCATAGCCGCGGTGGCGTCGGCGAGCGGCGGATGGTCGTGGTCGCCCCAGCGGTGCAGGCACAGCAGCACCGTGCCGTCGGATGCGACAACTTGGCCGAAGTAGTCATGCGCCGGTGCAACCCCGGGCAACCCGAGCAGCGCCTGGTACCACGCGACGCTGCGCGCCACGTCGGCGACGCCGATGATCGTCCACAAGCGGTGCATGCCCGTCTCCTGTCGCCGGCGCCCTGGCCTGATCGCACGCATTGTGCATGTGCTGCCGTGGGTAGCGCATGCGGCTGGTCGCCTGCCGCTGCAATTGAAATGACGGCGCCGGCCGCCACCGGCTGCCATCGTCCTGCGCCCGGCCTCTGCACGGACATCCAGCGGCTCGCCTCGCCCGTGATGGACACGATGGAGGATGCCGCCCATTCCTAGACGCAAAAAAAGGGCCGCTATGGCGGCCCTTTTTTGTTCCTGCCCCGTCATGCCGGCACACGCCGGCATGACGGGGCTCTGTAGGTCAGGTGTATCTAACCTTCGCCGGCTCGGCCGGGTTACTGCGCGACAGTATCCATGCCGGCAGCCACGGCAGGCTTGATGGTGAACTGGCCGAAGCCGACACCGATGTCCCAGCCGTTGCCGGTGCCGGTCAACGCCATGGTGACGCTGCCCTTGGACATCACGGCCGTGCGGGCGCTCTTCACTACGCCGGCGTGGGCCGAGGCCATCGCATAGTCACCGAACACTTCCTGCATCGTGTTGACGTTGGAGAAGGTGGCCTGGCCATCGGTGATCTTGTACTTGCCCACGGTCAAACCGCCGCCCTCGGCGCTCAGTGTCACCGGAACCGTCTTGCCGCCGCAGGTGAGTTCGCCCTTGCCGTTGGCAGTCTTGTAGACGGCGGACCAGCCTGACAGGGTGAAGTCCATGGTGCAGTTCATCTGCGCGTTGGACAGGTCATCGGCTTGTGCGGTGGACGGGCTTCCGCAGAGCGCCAAGCCAAGAGCCGATGCCAGAACCGTGCTGGAAATAAGTGTTTTCATGGGGTGTTTCCTCCGTGGCGTGGAGACAGCGAAAACCCGGGCACGCCGGGTGTAACGCCTCGTCTCACGAGTGGGTGTGGAGTAGGCGGTGGCTGCGCCTGAGCGCTTGCCGTTGCACCGTCCACACGTTACGCGGCACGGTATGAAAGCAGCGGCAAAGTTTCGGCTCCGGCGCGAGACGAAGGTGTCCGCGATGCGAAACCCGTGCGGCACTACACGGCGCGGCACCGCCGTGTTGACGGGTGCCGACGCCTGCGCTCGCTGCGGATCGTCAACTTGTCGCGTCGGCAAAATGCCCGTTGAGCAGCTCCAGCAGGCTGCGCAGGCGATGGAGCCGCTTGAGATCCTTGTGGTACCCCAGCCACGTATCGCGCGACGGGGGCGGCTCTGCCAGCGCCACGCGGCGCAAGGCGGGAAATGCGTCGCCCAGCGCCACCGGCAGCACCGCCAGGCCGATCCCTTCGGCGCACATGCGCGCCTGCGCTTCGCGGTTGTTGCTGGTGAAAGCCACGGTCGCCTGCGGCAGGTGTTTTTTCAGCCAGCCCACGTCGGGCATGCCACCGAAGGCAGCGTTCATGGTGACCAGGCGGGCGCCGCGGCCACCCTTGCGCGGGCGCGGCGTGCCTTCGGCGGCATATAGCGCGTAGGGCATGCGCAAGAGGCGCCGCGAGATCACGTCCGGCTCGTCGAACGCCGTGATGCGGAACGCCAGGTCCGCCTCGCGCCGCGCCAGGCTGTAAAGGCGCGTATCCGTGAGCAGCTCCACCGTCACCGCCGGGTGTCGCCTGGCGAACTCGGCCAGCACCGGCGTGAGCACGTAGCTGCCGAACCAGTCCGAGGCCGCCAGCCGCAGGGTGCCGCTCAGCGTGCTTTCGCGGCAGGCCAGCGCGCGCTCGAAGGCGAGCGCTTCTTCCTCCATGCGTTCGGCGCTGGCCATCACCGCCATGCCCTCGTCGGTCAGCACGAAGCCGTCGGCGGTGCGCTGGAACAGCGTCTGTCCCACCGCCGCCTCCAGCGCGCGCAGGCGCCGTCCCATGGTCGGCTGGGTCTGTCCGACCGCACGCGCCGCGGCGCCCAGCGAGCCCTCGCGCGCAATGGCGAGAAAGATGCGCACGTCGCTCCAATCCATCACCGACTCCGAACAGTCATGTTCCATGCAATTTTGCATGGAAACAAAACGAAAACGTCGATTTCCATGCATCGCATGCGGGTTCACCATGAACCCACCTTCCTGATGGAGACCTCGCCATGAACCTGATTCCCGCCACCATGCAAGCCGCCGTTGCCGAGCAGATAGACACCCCGCTGCGCCTCGTGAACCTCGCGGTGCCGGTTCCCGGCCCGGGCCAGGTGCTGGTGCGCGTGGCCGCCGCCGGCCTCAACCCGCTGGATACCAAGATCCGCGCCGGCAAGGCCGCCCACGCGAAACATCCGCTGCCGGCAGTGCTCGGCATCGACCTCGCAGGCACGGTCGTGGCGCTGGGCCCGGATGTGGACAGCTGGCGCATCGGCGACACCGTCTACGGCATGACCGGCGGCGTCGCCGGTGTGCAGGGCTCGCTGGCCGAATACGCCGCGGTGGATGCCGCGCTGCTGGGGCCCAAGCCGACCAATCTCTCGATGCGCGAGGCGGCGGCGCTGCCGCTGGGCTTCATCACCGCGTACGAGGGGCTGGTGGATCGTGCTCGCGTGCGTGACGGCCAGCGCGTGCTGGTACACGGCGGCGCCGGCGGCGTGGGCCATCTGGCCGTGCAGCTCGCCCGCGCCCACGGCGCCGAGGTGTTCGCCACCGGCACCGCCGCGCAGAAGCCGATGATCGAAGGCTACGGCGCCACCGCGATCGATTACGCCACCACGCCGGTCGCCGAGTACGTGCAGCAGCACACCGACGGTGAGGGCTTCGACGTCATCTACGACACCGTGGGCGGCGCCACGCTGGACGCCTCGTTCGAAGCGGTGCGCACGTATCACGGTCACGTTGTCAGCGCGCTCGGCTGGGGCACGCACGCGCTGGCGCCGCTGTCGTTCCGCGCCGGCACCTATTCCGGCGTGTTCACCCTGCGCCCGCTGCTCACCGGCCAGGGCCGTGCCCACCACGGCGAGATCCTGCGCGAGGCGACCCGGCTCGTAGAGCAAGGCCAGCTGCGCACCCACCTCGACCCGCAGCGCTTCACCCTGGCGGAGGCAGAGCAGGCGTATCAGCTGATCGAGAGCGGGAAAGCTGCAGGCAAAGTGGTGGTGGATGTGGCGGGCTGAAACAACGAAGGCGCTGCTTCAGCAGCGCGTCGTTGGTTTGGAGTTATGCCGCCAAACGACGTGCACTCATGGGCTTGGCTTCAAAGAAACTGCACTCTGACGCGGTTTCGGAGTTGTTAGGCCGCAGCGCCATCACCTGCGATCTCTAGCGCCCTCGCAACGGTAAGCGGCCCGTTTATTTCCGGGTCTGTGCACTCTGCGAGGTCATTGGCGATGTCAGGGCCAGAGAGCACAACGCGCTCGGCCATTTGCAGGGCGTCAGCAGTGTAGGCGAGCTCAGCCGCGGTCAGCTGACCAGATGCGAAAAGTCGGCAGAGGACGCCGAGCCCAGCGCGATCGAGAATGAGATCGGCGTCCTCTATAAGCGTAACGTGGGCAGAGCAACCCAACGCGGCAAGGCCGCGGGTGTGCTCAGCGAGCTCCCGGGAAATCTCTGCAGAGAAGTCGCCGACAGGCATTGCACTGGAGAGAAGTTTGGCTAGCGAACTCAGTCTCATGGCGGCTAAAGCTAGCATTTGAGCAGCGCACGGCACGCGCGTCCGGTTGAATGAATGGTTAGGCGACAGGCTCGATGTCGTCCGGGAAAGCTCCAGCCTGTTGCCACTCTTGGCTGGTGAAGTCCTCCGGAACGTCCCGCCGGCGCCATGCACGGTTCAGGTGAGCATAGACGTGGCCGAGGTCGGTGCGGAACTCTGTTTCTGAGTACCCACGGTCGGTTTGGATCTGTCCGAGAAGGTTGCCCAGGTGCTCGTGCGCGTCTGCTAATTCGTCTAGCAGGAAGGACCAGCCTAAAGGGTTCGAATCGCGACTGATCATGCTTCGTGCCTGATGCTTGACTTGGGCGGCGGTGTAGCCGTCCGCCCCGGGCGAGATGTTATGTGCCAAGTATCGGATAAGGCACGAACCCAAGGCCCGACGCTTGCGCATCTCTGGGAGCCTCGCCCACAGCGTCTTCCCGGCTTTTCGTATTGACCATGGATGGTCACCTCTTTGGTGCGCTCAGTCTCCATGCGACTCCAGCCCTTGCCGCCCAGCTCAGCAGAAGCTCGCTCTTCAGCTGCCTCCATATCGGATGCCGCTACGAACAGCAGAGCGGCAATCTTTGCACCAGCGGCGCAGCGGGGATTTGCCTCCGAGGCTTCTAGGCTTGCGCGAAGTAACAGCATGACACCTAACACCTGCGTTAAGCCGCGCCGTGAAGGGCGTTGGCTTGGACGAATTGTTAGGCCCTGGCCCAGCTGTAGCAGGCCGCTGCCTTGAGCTGCGGTTCGTAAACCCGATGGTAGCTGTACACGGAGCTGGCCAGCCAGCTACCCGCTTCACTAGCTTCGTAAGCTTCCAAGTGAAATCCGTCGTGCCACAGGCCCTGCGGGGAAATCTTCTTAACGTAAACGAGGTAGTCGGGCGTGCAGCCAAGTCTCTCGAAGGCTTCGAGTAGACAGACTCCATCCACGATGATGTGTGAGAAGCAGCGAGAAAGGCCGTTCAAATCCCGCTGTAGAGCATCGAGACGCAGCAGACCAACGTAGCGCTCCGCTTCTCTGTCCTTTTCGACGTAGCTGTCCAGTCCGACTCGTATGCCGCCAAGCCGTTCCGCAAGTGCATATGCAAGCGTTGTCTTCCCGGTTCCGTCGAAGCCGTCGATCCCGACCACAACGGATTGAGCCGTTGTCTTGTCAGGTACGGCCTGCAGCAGTTCGTCGAGTGCTGTTACGGCGAGCATTGCGGTCTTTTCCGGGGCCCAACGCTTGAGTTAAGCGGCGGCGGTACGCCGTCCGCTTGGACGATTGGTTAGCGGCTGTCGAGGAACGCCTGGATGCCGGGGCACGAGACGCCGGAACCCTTGGCAATCCGCCGCTCCAAGGCCGTAAAAATCAGATGTTGGAGTTCTGCTTTGTTGGAAATGGTATCTGAGGATGCATAGATGGTCTGGCCATCGTCAGAAATTTCGCTTTGATCCTTGGTCAAGTCATTGACTAACATGACCTGCATAGTATCTGGCCTCTCGTCGGCTTTCGTTTGGAGCGTGCCACTGCCTATGACGACATGCATGGTATTCCAGTGATGCTTGATCATTGCCTGGCACTGAGCACTCATTGCGGTGCTCTGCGTGTCCACCGCGTGCGCTGAAAGAGGCAACGCAGCGCAAGCTACAAACGCTATTGTTCGAGTGTGCATCCTTCTTTCCCTGTCGCTAACGCTGGATTTAAGCTGCTGGCGGCGCTTTTCCGCCAGTCCGTTTTGACGAACTGTTAGGCCGCACTACGCGCAGCCTCGTTTACAAGCCTGCTGTAGTACTTAATTGCCCGGGTGAATAGCCGGAAATCTTGAAACGTGATATCACTGGCAGGATTTGGCGCCTGCAACTCATAGCAATGGGTGAAGTGCGACAGGTCGTTGTTGCTGAGTAGGCCGAAGGCCACCTGCGCCTTGTTGGCTGTGTTACCCACGACATGCGAATTGGCCACGCGAACGGCGCGGTAGTGCTCGAATAACCGGAATTCTGGCACGCCTTCTAAGCTCTGGCGCTCTGCGGCCGGAAGATTGGCGGCGAGCTCGAGCAGCGGAGGAAGCCGCCCGCCAGTGGCTGACTTAGTGACCCATGCTGCGGCTGACCCCGGGATAGATGATTTAACGTAATCAATGACCTCAAGAAGCATTTTCTCGAACAATGCGTACGTGAGAACAATATAGCTCTTTGCACTGAGCTGTCGGAGCTCACTGAAGGATAAGGTGCCGTGTGGAATGCCATTGCCTTGGTACAGCAGGTGGAGAAATGCGTCGAGCGGGGCATTAGTGGCCGCTGCGGAATTCTGCATGTAAACGGCACACAGCTCTTGCAGTTGAATGCACGCGTCTTGTGCACCGAGCTCCCGAAACATGGACTTGATGGCGGGGATGGCCGGTTTGGTTGTCTTGTACCCGGGCAGAGGTGTGCTCTTGGACATCCTTGATCGCTCCGTGCGGTCTAACGCTTGAGTTAAGCGGCGGCGTAGCCGTCCGCCTTGAACGAATTGTTAGGTGCTACCCGTGCGCCAGCCATGCACCGCGAGCCCCAGCATAAACAAGCCGCCTGCCAGCCAAAGCGCGACAGCTGCACAAAACGCGACTGGCTGCGAGGCGAGTGTGATAGTGCCATGGTTGAAGCGGCTGAAAGTTTCGACCTCGCGTGATGCGATACCCGAGCCGGCGAGGTAAACCGAATAGGCACCCAGCCCAGCCACTAGCGCGTATGCCGTAGACCACACGACACCTAGGCCTTTCCTGCGATGCTTGCCTCGTTGCTTCATCTCTCACCTAACGCTGGAGTTGAGCGGCGCGCGTCAGCGCGTCCGCTTTGAACGAGTCGTTAGCGCCTGCCACGGCGCACCACCCGAAGCCTGGCGACCGCCGCCAGCACCGCAGCAGCAAGCAGCACACCATAGGCAGCCATGAAAAGCTGGGAAGCTCCCCCGCAATGCTGCTCGGGACACAAAAGCTCTGGCTCTGCGTACTTTCTCTTCCACTCCTCCGCAACTCTTAAAGCATCGCTATCCAATGTGCCGCCGCCGGAGCTCTGGCCGTTAAACGTGCTTCCACGAGACCGCCGGATTCAAAGATCAAAGTAAGCTCATTTCCTCCTTGCCGGAAAGTGAGTCCGATATTCTTCGGCTCCTTGGCCATGCGTATTCGATTATCAAATCCGTGAAACCAATTCTGCTCGCCGCCAAGTACGTCTTCGATTGCGTTACGAGCAATTGGATCGAGCAGGCGAAGCCTTTTGCTATGGCTGGGACGGAGCGGCGTTGCAACAGGAAAAATGTACACTTCCTTCGCGGTACTTATAGTGCCCATCACCTCGGGCCTAGCCCAGAAAGCCATGTCAGAGTCGTCTGTGGGAGAAGACCCTGCGGTGACTCCCTGAGTGCTTAAGGCAATTGCGATGGAGACAAGTAGAGTACGCATAGGCCTAACGCCTGAATTAAGCCGAGCCGCGAAGCGCCTTCGGCTTGAATGAATTGTTAGCCCCTTGCCGTTGCAGTGAGCGAACCGACGCTTTTTCAAAACGAAGATGGGGGACATTAAGGTCTGGCTGAGTCGTGTGACCGTGGAATAGGACGGCTGGAATACGCTTTTGCCAAGACTGAGAGGACGCCTCGCCATCATCAACTAAGTTGTGCTCGAAAGTTGCGAGAAGCGCGCCGGATGGGTCGAGCGCGATATCGTCGATGTCCCATGGATAGCCCCAATAGAGATCTTTACTTTTAGATGAATCCCGCAATACCGGGTAGACACGGACGAGATATTGATATTGGCCGCTTTTGTTCTTGCGGTGGAACGTGTACTCGATGCCGTCCTCGTCGCCCCAGGCGATGAACCGAATGTTTGGATCCGTGGTGAGCGCCCACTCATAGCAGTAGCTGGCCTTGCCATAGCAATAGCGCGAGCTCTTCGGTACCGCGATCATTCCGGCGGCGAAAGAGCTTGCGGAGTAGAAGGCAAGAAAGAGGATGGCGAGCTTTTTCATAAGGGGCTAACGCTGGAGTTAAGCGGCGGCGCAGCCGTCCGCTTCGAACGAGTAGTTAGAGGGCATAGTCGTAGTCCGGATCGACGAAGGCAAGGAAGCAACCAGACTCGATGTCCTCGTAGGTGCAGAACGTACCGTCATAGCAGTAGTTACCGTAAGCGAAACTTGGATGAACCCGGACAGCCTCGGTGCTTGGCTGTGGAGTCATGGGACGACATTGAAACGCAAGAAGCACAACTGCGTTCGTATCGTTACGGAGAATGTGCTCCGGGGTGTTGCCAGCACGAAACTCAGCGAGTGCGATTTGCTTGAGCGTCTCGGGGAGTTGACGCCACATGGACTGAGCCTCTGCGCAATCAAATCCATGACCGGTCCAAACAAGCGAGTCGATGCTCGTTGTATCGTGCCCGAGCCGTTGAACCCCCATATGACCCTCTAACGCTGGAGTTAAGCGGCGGCGAAGCCGTCCGCCTTGAACGACCTGTTAGACCACAACTCGGCCAGCTTGGTAGAAGCCAGAGAAGCAAGAACTATTGCTGCCAGTGCACTCCCGGCGAAGGTGAGCCCTGTGAAAAAGCATAGGCTTGCAATGACGGCTACGCAGAACCCCGTAAGCGACGCGAGATGGTCCGGTCGCATGACGAGCAAAGTGAAGAGGTAGATTACGAGCGTAGGCATAAAGGCGCCAAGCCCGAATACGACGACCACCTGCCATAGCGCAATGGGAAACCAACGAGGCATGGCAATTGCGGCACACACTGCGATCGAGTAGACCGAGACATAGCTGACCAGAATGCCGCTAAGCACGCCAGGCAGATAGCTCTTCGCTGCAACTTCCATATTGTCTCTCCTGTTGTCTAACGCTTGAGTTAAGCGGCGGCGAAGCCGTCCGCCTTGAACGAATTGTTAGATTGCCTGCCGAACACTTTTTTGTGCCAGTAGGCCTTTGGTGCCGCAAACCAACCCACATTCTTGTTGCTCTGGAACTGAGCCAATTGCCCCATTGGTTTGCCGTAACGCCAAAAGAGAGCAAGAAGATCGCGCAAGTTTGCCTCAGAGATACGGAGCGACCTCACTATGAGAGTGTCCTGCTCCCAGCGGACCACGCATGAAATCTCCGAAGCCCAAGAGAACAGGTGATCTTCGTCAAGCTGCGAGCCGAAGGTGATGCCTGAACAATTGAGACGAACCATATGTGCAATCGAACGCTAAAAATAAGCCGCCGCGTCAGCGGTCGGCTTGATTGTTCAGTTAGGCTTCGGTCGGACGCGCAGCTTAGAGGCCATTTAACACAACGTAACTACTCAAGCCTACCACTCCTACGAGCGAAATTACGGCAAGCCAAAATCCAAGGGGCTCAGCTTTACGATTAGCAACCTGACCGTTGATGTAGACGAAGTCTCGCCTGAAGCTTCGCCAGAGGTAGCGAAGACATAAAAGTGCCGACAGGCCAAAGCTGGCTCGAATTAGAACATCAATGACGAGAAGTATCGCTTCGCGGTTCATCGGGCCTAACGCTTAGTAGGCCCCACATCGGGGCATATGCAGGGAGCCTGCGGCGTTCCAGCGGCTCTCGTCAAGCGGGATATTCTCACGCTCGATCAGGCGCTTGGCGCACCTGTGGCGCTGGCCTCGCTGCTGATGATCGACTTCGCATATGTCGCGAAGCTGCACGCTATGTCTTATTCGTCCACATCTGGCGAAATAAACCGTATGGAGGGGGGCAGAGGCGGCGAAGACTCGCCCCATTCGAGTGTCTGTGCGTGAGATGAAGGCGTCTTGGTCGCGAGTGTTCCGGCCCGCAGCCTCACTTCTCCGGATGCCCCCGCTCCTCCATCAATCGCGTCAGTTCCGCCACCAGATCCGTCCGCGTCGCCTGCGCATCGAGCAGGTAGACCTGCACATCGTGCGCGGCAACACTGGCTTTTAGCGTGCCGCCGTCTGCCACGTTGATCGCCTTGCCACCGAACGCCGGCTTCCACTCGCCGGCCTGCAGCTTGTCGCTCACGTCGAATGTGGCCGGCTGGTCGCCCTTGTTGAGCAGCACGAGGGCGATCTGGTGCACGTCGCCCTGCTGGCAGACGCGATAGAACGCCGCCTGCTGGCCGGCGAAGCGGATGGGCAGCATCAGGCCGCGCTGCAGGGCAGGTGTTTTTTCGCGCAGTGTGGCGATGCGCTTGAGGTGCTGGTAGATCGGGCTCTTCGGTGCCGCGTCGATGCGCGCCTGCCCGAAGTAGTTGCGGTTGCCTTCGTGCTCGGCCTTGCCGCGCTCGAAGCCGGTTTCCGAGCCGTAGTAGATGGCCGGAATGCCGCGCGCGGTGAACAGAAAGTTGTTGGCGTCGATGAAGCCGTGGTCGCTGGCGTTCAAGCGCGCCATGTCGTGGTTGTCGTAGAAGGTGACCAGCTCGTACGGGTTCTGGTACGGGCCGTTGGTGAGGTAGAGGCGGTCGAGGATCCTGGCGTAGTCGCTGTCGGCGTGCTCGAACACCTCGCCGATGCGCCCGCGCAGCGGGAAGTCGAGCAGGCTGATGGCGCCGTTCTGTGGCCAGGTGTACTGGCCGATGTTGTCCGGGCTGTAGTCGAACGCCTCGCCGTACATGAAGAAGCCGGGGTACTTGGCGCGGATGCGGTCGCTGAACTGCTTCCAGAACGCGGTGGACATGTGGCTGATGGTGTCGATGCGGAAGGCGTCGGCGCCCTGGTCGATCCACTGCTCGTAGGCACCGACCATGTAGTCGAGCACCGCGGGGTTCTGGTCGTCGTTGTTGGACAGCTGCGCCAGGTCGTCGTACGCGTGATAGAAGCGGTGCAGCGGATTGCGTAGCGGATCGAGCTGGTACGGCGCGAGGTTCTGCTCGTCGGCGATCAGCGTGCCGTTCTGGTCGAAGATCTGCCCGAACTGCGGCTGCTTCTGCGGCATGGTGAAGGCGGGCGAGCCGTGGTTGACCACGATGTCCTGCACCACCTTGAGGTCGGCGGCGTGCATCTGCGTGGTGAACTGGCGGTAATCCAGACCCTTGCTCGGCAGGTGTTCGTCCACCTTGTAGAAGTTGACGCCCCAGTAGCCGTGGAAGCCGGTTTTGCCGCGGTCGGTGAACTTGGAGCCCCAGCTCACCGGATCGCCACCGGTGAACGCCTGGTCCGGGTTGTCGACGATGGGCGTGATCCACACCGCGCCGAAACCCATGCCCTTGATGTAGCCGGCGTTGTCCAGCACGCCCTGGAAGTCGCCGCCGAGGTAGCCGATGTTGGCGCTCTCGCCCTTAGGTGCGCCGGGCACGGGGATGTCCCAGGTGGGGTGGGCGCCGCCCTGGTCGCGGTGGTCGTTAGCCTTGTCGCCGTTGACGAAGCGGTCGGTGAGCACGAAGTAGATCGCGTTCGACGCCATCGGCGCGTCGGTACCGACGAAGACAGGCTCGCTGGCCGGCGTGGCGGCGTAGGCGAGGCCGCAGGCGAGCGTGGCGACGAGGGCGGGGAGCAGGCGCTTGGCGATCATGGTTTGGTTTCCGTGGTGCGTTTTTTTGCAGGAGCCCGCTCGGGTGCGATGCCCTTGCTCCTGATCCACATCGAAGCAAAGAGCCAACAGCATCGCCCGCGAGCGGGCTCCTACATGGGGTGCGGCAATATCAGGCGGCTTCCATCCGCGGCACGCGCAGCGTGCATAGGCCAGCGATGATCAGGCTCGCGCCGCCCATGCCCAGCGCCCAGATCGGCTGGTTGTGGAAAAACAGTTTCAGCAGCACGCCGAGCACGCTGGCGGCGAGCAGCTGCGGGATCACGATGAAGAAATTGAAGATGCCCATGTAGACGCCCATCTTCGCGGCGGGCAGGTTGTCCGAGAGCATCGCGTAGGGCAGCGAGAGGATCGACGCCCAGGCAAAACCGACGCCGACCATCGAGGCGATCAGCCACTGCGGGTCGCGGATCACCAGGAACGACATCAGCCCCAGGCCGCCCAGCCACAGGTTCACCAGGTGGCTCATGCGCAGGCCCATCGCGCGCACCATGATCGGGATGACGATGGCGGCGATCACGCCCACGCCGTTGTAGGTACCCATCAGCACGCCGACCCAGTTTGCGCCCTCGTTGTAGGCGGCCGAGGTGGTGTCGCTGCTGCCGTAGAAGTGTTCGGCCACCGCGGGCGTGGTGTTGATCCACATGGCGAACATGGCGAACCAGGAGAAGAACTGCACCCAGTTGAGCCGGCGCATCGGCGCGGGCATGCCGTAGAGGTCGCCCATGATCTGCCGCGCCGCGCCGCCGCTGCGGGTGGCCGAGAGCCACACGAACAGCGCGCCGAACACCACCAGTCCGCCGGCCAGCAGGTAGAGCTCCTTCTCCAGCCCCAGCGTGCCGATCAGCGCCAGGCCGATCGCGCCCAGCGCGAGGAACAGCGCGCCGATCTTCCACGCGCCGGCCACCGCCACGGGCGCGTCTTCGGTGCGGTTGTCGCTGAAAGACTCCAGCTGGTCCGGCGGGTATTCGCGGGTGGTCAGGATGGTCCACGCCATGGCGCCCAGCAGCACCGCGCCGCCGAAGTAGAAGGCGTACTTCACCGAGTTCGGCACCTGGCCGGCCGGCGCCGTGTTGGCGACGCCGAAATGGGTGAGCACGTAGGGCAGGAACGAGGCGACCACCGCGCCGACGCCGATGAACACGCTTTGCATCGAGTAGCCGAGCGGCCGCTGCTGCGGTGGCAGCTGGTCGCCCACGAACGCGCGGAACGGCTCCATCGACACGTTGAACGAGGCGTCCATGATCCACAGCAGCCCCGCGGCGATCCACAGCGTGGGTGAGTTGGGCATCGCCAGCAGGGCGAGCGTGGCCAGCACCGCACCGGCGAAGAAGTACGGCCGGCGGCGGCCGAAGCGGTTCCAGGTGCGGTCGGAGAAGTAGCCGATGATCGGCTGCACGATCAGCCCGGTGAGCGGCGCGGCGATCCACAGCGCGGGGATCTGGTCGACGTTCGCCCCCAGCGTCTGGAAGATCCGGCTGACGTTGGCGTTCTGCAACGCGAAGCCGAACTGGATGCCCAGGAAGCCGAAACACATGTTCCATATCTGCCAGAACGAGAGTTCCGGTTTGGCCTTGCTCATGGGGTGCTGCCCTTGCTGGGTGATGCGTCGTCGAGTGGTGCAATGACCAGGCCGCGCACATCGGCCTGGTTGAGCGGGCCGTCGGCGCCGCCGACGCCGCCGGTGTAGTGGGCGAAGTGGCTGAGGTAGCTCATGTTGAAGCCGTCCTCGAGCGCGAACTGGCACACGGCGCCCTTCTCGGCCGTGAACTGGCCCCAGGTCGAGCGCTCCTCGCGCACGCTGTGTGGCATCAAGATCGGCACGCGCTGCACCTTGCTGTCGTCGCAGCGGATGGAAAGCATCTTGACCGCGGCGGTGATGCCCGTGTTGATCGGGCCGTGATCGTTGACGTAGTTGAGCGACACCCGGTACGTGCCGCTGGCCGGTGCCGTCCAGCGACGGGGCCAGTCACCGGTGACCGGCGGCAGTTCGCCAACGCAGGTGGCGGGGCTGGGCAGGGATTCCATGCCGTGCGGGTCGATGCGCGTGGCGCGCACGCAGGTCAGTGCGCCTGTGGCGGCGAGCGAACCGCTGCCGTCCACCGTCTGCGCGCGGTGCCCGTTGACGTAAAGCTGCACGGGGCCGTCGGTGGTAACCGCCCAGCCGTTCTTGCCGTGGGTGACGGAAGGCGCCGACGGCGCCGCGGGCGCGTACAGCGGCGCATCGGTGCGCAGCGGCACGTCCTTCACGTTGATCGCCTTGAGCAATACCGTGGTGGCGTTGCCGCGGGTGGACACGCGGTCGGCCACCAGCAGGTTGCCGCTGCGCTGCGCGGGGAGCTGCAGCGTGATGGTGCGGTCGGGCAGGGTGATCGAGATGCTGTCGCGATCGCCGAACAGCATCGGCACCAGCGAAACGGGCAGCTTCGGCTGCACCGAGCCGTCCGGGTTCAGGCCGAACACGCCCTCGGTGACGATGGCGAGGTACGCGCCCACCGACCACAGCTGGCGTGGCGAGTTGACCACCGGCCCGCTGAGCTTGCCTTCATCCACGTGCTGGCCCTGGGTGAGCAGCTCGTAGTTCTCCATGTTGGAGCCGTACAGCGCTGCGCCGCGCATCACCGAGGTGATCTCGTGGGCAATCCGAGTGGGCTGGTCCACCGCCCGCGCCGCGCGCAGCGCGTAGGCGCTGACGAACGGCCAGATGGCACGGTTGTGGTAGATCGGCTGGTCGGGCCGTTCCGGCCAGATCACCGGGCTGCCGGCGGGCCAGGTCGGGTAGTTGGCCAAGGCCTGCGCCGCACGCTTGCCCTCGGCCACGCCGCTGGTGATCGCCAGCGCGATGCCGAGCAGGTCGTAGCTTTCCACGGGCAGGCCGTCGCCGCCCAGGTAGCTCATGTACAGGCCGCGGTCCGCGCGCCAGAAATGGGTGTTGATCGAGCGCTTCAGCGCGTCGGCCTGGTCGCGGTAACCGCGTGCTGCGGCGGAGTCACCGCGCTTGTCTGCAAGCTTGGCCGCCATCGCCAGCGCCTGGTAGTGCAGCACGTTGGTGGAGAGCGAGAACGACTGGGCGATGAAGCCGACCGAGTCGGCGGTCCAGTCCGGATAGGTCTGCTCGCGCCAGTCCAGGAACGAGGTCTCGCCGCGGTACAGGCCAAAGGTGTCGTCGAACGCATAACGGCGATCCTGCGCCAGCGTATCGCCCAGCGCGCGGGTCACGTCCGCGGCAAACGCGGGCTCGTCGAGCAGATGCTTCGCGCCCAGGAACCACACTACGCGGTCGGTGCTGATTGGCCAGCTGCCGCCCGAGCCGGTGTCCTGCATCACGATGCGCTGGTCCGAAACGGGCTCCTGCCCCGCCGTGGGGCCGCGCACCTCCGACAGCTTGAACTTCAGGCCGTTGCGGGCGCGCGCGGCATCGAACCGCCACAGCCCCAGGTCGATGGCGTAGGCGAGATCGCGGGTCCACACATACGGCCACTTCAGGCCGGTCTCGAAGCAGTGGCAGGGAATCGGCTGGCCGTGGTCGAAGGCGCCGTCGCGAATGGCGGTGACCGAATCCTGCGTCAGATCGTCCTGCGCCATGGCGAACAGGCCGTTGAAGAGCGCGCTCGCGGTGTCGGTGGCCAGCGGCTGCTTGTCGATCACGCGCTGGCCGTAGGGCCAGGCCACGGTGGTCGCGCCGGAGGCGTCGGTACTCACGCTGACGTGCACGCCGTGCCAGTCCAGTCCGTCACGCCAGACCGGTGGTGCCGCGGGTGGCGTGGTCACCATGGCGGCGGCCAGCAGCGCGCTCAGCATGGGCGCACCGCGTCGACGGCGGTGGAAGCGGCGATGGTCATGGTGTGTCTCCTCAAGCGATACCGGCGCCCGTTATGTCACGCCGCGCCAACCCCCGCATGCTGCGAGCGCAACACGCACCCGCGCCGCCGCGGCGCGAGCCCACCGATGCTAGGCAGCATCGCAGTGCAGCAACCAGCGTCTGCATACGTATTCATCGGCTCCGGGTGCCCGCGAGCCGCCGCGCCGGCCGTCACCTTTGGGGGCGCGTGTCGGGCCGCGCCCGGGCCATCGCGTGCAATCCACCCGCTGCACGCCCCTCGGGATGCGTTGCGCCCGGCGCGCGCCCGGCATGGTGCGGGCGCTTGCGCCGCCTCGCCCACGCGACGCGGCGCATGTCGGTGTCGGCCGGGTTTGTTGTTAAGGTGCGGCCAGGAGATCCCGATCACGCCGAACGACGCGTCGGTGCTTTCCATCACACGACGGGGAAGCGCAGATGAAGTGGATGGTTTCGGTGTTTTTCACCGTGGGCCTGGCTGGGCTTGCGCCATCCGCGCAGGCGGCCGCGGCGCCGTCTGAGGCCGCATCTTTCGTGGCGACGCCTTTGCTGGCTCCGGCCTCGGCCGATGCCGTGCAGCGGCGCTGCAGCCGGTCGTTGCAGCTGGAAGATGCTCTGCGCGCGTCGCTGGAGGCGCGTACCGGCCCGGCCGGAATGGCGCAGGACTTCCAGGCCTACGACGAGCTGGCCAACGTGATGATGGTGGGCGCGCTGGAGATGGATCTGGTGGGCGCGACGCATCCGGACCACGCGGTCCGGGATGCCGCCCGGGCCTGTGCCGGCAAGCTGGCGGAGAAGGCGGCCGGCGTGTCGTTGTCCCGGCCGATCTATGACCGCCTTGCGGCCATTCCCACGGCGGGGCTGGCGCCAGCGGCGGCGTACGCGCTGCAGAAGATCCTGCGCAACTACCGACTGGCCGGCGTCGACAAGGACGCAGCGACGCGCACCCGGGTCGCTGTGCTGAAAAAGCAGATCGCCGAGGCCGGCCTCGCGTTCCAGCGCAACCTCGCCGAGGACAAGAGCGAGATCACCCTCGCGTCGGTGGACGACCTGGCCGGCATGCCGCAGGACTACATCGACGCGCACAAGCCATCGGCCGATGGCCTGATCCACATTCGCACCGTGGCGCTGGATGCCAATCCGCTGATCGAGTTCGCCGACCACGAGGCGGTGCGCAAGCAGATGTACCTGCGTTTCGCCAACCGCGCCTGGCCCGCCAACGAGGCAACCCTCGAGACGCTGCTGGCCAGACGCGCCGAACTGGCCCGCCTGCTGGGCTATCCGAGCTTCGCCGCGCTGGATACCGCCGACAAGATGGTCGGCACGCCGCAGCACGTGAAGGCATTCCTCGACAGCATTGCCGCCGCGGCAATCGCCGGATCGGAACGCGACAACGCGGTGCTGCTGGCCGAACAGAAGCGGCTGATGCCAGGTGAGACCACCCTGCAGCCATGGAACACCAGCTACCTCACCGACATCGTGACCCGGCGCGAATACGGCCTGGATGAAACACAGGTACGGCAGTACTTCAGCTACACCAAGACGCGCGATGGCGTGTTCGCGCTGGTGCACGACCTCTTCGGCGCCGACATCCGGCCGTGGAAGGGGGCGCACTTCTGGTCGAGCGACGTGGAGGGCTACGAGCTGTACGACCACGGCAAGCTCGTGGGCCGGTTCTTCCTGGACATGCATTCGCGCGCGGGGAAATTCCAGCACGCGAAAACCGCGGCCGTGCGAATGGGCCTTTCCAGCGGGCAGATCCCGCTGGCCGGGCTGGTCTGCAATCTGGCGGCGACCGGTCCGATCGACCACGCCGGCGTGAGGACCTTCCTGCACGAGTTTGGCCATCTGCTGCACGTGCTGTATTCGGGCCACCAGCAGTACGTTTCCCAAAGCATGATGACCCTGCAGTGGGACTTCATCGAGGCGCCGTCGCAGCTGCTGGAGGAATGGATCTGGGACGCCGACACCCTGCGGCGCTTTGCGACCAACGCGAAGGGCGAACCGATTCCGGTGGCGCTGGTGGCCAGGATGAATGCCGCGCGCCACTTTGGCGAAGCCAGTTTCTGGCGCCGGCAGCTGGGGCTGGCCAACGTCTCGCTGGGCTTCCACGACCGGCCAGCCGGCTTCGCCCTGGCGCCGATGTGGCTCCAGCTGTACGACCCTTACGGACCGGTGCCCACGCCAGAAGGCGCGCATGCCTATGCGGCATTCGGTGCCCTGGAGGACTACGGCTCGTTTTATTACACCTACGTCTGGTCCAAGGCGATCGCGCTGGATCTGTTCACCCGCTTCCGGGCCGAAGGCATGCGCAGCCCGCAGGTGGCGCTGGCCTATCGCAAGGCCGTGCTCGACCCCGGCGGCTCGCAGCCCGCCGATGCACTCATCGAGCATTTTCTCGGCCGGCCGATGAGTACGGCGGCATTCCGCCAGATGTTGCAGAAGTAGCCGCGCCTGCCAGCAGTCCAGACCTGCCTGCATCCGTGCAGGCGCGGCCATGACGATGCCGGGCCGGGACACCTGCCGCTCGACCAGATGGTCGACGAAGAGTCGGCCATGTCGACTGATGATCATCCATGGTGGTTGTGGACGTGACGCAGAGCCGAGGTGCCTTTCTTGCCGCCATGGCGGCAGCCACCGCAGGCCGGCCTGATGAACGCGCTTGCGCGGTTCGACGAACATCGCCAAGGTCTCGATGCGGCCGGCAAGCTCGCGCACGGTAGCGCTGCTGCGCGACGGTGCGCCGTCGAGTTTGCTGGAGACAGTGCAGCAACTCGTGCACCTGGCGGTTATCGCGGCAAGATCACGCAGGGCCGGCAGGTGGCGCTGCCGCCGCTCGATGCCTTGCCCGGTTTCGCCGGCCGCTTTATCCGCCACCTGCTCGCGCCGAGTAGCTTTCGGCCGGCCAGCAGGCCGCTGACGGTTTCACCCTGCAGCGGTCCCCTGCATCGGCAATATCTGCTTGGTTTAGATCGCGCCTGCCCGGTTGGCCAGCCGGAAGCAGCGCGTGGCCGCGGCGGACACCCCCGTGTAAATCAACAACGGCCAGATGCGTTCTTCATCCAACGAGAGCATCGTGCGCAGGCGGCCCGATCAACGGCTCCAGCCCCTCATCGGCTCGGGCGAAAGCTCCCGGGCCGGTGCAAACCGGGCCGTGGCGGGTGTCCTCACGGGCAGCAGATGAAGTGGCCTTGCTTGCCGGACGCTCTGCGCGCAGAGGGTCGCGGCATCATGGCTCCACATCCGACGCGCCTTGCTCCGCCCTTGGGCGTTGCGCGCGGGCAATCGCTTCGTCGAACAGGGTCTGTAGATCCGTGAGGCTGGTGCGCGGGTCGTTGTTGTAGTCGCGCATGCGGTGGCTGTAGTCACGTCCGACGCTGCGTTCGTCCACCAGCCGCCTCACGATTTGCAGCGCGGGGCGACGGTGCTGGAACCCGCCGCTCTCGCTGATGCTGGCCTGCTGCATCGCGCAGTAAAGGCTGAGCATCGTCTTGGCGGGGGTGCATTGACGATCGTCCTCGCGGTCCCAGCGGCTCGCATCGGCAAGCAACGCTTTGGCCTTGCGCAGGATGGCGACATCCATGGCGTTCGGCGGAACCTCGCTGCGGGTATCCAGGCGGAAGCTCAAGCGGCTGCTGCCCTGGTCTCGCGTGTAGTCCTGATCCTGCTCCACGCCGTGTACGCGAAACCACCCGAGCTGGGTGCGCAGGACGCCTTCCTTCAGAATCGAGCTTTCCAGCTCGATGGCGGCCTCGCCCGGAGAACGGGTTGTCATGCCGCCGGCCCAGACGTCAGCCGGCAAGTCGTCGCGCTTCCAGCGGCCGCTGCCAATCGCTGCTACCGGATGAAGCGTAAGAGTCAGCTCGCCGTCGGCGCCGGACGCCGCCGCGAAGGCGCTGCCGCAACTACCGACGAAATCATCGCTGTTGCCGCGGCGCACCAGCTGGCAATTGCCCGGCTCGGCCACTCCGTGCAATGCCTGGTAGACCTCGGCATGCAGGTGTCGCGCGCGCTCCAGGATCAAGCCGTACTCGGCCGCCTGGTTGCGATGGGCGAGCCCGATCTGCATGTAGGCGTTGTAGACGACCCGGTCCTTGAACAGCGCCGTCAGGTCCATCGGAAACGGCGCGCTTCCCGTGGCGGCCGCTGGCGTGAGGTCGAACGCGTGCGGTCTGCCTGCAAGCCTCTTGCGGTACGCGTCCACGTTTGCGCTGGCCGGGTCCGCCCGCGTCAGCAGCGCGTTGATGCCGGGGCGATAGTAGGTCTCGTCGTAGCGGCTGATGTCTTCCAGCCTGGCCTTGGCCCACTCGTCATAGGCCACCAGTTCGGTGCGCAGGGCGGCGGCGCGGATCACATGGATGTCGCCCGTGGCGATCAGCGCCTCGATATTGCCCAGCACGGGGCGGTACCGGGCCGACCTCCATGGCGCGCCGAGATCCCGCAGCAGTTCGGCCTCATTGGCAGGACGCTCTCCCCAGAACGCATGAGTGATCACATGGGCGGCAAGCGCCCTCTTGTTAAGGACCGCCTGGGCGTGCTCCATGTCGTTTTCGGTGGCCAGCAGATCGGCGTCCAGCTGTTGCAGGTACTCGTTCTCGTTCTCTCGATCCAGACGACCCTGCCACCACGCGCTGACTGCCAGCGCCACCAGCACGCCGGCTACCACCACCACGAATTCGGCGAGGAACCAGCTGATCCCGCGGCGCCAGTGATGCTCGCGGATGAAGGACATGAACCGGTCGATCCTTGGCGCATCATTCATGGCGATGGCAACCCGTCGGCGTGACCGCCAGTACTCCTGGCGGACGGCACACATCGAGCATGCGGGCGCGTGGCATATCGCATTTCCCCTTTGACCCAACGGATCGTGGCACAGGGCGGAAAGGCTAGCGAGCACCTGTTGCACTCGATCGCCCCGCTGCCTCCGCCGGATGCCCTGAAGTCTTGTTCAGCAGAAGCAGGCGTCCGCGACCCTGCGCAGCCGTGGGGCACGAGTGCACCGATCCACGCGGCTTGCTGACCCATTGCATGCCGGCTGCTGCTCGATCGCGATGGATGGCTGTGGATGAACGGTCCGGTGACGGCGGACGCGGCACGTCTTGCGCGACAGCAAGGCGTGCCCGATCCTCAGGGCGATGATCCTCATCGAAGTTCTCGAACGCCTCAGCAGGCCATGGAATCAGGCCGCATTCGTGGCGGCAGGCGGCCTGCTCTTCGTACTCATTCGACGCTATCGCACCGGTGCCGTGCTGCTGGCGGCCGGCGCGTTCTGGTTCGTGTTGTGCGCGTCGCCGAACTTCGCCCTGATGCTGCAGCGAGGCCTGACGGCCAGCTACCCGGATAAAGCGGCAGGCGAGTATCCCAAGGCTGATGCCATCGTGGTGCTCGGCGGCGGCGCCATGCCCAACGACCGCGACTGGGTCGAAGACCCGGCCGACACAGAGGGCACGCGTGTCGGCTTCGGCCTGCAGTTGTACCGCACGGGCAGGGCGCCCCACGTGCTTCTTTCCGGCGGCCATGGCGCGGCGCGGCACATGGCCCGCGAACTGGCAGAGCAGGGCGTGCCGCCGGCGGCGCTGGTGCTCGAGCCGGATAGCGCCACCACGTACCAGAACGCCCGCTACTCCGCGGCCATTGCACGCCGCGAAGGTTGGCAGCGCGTGCTGCTGGTGACCTCGCCGATGCACATGACCCGCGCCGCGGCGAGCTTCCGGCGGCAGGGGCTGGAGGTCATCGAGGCGCCGTCGATCGGCCACGAGACGGGCTACCACCGCGTGCAGCCGGAGTGGCACCCGCGCCGCAGCGCGCTATGGCTGACCTCGCGCTGCCTGCACGAGTACATCGGACTGTGGATGTACCGGTTGCGCGGCAGGGCGTGATTCGCTGATGCGGCGATCCGAAGTCGGATCCTCGTTGTAAGGACCGCGGTGCCGGTCGAAAGGGCGGCCCGCCTTTGCATGTTTGAATGCGAGTAATTATCATTTGCGTGCGCAGCAAGCCTTGGCCGTTGCGCCTCTGCCGCGCAGTCGCCGCCGCACTCGCGCCCAACGCATTTGTCACCTTCTCGCCAGTTACAGGGAACCCTTGCATGTCCATGTCCGACCCGTTCGCCGCGCACCTGTCCGGCCCATCCCGCTTGCCGGCAAGCTCGCGCCGCCGCGCTGTGACCCTGGCGGTGGTGCTGTGTCTGTCGCTGTCGACCAGCGCGGCGATGGCAGCCGACCGGACACCGGCGACGGGCGACGGCGCTGTGCGGGTGCAGGGTTTCCGGCTGCAGGCCGATTCGCTGCGCGGCGCACTGGATGCCTTTGCGCGGCAAAGCCGGGTGCAACTGGACGGGCTGGATCGCGTACCGGCGGATCTGTCCTCGTCTGGCCTGCGCGGTGAGTTCCGCACCGCCGAAGCGCTCTACCGGTTGCTCGCGGGAACCGGCTGGCAGGCGGTACGGCTGGGCGCTGCACACTATCGGCTGGTGCCGGGCGGGGCCCGTGTGGCCGACGCCAAGGAACTGCCGGGCGTGCTGACCACCGCCACCATCGACAGCCTCTCCACCGAAGGCACCGGCTCCTACACCACCGCGGCGCAGACCAGCGCCACGCGCCTGCCGCTGTCGATCCGCGAAACGCCTCAGTCGGTGAGCGTGATCACCCGTGCGCAGATGGACGATTTCGGCCTCGACAGCGCCAATGACGTGCTCGCCCGGACCACCGGCATCAACGTGGAAAAGATCGAGACCGACCGGACCTACTACAGCGCACGCGGCTTCGACATCACCAACTTCCTGGTCGACGGACTGGGCCTGCCGTTCACCAGTGGCGGCCAGCAGGGTGACATCGACACCGCCGTCTACGACCACATCGAAGTGCTGCGGGGGGCCAACGGGTTGCTGTCGTTCACGGGCAATCCTTCGGCCACGGTCAACTTCGTGCGCAAGCGGCCGACGGCGGAGCTGCAGGGCAATGTCGGCGTGACCGTGGGCAGCTGGAACCACCGGCGGGTCGACCTGGACCTGTCCGGCGCAATGAACCGCTCGGCCAGCGTGCGCGGGCGCTTCGTTGCGGTCGATCAGGACAGCGACAGCTATCTGGACCGCTACACCACGCACAAGCACGTGCTTTCGGGCATCGCGGAGGCCGACCTCGCCGACGACACCATGCTCACCGCCGGCATCACCTGGCAGCGTGACAAGTCGAAAGACCCGATGTGGGGGGCGCTGGCGCTGTACAACACCGACGGCTCGCCGACCCACTACGATCGCGCAACCAATCCTGCCGCCGACTGGTCCTACTGGAACATCGACGACACCCGCAGCTTCGTACAGCTGGATCAGGGCCTGGGCAACGACTGGCACCTGAAAGCAGCTCTCAACCATCGCCGCCTGAGCAACGCCAGCGAGCTGTTCTACATCTACGGCACTCCAGACGCCGGGACCGGGCTGGGCCTGTTCAGCTACCCCTCGCGCTACACCGGTGTCGAACGCCAGGACTACGCCGACCTCTTTGCCAGCGGCCCGTTTTCGCTTGGCGGCCGCACCCACCAGCTGGTGATCGGCGCCAACTGGGCCCGCGACACCAATCAGGAACGCTCCGACTACAGCGCCGACATCGGCACACCGCTGCCGGACATCGATCGCTGGACCGGCAACTATCCACGGCCGGCGTTCGACGCCTACAGCGACGGCTCGCACTTCCGCACGCGCCGCCAGTCCGCCTATGTCACGGCGCGCTGGAGCCTGGGCGAGCCGCTCACCCTGATCACCGGGGACAGCATCACCCGCATCCACAGCGACGGGTTGAGCTACGGCGTGGCACACGCCTACCAGCAGACGCGCTCGACGCCCTACGCGGGGCTGGTCTACGACCTGGGCGCGCACTATTCCGCCTATGCGAGCTACGCGGCCATCTTCAATCCACAGACCGAAACCGATGCCGGTCACCGCGTGCTCGATCCGATTACCGGCTCCAACGTCGAAGCGGGCATCAAGGGCGCGTGGTTCGACCAGCGCCTCAACGCGACCGCTGCGGTGTTCCGGACGCGACAGAACAATTTCGCCGAATACGCGGGCTTCCACGCGGACACCGGCCAGTCGTACTACCGCGGCACCGACGCCATCGCCAAGGGCTGGGAGCTGGACGTCGCCGGCAGCCTGACGCGCAACTGGGAACTCAGCGCCGGCTACACCCAACTGCAGATCGACACCCCCGAGGGTGCCGACGCCCGCACCTACGTGCCGCGGCGCACGCTGCGCGTTTCGAGCAGCGTGCGGGTCGCGGCGGTCGACGGACTCAAGGTCGGCGGTTCGTTGCGTTGGCAGAGCGCGATCTCGCGCGACCAGGCCGCGCTCGACCCCGCCGGCAACGAGATCTACACGCGCCAGGGCAGCTACGCGCTGGTGGGGCTGATGGCGCGTTACGACTTCAACCAGGCGTGGAGCGCCACGCTGAACCTGGACAACGTCACCGGCCGGAAATACATCAACAGCCTGTACTGGGCGCAGGGCTACTACGGCGCCCCAGCCAGCGCCATGCTTCGCGTCGACTGGCGGTTCTGAGCCGTGCGCCGCCGGTCATCTTCGAAGCGCACGTTCCACTGCCCGCTCGGGCGCGGCCGACGGGGCGCGCCATGAGCCTGCTCGGCGCAACCGCGCTGGTGCTAGCCGGCGCGTGGCTGATCTACCTGGGGAGCCCGGCGCAGAACTGGCTCCGGGCGCCGCTTGCCCGGTTGCCGCGGCGGAGCGGCGCACTCCTGCTGGCGCTGTCGGTGATGCTCTGGTGTCGCATCCTGGGCGTCGGCGCCGGAATCGCCGCATTCATCACGCTGGTGATGCTGGCCTGGGTGCTGGCGCCCTATCTGGGCTGGTGGCTCGGACGGCGCGATGCGGCGCGGAGCGCACGATGATCGGCCGCTGCCTCGCCGGTGTGCTGCTCGGCTTCCCGCTCAGCGCGATGACGCTGGCGCTGGCCATGGCGTTGTCGCCGGCGCGGGGTGCCGGCTGGGTGATCGCGGCGCTGATCGCGTTCTTTCCGCTGTGGACCGGCGTGATGGCGGCGAGTTATCTGTTCCGGTCGGGCGCGCGTGCATGGCTGGTGCTCGGCCTGGCGAATGCGGCCGCGTTTGCGCTGCTGCAAGGCGTACGCCTGAGCTGGAGCGGCCCATGAAGGCAGCGACGCTGCGCACGTTCCAGCTCGTGCATACGTGGACCGGCGTGATGGCCGGGTTCTTCCTGTTCGTGGCGTTCTACGCCGGCGCGCTCACCGTGTTTCATGGCGACATCGCGACATGGCAGCACCCGCCGTGGCGCAGTGCGGCGTCGCCGGTGGAGAGCCGGCAGTCGCTGATCGACCGCTTCCTTGCCGTGCATCCGGAGGCGCGCGCCGACTTCGGGTTGGTGCTGCCGCCACCGGGCACGGCGCAGCCGCCGTACATGTACTGGCCCGCCGATGGCGAGGAACACTTCGCGACCGCCGACGCGCTCGAGCGCGACACCGACGCTCCCACGGCCGGCAGCCTGGCCGATTTCATTTACGCCCTGCACGACTCGCTCGGCATCCCGGTGGTGGGCCTTTACCTGATGGGCCTGGTCAGCATGCTTTACGGGCTGGCCCTGGTCTCGGGCATCGTCATCCACCTGCCGGGACTGGTGAAGGGCCTGTTCGCGTTGCGGCCGGGTCACAACCTCAAGCGATTGTGGCTGGATGCACACAATGTCATCGGCGTGCTGAGCCTGCCGTTCCATATGATCTTTGCCGTCACCGGCGCGCTGATGTGCCTGTTCACGCTGGTGCTGGCATTGCTCAACACGGTGGCATTCGAAGGCGCGCTGCCGACGATGTTCGCCCAGGCGATCGCGACTGCGCCGCCACGGGAAGCTGCCGGCGAGGCGGCGCCGATGCTGCCGGTCGATGCGCTGCTGACGCGCGCGCGCGCGCATGCGCTGGCAACCGGTGTCGACGAGTTCGAGCCGGACTACGTGCACTTCTCCAACTATGGCGATCGCCACGCGGTGGTCGAGGTGCGTGGGCTCTCCCAGCGCACCTTGGCCACCTACGGCACGGTGGCACTGGACGGACAGAGCGGTCGCGTGCTCCAGGTGCATGTGGGTCCCGCCTACAGCGCCAATGGCAGCATCAACTCGTCGATGTATGCGCTGCACTTCGGCAGTTTCGGGGGGCGTGCGGTGCAGTGGATGTATTTCGGGCTCGGCCTGGCGGGAGCGTTCTTGTTCTATTCGGGCAACCTGTTGTGGGTGGAGTCGCGCCGCAAGCGACGCCACCGCGATCAGCCGCGCCGCACGCTCTGGATGGGCCGCGCCACGGTCGGCGTGTGTCTGGGCAGTTGCCTGGGAATTTCGGCGGCGTTCCTCGCCACGCTGCTGGGCGAGGGACGGGCGTGGCCGCTGGACACGCTTCAGCGCGCGGCTGCCTACGGCATGTTCGCCGTGTCGTGTACGTACGTGTCGATCCGGCCGCTGGCCACAGCCGTGCGCCATCTGCTGCTCGCCTGCAGCGCCATGACGGCACTGCCCGCGCTACTGGACCTGGCGCGCAACGCGGGTCCGTGGGTGCGCAATCCCTGGACGGGGGCGCATGGCGCGGTGCTGGGCGTGGATCTGACCGGGTTGCTGCTGGCGCTGGTTTTCCTGTGGCTGGCCCGCGCAAGCGCGCGCCGTGCGCGCGAGGGCGACCCCAACAGCATCTGGGCCGGGTGCGAAACGCCGGATACAGCGCAGCACCCATCCGTACACGGCTGACGAGAAGGGCCGGCCAGGCGGCCCTTCTCGTGATCGACAGCCCCTTTACTGCGCCAGGATCGCGCCGTAGTGACCGTTGACGCTCACGCTCACGCTGCCGTTCTGCACGGTGTAGTGCGCGCCCGAGAGCAGGTCGGTGACGGTGCTGCCGTTGGTCATGCTCAGCTGCCACACCGGCACGGTGACCGTGTGGCTGGTGCTGTCGTTGTTGAGTGCCACCGCGATGCGGTTGCTGGCGTCGAAGCGGCCGTAGGCATAGAGCTTGTTGCTGTCGTCGGTGAGCAGGCTGATGAACGAGCCGGTGCGCAGTGCCGGATAGGCGTTGCGGATGGCGGTGAGCTTGCCGGTGAGCGCCACCGCACTGTTGGTGCTGGTGCCGGTGTTCCAGTCGAACGTGCGGCGGTTGTCCGGGTCGGCGCCGCCCTGCATGCCGTACTCGTCGCCGTAGTAGATCGTGGGCGTGCCGACGTAGGTCATCTGGAAGATCAGCGCGAGATAGGTCTTCCAGATGTCGCCGGCGGCGCGGGTGCCGAAGCGGGTGATGTCGTGGCTGGAGAGGAAGTTCGCCATCACCTGCTGCACTGGCCCGGGGTAATTCGCCCGGGTGCCGTGCAGCCATGCGTCGAACTGCGACGCGCTGATGCTGGCCGCGCCGTTGCCGTAGTCACGCCCGGTGATCCACTCCGACACCGGCTGGGTGAAGCCGTCGTAGTTCATGGCGCCGTCCCACTGGTTGCCGCTGGTAGTCCACGGGCCGGCGTTGCCGAAGTATTCGCCGAGGATGTCGGCGTTCGGATTGACCGACTTCACCGCCGTGCGCAGCTCGGCGAGGATCTGGTGGTTGGTGGCGTCGCTGCCGTTGTTGCCGCCGGCATCGATGTACTGCGCCGCGTCCAGTCGCCAGCCGTCGATGCCGTAGGGCGCCTTGAGATATGTCTTCACCACCGAACTGGATGAGCCGTAGATGGCGCTGCGCACCGCCGAGCCGCTGGCGCCGTAGTCGAGCTTGGGCAGGGTGTCGAAGCCCAGGAAGGACGCGTAGGTGCCCGGCCACTGCTGGAAGTCGTAATAGCCGTACCAGACGCTCTGCTGCGACTCGTAGGCACCGGCGCTGCTGAAGTTGTTGTACTTGTCGAACCACTTGTGCGCGTCGCCGGTGTGGTTGAACACGCCGTCGAGCATCAGGTAACCGTGCGGGCCGTTGCCGGTGGAATGCAGGTCGCCGAGCAGCGTCTGCAGCGTGGCATTGCTGCCGAACGCCGGGTCTACCGTGCTGTAGTCGGCGGTGTCGTACTTGTGCACGCTGGGCGCGCTGAAGATCGGATTGAGGTAGACGATGTTCGCGCCGACAGTGTTCTTGATGTAGCCGAGCTTCTGGTCGACGCCGGCCAGGTCGCCGCCGAAGAACACCAGGTTGTTGTCGCCGCCGGAGGCATAGACGGTGCTGCCCCATGCGTGCTTCTCGGTGCAGTGGCCCTTGTAGCAGTACTGCCCGGTCTGCACGTCGTTGGCGGTGTCGCCGTTGTAGAAGCGGTCCGGGAAGATCTGGTACATCACGCCGTTCTTCATCCACGCAGGTGTGCTGAAGCCGGGGATGACGAAGAAATCGCCCGAGCTCGGTTCGGACGAACTGATGCCGGCGGCGTTGTACCAGGCGCTGGCGCTGCCGTCGGTGATCCGGAAGCGGTAGTACTTCTCCGAGGCGCTGGCGGGGATGGTGCCCCGCCAGTAGTCGAAGGTGCCGGTGGCGTCGTTCGACGACCAGCTCATCGGCACGCTGTGGAAGGCGCTGTCGCCGCTGTCGTAGTACTTGATCGTGGCGCTGGTGATGTCGCCCTTGAAGGTGCGGAAGGTCAGCGTAATCGCCTGGCTCGACGTCGGCTCGATGTGGTTGTCGAACAGCGGTCCCTGGTCGTGGAACAGGCCGTTCCACTCCACGTTGTTGTCGTTGCTGGCGGCGCGTGCCGTGAGCGGCAGGGCGCCGGCCGCCAGGGTGGCGGCCAAGGCGAGACAGAGTGCGCGGCGCGCGCTGGTGCGGTGCTGAAGCCCTTTGGGTGAAAACTCCTTGCTGGCGAACATCGACTTTCTCCTGCAGTGATGGCCCGTGCCGGCATGGCGCGGGCAAATCGGGAGCAAGCGAGCCCGCCGCGCGGCCCCCCTGGCCGCGCGTGGCATGTCGACAGCTCCCTCCGAGGGGGCGTGCGCGCCTTACATGGGCGCGTGCCCCCAGACCAGCGCGAGCGAGCGCGCCTGCGCGGCGCTCACCCGGACGTACGTGACCGGCCCGAATCGATCGCTGCCGGTGGCCCAGCCTTCGGCGTTGCCTCGCGCGAGCGCATCGAGGTTCGTGGCGCGCGCCAGGGCATGGCCATCGGTGCTGACAGTGCGGGCGGCGCTACCGTGCACCTTGAAGAGGTAGAACGAGAGCGCCGGCTTGTAGGTGCCCTCGACCGCGCCGGTCTGCAGCCGCACGCCGTCGACGGTGCGTTGCATCGACAGCGGCTGGCGAAAGTACGCGCCGTGCTCGTAGTCGTAGGTGGTGCCGTCATCGTCGTAGTAGTTGAACGACGTCGGCCGGGCAGCGGGGAACATTTCCACGTCCACCTGCGTCACCGGATGCTGGCCCACGTAGTCCATCACCGGCTGGGTCGGGATGATGGCGCCGTCGCGCACGAACAGCGGGATGTCGCTCCAGTGCGTTGCATCGATCGCCAGCGTCACCGCGCGGCCGCCGTCGTGGCGCTTGCCGCTGAACCAATCGGTCCACTGGCCGGCGGGGAGATAGATCGACTTGGCTTTCTGGCCCTGCTCGACCACCGGCGAGACCAGCAGGCTGTCGCCGAACATCCAGCTGGCCACGGTGTTGCGCACGGTCGGGTCGTCCGGCCAGCCGAAGGTGAGCGGTCGCACCAGGCCCACGCCGGTGCGGCGGCGGACATCCTCGTAGCTGTAGATGTACGGCAGCAAGTGGTAGCGCAGGCGGATCGCGTCCGTGGCGGCCTGTTCCGCAACCGGCCCGAACAGCCATGGCTGGCGCTTCTGGGTGGAGTCGCCGTGCACGCGGAACACCGGCACGAACGCGCCGAACTGGATCCAGCGGGCATAGTTCTCCGGGCTCGGCGTGCCCTTGGTGAAGCCGCCGGTGTCCATCCCCCACTGCATCGCGCCCACGTCGATCGCGCTCAGCATGCGCGCGCGCTGGCCGGCCATGCTGGCAAAGCCGGTGTGGATGTCGCCCGACCACATGCCGTAGGCATAGCGCTGCGCGCCGAGATAGAAGTTGCGGCTGATCGACCACACGCGCTGGTTGGTGATGGCGCGCTGGCCGTCGTAGATCGCGCGCTGCATGTCCAGGTGCTGGGTGTCGATGTCGACGTTGTCGGCCTCGTCGTTCCACCAGCCGACGATGCCGGACTCGAAGGCAGTCTTCATGTGGTCGAAGAACCACGTGCGTGCCTGCGGGTTGGCGAAGTCGATCTCGCGCACCAGCTTGCCGGAGAAGTAATCCTTGGCCGGCTTGTTGCCCTTGAGGAAGTAACCCTTCTCGGCGGCCTCGCGGCCCTCCACGGTGTTGATGTGCACGCGCGGCTTCATGATGCCGGTGAGCTTGATGCCGCGCGCATCCAGCATCTGCTTGAGCTTGCCGCCGGGGCCGTCGGGGAACTTGCTGGTGTTCCAGGTGAACTCGCCCCAGTCGTTGCCCCAGTCCTTCCAGTCGAAGTCGAGCGTGAAGTTGTCGATCGGGATGTGCCTGGCGCGGTAGGTGTCGATGATTTGCAGCAGCTCCTTCTCGTCGATGTTCCACTGGCTGTTGGTGAAGCCCATCGCCCACTTCGGGAACAGGGGCGTGCGGCCGCTGATCGCGGCCACGGCGCCGAAGATCTGCGCCGGGCTGCCGGCGATCAGATAGACATCCAGATCCTTGCGCGAGGTGCCGCTGGCGGCGATGCGGCCGTCGGCGAGGGTGAACGTGCCGCCGACGGTGTCGACCAGGACGCCGTAGCCGGCCGTGCTCCACACCAGCGGCGCGCCGGCGTGGCCCTGTTCGCCGGCGGTGATCGGCTGCGTGCCCGTGCGCAGCAGCCCGGCGCCGGCATCTTCGGTGGCGTCGTAACCGCCGATGCCGTAGAGCGGATCAGCGGGAGCGTGATCCAGCGCCAGCGCGCGCTTGATGAGCGCGGGCACATCGCGCTGGGTCAGCAGCACGTGCCCGGCGGCGTCGGAAAACTGCAGGCTGCCGTCGCGCGCATTCCAGCGCAGCGTGGCCGCGGCGGTGGACACGGTGGTGATGCCGCCGGCGATTTGGGTCTTCACGTCGGTGGGCGCGGCATGCATCGCGGTCGGATCGATCACGATCGAGGCCGGGCTGCTCTCGCCGTTCGGCAGGGCGTGCACGCGCACCGCGTTCGGCGTGACGAAGCCGATCGCGATACGGTCGTCGCCGCGCACAAGGGTGAGGCCGCCGTGCGCCACCCGGGCGGTGAACGCAGCGTCGACCGTGGCAGCGGAGGCCGGAGTCAGGGCCGTGCCCAGGCAGAGGCCGAAGGCAAGCAGCAGGTGACGTGGTGTGATGTGGGGCATGCGAAGACCTTGCATCGGGAACGGGAGATCCGGTGTGCCTGCATCACTGCAGGATCACCGAGGTGTAGGGCGGCAGCACGAGGCGTGATCCGGCCAGCGTGGCACCGGGCCCGGTCTGCCGGGCGATGGTCGAGAACGCCGGCGCGTGCTCGCCGAGCGCCAGGGTCTGCGCCTGCCCGGAGAGGTTGTGCAGCACCAGCACGCGCGAGCGGTCGTCGCGCAACCGCCAGCCGGCGACGTGCGGGTTGCCGCTGGCGAATGCGCTGAGCGTGCCGTCGCGCAGGGCGGGGATCTGCTCGCGCCAGTGGATCAGCATCAGATAACGGGCGAGCAGCGAACCGGGATCGGCCAGCTCGGCCTGCACCGACACCTCGGCGCCGTCGCGGGCCGTGGGCTGTTTCCAGCGCGTCTCGCCCGCGGCGCGCGGGCTGCGCTCCCAGCGCATCGGTTCGCGCAGGTCCGGGTCCGGCTTCACCGCGCGCATGCCCAGCTCCTCGCCGTAGTAGACGAACGGGTGGCCGGGCAGGGTGAGCAGCATCGCCGCCGCGGTGCGCATGTGCGCGGCGTCTGCGCCGAGCTGGCTCATCACGCGGTTCTGGTCGTGGTTGGACAGGAACGGCGCATTGCTGCCCGGCTTGCCGGCCGCGGCCGCAAACCCCGCGTAGCGCTGCTGCAGCAGGTCCCCGAGGTCTCCCGCGCGTTCGTCCCGTGCCGCATCGATCAGCCGGGTGGCGAGCGGAAAGTCGAACACCGCGCTGAGCGCGCCGTACCACGGAGCGAGCTGCTGCCAACGGTCGTCGGTGACTTCGCCGATCACGTAGGCCTCGGGCTTCACCGCGTGGACGCCGCGCATGAACTGCCCCCACCACGCCAGATTCCTGGCCAGGATCGTTCGATCGCCCTCCTGCGACTTGAAGTCGAGGTAGATGTGGCGGGCCGCATCCAGCCGAAAGCCGTCCACGCCCTTGCGCAGCCAGAACTGGCCGATGCCGACCATCGCCTGGCGCACCGCCGGATGGTCGTAATCGAGGTCTGGCATGCCGCGCGAAAAGATCCCCAGGTAATGGCGGCCGTCCGGCAGCGTCTGCCAGGCGGTGTCGCCCGCGGCGCTGCGGGCGCTCAGGTCGGTGTCGGGGCCGGCCCAGCGGTACCACGCGTGATGCGGGTCGCGCGGGTCCTGCGCGGCGACGAACCAGGGATGCCGGCTGCTGGTGTGGTTGATCACCAGGTCGATGATCACCTTGATGCCGCGCTTGTGCGCCTCGGCCAGCAGGCGCTCGAAGTCGGCCATGGAGCCGTACTGCGGGTTGATCGCCTCGTAGTCGGTGACGTCGTAGCCGTGGTAGCTCGGCGAGGGGTTGATCGGCATCAGCCAGATACCGCTGACACCGAGCGACTTGAGGTAGTCGAGCTTCGCGGTGACACCGTTGAGGTCACCGACGCCGTCGCCATCGGTGTCGTACCAGCTGCGCACGAAGATCTCGTAGTACACGCCGCTGGCCGGCGTATCGCGTCCGCCGGCTGGCACCGCCGCGGTGGGTGCGGCGACCGGCGTGGCGCGTGGCGGCGCATGGCTGCAGGCACTGGCCAGCAGGGTCGAGGTAGCAAGCACAGCGAGGAGGATGCGGCGTGTCACGGGAGGCTCCGGATCGACGGATGGGACCCCGGCATCGCTAGCTATCGCGATGGCGAGAGGGCTGGAACGGCGTCCCCGACCGGTACCGCCAAGGCACCGGACGACCCGGTCGATGGTAGGCCGCGAGCGCCACCCGGGCCGCATGCTGCATACGTATTCATCCGCACGGCTGCGCGGTTTTCCGTGGTGCGTTGCGGCACGCGTGCTGCGCCACCGGCGGTGCGAGTGGGGCAAAAAAAACCCCGCCGGCGCATGCCGGCGGGGTGGGGAGGTTGCAGCGAATCGATGTTAGAACTTGTAGGTGGCGCCCAGCAGGTAGGTGCGGCCCCACTCGATGTGCTCGAGCGGGCGATCCTTGGTGCCGGCGTAGGTGCGGTACGGCGCATTGGTCAGGTTGCTGGCCTGCAGCTGCACGCTCAGGCCATGCAGGCTGGTGTTCTCGCCGAAGGTGTAGTCCAGCTGCGCGTCGATGATCTTCTCGCCCACCACGTAGCGCAGGGTGCGTGCGCCGTTGAAGTTGCCGATCTCGCCGATGAAGTCCGACCGCTTGCGCTCGCTGATGCGGGCGCCGAAACCGTTCTTCTCGTAGTACGCGGTGACGTTGTAGACCCGCTTGGACAGGCCCGGCAGGTTGATCGGACCGTTACCGACGCTGGAGGCGTTCTCCGGCGAGCGGATGGTGACGCTGCTGTCGGTGAAGCTGGCGCTGCCGAGGATGCCGAAGCCGTCCAGTGCCGGGGTCAGCATGTTCAGCGGCAGCGAGGCGGACAGCTCCAGACCCTTCAGGTTGCCGCCCTTGCCGTTGAACGGGCCGCTCAAGGTGCCCTGGGTGAGGATCGGGCGACCGCTGTCCAGCGGCGGGTAGTTGGCGACCAGGTCGGAGTAGTCGTAGTTGTCGCGGGTCTGGTTGTAGATGTAGCTGGTGAGGTCCTTGTAGAAGAACGCCGCAGCCACATAACCGGTGCCGCCGAAGTACTTCTCCCACGACAGGTCGAACGCATTGGCGCGCCACGGATCGAGCTGCGGGTTGCCGCCGCTGGCGCCCGGCTTGCCGGTGGCGTTGTCCACCCCGAACTCCAGCGAGGCGCGCAGGTCGTCCATGCGCGGACGCGCCACCTGCTTGGCCAGTGCCACGCGCAGGGTCTGGCTGTCGGTGAGCGAGAAGGCCAGGTTCAGGCTGGGCAGGACGTCGGTGTACTTCTTGCCGTTGGTGAAGCGCTGGATCTGGCTTCCCACCGGCTGCGCCGCCTCGAACACGTTGGCCGAGGAGGACTGGTCGGCGCGCTGCACCTGCACGCCCACGTTGCCGCGCACTGGCACGCCCCACACCGTGTCGATGTCGGCCATCGCGTAGGCGGTGGTGATCTTCTCCGACAGCTCCCACGCCTTGGACACCAGGTAGGAGGCGTCCTCGTTCGGGGCAAAGGTCATGTAGCGCGCCACCGCGCCGGGCACGTACCAGGACGGGATCTTGCCGACGCCGGCAAAGCCGAGGTCCACCAGGCCGTACTGCAGGTCCGAGCCGATCGCCGTGTCGCCCTGGGCGCCCACGTTGATGTTGCCCTCGGGCTGGTGCTTTTCCTTGAAGCGATCGGCGTAGTTGACGCCCACTTCGAAGTCGGTGATGACGCTGCTGAGCGCGTCCGGGCTCGGGATGATCGCGCCAAGCTTGGCGCTCTTGAGCTCATCGCTGATCCGCGGCACCTTGCCGTAGCCGGAGCCGTAGATGGTGTTGGTGAGGAACAGCTTGCTCGAGTCGGAGTAGTCCAGGCCCGGGTTGAGCTGCGAGAAGTCGCTGCCGGAATACTGCAGGTTCAGCGAGTCGAGCTGCGGCGCGGGCAACAGCTGGGTGTTGTTCTCAAGGTTCAGCTCGCGACGCCTGGCCTTGGAGTAGCTGAGGTCGGCCACCAGCGAGACCTCACCCACACTGAACTCGTTCTTCCAGCCGTAGGCGTTGATGGTGTCGTGGCGGCTGTTGTACATGCCGCGCACCAGCGGGTAGACATTGCCGGCGGTGCCGCCGGTGAAGGTGCCATTGCTGTTGATGGTGGGATTGGTGACATCCAGGCGGCCGTAGCCACCGTTGTAGTCGCCCAGGTTCACCTCGAACTGGTTGGCGGTGTCCTTTTGCACGGCCTTGGTGTGGAACAGGTCCAGCGTGCTGGTCCAGGTGTCGGTGGGACGCCATTCCACCGTGGCCATCACGCCGTCACGCTTGGTGTAGCCGGTGCGGCGCAGCGCCTTGATGCCGTCGGAGAAGTACGTGCCGGCCGGCACGCCCGGACGCCAGCCGTCGCCCACCTGCTGCCACGGCTCGTACAGGCCCACCTGGTTTTCCTGGATCGGGGTCTGCTGGTGCGCGTAGCCGATCACCACGCCCAGCGTGTTGTCCATGAACTGGCCGATGTAGCTGGCATTGAAGCGATTGCCGAAGGCGCTCTTGTCGGCGGCGCGGCCCAGCGAGTTGTGCTGACCGCGGATGCCCACCACGAACACGTCCTTCTTGTAGTCCAGCGGACGCACGGTGTGCATGTCGAGCGTGCCGGACAGGCCCTGGCCGATCAGGCTCGCCTTGGGCGTCTTGTAGACGGTCACGCCGCTGACCAGCTCGGACGGATACTGATCGAACTCGACGCTGCGGTTGTCGCCGGTGCTGACCATTTCACGGCCATTGAGCAACGTGGTGGCGAAGTCGGGCGAGAGGCCGCGCACGCTGATGACCTGCGCACGTCCGGCCACACGCTGGGCGGATACGCCCGGCAGGCGCGCGATCGATTCGGCGATGCTCACGTCGGGCAGCTTGCCGATGTCTTCGGCGGAAATCGCCTCGATGATCTCGTTGGAGGACTGCTTGGCGTCGACCGCGCTCTGCAGGCTCTGTGCAAAGCCGCTGACGGTGACCACGCCCAGCTCGGTCGGCTTCTTGGTCTTGTCGTTCTTGTTGGCCGGCGCGGCCGAGGTGTCCTGGCTGGTGTCCTGCTGCGACTGATCCTGGCCGCTCGCCTGGGCTGCCGCCTGGTTCGCCACCATGAACATGGCCGATGCCAGCGCTGCACTGAGCAGATTGCGCTTGAGATTCAACATGTACGCCTCCCCTTGGAAAATCGATTTTGATTTCGCCGGGAGTGTCGTTGGATGCCCGTCGACCTGCCCGTTGCGAACGACGTAAGTTGGTGTGTCGTCGGGCCGGGATGTTAGTCCTGCGTTTAGGCATGCAGCGCAAACCTGCATACGTATTCATAACGGCGGCCAGCGCGGCTATCGCCTTGTCGGCGCTGGAAATTTTTCTGACGCATCGCAATATGGATGTGCGCGCGAAAACGTTTCCAGCGATGCGGCCACGGGCCTGGAAGACTTGGTGCGTTGCCGCATTTGCATTGCGCATCCGCCGGCGGCCTCATGCTGCGCCGCCGGCGGATGCGGCATCGAGCGCACCGGGCGGCGGTTCCGTCGATCACGAGATGGTGCACCCCCGCATCGTTGCGCCACGCGTCGGAAGGTCCAAACGTATGGACGTCCAAACGTTCGGATCGTTGTCGCGCGCACTTGCCTGGCGCCGGCTTGCCTGCTCGTGCGGAAGCCATCTCGGTGCCAGTCGTAACAGTGCTGCATGAGACGCCGGTGTCGAGACGCATGGCGTCGGCGTGCAGTCCGAGCAGCGCGGTACATGCGGCGCCGCACCAAGTGCCGCAACGCCTGCGCGGGATCGGTGCCGCGGATGAATACGTATGCAGAGCCGTCGGAAGCAACCGGATGGGCGATTAAGCTGCCCGCCATCGCCGCCTTCGGGCAGCACGCGCGGCCCAACAGGGGGCGTCGGCGCGCACGTCGGGATCTATGCATGCAGAACCAACCGTGGTGGCGCGGCGCCGTCATCTACCAGATTTATCCGCGCAGTTTTCTGGACACTAATGCAGACGGCGTGGGCGACCTGCCGGGCATCATCGAGCGGCTCGATTACATTGCGGGGCTTGGCGTGGAGGCGATCTGGATCGCGCCGTTCTTCAAGTCGCCGATGGCCGACTTCGGCTACGACATCGCCGACTACCGTGATGTCGATCCGCTGTTCGGCACGCTGGATGATTTCGACCGTCTGCTGGCCAAGGCCCACGGCCTGGGGCTGAAGGTGATGATCGATCAGGTGCTCAGCCACACCTCGATCGACCATGCCTGGTTCCATGAGAGCCGGCAGAGCCGGGACAACCCGAAGGCCGACTGGTATGTCTGGGCCGACGCGAAAGAGGACGGCACGCCGCCGAACAACTGGCTGTCGCTGTTCGGCGGGTGCGCCTGGCAGTGGGAGTCGCGTCGCCAGCAGTACTACCTGCACAATTTCCTGACCTCGCAGCCGGATCTCAACTTCCACAACGCGGCCGTGCGTCAGGCGATCCTGGACAGCGTGAAGTTCTGGCTGGACCGCGGCGTCGACGGGCTGCGGCTGGACGCGATCAACTTCTGTTTCCACGACGCGCAGCTGCGCGACAACCCGCCCAAGCCGCCACACGAGCGGGTGGGCCGTGGCTTCAGCCCGGACAACCCGTACGCGTTCCAGCGGCACTGGTACAACAACACGCAGCCGGAAAACCTGCCGTTCCTGGAACAGCTGCGTGCATTGCTGGATGAGTACCCCGACGCCGCGGCGCTGGGCGAGATCTCCTCGGAAGATTCGCTCGCCACCATGGCCGAGTACACGGCCGGCAAGCGCCTGCACATGGGCTACAGCTTCGAGTTGCTGACCGACGATTTCAGCGCCGCCTACATCCGCGGCACGGTCGAGCGGCTGGAAGCGCAGATGACCGAGGGCTGGCCGTGCTGGGCCATCTCCAACCACGACGTGCAGCGCGTGCTGTCGCGCTGGGGCAACGGCGATGCCTCGCCGCGGCTGGCCAATCTACTCACGGCGATGGTCTGTTCGCTGCGCGGCTCGGTGTGCGTCTACCAGGGTGAGGAGCTCGCACTGACCGAGGCCGAGGTGCCCTACGAGGCGCTGCGCGATCCCTACGGCATCGCCTTCTGGCCCACCTTCAAAGGCCGCGACGGCTGCCGCACGCCGATGCCGTGGAACGATCGCCCCCACGCCGGATTCAGCAGCGTCGCGCCGTGGCTGCCGGTGCCAGCCGACCATGCCGCGCGCTCGGTGCAGCACCAGGAGGGCGATCCGTCGTCCGCGCTCAAGGGTTTTCGCGCCTTCATGCACTGGCGGCGGACGCAGCCGGCGCTGTGCTGGGGCAACATCCGCTTTGTCGAGGCGCCCGAGCCGGTGCTGGCATTCACCCGCACGCTGCATGGCGAGACCGTATTTGCCGCATTCAACCTGGGTGCGCAGTCGGTGTCGGTAGACGTTTCGGCGCTGGGCAAACTCGCGACCGTGGATGGCCACGGGCTTGCCTCGGGCACGCTTGCCGGCGGCACGCTGCAGTTGCCGGCACATGCGGTGATGTACGCGCGGATCGGTTGATGGGCTTCGCGATCCGCCGCGACGACCTGCGCGGCGATGCGGTGCGGGAGCTGCTGCGCGAGCATCTGGCCGCGGTCGCGCTGCACTCGCCGCCCGAAAGCATTCATGCGCTGGACCTTGACGCCCTGCGCGCGCCCGGCATCCGCTTCTGGACGCTGTGGGAGGGCCACGCGCTGCTCGCTTGCGGCGCACTGAAGGAACTCGATCGCGAGCACGGTGAACTGAAATCCATGCGCACCGCCTCGGCGCACCTGCGCAGGGGCGCCGGGCGCGCCATGCTGGCGCACATCGTGGATGAGGCGCGCCGCCGCGGCTATCGCCGGCTGAGCCTGGAGACGGGTACCGCAGAGGCATTCGCGCCGGCGCGGCGGTTGTACGCCGCGGCCGGGTTCGTCCCCTGCGCGCCGTTTGCCGGCTACGTGGACGACCCGTACAGCTGCTTCATGACGCGGCTGCTCTAGCGGCCGTGTCATGAAGCTAGCGAGGACACGGGGCCGCGCTTGCGCAGGCCCGCAGACCGTTCAGATCCCTGCGTACCACTCGTAGCCGTAGTCTTCCCAGTAGCCGCCCTTGCCGCCGGCGATGTGGGCGAACGAGTCGACCAGTTCGATGCGGGCGATGTACTTGGCCTGCTTGTAGCCGAGCTGGCGGCTCACGCGCAGGCGCAGCGGGGCGCCGTTCTTGATCGGCAGCGGCTGGTTGTTGAGGCCCCATGCCAGCAGCGTCTGCGGGTGGCGTGCCTCGGGTATGTCGACGCTCTCGTAATAAGGCTCGCCGGGGTCCATCTCGTCGTAGCAGTGGAACACCACGTAGCGCGCATTCGACTTCACTCCCACCTTGTCCAGCACGTGCGACAGCCGCACGCCGTGCCACTTGCCGATCGCGCTCCAGCCCTCCACGCAGTCGTGGCGGGTGATCTGCGCCACCTGCTCGATCTGCTTGAGGTCGTCGATGGAGAACGACAGCGGTCGATCGACCAGTCCGCCCACCTGCAACCGGTAATCGCGGAAACCGTTGGCCAGCAGCGTCTGGTAGGCGTCGGTGGTGGGCATGGCGGTGCCGTTGGAGCGGAATACGGGCGAGAGGTCCGCCTCGGTGTACTCCTTGGCCATCGCGCTGGACGGCGCCAGCAGTGCCTGCACCCGGCGGTTGAGACCCTGTGCCTTGTTCAGCACCTTCGGGCCCCAGTCGCTTTGCGAGATCTTGTCGCAGCCGGCGACGATGACGCCGGCGGTACCCATGATCGCCATGCGGATGAACGAGCGCCGATCAGTCATGGTTCTTCTCCGCCTCGGCGGCACGCTTGGCAGCGGGCGGCGCCAGATCGATCTTGTACCAGCCGGTGATCATGCCGCGCAGCTGGTTGAACGCGCCGCTGATCAGCACCTCGAACACGTGGATCAGCACGAAGGCGACGAAGCCCCACGCGATGATGAAGTGGATCGTGCGGGCCGACTGCCGGCCGCCCACCACCTCGACCAGCGGCGACAGCACCGCATCCAGTCGCGGCGACATCGCCAGCCCCATCAGCACTACGCCGATGCCGAACACGAAGATCACCGTGAGGTAGGCCAGCCGCTGCAGGATGTTGTAGCGCAGCGCTTCCTCGCCATGCGGGTGCTTGAACTTCACGTGGTCGACGATCGAGCGACCGATGCCGCGCCAGTCGGCCCGGGTGGGAATGAGGTCGCGCTGCAGGTGCTTCTTCGCGACCGAGTAAGCCAGGTAACACAGGCCGTTCAGCACGAACACCCAGGCAAAGAAGAAGTGCCACTGCCGCCCCATCGCCAGCCAGCGCGCGCTGGGTACGGTGAGCCAGGAGGGGAAGCCGCGCACCTGCGGCTCGCCGTTCGGTCCGTCGGACACGCCGAACAGCCCGGTGGTGATGAACTCGTGCTGGCCGACCCGGGTGACGCCGACGAGCTGTCCGTTCGGATCCATCCGCGCGCCCATGGAAAGAATCTCCTTGCCGGGGTCGGTGCGGATGCCCCACGAAAGGCTGGGATGCGCGTTGAAGATCTGCAGGCCGCTGAAGAACATGATCGACAGCGCGATCACGTTGATCCAGTGCATCAGCCGGATCGGCCACGTGTGCCGGTACACCAGGCGAGTGGATGCCGTTGCGGCGGCTGGCGGTGCCCCGCCGGCGTCAGCGGCCGGAACGGCCACGTCTTGCTGGTCGACAGTCATGCGTTCCCCACGAGCAGGCTGAAAGGACAAGCGGAAGCGGCAGTGTAGCGCCGCGTGATGGCGACCATGGTGCAACCCTCTGGTGTCGAAGTGCCCGGCGATCCTGTCGCCACGCCGGACGCGATGCACGCCCCCGCGCGTGCGGGGTGCGGGCCCGGCGACCATTCGCCGCATCAGCCGCTCCGGTTACATCGCCTTGACGAGGCGGGCGCGCGTGGACGGTAGGGGGCGACGTGGCGCCGCGGTTGCCCGTGCCGCGCTGACGCGGAACGACGTCCCGACAACGGCCCGTGTTAACGCGATCTATGCGCGTGCCGTGGATAGTGCGCGGACGGATGCTCACATCCGCTCCCGTTTCCCTGCCACGAGGCCACGGATGACACCCGCTTCGCACAGCTCCGACGCTTTCGTGTTCTTTGGCGCCACCGGCGACCTTGCCTACAAGAAGATCTTTCCCGCGCTGCAGGCGCTGATCCGCCGCGGCGAGCTGGACATGCCGGTCATCGGCATTGCCAAGGCCGGCTGGACGCTGGAGCAGCTGCGCCAGCGTGCGCGTGAATCGCTCGAACATGCCGGCGAGGTGGACGAGCAGGCCTACGCGCAGTTGTGTCGCCGGCTGCATTACATCGACGGCGACTACGCCGACCCGGATACCTTTCGCAAGCTGGGCAAGGCACTCGCCGGCGCGATGCACCCGCTGCACTACCTTGCGATCCCGCCGAGCCTGTTTCCGAGCGTGATCAAGCAGCTGGCCGAATCCGGCTGCGCCCGCGACGCGCGGGTGGTGGTGGAGAAACCGTTCGGGCGCGACTTGGCCTCGGCGCGGGCACTTAACCGCGTGCTGCACGGGGCGTTCGAGGAGTCGTCGATCTTCCGCATCGACCACTACCTGGGCAAGGAGGCGGTGCAGAACCTCTTGTACTTCCGCTTCGCCAACACGTTCCTGGAGCCGGTGTGGAACCGCGACTACGTGCAGAGCGTGCAGATCACCATGGCGGAGGACTTCGGCGTGCAGGGACGGGGCGGTTTCTACGAGGAAACCGGCGCGCTTCGCGACGTGGTGCAAAACCATCTGCTGCAGGTGACCGCGCTGCTGGCGATGGACGCGCCGGTCGGCCACGACGCCGCCTCGCTGCGGGCGGAAAAACTGCGCCTGTTCCGCGGCATGCGCCCGCTGCGCCCGGACGACGTGGTGCGTGGCCAGTTCGACGGTTACCGCGACGAGCCGGGCGTGGCGAAGGATTCCAACGTGGAAACGTTCGCCGCACTGCGCCTGCATATCGATACCTGGCGCTGGGCGGGCGTGCCGTTCTACATCCGCGCGGGCAAATCGCTGCCGGTCACGGCCACGGAAATCCTGGTCGACCTGAAGGTGCCGCCGCTGGCGATCTTCGACACCATCGAGCCGCCACAGTCGAATTACTTTCGCTTCCGGCTCAGCCCGGAGGTGGTGCTTTCGACCGGTGCCAGGGTGAAGCGCCCGGGCGAGGACATGCGCGGGCAGTCGGTGGAACTGGTCGCGCGGCGCGACATCACCGATCAGCAGACACCTTACGAGCGCCTGCTTGGCGACGCGCTGCGCGGCGATGCCTCGCTGTTCACCTCGGACGAGAGCGTGGAGGCTGCCTGGGCGGTGGTCGATCCGGTGCTGGACCTGGATATGCCGGTGCTCCCCTATGCCCCCGGCAGCTGGGGGCCGGCCGCGGCCGCGGGCGTGGTCACCGAGCTCGAGGGCTGGCACGACCCCGCACCCGAGCCCATTCCGGAGAACGCCACGACCCCGCCCGGCGTCGGCTGAACGCCGTTACTCTTGGCGACCGTGCCGCTGCACGCGTGGCACGGCGCCGCCGATCGAACACCGGGCCTGGCGCTCTTTCCTTTTTCTTCCATGACGGATCTTTCCCGTGACCCCATCCCGCATATCCGACCTGACCCAGCGGCCCGAGTGGCAGGCACTGCACGCACACGCCGAGCGCTTCAAGGGGCGCCATCTGCGCGAGCTGTTCGCGGCCGATCGCGAGCGTGGCGAGCGGCTCACCGCCGAGGCGGCCGGGTTGTACATGGACTACTCCAAGCAGCGGCTGGATGACGAAACCCTGCATCTGCTGCGCAAGCTCGCCGAGGCGTGCGACCTGAAAGCCCGCACGGCCGCGATGTTCGACGGCGAGAAGATCAACCGCACCGAAGGCCGGGCGGTGCTGCACACAGCACTGCGCGCGCCGGCGCACGCCCGGATCAGCACCGATGGCGAGAACGTGGTGCCCGAGGTGCACGCGGTGCTCAAGCGGATGTCCGCGTTTGCCGAGCAGGTGCGTGGCGGCACGTGGCTCGGCCACACGGGCAAGCCGATCCGCAACGTGGTGAACATCGGCATCGGTGGCTCCGACCTCGGCCCGGTGATGGCGTATGAAGCGCTGCGCCACTACAGCCGCCGCGAGCTCACCTTCCGCTTCGTGTCCAACGTGGACGGCATCGACTTCGTAGAGGCCACACACGACCTCGATCCGGCCGAGACGCTGTTCATCGTCTGCTCCAAGACCTTCACCACGCTGGAAACGCTGGCCAACGCGCAGGCAGCGCGTGCCTGGAGCCTGGCGGCGTTGCAGGACGAGGCGGCGATCGCGCGGCACTTTGTGGCCGTTTCCACCAACGAGAAGGAGGTGGCCAGGTTTGGCATCGACACTGCCAACATGTTCGGCTTCTGGGACTGGGTGGGCGGGCGCTATTCGATGGATTCGGCGATCGGCCTGTCCACCATGCTGGCGATCGGGCCGGACGGCTTCGGCGACATGCTCGCCGGCTTCCACGCCATGGACGAGCATTTCCGCAGCGCGCCGCTGGAGCGGAACCTGCCGACGCTGATGGGGTTGATCGGCATCTGGAACACCAATTTCCTGGGCGCGGAAACCGTTGCGGTGCTCCCCTACGAGCAGTACCTGAAGCGCTTCCCGGCGTACCTGCAGCAGCTCACCATGGAGAGCAACGGCAAGCATGTGACGCTGGAGGGCGACACCGTCGACTACGCCACCAGCGCGATCTACTGGGGCGAGCCGGGCACCAACGGCCAGCACTCTTTCTACCAGTTGATCCACCAGGGCACGCGCCTGATCCCGTGCGACTTCATCGGCTTCGGCCAGCCGCTGGTGCCGCTGGCCCATGCGCAGGGCGGCGACCAGCACGACCTGCTGATCGCCAACATGCTGGCGCAGAGCGAGGCGCTGGCGTTCGGCAAGACCGGCGAAGAAGTGCGCGCCGAGGGCGCTCCCGAGGCGCTGGTGCCGCACAAGACCTTCCAGGGCAACCGGCCCAGCACCACGCTGCTGGCCGAGCGCCTGACGCCGCGCACGCTCGGCGCACTGGTGGCGCTGTACGAGCACAGCACCTTCGTGCAGGGCGTGATCTGGAATATCGACTCGTTCGACCAGTGGGGCGTGGAGCTGGGCAAGGCGCTGGCCAAGCGCACGGCGGCGGAAATCACCAGCGCGGACGAGCCCGAACTGCGCCACGACAGTTCCACCAACGCACTGATCCGGCGCTACCGGACGTTGCGCGACCGCGCGAAGTCGCCAGCGCGGTAGCGCATTCGCGTGCGGCACCTTGGCGTGCCACCGAGGCGGCGCGTACACGTTCCGCGTGCGCCAATACATGTTTTATGACCTCAGCCGAGACACCATGAGCCCCAACCTCAGCCCGCTTGCCGGCAAGCCCGCACCCGCCTCGATCCTCGTTGACGTACCGCAGCTGCTGGCCGCATATGCCGACCTTGCACCCGATCCGGCGGTGCCCGCGCAGCGGGTGGCGTTCGGGACCTCCGGCCACCGCGGGTCCTCGACCAGCCGCAGCTTCAACCGGGCCCATGTACTGGCGGTCAGCCAGGCGATCTGCGAATACCGCGCAATGAAAGGCATCGACGGGCCGCTGTTCGTGGCGATGGACAGCCACGCGCTGTCGCGCCCGGCCTTCGAGGATGCGCTGGAGGTGTTCGCCGCCCACGGCGTCACCACGATGATCTCCGCCGGCAGCGAGTTCACGCCCACGCCGGCGCTGTCGCACGCGATCCTCTCCTACAACCGCGGCCGCACGGACCACCTGGCCGACGGCGTGGTGATCACGCCGTCGCACAATCCGCCCGCCGACGGCGGCTACAAGTACAACCCGCCCAACGGCGGCCCGGCCGACAGCGATGTCACCGGCTGGATCCAGAACCGTGCCAATGCGCTGCTGGAAGGCGGCCTGCGCGAGGTGCGGCGCATGCCCTATGCGCAGGCGCGACGCGCCTCGTGCGTGCACGAACACGACTACGTGAGCAGCTACGTGGGCGATCTCGGGGCCATCATCGATTTCGACCTGATCCGGGCCGCGGGCGTGCGCATGGGCGTGGACCCGCTCGGTGGCGCGGGAGTGCACTACTGGGGCCCGATCGCCGAGCGCTATCGGGTCGACCTCACGGTAGTGCGCGAGGTGGTCGATCCGCAGTTCGGCTTCATGAGCGTGGACTGGGACGGCAAGATCCGCATGGACCCGTCCTCGAAGCACGCCATGGCCAGCCTGATCGCGATGAAGGACCGCTTCGACGTCTCCTTCGCCTGCGACACCGACCACGATCGCCACGGCATCGTGACCCGCAGCGCCGGGCTGATGCTGCCCAACCATTACCTGGCCACGTTGATCGACTATCTGTTCCGCCATCGTCCGCACTGGCGCGCCGATGCCGCGGTGGGCAAGACCGTGGTCAGTACCTCGTTGATTGATCGCGTGGCTGCGCGGCTGCAGCGGCGCCTGTACGAGGTGCCGGTGGGGTTCAAGTGGTTTGCGCCGGGCCTGTTCGACGGCTCGCTGGGTTTCGGCGGCGAGGAAAGTGCCGGCGCGTCGCTGCTGCGCATGGATGGCACCGTGTGGTCCACCGACAAGGACGGCATCGTGCCGGGGTTGCTGTCGGCGGAGATGACCGCGCGGCACGGCCGCGACCCAGCCGAACTGTATGCCGACATCACGGCCGACCTGGGCGCGCCGCATTCCGATCGGGTCGACGCGCCGGCCGATGACGCGCAGCGGGCGAAGCTGGCCAGGCTGTCACCGCAGCAGATCCGCGGCACCACGCTGGCCGGGGATCCGATCACCCGCGTGCTCGACCGTGCACCGGCCAACGACGCGCCGATCGGCGGCATCAAGGTCGCTACCGAACACGGATGGTTTGCCGCACGGCCGTCCGGTACCGAGGCGATCTACAAGATCTACGCCGAGAGCTTCAAGGACGAGAAGCATTTGCAGAGCCTGCTGGCCGAGGCGAATAAGATAGTGGACCAGGCGCTCGCCGACGGCTGATCCCATGCTCCGCCGGAGATGCCGCATCGACGCCTTCCGGCCACAAGGGAGCCATGCATGACCTCGACCACGCCGCCCGATCGCTACGCGGCCTCGCTGCGCTGGCTGCACTGGAGCATCTTCGCGCTGGTGCTGCTGGCGTACGTGTTCATCAACCTGTTCGAGCTGTTCCCGCGCGGCAGCGCCACGCGCGGCAATGTGCTCGCGGCCCACTTCCTGGCCGGCCTCGCGGTGCTGTTGCTGGTGCTGCCCCGGCTGGCGGTGCGGCTGGGGCACGTCGACCCGCCGGTGCGCCCGCCGCTGGATCGCTGGATGGCCGTGCTGTCGAAGGTCACCCACGTGGCGCTGTACCTGTTCCTGCTGGTGCAGCCGGTCCTGGGGCTGATCACGCTGCAGGTGGGCGGCAAGGCCATCTCGCTGTTCGGGTTCACCGTGTTGCCGCCGCGGTTCGGCGCAGGGGATCGCGCGCTTTCCCATCAATGGGAAGACATCCACGGCACCATCGGCGAGGTGTTCTACTACGTGATCGGCCTGCACATCGCCGCTGCGCTGTGGCACCACTTCGGGCGTCGCGACAACACGCTGCGCCGCATGCTCTGAGTCCATCGCGACACGCAACGCCGGATGCATCGCGTTCGGCCGACAGGCAGGGGAAAAGGCAAATGCATTATCGGGACAACGAGCGCCATCTGACCGGGCGCATGGGCTGGCTGCGCGCCGCCGTGCTGGGTGCCAACGACGGCATCGTTTCCACCTCCAGCCTGGTGCTGGGCGTGGCGGCCGCGCATGCGGGCACGCAGAGCATCCTGGTGGCCGGCACGGCCGGCCTGGTGGCTGGCGCCATGTCGATGGCGGCTGGCGAATATGTTTCCGTGCACTCGCAGGCGGACAGCGAGTCGGCCGAGCTGGAACGCGAGCGCAAGGAGCTCGAGACCGACGTCGACGGCGAGCACAAGGAGCTGGCCGCGATCTATGTCGGCCGCGGACTGGATCCGTCGCTGGCGCGTCAGGTGGCCGAGCAGCTGATGAAGCACGATGCGCTGGGTGCGCACATGCGCGACGAGCTCGGCATCACCGATACGCTCAAGGCACGTCCGCTGCAGGCGGCCGGCGCGTCGGCGCTGAGCTTCGCTCTCGGCGCCGTGCTTCCGCTGCTGGTAGTGGCGCTGTTTCCGGCCGGCATCCTGCTGTGGTCGGTGTTTCTCACCTCGCTGGTGTTTCTTGCGGTGCTCGGCGGCCTGGCCGCACGCACCGGCGGCTCGCCGGTGCGTGTGGGCGTCATGCGGATCACCTTCTGGGGGGCATTGGCGATGGCGCTGACCACGGGCGTCGGCATGCTTTTCGGCGTCGCCGGCTGAGCCGGGCGGGCAGCACCCGCGCTTCACGGCCGCATGAGGGGCGGCGCGCTTCAATGCATCGCCATCCACTGAGCCGGAGCGCATGCATGAGCCACGCCTTCCACGTGGGCGACCACGTTCGCTGGAACTCCGAGGCCGGCCACGTCAGCGGCCGCATCACCAAGGTGCACACCCACGACGTGGACTACAAGGGCCACACCCATCGCTGCACGCCGGACGATCCGCAGTACGAGATCGCCAGCGATCGTACCGACCACGTCGCCCTGCACAAGGGCAGCGCACTGCATAAGGTCGGCTGAGCGGTGGCGGCCGCGGCGCAGTATGCCGGTGATGCCCGCACCTTCTGGACCATCGGCCACTCCACCCGCACGTGGGAGGAGTTGCTGGCACTGCTGGCGCACTGGGGCGTCACCGCGGTGGTGGATGTGCGGCGTTTTCCCGGCTCGCGCCGCTATCCGCATTACATGAGCGAGGCACTGGAGCGCAGCCTGCCGGCGCACGGGGTTGCCTATCGCTGGCTGCCGCAGCTGGGCGGGCGACGCAAGGTGCAGCCGGACTCGCCCAACACCAGCTGGCGCAACGCCTCGTTCCAGGGTTACGCCGACCACATGGCCAGCGCCGAATTCGCCGAGGGCCTGGCCGAGCTGGTGGCGATCGCCGCGGCGCAGCCGACCGCGATGATGTGCGCCGAAGCCGTGTGGTGGCGCTGCCACCGCTCGATGATCGCCGACCTGCTCTGCGTGCGCGGCTGGACCGTGCGGCACGTCGTCGACGCGCGCCAGGCCAGGCCGCACCCGATGACCGCGCCGGCACGGGTGATCGACGGTCGATTGAGCTACGCGCCCGCCGAAGCGTAGGCGCGCGCGCTCAGGGCGCTGCGTCCTGCCAGAGCTTGATGCCGCCGGTCAAGCCGGCCTCGTTCGCCACGATGCGCACATCCGGCGGCAGGCTGAGCGTGAGCTTGCTGGCGTTGCCGCCGCCCAGGTAGAGCCGGTCGAACTGCAGCAGGGTGCGGAAGGCCTCGATGCACTTCTCCACCCTCCGGTTCCACTTGGCGTTGCCGACCTTGTGCCGCGCAGCGTTGCCCACGTAGCGGTTGAAGGTTTTCTTCTTGTGGAAGGGAAACTGGGCAAATTCCATGTGCGGCAGCCGGCGGCCATCGCAGAACAGCGACGAACCCATGCCGGTGCCGAGCGTGAGCACCAGCTCCAGCCCCGTGCCCTCGATGACGCCGTAGCCCTGCACGTCGGCATCGTTGAGCAGGCGCACCGGCTTGTCACCGAGGCGCCGGCCGAGCGCCTCGGCGAGCGGAAAGTCGTGCCACGGCTCGTTGCCGAAGTGCGGCGCGGTGATCACCCGGTCGCCGCGCACCACCCCGGGAAAGCCGATCGAGACGCGGTCGAATGCCGGCAGCGGCGCCACCAGGGCGGCCAGCGCATCGACCATTGTTTCGGGCGCGACGCCCTCGGGCGTGGCCACGCGCACGCGCTCCGTCAGCATCACGCCGTCTTCGTCGAGTATCGCCGCCTTCAGCCCGCTGCCACCCACGTCGATGGCCAGCGTGGCGAGGCCCGCCTGGCGCGGGCTGCCGGCTGAGCGGGCGGATGAGCGTTTGCTGCGCGTCATGGCGTTCTCCTGGTGGAGCGGGGATGGAACGCGGCGGTCATTCCGGCTTGATCGCGTGGCCGCCGAACTGGTTGCGCATGGCGGCCAGCAGCTTGTCGGAGAACGAGTCGGCGTCGCGCGAGCGCAGCCGCTCCAGCAGCGACATCGAGATCACCGGCGCAGCGACGTTCAGGTCGATCGCCTCGGCGACGGTCCAGCGGCCTTCGCCGGAGTCCGCCACGAACGGTGCGATGCCCTCCATCGACGGATTCTTGCCCAGTGCATCGGCGGTCAGATCGAGCAGCCAGGACCGCACCACGCTGCCGGTGCGCCAGATCTCGGCCACCTGGTGCAGATCCAGCGCGAACTCGCGCTTGTGCTGGAGGATCGAGAAGCCCTCGGCGTAGGCCTGCATCAGCCCGTACTCGATGCCGTTGTGGACCATCTTGGTGAAATGGCCGGCGCCGGCCGGGCCCACGCGGCCCCAGCCCTTGCCTGCTGCGGGTGCCAGTGCCTCGAAGACCGGGCGCAGACGCTCCACGACGTCCGCGTCGCCGCCGACCATCATGCTGTAGCCCTCGGTCAGGCCCCAGACGCCGCCGCTGGTGCCGCAGTCGACCATGTGCACCCCCTGCGCCGCGAGCGCTTCGGCCCGGCGCACGGTGTCCTTGTAGAACGCGTTGCCGCCGTCGATGACGGTATCGCCGGCGGCGAGCAGCGGTTGCAGTCGCGCCACCGTCTGCTCGGTGATGTCGCCGGCCGGCACCATCAGCCAGAGCGCCCGCGGGGCGGGCAGCTGGCTGACCAGTTCCTCCAGCGAGGTTGCGGTGCCGGCGCCGTGGTCGGCGAGCGCACGGCGGGCGCTCTCGTTCGGGTCGAAGCCGATGACGCGATGGCCTTGTTGCAGCAAGCGCTGCGCCATGTTGCCGCCCATCCGGCCGAGGCCGATCATGCCGATATCCATGCATCCTCCTTCGGGTGTCGGGCGCAGAGGCTGCGCACCGTGTCGCTGCATGATGCCGCGGACACGCTGCAAGGCGTGTGATGGCTGCGGCGCGGCGGCCGGGGCAGGCGGGCGGGGCAGCCTGTGGCTGCTTCCCGCCATACGGCCTCACGGCGCGGGCGCGGTAGGTTCCTCCTCGTCGCTCCTGTTCACCGTGGCCTTGCGCTCCTGCCGGCCCCAGCCGACAGACGGTCCGCGCAGGGCGGTGGACACCGAGCGCACCACCACGTAGTACATCAGCTGCCGGTAGCCGAAGCGTTGCAGCACCAGCCACCACAGCAGGCTCCAGCGCTCGCGCTTTTCTATTGCGAAGGCCAGCACGCCGGCGCCCAGGTCCACCGCCATGAACAGCGCGTAGAACGCCGCCATCGTGATCAGGTTGGTCGAGTTGAACTGGCCGCGGTGCTGCAGGTAGTCCAGCCCGGTGGCGATCACCTGCCACAGCAGCAGCAGATCGACCAGCGGCGAGACCACCGAGAACACGATCTGGAACAGCCACACTTGCGGCAGCGCGATGGTGCCCAGTGCGCCGTAGCGGGCGCGGAAGGTGGCGTCGCGGTGCTTCCACAGGCATTGCAGCGTGCCGTAGGCCCAGCGGAAACGCTGTCGTGCCAGGCCGCGCGCGGTGTCGGGCGCCTCGGTCCACGCAATCGCCTCGGCATCGAACAGGGTCTTGTAGCCAGCCTTCTGGATCGCGATGGTGAGGTCCTGGTCTTCGGCCAGCGTGTCGCCGGGGAAGCCGCCGAGCTGCTCCAGCGCCTCGCGCCGCCAGGCGCCGACGGCGCCGGGCACCACGGTAATTGCGCCCAGCGCGGCCAGCGCGCGGCGTTCGAGGTTCTGCGCCGTGATGTACTCCAGTGCCTGCCAGGTGGTGATGAGGTTGATGCGATTGCCGACCTTGGCATTACCGGCGACGGCGCCGATGGCCGGGTCGGCGAACCAGCGCACCAGACGCGCGATGGTGTGCGGCTCGAACTGGGTGTCGGCGTCGAGCGCCACGATCACCTTTCCGTGGGAGGCGCGCAGCGCCGTGTTCACCGCGTTCGCCTTGCCGCCGTTGGGGATGCTGATCAGCTGCACGCGGGGATCATCGGCGTACTGCGCGCGCACCACCTCGGCGGTGGCGTCGGTGGAGCCGTCGTCCACCACGATCACCTCCAGCGACTCGTAGCGGCTCTTGAGGATGCGGCCGATCGCGCTGGCGATCACCTTTTCCTCGTTGAACGCCGGGATCAGCACGGAGACCAGCGGCGGCGGATGGTCCAGCGTCGGCGCCACGCGGCGGCGGTCGCGATACCAGTTAAGCAGGCCCAGCCCGCCCAGCAGGAGCAGCCGCGCCACGCCCAGCCAGATGGCGGTCAGAAACAGCGCGTTGAGGAAGTGGCCGAACCAGCCGAGGGTGAGGAATACCGAACGATCCGCCCACTGCGACAGCGAGCCGATGGTGAGCGGTGGCATGCCCTGGTCGCGGGTGAGGCCGGCCAGCTCGGAGACGGTGACAAACTCGTAGCCCTCGGCGCGCAGCGCGTCGATGATCTGCGGTAGCGCGACGATCGTGTTGGCGCGGTTGCCGCCGCCGTCGTGCAGCAGCACCACGCGACTCTGGCGATCCGGGCTCTGGTGATGCACCTGGTCGAGCACGCTCTGCACGATCTTGTCGGGCGGCGGGCGCTGCCAGTCGTCCGGATCGATGTGCAGGCCCACGGCGATGTAGCCCATCGCCTGCGCCTGCTCGATCGGCACCAGTTCGTCGGACGTGGTGGGTTCGGCGTCGCCGAAGTAGGGCGCACGGAACAGCCGCATCGAGCGCCCGGTGAGCGCTTCGAACAGGCGCTGCGTGGCGTTGAGTTCCAATGCGGTGATGCCCGGCGAGGTCTCGCCCAGGTTGGGGTGGGTGAAGGTGTGGTTACCCACGTCGTGACCTTCGTTCACCATGCGCTGGACGAGCCGCGGCGACGCCTCGGCGTTCTCGCCGATGATGAAGAACGTGGCCGGCGCGTGCTTGGCCTTGAGGATGTCGAGGATCTTCGGCGTCCAGTCCGGGTCCGGACCGTCGTCGAAGGTGAGCGCGATCTTGCCCGGCTGGATGCCCACGCGCTGGATCACGTACGAGGTGGGCAGCGCGGTGTACTGCTCGCCATCGATCTCGCCGCTGTCCTTGTCGACGCTGAACGTGCGCGCGCCGGGCTGGGGCTTGGAGGCGATCTGCAGGATTTCGCCCTGGCCCTCGATGTCGATGTCTTGGCCCTGGCCGATGGTGCGCAAATCATCAGGTGCGGGCGCGCCATAGGGCCGGCCGATCACCGACCAGATCGACGGATCCTCCGAGCCGAGTCGCCACACGGCGTAACCGTACGGCTGGTAGCCGTCGGCGTCGTGAATCTGGTTGTAGGCGGTGGCGGCGTCGAGGAACCACAGGTCGTGGACGGTGCCGTTGTCCTCGCTGTAGGAAAAGTGCGGGTTCTGCGTGTCGTCGTCGAAGTCGATGGTGGCTTGCGCATCGGCGGCGCGATCCATCGCGTCCTGGAACGTCACCGCTTCGGCATTCTGCCCATGCGCCCAGTCGTAGCCGTAGCTGCCCAGCGCCACGATGGTCTGATCGGGATCGAGCTCCTTCATGCGCTTGTCGAGCGTGCTCTCGAACCAGTCCTGCGCCGCAACGCTGCCCGCGTCCTTGCCGGCCCAGTGCTGGTCGTAGGCCATCAGCAGCTCGAAATCGACGATCTTGGCGAAGCCAGCGTAATCCCACGCCTCGTCATCGAACGGCACCGACAGCACGATGCCCCAGCCGTGCGGAGCGAACGCGTCGGTTAGCTCGCCCAGGAACAGTTTCAGGTCGCCCTGCGCGCTGTCGGGCACCTCCTCGAAATCCACGGTGACGCCCTGGAACCGGTTGGCGTCGAGGAAGGCCACGATCTGCGCGATGCGCTCGTGGCGCAGGTCGGGATCGGCGAGCATCTTCGCCAGCCCCGGGCCGTCCCACTGCGTATTTGCCGCGTTCTGCAGCAGCGGCAGGATCGGTGTGGAAGGCTTCTCGCGGCGGATCAGGTCCAGCGCCTTGGCATCAACGCTGGTCTTGAGCGCCATGTCAGGGCCACTGACGCTCATCCAACTAGGAATGACCCAGTCCAGCGTCGGCAGGGCCCGCTTCAGGGACGGATAGCTGCTGTCGTCCCAGTTCACGTAGAAGCCGAGCGCCAACGCGCGGCCGGCCGGCTTGGCCAGCGAAACCGGTGCCGGATGCGCCATGCCGTGCGAGCCGGCGAGCCGCGCCCGCCGGTGATGTGAGCGCACCTGTGCCGCCAGTTGCGCCGCCGGACGGGCGAGCGCGGGAGCCACCATTTTGACGCCGCTCAGGGCGTGCAGGCTCCGTCCGTGGTGGCCCAGCCGCAGGCCCTGCATGTTCGGGCCGATGAACAGGCTCAGCACGAAGGCAATCACGAACAGGGTGCTGATCACCGCGACCGCCAGGCCCGCGCGCGACAGCCGGCTGGCACGCCTGCCGCTCGGATCGTAGAAGACGGGATTCTTTTGCATGTTCGGCGTTGCTCGGCGAAAGCGTGATTCTGGGGCCGCGCCGCGCCGTTGGGCAGGGCGCGCTCAAGTCGCACGATCTTCCGGCCGATAACGGTTCAGCTGCCCTACGGAAGAGGCGCGGGAGCGGGCCCGGAGACGGTATCGCGGCGGTGATCGGGAACGTGCGGGCGGTCGCAGTGCCAGCGGGCGGCCCGCGCAAGAATGCGCCAGCGATCGGCGGTGCCGCGGGAGCGTCCGGGAGGGGCTTCTTGCGGTGCGTATGCAGCGGACTCAAGCGTGTACCTTGACGTGCTGCGGCTGCTTGTGTTTGACCGCGGCGCGTACCATGATCTGGCAGTTAATTCGCGGCGAGTCGCTCGCCGTCAGTCTGCCGGGGACGTACAGCGGAAGTATCCAGCGCAGGGGGAGTGGCACGATGCAAAAGCAGGGAAGTTGGTGGCGTGAGCGGTCGCCGCATGTGGCCGTCGCGCTGGCCTATGCGCTCGTTTTTCTGGCGCTGCGCGAGGTGTCCTTCTCCCACTGGGTGCTTTTCGCCGGCCTGCGTTTCTGTGTGCTTTTGCTGGCTCCGTACAAGTACTGGCCGGCGTTGTTCATCGGTGAACTTGGTCCGGCTGCGCTGACCAGCTTCAGCTGCCTGGACACGTACGGCCTGGCCTGGTCGATGCTGGCCGCATTTCCTCCGATCATCCTTGCCGCACCGGTCGTGCGATGGGGGCGCGAGCGGTTGGTGATCCTGCCCCGGACCGGGTCGGTCAGTATCCGGCCGTTGTTGTTGTGCACGTTGTTTGCGGCGGTGCTGTGGAGCTTCTTCAATCTCGCCGTGCTGTCGCTGGCCCGGCTGCCCGCCGATGCCGCGCCGTTGGTTTACCCCGCCATCTTGGGCCGCTGGTTCGTCGGCAACTTTCTGGGCGTACTTACCGTCGCCCCGCTGGTGCTGAGCGTGCGCGAACTGGTGCAGCGCAAGCCGGGGCGTGCGGCGGTCCGTTCGTTCCTGCAGGGAGGGTCGCTCGGCGCCTGCGCGATGGTGCTCGGCTCCCTGGTGGCCCTGGTGCTGGTGGGGCGGTTCGCCTCGAGCGAAAGCCTGCGCCAGAGCGCCCGGATGGCGATGTTCCTGCCGGTGGTGTGGCTGGCCATGAAGCATGGTTGGCACGGGGCAGCCATTGGCGGAACGCTCGCCAGCATCGGTGTGGTTGCGACCATGCCCGCAATCGCCGACCCCGACACGATGCAGGCCCAGGTGTTCATCGCGTTCGCGATCACCACCATGCTGCTGCTCGGTGAGCGGATCGCTTCGCTCGATTCCATCGGTCGCAGGGAAAAGGAAGAGCTGCACAGCGCGATGGTGCTGGCGCAGAAAAACATGTTCATGGGCGAGCTGCACCTGCGTCAGACATCGGAGGCGCTGGAGCACGTGCGCGAGGCGGTGCAGGGCACTTACGGCCAGCTGCTGGCGCGCCTGCAGTACCTGCTGCCCGACCAGGATGACCGCGACTGCCGCAAGAAGGTCGCGGTGACCCAGCAGCAGCTGTTTCGCCTGGCCGACAGCCTGAATCCGGTGGTCCGGCGCGCCTCGGGGCTGGCCGCGGCCTTGCGTCAAGGAGCCATTGCCCGGGCGATGTCGGAAAGCGGCGTGGCCTACTGGTGCGACATCCGCGAACGCTCGCTGGAGGATGTCTCCGACGCGCTGTCGATCTCGGCCTATCGCCTGGTCTGCGACGTGATGTTCGAGCTGTGCTGCGAGCGCCCGGTGAGCGCGGTTTCCGTGGCACTGCGCGCCGGCGTCTCGCGTGCCGGGCAGCGCTGGGTCGCGATTGCGGTCACCGCATCGTTCGGTGGCAAGGCGGTACCTCTGCCGCGATCGGAGCTGGCCCTGTGGCTTCCCTCCAGCGGCCTGGGCATCGATGCGGTGATGGATCGCGTGTCGACATTCTCTGGCCGGGTGAAATTCCGCGAAGGTGTGGAACGCCGGCGCATCAGCATGATCATCCGCGACCCCCAGCCCTGATCACAGGACTGAGGGCTACGGTTGCACGGTGGCGTCAATGCACCCGGGTGCTGCACTCCACCGGGTCGTTGCACGGGGTCGTCACCAGCATCTGCACGGCGCCCGTGGGCTGCACCGCCGCATTGATGGTGACCGTGCCGTCGGCGTAGACCGTGTCCGGCGACGTCGTTGCGGTGGTGGTAGGGTCGGTCGCCGTGGTGACGTTCTGCGCGTCCTTGCCGATCGGCAGTACCAGCACCTGTCCGCCGGCGGTGGCGATGGCGCCATGGACGCCGCCGTTGGTGTCGTTCACCTGCACGTAGCGTACGCCGTCCTTCTCGAATACATACACGTGCCAGTGCGGGTTGGCGCTGACGTCGGTGGCGTTGGGCCAGGACTGGCCGAGTCCTGAGGAGGGTGCATCGGTGGCAATCGCTGCGGTCGACATTCCGATCGTCAGTAAAGCCGCCGTAAGCATGTGAAGCCGCGAGCTCTTGAACATTGCGAATCCCCTTTGCGTGAGTGATGACAGCCGTTGATCGTGAGATCGCGCCCAACATAGCACCAGCGTTCACAGCCGCTTCGCGATTTGCATCACGTTGATCACGGAGTCGCCCTCAAGGGGGCCAGCGGTGATTCGCCACATGCCCGAACCGCCACCCCGGGCCAGGAACGAAAAAGCCCGCCTTGGCAGGCGGGCTTTTCGACATCATGGTGGCCGGGGACGGAATCGAACCGCCGACACGGGGATTTTCAATCCCCTGCTCTACCAACTGAGCTACCCGGCCAGGGTATGGGTCCTGCCAACGCGACCTCGCTGTGCTCCCGGTGCGTCGTGGAGCCGCGCATTAAACTGGAAGCACCCGCGCGCGTCAAGACGCGTCCGGTGGCACGTAACCCGGCGGCTGCGCCGCTCCGCCACCGAACAGGAACTTTTCCATCTCGCCGGCGAGGAAGGCGCGGGCGGCGGGGTCCAGCGGATTGAGCCGGTTTTCGTTGATCAGCATGGTCTGGTGCGCCAGCCACTGCTGCCAGGCGGGCCTAGAAATTTCCGCATAGATGCGTTGACCCAGGGGGCCGGGCCAAGGTGCGAACTCCAGGCCCTCGGCGTCGATGTCCAGCTTGCTGCAGTGAATGGTGCGAGTCATGGAATTTCCTGAACAGATCAAAGTTGGTTCAGCAGCACGCGCACCGGGGCCGGCAGCCCCATCGCCTCGCGCTGCGAGGCATCGCTCCAGCGCAGGTCCGGTCGATCCGCGATTGCACTCAGTGGCGCCACATCGTCGTACAGCAACGGCTCCACCGCGAGCTTGTAGTGACTGAACACGTGCGTGAACGGAGGCAGCGCGTGGACATCCTCCAGCCGCGCGAACTCCGCCGCGCGTCGCCAGCCGGCGTCCCGGTCCGACGCCTCGGGAAGGCTCCACAGACCCGACCAGACCCCTTGCGGCCCACGGCGCTCAAGCAGCACCCGCCCTTGGCTGTCGCGCAGCACCAGCATGACCGTCTGACGAGTTGGAATGCGCTTGCCCGGGCGGGTGGCCGGCAACTGGTCGGTGAGGCCGTCCCGGTGCGCTACACATCCACGGCGTACGGGGCAATCGCTGCAGGCAGGTTGCGCGCGGGTGCATACGGTGGCGCCCAGATCCATGATCGCCTGGGTGTAGTCGGCAAGGCGCGCCGACGGTAGCTGCGATTCGGCCAGCTGCCACAGCTGCTTTTCCACCGCGGCCTGCGCGGGGTCACCGTGGATGCCGTGATATCGGGTCAGCACGCGCTTGACGTTGCCGTCGAGTATCGCGAAGCGCTCCCCGTGGGCTTGCGCCAAGATCGCCCCGGCGGTGGAGCGGCCAATGCCGGGCAGGCTGCGCAGCGCATCGATATCGCGCGGCAGCGCACCGTCATGCTCGGCCAGGCAGCGCTTGGCCGCCTGATGCAGAAAGCGCGCGCGCCGGTAGTAGCCCAAGCCCGACCACAGCGCGAGCACGCTGTCCTCATCGGCACGGGCAAGATCGGCGAGCGTGGGCAATGTGGTGGTGAAGCGCTGGAAGTACGGGATCACCGTCGCGACCTGGGTCTGTTGCAGCATCACCTCGGAAAGCCACACCCGGTAGGCGTCGCGTCGGCCGTCGGCACCGTGCAGCTGCCAGGGCAGATTCCGGCGGCCGTGCTGGTCGAACCAGTGCAGCAGGCGTTCGGCAAATGGCTCGTTCATGGACCCTGCTGCGCGCCGGCGCTACTGCCGGCGCCGGCAGGCACGTCATCACCGATGTCGAGGCGCAGGCCTTCCACGGCGACATTACCGAAAGAGGCCTTGTCTACCTCGACATGGCCGCGACCGGGCGGGATCGTCAGCTGCGGCCCCTTCTCGCTGCTCAGCTGCGACCACCACCCGGCGAGCGCCAGCGGTGGCAGTTCCAGATTTGCGTGGTTGCCCGGGCCGTCCAGCTTGAGCCGGAGCAGTAACGGATCGCGGGTGGTCGCTGGCGTCAGCTGCATGGCCAGTTCATAGCGGCCTGCGTTGGCGCTGTCGAGAGTGCCGGTGAGGTCGGCGGCGGCGTCCGCCGCGCCATGCCAGCGCGCGCTGCCGCGCAGATCGATGGTGGCACTGGCGCCGTGCGACAAGTGCAGTGCGATGTTCTGGAACTGCATGCTCGCGCCACTCATGCGAGGCGTGGTGAGCAGCCGCATCAGCACCGGGTCGCCGCTGCCGTCGCGCGCCGTCACGTCCAGCGAGAACGGCTCGCCGGGCATCAGCTGCCCGGTTTCCAGCGCGAGATTCTCCAGCAGGATGTCATTGCCGCGGACCAGGCTGGCACGGCTGATCAGGATGCCGGTGTCGATGCGGGGAATCTGCGGCGGCCGGCTGCTGTCGCTGGCCGGAAGCCGGGACAGCCAGCCCTGCAGCGCGTCCAGATCGACCCGCGGCGCATCGATTTCCAGTCGGGTAATCACCGTGGGTCCACCCAGCAGGGTGCGCCAGGGCAGCGCGAGCCGGCCGCGCGCGGCCAGCAGGATCGGCATGCTCGCGCCGCGCTCGTTCAGCGTGATGCCCTGGAGCTCCAGCGCGGGGCGGGGGAACAACGTGGGGCTGGCGGGGCTGGCGAGGTTGAGTTCAAGCCCCAGCGCACTGGCCTGAGCCTGCATCGCCGTGGTGAAACGATCCGGTTGCAGCAGCCAGTAGACCCCGATCACCGCGGCCAGCAGCGCGGCTGCGGCCAGCCCCGCGACGACAAGCAGCACGTTGCGCCATCTGCGGCTCATCGGGCCGGCGTCGCGCGATGCCACGTCAGCCCTGCGCCAGGGTGGCCGGCAGCAGGCCATCCACGAACGCTTCGGCATCGAACGTGCGCAGGTCGGTGGCTGTCTCGCCCAGGCCGACAAATCGAATCGGCAACCCGAACTCCCGCGCCAGCGCGAACACCACGCCACCTTTTGCGGTGCCATCGAGCTTTGTCACCACCAGCCCGGTGACTCCCACGATCTGACGGAACTGCCTGACCTGGTTGACCGCGTTCTGCCCGGTAGTGCCGTCGATCACCATCAAGACTTCGTGCGGGGCTGCCGGATCGAGTTTCTTCAGCACCCGCGCGATCTTGCCCAGCTCGTCCATCAGGCCGCCCTGGGTGTGCAGACGCCCGGCCGTGTCGGCGATCAGCACATCGCTGCCGCGCGAGCGGCCGGCCTGCAGGGCGTCGAAGATCACGCTCGCCGAATCGGCGTCCTGGCCTTGGGCGATCACCGGCACCTGGTTGCGCTCGCCCCAGGTCTTGAGCTGATTCACTGCTGCCGCGCGAAAAGTATCGCCGGCAGCCAGCAAGACGCTGCGGCCTTCGTCGCGGTAGCGCCGCGCGAGCTTGCCGATGGTGGTGGTCTTGCCTACGCCGTTGATGCCAACGGTCAGCACCACGAACGGCTTGTGACCGGTGACATCCAGCGGCTGCTGCACCGGCTGCAGCTGGGCGACCAGCGCCTGGCGAAGCGCGGCCAGCAGGCCGTCGGCGTTGGCGAACTCACGCGCGTGCATGCGCTTGCGCAATGCTTCAACCAGTTGCGTGCTTGCTTCGACGCCCACGTCCGCGGTGATCAGCGCAGTCTCGAGCTCGTCCAGGAGGTCGTCGTCCAGCCGGGGGTGGCGCACAAACAGGCTGCCCAGGCTTTTGGCAAAGCCGCTGCCGCTGAGGCGCTCGCGCCAGCTGCGCCTGGCGGGCGGAGGATCGCCCGCGGCAGCTTCAGTGGCCGGTGTTTCGGCCAGCGTTGCTGTCGGTGATGCAGCCGGCGCGACATGGCCGGTCGTACTGTGCGGCGCATCGACCGCCGCGGCGGCGGCCGCGGTTTCGGGGGGCGGTGCCGCCGATGCCGGCTCGGCCTGCTCCTGCTTGGCCTGCTCCTGCTGGGCATGTTCCGGCGCAGTATCGGCGGGCTTTTTCTTCCAGAACTTGAGCATTGCGTGGGGGATTCAAAGACAATGGGCGGCATGCTATCACTCCGATCCGAACTGCCCGCTGAGGGCGCAGCGGCATGAGAGGCGCTCCCGGACGGTTGCGCGTCATCGGTGGCAGCTTGCGAAATTCGCGGCTGGACGTGCCGGATCTGCCGGGCTTGCGCCCGACCCCCGAGCGGGTCCGGGAAACGCTGTTCAACTGGCTTGCTCCGGTCATCGGTGGGGCTTCAGGGCTCGATCTGTGTGCCGGCAGCGGTGCGCTCGGCATCGAGGCGCTGTCGCGCGGGGCCGCCAGCGTGCAGTTCGTGGAGCCGCAGCCGCGGGCCCTGCAGGCGCTGCGGGACAACCTGGCGCGACTGAACGTGCCGCATGCGCAGCTCAGTGGTGCCGATGCGGCCAGCTTTCTTTCCGGGCCGCCGCGGCCGTTCGATGTGGTCTGGCTCGACCCGCCGTTTGACGCCGACCTGTGGGGCGCGCTGGCGCGGCAGCTGGAGGGCGGCTGGCTCAGCCCGTCGGCGTGGCTTTACGTGGAATCGCCGCGCGGGCAGGTGCCCGAGCTGCCACCGCAATGGCTGCTGCACCGCGAGGGACAGGCCGGCGAAGTGCGCCACGCGCTCTATCGCCGCGCCCGGACGCATCCGTTAAGCTAAACGCTTCACTGTATGGGGCCTCGAGCATCCGTGACTTCGCCGTCGGTCAACACGCGTCTTGCGGTCTATCCGGGCACCTTCGACCCGATCACCAACGGTCATGCCGACCTGGTCGCGCGCGCCGCTCCGCTGTTCGACCGGGTGGTGGTGGCCGTGGCCGAAAGCCCGAACAAGGGCAAGGGGCCGGGCTTCAGCCTGCATGAGCGCATCGCGCTTGCGCGGCTGGCACTGGCGGACCTGCGCAACGTGGAAGTGCGCGGCTTCGATTGCCTGCTTGCGTCGTTCGTGGACCAGATCGGCGCCGGGGTGATCATTCGCGGCCTGCGCGCGGTGTCGGACTTCGAATACGAGTTCCAGCTGGCCAGCATGAACCGGCACCTCATCCCCCGGGTCGAGACGCTGTTCCTGACCCCGGCCGAGCAGTACAGCTTCATTTCCTCCTCGCTGGTGCGCGAGATCGGCCGCCTCGGCGGCGATATCTCCGGTTTCGTGCATCCGGCAGTGCAACAGGCCATGCGTCAGCGCTGGCATAAAAAGCAACCCGAAACCGAAGGTGATCATCATGCGTAAGTTCGTCCTCGCCGTTACGCTCGCCCTGGCCGGCACCGTGATGCTGTCCGCCTGCAACAAGCAGGATGACAGCCAGCAGGCGGCCCAGCAGGTCCAGAAGGTCACCAAGCCGACCGATCCCAACGACACCAAGGCCTGGAACGCCTACCTCGGCCAGATCGTCACCGCCAACATGCAGGGCATGACGGCCGACCGTCCGTACGCCTACCTGGTGCCGGCCGGCGACGACGAGGACGCCCAGGCCAAGTACGCCCGCCAGCTCGAGGCGGTGCAGGGCGTGGTGGCGCGCGGCGTGCTGCCGGGCAACATGCTGGTGTTCGCCGGCCCCAGCTCGGCCAAGACCGCCGACTTCATCACCGCCGCCTTTGCCGGTGCCAAGCCTGGCGCGTTCAAGGACGTGATCGTGTTGTTCATCGGCGACGAGGCCGAGAAGCAGCGCGTGAACGAGGTGCTGACCCCGACCGGCGCAACGATTCGTTTCGTCGCCATGTAATCGGCACCATCCAGGTATCCGCCGGTGCCTCTCGGAACCGGCGGATACCCTGGCCGGGCGGCGGCTGGCTCTGGCCGCCGCCGCACCGGTCGCCGCACGGCAGAGCAAGAAGCGCATGTCCCTGAAGATCCTCGATACCTGCGTCAACTGCGACGTGTGCGAACCGGCCTGTCCGAACAAGGCAATCTCGCTGGGCGAAGAGTTCTACGTGATCGATCCGGCGCTGTGCACCGAGTGCCACGGGCACTTCGACGAGCCGCAGTGCGTGGTGGTGTGCCCGGTCGAATGCATCATCACCGACCCGGATCACGTCGAGACCGACGTGCAGCTCGATCTCAAGTACCGCCAGCTGACCGCCGCCGCCGACGGCGGTTGAGTCGGCGCGCTTCATTCTGCAGGGCCGACGCATGCAATTTTTCTCGATCATCGGCAATTCGCAACGGCTCGACGGCGGCGCCATGTTCGGCAATGCACCCAGGGCGCTGTGGTCGCGCTGGATCACTCCGGACGAGCAGAACCGCATCCCGCTGGCCTGCCGCTGCCTGCTGGTGAAGGATCTGGACGGCCGCACCGTGCTGTTCGAGACCGGCATCGGCGCGTTCTTCGAGCCCGCCCTGCGCGAACGCTATGGGGTGGTGGAGGACCGCCATGTCCTGCTGGACTCGCTGGCGGCAGTCGGGGTACGCCACGAAGACATCGATGTGGTCGTGCTCTCGCACCTGCACTTCGATCATGCCGGTGGCCTGCTCGCGCCCTGGTCGGACGGCGAAGCGCCGCGCCTGCTCTTTCCCCGCGCGCGATTCCTGGTTGGGGCCGAGCACTGGCGTCGTGCGCAGGAGCCGCATCCGCGCGACCGCGCCTCGTTCATTCCCGAGCTGCCGGCGCTGCTGCAGGCGAGCGGGCGGCTCGAACTGGTCGAAGGCGAGTACTCGCAGACGTTCGGCGAGGCTGTGCGCTTTCACTATTCGAACGGCCACACGCCGGGGCTGATGCTGGCAGAAGCGGGCGGCGTGGTGTTCTGCGCCGACCTGATTCCGGGCCGCCACTGGGTGCACCTGCCGATCACCATGGGCTACGACCGGTGGCCGGAAAAGTTGATCGACGAAAAGCGCGAGTTCCTGCAGGACAAGCTCGAGCGCGACGTCCGCCTGTTTTTCACCCATGACCATGACTGTGCCCTGGCCCAGGTCACCTGCGACGCCCGCGGTCGCTTCGGCACGGCGCACGAGCAGCCGGCGCTGGCCGGAGCGTTGCCTGTGTCGGGAGCGGCAGCATGAGCCCGTTGCGGTTGCCACGTGAGCTTGCCAGTGGCAACGCCGTGCTCAAGGTGCTGGGCGCGTTGCTTCTGCTCGCGGCCGTTGGGCTCGTGGCGTTGACGGAGAACGGCCTGCTCGCCTATCGCCAGGCTGCCCAGCGGCACGGCGGCGACGTGCTCGATCTGGGCCGCCAGAGTGGTCCGGAAGCCGGCCAGCACGGTTTCATGGTGCGGGTCGCGGGGCCGCTGCAGGTGGTGGCGCCACCGCGCGACGACGAGTTCAACCAGAGCGGCGCCACGCCCGTGTTGACCCGTCGCGTGGAGATGTTCCAGTGGCGGGAGATCATCGTCGGCGGACAGCCCACCTACGAGCTGGACTGGGTCGACCATGCGGTCGACACGCAGCAGTTCATGCACCCGGCCGGGCATGCCAATCCGCTGAAGCTTCCGCTCGAAGGGCACCGCTTCGATGCCAGCGACGTGCAGGTCAGCGGCTTCAAGCTGTCGCCCGCGCTGATGCACGCGCTGCCGGGCGCGGGGCAGCTGGTGCCCGACGGGGCGGCCTTGCCGCCCAATCTCGCTGCCAGCTTCAGCGTGAATGGCAATTACCTCACCACCAGCGAACATCCAGACTCGCCCCGGCTGGGCGACCTGCGGGTGAGCTGGGACACGGTGCCGCTGCAGGAGGTAACCATCGTCGGGCGGCTCGATGGCGACACGCTGGTGCCGGCCACCGACGCCACCGATGGCAAGGGCTATGAGGTGCAGGTGGGCGATCGTCCGGTGCTGGACCTGTTTCCCGACCTGCCGGTGCCGCCCGAAGCGGTGATGCCACGTCGCGGCGCGGCGCTGTTGCTGGGTGCGCTGGGCGTGCTCGCACTGCTGTGGACGCGGCGCCAGCACGTGAGCGACGTGCTGCTCCCGCTGGGCATCTCGGCGCTGGTGATCGGCTCGGTCGCCGGGGCCATGTGGCTCGGCGGCAGCAGCGGTGTCAGCCTGCGCTGGTTCGGCGTGGCCTTGCTGGGACTGGCGCTCGCCGCCTGGCCGCTCTGGCGTCGTCATGGATTCGGCTTGAACGCCGACAAGCACTAGCGACGGTCCGATCAGTCGCGTATCGGCGGCGCATCGACAGTCCTGCCCGCGCACCACGTAACGCGCGGCGCGGGACGAATCGTCGCTCCGGTATTCGTGCAAGCTGCCCTGCGACGGGTCCAAGCGCGATGGCTCGCCATGCGACGGCGTCCTTCGGGCCGCTCGGTTCTTCGTTCTTCCAGGCGCCTGCAGCGTTGGCTCGACCCACGGCCTACGTCTTCACCGCTGCTCGTGCCTTGCCGGCAGGCACCGCCGGTGGGGCAGGGCCCATTTGCTCAGCACATTCTCAAGGGAGTTACCGCATGCATATCACCGGAATCTACGTCGCGCTGGCCGTGCTGCTGGTGCTGTTGCTTGCCGGCCGGGTGATCTGGCTGCGCAACGCGCGCAAGGTGGCGCTGGGTGACGGCGGACTGCCGGAGCTGGCGCGCGCCATCCGCGCGCACGCCAATGCCGTGGAGTACCTGCCGCTCGCGCTGCTGTTGCTGCTGGTGATCGAGCTGGACCAGGTGCGCGCGGATCTCGTGCACGGTTTCGGCATCGTGCTGCTGCTGGCGCGGGCGCTGCACGCGTGGGGCCTGTCGCGCCACAGCGGGCGCTCATTCGGGCGCGCCGTCGGCATCGTGCTGAGCTGGCTGGTGATGCTGGCAATGGCCGCGCTGGTGCTGTGGCGGCACCTGGTGCTGGACAGCATCGGCGGCTGACGCGCGTCGCCGGCGCGCCGCCGATCTGCGGCGGGCCGGGCAGGTATGCCGGCGCGGCTCGCGGGAGATCCGGTCAGTTCGGCTTGGGTTCGGCGTGCGAAAACACCTGGTCGGCGAACTGCGTTGCCTCGAGGTAGATCGAGGCCATCCGCTGGATGCGCTGCGGCTGGGCCTGCTGGCCGCTGAGCTCGCCCGCTTCCCACGCGTAGATCTGTTCCAGCAGCGGCCCGAACGGCCCCCGGCCACCGACCAGCGCCTCCGCGATCTCCGGCACCAGCGGCAGATGGCTGAGCACGAACTCCATCGGTGCGCACATCAGCGTGTCCAGCAGCGAAAACAGGCCGGCGGTGAATGCCATCTCCTGCTTGTCGCGCGGCATGCCGGCACCGGAGGCGAGCTTCTCGCACATGTGCGCGCGGATCAGTGCCGCGCGCAGCAGCTCCGGCGGGCGATCGTCCATGCCGCTGAGCGACATGGTGTAGATCCAGTTGCGCATGCGGGTGACGCCGAAGAAGATCGCCGCCTGCTGCACCGACTTCAACTGCCGCGGCAGCGAGAAGTAGGCCGAGTTGACGCAGCTGAGCAGCTTGTAGCTGAGGATGGCGTCGTCGCGAATGATGTCGCCCAGCTCGATCGGGCCCGGGTTGGATTCCTGCAGCTCGCGCATCAGGCGCAGCATGCTCAGGCGGTTGGCGGTGAGCACCGGCACCTCCACCGTTTCCGGAATCAGCAGATACCTGCCCTGGATCGCCTGCAGCGGCAGCTCGAGGCAGCGCTGGTAGGTGGCGTGGTCGTCGACCTGGCCGGCCACGACCCAGATGCCGCGGTCGTGCAGCGTCTGGGTGGTCTCGCGCAACGTTTCGGGCGACATCACGCTGGCGTCCAGGCGCACGAACTGCACGATCTGCAGCAGGGACTCCAGCGCCGCGGACGGCTGCAGCGTGGTGTCGGTGACGTCGAGCATCAGCAGGCAGCCGCGCTGCGCCATCTGCTGCAGGCGCTCCATCAGCGGCGCGTCCTGCGCGACCTCCTGACGCAGCAGCACGCCGAAGCGCGGCTGGTGCAGCAGCACGTCGGTCTGCTCCAGCAGCAGTTCGCGCGACAGCCGCAGGAAGGTGCGGTTGCCGCGCACCAGGCGGGTCAGGGCGCCGTCCAGAATGGTCGACAGCACGCGCTGCATCAGCACGGCTTCGTCGATGCCTTCGCGGTGAAACAGGATCTCGTAGGCGAACAGCTGGCGCTTGGCGTCGAGCATGGGCAGGCGCACGACCGGCAGCGGCATCTCGCTGCCCGGGGCACTGGCCGCTTTGGCTTGGGAGGGGGCGGAAACGGCAGCTTCGTTCATGAGAGTTCTTCGCGCGGGTGCAGGGCGCGGCGCGCCCCGCGGGATTTCGAAAATCAGGCCTCGGCCAGCGTCTGCAGCCGGGGTCTGGTCTGCAGCGCTCCGCTGCGGCCGTAGACGCCGCCGTCGGCGTCCTGGCCGGTGAGCACTGCCAGTGCGCGGCGCACCGAGCCCAGTCGCTGGCTCGCCACGCTGCCGTTGTGCTGGTTCATTTCGCGGCAGCCGCGCAAGACCTGCAGCAGCGCCTGCCAGCGCGGCTCGAGCTCTCTGGCCGTCTGCGGCGCGCTGCGGCTGAGCTGCAGCCGCTCGGCATCGAGCTGTTCGAGCAACTGCATCAGCGCCTGCTTGCGCGAGCCGGCCGCGTCCAGCGCGGTCACATCGGCCGAGAGCAGGGCCTCGCGCTCATCCGCGAGCACGGCGGACAAGCTGTCCACCGCGCGCTGCATGTCGTCCAGCACGGTGCTCAGCGCACTGTCCAGTTCGACCTGCAGCATGGCGTTCACGCAGCGCCCGGGGTCGGCTTGGTGCCGCCCATCTGGCCTTCCAGCGAAAGCAGGCTGTCGGCGATGCGCTCGGGATTGACCTGGTAGCTGCCCGATGCCAGCGCCTGGCGCACGCGCTCCACCTTGGCGGTGTCGATCGGCGACGAGTCGCCGGCGCGGGAGGCTTCCTGCAGCGCACGCGCCGAGTCGGTCAGGTTGACCCGGTCGGCCGAGGCGGCGGCACTGCCGCTGGCGTCGGCGCTGCCGGCGCTGGACGGCGCCTGCGACGAGGCGTTGCCCTGGGCGGAGTTGGCCTGCGCGAGCTTGGGCAGGTTGTTGTTGGAAATGGTCGTATTCATGGGTCCGTTCTCGATTCGGTTTTGGCCCTGTGTCCACTGCATCGGCAGTGGCTGCGGGAACTTTAGGGCCGATCCGCCCAGTTTTGTCGTCTGTTCAGGGTAGCGCCCTCACCACGCCCGGCGCGTCCACCATGGCGTCCACTACCCGCCCGGAGACTTCGTTGCGCACCCGCAGGCGGGCGCCGTTGTCGCCGCTGCCCAGTGCAACACCTTCGGCGCGCACCTCGATTCCGTCCAGCGCCGCCACGACCTGCACGTGGTCACCGGCCCGGACCATCTCGCGTCCGCCCAGCGCCGCGGGCGTAAGCACGCTGCCGGCGGCCAATGGGCGGGCCAGCGTGCGGCCGGCCACCTGCTGCAAGGTCTCCACATAGCCGTAGCCGAGCCGGGTGATGTCGTGCGACTCGCTGCGCAGGTCGCCGGCCTGCAGGCCGTCGCCGCGCAGCAGCGGCCGGGTAGTGACCAGCACTTGGCGGAAGATCTCCAGGCTGACCGGTACGCGCACGCTCCAGCCGGCCGTGCCGGTGCAGCGCACCTGCACGCTCATGCGCGGGCGCGGACGGATGTTCGGCGGCAGGCTGGCGCTCATCGCGCCACTGCAGTCGGCCAGGGCGAGGCTGTCGTCCACGGCGCTGGCGCGGGCCTTCACGGTGCTGCCGGGCTGGCTGTACTGCGCGATCAGCCACTGTTCGGCAAACGCACTGATGTCGGCGCCGCCGGCCCGCGCCCACGCCGGCGCCATGCCCAGGCACAGCGCCAGCATCACGAGGCAGTGCGGGCCGGCGTGCCGGCGCATCAGCTCTCGGCCAGCAGCAGGGCGAGCTGGTTCACCAGCGCTTCGCGCTCGCGCTCGAGCGCAGGTGCGAGCTCGCCGGCCTCGGCGCTCTTGCCCTCGCACAGCAGGCCGACAAATGCAGTGCCGCGCTCGCCCAGGCGGGTGCAGGCGCCACTCAGCTCGTTGCCGGCCGGGTGATCCTTGTACTGCGCGAGCAGGCGCTGCAGTGCGCGCTGCAACGCCGCGGTGTCGAACCAGCGGCGATCGAGCGCGGCCGGCTCGGCCAGCGCCAGCTCCATCGCCTGGCGCATGCCCTGGGCCGACTCGCGCACGGTCAGGCTGAGGCTGGCCGGATCCTTGCCGCTGACCCCTTCGAGCCACTCCAGCCCAAGCCGCTGCGAGAGCAGGGCGGAACGCGCCACCACTTCGGCCTGCCGGCGTGCTTCGGTATTGCGTCGCTGCAGCGCCCCGAGCGTGGCCTGCGCACCGGTGGCGCGCACGTGCTGGGCGTCGTGGTTCTGGCGCAGCGTGCCGATGCGCTCGCGCGCCAGCTGCAGCGCGGCCGAGCCCTGCTGCAGCGAACCGTCGGCCTGGCCCACGCCGGACTGCGCGCGCTCCAGGCGTTGCACGCCCTGGCGTACATCGCCGTCCAGTTGCAGGGCGAACTCGCCGATCGATCCGGTGACCGTCTCGATTTCGGTGGTGGTCTGGGTGGTCTTCTCCGCCAGCTGCTTGACCTCGTCGGCCACCACCGCGAAGCCGCGGCCTGCCTCGCCAGCACGGGCCGCCTCGATCGCCGCGTTGAGCGCGACGAGGTTGGTCTGGTGGGCGATCTCCTGCACCACGCCGGTGAGCTTGCGGATCTGCGCGACCTGTTCGGCGAGCTTGTTCTGGTTGCGGCTCATGGCGGCCATCGCGCTGCGCAGCAGGCGCAGCTGGCCGTCCAGCTCGCTGACGTTGCCGGCGCTGGCGTGTGCTGCCTGGTCGGCGCTGTCCAGCCCGGCGGCCACTTGTTGCAGGGCCGTCGAGATACCGGCGCTGCCGTCCGTCAAACGACCGACGCTGTCGCGGCACTCGCGCGCGGACTCCTCCATCGACGCCTGCTCGCGGGCGAGCTGCTGGGCGGCGCCGAGCAGCAGGCTCTGCTGCTCGATCGTCTGCAGCGCCACCGCGGCGGGTGGGCGGCCGGAAGCGAACTTGAGCAGCGGTGCCAACGCCTGGGCCAGCGCCGGGTGGCGGCGGCCCAGGGCGCCGAGTTGGGCCTCGTCGCCACTGGCGGCTGCCTGGACGAAGGCGGCCAGATGCTGACTGCGGATGAAGCTCATGGAGAAGTGTTTCCTTTTCAGGTGGCCAGCCCGGGATCGGCTGGCGGCCTCGGAACTTGAGCAAGCAAGGCACATGCCATCGTGCACGGTGCCCCCGGCCTCAAGCCGCGCGATGCCCGGCCGATAGGCGTTGACCCACCGCGCAGGCGGTGCGCATTCGAGGAAAGACGGCATGAGCGGTGCGCTACTTGAGAGCGTCGAACGACACACCCGGCTGGCCGGGCACAACCGCGTGGCCATGCTGCTGTTCCGGCTCGGCGACGCGCAGCTGTTCGGCATCAACGTGTTCAAGGTGCGCGAGGTGCTGCGCCGTCCGCCGCTGGAACGCATGCCCGGGGCGCACGACCTCATTGCCGGCAGCTGCGACTACCGCGGCCAGACCATCGCGGTGATCGACCTGGCCGCCGCGCTCGGCTACGCGCCGCTGAAGGACGTGGCCAGCGCACACCTGCTGGTGACCGAATTCAATCGCACGGTGCAGGGTTTCCTGGTCGCCGATCTGCGCCACATGGTGCACTGCGCCGGCGAATCGCTGGTGGCGCCGGACGTGGCGCTGGGCTTCGGCGCGCGGGTCAACGCGATCACCCGCGTCGACGGCGCGCTGGTGGCGGTGGTCGACGTGGAGCAGGTGCTGGCCGGTATCCACGGCGTGCCCGGCGAATTGTCCGCGCACATGCAGCGCGCGGTGGATGCACATCTGATGCAGCCACGGCGGGTGCTGGTGGCCGACGACTCGCTGGTGGCGCGCCGCCAGATCGAGGGCGTGTTCCGCCAGATGAACATCGAGTGCGTGCTGGTGGAGAACGGCGCACTGGCGCTGGAAAAGCTGGTCGAACTGGCCGAGGTGGACCCGTCCGAGCGCATCAATCTGGTGGTGTCGGACATCGAGATGCCGCAGCTGGACGGCTACGCACTGACCCGGGCGATCCGCGAGACGCCGCAGCTGCGCCGGCTCAAGGTGGTGCTGCACAGCTCGATCAGCGGCATCTTCAACGAGGCGATGGTGAAGGAAGTCGCCGCCGACCGCTTCATTGCCAAGTTCCAGCCGGACCTGCTGGCGCAGGCGGTACTGGATCTGCTGCCGGCCTGAGGCTTTTGGTGGCACACGCCCGGAACTTCATGCCGCGGTGGCGCAGGTCCTTCGGGGTCGTCATTCCCGCGGACGCGGGAGTCCATGTTGACGTTGCTTCAAAGCCAATGGATTCCCGCGTCCGCGGGAATGACGGCGTGGATGCGCGGGCGGGCTTGCGCCGCGGCGCGCGACGGCCGGAACTGAACCCTTGACGCGAGGCTCCACGCCCCGCGGCATGAAGGGTGCTGGCGGCGCTTGTCCCGTCGTCGGCTGATCCTGGCGCGCGCCCGGCTCGTTCCAGCCTGTCACTGCCGCGCACGCTTGAAGGCGCTTCATGCTGGCCTCCAAAGCAGGATGGATTGCCGCGTGCGCGGGAATGACGGCGGGAGGTACGGGGTCCGGCCCGGCGCCTGGTTCTCCACGCGCGAAGCCTGGAACTGACGCGCTGACACGACGCGCCACACCCTGCGGCACGAAGCGTGCTGGGGGTGCTTGTCCCCGTTTTCGGGCCGATTCCGGTGGGGGGCCATACCGTTCAAGGCCGTCATTCCCGCGCACGCGGGGTTCCACGTTGATGTGTGGTCCGAAGTGGGCCGAATTTCCCGCGCGCGAATGACCGAGTGAGGTGCGAGGCGCGGCAGCCGGCAACTGACGCAACGCCTCATCCTCGCCGCGGCATGAGGCTTGCCGCGAAAGCGAGCCGTCGCGCGCGAGCCGGGCTGCCCGCCGCGTAGCGGCCTGCAGCCTGGTCCGGCGCCATCGCTGCGCTGCCGCGCCCAACCATCCGCGTCGGTTTTCCGACTTTTCCCCCGCGGCGTGATTCCGCCGCACGCGGGAAACCCTTGTAGAGCGGGGCTTTCCAGCCCATGGCACGCGAATTGCCTCTAGCCCCGTGCGGTCCCAGCGGCGCGGAGAGAGCGATGAGCGTACCCACCGACAATCTGTTCGGCATGCATACCCAGGCGCTGGCCCTTTGGCAGCGTCGCAGCGAAGTGCTGGCCGGAAACCTGGCCAACGCCGACACGCCCGGCTATCTCGCCCGCGACGTGGACTTCCGCAAGGCCCTGAGCGACGCCACCGGCGGGCAGGGCGCGCTGGAAATGACCACCACCGCACCGGGCCAGATCAATCCGTCGACGCAGTCGGCCGGCCAGCTTGCCTACCGCAACCCGACCCAGCCGAGCATGGACGGCAACACCGTCGACGAGCAGGTCGAGCAGGCCAGCTTCGCCGCCAACGGCGTGCACTACCAGGCCAGCCTGGCCTTCATCACCGCGCAGATCCGCATGCTGCGCACCGCGATCACGGGATAACGCCATGAGCTCCATGTTCGGCATTTTCGATACCGCCGGCTCCGGCATGGCCGCGCAGTCGCTGCGGCTCAACACCGTCGCCAGCAACCTGGCCAACGCCGACAGCGTGTCCGGCACCGAGCAGGGTGCCTATCGGGCCAAGGAGCCGCTGTTCGCGGCGGTCAAGCAGCGCGTGCTGGGCCAGCTGCAGGACAACGGCACGGCCGGCGTGCAGGTCAACGGCCTCACCGAAAGCCAGGCCGCGATCCCCGCCCACTACGAGCCGGGCAATCCGATGGCCGACGCCAATGGCTACGTCTACGCCAGCAACGTCAACCCGGTGGACGAGCTGGTCAACATGATTTCCGCCTCGCGTTCGTACCAGAACAACGTCGAGGTGATGAACACCACCAAGCAGTTGATGGTGAAAACCCTCGACCTCGGCAAGTAGTCCGACGGAGCGCACGCATGACCATCAACACCATCGGCAATGCCGGCAACAGCGCCGCAACGACGGGGCAGATCGCCAAGGAGGCGAGCGCCGGCGGCATGACGCAAAGCGACTTCCTCAAGCTGATGACCGCCCAGCTGCAGGCGCAGGACCCCACCAACCCGGTCGACAACTCGCAGTTCGTCTCGCAGATGGCGCAGTTCAGCCAGCTGCAGTCGACCCAGGACCTGGTCGGTTCGGTGCAGACGCTCAACAGCACGGTCAATGGAGCGCTGCAGACCTCGCAGGTGCTCGGCTCGTCCAACCTGGTCAATCGCGAGGTGCTGGTGCCGTCCTCCAGCATGAGTTTCGCCGGCGCCAGCGTCACCGGCGCGGCGAACGTGACGGTGCCCGGGAACCTCACCGTGAGCGTGATCGACGGCAGCGGCAACGTGGTGCGCACGATGGCGGTGCCGGCGCCGAGCGCCGGGCTTACCCAGTTCAGCTGGGACGGCAAGGACGACGCCGGCAACACGGTGCCCGAGGGCGCCTACACGCTGTCCGCCAGCAACGCGGGCAGCCCATTCGATACCTATGTGGCAGGCAAGGTGACCGCCGTCGGCTATGGCGGGAGCGCCGTGGGCACCTATCTGCAAGTGGCTGGCGTGGGCGGCGTCGCGCTCAGCCAGGTGGCACAGATTCTCTGACGCACGCGTCGTAACCACACTTTCAGCGAGGAACATCCCATGGCTCTGAACACCGCACTCACCGGCATCAACGCGGCGCAGTCCGACCTCAACGTCATCGCCAACAACATCGCCAACGCCAACACGACCGGCTTCAAGGGCTCGCGTGCCGAGTTCGCCGACGTGTTCGCGGTGACCGGCCTCAACCTCAACTCCACCGCCACCGGCAGCGGCGCACGCCTGCAGACCGTGGCGCAGCAGTTCGCCCAGGGCGACATCGAGACCACCAACAACTCGCTCGACCTCGCCATCAGCGGCAACGGCTTCTTCGTGGTCAACGACGGCAGCGGCGCGCAGTACACCCGCGCGGGCGACTTCAAGAAGAGCCCGGACAATTTCGTGCAGACCACCTCCGGTGCGCGGCTGCAGGTCTATCCGCCGGACGGCCTGGGCGGTTTCGACTCCAGCACGCTGACCGACCTGAAGCTGGTCTCTGCGCAGAGCAATGCCACCGCCACTTCGCTGGTCACGGTCAGCTCGAACCTGCCGGCCAGCGCTACCGTGCCCGCGGGCGCGTTTTCGCCGACCGACTCCACCACCTTCAACAACGCCACCCCGGTCACCGTGTACGACTCGCAGGGCGGCTCGCACCAGGGCACCGTGTACTACGTCAAGACGGCCACCAATGCGTGGGACGCGCACCTGTACGTGGACGGCAACGACGCCGGTACCCAGGCGATTACCTTCAACACCAGCGGCAATCTGGCCACTCCGGCCAACGGCAACCTGGCGTTCAACCCGGTCAATCTCGCCAACGGCTCCAATGCGCTGACGCTCACCGTCAACGTCACCAACACCACCCAGTTCGGTACCGACTACTCCGCCGGGGCGATCTCGCAGAACGGCTTCGAGGCCGGCACGCTGTCGAACATCGACATCGATTCCAAGGGCGTGGTCACCGCCTACTACTCGAACAACCAGAGCAGCCAGATCGGCCAGATCGCGGTGGCCAACTTTTCCAACCTGCAGGGGTTGCGCCAGGTCGGCGACACCACCTGGGCGCTCAGTGGCGACTCCGGTTCGGCGGTGATGGGCTCGGCCGGCACCGGCCAGTTCGGCGACATCCAGGCCGGTGCGCTGGAGTCGTCCAACACCTCCGACACCACCGCGCAGCTGGTCAACATGATCAAGGCGCAGCGCAACTACCAGGCCAACGCGCAGGTGCTCACCACCGACAACACGCTGGCCTCGGCGCTGTTCAACGCGGTCGGCCGGTAATCGATCGCCATGGACCGTTCACTCTATGTGGCAATGACCGGGGCGACGCAGATCATGCGCGCCCAGGAAGCCGTGAGCCACAACCTGGCCAACGCCTCCACGGTGGGCTTCAAGAGCGAGCTGAGCGCGTTCCAGAGCCTGCAGGTGCAGGGGCAGGGCACCGCCAGCCGCATCAATGCGGTCGCGCGCGGCATCGGCGCGGACCTCACCCAGGGCACGGTCAACAGCACCGGCCGCTCGCTGGACGTCGCCGTGCACGGCAGCGGCTGGATCGCGGTGCAATCGCCGGACGGCTCGGAAGGCTACACGCGTGCCGGCGATCTGCAGCTCACCGCCGACGGCCTGCTTACCGATGCCAGTGGCCATCCGGTGCTGGGCAATGGCGGGCCGATCAGCCTGCCGGCCAGCACCCAGATCGCCATCGGTGACGACGGCACCATCTCCACCGTGCCGATCGGCGAAGGCCCCAGCACGATTGCGGCACTGGACCGGATCCGCCTGGTGAACCCCGACGCCACCGAGCTGGTGCAGGGCGGCGACGGCCTGATGCACGTGGTCGGCGGCGGCAATGCTCCGACCGACAGCGCCGTGCGCCTGACTTCCGGCGCGCTGGAGTCCAGCAACGTCAATGCTTCGACGGAGCTGGTGAAGATGATCGCGCTGTCGCGGCAATACGACATGCAGGTCAAGTCGATCAAGGCGTCGGAAGACAACGCCCAGTCGGCATCGAAATTGCTTCAGTCGAATTGACCTGCAGTTGCACCTCCCAAGGAGTCCCTGACCCATGCTTTCGTCCCTCTGGATCGCCAAGACCGGCCTCGATGCGCAGCAGACGCGCATGGACGTCATCTCGAACAACCTCGCCAACGCCAACACCACCGGCTTCAAGAGCTCGCGGGCGGCGTTCCAGGACCTGATGTACCAGAACCGCGGCCAGCCGGGCGGGCAGACCACCGAGCAGACGCAGTCGCCCTCGGGCCTGATGCTTGGCACCGGCGTGCGCGTGGTGGGCACCGAAAAGCTGTTCACCCAGGGCGGCGTCACCCAGACCGGCAACTCGCTGGACGTGGCGATCGAAGGACGCGGCTTCCTGCAGGTGAGCAAGCCTGACGGCACCATCGCCTACACCCGCGACGGCTCGCTGCACACCGACGCCAACGGCCAGCTGGTGACCGCGGACGGCTATTCGCTGGATCCGGCGATCACCCTGCCGACCAACGTGCAGAGCATCTCCATCGGCAACGACGGCACCGTCTCGGCGACCACCAACGGTTCGGCCGCCTCGGTGCAGGTGGGCACGCTGCAGCTGGCCGACTTCGTCAACCCGGCCGGCCTGCAGCCGGACGGCAACAACCTGTTCCTGGAGACCTCATCCAGCGGCGCGCCGCAGACCGGCCAGCCCGGCCTCAACGGCATGGGCACGCTGATGCAGGGCGCGCTGGAGTCCTCCAACGTCAACGTGGTGGAGGAGATGGTCAACATGATCGAGACCCAGCGCACCTACGAGATGAATTCCAAGGCGATCAGCGGCGTCGACCAGATGCTGCAAGACCTGACCAACAAGATGTGAGCACCCGCATGAAGCCGATCGCCTCCCTCGCTCGCTGCACCGCCGCGCTCGCCCTGCTGGCGCTGGCCGGTTGCGCTTCGATGCCCGCCAGCCGCGAGGATGGCCAGTGGGCCGCCACCGCGCCGATGCAGCCGGAAGCCGCGCCGGTGGCGGACGGCTCGATCTACCACGACACGCAGAACATGGAGCTGTTCGCCGACCCGCGCGCGCACCGCGTGGGCGACATCCTCACCGTGCTGCTGCTGGAGAGCACCCAGGCCAGCAAGAAGGCCACCACCAGCACCAGCAAGACCGACAAGACCGCACTCGATGCGCCGAACATCCTCGGCCAGGGACTCACGCTCAACGGAAAGAGCGCCAGCATCGGTCTCAGCGGTGACCGCAGCTTCGACGGCAACGGCACCTCCAGCCAGAGCAACCAGCTCAGTGGCCAGATCACCGTCACCGTGGCGCAGCGCCTGTCCAACGGCAACCTGATGGTGCGCGGCGAGAAGCTGCTGACCATCAACCAGGGCCAGGAAATGGTGCGGATCTCCGGCATCGTGCGGCCGCAGGACATCAACCCGGACAACACCGTGGCTTCCAGCCGCGTGGCCGACGCCCGCATCGCCTACACCGGGCGCGGCTCGCTGGCGGACGCCAACACCCAGGGCTGGCTGTCGCGCTTCTTCAACTCCAAGTGGATGCCGTTCTGATGAAGACCCGTCGGCTGATGAGGCATCTGCGCAACCATTCGGTGCCCGCCACCGTGCACGCACCGTATGAAACCCGCAGCCACGAGCCCGCTTTCGGCGGCGTGTCGGGCGACCGCGCGGCCGACACGCTGCGTCGCGGCGAGATCCGCCGCACCCTGCTGCGCTGGCGCAGCTTCGGCACCAGCGCGCTGGTGATGCTGTGCGTGGCGCTGGCCGCGCCGGCCCATGCAGACAAGATTCGCGACCTCGCCTCGGTCGGCGGCGTGCGCTCCAACCAGCTGATCGGCTATGGCCTGGTGGTGGGGCTGGACGGCTCCGGCGACCAGACCACGCAGGCGCCGTTCACCACCCAGAGCCTGGAGAACATGCTGCAGCAGTTCGGCATCGTGGTGCCGGCCAGCGCGCGTCCGCAGCTGAAGAACGCCGCGGCCGTGGTGATCACAGCCGACCTGCCGCCGTTCGCCAAGCCCGGCCAGCAGATCGACGTCACCGTGGCCTCGATCGGAAACGCCAAGAGCCTGCGCGGCGGCCAGCTGCTGATGGCCCCGCTCAAAGGCGCCGACGGCAATACCTATGCGATCGCCCAGGGCAGCGTGGTGATCGGCGGCATCAGCGCGCAGGGCAAGAGCGGCTCCAGCGTGCAGGTGAACATTTCCGACTCCGGGCGCATTCCCAACGGCGCGTCGGTCGAGCGCAGCGTGCCGTCGGCGTTCGGCAACGGTGGCGACCTGGTGCTCAACCTCAACACGGCCGACTTCACCACCGCCTCGCGCGTGGTCAAGGCGATCAACGGCGCCTACGGCGCCGGTACGGCCAACGCGCTCGACGGCGGCTCGATTGCCGTGCGCAGCCCGCAGGACCCGTCGCAGAAGGTGTCTTGGCTGGGCGATATCCAGAACCTCGACGTGACCCCGGCCGACGCCCCCGCCCGCGTGGTGGTGAACTCGCGCACCGGCACCGTGGTAATCGGCTCGGACGTGCGCGTGAGCGCCGCGGCCGTGGCGCACGGTTCGATCCAGGTGACCATCAGCGAGCAGGCGCTGGTCAGCCAGCCGGCGCCCTTCAGCGGCGGCCAGACCGCGGTGGTGCCGTCCAGCGACGTGCAGATCAGCGAGGAGGGCGCGCACATGTTCAAGTTCGGTCCCGGCGTGAGCCTGGACACGATCGTGCGCGCGGTGAACCAGGTCGGCGCCGGTCCGAGCGACCTGATCTCGATCCTGCAGGCGCTCAAGCAGGCCGGTGCGCTGCACGCGGAGCTGGTGGTGATCTGACATGGCCGCCGGCATCGACAGCGCAGCGCAGAACCTCAATACCTGGACCGACCTGTCCGGCTTCAGCGCCCTGCGCCAGAGCGCACAGGCCGATGCCAAGTCGGCGTTGCCGGTGGTGGCCAAGCAGTTCGAGTCGATCTTCACCCAGATGGTGCTGAAGTCGATGCGCGACGCCAGTTTCGGCGACCCCAACTTCGACAGCCAGGCCAGCGATTCGTGGCAGGGCCTGGCCGACCAGCAGCTGGCGGTGACGCTGTCCAACCAGGGCCACGGCCTGGGCATTGCCGAGATGCTGGTGCGCCAGCTGGGCGGCAAGGATGCGCCCACGCCGGCCGGTGCCAACGGCGTCGCAGCAAAATACGGCAGCGAGGACGGCTGGCTGTCGCGGCTCGGCTCGGTGGCACGCGCCGCCGGCTCCGCCGCGGCCAGGACGGCGTCGCATTTCATTCCCGGCGATCCGGTGGACTTCGTCACCAAGATGGCGCCGTTCGCGCAGAAGGCGGCGGAGAAACTCGGCGTCTCGGTGCGCGCGGTGCTGGCGCAGGCCGCGCTGGAAACCCAGTGGGGCAAGCACATGCCGCAGCACGGCGACGGCACGCCCAGTTTCAACCTGTTCGGCATGAAGGCCGGTTCCAGCTGGGACGGTGGCCGCGTCAACGTACCCACGCTGGAGGTGGAAGGCGGCGTGCCGGTGCGCAGGCGCGCCGCGTTCCGCGCCTACGAATCGCCCGCGCAGTCATTCGATGACTATGCCCGGCTGCTCGGCGACAACCCCCGTTATGCGCAGGCGCTGGGCAAGGGCGACGACGTGGCCGGGTTTGCGCGCGGGCTGGTGCAGGGCGGCTACGCCACCGACCCGGCGTATGCCCACAAGATCGCCGCCATCGCCAACGGCCCGGCGATGCGCCAGGCGCTCGATGCGCTCAAGAACGGCGTCACCACGCCGATGTCCTCCGAATGACGACCGCGATCCGCCGCATGCTGAGCTTTGCCCGCCCGTTCGCGGGGCGGGTCGCCGTGCGCGGCTGTTCGATCACGCGCCAAGGATCCACCCATGGCTAACCTGCTCAGCACCGGCATCTCCGCGCTCAATGCGGCGCAGGTGGCGCTCAACACCGTCGGCAACAACATCTCCAACGCCGGCACCGACGGCTACAGCCGCGAGGTGGTGCGCCAGGTCGAGCGGGTGGCGCCGAGTTCGCCGCGCTACACCATTGGTGGCGGCGTCGACGTGGTGGCGGTGGAGCGGGCGTATTCGAGCTATCTCACCGGCGCGGTGTGGACCAGCAACGCCAACCTGTCGCGCGCCAGCACCTACAACGAACTGACCACCACCTTGAACAGCGCGCTGAGCGCCAGCGGCGACCTGCAGGGCGCGCTGGACAGCTTCTACGGTGGCTTCGACACGGTGGCCAATGCACCGAACTCCGGCTCCGGGCGGCAGGCGCTGCTCGGCGGTGCCGCGACCGTGGTGGCCGTGTTCAACACGCTCGGCGCGCAGTTCGACAGCCAGCAGAAGCAGATCAACGGGCAGATCACCAACACCGTCAAGAGCGTCAACACCACGCTCGACAACATCGCCGACCTCAACCGCCGGATCCACGACAACATTGGCAGCGGCACGCCGAACGCGCTGCTCGATCAGCGCGATGCGCTGGTCAACACGCTGTCGGGCTATCTCGGCGTGACTGCCGTGAGCGAGTCCGATGGCACCCTCAGCGTCTACAGCACCAGCGGCCAGAGCCTGGTCAGCGGCAGCAACACGTTCAAGCTGGCGACCAGCAACGATCCCTACGACACCGGGCGCGTCAACGTGGTGGACGCCGCCGGTACCGACATCACCAGTCGTCTCGGCGGCGGCCAGCTCGGCGCGCTGCTCGACTACCGCAGCAACGTGCTCGACCCGGCGCAGAACCGGCTCGGCCAGGCGGCCATCGCCCTGGCCAACAGCGTCAATGCGCAGCAGGCCAAGGGGCTCGATCTCAATGGCCAGCTCGGCGCGCCGATCTTCTCGCTGCCCGCGCCGCAGGCGCTGCCGGACAGCCGCAACACCGGCTCGGCGACCGTGTCGGCGGCCATTGGCGACACCTCGGCGCTGACCACGTCCGACTACACGCTGCGCTACGACGGCAGCGCCTGGAGCCTGGCCACCCGCGCCGGGCAGGCCGTGCCGCTCACCACCAATCCCGATGGCAGCCTCAGCGGCGCCGGGCTCACGCTCACGGTCGGCGCTGGCGCGCAGGCCGGCGACAGCTTCCGCATCCAGCCCACCCGCAACGCCGCCAGCAGCCTGGCGGTGAGCCTGACCGATCCGTCCGGCATCGCCGCGGCCGCCGCGCTGCAAGGGTCGGCCACCAGCGGCAACAGCGGCACTGCCGCGGTTGCGACGCTGGCTGTCACCGATGCGGCGAACCCGGCGTTGCTGGACGGTGCGACGGTGAGTTTCCCCACCGCCGGCACTTACGCCATTACCGATGCCGGCGGCACCGTCATCGGCAGTGGCGCGTACGCGGCAGGGCAGACGCTGTCGGCCAATGGCTGGAGCCTCACCCTTTCCGGCACGCCCGGGGCCGGTGACAGTTTCGCCATCGGCGCCAACAGCAATGGCCTCAACGACAACGCCAACGCGCTGGCGCTGGGCCGTCTCGCCGACGCCGGCGTGCTAGACGGCGGCAACACCTCGGTGATCGACAACTACACCCTGCTCACCACGCAGATCGGCAACGCCGGCGCGCAGGCCGGCAGCAACCTGACCACGCAGACCAGCCTGTACAACCAGGCGATGTCGGCACAGCAGGCGGTGTCGGGTGTGAACCTGGACGAGGAAGCGGCCAACCTGGTGCGCTACCAGCAGGCCTACCAGGCGTCGGCGCAGATCATCTCCACCTCCCAGTCCATCTTCAGCAGCCTGCTCGCTGCCGTGCAGAGGTAACCGCCATGCGCCTTTCCACCAGCTGGATGTACCAGCAGTCGCTGGGCACGATGATCAACCAGCAGAGCACGCTGGCGGCGACGCAGAACCAGGTGAGCACTGGCAAACGCATCAACGTCGCCTCGGACGATCCGGCTGGCGCCGGGCGCGTGGTCAGCCTCAACCACGTTCTCGCGGCGAACACGCAGTACACCGCCAACATCGACGCGGCGGCCACGCGGCTCGACACGGCGCAGTCCACGCTCAACTCGGTGAACGATCTCTACAACAGCGCGCGCGACCTCACCCTGCAGGCGCTCAACGGCTCACTGGCCGACAGCGACCGCCAGGCGATCGCCACCCAGCTCACCCAGCTTCGCGATCAGCTGGTGCAGCAGGCCAACACCACCGATGCCACCGGCCAGGCGCTGTTCGCCGGCACCAGCAGCACCGCGGTGCCGTTCGTGAAGAATCCGGACGGCAGCGTCAGCTACGGCGGCAACAGCGGACAGCCGCGGGCGGCCATCGGTGCCGGGCTCACCGTATCCACGGGCAATTCCGGCAGCAGCATCTTCATTGATCTCGCCGCCGGCAATGGTCGCTTTGCGGCCAGCGCCAGTCCTGCCAACGCCGGTGGCGTGGTGGTGGGCGAGAACACCGTGTCCGATCCGGTCGCCTATGCGGCGGGCGTGGCGGCGAACGGCAGCTACACCGTGAGCTTCGACGGCGCCGGCAACTGGAGCGCGCTGGACGCCGGCGGTAATCCGGTGCTCGACGGCGGCGGCAACCCGGTGGTCGGCAGCTACGCCGACGGCGGCAGCCTCAGCTTCAACGGCATCACGCTGAATCTCGAAGGCGTGCCGCAGGCCGGTGACTCCATCAGCGTGCAGCCGGATGCGTCGCAGGACGTGTTCACCACGTTCAACAACCTCATCGGTGCGCTGCAGGCCGGCGGCAGCTCGGCGCAGCTGACCAATACGCTCAACCGCCAGCTGGAGTCGCTCGATCAGGCGCAGGCGGCGGTGACGCGGGCCGAAGTGGATATCGGCGGGCGCACCAATGCCCTCGCCGCACAGCGCTCGGCTTACGAAGACCTCAGCGTGACCTACAAGAGCACGCTGTCCGATACACGCGATGTGGACGTCTATACGGCCATAAGCAATCTGTCGATCCAGTCGACCGCACTGCAGGCGTCGCAGCAGGTGTTCGCCCAGGTGAAGTCGCTGAGCCTGTTCAACTACATCAAGTAACTCCCGCTCTCGCAAAGGCAGGACGCCGCGGCTCTGTCCGCGGCGTTTGCGTTTCCGGGCTCGCCACACGTGGGTCTACAGCACGCGCCGCCGCGGCCGATACGCAGTGCGTTCCAGGCGGTCGAAGCAGGCGGACTCGCGCTTCGAAAAAAAATCAAGTGTTGGTGCTCAAGTAATTTTCGCTCGTGACGAAACAGTCCCTGAGGCGGAAGGCATCCCACACGGAACCCCGCCGGGAATACAACAAGCCCCACTATCCGGCTCAACGGTTTCCGTCAGGAGAAATTCCAATGTCACTGGTCATCAACACCAACGTTTCCTCGCTGAACACGCAGAACAACCTGTCCAAGTCGCAGAGCGCGCTGGCCACCGCCACGCAGCGTCTGTCCTCGGGCCTGAAGATCAACAGCGCGGCCGACAACGCCGCCGGCTTCGCCATCTCCCAGCGCTACACCACGCAGATCGGCGGCCTGGCCCAGGCCAGCGCCAACGCCTCGGACGCGATCAACCTGGCGCAGACCACCGGCTCGGCGCTGGATCAGGTCACCGCCAACCTGCAGGCGATCCGCGACTTGGCCGCGCAGTCCGCCAACGGCACCTACAGCGACGCCGACCGCAAGACCATCGACAACGAAGTGCAGCAGCGCCTGGCGGAAGTCACCCGCATCGCCAACCAGACCACCTTCAACGGCAAGCGCGTGCTGGACGGTTCGCTGCAGTCGCAGAGCTTCCAGATCGGCGCCAACGTTGGCCAGACCGTCTCGGTGAGCCTGGGCCAGAGCGTCAAGACCAGCGACCTGGGCCAGGTGGCCGAGGTCAAGACCGGTGACATCAGCGCCGCGTTTGCATCGGGTACTGGCGTCACGCTCGCTGCCGGTGACCTGTCGGTCAACGGCACCGACGTCACCGGCACCTTCAGCACGGCCGCCGACCTGGCCACCGCGCTGACCGCCGCCTACACCGCCAGCGGTACCGGCACGGGCGCCACCTTCACCGCCAGCGGCAACGAGATCACGATCGACAACAGCGCCGACAGCACCGACGCGGTGACCATCGCCGGCGCCAATGCGCTGGGTATCGCGACCGTGGCGGCCAGCGGCACCGGCACCTCCACTGGCGTCGCCACCGCGGTCAGCGCCACGCTCGCTGCTCCGGATCTCTCCACGGAGGGTCTGACGATCAACGGCACCGCGGTCGACCTGACCGGCGCCAAGAGCCTGCAGGACGTGTCCGATGCAATCAATGCGGCCGGCATCGACGGCGTCAGCGCCGCGGTAAGTGCCGATGGCAAGGGCGTGAACTTCTACTCCAACAGCGCCCTGACCATCGCTGACACCGGCGGCAACATCGTCGGCGCGAACGCCACGGACGTGAATGCATCGGCCACGTACACCGCGGGCACCGCGGCAGCCGTCGGCGGCTCGCTGGCCGGTGGTTCGGTGGGCACGGTGGATGGCGCCAACGATCTCATCTCGCGCATCGACGTGGCGCTGAGCTCGGTGGCCGACTTCGCTGCCCAGCTGGGTGCGGTGCAGAACCGCTTCCAGTCGACGATCTCCACCCTGAGCTCGCAGTCGACCAACCTGAAGGCCTCGCAGTCGACCATCCAGGACGCCGACTTCGCGGCCGAGACGGCCAGCCTGAGCAAGGCGCAGGTGCTTCAGCAGGCCGGTATCTCGGTGCTGTCGCAGGCCAACTCCAACCCGCAGCAGGTGCTCAAGCTCCTGCAGTAACAGGTCGCACCGGCGCCTGCCCTCGTGGCGGGGCGCCGGCAAGATCGGCGGGCCTCACGGCGGCATCGAGCAATCGATGCCGCTTTTTTTTCTCCGTGGCCTCGATCCGTCGCGGGCGGGCTCGGGCGCGTCCGCGGATCACGGGAGCAGCCGACCGCAACGTCACGGCTTCAAGTAAATGCGCCGGCGGCCGATAGATTTCTGACGCGGAAGACTCGCTCATGGCCAGGCGCCCCACCGGCGCCGTTGGGCCGGGTGGACAGGTGCCGCGCTTGCTTCACGTCGCCGGGCACTTGCTGGCGAAGTTCTTGCTTACGGTCCTTCGTTACCTTGTCTGCGCGTCAGAAAATCCACGGGAGTCGGCATGGCCATCAACAGCGTCAACACCTCAGGCAGTGCAGGCAGCGGCGTGCTCAGCTCGGCGGGTGTCGGCTCCGGCCTGGACGTGGACAGCATTGTCACCGCGCTGGTCAACGCGAAAAAGGCCGGCCCGCAAGCGCAGATCACCAGCAAGGCCACCCAGACCAACGCAACGCTCACCGGTCTGGCCTCGCTGAGCTCGGCACTGAGTTCGCTGCAGTCTTCCCTGACCAAGCTCACCACCACCAGCACGTTCGCCAGCTTCGGCGCCACGCTGGCCGACAGCACCATCGGCAGCACTGCCACGCTTGCCAGCGCCCAGCCTGGCAACTACTCGCTGGTGGTCAGCAACCTGGCGGCAGCACAGAAGCGCAGCAGCGACGCCTACGCCAAGACCGCGGCGATCGGCGCCGGCAACCTCACGCTGAGCGTGGGTGCCAAGAGCAGCACCCTCGCCATCGGAGCGACCGACACCGTCGCGGACATCGCCGCCAAGATCAACGGCGCCTCGGACAACCACGGGGTCACCGCCACCGTGGTCAATGGCGCCAGCGGCGCCCAGCTGCTGCTCAGCTCCAGCCAGACCGGCGTGGCCAACGGCTTCAGCGTGAGCACGGACGGCGGCAGCAGCAGCGGCCTGGCAGCGCTGGCGACCAAGTTGAACACCAGCGGCGCCAACGAGGCGAAGGACGCGCTGATCTCGCTCGATGGCATCGATATCACCAGCGCCAGCAACAGTGTCAGCGGCGCCATCGACGGCGTCACCCTCAACCTGTCCGCGCCGGGAAGCACCACGCTCACGGTGACCCGCGACACCAGCGTCGCCAGCAAGGCGGTGCAGGGGTTCGTCGACGCCTACAACAGTTACGTCAAGACCGTCGGCACGCTGTCCAGCTACGACAAGGACTCCGGCCAGGCGGGCATCCTGCTGGGCGACACCACGCTCGGTTCGGTGCAGCGGCAGATCTCCTCGCTGCTCGGCAGCAAGGTGGCGGGCAACAGCATCGGCTCACTGGCGTCGCTGGGGATCACCCGCAGCGCGGACGGCACGCTCGCTCTGGACAGCGCCAAGCTCGCTGCCACGCTGCAGAGCAACCCCTCCGGTGTGCAGGACCTGTTCGCCGGCCCGGGCGGCTACGCCAAGCGGCTGAACTCCGCACTGGACAGCTTCACCGCCTCGGGCGGGATCATCGGCACCCGCCAGCAGAGCCTCACCGCCAGCCTGAGCCGCCTCAACACGCAGCAGAGCCAGCTCGATGCCCGCCTGAGCGTGTACGAGCAGCAGCTGCGCGACCAGTACGCGGCGCTGGACACGCTGATGTCGCGGCTGAACAACACCAGCAGCTACCTGACCGGGGCGCTGGCGCAGCTCGAAGCCACCTACACCAAGAAAAGTTGATTCCGGAGCGCCCCATGACCTACGGACCCATGCGCAACGCCAGCGCCCTCTACCAGCAGAACCGCGCCGCCGGCGGCGTGGAAAGCGCCGACGCGCACCAGCTCATCAGCATGCTGATGGAGGGCGCAATGGATCGCATTGCCCAGGCTCGCGGCCACCTTCTTCATGGCAACACCTCGGCCAAGGGCGACAGCATCGCCCGGGCCGTGGCGATCGTGGGCGAGTTGCGCGAGAGCCTGGATCACAAAGTCGATCCCGCCTTCAGCCAGCGGCTCGAGTCGCTCTATGAATACGTGACGCGCCGGTTGCTGTTTGCCCAGCTGCACGACGATGTCGGTGCGCTGGACGAAGCCGCGCGCCTGCTGGCCCCCGTGCGCGAGGGCTGGATGGGCATTCGCAGCGCCTACCTCGCGCAGGCTGCCGCGCAGGCGCAGGGCGCGTAATGCACGACGAGCTGCCCGACGAGTTGCGCCAGGCGCTGGCGAGCAGTAGCCAGATGCTGGTGGCTGCCCGTGCCGGCGACTGGCCAGGCGCAAGCGTGCTCCAGGCCGCCTGCGACGCCAGCCTGCGCAAGGCGCCGCTGAACAGCGCCGGCCTGATGGCCTTGCGCCAGCTGCAGCTGGACCAGTGCGCACTGCTGGAGCTGGCCGGGCGGGCGCGCGACAGCGTCAGCCGCGAGCTGTCGCAACAGCGCACCAACCACCGCGCCGTCAGCGCCTATCTCGATGCCGCCGATCCGGCCTGAGCGGGGCCGCTGCTACCGTGCCAGCGGGCCCGGGCAGGGTCCGCGCCGAGGAACCGAACCATGAACGACGCCCTGTGGCTGGCCTTCTCCGAACGCGTCTGCGTGGAGGATCGGGTGCGGCTGGTGGTGGAGGCGCTGGATCCGGCAATGGATCGCGCAGCCCTCGCACGCCTGGCCGAGCGCAACCTGGCCACGCTGGCCAGCATCGCCGCGCTGGAGGAGCGCCGCAGCGAAAGCACCGATGACGACAACCCGGTGCTGCAGGAGCTGGGGCGGCTCGACGCCAAGCTCAACGCGCTGGTGGACATCGTCAACCGCCTGCTGACACCTGCCGACACCCTGCCGCCGCGTCAGCGGCTGCGCTTCAATGCGCTTGGTGCCCTGCTGCCCTCGGCGCTGTTGCCGCCGGACGACCGGCTGCTGGTGCGAGTGCACCTGGACGGCTGCCCCAGCCTGCCGCTGGAGTTGCCGGCGCGGGTGCAGCGGCGGCTTGAGGATGGCTTGGCATTCGTCGGCTTCGAAAGCATGAGCGAAGCGACCACGACCGCACTCGATCGCCTGGTGTTTCGTCTTCACAGGCGCAAAGTTGCCGAGGCGCGTCAGTCCCTGACGTGAGCGTCTGGACGCGAAGTGACACAAAGTGATGGGTTTCACGTAAACGGTTTCATCGCGCCCCGTTAAAAGCGTGCTCGGAATCACATTTTTTGGGGTGATTGCGAAATTTTTTTGGCGAGCCAAGATCCCGACGTGCCCTGTCTGGTCACTCCTTCGAAGGCTCATCACGTACGTGAAACCGTCTTCACGCAAGCACTTACACGCCGATCGGAGATTCCGCACGCACGACCTTCACGCGAGGTGACGCAGAGCGGCGGTTCACGCGACGTTTACATGGCGCCAGCGCTTTGGCATTGGCCTTCTTCTTGCTCCCTCTCTCGACGTGGACCGGCGATAAACCGTCGCGGTCCTTACGGGCGGCTCCCCCATTTCCATGCCGCCACATCGATCGAGTCATAAAGAGGCGTTGCACGATGAACACGACGGACTTCCTGGTAATCGAGTCGGATGCGGCACGGGCCGACTCGGTCATCTCCGCGCTGCAGTTTCTCGGCTTCCACCCGCAGCGCAGCGAGACGTTGGACCAGGAGGCGCTGACCACCACGGCATGGCGCGGTGTCTATGTCGGCGACACCGGCAACGCGCCGCGCGCCGAAGCCCAGCTGGATGTGCTCGGCCATGCCACCCAGGTACCGCTGCTGCTGGCCGAGGATTCGCCGTGGGCATCGCGCCTGCTCGGTGCCAGCTCGCCGTTCTCCTCGCACGTGGGGGTGATCGGTTTCCCGCTGCGCTACGAGCAGTTCGCCGAAGCCATGCGCTGCGCCACCGCGCGTAGCCCGGCCGGCCGCCGCGGCGAGCAGCGCTTCGTCGGCGAATCGCGCGCCATGGGGCGCCTCAATGCGCTGATCCGCCAGGTCGCACCGTTCGACTCCAGCGTGCTGGTGCTGGGCGAGTCCGGCACCGGCAAGGAAATGGTCGCGCGCACCATCCACGACTGCTCGCCGCGCAAGGACAAGCCGTTCATCGCGATCAACTGCGGCGCAATTCCTGCCGAGCTGCTGGAGAGCGAGTTGTTCGGCCACGAAAAAGGTGCCTTCACCGGCGCCATCAGCGCCCGCAAGGGCCGCTTCGAGATGGCCGAGGGTGGCACGCTGTTCCTGGACGAGATCGGCGACATGAGCCTGCCGATGCAGGTCAAGCTGCTGCGCGTGCTGCAGGAGCGGATGTTCGAGCGCGTGGGTGGCAACAAGACCCTGCGCTGCGACGTGCGCATCATCGCCGCCACCCATCGCAACCTGGAGCAGGCGATTGCCGATGGCCGCTTCCGCGAAGACCTGTTCTACCGCCTGAGCGTGTTCCCGCTGGAGCTGCCGGCGCTGCGCGAGCGGCTGGAAGACCTGCCGGTGCTGGTGGCCGAGTTCAACCAGCGGCTGGAGCGCCGCGGCGTGGGCTCGATGCGCTTTGCGCCCAGCGCGCTGCAGGCACTGCGCTGCTACCCGTGGCCGGGCAACGTGCGCGAGCTGTGCAACCTGGTCGAGCGGCTGGCGATTCTCTATCCGCATTCCGAAGTGCGCGCCGGCGACCTGCCGGAGCGCTACCGCGGCGCCTCGCTGGTGGAAGAGCCCAGCGGCAGCAACCTGCTGGCGATGATGGACGAAGCCAGTGAACCGGCCACCGCGGGCAACGACGCCACGCTGCTCCCCGAGGGCGGTATCGATCTCAAGGATCACCTGGCCGATATCGAGGTGGGCCTGATCCGCCAGGCGCTGGACGTCACCGGTGGCGTGGTGGCGCACGCCGCCAAGCTGCTGCACATGCAGCGCACCACGCTGGTGGAGAAGCTGCGCAAGTACGGGCTGCAGAGCGGTTTGGCGGCTTAAAGGCGGGGCACGGGGAACGGGGAACATCGGAATCGCGTCGGCGTGCAGTGATCGGCTTGCCCACCGCCCGCGTCGGTTTCTCTTTCCCAACGCCTCAGCCGCTCGCTCGTCCTCTCCCTGACAGTCCCTCCAGTCGCTGCAACCGCTCCGTTCCCTGTTCCCGGTTCCCCGCCCGCACATGGCACAGCTCTTGCTGCACATCCACGTAAACCCGTCACGCGTTGGAAAACCGTCATGACCTCGATCGACGTCAACAGCCTGCTCACCCAGATGCGCCAGATGTCCGCCCAGGTGCGTACGCCCGATGTGGCGTTCTCGTCCACCGCGGCGCCCTCGGCGGTGCCGGCGGCCGGGCGCAGCGACTTCGGTTCGCTGCTCAAGCAGTCCATCGCGGCCGTCGGCGACAACCAGGCCGACGCCGGTCGCATGGCGGCGGCGTTCGAGCGCGGGGACAAGGGCGCCGATCTCGGTCGCACGATGGTGGCGATCCAGAAGGCCGACCTCTCGCTCAACGCGATGACCCAGGTGCGCAACAAGCTCGTCGATGCCTACAAAGACATCATGAACATGCCGGTCTGACGACCGCCTTTCTTCGCACGCACCGATAACGAGCACTCCCCATGGCAGACGGCGGCATGAGCACCACGGAACCGAAGGTCGACGGCGAACATCCCGCCGCGCGCCTCGACCTGCGCGACATCGCCCGCAGTCCCGCCTCGCGCCAGCTGATGCTGCTGGTGGGCGTGGCGCTCGCGGTGGCGATGGGCGTGGCGGTGGTGCTTTGGTCGCGTGGTCCCAGCTTCGGCATGCTGTATGCGGGGCTGGACCAGAAAGACGCCGCCGCCATTACCCAGGCGTTGCAGGCGAGCAACACCCCGTACACGCTGGCCGGTGACGGCACCACCATCATGGCGCCGCAGGGCGACCTGGCCGCGATCCGCCTGCGCCTGGCGGGGCAGGGCCTGCCGCAGGGCAGTGCCAACAGCACCGCGATGCCGGCGGCCGACTCGCCGTTCGGCATGAGCGACATGGCCGAGCGCACGCGCTACCAGCAGATGCTGGAAAACGACCTCGGCAGCACCATTGGCGGCCTGCAGTCGGTGAAGTCGGCGCGCGTGCACCTGGCGCTGCCCAAGCCCTCGGCGTTCATCCGAGACAACCGCCAGGCCAGCGCTTCGGTGCTGGTGTCGATGTTCCCCGGCCGCCAGCTCGACGCCAGCCAGGTGGCGGCGATCGTGCATCTGGTGTCCTCCAGCGTGCCCGAGCTCGATCCGGGTCAGGTGTCGGTGGTCGACCAGCAGGGTCAGCTGCTCACCGGCGACGCACCGGACAGCGCCGCGGCGGTGGGCGACACGCGCCTGCGCCTGGCCACGCGCATCGAGAACACCTATGCCCAGCGCATCGAGGAGCTGCTCACGCCGCTGGTCGGCGCCGGCAAGGTGCGCGCCCAAGTCTATGCCGACCTGGACTTCAGCCAGACCGAGAAGGCGACCGAAACCTACGATCACGACCACCCGGCGCTGCGCAGCGAGCAGACGGCGTCGGAGCAGCGCAGCGACGGCAGCGCCAGTGGCGCGGTGCCGGGCGCACTGAGCAACCAGCCGCCGAACACCGTCAGCCAGCCGACCGCGGCCAACCCGCAGGGCGGCCCCGGCAAAGCCGCCGGCGCGACCGGCAGCAACGCCACCACGGCGGCTGCGGTCACGCCCACCGAATCCAACTCCAGCGCCACCCGCAACTACGAGCTCGACCGCACCATCAGCCACGTCAGCGATCCCGCCGGCCGGCTCGCCCGGCTGAGCGTGGCAGTGGTGGTGGACGACAAGGTCAGCGGCAGCGGCAAGGACGTCAAGAACGTGCCGTTCACCGCGCAGGAGCTCGAGCACCTGACCGACCTGGCCAAGAACGCGGTCGGCTTCAACGCCGCGCGCGGCGACACCGTGAGCGTGGTCAACCAGGCGTTCCATCGCGAGACGGCCAGCGACGACGCGCTTCCGGCGATGCCGTTCTGGCAGCGTCCGGGGATGCTCGACCTGATCAAGCAGGGCGCCGGCATCCTGGTGGCACTGCTGGTGGCATTCGGCCTGCTGCGTCCGCTGCTCAAGGGGCTGTCGCGTGGCCCGGCCCGCCCGGCCACGGCGGCGGCCGCAGCGCTGCCGTCGCCGATGCCGAAAGTTTCGGTGCGCGTGGACGATATCCCTGAGGACGAGCCTGCCCGCATCGGGCAGGCAATGGCCTACGAGCAGAAGATCAACATGGCGAGGCGGTTGGTAAGCGAGAACCCCAAGCAGGTGGCGCAGGTCGTGCGCAGCTGGGTGGGCGACAATGGCTGAGCAGACGGTAAGCGAAGGCGCCCGCCAGGCCGCCATCCTGTTGCTGACGCTCGGCGAGCAGGACGCCGCCGAGGTGCTCAAGCACCTCTCCGCCCGCGACGTGCAGGCAGTCGGTTCGGCCATGGCCGGGCTCACCAGCGTGTCGCGCGGCGAAGTGGAAACGGTGCTCAACCGCCTCAACGAAGATGTCGGCCAGCAAACCGCCATCGGCGTCGGCACCGAGGACTACATCCGCAAGATCCTCACCAACGCGCTGGGCGAGAGCAAGGCCGGCGGGCTGATCGACCGCATCCTGCTGGGTCGCTCCAGCAAGGGGCTGGAGTCGCTCAAGTGGATGGAAAGCCGCGCCATCGCGGAGCTGATCAACCTGGAGCACCCGCAGATCATCGCGCTGGTGCTGGCGCACCTGGACCCCGACCAGGCCGCCGAAGTGCTCGGCTACCTGCCGCCGCGCGTGCGTTCGGACGCGGTCATGCGCATCGCCACGCTGGACGGCGTGCAGCCGCATGCACTGAACGAGCTGGATGAAATCATGGAGCGCCAGTTCTCCGGCAACTCCAGCAAGCTCAAGTCCGCCAGCGTGGGCGGCCTGAAAGCCGCCGCCGACATCCTCAATGCGATGGAAACCAGTCGCGAAGCCGAGCTGATGAGCGCGATCCGTTCGCACGACGCCACGCTCGGCGGGCGCATCGAAGAGTTGATGTTCGTGTTCGACGACCTGGCCGAGCTGGACGATCGCGGCATGCAGACGCTGCTGCGCGAAGTGCCGTCGGCCCGCCTGACGGTGGCGCTGAAGGGTGCGGAGCCTGCCATGCGCGAAAAGATCTTCGCCAACATGTCCAAGCGCGCCGCCGACATGCTTCGCGACGACCTGGAGGTGTCCGGTCCGGTACGCGTGAGCGAAGTGGACGCAGCACAGAAGGAGGTGCTGATGATCGCGCGCCGGCTGGCCGATGCAGGCCAGCTCAATCTTTCCTCTGGCGGCGATGACTTCGTCTGATGGCCGCGCAGATCATCCGCGATTCATTCGACGGCGCCGAGCGGTGGGAACTGCCTGCCGTGGGCGGCGTACGTGCCCAGGCCGCGCCGGCCAGCGAGCTGCCGCCGCCGCCGACGGTGTTCGAGCTCGAAGCGCTGGAGCAGCAGGCGCGTGACGAGGGTTTTGCCGCCGGCCATGCCGAGGGGCTGGCCGCAGCCGAGCGTGAGCGCCGCGCGCTCGCCGCCCGGATGGAGGCCCTGTTGAACGCGGCCGCGCGCCCGCTGGCCACGCTCGACGACGCCACCGAGCAGGAGCTGGCACGTCTGGCTACCGTGATCGCCCGGCGCGTGGTGGCGCACGAGCTCGCGCTCGCCCCCCAGCGGGTGGTGCAGGCGGTGCAGCAGGCAGCCCGCGCGTTGCCGGCGGCCACCCGGGAGTTGCGCGTGCGCCTGCACCCCGACGACCTGGCGCTGCTGCGCGAGCTGGCAGTCAGCGAGGAGCACTGGCAGCTGCTGCCCGATCCCGCCCTGTCGCGCGGCGACTGCCTGCTGGAGAGCGAGCGTTCGCGTCTGGATGGCCGTGTCGACACCCGCCTCGCTGCGGTGGTGGATGCGGTGCTGGGGACAGATGAAGACGACGGTTCCGCGGAGGTGACCGCATGAGCGCCGCCTCGCCGCTGGCCCGCGTCATCGCATTCGAGAGCCACCCGCTGGCATTGCGCCGCCGCGCGGAGCGTACGCAGGCCCCTGCGCCGGTCGATCCGCTGGAGATCGCACCGGCTCGCGCCACCGACGTGCTTGAACGCACGAGCTGCCGCGCGCAGCAGCGCCAGTGTCGCGACCAGCGGCTCGCCGAGCGCGCGCGCCTGGTGGTGTTCCGCCCGATGATTTCGTTTCGCACGCTGCTGCGCCGCTGGCGTCGCGGCGTTCCGTTTTCGCGCCTCTGGTGCGCCCCCGCGAAGCTGGCCGTCCCGTCTTCCTCCCTCGACGAGGCCGCGCATCAGCCCAAGCGATCCCCCCGTCCCGCGGGGGTACACCGGTTGCGCGATCTTTCTGCCACCCGACTGCGCCGCAAGCCGGCGGCACGGACCGCGACACCGTGAGCGCCGAGCCGCTGGACCTGCGCGGCGCGCGCTGGCGCGAGCAGCTGGCGCGTCGCGCGCGCCGTGCCGAGTTGGTGCCGGCGCTCACCGTCGAAGGGCGGCTGCGCCGGGTGGTCGGCCTCACGCTCGAGGCCGAGGGCTGCGAGGCGGCGCTGGGTTCGCGTTGCCTGGTGGATGCCGCCGACGGCGAGCAACTGGATACCGAAGTGGTCGGCTTTGCCGATGAGCGCCTGCTGCTGATGCCGGTCGGGGAGATGCACGGCGTGCTGCCCAATGCGCGCGTGCGCCCGTGTTCGCGCAACGGCGGCTTGCCGGTAGGCAACGGCCTGCTCGGTCGGGTGATCGGCGCCGACGGCATTCCGCTCGATGGCCTCGGCGCGCTGGAAACCGACGAACAGGCCGCGCTCAAGCGCGAGCCGATCAACCCGATGGCGCGCAAGCCCATCGACACTCCGCTTGATACCGGCGTGCGCGCGATCAATGCGCTGCTTACCGTCGGACGCGGTCAGCGGCTCGGCCTGTTTGCCGGCTCCGGCGTGGGCAAGTCGACCCTGCTCGGCATGATGACCAAATACACCGACGCCGATGTCGTGGTCGTCGGCCTGATCGGCGAACGCGGTCGCGAGGTGAAGGAATTCGTCGAGCACACGCTGGGCGAGGAAGGTCGCCGCCGCGCGGTGATCGTGGCCGCGCCCGCCGATGCGCCGCCGCTCAAGCGCCTGCGCGGCGCGCAGTACGCCACGGCCATTGCCGAATGGTTTCGCGACCGCGGCCTGCGCGTGCTGCTGCTGATGGATTCGCTCACCCGCTACGCCCAGGCGCAGCGCGAGATCGCACTGGCCATCGGCGAACCGCCAGCGACCAAGGGCTATCCGCCGTCGGTGTTCGCGATGCTGCCGGCGCTGGTGGAGCGCGCTGGCAACGACGCGCAGGGCGTCGGCTCGATCACCGCGTTCTACACCGTGCTGACCGAAGGCGACGACTACCGCCACGATCCGATCGCCGATGCGGCGCGCGCGATCCTCGATGGCCACATCGTGCTGTCGCGCGACCTCGCCGAGTCGGGTCACTACCCCGCGATCGACATCGAGGCATCGATCAGTCGCGTGATGCCGGCAGTGGCCCGGCGCGAGCACATGCAGGCGGCGCAGCGGTTCCGCCAGATCTATTCGGCGTACCGCCAGCAGCGCGACCTGATCGCGGTGGGCGCCTACCAGAAGGGCTCCGATCCCCAGGTGGACCGCGCCATCGTGATGTGGCCGCGCCTGCGTGCGTTCCTGCAGCAGGAGGTCGACGAGCCGATGACCCTGGCCAAGGGCATCGAGGCCCTGCGCACCCTCACCGGCGACGGCGAGGCATGAGTGCGTCGCGTGCGGACCGCCTGCAGCCGGCCGTCGACCAAGCGCACAAGCGCCGCGAGGACGCCATGCAGCAGCTGGCCGAGCAGCAGCAGCGACTGGCCAAGGCCGAGCTGCAGCTGAGCGAGCTCAAACGCTATCGCGCCGACTACGCCGCTGGCGGTGGTCCCGGCAGCGGCGTGAGCGTCACCGCATTGCTCAACCGTCAGCAGTTCGTGGAGCGGATCGACCGCGCCATCGAACAGCAGCGCGTTGACGTGCAGCGCCAGCAACGCCAGCTCGAACTCGCCCGCGCACAGTGGCGCGACGCCCACGCCCGCGAGAAAGCGCTCGACAGCGTGGTCAGTGGATACCGCGAGCAGGCGCGCAAGGCGGAAGACCGCCGCGAACAGTCCGAGGTGGACGAGCGCATGCAGTACCGGCGCCCGGCCGGCCCGGAACGCTCGTCATGAGCACGGTGCTGGCGCGAACCTTGCTGCGTATTCCGGGCCCCGGCCCAGCCGACGATTTTCCGACGAGGTTCCCATGCCAGCCCCTGCCGCCCTCTCCGTGAGCGTCGCGATCGCGCCGCCGGCCAGCTCTAGCCCTGCCGCTGACACGCGCGGCGGCTTCGATCGCGCGCGCGCCTTCGACGATCATCTGGATGCTGCGCGCCAGCAGCAGGATCCGCGCTCTGCGCAGGCCACCCCTGATCGCGTCGGTGCCGATCGCGGGCCCGCGACAGATGCCACGGACAACGCTGCCAGGGCTTCCACGGCGGCGCAGGATGACGCGGTCGCACCGTCGGACACGGTGCCGCATGCAGCGGGCGACGCGTCGGCCGACTTGGCGGCGAGCGCGACGAAGCCGGCCCTGTCCGACGACGACACACCGCTGGCCGACGGCAGCTCCGTCGCCAGCGCCATGCTGGCGCTGCTGGGGCAGGCCGCACCTGCGGCAGCCTCGCTCGCCACCGGCGGCGCGGCCAAGGTCCTGGCGGCAAGCGCGCTCAAGGCATCGCTGGGCACCCCGGCTACCGCGGCCGGCGCAGCCGATCTCCCGGCTCCGGGCCTGGCCGAGACGGCGTCCGGCGACGCGGGTGAGGCCGCGCCGGCCCTTGCGCAGCCGCCAGCCGCGTTGACCGCCAACGCCACCGCGCTGGCCGAGGCGTTCGCCGGCGGCGTGGGCAAGGGGCTGGCGCACAAGCCGTCCGATGAACACGCGCTGCAGGATCTTTCCCTTTTGGCCGGTGCCGCGCCGCAGCCCACGGCCAATACCGGCGTAATGCCCCCGCACGCATTGCAGATCACCAGTCCCGTGGCCAGCGCGGGGTTCGCGCACGAGCTGGGGCAGCAAGTGGCATGGCTCGGCGGTCAGGACATCAAGCAGGCAAAGATCCGCCTGCACCCGGAAGAACTGGGCCAGCTCGACGTGAAGGTGAGCGTGCAGCACAACGGCCAGGTCGACGTGACTTTTGCCGCGCAGCATCCGGCTGCGGTGCACGCGCTGCAGCAGACGTTGCCGCAGCTCGATGCGCTGCTGGCCCAGCACGGCCTGTCGCTGGGGCAGGCCGACGTGGGTCAGCGCCAGGCCGGCAGCGAGGGGCGCTCCGAAGGAAGCTTCCCCGGTCGTGGTGAACCAGGTGAAGCTGGCGACGCCGTGATCGAGCGCGTCGCCTCGGTCAGCACCGAGGGGCTGCTCGACGCCTTTGCCTGACGGGGCGTACGGCCGCGCGGGGCACCGCGCGGGACGGGTTGTCGGCGGCGCGGGTCGGGAGTCAGCGAAAGCGGGCGTGTTTGCGGGTCATCCAGATGCCCGGCGTGTTCACTTTGCCGGCACTCGACGCTGCGACCCGAGGGCCTCGTCAGCAGTGCGCAGAGCGTCGCTACACTGCGGGGTTTGGATCACGCCGACGGGGCCGTGCCGATGCAGCTGGATTTCGCCGAACTGACCGCCGACGAAGCCTATCGCTGGCTCGCGTCCACGGTGACGCCGCGCCCGATCGCGTGGGTGTCGACGGTGTCGAAGGCAGGCGTGAGCAACCTTGCGCCATACAGCTTCTTCCAGGTGGTCTGCGACGAGCCGCCGACGCTGATGCTCAGCGTGGGGCGACTGCCGGATGGCCGCTTGAAGGACAGTCTGGTCAACGCCCGCGACAGCGGCCAGCTGATCATTCACCTGGTCAGCCAGCCGCTCGCCGAGAGCATGAACGCCACTGCCGCCACGCTGCCGCACGACGTCAGCGAGATCGACCAGCTCGGGCTGTCGACCGTGGCGGGCGACCGCGTCGCGGTGCCCCGGCTGCGGGCGGCGCCCGTGGCGTTCGAGTGCGAGGTGGCCGAGATCAAGCCGTACCCGGCGCACGACCCGCGCCACTTCCTGATCTTCGCCCGCGTGCTGCTGGCGCACGTCGACGACGCGATGCTGGCGGACCCGCGCCACGTCGATCCCGCCAAGCTGGACCTGGTCGGCCGGCTCAGTGGCCCGTGGTACGCCACCACCCGCGACCGCTTCGGCATGAAGCGTCCGCCGTAGCGGCCTGCGCCTACGCTCAGGCGTGCGGGCGTGGCATAACCGTCGCTCACCGGAAAAGCTAGGATTGAGCGGCCGCGCGCTGCTTGGTCCTTCCGCTGGCGCGCCGCGTTTGCTGGCCAACCGCCCAAGTCGCTCAAGGAATAGCGCCCATGACCCAGACCATCGATCCCATCAAGCTCAAGGCTGCGGCCGAGCATCTGGAGTGGGTACTTCAGCAGTATCCCGAGAGCGAGGAAGTGCAAGGTCTCCTGCGCGCACTGTCTCCGCTAATCGAGGATGCCAAGGCCCAGCGGGTGCTGGAGCCCATCGAGAGAAGAAAAGTTCCCGGAGCCTACAACTTTGGCGACGGTGTCTACATTCCCTATCAAGATCCAAGCGTCGATGAGGCCTACGTCGCGTTTTCGATTGAAATCAGGGGAGGCCTGACGGAGCAAGAGAAACGCATAAATGCGGACACCGCGGCAATGCAAGTCGCCAAGAAGGGCGGGGCGTAGCCATGAGCCAATTCGAGCTTGTTTCAGAAAGGCTTAGGCGGCAGCACCATGATGTGATTGAAAAAGCTGAGACCTTCGAGACTCATGGTGTCAGTGAGGAGGAAGCGCTCACATATCTCGAAACCGACGAAGGAAAGATATTTCGGCAGCTTCTCATTGATGCGACGCCAAACGCATCCACCGATCTCATAAAAGACCGGGCACTTGGTCAGCTCACGTCCGGCCGCGAACTCCCGCGGATGGAAGTCACCAACGAACCACTCGTCAAGCTCACGGCCGTAGGCGCAGAGGTGTCGCCGTATTCGCCCTATTTCGCAAGGCAGTCGGTGATTGACGAGGCATTTGCCAGTGGCAGGAGCTTGCACGACTCTTTCGGCCTCCCTGCCAAGAGCGAATCGGCGTGGTATCGGATGGACGAGGCGCGGCCTCTGGCGCCGACCGAGGTCTTCATCAGCCATGTGGCGCCCACGTCCGAACTCGGCGGACAGTTCGTTCGCTCCGGCGGCGCCGAGCAGGTGCTGGTGCCCAATCGCAGATTGTTCACCGCTCCGGAATTCGTGGGCTATATCGACAACAGCCTGGCGCTGCAGGCCGAGCGCAGAGTTGGCATAGCGATCAAGGGAGCGACGAGCGGCGTCGCAGTCGCCGCGGCGCTGTACGACGGCTATAGCACCGCCGAGCAATACCAGGCGCTTACCTCGCAGGGCAACCAACTCGGCGCGGATGCACTGCTGCGGCGGTATGAAGGTCGGACCGCCGGCGGGGTGCTGGGCGGGATAGTCACCGGCGCCGGCTATGGGCTCCTGGCGGGCTCCGAAACCGGCCCCGGGGCTTTCGTCACCGGCGCAGTCGGTGGCGTGCTTGGAGCGTTCGCGGGCGAGGAGATTGCCAATAGGGTCACCGAGCACCGGCTCAATCACCAGGTCGGTCGCGACGGCGTCACCTACGCGTACGAGGAAGGCCAGTGGGTGAACAGCGAGAGCCGGCTCAGCCTGCGCGCCTTTCACCTGCCGACGATCCAGGAGAACCGTAACCCGGCCCCCGAGGGGCAGGTGCCGCATCTCGAGTACCGACGGTCGAGCGCGGTGACATCGTTGATGCTGGCCGAGCCGGTGCTGCAGGACACCGGAAACATCACGCTCGACGGCAGGCATTGGCAGGCCACCGACAATGGCTGGGTGGAGAAAGTGGTCTTGCCGCATGCGCCGAGCCCATTCGAGATTCCCGCCCCGACGTATGGCCAGACAGCCGATGGCGACACGGGGCGGCAGCTCGATCAGCTTGCCGCCAATCGCCAGTTCAACAACGAGCACTATGCCGAGGACGTCGCCCAGGCCTATGTGATGGATCACATAGGCAGAGGCTGGAGCGCGCTCGGCCCCATGCCGGATGCGGTAACGCACGCCCTGAAGCTGCCGAGCGAGGAGCGCTTTACCGATCCCGTTACGGGAAACCGCTGGACCGCGACGGGAGTGGGAAGCTTTGAGCGCACCGTTGCGCTCCCCGCGTACATCGCACCGGTTACCGAGCAGGTGCGCCCTGGCGAGGACGAGCGCGGTCGCCTCGCCAGCCAGCAGGCATCGGCCATGGCGGTCAACGCGGCCTACGGTCGTGAGCTGATCGCCCGGCAGCACGCTCAACTGCAGGCGGATGTGCCGGAGCGCGCCGCCACGGCGGCATCATCCCGGGAAGGGGCATCCGGGGCGGGTCCTCGCGCGGCACAGGAATCTCCGGCGTTGGAGCACACGATCCGCGCGCCGATGCAGGCCCAGGTGCCGCGCTCCTACAGCGACCCCGGCCACCCGGAGCACGTCCTCTACAACGCGTTGCGGCAACGGCTTCCGGGGGCGTCGGAAGATCGGCTGGTGCAGTTCACGGCCGCCTGCCACATGGGCCGCATAGAAGCGAACAAGCTCGCGCACGTATTTGTCGACGACCAGAAAGGCATCGCGAGCTTTGCGGCGTCCTGGCCGCCGGGTGCCTTGGCACAGGTCGATCTGGCGAAGCCGGCCCCGGCGCAGCAGGAATCCATGCAACGGGTGCAAGCCCACGATCAGCAGCAGGCACAGCAAGCGGCACAGTTCGCCGTCGGCCGGGCGCAGATCAGCCAGCAGCACGGGAATGCCTCGGTAGGGCACGGGTACTGAACAACCGGCGAGATGGGTGGGTTTGGCCCGTTCGACGACAGGCCACGGCTGCGCCCGCCGCGGCCTGACCGTTGTGGCGTCGGTTGAGCGGCATACGCGCCACTCTCCGCGAGCACAGAGCGGAGAGTGGCGCGCGCGCCTGAGCTCTGCCCGCCACCCGTGGGCGGAGCCAGGGCGGTCGGCGTCACCGCTACAATGGCCGGATGACTTCCATGACTTTCGATCTCGCGGCCACCGACGGTGCGGCCCGCCGCGGGCAGCTGACCTTCGGCCGCGGCACGGTGCAGACGCCCGCCTTCATGCCCGTGGGTACCTACGGCTCGGTGAAGGCGATGACGCCGCGCGACATCGTCGACATCGGTGCCGAGATCATCCTCGGCAACACGTTCCACCTGTTCCTGCGGCCGGGGCTGGAGATCGTCGAGCAGTTCGGCGGGCTGCACAAGTTCATCGGCTGGAACAAGCCGATCCTCACCGACTCGGGCGGCTTCCAGGTGTTCTCGCTGGCGCACAAGCGCAAGCTGGCCGAGGAGGGCGTGACCTTCGCCTCGCCGGTGGACGGCTCCAAGGTGTTCCTGTCGCCCGAAGTGTCGATGAAGATCCAGACCGTGCTGGATTCGGACATCGCGATGATCTTCGACGAGTGCACGCCGTACCCGGCCACCGAGAAGGTCGCCGCCGAGTCGATGGAGCTGAGCCTGCGCTGGGCCGAACGCTCGCGGCGTGCGTTCGACGAGCTGAAGAATCCCAACAACCTGTTCGGCATCGTGCAGGGCAGCGTGTACGAGCCGCTGCGCCGGCGTTCGGCCGAAGGGCTGGTAAACATCGGCTTCGACGGCTACGCAGTCGGCGGCCTCGCGGTCGGCGAGCCGGAAGCCGAGCGCAACCACACGCTGGATTTCACCGTGTCGCTGCTGCCGGCGGACAAGCCGCGCTACCTGATGGGCGTGGGCCGGCCGGAAGACATCGTCGAAGCGGTGCGCCGCGGCATCGACATGTTCGACTGCGTGATGCCCACCCGCAACGCCCGCAACGGCTTCCTGTTCGTGCCCGAGGGCACGCTGCGCATCCGCAATGCCAAGTTCGCGATGGACACGCGGGTGATCGAGGAAGGCTGCGACTGCTACGCCTGCGCCAACGGCTTCAGCCGCGCCTACCTGCGCCATCTGGACCGCTGCAACGAGATTCTCGCCAGCCAGCTCGCCACGATGCACAACCTGCGGCATTACCAGCGGCTGATGGCGGGGCTGCGATCGGCGATCGAGAGTCGGTCGCTGGACGACTTCACCGCGCAGTTTTACGCCCTTCGGCGCGCCCCCTAGCGCGCCGTCCTGCGGCTGCGGCTGCGGCTCGCGGGGCCGGGGGCGCGGCGGGCAGCGAGGGCAACTGTGTCTGCGAGCGCCGCAATGCATGCCCTGGCCCGGCCTTTGCGACGCAGGCCCGCGGCGCGCCGTGGACGGTCGGGAACCAATGCGCTCCGGCACGCTCTTACAGGTCGCCATGTGTGTGAAGGTGCAGTGCAGCCCCTGGGGGCGCATGGCATAATCCGGGATCTTTTTTCAGGCATTCGGCAGAAACTGCTGTCGGGGCCGCCACTTGCGAGACAAACCGATGATTTTTCCGATGACCTCCGTGATCGCCCAGGCCGCTCCGGCCGCCGCGCCGAACCCGATCATGACGTTCCTGCCGCTGATCGGTCTGTTCGTGGTGTTCTATTTCCTGATGATCCGCCCGCAGATGAAGCGCCAGAAGGAGCACCGCGCGATGCTCTCGGCGCTCAGCAAGGGCGACGAGGTGGTCACCAACGGCGGCATCGCCGGCCGCGTGGACGAAGTGGGCGAGAGCTTCCTCACCGTCGAGATCGCACCGAACGTGAAGGTGCGCGTGCAGAAGGGTGCCGTGTCGCAGGTGCTGCCCAAGGGCTCGCTGAAGTCGGCTTGACCTCCCACGGCGCGCCTCCCGGCGCGCCGTTCTCGTTTCGACGTTATGCCGCACTCCCGTGTGGCTTGGATGGATGCAAGGCATGAGTGATTTCCCCCGCTGGAAATATGCGCTGGTTGCGCTCGTATTGGTGTTCGGCATCGTCTATGCGCTGCCCAACGCCTTCCCGCCGGTGCCGGCGGTGCAGGTGCAGGCCAGCCACGGCGCACCGATCGATGCCACCGTGCAGCAGAAGGTGGCCGAGGCGCTGGCCAAGCAGAAGATCGCCTACACCGGGCTGGCGATCGACGGCGACCACCTGGTTGCCAACTTCAGCAATGCCGACGTGCAGGCCCGCGCCTCGGACGTGATCAAGGCCGCGCTGGGCGACAACTACACCGTGGCGCTGAACCTCGCCCCGACGGTGCCGGGCTGGCTGCGCGCAATCCACGCCAAGTCGATGCCGCTGGGCCTGGACCTGCAGGGCGGCGTGCACTTCCTGATGGCGGTGGACCAGGACAGCGTGATCGACAAGCAGGAAGAGCGGTACGCGGACGACATCCGCAACCTGCTGCGTCAGAAGAACATTCGTTATGACTCGGTGGTGCGTGCACCCACCCGCGGCCAGGGCATCGTGGTGGCGCTCCGCTCCGACGCCGACCGCAACGCGGCAGCCACCGCGATCACCAGCGAGTACCCCGACCTCAACGTCGACAACGGCGACGCCACCGGCGACCGGTTCATGCTCAATGCCGTGGTCAAGCCGGCCAAGCTGCGCGAGCTGGCGCTGGGCGCGATCAAGCAGAACGTTGGCACGCTGCGCAACCGCGTCAACGCACTGGGCGTGTCCGAGCCGGTGATCCAGCAGCAGGGCGAGAACCAGATCGTGGTCGAGCTGGCCGGCATGCAGAACCCGGCCGAGGCGAAGAAGGTGATCGGCGCCGTGGCCACGCTGGAGTATCACCCGGGTATCGGCCGCCCCGGTGACCCGCAGGCCCAGGAGGCTGCCCGCACCGGCAACATTCCGCCCAATGCGCGGCTTTATCGCGAGCGCGGCACCAACCGTCCGGTGCTGGTGAGCAAGCAGATCATCGTCAGCGGCGACCAGCTCGCCGACGCCTCCTCCGGCACCGACCAGCAGTCCGGCCAGCCCAAGGTGGACGTGACGCTGACCGCCGCTGGCGCCAAGAAGATGCTCGACTACACGACCGCCAACGTCGGCAAGCCGATGGCGGTGGTATACGTGGAGCGCGTCACCGACACCAAGATGGTCGATGGCAAGGAAGTACGCGTGCCGCGCATCACCGAGGAGGTGATCAGCGACGCCACCGTGCAGGGCGTGTTCGGCAAGCAGTTCCAGACCACTGGCCTGTCCAGCCCGAAGGAAGCGTCCGAGCTCGCGCTGCTGCTCAAGGGCGGCTCGCTGGCCGCGCCGGTGGACATCGTCTCCGAGTCGGCACTGAGCCCGAGCCTGGGCCAGGACAACATCAACAAGGGCTTCAAGGCGGTGCTGCTGGGCCTGGCGCTGGTGCTGCTGGCCGCGGCGGTCTACTACAAGCTGTTCGGCCTGGTGGCGGACATCGCGCTGTTCTTCAACCTGGTGATCCTGGTGGCGGTGATGTCGATGATCGGCGTCACCCTGACCATGCCGGGCATTGCCGGCATCGTGCTGACGCTGGGCATGGCGATCGACGCCAACGTGCTGATCTGCGAACGCATCCGCGAGGAGCTGCGCAACGGCTCCACCCCGCATGCCTCGATCCGCGCCGGCTACGAGAAAGCCTGGGCGACCATCCTGGACGCCAACGTCACCCACCTGATCGCGGCGCTGGCGCTGACCACCATGGGCTCGGGCCCGATCCGCGGCTTCGGCATCACGCTGCTGATCGGCATCCTGACCTCGATGTTCACCTCGGTGACGGTCACGCATGCCATCACTGCGCTGATCCACGGCCACCGCAAGCTCAAGACGCTGTCGGTGTAGTTGTTGTGTCGCCGCTGACCCGTCGTGGGCCAGCGGCGATTCGCCCGGTCCGGCGCACCGCCGACCCGGGCTCCGCGTGGCGGATGGTTCCGTTACGCGACCGGCCATCCATGGCCGGGATCCCCTGAAGGAATGTTTGATGGAAATCTTCAACCACAACGCCAACGTCAACTTTCTGGGCATGCGCAAATACAGCATCGGCATTGCCGTCTTGCTGATGCTCGCCTCGATCGGCCTGATCTTCACCAAGGGGCTCAACTACGCGCTGGACTTCACCGGCGGCATCTCGGTGGAAGTGGCCTACCAGCAGCCCACCGATGTCGGCCAGGTGCGCGCGGCGCTGCAGAAGCACGGTTTCGAGAACCCGCTGGTGCAGAGCCTGGGCGGTTCGCGCCAGATGTCGATCCGCCTGCAGGCCAAGGAAGACGCCGCCGGTGAGGGCGAGTCCGCGGCCAGGCCAAGCAGCTCGGTCCAGGCCGACAAGGTGGCCAACGACGTGCTGGCTGCGCTCAAGAGCGAGAACCCGGGCGTGGCCATGACCAGCCACAGCTTTGTCACCTCGGCGGTGGGCGACGAGGTGAAGAGCGACGGCTCGATCGCGGCGATCTTCGTGATCATCGGCATCGGCCTGTACCTGTGGATCCGCTTCGAGCGCCGCTTCGCGATCGCCGCGCTGGTCACCGAGGTGCATGACGTGCTGGTGACGCTGGGCGTGATCGCGCTGGTGCAGCGCGAGTTCGACCTCACCGTGCTGGCCTCGGTGCTGGCGGTGATCGGCTACTCGATCAACGACAAGGTGGTGGTGTTCGACCGTATCCGCGAGCTGTTCCGCCTCGCGCGCAAGGCCGAGCCGGAGGAGATCCTCAACCGCTCGATCAACACCACGCTGTCGCGCACCATCATCACCTCGCTGTTCACCGGCATCACCATGGCGGCGCTGTACTTCATCGGCGGTCCGGCGGTGGAAGGCTTCGCGGTGACGATGCTGATCGGCATCGTGGTCGGCACGCTCTCGTCGATCTTCGTGGCCAGCCCGATCCTGCTGTGGCTGGGCGTGTCGAAGAAGGACCTGATGCCGGTGACCAAGGAAAACCCGGAGCTGGCGCGCCGCCCCTGAGGCGCAAGTTCCTGCTGCGACAAAAAGCCCGGCTTCGGCCGGGCTTTTTCATTGCGCGGATGTGTCCCGCATCACTCAACTTCGACGCGCCCGCGCCGATAGCCGTGGAGAGGCAAAACACAGCAGGCAGGAGCAGCCGTTATGTTGGTAATCATTGGGGCGCTGGTCGTGCTGGCTTGCGTGGCCGGAGGCTACGTACTTTCGCATGGGCATTTGCTGGCTCTGTGGCAGCCATACGAATTCCTGATCATCGGCGGCGGCGCGTTCGGCGCGTTCCTGACGGCCAATTCGCCCAAGATCGTCAAGGCGTCGATCATGGACACGCTGGGCCTGTTCAAGGGCCCGAAGTACAAGAAGCAGGACTACATCGATCTGCTCTCGCTGCTGTACGACATCTTCAGCGTGATCCGCAAGGAGGGGCTGCTCGGCCTCGAGGCCCATATCGAGGACCCGAAGGCGAGCTCCATCTTCACTGCCTATCCGCGCCTGTTGCGCGAGCACCACCTGGTCGATTTCATTACCGACTGCCTGCGCCTGATGGTCAGCGGCAGCATGAATGCGCACGAGCTCGAGCCGCTGCTGGACTACGAGCTGGAGACGCACCATCACGAGGCGGAAGCACCCGCGCACGCCGTGGCGAAGATGGCGGATGCGCTGCCCGGCTTCGGCATCGTCGCGGCGGTGCTCGGCATCGTCATTACCATGGGCTCGATCAGCGGCGACACCTCGGCGATCGGTGAGCACATCGCCGCGGCGCTGGTCGGCACGTTCCTCGGCATCCTGCTCGCCTACGGGTTCGTCGGGCCGCTCGCGGCGGCCATGGAAGGCAAGGTGAAAGAGGACAGCAAGGCGTTCGAGTGCGTGAAGGTGGCGCTGATTGCCAACCTGCGCGGCTACAACCCCAAGGTGGCGGTCGAGTTCGCCCGCAAGAGCCTGTCCTCGCACGCCCGACCGACGTTCCTCGATCTCGAGGCCCACCTCAACGGGGCACGGGGATGAGCGAGGAAGACCAGCCGATCATCATCGTCCGCAAGATCAAGCGGATCTCGGCAGGCCATCACGGGGGCGCCTGGAAGGTCGCGTATGCGGACTTCGTCACCGCCATGATGGCGTTCTTCCTGGTGATGTGGATCCTCGGGCAGGGCACGCGCCAGCAGAAAGCGGCCATCTCCGAATACTTCACCAACCCGAGCATGTCCCAGGGCCAGGCGACCATGGCGCCGCCGGGCCAGATGGGACCGGGCGGCGCCAGCGACAGCGCGATCCAGCTGGGCGGCGCGATGGACATGTCGCACGGGCCCGGCAACGACCGCCACAACGCCAAGCCCGCCGCGTCCGTGGCCGATGCCGAGAAGCTCGCGCGCCAGCAGGAAAAGAAGCGCCTCGACGAACTGATGCAGCAGCTCAACGCAGCCATCCAGAGCAGCCAGGCGCTGGCTCCGTTCAAGGACCAGCTGCTGCTGGACATCACCTCCGAGGGCTTGCGCATCCAGATCGTCGACAAGCAGAACCGGCCGATGTTCGACCTGGGCAGCGCCGGGTTGAAGCCCTATACCGTGGACATCCTTCACGAGCTGGCCGGCTTCATCAACTCCGTGCCCAACGGGATCAGCATCTCCGGTCACACCGATGACGCGCCGTACAGCAGCGATCACCACTACGGCAACTGGGAGCTGTCGGCAGACCGGGCCAACGCGGCGCGACGTTCGCTGATCGACGGCGGCCTGCTGGATCAGAAGATCGCCCGGGTGGTGGGCCTGGCCGCCTCGGTACCGTTTGACAAGAACAACCCGGGCGCGGCGATCAATCGGCGCATCAGCATCGTGGTGATGACCAAGCAGGCCGAGGATGCGGCGAAAGCGCCGGAGTTGACGCGGCTGCCGCCCCAGCCGTCGTTGCTGCCGCCGATGCCCCCGACCGTGCGTCCGTCGACCTCCGACAGCACGCCCGCGGCGGGCGTCGACAACGCGCCATCGTCCACCCGGGTCGAGGCGCCCCGGACCGACGGTTCGCCTGCGATCGTTGCTGCTGCGCCCGCCGTCAAGGCGGGTTGAGGCCGATCAGCGGTGGCCTAGCTGCGCGTCGAGTTGCTCCAGTCGATCCGGCGTGCCGACATCGGTCCAGGCGCCGCGATGATGGATGCCGTCCACGTCGCCTCTGGCCATGGCCAGGCGCAGCAGCGGAGCAAGTGCGAACCGGGCCGGACGCCGCGCCGCGGACGATGCATCCGAAAGCGCCTGCCAGCCGTCGAGAATGCCGTGGCGATACACGCCGATCCCCGCGAAGGTGAGCCGCGGTGTGCCGCTGTCGTGCAGGCGACCCTGCGCATCCAGGAAGAAATCCCCCTGCGGGTGGTGCGCCGGGTTGTCCACCATGACCAGGTGGGCGGCGCCGCGCGGTTCTGCGGGCAGGGCGGCAAGATCGAAGTCGGTCCAGATGTCGCCATTGATGGCCAGAAAGGGTTCGGGCCCCAGCAGCGGCAGCGCATTGAGCATGCCGCCGCCGGTTTCCAGCGGCGTGGGGCCCTCGTAGGCATAGCGGATGCGCAGGCCCCAGCGCGAGCCGTCGCCGAGCACCTCGGAAAACTGCTCGGCCAGGTGCGAGGTGTTGATCACCACGTAGTTCACGCCGATCGCGGCGAGCTTTTCCAGATGCCACGCGATGAGCGGCTTGCCGCCAGCGACCAGCAGCGGCTTGGGCGTGCGGTCGGTGAGCGGACGCATGCGCTCGCCCAGGCCGGCAGCAAAGATCAGCGCGTGCCTCATGCGGGCATCCCCGTTGGGCGGGTGAGGTCGCGCGAGCCCGCGTGGCGCGCCAGCAGGTCGGCCAGCGGTTGCAGTTGCGGGTAGCCGGCAGCGACCTCGATCACGTAGTCGAACACGCGCGGAAGATCCGCCAGATAGCCCGGCTTGCCATCGCGGTAGTGCAGCCGGCAGAAGATGCCCAGCACCTTGATGTGCCGCTGCAGCCCGGTCAGGTCGAACCAGCGCAGGAAGGTGGTCTCGTCCACTGCGTCGCCGATCAGTCCCGCGCGCCGCAGTTGCAGGCGGTAGCCCTCGGCCCACGCTTCGACCCGCGCGCGCGGCCAGGTGATGTAGCAGTCGCGCAGCAGCGAGGCGAGGTCATAGGTGATCGGCCCGGCCAGGGCGCCCTGGAAATCGATGATGCCGGGGCTGGCCAGCGGGACATCGCCGTCGAGCACCAGCAGGTTGCGGCTGTGGAAGTCGCGGTGGACGAACACCGTGGGCTGCGTCAGCGCGTTGTCCAGCAGGGCGGCGAAGGCATGGTCGAGTGTGGCTTGCTCGTCGTCGTCCGGGATCAGCCCCAGGTGCCGGCCGAGGAACCACTCCGGCATGATCGCCAGCTCGCGGGCGAGGAACGCGCGATCGTACGGCGCCAGGCCGTCGGTGCCGCAGGCAGATTGCATGCGCAACAGTGCCGCCATCGCGTCGCCGTAGAGCCGGTCGACCGTGGCGTCGGACAGTTCCGGCAGGTACATCCGCGTACCGAGATCCTCGATCAGCAGCAAGCCGCGCTGCAGGTCGGCGGCGCGGACTTCCGGCACGTGCAGCCCCGCCTCGGCGAGACGCTGCCCCAGGGCGAGCCACGGGGCGGGGTCTTCCAGCGCAGGTGGCGAGTCCATCACGATCCAGCTGCGGCCCTGGTGGTGGGTACGCCAGTAGCTGCGGAAGCTGGCATCGGCCGAGGCGCTGGCCAGCGTCAGCGTGTCGTCGCCGAGCGTGGCGCGCAGCCAGGCGAGGCGTTCGGCGGCACGGTCGGTGGAGGAGGGCATGGGCATGCGGAACGTCGACGGAGTGAAAGCGCCAGTCTAGCCGCGCGGATTTCCTCGCGTGACGCGGCGCGCGACGGGGGCAGTGCGGATGGGTCCCCGGGGCACGCGCGCCGAGGCCCCGCTATCGCCTGTTGCGCGCGGCGGCGCTGCCGACGCATGCTCACCTCCCCTGATGTTCAAGGATGGCGGGCGGATGCCGATGCAGACGCAGGTGCCCGCTCTTTTCGTGATTTTCCCCCGATGCCCTTCATGTTCCCCATGACCGTCCGCCACTGTTTCTCGCCCAGGCCGCGCCATGGCTTCTGAGCTGGAGGAATGTCGCGTCGAAGTCGCCGACCTCGAACTGGGCATGTTCGTGTCGCGGCTGGACCTGCCGTGGGAGTCGACCGACTTTCCGCTGCAGGGGCTGCAGCTGATGACGCCCTCGGATATCGCCAAGCTGCGCGAGATGTGCGAATTCGTCTACGTCGACGCGCGCCGGCAGCTCACGCCGGACGGCTCGATGCAGATGCTCCGCCGCACCGAGCTGTCTGCCTCACGCTTCCAGACCCAGGTGGGCTACCTCGACCAGGTGTCGTTCGACGACGAAGTGCCGCGTGCGCGCGAAGCGCTTGAGAACGCGGTGGCCGGCGTGCAGCAGGTGTTCGAGGACGTGCTCCAGGGCCGCGAACTGCCGGTGGAGTCAGTCGAGCGCGCGGTGCGGCCGCTGGTCGCCAGCGTGCTGCGCAGCGCCGACGCGTTCTTCTGGGTGGAAGGGCTGCGTCGGCACGACCACGACTCCTACAGCCACGCCGTCAATTGCAGCGCGCTGGCGGCGGCTTTCGGGCGCCACATGGGGTTTGCCGAGGAGACCATCGTCAGCCTTGCCGCCGGCGGCCTGCTGATGGACATCGGCAAGACGCGGGTGCCGGAGGCACTGCTGCAGCGGCCCGATCCGCTGTCGCCCGAAGAGATGGCGCAAATCCACGCGCACGTCGACCATGGCCTGGCCATCGTGAAGGACTCGAGCCTGAGCGACATCGACGTCATCGATATCCTGCGCACCCACCACGAGCGGCATGACGGCAGCGGTTACCCGGCCGCGCTGGTGGGCGTGGAGATCCCGTTGGTGGGGCGCATGCTGGGGATGATCGACACCTACCACGCCCTGATCAGCGACCGTCCGCACCGGCGGCCGCTGGCGCGCCATCACGCGCTGCGCCAGATCTACCTGGCGCGCGATGTACTGTTCCAGGCCGAGCTGGTCGAGCAGTTCCAGGTTTGTCTCGGGGTCTACCCCACCGGCTCGATGGTCGAGCTGACCACCGGCGAAGTGGCGGTGGTGATGGCGCAGAACCAGGCGCGCCGCCTGACGCCCCGCGTGGTCATCCTGAGCACGCCGGACAAGTTGCCGCTGACCACCTTCCAGGTGGTGGACCTGATGAACCAGAACCCCGATGGTCCGATGGTGCACATCCGTCGCAGCCTGATCCCCGGTGCCTACGGCATCGACGCTGCCGACCTGTTCCTGCAATGACCTGCCGCCGCACCGGGGCCTCGTCGCGCGGGCGCGGTCCGTGCTGAACCGGGACGAGGTGTGTGCGGCGATCGCTGCCGTGGTCGCCGACGGCCGCGGCGATGGCGCTGATCGTGCCGCCGTGCTGGCGGTGATGGTCGAGGGGCTGCGCGATCGCGCGCTGCGGCTGGGTTATGCCACCGGCGACAGCGCCGCCGACAGCGTCGGCAAGATGATCGCGGCGGCGCTGCGTCCGGTCGATCGCGTGTTCCGCGTCGCTTACGACCTCTACATGGTCGTGCTGCCGCACATGCGCAACGAGCAGCACGCGCTGCTCGCGGCCACCCGCCTGACCCAGGCGTTCGACCTGCCCGTGCAGGATCGCGGACAGCCGTGGCGCGGCCGCCCGGTGATGGGCATCGCGCTGCATCCGGACCACGGCACCGATCCGGAGGTGTTGTGCCGTCGCGCCGAGCTGGCGCTGCACGAGGCGCTGCGCCAGGGCGGGCAGCATGCGGTGTACGGCCGCTCCGACGAGCAGGCCGTGATCAGCTACGAGGAGCTGCGCGAAGCGATCGAGAACAATCGCCTGAACACGTTCCTGCAGCCGATCTGGAACCTGCAGACCGGGCGCATCGCCGGTGCCGAGTCGCTCGCGCGCTGGACCGCCGAGCAGCATGGCGAGGTGTGGCCGGGGCACTTCGTGCCGTTCGCCGAGCAGAGCGGGCTGATTACCGCGCTGACCAGCTGGAGCATCAACACCACCCTGCGCCACGCCGCCGCGCTCAACCACGTGCCGGACCTCAAGTTCGCCATCAACCTCTCGCCGCGCGCCTTCAACCAGCCGGGGCTGGTGGAAAAGTTGACCGGTGCGTTGGGCATCTGGGGCGTAGCGCCCGAGCGGGTCATCGCCGAAATTACCGAGACGGCGCTGGTGCATGACCTGGACCAGACGGTGAGCCTGCTCAGGCGCCTGCGCGACCGGGGCATCGGCGTGGCCATCGACGACTTCGGCACCGGCTACGCCAGCATCGCCTACCTGAGCAAATTTCCCGCCACCGAGTTGAAGATCGATCTCTCGCTGGTGCGTGGCATCCACGATGACGCCCGCGCTGCCCGGCTGGTCAGCGCCATCATCGACATGGCCCACCACCTGGATCTGGTGGCGGTGGCCGAGGGCATCGAGGATGGCGGCACCCAGTCGCTGCTGGCCGAGATGGGCTGCGACTTCGGCCAGGGCTACCACCTGGGCCGCCCGGTGCCGGCGGCCGACTTCATCGCGCGCTGCGGTGGCCGCAGCCGCGGCTGAGCCTGCCGCGGCTGCCCCCGTCAAAGGTTGTACGCGCGCTCCTCGTGTTGGGACAGATCCAGCCCGATCTGCTCCTGCTCGGCATCCACGCGCAGGCCGATCGACAGGTCGAGCAGCTTGAGGATCGCGTAGCTCAGCGCCGCGCTCCACGTGATGGTGAAGCCCACGCCCTTGGCCTGGATCCACAGCTGGCCGCCCAGCGAGGCGACGTTGCCGAAGCCGCCAAGCGTGGCCGAGGCCAGCGGGCCGGTGAGCAGGCCGCCGACGATGCCAGCGATGGCGTGCACGCCGAACACGTCCAGCGAGTCGTCGTAGCGCAGCTTGTTCTTCAGCTTGGTGGCGGTGAAGAAGCACGCCGCACCGGCAATCAACCCCAGCACCAGCGCGCCGCCCGGGCCGCAGGTGCCCGAGGCCGGCGTCACCGCCACCAGCCCGGCCACCGCGCCGGACACCGCGCCCAGCACGCTGGGGCGCTTGTGCACGAACCACTCCACCGCGGTCCAGCCGATCACCGCGCCGGCGGTGGCAATCTGCGTCACCAGCATCGCCATGCCGGCACTGCCGTTGGAGGCCACCGCCGAGCCGGCGTTGAAGCCGAACCAGCCCAGCCACAACAGACTGGCGCCGATCACCGTGTAGCCAAGGTTGTGCGGCGGCATCGGCGTGGTGGGGTAGCCCTTGCGCTTGCCGATCACCAAACACGCCACCAGGCCGGCGATGCCCGCGTTGATGTGCACCACGGTGCCGCCGGCGAAATCCAGCACGCCCAGGTCGCCCAGCAGCGAGCCCGGGCCGCTCCACACCATGTGCGCCATCGGCAGGTAGACGAAGGTCAGCCACAACCCGGTGAACCACAGCAGCGCACTGAACTTCATGCGCTCGGCGAACGCGCCGATGATCAGCGCCGGGGTGATGATCGCGAACGTAAGCTGGAACATCACGAACACGCTTTCCGGCACCGTGTTGTAGAGCGAGTCCGGTTTCAGCCCGGCCAGCATGAAGCGGTCCAGCCCGCCGACGATCGAGTGCAGATCCACCTGGCCGGCGTGCATGCCGACGGTGCTGAAGGCCAGCGAGTAGCCGTAGACCATCCACAGCACGGTCACCAGCGAGGTGATCGCGAAACACTGCATCAGCACCGACAGCAGGTTCTTGGCGCGCACCATGCCGCCGTAGAACAGCGCGAGTCCCGGGATCGTCATCAGCAGCACCAGCATGGAAGCGGTGAGCATCCAGGCGGTGTCGCCGCTGTCGAGCTTGGGCGCATCGCCCTGCGCCATCGCCGGCATGGTGAAGAACAGGGCGACCGTCAGAGCGAGCAAGCTGACACTCGCCCTTGCCCGCCACGTTCCCCGTTCCCGGTTCCCCGCTCCCCGCACGTCAAAGCGCATCGGCGTCGACCTCCTGCGTGCGGATGCGGATCACCTGCTCCAGGTCGAACACCATGATCTTGCCGTCGCCCACCTTGCCGGTGCGCGCGGTGGAACTGATCGCCTCGATCGCGCGCTCGGCGACCTCGTCGCTCACGGCGATCTCGATTTTCAGCTTGGGCAGGAAATCCACCACGTACTCGGCCCCGCGATACAACTCGGTGTGGCCGTGCTGGCGACCAAAACCCTTGACCTCGGTGACGGTCATGCCTTGCACGCCGGCCTCGGCCAGCGCCTCGCGCACCTCGTCGAGCTTGAACGGTTTGATGATCGCGGTGATCCACTTCATGGCGTGCCTTGCTCCCCGTGCGGCGCTTGTTTGTTGCGACACAGCAGATTGCGTGCCAGCGGGCTCATCCGCCGGCAACAGTCCGCGAAAGCTGGGCGGGGGCCCGTCTGTAGCGCGACCAGGACGACGGCGCGCGCGTTCCGGGTGCGGTGGTTAGCACGCTGCTGGTGCAACAAGGGAGCGCTGCGACGTGCTGTCGGATTGACCATCGGGGCCCAAATCCGTACCATTTTGGTCTTGATTAACCGGGCCCGCTTGCCATGCTCCGTGTCAGCCGCCTCACCGATTACGCCGCCGTGGTGATGACCTGCATCGCTGCGCATCCGCACAGCGTGCTGAGCACCGCCCAGATTGCCGACGAGACGCACCTGGAGCTGCCCACGGTGAGCAAGCTGCTGAAGTCGCTCGGTCACGCCGGGCTGGTCGACTCGTTCCGCGGCGTCAACGGCGGCTATCGCCTGGCGAGGCCAGCCAGCGAGATCAACCTGGCCGAGATCGTCGAGGCCATGGAAGGGCGTATCGGCATGACCGAATGCAGCACCGACGGCCAGTGTGACCGCGAATCCCGCTGTGGCGTGCGCGGCAGCTGGCGACAGATCAACGACGTGCTCGACAGCGCCCTGCGTGGCGTGAGTCTGGCCGACATGCTCAGGCCGCCGGTCCGTCCGGCGCAGGCGACCATCGCCATCAGCGAGATCAAGGGCAGGACCATCGCATGACCAGCGAACATACCGAAACCATCGCACCGGTCGACAACGCCGAGGTGATCGAGGCGCTGGGTCGTCGCTACGCGGCCGGCTTCGTCACCGACATCGAGACCGACTATCTGCCGCCGGGCCTCTCCGAAGACATCGTGCGCGCGCTCTCCGCGCGCAAGCAGGAACCGGAGTGGATGACCGAGTGGCGGCTCAAGGCCTATCGCCACTGGCTGACCATGCCCACGCCGGACTGGGCCAAGCTCAAGGTGCCGGCGATCGACTACCAGTCGATCAGCTACTACGCCGCGCCGAAGGAAGGCCCCAAATCGCTGGACGAGGTCGACCCCAAGCTGCTGGAAACCTACGAAAAGCTCGGCGTGCCGCTGCACGAGCGGGCCAAGCTCGCCGGCGTGGCGGTGGACGCGGTGTTCGACTCGGTCTCGGTCGGCACCACCTTTCGCAAGGAACTGGCCGAGGCCGGGGTGATCTTCTGTTCGATGAGCGAGGCGATCCGCGAACACCCGGAGCTGGTCAAGCAGTACCTCGGGTCGGTGGTGCCCGCCGGCGACAACTACTTCGCCGCCCTCAACTCCGCGGTGTTTTCCGATGGCTCGTTCGTGTTCGTGCCCAAGGGCGTGCGCTGCCCGATGGAGCTGTCGACCTACTTCCGCATCAATGCAATGAACACCGGGCAGTTCGAGCGCACCCTGATCATTTGCGAGGACGACGCCCAGGTGTCGTACCTGGAAGGCTGCACCGCACCGCAGCGCGACGAGAACCAGCTGCACGCGGCGGTGGTCGAGCTGGTCGCGCTCGAGCGCGCCAACATCAAGTACTCCACCGTGCAGAACTGGTACCCCGGCGACGAGAACGGCGTTGGCGGCATCTACAACTTCGTGACCAAGCGCGGTGACTGCCGCGGCGATGATTCCAAGATCAGCTGGACGCAGGTGGAAACCGGCTCGGCGATCACCTGGAAATACCCCAGCTGCGTGCTGCGCGGCGACCGTTCCGTGGGCGAGTTCTACTCCGTCGCGCTTACGCATCACCACCAGCAGGCCGACACCGGCACCAAGATGATCCACCTCGGCAAGGGCACCAAGTCGAAGATCGTCTCCAAGGGCATCTCGGCCGGCAAGAGCTCCAACAGCTACCGCGGGCTGGTCAAGGTGGAGAAGGGCGCCGACAACGCGCGCAACTACACCCAGTGCGATTCGCTGCTGATCGGCAAGCAGTGCGGCGCCCACACCTTCCCCTACATGGAGGTGAAGAACCCCACCGCGATCGTCGAGCACGAGGCGACGACGTCGAAGATCTCCGACGACCAGCTGTTCTACTGCCGCGCCCGCGGCATCGGCGAGGAAGACGCCGTGTCGATGATCGTCGACGGCTTCTGCAAGCAGGTGTTCAAGGAGCTGCCGATGGAGTTCGCGGTGGAGGCCAAGAAGCTGCTCGAGGTCTCGCTGGAAGGCGCGGTGGGATGAGGGGTGGGATGAGGCGTCGCATCGTCGTCTGGTTGCTCGTCGCCGCGCCGGCTGCGGCCCCCGGCGTGTACGCCGGCGAAGCCCCGGGCGATTGCCGTGCGGAGCAGACGCAGGCCGGGCTGAACGCCTGTGCCGGCGCCGGATTCGCCCAGGCCGATGCCGAGTTGAACCGGGTGTGGCGGGCGATCGTGGCCAAGTACGCCGACCAGCCCCTGTTCCTCGCTCGCCTGAAAACCGCACAGCGTGCCTGGCTCGCTTTTCGCGATACCGAGCTGGGCGCGCGCTTTCCGCTCGCGCCGGGCCAGCAGGCGGGCGTGCAGTACGGCTCGGCGTTCCCGATGTGCGAAAGCCAGCAGAAGGCGCGGTTGACCGAGCAGCGCACGGCGCAACTCAGGGCGTGGCTGGACGGCGTGGAAGAAGGCGACGTATGCAGCGGATCGATCAAGCACAAGGACACACTGCAGTGACGGACGGAACGCACCCCACTGGCGTGCGCCTGCGCCCCGCGCAACCGCACGACGTGCCCGAGATCCTCGCACTGATCCGCGAGCTGGCCGACTACGAGAAGCTGCTGCACGAGGTGGACGCCAGCGAGGCAGACATCGCACGCGACCTGTTCGGCGACACGCCCCGCGCCCACTGCGACATCGCGCAATGGAACGGCGAGGTCGCCGGCTTCGCGCTGTGGTTCTACAACTACTCCACCTTCCGCGGCCGCGCCGGCATCTATCTCGAAGACCTGTTCGTGCGCCCGGCCTTCCGCGGCAACGGACTGGGCAAGGCGTTGATCGCCCACCTCGCCGCGCGCTGTGTCGAGCAGTCGTTGCCGCGGCTGCAGTGGTCGGTGCTGGACTGGAACAAGCCGTCGATCGCGTTCTATCAATCCCTCGGCGCGGTGCTCACACCCGAGTGGCTAGGCTGCCGCGTCACCGGCGATGCGATGGCGGCGCTGGCGCGCACCGCGCCGCCCGTTTGCTGAGCGTTCCACCTTTTTTTTGCACGTCATTTACCAGGCCATCCCATGACCACGCTGACCATCGACAACCTGCACGCCCGCGTCGAGGGCAAGGACATCCTCAAGGGGCTCAGCCTCACCATCCGGCCCGGCGAAGTACACGCCATCATGGGCCCCAATGGCGCCGGCAAGTCCACGCTGGGCAACGTGCTGTCCGGTCGCGAGGGCTACGAGGTCACCGCCGGTTCGGTCACTTTCGACGGCGTGGACCTGCTGGCAATGGAGCCGGAGGCGCGCGCTGCGGCCGGCGTGTTCCTGGCCTTCCAGTACCCGGTGGAAATCCCCGGAGTGAACAACACCTACTTCCTGCGCACGGCGCTCAACGCGCAGCGCAAGGCGCGCGGCGAGAAAGAGTTGGACTCGATGGCGTTCCTCAAGCTGGTGCGCGAGAAGCTCAAGGACCTGCAGATCTCCGACGAGCTGCTGCACCGGGCCGTCAACGAGGGCTTCTCCGGTGGCGAGAAAAAGCGCAACGAGATTTTCCAGATGGCCGTGCTGGAACCCAGGCTCGCGATTCTGGACGAGACCGATTCGGGCCTGGACATCGACGCGCTCAAGCAGGTCGCCCACGGCGTCAACGCCCAGCGTTCGCCCGAGCGCTCGGTGCTGATGATCACGCACTACCAGCGCCTGCTCGACTACATCGAGCCGGACTTCGTGCACGTGCTGGCGGACGGCCGCATCGTGGAGAGCGGCGACAAGACGCTCGCCCACAAGCTCGAGGCGCAGGGTTACGCGTGGCTGCGCCAGCACGGCGAGCCGGCCGGAGCCGCCGTATGAAGCATGCGGTGCCCACGCCGTTCTACATCTCGCAGCTGGCGGAGGAACTCGTGCCCAGCGGCGTGGACTGGCTCGACCAGGCACGCCACGACAACCGCGAGGCATTCGCCGCCACGGGCCTGCCCGACACCCGCGTCGAAGCCTGGAAGTACTCGCCGCTGCGCGCGCTGGACCAGCGCGGCTTCAGCCTGGGCGACGCGAAGATCGCCACCCGCGCGGTCGATCCATCCACGCTGGCGCTGCCGGGCGTGAACGGGCCCCGGCTGGTATTCGTCAATGGCGCACTGCGTGAGGATCTTTCCCGACGTGAGGGGCTGCCGGATGGGCTGAGCGTGCAATCGCTCGCCCAGGTGCTGCGGGCCGATCCGGAATCGCTGCGCAACGCGCTCGGCACGCGCCACGAGGGTGCCGGCGACGCGTTCGTGCAGCTCAATGCGGCCTACGCGCGCGACGGCGTGGTGCTGCGGGTGGCGCCCGGCGTGAAGGTGGCCGAGCCCGTGCACCTGTGCTTCGTGGGCGCCGCCGCCGAAGGCGACGTCACCTGGCACCTGCATAACGTGATCGAACTGGGCGAGGGCGCCGAGCTGTCGGTGGTGGAGCATCACACCACCAGCGGAGCGCACGCCCACCTCGGCACCCTGGTCACCGACATCACGCTGGCCCGCGACGCCCGCTACCGCCACGCGGCGCTGCAGCTGGCGGCCGCCGGCAGCAGCCTGATCCGCCGGCACCGGATCACCCAGCACGCGCAGTCGCATGCCACCGTCCACGGGCTGGAGCTCGGTGGCGCCATGAGCCGCCACGAGCTGGAGGCGGAGCTGACTGGCGACGGCGCGCGGCTGGAAACGCGCGGCGCGTTCGTGCTGCACGGGCGCCAGCATGCCGACACCCAGATGATGATCCGCCACAAGGCGCTGAACACCGCGTCGGACTCGGTCTGGCGGGGCGTGGCCGACGACCGTTCGCGCGGCGTATTCCGTGGCGCGATCCTGGTGGCGCCCGGCGCGGACGGCAGCGACGCCAGCCTGAGCAACAAGAACCTGCTGCTCTCGGCGCGCGCCGAGATCGACACCAAGCCCGAGCTGGAGATCCACGCCGACGAGGTCAAGGCCGCACACGGCGCCACCATCGGCCAGCTGGACGAGCGGGCCCTGTTCTACCTGCGCTCGCGCGGCGTGCCGCACCTGCAGGCACGGGCCATCCTCACCGCCGCGTTCTGTCGCGCGGTGCTGGACGATCTGCCCAATGACGCGCTGCGCGAACACCTCTCCGAGCTGGTCGCCCAGCATCTGCCGCAATCCTGACGCTGCACCCCGGCGCCTTCGCCGTCAGGCGGGGCCGGGGCAGGAAATCCACTTCGCCGGAAACCCACGAACGCGCCGCAGCCCACCACCGGATACGCCATGAACGCCGCCGTCAAAGCCCCCGCCCTCGACATCCAGCGCATCCGCGCGGACTTCCCGCTGCTCGCGCGCACCGTGCACGGCAAGCCGCTGGTCTACTTCGACAACGCCAACACCAGCCAGAAGCCGGCCTGCGTGATCGAGGCGATGGACCAGCACTACCGCGAGCACAACGCCAACGTGTCGCGCGCCGTGCACCTGCTCGGCGAAGAGGCGACCAACGCCTACGAGGGCGCGCGCGACAAACTCGCCCGCTTCATCAACGCCGGCTCCCGCAACGAGCTGGTGCTCACCTCCGGTACCACCCAGGCGATCAACCTGGTCGCCTACAGCTTCGCGCTGCCCCGCCTGAAAGCGGGCGACGCGATCCTCACTACCGTAATGGAGCACCACGCCAACATCGTGCCGTGGCAGCTCGTCGCCCAGCGCGCCGGTGCCACGGTCAAGGCCGCGCCGATCAACGAGCGTGGCGAGCTGATCGTGGAGCGCTTCTTCGACCTGCTCACGCCGGAAGTGAAGCTCGCCTGCGTCACCCATGTCTCCAACGTGCTCGGCACGGTGAACCCGGTGCGCGAGATCGCCCGCGAGTGCCGCAAGCGCGGTATCCCGCTGCTGGTGGACGGCTCCCAGGCACTGCCGCATCGCCCGGTCGACGTGCAGGCGCTGGGCTGCGACTTCTATGCCTTCACCGGCCACAAGATGCTCGCGCCCACCGGCACCGGCGCGCTGTGGGCGAAGAAGGAGCACCTGGAGTCGATGCCGCCGTTCTTCGGTGGCGGCGAGATGATCCGCGAGGTGCGTTTCGACGGGACCACCTTCGCCGAACCACCGCACAAGTTCGAAGCCGGCACACCGAACATTTCCGGCTTCGTCGGGCTTGGCGCGGCCGTCGACTACTACCAGTCGCTCGGCTTCGAAACGATCCACGCGCACGAGCAGATGTTGCTCGCCTATGCCACCGAGCGGCTGCGCGAGGTGCCGGGCCTGCGCATCTTCGGCGAGGCGGCGGAGAAGGAATCGGTGATCTCGTTTCTCATCGACGGCGCCCAGGCGACGGATCTGGCCACCCTGCTCGACCTGCAGGGCATCGCGGTGCGCTCGGGCCACCACTGCGCCCACCCGCTGATGCAGTTCTACGACGTACCCGCCACGCTGCGCGCCTCGCTGGCGTTCTACAACACGCGCGAAGAAGTGGATGCATTTGTCGAGGCGCTGGTGAAGGTGCGCAAGCTGTTGATGTGACGTCCTGGCGCCGGCGCGCGCCGCCTCAGCCGCGGCCGTCCCGGCGCTACTTCGGCCCTTGCCTCCTTCGCCATTCCGGCACCCACACCGGTCGTTCCCGCGAACGCGCCAAACCATGGCGGTCTCGAGGGCGAAGAGCCATTGGATTCCCGCTTCCGCGGGAATGACGCCAAGGGTGGCCGGAGTTCTGAGGCCCCATCCGGGCAACGCTCCATCAGACCGGGAGCGCTGCCACACCCCCCGCCGACATTCCCGCGCACGCGGGAATCCATGGTGATCTTGGGGCTGATGGGCCATTGAATTCCCGCTTCCGCGGAATGACGCCAAGGAAGGCCGGAGCGTTCCCGGGCTCCGTCCCAAGCGACGCTCCACCCACACCCGAGTGCTGCCACACCCCTCACCGTCGTTCCCGCGCACGCGGGAATCCATGGTGATCTTGAGGGCGAGGCAATTGGATTCCCGCTTTCGCGGGAATGACGCCAAGGAAGGCCGGAGCGTTCCCGGGCTTTTTCCCAAGCGACGCTCCACCCACACCCGAGTGCGGCCACACCCCTCACCGTCATTCCCGCGCACGCGAGAACCCATGGTGATCTTGGGGCTGATGGGCCATTGAATTCCCGCTTCCGCGGGAATGACGCCAAGGAAGGTCGGAGCGTTCCCGGGCTCCGTCCCAAGCGACGCCCCACCCACACCCGAGCGCTGCCACATCCCTCACCGTCATTCCCGCGCACGCGGGAATCCATGGCGATCTCGAGGGCGAAGGGCAATCGGATCTCCACTTTCGCGGGAATGACGCCAAGACAGGCCGGAGCGTTCTCGGGCCGCATACCAGGCGATGTTCCACCGCCCCGAGCACCGTCACACCCCTCGCCGTCATTCCCGCGAACGCGGGAATCCATGGTGATCTTGGGGCTGATGGGCCATTGGATTCCCGCTTCCGCGGGAATGACGCCACGGTAGGCCCGAGCGTTCCCGGGCTCTGTCCCAAGCGACGCTCTACCCACGCCCGAGCGCTGCCACAGCCCTCACCGGCATTCCCGCGCACGCGGGAATCCTTGGTGATCTCGAGGGCGAGGGCCATTGGATTCCCGCTTCCGCGGGAATGACGCCACGGTAGGCCCGAGCGTTCCCAGGCTCCGTCCCAAGCGACGCTCTACCCACGCCCGAGCGCTGCCACATCCCTCACCGTCATTCCCGCGCACGCGGGAATCCATGGTGATCTTCAGGCGGACGGGCATCTCGATTCCCGCTTCCGCGGGAATGACGACAAGGCGAACCGGGCGCTCGCGCGACGCCCGATCCGCGACGCTTTCCTTCACCTGCACGACCGCGCCGGCACCATTGTTCCGTTACGCAGCGCGTTCCCTGCGCAAGCGCCGTTTGGCCCCCGCACCCGATCGCGGGCGATTCCGACTGCACCTGACGAGCGTCAGGCCACAATCGCAGCGCCGCGCTAAGCTGTCCTCTACCCCAGACGGTGCCCCCATGCTCGCCTCACTGCCCGCGTTCCTGCGTATCCCCCTCGCCATCCTCCTGCTGCTCGTCAACACGATCGTGCACGTGCTGCCGCTGTTCGCGCTGGCGCTGCTCAAGGTGGTGCTTCCGATTCATGCGTTACGCGTGGCGCTGTCGCGCGCGCTGGTCGCCATCGCCGAGAGCTGGATCGCCGTCAACAGCGCGCTGTTCGATGTCTTCACCCGCACCCGCTGGCGCATCGATGGGCTGGAGGGTCTCACGCGCGACGGCAACTACCTGGTGCTGTGCAACCATCAGAGCTGGGTCGATATCCCGGTGCTGCAGAAGGTGTTCAACCGGCGCATCCCTTTCCTGCGCTTCTTCCTCAAGAGCCAGCTGATCTGGGTGCCGCTGCTGGGGCCGGCCTGGTGGGCGCTGGATTTCCCCTTCATGAAGCGCCACTCGCGCGAGGAGCTGGCGAAGCATCCCGAGCTGGCCGGCAAGGATCGCGAGACCACCCGCAAGGCCTGCGAGAAATTCCGCCACATGCCGGTGTCGGTGATGAACTTCGTCGAGGGCACGCGCTTCACCCGCGCCAAGCACGACGCCCAGGGCTCGCCCTACACGCACCTGCTGCGCCCCAAGGCCGGCGGCGTCGCCTTTGTGCTGGACGCGATGGGTGAGGGCCTGCACGCCATCGTCGACGTCACCATCGTCTACGCCCAGGGCGCCGGCTCGATGATGGATCTGATCGCCGGCCGCGTCCGCGACATTCGCGTGCACATCCGCCAGCGCATTATCGATCCGGCTCTGCGCGGCGACTACGAAAACGACCCTGCCTTCCGCGAGCGTTTCCAGGCGTGGGTCAACGCGCTGTGGGCGGAGAAGGACGCGAAGGTGGGGCAGCTGCTGGACGCCTGATCGAGCGGCGCCGACGCCCCCGGTGGACGAGTGATGGCGTGTGCGCCGCGGACTTGCCGGCGGCCGCTCCGCTGGGTTCGCAGAGTTCAGACCGCTTTCCGTTGGTGCCTGTGCAACGCACCTGAGCACGATTGCTCCGAGACAGAGCAGCGCGTCGTCTACGCGAATTACGCAGCGCTTTCCCGCTGGGAGAAGCTGATTCGGTCCGCTGCACGCCGATTAAGCGGCAGGAATGAAGCGCATGCGCGGCTGACCCGGGTGCGGCCGGTGCGGGACATTGCTCGCAGCCAGGGCACCGAGGAAAGCACATCAGCGCGTACGGATAGCGACCGGCCCTGAATATAAGGACTCGGTCATGCGTGGGGACGGGATCTCTTCGGCGGTGGTCCTGGCTCGGCGAAGGCGAGGCCAGTGATGCCTGCTTTCGCCAGGAGCCGCTCCAAGGCTTCCTTGCCCGCCGCATTGACGTAAATAGAGGCTGCGGCCGTCAGTGGATCCTTGAACACGCTCGCATCGACCGGCACCGCGTGCTCGAAGAACGCTTCTTTTGAGATCGATCCGCTGGGTCGCCGCGTCGACCGCTCCGGGTCGATGCAGGCAATAAGGTTGGTCACGTTGTAGAACCAGCGCGTGTGCCCCGCGCAGTCCATCGCGAGGAACTGGCCGAAACGGGTGAGGAAAGGTTCCAACACCGCCTTGGCCCGATCGTTCATCGCGAGCGCGCCGGGAGTCAGTGCGCTGACATCGGCCAGCGGCTTCGGCTTTTTCTTTCCCGATTCGACGAACACCTCAAGCTGGGGCCTCTTCGCCCAGGCGAGGGGGGCGCCCGCGGTATCGAACATGCCCGATTCCACGTCCTCTTCGCTGGCGAAGACCAGCGGAGCGTAGTCGTTGACCGAGCCGCTCTTGAGTTCCCAGACCGTTGCGTCCATCAGCTCAGTACTCGAAGTCGTCATGGAGGATGTCGTAACGGATGTCCTGCAATGCCAACCTTCCGTTGGTCTGGTTGGATGGTTTTGTCAGAGCAAGTCGCGCGGTCACTGCCAAGTGGTACGCGGTCGTGTGGATGACCTCATGGGCGGTTGCTTCTTCAAGCCCGGGCGGCGCAAATGACCAGTTCTTGGGCAGGAAGACGCCGTTGTCCGCATCGTTGATGCCGATGCCCCAGCGGAAGAGCAGGCTTCTCGACCGGGCCGCGCGCTTGTCCGCGGCTGCAACGATGTGATGCGCATCGGCCTGGGCGTGCTTGGTGGTGCCGGTTGCCTTGGAGACGTTGCGCGCCAGCGTCCGGGAATGTCTTGCTTTGCGGTTCGCGTCGGCGCGGAGTTTCTTTGCCGATGCCGGCAAGGTGACACCGTTCTTGTAGCGCACGCGCGCCAGCCGTCGTTGCTGCAAAAGCTCGTTCCTGAGCTCGTAGGTGTTGATGCCAGCACCCGGCGCCGTGACGAGATTTGCCTCGACCGTCAGATCAAGGATCTCCGTCGTGGTGTACTCCGCTGGTGCGCCAGCGTCCCGCGAGCCTCTGTCCATGGGCCTAGTCCTGATGGGCGAGGGGCTGGAAGATCACGTTTCCGCACGTGCAGACCGGCCCCAAATGTTGGCGGCGAGTATGCAGGAGCGCTCATCCACCCGCACCTTCCCGTGGCCGAACGCGCGCGGGCCGGGTCACTGGGGAGCCTGTCACAGGAGGCGGGCTGCGTCGCCAACGCATAGCCCTCAGCGCCGTTGGCGCGTGGGAGCTCGATGCGACCTGCGCAGTTTCTCCAGCACCCGAGCCCTCACGGCTCCAGATAGAAGTCGATCGGAATCAACTCCACCGCCCAGTCGCCTTCCTCACCGATCTGCGCCGCAGGGTGCATGGCGGCGATGCGCAGGGCCTCGTCGTGGCTGTCCGCCTCGATGATGAACAAGCCGCCCACCACTTCCTTCGACTCGATGTAAGGCCCGTCCGTGATCTGCGTCTTGCCGGCGCGCGGGCGCAGGGTGCGCCAGTTTTCCAGGTCGCCCAGCGAGGCGGACACCCGCACCTTGCCGGTGGCGCGCATCTTCTCGTCCATGGCCGGGCACTGGCTCACGATGGCTTTCACGGCGTCGGGTGCCAGCGCGGCAAATTTCTCGGGGGTGAAGTAGGCGAGGCCGAGGTATTTCATGGGCGTTCCTTGGGTTGGGTTGCAGGTACGACGAGCCGGGCTGCTACAAATCGACGTTTCCCGAAAAGCCGTTGTAGCGCGTTGCGGGCAGGTTATCCGCAGTGGTCGCCTGCGGCGTGTCGGCAGCGATGGGTTGTAACCGGGTGAACCGTCCGCCGACACGCGCACGAGACGCTTTTCTTTCGCTGCGCGTCGTCTCCGTCGGCACGCCCAGGCCTCGGACGGCGCAGCCGGGTGGCTGTCGACGCATTCGCGGCAGCAGGCGAAGCGACGGCCGGGCAGGGGCGCTCTTGCACGCCCCGACCGTCCCATGCCGGACCCCGAGCAGGCGGCAGTGGCTGGTGGCATCGCTCACGCAGCAACCGCGAGTTGACGGGCCGGCGCGCCCCCTGGCCGGCTGGTCGCCACATCGGCTGCCTCGGCAGCGCATGGCGATGCGGAGCCACGCGCGGCCGATCGCCCTCAGTTGTCCGGTGCCGTCTCCGCGGATGCCGATGGCAGCGCCGCCGCGCCGTGGTCCGGTGATCGCTCTTCGTGGCTGTCGTCCAGCGCCGGTTCGGCCCAGCGGATCTGGTGCAGGTTGAAGCCGTTTTCCAGCAGCGGCTTGACGATGCGAAAGTACGGCGAGATGTCGAAGTCACGCGGGGTATAGAGCCGTGAATCCCGGATCCGCAGGATCTCCCGGCGCGCCTGGCGCGCGCCGCGCTGCGCGCGGTAGCTGCGGTCCACGAACGGCAGGATTGGGTAGCGCACGCTCTGGAAGGCGGCCGCGATAAGCGACGAGCAGATCGCCTGCGTGGGCTCGCCGCCACCGAGTGCCAGCATGCGTCGGCGCCAGCGCCCCGGCACCGGCGGCGTGGGCATCAGGTAGCGCATCAGGTCGATGATGTTGCGAACGTCGTAGCGCTGGCCAAGCCGGTGCGCCGCATGGGCAATCACCGCATCGACCTCGGGACCGCTCAGGCCTACCGGGCGGCAGATGCGGGTGTGTGCACCCTGGTAGCTGTGCAGCGCCACGGCACGCACGCCATCGGTGACGTCGGCCTCGATCAACACGTGCGGCCCCAGTCGCGGGTGGCTCGCCATCAGCGCATCGCCCACGTAAAGCGCGGCATGCGACCAGCTCGACTGGCTCAGGTATTTGATCGCGGTACTGAAGCGGCTGCTGCCTTCCACCAGCAACACATCGCCCTTTTTCAGCGACGCCATCAGCAGGTTGAACGCCGAGGTGCTGAAGTGCGTTTCCACCGCACGCGGCTTGGCCAGGAACCGCGCCAGCCGGTGACCGAGCCAGTCCAAGGGATGGAACACGCTGTGACTCCCGCAAGCCCAGATGATTGGAACGTCGCCGGTGACCACCAGAAGCGTGTGGTCGCTGGTCGAGCCGATGCCGTCACCGCCGTTATCGGCGCCCCCGGCGGCGGCTTGACGCCGGTGGCGCGATGTTGCCCCGGTATCGGAGACGCCGGTCGATCATGCCAGGGCGTCAGCGGCCCGTGTCGCGGGGCGTGCCGTGCCGGCCACGTCGATGGCAGCGCGGCCGGGAGCCGACGCACCGGTGCAACGGCAGCGCAGCGCCTGTCGCAAGCCGCCGGAAGCCAGTCGCGGCAAGGTGTTCAGGAGGTCATGAGCCGGGGCCGCAACGGCGAGGGCGGCGGCCGGCCAGGTCGAGCGTGGCGGTTCATCGGGCGCGGCCTCGGTATGTCGCGCCTTCGCGTCCGGCAGGGAAGGTCCGCCCCCTGAGATCCTGCGGCGCCCCCAACCCGGGGCAAGCACGGCCCGCATGGCATCAGCGCGCTGCGCCTTTCCACCTCACCTAAGTCCAGTTGTGCGCGCCCCGGCGCTCGTCCACAGTGAGCAGCCGTTCCGGCCCGCCCGGAAGCCGCCTGAGCGCCACGCGGCGCCGGCACCAGCATCGTCAGCAACGCGCTCCTTCGGGGGCGCATCGGGGAGAACCATGAAGACTCGTCGCGATTTCCTTACCCAGGCGCCGCTCGGCTTGCTGGGTGCCGTGGTGGCCGGTGGCGCGCTGGCGCAGACCGGCGAGAACCCCGCGCCCACCACGCCGCCGCCCGGCTCGCCCGGCGCGTTCAACACCGCGCCGCCGGTGGGGCCGAAGCTCACCACCGCCACCTTCGCCGAGGCGGAGAAGCTGCAGCAGGTGACGATGACCGAGGCGCAGCGCGCCATGGCCGTATCCAACTGGCCCACCTCCATGGCCGCCCTGCTGGAGCGCCGCACCGGCCCGCGCAAGGTGGCGCTGGAAGACGGGCTGGCCCCGGCAACGACTTGGTTCCCCGCCATGGGGCGGACGCAGGTTGGCCCCGCGCGCGATCGCTTCGTGCCGTCCAAGGTCGCCGCCACCCCGCTGCCGGCGAAGGACGAGGACATCGCCTTCGCCTCCGTCGCCCAGCTCGGCGAATGGATTCGCGCGCGCAAGCTCACCTCCACGCGCTTGACCAGGATCTACCTCGACCGCCTCAAGCGTTTCGATCCGCAGCTGCGCTGCGTCATCACCCTGTGCGAGGAGCACGCGCTGAAGCAGGCTGCGCAGGCCGACAAGGAGATCGCCGCCGGCCACTACCGCGGCCCGCTGCACGGCATGCCGTGGGGTGCGAAGGATCTGCTCGATACCGCCGGCATCGCCACCACCTACGGCGCCGAGCCGTTCAGGGATCGCGTGCCCAAGGACGACGGCGCCGTCACCCGCAAGCTCAACGAAGCGGGCGCCGTGCTGGTGGCCAAGCTCAGCCTGGGCGCGCTGGCGCTCAACGACATCTGGTTCGGCGGCCAGACCATGAACCCGTGGCTGCCGCAGGAAGGCTCCTCCGGCTCCAGCGCAGGCCCGGCCTCGGCCACGGCAGCGGGCCTGGTGGCGTTCGCCATCGGCAGCGAAACCCAGGGCAGCATCATCAGCCCGTGCATGCGCTGCGGCACCACCGGCCTGCGCCCCACCTACGGCCGCGTGCCGCGCACCGGCGCAATGACGTTGTGCTGGACGATGGACAAGCTCGGCCCCATCGCCCGCACCGTCGAAGACACCCTGCTGGTGCTCAACACCATCCGCGGCACCGATCCGGGCGACAGCGCCAGCGTCGCTGCGCACCTGGACTACGACGCCGCCGCGTCGATCAAGGGCCTCAAGGTCGGCTACTTCCCCGGCTGGATGACCGAAGCCCCGGCCACGGATCTCGACCGCGCCGCGCTCGACCGGCTGCGTTCGCTCGGCCTGGTGCCCACCGAAGTGTCGCTGCCCAACTGGCCCTACGACGACCTCAACCTGCTGCTGTTCGCCGAAGCCGGCGCCGCGTTCGAGGAGCTCACGCTCTCCGGCCGCGCCGACCTGCTCAGCGAGCAGACCGCCGACTCCTGGCCCAACCTGTTCCGCGAATCGCGCTTCCTCTCGGCGGTGGACTTCGTGCAGGCCGATCGCCTGCGCCGCAAGGTGGCACAGGAGATGGCGCGCGTCATGGGCGAAGTCGACCTGCTGCTGGTGCCATCCCTGCGCGACGAGATGATGGTGATCTCCAACATGACCGGCCAGCCGTCGCTCACCCTGCGCACCGGCTTCGTGGAAGTGAACCAGGTGCGCAGCGACTGGGCGCCGGATCCGGAGCATCCGCGCCCCATGCTGGCCACGGCGCAGCGCGTGCCTTATGGCGTCACGCTGGTCGGTCGCCTGTTCGAGGAGGGCACGCTGGGCCGGGTGGGCCGCGCGCTGGAGGCGAAGGTGGCGGTGGCCGGGGAGCGTCCGCCGGGCTTCTGAGCCGGGTTCGCCGCAGGAGGGCAGTCGGACGGGAAGGGCGCCGGGGCCGCTTGCTGCGCTGGTGCACGGTGGCAGGTTGACGCCCTGCCACCGGAGCCGGCATGGCTATATCGGGCACCGGCACAATGGCCGTGCCAGGCGACTCTGGCGTCGCATATCGGAGACCGGCATGGCTATGCGCTATCGGTTTGTTTCCACGCTCATGCTCCTCGCGATGTCGCATGTGGCCGGTGCGGCCGCAGCCGCAGTGCCATCACGTACAGCGGAGTAGCGGGCGGTGCTGGCCGAAGTTGACGCGACGCTGGCCGCGGTCTCGGCGCGCGACCAGCCCGGCACGCTCCGTCATCTTCGGCCCGGTGGCACTGCCACGGTGCTGCTCCATCAGCCAGGTAGACATGTGGTGGTACGTAATGCAGCTCTGTCCGCCTACGCCGACGCGACGCCGGGTCCGGAGCGTTATGTCGAGCGCATGCTGGCCCCGCAGGTGCAGGTGCACGGCGACATCGCCGTGGTGTGGGGGCGCTACCGCTTTGCCATCGATGGCAAGGTCGTTCACTGCGGCAACCAGCAATTCGACCTCGTGCGCGAACTCGGAAAGTGGAAGATCCAGAACGTGATCTGGTCGGTGGAGCGCGCCGGCTGCGACGGCTGAGCGCGGCCGGCGCAGCCGCATTCGACGGGGCAACGCGTCGGCCCGTGAGTCGTGCCGGGGCTATCCGGCACGCTTTTCTGTGGCGGGCCGGGCGTCCATGCGCCACGCTGCGCGCTCCCCTCGCCAACAAGCGGCCATGACCACTCCCGCCATCTTTCCCCACACCGCCGCGCTGGCCCGGCTCGATGCCGGCGACTTCGCGGACCTGCCGGCAGAGCTCGTCGACACGCCGCCCAAGCGCGAGGCACTGCACGCGCTGCTGAAAGCGAGCGAGGCGGTGCATCGCGCGGCGGTAAGCACGACTCAGGTGGCCGATGCGCTGCGGCGCGACCAGAAGTTCGTGCGGCCGGGGCCGCCATCGCCGCACTTGGTGCGTCTGCGCCAGCAGCAGGCGACGGCGCGACAGGCGACGAATCAGGCGCGGCAGGCGTTCATCGTCGCGGCAGATGCGTGGGTGCGCGTGTGCGGGGTCAGCGTGCCGGCGCGGAAAAGCCTGGAGGGGTTTGCGCGGGACTGGATCGAGACCACGCTGTCTGCCTGAAGCAGTTCGAAGATCGCGCGTCATGGACCCACCATGACGCCAGCGCCCTCCAGCGACGCGTGCCGATCGCCGATTACGAACGGCACTGGGTGAGGACATCCGTGCCAATGATGATGCGTCGGGGCGCATGGTGCCGTCGGCGGGCGGCGCTGCCGTGGCGATCTTTTCAGGCAAAGGGGTGAGCCATGGACGAGCGGCAGCTTTCGCGGGTACGCATCGCCATTACGGCGTGCGTTGCGCTGGCCGAGTGGGCCTTCCTTGGTTGGCAATACACGCATGGCGGCGTTGCCAGCCATCATTTTCTAGGCCGCGCGGACATGCCGGCCATCTCCAACGGCTGGGGCGCGCTGGTGCTGCCATGCATGGGCTGGCTGCTGCTCGGTCGTGTGCAGCGACGCGTGGCATCGCAAGGCGCAACGGCAGGGCGGCCTGCGCTGATCGGTTTGGCCGGAGGACTTTGCTACGGCGTGTTGCTGGCGGTGTTTTTCACGCTCGGCAGGGAGTCGGTGACCGGCGCGTTGTTCGAGGCCCTGTTCGTGATCGCCGTTTTCGTGCCGATCCATCGCGCCGAGTACCTGTTGGGTTTCATCCTCGGCATGGCGTACACCTTTGGTGGCGTGTTGCCGAGCGTGGTCGGCTCGGTCTTGGCGCTGATCGCACTGGTGATTCACCGCGCGACCCGGGCTGCGCTGGCTGGCCTGCGCCATCTGCTGGCACGCACGCCCCGCCGCAGTTGATCGGCGACCGGTGGCGGGGGCGACAGGCGCTCCCGCCGCCGGCGGAAGCGAGGAGGGAAGCCCGGCGTATCCGGCTCATCTGCCGACCCTCGCCTCGAGCGCGGCGATCCGAAGCGGCGCGCCGCACGACCCGCCGCCACGCTCCGGCGGCCCCGGCGGCGGCGTCGACCCCCGCAAACAGAGTCGGCCGGCGCCGTCCGGCCGGCATTCAATGGTTCTGCGCCGCAGCCGATAACCCCTGCAGGCGGGAGGCGCGGGCGGCCCGGTCGTCGGTTCAGTGTGTCTTCGCCCGCTGGTTTGCCTGAAGGCCGCGTGCGCCGGGATCTGCCGACGCGCCGACCTCGCGTATGTCGGAGCGCCAGATGGGTGGGTGGAACAAGCAGCCGTGTCCGCGGCAACCGTCGAGCCCGGCGCGCGTGCGCGCCGGTGACGGTGCACGCGCCGGGGCACGCCGGTGAAGGCCGCGGCACCGCGCGCCAATGAGTCGGCAGCGATTGCCGCGCTGCGCCAGCTCGACGTGCTCGACAGCGCGGCCGACGCCGAGCTGGATGCGCTGGTGCAGGCCGCTTCGCTGGTGTGCGGCACGCCGATCTCGCTGATCTCGCTGATCGACGAGCACCGGCAGTGGTTCAAGGCCAGCGTGGGCCTGCCCGGCGTCAGTGAGACGCCGCGCGACATGGCGTTCTGCGCCCATGCGGTGCTGGGCGACGCGCTGTTCGAAGTGCCCGAAACCCTCGACGACGACCGCTTTGCCGACAACCCGCTGGTCACCGGCGAACCGAACATCCGCTTCTACGCCGGCGTGCCGCTGACCCTTGCGGCCGGCGAGCGCGTGGGCACGCTGTGCGTGATCGATCGCCAGCCGCGCCGGCTCGACGACAACCAGCGCGCCGTGCTCCGTTCGCTCGGGCTGGTGGCCTCGCGTGCGCTGGAAACACGTCGCACCCGCCGCGAACTCGCCGCCGCGCTGTCCGAAGGCGCGCGCGCCCTGCTGGTGGAAACGCACAGCGCCGACGCCATCATCGGCACCGATGCACAGGGCCGCGTGCTGCGCTGGAATCCCGCCGCGACGGCGCTCTACGGCTACACCGAGGCGCAGATGCTGGGCCACGACCTCAGCGCCCTGCGCCCACCCGACCAGGAGGACGAAACCGCCGCCCTGCTGGCCCGGCCCGGTGACAAATCCGCGCTCACCTTCGAGACGCTGCGCCTGCACCGCGACGGCCACCTCATGCATGTCTCCATCACCGCCGTGCCGGAGCTGGACGCGCACGGGCAGCTGGTGGGCGTGACCAAGTTCGTGCGCGATATCTCCGCCCGGGTGGAAGCCGCGCGCCAGCTCAAACAGAGTGAAGCGCGGGCCCGTCGCATGTACGAGTCGACGCCGGCCATGCTGCACTCGGTGGACCGGGAAGGCCGCATCATCGCCGTCAGCGACCAGTGGCTGGCCAAGCTCGGCTACGAGCGCAGCGAGGTCATCGGCAAGCTGGCACCGGACCTGCTGATGCCCGAGTCGCGCGAGCGCGCGCTGCGCGAGGTGCTGCCGCGGTTGTTCGCCGAGGGCCGCGTCAGCGACGTGGAGTACCAGGTGCGCACGCGCGACCACCGCGTGCTCGACGTGCTGCTCTCCGGCGTGGTCGACCGCCCCGGCGACGGCCGCCCCGCCACCAGCCTCACCATCATGCAGGACGTCTCTGCCCAGCGCGAAGCCGACCGCCGGCTGCGCGAAGCCACCGCACGCGCCGAGGCCGCCAACCAGGCCAAGAGCCAGTTCCTGGCCAACATGAGCCACGAGATCCGCACGCCGATGAACGCGGTGATCGGCCTGTCCTACCTGCTGGAGCGCTCGCCGCTGGATGCACAGCAGGCGGACACCGTGGCCAAGATCAAGCTGGCCGGCAAGTCGCTGCTGGCGATCATCAACGACGTGCTCGACCTCTCCAAGATCGAGGCGGCCGAGATGCACCTGGAGCGCTCGCCGTTCTCCACCGGCACGCTGCTGTCCGAGCTCACCGCGCTCACCCGCGTGCAAACCGACGCCAAGGGCATCGCCTTCGTGCTGGACGCGCCGGACGACCTGCCCGCGGTGCTCGAGGGCGACGCCACGCGGCTGCGGCAGGTGCTCACCAACCTGCTCAGCAACGCGGTCAAGTTCACCGCGCACGGTGCCGTCCATCTGGGCGTGCGCCACTGCACCACGCCGGAGGGCCGCGTGCGCCTGCATTTCAGCGTGCGCGATACCGGCGTGGGCGTGGCGCCGGAAAACCTCGCGCGGCTGTTCAACCCGTTCGTGCAGGCCGACACCTCCACCACCCGCCGTTTCGGCGGCACCGGGCTGGGCCTGTCCATCGTCAAGCAGCTTGTCGGCCTGATGGGTGGCGAGGTCGACGTGCGCAGCACGCCGGGCGAGGGCAGCGAATTCACGGTCACGCTGGAGCTGCTGCCCTGCGCGCAGCCGCTGCAGGCTGGTGTCGACGAGATCGGTCCCGCCCATGAGGGCGCGCGGCTGGCCAGTGCCCGCGTGCTGGTGGTCGACGACAGCCCGATCAACCTCGAGGTGGCGCAGCGCATCCTGGAGCTGGAGGGTGCCCACGTCGTGATTGCCAGCAACGGACAGGAGGCCGTCGACCTGCTGCTGGAGTCGCCGCACGCCTTCGACGTGGTGCTGATGGATGTGCAGATGCCGGTGGTCGACGGCCACGACGCCACCCGCCGTATTCGCAGCGGGCTCGGCCTCACTGCGCTGCCGGTGATCGCGCTCACCGCCGGCATTTCCTCCGGCGAGCACCAGCGCGCGCTGGCCGCCGGCATGAACGACATGCTGATCAAGCCGTTCGATCCACGCGCGCTGGTGCAATGCATCTACCGGCACGCGCCGCACCTGGTGCAGCGCGCGGACGCCGCCTTGTCAGCGCCGGCGCCACAGGCCGGCAGCGCGCCGGCGTGGCCGCCGGTGGTCGGTATCGACGCCGCGGACGTCAGCCAGCGCCTTGGCGGTGATGTCGCGCTGTTCCGCTCGCTGCTGCGCCGGCTGGTGGACGACTTCGATGACATCGCCCACGCCGCCGCCGTCACGCCGGAACACGCCACGACGTGGGCGCCGCGCCTGCACGCCTTCAAGGGCTGCGCGGGCGCACTGGGCGCACGCGGCCTCGAACGACTGGCGGGGGAGGTGGAAGCCAGCTTCGAGCGCGGCCACGCGTTGGGCCTCACGCGCGCGATGGCCGCGCTGCGCGAGCAGTTCCGCACCCTGCAGCGCTCCGCTCGCCGCATGCTCGGCAACGCCCCGCCGCTTGCGCTCTCGCCATCTGTCCCGGGTGCCGACCAGCCCCCACTCGACCCCGCCGCACTGGGTGCCCTGCTGCGCCAGCTGCGCAACTTCGACCTCGGCGCCATCGCTGCCTTCCAGGCCCTACTCCCCCCGCTGGCCGTGCGCCTGGGCGAAGAACCCCTGGTGCGCCTGCACCAGCACATCGACGAGCTGCGCTTCGCCGAGGCGGTGGAGATGCTGGAGGGAGTGGGGGCGTGAAGGTGTGCCTGGCTCTGGGCCGGGCCGCGGGCTTGTTGTGGATGGCGCCGCGCCGAACACGGTGCGGGCTCAGCCCCGGGTGCGCCCCCTTGCGACGCAAACGCTGAGTCGAAGCAGGGAAGATTGAGTCAGGCTCCGGTGCTTCGCAGTGCGCGCGCACTGACTGCCGGTTCGCCAGGGCGCCCCGGCGCCGGCCTAAACCCGAGGCAGATGTGGGATAACGGGGCCTGCCCCCGGTCCGGGGACGAGCGGCGACGGAACTCTGGAGGCTTCATGACACCCCGCGACTTCGTAGCGCAACTCAACGCGGCCGTCGTGGAGGAAAATCACGCCATCTACCGCGACCTGCTGCTGAACACCGACATCGATCGGGCCTCCGATCCGTACTGGCGACGCGTGCTGAGCGTCTTCCGCGATCTGTCCGCCGATCAGCGGGAGGTGCTTCTGGAGCTGACCCGCCAGGTGACCATCGATGCCACCGCCAACGTGCTCGGGGTGATCGACGGCAGTTGCCCGCTCGGCGGCGAGGAGTGCCAGTTTCGTCTGATAAGCGACGGGCGGGATCTGGCGGGAGATCTACAGAGTTTGTTTCTGGAGCAGGCGGAGCAGAATTCGCCGTAGATGTTGCCTTCCGGCCGAAGCAGGCACTCGAAAGTCGACTCTGACCTGTGTTTTGGCGTTACTTTACATTTGAAGCTGAAGGCTTATTGTCGCGCTGTGCATCTATCAGAAAGAAATCTGGGCCTTCTTTAAGCCCTAGGTCACGCATCACTTTCCTCACCAACTCGTACTCTGAGTGCGAAAAATAAAGGATTGCTTTAACTGACTTCTTTGTTTGATTCGCAGCTTCATACACCTTTACCTGATTTGCCAGGTTTTGTCGTAGCTTGGAGTTGCTGGCGAGCTTAAATTCGACCAGTGTGGAATCTTTGGATCCTCTCGAAATCTTGTAGTCGACCGGTCCTCGGCCGTTGTTTACCTCAGAGTTGACGTCATCATCAGATGCGTACCAAGTCAATCTAAATATGAGCTGGAGGTCCGATTCACGCTTAACAGGTTGCCCCTTGACGTAGAAAAATCTATATCCATCGTTGTTCTCGATGACTTGCTTCAGGAAGGCAACCCGCCTCGAAGCTTCTTCAAACGTGTCTCCAACTTCCTTGTAGAATTCACCGCCTTCTCTAAGTTCGGCTACCAAATCCGAGACTTTGGATACGAAAAGCGACTCAACCTCCCTCAGTTTTGCGTCGCTTATAGCTGTTGCCTTATCTCCATGATCTTCTTTGAGCCGGATGTACTGGTCGATCAGGCGTGGAAACTCCCTGAGGGTTCGGGCAACTGCTTTGTTGACTTCACGCTGTCTGGGGTTTTCTGGGAGCTGTCGAATGAAATACTCGTTAATCTGGGCGCGAAGCTGCTCGTTTGGAATCGCGAGGACGATGTCATCGAAATCTCCAATAATGTCGTTCTTATTTATCCACGAATCATCCTTTGTGAGGATATCTCTTGGTGTTAGAAGTACAAAGTCGCCGTCAATGAAAGGAAGATCAAACCATCTCGGCATCCACCTTCGTAGGGTGTAATTGAATTCCGTGTGGGGGACGTTTACTTTCTTTGTTTGGCTCTTTTTGAGGTGCGCTTTGGCAAATTCTTGAGTATATTCGCAAAGGAAGCCTTTTATCAGGCTGGTTGTGAAGTCGCTAATGCTGTCTTTTCCTACTCCATCTTTAATTAAGCAGAGTTTCTCTAGGTGGCTGCCTTTAGTTATCTGCTCGTCGCCGAAATTGTGAAAAATTCCGGTCAAATTTTCATTGAGTGCCGATGCGAAGCCTGCGCCTAGTCCTGATCCGTTATTTCCCACTTTGCTGTAGCCGAGCCAGTTCTGTTTGACTTCCTTGAATACAAACCATTGATTTATCAGACCGCTAGATATTGCGCCCTTGCCTGACATTTCTCTAAGGAACTTGAGATAATCAATTATCTTTTGATGAAGATCTCGATATTTTGGTTTTTCGCTGTTAAACAACAGGAATGGGTCTATAAACACTGGTAAATCGTTGATTAGTGAAATGTTAAATGCGCCATACTCCTTCATTACCTCTGGTGATATGGAGAAGTAGTCTGAGAAATATATGTTCATAGTCCGGCGCTTCCCTGTTTGTCGTCCTTGGGTCAGTTTATTGCTCGGTTGACTTCGTGTATAGGGCATCCAAAATCACTAAACCCAGACCCCCCGCGTCTCATTAAGTGACAGCCTTGGTGCGGTGTTGCGTCCTTCTACATCACGCTCTCCGCAAATGGGTCAGGGAACAAGGCGTCGCAACTAATAGTGCGGTTCCGCGTCCTGCGAAACAGGGGTCAGAGTGTACTTTTTTGAAGCAATGGCCCGTCCCCTGCCGCCCGGGGCGCGTGAGCCCCCATTCCCCAGCTCCTCTTTCGCTGCACCTCCCGCCCCGTAGCCCCAAGGTCATCCCACTGCCACACACCCGATGCACGCTCGCTGGACTTTTCCCCTCCAGCGGAGATGCACGATGATCCGATGCACGCGTGTTGCCTTGTTTGCGGCCCTTGCTCTGGCGATGGCCGGTCCCGCGTTTGCCGGCGTGGACCTGATCGCCGCGGGCCAGCTCGACGGTCACGGTGGTGACCTGGCGCACCGCACCGCGCGGGTGCTTGAGAACAACGTGCCGGGCAACGTGCTTGGTGGGCTGGGTTCGGGGCTGGCCTATGCCGGCTGCGACACCTTCCTGGCGCTGCCGGATCGTGGCCCCAATGCGACGCCCTACAACGCGCTCTCGGACGACACGGCCTCGTACATCGACCGCTTCCAGACGCTGCGCATGACGCTCTCGCCCAGCGCGCCGGGCGCGGCGCTGCCGTTTACGCTGTCGCCGCGGCTGCGCGACACCACGCTGCTGGCTGATCTGTTTCCGCTGTACTACGGCGACGGCACCGCGGTGAACCTGCCCAATGGTCGGCCCGCGCTGAACCGACCGTTCCGCAACTACTTCACCGGGCGCTCGGACAACGCCATGCCGGGCCAGCCTTCGGGCTCGCCGTTCAACGGGCGGCTGGATCCGGAAGGCATCCGCGTGAGCGCCGACGGCGAGTCGGTGTACGTGTCCGACGAGTACGGCCCGTACATCTACCGCTTCGACCGCCGCAGCGGCGTGCGCACCATGGCCTACCGCCTGCCAGACATGCTGGGCGTGGCGCATACCGCGCCCACCGGTGATGCCGAGATCGACGGCAACACCAGCGGCCGTGTGGCGAACAAGGGCATGGAAGGCCTGGCGATCTCTCCGGACGGCCGCACGCTCACCGGCATCATGCAGAGCCCGCTGCTGCAGGACGGCGGCACCAAGGCCGCCACCACGCGCATCGTGCAGCTGGACCTGGCCACCGGGCGCACGCGTCAGTACGCCTACCCGCTGACCAACGTGGGCAGCGCGAGCAAGCCCAAGTACACCACCGTGAGCGAGATCGTGGCGATCAACGACCACGAGTTCCTGGTGGACGAGCGCGACGGCAAGGGCCTGGGCGACGGCAGCAGCGCGGTGTTCAAGCACCTGATGCGTATCGACCTCAGTCACGCGCAGGAGGTGAGCCAGCTCAGCGGTGCGAATGCGCTGGGCGCGGCGGCGGTGAGCAAGCAGGACTTCCTCGACCTGGTGGCCGCATTGGGCGCCCACGGCCTGGCGCCGAAGGCGATCCCGGCCAAGATCGAGGGCATCGCGTTTGGCCCGGACGTGATGCGCGACGGCCATCGCGTGCACACGCTGTTTGTCGCCAACGACAACGACTTCCTCGCCACGGTGACCGACGACGTCTACCCGCAGGGCGTGGACAACCCCAACCGCTTCTTCGTGTTCGGCTTCGAGGACGCGGACCTGCCGGGTTACCAGCCGCAGCGGTTCAGTCGCGGGCACGGTCGCGGCCACGGCTTTGGCCACGACGACGACCGCTGTCGCGGGGAGTAGGGCGCCGCGGCGTCACCATCACGCAAGTGCGTGCCGGTGGCGGCACCCTCTCCACCCCGGTGGCGAGGGTGCTGCGTCGGAGGGCGGGGTGGTGAGAGTGCGGTGTTGAACGAGTGCCGGCGCGATGGATGCGGGCGTCGGCGCGCGCTTTTGGGCGCGTCGCTAGTGCAAGTAGAGCGTCGGCCCGAGCACGGCCGCGAAAGCCGCGGTGACCAGCACGCCCAGGACGAGCAGCGCCGGACGGCGTTCGATGACGAACGGCTGCGCCGGTAGATCCGGCCGGCGGGAGTAGGCCACGTTGAACAATCCGGCGGTGCCACCAAACGATGCGGCCACCGCCGAGGTCAGCGTGATCACCAGGCCATGCGGGTTGAACAGGCCGACCAGCAGCGCGCTGGCGCCGCCGACCACGTACACCGTCATGGCAATCTGCCGCTTCACGCGCGCGGCGTGGTCACCGCCGCCGAGCATGGCACCGAGCATGCGGATGGCGACGCGCACCACCCCGACGTAGGCAACGAGGCCAATCACGAACAGCCCGGCGCGCCACAGCCACGGCCACGGCAGCGGACCCACGCCGCCGCCCGCGTCCGGCCCCCAGTCGCCGAGGTTGGTGGCGCCGGAGAACATCCAGTAGCCGGCGGCCACCATGCCCTTCACGGCAAACACGATCCAGGCCACCACGCGCGGCAACGGCCGGGTCGCCCGACGCCAGAACATGTAGGCCAGCGCAGCCAGCACGACATCCACGCAAGTACCGGCCATCGCCACCCACCGCGTCGACCACCCCTGGGTGCCCGGACACTCGATGTAATACGCACCCAGCTCGCTGGGCTGGTGCCCGGTGGCAACGCACACGACGGCGTGACCGAGCAGCTCGTGCGCCATGGTGAGCAATGGCAACAGCAACAGCGCCAACCCCACCAGGGTCCCAATGTCGACCCATGGCTGGATGCGGGTGTGGTTCCTTGCCATCGCGTGCTCCCCTCATTGGTGGCCGGGAGCATCGCGCGTGTGCAACCTGCCGGCCAGTGCGCATCGCAAGGCGGCTGCGGTGACAGATGTCAGGCGCCGATGGCATGACCCGGCGGCGAGCGCAGTTCACTCGCCGGCAATCGTTTGGCAGGGCGGCGAAGCGACGGGAGGGCACGTGAGAGGAGCCATCGGCCCACTGAGTGGTCGCCGGCAGGGCGAGCCGACCGGCGTGCCGCCGCGGCCGGTGCATCCGCGACGCGCTCAGGCCACGGCCGGTATGGCCATGCCCTCGATTACACCCGGTCGCTCGCCCACCCGAGCCAGCCACTGTGCGATGTGCGTGTAGCCGGCCGTGGCGTTGGGGTCAGCAGCGCCAAGCAGTCGCATGGCAGCAGTCGCCCAGGTGAAATTGGCGATGTCGGCGATGGAGAAAATTTCGGCCAGGTACTCATGCTCACCCAGGTGCTGGTCAAGCAGGCCGAGCAGGCGATCGACCTCTTGCCGGAACCGGTCCACGGCATACGGCAGCGGCTCCGGTGCAGCCCGACTGAAGTGCATCCACTGGCCGAGCATCGGACCAATGCCGCCGACTTGCCAGAAGGTCCAGGCGATGGCGGCGGCACGCTGGCGCGCGTTGTCGCCGAGAAGCCGGCCGGATTTTTCGGCGAGGTAGATGAGGATGGCGCCGGACTCGAACAGCGTCACCGGCGCCGGTGGATCGTGGTCGACGATGGCCGGGATCTTGCCGTTGGGGTTGATCGCCAGGTAGGCGGGTGCGCGCTGCATGCCGGTGCGCAGGTCGATCGGGTGCACGCGATGCGGCAGTCCCGTTTCGCACAGCATGATCGAGGCCTTCTGCCCGTTCGGTGTGCCCCAGGTGTAAAGGTCGATCATGGCATGGCTCCGATGTCGGTGGCCGAGTCGTGCTCGGGCGGCCCGGCGGTGCAGGGCGAGGCCTGCTCCAGCGCGAAAAAGTGCTTGAACGCCGGCGACGCCAGATGCGCTGTCCAGGCGGCCTCATCGGCCCATTCGCTGATGCCGAGATAGTCGCCACCGGATAAGCGCAGCCAGCGGTAGCCGATGCAGCCGCGCTCGCGCTGCGCCGCATCCTGCGCCTGCGCGAGTCGCGACTCCAGCACGTCCTCGCGACCAGCCAGGCAGCGTAGTCGATTGATGCGTACCAGGCTCATCGCGCCTCCAGCATCGGGCCGATGTGCGCCTGGAAGATTGCCTCCAGCCCTGCGGCGTGCGGCGACTTCCAATCGCGCATGAGCTCGCCGCCAAGCCCCACCCACGACACCAGCGCCGCGCCGCCGTGGGCCAACCGGGTCAGAGCAGCCAGTTCCGCCTGCTCGGTGGGCGCGGCGGAAGCATCGGCTACGACGAACACCTCGTAACCGTTCCGCAGCAAGTCCAGGCTGGTGAGGCTCACGCAAACGTCGGTGGCGATGCCCGCGAGGATCATCTGACGACGCCCAGTGGCCTTCACTGCATCGACGAAGGCCGATGTGTCCCATGCGCTGAACGAACTGCGCTGCACGTGCGTCGCGTCGCGGTGCATGTCGTTGATCTCCGGCACCAGCGGCCCGGCTATGCCGACACCCTCGCCGAGCACGATGGTGGGCAGCTGGAACAGCTTGCCGATCTTGGCCAGCGCGATAGCGCCGTGGCGGATGCGCCCGGCGGTGCCAGGGCGGCACATGCCGAACAGGTTCTCGGTGAAGTCGACGAGGATCAGTGCCGCATCGTCGGCGGACAGTGCTCTACCGGGCATGGGGTGTCTCCGTGGAGTCTGTTGAATGGAGACCCGGCGGCGATGACGCGGCCGGGTAGGGTGGGGTGGCGGGCTTCCCGAGGGAGCTAGGGCATGTCCACCACGAGCTTGCCCCGCACGCCACCGGCGGCCAGTGCGGCATACGCCTGGCGCACGCGCAGGAACGGGAAACTGCGCGTAACCTGCGCGGTGATGCGCTTCTCCTCGAGGTCGTGCACCAGCATCGCGAGGTCGCGGGCGTGCGGCGCCAGCCGGACGTAACTGACCTGCACCCCGACGAAGGCGGCCGGGTCCGGTCCGGGCAGGGTGCAGACCATCTTGCCGCCGCTGCGTACGGCGCCGGCGCAGCGCACTAGCTCCTCGGACTGGTGCACGAGATCGACGAGTACGTCCACACCGTCCGGCCACGCCGTTTTAAGCGCGTCGATTGCATCAAGGCGGGAATAGTCCAGCACGTGGCTGGCACCGCAGCCGCGCACCAGCGCTTCGTCCTCGGCACGGGACACGGTGGCGAGGACGGTGGCTCCGAGCGAGGCCGCGAGCTGGCAGGCGATGAGCCCGACCCCGCCGGTGGCACCGACGATCGCCACGGTGCGCCCCGCGACCGAGCCGGCCGCGCGCAACACCGCCATGGCGGTCATGCCCGCCTCCGGCAGGCTGGCCAGGCTCCGCGCCGACAGTTGTTCCGGTGCTGGCACCACACACGCCGATTCGTCACACAGCACATGCGTGGCCATGGCGCCGTGTGCCGAGGTCATCGCCACCACCCGCTCGCCCTGGCTGAAGTCGGCGTCGGGGCCGGCACCGACCACGCGGCCGCAGACATCGCTGCCGGGGACGAACGGAAAGTTCGTCGGCATGAAGCTGGACAGCACTCCGGTCATCAGCTTGATGTCGAGCGGATTGAGTGCGGCAGCTTCCACCTTGATCAGCAGCGCCGCGCCAGTGGGTGGGGCAAGTTGGATCGGCAGCAGGGTGAGGTCTTCCGGCGAGCCGTAGGTGTTGATCATCCAGCCGTGCATTGGGCCGTGCGCGAAGCGGGCCATCAGTGCGCTACCTCACCGGAAGGCGCCAGCGTCGCGTGAGTGGAGAACGTGTTGTCGGTGGTGCCGCTGGCCAGCACGTGCCCCTGCAGCGCCTTGACCAGTGCGCGTCCGTCGAAGCCGTCGGCGAGCGGCAGCGAGGGGACATCGAGTGCGTAAACCGTGAGACGGTAGTGGTGAAGCCGCAGGTCGTTCCACGGCGGGCACGGCCCGTCGTAGCCGGCATAAGTTCCACGCATGTCGGCGCTGCCGGCGAAAAAGCCGGTGTAGTCGTTGATGCCGCGGCGCCCCTCGCCGCGACGCATCAGCGGCTTGCCATGCACGACACGCTGCTCGCTGTCGGCGGCTTCCTCGAGCGAACGCATCGATGGCGGCAGGTCCACCAGCAGCCAGTGGTAGAAGCTCACGCGGGCGGCCGACGGTGCAATGACCGTGTCGGCACGGTTGACCAGTGCGGCATCGGCCGGCACGTCCGGATCGCTCATCACCACCGCGTAGGAGCGCGTGGCGGCAGGGCCGGCGCTCCAATGCACCGGCGGGCTGCGGTCTGGCGCCGGCGCGACGCGGCCCGCGCCGTCGGGTCGGCAGAACGCGAAGTGCTCCGGCAGTCGTGAGCCGGGCACCACGCCGGGGATCGACACATCCAGCCGCGCTGGCTCGCTCGCTACCGCGCCGGCGCTTGCCAGCGCGAACAATACGCACACGATGGCGCCGCGCATGTTCAGTGCTCCGCCGACAGCGACTTGATGATCGGATCGACGTTCGGATCGGCCCGCAGCGTGCGGCGCACGAACTTCCACTCGCCATTGTGCTTGACCAGTTCGTCGGTGAAGGTGGCCGTGCCGGTCACCGCCAGCGACTTGCGGTCGAACACGGTGAGGTAGCAGAACATGCTGGCGTGGTCGCCCTGGATGGTGACCTCGTGATTGGTGACGACGTGGCGCTTGTCCTTGGAAAAAGTGGACACCATGAACTCGAATGCCTTGCGCAGGCCCTGCGGCCCCTCGGAGGTGCCCCAGAACCCGATCAGTTCGCCATCGGGCGTGAATGTACCGACGAACTTGGCCGGGTCTTCGGCGTCCAGTGCGTTGTCGAAGTGGGCGCTGAGCTCGACAATTTCAGAACGATCCGCGGCCTGCGCCATACGTGCCAGGGTCTTGGAAGAAAGTGCCGGCGCGGCGGCCGAAGCGGGCACGGCGATCAGCAGGCACGCCAGCAATACGGTGGTCCTCAACATCGTTTCGATCCTCGGGTGATGCCGGACCCCCGTCCGGATGCGAAGACGATAGGTGCAACGATATGGTTTGATTAGCCCGGCAAAGATGGCTTGATTGAACATTCCCCCGAACAATCAGCCGGCGTGCGCTGGCTCCGAATAAGGTGTGACGCGCCATGCACGACCTCAACGAGTTCCGCGTTTTCCGCGCCATCGCGGAGCGCGGCAGCCTGATCCGTGCGGCGGTTGAGTTGGGCCTGCCGCGCTCCACCGTCAGCAAGCGGCTGGCGGACCTGGAGGCCAAGCTCGGGCAGTCTCTGTTCAAGCGCACTACGCGCCGGGTTGCCCTGACCTCGGCCGGGCAGCTTCTGTACGAGCGGGTGTCGCACGCGCTGGATCTGCTTGAAGACGGCGCGCGCGCGGTGCGCAATGTCGATGCTGCGGTCGCGCAGCGTCTGGTGATCTCGGCGCCGCCGCTGCTTGCTCAGAACATCGTCGGCAGTGTCGCCGGCGAGCTGCTGCGGCGCGAGCGTGTGATCACCATCGAGGTGAGGAGCACGATCGACTTCGATCCGGTGCGCGATGCCGACGTGGACATCCGCATCTCGGCGCACCCGTCGGGCCGACCACCGCCGGGTGCTCGCGTGGCGGGTTACTCCCGGCGCGAGATCTACGCCGCGCCTTCGCTGCTGGCCCAGCGGAGCGCGCCGGTGACCCTGGCGGACCTGACGCCGGACATGCTGGTGATGCGTACGCCGTGGGAGATCCTGACGGTGACCCGCGGGCGCCGCCGGGCCACCCTTGTATGCGGTGGGCCGCTGGTGGTGGAACATCACGAAACCATCCGCGATGCGGTGCTTGGCGGGGCACTCTTCGGCGTGCTGCCTCGCTTCATCGCCGCGCCTTATGTCGATCGCGGGATGCTGGTGCAGGTGCTTGGGGAATGGAAGTTTCCGGAAATTCCGATCGCCATCACGCTTGCGCCCAACCCCCAGCGCAGCGCGCTCGCCGACGAGGTAGCCGATCTCATTCCCGCGGCTCTCCACCAGAACGGGCTGTTCCGTTAGCTGCAAAGGTTGCCGTCATGTGGCGGCGGACAGTGGCTGGGGCCAAGCTCTCCGTGGAGATCATTCGGGAATGATTCGGCCATCCCGTATGTGCTTGGCGCACGGTAGCCAGTGATGCGTACGCCGGCGAAACGCGCAAGCGGGGCGCCCATGTATAGAGCCCGTGCTGAGGGCGGTCAGCCCATCCGCCGCCGCAGCAGTTCCGCCCCCTGCGAGGCGCCCAGGCAGGCCAGCAACGCCAGCACCCACGGGTTGCCGGCCACCGACCATGCGGCCGGGTCGGCCTGGAACCAGCTGCCGCCCTCGAACATCGCGAACGCGAGGCCGGCGATCACCAGCGCAGCCAGCAGCAGGCGGGTGAGCTGTTTTTCCAGGCCGGTTTCCGGCGCCGTGATGGCGGTGGGCACGGGGCCGGCGCTGGCGGCGAGCCGTTCGGCGAAATCGGCCGGCAGCCCGATGGCGTCGTCTGCTCGCAGCGCCGCGTGGACGTGCCGGTAACTGGCTTCGCGGGCATCGGCTGGGGCGCGCCCGTCGCGCGCGGCCTGCGCGGCCGCCTCCTGCGCCTGCCACTCGCGGGCGGCGGCAGGGCTGTTGAAGAAATCGATATCGCGGTGCTTGTTCATGGCATGACTCCCAACCGGGTTTCCAGCGTCTCGCGCAGTTTCAGGCGCGTGCGGAACAGGTGGCTCTTGATGGTGCCGGAGGCCAGGCCGGTGACCTGGGCGATCTCGGGAATGCTCAGCTCGTCCAGATGGTAGAGCGTGAGCACGGTGCGCGGCAGCGGGGGCAGGGCGTCGATGGCCGCGTGCAGGTGCGTACTCATTTCCTCGTCGGCGCAGCTCGCTTCCAGGTCGAAACCGTCGCCGATGGTGTCCAGCAGCGAGAAATCCTCGTCGTCACCGATGTGCGGATCGACCAGCGCGATGCGCTTGCGCTCCAGGTGGCGCAGGGCGACGGTGTAGGCCACGCGGCCGATCCACGATTTCAGCGCGCTCTCGTAGCGGTACTGGTGCAGGTTCTGGTGCACCTTGAGAAAGGTGTCCTGGCACAGCTCGCGGGTGTCCTCCGGGTTGCGCACCATGCGCTGGATGATGTGCCAGCACAGGCCCTGGTACTCGCGCACCAGGCGCGCGAAGGCGCCGGGCGCATTCGCCAGGGCGGCATCCACCAGGTTGCGGTCGTCGGTCATTGGGCGCGAGCTTCCATCGGGGCATGGATACGCGCATGTGCCGAACGGTTGCATGGGCGGGGGTGACTTTCGCAGGGAGGGCTGCCGTCCTTCGCCTTCGGGGCTGAATGGCTTTGGCCTGGAGCCCGCGGCGCGCCACTTCAGAGTCGTCATTCCCGCGCAAGCGGGAGGAGCCTTTCAACGGCGTATGCCGGTCATCGACCCTGATCCTGGCAGAGAGCAACATGGATTCCCGCTTTCGCGGGAATGACGTCGAGGAGGGGTGTCAGCTCTCTTGGCAGAGAGCAACATGGATTTCCGCTTTCGCGGGAATGACGTCGAGGAGGGGTGTCAGTTGAGCGACCATCGATGCTCAGCGCGCTGAGCCGTCCTCGCGACCCACCACGTGGCAGGTATCTGTCGCGGCCACCATCCGGGTGCGGTGAGCGGTGTGACCGCGAGGCTGGCACTCGAGCGATGCAACCGTTGCCGCATTGCCCGTATCCATGGCCCCGTCACCCAACCCAAAGGAGCACCCCATGATCGACGGCAACCTGATTCCCATCGTCCTGTTTCTCTGCATCACCTATGCGATCAAGACGGTGGTCGATGCGCGGTTCCGCCACAAGATGGTCGGCGCCGGCGGCTCGGAAGAGCTGATCCGTTCGCTGCTGCAGGGCGAGGAAGTGCGCCGCCGCCACGCCTCGCTGCGCTGGGGGATCATCCTGGTGGCGCTGGCCGCAGGTTTCGCGCTGATCCAGCAGGGCGACTGGCATCAGCTCACCCCCGGCATGATCGCCGTACTCGCCGGCGCTACCGGCCTGGGCAACCTGGTGTACTTCGCGGTCGCCCGCAAGATCGGCTGATCGCCGCCGCGGCCGCGTCCTGCGGCCCGCATGGCACACGCGCCGGCGCACGCTCCGCCGCCGGCGCGGCTTCACCTCCTCACCTCCCTGCGCACTTCGTGCCACCGCGCGTGGCACGGCGGAGCCGTGCGCGCGTGTTCCGGAGAGATCCCGTGACCAAGTCGCTGTTCTTCCTGCTGGTGGTTCTGCCCGTGGTCGTGCCGATGGCGGCCATGCACTACCTGCGGCTGGTCAACGTCGCCGAGGCACCCCTGCTGGCGCAGGTCGCCGCCGCCATCGGCGTGGCCACCTGGGAGACGGTGTCGGAGACCGCCGCCCCGCGACGGTCCCAGCGGGACCGGGCGCGCTTTTGCTCGTGAAGTGGTTGCGTCTGAAGGGGCGTGGACATTGGCCAGCCGTTCGCCCGCGTTGGCAGCCTGCGCAAGATGCGCTCGTAGCGAGAGCCACTGGCGGCAAAAGGAAGCGGCTCGCCGTACCGGTGAACCACGGTGCACGCTGGCGACACAGGTGCTGCGCCACACGCCCAACGGCGAGGGCGCCTGCATTGGTGAGCCGCAGCGGCGCTACCGGCCCGCGCGGCTGCCCGGAGCATGTGATGCCGGGCGACGGCGGATTATCATCGGCGGATGCACGCAGACGAACTCGTTTACCGGGCGGCCACCGCCGCCGATATTTCCGCCGTGGTGGCGCTGGTCGAATCGGCCTACCGCGGTGAATCCGGCCGACGCGGCTGGACCACCGAAAGCCACCTGCTCAACGGCCAGCGCACCGATGCACAGGACGTGGGCGAGGCGATCGCCCGCCCCGACAGCCTGGTGCTGCTGGCCGAGCGCGACGCAGTGCTTCTTGCCTGCTGTCATCTGGAGAAGCAGGGTGACGCGGCGTATTTCGGCATGTTTGCCGTGGACCCCACGCGCCAGACCGGCGGCATCGGCAAGCGCGTGATCGCCGAGGCCGAGCGGGTCGCGCGCGCGCAGTGGGGGGTGGATCGGATGCGCATGACGGTGATCGTGCAGCGCGAGGAGCTGATCGCCTTCTACGAGCGTCGCGGCTATGCCCGCACCGGGCAGATCAAGCCGTTCCCCTACGGCGACGAGCGCTTCGGCATTCCGCGGCGCGACGACCTGCGTTTCGAGGTGCTGGAAAAGCCGCTGGGCGAGGTGACGGCATGAGCGCGCCAGAAGGCTGGGTGAAGGTGGGTACGCGCAGCGAGATCCTGCCGGGCGAGTTCAAGATCGCCTGGGACGGCGACACGCCGATCGCCGTGTACAACATCGACGGCACGCTTTACGCGGTGGAAGACGTCTGCACCCACGACGGCGCCGAACTGGCCGGCGGCGAGGTGCACGGCTTCGAGGTGGAGTGCGTGCGTCACGGCGCGCGGTTCGACCTGCGCACCGGCGCGGTCACCTGCCCGCCGGCGTACGAGCCGATCGCCACCTTTCCGGTGCGTGAGGAGGACGGCATGATCTGGACACGCGACGACCGCTGAGGTGGCGCGGTTCGCGGCTGCCGCCTGGCGTGCCACGTAGGCGGGCCGGATCAGCAAAAATGTGACGGCAAGGTGATAAAGATCAACTGCGCCGCCGGTATCGCTTCGTAGATTCCTCGTGAAGTTGCTTTGCAGCACAGGGGATGGCGCCATGGACAGCAAGGGTCGGGACAGGAGTTGGCGGCTGGTGGGGCTGGGGCCGGCGTACGCCCTGGGGAGCGGCCACGAGCGGGGCGGGGCCGGGGAGCTGGACCGGTTCATGCGGCCGCTGGGGCGGCTGGCCCGCTGGCTGCTCGCGTGTGTGCGGGCCGGGACGCCGGACGTGCCGGATGCGGCGGCCGCGTGCCCGCCTGCGTGGTCTTGCACCCTGAAAGCACCGGCACGGGAGCCCCATGCCTCCGGCGCGCCGGACGTACGGGTGCGGCGGGTGCGCCGCGGCGCGGCGCGTAACCTGATCATGCTGCCGCTCACGCTGGTGCCGCCGACCATGGGCGGCGCAATGCGTGAAGCACCGCTGGCGGCCGCAGATTCGCGGCGGCGCGCCGGCTCGCGGCCGTCGCTCGCCCACCGCGCTCTCGTCCGGGCTTGGTCCGCGACGCCGCGGGAAGCTCCGTTGCTTCTGCGCAAGCTGGCTGGCGATGCCGTCGCGCCCGCGCCGGACGCCACGTGCCGGATGCGCGATGCCGGCGCAGGCCGTCAGGACGTGTTCGTGGCAAGCCCCGCGGGTGCCGTGCAACAACGTGCTCTTGCACAGCAAGCCATCGCAACCGGAGATGCAGCCGCAGCCGATGCCGCGTTCGCCACGCTGCAGCAGGCCGGGCACCCGCTCCAGCCCGCCGAACGCAGCCAGTGGTTTGCCCTGCTGCTGCAGCAGCGCAAGGTGGACGCCGCACTTGCCCTGCAACAGGCGCACGGCGACCTGCGCGCGCCGCTGCAGCAGCTCGCCATGGCGCATGCGTTGGCGGAGTGCGGCAGGCGCAGCGAGCTGATCGATTTTCTGCAGACGCACCAGCCCACGTTTGCGCGCGAGGTGCAGGAGCGTCAGTGGCTGTATCTGCTCGCCCACGTGGACGATGCGCGGCCGGAGCTGCTGCGCCGTCATCGCGTCCGCTTTGCCGCCAACCGTGCGGTGCAGGCGCGACTCGCTTCGCCCGCCGTGGCCTCGCCCGCGGCGGACGCGCGACCGGTGGGCGAGTGGCCACCGGTACGCGATTTCGCCGGCGCGCGCTTCGCCTTGGCGCTGCGGGCAGGCCGCTTCGACGAGGCGCTGCGCTGGTGTCCCCAGGCCGTACCGCCCAAGGGCGACGCGTCCGCCCGGTCTGCCTGACGGCAGCCGCGCGGTAGTGTCCGGCACCGCGCCCGCAATGCATGGGATAAGCCGCAGCGGCGGGCCTTACCCGCCGCTGCGCGCGGCGGCACCGCAGCTGCGGTGCTGAGGTCGCAACTGACGGGATAGCTATCGTGCGTACCGGCGGTGGTGCGTGTGGCTACACTGCGCGCGGATCACGCAAAGGGGGCCGGGCATGGGAACGCAGGCGATTCGCGCAGGCGTGGTGTTCGTGTTGTTGTTCGCGTTGTACCAGGGCGCCGAAGGCCTTGGCGCGCGGGTGCTGCACAGCGCGTTGGCGCAGGGCGTGCTGATGATCGCTTGCGTGGTGGTGGCGTGGCCGCTGTCGCGTTGGCTCGGCTACCGCGGCTACGGCGCGTATGCGCTGGATTGCGCGCCGGCCTCTTTCGCATGGCTGGGTGCGGGGCTGCTGGTGGCCTGCATCGCCAAGGCGACCGCGATCGGCGCGGGCGAGCGGCTGGGCATCTACGTGGCCACCGGTGCGCCGTTCACCGCAGCCGGCTTCGCCGCGCTCGGCACCGCGCTGCCGATGCTGCTGCTGTCGACCTTCGTGCCGTCGATCGCGGAGGACATCCTTGCGCGCGGGTTCTGGTTTCGCGCGGCGGGCATCCGCTGGCGTCGCGGGCTCGCCTTCGTGGCGTTCTCGGCCGGCTACTTCGTGCTCAACCACATCTACCGGCTCGACCGCGGGCCGACCGAGTGGCTGATGATCTTCTGCATGGGCCTGGCCTACGCCACCGCGCTGTGGCGCACCCGCACGCTGTGGGCCGCAGTGGGCCTGCACTGGGGCTGGAATCTCGCCAACGGCGTGCTCGACCCGCTGCTGCCGGCCGACACGCTCGATGCCCACGGCAGCAACCTGCTGACCGCCGCCGTGCATCTGCTGATAGTGACTGCGTTGCTGGCGATACCGCGCCATGGACGATCCGGCGTTGTCGCGACAGGTTACGCCCACTAGCGCAGGGAGCGGGGCGCCCATGGCCGAGTGCTGACCCGTGGCGTCCGTCGCGTCATGACTTTCGGCAGGGGGTCTTGCCGCTGCTGCGGGCTTGTCTCAGGCTGGCGCATCGTTGTTCGACAGGGGGAGTCATGGTGTCCAAACGATTTGGTGGGTTCCTGCCCGCCCTGGTTCTGCTTGCACTGCCGTGCGCGGCAATGGCACAGGTCGACGCACCGGCCGCGGCTTCCACGGCACCGGCTCCAGTAGCCGTCAACGCCGCGCCGATTCCGCTGGCCGCGCCCGACGCGGCCGCAGTGTCCGTGCCGAGCGCGCCGAACGCCTGGGGCGGCGAGCGCACCGGCAGCGAGGCCACCCTCTCCGACCGCGTGGTGACCTACCGCATCGATGCCGAACTCGACGCCGCCAAGCACGCGGTGCACGGCACGGAGCAGTTGCAGTGGCGCAACCGCAGCGACCGGGAGGTGCGCAGCATCTACATGCACCTGTACCTCAATGCGTTCGCCAACGAGGGCAGTACGCTGTTCACCGAACGCGAGGTGCTCACCGCGCACGGCAGCTCGCGTGGCAACGCCCGCCTGAAGAAAGGCGAGTGGGGCTGGATCGACCTCAACTCCGTGCGCCAGGCCGATACCGACCTGAAGTACAGCTTCGTGCAGCCGGACAACGGCCCGGCCACCGATCACACGGTGGTGCGCATCGACCTGGCCCAACCGGTGCCGGCCGGCGGCACGCTGACGCTGGATATCGATTTCCTCAGCCAGCTGCCGCGGGTGGTGGAGCGCACCGGCTGGTTCGGCGACTTCAACCTGGTGGCCCAGTGGTTCCCGAAGATCGGCGTGCTCGAACTGCCCGGTGAGCGCGGTGCCACCGAGGTGCGCTGGAACTGCCACGAGTTCCACTTCAACAGCGAGTTCTATGCGGACTTCGGCCTGTACGACGTCAAGCTGACGGTGCCATCGGATTACACGGTCGGCGCGGTGGGCGAGCAGCAGGGCGAGCCGCAGAGCGCCGGCGGCAAGACCACCTACCACTTCGTGCAGGGCGACGTGCACGACTTCGCCTGGGTGGCGGCCAAGGGCTACAAGACGCTCGACGGCACCTATGAGGGCCCGGGCAGTCCGAAGGTGGCGGTGCGGGTGATCTATCCGCCCGAATACGTGGCCAGCGCGCAGCCGGTACTCAAGGCCAGCATCGATTCGCTGGGCTATTTCTCGCGCACCCTGGGCGCCTATCCGTACAAGACGCTCACTGCCGTGGTACCGCCGTACAACGCGAGCGAAGCCGGCGGCATGGAGTACCCGACGTTCTTCACCGCCGAGGGCTACAACGAGGTGCAGCCCGGCACGATCTCGCAGTACATGATCGATTTCGTGACCATCCATGAGTTCGGTCACGGTTACTTCTACGGCCTGCTCGCCTCGAACGAGTTCGAGGAGCCGATGCTGGACGAGGGCCTCAACGAGTACTGGGACCAGCGCATGCTGCGCGAGCGCAAGCAGGGCATCGACCTGTCCTCGCCGCTGATGAACTGGCTCGGCCTGACGCCGTCGATGAGCGGCTTCGTGCAGGAGCGGCTGACCGCCGGACTGGCACGGCCGGCCGACCCGATCGGCGAGAACGCGTGGGACCGCCTGTCCAGCAGCAGCTACGGCTCGGTTTACTCGCGCACGGCCACGGCCATGCACGATCTCGAAGAGCGGCTCGGCACCGAGGTGACCGAGCGCGCGTTCCGCGAGTACTACAAGCGCTGGCATTTCCGGCACCCGTCGGTGGCCGATCTGCGCGCCACGCTGATCGACGTGTCCGGCAAGCCGGCGGTGGTCAACCAGGTGTTCGACCAGGTGGCCTACGGCACCGACGCGATCGACGATGCGGTGACCGCGATCGACACCCAGCAGGTGCTGCCGCAGGCGGGCTCGATGCTCAAGGACGGCAAGCGCGTGGAGGTCGACGCCAAGACCCTGGACAAGCAGATCGACAAGCAGCGCGCCGACTGGGCCAAGGCGCATCCGAAAGCGAAGGACGGCGTGGGCCCGTTCCCGTGGCGCAGCACGGTGACGGTGCGCCGCTACGGCGCGCCGGTGCCGCAGACGCTGCGCCTGACCTACGCCGACGGCAGTCACGAGGATCTGCGCTGGGATGACGATCGTCGCTGGGCACGTTTCGTGGTGACCAAGCCGATGAAGGTGGTCGCTGCCGAGCTCGATCCGGAGCACAAGATCTACCTCGACGCCAACAAGCTCAACGACAGCTACGCCAGCAAGTCCGAGGGCAGCGCCGCGCGGCGCTGGGCGGCCGACGCGGCCGCGTTGCTGCAGAACTTCTATTCGCTGCTGGGGACGCTGTGATGGCCTACAACACTTCGCGCCGGGTCGATCTCGGTTCCCTGGTTGGCGCGCCGTTCGCCGCCCTGCAGTGGCGCCTGCTGCTGCTGTGGGTGGTGCTCTTGCTGGTCCCCGCCGCCATCGTCAGCCTGCCGCTGTGGGGTGCGCTGGGCGAGCTGCTGGACCACTCGGTGCAGGCCGCCGCTTGGGCACAGTCGTTCAACGCCATGATGTTCGGCGACGTGATGATGCAGCTGGGCCAGAACAACGCATGGCTCAACGGCGCCGGCCTGGCCGGGCTGGTGGTGACGCTGCTGCTGCTGCCGTGGCTGCACGGCATGGTGGTCGCCGCGGGGCGCGCCGGGCGTGCGCTCGGCTTCGGTCACCTGCTGCAGAGCGGTCTGATCGAGTACGGGCGCATGTTCCGCCTGATGCTGTGGTCGTTGCTGCCCTATGCGGTGATGCTGGGCCTGGCCGGCTTGGCGATGGGCATGGCCTCCAAGCAGGGCGACGCGGCGGTGCTGGAGTCCAAGGCGGTGATGGCGCGCCACGTGGCCATGGGCGTGGCGCTGGCGCTGTTCGTGCTGGCGCAGGCGATCGTGGAGTCCGCGCGGGCGTCATTCGTGGCCGACATTGGCCTGCGTTCGGCCACCCGCGCCTTGGGCCGCGGCGTGATGCAGCTGCTGCGCCGTCCGCTGAGCACGCTGCTCAGCTACCTGCTTATCACGCTGGTGGGGCTGGCGATCGCACTGGCACTGGGGATGGCGCGCATCCACACGCCGGCGCTGGGGCTGGGTGGCTTCGTGCTGGCGCTGCTGCTCACCCAGCTCGCCGTGGCCAGCAATGGCTGGATGCACGCCGCGAGGGTGTTTGCACTGGCCCGGGTGGCCGCGTCGCTGAATCCGTCGCGCCGCGGCGGAGGCCTGCCGCCGGCACTGTGACCGGCGCGAACCTTCTGCGTTGATCGCGACGATGCCGGCCTTGTGCCGGCATTGTCGTGTCAGGGGCGCAGGTCACGCCGGTTCGCGCGAACCAGCGGCACCGGCGGTGACGTCAGCAGTGGTCCACGCGCGTGGACCGCGCGGTGCTCCCGGCGATGGGCCGCATTGCACCTGTCGCGCATGACGCTCGGGCGGTATTGCCGCAGGCGTGTCGAAGGCTGGAGCGCCCGCCGCGCCGCCTGCGTTCGGAAGGTTACGACGCTTGCGTGATCGGTCAGGGCGTTCCCAGCCGCAACAGCAGCAGTTCACCGCCACCGTCGATGCGCAGGCGCATACCGTCTGCCGGCAGCCAGGTGGGCTCGTCCAGCGTCAGCTCGGCGCGCGCGTCGCCATGCTGCCACTGGGCCCGGCCCGCGAGCAGCCAGGCCAGCCAGTGCGCGTGCGCGGGCAGCAGCATGGGCCCCTGCAACGGTCGAGCGATCAGCTCCAGCGCCTGCGGCACACGGGACTGCAGTCGCACCAGGCGGGTGGCGGTGTCGGTGCGGAAGACGCATGCCGGCGGCGCCGCGGCGAGCTGCAGCCGAAGCAGGTCGGTGGTGGTGTCGCCGCAGTGCATCTGCACCGGAGCATCCAGTGCCACGATGCGCTGATCGGTCATGCCGGGTTCCGCCGCCGGCAGCGTGGCCGCGACGTCCAGTGCGTGGAGGGTAATGCGCCAGTCGCCGTGATCCGCGTCCGTGGCGTGCGGGCCGTCGAGGGTGCCGGCGGCGACCGCGCGAACCACCGGCGCGATGGAGTGGGCGTGCGGCGGCAAGCGGTCGGGCGAGGCCGCGCAGTCGGTCATGCCCAGGCGCGGCGAGGCTCGCGGAACGGTGGGTAGTAGGCGAACACGTGGGTGTTGCAGCCGTAGAAATCCATGTTTTCGATGTGTTCGCCGCCGAGCCGCTCCGCCACCCGGTCGGACGCTTCGTTGCCGATGCGGACCAGGCTGATCAGGCGCTGCGCGTGCAGCGTGTGCCAGGCGAACTCCAGCACGGCGGTGCCGGCCTCGGTGGCGTAACCGTGGTGGCGGTGCTCTGGCTTTAGCATCCAGCCTAGCTCGAGATCCGGCCAGCCTTCGGGATACATCAGCCCGGCCCGCCCGAGGAACTCGCCGGTCTCCTTCGACTCCAGCGCCCACATGCCGCAACCGCGCAGCTGCCAGTGCCCCAGCAGCATCGCCAGCGAACGCCAGGCGTTGGTGCGGTCCAGCGGCTGGCCGTCGCCGATCCAGCGCGTGCTGGCCGGGTCGGCGAGCATCGCGGCGTAATCGTCGAAGTGCCGTTCGGTCAGCGCGGTCAGGCGCAGACGCGCCGTTTCGAGAGTGGGAATGTCGGACATGGCCATTCGGTTATCAGCGACGGCTATCCAGCAATCGGCCGAGTGCGTGGGTACTTGAGGCGAGGGCTTCCTCCCATGCCAAGCCGGTGATTGTCTCACCGGTTGCCGAATCGACAAAATCCTCCGCCTCGCCGGGGGGCAGCAGGTGGCGGTAGTCCACCGTGACCTCGGTGCCGGCGGGCAGATCGGCCTGGGCGAAGATGAAGCCCAGATGCCACAGCCCGGTAGGCGAGAAGCTGTGGTTGACGTAGCACTCGTCGGGCCAGTCAGGCGAGACGGTGTAGCGGTCCTCGAACCAGCGGGCGCTGGCATGGCGTTGCGCCGCCAGCTCGGGCGAGGCGGTCAGTTCCGCGTGGCGCCAGGTCCGGTCGATCGCATCCGGCGCAGTGATGATGCTGCCGGCGCGTACCGGCTCGTCGAGAAACAGGCCTTTGCCTGCACCGCCGATGGTGGAGGCGGCGATGCGGTAACGCGGAAGGATCATGTCTGGCGCAGCACTCTGGGCCCGGATCGGGCGCGCCGGAGTGTAACGCAAGCGGCGCGGGCTACCGGGAGCCCGCGCCGCCGCCCCATCCGTGGGTCGGGGAGTCCCTGCGGGGTTACTTGGCGCCGGTCTTGACCTTGCCCTTGGCCTTGGCGGATTTCGGTGCCTTGGCCGCGGCGCCGGCGGCATTGCCGCTGAACTGGATGGCGTCGGTGTTGCGCTTGAGCGTGGCCGGGCCCATGCCCTTGACCTGGGCGAGGTCATCCACGCTCTTGAACGGGCCGTGGGCCTCGCGCCAGGCGACGATCGCCTTGGCCTTGGCCGGGCCCACGCCATCGAGCGAGCGCGAGATGGTGGCGGCGTCCGCCTTGTTGATGTTGACCGGGGTAGCGGCGAAGGCCGGCAGGGCGACAGCCAGCGCGAGGGCGGCGGCGAGCAGTGAGCGGAACATGGCAATCCTCCGTGATCGATGGTCACCGCCGTGGCGGCGACGGCCAGGGCAGGCCGCGGAGGTCACTGTGCCGCCGCGGGTCCGCGTCCGCTGCCGGTGCACGGCCCGTCCAGCCGGGGGCGCCGGCGTGCGCGACTGTGGGTCGCAGCTGACAACCGCGTGGGCCGCGGCAGGGCGCGCGGGGGGCGCTGGTACAATCGCGGCTTTGTTGTTGCAGCCGGAGATGCCCATGGATACCACCCGACTTTCCCGTTTCGTCAGCGGCCTGTGGGACGACGAGATCGTGCCGCAGCTGGTGGAATACATCCGCATTCCCAACAAGTCGCCGATGTTCGACAAGGACTGGGCCAGCCATGGCTACATGGACCAGGCCGTCACGCTGATGGAGACGTGGGCACGCAGCAAGCTCGACGCGCTGCCCGGCGCCACGCTGGAGGTGGTGCGCCTGGAAGGCCGCACGCCGCTGATCTACATCGACGTACCGGGCGCGGGCGACGACACCGTGGTGCTTTACGGTCACCTGGACAAGCAGCCGGAGATGACCGGCTGGGCCGACGACCTCGGCCCGTGGAAGCCGGTGATCAAGGGCGACAAACTCTATGGCCGTGGCGGTGCGGACGACGGCTACGCGATCTTCGGCTCGCTTGCGGCGCTGCTGGCGCTGCGCGAGCAGGGCATTGCGCACAGTCGCTGCGTGATCATGATCGAGGCGTGTGAGGAGTCCGGCAGCTACGACCTGCCGTTCTACGTCGATCACCTGGCCGGGCGCATCGGCAATCCGTCGCTGGTGGTGTGCCTGGATTCGGGTTGCGGCAACTACGACCAGCTTTGGCTGACCACCAGCCTGCGCGGCATGACCGGTGGCGAGCTGAGCGTGCAGGTGCTGGACGAAGGCGTGCACTCGGGCGACGCCTCCGGCGTGGTGCCGTCGAGCTTCCGCATCCTGCGCGAGCTGCTGTCGCGGCTGGAGGATCCGGCCACCGGCACGATCGTGCCGAAAGAGCTCTACGTCGAGATCCCGGCCGAGCGGGTGGAACAGGCGCGGCACGCGACCGAGGTGCTCGGTACGGCGATCTACGACAAGTTTCCGTTCGTGGCCGGCATGCAGCCGGTCAGCGACGACCTGGTGGAACTGGTGCTCAACCGCACGTGGCGGCCGCAGCTGGCGGTAACCGGTGCAGGCGGACTGCCGGCATTGGAAAGCGCCGGCAACGTGCTGCGCCCGTTCACCGCGATGAAGCTGAGCCTGCGCGTGCCGCCCACGCTCAACGGCGCCAAGGCCGGCGACTTCGTCAAGCAGCTGCTGGAGAAGGATCCGCCGTATGGCGCCAAGGTCAGCTTCAAGGTGGAAAAGGACGGCAGCGGCTGGAACGCACCGCAGCTTTCCCCGTGGCTGGCGCAGGCGGTGAGCGAGGCGTCGGAGCACTACTTCGGCGCGCCGGCGGCCTATATGGGCGAGGGCGGCTCGATCCCGTTCATGGGCATGCTGGGAGAGAAGTTTCCCGAGGCGCAGTTCCTCATCACCGGCGTGCTCGGCCCGCATTCCAATGCGCACGGCCCGAACGAGTTCCTGCACATCCCCACCGGCAAGAAGGTGTCGATGGTGGTCGCCGAGGTGGTGGCCAAGCACCACGCGCAAGGTGCCCGAGACTGACTCCGTGGCCCCTCTCCCCGCCGCCGGCCGCCGCGAGGGAGGGTCACCATGGCGGACCCGGTCTGCGCGTGTCCGAAGAAGGCGCGCCGCGTCGTCGCTGATCACCCGGGCCGGTCCACCTCATCCCACTCCTCGCCCCGTCGGGCAGAGGACGTAGAAGCAGAGCGCGCACGCATGGACCACTCCTATCTCGCATCGAACTGGAACGCCGTGCGCGATAGCGTCGCGCAGGCCTGCCGCGACGCTGGCCGCGAACCGTCGGAAGTCACCATCCTGCCGGTCAGCAAGACCTTTGGCGCGGATGTGGTGCAGGCGGCCGCCGCACTGGGCCTGCGCCGGTTCGGCGAGAACCGCGTGCAGGAAGTACGCGAGAAGGCGCCGCTGCTGGCCGACCTGGGCCTTGCGTGGGTGATCATCGGGCCACTGCAGACCAACAAGGCCAAGGACGTTGCCCGGCTCGCGCACGAGGTGCAGACGCTGGACCGCCTGGCACTGGCCGAGGCGCTGCATCACCGCCTGCAGATCGAGGGCCGCACGCTCGACGTGCTGGTGCAGGTGAAGACCTCGCCGGAGGAGAGCAAGCACGGCCTGGCACCCGAGGCGCTGGCGCCGTTGCTGGCCGAGCTGCGGCGCTTCGACACCCTGCACGTGCGTGGCCTGATGACCATCGCCACTCACACCGACGATGCCATCGAGGTGCGCCGCTGCTTCCGCCAGCTGCGCGAACTGCGCGATGCCATGGTCGCCGACGGTTACGACCTGCCGCGCCTGTCGATGGGCATGAGCGGCGACTTTGCGCTGGCGATCGCCGAGGGAGCCACCGAGGTCCGCATCGGCAGCGCGATCTTCGGCGCCCGGCCGGCGGCACCCGCCGGCTGAACGCGCTGCTCGCGTCCGCTTTGCCGGATAACTGGTCGACGGGGTTCACTTAACCTCGATCCAACAAGCGGCCGTGAAGGCTTTGTTACTTTCGATCGGTTGCCACGCCGTCGGCTTTGCCGGCGACCTGTTCCACCCTTGTCGCAAAGTAAGCTTGGGAGCTTGTCCCGCATGCCGATCAAAGCATTGACCGCGCTGTTTGCGCTCGCTGTCGCCGTGTGTGCCGCGCCGCTGCACGCCGACGAAGCCGCTCCCGCGCTGCCCATGCAGGCCGTCGCCGCCCCGCTGGCAGGCGCGCTGCCGTTGTTCAACCCCGCGCCGGCACTGGCGCAGTCCGCGCTGCCGGCCAGTGCCGAGGCGCTGCTGGCCTCGGCGGTACAGGCACCGGAGGCCACGGTCGACGCCGACGCCGGCTCGGATCTGCGCAAGACCCTGATCGACCTGGCGATGACGCTGCGCCACATCCGCTACGTGCGGGGCGGCCACGATCCGGCCACCGGCTTCGACTGCAGCGGATTCGTCCGCTACGTCTTTGGCGAAGCGATCGGCCTGCACCTGCCGCGCAACGCCGCCTCGCAGTTCCTCGCAGGGCTGAAGGTAAAGCGCGGCGACATGCAGCCGGGCGACCTGGTGTTCTTCCGCACCGCCGGGCGCCGCGGACGTATCTCGCACGTGGGCATCTATATCGACAACGGCAAGTTCATCCACTCGCCGTCGCGTGGCGAGACGGTGCGCGTGGACAATCTCTCCGACCGCTACTGGTCGCGCCGCTTTGCCGGGGCCAAGCGTCCCGAGGCGATGGCCCAGGTCGACACGCCCGCCGACAAGGGCTGATCGCTCGCGCATTGCTCGCGATGAAAAAGGCCGCCGCGAGGCGGCCTTTTTCGTGACGGCGCGACGCAGCGTCGCAGCGGAGGTTGCGCCGAGATCCGCGCCACCCCACATCAAGGGGCTGACCCACCTGCCGAGGAAACCCGATGCCCCTCTCCACGCTGCGCCAGCTGCCCGGTGTCACGGCCACCCCCGACGCGGACACCCACGGCTACGTGTTCAACCACACCATGCTGCGGGTGAAGGACGTGGCCGCATCGCTGGATTTCTACACCCGCGTGCTGGGGTTCACCCCGGTGCACCGGCAGGAATTCGCCGAGGCGGCGTTCACCATCTACTACCTGGTGCTGCAGGCGGACCCCACGGCGATTCCCGAGGACGACGCGGCCCGCCTGCAGTGGGTGCTCGGGCGGCCGGGCGTGCTGGAGCTGACCTACAACCACGGCACCGAGCAGCAGCCGGAGTTCCAGTACCACGATGGCAACAGCGAGCCGCGGGGCTTTGGCCACCTGTGCGTGTCGGTGCCTGACGTACGAGCTGCGTGCGCACGCTTCGAGGCGCTCGGCGTGCCGTTCCAGAAGCGCCTGGCCGACGGCCGCATGAAGCACATCGCCTTCATCAAGGATCCGGACGGCTACTGGATCGAGATCCTGCAGCCGACGCCGCTGGTGGACTGAGCGCCGATGTTGCCAGCCGACGCCCGGCCGATTCGGGGTCGCCGGCGAACCGTTGCAGCCGGCCGCGGTCTGTGATGCCGCTGCCGCAAAGAATCGAGGAACCGTGATGCCGATAGACCTGCCGCCCGTCACCCGCAACCTGCTGATCGCCAACGTGGCGGTGTTTCTGCTGCAACAGGTGATGCCCGCGGTGCTGATGTGGTTCGCGCTGTGGCCGCTGGGCAGCGGGTTGTTCCAGCCATGGCAGATCGTGAGCAACGGCTTCATGCATGGCGGCGTGGCCCACATCGCCTTCAACATGCTGGCGTTGTACATGTTCGGCGGGCAGATCGAGCGACTGTTCGGCGCCCGGCACTACACCATCTACTACTTCACCTGCCTGGTGGTGGCGTCCGTGCTGCAGTTGGTGGTGCTGCGGTGGTTTGCGCATGATTTCCAGACCCCGACGATCGGCGCCTCCGGCGCGGTGTTCGGACTGCTGCTGGCGTTCGGCATGATGTCCCCGCACGAGAAGGTGTACTTCATGCTGCTGCCGATCCCCATGCCCGCGTGGCTGTTCGTGATCGGGTACGGCGCGCTGGAGCTGATCTCCGGCGTGGTCGGCTGGATGCCGGGGGTAGCGCATTTCGCCCACCTGGGCGGCATGCTGGGAGGCTACGTGCTGATCCAGTACTGGCGCGGGCGATTTCCCCTCAAGCCGCGGCGACGCCTGCTGCGCTGAGCGCGAGGCGCGCACGAAAACGGCGGCCGGGGGCCGCCGTTTTCGTATCCACCGGTCAGCCGGTCAGCGCAGCGCGAGGAAATCCGCACTCACCACGAAGCGCACCGCGTCCAGGCGCAGGCGCGACTTCGGCAGGGCGGCGAGCAGGGCATCGCGCTCGGACTGCACCATCGCGATCTCGGACGCGCTGATCGACGGATTCACCGCGCGCAACGCCTGCAGGCGGGCCAGGTCGGCATCCAGCGTGTCGGTGGCCAGGGCGACGGCATCGGCCATACGCTCGGCGGCACGCGTACCGGCCACCGTTTCGGCTTTTTCGAGCATCGGCGGCACCAGCTTGTTGAGGAACTTGCGGTAGCGCGCCACCTCGATGCTGCGGTCGGCGGCCTTGCGCAGTCCGATCTCGCTGGGCTGGAAGTCGTCGCGCTCGGCCAGCCGCGTGTCCACCGTGACCACGATCGGCAGCGTGGGCAGGAAACGCTCGGCGTCGAGCCCGCGATCGGCCACGCATTCGAGCAGGAACACCGCTTGCAGCAGCGCACTGCGCGGGCCCAGCGCGTCGTCCACCATGAAGGCCGCATTGCCCTGCTCGCCGGTCAGCGCGAGATCCATCGCGCCCAGCACCAGCGGGTGATCGAGCCGCAGCAGCGGAAGATCCTCGCGCGCCAGCGCCAGCTCGCGATCGAAAGTGACCGACACCGGGCCGTCGGCGAAACCGGGCAGGGCGTCGGTGGAGAGGTACTGCGGATCGAGCAGCAGCACCTTGGGGCCGAGCTCCTCGGCGTGGATGCCGAACTGCTCCAGCAGCCGCTGCACGAAGGCGTCGCGCGAGGGGTCGACGTCCTCGCGGCGGAACGCCTGGCTCAGCTCCTCAGCGTGCAGGTCGCGGCTGGCGGCCAGTTCCAGCAGGTGATCGCGGCCGGCGCGGATCAGCTCGGCCAGCTCTTCGTGGCTGGCGCGCGTCTCGGCGATCAGCACGTCCAGCTCCTGGTCGCGGCCATCCGCACTGCGGGCATGTTCGCTGGCCAGCGCGGCCAGTGGCTCGCCGTAACGGCGCAGCAGCTCGCGGCCGTCGGCGGGGCTGGAACGGAAGGCATCCAGGCCCTCGTCGTACCAGCGCGCCAGCACGTGCTGCGCACTGCCTTCGACGGCCAGGATGTGGATGGAAATATCGTGCTGCTGACCAATGCGGTCGAGCCGGCCGATGCGCTGCTCGAGCAGGTCCGGATCCAGCGGCAGATCCCACAGCACCAGGCGGTGGGCGAACTGGAAGTTGCGCCCTTCCGAGCCGATCTCCGAGCACAGCAGCAGGCGCGCGCCGTCGGGCTGGGCGAAGAACGCCGCGTTGCGGTCGCGCTGGATGATGCCGAGCCCCTCGTGGAAGCGCGCGATGCCGGCGCCGGTGCGCGTGCGCAGCGCTTCTTCCAGCGCCAGCACCTTGGCCTGGCTGCGGCAGATCAGCAGGAACTTGTCCTGCGGATGCTTCTCCAGCAGGTCGACCAGTGCCTGCAGGCGCGGGTCCTCGCTGTAGTCCAGCGCGATGATCGGCGCGGGCTGCTGGATGTCGGCGTGGAATTCGGCCAGCAGGGTCTGGCGGGTGTTTTCGTCCAGCTCGTCGGCGTCCTGCAGGTGCCACACCGGCAAGCGCTTGGGAAAGCCGCCGATGCCGGCGCGGCGGTTGCGGAACATGGCCCGGCCGGTGCCGTGGCGATCGATCAGCGCGGCGAGGATCGCGCGCGCGTGCTCGGGCTTGATCGTCTCGGCCAGCTGCGCGGTGAGCTCGGCGTCGCCGGCCAGCGCGGTGGCCAGCATGCTGCGCTGGTCGACGTCCAGCGGCTGGTTTTCCAGCAGGCGATCCGCCACCTGCGAAAGCGCCTGGAAGGTGTCGGCCTCGGCCAGGTAGGCATCGAGGTCGCTGTAGCGCTGCGGATCGAGCAGGCGCAGGCGCGCAAAGTGGCCGCTGCGGCCGAGCTGTTCGGGCGTGGCGGTGAGCAGGATCACGCCGGGCGTCTGCGCGGCGAGTTTTTCCACCAGCGCGTAACGCGGGCTGGCCGCTTCGGGCGTCCATTCCAGATGGTGCGCCTCGTCGACCACCAGCAGGTCCCAGCCGGCGTCGAGCAGCTGCTGCGAACGCTTGGGCGAGGATTCCAGGAAGCCGAAGTCGGCGATCACCAACTGCTCGTCCTCGAACGGGTTGCTGCCCGGCTCGGACTGCTCCAGCGCTTCGCAGCGCTCCTCGTCATAGATCGCGAAGCTGAGGTTGAAGCGGCGCATCAGCTCGACGAACCACTGGTACACCAGCGTGTCCGGCAGCAGCACCAGCGCGCGGCTGGCACGTCCGGTGGCGAGCTGGCGCGCCAGGATCATGCCGGCCTCGATGGTTTTGCCCAAGCCCACTTCGTCGGCCAGCAGCACGCGTGGCGGACGACGCGCGGCGGCGATGCCGGCCACGCGCAGCTGGTGCGGCACCAGCCCCACGCGGGCGGCGGCCAGCCCCCAGGTGGGTGAGCGGCGCGCCTCGGCGCGGCGGCGCAGGGCGTCCAGGCGCAGCTCGAACTGGGCCACCGGATCGGTGCGGCCGCCGATCAGCCGGTCATCGGCCTGGCTGACGCTCTGCTCGTCGTCGAGCTGGCCTTCCTCCATCTCGCGGCCTTCGCCGCGGTAGACCAGCAGGCCTTCGCGCACGTCGATGCGCTCCACCAGGAACGAGATGCCCTTGCCGGCGACGCGCTGGCCGGGGCGGAATTCGGCGCGCACCAGCGGCGCCGACTCCATCGCGTAGGGCCTGAGCACCCCGGCCTTGGCGAACAGCACCTGCACGCCGCGTCCTTCGACGCGCAGTACGGTGCCCAGGCCCAGTTCGGGTTCGGCGGTGGAGATCCAGCGTTGACCAGGTACGAACATTGCGAAGCCGTGTAGCGACAAAGGCCATCGATTATCCGCCCCTTGCCGCGCTCAGGGAACAGCGGCCGCGCTCAGGTATCGACCCATTGCCGCAAAAGGTTGTGATAGACGTTGGTGAGTCGCAGCACCGCGCCGGCATCCGCGCCGGCGGCCTGCAGCGTCTGGATCGCCTGGTCCAGCTCGAACAGCGTGCGCCGCCGTCCGTCGTCGCGGACCAGGCTCTGCACCCAGAAGAACGCGGCCAGCCGGCTGCCGCGGGTCACCGGGTCGACCCGGTGCAGGCTGCTCGCCGGGTACAGGATCAGGTCCCCGGCCGGCAGCTTCACCTCGTGCTCGCCGTAGGTGTCGCTGATGAGAAGGGCACCGCCGTCGTACTCGTCCGGTGCGCTGAGAAACAGCGTGCACGCGATGTCGCTGCGCAGCTGGCCGGCCTGGTCCGGCAGGGCCATCACCGCTCCGTCGACGTGGAAGCCGTAGTGCCCGCCGCCTTCGTATCGGTTGAACCGCGGCGGCAGGGTGCGTTGCGGCAGTGCGGCCGCATGGAACAGCGGGTGCCGCGCCACCGCCGCGAGCACCAGCGCGCCCAATGCCTGCCGCACGGGCGCGCCCTCGGGCAACTGCAGGTTGCGCTTCACCCGCGCACCCTGCGCGCCTACGGTTTCGCGCCCGTCGGTCCAGTTGCCCTCGCGCAGCTGCTCGACGCAGTGACGAATCTCTTCGGCATCCAGGACGCCGGCAACGTGCAGCAGCATGGCGGGGTTCTCCGCGGCGCGCCGGATCAGAAGCGCAGGTTGGCGGTGAGCATCGCCGATCGCGGCGTGCCCGGGGTGTAGCGGTAGCCGCTCTTGTTGATCGCGGCCACGTAGCGCTTGTCGAACAGGTTGTAGAGGTTGAGCTGCACGCTCAGGTGCCGGTTCACCGGCAGGCTGGCGACGGCGTCGAACACCCAGTACGCCGCGGTGGTGGTCGGGGTGCCGATGGCGCCGTCGGTGCCGCGCTTGAGGCCGCCCACGTAGCGTGCGCCGCCGCCGAGGGTAAGGCCGGAGGTCCAGCGGTAGGTGGTCCAGCTGGTGAAGGCGCGTTTCGGGGTGTAGGCCAGGTCGCGCGAGCCATCGCTGCTCACCAGGGCGCCCTTGAGCACGGTGGCATCCATGGTGGTGACGCCGGCGCTGAGCGCCCAGTGCTCGGTGAGCCGGCCGACTGCCCCCAGCTCCACGCCCTGCACGCGCTTGCGGCCGACCTGGTAGTACTGCTGGTCCACCGGGTCCTGCACCAGCTCGTTGCTGACGGTCGTGCGGTAGAGCGCGCCGGTGAGCAGCAGCTTGCCGTCGAGCACGTCCCACTTGCTGCCCACTTCCACGGTGCGGGCCTTCTGCGGATCGAGGTTGGGGTTGTCCGCGCTGTTCGCCGAGCTGCTCAGGGTGAGCGTGTTGCCGCCGGGCGGCTCCTGCGACTGCGCCACGTTGGCGTAGACGCTGGCGTTCGCGGCCGGTTTGTACAGCACGCCCAGCTTGTAGTTGGGCAGGTTGCCGGAGGTGCGCACCTTCAGTCCCGGCACCGGGGTGGAAGCCGGCAACGTGCCGCAGGCCGGTGCGTTGCGCGCGCCGCACAGCACGGTGCTGTCGAAGTCGGTGGTGTAGTGGTCCAGGCGCGCGCCGGCATTGATCTTCCAGCGCTCACCGAAGCTCAGCGTGGCGAAGGCGTAGACCGCGGCGGTGCGGGTCACGCCGCGACTGTGCGCACCGGTGCGGCCAACCCGCAGCCCGCCGACGTCCGGGTCGGGTGCATACAGGCTGGCGGCGGGAAGCGCGGTGCCGTCGAGAGCGGCCTGGCCGATCGCGCTGGCTTCCTCGCGCGTCAGTTCCACGCCCAGGCTGAGGTCGTGGTCGACGTGGCGGCCTTCGGCATGCACGCGCAGGTTGGTCTGGTTGGTCAGGATGCGGTTGGTCTGGTCCTTGAACGTGGGCAGGTCGCGGGTGATCGTCCAGGTGGACGCATCGGCTGGATCAGGCGTGAGCAGGTTGGCCGCGTTGGCCCGGTACGAGATCAGCTGGTAGTCCTGGTGCGTACGCGCCCAGCGCGCGGTGTTCTGCAGCGTGGCCTCGGGCGAGATGTCGTGCTGCACGATCGCGGTGAGCATGTCCGAGCGCACGTCGTCATGGTCGCCCAGGGTGCCGTAGAAGTTCGACGGGTCCACCGGCGCGGCGTCGCCCAGGAACGGACGCGCCGGGTCTGGCGTGCCGTAGCCGGGCAGGCCGACGGTGGAGACACCGCCATCGGGACGGTTCTGCTGGGTGACGTGCAGCGCGTCGATGTACACGCGCGTGGCGGTCTTCAGGCCGAACGCCAGCGACGGCGCCACGCCCCAGCGCTTGCTGCGCACGGCGTCGCGGCCGGGAACGCCGCTGTTTTGCCCCAGCAGGTTGAGCCGGAAGGCGGCGGTGGGTGACAGCGTCTGGTTCCAGTCGGCGGTGGCGCGCCGCTGGGTGGCGCTGCCGTAGGCGATGGAGCCGGACAGCGCAGCGGCCGGCATCGGCTGCTTGCTGACCAGGTTGATGGCGCCGGTGGGCGCGGTGCGGCCGTAGGTGGTGCCGTCTGCTCCCTTGGTCACCTCGATCTGCTCGAGGTTGAACACGTCGCGCGAGTAGGAGCCGAGGTCGCGCACGCCGTCGACGAAAATGCTGCCGGACGTGTCGAAGCCGCGCATGGTGATGCCGTCGCCGGTGGTGGTGCTGCCGTTTTCGCCCGCGTAAAAAGTGCCCACGCCGGGGCTGTTGCGCAGCGCTTCGGTGAGGGTGGTGGCTGCCTGTTGATCGATCAGGTCGCGCCCGATCACCTGCACGGTCTGGGCAGTGTCCAGCAGCGCCTGGGTGAACTTGGGCGAAGACAGCTCGTCCACGCGGTAGTCCGGGCCGCGGTTCGCCTCCACCTTCAGGCCCGGCAGGCGCTGCGCCTGACTGCGCTGCGCGGTGGTGTCCACCTCGGTGGCCGCGGCGAGGGCGGGAGCCAGCGCCAGCGACGTGAGCAGGACGGCGGTGGAGGGGCGGGCGTGCTTGCGCGACGTGATGAAGGCCATGCGGAATCCTTGCTGCAACGGTCGTCCACCTCGTCGGCGCCGGTCCCTGGGGGCGGCCGGTACCGTCCCGCGCGGCAATGTGGCCGGCGGAGAGAAGGCAGAAGCGGGTGGTGCGCTGGCGAGGAAGACTGGCTGGGCGCGGAGCCGCCATGGTACCTAAATGCGAATGATTTGCAACACGGGGCGGCAACGAGGCATGAAAAAGGCCCCGCAGTTGCCTGCGGGGCCTGATCCATCCGGTGCCGACGAGGCGGCGCCGGCAGCGCTACGGAATTACCAGATCTTCACCTGCTTGTCGCCCGAGCGGACCATGGCATCGCCCGGCTTGCACTGGAACGCCGCGGCAAACGCCGGCATGTTCGACGGCGCGCCGATGGCGCGCAGCGAGGCCGGTGCGTGCGGGTCGGTGTTGAGCTGCAGCAGTGCCTGCTTCTCGCGGATGCTGCCGCGCCACACGCGCGCCCAGTTGAGGAAGAACCGCTGGTCCTGGGTGTAGCCGTCGATCTTCTTGCCGGCCTCTTCCGGGTGGTTCTTCAGCGCAGCCTGGAGCGCGTCATAGGCCACCGCGGTGCCGCCCAGGTCGGCGATGTTCTCGCCCAGGGTCAGCTTGCCGTTGACGTGCGCGTCCGGCTTGTCCTTGATCGGCGTGTAGTCGTTGAACTGCTGCACCAGCTTGTCGGTGCGGGCGTCGAACTTGGCGCGATCTTCCTTGGTCCACCAGTTCTTGTTGTTGCCGTCGCCGTCGAACTGGCTGCCCTCGTCGTCGAAGCCGTGGCTGGCCTCGTGGCCGATCACCGCGCCGATGCCGCCGTAGTTGATCGCGTCGTCGGCATTGGCGTCGAAGAACGGCGGCTGCAGGATCGCGGCCGGGAAGTTGATCGTGTTGTCGGTCGGGTTGTAGTACGCGTTGACCGTCTGCGGGGTCATGCCCCACTCCTTGCGGTCGGTCGGCTTGCCGATCTTGTCCACGTCGTAGCGGTAGTTGTACTTACCCGCGGCCATCACGTTGGCGTAGAAGTTGTCCGGGGTGACAGTGAGGCCGGACCAGTCACGCCACTTGTCGGGATAGCCGATCTTGGGCAGGAAGGTGTTCCACTTGGCGATCGCCTTTTCCTTGGTCTCGGCGCTCATCCAGTCGAGGTTCTCGATGCGCGCCTTGAGGGCGTTGCGCACGTTGTCGACCAGCTCCTGCGCGCGGGCCTTGGCTTCGGGCGTGAACTCCTGCTTGACGTACAGCTCGCCCAGCGCCATGCCCATGCCGCCGTTGACGGTGCCGAGCACGCGCTTCCACAGCGGCTTCTGCTCCGGCTGGCCGGACAGGGTCTTGCCGTAGAAATCGAACTTGTTGTCGGCAAACGCCTTGGTCAGGTACGGCGAGGCGTCGTCGATCACGTGGAAGCGCAGGTACGCCTTCCACTGGTCCACCGGCGCCTTGGCCAGCAGCTTGTCGAACTCGGCGAAGAACTTCGGCTGCGACAGCGAGAAGCCCTTGTCGATGGTGACGTCCTGGGCTGCGAAGAACTTCTCCCAGTCGAAGTGCGGGGTGACCTTGTCGGCGTCCTTGACGCTGACGAAGTGGTACTGCGCCTGCGGATCGCGCAGCTCCACGGGGGCCAGCGAGGCCTTGGCCAGTTCGGTCTCGAACGCCATCACCTGGTCGGCCTGCTTCTTGGCCTCATCGGCAGAAACACCGGTGAGCTCGAGCGTCTTGGTGATGTAATCCAGGTACGCCTTGCGCTCGTCGGCGTGCTTCGGATCGAGGTAGTAGTCCTTGGTCGGCAGGCCCAGGCCGCTCTGGAAGGTGTAGCCGATCTGCATGTCGGCATGCTGGAAGTCGGCGCCGGAGCCGAACGAGAACACCTGCTGGTCGCCATCGGCGAAGCTCTTGACCAAGTAGTCGGCCACGTCGGAGCCGTTCTTCAGCGACGCGATGGCGTCGAGCTTGGGCTTGATCGGGTCGAAGCCGGCCTTCTCGCGGGCGGCCTCGTCCATGCCGGACTGGTACATGTAGCCGATCTTCTGCTCGATCGAGCCGGCCGGCGCGCTGGCGGCGTTCTTGGCGGCGTTCTCGACGATGGTGTGCTGCGTGTTGAGGCTGTCCTCGGCCAGCTGGTCGAAGGCGCCCCAGCGGCTGCGGTCGCTCGGGATCGGGTTGGCGGCAACCCACTTGCTGTTGACGAAGCCGTCGAAGTCCTGGCACGCGTTGATGCTGGTGTCGATGTCGGCGACGTCGAACGCGCTCTTGGGAGCGGCGGGCGCGGCGGCGGTCGCTGCGGTCGAGGCCTTGGCCGGAGCAGCCGGAGCGTCGGCCGGCTCCTGCTTGCCGCAGGCGGCCAGCGAGAGCGCGAGGCTGACGCCGAGCGCCAGGGGTTTCATATACGGCTTGGTCATGGATGTCCCTCTGTGAATGATTCGCCCGGGGGCGGTGTCGTGATGCAATCGATCTGACCGTGCCGGCGGGCACGCCGTGGGCGGTCATGACTCTTCACGCTAGGCCAAGAGTCATGGGTCAGACAGTGTCAAAGGTCAGGGGGTCGCGGGGGCGCCGGCGGGGCTCGCCGCGGCCGGCACGAGCCGCCGCCGCGAGTCGGCATCCAGCCGCAGCACCGGGTAGGCGCCCACGTCCTGGGTGCGGAACCAGGGCGACCGCAGGTAGAAGTAGTTCAGCCGCGCGGCCGGGTCGGCGGCGAACGCCGGGTCGCTGGCGAGCCGTTGCTGGAACGCGCGCTGCAGTGCCGGATCGGCCGCCATCATGTCGCGGGCGAGCTTCTCCAGCACACGCGGCTCACCGTATTCCTTGGGCTCGAACACGGCGTTGAGGTAGCCCCAGTGCAACAGCGAATCGGGCGCTTGCGGCTCCAGCAGCGCGATGGCGACGTTCTCTGCCCGCTGGTCCATCGGCACGATCACCGAGCCGGCCGGCAGGGTAACCCGGCGTTGCGCCGTCTCCAAGGTGAAGTCGCGCAGCATCAGGTGGCCTTCGAACGAGCTGTCGGCCCAATGCGGCTGGCCGAGCTGGTAGCCGGTCGCAGACACCGTCACCGGCTGGTCGAGCCGTTGCATGGCGACCCCGTGGGCGGCCAGGCGCTCGATCACCGCGGTCCACTGGGCCGGGATCGCGTAGGCCGCCGGTGGCGTGACGGACAGGTCCGGCAGCAGGTCGTTCCAGTTGTCGATGCGGTAATCGGTGGGGCGACGCGGGTCGTAGCGGATCCAGTCGGTGTTGGATACCTCGCTGTGGGTCAGGGTGAACGCAAAACCCTTCAGCGTGAACGGCGTGGCGACCGGCGATGCCTTGAAGGTGATCGGCACGCGGGCGTCGACGATGCCGGCGCGCGCCACGACGCGCGCATCGGCCCCGGTCGTCGCCGCCAGCAGCGGTGCGGGCGCGGCGTTGATCTGCGCCAGCAGTTGCTGCAGCAGGTCGTACACCGCCCGGACGCGCACGGCGTAGGGCTTGAGCATGTGCGTTTCGATCAGCAGCGCGGGCCGGTTCTGCAATGCGGCGTAGCCGGTGGAGAAGCGCGGCCCGGAGCCGAAGTTGGCGATGCCCTTGCGCGGGTCGCGGCCGTCCTTGAACTCCAGGTAGATCGAGGCAAGGTGGCCGTGCTTTTCGTAAGCGGGGATCGCCTGCGCCATCAGCGCCTTCTGCCAGGCGGCCACCGCCGGATCGAGCTTGTCCGCGTCCTCGGTGTACCAGGTGAGGTCGTACTGGTAGTCCGCGCCGTCGGTGGTGTGCACGTCGACGAGGAAGTCCGGCAGCCACCGTTGCCACAGGCGCAGCCAGGCGCGCATTTCCGGCGTGTCGGCCTTGATGTAATCGCGGTTGAGGTTGAGGTACTGCGACTGCCCGCGAAAGCCCATGCTTGCGGGGCCGTTCTGGTTGATCCGGTGGTAGGGCGAGCTGTTCTCGTGGCCGTCCACGCTGAACACCGGGATGTAGACCAGCACCACGTGGTCGAGCAGGTGCGGGTATTTGCCGGCGACTGTGATGTCCCGCAACAGCATCAGGCCGGCGTCCTTGCCCTCGATCTCGCCGGGGTGGATGCCGGCCTGCACCAGCACTACCGGGCGGTGCGCCGCGCGCGCTGCGTCGGGGCTGAAGCTGCCATTGCCGCTGGCGATCACCGCGACCATCGCCCGGCCCTCGGGCGAGGTGCCGAAGGTGACCAGCTTCAGCTTGTCCGGCGCAGCCTGCTGCAGCCGCTGCAGGTACGCCACGGTGTCGGCGTAGCTCGGCGTGGTACGGAAATGCGTCGCTTCAGCGGGCGTGGTCCAGTCGGTGGCCTGCGCCGTGCAGGCGGCAAGCGCGAGCAGCGCGGTCAACAGCAGTCGGGTCATGGCGGTTCCGGGGGAAGTGGCTAGAGCGGCGCGACGCGGCCGGCGGGTGAGGCAGGCAGCGTATCGGGCGCCACGGCGCCGCCGGAAATGATGAACGCCATGGCCTGGTCCATGGTCCAGTCGGTCGGGGTCAGTTCGGCCACCGGCACCACCACCAGGTAGCCGCCGGTGGGATTGGGCGTGGTGGGGATGTACACGGCAGCCATCTCGCGCCCGCTGCCTTCCTCGAGCATCACGCGGGTGACGAAGCCGGCCACCTTCATGCCGGGGCGCGGAAAGTCGATCAGCACCACGCGCTGCACGCCGGACGGCTTCTGCTGCAGCACGGCCATCAGTTTCTTGGTGCCGCCATAGATCGTCTGCACCAGCGGGATGCGGGCCAGCAGGCGATCGAAGGTGTCGATCAGGCGCTTGCCGATGACGCGGTTGGCAAGCCAGCCGAGCGCGTACAGCGCCAGCAGCGTGATCAACAGGGCCGGCACGAACGTGAACCAGCGGTTGTCCAGGGTCTGGGCGGTGTGCGGGGACACCAGCGCCACCGCGCTCAGCAACGCCGATACCAGCGGCGCCCCGATGCCTGCCAGCAGGCCGAGCACGAAGGTGAATACCGCGATGGTGATCCACAGCGGCAGAAACGTGAGCAGGCCGGTGAGCAGGTAACGACGTATGCGCAGGGGTGGCATGGCGGACTCGCAGTGCTGTGAGGCGACCATTGTAGGTGCGCCGTTCGGTGCTGCCAGGGCGCGGCGCCTGCCTGCGCGAAGGCCCCGCCCGCCGGCGGCGTGATTTTTTTTCGCGCCGCGCGAATCATGCAGTAACGACGCCAGCTGCCCCGACCGATGACCGACCGCGCCCTCCAGCAACGCTTCGAGATCCTGCTGCACGAGCACCGCCGGCTCCTTTTCAAGGTGGCCGCCGTCTACGCCCGCGACGCGGATGAGCGGCAGGACCTGGTGCAGGAGATCAGCGTGCAGCTCTGGCGGGCCTTTGCCGGCTACGACGAACGGCGCGCCAGGCTGTCGACGTGGATCTATCGCATCGCGCTGAACGTGGCGATCTCGCAGGTGAGGCGCGAGCGCAGTTCGCTGGCCGGGCGGATCGAGCCGTTGCAGGCGCATCACCTGGAGACGGTCGCCGGCGGTGCGGGCATCGTCGAGCACGACGAGCGGCTGACCGCGCTGTACGCGTTCATCGGCGAGCTGGAGCCACTCAATCGGGCGTTGATCCTGCTCTACCTCGAAGACCGCCCGTACGGCGAGATTGCCGAGGTGCTCGGCATCAGCGAGACCAATGTCGCGACCAAGCTCGGTCGCATCAAGCAGACGCTGCGCGGGCGCATGACCGCCGCGGCCACCACCGGAGCATGAGCATGGAACTGGACGAGATGAAGCAGGCCTGGCAGATGCTGGATCGCCGGCTCGCCGCGCAGCAGGCGATCCAGTGGCAGGGCTTTCGCGCTGGGCGCCTGACGCAACTGCAGCGGCGCCTGCGGCCGCTGGCGGGGTGGCTGGTGCTGCAGATTCCGCTCGGCGTGGCGCTGATGGCCTGGGGCATCGCGTCCTGGGGCAGTCATCTGGGCGATGCGCGGGCGATGGCGCCGGGCCTGGTGATGCACGCGTTCGGACTGCTGTCGGTGATGATTCCCGCCCGCACGCTGGCGATGCTGCGGCGGATCGACTACGCCTCGCCGGTGCTGGAGATCCAGTGCCGCCTCGCCCGCCTGCGCGCGTGGCGGGTGCGAGTGGAAGGGCCGGTATCCGCCGTGATCGGCAGCGTGATCTGGATCCCGGCCCTGCTGATGCTGGCGCAGGCCGACGCCGACCGGTTCGGCATGAACCTCTGGGACCATGCCCGGCCCGGGCTGCTGGCGTGGCTGGTGCTTTCGGCGCTGGTCTCGCTGTCGCTGGTCGGGCTGGGCTACATGGTGCTGCGCCGGCTCGGCAAGCTCGACTGGCTGGCCAACCATCTGGCCGGCGCATCGCTGCGGCAGGCGCAGGCCGAGCTGGAGGCGTTGCTGCGCTTCGAACGCGAGAACGGCTGAGTGATGCTCAGCGGGCGCGACGCTTGAGCCGCACGTAGATCTGCTTGCGCACGCGGGCGATCACCTCGCCCGACGCCGTGGTGACGTCGGTCTCGAACCAGTGCAGCACCTTGGCACCCTGCGCCGCTTCCCCGCGCAGCGACTCCACCACTTGAGGCTCCAGCTTGAAGTGCGCGTAGACGTCCTCGCGTCCCGGTGCCACGAAATCGATCGCGCCGGCCTTGTCCCACACCAGATAGTCGCTGCCGAGCTGGTGCATCACCAGCAGCATCCAGAACGGGTCGGTCATGGCGAACAGGTTGCCGCCGAACTGGGTGCGGACGTAGTTGCGGTTCCACGGCCGCAGCCTCAGCACCACCCGCGCCTCGCTCCAGTCGTCGCTGACTGCCAGCACGCGGATGCTGTTGAACAGGAACGGCGGCCACAGGTTGAGCAGGCGGCGGAACGTGCTGGGGCGCATGGGCGGACTCGCGAAGGCGGAAGCGCGCGAGTCTACTGCAAGCATACGTGTGCGTATGGAGTGCCGGCGCCAACCCCGGCGGCGCGAATCAGAACAGCAGCGAGGCCATCCGGCGACGGTAGCGGCCGACCAGCTCGGCGTCGTCCAGCGTCGCGAACGCGGCCAGCAGCCGCTTCTTGGCGGCGCCGTCATTCCAGTCGCGGGCTTTCTCGAGAATCGCCAGGAACTGGTCGAGCCCCGCCGCGGCGTCATCCTCCAGCAGCAGGCGCACGCCGAGCAGGTCGCGCGCGGCCCAGTCGGCCGGGTCGGTGGCGACGCGCTGGCGCAGCGTCGCCAGGTCCGGGGCGCCGTCCAGCGCGCGAGCCAGCTCGAGCTGGCTGCGCAGGCGCACCGCGCGGGCATCGGTGGCGAGGTTGGCCGGCAGCGCCTCGAGCTCGGCCTGGGCACTGGTGACATTGCCCACGCGCATCAGCGCCAGCGCCAGGTCCAGCTTGAGTTCGGGCTTGTCCGGCTCGGCGGCGATGGCCTGCTGCAGGCGGGCGATCGCGTCGGTGGGCGACTCCTCCGGCGCCTCGGCGACGGGCTCGTCTGCCACACCCTCCAGCGGCTGCAGGTGACGCAGCAGGAACTCGCGCACCTGGCCCAGGGGCAACGCTCCGGCGAAGCCGTCGAGGATCTGGCCGTCCTTCACCAGCATCACCGTGGGGATCGAGCGGATGCCGAACATGCCGGCCAGCTGCTGGTGTGCGTCGACGTCGAGCTTGCCGAGCCGGAACGCGCCGTTGAACTCGCTGGCGAGGCTTTCCAGCATCGGCCCGAGCGTCTTGCACGGCTCGCACCAGCTAGCCCAGAAATCGACCAGTACCGGCGTGGTCAGCGAGGCCTGCAGCACATCGCGCTCGAAGTTGTCCTGGGTTACGTCGAACACGTGGGAAGGGGCGGCGGCGTCGGTCACGGTGGAGCTCCATGGCAGGATCTGGCTGTCCAGATCTGGGCACCGGGCAGCATATCAAGGCCGTGCGGGCACGCGCCGTGACAGCGGCCAGTTCAGCGCCATGCAGCGAGATTTGCGAGAATCGCGTCGATGACCCGCCCGGAACATGGCCTTCCCCTCGCGCACGTCACCCCGCCGGCGACCACGGCGGGGCTGCTCATCTGCGAGCATTGCGACACGGTCTACCGCCGTCGTCCGCTGGGGCCGGGGCAGATCGCCTGCTGCGAGCGCTGCCACTTCGTGCTGGAGCGGCATCACCGGCTCGGCCCCAATGGCCTGCTGGCGATGACCGCCACGGCGATGGTGGTCTTCATCCAGGCCAACATCTGGCCGATCGTCACCCTCGAGCTCAACGGCCGCCCCAGCAGCACCACGCTGTGGGGAACCATCATCAGCATGTGGCGCCAGCACGCCGAAGTGGTGGCAGTGATCGCGGCCGCCACGCTGTTCTTCTTCCCGCTGATCAAGATGCTGCTGTTCGCCTGGGTGTTCTGGTTTGCCCGCCGCGGCGAGCGCGGGCCGGGCTTTCGCGGCGCGATGATCGCGCTGCACTACCTGCGGCCATGGACGATGAGCGAGGTGTTCGTGCTCGGTGCGATGGTCGCCATCGTCAAGGCACGGGTGTATTTCGACGTGATCCCGGACCCGGGCATCTTCGCCTACGGGGCGCTGATGCTGTTGATCACGGTGTTCGGCACCATCGACCTGCGCCAGCTCTGGGACGTGACGCGGGAGCGCCGCCGATGAGCGCGCTGCCGCGGGCCGGCGAGTTGGGGCTGATCGGCTGCCACGTGTGCGGACTGGTGTGCCGCGACACGCGGACCGCCGACCTGGCGTGCCCGCGCTGCAGCGCGCAGCTGCATCGGCGCAAGTCGGCCAGCATCAGCCGGACCTGGGCGCTGCTGATCACCGCCTTCATCTTCTATCTGCCGGCCAACCTGCTGCCGATCATGCGCACGGTGAGCCTGGGCGACGTGGACGACAACACCATTCTCAGTGGCGTGGTGGAGCTGTGGGTCAACGGCTCGCCGGACCTGGCGGTGATCGTCTTCACTGCCAGCATCGTGGTGCCCATGCTGAAATTCCTGGTGCTGGGCATGTTGCTGCTGAGCGCGCAGCGCCGCAGTGGCTGGGCGCAGCGCCAGCGGGCGTTGATGTACCGGCTGGTGGAGTTCATCGGCTACTGGTCGATGCTGGATGTATTCGTGGTGGCGCTGCTCACGGCGCTGGTGCGCTTCAGCGTGCTCAGTCGGGTCGAGCCGCTGCCGGGCGTCATCTATTTCGGCCTCACCGTGGTGGCCACCATGCTCGCGTCGATGAGCTTCGACCCGCGCCTGATCTGGGACAACAGGGACAACGATGACTGAAGAAACCACCCCCGCGGGCGACGAGCTGCCCCAGCCGGTCGTGCACCGGCGCCGGCTCGGCGCATCGCTGATCTGGCTGGTGCCAGTGCTCGCCTCGCTGGTGGGTCTGTCGCTGGTGATCAACAGCTGGCTGCAGGCTGGCCCCACGGTCACCATCAGCTTCGACTCGGCCGAGGGCCTGGACGCGGGCAAGACCACGGTCAAGTACAAGAACGTGGTGATCGGCAAGGTCAGCAAGATCCGCCTCAGCGAGGACCGCGCCAAGGTGCTGGTGAAGGTCGCGCTGGAGAAGAGCGCCGAGAATTTCGCCCGTGCCGACACGCGCTTCTGGGTGGTGCGCCCGCGCATTGGCCTGGGTGGCGTGTCGGGGGTGGACACGCTGCTTTCGGGCGCCTTCATCGGCGTGGACGTGGGCACGTCCAAGGAGCCGCGCGACCAGTTCGTCGGGCTGGAGATTCCGCCGGCGGTGACCTATGGCGCGCCCGGGCGCAGCTTCGCCCTGCACGCGGAGGATCTGGGCTCGCTCGACATCGGCTCGCCGGTCTATTTCCGCCGCGTGCAGGTCGGGCGCGTGGCCTCCTACGCGCTGGACAAGGACGGGCGCGGGGTCACCTTCCAGATCTTCGTCGACGGGCCGTACGACCAGTTCGTGACCAAGTCGTCGCGGTTCTGGAACGCCAGCGGCCTCGACGTGTCGCTGGGCGCCAGCGGCCTGAAGGTGAACACGCAGTCGCTGGCGGCGGTGCTGGCCGGCGGCGTGGCGTTCCAGGATCCGGCCGGCCCGCACGATGCCAGCCGCGCCAGCGAGGGCGACACCTATCGCCTGTTCGGCGACAAGGCCACCGCGATGGCGCCGCCGGACGGCCCGTCGCAATACATCCGCATGCGCTTCAACCAGTCGCTGCGGGGCCTGGCGGTGGACGCACCGGTGGAGTTCCTGGGCATCAACATCGGGCGCGTCGTGTCGATCAACATGGACTACGACGAGAAGCACCAGAGCTTCCCGGTGACCGTGGGCGCGGTGATCTACCCGCAGCGCCTGGGTCGCGCCTACGAGAAGCTGGCGGCGCTGGCCGAGGCGCAGGGCACGGGTGCCGACCTCTCGCAGATGGTCGCCAAACTGGTGGCCAACGGGCTGCGTGCGCAGGCGCGCACGGGCAACCTGCTGACCGGGCAGCTGTACATCGCGATGGATTTCCTGCCGAAGGCGCCGAAGGTCGATTTCGATCCCGCGGCGCGGCCGCTGCAGATCCCGACCGCGCCGGGCAGCTTCGACAAGCTGCAGGAGCAGCTGGGCGAGATCGTCGACAAGATCCACAAGATCCCGTTCGATGCGATCGGCACGCACCTCAACGAGGCGCTGGCCGGCCTGGATACGACGCTGAAGCAGGTCAACGGCAATGTCCTGCCGGAGCTGCACGGTACGCTCAAGGACGCGCGCAAGACGCTCGGCACCGCCAACAACGCGCTTTCGGGCGACTCGCCGCTGCAGCAGAATCTGTCCGGCACGCTGCAGGAGCTGCAGCGCATGGCCCGATCGCTGCGCGTCTTCAGCGACTACCTGGGCGCGCATCCGGAGGCGCTGATCCGGGGTCGCAAGGCCGATCCGGCGCCCCCGGCACCCGCGCGCACCCAACCCACTCCCGCCACTGGAGCGAAGCCATGACGCGCCCGTTCTCACCGCGCGACCGCGCCACCCCCGTCCGTCCGCGCTGGAAGGCCCGCGCGGGGATGCTCGCCGGCCTGGCGCTGATGGCCGGCTGCGCCTCGGCGCCGATGCATTACTACACGCTGATCACCCCGGCGCCGATCCCCCCGGCGCTGGCCACCCCGGCCGCCGATGCGCCCGCGGTGCGCCCCGCCGGGCCGGCGTTCGAGCTGATGCCGGTCAGCATCCCGGCGCAGGACGACCTGCCCCAGCTGGTCATCCGCCAGGGCGGGCAGGGCGTCGCGCTGCTGCAAAGCGAGCGCTGGATCGCACCACTCGCCGACGAGATCCGCGGCGCGCTGTCGGCCGACCTGTCGCACGCGCTGGGCAGCCCCGACGTGACCGGCCTGGCCGGCGACAGCCGCAAGGCGGTGCGGATCAAGGTGGACGTGCGGCGGTTCGACTCCGAGCCGGGCCAGCGTGCGCTGCTGGACGCTGCCTGGAGCCTGCGCCTGCGCGAGGCCGACGCGCAGGCGCCCACGCTGGCCTGCACCAGCCGGATCAGCGAGCCGGTCGGCGCCGGATACGCCGCCCTGGTGCAGGGACACCAGCAGGCGCTGGCCCGCCTCGCCGGGCAGATTGCCGAGGCCTCCCGCGCGTTGGCGGACGGCACGGCACGCTGCCCCGCCGGCTGATCCACGGCGCGGGTTTCGCGCGCTTGGCGCAGGCTCGGCCCTTGGGCTAGTCTGGCCGGCTTATCGCAGCGCTGGCCGGGGTCGCCGCAGGCGCTGTCGCATCACGCATCAACGGCACTGGACACATGCAGAACATCGAGCAAAACGGGTCCCCGGCAGGGGCGGGCGAGCAGCCCGGCGAGCACGGCTACCGGCCGCAGGCGGTGGAAACCATCGCGCAGCAGTACTGGACCGACCAGCGCGCCTACGAGGTGACCGAGGACCCGAGCCGGCCCAAGTTCTACTGCCTGTCGATGCTGCCGTACCCGTCCGGCGCGCTGCACATGGGCCACGTGCGCAACTACACCATCGGCGACGTGATCAGCCGCTTCCAGCGCATGCAGGGCAAGAACGTGCTGCAGCCGATGGGCTGGGACGCGTTCGGCCTGCCGGCCGAGAACGCCGCGATCAAGAACAAGACCGCGCCGGCCGCGTGGACCTACCGCAACATCGACAACATGCGCGGCCAGCTGCAGCGCATGGGCTTCGCCTACGACTGGACGCGCGAGTTCGCCACCTGCCGCCCCGAGTACTACCGCTGGGAACAGCTGATGTTCACGCGGCTGATGAAGAAGGGCATGGCCTACCGAAAGAATTCGGTGGTCAACTGGGACCCGGTCGACCAGACGGTGCTGGCCAACGAGCAGGTGATCGACGGCCGCGGCTGGCGCTCCGGCGCCTTGGTGGAAAAGCGCGAGATCCCGCAGTGGTTCCTCAAGATCACCGACTACGCGCAGGAGCTGCTCAGCGGGCTGGACACGCTGCCGGGCTGGCCCGATGCGGTGAAGACCATGCAGCGCAACTGGATCGGCCGCAGCGAGGGGCTGGAGATCCAGTTCCAGGTGCAGGGCGGCGGCGAGCCGCTGAGCGTTTTCACCACGCGCCCGGACACGCTGATGGGCGTCACCTTCGTCTCCGTCGCCGCCGAGCATCCGCTGGCGCTGCGCGCTGCCGCGGCCGATGAGCGCGTGGCCCGCGTGCTGGAAGAGATGAAGCACGGCGGCGTCTCCGAGGCCGAGCTGGAGACGCAGGAAAAGCGCGGCGTCGACACCGGCCTGAAGGTGATCCATCCGCTCACCGGCGAACCGATTCCGGTGTGGGTCGCCAACTTCGTGCTGATGGGTTACGGCACCGGCGCGGTGATGGCGGTGCCGGGACACGACCAGCGCGACTGGGAATTCGCGAAGAAGTACGGCCTGCCGATCAAGATGGTGATCGTCGATCGCTCGGTGGTCGATGCGCTGGCAGAGATCCAGCACGACCTGGCGCAGGGCGTGGGCAGCGATCCGATGCGTGCGGCGCTGCGCGGGCGCAGCACCGATGCCTACGACACGTCGTCGGCCGTGCAGGTGGTCGACGATTTCGAGCGCCGCATCCAGGAGGAAGCTGCCTACACCGAAAGCGGCGTCGTGGTGAACTCGGGCGAGCTCGACGGCCTGGACTACGCCGCTGCGTTCGAGGCACTCGCGGCGCGGCTGGAGCGCGACGGCACCGGCGCACGCCGCGTCAACTGGCGCCTGCGCGACTGGGGCGTCAGCCGCCAGCGCTACTGGGGCTGTCCGATTCCGGTGATCTACTGCGCCAGCTGCGGCGCACTGCCGGTGCCGGAAGACCAGCTGCCGGTGGTGCTGCCCGAAGACGTGGCCGACGTGTATTCCAAGGGCGGCGGCGTGCAGTCGCCGATCAAGGCCGACCCGGAGTGGCGCAAGTGCGCCTGCCCGCAGTGCGGCGGCGCGGCCGAGCGCGAGACCGACACCTTCGATACCTTCATGGAGTCGAGCTGGTACTACGCGCGCTACACCAGCCCGGGTGCGAACAAGCAGGTCGACGCGCGCGCCAACTACTGGCTGCCGGTGGACCAGTACATCGGCGGCATCGAGCACGCGATCCTGCACCTTTTGTACTTCCGCTTCTATCACAAGCTCATGCGCGACGCGGGGCTGGTGCACTCGGACGAGCCGGCCACGAATCTGCTGTGCCAGGGCATGGTGATCGCCGAGACGTTCTACCGCGACAACGCCGACGGCTCGAAGGACTGGATCAATCCGGCCGACGTCGAGATCGAGCGCGACGACAAGGCGCGCGTGATCGGCGCGAAGCTGAAGTCGGACGGCCAGAGCGTGCAGATCGGCGGCACCGAGAAGATGTCCAAGTCGAAGAACAACGGCGTGGACCCGCAGAGCATGGTGGACAAGTTCGGCGCCGATACGGTGCGCCTGTTCTCGATGTTCGCCGCGCCACCGGAGCAGTCGCTGGAATGGAGCGAAGCCGGAGTGGAGGGCATGGCGCGCTTCCTGCGCAGGTTCTGGCGCGAGGTGACCACGCACGCGTCGCAGCCGGACCATCCGGTGGTCGATCCGGCCGCGCTCGACGCCGGCCAGAAGGCACTGCGCCGCCAGCTGCACGAGACGATCCAGAAGGTCGGCGACGACTTCGGCCGCCGCCACGCGTTCAACACCGCGATCGCTGCGCTGATGGAGCTGTTGAACGCGCTGGGCAAGTTCACCGACATGAGCGAGCAGGGCCGTGCCGTGCGCCACGAGGCGCTGGAGGCGATGGTGCTGCTGCTCAACCCGGTGACGCCGCACCTGAGCCACGCGCTGTGGCAGGTGCTGGGCCATGCGCAGACCGTGCTGGAGAACGTGCCATGGCCGGCGGTGGACGAGCGCGCGCTGGTGCGCGATTCGCTTACCCTCGCCGTGCAGGTGAATGGCAAGCTGCGCGCCACCATCGAGGTGTCTGCCGGCGCCACGAAGGACGAGGCCGAAGCGATGGCGCGCGCGCATCCGCAGGTCCTCGCGTATCTTGAGGGGCTCACCGTGCGCAAGGTGATCGTGGTGCCGGGCAAGATCGTCAACATCGTCGCAGGATGAAATCCATGAGTCGCATCGCCTCGCGTTTCCCGCTGCTGCTGAGCGCCCTCGCCGTCCTGCTGCTGGCCGGCTGCGGATTCCACCTGCGACAGAGCGTGGCGCTGCCGGAGTCGATGCAGCGCATGCACCTGACGGTCAGCGATCGCGGCGACCTGCAGCGCAACCTGGCGCGTGCGCTGCGCGGTTCGGGCGTGACGGTGGAAGACGCCTCCGGCCCGGGCATCGCGGAGCTGGCCGTCACCCAGGCCGCCTTCAGCACCGACAAGCTGAGCATCAGCGGCACCGCCCGCGTGACCGAGTACTCGGTGCAGTATGTGGTCAAGTTCCACCTCGTCGACAGCGATGGCACCGTGCTGCTGCCCGAGCAGACCATTCAGATGGCCCGCGAGTACAGCTACGACGCCACCAACACCATCGGCAACGATTCGCAGGTGGAGCAGATCCAGCGCAGCCTGATCGACGACACCGTGCAGTCGATGCTGTTCCGCCTGCGTGCCGCCGCGCGTCACGCGGATGCGCCCGCCGCTGGCACCCCCTGAACCGTGCCGCTGAACGCCGCGCAATGGCAGAAGGCGCTGGCGGAGGATCGCCTGCGCAGCGTGTACCTGCTCGCGGGCGAGGAGCTGCTGGTGCTGGAGGCGGCCGACGCATTGCGCGCGCAGGCGCGCCGGCTCGGCTACGGCGAGCGTGAGGTACTCGACGTTACCCAGCACTTCGACTGGGACGACCTGGCCCGCGCCGCCGCCGGCATGTCGCTGTTCGCGAGCCGGCGTCTGCTCGATCTGCGCCTGCCTACCGGCCGCCCCGGGGTGGAGGGGGCCAAGGCGATTACCGCGTTCTGCGCCGATCCGCCGCCGGACGTGACGCTGCTGATCAGCGCGATGGAGTGGAGCAGCAAGCACGATGGTGCGTGGTCGAAGAAGGTCGACGCGGCCGGTGCGAGCGTTGTCTTCAACGCGCCGCGGCCATACGAATGGAGCGCCTGGATCGGTGCGCGGCTGGCCTCGCGCGGGCTCAGTGCCACGCCCGACGCCGCCGACCTGCTGGCGCAGCGGGTCGAGGGAAATCTGCTGGCCGCCGCGCAGGAGATCGACAAGCTCGCCGTACTGCATCGCGGCAAGACGCGCATCGACGCGGCCGAGATGGAGAACCTGGTCGCCGACAGCGCCCGCTACGACGCCTTCAAGCTCACCGATGCCGCGTTCGCCGGGGACGGCGCCCGCGCGCTGCGCGTGCTGGCGGGCCTGCGCGCCGAGGGTGAGGAGCTGATCCCGATGATGGGCTGGCTGGTCAACCAGTTGCAGCTGGCGTTGCGTCTGGCCAATGCCCGCGACTTTGCCGCCCAGGCCAAGCTCGAACGCTTGTGGCAGGCGCGCGAACAACTGTTTCGTCAGGCGCTGCGTCGCGCCCCGCGCGAGCACTGGCTGGCCTGCCTGGCCCGCGCCGCCCGCATCGACCGCATCGCCAAGGGCCGCGAGCAGGGCGATGCCTGGCTCGAGGCCGAGCGACTGATCGCCGCCATGGCCGAACCCCGCGCCTCCGCCGCACTGGCATGAAGCCGCTGGCGATCCTTGGCGGCACCTTCGATCCGGTGCACGTCGGTCATCTCAATGCAGCCTGGGAGGCCGCGGAGCTGCTCGATGCCGAGGTGCACCTGATGCCCGCCAGCGTGCCGCCGCATCGCCCTCCGCCGGCCGCTAGCGTCGAGCAGCGTGTGGCGATGCTGCGCGCTGCGCTGGCCGGTCAGGATCGCCTCGGCCTGGACCTGCGCGAGCTGGAACGCGCCGGGCCCTCCTACACCGTGGACACGCTCGCCGAACTTCGCGCGGAACACGGCGATCGCCCGCTTGTGCTGCTGATGGGCGCCGATGCCTTTGCCGGACTCCCGACGTGGCATCGCTGGGAGCGGTTGTTCGAGCTGGCACATCTGGGCGTGTTTGCGCGACCGGGCTTCCAATTCAGCTTGCCCACCGAGCTCGAAGCCGCAGTGAGCGGTCGCCTCGCGGACACCGGCGGCGACTGGCGTAACCAGCCGACCGGCCGTGTGCTGCAACTCGAGGTCACGCCACTGGAGATTTCCGCCACACGCATCCGGCACCTGCTCGCAAGCGGGCGGTCGCCGCGCTATCTGCTGCCCGACCGGATGTTCGACATGCCGGGTCTGCTAGCGGCCTATCGGTCAGATCCGGGGTGACACGTATCACTGGAGGCTGGCCGATCGATGTCTTACCGTGCCGCCAAACGTTTTGATGGGGTAATCGGTGATGCTGCACGGAGTAGGTGTGAGCACATGGAGACGCCGCACACTGGTAGTGACGACCGTGATCCTGTTGCTGGCGCTGAGCGCGCATCCGGAACTGTTTCCGCTCGGCACTATGGTCGATGCGCTTGGAGTTGACGGCTTGTGGCTGCTGATCGAGATCCAGATCACCGGCCTGCTGCTGCCGATGCTGCTGACCGCCTTGGTCTGGTGCCGCCCGTACCTGCGCCCGGTGTGCCGGGCGGTTGGGGGATTCCTGCTGAATTACGGCGGCCCCGTCGGGCAATACGGCTATCTCCGCTGGACTACGCGCAGCTTCCCTTAATGAGGTGCGGGGGGCGATCCGGTGTCCGGCGACGATCAGGTGGTGAACGGCACGAAGCGCAGCGCCACCGAGTTCATGCAGTAGCGCAGCCCGGTGGGCCGCGGACCATCGTCGAACACGTGGCCCAGATGGCTGTCGCAGCCGGCGCAGCGGATCTCGGTGCGCACCATGCCGAAGGTGCTGTCGCGCTTTTCGATCACGTTGGCCGCGGCGATCGGTTGCCAGAAGCTCGGCCAGCCGGTGCCGGAGTCGAACTCGGTGGCAGCGTCGTACAGCGCCGTGGCACAGCCGGCACAGCGGAAAAGCCCGGGCCGGGCCGGCTTGTCATGATCGCCGCTGAAGGCGCGTTCGGTTCCGTCCTCGCGCATCACGTGATAAGCCGCCGGTGACAGGCGCTCGTGCCACTGTGCCTCGCTCAGTACCAGCCGCTCGACCTGGCATGGTCCCAGCGGGCGACCATCATCGGCAAAGCACTGCAGCGTGACGTTGCCCGCTGCGTCAGGGGTTGCGGCCGCGGCGCCGTGATCGCGCGCGAACAGTTGCGGCATGAAGGCGACGCCGCCCAGCGCCACCAGCGCGCCACCGGCAAGCGTCGCACGCAACATGCGGCGGCGCTCCGCCATGACGATTTCCTGGGTTCGGGGCATCTGCATCTCCTCGTTTGGGCCCGGCGACGCTACCGGGGCCTTCAATTCGACGGCGGAACCGTACGGGTTACCAGACACTTACGCAGTAACCGTGCCATGGGATGCAGCGAATGGCCTCGTCCCCCGTGCCGGATGACCGGATGTCCGCTGTCTTGACCAACGCCCTCGTGATGGGCATAGATGACGTCCTTGTCTTGCCCAGGGATGCGCCGCGGCGCGTGGAAGAGCAACCGCTCAGCGACAACCAGCAGGCCGACCTGCGCCGCGCCGGCTGGATGGCCGCAGCCCAGGCGGGCGATCGCGTGGCGTACGAGCGCGTGCTCGGCGAGTCGGTCGGGGTGATCCGGTCGGTGGCCCGTCGCCAGGGCGTGCCGGTGGATCTGCTCGACGACGTGGTGCAGGAAACGCTGATCACCGTGCATCGCGTGCGCCACACCTACGATCCCGATCGGTCCTATCACGCCTGGCTGGCTGCGATCTCTGCGCGGCGGGCGATCGACGCGCTGCGCCAGCACGGACGTCGCGACCGCCGTGAGGTACACGAGCCGCTGGCGGTGGAAAATCACGCCGACTCGCAGCAGGCCAGCGATGCCACCGAGCACGAACAGCGCGCGGCGGCCCTGCGCGAGGCCATCGCCACGCTGCCGCCGGGCCAGCGCGAAGCGGTCGAGCATCTGGGCCTGCGCGAGCAGTCGCTGGCCGAAACCGCCGAACTTACCGGGCGCTCCACCGGCGCCCTCAAAGTCAACCTGCACCGTGCCCTGAAGGCGCTGCGTGGGCGACTGCATGGAGATTCCTGACGTGGCCGACGCGCCCTCCCACGATCCGCTGATCCACGCGCTGGGCGCCCAGCTCGCGCCGGTGCGGCGGCTGCGCCCGCCGTCGCAGCGCGCACTCGGCTGGACCGTCCTGCTGGCAGCCCTGGCGGCGCTGCTTGCACGGCATTACGGCCTGGCACCGATGCTCACGCGCTGGTCCGGTGCGCCCGATCTGGCCTGGGCCGGCGTTGGTTCCGCACTGACTGCGGTGGTCGCTGCCTGGGTCGCCTTTTCGCTGGGGATCCCCGGGCGTTCCGCGCGCCGGGCCTGGCTGGTGCTGCCGCCGGCACTGCTGTGGATCGGTGCCAGCGGCATGGGCTGCCTGCGCGAGTGGGTCGCGCCGGACACGGAAGTGGCCACACTGGCGCAGACCCACGGCTGCTTCGCCTTCATCCTGATCTTTTCGGTGCCGTTGTCCGCGGTGATGGTGTGGCTGCTGCGCCGGGCCTACCCGCTGAGGCCGGTCTTGGCGGCGGTGATGACCGGTCTGGCCAGTGCCGCCGCCTCGGCCAGCCTGCTGGAGATCTGCCACGAGTTCGACGCCGCGGCGACCGATCTGGGCATGCATGCGCTGGCGGTGACGCTGGTGATCGGTATCAACGCCGCGTGCGGCGGCCGCCTGCTGCAGCGCAGGTAACGCGGGCGGCCACGCCGGCAGGTAACGCAACCGCAGGTGGCGGCGAAGGAGGGTGGTGCGGTATTGGCCGCACACTCACTTTCAGGAGAACGTCGCATGAAATACGTCAGCAAGCTTGCCTTCGGCCTCGTCTGCGCGCTGTCGGCAGGCAGCTTCGCCACCGCCGCCATCGCCCAGGACGCGATGGCGCACGGCAACAGCGCCGCCACGCAGGATGACGGCATGAAGCACGACTCGATGAAGCACGACGCCATGAAAGGCGATTCGATGAAGCATGACGCGATGAAGCACGACGCGATGAAGGGCGATGCCATGAAGGGCGATTCGATGAAGCACGACGCCATGAAGGGTGATGCGATGAAAGGCGACTCGATGAAGCATGACGCCATGAAGAGCGACGACGCCATGAAAGACGGCGGCATGTAATGGCTGCCGAGCCCCGTCTCCGGACGGGGCTCACGGCGCCTGGACGCTTGCGCCTGCTTGTTCAGAATTCGATCCGGCTGGGGGCCGACGCAGGAGCGGTATACTTCGTCCGCGCGATTGTGCGTTTTGTCTGCACCGAGGCTCTCCCTCTTGGCTACTTCCCCCCGCACCGACCCCTCGGTGACCACCTCCAAGCTGCGCCAGCACGTCATCACCGCGCTGGAGGAACTCAAGGCCAAGGACGTCCGCGAGATAGACGTTCGTGGTCGTACGTCCATCGCCGACCTGCTGGTGATCGCCTCGGGCACCTCGGCGCGTCACGTCAAATCCATCGCCGACGAAGTGGTGAAGTTCGCCAAGAAGGCTGGCGTGATGCCGTTGGGCGTCGAGGGCGAGCAGGAGGCGGAATGGGTGCTGGTCGACCTGGGCGACGTGATCGTCCACGTCATGCTGCCGCGCATCCGCGAGTTCTATGGTCTGGAGCGCCTGTGGACGGTCGGCGACCGCGAGCAGGACGCCAGCGCCGCCAACGCCGGTTGAGCTTGGTCCTCCCTGCACGAAAGATCACGGCGCGGGGCGTATGCAGCGCGACGACGCGCTGCCCTGGGGGCAACGTCCCGATGACCCATCACGCACGGGATGGCGCCGCATGTAGGCCGATGGGCCGCCAGCAGATGCAGGCGGGTGCGGGAATTGCACACTACGGCACGGCGACCGATTCACGATGCGCGCACGGCTGATCGCAGTCGGCGAACGCATGCCCGGCTGGGTGGCCGAGGGCTTCGCCGAATATCGCAAGCGGCTTTCGCACGAGCTGCCGCTGGAACTCATCGAGCTTCGGCCGGGTGCTCGCGGCAAGGGCCGCGACGACGCCCGCGCCACGCTGGACGAAGGCGTCGCCATGCTTGCGGCGATTCCACGCGACACGCATGTGATCGCGCTCGACGGCCGCGGCAAGACCTGGTCCAGCGAGGAACTGGCGGCACAGCTGGACCAGTGGCGAATGGCCGGTCGCGATCTCGCTTTCCTCATTGGCGGGCCCGACGGCCATGCGCCGGACGTGCTGGCACGCGCCGAACAACGCTGGTCACTCGGGCCGCTGACGCTGCCGCACATGCTGGTGCGCCTGGTGCTGGCCGAGCAGCTGTATCGCGCCACCACTATTGCCGCAGGTCACCCGTACCACCGGGCCTGAGCATGTTGCGCCACCGCCGCTATGCTGGCGTTTTTCGGCCGCGTACGAGTGCTCCATGACCGTTTCGATCCGCACCGCCACCGTCCACGATCTTCCCGCGCTCGCGCCGTTGTTCGACGCCTACCGCCAGTTCTACGGCCAGGCTCCCGATCTGCTGCGCGCCAGGAGCTTTCTGGCCGAGCGCTTCGCGCATCACGAGTCGCTGATCCTGCTGGCCGAGCGTGACGGGGAGGCGGCCGGATTCACCCAGCTCTCCGCTGTTCTCCTCCGTGCGTGCTGCCCGCGTCTATCTGCTAAACGACCTGTTCGTGGCCGCCCCGGCGCGCCGCGCCGGCGTGGCGCGCGCGTTGCTGACTGCCGCGGCCGCACACGCCCAGGCACTCGGCGCCGTCGGCCTGAGCCTCTCCACCGCGCGGGACAATGCGCCGGCACAGGCGCTGTACGAATCGCTCGGCTGGGTGCGGGACGGGCAATTCTGCGAGTACAGTCTGGCGCTCTGAAGTGGTCGCCCGAGGATCGCCCGATGCTCTACCTCGCCTCCCAGTCTCCGCGTCGGCGCCAGCTGCTGGAGCAGATCGGGGCCGCCTTCGAAGTCATCGAAGTAGCCGTGCCGGAACACCGTGGCACTGAGGAATCACCGCGCCACTATGTCAGCCGGGTGGCGCGCGACAAGGCGCTGGCCGGCCTTGCCGCGGCGCCTGCGCCAGGAGCCGTGGTGCTCGGCAGCGATACCGAGGTAGTGCTGGACGACGAGGTGTTCGGCAAGCCCGCCGACGCTGATGCGGCGGCGGCCATGCTGCGACGGCTATCCGGCCGCACCCACGAGGTGATTTCCGCCGTGTGGGCGGTCACTGCCGACCATCAGGACAGCGAGCTGTGTGTCTCGCGCGTGCGCTTCGCAATGCTGGACGAGGCGACCATCGCCGCCTATGTCGCCACCGGCGAACCCTTCGGCAAAGCCGGCGCCTACGCCATCCAGGGCCGCGGGGGCGTGCTGGTGGAACATCTCGACGGCAGCTATTCCGGCGTGATGGGCCTGCCCGTGTTCGAGACGGCGCGACTGCTGGGGCGTTTTTGAGATGCGCCGCGTGAGCCGTCAGAGGGTCACGAACAGGCCGATGCTGCCGATCAGGTTTACCGTTGCGTGCAGCGCCACGCCCGGCCACAGGGAGCGCGTGCGCAGCCGCATCCAGGCCATGGCGATGCCGCCAAGGCCGATCCAGGACAGTGGCAGCACGTGCCAGCCATAGGCCGGTACGTGGATCAACGCAAAGAGGGCGGCAGTCAGGACGACCGCGGTGATCGTGCGTGCAGGCGAGGGCGAATGCATCGTCTCCCTGCCATAGCCGAGCACGGCGGCGAGCAGCACGCCGCGGAACATGAACTCTTCCACCAGCGGCACGATGGTCACCGCGGTGCAGGCCAGGGCAACCTGCGGGGCTAGCGCGCTTTGACCGGCGAGGGCGAACAAGCGATGTTCCACGGCGTGGCTCGGGAACAGCCACCTCGCGCTGGCCATGTCGACACCGGCGATAACGATCCCAACCAGTGCACCGAGCAGAAGATGCCGATGCGCCACGTGTCTCGTCATGCCGAAGCCGCGTTCCGCGCTCGCCCCGTCCCAGAACTCGGGCCAGCGCCGGCGCGTGGAGCAGAGCAGCCACAGTCCAGCCGCCCACGTCACCAATACGTCGGCTGACACGGATACGCCTGGGTTCGCTCGCCACTCCTGCCAGCCGATACCATCGATGCTTCCGAAGGCGAGCAGCCCCAACGCTGCGACAGCCCATCCCAGCACGATCGTGCAACCGGTCATCAACAGGTAGCGGACGAACACGGCCACGGCGGAGCTCACGCGGAACACGGGGAGCGCCGACAGTGACGGCGCGGGCATTCCAGTCTTTTCTGGGTTGTTTCCGGCTGCAGACGCGTCCATCACCCCGCCTCGGTCAACAGCCATCAGCCCGGTGGCTGCATCATCACGAACCATCCGGCAACGGCGAGCAGGTTGTTGACGCCGTGGGCCACCACTGCCGGCCACAGCGAGCCGGACTTCAGGCGAAGCCAGGCGCAGCCGAGTCCGAGCAGGGCGAGGTTGGGGACCGCATACCAGTGCCAGCCGAGGTCCGGCAGGTGGACCATGCCGAAGGCCACCGAGCTGAGCACCAGCGCCATGCTCAGGCGGGTGTTGCCGACCGGGCTGCCGGCAGGGCCGCCGCGGCGAAAGCCGAGCAGCGAGGAAAACAGCACGCCGCGGAACAGCGTCTCTTCCACCAGCGGACCCAGGGTGACGGCGGTAAACGCCAGCACCACGCGCGCAAGCAGCGACGCGCTGTGGCCCATCTGCGCAATGTTCTGGGTGACCGGGTGCTGGCCCGCCAGCAGGTGGGTGAGCATGCCGCCGATCACCGGCACGCCCACGCCCACGGCGAGCGCGACGGCGTAGTAGGCGCCGCGCTGGCTCGGTGCGAAACCGAACCCTTGCCACGCCTGCGGCAGGCTCCACTGACGGGGCCAGCGACGGTGGACAATCCACAGCGTGACGCTGGCGACGACCAGCAACGTGGCGGCCGTAATGGCGGTGCGCAGATCCGGGCCGCCCATGGCCGCGCGCAGCGCCTGCTGGGCGTCGCCGCCTCCGGCGAGGCCCACGCGCAGGCCGACCACCAGACCGACCAGCAAGGCAAGCGCGAAGCCCACCGCCAGCTGCAGCGCGAAGTACAGCGCCAGCAGCCCGATCGATTCGCCCAGTCCCGGCGCGCGCGCGGGGGCGGGCAGCTCGGGCGGGCCGGCCAGGAGGTCGATGGCGGCATTCACGGGGAGATTCCTTTCGGCGGGCGGGCGCACCGACGCTAGCGGCTGCTGGCGGCGCGGTGCAATCCCTGCCATCGGTCATGGGGGCATGCAGGCAGCTTGTATAGTGGCCCGTCACTGGATGGAGGAATCGCGCGCCGAGGCGCTGCCCATGTTCGCATTCGACTGGCTTGCCGACCCTACCGCCTGGGCCGGTCTTCTCACCCTGGTGGTGCTGGAGATCGTGCTCGGCATCGACAACCTGGTGTTCGTCGCGATCCTCGCCGACAAGCTGCCGCCCGGCCATCGCGACCGTGCCCGCATCAGCGGCCTGGCCATTGCGTTGATCATGCGGCTGGTGCTGCTCGGTGCGATGAGCTGGCTGGTCAAGCTCACGGCGCCGATCGTGCAGTGGCAGGGTTTCTCGCTGTCCTGGCGCGACATCATCCTGCTGCTGGGCGGCGCGTTCCTGCTGTTCAAGGCCACGCTGGAGCTGCACGAGCGGCTGGAGGCGGCGGACGTGGACGAGGGCGGCGCGCGCACGCCGGCGAAGTTCTGGCTGGTGGTGACGCAGATCGTGGTGCTTGACGCGGTGTTCTCGCTCGACTCGGTGATCACCGCCGTCGGCATGGTCGACCACCTGTCGGTGATGATGATCGCGGTGGTGGTGGCGATGGTGCTGATGATCAGCGCCAGCAAGCCGTTGACCGCTTTCGTCAACGCGCGGCCGACGGTGATCATCCTGTGCCTGTCGTTCCTGCTGATGATCGGCTTCAGCCTGGTTGCCGAAGGGTTTGGCTTCCACATCCCCAAGGGCTACCTGTACGCCGCGATCGGCTTCTCGATCATGATCGAGGTGTTCAACCAGACCATGCGGCGCAATCGCCAGCGCAGCCTGCTCGGCAGTGCCCGACACCTGCGCGACCGCACCGCGCAGGCGGTGCTGCGGCTGCTCGGCGCCGGCGGTGCCGACGAGCCGGGCGAGCCGGCCAAGGCCGCCTCCGCCGACGACGAGCTGCCACCGATGGCGGTGTTCGGCAAGGACGAGCTGTCGATGGTGCAGGGCGTGCTTGATCTGGCCCAGCGCCCGGTGCGCTCGATCATGACGCCGCGGCCGGAGATCCGCTGGATCGATCCGCGCGACGACCTGCCCACCGTGCGCCGCGAGCTGGCCGAGGCCGGCCACGGCTGGCTGCCGCTGGCGCAGGACGATCTGGACAACCTGATCGGCGTGGCCTCCACCCGCGACCTGATGGGCAGCCTGCTCGACCACGGCCACGTCGAGCTGGAAAGCGTGGTGCGCAAGCCGCTGATGGTGCTCGAGTCGCTCAGCGTGCTGCGCCTGATCGACGAGTTCCGGCGCGCGCCGCTGCAGGTGGCGCTGGTGGTGGACGAATACGGCAGCTTGCTCGGGCTGGTCACGCCCAGCGACGTGCTGGAAGTGATTGCCGGCGAGTTTCCCGACGCGCTGGGGAGCGATCCCTCCGCTACCCAGGACGACGACGGCAGCTGGCTGTTCGATGCCAGCGTGGACGTGCGCCGCGCCGAGCAGCTGCTCGGCCAGCGGCTGGACGTGGACGACAGCTTTTCCACCCTGGCCGGGCTGGTGCTGCAGCAACTGGAGCGGATTCCGCAGGTGGGCGACAGCGTGCTTGCCGGCGGCTGGCGCTTCGAGGTGACCGCGATGGACGGCGCCCGCATCGGACGCCTGCGCGCTGCGCCTGGCGAGGCCTGAGCGGACGCGGCCACTCAACGGGGCTGATCAACCTGGCTCATCAATCGGGCTGATCATCGGCCGCTCGGTCGGGCGTATCGAGCCGCTGCGCCGGGGCCGCGGCTCAGCTCAGCAGCAGGGCCCGCACCACGCCGATCGACGCCAGCACCAGCATCACCAGCCACGCCACCATTCCCGTGACGAAGCCACCGCCGCGGCTGGCCGGGTCGCGCAGGTAGGCGGCGAAATACCAGACACGCCCGACGATCCACACCAGCCCGGCCAGGCCCGCCCAGCCGGCAAAGCCATAGTTGGCCGCCAGCCACAGCGTGGGAAGGAACAGCACGGTCTGCTCGATCGTGTTCATCTGCACGCGGTAGGCGCGCTCGAAACCTTCGTGCCCGCTGGTGGCCGGCGCCTTGATGCCGTACCTGCCGCGAGCCCGGCCCACCGCGAACACGGTGGCGGAGAGCAGCAGCACGTTGAGCAGGGTGACCAGGGCAGGCAGTTGCTGAAGCATCGTCGATCCTCTAAGGCGGGCGGCGCGGGTGCCGGTGCCGATCGTGGCAGGAGCGAAGGCGAGGCGCTATCGTCGGTCGCTACGCCGCAGGCGGCGAAGGAGAAGAGCCATGCGTTGGCAGAAAGGGCGTCGCAGCGACAACGTGGTGTTCGACAGCGGTGGCGGCGGCCGGCGCTTCGGCGGCGGTCGCGGGTTGGGGCTGGGCGGCATCGTGATACTCGCGATCCTCGGACTGGTGTTTTTCAAGGACCCCACGGCGCTGCTCAGCCAGGTCGACGACGGCAGCGGTACGGCGGCACCGGCGAGCACGCCGGCGGATCCGAACGACCCCCAGGTGGATTTCGTGCGCGCCATCCTCGGCGACACCGAAGACGAGTGGGGCCAGATCTTCGCCCGCCAGGGGCGCCAGTACGAACAGCCCCAGCTCACGCTGTTCTCCGGCCGCGTGAACACCGCCTGCGGCGCGGCGACGGCGGCGGTCGGGCCGTTCTACTGCCCCGGTGACCGCCACGTGTACCTGGATCTGGCGTTTTTCCAGGAGCTGCAGGATCGCTTCCACGCCACCGGCGACTTCGCCCGCGCCTACGTGATCGCCCATGAGGTGGGCCACCACGTGCAGAACCTGCTGGGAGTTTTCGACATGGTCGACTCGGCCCGTCGCCAGGGGACCACGCTGCAGGGCGCCAACGGCCTGTCCGTGCGCCAGGAGCTGCAGGCGGACTGCCTCGCCGGCGTATGGGCGCATGCGGCCGAGCAGCGCAACCAGTGGCTCGACCCGGGCGATCTGGAAACGGCGCTCAACGCCGCCAGCCAGATCGGCGACGACACCCTGCAGCGCGAGACGCGTGGCGAGGTGATGCCCGATTCGTTCACTCACGGCACCTCGGCGCAGCGGGTCAAGTGGTTCAAGGCCGGCTTCGACGGGGGCGACATCGGCCAGTGCAACACGTTTGCCGGCCCCCTCTAGAGTCGCGGCGCAACGGCGCCTCCTGCGGAGACCTACTTCATGTCCAGCATTGCGGCAGGCATTCCGATCGAAATGGCCATTGGCATGGGCAGCGGCATCGCCATCGGCGTGGCCAGCGGCACCCAGGCAGGACGGCGCAAGGCGGCCGAACAGGTGGCGGCATGGCTGCAGGAGCACGGCGTGCAGCTGGTCGGCGCCGAGGGTGCCCCGCTGGCGCCGGAAACGCTGCTGGCGGTGGTCGCCGGCAAGTCGCGCTGAGATCGTCCAACGCCAGCTGAATCACGCGCGGCGGCCGCGGCGGAAGCCACTGCCTGGACGGCCGGGGAGCGCCTAGAATCCGCGCGCTGCGTGCCAGGGGGTGCGCAAACCCCCGGTCGATGTATGGCACATCCCTGCCTGCTTTGCGGCGCCTGCTGCGCGCATTTCCGCGTTGCCTTCCACTGGTCCGAGACGGACCCTTTCCTCGGCGGCGCGGTGCCCGCCGAACTCACGTCCAGGCTGGATCCACACCGCGTGGCCATGCGTGGCACACAGGCCGGCCCGGTGCGCTGCATCGCGCTGCAGGGCCAGCCGGGCGTGCAGGCCAGCTGCGGTATCTACGCGCAGCGGCCGTCGGTGTGCCGCGCGGTGGTTCCCGCGTGGGAATTCGGGCAGCCCAGCGCCCAGTGCGACAAGGCCCGCGCCGCCCACGGCCTGGCCTTGCTGACACCGCAGGACTGGCTCGATCCCGGCGGCGCGGGCGTCCCGTCGTTGCCCCGAAGTGCCTGAGCCGCGCGACGGGCGAGCGGCCCGACATGCACGCCCGGTTCGCCACGGTGCCGGTCGCTGTCCCGGCAGATCGACACCCGTCGTCAGTTGCGCCGTCAAGATTACAGACGTAATCTGAAGCCCGTTACGGTCGTAATCCACGAGGCGGGTAATGGCATCAAGGCAGCGGGAAAGGCAGCAGCCGTGGCGGTGGGCGGCAGTGGCGTGGTGGCTCGGGCTGACGGGCTGCAGCCACACGGTCACGCGACCGGAGACGGCACCCCGCAACCAGGGCGAGGCGTCCTGGCACGCGGTGGAGCAGCCGGGCACCGTGCACTACCAGCTCGCGCTGGGCGAGGTATCCAGCGGAGGCACGGCCATGCAGCGCGTCACCCCGGCGTATCCGGCGGCGCGGCTGGTCGCGTGCCCGCCCGTGGTGGAAGTGACCGCCAGGCTCATCGTCGATCGTGCCGGCAAGGTCACCGAGGTGCGCCCGGGCAACGACGCCTCCGCGTCGACCGAGCTCGCCCCGTACCTCGACGCCACGCGGGTGGCCGCGCTGCAGTGGCAGTTCAACCCGCTGCAGATCAATCACTGGTCGGCCGACGCCAACGGCGAGAGCCACGTGGTCGACAGCCGAACCGAACCGTTCAGCCTGGACTACCTGTTCCGCTTCAGCTGCCACGCCGGCCGGGCGAGCGTGAGCGCTGGCGATGCGTTGCAACGCGGGGCCGCGCGCTGATCAGGCCGCCGCGTCGAAGCGGTAGATGTCCATCGCCAGGATGCCAAGTTCGATGCCGGCATCCAGTCGCTGCGCGTGCGCGCCATCACCCGTGGCGCCCAGCGCCACGAACAGCGGCAGCAGGTGCTCGTCGGTCGGGTGCGCGCGTTCGGCGAACGGCGCCTGCCGGCGATAGTCCAGCAGCGCGGCAGTATCCCCGGCGGCAAGGCGCTGCTCGATCCAGCGGATGAAGGGCCGCACGTAAGGCGCCTCGCGCTCCGCGCTGTAACCGGCGGCCAGATCGTGCAGGTTGTGGGTGATCGAGCCCGAGCCGATCACCAGCACGCCGTCCTCGCGCAGTGGTGCCAGCGCGCGCCCGACCGCCAGCTGGTGCGCCGGGCCGCCGTGCGGCTGGATCGACAGCGGCACCACCGGGATGTCGGCGTCGGGGTACATCAGCCGCAGCGGCACCCACGCGCCGTGGTCCAGACCGCGCGAAGCATCCACCGTCGTCGACAGGCCCGCATCCGTCAGCAGCCGGGCGACTTGCTCCGCCAGCGCCGGCTCGCCGGGCGCCGGATAGCGCACCTGATACAGCGCTGCCGGGAAACCGCCGAAGTCGTGCACCGTCTCCGGGAGCGCCGCGCCGCCCACCCGCGGGCTGCGCGCCAGGTAGTGCGCGCTGGCCATCACGATCGCGCGCGGCTTCGGCAGCACCGTGGCAAGTTCCGCCAGCCGCGCGCCGGTGGCGCCGGGCTGCAGCGCGGTCATCGGCGAACCGTGGGACACGTAGAGGCTGGGCAAGGCGGTCATGGCAGGCTCCGGCTGAGCTGCCCAACATAAGGCCGATGGCTCGCGTTTTCGCTGGCGCTCCGCGCGACAGCTTGTTGCACGACGCGAACGCTGCGCGCCTTCAGTCGGCGTCGGCGAGCGCCTGGCGCAGCGGATCGAGCAGCGCGCCGTAGTGCACTGCGCGAGCGGTATCGCGGCGCAGCGGCTGGCGCACCTGCGACGCACTGGGGGTGCGCACGCTGCGCATGGCGCGGTGGTAATCGAGGCAGGCCGGGTCGAACGGCAGATCGCAGAACGCCAGCAGTTCGCGGATGGACTGCTCCGGGTCATCCAGCAGCGCCTCGTAGCGCTGGATGCGCAGGCGCTGCGACCGCGCGGCCTGCCAGTGGGCGATCGCACGCTGATAGTCGCGCGTGTAGGCGCCGATGTCGCTCAGGTCACAGGCGAAGTGCGGCAGCCGGTAGAACTGCTGCTTGAAGCACGACCAGCCCGCTTCCAGCGGGTCGCGCCGCACATCGATGATGCGCGCGCCCGGCAGCATCGCGCCGAGCAGGCCGGCGTGGAGCCAGTTCTCGGGCAGCTTGTCGGTGTGGCGTGGACGTTGTGCGCGCCAGCGGGCGGTGCGTTCGAGGTAGCGTTGGCCCAGCCGCTGCCAGTCGGCCGCACTGGCCGTTGCCATCCACGCCAGCAACGGCTGACCGCGCCGGTGGGATTCTTCGGCGATCACTGCTTCCAGGTCGTCCAGTTCGCTGGCGCCCTCCACCTGCGGATGCGCGGCGAGGATCTGCTCGAACAGCGTGGAACCCGAACGCGGCAGGCCAACAATGAAGATCACCTCATGCCCCAGCGTGGCGTCCAGCGGAGCAGGCAGCTGCTCGCTTGCTTCGATCATGCGGGCGACGTGGGCGGTGAAGCCCGGCGCGTGCCATGGCGCCAGCGCGCGCATGCGCGTGTTGGCCTGTGTCAGTGCCGCGAAGGCTTCCTCGTAGCGGCTGCGGTCCTCCAGCGCCTTGCCCAGTGCGAAGCCCATCGCAATGCAATCGCTGTCCGCGACCCCCGGATGCTGCACAAGGGAGGAGAGCGCCGCGATGTCCTCATCGGCCAATGGCTGCGTCTTGATGTTGGCCAGCCCGCGCCATGCATCGCCGCAGGCGCCGTGCCGGGACAGCGCGGCGCGGTAGTGCGCGGCCGCTTGCTCGAAGCGACCCAGGTGCACCAGCGCGTCGCCGGCCAGGATGTGCGCCGGCAGCAGCGCCGGTGCCAGCGCGGCGGCCTGCTCCAGCGCTTGCAGCGCGTCCTCGCTGTCGCCGAGCTGCTGCAGGTTGCGACCGAGGTTGAACCAGGCCATCGGATAGTCCGGCGCGGCCGCGCAGGCCTGTCGCCAGGTGGCGAGCGCGTCGTGCACGTCGCCACGCTGGGCCAGCGCGCTGGCGAGATCGTTCAAGACCAGCGCATCGTCCGGCGCCTGTGCGAGCGCCTTGCCCAGCACGGCGACGGCGTCGTCGATGCAGCCGCGTCGGGTGGCGGCGATGCCCTTCATGCGCAGTACTTCCGCATGCCGCGGGGCGAGCCGAAGCAAGGCATCAAGGAGACGGTCGGCGGCGTCGAGCTGGCCGTCGCGGATCGCCCGTGCGGCCGCGTGCAGCTGTTCGCGCTGAGACGCAGACAGGCCGCTCAGGCGCGGATCGAAACCGGGGCGGGGCGAGTGGGGCGTCATGCGGTGAGCGGTGCGGGAATCATCCGCTGATGGTACGGGGCGATCGCTGGTCCGGGCGAGCGGCGCGTCGCGCGAATGGCCCGCCGGAAAAGCGAAACCCGCGCTGGGCGCGGGTTTCTTGGGTCGAGCGAAAGGCTCAGTACTTGCGGCGGGGCGGCTTGCCGCCGCTGCCACCGCCAGCGGGGCGCGGCTTGCCCTTGAAGCCGCCCGGGCGCGGGCCGGTGGTGGAGCGCGGCGGCGGGCGGTCAGCGGCGCCGTCGTCCTTGCCGTCCCACTCGTGGATGCGCAGCTGGTGCTGCACCACCCAGACCTTCTTCAGGTGCTCGAACACTTCCTTGGGCATGCCGTCGGGGAGGTCGATCAGGCTGTACTCGCCGCGGATGCTGAGGCGGCCGATGAAGCTGCTTTCCAGCCCGGCCTCGTTGGCGATGGCACCGATGATGTTGCCCGGCTTCACACCGTGCTCGTGGCCGACTTCGACGCGGTAGGTGCGCTTGCCTTCCTCGGTGACGTGGGCGCGCTGCACCGGGCGGGAAACCGACTCGCGGGGGCCGGAATCACGCTCGCGCGAATCGCGTTCCGGACGCTGGCCGCGCTCGGGGCGCCCCTGGCTGCCGCGCTCGCGCGGCTCGTGCTCGCGCGCGGCGTACTCGCGCTTGGGCGGCGGCGTGAGCAGCAGCGGCTGGTCGCCCTGAGCGATCCGCGCCAGCGCGGCGGCGATCTCGATCGCCGGCACGTTGTGCTCCTGCTCGTACTGCTCGATCAGCTGCTGGAAAAATTCCAGCTCGCCCTGCGCCAGGGTGTCGCTGATGCGCTGCTTGAACTTGCCCACGCGCACGTCGTTGACGGCCTCGACCGTGGGCAGCTTCATCTCCTCGATCGGCTGGCGCGTGGCGCGCTCGATCGCGTGCAGCATGCCGCGCTCGCGCGGCGTCACGAACAGGATCGCCTCGCCATTGCGCCCCGCGCGGCCGGTGCGGCCGATGCGGTGCACGTAGCTTTCGGTGTCGTACGGGATGTCGTAGTTCATCACGTGGGTGATGCGCTCCACGTCCAGCCCGCGCGCGGCCACGTCGGTGGCCACGAGGATGTCGAGCTTGCCGTCCTTGAGCTGCTGGATCACCCGCTCGCGCTGCGCCTGGGCGATGTCGCCATTGATCGCGGCAGCGGCCAGGCCGCGCGCCTGCAGCTTCTCGGCCAGCTCTTCGGTGGCCTGCTTGGTGCGCGCGAAGATGATCATCGCGTCGAACGGCTCGGCCTCCAGGATGCGGGTGAGCGCATCGAGCTTGTGCACGCCGCTGACCCACCAGTAGCGCTGGCGGATGTTCGCCGCGGTGGTGGTGGAGGACTTGATGGTGACTTCCACCGGGTCCTTCAGGTGCTTCTGCGCAATCTTCCGGATGACCGTGGGCATGGTTGCCGAGAACAGCGCCACCTGCCGCGTCGGCGGGGTGGAATCGAGCACTTTCTGGACGTCGTCGATGAAACCCATGCGCAGCATTTCGTCGGCTTCGTCGAGCACCAGGTACTTCAGCTCGGAGAGATCCAGCGTGCCCTTGTCCAGATGATCGATCACGCGGCCAGGGGTGCCCACCACCACCTGCACGCCGCGGCGCAGCGCCTGCAGCTGCGGGCCGTAGCTCTGGCCGCCGTAGATCGGCAGCACCTGCAGGCCGGGGAGATGGGTGGCGTATTTCTGGAACGCCTCGGCTACCTGGATGGCCAGTTCGCGCGTGGGCGCCAGCACCAGCGCCTGCGGCTTGCCGGGCTTGAGCTCGATGCGCGAGAGGATCGGCAGCGCGAACGCGGCGGTCTTGCCGGTGCCGGTCTGCGCCTGGCCGAGCACGTCACGACCTTCCATCAGCGGCGGAATGGTGGCGGCCTGGATCGGCGAGGGCGACTCGTAGCCCACGTCGGTGAGCGCGCGCAGGATATTCGGATTCAGCCCAAGCGCAGTGAAGCCGGCGGCAGCCGGGGCGGAGTCGGGGGACGGGGATGACATCGGGGAACCTCGGGGTGGCAGGCCGGACGGCGTGCGGGACAATGCGCGCTATTGTAGCAGTCTGCGGGCCCACGGCCCGCCTCGTGAAACGGTCAGGGCAAAGGAGATTCAGGCATGGCGAAACGTCTGGTGGGAAAGGTTGCGTTGGTGACGGGGGCTTCTTCGGGCATCGGTGAGGCCACTGCGATCGCGCTGGCCGAAGAAGGTGCCCGCGTGGCGGTGACGGCGCGCCGCCGCGACCGGCTCGACCAGCTCGCCGAGCGGCTCGTGGCACTGGGCGCCGAACCGCTGGTGCTGGAGGCGGACCTGCTCGACGAAGCCGAGGCGCAGCGCGTGGTGCGCGACAGCGAAGCGCGGTTCGGACGTCTGGACGTCCTCGTCAACAACGCCGGCGTGATGTACCTGGAGCCGGTCGCCGAGGCCGATCTCGGCCGCTGGCGGCAGATGCTGGAGCTCAACGTGCTCAGCCTGATCGCCTCGACGCAGGCGGCACTGGCCGGCATGACCGCGCGCGGCGACGGCCACATCGTGAACATCTCTTCCACCGCCGGGCGTATCGCCAACCCCAACGCGGCCGCCTATTCGGCGACCAAGTTCGGCGTGGTGGCGTTCTCCGAAGCGTTGCGGCGCGAGGTTTACAAGCACGGCATCCGCGTGAGCGTGATCGAGCCGGGCGTGGTCGAGACCGAGCTGCGCGACCACATCGGCCACGCAGCGACCAAGGACGCACTGAACGCCTGGGCCGACAGCATGCGCCAGCTGCAGTCGCGCGATGTCGCCGAGGCGATCGCCTTCTGCGTGACGCGGCCGCCGCACGTCAACATCAACGAGATCCTGATGCGGCCCACCGACCAGGAACGGTGAACCGGACGTCGTGCCAGCGTGCGTGCTGCAGCGGCTTATGATCGGCATCTTGCGGTGATTCCCCGGGAGTGGTGATGGACGGTTTCGAGACTCTTTCCGAGCAGGCCTGCTTTGGCGGCGTGCAGGGCTTTTATCGCCACGCCTCCACCAGCTGCGCGGGGACCATGCGGTTCGCCGTGTACCAGCCGCCGCAGGCAGTGCAGGGCAAATGTCCGGTGCTCTACTACCTGGCTGGCCTCACCTGCACCGAGGAAACCGCCACGATCAAGGCCGGTGCGCAGCGGCTCGCCGCGCAGTTCGGCATGGTGCTGGTGATGCCCGACACCAGCCCGCGCGATACCGGCATTGATGGCGCCACCGGCGACTGGGAGTTCGGCGAGGGGGCCGGCTTCTACGTCGATGCCACGCAGGAGCCGTTTGCCGGGCGATTCAACATGCATCGCTACGTGGTCGATGAGTTGCCGGCGCTGGTGGCCCGGCATTTCCCCATCGACCCCACGCGCAGCAGCATCTTCGGTCACTCGATGGGTGGCCACGGCGCACTCACCATCGCCCTGCGCTATCCGGATCGTTATCGCTCGGTGTCTGCGTTCGCGCCGATCGTGGCGCCCAGCCAGGTACCGTGGGGACACAAGGCACTGCCGCGTTATCTGGGCGACAACCCGGCAACGTGGGCGGACTACGACGCCTGCGCGCTGGTGGAGCGACAGACCTTTCCCGGCACGATCCTGATCGACCAGGGCGAGGCGGACAAATTCCTCGAGGCCCAGCTCAAGCCAGAACTGTTCGATCAGGCCTGCGCCGAGGCGGGCCAGGCACTGCTGCTGCGCCGGCACCCCGGCTACGACCACAGCTACTGGTTCATCAGCACGTTCATGGAAGACCACCTGCGCCACCATGCCGGTGCGCTCGGTCTTCGATAGGAGCCTGCACCGCGGCCCGCGCTGCGTTCCGCGCTGCGTTCCGCAGCGGCTGCGCTTCTTTCGGTCGGCATCGGAGTAACACCAGGCCTGGCCGCGATGGCGATAGCGCCCGTGGTTGCGCAACAAAAAAGGGCGGCGCCGCGAGGCGCCGCCCCTGGTCATGCGCGTACGGTCACGCCTTGGCGGCAGGTCGGCGCGAACCGCGCCGCGACCGGTTGCCCGCAGCGTGCTCGTTGCTGCCCTGCTGCACGTGGCCGTGCGGACGGTGCGACGGCGAAGTCTTGCCGCCGTTCGACGAGCGCCCCTGCGGGCGCGCAGGCTGTCGCCCCTGGCGCTGCTTGCCGCCGCCCTGCACCGGGCGCGGCGCGCCGGCATCGAGGCGCAGCGGCGTCGACGGTTCAAAGCCCTCGACCGGGGTGATCGCGATGTCCTGCTTCACCAGCATGCGGATATCGCGCAGCAGGCCGGACTCGTCGTGGCTCACCAGCGACACCGCCATGCCTTCGGAGCCGGCACGGCCAGTGCGGCCGATGCGGTGCACGTAGTCCTCGGCGACCATCGGCAGGTCGTAGTTGATGACCATCGGCAGCTGGTCGATATCGATGCCTCGCGCAGCGATATCGGTGGCCACCAGCACGGTGACGCGGTGGGTCTTGAAGTCGCTCAGCGCGCGGGTGCGGGCGTTCTGGCTCTTGTTGCCGTGGATCGCCGCGGCGCGGATGCCGGACACGTTGAGGTAGGTCACCAGCTTGTCGGCGCCGTGCTTGGTGCGACTGAACACCAGGCTCTGGCGACGGCTGTCCTGCGACAGCACGTGCAGCAGCAGGTCGCGCTTGCGGACCGCGTCGACCGGATGCACGTGGTGGCTGACCAGCGGCGCCACGGTGTTCGGCGGGGTCGCCGAGACTTCGCGTGGATCGGTCATGAACTGCATCGCCAGCGCCTTGATCGGCGCGGCGAACGTGGCCGAAAACAGCAGCGTCTGGCGCTTCTGCTTGGGCAGCGCGTTGACGATGCGCTTGAGCGCCGGCATGAAGCCCATGTCGAGCATGCGGTCGGCTTCGTCCAGCACCAGCGTGTCGATGCCGGTGACGTCGATGGTGCGCTGCTGCATGTGGTCGATCAGGCGACCCGGGGTGGCGATGATCACGTCCACGCCGCGGCGCAGCGCGTTGATCTGCGGGCCCATGCCCACGCCACCGAAGATGGTGGTGGTGGCCACGCGCATGTGCTTGCTGTAGTCGCGGAAATTGTCGTTGACCTGCGCGGCGAGTTCGCGCGTCGGGGTAAGCACCAGCACGCGCGGGCGGCGCGTCTGCGTGTCGCGCCCGTTCAGCAGCTTGTGCAGCACGGGCAGGGCGAAGGCGGCGGTCTTGCCGGTACCCGTCTGCGCGGCGGCGAGCAGATCGTGGCCTTCCAGCACCAGCGGGATGGCGGCGGCCTGGATCGGCGTGGGCTCGGTATAGCCCTGGTCGGCAAGCGCACGCAGCAACGCGGGCGCAAGGCCCAGCGATTCAAAAGACATGGAAACTCCTGGAGTTGTCCGCTGCGCTCCCTGATACCGCGCGGTGGACGATGAATTCGACGACCGCGCATCGAGCGATGGCTGGTCGGGTGTCGTGCGCGCAACCGGGGTGGGGGATAGGGCGAGGGCCTGGCCATCGCCACGAAGTCCGCAAGGGAGTCGGGGGCGTCTACGAGCCGGCGTAGTGTAGCTGATCCGGACGCGGCTTGCTTGCGCTGCAGCAAGAACCGGTCGGATCGTGCCGTGAGGCGAGGCAGCGGACGCCAGCGGCGGCGGGCGGCGCTGCCTGGTCTCGTGAGGAGCGCGCCACCGGTCGTCACCTCGAATAGCCAGCTGCCGGGTTCGGCATTGGAGGTTCGAGCCCGGTGGGCCTGCCTCAAAAAAAACCGGCCCTCTCGGGCCGGTTTCCTTACTGTTGCGACGAAGCTGTCGCTTATTGGCAGGTCACCCCGACGGCGCTGAATGCCGACGCGACATCACTGGCGGAATAGCCCAGGTCGCCCGCCGCGCTCTCGACGCCGCAGGCGCCGGAGTTGAAGGTCGAGGTGGACGTCCAGTACAGCGCATTGGCCCGTTCGAACACTTCGAACGCTTTACGCGTGGTCCATGTGCTCTTCTTGGCCAGCGTGCAGAACGCCTTGTTGTAGACGCCGCTGGAGTAATGCACGTTGAGCGAGCTGGTGTAGTTCGCCGCGTTGTCGATCGAATAGCCGTCGGCCGTCGGGGTGCACATGTAGCGCAGCGCGGTGCCCCTCTTGTAGATCTCCGCTCCCACCAGCCAGTCGTTGCTGCCGCGGTCGTAGTACTCGGCCGCTTCGCCGGCCATGTCCGAGAAGGCCTCGTTCATGCCGCCGGACTGGCCGGAGTAGGCGAGGTTGGAGTGCTGCTCGGTGAAGCCGTGGCTGATCTCGTGGCTGGTCACGTCCAGCGACACCAGCGGATAGAACGTGCTGGCGCCGTCACCGAAGTTCATCGACGAGCCGTTCCAGAAGGCGTTCTCGTAGTTGCGGCTGTAATGCACGTTCATCACCAGCTGGAAGTTCAGCGGCGGCGCGCCGAACCAGTTCTTGTACATGTCATGCACCACGCCGCCGAAGTGGTGGGCGTCGTTGATCGGCGAGTACGCACCGTTGACGGCATCGCCGCTGCTGGTCGGGCAGGCGAAGCTCCAGAGCGTGCCGCGGCGGGTGCTGCTGGCGTAGTTGTAGGTAGCCACGTCGGCGTTCTGCATGTAGCAGGTGCTGCCGGACTGTTGCACGCTCAACGCCGCGTAGTCGGTGCCGTAGAAATACTGGCCCGTCTTGAGGTTGCCGCCCGGACCGGTTGCCGTGGCAGGGGTGCCGGTGGTGCCACCGCCGCCGCTGCCGGGCTTGCCCTTGGTGGTCAGGCCTTCCCAGCTGGCGATGACGTCGCCGGTGTTGGCGTCGATCAGCGCAGTCGGCCGGGTGGGCTTGCCTTGGGCGTCGGTGAAGAACGAGGTCAGGTAGGCAAGGCGTGCCTTGGGGCCTTCGGCATACACGAACAGGTCATGTTTGACGTTGTGCAGGTCGGCGGCGGACACCGCATTGACGCCCACGCCGAACGGCAGCAGGCCGGCGTGCTGACGCAGCGTCTGCACCGCCTGGTCGGCGCTGATCGAAGGCGTGGCGGACGCGAGATCGAAGCCGACCCCGCGGGCGATACGCCCCTCGGCACCGAGCACGTTGCCGGCGCGGTCACGCTCGATCACCACGGCGTGCCCGTACACAGGCACGTTGCCGAACATCTGTTGCTCGCGGGTCTTCAATGTGCCGCGTACGGTGCGGCCCTCGGCCTGCGCGGCAAGCGACGAGCGCGAGTCCAGCCCGAGCCGCGTGGCCAGCGCCGAAGGGGCGAGTTTGCCCATCGCTCCGGCGTGGACGGATGCCGGTGTAGCGGCATGGGCGGCGGACAGTGCCACGAGGCCGAGCGCGCCGAACAGTGCGCCGACAAGCGGTTTTTGCATCATGAAATCTTCTCCCCGGAAATGATGAAAGGCGGCCGGGATACAACCCGGACGCACGGTGCCGGATGCCGCAGTAGCGATCCCCATCGCAACGACGCCCGACAATTCGAAACTACGCCGATGATTTCTGGCGTCAATGTCGACTTTGGGAGCAAACGCGGACACTGGTCACAGCGTGGGCCCATGCTAGGCTCGAGCGCCTTCGAGGCCTGTCCACCAGGGTGCTTGCATGGCGCTGATCTCCACGTTGCGCGGGCTGGATGCGACACAACGCCACACTGTCGCCGCGAGCTTCCTCGGCTGGACGCTCGACGCGTTCGATTTTTTCCTGCTGGTGTTCGTGCTCGACAACATCGCGGCGGAATTCCAGGTCGACCACACCCGTGTCACCTTCGCGATCCTGCTCACGCTGATGGCGCGGCCGATCGGCGCGCTGCTGTTCGGGCGGCTGGCCGACCGCTACGGGCGCAAGCCGGTGCTAATGGTCGACGTGGTGATGTTCTCGGTGCTGGAACTGGCCTGCGCCTTCGCGCCGTCGCTCACCGTGCTGCTGGTGCTGCGTTTCCTGTTCGGCATTGCGATGGGCGGCGAGTGGGGCATCGGAGCCTCGCTGGCGATGGAGTCGGTTCCCGCCAGTGCGCGGGGCGCCGTGTCGGGGCTGCTGCAGAGCGGGTATCCATGCGGCTATTTTCTGGGCGCGCTGGCTTACTGGCTGGTGTTCAGCGTGTTCGGCCTCGGCTGGCGGGCGATGTTCGTGGTCGGTGCGCTGCCGGCGCTGCTGGTGTTGTACCTGCGCGCCAAGGTGCCCGAGTCACCGACCTGGCGGGCCGCGCGCGATCGCGGGTCCCGCCGCGGAGCGCTGGAGGCCATGCGTGGCCATGGCGGGCGCTTCGTCTACATGATGTTGTTGATGGCCGCCTTCAACATGTTCAGCCACGGATCGCAGGACATGTATCCCACGTTCCTGAAGTCGCAGATGCATTTTCAGCCCGGCACGGTGGCCTTGCTCACCATGGTGCTCAACGCCGGTGCCATCGTGGGCGGACTGACCTTCGGCAGCTGGTCCGAGCACGTGGGGCGGCGGCGGGCGATGGTGGCGGCGGCGCTGCTGGCGCTGCCATGCATCCCGCTGTGGGCGTTTGGCGGCTCGGCGATCCTGCTGGGGGTCGGCGCGTTCCTGATCCAGGTGATGGTGCAGGGCGCCTGGGGCGTGGTGCCGACCTATCTCAACGAACTGGCGCCGCACGACGTGCGTGCCACGCTGCCCGGGTTCGCCTACCAGCTGGGTAACCTGCTCGCTGCCGGCACCGCCACGATCCAGTCCTGGCTGGCCGGCCGCCACGGCGGCAACTATGGACTGGTGATGGCCTGCTGGATGGCCGCCGTGGCGCTGGCGCTGGCCCTGCTGGCGTGGCGGGGGCCCGAAGTGCGCGGCGTGTCCTTCGATCCGGAGCGGTCCTGATAGAATCCCGGGTTTGCAATCGCACAAGAGACAGGCAATGAAGGCTGGCAAGGACAAGGTGATCTCGCTGCACTACACCCTCACGGTGGACGGCGAGCAGGTGGAGAGCTCGCGCGACCGCGGCGAGGCACTGTGGGCGTTGCTGGGCCACGGCCAGCTGATTGCGGGGCTCGAATCGGCGCTGGAAGGGCACGAGGCCGGCGAGTCGCTGCAGGTGGAGATCGCCCCGGCCGACGGCTACGGCGAGCGGCAGGAGGGCCAGATCCAGCGCGTGCCGAAGAAGTACTTCCAGAACGCCAAGGCGCTCAAGCCGGGCATGACCACGGTGCTGGCATTGAAAGAGGGTGGCCAGCGCGTGGTGGTGGTGCACAAGGTCGGCATGAGCACGGTGGACGTGGACCTCAACCACCCCATGGCCGGCAAGGCGCTGCATTTCGACGTCACCATCGAAGAGGTGCGCGAGGGCAGCGAAGAAGAGATCAAGCACGGCCACGCGCATCCGCCGGGCGCCGAAGCGCACTGAGCGCAGGCGCGGTGCATTGCGCATCGGTCGATGAAAGAAAGACGGCGCCGCGAGGCGCCGTTTTTGTTCGCCGGGGCGCTTCAGCCGTGCTCCCCAAGGACGGCCCCCGCTCGCGTCAATCCAGCAGTCGCTTGCCGAACTCGAAATGATCGCGCCAGTAGGGACCGTCGATGTCATCCAGCCGCACCGTGCCGCCGGAATTGGGCGCGTGCACGAAGCGTCCCTGGCCGACGTAGACACCCACATGGCTGATGCCGCTGCGGCTGCCGAAGAACACCAGGTCGCCGCTGGCGAGCTCGGTCATGCGCTTCACCTTCTGCCCCAGGTCGGACATCGCGCGCGAGCTGTGCGGCAAGGCGATATCGGCGGCGTTGCGATAGATGTAATCGACCAGGCCGCTGCAGTCGAAGCCGGACTCGGGCGTGTTGCCGCCCCATTTGTACGGCGTGCCGACCAGCGCCATGGCGCGAAACAGCACGTCGTTCGCCACCTGTGCGCTGGCCGCCGAGGGGGCGCGGGCGGGCAGGTCGGCGAGCGCAGAGTTGGAAGCCCGGAAGGTGGGCTCGCGCTTGTGCGGTGCGCTGGAGCAGGCCGCGAGCATCAGCATGGCGGTACCCAGGATCAGCGAAAGCGCCCGGCGAGTCGTGATCGAGCGCAGTTGCGACATGGGGTTGGGGCGGGAAGTCATGCGGCAGGCCCGGCGTGAGGTGCGACGAGCCTACCAAGGCAAGAAAATACTTTCAAATCAGTGCTTTTTAGTGTCTTCCGAAGGCTGTTTCTGGGGGTCCGGTAATTCGTTCAGGCTAAAAGTCACTGGCACCCGGGCATAGCTCTCGATCGGCTGACCATTCTTCATGGCGGGATTGAAATGCCACTGCATCGCCGCGCTGCTGGCGGCGGCAATCAAATTGGCGGAGCTGGTGGTGCTTGTCGTGGCGTCGTAGTCCACGGCTTTTACGGTGCCGCTGGGATTCACTCGCACGGTCAGCACGACCGTCCCCTGCTCCTTGTTGTCGATGGATGCCTTCGGGTAGCGCGGCGCCATCCGGGCATTGGCCTGCAGATCTTGCGTGGCTTTGGCCCCCGGCTCGGTGGTCCGTGGTGAGGCCTGTGCAGCAAGGCACACGCCGCCGATGAAAAGCCCCATGCCCAGATACCCGGCCAGGCGGCGTGTGGTGGACGTGCGGTCGCGTCGGATCATCATCAGTCGTTCCTTCAGTTGCGGCTCGGCGAGCCAGGGGATGAGCACCGGCGAAGCATCCATGCCGGTGCTGGCAAGCAGCGTGCGGGCGTAGCTGCCGGCTACATGGGCACGGTGGCGCAGGATCCGTTCGTCACAGGCCAGTTCCTGATCCAGCCGGAACCTCGGCAACGCCAGCCATGCCAGTGGGTGGAACCACAGCAGCGCGGAGGCGACTTCGGCCAGCACGCTCCACAGCGGATCGCGCCGTGCGAGATGCGCCTGCTCATGGGCCAGCACCAGCGCGCGCTGCTCGGCGCCGAAGCGGCGAGTGAAATCCGCGGGCAGCAGGATCAGGCTGCGCCATGACCACAGCACGGCGGGCCCCTGCGGATGCAGACGCAGGCGACGCGTGTCCAGGGTCGGATATTCGTGCTGACAGCGCGCCAGCAGTTCAGCTGGCGCCGGGCGGCTGTCGCGGCGCAGGCGCGCGTAGACCAGCGCAATACGCAGCAGGGCAACGATGCTGCCGATCAGCCACAGCGTCATCCACGGCACGCCGGCTGCAGTGGCGGGAACGTTTGATGCGGCCACTGCAAAGCCGGCAGGAGTGACGGCGACCGACGGCAGCCAGTGCCACCGCACCGGCACGGCCGGCAGCCACGGCAGCGTTGCCAGCAGCGCCGGCCACAGCCACAGCGTGAATGCCGGGCCGGCGCCGAACAGGCGTCGCGCCGGCCGGCGCAGCAGCAGCACAAGCGCGAGGCCAACGGTGAGATGGATCAGGCTGGCGAGCATCTCAGCGCGCCTTCTTGTCGATGGCGTCGATCAGCGCGCGCAGCTCGGCGATGTCGCGCTTGCTCAGCTTCTCGTGCGTGGAGAAGTGCGCCAGCAGCGGCGCAACGCGGCCACCGAAGACCCGATCGATCAGGCTGCGGCTCTCCTGCGACTGCCACTGTTCACGGGTCAGGCAGGGGCGGTAGAGATAACGCCGACCGTCGCGCTCGGCCTCTACCGCCGACTTGCCGAGCAGCCGGTTGAGCAGCGTGCGGATGGTTTTCTCGTGCCAGTCGGTGCGCTCGCGCAGCGCCGCCACGACATCTTCCGACGTCAGCGGCGAGCGGTCCCACAGCACCGCCATGACCTGGCTCTCGGCGTCGGTGATCACGGGAATCGAAGTGGGCATGGCACCGCCTTGAAAATTACGGATGTAATCCTGCTCGGAGATTACATCCGTAATCCGGATCCCGGCAAGAGCGCAGTGCGCGGGGCCCCGGCTGCTTTTGTCCGCGCCCCGGCGGTCGGCAATACTGGGCGCCGATCGATCCGCCCTGGAGGCTTCATGCACAACGCTTGCGATCTCATCGTGCTGGGCGCCGGCTCGGGCGGGCTGGCCACGGCGTTCCGCGCCGCCCATCACGGGGCGAAGGTGGTGCTGCTGGACCCGGCGCCGCCCGGCGGCACCTGCGTGCACCGCGGCTGTGTGCCGAAGAAGGCGCTCTGGTATGCCGCCCAGCTGGCGCGCGGGCAGGCGCTGGCCCAGGCCTACGGTTTCCGGAACACCTCCGGAGCGCTGGACTGGGAGCACTTCCGCCAGCTGCGCCAGCGCTACGTGGACAACATCACGCAGCGCTACCTGCAGCGTCTGGAAAGCGCTGGCGTGCAGCGCGTCGCGAGGGCGGGCCGCCTGCTGGATGCAGGCACGGTGGAGGACAGCGACGGCACCCGCTGGCACGCGCCGCACATCGTCATTGCCACGGGCGCCCGGCCGCGCCGGCTGGATCTGCCGGGCTTCGCGCTGGGCATGGTTTCGGACGACATGTTCGGCTTGCGCGAGCTGCCTGGCCGGATCGCGGTGGTTGGCGGTGGCTACGTGGCGGTCGAGTTCGCCGGCCTGCTGCGGGCGCTGGGCAGCGAGGTGACGGTGCTGGCGCGTGGCCGGCTGCTGGAGAGCTTCGACGCCGAGCTGGTCGATGCGCTGGCCGAACGGATGCAGCACGAGGGAATCGAATTGATCCAGCCGGTGGGAATCAGCGGGGCGCGGCGCGGGCGCGACGGCCTGGTGCTGGAAGGCGACGAGCTGGCCACCGGCGGCACCTACGATGCCGTGCTGTGGGCGGTGGGGCGGGTGCCCAACAGCGATGCGCTGAACCTTGCGGCGCTGGGCATCGTTCCAACCCGCGACGGCCACGTGCCAGTGGACGCGCAGCAGAACACCTGCGTGCCGGGCGTCTACGCGGTCGGCGACGTGACCGACCGCAAGGCGTTGACGCCGGTGGCGGTGGCCGCCGGGCGTCGACTGGCCGATCGCCTGTTCCACGGCGATGCCGAGGCACGGCTGGACTACGCCAACATTCCCAGCGTGGTCTTCTCCGAGCCGCCGCTGGCCACCGTCGGCATGACCGAGGCCGAGGCGCGCGAGCGCCACGGCGATCAGGTGCGGGTGTACCGCAGCTGCTTCACGCCGATGCAGCTGTCGCTGGCGGGGCGGCAGGAGCAGAGCCTGATGAAGCTGGTCTGCATGGGGGCGGACGAGCAGGTGGTCGGCATCCATGCATTCGGTCCGGGTGCGGATGAAATGCTGCAGGGCTTTGCGGTGGCCCTGAAACTCGGCGTGCGCAAGCGCGACCTCGATGCCACCGTGGCGATCCACCCGACCTCGGCCGAAGAACTCGTTTTGATGGGGTGAACGGCCTGGGTTGCGATCGGTAGACTGCGCGCATGTCTGATGAAATCTTGTCCCTTCAGCGGGGCGATGCGCCGCTGCTGATCAGCCTGCCGCACGACGGCAGCGCCATTCCTGCGGACATCGCCGCACGCATGCGCCCTGCGGCGCGGCGCTCGATCGACACCGACTGGCACGTGGGCCAGCTCTACGCGCCACTGGCCGAGCGGCTCGGCGCCAGCGTGCTGCGCCCCGCGCTGTCGCGCTACGTGGTCGACTTGAACCGGCCCGAGGATGGCCACGCGTTGTACCCGGGGCAGCGTGAGACCGGGCTGGTGCCGGTGATCGGCTTCGACGGCGAGCCGCTGTACCTGCCCGGCGCCGAGCCCGACGACGCCGAGATCACCCGCCGCGTGGACGCCTGCTGGCGGCCCTATCACTGCGCGCTGGCGCAGGAGCTCGAGCGGCTGCTGGCCATGCACGGGCGCGTGGTGCTGTGGGAGGGCCACTCGATACGCAGCCGCGTGCCGATGCTCTTCGATGGCCGGTTGCCCGACTTCAATCTGGGCACGGTCGACGGCACCAGTTGCAGCGCGCCACTGCGGCAGCGTCTCGCTGCGGTGCTGCAGGCGCAGGACGCTTATGCCCACGTGCTCGACGGACGCTTCAAGGGCGGCTACATCACCCGGCAGTACGGTCGCCCGGATCGCGGCGTGCAGGCGGTGCAGCTGGAGCTGTCGCAGTGCAACTACATGGACGAGGACAGCCTGGACTATCTGCCGGAGCGGGCGGCCGGGGTGCAGCGCGTCATCGCCGCGTTGCTCGAGGCGTGTCTTGCCGGCGTATGAGCGGCGAGAGGGTCAGGCCGGCTCACCGATGCGCTGCGCGAGCCGCTGCAGGGCTTCGTCGTAGCGCTGCCACAGTTCGGCGCGATGGCGCACGTGCATGCCGAGGTCGTTCATGTGGCCGTTGGCGAGGCTGTAGCACCACGCGTGCACCGACAGCTCCTGACCGCGCTCCCAGGCATCCATCACCATCGTGGTGTGGCAGATGTTCACCACCTGCTCGATCGCGTTGAGCTCGCACAGGCGCACGTTGCGGTCGGCCATGTGCTCGATCGCCTCGAGCATGGCGCTGTGCTTCTGTGCCACGTCGCCGACATGCCTCAGCCAGTTGTCGACCAGCCCCATGCGGCGCTCGTCGAGCACCGCCTGCACACCGCCGCAGCCGTAGTGGCCGACCACGATGATGTGTTCGACCTTGAGCACGTCGACGGCGAACTGGATCGTGCTGAGGCAATTGAGGTCGGTGTGCGAAACCACGTTGGCGACATTGCGCTGCACGAAGATCTCGCCCGGTGGCAGGTCGACGATCTGCGTCGCCGGCACGCGCGAGTCGGAGCAGCCGATCCACAGGTACTTCGGCGACTGCTGCTGCGCCAGCCGCTCGAAGAAGGCCGGATCCGACGCGCGCACCGCCTCGGACCAGCGGCGATTGTTGTCGATGAGATCCTGCAGGGGGTTGTGGCTCATGGTGTTCCTTCGGCGACATCGGGCGGCAGACCGCAGCGCCGTATGGTAACCCGCCGTCGCTGCGCCGCTCAGCTCTGGCAGCGCGGGCAGGCGTAGAACGGGCGACTGGCGACCATCGATTTCTCGATCGGCGCGAGGCAGCGGGGGCATTCTTCGCCGCCGCGTTCGTAGGCGCTGAAGCGAAACGGCGTGTCCTGCAGATGCCCCGCGCCGCGCTTGCCGCGGGTGCGGTACGAGCGTCGCGGAAGATCGAGGATCGCCTCGGCCAGGGCGGCGGTTTCGGTATCGTCCAGATCGCATGGCCGCCGCTGCGGTCCCAGGCCCGCGTCCCAAAGGATCTCCACGCGCAGATAGTTGCCCAGGCCGGCGACGAAGGCTTGGTCCAGCAGCAGCGCCCCCAGCCGGCGGCGAGCGAAGCGCTTGTCGCGCAGACGTGCCGCCACCGTGGCCGCATCCAGCGCCGGATCGAGTACGTCCGGCCCGATGCGCTGCAGGAACGGGTGTTCATGCACCTGCTCGCTCGGCCACATCGCGATGTCGGTGGCGCTGTACAGCAGGATCGCCTTGCGGGCGGTTTCCAGCGCCACCCGCAGGCTGCGACCGGTCGCCGGCTCACGTCCCGGAGCGGCCACGCGCCACACCCCGTAGAGCTGGTTGTGGCTGTACAGGGTGAGTCCGTTGTCGAACCGGGTGAGCAGGGCCTTGCCGTGTGGCGTGATCGACTCGATGCGCCGCCCGCGCAGCGGCTGCTCGTAGCGCTTGAGCGCGTCGAACGCGAACCATGCCCGCGTCAGCGGTTCACCGACCACCGCCTTGGCGAGCGCATCGGCGGCACGACGGATCTCGGGACCTTCGGGCATCTCAGCTCAATGCCCGGGTGCGGCCGCCGTCCACGGCGATGCTGACGCCGTTGACGTAGCTCGCTGCCGGCGTGCAGAGGAAGGCGACCATCGCGGCGACTTCCGCCGCCTCGCCGAACCGGCGGGCGGGGACGCTGTCGATCAGGTCGTGCGCCACGTCCTCGAGGCTGCGTCCGCTGGCCCGGGACTGTGCGGCGAGCAGGCTGTCCAGCCGGGCGGTGCGGGTGTAGCCGGGCAACACGTTGTTGACGGTGATGCCGTCGGCTCCCAGCTCGCCGGCCAGGGTCTTGGCCCATCCGGCCACGGCGGCGCGCACCGTGTTGGACACGCCCAGGCCGGCGATCGGCTCCTTGACCGAAGTGGAAATGATGTTCACCAGCCGGCCGTAGCCGGCTGCGCGCATGCCCGGCAGCACCGCCTGCAGCAGCACCTGCCCGGCCAGCACGTGCTGGCGAAAGGCTGCCTCGAACGCGGCGGTGTCGGCGGCATGGGCGCTGCCGCCCGGCGGGCCGCCGCTGTTGTTCACCAGTACGTGTACCGGCCCCTTGGCCGCGATGTCGCGCGCGACGGCGGCCAGCGCATCGGTATCGGCCATGTCGACGCTACGCCAGCGGTGCTGCTGGGTCGGCTGCGTGCATGGCAGGTCTGCGGCCGCTTCCCACAGGGCATCCGCCGAGCGGGCGATCAGCGTCACGTCCGCGCCGAGCCCGGCCAGCTCCACCGCGACGGCGCGACCGATGCCGCGGGAGGCGCCGCCGACCACCGCGTGTCGTCCGGCCAGGCTCAGCTGCATGGGCGAGCGCTCCGCGTCCGGTACCGGCCTAGCGGAATGCCCAGCGCAGCGCAAAGGCCGCGATCAGGCAACCCCACGCCAACAGCGGGAACAGCCGCCACAGCGTGCGCCAGCGATTGAGCGTGGCGTCCTGCAGTGCCGGCAGCACCGGCGAGCGCAGCGCGTTCTGCAGGCGCATCCAGCGCGCGGTCGTGCTGACGGCAAGGCCACGGTCGTCCTGGGCGATGATCTTCCACTGGTCCGGATGGTGCTCGCGCAGTCGCCGCGCCAGCCTGGACAGCGCCAGGTAGTGCAGGGCGAAGAACAGCACGCCGCACAGCAGCAGGGCGAGGTAGATTGCGCCGGTGGCCATTAATTGATGTCTCCGATCCAGTGCGTGGGCAGCGCCGTGCTGAGGGTCTTGAGCAAGCCATCGCCCTTGGGCGGTTCGCCGCAGATGGCCTCGTCAACGGCGGTCTTGTAGGTGTCGTTCATCAGGCCGATCCAGACCGTGCCGTCCGGCCCGTGCGGAATCTTGAAGCTGCCCTTGGAGGTCATGTTCACCGGCGACTCCGCCGAGAACGCGGCCGGCGACTGCTCCCAGTAGGTGGCGCCGGACTGCTGGTCGGCGGAGGAGTAGATCACCAGGTAGCGCGCCTTCGGGCTGTCGATCGTGGCACTGCCGAACGCGCCGGTGGTGGTCTTGCTCCAGCCCATGTACTCGCACAACGGCACGTCCTTGCTGTCCACCGGCTGGAACGCGTCGTCGAGCACCACGGTGGTGGGCGCGAACAGGTAGCTCGAGTGCAGCCAGCGGCCCTTCAACTCCGACTTCATCGCAATGCGGTAGGGCAGCGGCACGTCGGTAGGCAGCTTGAAAGCAAGGAAATAACTGCGCACGCCGTTGAGGTTGGCGACCGGGCTGTTGGCGCCGAGTTCGAACTCCTTGGGACGCCACGGCAGCAGCTGGCGGTAGGAGAAGTCGGCAAAGCTGGTGCAGCACGGGGTGGCGTTCTGCAGCCGCTGTCTGGCCTGGGCCAGGGCGTCGCCGGTATCGGTGGGCGGGCGCAGGTTCGGCGGCACGAACACCTTGGCACTGTGGCAGGCGGCCAGCAGCAGGCACAGCGCCGTGGCGGCCAGGGAGGCGGGGATGGGGGCGGGGAGGCGCATGGGGGATCTTGGAATGGTCAGAACTCGGCCGAACCGGCCGCGCGGGGGTAGGGGATGGCGTCGCGGATATTGGAAAGGCCGCACACGTAAACCAGCAGGCGCTCGAAGCCCAGCCCAAAGCCGGCGTGCGGCACGCTGCCGTAGCGGCGCAAGTCGCGATACCAGCCGTAGGCGGCCGGATCGAGGCCGAACTTGACCATGCGTGCATCGAGGTAATCCAGTCGCTCCTCGCGCTGGCTGCCGCCAATGATCTCGCCGATGCCGGGGGCCAGCACGTCCATCGCCGCCACGGTCTTCTCGTCGTCGTTCAGACGCATGTAGAACGCCTTGATCGCTTCCGGGTAGTTCATGACGACCACGGGCCGGCCGACATGTTTCTCGGCCAGATAGCGCTCGTGCTCGGTCTGCAGGTCCACGCCCCAGGCGACCGGGTATTCGAACTTCTGCCCGGACTTCTTCAGGATTTCGATGGCATCGGTGTAGTCGATGCGCTCGAACGGCTGGGCGATGAAGTGCTCCAGCCGGGTGATCGCGTCGGGCTGCACGCGCTCGGCGAAGAACGCCATGTCGTCGGCACGTTCGTCCAGCACCGCCTTGAAAGTGGCCTTCAGGAACGACTCGGCACAGTCGGCGTCGGCGGCCAGGTCGGCGAAGGCAATCTCCGGCTCCACCATCCAGAACTCGGCCAGATGGCGGGTGGTGTTGGAGTTCTCCGCGCGGAAGGTCGGGCCGAACGTGTACACCTTGCTCATCGCCAGGCAGTACGCCTCCACGTTGAGCTGGCCGGACACGGTGAGGAACGCCTCGCGGCCGAAGAAGTCCTGGCGATAGTCGATCTTGCCGTCCGGCGTGCGCGGCAGGTTGGCCAGGTCCAGCGTGGACAGCCGGAACATGTCGCCGGCGCCCTCGGCATCCGAGGCGGTGATGATCGGCGTGTTGACCCAGAAGAAGCCCTGCTCGGTGAGGTGGCGGTGGATCGCCGTCATCATCGTGTGGCGCACGCGGGTGACGGCGCCGAACAGGTTGGTGCGCGGGCGCAGGTGGGCCACTTCGCGCAGGAACTCCACCGACAGCGGCTTGGGCTGGATCGGGTAGGTGAGCGGGTCATCGACCAGCCCGGTGACGATCACTTCTTCGGCCTGCAGCTCCACGCCCTGGTCCTTGCCCTGCGACGTGACCAGGGTGCCGGTGACGATCAGGCTGGCGCCGGTGGTGAGGTGCTTGACCTCGCTTTCGTAGTTCGCCAGTGACGCCGGCACCACCGCCTGGATCGGGTCGAAGCAGGAGCCGTCGCTGACATTCACGAACGACAGTCCGGCCTTGGAATCACGTCGGGTGCGCACCCAGCCGCGCACCGTGACCCGGCGGCCCACTTCCAGCGTGCCGGAGAGGGCCTGTTTCACGCTGCATACCGTCGCGCTGACCAACGCCATGGATTGAAACTCCTGCTGATGCGCCGCATGTGGGTGCATGTCGATGGGATGGCCGATGTACCGCCGGGAGCGTCCGGCGAGGGCCAAAACCCGCATGATAATGTACGGCCCGGTACCCTCGCGACTTTCCCGCCCCGCCAGTTGAGCTTTGCCATGACCATCTCGATCACGCCCGTCGCCAGTCAGCGCATGCGCCAGTTCCTCGCGCAGAGTCCGGACGCGTCCGGCGTGCGCTTCGGGGTCAAGCGCACCGGTTGCTCGGGTTTCGCCTACGTGGTGGACCTGGCCGAGGCGCTGGGGGCCGATGACCAGCTGATCGAGGTCGACGGCGTGCCGGTCGTGGTGGATCGCAAGAGCCTGCCGCTGGTGGATGGCACGGTGATCGATTTCCAGCGCCAGGGCCTCAACGCCAGCTTCGTCTTTCACAACCCCAACGCCACCGGCGAGTGCGGGTGTGGCGAGAGTTTCACCGTCGGCTGATCCGCACCGGTCGCCCGCGGTCGATCATCCGCGACATTCCCCTCCCGGAATCAACTACTTGCGCGGCCTCGCTGCGCCAGCCTACAATTCCGCTTCTGTCTGCGCCCGAAAGGGTCGGGCGGACACTTGCCTCACCGCGCCGACGGGAGGCTGTCAGGCCCGCAAGGGCCGCATCCACAAGGAGTTTGCCCCCAATGACCCTGCGTCATTACGAAGTTGTGTTTCTGGTCCACCCTGACCAGAGCGAGCAGGTCCCCGCCATGATCGAGCGCTACAAGGCGCTGATCGAGACCGACGGTGGCAAGATCCACCGCCTGGAAGACTGGGGCCGCCGCCAGCTGGCCTACCCGATCGTCAACCTCGCCAAGGCGCACTACGTGCTGCTCAACATCGAGGTCACGCAGAACGCGCTGAACGAGCTGGAGTCGGGCTTCCGCTTCAACGACGCTGTGCTGCGCCACCTGTGCATCCGTCGCGACGAGGCTGACACCGAGCCGTCGTTCATCATCAAGTCGAAGGAAAAGGACGACGCCAAGGGTTCGCGCCGCCGTGACGACGACAGCGATGGCGAAGGCGAGAGCCGCCCGCGCGGGCGCGACCGCGACGACCGTGACAACGACCGCGACAGCGACTGATAGGAATCCATAGCCATGTCCAAATTCTTCCGCCGCCGCAAGTTCTGCCGTTTCACTGCCGAAGACGTGAAAGAGATCGACTACAAGGATCTCAACACCCTGCGCCAGTACGTGACCGAGAACGGCAAGATCGTCCCGAGCCGCATCACCGGCACCAAGGCCCGCTACCAGCGTCAGCTGGCGACCGCTATCAAGCGCGCCCGCTTCCTGTCGCTGCTGCCGTACACCGACAACCACGACGTCTGATCGTGGACGGACGTCCGGCCTTCCCGGCCGGGCGTTCGGCAAGAAAACCCTTCGGACAACCGTCCACGGCTGCGCCGGGCCACACCGGTGCTAACGAAAAGGAAAGACCATGGAACTGATTCTTCTCGAGAAAGTCCGCAACCTCGGCAACCTTGGCGACAAGGTGAACGTGAAGCCGGGTTACGGCCGCAACTACCTGCTGCCGCAGGGCAAGGCCGTGCGCGTGAACGCGGCCAACCTCGAAGCGTTCGAGCAGCGCCGCGCGGAGTACGAGGCCAAGGCCAGCACCCAGCTGTCGGATGCCGAGTCCCGCAAGGCCGCCCTGGCCGACGTGTCGGTCACGATCACCGCGCACGCCAGCCCCGAGGGCAAGCTGTACGGTTCGGTCGGCCCGCGCGAGATTGCCGAAGCGCTGGTCGCTGCCGGCAAGGACGTGAGCAAGGGCGAGGTGATCCTGGGTGAAGGTCCGCTGCGTCACACCGGCGAGTTCGACGTCGTGGTGAGCCTGCATGCCGACATCCAGACCACCGTCAAGGTGATCGTCGTCGGCGGTTGATCCACCTGCCAGGCGGCAAACGACAGACGGGCGCCGCGAGGCGTCCGTTTTTCTTTGTCTGCCGTCGCCGCGGCGCGCGTGGCGGCTTCGCCCGGCGCTCGGCATGACAGGGCGCTTGCGCGGCGAGTAGAGGCCGCCTGCAGCGCGCTTTATCCACGGCAAACCACAGCTTATCCACAGACTTGTTGTCTCGTACCGTGCGATGGCGGCGCGTATGCTTGCGCGGTGTGCGGACTGCGCCGCCACCCTTTGCGCGAGTAATCCATGTCCTTTGTGCCTGATCGCAAATCCACCGGTTCCAGCGTGGAGTCCCTGCGCGTGCCCCCGCACTCGATCGACGCGGAGCAGGCGGTGCTGGGCGGTCTGATGCTGGCGCCCGATGCGCTGGACCGGGTCGCCGACCGCCTCGCCGAGGCGGACTTCTATCGCAAGGATCACCGCCTGATCTGGCGCGCCATCAACGAGCTGGCGAACAAGGGCATGCCGTGCGATGCGGTCACGCTGGGCGACTGGTTCGAGGCCAATGGCCTGGCCGAGCTGGTGGGCGGCGCGAGCTACCTGGCCGAGCTGGCCAACACCACGCCGAGCGCGGCGAACATCTCGGCATATGCGGACATCGTGCGCGAGAAGTCGATCCTGCGGCAGCTGATCGATACTGGCGTGTCGATCGCCGAGGACGGTTACCGTCCCGAAGGCAAGAGCGTGCAGGAGGTGCTGGAGCGCGCCGAGCAGGGCGTGTTCAAGATCGCCGAGTCGGGCACCCGCGGCAAGAAGGATTCGGTGTCCATGCGCGAGGCGGTGAAGGACGCTTTCCGCATGCTGCACGAGCGCTACCAGAACAAGGGTCAGCTGACCGGCATCTCCACCGGCTTCTCCGATCTGGACGAGCTCACGTCGGGGCTGCAGCCCTCGGATCTGATCATCGTCGCGGCGCGCCCCTCGATGGGCAAAACCGCGTTCTCGGTGAACATCGCCGAATCCGCCGCCCTGCGCGGCAAGAAGGCGGTGGTGATCTTCTCGATGGAAATGTCCGCCTCGCAGCTGGCGTTCCGCCTGATCTCCTCGGTCGGTCGCATCCACGCCCAGCGCCTGCGCAACGGCGATCTGGACGAGGAAGACTGGCCGCGCGTCACCAACGCCATCTCGATCCTGTCCGAGGCGAAGATCTTCATCGACGACACGCCGGCGCTCTCGCCGGTGGAGCTGCGCTCGCGTGCGCGCCGCATGCATCGCGAGCACGGCGGCCTCGGTTTGATCGTGATCGACTACCTGCAGCTGATGCAGGTGCCGGGCAACAAGGAAAACCGCACCGCCGAGATCTCGGAGATCTCGCGTTCGCTGAAAGGCCTGGCCAAGGAACTCAACGTGCCGGTGATCGCGCTGTCGCAGCTCAACCGCTCGCTGGAGCAGCGTGCCGACAAGCGGCCGATGATGTCCGACCTGCGCGAGTCCGGCGCCATCGAGCAGGATGCGGACGTGATCATGTTCATCTACCGCGACGACTACTACAACAAGGAATCGCCGGACCAGGGGCTGGCCGAGATCATCGTCGGCAAACAGCGAAACGGGCCGACCGACACGATCAAGCTCACCTTCCTCGGCCACCTCACCAAGTTCGAGAACTACGCGCCGGATTCGTTCGTCGGGTCGTTCGATTGATGAGGGTGGGGAACGGGGAACGGGGAACGGGGAACGAGTGGTGCGCAGCGCGCCGCCGCTTTTGGCCTGACCTGATCATCGATGTTGCCGTATTCGGCCGTCGCAAGGGCTGCGCGGAAGCGTACGTTCCCCGTTCCCCGTTCCCCGGTTCCCGCCTCACCCCATGAGCCGTACCACCGTTGCCACGATCCATCTGGGCGCACTGCGCCACAACCTGGCGCTGATCCAGCGCACGGCCGCGCCGGCGCGGGTGATGGCGGTGGTCAAGGCCGATGCCTACGGGCACGGGCTGGAACGGGTGGCACGCGCGCTCGACGAGCAGGCCGAGGCGTTTGCCGTAGCCGCGCTGGGCGACGGTCTGCGCCTGCGCGCAGCCGGCCACCGCCAGCACATTGCTGTGCTTTCCGGGCCCGACCAGGCGGGCGATATCGCCGAGATGCAACGGCTTGGTCTGGATGCAGCGATCCACCATGAGGCGCAACTGCAGTGGCTGGCCGAGGCGTCGCCACGGCGCGGGCGTCTGCGGGTCTGGATCAAGATCGACAGCGGGATGCACCGGTTGGGCTTTGCGCCGGAGCAGGTGGCGCAGGTGCATGCACGATTGGCCGCAATGGCCGGCATCGATCCGGAAATCGGCCTGCTCACCCACTTCGCCGAGTCCGAAGTCTTCGACGGCGCGGTTACCCGCGCTCAGATGGCGCGTTTCGACGCAGCTACCGCCGGCCTGCCCGGGCCGCGCTCGCTGGCAAACTCCGCCGCCACGCTCGGTTGGCCGCAGTCACGTGCGGACTGGGTGCGCACCGGAGGGCTGCTCTACGGGCTCTCGGTGGTGGATGGCAAGAGCGGCAGCGACTTCGGCTTTCGACCGGCGATGACGCTGTCGACCCGGCTGATCGCAATAAACCGCGTGCGTGAGGGCGAGCGCATCGGCTACGGCGGCAGCTGGACCTGCCCGCAGGACATGCCCGTGGGCGTGGCTGCGATCGGCTATGGCGACGGCTACCCGCGCAGCGCTGCTGCCGGCACGCCGGTATGGGTGGGCGATCGCAGCGTGCCGCTGATCGGCCGCGTGTCGATGGACCTCATCACACTCGACCTGCGCGAAGCCCCTGCGGCGAAAGTGGGCGATTGGGTGACGCTGTGGGGGGCGGAGCTGCCGGTCGAGCACGTGGCGGCGCACGCCGGCACGATCAGCTATGACCTCACCTGCGGCATGACGCGGCGGGTACTGTTCGTCGAGGACGACGGCTGACGCGGTCATCGGTGCGTGCTGCGCCGACACGTCCTCGGCCGCGCAGCGTCTCGCGGCCTGCGATGCCCACGGGCTAAGCTCGCGGCCTTCTTCCCCAGCTTACGGATCTCCCGCAATGGCCAAGGCCAAGACCGCCTACGTCTGCACCGATTGCGGCGCCGAACATTCCAAGTGGCAGGGCCAGTGCATCGAATGCGGGGTCTGGAACACGCTGTCCGAGATCGTGCTGCAGCCGGCTGCCAAGTCGGTCGCTGCCTCGCGCAGTGTGGGCTATGCGGGCAAGGCGGCGGGCGCGCCCAAGGTGACGCCGCTGACCGAGGTGGCCCAGACCACCGAGGCACGCAGCTTCACCGGCATCGGCGAGCTTGATCGCGTGCTTGGCGGCGGCCTGGTCGACGGCTCGGTGGTGCTGATCGGCGGCGATCCGGGCATCGGCAAGTCCACCCTGCTGTTGCAGATGCTCGGCACCCTCGGCGAGCGCTTGCCCAGCGTGTATGTCACGGGCGAGGAATCGCTGGCGCAGGTGGCGTCGCGTGCGCAGCGGCTGGATCTTCCGCTGGCACCACTGCACGGCCTGGCCGAAACCTGCATTGAGCGGATCCTGGAGCAGGCGGTCGCGAGTCGGCCGCGCGTGCTGGTGATCGACTCCATCCAGACGATCTGGACCGAGCTGCTTACGGCCGCACCGGGTTCGGTCAGCCAGGTGCGGGAGTCGGCCGCCAAGCTCACCCGCTTCGCCAAGGAGACGGGTACCTCGGTGTTCCTGGTCGGCCACGTGACCAAGGAAGGCGGCATTGCCGGGCCCCGCGTGCTCGAGCACATGGTCGACGCGGTGCTGTACTTCGAGGGCGAGTCGGGCTCGCGCTTTCGCGTGCTGCGCGCATTCAAGAACCGCTTCGGCGCAGTCAACGAGCTGGGCGTGTTCGCGATGGGCGAGAAGGGCCTGCGCGAGGTGCCCAACCCGTCAGCGATTTTCCTCTCCACCCATTCGGGCCCGACCTCCGGCAGCGCCGTGATGGTGACCCGCGAGGGCACCCGCCCACTGCTGGTGGAGGTGCAGGCGCTGGTCGACCAGAGCTCGCTGGGCAATCCGCGACGTGTCGCGCTGGGTCTGGAGCAGAACCGGCTGGCGATGCTGCTGGCGGTGCTGCACCGGCACGGTGGCGTGGCCGCCTATGACCAGGATGTGTTCGTCAACGTGGTTGGCGGCATCCGCGTGCAGGAGACCGCTGCTGACCTGCCAGTGCTGCTGGCGGTGCTCTCCAGCCTGCGCGACCGGCCGCTGCCGGAGAAGACCATTGCGTTCGGCGAGGTGGGCCTGTCCGGCGAAATCCGGCCGGTGCCCAACGGCGAGGAGCGTCTGAAGGAAGCGGCACACCACGGCTTCCTGCGCGCGATCGTGCCGAAGGCGAACGCGCCGAAGAAGGCTCGCGTGGGCGAGATGGAAGTGATCGGAGTGGAACGTCTGGCCGAAGCGATCGACGCCTGTCGCTGATGCCCCGGCGCCGCCGCGTCGACCTCAGAGACCGCGGTGCAGCACCAGCTCCAGCACCGCCTTGGTGCCGAAGAACGCCAGCAGCAGCAGCGCCATGCCGGACAGCGTGAGGTTCACCGCGCGGCGCCCGCGCCAGCCGTAGCGCCAGCGTCCGAACAGCAGGGCGCCGAAGATCAGCCAGGCGACGATCGACAGCACGGTCTTGTGCACCAGGTGCTGGCCGAACAGGTTGTCGACGAACAGCGAGCCGGTGAGCAAGGTCAGCGTGAGCAGCGCGAAACCGGCGCCGATCAGCTGGAACAGCAGGTTCTCGGTCAGTGTCAGTGGCGGCAGCGCGCGCAGCCACGGGCCGAACTGGCGATGGCGCAGGCCCCGTTCCTGCACCGCCAGGCCGATCGCCATGACGGCGGCGATCGACAGCACGCTGAAGGCGATCAGGGCCACGGTGACGTGCAGCTTGATCTGCCAGTCCATCGGCTGCGGCATGGTCGGTGGCGCGACAAAGCGGTCTACCGCCACCAGCAGCGCCGCCAGCGGAAACACGATCACACCGAGGGCCGCTACGGGGCGGGTCAGGTTGACCAGCAGCGTCAGCGCCGAGACCACACATGCAACCAGCGACAGCGCGGCGAAGAAGTGCAGGTCCAGCGCGCCACGGTGCATGCCGAGCAGAATCCCCGCATGCAGCGCCACGGCAAGGGCGCCTAGCGCCAGCGGACCGCGTCCGGCCGGAGCGCGTCCAGGAGCGAGCAGGGGCCAGGCAAGACTCGCGGCGGCCGCGGCGTACAGGGCGATGGCAAGCAGGTTGAGCACGGTGAGCGTCATGGCCGGGCAGTGTCGCACAGCGGTGTCGCCGCGGGCAGGCATCGCACGGGGTTTCGCCGGGGCAGCAGGACAATTCCGACGTACGCGCGGCGGGCACGGCGGCGTTGGCTATAATCGTCGTTTTCCGCGCCACGGTTTCTCCCCATGTTCGAGTCGCTCAGCCAACGCCTGTCCACCACCGTCAACCGCCTGCGCGGTCGCGGGCGGCTCACCGAGGAGAACATTCGCGAGTCGCTGCGCGAAGTGCGCATCGCCCTGCTCGAGGCGGACGTGGCGCTGCCCGTGGTGCAGGCGCTGATCGAGCGGGTCAAGGTGCGTGCGGTCGGGCAGGAGGTGATCAAGAGCCTCTCGCCGGGCCAGGCGCTGGTGAAGGTGGTGAGCGACGAGCTCACGGCCGTCATGGGCACGGTCAATACCGAGTTGAACCTGGCGCAGCAGCCGCCGGCCGTGGTGTTGATGGCAGGCCTGCAGGGCGCCGGCAAGACCACGACCGTCGGCAAGCTGGCGCGCTTCCTTGTGGAGCGCAAGAAGAAGCGCGTGATGGTGGTCAGCTGCGATGTGTATCGTCCGGCGGCCATCGAGCAGCTGCGCACGCTGGCCGAGCAGGTGGGAGTGAATTTCTTCCCCTCCGAGGCCGGGCAGAACCCGATCGACATCGCCCGGGCGGCCATCGCTGCGGCGCGGCGCGAGGTGATCGACGTGCTGCTGGTCGACACCGCCGGTCGCCTGAGCGTTGACCAGGCGATGATGGATGAGATCAAGGCCCTGCATGCCGCGATCACGCCGGTCGAGACGCTGTTCGTGGTCGACTCCATGACCGGCCAGGACGCAGCCAACACCGCCAAGGTGTTTGCCGAGGCGCTGCCGCTGACCGGCGTGGTGCTGACCAAGACCGACGGCGATGCGCGTGGCGGCGCGGCGCTCTCCGTTCGCTACGTCACCGGGCGGCCGATCAAGTTCCTGGGCGCAGGGGAGAAGCTCGACGCACTCGAGCCGTTCCATCCGGATCGCGTCGCCCAGCGCATCCTGGGCATGGGCGACGTGCTGTCGCTGGTGGAAGAGGTCGAGCGCAAGGTCGATCAGGAAAAGGCGCAGAAGCTCGCCACCAAGGTGATGAAGGGCAAGCGCTTTGACCTCAACGACATGCGCGACCAGCTCGAGCAGATGAACAACATGGGTGGACTGGCCGGCCTGATGGACAAACTGCCCGGCATGTCCAGCATTCCCGACAGCGTCAAGTCGAAGGTCAACGACGGCGAGTTGAAGCGCATGGTCGCGATCATCGGTTCGATGACCAAGAAGGAGCGGCGCCATCCCGACCTGCTCAACGGCTCGCGCCGCGCCCGCGTGGCCCGCGGCTCGGGCACCCAGCCGGCCGACGTCAACCGTCTGCTCAAGCAGTACATGCAGATGGAAAAGATGATGTCCAAGCTGGCCAAGGGTGGCACCAAGGGCCTGATGCGGCAGATGCGCGGTGCCATGAAGGGCATGGGCGGGATGGGCGGCGGCATGCCGCCGATGCGCTGATGAGACGGCGTCTGGCGCAAGTCCGACTCTGCGCCTTTGGATACACCTGCAGCTGGACGTGGCTACAGCGCGAGCGGACCCAGCCACAGGACGAGCGTCATCTCCGCGAAAGCGGGGATCCATTTCGCTCTTGCCACCAAAGTCAACATGGGTCCCCGCTTTCGCGGGGATGACGCTGGCTTCGTCGCTACATCTTCCCGGGTGCGAGGTGGGGCGAGGGGGCTTCGATTGGCGTGTCGTCGAGGGCTTCCCTTTTCCCTCAAACCCGCTAAAATGTCGCGTTTACCGCGCACGGTCTCGTGCGTGCGGCCGGCAATTCCGGCAACTCTGGAGCTTTTACTATGGTCAAGATTCGTCTTTCGCGCGGTGGCGCCAAGGGCCGTCCGTTCTACCACGTCGTCGTGACCGACCAGCGCAACAAGCGCGACGGTCGCAACATCGAGAGCGTGGGTTTCTACAACCCGGTTGCGTCGGGCAAGGACAAGCGCCTTGAGCTGAACGTCGAGCGCGTGAAGGAATGGGTGGGCAAGGGCGCCCAGCTGACCGACAAGGTCGCTGCGCTGGTGAAGGAAGCCGGCAAGCAGCAGGCCGCCTGAGTATGGCGACAGCCGGTCGGCGCGTCCTGATGGGGCGCATCGTCGGGCTGTACGGCGTGCAGGGCTGGCTCAAGATCGAATCCTGGTCCGAGCCCCGCACGCGCATCTTCGATTACCAGCCCTGGCAGCTGAGTGTGGCGCCGGGTGAGATGGTGGAGATGTCGGGCATCAAGGGGCGTCCACAGGGCAAGGGGCTGGTATGCCAGTTGCCGCAGGTGGACAGCCGCGAAAAGGCGGTGGCGTGGGTGGGCAAGGACATCTATGTCGCCCGCGAATCGCTCCCGCCGCCCGGCAAGGACGAGTATTACTGGGTCGACCTCGAAGGCCTCGAGGTCACCACGACGGACGGAGTGGTGTTGGGACGGGTCAGCCACCTGTTCGCAACGGGCGCCAACGATGTGGTGGTGGTGCGTGACGATGAACGCGAGCGGTTGATTCCCTTCATTCAGGGCCGCTACGTGCATTCGGTGGATCTCGACGGCGGCCGTATGGTGGTGGATTGGGATCCTGAATTCTGAGTTCGCGCCACGCGCCGGAGTCGAGGGTCTGATGCGGATCGACGTTGTCACGCTGTTTCCCGAATTCATGCAGCAGTGCGCAGCGGTCGGTGTGGTGGGACGCGCACAGCAGCGGGATCTGTTGCAGGTGCAGACGTGGAACCCCCGCGACTATGCCCGCGACAGCTACCGCACCGTGGATGGCCGCACCTGCGGCGGTGGTCCCGGGATGGTGATGCTGATCGAACCCTTGCGCGCGGCCCTGAGCGTCGTACGCGAGGCTGCGCCGGAGCCGGTGCACGTGATTTACCTCAGTCCGCAGGGAGCGCGGCTGACGCAAGGCAGGGTGGAGGCGCTGGCGAGGTTGCCGCGTGTGGCTCTGATTTGCGGACGATATGAAGGTGTGGACGAGCGTTTGCTGGCGCACGAGGTCGACGAGGAGCTGTCGATCGGCGATTATGTGTTGTCGGGTGGCGAGCTGGGCGCCGCGGTGGTGATCGATGCCGTGGGAAGGCTGCAGGATGGCGCGTTGAACGATGCGCAGTCCGCCCTGCAGGATTCGTTTTCGGACGGCCTGCTGGATTGTCCGCACTACACCAAGCCGGTGCACGACGCACTGGGTGATGTGCCGGCAGTGCTTTTGTCCGGCGACCACGCGGCGATTCGCCGCTGGCGCCTGAAGCAGTCGCTGGGACGGACCTGGTTGCGACGTCCCGACCTGCTGGCGCGGCGGACCCTGGATGCAGAGTCTTCCGCGCTGCTTGAAGAATTCCGCCGCGAGTACCTGCGGCACAACGATGCGGCCAACGTGTGACCGCAGTTATTGCATTTGACACAGGTGTTGCCATGAACAAGATCATCGAACAGTTCGAATCCGAGCAGATCACCCGCCAGCTGCCGGACTTCGGCCCCGGCGACACGGTAGTGGTCAACGTCAAGGTGAAGGAAGGTAACCGCGAGCGCGTGCAGGCGTTCGAGGGCATCGTCATCGCCAAGCGCAGCCGCGGCCTGCATTCGGCCTTTACCGTGCGCAAGATCTCGCATGGTACCGGCGTCGAGCGCGTGTTCCAGGCGCACAGCCCGACCATCGAATCCGTCACGGTCAAGCGCAAGGGCAAGGTCCGCGGCGCGAAGCTGTACTACCTGCGCGGGCTGGAAGGCAAGGCTGCTCGCATCAAGGAAGACATCGCTGCCGCTGCTGCCGCGAAGGCTGCCTCCAAGGCCGCCGCGGCCGCTGCTGCCGCCGAGTAAACGCTCGCTCCCAGCGGGTTTTGCAAAACAGAAAAGCCGCGGGCCAGCCCGCGGCTTTTTTGATGCTCGCCTGCTGCGCGTCATCAGCAGCGGGCGGCGTCCCGGTGCAGCCAGCGCTGCCGCCGGGCTGCGCGGACGATCAGGCCATCAGGCGCTGCGGCTCCTGCAGGAAGTTGCCCTGCACGAAGTCCACGCCACACGCGAACAGCAGCGACGTGCTGCTGGCATCCTCGACCCACTCGGCCACGGTGATGCGGTTCATCTCGCGGGCCTGGTGGCAGATCTCGGTGATCTTCTTCTGGTTTTCCGGGTGCTGCGGCAGTTGCGCCATATAGCTGCGGTCGATCTTGAGATAATCCGCGTCCACATGGGTGAGCAGCTGGAACGAGTTCAGGCCGGAGCCGAACTGCTCCAGTGCGAATCGACCGCCGAGCTTCTTCCAGCCGGTGACGAACTCGTGGGCCGGACGCAGCAAGGTGACCACCTTGCTTTCGGTCATCTCCAGCACGATCTGTCCGTGCTTGAGCCCGGCCTTGCTCACCTGCTCTCCCAGCCAGGGCAGCAGGGTCGGGTCCTGGATCGAGTCGGCGGTGAGCTTGACGAAGAACGTCGTGTGGATGCCCTGGCCATCGCGGGTGCGCAGGATCGAGATCGCCTTGCTCAGCACCCAGCGATCGATCGCCACGGTCAGCCCGTGCTGTTCGGCGATGGGCATGAAGAACCCGGGCAGCACCTCGCCCTGCGGACCATTCATGCGCAGCAGGATCTCCGAATACTCGCCTTCGGCGTCCTGCAGGCTGATGGTGTGCTGGTGGTAGAGCACGAACCCGTCGGTCGCCAGGGCCTGCTGCAGCAGCTGCAGCCAGTAACGCTCGCGCTCCTCGTCGGCCTTCTCGCGTGCCGCCGGGTCGTGTACCTCCACCCGGCCACCGCCCTGGCTGATCACGTTGCGCAGCGCCTGGTTGGCCTGGTTCAGCAGCAACTCGGCGTTGGCGTTCTTCTCTCCCAGCAGGCTGCCACCGATACTCGTCGACACGGTGATGGACTGGCTGCCGAGGTCGAAGATCTCGTCGGCGATGGCGTGCTGCAGTTTGCCGATCCAGGCCTTGATGGCCTCGTCGTTGCGATCGCGCAGCACCACGCCAATGGTGTGCTCGGCCAGCAGTCCGGCGACATCATCTTCGCCGAGCTGGCTGCTGACACGGTTGGCGAAGGCCGCAAGCAGCTCGTCAGCCCGTCCCAGGCCGACACTGTCGACCATGCTGTTCCAGTTGTCCGGCTCGATCAGCAGCAGGCTCTGGCCCTTGGTTCCCTTCGCGGCGGCGGCCACCGCGTCGTCGATGCACTCCAGCGTGCGGGCGCGGTTGTACAAGCCGGTGACCGGGTCGCGCTGCAGCTGTTCGATCAGCATCGGATCGACCTGCTGGCGCCGGAACACGATCTGCAGGCACGGCTCGCCCTCGAAGGTGGCGTGGGCGAACTCCACCGTGGCCTGGAACGTGGTGCCGTCCGAGCGTCGGGCCTGCAGTTCGATGTGGTTGGGCGCCTTCTCGTTGCGTGACTGGGCGCGCAGCAGGTTCTTGAAGCCTTCCGCATCGTTGCTGCTGATCAGGTCCAGCACCGGCAGGCCGAGCATGTCGTCGAACTCGTCGTAGCCGAAGGTCTCCAGGTAGGCCTTGTTGGCGCGCACATGCATGCCCTCGTGCACGAAGGCGATCGGATCGGTGGAGGAGTCGAGCAGGGCATCCGCGCGGCGCTCCGATTCGCGCAGCGCCGACTCGAGCAGGCGCACCTGGCGGCGCGTCTGCAGGGCCTCGTGCTCGCGCTGCAGGACCGTCGCCAGCTGCTTGGTCTGGCTGCGGATCGCGATGCCGCGCACGCCATCGTTGAACAGGTCGGCGACGAGCTGGTTGTCCATCTGCGCCACGATTGCCACCAGCGCCATGTCGCGCCCGTTGGCGTCCAGCTTCTGGGTGACTTCCCTCAGCGTCATCTTCGCCAGCGCCGGGTCGTACAGCACGATGTCCGGCGCCTGCTCGTCAAGCGCGGCCTGGATCTCCTCGGGGGTGGTGGCGCGGGCGGGGCGTACCGCGATACCCCCGTTGCGCAGCAGGCTGATGATCTGCTCGGCATCTTCGACCGAAGTCTCGATGAACAGGATCCGGATAACGGAGGCGTCTTTTTTCATGGGCACCGGGTGGTCCGTGGGGCGCCGTGCCTTGCGGAGGCGTGGCGCAGGCGCTCTTGCGTAGACGAGGTTTGTAACGGATTCCGGCGGTGGCCGCCAGCGTGGCGCGACGGCGTGGCGAGCGGCTTCGCTTTCAGAGCGGGCGTTTGGCCGGCTCGCCTGCCACCTCGCGCACCAGCCGCGGCACCAGGTAACCGGGTAGCCGTGCGCGAATGGCTTGCACCAGCGCCAGTGCGGCAGCGTCGTCGACCTCGAAATGGGCCGCGCCCTGCACCCGGTCGAGCTGGTGCAGGTAGTACGGCAGCACGCCCGCGGCGAACAGCCGCTCGGACAGGTCGACCAGCGCGTCGGCCGCGTCGTTCACCCCGCGCAGCAGCACCGCCTGGTTCAACACGGTGGCGCCGGCGCCGCGCAGGCGCTCGCACGCGTCGTCCACCGAGGCATCCAGTTCGTTGGCATGGTTGGCGTGCAGCACCACGACCTTCTGCAGCGGAAGCGAGCCCAGCCATTCGGTGAACGGCGCATCGATCCGCTCGGGCAGGACCACCGGCAGGCGGGTGTGGATGCGCAGCCGCGTCACGTGCGGCAGGTCGGCGAGGCCGCGGCTGAGCTCTTCGAGCTTGGCCGTGGCCAGCGCCAGCGGATCGCCGCCGGAGAGAATCAACTCGTGGATGCTGGTGTCCAGGCGCAAGTGCTCCAAGGCCCGTCGCCACTGGCCTGCCGCGGCCATCTCCTCGCCGTAGGGAAAGTGTCGGCGGAAGCAGTAGCGGCAGTTGATCGCGCAGCTGCCGCTGGCGATCAACAGCGCGCGGCCGTGGTACTTGTGCAGCAGGCCCTGCGACTCGCGCGCGCCCAGATCGCCCACTGCGTCCACGGCGTAGCCGTCCACGTCCGCAAGCTCCGCCAGCTGGGGCAGTACCTGCAGCAGCAGGGGGTCCGATGGATCGCCGTGGCGCATGCGCGACACGAAACCGCGCGGTACGCGCAGCGCGAAGCCGGCATCGTCGACAGGCAGTTGCGCCGCAAGCGAGGACAGCCCCAGCAGGGCGAGCAGCTCGGCGGGGTCGGTGATGGCCTCGCGCCAGAGCTGGCGCCAGTCCGGGACGGGCGACGATAGGCGGGCGCTGGAGCTTGCGGTTATCATGGCGGACCTGTGAATCGGGCCCGGGCGCCCGACGAAGCATTCATTTTAGCCGCCCGCGGCGGCGGAATTTACCCTGGAGCAGATAGCGCATGGCGACCCTTGGCCTCAACGATGTCAAAACGGGCAAGAAGATCCTCCACAACGGCGATCCGTGGATCATCACCGAGGCGGACTTCATCAAGCCGGGCAAGGGCCAGGCGTTCACCCGCATCCGTATCCGCAACCTCAAGGATGGCCGCACCACCGAGCAGACGTTGAAGTCCAGCGACTCGTTCGAGGAGGCCGATGCGGTCGACACCGACATGCAGCTGTCCTTCATCGACGGTATCGGCAAGGACCGGGTGTGGAACTTCATGAACATGGAGACCTTCGAGACGATCCCGGCCACGCTGTCCGCCATGGGCGACGCGTGGAAGTGGCTCAAGGGCGAGGAGGAATGCGTGGTCACGCTCTTCAACGGCGGCATCATCGCCGTACAGCCGCCGAAGTTCGTCGAGCTGAAGATCGTCGAGACCGACCCGGGCGTGCGCGGTGATACCTCCGGCGGCGGCGGCAAGCCGGCCACGCTGGAAACCGGCGCCGTGGTGCGCGTGCCGTTGTTCGTCAACCAGGACGAGATCATCAAGGTCGATACCCGCACCGGCGAATACGACAGCCGCGTCGGCAAGTGACAAGCCGGCGCGTGGGCGATGCCCGCGCCTTTGCCGGCTTGTCATCCCGGCGAAAGCCGGGATCCAGTGAGGTACCTGTGCGCAGCACGCCGAGCCCCTTCGCGGAGAGCATCGCACTCACTGGATTCCAGCTTCCGTCGGAATGATGACCATGGGGGCGGGCGCCGCAAGGTACCGCCCCTTGTCGTATTTGCATCAAGTGCAGCGGCCATGATGGCCGCAGGCGCACCCGGACACAGTGAGGTGAAGATGAGTTCCATGCCGCCGAAGTCGGTTGATCTGGTCATCGAGGCGCGTTGGGTCGTGCCGGTGGAGCCCCATGCGGTGGTGCTGGAGCAGCACGCCGTGGTGGTGGACGCCGACCGCATCGTGGCGCTGCTGCCGATTGCCGAAGCGCGCGCCGCCTACGCGCCGCGCGAGCGGGTGGAACTGGGCGAGCACGCGCTGATTCCCGGCCTGATCAACAGCCACACGCACAACCCGATGACCCTGCTGCGCGGCCTCGCCGACGACCTGCCGCTGATGACCTGGCTGCAGGAGCACATCTGGCCGGCCGAGGCCAAGGTGATCGGGCCGGAGTTCGTACGCGACGGGGTCGAGCTGGCGGTGGCCGAGATGCTGCGCGGCGGTACCACCTGCGCCAACGAGAACTACTTCTTCCCCGATGCGATCGGCGCCACTTATCGCAAGCTCGGCTTCCGCGCCGTGGTCGGCCTGCCGGTGATCGAGTTCCCCACGGCCTGGGCCAAGACCCAGGACGAGTACTTCGAGCGCGCGGGCGAGGTGCACGACAGCTTCCTCGGCGATCCGCTGGTGGGCACGGCGTTCGCGCCGCACGCGCCGTACACCGTGTCCGATGCCAGTTTCGAGCGGATCCGAGTGCTCTCCGACCAACTCGACATCCCGGTGCATCTGCACACGCACGAGACTGCCCACGAGATCGAGGAAGAAAAGAAGAAGTCCGGCCTGCGCCCCTTCCAGCGGCTGCAGCGGCTCGGGCTGGTCAACGACCGCCTGATCGCCGTGCACATGACGCAGGTAACCGACGGCGAGATTGCCGCGTGCGCCGAAGCGGGCGTATCGGTAGTGCATTGCCCGGAGTCCAATCTCAAGCTGGCCTCGGGCTTCTGCCCTGCCGAGAAATTCCGTCGCGCAGGCGTCAACCTCGCCATCGCCACGGACGGCTGCGCCTCCAACAACGACCTGGACATGTTCAGCGAGATGCGCACGGCGGCGATCCTGGCCAAGGCGGTGGCGCAGGATGCCGCCGCGTTCGACGCCGCCTCGGCGCTGCGCGCCGGCACCCTCAACGCGGCCCGCGCGATGGGCCTGGAAGACAAGGTTGGCTCGATCAAGGTCGGCAAGCAGGCCGACTTCGCTGCCGTGCGCCTGAGCGACCTGGAAACCCAGCCGCTGTTCCATGTCGCCTCGCAGCTGGTCTACGCCACCGGCCGTCATCAGGTGACGGACGTGTGGATCGCCGGACGTCGCAAGCTGGCCGGGCGCGAACTGGTGGGCATGGATGTGGAAGGAATGCTCGCCCGCACGCGCCAGTGGCGCGAACGCATCGCGGCGGTGTGAGGCGATGCAGGCAATCGATCGACCGATGAAGCTTTACCTGGTCATGCTGCTGCGCCGGCCGCAGGTGGACCCCGCCGCGATCAGCGCGCACATGGCGTTTCTCGATGCCCTGCGGCTGGACGGCACCATCGAGCGCTCCGGCCCGTTCACCGACCGCTCCGGCGGTGCCTACCTGCTGCGTGCGGTTGACGCCGACGCGGCGCAGGCCATCGTCCAGCGCGATCCGGCGCATACCAGCGGCGGCTGGGATATCACTGTCCACGAATGGCAGGCGCGCTGAGCGCCCGCCCGGAGCCTTGACCATGCAGACCACGCACGCCAACGTCAGTCCGGAAGAGATCGCGCGTTTCGACAAACTCGCCGCGCGGTGGTGGGATCCGGATGGCGAATCCCGGCCGCTGCACGACCTCAACCCGGTCCGCGCCGCCTACGTGGCCGCGCGCAGCAACCTGCGCGATGCAAAGGTGGCCGACGTCGGCTGCGGCGGTGGCCTGCTCAGCGAGGCACTGGCACGGGAAGGGGCTCGCGTCACCGGCATCGACCTGGGCGAAAAGGTCATCGAGATCGCCAGGCTGCACCTGTACGAGTCGAACCTCACCGTCGATTACCGGGTGCAATCCTCCAAGGCGCTGGCGGAAGCCGAGCCGGCGAGCTTCGATGCCGTTTGCTGCATGGAGATGATCGAGCACGTGCCCGATCCCGAGGCGCTGGTGAATGATCTGGCGGCGATGCTCAAGCCGGGCGGCCGCCTGTTCATGTCCACGCTCAACCGCACGCCGGCCGCGTTCGGCACCGCCATCATCGGCGCGGAGTACCTGATGCGGCTGCTGCCGCGAGGCACGCACCACTACGCGCAGTTCCTCAAGCCTTCCGAGCTGGCGCGGCTGCTGCGTCATGCCGGGCTGGAGCTGGAGGACGTCAGCGGCCTGGCCTACAACCCGATCAGCCGCAAGGCCTGGCTCAGCCGCATCACCGCGGTGAACTACGTGCTGTGCGCACGCAAGGGCGCATGAGGACGCTGCCGTCGCCGCTGGGCGGCGTGCTGTTCGACCTGGACGGCACCCTGCTCGACAGCGCCCCGGACCTTTATGCGGCGCTCGTGCAGCAGTGTCTGGAAGAGGGCGTGCCGGCGCCGCCGTTCGAGCCGGTGCGCGAGGTGGTGTCACGCGGTTCGCGGGCCATCCTTCGCTGCGCCTTTGCAGGGCTTGGCGAAGCCGCGATCGAGGCGAGGGTGCCGCGCTACCTCGCGCTGTACGAATCCATGCTGGCGCAGCACACGGTGGCATTTGAGGGCGTCGATGCGTTGCTGGCGCAGCTCGAGGCGCAGGGCACGCGCTGGGGCGTGGTCACCAACAAGCCCGGCTTTCTCACCGATCCGCTGCTGGCCCGCATCGGCTGGGCGGCGCGCGCGGCTGCGGTGGTCTCCGGCGACACGCTGGCGGTGAAGAAACCCGACCCGGCGCCCGTGCTGCTGGCCTGTGTGCGTGCCGGCATCGATCCGGCGCACAGCGTGTTCGTCGGCGACGACCGTCGCGACGTGCTCGCCGGCGCGGCGGCGGGGCTGTATACGGTGGCCGTGCGCTGGGGCTACCTGGACGGCGGCGATCCGGACGACTGGCAGGCCGATCGCGTGGTCGATCATCCGGACCAGCTCACGACGTTGCTGACCGCGGGGCGCGTGCCGGCATGAGCGAGCTGCCGCCCGATGCCCTGCAGAGCTACACCGACAAGTGGCTTGCCGTGCAGCCGCAGCAGCGCCTTGCGCTTGCCTTCGTCGACCCGCAGCAGCATGCGGGGCACATCGCGCTGGCTGCGCTGGAACAGGAGCTGCTTGCTGCCGCATATGGCATCCGCGAGCCGCAGGTAGCCGCCGTGAAGCTCAACTGGTGGGCAGAAGAACTCGCCGGCGCGGCGGCCAGCGGAGGGCGTCATCCGCTCACCCAGGTGCTGTTCGACGACGCGCGGGCGCAGGCGCTGCCGGTCGAGTACTGGCTGGCGCCGGTACGCGCCGCGATTGCGCAGCTCGAGGCGGGAACGTCCGCTGATTTTTCTGCACAGCTCGCCGCGGCCGAGCCGCTGCACGGGGCGCTGGCGGCGCTGGAAACGGCCTGGTGGTTCGGGCCCGCGGCGCCTTCTGCCAAGGCAGCGCGACTGGCTACCCTGGCGCACCTGCTGCACGCGCTGCGTCGCCTGCATGACGATGCGGAGCGCGACCGATTGCCGCTGCCCATGGCGCGATTGGCCCGGTTCCACCTGTCACGCGCGGCGTTGCGTAGCCGCAGCGACTCGCTGGATCAGGCGCTCCGCGCGCAGTTGTCCGACCTCGCCCGGTGCTGGGACGAGGCGTCCAGGCACGATGGTCCGCTGAGCGTCTTTCGCACGCTGGAAGCCCGTACCGGCGGGGCCTTGGCCCGCGCCGGCGCCCGCGCGGGCGATCCCCTCCACGTGTTGCAGCAGGGCCTGTCCGGCGGCGCTTTCGGGCACACGCTGGCTGCGTGGCGGGCCGCGCGGCGCTGGCGGCGGCACGACCAACGCTGACCATTTCCGGCCTGCTGCGGACGCAGCGTTTCCCGCGGTCGCCTGTTGTGCCCGGCCGGGCTGCCCCAAAATAGGCGTTTCGACGCGGACCGCTTCGCCCGCACGACAAGGATTTTTCATGCACAGCCACGAGAACACCGCCCGCCTGATGCCCGACGTCGCCCATCAGGAGCAGCCGCATCTGGCCGGTGCGCTGGACTGGGTCGGCATGGACGGCATCGAGGTGCCGGTGCGCTTCGATGCCGGCGATGGCGACGTGCAGCGCGCCAGCGCGCAGGTCGGCGCGTTCGTCAATCTCACGCGCACCGACAAGCGCGGCATCCACATGTCGCGGCTGTACCTGCTGGTGGACGAGCACCTGAGCAAGCGCACGCTCGACGCGACCACGCTCGAGGCGCTGCTGCACGCGTTTCTCGAATCCCACGCGGGGCTGGCCGATCGCGCCCGCATCTCGGTGCGCTTCGATCATCTGGTGCGGCGCGCGGCGCTGCGCAGCGCCAACAGCGGCTGGCGCGCCTATCCGGTGTCGATCGAGGCCAGCCTGGGGGCCGAGGGTTTCCGCATGGAGCTGGGCACGGAAGTGGTCTATTCATCCACCTGTCCGGCGTCGGCCGCGTTGTCGCGTCAGCTGATCCAGGAGCAGTTCGCCCGGGATTTCGCTGCCGGCGAGCCGGTGGATCACGCGGCGGTGCTGGCCTGGCTGGGCAGCGAGCAGGGCATCGTCGCGACGCCGCATGCGCAGCGCAGCGTGGCGCGCCTGCTGGTGCGCTTCGGCAAGGGTGCACCGCTCGACCTCATCGGCCTGCTCGACCGTGTCGAACAGGCGCTTGGCACGCCGGTGCAGACTGCCGTGAAGCGCGAGGACGAGCAGGCATTTGCGCTTGCCAACGGCGGCAATCTGATGTTCTGCGAAGATGCCGCCCGCCGGATCCAGCGGGCGCTCGACGCTGATGCCGCCATCGTCGATTTCCACGTGCGCCTCGAGCACCAGGAGAGCCTGCATCCGCACGATGCCGTGGCCTACGCCAGCAAGGGTGTCGAGGGCGGTTTCGGGCCGCGCGGCTGAGCCACGCGCTGCGCCTCAGCGCGGCGGTGCCAGTCCCGGCAGCAGCAGTGGATCAAGCCGGGTATCGAACCAGTTGAAGCCCCAGTGCAGGTGCGGGCCAGTGGCCCGGCCGGTCATGCCGGACCGCGCGATCACTTGCCCTTGCGCCACGCGCTGGCCCACGCGCACGTCGATCCGCGACAAGTGCAGGAAGTTCGAGCTGAGCCCGAACCCGTGGTCCAGCACCACGGTGCCGCCGGTGAGGAAGAGCGAGGCCGAGGCGAACGTCACCACGCCCGCTGCCGGCGCGCGAACCGGCGTGCCAGTGGGCACGGCCAGGTCCATGCCCGAGTGAGGCGCCCCCGGCGCGCCGTTGTAGATGCGCTGGCGGCCGAAGCGGCCGCTGATGCGCCCGTTCACCGGCCAGATGAAGCCGCGCAGGAAATCCTCCCTTGCATCGTCCCGCTTGCGCGCTGCGCCAACCTGAGCCTGTTCGCGCGCAATCCGACGGGCGATCGACGGGGGCGGTTTGACCGTCTTCGCCGGCACGCCGTCGATCCGTTCCAGCGGCCAGTCACGGGGCGTGACGGCGATCCGGAACGTGCGGCTCTCCGAGTGCGCGTCGCGCACGGTCAAGAGCAGCGGCCCCACCGAGTCGCGGCCGGCCGCGAATACCACGCTGCCATCGCCGCCGACCCTCAGCGGTATGCCGTCCAGCTGTGCAGTGCTACCCGGGGTGACGCGGGCGATCACCAGTTCTCCCTGGGTGATCCGGCGCGGCATGGCGATGCTCGCGGCCGCCACCGTCAGCGCCGGCAGCAGCACAAGCAACAGTGCAAGCAAGCTGCAGCAGGTCCTCGGCACGCGCGCGATCCGGCGGCGGATGTTGCCAGCGCCGCGGGCCGGCGCGCCGTTGCATGGCGCCATCGCAGCCGACCCCGCTGCGGCCTCAGCTCGCACGGGGCGGTTCACTTGAGTCGGTGGTGCGGTGGTGTCCGCATCGCGCCAGGCGGAAGTGCGCTGGCACCGGATCCTCTCCGCCATGGCACAGCGGCTGGCAGCGCAGCAGGCGCCACAGCGTCAACACACTGCCCTGGAGCGGCCCGAAGCGTGCAACGGCAATCCGTGCATAATCGGAGCAACTGGGGTAAAAGCGACAGCGCTGCCCCAGCAGGGGGCTGAGCCAGCGTTTGTAGAAGCGAAGCAGAAAAAGCAGGAATCGGGTCAAGACATTTCACGCGGCCGAGACGGCTGGCGGTTCGAAGTGCCGAGTATTCCAGAAGCGCGCTTGCTGGTGTAAGGCACATGGGCTATAACACCCGGCCGCCACGGCCACAACGGTGAAGGGAAATGGCGAAAACCACGCGTAGTTCGACCGCCGCCAAGGCGAAGAAGAACAAGCCTGCGGCCTCGGCGAAACAAGCCAAGCCGGGCAAGGCGAAGCCCTCAGCCGCCGCTGCACGCAGCGCCAGCAAGGCCACCGTGAAAGCCGCGCCGAAAAAGGCGGCAGCAACAACCAAGGTCGCGGCGAAGAAGGCTCCGGCGAAGAAGGCGGCCGCCAAGGCGGCTCCTGCAAAGAAGGCGGCGGCGAAAAAACCCGTTGCCAAGAAGCCGGCCGTGACCAAGGCTGCGGCAACCAAGGCAGCGGCCAAGAAATCCGCGGCGAACAAGCCGGCCGTCGCCAAGAAAGCGGCAGCAGCGAAGTCGCCCAAGAACATCAAGCACACCAAGGCCACGGGCAAGGCGCCCGTCGCCACGAAGGCACCGACCAAGCCAGCCAGCCGCAGTTCGGCAGGCGCCAGCAGCAAGCCGGCGACCAAGCCCGCACCCAAGCCGGTGGCTGCCGCGGCGAAGGCCCAGCCGGCGAACAAGCCGACGCCCGCCAGGCAGGCACCGGCCGCCGCACCTGCGGCATCGGCCGCGTTGCCGCTCAAGGGCAAGGTCGCCAGCGCGGTCAGCATGGCCAGTCAACGGGTTGCCACGGCAACTGCCAGTCATACTCCTCCCAAGAAACAGAAGTCTCAGTCGTCCCCAATGAATAAAGCTGCTTCAAATACAGACAATGGCGTGACCAAGGAAGACGGGCGTTACGCACTTCCCGCCAACATCACCATCGAATTGCCCAAGGGCTATCGTCCCTCCGCCAATGAGGAGTACATGGGTCCCAAGCACCTGGCGTACTTCCGCCAGAAGCTTCGTGACTGGCGTGACCAGCTGGTGGAGGAGTCGCGCCAGACCATGGAGAACCTGCGCGACGAAGTGCGCGACGTCGGCGACGAGGCCGAGCGCGCCACGCGCGAAACCGAGAACTCGCTCGAGCTGCGCACCCGCGATCGCTACCGCAAGCTGATCTCCAAGATCGACAAGGCGTTGCGCCGGATCGAGGAAGGCCGCTACGGCTACTGCGAGGAGACCGACGAGGAAATCGGCGTGGATCGTCTCGACGCCCGCCCGATCGCCACGCTCTCGCTCGATGCGCAGGAGCGCCGCGAGCACCTGCAGAAGCAGATGGGCGACTGATTCCTCCGGCATCGCCGCGAGTCGTCAAAGCCCCGCCTCGCGCGGGGCTTTGTCTTTCCAGCCTGGTATCGATCGAGGGGCGTCGACAGCGTCAGCTTGCAGCGAAGCATGCAGGGCGGCCGGTGAGGGGATCGGCGTTGTAGTCGCGCGCTGCATGCAGGTATCACACGCCAGCAAACGAACAAAGCTCCTGGCAGCTGTAGGTGGCCTTGCGCCTCGATTACATATCGGCGATTCTGGAACTATGGATGAAAGCGACGCCCTCGCCACGCTCGCCGCGCTCGCCCAGCCGACCCGGCTGGCGGTGTTCCGGCTGCTGGTGACGCGTGAGCCGCTTGGCCTGCCGGCCGGCGACATCGCAACTTCGCTTGCCGTACCCCAGAACACCATGTCGACGCACCTGGGGGTGCTGGCGCGTGCGGGACTGGTGTGTGCCGAGCGCCATAGCCGCTCGATGATCTACCGCGCCCGGCTCGACGCGCTGCGTGCGCTGATGGTGTTTCTCGCCCGCGACTGCTGCAACGCTCACCCTGAACTGTGTACCCCGCTGCTGGCCGAGCTGGCCTGCTGCCCTCCGACCAAGGTCAAGGCATGAACGACACCGAGCCATCATTCGACGTGGTGATCTACCACAACCCCGCCTGCGGCACCTCGCGCAACACGCTGGCCCTGATTCGGCACTGCGGTTTCGAGCCTCACGTCATCGAATACCTGCAGACGCCGCCGAGCCGCGCGCTGCTCGCGCAGCTGGCGGCACGCACGGGCGAGCCGCTGCGCGCGCTGATCCGCGAGAAAGGCACGCCTTACGCCGAGCTGGGGCTACACGACACCACGCTGTCGGACGACGCGTTGCTCGACGCGATGATCGCCCATCCGATCCTGATCAACCGCCCGCTGGTGGTCTCGCCGCGGGGCGTGGCGCTGTGCCGGCCGTCCGAGCGTGTGCTCGACCTGCTGCCGATGCGTCCGCGTGGCGCCTTCGTCAAGGAGGACGGCGAGGCGGTGCTCGATGCGCAGGGCCATCGCGTCGGCTGATGGCTTTTCACTCTTGTCGGATTCACCGATGACCGCCGCCGCCCCACGCCTTCGCCTCTCGTTTCTCGACCGTTACCTCACCGTGTGGATATTCGCCGCGATGGCACTGGGCGTGCTGCTCGGCTCGGTGTTCCCGCAGTTGCCCGCGGCGCTCGATCACCTGAGCATCGGCAGCACTAACCTTCCGATCGCGGTTGGCCTGGTGCTGATGATGTATCCGCCGCTGGCTAAGGTGCGCTACGAGGAGCTGCACCGGGTATTCGCCGACCGCCGCCTGTTGTGGCTGTCGCTGCTGCAGAACTGGATCATCGGGCCGCTGCTGATGTTCGCGCTGGCGGTGATCTTCCTGCGCGACCAGCCCGAGTACATGACCGGGCTGATCCTGATTGGCCTCGCGCGCTGCATCGCCATGGTGCTGGTGTGGAACCAGCTGGCCGGCGGCGACAACCAATACGTGGCCGGGCTGGTGGCGTTCAACGCGATCTTCCAGCTGCTCACCTTCGGCGCGTATGCGTGGTTCTTCCTCAGCGTATTGCCGCCGCTGTTCGGCCTCGCGGGGCAGGTGGTGCCGGTGGCGTTTTCCACCATCGCTGTCGCGGTGCTGATCTATCTCGGCATCCCGTTCGCCGCCGGCTGGCTGAGCCGGCGCGTGCTGATCCGCAGCAAGGGTGAGGCCTGGTATACCGAGCGCTTCCTGCCGCGCATCGGGCCGATCACGCTGGTGGCGCTGCTGTTCACCATCGTGGCGATGTTCAGCCTCAAGGGCGGCCAGCTGCTCGCGCTGCCGGCCGATGTGCTGCGCGTGGCGCTGCCGCTGGTGGTGTACTTTGTGGTGATGTTTGCGGCGAGCTTCGCGATGGCGCGTTTCGTCGGCGCCAATTACCCGCGCACCACGGCGGTGGCGTTTACTGCCGCCGGCAACAACTTCGAGCTGGCTATCGCGGTGGCCATCGCCGCATTCGGGCTGGCGTCGAAGGTGGCGTTTGCCGCGGTGATCGGGCCACTGGTGGAGGTGCCGGTGCTGCTGGCGCTGGTGCATGCGGCGCGGGCGATGCGGTCGCGCTTCCCGGTGACGGCGGAGACGCGCGCATGAGCCGGCTGCGCACCCTTGCCGATCCCGATCTGTTGCCGGCGCTGCAGCCGGAATTCGCCCATCGCCGCCCGGCGCTGGGCCTGGCGCCGGACCAGCCGCCGCCGCGCATCCTGCTGCTGTATGGCTCGCTGCGCGAGCGCTCGTACTCGCGGCTGGCGGTGGAAGAGGCGGCGCGGCTGCTGCAGTTCTTCGGTGCCGAAACGCGCATCTTCGATCCCTCCGACCTGCCGTGGCCCGACCAGCCGGGCGCTGACGACCACCCGGCCGTGCGCGAACTGCGCGAGCTCTCGCTGTGGTCCGAGGGCCAGGTCTGGTGCAGCCCGGAGCGGCACGGCCAGATCACCGGCGTGATGAAGGCGCAAATCGATCACCTGCCGCTGTCGATAGGCTCGGTACGCCCCACCCAGGGCCGCACGCTGGCGGTGATGCAGGTGTCCGGCGGCTCGCAGTCGTTCAATGCGGTCAACACGCTGCGCCTGCTGGGGCGCTGGATGCGCATGGTCACCATCCCCAACCAGTCCAGCGTGGCCAAGGCCTGGCAGGAATTCGACGAGGCCGGCCGCATGAAGCCCTCGGCCTACTACGATCGCATCGTCGACGTGATGGAGGAGCTGGTGCGTTTCACCGTGCTGCTGCGCCCGCATGCCGCGCAACTGGTGGATCGGTATTCCGAGCGACGCGAGGCGGGACAGCCTGTGCCCGACGCGGCCGTGCAGGCCACGCTGGCATCCATGTAGCTGCCCCGTGCGCTGGCTTGCGCCGTCCGGTCAGGCCAGCGTAGCGGCGGCGTAGGCCTTGATCTTGGCCAGCATCGCCGCCAGCCCGTTCGAGCGCGTGGGCGAGAGGTGCTTGGCCAGGCCGATGGTCTGGATGAACTCCGGCTCGGTCGCCACAATTTCGGCGGCGGAGCGATCGGAGTACACCCGCAACACCAGCGCGATCAGCCCGGAAACGATGGCCGAATCGCTGATCGCCTCGAAGTGCATCTTGGCCGCGTCGCCGCTGGGCACCAGCCACACCATCGACTGGCAGCCGTGCACACGGTTGGCCTCGGTCCTGGCGTCGTCGGGGAAGGCGGGCAACTGCTTGCCCAGGTCGATCAGGTACTGGTAGCGCTCGGTCCAGTCACCGAAGAAGGCGAACTCCTCGGCAATTTGCTGCTGGGCGTCGTGGGTCGTGGGGGTCTCGGTCATCCACGCATTATTGCGCCCCCGGCGGCGGGACGCGACCGGGCCCGGCGTCGTGCTGGCCGCCTGGTGGGAGGGCGGGCTCATGCGTCACGGGGCAGGTGCCCGTCTCTCCTCGACGCCATTCCCGCAAAAGCGGGAATCCATGGGGCGGGGGCAGAGGCCAATATCGATGACCGGCACTCGCGTTGAAAAGCTCCTCCCGCTCCCGCGGGAATGACGTCACGAGCCATTCCACGTGCCGGCGGATCCATGAGACTGAGCAGCAAAGCGGCCACTTGCGGCGGATGAGGTCAACCCTTGACCACACTCCAGCGCGTGCCTTGGGCGCCGTCCTCGATGACCACGCCCATCGTGGTCAGCTCCGCGCGGATTGCATCGGCGCGGGCGAAATCCTTCGCCGCTCGCGCGGCGCGGCGCTCTTCCAGCAGGGCTTCCACCCGAGCGCCATCGAGGCTGTCGGTGCCGCGCTGGAACCAGGCTTGCGGCAGTTGCTGCAGCAGGCCGAGCAGCGCGCCGCCGCCGAGCAGGGCGGCCTTGGCCGCTGGGGTGCCGGCTTGCCGTGCCGCATCGGCAAGCATCGACAACTCGGCCAGCGCCTGCGGCGTGTTGAGGTCGTCACTAAGTGCGGCCTCGATGGATTCGGGTACGGGCAGGCTGCCTTCCACTGCAACGCCTTCGAGGTCGCGCAGCACGCGATACCAGCCGTCCAGCGTGCTGATCGCCTGGGCGATCGCGTTGTCCGACCAGTCCAGCGGCTGGCGGTAGTGACCGCGCAGCAGCAGCAGCCGCAAGGCCTCCGGCGGATGCTGCTGGAGCAACTGGTGGACGTGCAGCACGTTGCCCAGCGACTTGGACATCTTGCGGCCGTCGAAGGTGAGCATGCCGTTGTGCATCCACCAGCGGGCGAACGTCTTTCCGCCGTGCGCGCAGGTGGACTGGGCGATCTCGTTCTCGTGATGCGGGAACTGCAGGTCGATGCCGCCGGCATGAATGTCGATGGTCTCGCCCAGGTGCGCCGCGCTCATCGCCGAGCATTCGATGTGCCAGCCCGGGCGGCCGCGGCCCCAGGGGCTGTCCCAGCCCGGCAATTCGGGCGTGGACGGCTTCCACAGCACGAAGTCGGCGGGGTTTTTCTTGTAGGGCGCCACTTCCACCCGGGCGCCGGCAATCATCTCTTCCGTGTCGCGACCGGACAGCGCGCCGTAGGCCCCGTAGGACGCCACGTCGAACAGCACATGGTCCTCGGCGGCATAGGCGTTGCCTCCGGCAATCAGCGTCTCGATCATGGCGATGATCTCGCCGATATGGGCGGTCGCATGCGGCTCGATGTCGGGCGGCGCAATGCCGAGCGTGGCCATGTCCTCCCGGTAGGCGGCGGCGAAGCGATCGGTGATGGCGTTGATCGGCACGCCCTGCTCGAGTGCGGCGTTGTTGATCTTGTCATCCACGTCGGTGATGTTGCGGGCGTAGACCACCTGCGGGTAATGCCGCCGCAGCAGCCGCACCAGCACGTCGAACACCACCGGCCCGCGCGCGTTGCCGATGTGCACGTAGCTGTAGACGGTGGGCCCGCACAGATAAACGGTGACCCGCCCGGCGTCCAGCGGTGCAAACGGCTCGACCCGGCGGCTGAGGCTGTTGTAGAGCGAAATGGGCATGGGCGGGAGAATCCTCGGCAGAGCGTGCCTGGCCCGCATCAGGCCAAGGAGGCCGGGCATCTTAACAAGGGCTAAGACGACTCGCCGATGGACGGATTTCTAAGCGTGGATTCAGTGTGAATTTGCTCGAATGGCGTACGGTCCATCAGGGCCGGTTACTTCTCCCGAGGTGGAGTCCGCAATGACCAAGATGTTGCTTCCCGCGCTGGCGCTGACCCTGCTCGCCGGTGCCGTTCATGCGCAGGATCGCTATGCGCCGCCCGGCCCTCCCGGCGACGACAACACCCACTACGGCTGGGCCGACGTGCTGCGGGTGGATCCCAACTACGGCGTGACGCGCACCGAGGTGCCGCGCCAGGAGTGTTACGACCAGCCGGTGGTCCGCCGTGAGGGCGGCAACACCACGGCCGGTACGGTGCTTGGTGCCATCGTTGGTGGCGTGCTCGGCAACACGGTGGGCAAGGGCGACGGCCGCAAGGCCGCCACCGTGGCCGGTGCGGTGGCGGGTGGCGCCGTCGGGCATCGCGCGGCCGGCGGACGCGAGTACGAAAGCAGCGAGACGCGTTGCCGCGAAGTCAGCCAGATCAGCGAGCAGCGCCGCATCACCAGCTACGACGTGGAATACCGTTACCGCGGCGAGGTGTATGTCTCGCGGCTCAGCTACGACCCGGGCGAGCGTCTGCGCGTGCGGGTGAGCGTCGAGCCCGCCGACTGAGATCCCGCACCCGCGGGCCGACGAGCCGCCGCCTTCGGGCGGCGGCTTCCGTTTGGGCGCAGGCCCTTAATTTTGTTGCATAGCAGCGATATTGCCGCCATCATGCCCACTCCCCTGCCCGAGCTTCCCATGTCCACAGCCGTCTATACCGCCAACGTCCTCACCAGCGCCCGCATGGCTGCCGGGATGACGTCGCGTGCGCGCCGACCGCTGGTCCGACATTTGGCCGGGTAGGCTGTCGCGCGCTGCTGTTCCAGGTGCAACGACTGAAAAACCCGGCCCTCGCGCCGGGTTTTTTCGTTTTGGATTTACCTCACGCGGATCCGTCCAAGCATGGCGGGACCGGTCACCCAGGGCCGGACCATTCACCAAGAGCGATGTCACCCATGACCCTTCGGCATTTCATCACCACCCAGGACTACAGCCGCGCCGAGATCGACACGCTGCTGGAACAGGCGGCTGCGTTCAAGCGCTCGCCGCGCGGGCAGCAGCTGGCCGGCAAATCGGTGGCGCTGCTGTTCTTCAATCCCTCGATGCGCACCCGCACCAGCTTCGAACTGGGTGCATTCCACCTGGGCGGGCATGCCATTGTGCTGGCGCCGGGCAAGGACGCGTGGCCAATCGAGTTCGAGGTGGGCAGCGTGATGGACGGCGATACCGAGGAGCACATCGCCGAAGTAGCGCGCGTGCTCAGCCGCTACGTCGACCTGATCGCGGTGCGCGCCTTCCCGAAATTCCAGGACTGGTCGGTGGACCGCGAGGACAAGGTCATCAAGGCGTTCGCGCAGTACGCCACGGTGCCGGTGATCAACATGGAGACGATCACCCACCCGTGCCAGGAGCTGGCCCATGCGCTGGCGATGAAGGAGCACTTGGGTGATCTGCAGAACAGGAAGTACGTGCTGACCTGGACCTACCACCCCAAGCCGCTCAACACCGCAGTGGCCAACTCGGCATTGCTGATCGCCACCAAGATGGGCATGGACGTGACCCTGCTGTGTCCCACGCCCGACTACGTGCTGGACGAGCGCTACATGCAGGCCGGCTACGAGAACGCCGCGGTCAACGGCGGCTCGCTGAAGGTCAGCCACGACATCGAGGAGGCCTACTCGGGGGCGCACGTGGTGTACGCCAAGAGCTGGGGCGCGCTGCCGTACTTCGGCCGGTGGGAGCAGGAGAAGCCGATCCGCGAAGCCAACAAGCACTTCATCGTCGACGAGGCAAAGATGGCGCTGACCGACCACGGCCTTTTCAGCCACTGCCTGCCGCTTCGCCGCAACATCAAGGCCACCGACGCGGTGATGGATTCGGCTGCCTGCATCGCCATCGACGAAGCCGAGAACCGCCTGCACGTGCAGAAGGCGGTGATGGCGTCGCTGATCGGCCAGGGTTGAGCCGCGCCGCCATGTATCAGCCCAGGCATTTCGTCGAGACGCGCGAGCAGGCCCTTTACGGGCTGATCGATGCGCATCCGTTCGCCACGCTGGTGGCGAACGCAGCCGCTGGCATGGCGGTGAACCACCTTCCGTTCCTGCGGCAGGGCGGTGTGCTGCGCGGTCACGTCGCCGGCGGCAACGAGCTGGCCGCGATGGATGGCGCCGCCGTGGTGGTGGTGTTCCACGGTCCGCAGGGCTACGTGAGCCCGAACTGGTACCCGAGCAAGCACGCCAACGGTGGCCGCGAGGTGCCGACCTGGAACTACGCCGTGGCGCACGTGCACGGCCACCTGCGCGTGGTCCGCGATGCGGGCTGGCTGCGCTGCCTGCTCGATGCGCTCACCGATCGTTTCGAGGCGAGCGAGCCGGCGCCGTGGAAGGTGTCCGATGCGCCGGCCGATCACGTGGAAAAGTTGCTCGGCGCCATCGCCGGCATCGAGATCGCGATCGAGCGCATCGAGGGCAAATTCAAGCTCAGCCAGAATCATCCGGCCGCCAACCGCGCCGGCGTGGTTGGCGGCCTGACCCGCCGCGCGCAGGGAGACGACCTGGCACTGGCCGCACTGATGCAGGAACAAGAGGAAGGCCGCGCATGAACCGCCCCCATCGCTACCGCGTCGACGTGGTCTGGACCGGCAATCGCGGCACCGGCACCGACGGCTACCGCAGCTACAGCCGCAACCACGTGATTCGCGTGCCCGGCAAGCCAGAGCTGGCCGGATCGGCCGACCCCACCTTCCGCGGCGACGCCACGAAGTACAACCCCGAGGACATGCTGGTGGCCGCGCTGTCCACCTGCCACATGCTCTCGTACCTGCACATGGCGACCGTCGCCGGCGTGGTCGTCACCGACTACCGCGACGCGGCCGAAGGCACGATGGTCACCGAGGGCGACGGCGGCCGCTTCACCGAAGTGGTGCTGCGTCCCGTCGTCACCATCACCGCCGCCAGCGACCCGGCCAAGGCCGAGGCCGCGCACGAGGCGGCCCACCACGCCTGCTTCATCGCCAATTCCGTGAATTTCCCGGTGCGCTGCGAGCCGCGCATCGTCGTCGCTTCTTCTATCTGAACTTTTTTCTTTCCAGGATCTGCAAGCCATGAGCAAAGACATCGTCCTCGCCTTCTCCGGCGGCCTCGACACCAGCTTCTGCGTCCCGTACCTGAAAGAGCGCGGCTGGGCCGTGCACACCGTGTTCGCCGACACCGGCGGCGTCGATGCCGAGGAGCGCGCCTACATCGAGGCGCGGGCGAAAGAGCTCGGCGTCGCCAGCCACGTCACCGTGGACGGCGGCCCGGCGATCTGGAACGGCTTCGTCAAGCCCTTCGTGTGGGCCGGCGAGGGCTACCAGGGCCAGTACCCGCTGCTGGTGTCCGACCGCTACCTGATCGTCGATGCGGCGATCGCGCGCGCCAAGGAGCTGGGCACCAAGGCGATCGCCCACGGCTGCACCGGCATGGGCAACGACCAGGTGCGCTTCGACCTGGCGGTGAAGGCGCTGGGCGATTACCAGATCGTCGCGCCGATCCGTGAGATCCAGAAGGAGCACACCCAGACCCGCGCCTACGAGCAGGCCTACCTGGAAGAGCGCGGCTTCGAGGTGCGCGCCAAGCAGAAGAGCTACACCATCAACGAGAACCTGCTCGGCGTGACCCTGTCCGGCGGCGAGATCGACCACTGGAAGGCGCCGGGTGAGGGTGCTCGCGGCTGGTGCAAGCCGCGCGCCGAATGGCCGTCCGACAAGCTGACCGTCACGTTGGGCTTCGATAAGGGCGAGGCGGTGTCGCTCAATGGCGAGAAGCTGCCCGGTGCGCAGATCCTGGCCAAGCTCAATGCGCTGTTCGCGCCGTACGGCGTGGGCCGCGGCATGTATACCGGCGACACCACCATCGGCCTGAAGGGCCGCATCGTGTACGAAGCGCCGGGCCTGATCTCGCTGCTCGCCGCCCACCGCGCACTGGAGGAGGCGGTGCTGACCAAGCAGCAGAACCGCTTCAAGCCGGAGGTGGCGCGCAAGTGGGTCGAGGTGGTCTACGAGGGCTTCTTCCACGATCCGGTGAAGACCGACCTGGAAGCCTTCCTCGCCTCGAGCCAGTCGCAGGTCAACGGCGAGGTGGTGCTGGAGACCACTGGTGCCATGGTGACCGCGGTGGAGATCCGCTCGCCGCACATCCTCAACGCCAAGGGCGCCACCTACGCGCAGTCCGCCGACTGGGGCGTGGAAGAGGCCGAGGGCTTCATCAAGCTGTTCGGCATGAGCTCGACGTTGTGGGCCGAGATCAACCGCTGACGCATGGACGGCACGTTGCGCATCGACACGTCACGGGAGGCGCTGGATCGGGACATGATCCACGCCTTCCTCGCCGAGCAGGCCTACTGGAGCCGCGGCATCCCGCGCGAGACGGTGGAGCGCGCCATCGAGGGTTCGCTGTGCTTCGGCGGCTATCTGGATGGACGCCAGGTCGCCTTCGCGCGGGTGGTCACTGACGGCGCCACCTTCGGCTACCTGGCGGATGTGTTCGTGCTGCCGGCGTCTCGCGGGCAGGGGCACGCCAGAACACTGATGGCGGCCGTGATGGCGCATCCGCAATTGCAGGGTCTGCGCCGCTTCAGCCTGGCGACTCTCGATGCACACGCACTGTATGCCGGCTTCGGCTTCACCGCGCCGAGCCGGCCGCAGAACCTGATGGAAAAGCTCGACCCGGACATCTACACCCGACCGCCAGGCAGGCCATGACTCCTCTTCTGCAATCCACTCTGCAACACCTCGAGGCGCTGATCGGTTTCGACACGCGCAATCCGCCGCGCGCCATCGGCACCGGCGGTATCTTCGACTACATCCGCGCGCAGCTGCCGGGCTTCGACGTGACGGTCACCGATTACGGTGCCGGCGCGGTCACCCTGCATGCGGTGCGCGGTGCACCGAAGCGGCTGTTCAACGTGCACCTGGATACGGTGCCTGACTCGCCGCACTGGAGCGCCGACCCTCACGCGCTGCGCATCGAGGGCGACCGCGCGATCGGCCTGGGCGCTTGCGACATCAAGGGCGCCGCGGCGGCGCTGCTCGCGGTGGCGAACGTCACCGACGGCCCGATGGCGATGCTGTTCTCGACCGACGAGGAGGCCAACGACGCGCGCTGCATCGCCGGCTTCCTGAGTAAAAGGCACGATTACGACGCGATCATCGTGGCCGAGCCGACCAAGGGCGAGGCGGTGCTGGCGCACCGCGGCATCCATTCAGTGTTGATGCGCTTTGCCGGCCATGCCGGCCACGCCTCGGGCGAGCAGAAGCCCAGCGACAGCGCGCTGCACCAGGCGGTGCGCTGGGGCGATGCGGCGCTGGATTTCGCCGCGGCGCAGTCGCATGAACGCTTCGGCGGGCTGACCGGCCTGCGCTTCAACATCGGCCGCATCGACGGCGGCATCAAGGCCAACATGATCGCGCCGACCACCGAGGTGCGCTTCGGATTCCGGCCGCTGCCGACGATGGATCCGAAGCGCATGCTGGAGACCCTGCGCACCCTGGTCGAGCCTGCGCCCGCCGAGTTCACCGAGACCTTCCGCGGCGACTCGCTCCCGGCCGGCGACACCGCCACCGCCGAGGCGCGCCGGCTGGCCGCGCGCGACCTCGCCGACGAGCTCGAAATCCCGGTGGGCAACGCCGTGGACTTCTGGACCGAGGCGGCGCTGTTCTCCGCCGCGGGCTACACCGCGTTCGTCTACGGCCCCGGCGACATCGCCCAGGCGCACACCGCCGACGAGTGGGTGGCGCTCGACCAGCTGCACCATTACGCCGACACCATTCATCGCCTCGTCGCCCGCGGCGACGCGTGACGCGCGGCGATTTCCAGCTCTCCATCGACTGAAGACATGACCACCGGTTCCCACACCCGCAAGACCATCGTTCGCCTGCTCTCGGCCATGGGCAGTGCGAAGGAGATCCAGCAGTACCTCAAGCGTTTCTCCCAGCTCGACGCCAGCCGCTTCGCGGTGGTGAAGGTGGGCGGTGCGGTGCTGCGCGACGAGCTCAACGACCTCACCTCGTCGCTGACCTTCCTGCAGCAGGTCGGCCTCACCCCGATCGTGCTGCACGGCGCCGGCCCCCAGCTGGACGAGGAGCTGGCCGCCGCAGGCATCGAGAAGCAGACGGTGAACGGCCTGCGCGTCACCAGCCCCAAGGCGCTGGGCATCGTGCGCCGCGTGTTCCAGCAACAAAACCTCAAGCTGGTCGAGGCGCTGCAGTCGATGGACACGCGCGCCACCTCGGTGCCCTCGGGCGTGTTCATGGCCAGCTTCCTGGACCGCGACACCTACGGCATGGTCGGCAAGGTCGACAGCATCAACCTGGCGCCGATCGAGGCCAGCCTGCGTGCGGGCTCGATTCCGGTGATCGCCAGCCTGGGCGAGACCGACGAGGGCCAGTTCCTCAACATCAACGCGGACTTCGCCGCCAACGAACTGGTGCGGGTGCTGCAGCCGTACAAGATCGTGTTCCTCACCGGTACCGGCGGCCTGCTGGACGACCAGGGCAAGCTGATCGACTCGATCAACCTGTCCACCGAGTTCGACCACCTGATGGCGCAACCGTGGATCAACGGCGGCATGCGGGTGAAGATCGAGCAGATCGCCGACCTGCTCGACAAGCTGCCGCTGTCGTCCTCGGTGTCGATCACCCGGCCGTCGGAGCTGGCCAAGGAGCTGTTCACCCACAAGGGTTCGGGCACGCTGGTCCGGCGTGGCGAAAAGGTGCTGACCTTCGACAGCTGGGCGGGCGTAGACCAGATGCGGCTGCGCGAGCTGATCGAGTCCAGCTTCGGCCGCAAGGTGGTGCCGGACTATTTCGAGCGCACCACGCCGTACCGCGTCTACGTGAGCGAGAACTATCGCGCCGCGATGATCCTCACCATGGACGAAGGCTTGCCGTACCTGGACAAGTTCGCCGTGCTCGACGAGGCGCAGGGCGAAGGCCTCGGCCGCGCCGTATGGCAGGTGATGCGCGAGCAGCATCCGCAGTTGTTCTGGCGCTCGCGGCACGGCAATCCGGTCAACCCGTTCTACTACGCCGAGTCCGACGGTTGCTTCAAGCAGGCGCGCTGGAAGGTGTTCTGGTACGGGCTGGACGGCTTCGACACCATCGCGCGCTGCGTCGCCCATTGCGCCACCCGCCAGCCGACGCTGGTCGACTGATTCCACGAGCCACGATATGACTTCCTCACGCAAAACCCTCGGCATCGTTGGCGCCCGCGGCCATACCGGCGCGGAGTTGATCCGCCTGGTTGCCGGGCATCCGGCACTGGAGCTGTGCTTCGTCTCCTCGCGCGAACTGGACGGCCAGCGCGTAGCCGACCACGTGGAGGGCTACGTCGGCGAGCTGCGCTACGCCAGCCTCGATGCCGACGCCGTGGCCGCGCAGGGTGCGGACGTGGTGGTGCTGGCCCTGCCCAACGGCAAGGCGGCGCCCTATGTCGAGGCGATCGACAAGGCAAAGCCCGACACGTTGATCCTCGACCTGTCGGCCGACTACCGCTTCGACAGCACGTGGTACTACGGCCTGCCGGAGCTCACCCGCGAGAAATGGCGCGGCGAGAAGAAGATCAGCAACCCCGGCTGCTACGCCACCGCGATCCAGCTCTCGATCGCGCCGCTGAAGGACCTGCTGGCCGCGCCGCCGGTGTGCTTCGGCGTGTCCGGCTATTCCGGCGCCGGCACCACGCCCTCGGACAAGAACGATCCCGAGAAGCTGCGCGACAACCTGATGCCGTACTCGCTCACCGGCCACACCCACGAGAAGGAAGCCAGTCGCCACCTCGGCGTGCCGGTGGAGTTCATGCCGCACGTGGCGCCGCATTTCCGCGGCCTCACCGTCACCACCAACCTCTACCTCGCGCGCAAGATGACCCGCGAGGAAGTGATGCAGCGCTTCCACCACGCCTACGACGCCGAACCATTGGTGCACGTGGTGGACGAGGCGCCGTGGGTGAGCGCCATCGCCGACAAGCATCACGTCGACATCGGCGGCTTCACCCTCTCGGCCGACGGCAAGCGCGTGGTGGTGGTGGCCACGCTGGACAACCTGCTCAAGGGCGCGGCCACCCAGGCACTGCAGAACATCAACCGGGCGATCGGCGTCGACGAGCTCACCGCCATCCCCGCCACGCCATGACGACGCAGGAGCCCGCTCGCGGGTGATGCTTTTTCTTCTGATCCCCATCAAAGCCAAAAGCATCGCCCGCGAGCGGGCTCCTACCCACGATCCAGGACATCAGCGATGACCCAACCCCTCTGGCAGAAATCCGGCATCCAGATTGACCCGCGCATCATGCGGTTCCTGGCCGGTGACGACGTGATCCTCGATCGCGAGTTCTTCCTGTACGACATCACCGCCAGCAAGGCGCACGTCGAGGGGCTGCAGCACGTCGGCGTGGTCAGCACCGACGAGGCGGCGGCGCTCAAGCGCGAGCTCGACGTGCTGGCGGACGATTTCCGTGCCGGCACCTTCGTGCTGGACGATCGCTACGAGGACTGCCATTCCGCCATCGAGGCGCGGCTCACCGAGCGGCTGGGCGATGCCGGTCGCCGCGTGCACACCGGGCGCAGCCGCAACGACCAGATCCTGGTCGCCACGCGGCTGTGGCTGAAGGACCAGCTGGCCGAGCTGGAGGCACACTGCCGCGCCGTGGCCGAGGTCTGCCTGGAGCGCGCGGCGCAGCCGGCCCTGCCGATGCCGGGCTACACCCACCTGCAGCGTGCGGTGGTGTCGTCCACCGCAATGTGGTTCGCCGGTTTCGCCGAGGGCTTCATCGACAACGCGCTGCGCGCCCGGCAGACGCGCGATTGGATCGACGCCAACCCGCTCGGCACCGCTGCCGGCTACGGCGTCAACCTGCCGCTGGATCGCGCGCACACCACGCAGGCGCTGGGCTTCGCCCGCATGCAGGTCAGCCCGATCTACGCGCAGCTGTCGCGCGGCAAATACGAGATGGCGGTGCTGGAGGCGATCGGTGCGGCGATGCTGGACGTGCGCCGGCTGGCCTGGGACCTGTCGCTGTTCACCACGGCCGAATTCGGCTTCGTGCGGCTGCCGGCGCAGTACACCACCGGCAGCTCGATCATGCCGAACAAGCGCAACCCGGACGTGGTCGAGCTGCTGCGCGCCAGTTACGCCAGCGTGGCGGCGGCGCGCACCGAGATCGAACAGCTGCTGTCGTTGCCCTCGGGCTACCAGCGCGACCTGCAGTTCTCCAAGGGCTCGATCTTCCACGGCGTGCGCCATGGCCTGATGGCGCTGGAGCTGGTGCCGGGCCTGCTGGCGCAGATGCAGTGGAACGAGGCGACCATGCGCGCGGCGATCGAGCCGGCGATGTACGCCACCGACGTGGCGATCGAGCAGGCGGCCGCCGGCGTGCCGTTCCGCGACGCGTACCGTGCGGCCGCCGAGGCCGCCGCTTCGGCGGGCGAGGGGCGTACGCCCGAAGGCAGCCTGGCTGCCCGTACTTCACCCGGCGCCGGTGACCAGTTGAAGCTGGACGAGCTGCGCGCTCGGCTCGCCGCGCTCGGCCAATGAGGTAACGCATCCATGTCCGCCGTCAGCACCGCCAACGCAGCACATTACGTCTGGGGCCAGCAGTGCGACGGCTGGCATCTGCTGGCCGGCGACGACCTCAGCGTGATCGAGGAACGCATGCCGCCCGGCACGACCGAGGTGCGCCACCGGCACGTGCGCTCGCGGCAGTTCTTCTACGTGCTGAGCGGCACCGCCACGCTGGAGCTGGAGGGCGTGGCGCATCGTCTCGGGGCGGGGCAGGGCCTGCACGTGCCGCCCGGCGCGGCGCACCAGATGCGCAACGATTCCGGCGAGGAGCTGCGCTTCCTCGTGGTGTCCTCGCCGCGCAGCCACGGCGACCGCGAGGTGGTCGATGGCTGAGCTCGCGTTCCAGCCGCTGCCCGCGTGGCGGCGTGCGGTGCTCAAGGTCGGCAGCAACCTGCTGGCAGCCGATGGCGGCGGGCTCACGCCGGTTTATGCGCAGGCGCTGGCCGCCTTCATCGCGGCCAGTTGCGCGCAAGGCAGGGAAGTGGTGCTGGTGTCCTCCGGCGCGGTCGCCGCCGGCCGCGCGCTGCAACGTGCGCGGGCGGTCGCCATGGGCGATCTCGCCGAACGCCAGGCGCTGGCCGCGCTGGGGCAGGCGCCGATGATCGCGCTGTGGCAATCGCTGTCGCCGCGGCCGGTGGCGCAGGTGCTGCTGACCCACGACGACCTGCGCAACCGCCGTCGCTACCTCAACGCGCGCGACACGCTGCGCCAGCTGCTGGCGATCGACGTGCTGCCGGTGATCAACGAGAACGACACCGTCGCGGTGGACGAGCTCAAGCTCGGCGACAACGACAACCTTGCCGCCATCGTCGCCGCGCTGGTCGATGCGGACCTGCTGCTGATCGCGTCCGACGTCGCCGCGCTGCACGATGCTGACCCGCGCACGCATCCTGCGGCGCGTCCGCTCGCCCGTATCGATGCGATCTCGCCGCAGATCCTGGCCATGGCCGGTGGCAGCGGCAGCGCGGTGGGCACCGGTGGCATGCGCACCAAGCTGCAGGCTGCCGGCAAGGCCGCCGCGGCGGGCATTCCCACCGTGTTGTTCGACGGCCGCAATGCGCAAACGGTGGCGGCCCTCGCCGAGGGCGAACTTCGTGGCTCGTATTTCAGCGCCGCGCAGAGCCGCGTACAGGCGCGCAAGGCCTGGCTGCTGCATGCGCCTTGCGGCGGCGCGCGCATCAGCGTGGACAGTGGCGCCGCGCTGGCGCTGGCGGAGGGGCGCGCGTCGCTGCTCCCCGGCGGTGTACGGAACGCCGAGGGCGACTTCCGGCGCGGCGATCCGGTCGAGATTGCCGATCCCGCCGGACGCGTGCTGGCGCGCGGCCTGTCCCAGTACAGCGCCGCGGACGTGATCCGGCTTGCCGGTTGCCACAGTCGCGACATCGCGTCGCTGATCGGCTACAGCCACGGGCCGGTGGTGGTGCATCGCGATGATCTGGCGCTCGTCTAGGTCGTTTATGCATGGACGTCCAGACGTCCAATCAAGACGCGCTTGCATCAACCGCTTCGAGCGGATTTCCCGCGGAAAGGTTGAAATGCGCAGCCGCTGCCCCGACCCTCTGTAAGTTGTTCACGCTGGGATGTTTGGGGAAATGACGCAACTGAGGAAGTTCCGACAGCAGTCCGTGCCGCCGTGGAAGCGCGCCGTACTCAAGGTGGGAAGCAGCCTGATCGCTGCCGACCAGGGCGGCCTGAGCACGCGCTACGCGCTTGGCCTGGCGCAGTTCATCGCCGCCTGCCACGCCTCCGGTCGCGAGATCGTGCTGGTGTCCTCCGGAGCGGTAGCCGCGGGAAGGCTGTTGCTGAAGGATCACTCCGGCGAGGACGCCAGCAGCGCCGCGCGCCAGGCGATGGCCGCGCTGGGCCAGACGCAGACGGTGGCGCTGTGGCAGCGCCTGCTAGACATTCCGCTGGCGCAGGTGCTGCTCACGCATGACGACCTGCGCAATCGCCGGCGCTATCTCAATGCCCGCGCCACGCTGACCGAGCTGCTCAGCCACCGCGTGATGCCGGTGGTGAACGAGAACGACACGGTCGCCATCGACGAGCTCACCCTGGGCGACAACGACAATCTCGCCGCGATCATCGCCGCGCTGGTCGATGCCGACATGCTGCTCATCGCCACCGACATCGACGGGCTGTATACCGCCGACCCCCGCAGCAACCCGGCCGCGGAGCCAGTCAACGAGGTGCACGAGCTCACGCCGGAGATCATGGAGATGGCGCGCGGCGCCGGCTCCTCGGTGGGGACCGGCGGCATGCGCACCAAGCTGGAGGCGGCCGAGAAGGCGTCGGCGGCGGGTATCGAGACCATCCTCTTCAACGGACGCGACAGCGAGGTGGTGAACCTGCTCTCGCGCGACCTGCTGCACGGCACCTTGCTGCGCACCAAGGCCACCCGCCTGCAGGCACGCAAGTACTGGCTGCGCCACGTGCCGGCGGTACCGGGACATATCGAGGTGGACCCCGGTGCCATGCGCGCCTTGTGCGAGGAGGGTGCCTCGCTGCTGCCCAAGGGCGTTACCCACGCGGCGGGGGAATTCCAGCGCGGCGACATGGTGGAGATCGTCTGCAGTATCGACGGCGGCGCCCGGCAGTCGTTTGCCCGTGGCATCAGCCAGTACAGCGCCGCTGAAATCAACCGCATCGCGCGTTCGCACACGCGCGAGATCAAGAGCCGGCTCGGCTACAGCTTTGGCGAGAACGTCGTGCATCGCGACGACCTGGCCATGGTGCGCGAGCCGGACCTGACCACAGGAGACCTTTGAGCATGAGCGATATCCGAACCCGCGCACTGGCTTGCCGCGACGCCGCCCCCGCCATCGCCGGCCTCGACGACGCTGCGCGGCGCGCGCTGCTACTGGACATGGCCGCCGCGGTGGACGCGCACGCGCAGGACATTCTTGATGCCAACGCGAAGGACATGGCCGGTGCCGCCGACAAGGGCGTGCAGGGCGCCATGCTCGATCGACTGAAGCTGGACGCTTCGCGGGTGGCGGCGATCGCGGACGCGGTGCGCGAAGTCGCCGGGCTGCCAGACGTGGTGGGGCAGGTGACGCGCCGCGAAGAGCGCCCCAACGGGCTGGCGATCGAGCGCGTGCGGATTCCGCTGGGCGTGGTGGCGATGATCTACGAGGCCCGGCCGAATGTGACCGCCGATGCCGCGGCGCTGTGCATGAAGGCCGGCAACGCCGTCATCCTGCGCGGCGGCAAGGAGGCGATCCACTCCAACCTGGCGATCGCCGCGGCGCTGCACGAGGCGCTGGACAAGCACGGCGTGCCGAAGGAAACGCTGACCATCATGGACGACCTGCGTCGCGAAGCGATGGTCGAGCTGCTGCAGCTGAGCGAGATCGTCGACCTGGCGATTCCTCGCGGCGGCGAGGGTCTGATCCGCTTCGTCACCGAGCATGCGCGCGTGCCGGTGATCAAGCATTACAAGGGCGTGTGCCACCTGTACGTGGATCGCGAGGCCGATCCGGACCTCGCGCTTGCGCTGCTGCTCGATGGCAAGACCACCCGCACCGGCGTGTGCAATGCGCTGGAGACGCTGCTGGTGCACAAGGACATCGCGCCGAGCTTCCTGCCGCGGGCCGCCGAAGCGCTGCGTGCGAAGGGCGTGGAGTTGCGCGGCGACGAGGCCAGTCGCTCGCTGGCGGGAGAGATGACCGCCGCGACCGAGGACGACTATGACGCGGAGTTCCTCGACCTGATCCTGGCAGTGCGCGTCGTCGACGATCTCGACGCGGCGATCGCCCACATCCGCCGCTACGGCTCCGACCACACCGAGGTGATCGCCACGCGCAACCAGGCGACGGCCGCGCGCTTCGTCCACGCACTGCGCTCGGCGGTGATCATGGTCAATGCCTCCTCGCGCTTTTCCGACGGCGGGCAACTCGGGCTCGGCGCGGAGATCGGCATCTCCACCACCCGCCTGCACGCCTACGGCCCGATGGGTGCGGAGTCGCTCACCATCGAGCGCTTCGTGGTGCGCGGAGAAGGGCAAGTGCGGCATCCGGAGAGCCGTAGTCGCTGAGGCCCTGCAGGAGCGCACCCTGTGCGCGATCAAACGAAGCGGCCAGCCCGATCGCGCACAGGGGCCGAGTGCGCACGCGGCCATTACGGCGCCACGGCACTCGGCATAGCCGTCCGCCCCCTCGCCTCGACGTCATATCCGCGAAATCTGGAGTCAGCGGGTCTGCTCGAGGCCCTCATTACCGCGAAAGCGGGAGTCCTCGAGTCTCCTCACGGCCGTCATTCCCGCGAAAGCAGGAGTCCTCGAGTCTCCCTCACGGCCGTCATTCCCGCGAAAGCGGGAGTCCTCGAGTTTCCTCACGGCCGTCATTCCCGCGAAAGCAGGAGTCCTCGAGTCTCCTCACTGCCGTCATTCCCGCGGAAGCAGAAGTCCTCGAGTCTCCTCACTGCCGTCATTCCCGCGAAAGCGGGAATCCATCTCGCTTCTCCCTCGGGATCAAAATGGATTCCCGCTTTCGCGGGAATGACGGCAGTGAAACTGGACGTTGACGTGGTGATGGGCGGAACTAGCCCCGCGATCTGAAGACAGCCCGCTCTAGACGCTTCGACCAAAAAAGAAGGGCGCCCGTGGGGCGCCCTTCGCGTTTCCGCCGATCGGCGAGATCAGTACCCCGCGGCCAGCCCCGCCGGCCGTCGCCGGTCGTTGGCGCCCTCGAGCAGACCGGTTTTCGGATTGCGCAGGATCGCCTCGTCCGCGCCCCAGGACTGCACTTCCTTGAAGGTGTAGCCCATGTCTTCGAGCTCCTTCTTCACCGTGGCGGTGAGCAGGCCCGGCTCCACGATCACGCTGTCCGGATACCACTGGTGGTGCATGCGCGGGGCGTTTACCGCCTGCTGCATGTTCATGCCGAAGTCGATCACGTTGGTGATGCTCTGCATGACGGTGGTGATGATGGTGGAGCCGCCGGGGCTGCCCGTCACCATGAACAGCTTGCCGTCCTTGAGCACGATGGTCGGTGCCATGGAGCTGAGCGGCCGCTTGCCGCCCTCGACCTGGTTGGCCTTGCCCTGCACCAGCCCGAACGTGTTGGGCACGCCGGGCTTGGAGGTGAAGTCGTCCATCTCGTTGTTGAGGAAGAAGCCGGTGTCGCCGGCGATCTGCCCCACGCCGAACAGGTAGTTGATGGTGTAGGTGACCGCCACCGCATTGCCGTCCTTGTCCACCACCGCATAGCTGGTGGTGTTGGTGCCTTCGGTGGCCCCGAGACTCCCGGTGATCTGGGTCGACGGCGTGGCCTTGTTCGGATCGATCGTCGCGCGCAGCTTGTCGGTGTGTTCGCGTGAAAGCAGCTTCTTCGCGGGGTTCTTCACGAACTCCGGATCACCCAGGTAGTTGTTGCGATCGGCAAAGGCGCGGCGCTCCGCCTCGATGATGAAATGCAGGCTGCGCGTGGCACCGTAGCCCCAGTTCTTCAGCGGATACGGTTCCAGCAGCTGCAGGATCTGGCACACGGTGACGCCGCCGGAGCTGGGCGGCGGATCGGACACCACCGTATAGCCGCGGTAGTCGCAGCGGATCGGCGTGTCCCACTCGGCGGTGTAGTCGGCGAAGTCCTTCATCGACAGCAGGCCGCCATTGGCCTCGCTGGCGTCCACCACCTTGCGCGCGATGTCGCCGCGGTAGAACGCATCCGCGCCGCCCTTGCGGATGGTCTCCAGGGTCTTTGCCAGCTGCGGTTGCACCAGCCGGTCACCGACCTGCAGCGGCTTGCCGTCTTTCAGGAAAGTGGCCGCCACGTTGGGGTACTTGGCGAAATCCTTGGTGCGCTGGTCAAGAATGTTCACGTCGCCCTTCTGCAGCACGTAGCCGTCCCGGGCCAGCTTGATCGCCGGCGCCATGACCTGATCGCGCGACAGGCGGCCGTACTTCTTCAGCGCCTCCTCCATGCCCATCACCGTGCCCGGCACGCCCACGCCCAGGTAGGTGCCGGTGCTCTTGCCCGGCACGACGTTGCCCTGCTCATCCTGGAAAATGGTGGGGCTGGCCTTGAGCGGTGCCTTCTCGCGGAAATCGAGGAACACGTCCTTGCCGTTGGCAAGGTGCACCAGCATGAAGCCGCCGCCGCCGATGTTGCCGCAGCACGGGTGCACCACCGCCAGCGCGTAGCCCACCGCCACGGCGGCATCCACGGCGTTGCCGCCGCGCTTGAGGATGTCCACGCCCACCTGGGTCGCCAGGTGCTGGGCCGAGACCACCATTGCATGACGGGCGATGACCGGCTGGTCGTTCGAGAGGTCCGCCAGCGTGGTCGGCGCGGCGGTGGCATCCAGCGCCTGCTTGGGGATGCTGTCCTGCACGGTGGCGGACTGCGCTGGCGCCGCCAGCGGTACGCTGAACAGGAGGGCCGCGGCCAGGGGGAGGAGGGTATGTCGCATCGTTGGCTCCGGTGGAAATCAGGACGGGCGTGCCGGCGGTGATGGTAACCGGCGCGTCCACGGCATGCCTCCGTGCATGTTCTTGCGTTGCTGCGGGGCGGGCGCGTACGGACGGCTAAGCCGCCAGACGTCCGTCCGCGTCCGGGTCAGCGGCCGTCGTTCCAGGCGCGCACCGCATCGGCGAACGCGAGGCAGTCGGCGAAGCGGTTGTACAGCGGGGCGGGCGAAATGCGGATCACGTCCGGCTCGCGCCAGTCGCCGATGATGCCGCGATCGACCAGGTAATCGAACAGCGCCCGGCCGCGCTCGCGCCCGCCCAGCACGCGGATCGACAGCTGCGCGCCTCGCTGCGCCGGGTCGGCCGGCGTGATGATCTGCAGCAGGTCGGACAGCTGCGTGTTCACCAGCCACTCCAGATAGCCGGTGAGCTCCAGCGACTTGGCGCGCAGGCGGTCGATGCCGGCGCGGCGGAACATCTCCAGCGAAATGCGCAGCGGCACCATCGCCAGGATCGGCGGGTTGGACAGCTGCCAGCCCTCTGCACCCGGCGTGGGGTCGAACTCCGGGGCCATCTGGAAGCGGTTGTCGCGACGGTTGCCCCACCAGCCGTGGAATCGCGGCAGTGCGGTGGTGGCATGGCGCTCGTGCACGAACACGCCGCCCACCGCGCCGGGGCCGGAGTTGACGTACTTGTAGTGGCACCACACCGCAAAGTCCGCGCCGCTGTCATGCAGCGCCATCGGCAGGTTGCCGACCGCGTGGGCCAGATCGAAGCCCACCGTGCAACCTCGGGCATGCGCCAGCGCGGTGATCGCCGGCAGGTCGAACGCCTGGCCGGTGCGGTACTGCACGCCGGGCAGCAGCACCAGCGCCACCCGGGGGCCGTGCTCGGCCAGCGCGCGCTCGATCGCGGCGGTGCTGAGGGTGCCGTTGGGGCCGTCCGGCTCCAGCTCGATCAGTGCCGTGGCCGGGTCGAATCCGTGGAACCGCACCTGCGACTCCACCGCGTAGCGGTCGGTGGGAAATGCCCCGGCTTCGATCAGGATCGCCGGACGTTCGGCGGTGGGGCGATAGAAGCTCACCATCAACAGGTGCAGATTCACCCCGAGGGTGTTCATTGCCACCACTTCGACGGGCTTGGCGCCGACCAGCGCGGCCAGGTTGTCGCGCAGGTAGTCCTCGTAGTTGAGCCACGGTGCGCGGCCCTTGAAGTGCCCCTCCACCGCCAGCTCGCCCCAGTAGTCGAGCTCTTCGCTCAGCGCGGGGCGCACCGCGCGCGGCTGCAGCCCGAGCGAGTTGCCGCAGAAGTAGTGGCCGTCGCGGCCCTGGTGGGGCGGGATCAGGAACTCGTCGCGGAAACCGCGCAGCGGATCGGCCTCGTCGCGCGCCTGAGCCCAGGCGTGGGTGGCTTGGTACGTATCGGACATGGAGCGTTTCCGGCAGGAGCGATCTCCAAGGGTACAAGCTCGCACCGGCCGGGTCAGGCCGAGGGGACGCCCTGCCGCACCCCCTATGCCGCACCTCCGATGCGGCACGCCGGCCTGTTGCGGCGACAGCGACCGGCCAGGCGCGCAAGCCCGCGGCGCGTCCGGGCCACGGTCGCTGCCTTCAGCCGGTCGTCAGAGCCGGCCCAGACGGGCGGCGACGTCGTTGCAGCCCTGGTCGAAAGCCGCCTGCCACTGGGCGCCCGCCTGGCTGGAGGCCGGTCGCAGGCAACGCAGCTGGATGGCGTGCCCGTCGCGGTACCAGTAGTGCTCTACGTAGGCGATCGACTCGCCGCTCTCCTGCGCGGTGTAGACGTAGTCGTTGGGCCCGCGCGAATCGCTCACCCCGCGGATCGACTGGTAGCCCGGCAGCTCGCGCGCCTTGGCCGCTGCGGCATCCACATAGCGCTGGTAGCCGCCGATGTCGCCCACCTGCTTCACCGTCACGGTGACCCGCGCCAGCGTGTTGCTGGCGGTGGGCGAGGGGTCCGGAACCTGGAACACGCGCACCTCCGGGTCGCCGTCGGTCTGCATGATGCCCAGCCAATTCGACGGGGTGGAGAAGTTGACGCTGCCGTTGGCCATGCTCACGTCGGTGGCGAAGGCCGGGACGGCCACCAGCAGGGCGGCGGCAAGGACGACGTGGCGCAGCAGGTTCATGCGGACTCCGGAATACAGCAGGTGGCGAAGCGGGCGCGGCGGGGCGCGGTATCGGCGAAGAATAATCCTTTGCGGCAGCGGCGGGATCGACGCCGGTCACAGCGGCGCGCGCGTGCGGCCGGGCGGCAACGGCCGATGCACAGCCTGCGCCGGCACGCCTATACTCGCGCGCTGACGCCGGTCCGGGCGTCACTGCAGGGGGAACTGCATGAACGAGGCACGCCGGCAGCGCTATGCGCTGGCCAAGCCGATCGCGTTTGCCGCAATGGAGCTGGGCGACGCGGCGCAGCGCGAGCGTTACGTGGAGGCCGCCTGCCAGGGCGATGAAGCGCTGCGCGACGAAGTGCTGTGGATGCTCGAGGCGGCCGACGACACCAGCGAGGCGCCGCTGCTGCTGCCGCTGATGGGCGATCTGCACGACGCCAGCGGATCCAGTGTCGACGGGGCCGAGGCCTGCCGTTACCGGCTGGTCAGGCAGCTCGGCGAGGGAGGCATGGGCGTGGTCTACCTGGCCGAGCGGATCATCGACGAGGGCTCACCGGAAGAAATCCGCCAGCGCGTCGCCCTGAAGTTCATCAACACCGGCAGCCTGCTCGCGCCCGGCGTGCGTCGGCGCTTCGCCGAAGAACGGCGCATCCTGGGCTCGCTCAGCCATCCCGGCATTGCCCACCTGATCGACGGCGGCAGTACGCGCGACGGGCGGCCATTCCTGGCGCTGGAGTTCGTCGAGGGTGAGCGCATCGACGCGTGGTGCGAGCGGCACCAGCTGTCGCTGCGCCGGCGGGTGGTGCTGTTCCTGAAGGTCTGCGCGGCGGTGCGTCATGCACACGAGCGGCTGGTGATCCACCGCGACATCAAGCCGGCGAACATCCTGGTCACCGCCGACGGCGAGCCCAAGCTGCTGGATTTCGGCATTGCCCGGCTGCTCGACCACGTCGGCGGCGTCGCCGCGGCGCAGACCATGACCATGCAGCGTGCGCTGACGCTGGCCTACGCCAGCCCGGAACAGGTGCGTGGCGAGCCGCTGGGCACGCGCGCGGACGTGTGGTCGCTGGGGGTAGTGCTGTACCAGCTGGTGTGCGGGCAGCGGCCGTTCGGCAGCGCCCACGGCGACAGTCCGCTGGACATCTCCAACGCGATCGTCACCGGGCGGATGTTGCCACCAAGCCGTCGGGTGCGCCGCGAGACCGTCGGCAAGGTGATGGCGACGCGCGAAGTGCCGCCGGACGTCGACGCGATCGTGATGAAGGCGCTGCGGCGCAACCCGTCCGAGCGCTACGCCACGGTGGGCGAGATGGCGACGGACCTGGAGAATTTCCTTGACCTGCGCCCGGTGCGGGCGCGGCGCGGTCACCGCTGGTACCGGCTGGGGCTGTACCTGCGTCGCCATCGCGTCGGCCTCGGCGTTGCCGGCGTGATGCTGGCGATGTTGCTGGGGTTCGGCGTGGAGCGCGAGGCGCAACTGCGGCGGGTCGAGCTCGAACGCGACAAGACCCAGGCGATCGCCGGCTTCATGCAGGAGCTGTTCGAGAACGCCGACCCGACCCATGCCGGCGGCAGCCACGTCACCGTGCGCCAGGTGCTGGACCGCGGCGCCGTCAGCCTGGCGCGGCGCACCGACATTGCGCCACAGGTGCGGGTCAGCCTGATGGTTTCGATGGCCCGCTCCTACAACCAGCTCAGCCTCGGCGGCCCGGCGGTGGCGCTGATGAAACAGGCGCTCGAACTGCAGCAGGCCTATCAGCCCGCGACGCTCGAGCGCGGCGAGGTGTACGCCGCGCTGGGGCGCGGCTATTCCACCATGCTCGACGAATCGTCGGCCATCGTGGCCAACGAGCGCGCCATCGCGCTCCTGTCCGAGGCGCCCGGCGACCACGCCGACGCGGTCCTGCGCGTGCGGATCAACCAGCTCTACAACCATCTGGGGGTGCAGGATCTTCCGCTGGCCGAGGTGCGCTCGCAGATCGATGCGATCGTGGCCGCGCTGGAGCAGCGCCCCGACCGGCACGAGCCCGAGCTGCACATCCAGGCGCTGGCGGTGCTGGCGCTGACCCAGGCAGCGCAGGGGGAGGATGGGGCGGCCATTGCCGTGGCGCAGCGGGCGGTGCGCGAGGCGGATCGGTTGTTCGTCGCCGACGACACCAACCATGTCTACTACCGCTTCGTCGAGGCGCTGGTGTCGCTGCGCACGCGCCCGGAGCAGGCGCTGGACGGCTTCCGCCGCGCGCTGGCCGACTACGACACGCTGATCGGCACCTCCAGCCCGTCGCTGGCGGCGCTGCTGGGCTACTTCGGCGGGGCACTGGCGCAGACCGGGCGTACCGGCGACGCGGTACGCGCGCTGGAGCGCGCCAGCCAGATTGCCGGCAACTACGCTGCCGACTCGCCCGACTTCTACTTCAGCACGCTCGACGCACTCGCTGCCCAGTACCTCGAACTGCAGCGCCACGCCGACGCCGAGTCACTGCTGCTGCCGCATCTGGACGGCATGCGCCGGCGCGTGGCCGCCGGCTCGGCGTGGGCCCGCACGAACCTCGCCGATGCGTTCAACGTGACTGCGGCGGTGGCGCTGCGGCGGCGCCAGGGCGCCCGGGCGCTCGAGCAGTTCCGTCGGGCGCGCGACCTGCTCGGCGAACGCGAGCAGAAAACCGCCCCGGAAACCTACGCCACCGCGCTGGCTGGCATGGGCAGCGCCGCGCTCGCGGTCGGTGATCCGCGCCAGGCGGCGAGCTGGCTGGACGCGCTGCGCGGGTTCAACGACCGCGCGGGGCTGGCGCTGCCCCAGCCGGCGGCGCTAGATGCGCAGCTGCTGGCGGTGAGCCTGAACCTGGCGCGGGGCGAATTTCAGCAAGCCGCTTCATTGGCGGCCACGGCCGCGGCACAATCGGATACGCGATGGGGCGCCTGCAGTCGGCGCTCACAGGCATTGCGGCAACTGCAGGCAGAGGCGCGCCACGGCATGGGCGCGGCGCCGGCGGGGGTATTCTGTGCCGTGGATCGTCGTGTAGCTGCGCCATGACCGGGATCGATGCATGTATGAACGTGATGGATAACCAATCGGAAGTCACCCGCCTGCTGCATTCGGCCCAGGCGGGCGACCCGGACGCCATGGACGAGGCGCTTCGACAGATGTACGCAGCCCTGCATCGGCTCGCCGGCGCGCAGTTGCGGCAGAACTCCAGCGAGCGAACGCTGAGCGCCACTGCGCTGGTCAACGAGGCGTATCTGAAAGTGTTCGGCGGCAGTGGCTCGCCCGCGTGGGAAAACCGCGGGCACCTGCTCGGCGTGGCCGCCCGGGCCATGCGCGAGGTGCTGATCGACGCCGCCCGCCGCCGCCAGGCCGCCAAGCGGCCGCAGCACGCCGACCGCATCGAGCTGTCGGAAATCTCCGGCGCGCTGACCCACGATGTCGACTACGCGGCGCTGGCCGAGTGCCTCGAGGCGCTGGAACAGATCGACCCGCGCCAGGCCAATATCGTGTCGATGCGCTTCTTCGTCGGCCTAACCGCCGAGCAGATTGCCTCGGCCATGGGCATCTCGCCGGCCACCGTGCAACGCGAGTGGCGCCTGGCGCGCGCGTGGCTGCAGCGCGAGCTGCAGGGCTGATAGCGCCCGCTGGCCGCTGGTGGCCAGCGTTTCACGCCCGCGCGATACCGGCCTCCGCGCCGTTCCGTTTGCGCCTTTCCCTCCTCGCCACGGTCGCCATGGGTCGCCGTGATGGCGACGCGTGCGTGCTATTTCCGTCCATTCCTGAATTCGTGCTGAATGCGCTGAATTGCGGCTGACCAGATCGCCCGCACCGGCGCGCACTAACCCTGTGGAAGGGCTTGCAACCGCCCGGCGGACAGCTTGGCCGAAGGCGGTGCCGCGCTTGTCGCGGTCGCCGGTGGCGGCCGGGTTCCGCATCAGCAGCAGGGGGACACGAATGACGTCATCAAGCGCGTTTGCCGCGGTTCGTCGCGGCGGGCTCGGCACGTCGTCGGCCGTGGCTCCGATCCGCCCTCATCACCGGTAAATCCTGTTTGAAGGAGACACGAGCATGGCCAAGCAAAGCAGTCAGAAGTTCATTGCCAGGAACCGCGCGCCGCGCGTGCAGATCGAGTACGACGTAGAGGTCTATGGCGCCCAGAAAAAGGTGCAGGTGCCGTTCGTGATGGGCGTGATGTCGGACCTGTCCGGCGCCAACAACGCCGAACTGCCGGGGATCGAGGAGCGCAAGGCGCTCGAGATCGACGTCGACAATTTCGACCAGCGCCTGCAGTCGATGAAGCCGCGCGTGTCCTTCGCCGTGCCCAACACGCTGACCGGCGAGGGCAACCTCAACGTCGACATCACCTTCGAAAGCATGGACGACTTCTCGCCCGCCGCCGTGGCGCGCAAGGTGAGCTCGGTCGCCAAGCTGCTGGAGGCACGCACCCAGCTGGCCAACCTGGGCACCTACATGGACGGCAAGGCTGGTGCCGAAAAGCTCATCGCGCAGGCGATCAACGATCCGGCGCTGCTGCAATCACTGGTGTCGGCGCCCAAGCCCGGCGACGACAAGGACGGGGAGTAAGCACACATGGCAACCGAGAAACTGGCCGAAACCGGCGGCGCCACCGCGACCGTCGAAGCGGGTGACTTCGCCGCGCTGCTGAGCAAGGAGTTCAAGCCCAAGAGCGAGCGCGCGAAGGAAGAGGTCGAGTCGGCCGTCCGCACCCTCGCCGAGCAGGTGCTGAACAAGTCCGACATCGTCTCCGAGGACGTCACGCAGACGATCAACGCCTACGTCGCCGAGCTCGACCGCAAGATCAGCGAGCAGCTGAACCTGGTCATGCACCACGAGGATTTCCAGAAACTCGAGAGCGCCTGGCGCGGCCTGCATCATCTGGTGAACAACACCGAGACGGATCAGCAGCTGAAGATCCGCGTGATGAACATCTCCAAAAAGGAGCTGGGCAAGACCCTCAAGCGCTACAAGGGCACCGCCTGGGACCAGAGCCCGATCTTCAAGAAGATGTACGAGGAAGAATACGGCCAGCTCGGTGGCGAGCCTTACGGCTGCCTGGTCGGCGACTACTACTTCGACCACAGCCCGCCCGACGTGGAAATGCTCGCGGGCATCGCGCAGGTAGCTTCGGCCGCGCACGCGCCGTTCATCGCCGCGGCCAACTCCACCCTGATGGGCATGGACAACTGGAACGAGCTGGCCAACCCGCGCGACCTGGCCAAGATCTTCTCCACGCCGGACTACGCCGCCTGGCGTTCGCTGCGCGAGTCCGAAGACGCCAAGTACCTCGCGCTGGCGATGCCGCGCACGCTGGCGCGCCTGCCGTACGGCGCCGCGACCAGCCCGGTGGAGGAGTTCGACTTCGAGGAAGACACCTCCGGTGCCGACTCGTCCAAGTACACCTGGCAGAACGCGGCCTACGCGATGGCGGTGAACATCAACCGCTCGTTCAAGGAGTACGGCTGGTGCTCGCGCATTCGTGGCATCGAGTCCGGCGGTGCGGTGGAAGGCCTGCCCGTGCACACCTTCCCCAGCGACGACGGCGGCGTGGACATGAAGTGCCCGACCGAGATTGCCATCACCGACCGCCGCTCGGCGGAGCTGGACAAGATGGGCCTGATGCCGCTGGTGCATCGCAAGAACTCGGACATGGCCGCCTTCATCAGCGCGCAGTCGCTGGCCAAGCCGGAGGAGTACGACAACCCGGACGCCACCGCCAACGCCGCACTGAGCTGCCGCCTGCCGTACCTGTTCGCCGCCAGCCGCTTCGCGCATTACCTGAAGTGCATCGTGCGCGACAAGATTGGCTCGTTCTCCAGCCGGGAGCAGGTCGAGAGCTGGCTCACCAACTGGGTGATGAACTACGTCGACGGCGACCCGACCAACTCCAGCGAGGAGACCAAGGCGCGCAAGCCGCTGTCGGCCGCCGAGGTGGTGGTGGAAGAAGTCGAGGGCGCGCCGGGGTACTACACCTCCAAGTTCTTCCTCAAGCCGCACTACCAGCTCGAGGGGCTCACCGTGTCGCTGCGGCTGGTCTCGCGCCTGCCGTCGGCGGCCAAGGGCTGATCCAGCCACGGGCGGTCCCGGCAGCGCCGGGATCGCCCATGGGTGTCAACACAAGGATGCGGCAGGGGGACGGTCGCTTCCCGGACGGTGTTCAACGACGGTCCCAGGCCGGCTGTCGTCCCCATGCAACACATGCGTCAACCACGGATCGACCGGTGCGGGGACGTTCCCGAACGGCGTCATCCATTCATCACAGGTGATCGAGGAGAGGTTTCATGGCATTCGACATGCACATCAAGTTCGGCTCGGGCAAGGTCAAGATCGAGGGCTCGTCCAAGCACGCCAAGCACACCGGCGAGGTTCCGATCCTTGCCTGGTCGTGGGGCGCCAGCAACACCGGTGACCTGCACGGCGGCGCGGGCGCCAGCGGCGGCAAGGCCAACGTGCAGGATATTTCCATCACCAAGTACGTCGACAGCTGCTCCAACGCACTGTTGAACGCGGTGTGCACCGGCGGTCGCATCGACACGGCCTGGCTGTATGTCACCAACGCCACCGGCGAGCAGACCGATTTCCTCACGCTGGAGCTCAGCGAAGGCATCCTGGTCACCTCGTATTCCACCGGCGGCTCGGGTGGCGAAGATCGCCTGACCGAGAACATCACCCTGCACTTCGGCAAGTTCAAGTACTCGTTCCAGCCGCAGGATGACAAGGGCGCCAAGCTCGGCGGCGCGAAGGACTTCACCTACGACATGCAGAAGGTCGCGGCGGCCTGATCGCCCCGCTACCTGCCGGGTGCGCCGTCACGGCGCACCCGCGTGGTGTGCAAATGCCTGCCGGCCCCGTGGCGTGTCCATCGGTCGGCCAGGCGCGGCGCGACCGCCGCCCGCCGGCGGTCGTTCCGTACTACCCCCATTTCGCGATCGGCCCGGCCGGTCGCTGCATTTTCCTGCGTCCTTCTCGTCAACCAAGGCATGCGCGTGGATAACAGTCCCGAAAATCTGCTCAAGGAAGGCCGGCTCGACGAGGCGCTGCAGTCGCTCACCGCGCAGGTGCGTGCGCATCCAGCCGACGCCAAGCGCCGCGTGTTCCTGTTCCAGCTGCTGGCAGTGCTGGGGCAGTGGGAACGCGCCCAGAATCAGCTTGCCGTGGCCGGCGAGCTGGACCCCCAGAACGCCCTGATGGTCGGCGCCTACAACGTGGCCCTGGCCGGCGAGCGCGAGCGCGTCGAGGTGCTGGAGGGGCGGCGTGCGCCGGTGATCATCGGCGAGCCCGCGCAGTGGGTCGCACTGCTGCTGCAGGCGCTCAAGCTCAACGCCGAAGGCCGCCACGCGCAGGCCGCCGCGCTGCGCGAGCAGGCATTCGAGCAGGCCGACGCAGTCGGTGGTGCCATCGACGGTGCGCCGTTCGAGTGGATGGCCGATGCCGACCCCCGCTTCGGTCCGTGCCTGGAAGTGATCACCAAGGGCGGCTACGCCTGGGCGCCGTTCTCGCGCATCAGCCAGCTCGTGTTCGAGGCGCCGACCGATCTGCGCGACAAGATCTGGGCGCCGGTACAGATCACCTGGGCCAATGGCGGCCAGGCCGTCGGCTTCGTGCCGGCGCGCTACCCTGGTGCCGAACGGGCCACCGAGGGCGACATCGTGCTCGCCCGCGCCACCGACTGGCTGGACCTGGGTGACGATTTCCAGGTCGCCCGCGGCCAGCGCATGCTTGCCACGGACGCGGGCGAATATCCGCTGCTGGATGTCCGCGCCATCACCTTCGCCGCTGCCTGACGGGTCACGGGCGTCATGGCCGAGCTGACCACCCAGGAACGCCTGCAGCCCTCGCTGCTGGACCGTCTCACCGACGACGAACCGCTCCAGCGCGAGGAAAGCCGCGACAAGCGCGTGATCAACGCCAACCGCCTGCGCGAGTGCGTCACCCGCGATATTGCCTGGCTGCTCAACTGCGTGAACCTCGGCGCCGAAAGTGACCTGGCGGACTACCCCGAGGTCGCCCGCTCGGTAATCAATTTCGGCATCCCCGACCTCACCGGCACCGCGCTGTCCGGAGTGGAGGCTGCCACGCTCCAGCGCCAGCTGCGGGCCGCGATCCTGGCGTTCGAGCCGCGCCTGACCGCCAGTACGCTGCGCGTCACCGTCAACGCGGACACCGAGCGCATGGACCAGCAGTCGCTGGTGTTCAACATCGAGTCGGAGATGTGGGCGCAGCCGATTCCGCTGAAGCTCTACCTGAAGACCGAGGTGGACCTGGAAACCGGTGCCTTCCGCGTCTCCGAGGGGTTCGGCTGATGAGCATGGATCCGCGCCTGCTGCGCTACTACAACCGCGAGCTGCAGCACGTCCGCGAGATGGGCGGCGAGTTCGCGCGCGAATATCCCAAGATCGCCGGACGGCTGGGGCTGGAAGGCTTCGAGTGCGCCGACCCTTACGTGGAACGGCTGCTGGAGGGCTTCGCGTTTCTTGCCGCGCGGGTGCAGCTCAAGCTCGATGCGCAGTACCCGGTGTTCACCCAGCACCTGCTGGAGATGGTCTACCCGCACTACCTCACGCCGATCCCGTCGATGGCGGTGGTGCAGCTGCAGCCGGACGTGAAAGAAGCCGCCCTGGTCGCCGGCCACACCGTGCCCCGGCACACTGCGTTGCGCAGCCAGACCGGCCGCGACGATCGCACCGCCTGCGAATACCGCACCGCCCACGACGTCACGCTGTGGCCGCTGGAGCTGTCCGAGGCGAAGTATTTCGAGACCCCGGCCGCCCTGGCCGCGGCCGGTGTGCCGATGCCCGAAGGCAAGACCGTGCGCGCCGGGCTGCGGCTGGCGTTCCGGGTCACCGCGGGTGCGCCGGCGAATGCGCTGGCGCTGGACCGGTTGCCGGTGTTCATCGCCGGCGCAGACGAGCTGCCCAAGCGCCTGTACGAGCAGCTATTGGGTAACGCCGTGGGTTACGTGGTGCGCGCGCCGGGGGCGTCGGGCAGCACCGTGACGACCACATTTCCGGCCGACGCCATCCGTCCGCGCGGGTTCGACGACAGCGAGGCATTGATTCCCTACACGGCGCGATCGTTCAGCGGTTATCGACTGCTGCAGGAGTACTTCGCCTGTCCCGAGCGGTTCCTGTTTGCCGAGTTCACCGGGCTGCGTTCGGTGCTGTCCCGGTCGCAGGGCAGCACGTTCGAGATCGACGTGCTGTTCGACCGCAGCATCGCGCGGCTGCACAACGCGGTGGACGCGGGCAACTTCCGGCTGTTCTGCACGCCGGCGATCAACCTGTTCCAGCGTCGTGCCGACCGCATCCACCTGCAGGCGGGCAAGACCGAATACCACGTGCTGGCCGATCGCACGCGGCCGATGGATTTCGAGATCCATTCGGTCAGCGAGGTGGAGGGCTTCGGTGATCGGCAGGAGCCGGAGCTGCGCTTCCAGCCGTTCTACGGCTGCGACGAGCGCACCTGGCACAGCGGCACGGCGGCCTTCTACACCGTGCGCCGCGAACCGCGCCTGCTCTCCGCCCGCCAGCAGCTGCACGGCGCGCGCTCGAGCTATGTCGGCAACGAGATGTTCATCTCGCTGGTCGACGCACGCGATGCGCCGTTCGCCACGTCGTTGCGGCAGATCGGCATGCAGCTGCTGTGCACCAACCGCGACCTGCCGCTGCAGATGCCGGTGGGCAAGGGCGCCACCGACTTCACCATGGATGCCGGCGCGCCGGTGCAGTCGATCCGCTGCGTGGCCGGCCCGACCAAGCCGCGGGCGCCCACCGCCACCGGTGAGACGGCCTGGCGACTGCTCAGCCACCTGCAGCTCAATTACGCCTCGCTGCTGGGCGAGGGCAGCGAGCAGGGCGCCGCCGCGCTGCGCGAGATGCTCACGCTGTACTGCGACGAGTTCGACTCCGGCGCGCGGCGGCAGATCGAGGGCGTCAAGGCGGTGGGCACCACGCCGATCGTGCGGCGTATTCCGGTGCCGGGGCCGATCAGTTTCGGCCGCGGCCTGGAGATCACGCTCACCTGCGACGACGGCGCCTTCGAAGGCACCGGCGCCTTTCTGCTCGGCTCGGTCATGCAGCACTTCTTCGCGCGCTACGTCTCGGTCAATTCGTTCACCGAGACGGTGCTGCGCACCCTGGAACGCAACGAGGTGGCCCGATGGCCGGCACAGCTGGGCAAGCGCCAGATCCTGTAGCGCTGCTCGATGCGCTGCATCAACACCCGGAGCGCTTCGATTTCTTCGACGCGGTGCGGCGGATCGAGTGCGCCTATCCGAACCAGCCGCGGCTGGGCGAGTCGACCAAGCCGTCGGAAGATCCGGTGCGGCTGTGCCACACGCCCTCGCTGGCGTTCGCCCCGCGCATGCTCGACCGCGTGGACAAGCCGGCAGACGGCAAGCCCGTGCGCGTGCACGGCCTGTTCCTCGGGTTGTTCGGCCCCAATGCCGCGCTGCCGCTGCACCTCACCGAATACGCCATCGACCGGCAGATCAACTCGCGCGACAGCACCTTCACCGCCTTCGCGGACATCTTCCACCACCGGATGATGAGCCTGTTCTACCGCGCCTGGGCGGACGCCCAGCCGACCGTGCAGTACGACCGCCCCAGCCAGGACCGCTTCGGCACCTACGTCGGCGCGCTGGTGGGACTGGCCACGCCGCACGTGGGCGATCGCGATGCGATGCCCGACCGCTACAAGCGTTTTTTCGCCGGTCGATTGCTGCAGCAGGCGCGCAACGCCGAGGGGCTGCAGACCCTGCTGCAGGATTTCTTCCGCATTCCGGTGCGGGTGGTGGAGTTTGTCGCCGAGTGGATGCGCCTGCCGGGCGAGGCGCACCTGCGCCTGGGCGGCGGGGCGCCGGTGGCTTCGCTCGGGCGCACCGCGGTGGTCGGCGAGAGCGTGTGGGGTGCGCAGCAGCGCTTCCGCCTGCGCATCGGCCCGCTCGATGGAACGCAGTTCCAGCACTTCCTGCCCGGCGGCCCTGCACTGGAACAACTGGTTGCCGCGGTGAAGAGCTACGCCGGCGAGGAAAAGGCCTGGGACGTGCAACTGGTGCTGCGGCGCGAGGAGATTCCCGCCACGCGATTGGGCCAGGCGGGGCGCATGGGCCTGACCACCTGGCTCGGCCAGCCGCGGCGGCACACCGACGCCGACGAGGTTGTGCTGCGCCCCACCGGATGAGCCCGATGCCACGCCTTCCGCTCCACCGAACCGATTCGATCCACGCCCGCGCCCTGTGCGCGGGAGTCACCCGCTAACGTCGCAAGGATTCCAGCACCATGGCAGACATCAGTCGCAGCGCCCTGTTCGGCAAGCTCAACAAGATCGCCTACCGGGGCATCGAAAGTGCCACCGTATTCTGCAAGCTCAGGGGCAACCCGTACATCGAGCTGGTGCACTGGATCCACCAGATCCTGCAGCTGCAGGACTCGGACCTGCACCACATCATCAAGCAGTTCAACCTCAACCCGTCCAATCTGGTGCGCGACGTCACCGACGCGCTGGACCGCCTGCCGCGCGGCTCCAGCAGCATCTCGGACATCTCCAGCAACGTGGAGGAGTCGGTCGAGCGCGCGTGGGTGTTCGCCACGCTGATGTTCGGCGAGGCGCAGGTGCGCACCGGGTATCTCGTCGTCGGTATCCTGCAGACGCGCCACCTGCGCAACGTGCTGGTGGGCATCTCCAAGGAGTTCGAGAAGATCAAGCTCGACACCCTCACCGACCAGTTCGCCGAAGTGGTCGGTGGCTCGCCCGAGGACAACCAGACCGCCTCGGACGGCTTCAAGATGGGCGGCGCCGTGCCGGGCGAAGCCAGTGGCGCAATGGGCCCGGCGCAGATGGGCAAGCAGGAGGCGCTCAAGCAGTTCACGGTGGACCTCACCGAGCAGGCGCGCAGCGGCAAGATCGATCCTATCGTCGGCCGTGACGAGGAGATTCGCCAGGTGGTGGACATCCTCATGCGCCGTCGCCAGAACAACCCGATGCTGGTGGGCGAGGCGGGCGTGGGCAAGACCGCCGTGGTGGAGGGCTTCGCGCTGCGCATCGTGCAGGGCGACGTGCCGCCGCAGCTGAAGGACGTGGAGCTGCGCACGCTCGACGTCGGTCTGCTGCAGGCCGGCGCCAGCATGAAGGGCGAGTTCGAGAACCGGCTGCGCCAGGTGATCGAGGAGGTGCAGTCCTCGCCCAAGCCGATCATCCTGTTCATCGACGAGGCGCACACCCTGGTCGGCGCCGGTGGCGCCGCCGGCACCGGCGACGCGGCCAACCTGCTCAAGCCCGCGCTCGCACGCGGCAACCTGCGCACCGTGGGCGCCACCACCTGGGCCGAATACAAGAAGCACATCGAGAAGGATCCCGCGCTCACCCGCCGCTTCCAGACCGTGCAGGTCGACGAGCCCAGCGAGGAGAAAGGCATCCTGATGATGCGCGGCGTTGCCAGCGTGATGGAAAAGCACCACAAGGTGCAGATCCTGGACGAGGCGCTGGAGGCGGCAGTGAAGCTGTCGCATCGCTACATTCCCGCGCGCCAGTTGCCGGACAAGGCCGTCAGCCTGCTCGACACCGCCTGTGCCCGCGTCGCGATCAGCCAGCACGCGGTGCCGCCGGAGGTGGACGACACCCGCAAGCGCATCGTCGCGCTGGAAACGGAGCTGGCAATCATCGCGCGCGAAAAGACCGTCGGCGTGGACGTAGCCGAGCGGGAGGCGTCAGCCAACGACAAGCTGGCCACGCAGAAAGCCCGGCTGGAAAAGCTCGACGCCGACTGGCAGGCGGAGAAGGCGCTGGTCGAGCAGATCCTCGCCCTGCGCGCGAGGCTGCGCGGCGATGCGGCGCCGGTCGAGGGCACCGGCAGTGCGCTGGAAGCCTCGGCCAACGCCGAAGCGGTGGCCGAGGAAGTCGCCACCCCGGTCGAGCTCGATGATGCGGCCCGCGCCGCGGCGCTGGAGGAGCTGAAGGGCCTGCAGGCAAGGCTTTCCGAACTGCAGGGCGACAGCCCGCTGATCCTGCCCACGGTGGACATGATCGCCGTCGGCGCGGTGGTGTCGGACTGGACCGGCATCCCGGTCGGCCGCATGGTCAAGAGCGAGCTGGAAACGGTGATGAACCTCGCCGGCCTGATGGGCAAGCGGGTGATCGGCCAGGACCACGCGATGGAGATGATCGCCAAGCGCATCCAGACCAGCCGCGCCGGCCTGGACAACCCGAACAAGCCGATTGGCGTGTTCATGCTTGCCGGCACCTCCGGCGTGGGCAAGACCGAAACCGCGCTGGCCCTGGCCGAGGCGCTGTACGGCGGCGAACAGAACATCATCACCATCAACATGAGCGAGTTCCAGGAGGCGCACACCGTTTCCACGCTCAAGGGCGCGCCCCCGGGCTACGTCGGCTACGGCGAGGGCGGCGTGCTGACCGAGGCGGTGCGACGCAAGCCGTATTCGGTGGTGCTGCTGGACGAGGTGGAGAAGGCGCACCCGGACGTGCACGAGATCTTCTTCCAGGTGTTCGACAAGGGCGTGATGGAAGACGGCGAAGGCCGCCAGATCGACTTCAAGAACACCCTGATCCTGCTCACCACCAACGCCGGCACCGACATGATCGCCGGCCTGTGCAAGGACCCGGAGCTGATGCCCGACCACGAGGGCATGGCCAAGGCGCTGCGCGATCCGCTGCTGAAGATATTCCCGCCGGCGCTGCTCGGCCGCCTGGTCACGATCCCGTACTACCCGCTCAGCCCGCAGATGCTGGGCGAGATCGTCAAGCTGCAGTTGAACCGCATCAAGAAGCGCATCGAAGCCCGCTACAAGATCCCGTTCGAGTACGGCGAGGATGTGGTCAAGCTGGTGGTCGAGCGCTGCACAGAAGGCGAATCGGGCGGCCGCATGATCGACGCCATCCTCACCAACTCGATGCTGCCGGACATCAGCCGCGAGTTCCTCAACCGGACCATCGAAGGCAAGCCGATCGAGAAGGCGAGCGTGAGTGTTGAGGGTGGGGAATTCTCTTACGCGTTTTGAACCCGTCCCGGCTGTTGGCTCAAATCAGGGGAAGAAGATGAACGATTACAAGAAGTTGATGAAATTCATAGAGGCACAGTCGTTGCTGGCTCCGGTTTCTCCTGGGGAGTCGAACAGAGACCTCTATGCCTACTTTCATGAAAAGCTGGACAACCCCTCCAACGACCGCGGCGACGTTCGGGAGATGGCCAACCGGTCGTTACGGGTGGCGGGACTCCGGCCACGGAATTCCAGTCAAGCGTCAACCCTCGACGCGCCGGAAAACGCAGATCTTCGGGCAAGAGCGGCGGCGCTGCTGGCGATGTCCATCATTCGGGACATGAGTGAGACTGAGTTGACCACCCAGTTCGCGCGGCTGGGCAAACTGAATCAGTCGGTGGTGCTGTCAGAGTTGCGGATAACGCTCAAGAAGGGGGATGTAGAGCAGTCACGCAAGCATCCGAAGCTGGAAATGAAAAATTTCTCGAGCGCTGGGACGCGTGCAAGCATCTGGAAGCACGAGATCGAGGACGCTTATTCCAAGACGCACGACATGCTCCTGCAGTGCGAAATGCGCCTGCTTGTCGGCGGCAGCACCCTGACCGGAAATCTGGCGACGGTTTTCAACACGTACTTCGGCAATCCGTCTGCTGTCATCGATACATCAACGCTCCCGTTCAGCGATGCAGCTAAACCTGCTTGGATGCCGTCGAACCAGACGCGGCTTGAAGTAGTGAGGGAAGTGCTGCGACGCGTGTGCAAGAACTTCGTGCGGCAATCCATCCGTATCTATTTCGGAGGACGCAGCATCGACGACGGCACGTATGCCTATGTCAGTGGAAAAACCAATCCCACCAAGATTCATGTCGGCGGCCAGTTCTTCACCAAGGTAAAGGAAGGTCTTGCCAGCGAGGCTGGCACGATCGTCCACGAGTGCACGCATACCTTCGCTGGAACGAAAGATCACAAGTACAAGGACGATCCCTGCAAGCAGCTGGCGATCAGTGATCCAGCGAAAGCACTGTCAAACGCTGACAGCTACAAGTTTTTCGTCGAGGCCGCGTTCGGCTCTTGATGCGTCTGGTGTGGAGGCTGCAGGTACGGACGCCACTTCCCCTACCGTCGCTTCAGGCATTGGCTGCGCCCTGCGGGCCGATCCGGTTTTCCGGCTGCAAAGGGATGTGAAGAGCGGGAAATACTCGAAGCTGCGATTCCCGAAGAATCGGGACAACCTGCCCGTGCGGTGACGCGGGCATATCGAGTCCTGCAAAAGAGCACCAATGGAGCGGGGGAGGTTATGGCAAGTCGTTTTTCAGAAGCGTATGCGGAAATCTCGAAAGGCCTGGCGAGCAGGGACTTTTCCGCGGACAAGGACTGGCAGAAGCTGCTGGTGCGGGCGCGCAAGCTGGTTGCCGTGGATGGCTTCGATGCGGGTGAATCGGGGCTCGTGGGTGACTTGCGCACGGCCTTGTCCAAGGGTACGGCGCGCGGCACCACCGAGGCGGTGGCGTTGCTCGCCGGTGCTGGAGAAGCGCTGAGCGGCAAGGGCGCCAATGTGAGCGTCGATGCCGCGCTGGCGCTGCGGCTCGGCGCGCTGAAGACGCTGCGCCACACCTATCTGCTTAAGCGCTTTGGTGGGCACAAGGTCTGGTGTGTGGACCTGCCGACCTCCTTCACCGACTGGCCGCATGAGGCGCTCGCCGGTGATCTGGCGCGGTCCACGCGGCGACTCGATGATCGCAACGAGCGTTTCGCCGAAGCCCGGCGCAAGGATCTGGGCAACGCCTCGCAGGAAGCGCTCAAGTGGGTGCACAAGGCGATGATGGTGGCGGGCAGCCCCAAGGGAACGAAGAACTTCGCGCGCATCGCCCGCTGGTTTGCCGATGCCGGCAGCAAGGACGAGGACATGTACAAGGCGGCGGCCACGCTGAACCTGGGGCTGAAGAAAATGGCCGCCAAGCTGAAGTCCGGGCATCTGATCTACGTCGACTCGGTGTCCGAGCGGGGAACGACGGAGAACGCCGGCGTGGAGGCATTTGTCTGGGGCGACACCATGGACGTCGTCTACATCGAAGAAGAATTCTTCGGTTCGCGCAATTCCCTCAGCGGCCTAACCAACTGGGCGAGGATCGTGGTGCACGAGCTGACCCACCGCGAGCAGAACACCAAGGACCATGCCTACGAACACCAGGGCATCAATCCGAAAAAGCTCACGGCTGCCAAGGCGATCGAGAATGCCGACAGCTGGGCCTGGTTCTGCGCCGATTGCGCCGGAGCACTCACCGATGGAGTGGTGAAAAATGCGCTGGACCGCTAAAGCCGTCGCCATGGCCTGCGCTGTCGCATCGCTGCCGGGCTGCGCTTCCCTGTCTACCACCGTCGTGCCGCAAGAGGTTCATTCCATGAGCAAGTCATCCAGTCGCATTCCCGCACCCGCCGTCGCCCCCGTTGTCGTAGGTGAGGTCCGCTACGAGCAGGTGCCCAACGGCCTGCTGGCTGGCCTCGATCAGATGGGCGGCTATCTGGCGGCTTTCGACGTGGCCTCGGGTGCGCGGCTATGGACGCTGGAGGTCTACGACAACAAGCGTGTCCCCGAAAAAGAGGGCGATGTGCAGGACGTGTTCTTCAAGTCCATGACTGCGCAGGCGGACGGCACGTTGCTGATCGAGAACGAGCGCGGCGGGCGTTTCGTGGTGGATCCAGAAGCGAGGTCGGTCCGGTTGGCAACGCCGTAGGCGAGCCGGCGCCGCGATTGTCACAGCGTCACTGCCGTTGCATGCCGTTTGGAACGTCAGGCGCACCTGCTCGCCACTCATCGACAGGAGCTTTCCAGGAACGGGGTCAGGTTCACTTATGTGTCTACGATGCGGCAAATAACTCGACCGGACCCCGTTATTGCGGGTCTCATCTACTCCAATGGACGGAGTCAGCGGGTCTATCCAGTTAAAGGAAATGTATCGCCGAACCATCAAGGCACTAGCAGCGGAGTTGCGTGCGGGGCTCTGGAAGAGGGCTCTCCCTTCCACTTGCGGGAGCGTGAGAGCCGGCCACCGCAGGTGTAATAGCGCCGAGACTTGTTGCAGGCCCGCCATCGGCCTTTTGTTCACGTGAGCAGGCGCTCATTGCCAGGAGACAGGTATGTCGTACGAAAGCATTGCCCAGAACAGGGTCATGGAAATCGGCAAAGGAAGCCGATTGAAGGAGCGGAAAATCGGCATATGGACAGTAAGCAGCCCGTTTTCCGGTGCTGCGTCCGTCAAGGTGACGCTGGTTCTCCTGGACGAGTCGACTGGCAACAATTTTTACAACAAGCACGTCCAGCGCCGCGGGGAGAGCCCGGAATTTGTCAAGGATCTGCGCAACCCCAGAACGACCGGTGGTGACCTAGGCTATTCCATCTCGCAAGTGGGAATGGGTGTATTGACCGCCAACTTCAACAAGAGCACCACGATCAGGCTGGACCGAATCGACCTTTCGCACATGCTTTACAAAATGGCCGAGGCACTGCATGCGGTAAGCAGCAAGGTCCCGCTGAATGTCTACCAGGGACATCTGACGGATGTCGATTTCGTGATTGGTGATGCCGTTGCTTATGTAAACGGTGGAAAGAAGTCGTTCCACTCCGCCATCGCGATTGGTGGAACAAAGACGGCCGACACGGGTACCAGCATGACCTTCAATATCAGTCACGGTGTTACCGCGTGAGGCAATGGCCTGAACGGGAGGATCGATGCGAAGTGAGAGGGCCGCTTTTTTCACTTTTCCGCTTGCCGCGGAAAGAAACGGGAAAGACATGTCGGCCACTGCGTTCAGCGGCGGCTCGGTCTCGCCCGACTTGTTCCGGATCGGCAAGCGCAAGAAGAAGGATTCATTCGAACAACTGAGGGGGGCTGGTTATGGCAGGTTTTGCGGCTTTTAGAAACAAGCGCCTGTGCGACGTGGTGTTTCCCGGCACCCACGACGCGGGCATCTATGGTGCGGAGCTGGGTGGCACGGCTCGCACGCAGAATCTGACCCTCGGTCAGCAGGCGGCGGCAGGTGTGCGCTACTTCGATCTTCGCATCGCAACGATCAAGACGGCCAACGGTCTCGAGCAGAGGGCGTTCCACGCGCCGGCCCTGAAGCAGAAGACCAGTTCGGCAGGCAGCTACCAGGCGCCATCGTTAAGCAAGAAAGTGCAGATCGGCACATTCACCGGCTATGGCGGCGACCGGCTCTCCGAGATGCTCGACCAGGCTCGCGCCTTCGTCATGGCCAACACCGATGAATTCCTGATCCTGCGTTTCTCCAAGTGCGGAAATATGGAAGAGGTGGTGAACCAGTGCCTGCTCAAGCTGGGCAACGAGCGGTTCGCGCAGAACGTCAACCTCAATGTCGCGCTGATCAGTTCGTTGCAGGGCAAGGTCATCGTCATCATCGATCAAGGTGATTTCGACAAGTTGCCGACCCTGTTGAAGGCCTCGTCGCCCGGCATCCTGCCGGTGAAGGCAATGTTCAACTCCGACGGTGCGCACGCGTCGTACGACCCTCACAAGTGGGGCATGCAGTATTTCGGCAAGTACTCCAATACCCGCTCCAGCGCCAAGAACGCCCGCAAGCAGGCGGAGATTCTTTCGCAGGGGCCGGTGAGCAGCCCCGAGATGCTCGGCATGATGTACTGGACGCTCACCACCAAGATCGGCGAGAAGCTCCTGAAAACCTTCGAGAGCATCGAGGCCCGCGACCGCAAGATGTGGACCTCTGGCCAGCAGGCGCTGGTCGGCGCCTGGCGGGCCGGCGTGAAGGACCACATCATTGCCCGGGCCGGGCACCAGCACCGGCAGTGGCTCGCCAAAGGCTATCCGCCGACAGCGATGGGCCGCAGCGCCAAGTCCTTCATGCCCAACATCATCATGATGGACTTCGCCGACGCCAATCGCTGCGCGACGATCTGGAACCTCAACCTCACTACCGCAGACATGATGGCGCGCATGGGCGACGACCTGACTAACGTCGGCGCCATCATCTGAGGACAGTCCGCCGGGTGCGCGATCGTGAGCGTTATCGTCGCGCCCGCGGCTTCGGAGCTGGAGTTTGCGCCGGCGAGTTTTAGGCAGATTGCAGTAGGCGTCGTGTCCACCAAGGCGCCCGGCTGCCGATGATCCATTCCGCTGGACTTCTAAGCAGCTGACAAGATGGCCCGACGTCGTCCCGCCTGCCCGGACCGCTTCGGTTGCGTGAGATCAGGGGCGGCGCCGGATGTTCCAGCATCGTGGTTTGCATGCGCCAGCTCTTTACCCTGTCGCGTGCAAGGCCTTGCAGCGGGACATGGCCTGGCACGAGCAGCTTGCAGGCAGCGAGGACGGCAGTGACGAGGACATCGCCTATCACGGCCAGTACGTGCTGGACCTGTCCCGCGCCCTGAGCGAACTCGGCGGGCTCTATCAGGAGGCCCGCCAGGGCAATGCCGGGTTGCCGGAACTGGACCAGCTGATCGGCGTCTGAGCCGGCCCGGCAGATGTCGGGCGACGGCGGTGACCGCGGGATCCCTGCCGGGGCGTGATCAAATCCGCCCCGTTTTTGCGCACCTAAGTGGTGGAGCGAGTCGCAAGCCCTTTTCCGGGGCGGCGGCGGCGCGAAGCCGAGGGGGCGGGGCAGATGAAGCATGCGAATCGACCGGAAGCGGGCGTCGTCTGGCGCGGGGCGGGGCATTAGCCATGCCGCAACCGGCCGCGCGTCTTACCGACATGCACGTCTGCCCGATGGTCACCGGCGTGGTGCCCCACGTGGGTGGCCCGATTTCCGCCCCGGGCAAGCCGACGGTGCTGATCGGTGGGCTGCCGGCGGCGCGGCTGGGCGACATGGCCGTCTGCGTGGGGCCGCCGGACTCGATCGTGATGGGCGCACCCACCGTGCTGATCGGTGGCCAGCCGGCGGCCCGCCTGGGCGACAGCTGCGCACACGGCGGCACCATCGTGCTCGGTTGTTTCACGGTTCTGATTGGCTGAAGGATTACGCATGAACGCCGCTGCCCGCACATTCCGTCGCTCGCGCAAGGCTGCCAAGCCCGCGTCAAAGCCGCACGCGGCGCTGCTGGCGCGTGCGATCCAGGCCCATCAGGCGGGCGATCTGGACGGCGCCGAGCGGTTGTACAACGAGGTGCTGGAAATGCACGTCGCCCAGCCGGATGCGCTGCATTTCCTGGGCGTGCTGTGCCACCAGCGCGGTCGCAGCGACGAGGCGGTATCGCTGATCGGCTCGGCGCTGAAGATCACCCCGCGCCACCCCGATGCGCACAACAACCTCGGCAACATCCACAAGGAGTGCGGCCGGCTCGCGGAGGCCGAGGCCTGCTATCGGCGCGCTCTGGAGTGCGGCCCGGGCCATTACAACGCCCTGAGCAACCTGGCGGTGGTGCTGGAGGCACAGGAGCGGCTCGACGACGCCTTCGACGCCTATACGCGGCTGCTGCAGCAGGCGCCCGCTTATGCCCACGGGCATTACCGGCTGGGCCTGTTCCTGCGCAACCACGCGCAGAACGAAGAACACCTGGAACAGTCCGCCGAGTGCTTCCGTGAGGCGTTCCGCTGCGACGAGCGCAACGTGCGGGCGCTGGAAGGCGTCGGCATCGCGCTGTACATGCTCGGGCGCCACGACGCCGCCGCCGAGGTCTACCGCGACTGGCTGGTGCGCGAGCCGGACAACCCGGTGCCGCGGCACATGCTGGCCTCCTGCGGCGCGACCGAGGCGCCGCCGCGTGCCGCCGACGACTACGTGCGCGACGTGTTCGACGGTTTCGCCGACAGCTTCGACGAGCAGTTGCTCAACAACCTCGGCTACCGCGCGCCGGAAGTGCTGATGGCGTTCCTCGACGAAGTGGCGCCGACCGCGCCTGCCAGCGCGGACGTGCTCGATGCCGGCTGCGGCACCGGCCTGTGCGCGCCGCTGCTGCGCGAACGCGCACGCCACCTGGTCGGCGTGGACCTGTCCGGCGGCATGGTCGACAAGGCCCGCGCCCGCGGCGGCTACGACGCGCTGGAAGTGGCCGAACTCACGGCGTGGCTGGACGCGCACCACGGGGCATTCGACCTGGTGGTCTCGGCCGACACCCTGGTCTATTTCGGCGAGCTCGGCCCGGTGCTCGGCGCCGCCGCCGGGGCGCTGCGGCCGGACGGCTGGCTCGGCTTCACGCTGGAGGCGATCGAAGGCGATGAAGACCGCAGCGAGCTCAGCTCGAGCGGGCGCTATCGCCACTCGCGCGCCTACGTCGAGCGCGTGCTGACCGCCGCCGGCTTCGACGCCGTCACGATCCGCTCCGACACCCTGCGCCGCGAGGCGGGCAAGCCGGTGCTGGGCTGGGTGGTGCGGGCCCGCCGCGCATCGACGCCGGTGGCCGGCTGAGCCGGGCACCCAGGAGAAACCATCGATGGCCCATGCAATCACCGTACACAGCGACATCGACAGCAGCCTGCTGTTCGTCCGGATGCGCGCCAGCGAGCCGCTGGGCCGCCTTTTTTCCTGCGAACTGGAGCTGATCAGCGAAAGCGCCGAGGTGAAGCTGCGCAAGCTGCTGGGCACCCCGATGGCGGTCACGCTGAAGACCGACGAGGGCGACGAGCGCCATTTCCACGGCATCGTCGCGGAGGCCGCGCAGACCGGTTTCGAGACGATCAGCAAGGTGCGCTATGCCCGCTATCGCGTGCAGCTGGTGCCCAAGCCCTGGCTGCTCACGCACCGGGTCGACTGCCGCATCTACAACGCCAAGAGCGTGCCGACCATCGTCAAGGACCTGCTGGGCGAAATCGGCTATGCCGACGTCAAGCTGAGCCTGAGCGGCAACTACGCCGCCCGCGACTACTGCGTGCAGTACCGCGAGAGCAGCTTCGACTTCATCACCCGCCTGCTCGAGCAGGAGGGCATCTACTACTACTTCACCCACACGGCGAGCACGCACACCATGGTGCTGGCCGATGCGCTGGGCGCGCACGCGGCGCTCAGCGGCCTGGCGCAGATTCCCTACTGCCCGCCGCTGGATTACGGCAGCCGCGCGGCCGCATCGATCTCCGAGTGGCGCACCGCCGAGAGCGTGCACGCGCTGAAGTGCCAGCTCACCGATTACGACCCGCTCAACCCGAAGACGGCGCTGCTGGGTACCGAGAACATCGATGACGGCAGCAGTTTCCACGGCGTGTCGGGGCTGGACGTGTTCGATTACCCGGGCCTGCACGCATCCGCGGATGACGGCCGGCGCTACGCGCAGGTACGGGTGGAGGCGCTCAACGCGCGCCACCTGGCGTTCGAGGGTCGCACCGACGCCTGCGGCATGGCGACCGGCGGACTGTTCACGCTGAAGGACTTTCCGCTGGCCGAGCTCAACCAGGAATACCTGGTGACCGGCACCACCATCGAGCTGGCCGACCCGGGCTACCACGCGGGGGCGGAGCAGGGTGTCGAGCCGTTCCAGTGCCGCTTCGAGGCGGTCACCTCCAAGACCCCGTTCCGCAACCTGCCCAGCGTGGCCAAGACCCGCGTGGTCGGCCTGCAGACGGCAGTGGTGTGCGGCAGCGACACCGACGAAGAGATCGCGGTGGACAAGTACGGCCGCGTGCAGGTCACCTTCCACTGGAACAAGCCGGACAAGGACAAGGCGCAGAGCTCCTGCCCGGTGCGCGTGGCCTCGCCGTGGGCCGGCAAGAACTGGGGCGCGGTGAGTATTCCGCGGGTGGGGCAGGAGGTGGTGGTGAGCTTCCTCGAGGGCGACCCGGATCGTCCGCTGATCATCGGCAGCGTCTACAACGCCGACAACCTGCCGCCATACGCGTTGCCGGACAACAAGACCCAGTCGGGCATCAAGAGCCGCAGCCTGCTGGGCGGCGCCGACGATGCCAACGAGCTGCGCTTCGAGGACAAGAAGGGCTCCGAGCAGCTGTTCATCCACGCGCAGAAGGACATGGTCGAAGAGGTCGAGAACGACCACACCGTCACCATCGACCACGACGAAATCAGCACGGTCAAGAACGACCAGACGCTCACCGTGAAGCACGACCAGACCACCACGGTGGAGAACAACCAGACGCTCACGGTCAACAACGACCAGACCGAGACGATCAAGCACGACCGCAAGGTCACCGTGCAGAACGGCGACACGCTCGACGTCACGATGAACGGCACCACCAGCATCGGGCAGAAGTTCAAGCTCGACGCCGGCACCGAGATCGAGCTGGTCACCGGCGCCTCGAGCATCGTGATGAAGAGCTCGGGCGACATCGAGATCAAGGGCCTCAACATCAAGATCACCGCCAGCATGGGCGTGAAGATCGAGGGCCAGGTCGAGGTCGGCATCAAGGCCGGCGCCACGATGGATATCGGCGCAGGCGCCAGCCTCAAGGCGCACTCGGACGCGATGCTCGAAGTAGCCGGCGCCGCCATGACCACGGTCAAGGGCGCCATGACGACCATCAAGGGTGACGCGATGACCCAGGTCTCCGGCGCCATCATCATGATCGGCTGACGGGAGAAGCACGCATGTCGGCAGTCATCCACGCTTCGGTGCAGATGGAGCTCACCCCGGACGCCAGCGCCCGCCTGCGCGCGGACATGTCGCCGCAGACCGCGGTGCAGGACCTGCTCGCCGCGGGCCAGGCGCAGGACGCGCTGAAACTGCTCGCGCGACTGATGCCCAAGCGCTACGCGGTGGCGTGGCTGTGCCAGTGCGCCCGCGAGCAGCCGCTCACCCAGGAAGATCGCGCCGGCGCCTCGCTGGCCGAGCAATGGGTGCGCGACACCTCCGAGAGCAATCGTCGCGCCGCGTTCGAGTTCGCCCACGCGGGCGGCTACAAGTCGCTCGGCGCGTGGATTGCCGCCGCGGCGGGCTGGTCCGGCGGCAGCCTGGCGCCGGCCACGCAGCAGACGCCGGTGCCTCCGCCGGAGCATCTCACCGCCCGCGCCACGGTGGCCTCAATCAACCTGATGGCGGCCTTGGATGCACCGAACTTCGCGTCGCGTCGCGCCACCTTCATCGAGCGCGCGATGAGCCTGCTGCAGGCCAGCGGGAGCGAGCCGTGACATGCCGCCGCCACCATCGTCGCCATCCCGCGGGGGGGAACTGAGCGTGTCCACATCACCAACCCTGGTCCTGGCCGTGATGGGCCATCACGCCGCGCAGTTCGGCGCACGCAGCCAGAAGGCGTTCGAGGGCCGCGACGGCAGCATCGGGCGCTCGGAGGACTGCGACTGGGTGCTCAGCTCGTCCGGCGTCTCGCGCGTGCACGCGATGATCCGCTGCCTCAACGGCATCTATTTCATCGAGGACCGCTCCACCAACGGCATGCTGCTCAACGGCATGCCGCTGGTGAAGGGCGAGCCGTCGGCGCTGAAGCAGGGCGACCGGCTGCAGATCGATACCTTCGAGGTGTCGGTGAACCTGCAGGCCGCCAACGCGCCGGCGCCGGCACCCGCTGCGGCCGCGCCGGCGCCGGTGGACATCTTCGCCACCTCGCCGCCGCCGCCGTTTGCGCCGCTGACGCCGTCGCCGGCACCGGCACGGGCGATCGATCCGCTGGATGATTTCCTCGATCTCGGGCTTGGCCCGTCGGTCGCCGGTGCCGGTGGGCGCGATGGCGGGCTGATTCCCGACGCCCTGCATGGCGGTGGCGATCCGCTCGATCCGCTGAGCTTTCTCGATGCGCCGCTGGCACCCCTGGCCGGCGTGCCCGTGGCGACCGGCGCCGGCTGGAACCACACGCCCGGCATGGAAGACCATTTCCGCCCGCCGGCCACCGAGGGCCAGCGTGCCGTGCAGCCGCTGCCGGAAAACTGGGACCTGACGATGGGCGATTTCGCCCCCCGCGGGGCCCCGGCACCCGCCCCGGCGTTTGCCCCCACACCGGCACCGCCGCCGGTCGCGCCGGTTGCCGCGCCGATGCCGCCGGCATCCGCCATACCGACGCCGGCCGGCGCGATGCCGGCCGACGTGCAGCAGATGCTCGGCATCGTGGTCGACGGCGTGATGGACGTGCTGCGCGCGCGGGCCGAGATCAAGAACACCTTCCGCCTGCCGGTGACGATCATCCAGCGCTCGGAGAACAACCCGCTGAAGTTCGCGCCGAATGCGGACGAGGCGCTGCAGAAGATCCTCTCGCCGCCGAACGCCGCGTTTTTGTCCGGCCCGGCCGCGTTCGACGACGCCTTCGACGACATCCGCTGCCACCAGATGGCGATGCTCGCCGGCGTGCGCGCGGCGTTCGAATCGCTGCTGGCGCACTTCGGCCCCGACCGGCTCGAGCAGGAGGTCGATGGCGGCAAGCGCTCGGCCTTCGGCGGCAAGGCGAAGTACTGGGAGAAGTACCGCGAGAACTTCGAGGGGCTGATCAAGAACCCCGACGACTGCTTCCGGCGCCTGTTCGGCGACGAGTTCGCGCGCGCCTACGAGGAACAGCTGGCCCGGCTCAAATCGGCCCGGCGCAGCGGCGCCCGGCACTCGTGACGGCCGCGCGTGACGTAATTCGGGGCCCGAGCACGCACTAACAAGAGACGCAGGGGATGAAGGGGAGGCTGGGCTGGCGAAGGCAGGCCATCGGGCGGCGTGATCCTGGCGGGTACGGGTGCGTGCCGGCGGCCGGCAACTTCGCGCGCGCCCGCGCCGACCTGCTGCACCCGCTCCAGGCGCGCCCTGAAGCGGCTCGCACGGGTCGCAGGCGGCGCGCCCCGACGGGCGTGCCAGCGACTTCGCATCTTCTCGCCCAGCAGCCGCAAAACCAGCACATAGGCCGGACATGACGCAGAACAACAAAGTGGTATGGAGCGAGGGGCTGTTCCTCAGGCCCCAGCACCTGCAGCAGCACGAGCGCTACCTGGAGCGCTTCGTCGAGCTGCGCGCCGGTGCGCTGCGTCCCTACACCTGGGGCTTCACCGAGCTGGAACTGGAGACCGACCTGCTGGCGGTGGGCAAGCTCGGCATCCGCCGCGCCCGCGGCGTGTTCCCCGACGGCACCCCGTTCGCGATGCCCGCGGACGATCCGCTGCCGCCGGCGCTGGACGTGGACGCCAACTGGCGCGACCAGACCGTCTATCTCACGCTGCCGCTGCGCTCACCCACGCAGCCCGACAGCGGCCGCCCGGAAGCGCCGGCGGAGAAGCTGTTCCGCTACCGCGTGCGCGAGGCCGAGGTGCGCGATGCCTCCGGCAGCACCGACGGCACCGCGCTGCTGGAAGTGGGCGGCATGACCAGCCGCCTGCTGCCCGAGTCGCAGCCGCTGGAGGGGCTCACCCGGATGCCGCTGGCGCGCATCGTGGAGTGCCGCTCCGACCGGCGGGTGATGCTGGATGAAGGTTTCATGCCGACCGGCTTCAGCGTCGGCGCGGTGCCGCGACTGGTGACCTTCCTGACCGAACTGCTCGGGCTGCTGCACCAGCGCGGCGAAGCGCTGGCCAGCCGGGTGGCGGTGACCGACCGCGGCGGCGCGGCGGAGATCGCCGATTTCCTGCTGCTGCAGGTGGTCAACCGCTGCCAGCCGCTGGTGGCGCACCTGGCCGAGGCGCCGCTGGTGCATCCGGAGGAGCTGTATCGCGCGATGGTGATGATGGCCGGCGAGCTGGCGACCTTCACCATGCCCGGCAAGCGACCCAGCGCATTCCCCGCCTACCGCCACGAGTCGCTGCGCGAGAGCTTCGAGCCGGTGATCCTGGCCCTGCGCAACAGCCTCAGCGCGGTGATGGAGCAGACCGCCACGCCGATCCCGCTGCAGGAGCGCAAGTACGGCGTATGGGTGGCGGTGGTGCCGGACCTCACCCTGCTCGATACCGCCGCCTTCGTGCTGGCGGCCAAGGCGGATCTCAAGTCCGAAGACCTGCGCCGGCAGCTGCCGGCGGTCTCCAAGATCGGCCCGGTGGAGAAGATCCGCGACCTGGTCAACCTGCAGCTGCCGGGCATCGGCGTGAGCCCGATGCCGGTGGCGCCGCGACAGATTCCGTACAACGCGGGCTACCTGTATTTCGAGTTCGACAAGCACGCGCCGATGTGGCGCGAGCTGAAGACCTCCGGCGGCATCGCGTTCCACTTCGGCAGCGAGTTCGCCGGGCTCGACCTGCAGCTGTGGGCGATCCGGGGAGGGTGAGGACGCGCATGGTCCCGATTCGCTCCGCCCCGCGACATCCGGCGCGATCGCGCACCGTGCGCGCGCCCGCCCGCGCGGAGGTCGCCACGGCTCCGCGTCCCGTTTCCGGCCTGCCCGACACGCGCTCCCGGCGCGGCACGCGGGATGGCCATCAGCAGGTCCAGCCATGAACACACCCTACGGTCCCGGCAACCCGCCCGGCGCTCTGCCTGTTCCCGATGACGCCACCGTGGTGCGCCCGCGCGCACCGGCCGGCGCCGCTCCGGCCGCGCTGGCACCGGCACCGGCTGTCGCCACCCCCGCGCGCACGGTGGAGGCCGCGCGCGCGGACATCAGCGAGTTCCTCGGCGGCGGCATGAATCCGCTGGTGCAGACGGCCAGCGCACTGCTGCTGCTGGGCGTGCAGTTGCGCCACAGCGTGTCGCCGCCGGACGCTACCCACCTGCGCGAGCAGGTGATCGCCCAGGTGCGCAAGTTCGAGAGCCATGCGCAGGCCGCGGGCCTGCCGGCGCAGACGATCACCGCCGCACGCTACGTGCTGTGCGCGATGCTCGACGAGTCGGTGCTCAACGCGCCGTGGGGCGAGCAGAGCGGCTGGGCGCAGCGCACCCTGCTGGTCACCTTCCACAGCGAGTCCTACGGCGGCGCCAAGTTCTTCCAGATCCTGGAGCGGCTGTGCGCGGATTTCTCCAAGCACATCGACCTGATCGAACTGATGTACCTGTGCCTGGCGCTGGGCTTTGGCGGGCGCTACCAGATCGAGGCGGGCGGGCGCGCCAAGCTGGCCGAAATCCAGGAAGACCTGTACCGCCGCATCAAGGCGCAGCGTGCGCCGGCAGCCGACGAGCTGGCGCCGCACTGGCGCGGCATCGAGGATCGCCGCAATCCACTGATCCGCTACGTGCCGCTGTGGGTAATCGCCGCGGCCGCCGCCTGCGTGCTGCTGGTGGCCTTCGTCATCTTCTACAGCCGACTCAATGCAGCGTCCGAGCCGGCCAGTGCGCAGATCGCGCAGATCGGGCTGGAAAGCGCCACGCCGCCGGACAACCGCGCGCTGCCGCCGGCGCCGCACAAGAGCCTCAAGCAGCTGCTGGCACCGCAGGAACAGGCCGGCCAGCTGAGCGTGGACGAGCAGCCCGACGGCAGCGCGCTGGTGCGCCTGGGTGCGGCGGACATGTTCGTCTCCGGCGGGGTGGACGTGAGCGACAGCCAGGTGCCGATGCTGCACGCGATCACGGCCGCGCTGAACCAGGTCAACGGCCGCGTGATCGTGGTCGGCCACACCGACGACCAGCCGATCCACTCGCTGCGCTTCAAGGACAACTTCGAGCTGTCCGCGGCGCGTGCGCAGTCGGTGGTGAAGATCCTCGTCCAGGGGCTGGACAACCCCGGGCGGGTCGAATCCAGCGGCGCTGGCGCATCGCAGCCGATCGCGCTGCCGCCGAGCCTTCCGGCCAACCGCACGCGCAACCGGCGTGTGGAAATCAAGTACATCCCGGAGGGCTGAGGCTCGTGAAAAAGTTGCTTTCCCTGCTCAGCTCCGGCTGGTTCATCGCCCTGGTCGGCCTGCTGCTGCTGTCGCTGCTGGTCTGGCTGGGCGGCCCCTACCTCGGCATAGGCGACAGCCAGCCGCTGGCCAGCCCGGTCACCCGGCTGGTGGTGATCATCGTGCTGCTGCTGGCGTGGGTGGTGGCGCTGCAGATCCAGCAGCTGCGCCTGCGCAGCAAGACCGCGAAGATGTCCGGCGACCTCGCCGGGCAGGAGGCGGGCGCGGCGCCGGCCGCCGGCGGCGACGACCGCAGCGCCAGCGAGCGCAGCCAGCTCGCCGTGCGCTTCCAGGAGGCGGTGGAGACGTTGCGCAAGAGCCGTCGTGGCGGCGGCAACCTGTACACGCTGCCGTGGTACGTGGTGATCGGGCCGCCGGGCTCGGGCAAGAGCACGCTGCTGCAGAACTCCGGGCTCAACTTCCCGCTGTCGGACCGCTTCGGCAAGGAAGCGCTGCGCGGCATCGGCGGCACCCGCAACTGCGACTGGTGGTTCACCGAGGAGGCGGTGTTCCTCGACACCGCCGGGCGTTACACCACGCAGGATTCGGACCGCAGCGCCGACGCCTCGGCGTGGGCGGAGTTCCTCAAGCTGCTGCGCCGCTACCGCAAGCGTCGGCCGATCAACGGCGTGCTCATCGCCATGAGCATGTCCGACCTGCTGGTGCTGGACGACAACGGCCGCTACGAGCACGTGCAGGCAGTGCGCCGCCGGCTCGACGAGCTGGCCGAGCACCTGCGCATCGGCGTGCCGGTGTACCTGGTGCTGACCAAGTGCGACCTGATCGCCGGCTTCAGCGAGTTCTTCGACGACTTGAATCCCGAGTTGCGCAGCCAGGTCTGGGGCATGTCGTTCCCGGTCAACAAGACCATGGACGGCAGCGCTGCCAAGGCCTTCGCCGACGAGTTCCAGATCCTGCTGGACCGGCTCAACACGCGCGTGCTCGATCGCCTGCACGCGGAAAACGACCGCAGCCGCCGCGCGGCGATCCTGTCGTTCCCGCAGCAGCTGGGCGCCATGCGCGACGTGGCGCGGCAGTTCGTCGAAGGCGTGTTCGCGCCCAACCCGTATGCCAGCCAGCCGCTGCTGCGCGGCGTGTACCTCACCTCCGGTACCCAGGAAGGCGCACCGATCGACCGCATGATGAGCGCGGTCGCGCGCACCTTCGGCGTGGACGCGGCCAGGGTGCAGGCCAAGGGCGCGCAGCAGCGCACGTTCTTCGTCGAGCGGCTGCTCAAGGACGTGCTGTTCAAGGAGTCCGGCTTCGCCGGCACCAACCCCAAGCTGGAGCGGCAGAAGATCCTGCTGCAGGCGGCGTCGTATGCGGCCGTGTTGCTGGCCACCGCGCTGCTGTTCGTTGGCATGGCCACCAGCTACGGCCGCAACCGCGCCTACCTGGGCAAGGTGCAGGCGGCGCTGGCCGGCTATCCGGTCAAGAGCGACCTGTCCGCCGCCACCACCCAGAAGGCCTACTTCGCGATGGCGCTGGAGCGGCTCGAGGCGCTTTCGGCCGTGCAGGACGTGGCGCGCCAGTACGCCGGTCACGTGCCGCTGCTGATGCGCTTGGGCCTGTACCAGGGCAAGGCGGTGGGCAACGAGGTGCACGACGCCTACCTGCGCGAGCTCAACGGCATCCTGCTGCCCGGCGTGGCGTCGCAGTTCCGCACCGGGCTCACCGGCAACGCGAGCGATCCGCAGGCGCTGTACTACTACCTCAAGGGCTACCTGATGCTGGGCCAGCCCAGCCACCAGGATCCGCAGCAGCTGGTGGCGCTGACCAACCTCGAATGGCGCAAGGTGTTCCCGGACGACGTCGTGCTGCAGGAGGCCGTGGCAAAGCACTTCGCCGCGCTGGTGGCCGACCCGGGCCGGCTGCGCGCGATCAGCCTGGACAACGACCTGGTGGAGCAGGCACGCGCCACGCTGCGCACCGCCGACCTGTCTTCGCTGGTCTACGGCAGCCTCAAGCTCACCGCCGATGCGGGCGACCAGCCGCCGCTGCAGCTGGACAAGGCGCTGGGCCTGCTCGGCAACGCGTTCCGCCGCAAGAGCGGCACGCCGCTGTCGGCGCCGTTGCCGGCGCTGTTCACCCAGCCGGTGTTCGCCCAGCAGGTGAACAAGGGCATCGAACAGGCGGTCACCCGGTTCACCCAGGACGACTGGGTATTCGGCACCGGCGCGATCGACGCGATCGCCAAGGCGCGCCTGCAGCAACAGGTGCTGGCGCTGTACCAGGCCGACTACATCGCCAGTTGGGACGCGCTGCTGGCCGATCTGGAACTGCAGCCGATCAACAACATCCAGGACGCCAGCGCGATCGCCGCGAAGCTCTCCGGCCCCGCCTCGCCGCTGAAGGCGCTGCTCGCGGTGGTACGCGACAACACCCACGACATGCTGCGCGCGCCGCCGGCCAGCGATGCCGACAAGGCGCTCGCTGCGGCGCAGGCCGCGGCCGAGAAGAAGGCGACCCAGAGCGCGCTCAGCCGCGCCCTGGCCAACGCTGCGGGTGCGGCGCCGGCGGAACCGACGCAGGCGCCGGGCCAGGCGATCAGCGACCACTTCGACCTGCTCAACAAGCTCAGCGAGGGCGCGCCGGGCGCCGCGCCGATCGACCAGACGCTGGGCGTGCTCGACCAGCTCAGCAAGACGCTGCTGACCATGAGCGACTTCAGCGGCGCGGCGGGCCAGCCCAATCCGCAACTGCTGCTGGCGCAGCAGGCCGCGGCGCAGCTGCCGCCGCCGGTGTCCGGCTGGGTCGCCGCGCTCACCGGCAAGAGCCAGGCGCTGGTGGCCAGCGGCACCAAGGGGGCGCTGGACGACCAGTTCCAGCAGGCGGTGGCCAAGGACTGCGCCGACTTCACCCGCGGCCGTTATCCGTTCGCGCCCAACGGCAAGTCGGAGATCCCGCTGCAGAACTTTGCCGAGCTGTTCGGCTACGGCGGCCAGTTCGACGGCTTCTACAAGCAGACGCTGGAGAAGCTGGTCGATGCCAGCGGCCGCAACTGGCAGTGGAAATCCGGCCCCGGCGCGGTCAGCGGATCGCCCGGCATGCTGGCGCAGATGCAGCTGGCCGACTCGATCAAGCAGATGTATTTCCGCAATGGCAGCGCCACCCCGGAAGTGGATTTCACCTGGCAGGCGCCGCAGCTGGATCCGGCGATCGGCAAGCTGGTGATCAGCGTCGACGGGCAGAAATACGAGTACAGCCCTGGCGGCGCGACGACCGCGGCGATGAAGTGGCCGGGGCCGCAGCCGGGGCAGGCGAGCGTGGCGGCGTACGACGCGGCCGGCAACCTGATCAGCAGCGTCGACTACCAGGGCGACTGGGCGTTCTTCCGCGCGCTGCAGGCGGCAGGCCTGGCCCGGCAATCGGACCTGCGCTACACCGCCACCTTCAACTTCGGCGGCCACGCGGCGAAGGTCACCCTGCAGGCGAACAACCTGAAGAACCCGTTCCTCTCCACCGACGTGCAGCGTTTCCGGTGCGGAGGCTGACCAATGCCGAATCCAACAGGGGGGATGTCGGCATTGGTGGGGTTCTTCGGCAAGCTGCCCGGCGCGGGTGACTTCGTGCAGCGCCGCCTGCCGGCGGAGTTCGTGGACCGGTGGGACCGGCACTTCGAGCACGCGGTGGCGGCCAGTCGCGAGCAACTGGGCGAGCGCTGGCACGACGCCTGGCATGCCAGCCCGGCGTGGCGTTTCGTGCTGTCGCCCGGGGTCTGCGGCGAGCCGGCCTGGGCCGGCGTGATGGCGCCCGCAGCCGACCGCGTCGGACGGTGCTTTCCGATGGTGATGGCGGCCCCGCTGGGCAGCGAGCCGGCCGCCTGCACGCACACGCTGCGCGAGGCGCAGCGATGGTTCGACGCACTGGAGCAGTCGCACGCCCAGGCGCGGTACCACGGCGCCGGCGCCGATGCGTTCGACGCCCGGCTGGCGAGTCTGCCCGGGCCGCTGGCAGTGACCCGCAGCGATCCGGCCACCGCGTTGCAGGGCGTGGACTGGCGCGCGGCCGGTCAATGGCGTCTGCCGCTGCGCGTGCACGGCCACGACGAGGCCTTCCTCGAGGCGCTGTGGCTGCAGGTAAGCGCCACCGGCACCGGCTGGTGCCTGTGGTGGACGCACGGCGCCGGTGCGGTGCCGGCCAGCGCGATGCTCACGCAGGGCCTGCCGGCACCGTCCGGCTTCGCGGCATTCCTCGATGCCGGCCAGGCCGAAACGCAGTGGCAGTCGCTGCGCGGTTTTGCCTCGTCGCCGGCCGCGCCGCCCACGCCAGCGCCCGCTCCGGCGCCGGTCGCTGCGCCTGCCGCGCCGGTGCAGGCCGCCGAGGCGGCGGCCGTCGCGCCAACGGCGCGCGTGGCCAGCCTGCCCGACGACCTCTCCGCGCTGCTGGACGGCATCGGCGAACCCCCGGCCAGCGCGCCGGTGCCAGATGACATCACCGTGCCCGGCTTCGCCAGGACGGCGGCCAGCCCGGCGCCGCCCCCGGCCGCGGTCACGCCCGCGACGCCCCCCGCGGCAGCCGCGGCGGTCGATCAGCCCACCTCGGCGCCTGCCGCAGCGACCGCCGGCAAGTCGACGGTCTTCGTCAGCGCCGACGGCGCACTCACCGTGCTTGCCGCCGACGACGGCGCCCACGACCCGCGCTGTCGTGCGGCGGCGACCGCGCAGGCAGTGGCCGCGGCGATGCAGCCGGGCGAATTCTCCGGCGGCATGCAGAAACTGCGCGAGCGCCTGCTGGCGCGCCATGGCGCACTGCAGGCCGCAGGCGAGGACCTGATCGACCCGGTAATGGAAGACGCCGCCGTGCTTGCCCTGCACACCACCGGCCGCTGGGCCGCGGTGCTGCGCATCGGCACCGGCGAGGTGTGGCAGTGGCGACGTGGCCAGATGCGCCCGGTGTTCGCCGAGGAGGCCGGGCCGGGTGCGGGCGTGGACACGCTGCTCTCCAGCCGCCGCGCCAGCGTCGCGGTGGGCCTGGGCGGCACCGGTGAGGCCGAATGCGCCGAGATGGTCTGCGCGGTGGAGCCGGGCGATCGCTTCCTGCTGCTGGCCACGCGCCGGCTGATGTCGCTGGACCTGGCGCTGCTGGCAGCGGCGCTGTCCGCGCCGGACTGCCACGGCGTACGGGCCCACATTGCCCAAGCGGCCGCGCTGGGTGCCGATCCTGCGCCGTGGCCGCTGGCCGTCATCGAGATTGCGCCATGACGCATCCCTACCTTTCCGCCGGGCTCACCGTGACCGGCAAAGTGCGCCGCCACAACGAGGACGCGATCCTGGTGCGCGACGACCTCGGCCTGTGGGTGGTCGCCGACGGCATGGGCGGCCATTCGGCCGGCGACTACGCCAGCGCGCTGATCGTCGACCGCCTCGGCGCGCTGGACCGCTCCGGCAGCGTGTTCGATTTCATCGAGGCGATCGAGGACGCCCTGGTGCAGGTCAACACCGACCTGATCCACACCGCCAACGTGCGCGGCGTGGACATCATCGGCTCCACCGTGGTGCTGCTGGTGCACCACAAAGACTTCATGCTGTGCGGCTGGGTCGGCGACAGCCGCGCCTACTGCATGGAGCGCGGCACGCTCGAACAGATCAGCGCCGATCACGTGCACGGCATGAAAGACGACGTGACCCAGTTCGGCGGCCAGCCCGCGCCGCCGCAGCCGGGAGCCGGGGTGCTGACGCGGGCGATCGGCGCCGAAGAACAGTTGTTCGTCGACTGGGTGATCGCCGGCTGCCGGCCCGGCATGCAGTTCGTGCTGTGCTCGGACGGGGTCAACAAGGAGATGAGCGACGCCGAGCTGGAGGCGCAGTGCCGCCGCGCCGAGCCGCCGCAGGCCGTGCTCGACAGCGTGCTGGGGGTGGCGCTGGGCCGTGCCGCACGCGACAACATTTCCGCCGTGGTCGTGCGGCTGCTCGATTGAACAACACCGGTTCTCCATGAATTTTCTCAACGAACTCATCGCCGCGTTCCAGGCCGACAAGCTGCAGCTGTCCACGCTGCTGGACATCATCGGCTCGCGCGGTCCGCAGGCCGATGACACGCACCGCGCGGAAGTCGCGCGGGTGGAGCAGCTGGGCGCCGACGGCGCGCTGGCGCCGGAGGTGGTGGAGGCCCTGCTGGCGCGGTTGCGCGCGCAGCAACAGCCGCTCGCTGCGCCACCCGGCGCGATCGGCGACGCCGACGCCACCGTGGTGCAGCCGGCCGGGCGTGCCCCGGCGGGGGCGGACGACGCCACCGTGATCCAGCCCGGCGCGCGCGCCGCCGCGCCGCCCGCGGACGCCGATGCCACCGTGGTGCAGGCCGCTCCCCTGCGCGGCCCGGCCGATGACGAGGCGACCGTGGTCAAGCCCGCGTCCCTGCCGGGCGCCGATGCCCAGGCCACCAGCGTCACCGGCAGCGCGACGGGCACCGGCACCAGCAGCAGCTTCAACATGGACAGCTGGCAGCGCGTGGCCGATGCCGAGGGTGGCGATTACGCCGCCGTGGGCAGCGTGCTGAAGGGGCGCTTCCACCTGGAGAAGGAAATCGGCCGCGGCGGCATGGGCGTGGTGTTCCTGGCCCGCGACGAGCGCAAGGTGGAAGCACGCGACCGCGACCCCTACGTCGCGGTGAAGGTGCTCAACGACGACTTCCGCCGGCATCCCGATTCGCTGATCGCGCTGCAGCGCGAGTCGCGCCGCTCGCAGTCGCTGGCGCACGACAACATCGTGCGCGTGTACGACTTCGACAAGGACCGCACCATCGTCTTCATGACGATGGAGTACGTCGACGGCTCCGACCTCAAGCAGCTGATCCGCGAGAAGGCCTACAACGGCATGCCGCTGGCCAAGGCGCGGCCGCTGATCGAAGGCATGGCCTGGGCGCTCAAGCGCGCGCACGCCGCCGGCGTGGTGCACTCGGACTTCAAGCCCGGCAACGTGATGGTGACGCGTGATGGCGTGCCGAAGGTGTTCGACTTCGGCATCGCGCGCGCCGGCAAGCACATGGGCGACCAGGTCGGCGAGCAGACCGTGTTCGACGCCGGCACGCTGGGCGCGCTCACGCCCGCCTATGCCAGCCTGGAGATGATCCAGGGCAAGGAGCCCACGCCCAGCGACGACATCTACGCGCTGGGCTGCGTGACCTTCGAGCTGCTCACAGGCAAGCACCCGTTCGACAAGGTCAGCGCCGAAGTGGCGATGAAGGAAGGGCGCAAGCCGCCGCCGGTGCCGGGACTGACCAAGCGCCAGTACCAGACGCTGTGCGACGCGGTCGCCTTCACCGGCGACAAGCGGCTCAAGAGCGCCACCGAGCTGGTCGAGGGCCTGCGCGACGTCAGCCTGCGCGAGCGGGCAGGCCCGTACGTGGTGTTCGGTTCGATCGGGCTGGTGATCGTGGCGGCCAGCGGCTGGGGCCTGCAGCACTACCTGCACCAGCGCAGCGTCGATCAGGTGGTGGCGCGATTTGCATTGGCCGACCCGCAGCACTACACCAACGAGGACCAGGCGCTCGGCGCGCTGGCCGCGCTCGGCGACGACGAGCGCACGCGGCTGGTGATCGACCAGGGCGAGCTGATCCAGTCGTTCCTGCTCGACCGGCTGGACCGCTACTGGAACCCGTCGCAGCAGCGCTACGACTACGCCAAGGCGCAGCACGTGTTCGCGCTGCGCGACCAGCTCAAGCTGTACTCGCCCAAGCTCGACCTGCGCCGCAGCGCGATCGAGCAGGAGCGCAACGAACTGCTCAACCAGCTCGACACGCGACTGGCGCAGCGCATCGAGGCCGGCGCGATCTTCGCCGACCAGCCCGACAGCGCGGTGGCGATCCTCGCCACCATCCGCGCGATCGACCCCACCAGCAGCCTGCTCAGGAACGCCGAGCTGGAGCTCAAGTACGATGTGGCCATCGGCCAGGCACTGGCCGCGCGCGACACCGCCCGCGCCCGCGAGGAGCTGAAGCAGGCGCGGGCGGTGTTCCCCGACTCGGCGCGGCTCAAGCAGCGCGCGGCGCAGCTGGCCGCCGTCACGCCCAGCGCCACGGCCGGCGCGGCCGCGGTGGCATCGGCACAGGGGCAGAGCGTGCCGCAGGCGCACCAGGCGCTGGCGGCAGCGATCGCGCGGCCCACGCTGGACGCCAACTGGCGGGCCAGCGTGACCGCGGCCATGGGCACCTTGGCCGCCGACCGCAGCACGCAGACCCAGCAACAGGTGGCGGCGCTGGCCGCCGCCATCGCGGCGCAGGTGGCCACGCAGAGCGATCCGCTGCAACTGCCGCAGGCGGAGCAGGCGGTGGCACTGGGCCTCACCTATGCGCCGGCCTCGGCGCCGCTGCTGGCCCAGCGCGACCGCCTCGACGCCCTGCAGAAGGCGGTGCAGGCAAGGCTCGACCAGGAGAGCGCGGCAGCGGAAGTCACCGCCCGCATCGAGTCGATGAAACGCGCTGCCGCCGCCAACGACGTGGCCAAGGCGCAGGAGGCGCTCGCCCGTATCCGCACGCTGCAACCGGAGAATGATTTTCTCGCCAAGGAGGGTCCGAAGCTGCTGGCCGACGCCTACCTCGGCCAGGCGACCGCCGCGGTGCAGCGGGGACGCTACGCATCCGCTTCGGATGCCCTGGCGCGGGCGACCAAGGTACTGGGCAACCGCGACGACCTGCGGCAGGCAAAGGCGCGTTACGACCTGCTCGCGGACATCATGAAGGCCCGCACGCAGAGCACGTCGGCGGCGGAGCTGGCGCGCATGCGCCAGCAGCTGGCCGGCACGCGCAAGGCCGACCCGGATGCGCTGGCACAGCTGGAGTCCATGCTCAAGCTGCGCGGGCAGCTGCCGCAGGGCAACCTGGGCGACCTGCTCGACAGCCTGCGCCCGGGCGAGCCGTCGCCGGCCGCGGGTGCTGCGGCGCCCGGCGCGGCGCCGGCGGCAGCGCCCGGCAGCACGCCGGCCTCCGGTGCGCCGAGCCCGTCCACCGGCACGCGGGTGCCGCCGATTGCCGGCAAGACGACCACGCCGGCCACCACGGCGGCCGGCAGCACGGCGAGTGCCGGTGCGGCGGCGGCCGATCCGTGTGGTGATCCGGCACTGGTCGGCAAGGGGCGCATCTGCGCCGACGAGATTGCCGGCAAGCGTGGCCCGCCGCTGGTGGTGGTGCCGGGCGTGGGCGGTGGCCGCGCGTACGCGCTGTCACGGGCCGAGGTCAGCGTGAACGACTTCAACCGCTACTGCGCCGCTACCCGCCAGTGCGCCCCGCGCCCGGTCGAAGACCGCCTTTCCGGCAGCCTGCCGGCGAGCAACATCGCCCTGTCGCAGGCCAAGGCGTATGCGGCGTGGCTGAGCCAGTCCAGTGGCTTCACCTACCGCCTGCCCAGCGACGCGGAGTGGCTGGCCGCCGCACGCGCCGGCGGCAGCTGGAAGCAGGCCGCCGACAGCAACTGCGTGCCGCCGAGTGCGGTTGCCGACGGCACCGGCGCGCCGATCTCCTCGCTCGGGCGCAGCCCCAACCCGTGGGGGCTGGTGAACCTCACCGGCAACGTTTGGGAGTGGGTGGTCAGCGGCGGTGCGGCCGCGGTGCGCGGCGCCAGCTTCACCAGCTACTGGTCCGACTGCACCGTGGAGGCCCACCGGGCCGACGACGGCTCGGCCCAGAACGACGTCGGCATTCGCCTGCTGAGGGAACTCAAATGAACGAACAGGAGCGCCGCGCCAACCAGGCACTGAGGGCGCTGGACGAAGCCCACCGCAGCGGCAGGATCACCCGCGAGGATTACCGCGCCCGCCGCCGCGCGCTGCTGGGCAGCCTGTGCGACAGCGACGGCATCACCGCCCGCAACGCGCTCACGCCGGCCGCCGCTGCCGCGCCCCCGCGTCGCGCCGACACCCGGCAGATGCTGCCGGCCGGCCCGGACATCGCCAGCGCGCTGTTCCCCGATCGCCGCCGGCTGGCCTGGCGCCTGTGGCTGGTGGCCTTCGGCGGGCTCGGGCTGTGCGCGCTGCTGCTGTACGCGTTCCTGCAGGCGGTGCGCCCGTGAGGACGTGCTTCCGGCACGGATGATCATTTCTGTGACGCAGATACGCATTACGTAGGGAGTGCTGCGATCGCAGCGCGTCGGTCCGGCAGCGGACACGCACGCGCGGTCCGGTGATGCCACGGGGGTGGCACGGACCCGGCGCCGCCGGTCGTCCGGCAGCTGGGTGAACATCAAAGGGGATACGCGTCGTGCGGATGGCTACTCTGGCAGCAGCCCTGACGTTGGCATTGGCCAGCGGCGGGGCGTGGGCGCAGGACGTTCCGGCGGCTGCGCCCGCCGACGGTGCGGCAGACGCGGCAACCGCCGCGCCGTCGCAGCAGATCCTGGTGAGCGGAATACCCACGGGGGCCGACGCGGCCGCGGTGCAGGGCATCGTGCAGGCCGGCTACGCCAGCGCGATGGCCGCGGCGGGCCATCCGGCCGCGCTCGATCCGGCACAACTGCAGGCCGCCGCGGACGCCATCACGGTGGCGCTGAAGGCGGCCGGCTACGGCGACGCGCGCGCTTATTTGCCTGGCCAGTTGATGGCCTTCACCGTGCGCGACAGCGCCGCACCTGCGGTGGCGCAGCAGGGCGCCGAGGCGGCTCCGGCCGCGGCGGCGCCGGCGCACGCGCCGCTGCCGGACAACGTGGTGCCGCCGGTACGCAACCGCGACGCCGCGGCGGCCAGGACCGTGCTGGTGCAGGGCTTCCGCGTGCAGGGCGTGGGCGAGCATCCGGATGCCGGCATCACCCCGGCCAGCATCGGCGCGTTGGCCGACGCGCAGCTGAAGAAGCTCGGCGGCGGCAGCGTGCCGGCCGCGCTCGATTTTGCGCAGCTGCAGCAGGTCGCCGACGCGCTGACCGACACCTACCGCAAGGCCGGCTTCATCTTCGGCACGGCCTTCCTGCCCGCGCAGACGGTGGGCGAGGATCACATGGTGGAGCTGCGCGTGCTCGAGGGCACGCTCGGCCGCGTGATCGTCAAGGGCAACAAGCGCTACCGCGCCCGCGCGATCGCCGCGCCGGTGCTGCCGCTGACCGGCAAGGTGCTGCGCAAGGGCGACGTGGACGAGGCGCTGCTGTACGCACGCGAGCTGCCGGGCGTGTCGGTGAGCTCGACCTTCCAGCCCGGCGAGAAAACCGGCCAGACCGACCTGCTGATGGTCGCCAACGAAGCGAAGCGGCCGTACACCATCACCACCGGCGCCAACAATTACGGCACCGAACTGACCGGCCGCTATCGCGCGCAGCTCGGCGTGGCCTGGAACAGCCCGCTGGGCATCGGCGACAGCTTCACCGCCAACGTCGACTACGCGATGGACCCGCGCAACAACGTCTACGGCGCGCTCGCCTACCGCGTGCCGGTGCTGTCGGTGACCGGCCTGAGCGGCGTGATCGCTGCCACCCGCAGCGAGCTGCAACTGTCCAACGGCACCTTCGCCGCGCTGGACGTGAAGGGCCCCGGCTCGTCGCAGTACGCCGGCGCGGACTGGAAGTTCATCAACACCGACGTGCTGCAGATGCAGGCCTCGCTGCACTACATCCGCGAGCGCTCCAAGCTCACCAGCCTGGGCATTCCGCTGTCGGACCAGCGCTTCGACGTGGCCGAGCTCGCCTGGGCGATGAACCGCACCGACCAGAAGCTGCACGGCATCGACCTGCTGCAGGTCAGCCTGCGCAAGTCGATCGCCGACCGCTCGCAGGAGCCGGACCTGGTCAGCCCCGACCACTCCCACAGCTTCCTCAGCACGCGCCTGTCCTACACGCGGCTGCAGTTCCTGACCAAGTCGCAGCGCGCCTACTTCAAGCTGGGCGGCCAGTGGAGCAACGACGCACTGGTGCCGCTGGAGCAGTTCGTGATCGGTGGCCCGGACAGCGTGCGTGCCTACCCGATTGCCGATGGCCTGGCCGACCGCGGCTACTACGCGTCGCTCGAGTACCACGTCGACGCCCCCGGCTTCGGCGACAAGGTGTCGCCGTTCTACGCGCGGCCGTGGCGCGAGCTGCTGGAGCTGGAGGCGTTCGTCGACTACGCGCGGGGGTTCCCCGCCGGGGCCGATCGCGCCGATCTCTCCGCGATCACCTACAAGGGCGTGGGCGCCGGGCTGATCTTCCGGCTGCCGCGTTTCCACCGGTTCGAATTCCACCTCGACGGCTCGGTGCCGATCGGCGGTCCCGATGCGTCCGACGAGAAGGGGTACCACATCTACACGCGCTTCGGATTCACGTTCTAGAGCCCGGCTGATGACCTCCACGCCACGCCCGCACGCCCCGTTCCGCCGACCCATCCGGCGGCGCCACGGCGTGATCGGCGCGGGGCGTGCACCGCTTTCTCCTTTCCTGGCCTGCGCGCACGCCGCTTCCCGCGCGGGGACCTGAAAACCACGAACAAGCTCCGACAGGCGACGACCATGCACACCCCACTCGACGCGACGCACCGCACGCAGGGCAGGACCTTCCGCCAGCCGGCACTGCCGCCGCGGCACAAGATGCTGCCGCTTTGCCTGTCGCTGGCGCTCGCCGCGGGCGGCATGCTGGTGGCCCCGGTGCACGCGGCAAGCATCGCGCCGGGGGTCAATACCGGCACCGTGTCGGTAAGCGCGCTGACGTCCCCCACCGGCGGCACGGTGGTTGGCGGCGTCGGCTCGATCAGCCAGAACGGCAGCACCACGGTCATCAACCAAGTGTCGAACAAGCTCGCGCTGGACTGGCTCACGTTCAACGTGGGCAAGGACGCCACGGTGCAGTTCAACCAGCCCTCGTTCACCGCGGTGGCGCTGAACCGGATCCTGGACCAGAGCCCCAGCCAGATCTTCGGCCGCATCAACTCCAACGGCCAGGTGTTCCTGATCAACACCCACGGCATCATCTTCGGCTCCACCGCGCAGGTGAACGTGGGCGGCCTGGTGGCGAGCACGCTGGACCTCACGCCGACCGACTTCCTGGCCAACCACTTCAACCTGGACGCGCACGGCGGCATGGCCGGGGTGGTCAACCACGGCACCATCGCCGCGGCCAGCGGCGGCTCGGTCAGCCTGGTCGGCGGCAGCGTCGCCAACGACGGCCTGATCCTGGCCAGCTACGGCAACATCAACCTGGACGGCGCCGATCGCGCGGTACTGGATTTCGACGGCAACGGCCTGATCAACATCCAGGTCACCGGCGAACTCAAGCAGCGCCTGGACGCCAACGCCGCGGTGAGCAACTCGGGCACGCTGCAGGCCGATGGCGGCACCGTGGTGCTGCAGGCTGCGGCGGCCAAGGACCTGTTCACCGAGGTGGTCAACAACTCCGGCGTGATCAGCGCCGGCGGCATCAGCACCGACGGCGGCACGGTGCGGCTGGTGGCGGCCGGCGGCAACGCCGCCAGCAGTGGCAGCATCAACGTGACCGGCGTGCACGGCGGCACCGCGCAAGTGCTTTCGGACGCCAACGTTGCCGTGACCGGCAGCATCGATGCGTCCGGCACGCAGGGCGGCGGCAGCATCCGCGTGGGTGGCGGCTGGCAGGGTGGGGAAGGGCTGGAGCGCGCGGCGGTGAGCTACGTGGGTCCGCAGGCGGTCCTGAAGGCCGATGCCACGCAGTCCGGCAACGGTGGCTCGGTGGTGGTGTGGTCCGACCGGGCGACCGGCTTCATGGGCAACATCTCCGCCCGCGGTGGCGCGAGCGGCGGCCGCGGCGGCGCGGCAGAGGTCTCCAGCCACGGCTTGCTGCAGTTCGACGGACAGGCGGACCTGCGCGCGCCGCATGGCGACTGGGGCCAGCTGCTGCTCGATCCCGGCAACGTCACCATCAGCAGCTCGGCCGACAGCGGCCAGGCCTTCGACGGCAGCGGCAACCTCGTCGAGGGTGCGGGCGACGCCGATTCCAACATCAAGGTTTCCACCCTGGTCACCCAGCTGGGCACCAGCAACGTCAGCGTCACCGCTTCCGGCAACATCGACGTGCAGAAGGCCATCGCCTACGCCGGAAGCAATAACCGCAGCCTCACCCTCACTGCCGGCGGCACGCTCTCGTTCGCCACCGGCGCGGTGGTGTCGGCCACCGGCACCGGCAAGTTGTCCGGCGTGCTCAGTGGCGCCGGCGGCGTGACGTTCGCCTCCGGATCCGGCTTCACCACCAACGGCGGCTCACTCTCGATCAGCTCCAGCGCCGGTGCCGTGCAGCTGGGCACGCTCGCGCTCGGCACCGGCGCGCTCAGCGTCAGCGGCACGGCCATCACGCAGGCGGCAAGCACCACCATCACCCAGACCGGCAGCGGCGGAGCGAGCACCTTCGATGCCGGCACCGGTGTGCTGACGCTGGTCAACACCGGCAACAATTTCACCGGCGCGGTGAGTCTCAGCGGCGGCGTCACCCAGATCCGGGACCTCAACGGCCTCACGCTGTCCAGCCTCAACACTGGCAACCTCACCGCGACCAGCGGCGGCGCGCTGGTGCTGGGCAGCGGCGCCGTGGGGGGCGTGCTGGACCTCACCGCCATCACGTCCGTCGCCGTCAATGGCGCCATCACCGGCGTCAGCAACGCGGTTTTCGCCACGCCGAGCCTGTCCGGCAGCGGGAGCATTGTCGGCACCGGCGACATCACCGGGCTGGGCAGCAGTACGTTCAACCTGACCGGCACTACCGCCGGCACGTATGGCGGCATCGCGTTCAGCGGTTTCACCACCGCCGACGCCACGCACGTCGGCGGCGCCACGGGCTTCGATGACGGCACCCGGATCAGCCGCGGCATGACCTTCGCCTCGGCGACCCAGGTGGCCGGCAGCGGCACCATCGCCAACGTCGCCGGCACCTTCGCCGACGATACGCGTACCTCTGTGGCGAGCGGGATCTCCTACACCGGTTTCACGGCAATTACCGGCACCGGAGGCGCCGTCACCCAGGTGAGTGGTGCATTCGATCTGGACACGCTGGTGTCCGCCACCTCCGGCCTTGATTACAGCGGGTTCAACCTCGCGACCTTGGCCGGCACCGGCACCGCCGCAACGATCACCGGCAGCGGCCGCTCCTACGCGCTGGACAATGCGGTCGCCGACAAGGGCAGCAGCGGCGGCATCAGCTGGAGCGGTTTCGGCAACCTCGACGACAGCAGCGGTACGGTGGCCTTCGGTACCGGCGGCAGCGTCACCGGCGACGTCACCGCGGGGACGCTCGACTATTCCAGCTACGCCACGGCGGCGACGTTCGACCTGGCCAACGCGGCCGGGGCGAGCACCGGCATCGGTGGCAGCTGGAGCGGCGTGACCAGCGTGCTCGGCAGCGGCAATGCCGACACCATTACCGGCAACAACCAGACCTACACGCTGACCGGCGCCAACGCGGGCAGCAGTGGTGGCGTGAGCTGGAGCGCGTTCGAGCAGATCGCCGACAGCGGTGTCGGCACGCTGCAGGGCACCGGTGCCACCTACGTGCTCACGGGTGCCGACGCAGGCACCGTCACCACGCTCCTGCCCGGCGGATTCAGCGGCATCGGCAATCTCGGCGATGGCACCGGCACCGTGAGCTTTGCCAGCGGCGGCAGCCTCAGTGGCGATGTAACGGCGCAGACGCTGGACTATGCCAGCTACGGCACCGGCGTCAGCCTCGACCTCTCCGCCGCGACCGCCAGCGGCATCGGCGGCAACTGGAGCGGCGTGACCACGGTGGTCGGCAGCGCCGCCAGCGACACCGTCAGCGGTAGCGGACGCACCTACACCCTGAGCGGCGCCGACGCCGGCCAGAGTGGCGTCGTCAGCTGGAGCGCGTTCGAGAACATCAGTGATGCGACCGGCACGCTCGCCTTCGGCGCCGGCAGCAGCCTCACCGGCAATGCCGCCGTGCAGGCGCTCAACTACGCCAGCTACGGCAGCGCGGTCACTTTCGACCTGTCCAACGGCGCCGGCGCCAGCAGCGGCATCGGCGGCAGCTGGAGCGGCGTCACCCAGCTCACCGGCAGCGCGGGCAGCGACAGCCTCATCGGCAGCAACCGCACCTACGTGCTGACCGGCGCCAACGCCGGCCACAGCGGCGGGGTGAGCTGGACGTCGTTCGAGCAGATCGCCGACAGCGGCACAGGCACGCTGCAGGGCACGGGTGCCACGTATGTGCTGAGCGGAGCCGATACGGGCACCGTCACCACGCTGCTGCCCGGTGGCTTCAGCGGCATCGGCAACGTCAGCGACGGCACCGGCACGGTGAACTTCGGCGTCGCAGGCGGCATCAGTGGCGACGTCATCGCCAGGACGCTGGACTACAGCGGGTATTTCGCGCCGGTCGACGTGGATCTCTCCGGCGCCACGGCCACCGGCATCGGCGGCACCTGGAGCGGGGTCAGCGCGATCCTCGGCAACGGCCTGGGCGGCACCATCCGTGGCAGTGGCCGCAGCTACACCCTGGCGAACGCCGTGCTGGACCAGGGCACCAGCAGCGGCATCGGCTGGAGCGGGTTCGGCAACATCGACGATGCCACCGGCACCGTGCATTTCGGCGCCGGCAGCGGCGGTGTCAGCGGCAACATCACCGCGCAGACGCTGGACTACGGCAGCTATGGCAGCGCCGTCACCTTCGACCTCTCCAACGGGGCCGGCGCGACCACCGGCATCGGCGGCCTCTGGAGCGGCGTCGACACCGTCACCGGCAGCGGCAACGGCGACACCGTGCGCGGCAGCAACCAGACCTACACTCTGAGCGGCAGCAATGCCGGCACCAACGGCGCGATCGCCTGGAGCGGGTTCGAGAACCTGCAGGACCTCGGTACCGGCACGCTGGTGGCGGCCAACCAGACCTGGCGCCTGAGCGGGCACGATCAGGGCAGCGTCGACGATCTGACCGGCGGGTTCACCGGCATCGGCAACCTGGTCGACACCGGCACCGGCCACTTCGTCATGCACCAGGGGGCGGACGGCGACATTTCCGGCAGCCTCGACGCCGGCAGCGCCGGCAGCATCGACTTCACCGGCTACGGCACGGCGGTGAACGTGAGCCTCTCCGGCGCCGGCACCACCGGTGTCGGTGGCAGCGTCTCGGGCATCGGCTCGATCACCGCGAGCACCGACCTCGGCGTCAGCGGCACCACCACCGGTGCACTGGCGATCACCACCGTTGGCGGTGGCAATATCAACCTCGGCGCGCTGACGGCGGGATCGACGCTGGGCATCGTCTCCAGCGGCAACGTGGGGCAGACCGGCGCGGTGTCGGTGACCGGCACCACCACGATCAATGCCGGCAGCCACACGATCACGCTCGGCGACGCCGGCAACGACTTCATGGACACGGTGGACCTCACCGGCACCACCACCCAGATCAACGACGCCAACGCGCTGGCGCTCGGCACGCTTTCCACCGGTGCACTGAGCGCGACCAGCCACGGCGCGCTCGGTCTCGGCCACGGCAGCGTGGGCGGCAACCTGATCGCGACCAGCAACAACGGCGCGATCACCGAAGCCAGCGGCGGCCTGCAGGTCAGCGGCACCAGCAACCTGCAGGCAGGCAGCGGCGCGATCACCCTCGACGACGGCGCCAACCATTTCGCCGGCAACGTCACCGCAGCCGGCCAGGGCGTGTCGCTGACCGATGCCGGCAACCTCTCCATTGCCTCGCTGAGCAGCGGCACCAACGGCACCGTGAAGCTGACCGCCGGTGGCACGCTCACGCTGCCGCTGTCGGGCATCGACACCGGCACCGCCGACCTGGTGCTGGCGGCCAACGGCGGCGCGCTGGTGATGCCCGGTGCGTTGAGCGGAGCCAACATCACGCTGAGCGGCCGCGACGGCATCACGCTGGGCAGCAACCTCACCAGCACCGGGACCACCACGCTCACCGCCAACGCCGGGGACATCCTGCAGACCGGCGGCGTGATCACGACCACCACGCTCACTGGCAGTTCCAGCGGCAGCACCACGCTGGGCCAGGCCAACCTCATCGGCACCTTGAGCAACTTCACGGCCGCGGGACTTGCCGTCACCAATGCGCAGGCGCTCACCCTCGCCGGCACCGTCAATGGGCAATCCAGCGCGTCGTTCACCACGCTCGCTGGCGGCCTGACCCTCAACGGCACGCTGACCGGTGGCACCACCACGCTGCAGTCCGCCGCCGGCATCAGCGAAGGGGCCAGCGGCGTGATCAACGCCACTACGCTGACCGGCAGTTCAGCGGGCAGCACGGTACTGGGCGGCGCCAACGCCGTCGCGGCGCTGGGCAACTTCCAGGCCGACGGTTTCACCTTCGTCGACGGCCAGGCGCTCACCGTCAGCGGCAACGTCGACGGCCATGCCAGCACCTCGCTGACCACCACTGCCGGCAACCTGCGCATCGATGGCTCGGTCAGCGGCACGGCGGTCATGCTGGCGTCGGCCGGATCGCTTGCCGAAGGCGCCGGTGGCGTGGTGACCGCTGGTACGCTCACGGGCAGTTCGGTCGGCAACACCACGCTTGGCGGGGCCAACCACCTGACCACGCTGGGCAGCTTCAGCGCCGCCAACCTCGCGCTGGTCAACGCGCAGGCGTTGACCGTGGCCGGCCCCGTCACCACCACCGGCAACACGGGCAATATCGCGCTGACCACCAGTACCGGCGCACTTGCGCTCAATGCGGTGCTGGCGGGCGGCAACGTGGCGCTGAGCTCCGCCGGTGCGCTGGCGCTTTCGCGCAACATCACCGCGAGCACCCTGTCGCTGACCTCCGGCGGCGCCATCACGCAGAGCGGCGGCGCCCTTGCGGTGGCCGGCGTCACCACCGTGCGAGCGGGCAACCAGGCGGTCACGCTGACCAACAGCGGCAACGACTTCGTCGGTGCGGTGAACCTCGCCGCCGGCAGCACGCAGATCGTCGATGCCAACGCACTGACCCTGGGGACCCTCGCCACCGGCAGCCTGACTGCCACCAGCGCCGGGCCGCTCACGCTCGGGCAGGGAACGGTCAGCGGCAACCTGCAGGCCACCAGCAGCGGCGGCGGCATCTCGCAGACCGGCGCGCTGACCGTAACCGGCACCAGCAAGCTGCAGGCGGCCGGCGCGGTCGCACTGGCATCGACCGGCAACGATTTCCAGGGCGCGGTAACCGCGTCCGGTGCGGGCATCACGCTGCGCGACACCAACAACCTTGCGCTCGCCGGACTCACCAGCAGCGGCAACGCGGCGGTGGACGTGCAGGCGGGCGGTACGCTGACGCTTCCCGCCGCGGCCATCACGGCGGGCAGCGGCGCCATCACCCTGGCCTCCAACGGCGGCAGCCTCAGCACCGTCGGCGCCGTGAGCGGCGGCCACGTCACGCTGCAGGCGTCGGGCGACCTGACTCTCGCCAGCAACGTTACCGGCAGCAGCGCCGTGACCCTGATCAGCGGCGGCGACATCAGCCAGAGCAGCGGCGTGATCGACACCGGCACGCTCACGGGAAGTTCCGTCGGCGACACCAGCCTGACCGGCGCCAACCTGGTCGACACGCTGGGCAGCTTCAGCGCGGCGAACTTCGCGCTGGTGAACGCGCAGGCGCTGGCGGTGACGGGGGCGATCACGACGGCGGGGGGTACCGGTGCGATCGCGCTCAGCACGACCAGCGGTGCGCTGGATGTCCAGCGTGCGCTGTCCGGCGGCACCATCGCGCTCACGTCCGCGGGCGACCTGGCCTTGTCCAACAGCATCGTCGGCGCGGATGTCTCGCTGACCTCCGGCGGCAACATCAGCCAGAGCGGCGGCATCATCCAGGCCACCGTGCTGGGGGGCAGTGCCGCGGGCAGCGTCACCCTGGGCGGCGCCAACAAGATCGGTTCGCTGGGCAACTTCTCCGCCAACAGCGGCCTGCAGATCGTCAACGCCCAGGCGCTGGACGTGACGGGTGCCGTGAGCGGCGGAAGCCTTGCGCAACTGGACACCAGTGCGGGCAAGCTGACCGTGTCGGGCAGCGTGCTGGCGGACAGCATCGCGCTCGCGGGCCAGGGCGGCCTGGCCATCGCGGGTGCGGTGGATGCCGGCGCCGGCGACATCAGCCTGAGCTCGGCTGGCGGTGCGATCAGCCAGGGCAGCACGGGCAGCCTCACCGCGGGCAGCCTGTCCGGCAGCTCGTTCGGCGACACCATCCTGACCGGCGTGAACCAGGTCGCCACGCTCGGCAACTTCACCACCGGGGGCAACTTCAGCCTGCGCGACCTGCGCACGTTGACGGTCAACAGCCCGCTCGATATCGGCGGCGGCAGCGCAGATCTCACGCTAACCACCACCGGCGCCAGCGCGGACCTGATCCTCGCCACGGATCTGCAGGCGCGCAAGGTCACGCTGGTGTCCGGCCGCGACATCAAGCAGGCCGGCTCCAGCATCAACGCAGCCACCCTCACCGGCAGCGCCGGCCGCGACGTGCTGCTGGCCGGCAGCAACCGCATCACCACGGTGGGCGATTTCTCCGTGGCCAGCTTCAGGCTGACCAACGCCGGCAACCTGGCGATCGGCGGCGCGGTGAACACGGGCAACGGCGCGCTGGAGTTGACCACCAGCAGCGGCAGGCTCGCCGTCGACGGTTCCCTCGCCGGTGGCGCCGTGGCGCTGGTCTCGGCCGGCGACATGGCACTGGGCGGACAGCTCTCCGCCGGCACGCTGGCACTAAAGGCCGGCGGCGCCATCACCCAGGGCGCCAACGGCGTGATCACCGCGAGCAGCCTCGGCAGCCAGTCCGCCGGCAGCACGACGCTCGAAGGCAATAACCACGTCGCGGCGCTGGGCAACGTGAGCGCCAGCGGTTGGCGCTTTGCCAATGCCGAGGGCTTCACCGTCACCGGTACCGTCGATGGCGGCAGCGCGACCAGCCTGACCACCCGCGCGGGCGATCTGCTGATCCAGGGCGAGGTCCGTGGCGCCACCACCACGCTCGACTCGGCCGGGGCGATCACCGAGAGCGGCGCCGGCCTGGTGGTCGCCGACCAGCTCAGCGGTCGTTCCGCCGGCGCCACCACGCTGGGCGGCGCCAACCGCATCGGCTCGCTCGGTGCATTCACTGCGGGCAGCCTGAACCTGCGCAACGCGGGGGCGCTGAGCGTGGTCGGGCCGGTCAATGGCGGCGGCAGCACCACGCTCGCCACGAGCACGGGCGACCTGCACATCGATGGTGCCATCACCAGCACCGCACTGCGGCTGGAGTCGGCCGGCGCCATCAGCGAGGGGGCTGGCGGGGTGATCACGGCCGGCACGCTCAGCGGTCGCTCGACGGGCGCCACCACCCTGGGCACGCGCGCGTCGCCGATCGCCAACCGCATCGACACGCTGGGCAATTTCTCGTCCCCGGCCGGGTTCAGCCTCACCAACGGGCAGACGCTCACGCTGGCCTCGGTGGACGGCAGCGCCTTCACCATCGATGCGGGGCACGCGGAGCTGTATCTCGGCGTGACGTCGGGCGACCTGCTGCAATCGGGCAAGACGCCGTTGTACGACGGCACCGGCACCTTCTTCGCCGCGGGCCGGATGGGCACCGCCTCGGCGCCGATCTACGTGATCGGCGACTCCGGTCAGGTGATCGCGGACGTCGGCGCGCCGCCGGCGTACTTCTACGCCGTGGACCGCCAGGGCAACATCCTGCCGCTGACCGGCGACCTGAGCTTCAACGTGCCCACCTCGCTGTTCTTCGGCAAGGCGCAAAACGGCAACGGTCGCGGCGACGCCTACATCGACCCCAGCGTGATCTCGGCCAACTACCGGTCGTTCGGCATCGTGCCCTCGGGCATCCTGCTGCCGGAAGACCAGCAGCAGTGCCAGCCGGAGCTGGAGGATTGCTCGGATGAGTGAGGCCTTGCCCGGGCGCGGGCGCGCACTCGCACGATGGGTCGCCGCAAGCGTGTGGACGGCGGCGGCGGCGCTTGCGCCCGCCACGGCGCAGATCGCCCCGCGTCTGACCGGCGCGGTGGCGCTGGAAGAACTGGCTACCGCGCGCACGGCGCTCGATGCCGCGTCGCCGCCGCTGAACGCGGTGCGCGCCGACCTCGACACGCTCGACGGCCAACTGCGGCAGGCGCTCGGTGGCGACACCGCCAAACCGGTGGAAATCATCGGCGACGGGGCACGAGCGGCGGTGCTGCGCGCGCACGCGGCCGCCCGCCGTGTGCAGGGTTTTCTCGCCGCCTCCGCCGGCTGCCAGGGCTCCGATACCGCCGCGATGCAGGCATCGCTGGCCGCCGGTGTGGCCGCTCTGGCGGCCGACCGCAGCGTGGCCAAGGTGATGCCGGTGGTCGATGGCATCGAGACCATGGCGCAGCAACCGCTGTTCGCGCTGCATCAGGGCGCTGCCGCGTCGGTGTTTGCGCTGACCGGGGTCAACCTCGCCGATCTGCAGTGCGCTAACCCGTTGGTGACCGCCACCGGCAGCGACGGTGCGCTGCTGCCGGCGCAGCCGGTCATCACCGGTGCCACGCCCACGCGCATCGAGCTGCGCTGGCCGGGCTTGGCCAGCGTGCCGGTAGGCACGGTGATGCTGCACGTGTCCAGCCAGCACAAGGTGTTCCTGCTCGGCTGCTCCGCGTTGCCGCAGGCGAGTGCGGCGCTGCAGGTGGCTGCGCCGCAGCGCTTGCAGGTGGAATACACGCTGTCGGCTCGCTGCGAGGCGGGCGGCGCGGCGGCGGAGCAGACGCTCGCCCACGGCACGCTGCCGGAGCTGGTGGGGCAGGGCGCGACGGTATCGCAGGCAGTGGACACGTCCCGTTGCGCCGAGCCACAGAGCTATAGCGTCAGCGCGGTGGTGCAGGGCAGTGACGGCAGCCGTACCAGCGCCGGCCCGTTCACCCAGAGCGCGCAGGCCGCGATTACCGCCGGTCTGCCCGGCGGACTGACGCTGAGCTGGAATCCGGCCGCGCAGATGCTGGTGGCCCGCAGCGGCAACCAGGCGTGCAAGGGCATCGAGTGATGCCCTTGCAGGGGCGGGTCACTCGTTCTCGTCGGGGCCGGCGATCACGCGCAGTTCGCTGATCCCGCCGGGCGCAAGGTCCTGCATCAGGTCGACGAAGGTCTTGCCGACCAGACGCTGCGCGCGGCGCAGCAGCAGCGGAATCGGGCTGGAGGGCTCGGTACGCGCGTAGTAGTCGCACAGGTCGTCCAGCCGGCGGCGCACGTCGTCGGCGTTCTGGATGCGCCCGCTCGCTGCCGCCACGCCCGCGCCGGGCGATGCCGGCACGGGGTCGTCGCCCTCGGCGGCGGCCTCGGTTGTATCGTCCTGGGGCGCGCGGCGCGCAACCTGCGCATCGAGAAATTTCTTCAGCTCGTAGCTGTCCGACAGCAGTGCCTTGAGGTCCGGCCCGGCGGTGCCGACCTGCTCGCTGTAGATGGCGTCGATGGCCTTGGCCTGCTCGAGCACCTGGCTGGCGGCGGCGGCGGAGGCGAGGAGCTGATCTTCGGCGCAGTCCAGGCAGCACGCTTCGATGTCGGTCAGCGAGGGCAGGCCCTCGCCGTTCTCGTTGCCGGCGATCTTCAGCGTGCCGTTGGCGATGCGCAGATCGCGCAGCGAGAACCGGCCGATCCGCGGCGACTGCACGAACGCCGTGGTGCGGAAGTAGCCCAGCACGCTCATCGCGTCGCCCAGCGGCACCACCGCATTGACGCGCGCGGTCGGGTCGTTGTCGTCCTCCGCGTCGAGCTGCGGATGCACGCCTTCCCAGTAGTTCTCGAGCAGGCCGCGAATCAATCCCAGGCCGCTGGCGTAGCCGGGCAGCCCCGCGGTACGCATCCAGGCCGTGGCCAGGTGGACCGACACGCGCAGATCCTTCGAGCGCGCGAGCAGGCTTTCGGCGAGGCTCCTGACCCGGTCCCAGTCGGGCTCCTCGGCGGCCTTCACCTCATCGCCGATGGCCCGCTCGGCCTTGGCGGTGGCGGCGCGCTCCAGCGCCATGAAATCGGCGTCGTATTCGAGATCCGGGCCGGTGGGCGACGCTTCACCGACAGGCAGGAGCAGGGACTCAATCGCGGCATCGTTCATGGCGTGGCTCGACAGGCGTGGCAAGGGCGCCCGGGCAGCGGACGCGCGACATCGGCGACGGGCGAGGCCCGGGCGCTCACTAGGTAGTGCGTTTTTTCCGCCGCAAGCCGGTCATCCGCGCTCGCGGCCGGGACGGGCGCCGCTCAGGCCTGCGGCAGGCGCTGCGCGTCGGCGGTGACGGCGGGCCCCGCCTGGCGGCTGCGCTCGACCACGTGGGCGAGCGTGTCGACGTTGTCGACCAGCCGATCGCTGAGCCGCGCCAGCAGGTCGACGGCGCCGGGGTGATCGGACAGCTGCAGCAGGGCCACCAGGCTGCGCTGCAGGTCGCGCAGCGGCGGCAGCGCGGGTGCGGGGCGCTGCTCGCGCAGGGCCTCGGCCAGTGCCTGCAGGGCCTGCGCCACCTGCGCCACGAAGGCACTGGTCTCGGCCTGTTCGGGCAGCTCCGGGTGATCGTCGATGAGCGCCTCCAGCGCCATCGCGGTGCGCGCCAGCCGGTTGCCGTTGGCGAACAGCCCGGTGGCCAGATCCAGCAGCGGGACCGGCGTGCCGGGTTCCCCGCGCATGCGATCGATCGAGGCCTGTGCATTGGTGCGCGCGGTACGCGCCGCCGTACGGGCCTCGCGGTGCGCATCGCGCTGCTCCGGCTGGGCCAGTGCGGTCAGGTAGCCGGCATACGCGGCGAGCATGTCGGCCAGCGCGGTGCGCGCACGGGCGCGCTCCCAGGTCGGCCACAGCACGTAGGCAACCAGTGCCATCGCGCTGCCCAGCGCCGTGTTGATCACGCGGTCGGTCACCGCCGCGCCCGACTCGACGCCCTCGAACGAGAGCAGGATCACCACGGTGCCCGTGAGCGCCGCTACGGCCGCCCCGTAATGTGCCGTGGCCAGGTAGCGGAAGCCCATGCACAGCACGGCCATCAGCGCCAGGTGGGCCCACGGCTCGTTCGGCGAGACGTGCAGCAACGCGGTGGTGAGCAGCAGGCCCAGCACCGTGCCGACCACGCGCAACAGCCCGAAATTGAAGGTGGCGGCAAAGTCCGGACGCAGCACGATGGCAGCCGTCATCGGCACCCAGTAGCCGTGTGGCAGCTGCAGCGCACGCGCGCTCGCCAGCGCCGCGGTGAGGCAGACGGCGCTGCGTATCGCGTGCCGGAACGCCACCGACTCCGGCGTGAGGTTGGCGCGCAGCGTGGCGCCCACCGAGTGGCTGCGCAGCGCCGCCGGCAGCGGCGTCTCCGCCGCCGCCGCGCGCAGTTCACCGCGGCTGCCGGCCCAGTTCGCGTTGCGCACGGCCGCGGCAAGCTGGCCGGTGAGCGCATGCACATGCACGGTCAGTCCGGGGTCGCTCCGGGCACCGTGCAAGGTGTTGCGCTCGCTCGCCTCCAGGGTGTGCAGCAGCCGGTTCGCACGCTCGGGCGCGTCGCCCGCCTCGAGCGCCTCGGCGATCGCCGTGAGCACCTGGGCCGCGTCCTGCCGGAACGCGGCGTGCGCCGTCGCGGGGGCACGCAGTTCGGTCAGCGCGGTCAGTTCCAGTCGGATGCGCTCGGCCAGTTCCAGCAGCACGCCGAACGCCTCCATGGCCCGGCCGCGGGCGTGGTGGCGGCCGAGCAGGGTGTTCTGCAGCGTGGTCATGGCCTCGCTCAGCGCCGGCGCGTCGGCCTCGTCCTGGCTTGCCTGCGCGGCCAGTTGCGACAGGCCGTGGAACACCGCCGCCAGCGCGTGGCGCTCGGGGCGGTAGCGCTGCAGCGGCCAGGCGGCGACGGAAAACAACGCCAGCAGCAGGCCGCCGGAAAAGATCAGCGCCGCACTGCCCAGCGCGGCCGCGGCGCTGGGCATCGGCGTGGCCGCCGTGACCACCAGCAGGATCATGCTGGTCATGCCGACGCGCGCGATGTCGACACCGAACACCACCAGCAGGCCGCCGACGAAGCCGGCTACCGCGGTGGCCGCCAGCATCGGCCACAGCTGGTCGCCGATCAGCATGCCCAGCAGCGAGGCGAGCGCGGCGGCGCCGGTGGCCAGCAGCAGGCGCCAGATCCGCTGCCGGTACGGCCCGGGCTGGTCGGAGAACATGGTGTTCAGCGCGCCGGCAGCAACCCCCAGGCCGATCGCGGTGTGCCCGGTCGCCAAGCCCACTGCCAGCGGTGCGATCACCGCGGCGGTGTTGCGCAGGACCACGCGCAGCGGAACGTCCGGCCGGCGGGTGCGGGTGAGGCTTTGCAGCAGGTTGGCGCTGAGCGAGTAGCTGCGGGCGGTCATGCCGCGGGCTTCCGTGGTGGATGGGCGGGAGCCATTCTGCGCCTGCGCCCGTCAAACCGGCGCAGGCGTGTCACCCCGCGCGATGCCATGGGCGTGGCGCGGCGAGCATGCTCAGGCGCGACCGGCGAACTCGCCCGTCACGGTGTTCACCCAGACCTTCTCGTCGTTGCTGATGTACTCGGGCACCTGGATCTCCACGCCGGTGTTGAGCTTGGCCGGCTTGGCCCGCTTGGTGGCGCTGGAGCCTTTCATTTCCGGCGCGGTATCCACCACCGTCAGCACCACGCTGGTGGGCACCTGCAGGCCGACCGGCGCGTCGTCGATCAGCTGCACGTAGTAGCCCTCGACCTCTTCGACGATGTAGCCGGCGTTGTCGCCGACCAGCTCGGGGCTGAGCACGTACTGGGTGTAGTCCTCGGCGTCCATGAACACGAATGCATCGCCGTCCATGTAGGAGAAGTTGGCCGCACGGCGCACCAGGTCCATCTCGCGCAGGTCGTCGTCCGCGCGCAGGCTGAGGTCGAACTTGCGCCCGCCGGGGATGGAATACAGGGTGAAGCGGAAGGTCACGTTGCCGCCGCGCGCGCTGGGCGAGCTGCGCTCGATGTCGCGCACCTGGTAGACGGTGCCGTCGTGTTCGACCACGTTGCCTTTCTTGACGTCGGAAGCTTTCATGAGTTCTGGCCGGGGTGTGAATTAGGGGGTCGGAAATTGCGGTTCATTCGACGTCATTCCCGCATGGGCGGGAATGACGTCCGTGGTGAGACGGGTTTACTTCGGTTGCAGCCGCACGCCGCCATCGAGGCGGATCGTCTCGCCGTTGATGTAGCGGTTGGTAAGGATGAACGCGGCCGTGGCGGCGAACTCCTCCGGCTTGCCCAGGCGCGAGGGGAACGGGATCGACGCGCCCAGCGATTCCTGCACCGCCGGCGGCATGGAATCCACCATCGGCGTCCAGAAAATGCCCGGGGCGATCGTCGCCACGCGGATGCCGAAGCGCGACAGCTCGCGTGCCATTGGCAGCGTCATGCCGACCACGCCACCCTTGGAGGCGGAGTAGGCGGCCTGGCCGATCTGCCCTTCGTAGGCGGCCACGCTGGCGGTGTTGATGATCACGCCGCGCTCGCCGTCCTCGCCCGCCTCGTTGCCCTGCATCAGCGCGGCGCCGGCCTTGGCCACGTTGAAGCTGCCGACCAGGTTCACCATCACGGTGGTCTGGAACTGCGACAGCGCCATCGGGCCTTCCTTGCCCAGCACGCGGCCGGCGCCGAGGATGCCCGCGCAGTTGATCACCACGTTCAGCCCGCCCATCGCCTCGCGCGCAGCGGCGACGTTGGCGCTCACGCCCTCTTCGGAGGTGACGTCGGTGCGGTAAAAGCGGGCGGCCTGACCGAGGCTGGCAACGGCGGCCTGGCCCTTCTCCTCGTTGACGTCGAACAGTGCCACCGAGGCGCCTTGCGCTACGAGGTGCTGAGCGACGGCGTGGCCGAGTCCGGAGGCGCCGCCGGTGATGACGGCCTTGACCTGAGCAAGCTGCATGGAGAGTTCCCGAAGCGTGGAAAACCGCGATTTTAGCGGACCGCGAACCGGCACGCCCACGCGCGTTGCCGCGGCGTGCGGCGGCAGCGGGATGATCAGTCGTGGTCTTGGAGCCGTGCCCGCCACGCCGGCTGCTGTCGCAGCTGTGCGAAGGGGATCACCGCGGCGGGCGGGTTGGCCGGTTCACTCAGCGTCTTCTGCCACACGCCCACATGCCACCACTGACCGAGCTTGTAGCCCGCCTGGCGCCACACGCCCGCCGGCTCGAAGCCCATTGCCTCGTGCGCGGCCACGCTGATGGGCCCCGGGAGCGTGATGACGCCGACCGCCTGATGCAGCCCCTGCAGACGCAGCGAATCCAGCAGCGTGCCGTAGAGGCGACGCGCGATGCCGCGGCGCTGCGCCTCGGGGCGCACGTAGATCGACGTCTCGGCGATCCAGTCGTACGCGGCGCGTTCGCGGAAGCGGCTCGCGTAGGCGTAGGCCAGCACCTCGCCGGCCTGTTCCCAGACCAGCCAGGGGTACTGCTCCAGCCGGGCCAGCACGCGTTCGCGCATCACCGCCACGCCCGGTGGCACGGTCTCGAAGGTGGCAACCCCTTCCAGCACGTGCGGCAGATAGATGGCGTGGAAGGCCGCGGCGTCATCGGCGGTCGCGACGCGGATCATGCCAGCACCTTTTCCATGCACACGCTGCGCGGGTTGGCATGATGCCCGCCAAACGGCAGGCAGCGGCGGTAACCGGCGCGCTCGTACAGCTCGAGGGCCTCGTTCTGCGCCGTACCCGCTTCCAGCTTCACCAGCCGGCCACCGCGGCTGCGCACGTGTGCTTCCATTGCCTCGAGCAGCTGCTTGCCCAGGCCCAGCCCGCGGCAGGCCGGCAGCACGTACATGCGCTTGATCTCGACGTAGTCGCCCTCGTCGATGCAGGCGCCGCAGGCGACCGGGGCGCCGTCCACGCGGGCGGTGAGCAGGGTGACCTGCGGACGTTGCAGCGCGGCCAGCGATACCGGCTCGATGTTGCCGGTGGGATGCAGTTCGGCGAGATAGCCGTCGGTGGGTTCGATCAGCGCACGCAGCTCGGGCAGTGCGGGATCGTCGACGCGAAATTCGAGGTGGGGCGGGGACTCGGTGGGTTCGATCACGACAGGTATTTCCAGTTGCGTGGCTTGCCTTCGGCCAGCCACTCGAGCGTGCTGGCGAGTCGCTTGCTGCGGGTGGCGGCGGTCTTCGCCTCGGCGATCCACTCGATGTACTCGCGCTGTGCGCTGGCGCTGAAGGCGTTGAAGTGGCGACTGGCCGCGGCGTGCTCGCCGCGCGCAAGGGCGGCGGCGAGATCGTCCGGCATCGCCGGCATTGGCCTGGCACGGGCTGCAGCGCGCGCGCGTGGCGAGGGCGCGCCTGCATCGATTCGCTGCATCGCGGCCTTCACCGCCGCGATCAGCTCGCGGCGTGGCGGCAGCTCGCCCACGGCGGTGAGCTTGCCGTACTGGCCCATGCCGTCGGTCTCACCGGTCTTCGCTTCCGGTTGCCAGAAACCGAAACCGCAGTGCTGCTTGAACGCGGCCATCATGCACAGCGGCCGCCCGCGGTATTCGAAGAACGGCATCCGCCACTTCAGCGTTTCAGTGCACTCGGGGCAGCCAGCGTGCACCACGGCGCGCAGATGCTCCAGCAGCGGGCGCGCGAAGGGCGCCGCGGCAGCGATGTAGTCGTCCACGCGAGGGTCGGTGCTCATGACGCGCCTCCATCACAGGTCCAGCAGGAAAAACCGATCACAACTGAAGTGGCCGGTGCCGCCCATCGGTGCACACAGTGGCTTGAAGCCCGTGCGCAGGTAAAGCGCCTGGGCCTGGTCCATGCCGGTGAGGGTCTCCAGGTAGCAGCGGGCGAAGCCGTGGGCGCGGGCGGCGTCGAGGCAGCGCTGCATCATCGCGGTGCCCGCGCCGATGCCGCGGGCCTCCGGCAGGAAGTACATCTTGCGCAGCTCGCACACGTCCGGCTCGGCGTTCTGCAGCGGGGCCACGCCCGCGCCGCCGACCACGCGGTCGTCCCGCTCCACCACGAAGTAGCTGCAGCGCGGTTGCGCATAGGCTGCGGTCATGTGGTCGACCTCGGAGTCGTGGATCGCGAAGCCGGGGCCGTCGGCGCCGAAGCTCGGCATCACGGTGCGGATGACGCGGGCGACGTCTGCGTCGTCGCGTGCCTCGATGGGGCGGATGGTGAAGGCGGTGGTGCGTTCGGTCATGGCGTGGTCGGGGAGGCGGGAGGGAGGTCGGGGGATCGATAGACGGTGCCGTTTTTCATCACGAATACCGGATGGCGAAGCGCCTGCACGTCGCGGCTGGGGTCGCCGGCGAATGCGGCCAGGTCGGCGAACTGGCCCGGCGCGATGCGGCCGAAATGGTCCTGCTCGCGCAGCACGCGCGCGGCGACGTCGGTGGCTGCATGCAGCGCCTGCACCGGCGTCATGCCGTCGGCGACCATCAGCGCCGGCTCGCGCCAGTTCTCGCCGTGCGCGAACACGCCCACGTCGCTGCCGTTGCCGATGGTCACGCCGACTTTCAGCGCGGTGCGGAAGGCGTGCGCGGCCTCTTTCATTGCGGGCGTCGGTTCGGACTGGCCAGGCACATAGTGCTGGAAGTATTCCGAGGTGGCCTCCACCGCGGTAAGCGTGGGCTCGTAGGCAACGCCCTTCTGCTTCATCAGGCGGAAGGTGGCCTCACTGGTGCCGTAGCCGTGCTCGATGGTGTCCACGCCCGCCTCCACCGCGTTACGCACGCCGGCCTCGCTGGCCGCGTGCGCGGCGACCGGGCGGCCGATCTGGTGGGCGGCGTCGACGATCGCCTTGATCTCGGCCGGCGACAGCGTCGGCATCGTCTCGCCGTGGTCGCCCACGCGGTAGTCGGCGTAGAGCTTGATCCAGTCCGCGCCCCGCGCGGCCTGCTCGCGCACGGCGGCCACGGCGGCGTCCACGCCGGTCACCGGCTGCGCGCCCTGCGGCAGGTCCAGGTCGGGGCGGAAGCCGCGCGGCCCCGGGCCGTAGCTGGCGGTGGCGACGATGGCGCGGGTGGCGACGAACATGCGCGGGCCGGGGATCAGGCCGTTGTCGATGGCGCGCTTGATCGACACATCGGCGAAGCCGGCGCCCTCGGTGCCCAGATCGCGCAGCGCGGTGAAGCCGGCCATCAGGGTGGCCTTCGCGTGCGCGGCGGCTTCCAGCGTGCGGTAGTCCTGCGGTTCGGTGAGCACCTGGTCGTTCCAGAGCGCTTCGTTGTACGGATGCAGGAACAGGTGCGAATGCAGGTCGATCAGGCCGGGCGTGAGCGTGGTGCCGGGCAGGGTGATGCGCTCGGCATCGGCGGGCGCCTTGATGGATGCCGCTGGGCCGACAGCGGCGACCTTGCCCTCGTGCACCAGCACGACCCAGCCGGCGTGCGCGGCGTCGCCGTCGGCGGTCCACACGCGATCGGGCAGGAGCAGGCTGTCGCGGGTCGGCGCGTCCGTCGCCGTGGCGACCATCGGCGCCAGCGCCAGCAGCATGGCCAGGCCCAGCCGGCGTGAGGTGAGTCGTGCGCGCATCGGATTCCCCTGCATCGTGGTCCACGGGAGCGGGCACAGCGCGCGGATCGGCTGGCCGCAAGCCCTCGATTCTAGCGGCGCGGGTCGGCGTGTCGCGATGCGACCTAGGTCGCCGTGCGCGCCCGCGTCACCCGGCTGGCGGTTTCCTTGTGCAGCTGGGCGGCAAGCCAGGCGCCCGTGGCGACCAGCAGGTCGAGATCCACGCCCGTGTGCATGCCCATGCCGTGCAGCATGTAGACCACGTCCTCGCTGGCCACATTCCCCGTCGCGCCCTTCGCGTACGGACAGCCGCCGGTGCCGGAGACGGCGCTGTCGACCACGCGCACGCCTTCCTCCAGACACGCCAGGATGTTGGCGAGCGCCTGGCCGTAGGTGTCGTGGAAATGCACGGCCAGCGCGGCCATCGGCACCTCGGCGGCGACCGCCCGCAGCATGGCGCGCGCCTTCGCCGGCGTGCCGACGCCGATGGTGTCGCCCAGCGACACCTCGTAGCAGCCCGCCGCGTGCAGCTGCTGCGCCACGCGCACCACGTCGGCGACGGGCACCTCGCCCTGGTAGGGGCAGCCGAGCACGGTGGAAACGTAGCCGCGCACCTTCACGCCGTCGGCCTTGGCCCTTTCCAGCACGGGCAGGAAGCGCTCGATCGATTCGTCGATCGAGGCGTTGATGTTCTTGCGGTTGAACGCCTCGCTGGCGGCACTGAACACCGCCACCTCGGTGGCGCCCACGGAGCGGGCGCGCTCGTAGCCCTGCAGGTTCGGCACCAGCACCGGATAGCTCACCCCCGGCACCTTGCGGATGCCGGCGAACACCTCGGCCGCATCGGCCAGCTGCGGCACCCACTTCGGGCTGACGAAGCTGGTCGCCTCGATAGTGTTGAGGCCGGTGGATGACAGCCGGTCGATCAGCGCGATCTTCACCTCGGCCGGCAGCAGGGTCTTCTCGTTCTGCAGGCCGTCGCGGGCGCCGACTTCGACGATGCGGACGTGGTTGGTATCAGTCATGGCGTTCTCCGTGGCAGCTCAGTCCATCACTGTAGGAGCCCGCTCGCGGGCGATGCGTTTCGCTCTGAATCCACGTTTTTTTAAAGCGGAAAGCATCGCCCGCGAGCGGGCTCCTGCAGGGGTGGCGTTTCACTCGGTGGCGAAGCGCACCAGCAGGGCGTCGGCTTCAACGAAATCGCCCTGGGCGGCGCTGAGGCTTTCGATGGTGCCGGCGCGGGGGGCCTTCAAGGCGAGCTCCATCTTCATCGCTTCCATCACGATCAGCTCCTGGCCCTCGGCAACCTCGTCGCCGACGGCGGCTTTCACCAGCACGATGCGGCCCGGCATCGGCGCCGTCAGCTGGTGGCCGCCGGCGGCATCGCTGCTTTCCCAGGCATAAGCTGCGGCGCGGGCGAGGTGGTGGCGCTGGCCGTCGACGTCGTGCAGCAGCACCCGGCTGCCGTCGGCGCGAACCGCCAGGCGCAGCGCGTCGCCGTCGAAGCGGGCGCTCAGGGTTTCGCCGTCGTGGCGGGCGCCGCGAACCTCGCAGTGGTCGTCGCCGTGGCGCATGCGGTAGTGCCCGCCGTGGCCGTAGGCCTCCACTTCGTAGCGGTAGCCGTGGCGTTCCAGCGCCACCAGCCGGCGGCCTTCGTGGCCGATGCGCCAGGCATCGGCCCGGGCCCAGGGCGAGAACGGATCGCTGCTGCCGCGCGTGCCCGCCATCGCAGCGCATTCGTCGTGCAGCAGGGCGGCGGTGGCGGCGGCGAACAGCACGTAGTCCGGCGGCGCCACGTCGCCGACGAGAAACTCGTCCAGGTGACGGTCGAGGTAGCCCGTGTCGATGCGGCCCTCGACCACCACCGGATGGCGCGCAAGCCGCTCGAGGAAGGCGATGTTGGATTTCGGCCCGGCAATCTCGCACTCGGCGAGCGCTTCGCGCAGGCGCAGCAGGGCACGTGGGCGATCGGCGTCGAACACGATGAGCTTGGCGATCATCGGATCGTAGAAGATGGTGACCGTGTCGCCCTCGATCACGCCGCCGTCCAGCCGCACGTGTTCGGACGGCGCAGGCAGGCGCAGGCGCAGCAGCTTGCCCGAGCCGGGCAGGAAGTTCTGGTCGGGGTCTTCGGCGTACAGGCGCACTTCGATGGCGTGGCCGTGTGCGCTGATCTGATCCTGCGCGAGCGGCAGCGGCTCGCCCGCGGCGACGCGCAGCTGCCACTCCACCAGGTCCAGCCCCAGCGTGAGCTCGGTGACCGGGTGCTCCACCTGCAGGCGGGTGTTCATCTCCATGAAGAAGAACTCGCCGCTCTGGGCGACGATGAACTCCACGGTTCCGGCGCCGACGTAGTTCACCGCCTTGGCCGCGGCGACCGCGGCCTCGCCCATGGCCGCGCGGCGCGCCTCGTCGAGGAACGGCGAGGGCGTTTCCTCCAGCACCTTCTGGTAGCGGCGCTGCGCCGAGCACTCGCGCTCGTTGAGGTGGATGACGTGGCCCTGCGTGTCGCCGAACACCTGGAATTCGATGTGCCGCGGGTGTTCGACGTAGCGCTCGAGGATGACCCGCGTATCGCCGAACGAACTGGCCGATTCGCGTTGCGCCGAGGCCAGGGCGTCGGCGAATTCGGCCTCGCTGCGCACGATGCGCATGCCCTTGCCGCCGCCGCCCGCCGCCGCCTTGATCATCAGCGGGAAACCGGTGGTGCGGGCCTGCTCGGCGAGGAAGTCGGCATCCTGGTTGTCGCCGTGGTAGCCCGGCACCAGCGGTACCGCATGGCTTTCCATCAGCGCCTTGGCCGCGGCCTTGGAGCCCATGGCGTCGATGCTTTCGGGCTTCGGGCCGATGAAGACGATGCCGGCGTCGGCGCAGGCGCGCGCAAAGGCGGTGTTCTCGGACAGGAAGCCGTAGCCGGGATGGATGGCCTGGGCGCCGGCCTGCTTCGCCACGGCGAGGATGGCGTCGCCGCGCAAGTAGGAGTCGGCCGGTCGCGGGCCGCCGATCGGAAACGCCTCGTCAGCCAGCCGCACGTGCTGGGCGTCGGCATCCGCCTCGGAGTAGACCGCGATGGTGCGGATACCCAGTCGCCGGCAGGTGCGGATCACACGGCAGGCGATCTCGCCGCGGTTGGCAATCAGTACGCGTTCGAACATGCGAAGTCCCTTGATGGCGTGCGCCGCGTTGCAAAGCCCGAAACGGTAACAGAACGACTGTTTTCAGCCGATGCGCAGCGCAGCAAGTGCGCCGCTGCGCGCGCCACGGTGGCGACCGCTGTGGTCGCGGTGAGCGAGGCGTGGCGACTCAGTCGCCGATCCAGGCGGGTGCCCGTTTGGCGAGGAATGCCCCGAGGCCTTCCTGGCCCTCGGCAGATACCCGCAGCCGCGCGATCAGGGCCGCGTTTTTCTCATCCAACTGTTCGGCCCCGGCCTGGTCGAGTCCGGCCGTGTCCAGCGCCAGCGTCTTGGCTTCGGACTGCGCCACCGGACCGGCCTTGGCAAGGAAGCCGAGCACACGCTCCACCGCGGCATCGAGCTGCGCGGCAGGAACGGCTTCGTGCAGCAGGCCGATCCGTGCGGCGGTGGTGGCATCGAAGAACTCGCCGGTGAGAAACAGCCGGCGCGCCTGGCGCAAGCCGATCGCGGCGATCACGTAGGGCGAAATCACGGCCGGCACCAGCCCGAGCTTGACCTCGGTGAGTCCGAATTTGCTGCCGTCCACGCCGATGGCGATGTCGCAACAGGCGATCAGCCCGACCCCACCGCCGAAGGCAGCCCCGTTGACGCGCGCGATGGTCGGCTTGGGGCAGAACTGCAGTCGCCGCATCAGTTGCGCCAGGCGCAGCGAGTCCTCGCGATTTTCCCGCTCGCCGGCCTGCGCCATCGAGCGCATCCAGTGCAGGTCGGCACCGGCGGAAAAGCTCTCGCCTTCGCCGGTGAGCACCACGGCCCGCACCTGTTCGCTGCGGCCGGCTTCATCGATCGCGGAGGTCAGCTCTGCGATCAGCGCGTCATCGAACGCGTTGTGCACCTCGGGACGGTTCAGCGCGATACGACGAACGCGGTCCTGGTCGGTGATCGAGAGGCGGCTCGTCATGGCGAAGTCCCTTGGCAAAGACCCGGGATGATAAACGCCGCGCGTGCCGCACGGGCTTGAATGCGGCCCCGCGGGGAACGATATACAATGCGAACCATTCCTATTTAGGCCCAGCCCCGTGCGCCTGTCCGATTTGCCCAAGGGTTCGCCCGCCGTGGTGGACCGCGTCGATGACGCCCACCTCGATGACGCCATCGCGCAACGCCTGCGCGACCTGGGCTTCGTCGCGGGCGAGCCGGTGCGCCTGGTGGCGCGTGGGCCGCTGGGATCCGATCCGCTGCTGATCCTGATCGGCTCCACCCGGTTTGCCCTTCGCCGCACCGAAGCGGCGCGCATCACCGTGCGCCTGCAGGAGGCTGCGTGAGCGCCAGTACCTTGCGCATCGCCCTGGTCGGCAACCCGAACTGCGGCAAGACGGCTCTGTTCAACCAGCTCACCGGCGGCCGGCAGAAGGTAGCCAACTACGCCGGCGTGACGGTGGAGCGCAAGGAGGGCCGCTTTACCGCGCCGTCCGGACGCGTGCTGCAGGTGCTTGACCTGCCCGGCACCTACAGCCTCGATGCGACCAGCCCCGACGAGCAGATCACCCGCGACGTCTGTGCCGGTGCATACCCCGGCGAGGCCGCCCCGGACCTGATCGTTTGCGTGGCCGACGCCACCAACCTGCGCCTGCACCTGCGCTTCGTGCTGGAGGTGAAGCGGCTGGGGCGGCCCATGGTGCTGGCGCTGAACATGATGGACGCGGCCCGGCGCCGCGGCGTGGTGATCGACGTGGCCGAGCTGTCCCGACGGCTCGGCATGCCGGTGGTGGAAACTGTGGCAGTGCGCCGCGATGGCGTGAAAGCCCTGGTCGAGCGCGTCGACGGTGTCATGCCCGAGCCGGCACCGGTGCAGCCGGACGATCCGGCCAGCCGCGCCGACCTGCACGCCGAAGTGCGCGAACTGCTGACTGCCGCGGTCACCATGCCGCGCGCCACCGATGCGGTGGACGACGCGCTGGACCGCTGGGCGCTGCACCCGGTGTTCGGGCTGGCGATCCTGGCGCTGGTGATGTTCCTGGTGTTCCAGGCGGTTTACTCGGTGGGCAAGCCGATGACCGACGCGATAGCCGACGGCTTCGACTGGATGGGCGCGCACGTGGCGGCGTGGATGCCGGCCGGGCCGCTGCAGAGCCTCGTCACCGACGGCATCTTCGGGGGCATCGGCACGGTGCTCGGCTTCCTGCCCGAGATCCTGGTGCTGTTCGTGTTCATCCTCACGCTGGAGGAGTCCGGCTACTTGCCGCGTGCGGCGTTCCTGCTGGACCGGATGATGGTGTCCGTGGGCCTCACCGGGCGCTCGTTCATCCCGCTGTTGTCGAGTTTCGCCTGCGCCATCCCCGGCATCATGGGCACGCGCTCGATCACCGATCCGCGCGACCGGCTGGCCACGATCCTGGTGGCGCCGCTGATGACCTGCTCGGCGCGGCTGCCGGTGTATGCGCTGCTGATCGGCGCGTTCATTCCCTCGCGCCGCGTGCTGGGCGTGTTCAACCTGCAGGGCATGGTGCTGTTCGCGCTGTATGCCATAGGCATCCTCGGCGCGATGCTGGTGGGCTGGGTGATGAAGCGCATCCGCCGCGACAAGAGCGAGCACGCGCTGCTGATGGAGCTGCCGTCCTACCGCCTGCCCAAGCTGCGCGACGTGTCGATCGGCCTGTGGGAGCGGGGCATGATCTTCATCAAGCGGCTCACCGGGGTGATCCTGGCGCTGACCGTGATCATGTGGTTCATCTCCACGTTTCCCGGCCCGCCGGAGGGCGCGACGCGCCCGGCGATCGAATATTCCATCGCCGGTTACCTCGGCCGCGGCCTGCAGCACATCTTTGCGCCGATCGGCTTCAACTGGCAGATCAGCCTGTCGCTGATCCCCGCGTTTGCCGCGCGCGAAACGGCGGTGGCCGCGCTGGCCACGGTGTACGCGGTGAGCGGCGACGCCGTCGGCGGCGGCGGTCTCGGCCAGGCGCTGGCGGTGAACTTTCCGCTGGCCAGTGCGCTGTCGCTGCTGGTGTGGTTCGCCTTCGCGCCGCAGTGCATGTCCACGCTGGCGGTGATCCGCCGCGAGACCGACTCCTGGCGCAATGTGGCCATCTCGTTCGGCTACATGTTCGCGCTGGCTTATGTGGCCTCGTTCATCACCTACCACGTGGCGGTGTGGCTCTCGTGAGTACCGGCTTGCTCGTGCAGTACGTGGTGATCGGGCTGATCGTGCTGGTCAGCGTGGCCGTGGTGGTGCGCAAGCTGGCGCCCAAGCCGACCGCGCGCTGGCTCGCCGCCGTGGCGCTGCGGCTGGATCGTCCGGATGCCGCGAGCTGGAAGCGCCGGCTCGCCCATGCCATGCAGCCGAAGCAGACCACCGGCAACTGCAGCGACGGCTGCGACACCTGCGGCGCCTGTGGCCCGAAGCCTCCCGCTGCCGCGCATCCGCCCGCGGCAGCGGAGCCGATGCCGCTCAACTTCCGCCCACGCGGGAAGTAGCTCCGCGGTCGCTGCCGCTGCCGATCACGCCGAAGAGGTCCGCGGCTGCGGGAGCCCGCTTCAGCTCGCCCCACAGCGCCTGTTCTGAGTGCCTGTTCTGGGACCGGGTGTTGCCCCGGCCTCACGCATGGTGGTGCAGCTTGCCGCGGTAGTGACACGGGTCCCGCAGCGGCCAGGCCCGGTCAGGCAGGTCAGTTTCGGACCCGTCTGGTGCCTGTGCTTCGCCGAGCGAGCGCTGCGCCCGCGCTGTTTCGCCTCACCCTCAACCAAGGTGGAGGCAGCGGCGGAAATTGCCACTTTAAATAAGAACTATTATCATCCAGCAACTTTCTTCACCTGGAATGACGCCGTGACCCGTCTCGTCGTTACCGCCGCCTTGCTGCTCGCGAGCCTTGCCGCGCAGGCCGCCGATGTCCCCGAATTTCGCCTCGTGATCCAGAATCACACGTTTCAGCCTTCGGAACTGAAGGTGCCCTCGGGTGCCAAGGTCAAATTGCTGGTCGAGAACCGCGATGCCGCTCCGGAAGAGTTCGAGAGCACCGAGCTCGGCCGGGAGAAGATCGTGCTGCCCAACAGCACCGCCAGCGTCTACGTGGGGCCGCTCAAGCCGGGCAGCTACCGGTTTTTCGGCGACTTCCACCAGGACACGGCCCAGGGCCGGCTGATCGCGGAGTGATGCCATGCCCGGCGTAGCGCTGCTGGTTTTTCGCGAGGTGATGGAGGCGGCGCTGATCGTCTCCATCGTCTGTGCCGCCACGCGCGGCGTCGATCGGCGCGGGCTGTACGTGGCCGGCGGCATAGGGCTGGGCCTGTTCGGCGCGGTGCTGGTGGCGCTGGGCGCCGGGGCCATCGCGCAGCTGGCGCGCGGGGTCGGCCAGGAGCTGATGAACGCCGGGGTGCTGCTCGCGGCAGTGGTGATGATCGGCTGGCACGTGGTGTGGATGGCGCGCCATTCACGCGAGCTGGCGCAGCACATGGGCGCGGTGGGGCAGGCGGTGAAGGCCGGCTCCAGCTCGCTCACCCTGCTGCTGGCGGTGGTGGGGCTGGCGGTGCTGCGCGAAGGGTCCGAGGTGGTGCTGTTCGTCTATTCGATGGCGATGGGCGGCATCGGCGTCGCCAGCCTTGCCGGCGGCATCGCGCTGGGCGTGGCCAGCGGCGCGTTGCTCGGCTACGGGCTATACGTGGGCCTGCTGCGCATTCCGATGAAGCATTTCTTCCGCGCCACCAACGTGATGCTGGTGCTGCTCGCGGCGGGGCTGGCTTCCACGGCGGCGCGCTTCCTGGTGCAGGCCAGCTGGCTTCCGGCCTGGGGCGAGCAGCTGTGGGACAGCTCGTGGCTGCTTTCGAACGGCTCGCTGGCCGGCAAGACGCTGAGCGAACTGGTGGGCTACGACGCCTCGCCCGCCGGCATCCAGCTGGTGTTCTACGCGGTCACGGCGATCGCCCTGTTCGCTGGCATGCGTTGGCTGCGCGCACCGCCGGCGCCGACCGGGTCGCGCGCCGCACCGGGCGCTTCAGCCGGCACGCCGCAGCCGCAGCACTGATCGATTTGTTGCCTGACTGTACCGCGCGGCGGGCCCGCGCGGGGGAGGCGCGCGCCCAGATGCGGTCGCGCCCACGAACGTTGTCACCGTCATTCGTCTTCGAGGAAACCCACGCATGTCTCCCCATTTCACCCGCCACCTCCCATCCGGCCACCGGCCGGTCGCATCGCATCGGGCCGCAGCCGTGCTCGCCCTGCTGCTCACCGCCACGGCAGGCGTCGCGCACGCCGACGATTTCATTGTCTACTCGCCGCGGGTGATGGCGACCCAGACCGAGATCGAGCTGCGCGGCTACGGCTACAGCGACGGTCGCTCCGACATCGGTGGCGAGCGCGCGGCCGAGCTGTCGGTGGCACATGCGTTCAACGGCTGGTGGAAGCCGGAGCTCTACCTGGCCGAGTACGAGAAGGAGCCGGGCGCGGGCGGCAAGCTGGTCGGCTACGAATTCGAGAACACCTTCCAGTTCACCGAGACCGGCCGCTACTGGGCAGACGTGGGCCTGCTCGCCTCCTACGGCCATCCCAAGGGCGGTGGCCCGGGCGAACTCGAGGTGGGGCCGCTGATCGAGAAGACCGTCGGCCGCTTCGATCACCGCGTCAACCTGATCTGGGAGCGCGAGGTGGGCGCCGGCGCGTCGTCGAAAACCGAATTCCGCTACAGCTACGCCGGCACCTACACGGTGACCAAGGCGTTCCGTCCCGGCATTGAAGCCTACGGCCGCCCTGACGACGACGCCTACCAGGCTGGCCCGGTGGTCACCGGCGAATGGCACGTGCCCGGCACGCGCGGCAACCTGGAATACCGCGTCGGCGTGGTGCTGGGCATCAACGCCGCCGCGCCGCGACGCACCGTGCTCGCGCAGCTGGAATACGAGTTCTTCTGATCGCGGTGCGCGCGGCCCGCCGAGGCGAGCCGCGCGCCATCACATGCGGAACACGCCGTAGCGCTGCGGCTCGATCGGCGCGTTCATCGATGCGGAGATCGCCAGGCCCAACACGCGGCGGGTGTCGGCCGGATCGATGATGCCGTCGTCCCACAGCCGCGCGCTGGCGTAGTAGGGGTGGCCCTGGCGCTCGTACTGGTCGCGAATCGGCGCCTTGAACGCCTCCTCGTCCTCGGCGCTCCAGTCCTTGCCGGTGGCTTCCAGCCCGTCACGCTTTACTGTCGCCAACACCGATGCCGCCTGCTCGCCGCCCATCACCGAGATGCGCGCGTTCGGCCACATCCACAGGAACCTTGCTCCATAAGCCCTGCCGCACATCGCATAGTTTCCGGCGCCGAAGCTGCCACCGATCACCACGGTGAACTTCGGCACGTGCGAGCAGGCCACGGCGGTCACCATCTTGGCGCCGTCCTTGGCGATGCCGGCCTGCTCGTACTTCTTGCCGACCATGAAGCCGGTGATGTTCTGCAGGAACACCAGCGGCACGTTGCGCTGGTTGCACAGCTCGATGAAGTGCGCGCCCTTGAGCGCGCTCTCGGCGAACAGGATGCCGTTGTTGGCGACGATGCCCACCGGGTAGCCGTGGATGTGCGCGAAGCCGCATACCAGCGTCTTGCCGTAGCGTGCCTTGAACTCGTGGAATTCCGAGCCGTCGACGATGCGCGCGATCACCTCGCGGATGTCGAACGGGCGGCGGGTGTCCTGAGGAATCACGCCGTACAGCTCCTCGGCCGGGTACTTCGGTTCCACCGGCGCACGCAGGGCGAGCGGCATCTCCTTGGTGCGGTTGAGATGGCCCACGATGTCGCGGGCAATGCTCAGCGCGTGCGCATCGTTCTCGGCATAGTGATCGGCCACGCCGGAGATGGACGTATGGACGTCCGCGCCACCCAGCGTCTCGGCGTCCACTACCTCGCCGGTGGCGGCCTTCACCAGCGGCGGGCCGCCGAGGAAGATCGTGCCCTGCTCGCGCACGATGATGGTCTCGTCGCTCATCGCCGGCACATAGGCGCCGCCGGCGGTGCAGCTGCCCATCACCACCGCGATCTGCGGGATGTTGAGCGAGGACATCCGCGCCTGGTTGTAGAAGATCCGGCCGAAGTGCTCCTTGTCCGGAAACACCTCGTCCTGCAGCGGCAGGAAAGCGCCGCCGGAGTCGACCAGGTAGACGCAGGGCAGGCGGTTTTCCAGCGCCACTTCCTGCGCGCGCAGGTGCTTCTTCACCGTCATCGGGAAGTAGGTGCCGCCCTTCACGGTGGCGTCGTTCGCCACCACCACCACCTCGATGCCGTTGACCCGGCCGATGCCGGTGATCAGGCCGGCCGCGGGCGCGGCGTTGTCGTACATGCCGTGTGCGGCCAGCGCGGAGAGCTCCAGGAACGGCGAGCCGGGATCGAGCAGGGCGCGGATGCGCTCGCGCGGCAGCAGCTTGCCGCGTGCGGTGTGCTTGTCCCGGGCCTTCTCGCCACCGCCTTCGGCCGCGCTCGTCAGCTCCCGCTGCAGGTCGTCCACCGCCGTGCGCAGCTGCGCCGCATTGGCCTGGAAGTCGGGCGACCGGGGGTCGATCTGCGAGGCGATCACGCTCATGGATGGGCCTGCCTTGGTTAGGGGAACGGCGATGATAGCGGCCGCCCCGGTGCGGCCCAAACGCACCGCCGCATTGAGCGGCCCCGAGCGCGGCCGATGGTGCCCGGCATGCGTTCCGTCACCCGGTGCCGACGCGGCGCTATGCGGCGGCACAAAAGCTGGTTAGATTTCGGTGAACACGCCGGGATCCCGCCCATGCCCTACCGCACCGCCGCCACGCGCACCGCCCGGCCCTATCGGGCTGCGGAGCGCGTCGCATGAGCGGCACGGCCGTGGCCGGACCCGTCGCGGAGCAGGCGCTGGTGCGCGCCGCGGAGCTGCTGCAGACCGACCCGGCCCAGGCCGAGCAGGTGCTGCATGAGCTGCTGGCGACGGGCCATCCGGAAGCGCGTCGGCTGCAGGCGGCGGCTCGCGCTGCCCGGGGCGATGATGCGGGCGCACTGATGTTGTTGCAGTCGCTGGCGATGTCCCACCCCCAGTGGGGTGCGCTGCACTGCGAGCTGGGGCTGACTCTGGGGCGGCTGCAGCGGCATGGCGAGGCGGTTGCCGCGTTTCGCCGTGCGCTGGCGTTGGCGCCGGCGCTGCCACAAGCCTGGCGGCTGCTGGCGGATGCCTGCCTTGCCGCCGGGGATGCCGACGGCGCGGACGCGGCCTTTGTCGGTCACGTGGCGCACGCGGCCGCCGATCCGGCGCTGCTGGCGGCGGGCAACGCGCTGGCGGCTGGTCGCCTGCCCGAGGCCGAGCGGCTGCTGCGTGCGCGCTTGCGCGAGGCGCCCACCGACGTGGCCGCGATCCGCATGTTCGCCGAGCTGGCGATGCGCTTGGGCCGCAACGACGACGCCCTGAACCTGCTGGCGCGCTGCCTCGACCTGGCCCCCGGCTTTCATGCGGCGAGGCAGAACTACGCGCTGGCGCTGCATCGCGCCAATCAGCCGGCGCTCGCGCTGGCGCAGATCGATCTGCTGCTTGCGGCCGAGCCGGCCCACCCGGCACATCGCAATCTGAAGGCGGTGGTGCTGTGCCGGGTCGGCGACTACGAGCCGGCGATCGCGCTGTACGCCGATCTGCTGGCGGAGTACCCGGACAACGCCCAGGTCTGGATGAGCTACGGCCACGCGCTGAAGACGGCCGGGCACGCGACGCGGGCGATCGAAGCCTACCGGCACGCCGTGGCGCAGGTGCCATCGTTCGGCGAGGTGTGGTGGAGCCTGGCGAACCTGAAGACCTTCCGCTTCGACGACGACGACCTTGCCAGCATGCGCGCGCAGCTGGCACGCGACGACCTGAGCGACGACGACCGCCTGCATCTCGACTTCGCCATCGGCAAGGCGCTGGAGGATCGTGCCGAGTACGCCGGCTCGTTTGCCCACTACGCGTCGGCCAATGCGCGCCGTCGGGCGCAGCTGCGTTATGACCCTGACGAGACGCATGCGCGGGTCGAGCACATCCGGCGCCAATACACCGCGCGTTTCTTCGCCGAGCGGGCCGGCAGCGGCAGCACCGCCCGCGACCCGATCTTCATCGTCGGACTGCCGCGCTCGGGCTCGACGCTGATCGAGCAGATCCTCTCCAGCCACAGCCAGGTGGAGGGCACGATGGAGCTGCCCGAAATCACCTCGATCACCAAGCTGTTGCGCGAGCAGGCCGACGGCGAGGCGGCGATGCCGTACCACGACACGCTGGCTCGGCTCGATGCCGGCGCACTGCGCGACCTGGGCGAGCGCTATCTTGCCCACACGCGGATCCAGCGCAAGACGTCGGCACCGCTGTTCATCGACAAGATGCCGAACAACTTCATGCACATCGGGCTGATCCACCTGATGCTCCCCAACGCGATCATCATCGACGCGCGGCGGCACCCGATGGCGTGCTGTTTTTCGGGGTTCAAGCAGCATTTCGCGCGCGGGCAGAGCTTCAGCTACCGGCTGGAGGACCTGGGGCGCTACTACCGCGACTATGTCGCACTGATGGCGCACTACGACGATGTGCTGCCAGGTCGCGTGTATCGGGTGACTTACGAGCGCATGGTGGATGACACCGAGGGCGAGGTGCGCCGGCTGCTCGAGCACTGCCGGCTGCCGTTCGAGTCGGCATGCCTGCGCTTCTTCGAAAACGCGCGTCCGGTGCGCACCGCCAGCTCCGAGCAGGTGCGACAGCCGATCTTTCGCGACGGAGTCGATCAGTGGCGGCACTACGCGCCCTGGCTCGAGCCGCTGGAACAGAGTCTGGGGGAAGTGCTGCGGGCGTACCCCGCGGTACCGCAAGACGGGGAAGACCGGTAACAGCGAAGTGCACATCACGTTGTCTCTTTGAGGGAGGGGAACCGATGCATCGAAATCGATCCACCAGGGGCGGGGCCGAAGGCGCCCGAAGGCGCCCGTCGCGGATGCCGCTGGCTGGCGCCATCTGCCTGGCCATCGCGGCGCCTGCCGCGTTTGCCCAGGACACCGGCCAGGCATCCACCAGCACGACGCCGGCGAAGGACCAGAAGATCGCCGAGCTCGGCGCCGTCACGGTGACCGCACAGAAGCGCACCGAAAACCTGCAGAAGGTGCCGGTCAGCATCCAGGTGCTGGGCACCGAGCGGTTGCAGGAGCTGCACGTCAAGAGCTTCGACGACTACGTGAAGTACCTTCCGAGCGTCTCCTACCAGACCTTCGGCCCGGGCTTTGCGCAGATCTACATGCGCGGCGTGGCGTCCGGTGGCGACGGCAACCATTCCGGCTCGCTGCCCAGCGTGGGCGTGTACCTGGACGAGGAGCCGGTGACCACCATCCAGGGCCCGCTCGACATCCACATGTACGACATTGCGCGGGTAGAGGCGTTGTCCGGTCCGCAAGGCACGCTCTACGGCGCCAGCGCCGAGGCCGGCGCGTTGCGCATCATCACCAACAAACCCGACCCCAGCGGCTTTGCCGCCAACTACAGCCTGGGCACCAGCACCGTGAAGAACGGCGGGCTTGGTTATACCGGCGAGGGCATGATCAACATCCCGCTGTCCGCCGGCGCAGCGGTGCGCGTGGTGGGGTGGCACGAGCACGACGCCGGTTTCATCGACAACACCCCGGGCTCGCGCACCTTCCCCGTCTCCGGCATCACCGTCAGCAACGACCGCTGCACGTCGACGCCGACACTCGTCTGCACCGGCCGCGCCAAAAACTCCTACAACGACGTGGACACCACCGGCGCGCGCGCCGCGTTGAAGGTCGACCTCAGTGACGAGTGGACGATCAGCCCCACGCTGATGGGCCAGCAGACCAAGTCCAACGGCGCGTTCGCGGTTGATCCGCAGGTTGGCGATCTGGCGGTAACGCACTTCTATCCGGAGCGCGCAAACGATCGCTGGTGGCAGGCGGCGATGACGGTCGAAGGCAAGGTCGGCAACTTCGACATCACCTACGCCTTCGCCCACCTCAAGCGCCACACCGAGGAGGACAGCGACTACAGCGACTACTCGTTCTGGTACGACACCCTGGCCGGCTACGGCGCGTACATCTATGACAACAGCGGCGCCCTGATCAACCCGTCGCAGTACATCCAGGCCCGCGACCGCTACGCCAAGACCAGCCACGAGCTGCGTATCGCCTCGCCCAGCGACGAGCGCCTGCGTCTGGTGGCCGGCGTGTTCTGGCAGCGCCAGACCCACGATATCCAGCAGCGCTACAAGATCGACAATCTGGCCGACTCGCTCGATACCCCGGGCTGGCCCGACACGCTGTGGCTGACTAAACAGACCCGCGTCGACAAGGACGAGGCGGTGTTCGGCGAGCTGTCCTATGACTTTATCCCCGACACGCTCACCGGCACCCTCGGCGGACGTTACTTCCGCGCCGACAACAGCCTGGGCGGCTACTTCGGCTTCAGCTCGGGCTTCTTCCCGGGATCGAGCTACGGCGAGGCCGGCTGCATCTCGCCACAGCCCTACCACGGCGCGCCCTGCCTGGACTTCGACAAGCGCGTGCGCGAGACGGGGTCGCTGAGCAAGGCGAACCTCACCTGGAACATCACGCCGACCAAGATGGTTTACGTCACGCGGTCGGAAGGCTATCGGCCCGGCGGCATCAACCGGCGCGGCACGCTCCCGCCGTACAAGGCCGACTACCTCACCAACTACGAGGCGGGCTGGAAGACAACCTGGTTCAACAACCGCCTCTCGTGGAACGGCTCGGTGTTCCGCCAGACCTGGAAGGATTTCCAGTTCTCGATCCTGGGCGCCAACGGCCTCACCGAGATCAAGAACGCCAACCAGGCGCGCATCGACGGGCTGGAATCCGAACTGAACTGGGCGGCGACCTACAACCTGCAGCTCACCGCGGGCGTGGCGCTGTACGACGCCAAACTCACGGCGAACTATTGCGGGTTCACCGACGCGAACGGCACGCCGGTGACCGACTGTCCCGGCGCGGAAGAAGCGCCCAAGGGCACGCAGTTGCCGATCACGCCGCGCTTCAAGGGCAACCTCGGCGCCCGCTACACCTTCGACGTGGGCGAGAACGAGGGGTTCCTGCAGGCGGCGGTGGTACACGTGGGGGAGCGCACGTCGGACCTCCGGCTGGTCGAGCGGTCGCTGCTGGGCAAGCTGTCGGCGTACAACACGCTGGACCTGTCCGCCGGCTACCGCAGGAACGGCTGGTCGATCGACGTTTACATAAACAACGTGTTCGACAAGCGCGCCGAGATTGCCAAGTACGCCGAATGCGCGGAAGCGGTCTGCGCGGCCCACGACGTGGTGCCGGACTATCCGAACGGCCAGGTATATACGGTCACCAACCAGCCGCGTCTGCTTGGGGTGCGATTTACCCAGGACTTCTAGCAGTTCATGCCTGCATCAGTGTCACAGGAGCCCCGGCGCAAGCCGGGGCTTCTTGTTTGTCCGGGATTTTCAGGCATCGCAGGTTCAGTGACTGGCGGATTTCCACGCACAAAAAAAACCGGCCACCCGAAGGTGGCCGGTTTCGTGCGTCTAAAACGCGTGGACGATTACTTGTCCTTGGCGTCTTCAGCAGCGTCCTTCGCGTTGTCGGCAGCGTCCTTGGCAGCGTCGGCAGCCTTGTCGGCCTGGTCAGCAGCGTTGTCGGCGGCGTCCTGCGCGCGATTGGTCATGGCCGAATCAACCATGCCATCACCGGCGGACGTGGCCTTGGCAGCAGCCTGCTGGGCCTGATCGGCAGCCATGCTGGCCGTGTTTGCCTGCATCTTGGCCTGCTCAGCTGCCTGCTCTGCACCCGTGGTCGGGGCAGTTGCCGCGGCCTGCTGGGCCTTTTCAGAAGCCTGCTGAGCCTGGTCAGCGGACTGCTGGGCATCCTGCGCGGAATCCTGCGCGCCGTTGCTGCAAGCCGCCAGCAGCGCGACGAGCGCGGAGGCGAGTAGGGTACGCGTGAACTTCATAGTGGATCTCCTTTGCCGTGGAATGCCGTTTGGCCGCGTATTAATAGCGCGTTCCCGTTAAAGGCGCTACCGCTTTCGCGAAGTAGTTGAAGCGCTATTAATGCGGCCGTTAAGCGTTTTATCTGAAACGCGTGGGGATTGTTGATCTGCCCGTGTGACGATTCAGTCGACGCGCTCCACCGCAATGGCAGTGGCTTCGCCGCCGCCGATGCACAGTGCCGCCACGCCACGCTTCAGGCCACGCACCTTCAGAGCGTTGAGCAGGGTCACCACCAGCCGCGCGCCACTGGCACCGATCGGATGGCCAAGTGCGCAGGCGCCGCCGTTGACGTTCACCTTGTCGTGCGAGATGCCCAGTTCGCGGATCGGCGCCATGGCCACCACGGCGAACGCCTCATTGATCTCGAACAGGTCCACGTCTTCCACCTTCCAGCCGGCCTTGTCGAGCACCTTCTGGATCGCACCGACCGGCGCGGTGGTGAACCACTCCGGCTCCTGCGAGTGGGTGGCGTGGGCGACGATGCGGGCAAGCGGAGCCAGCCCGCGTGCCTTCGCGTCGTCAGCGGACAGCAGCACCACCGCAGCCGCACCGTCGGAGATGCTCGACGAGCTGGCGGCGGTGATGGTGCCGTTCTCTTTCTTGAACGCCGGGCGCAGCGTGGGGATCTTGCTGGTGTCCGAGCGGCCGGGCTGCTCATCGGTATCCACCACCACGTCGCCCTTGCGGCCGGACACGGTCACCGGCGTGATCTCGCCGGCGAACGCGCCGTTCTTCTGCGCATCCAGCGCGCGGTTCACCGAGGCGGTGGCAAAAGCGTCCTGCTCCTCGCGGGTGAAGTGGTACTTGTCGGCGCACAGTTCGCCGAACACGCCCATGGCCTTGCCGTCGTAGGGATTGGTGAGGCCGTCCCACGCCATGTGGTCGACCAGCTGACCGTCGCCGTAGCGGATGCCGGTGCGGGCGTTGACCATGTGCGGCGCGTTGGTCATCGACTCCATGCCGCCGGCCACCACCACGCCGACCGAACCGGCCTTGATCAGGTCGTGACCGAGCATGATCGCCTTCATGCCCGAGCCGCACACCTTGTTGATGGTGGTGCAGCCGGCCGACAGCGGCAGCCCGGCGCCGATCGATGCCTGCCGCGCCGGGGCCTGGCCGAGGTTGGCCGGCAGCACGCAGCCCATGATGACCTCGCCGACGTCCGCGGCAGCGACGCCGGACTGCTCGATCGCCGCCTTGATGGCGGTAGCGCCGAGCTTGGGCGTGGGCACGCCGGTGAACTGGCCGAGAAAGGAACCGATGGCGGTGCGCTTGGCACCGACGATGACAACACTGACGTCAGACATGGGATTCTCCGGGGAAGCCTGGGCGCGATGGCGCGATAGGCACCGGCCGATTATCGCAGCCCCTCCGGAGGGCGGCAAACCGCGCCATGCGGCGTTCCGGCGCACGAAAATGCAGGCGGAACTGTGCTCCGGGTTGTGCCAATATCGGCGCCGGAGCGCGCAGGGCATGGAGCCGCCGCGGTACTCCCTTTCCAACCGGTTTCAGGGGAAACAAAGATGAGCAAGCAAGGACTGACGCTGATGCAGCGTCGCATGCCGTTGGTGATCGCCGCGGCCCTCGGACTGGCTGGCTGCGGTGGCGGTGGCGGCAATGTCCGTTCGCCTGCTCCGCCCCCCGCGCCGCCGCCGCCCGCGCCCACCGATCAGCCGGCGATCGACGCGCACCTCACCGTGACCAACGCCAATGCAGCGCACGCGGCCGGCTTCACCGGCGCCGGCGTCACCATCGGCATCGTCGACACCGGCATCAACCCGGACCATCCCGCGCTGAAAGGCCGGGTGAAGGCGCTGTTGCTGTACGTCGACCCGGCCAAGAACGACACCACCAAGGGCGACGTCGTCGGACACGGCACCTGGACCAGCCAGATCGCTGCGGGCAAGCCCTTCGGCCAGTGGCCTGGCGGCATCGCGCCCGATGCCGAGCTGGTTTCGGCGCGCATCATCAGCGACACGCCGCCGAAGGACGACGGCAGCGGCCAGGGCAACAAGGTCGAGCCTGCCGATGCGGACTTTTTCGGGCAGTACCTGCTGCCGGACCTGATCAACAACGGCGTGGAGATCATGAACAACTCCTGGGGCGGGCTGTATTTCGACCCGTCCAATGCCGCCCAGGTCGGCACCGCGTTCGGCGACGCGTTCCGCCCGTTCGTGGTCGACCACGACGGCCTGGTGGTGTTCGCTACCGGCAACGAGGGGCAGGCACAGCCGTCCGACACGGCGGCCATCCCCTACTACGCGCCAGATCTCGAGCGCGGCTGGCTGGCGGTGGCGGCCTATGATTCGATCAACCCGGAAAAGCAGCAGCTGGCGTCCTATTCCAACGCCTGCGGCAAGGCCATGAACTACTGCCTGGTGGCACCGGGCGACGTGGTCATCACCGGCGCCGACGATACGGCCGGCAATCCCACCTATTACGTGGTGCAGGGCACCTCGTTCTCCACTCCCGCGGTGGCCGGTGCGGCGGCGGACGTGTGGCAGGCATTCCCGTACTTCAACAACGATCTGGTGCGGCAGACCCTGCTGGGCACCGCCAAGGATCTGGGCACCCCCGGCGTCGACGCGACCTTCGGCTACGGCTTGCTCGACGTGGGCAAGGCGGTCAAGGGGCCGGCGCAGTTCAACTGGGGCAACGTCACCGTCAACTTCACCGGCGAGTCGAGCTGGGACAACCCGATTTCCGGTGCCGGCAGCCTGATCAAGCAGGGCACCGGCACGCTGTCGCTCAGTCAGCCATCCAGCTACACCGGCACCACCCAGGTGCAGGGCGGTGGCCTGATCGCGGATTCGCTCGCCGGCAGCGTCACCATTGCCGCCAACGCGGGTTTTGGTGCCAACCACGTGGGCGGCAACATCACCAACGCGGGCACGCTGGACCTGGGCAATGCAGGCGGTACCACGCTCGACGGCAAGTACGTGCAGCAGGTGGGCGGCCGGCTGGCGCTGTCGCTGGGCTCGATCCTCACCGTGTCCGGCAAGGCCACGATCAACGGTGGCGACCTCTACGTCTATGACAAGAACAGCAACTACACCGTCAACTCGCACACCGACGTGCTGGACGCTGCCGGCGGCCTGACCGGCACCTTCAGCGCGCTCACCACGCCGACCAACGTGCTGCTCACCGCAACACTCAACTACGACGCCACCAGCGCCTGGCTGAACGTTCAGCAGGTCAACGTCACCCAGGTTTCCGGCACCAGTTACACGGCGGCATCGTTCGGCGCGGCGCAGCGCGTGCAGGGAGCGTTCGAGCAGCTCAACAGCGCGCTGGGTTCGGGCGCAGCGCCAAGTGGCCAGTTCCTGGCCGGTGCGGCGAGCCTGCAGCATGTGGCCAGCACGGAGGCACTGCAGCAGTCGCTGCAGAGCCTGTCGGGCCAGCTGCACGCCGCCAGCGCAGCGATGACCTTCGAAGCGATCGACGCGGGCACCCGCGCGCTGTCCGATCACGTCGACCAGCTGCTCGACGCGCCGCAGCCCAGCGCGTGGAGCCAGAACCTCGGCTATCACGGCTCGATGTCGCGCGCCGGCTACGGCAACGTGGGCGTGGATCTCAGCGGCTGGATGACCGGCGCCGATCGCCGCCTTGGTGCCAACGGCTTTGCCGGCTACGCGATCAGCCAGGCCGACGGCCTGGGCCGCCTCGCCGAGTCCGCCGATCAGGGCCGCAGCCACGCGATGGAGGCGATGCTCTACGGCGGCGTGGTGAAGAACGCGTGGTACGCGGTGGGCCGTTTCGGCGCGGGCCACTACCGCGAGACGATGCGCCGCGCGGTGCAGCTGGGCAGCTTCGGCAGCGGCGTGGCCAGCAACACCAACGGCCGCTACGGCGTGGCCTACGGCGAGAGCGGTTACCGCTTCGGCGTCGGCGGCATGCATCTCACGCCGTACGCGAACCTGCAGTACGCGCAGATCCGCCGCGACGCCTTCAGCGAAACCGGTGGCAGCGGCTTCGGCCTGAAGACGCCCTCGCAGACCATCGCGCGCTGGCAGGCCGGCGTGGGCCTGCGCGCCAGCCAGGGCTGGACCCTGGGCAACGGCTCGCGCCTGGAGTGGACCGGCCACCTGCAGTGGCAGCGCGCGTTCGGCCTGCGCGGCGACGTGTTCGAAGCCAGCTTCACCGGGGTGGACCAGTGGGCGCCGGTGGGCGGTATCGGCGTGGCGCGCTACGGCGGCGTGGTCGGTACCGGGCTGGACTGGACGCTCTCCGAGCGCAGCAGCCTGGCGCTCGGAGTGGACCAGTACCTCGGCCAGCGCGATCGCGCGCGCATGGCCACGGCGAGTTACCGGCTCGCGTTCTAGGTCGGCAGTCGGCACGTCGTGGTAACGAAAACGGCCCGCATTGCGCGGGCCGTTTTCATTCGAGCATCGGTGGCGAAGCGGATCAGCTCTTGCCGTGAAACAGCTCGCGTCCGATCAGCATGCGGCGGATCTCGTTGGTGCCGGCACCGATCTCGTACAGCTTGGCATCGCGCAGCAGGCGGCCGGCCGGGTACTCGTTGATGTAGCCGTTGCCGCCCAGCGCCTGGATCGCCTCCAGCGCCACCTTCACCGCATTGGACGAGGCATTGAGCAGGCAGGCGGCCGGATCGATGCGCGACTTGTGCCCGGCATCGAGCTGCTGCGCCACCATGTAGGCAAAGCCGCGCGAGGACTGCAGCGCCGTGTACATGTCGGCCACCTTCGCCTGCATCATGCCGAAGGTGCCGATCGGCGCGTTGAACTGCTTGCGCTCGCGCACGTAGGGCAGGGTGAGATCCAGCGCCGCCTGCATCAGGCCGAGCGGGCCGCCGGAGAGCACCAGCCGCTCGGTGTCCAGGCCGCTCATCAGCACGCGCACACCTTCGTTGACTTCGCCGACGATGTTCTCGGCCGGGATCTCGCAATCCTCGAACACCAGCTCGCAGGTGTTCGAGCCGCGCATGCCGAGCTTGTCGAGCTTCTGCGCCGTGGTGAACCCCTTCATGCCCTTCTCGATGATGAAGGCGGTCATGCAGCGGCTGCCGGCAGCGCGCGGCGCGGTGCGCATGTACACCAGCAGCACGTCGGCGTCGGGGCCGTTGGTGATCCACATCTTGGTGCCGTTGGCGACCCACACGTCGCCCTTCAACTCGGCGCGGCAGCTCATCGAGCCGACCACGTCGGAGCCGGCGCCCGGCTCGCTCATCGCCAGCGCGCCTACGTACTCGCCCGAGCACAGCTTGGGGATGTACTTCTGGCGCTGCGCCTCGTTGCCGTTGTGGAAGATGTTCTGCACGGCGAGGTTGGAGTGCGCGCCATAGGACAGCCCCACCGACCCGGACGCGCGGGAGATCTCCTCCATCGCCACCGTGTGCGCCAGAAAGCCCATGCCGCTGCCGCCGTACTCCACCGGAATGGTGATGCCGAGCAGGCCCAGCTCGCCGAACTTGCGCCACAGGTCGGAGGGGAACGCGTTGTTGCGGTCCACCTGGTCGGCGCGCGGGGCGATCTCCTTCTCCGCAAACGCGTGCACGGTTTCACGCAGCAGGTCGATGTCTTCGCCGAGGGGGAACGGACGCATGCGGTGCAACTCCTTAAGGTTCAAAGCCGGTCAATGGTAACGCGCCGGCCTGGCGTGGCCTTGGCGCGTCGCACAACGTGTACCGCGTGGCCGCTCAGCTCGCCGCCGGTTCCCGCGCCAGCGCGGTCAGCCGGTCATGCGTATCGCGCATCAGCATGAGCTGCCCGAGCACCAGCCGCGCCAGCTCATCGCTGGCCGGCGCACCGTCGCTCCGTTGGTCGTCGGTCGGCGTCTCGTCGACCAGCGTCTCGTCGGCCTTTGCCGCCGCGGCGTGGGCCTCGTCGGGTGCCAACGCGCGAGCGCCGGCATCCGCCAGGCGGTCGGCCAGATGATCCAGCCGTTCGTGCATTCCGCTACCGGCATGCGTCACCGCGTCCCGCGCGGCCGGATCGGTGATCTGCCGGCGATGCACGCCCAGCGAAGACAGGTGCCCGAGCAGTGCGTGCGCCGCCATCAGGGATCGCAGCAGTCGCTCCCGGTCACGCGGCGCCCGCGACGGTTCGCGCAGCATGCCGGCGATCAACGCGCCCAATGCGGCCATGGCGTTGTGCGCGTCGCGCCGCGCGATGCGATAAGGCAGGTCGTCGCGGCGGCCGCTGGCGTACTGGCCGATGATCTGCGCCAGGTACGCCGCATCGGCGCGCACCGCCTCGGCCAGCACCGTATCGAGCCGGCGGCCACGCCATTCCGGCAGCACCAGGTGGATGGCCAGCGCCGCCAGCGCCGCGCCGACAAGCGTGTCCAGCAGGCGGGCCCACATCACGGCATAGCCGCTGCCGATCTGGTTGAAGCACAGCAGCACGAACAGCGTGATGAACGCCGTCGCCAGCGTGTACCTTCGCTGTCGCGCGGCGAAGAAGCCCACCCCGGTCAGCACGACGAGCAGCATCTGCAGGGCGCCGTCGGGCACCAGCTGCAGGCTGGCCCAGCCAGCCATCAGCCCGAGCACGGTGCCGGCGATACGCTGCCACAGCAGGCGCCGCGTGGCGCCGTAGCTGGGCTGGGATACCAGCAGCGTGGTCAGCAAAATCCAGTACCCGTGCTGGGGGTGCGCCAGCGCGATGATCGCGTAGCCGGCGGCCAGCGCCAGCGACAGGCGCAGCGCATGACGAAAATGCAGGGAGCCCGGCGTCAGCTGGATACGCACGCGCTGCCACGCCTCACCCGGTGTCTGCGGTGTCGGATCCTGCAGCAGGTTGTCCTGTTCTTGCGGCGGCGCGAGCGCCGGCGTGTTCTGGTCCAGCAGCGCCTGGATCGCGCCCAGGTTGCGCACCAGCGCCCGCACGGCGTTCAGCAGGTGCTCCGGCAGCGGCGTGGATTGCGCGGTGCGCGCCAGCGCCTCTTGCAGATCTTGCGCGGCCGCGTGCGCGGCCCCACCCGCCGGCGCGGGCGGTGCATCCAGCCGCAGCGCGTCGGCCCGCGTATGGCACTGCGCCGCCTGCAGGCGCAGCAGGTGCTCGCAGCGAAACAGCACGTCGCTATGGAACAGCGCCTGCGCCAGCGCGTCGTACGGGTAATGCGCCGAGCTCACCCGCTCGTGGATGTCCTGCGCCATAAAATACAGCTGCAACCGCGCAGCGGTGTCGCCCCGCGGCCGGCGCGATCCGATGCGATCGATCAGCAGCAGGCGCGTGTCGTTGAGTGCCTGCACTACCCGCGCATTGCCCGTGGCGACGGCCAGCTGCAGGGCCTCCCGATCCACGCCGTGCACTGGCGCGAACAGCGCCGCCCGGGCCTCGAGGTAAGCCGCCAGCGCGTCGAACAGTCGCGCCAGCGCCAGGCGCAGCGCCTGCTGCGGCGCCACCGCACTCCACAGCAGCGACAGCAGGCCGTACCACGCCGCGCCGGCAAGCAGTCGCAGCGTCTCGTGCAGCAGGCCCGCCGCGCCGCTGCCGCGCGCGGCATCCACGCCGATCATGGTGTACACCGCGAGGATCAGCGTCGCGCCGGCGATGGTGGCGTAGCGCCCGCTGATCGCGCCGAGCATCACCAGCACGAAACTCATCACCGGCAGCGCCAGCACGAATGCCCACGGCCACGGCAGCAGCCATTCCACCGCCAGCGCCATCGCCGCGAAGCAGGCGAGCGTGACCAGCACGGTGCCGAGCCGGGTACGCCAGTGCTCTTCGGTTTCGGCCAGCGCACAGGCGATCGCGCCGAGCAGCGCCGGGATCACCGCGGCCACCGCGCCAGCGACCAAGCAATAGCCGACGATGCCGCCCATCGCCAGCAGCACGCGCAGGCATTCGCCGAAGCGATCGGAGCCGCGGATACGTCGCCAATACAGCGCGGGGTCGAGGACTTGTTGCATCGCAACAGCATACGACGCGGCGGGCGGACCACCGCAGCGGAAAAGGAAACGCCGGCTCAGGGCCGGCGTTTCCTGCGATCACTCGGGGCGAACCTTACTGACCGCGCATGCGGCCCTGGAAGCGGGTGCCGCCGTTGCCCATGTGCGGCAGCTTGATCTTGCCGATCAGCGCGATGCGCTCCTCGGCGAGGCGATCGGCCGCCAGGTAGGTCGGCACGCCCTCGGTCTTGCTGATCTCGAAGATGCGGCCCAGGTTGTAGTAGATCTGCCGCATCATGCGCATCGCGCGCTCGCGGTTGTAGCCGTCGATCTCCAGCGAGATGTTCATCACGCCGCCGGCGTTCACCGCGTAGTCCGGCGCATACAGCACGCCGCGACGGGTCAGCTCGTCGCCAATCGCGTCGGTGGCAAGCTGGTTGTTGGCCGCGCCGCAGATGATCTTGGCCTTGATGCGGTCGATGGTCTGGTCGTTGACGGTGCCGCCCAGCGCGCACGGCGAATAGACGTCTGCTTCCACGTCGTAGATCTCGTCCAGGCCCACCGCCTCGCAGCCCAGCTCGTCGACGCAGCGCTGCACCAGCTCCTTGTTGATGTCGGTGACGAACACCTTGGCGCCCTGCTCGCGCAGCAGCTTGATGAACTCCATGCCGACGTGGCCGGCGCCCTGCACGGCGTAGCTGTACTTGCCCACGTCCTCGTTGCCGTGCTTGAACTGCAGCGCGGCCATCAGGCCCTGCAGCGTGCCGTAGGCGGTGAACGGCGACGGGTCGCCCGAGCCGCCGTGCACCTGGTGCACGCCGGTCACGTACTCGGTCTCGCGGAACACGTACTCCATGTCGTTGACGTCGATGCCGACGTCCTCGGCGGTGATGTAGCGGCCGTTCAACGAGTTGACGAAGCGGCCGAACGCGCGGAACAGCGCCTCGGACTTGTCCTTGCTCGGGTCACCGATGATCACTGCCTTGCCGCCGCCCAGGTTCAGGCCGGCCACCGCGTTCTTGTACGTCATGCCGCGCGACAGGCGCAGCACGTCGTTGATCGCCTCCTGCTCGGTCTTGTAGGGCCACATGCGCAGGCCGCCCAGCGACGGGCCCAGCACCGTGTTGTGGATCGCGACGATGGCCTTCAGGCCGGCGTCCTTGTTCTGGCAGAACACGACTTCTTCGTGGCCGGTGTTGGCGATGGTTTCAAAGATCATTCGAGCGGTGACTCCAGGTTTGGCGGTGCCGGGGAGGGCGTCCGCGCGGTGTGGGACAGCGCCGCGGCATGCGGCAAGGCTTGCGGTGAAGATGTCGTAAAAGCTTGAAAATCAAAGCCCCAGCGGGGGCTGGGGCTTTGATTGGGGCCGGCAGTTTAGTACTTCCCCCGACCGCTTGCTGACGCGCCGCAGCACGCTGCTCATCGCACCCAGTGGCCGCGCGCCAAGTGCCAGTGCCGGCCGCGGTGCTCCCAGCGCTCGGGCACGTAGCGGTAGCCCGGACGCGCGCGCACCCAGTAGCCGCCCACCCAGACGTGCCGATGCGCGCCCGGGTTCCAGCGCCAGTAGCCGGGCGCCCACACGTAGCCCACCCGGGGTGGCGGCACGCGCACGTACCGCGGTGCCGGCGGTGGCACGCCCACTTCCACGCCAACCGATACCTGTGCGGCGGCGGCCGGCCGCGCGCCGCCGAGGCCGGCCAGGGCCAGCGCCACGCCGGCGAGCAGGGTGAGCTTGGGAACGATGCGAGTCATGCGGATCTCCTTGGGGCGCCGCGAGCCTGCGGACGCGTCAGGAAAACGGCGCAAGGCGAGGCCTGTTGACCCCACCGCGCCGGCCGGTTCAGTTGCCGGTGGGCAAACGCGGCGCCGCGCCCGCGGACTCATCGCGAACTCAAAGCGAGCAATGCGGCTTGTGGCCGTTGGCCTGCGCCTGCTGGTACAGCGGCATCAGCTGCTGCGCCTGGCGCTCGAGCGTTTGCGCGCGGTTGCCGGGCGCCGGGTGGGTAGACAGGAACACCGGCGGCTTCGCGCCGCCCTTGGCGTCCATCTTCTGCCACAGCGCCACCGCCGCACGCGGATCAAACCCGGCCTGCGCCATGTAGCGCTGGCCCAGCGTGTCGGCCTCGCTCTCCTGGGTGCGCGAGAACGGCAGCAGGATGCCGACCTCGGCGCCCAGCCCCAGCGCAGCGGCCGCGTAGCCGGCGTCGGTGCCGCGGGTGCCGGCGTAGATGGTGCCGGCCGCCACCGCCGCCTGGGCGGCGTAGTTGTCCGACACGCGCTCGGCGCCGTGGCGCGACACCACGTGCGACAGCTCGTGACCCAGCACCACCGCGAGCTGGTCCTGGTTGCTGGCGACCTTGAACATGCCCTGGTTCACGCCGATGCGCCCGCCGGGCAGGGCGAACGCGTTGGCGCTGTCGTCGTCGACGATCTGCACCTCCCACTGGTTGGCGTTCCACGGCGGCGGCAGCACCGCGATCAGCGCATTGGCTACGCAGGTGGCGTAGGCGCGCTGGCGCGGCGCGTCAACGAACTTGCCCTGCTTGCGCAAGTCGTTGAACGCGCTGATGCCCATCTGGCTCATCTGGCTGTCCGACACGATCATCAACTGCGAGCGGCCGGTGGGCGAGGTGGCGCAGCCGGCGAGGACAGTGGCGGCCAGTGCCGCGGCGAGCAGGGCGATGCGCATGGAGATCCTCCTTGGTGAACGATGCGCCAGAGCATAGCCGCGCCCGCCGTTGCCGCCGCGTGGAAGGGTGTGGAAAAAGAACGAACGGTCGTGCTATTTTCCGCCCCATGCCTGTCACCAGCCCTCCCCGCAAAAGCGCGCTCACGCGCAACCTGATCCTCGAGCACGCCTACGCGCTGGCCACCCGCGACGGCCTGGAAGGCTTGTCCATCGGTCACCTCGCGGCCGATGTCGGCATGTCCAAGAGCGGCGTGTTCGCCCACTTCGGCTCGCGCGAAGATCTGCAACTGGCCGTGCTTGATGCCGGCGCCCGGCGTTTTGCCAGCCAGGTGATGCAGCCGGCCCTGCGCGAGCCGCGCGGCCTGCCGCGCCTGCGGGCGATCGTGCGGCGCTGGTTCGAGTGGGCCTGCGCGCACCAGAACGGCTGCGTGCTGCTGTCGGCGGTGAGCGAGTACGACGGCCGCGACGGCGCGCTGCGCGACGGCGTGGTGCGCCAGCAATCGCAGTGGCGCGAGGCCCTGGCCAAGGCGGCCGGTTATGCGATCGAGGCCGGCCACCTGCGCGCCGATGCCGACCCGCAGCAGATCGCCTTCGAGATCTACGCGCTCATTCTCGGCCTGCACCACGACGCGGGCCTGTTCGGTTTCGCTCCCGCCAGCGCGCGGGCCGATGCCGCCTTCGAGCGCCTGTGGCGCAGCTGGCAAGCCTGAGGACGCACCGATGAACCACGCTCCCACCGTGTTGCCGCGCAGCGGCGCCACCGCCCGCCTGATGTTGTCGCTGGTGCGCGCGGGCTTCGTGCTCGGCGGCCGCGTGATGCCGCAGCGCACCGCCGTGCGCGCTGCGCGCCTGTTCGCCACGCCGTTCGCCAGCAGCCGCGCGCGTGCCCGTGCCGAGCCCGGCGATGCCGGCATGCGCCGCGGCAGCCTGCGCGTGGCGAGCGAAACCGTCGCCACCTACACCTGGGGCGATGCGGCCACCCAGCCGTACGTGCTGATGTCGCACGGCTGGTCCAGCTTCGGCCTGCGTTTCCTGCCGTGGGTGCGCGAGCTGCAGGCGCAGGGATACGCAGTGGTGGCATTCGACCAGCCCGGCCACGGTCACAGCAGCGGTCGCTACAGCACGCTGCCGGAATTCGTCGACACCGTGCTCGCCGTCGGCCGCCATTACGGCCCGGCCGCCCTCGCGGTGGGTCATTCGCTCGGCGCCGCCGCGCTGGCGCTGGCGCAGGGCGAGCAGTGGCACGCGAACAAACTGGTGCTGGTGGCGCCGCCGGTGGACATGCGCGCCGCGGTCGGTCGGTTCTTTCGCCTGGTGCGGGTGGGCGAGCATCTGCGGGCGCCGTTCTACGCCTGGCTCCAAGGGCGCACCGGCGTCAGCGTGGACGCGCTGGACCTGCGCCGCCATCTGCCCGCGCTCGGCCAGCCGGCGCTGATCGTGCACGACCTGGACGACGCCGACGTGCCGTGGGCGGAAGGCGAGCGCTATGCCGTGTGCTGGCGCGGTGCCCGCCTGCTCACCACGCAAGGCCTCGGCCATCGCCGCGTGTTGTCGGAGCCGGCGGTGATCGCCGCCGCGCTCGCGTTCGCCCGCGGCGAGGCGGTGGGCGAGCGGGTGATCGGCAGCGTCAATCTGGCGCAAGACCTCTAGCACCGTCCCGCATCGCAGGGCGGCGACCGCAGCCGGCGTGGCCTGGCAGCGCGTCCCGTTGCACCTCCGTACGCCGTGGTACGTGCGCCGCGGCAAGCGCCTGCACGCGAACCCCTCTAGAATTGGGCGGTTCAAGCACAGCCGTCTGGAGTTGCCATGAGTTCGCCCGCCAAGCACGTTCCCGCCAGCGATTCGCAGCACGCGCACACCCCGCACGAGTCCACCCCGCTGCGCTTCGTCACCGCCGCCAGCCTGTTCGACGGCCACGATGCGGCGATCAACATCATGCGCCGGATCATCCAGGCGCAAGGCGCCGAAGTGATCCACCTCGGCCACAACCGCTCGGTGGAAGACGTGGTGCGCGCCGCACTGCAGGAAGACGCGGACGCCATCGCGCTGTCGTCCTACCAGGGCGGCCATGTCGAATACTTCAAGTACATGGTGGACATGCTCAAGGAGCGCGGCGCCGGCCACATCCGCGTGTTCGGCGGCGGTGGCGGCACCATCACGCCGGAGGAGATCAAGGAGCTGCAGGCCTACGGCGTGGAGCGCATCTACCACCCCAACGACGGCATGAAGCTCGGCCTCACCGAGATGATCGAAGACGTGATGGCCCGCGCCGGCAAGGCCGCCAGCGAGCACGCGCGTGGTCACGCTGCCGGCGTGCCCAACGTGCACATCGACAACGAGATCAGCATCGGCCACATGCTCTCGGCGATCGAGGAGGGCGGCCTGTCCGAGGCCGACCTCAGCCGCCTGCGCAAGGAGTGGCAGCTTGCTGGCAAGCAGACTCCGGTGCTCGGCCTTACCGGCACCGGCGGCGCCGGCAAGTCCAGCGTGGTGGACGAACTGCTGCTGCGCTTCCTGCAGGCCTTCCCCGAGATGCGTATTGCCGTGCTGGCGGTGGACCCGACCCGCCGCCGCTCCGGTGGCGCGCTGCTGGGCGACCGCATCCGCATGAACTCGCTGCGCTCGCACCGCGTCTACATGCGCTCGATGGCCACGCGCCGCCAGCACGCGGCCACCAGCGTGGTGCTGCACGACTGCATCGACTTCCTCAAGAGCCAGCCCTACGACCTGGTGATCGTCGAAACCGCCGGCATCGGCCAGAGCGATTCGGAAATCGTCGACCTGGTCGACTTCCCGGTCTACGTGATGACCAGCGAATACGGCGCCGCCAGCCAGCTGGAGAAGATCGACATGATCGACTTCGCCGAGCTCGTGGTGCTCAACAAGTACGACAAGCGCGGCGCCGAAGACGCCCTGCGCGATGTGCGCAAGCAGTGGAAGCGCAACCGCACCGCCTTTGCGCTGAAGGACGAGGAGGTGCCGGTCTACCCGACCATCGCCAGCCAGTTCAACGATCCCGGCGTCACCTGGATGTTCTCCAACCTGTGCCGCCTGATGCGCGAGAAGCTCTCGCTGGAAGGCGCCCAGTGGACGCCGCAGCTGGACACCTCGCTGAAGGAGCCGCGCGCCACCGTGCTGATCCCCGGCAACCGCGTGCGCTACCTCGCCGAGATCGCCGAGCAGGGCCGCGGCATCAACGCCTCCATCGCCAGGCAGACCGAGCAGGCCAGCAAGGCGCAGCACTGCTACGAGGCGCTGAAAGAACTGGGTGACGAGCTGCTGCCCAAGCCGCTGGATCTCTACGCCAGCGACGCGCTGCAGGCAGGCGAGGGCGCCGACCGCTCGCTGCTGCTGCTGCGCCAGCGCTACAACGCCGCGCTCGGCGAGCTGAGCAAGGAATCCCTGGAACTCCTGCGCAACTGGCCCGCCCTGCGCGATTCGGTCACCGCCGAGGTCAACGAGTACCAGGTGCGCGGCAAGACCATCCGCGTGGAGAACTACCGCGAGTCGCTCAGCCACCAGAAGATCCCCAAGGTGTCGCCGCCCAAGACCCGCAGCTGGGGCGACCAGCTGCTGTTCCTGGGCAAGGAGAACCTGCCCGGCCACTACCCCTACACCGGCGGCGTGTACCCGTACCGCCGCAGCGGCGAAGACCCCACCCGCATGTTCGCCGGCGAAGGCACGCCCGAGCGCACCAACCGACGGTTCCATTACCTCAGCCAGGGCGGCGCCGCCACGCGCCTGTCCACCGCGTTCGACTCCGTCACCCTGTACGGCGAAGACCCGGCCCCGCGCCCGGACATCTACGGCAAGATCGGCAACTCCGGCGTCAACATCGCCACGCTCGACGACATGAAGAAGCTGTACTCCGGCTTCGACCTGTCCGCGCCCACCAGCTCGGTCTCCATGACCATCAACGGCCCGGCGCCGATCATCCTCGCGATGTTCATGAACACCGCGATCGACCAGAACGTGGAGAAGTACCTCAAGGCCGACGCCGCGCGCTGGGCCGAGGCGGAAAAGAAAATCGCCAAGCTGTTCGAAGGCCGCGAGCGCCCGCGCTACGCCGGTGAATTACCGGCCGGCAACGACGGCCTGGGCCTCGGCCTGCTCGGCGTCACCGGCAACCAGCTGGTGGACGCCGACACCTACGCGAAGATCAAGGCCGAGACGCTGGCGGCCGTGCGCGGCACCGTGCAGGCGGACATCCTGAAAGAGGACCAGGCGCAGAACACCTGCATCTTCTCCACCGAGTTCGCGCTGCGCATGATGGGCGACATCCAGCAGTACTTCGTCGACCACAAGGTGCGCAACTTCTACTCGGTGTCGATCTCCGGCTATCACATCGCCGAGGCCGGCGCGAACCCGATCAGCCAGCTCGCCTTTACGCTGAGCAACGGCTTCACCATCGTCGAGTACTACCTCGCGCGCGGGATGAACATCGACGACTTCGCGCCCAACCTATCGTTCTTCTTCTCCAACGGCATGGACCCGGAGTACACCGTGATCGGCCGCGTCGCCCGCCGCATCTGGGCCCGCGCCATGCGCGAGCGCTACGGCGCCAGCGCCCGCAGCCAGATGATGAAGTACCACATCCAGACCTCCGGCCGGTCCCTGCATGCGCAGGAGATCCAGTTCAACGACATCCGCACCACGTTGCAGGCGCTGTACGCGCTGTTCGACAACTGCAACTCCCTGCACACCAACGCCTACGACGAGGCCATCACGACGCCCACCGAAGAGAGCGTGCGCCGCGCCGTGGCGATCCAGATGATCATCAACAAGGAACTCGGCCTAAATTTCAACGAGAACCCCTGGCAGGGCAGCTTCATCGTCGAAGAGCTCACCGACATCGTCGAAGAAGCCGTCTACAAGGAGTTCGAATCAATCAGCGAGCGCGGCGGCGTGCTCGGCGCCATGGACACCATGTACCAGCGCGGCAAGATCCAGGAAGAGTCGATGTACTACGAGCACAAGAAGCATGATGGGTCGCTGCCGCTGATCGGGGTGAATACGTTTCTGCCGAAGGACCACGGCGGCGAGATCGCCACTGAGATCGAGCTCATCCGCTCGACGGAAGAAGAAAAGGGCGCGCAAATTGCCAACGTGAAGGGCTATGGTGAGGCGCGGAATGCGCTGGCGCCGGAGAGCCTGAAACGGTTGCAGCAGACGGCGCGGGAGCGTAGGAATGTGTTCGAGCAGTTGGTCGAGGCGGTGAAGTACAACTCGTTGGGGCAGATTAGCCACGCGTTGTATGAGGTGGGTGGGGAGTATCGGCGGAATATGTAGGACGCACGCCATTGAAACTCGGAAATCCGACTAAAGGGCGGCTCGAACAGGGAACTATTTTTTCCTGTTGTGCGGTTGACGGCTATCCCCGCAGCATGGGCTGGGGCGTTGTGATTACGGCCAGATGTGATTTGGCCAACTTCAAGGCGCCGATATTGAATTATTTGCCGATTGTAAAGTTGGAAGACTGGCTCACGAATGACGGGCTTGGGGTAATTCAGTCGCGCTGTATAGCGGAGGCAGACGCAGAAGTCGAAAAGCTACTGTTCGACCTCGGTGCTCCGAAAACGGTCCTGCTCGGGACGCCCGTCGAGACAGCATTGGAGACGCTTGTCGCTCTTTTGGACGAGAAGAAGCAACGGCAATTCATAGCTCGTAAAGATAAGGTGGTCGGTAAGTGGCGGGAGGCGCACTCTGGAACTGCAGAATCTCTACGGACCACCTTTCCAAAAACATACTCTGGCGCTGTACGCGAATTGATGACGCATCGCCTCAGTGGTTATTACTACCTCTGTCGCATGGAACCAGACGAGTCCGATTCTTGCTACGTGGTCCTGCTGCGTCAGATCGGTGCAATGCCTCATGACTTAGCAGGTGCCCTTCCTGAAGGGATGCGAAAGGTCGACGCGGAAGCAAGGTCGCCGCGCTACGAGAGCTTCTTCCGATACTCCTCATCCGATGACGTCGCTATCCCTCTAGGTGTTATTCCCTCGCCTCACGTTGAACATCTCCTCCAGGCCTTTTCGTTGTTATTCGGAAGAATCGGGCTGCCCAATACCGACCCCGCCCATATAGACAGGTTCGCCAACCCGGAGGTCCAATGACCAAGTTCATCGCGTGGGACGATAAGGCAGTCGAAGAAATGGTCTCCGGCAGGTCGTTCCAATCGACCGATTTCGGCTTCGGTAATGAGCTGGCGGCGTTTCTAAAGGGGCGTGTCGTTCCCGAACAAATTGGCCCTCTCCGCACCTACCAAGAGGCGGGCGGAGTGTTCGTAGTTTCTGCTGAATCCGAACGAAATTCCGCACGGTTTATTGTTCTGGATCTTGAGCAGTCGAAAATGTTTCTCGGCCTTAGCGATTCGGATTCGTTGTTTGCCTTCCAGAAAATTATGCGTTTTGCTCGTAAGTGGTGGGCTGGCGGCCAGGGATTGACCTACGCGGAAAAGATCATTTCCGGAACGTCTAAGGCTGTGGTCTTTCCATTTCGATACCAACCTCAACCTTATCGCGCGGTAATAGAACGCGAGCCGTGGAAAGAAAGGCTTGGCAAAAGAGGCCTGTCCGGGCGCTTTCTTTTGGTATATAAGGCTGGTTATTCCGGTGGTGACTCAGCAGGTGAGGAGCCGGAGAACACCAATTTCAAGAAGGTGATCGAGAGCTATGAGAGTGTGCTCCAACAAGAAGCAGTCCGTTCTCGATCGGTAGAGCGCGAAAGTGAAGCCCAGCTACAAGTTACTGATCTTTCGCGCGGTCTACGGTCTGGGGTCGGCTCGTTGTTCAGGTCATTCAATGAGTGGATGCCGGCTCTAACGAAACAGCAGTCGGACTTTGTTCTCAGCCCATTGGCTGGACCACACCGGATTGAAGGTGCGGCCGGCACGGGCAAGACTCTAAGTCTCGTATTGAAGGCAGTAGCGGCACTGAGACAAGCGGAAGATGAAGGTGTTCAACGAAATATCGTATTTATAACTCATAGTGACGCGACGAGAGCCTCGATTTCCGAGGTGTTGTCTGTCATTGATGCAGAGAAAGATTATCAAAATCGCATTCTTGGTTTAAGCCAGCAGTCCCTTACGGTTACCACATTGACACAGTTGTGCGCGGAAAAATTGCGCCATGCTATTAGTGAGTCAGAGTTCATAGACCGAGATGCAATGGAGTCAAAGGGGCTGCAGCGCTTGTATATTGCAGAGGCGATTGAAGAGGCGATAGATAAGGACTTACCCGCCCACTCGCGCTTCATGACGCCTGAATTTGTTGAGCTTATGAAGACGGAGTCGAGCTGGAATCTGTCGCAGATTTTTCAACACGAAATCAGCGTGCTTATAAAGGGGCGGGCCGCAGAAAGGTTTGAGATTTACCGCGACGCTAGGTGTATTCGTTATGGGCTTCCTGCGCAAACATCGGCCGACAAGGCCTTCGCGTTCGCTGTGTTTAAACGCTACAGGGACAAGCTTGCTATTGGTGGGCAGTTTGATACAGACGACGTCGTATTAACTGCTATTGGTCAGTTGGATACACCGATATGGAAGAGGCGGAGGAGTAAGGAGGGCTTCGATGCCATTTTTATTGACGAGACTCATTTGTTCAATATCAATGAGCTGCATTTGTTTCACTATTTCACCCGCGGCGATAGCCAATTCCCAATAATCTACTCGATCGACAAATCCCAAGCCGTAGGTGATCCCGGCTGGACCACCCAGGAAATGGAGAATGCGGTAGCTAATCCGGCGGCGATCGCGAATATGGATGCAAGCCCGGGGGAAGGCGAAAGCGTCAAGGTGGGTACCATATTCCGCTCATCTCCCGAAATCGTCGATCTCGCGTTTTGCGTCGTCTCTTCGGGTGCAACTCTGTTTACTAACTTTGAAAACCCGATGGTGAACGCAAGCTCGGCATTTACTACTGCTGAGGAGAGCTTGGCGCAACCGCCTATGTACTCGGAGGCCCCAAACGAGGAGGCTCTAATTGAGCTGGCGTTCCAGAGGGCCGACGCGTTACAGGCGGAGCTCAGCATACGGCGAGCCGATGTGCTTATCTGCACGCTTGACGACGCCTTGCTAGGTCGGCTGTCTGAATATGCTAGCGGATTGAAGCGTCCGGTAAAGATTCTGGCGAGGCGCGGCGACGTACAGGCCATCGACCAAGCTGTAGCCGGGGGTATGTACGTCGTCGGGCACGCGGATTACGTTGGCGGACTTGAGTTTGGCGCTGTGGTTTTAGTTGGAGTTGACGACGGTAGAGTTCCTCCGGTTCAGGGCGCAGAGGCTGACGCTGCCCGCCACTTCTTGAACTATTCGGCCCACAATCGCCTGTATGTGGCCATCACGAGGGCGAAGTACAGGGTTGAAATTCTGGGTGAAGCGGCCAGAGGTGTCAGTAAGATATTGGAGCCCGCTATAGCCAACGGACTTCTAAAGCAGCGCTAGCATAGTGGCAGCTTAACCGGCCGGCGTCGGAAAGGTCAGGTCATTTCCCGGCTGAAGGAGGGTGGTTTGATATGGACTTGATCGAAACTGAGCTCGAGGTTGAGGTAACAGAAGAGCGTTATTTTTCAGCTCACCATCTACTATTGCGTGCAGCTAGTGCGTCCGTCATGGAGGCACAAAGGGCCGTTGTTAGAGGGCGGGAGTTCCACGTTCTAACCGCAATGGTGATGAGCGCTCTCGCAGTTGAGGCCCTTTGTAACGCAATCGGTTATCGGGTTTTGCCTGGCTGGAAGGATTTTGAGCAGATTTGCAGCGTGGGCAAAAATAAGGCTAATCTGCACTGCGCTTGGTATTGATTACGATAAGGGTGAGGCGCCTTGGCAGCAGCTACAAACTCTACTGACCTTCAGGAATGCGATTGCTCATGGCAAACCAGAGAAAATAGTGGCAAAGCAAAGGTTGAGAAAAAGCGCCTATGAAAAGTTGGTGGTTAACCGGGTTAAGGAGCCGCTGTCGAAGTTCGAGCGAGTTCTGACCGTTGAGAACGCAAGGGCCTCCTTGGCCTGAGTCAAAACCCGGGTCAGAGTGCACTTTCAGCTAGCTGGCGGGTGCCGCGGCAGCTCGGGTAAGACGTGCAGCCCCAGAATCGTTCGTTGGTTCGGCGGTTGGCACGTAGCTGCATCTCCTTTCCGCACTTCGGGCAAGGCGGATTTTTCTCGGGCGCGGCGGGCGCGCTCGCCTGATGCACCGGGTTGGCGGGAGCGGTCTGCACACTGCGGACCATCTCGAGCAGGGTGTCGCCTGTGATCAGTTCAATAGGCTTTCCTGCGGCGAAGCGCTGCGCGTCGGCGGTGTAGGTACCCACCGCGATGATCTTTACCTCCGAAGCCTGATGGTGGGCGAGCAGCCCGAACATTTCGCGGACGACCTTGACGTCCACGCGCTGGGTTTTCCAGCGCTTGCACTGCACGATCGTCAGCTTGCCATCCTTGCGGAGCACCAGGTCGATGCCACCGTCCGCACCTCCCTGTCCGGTTTCCTCCACGGCATAGCCCCGTCGCCGGAATGCCTCGCCCACCAGCAGCTCGATCTGGCGCCAGCTCAGCGCGCGCAGGCTGTCCAGGCCGTTCTGCGTTTCGAGCAGGCGCCGGCGGCCTTTCCGGCCGATGTAAGAGACCAGGGCTGCGAGCCAGCAAAGGCCGAGTACGAGCCACGCAAACGGTGCGAAGGCATCGCTGGAAAATTGTCTGGCCAAGCCGGCGATGTAGATGTTCTGGCTGGAACCGAATAGCCAGCCGATGCCATAGCGGACGCCCACGAACCCAATGATCCCGAGTGCCAGGGGCACTGGCCAGCGCATTGATGCGAGGAGCTCAAAGCCACCTTCCTTGCGTTTTGCCATGCCACTTTTCCCTTAAACGTGTTAGTACGGCCGGGTTCCGACGTGCTAGGCCCTGGTGCTGAAAACCTCGTAGCGCATGGCGAGACGGTCGCGGTCGGGGCGGTCCTGCGCTCTCGGAGGCAAGCGGATGATTTGCTTATCGAGCTGCTTTATCGCCTCAAGCATCGGTCCGTCCTTTTGATCCAACAGCCGTGCGGACACGTGGATTTTAAAGTCGGGGTCTATGCCGATTAGATGTGCATCGAAGGCGGCGTGGTGGATCTTCGACAATGGGATGCCGTTGGGAACTACTGGCTGGCCAAGAACCTCGTGCTTGTCGGAGACGATGTGCGCCGCATCGAGCAGTAGTGGTTCGGGCAAGCCGGACAGCGCGCATCGGCTGTCATATGCCGTTATCACTGCCTGACGGAAGGATGCCTGGTGTAGCCGTTGCTGCACTGTTCGGAGTGCGTAGCGGCGGGCGGGCTCCGTGTCGGGAAAGCGTGACTCGTCATAGGCGCTCGGATCACCAAAGCCAATGGACGCCTTGAGTGTTTCTCGATTCCAGCCGCCTACATAGCTGGGCACGATCGCCGTGAACCGGCCGGGCGCAATGCCGATGAAATAGATGATAGGAACACGGTTCTCGAATGCCTCGCGCAGCCATCTGTTGTCCGCTGCCTCGGGATCCGTGCCCATGAAGGCGTAGTCAACGAAGTCTTTGCTCTCGTAAAGCTGACTGTGCACGTGTCGCTGGTCGTCGTACCAAACCTTCGCTCCTGGTCGGGGGAATACCGTCCGGATCGACAACAAGTAGCGCATCTGCCGCGGTTTGAAGATGCCGCGCTGAGGGTTCACAAGGGGGATTCGCGCCCCATCGAAAATGAAACCCTGAGCCAGTTCGTCAGAGGTGAGATGGTCGCGGGTGGCGCTCAACAGACGAACGTGCTGGAACGCAGCTTCCCTCATGCGCCCGTCGAGAAGTTCATCGCTGCTGCTCATGCCTGGCGCCCTGCCTGTCGTGCATCGCCAGGTTAGGGCAAAACCCAGGTTAGAGCGCACTTTCCTGACAAGGCGGCGCCCGGTTGTCCGACAGCCTTGGCGGGGGGGATGGTCAAAGCAGGGCGCTTTCGGCAAGGAGGCGCTCATGCCACGGCAGCCACGGCTGGATATCCCGGGTATTTTCCAGCACGTCGTGCAGCGGGGGAACGACAGGCAGCCGTGTTTCTTCCGTGAGGAGGACTATCTCAGATACCTGCAAGAGCTGACGGAGCTTGTTCTGCGTCGGCAGTGCGCGGTGCATGAAAAACTGGGGTCAGGTTCGTCTTTCCGCTCGTAAAAGCCGGAGCTTCTTTTCGGTCATGGCTTGCCGCCCAGCTGAGCTCGCACGCGGGGCACATCTTCTGAGGAAACAAAAGGTGGGGTCAGAGTCGACATTTCGAGAAAGTGCACTCTGAAAACTCATGTCGCCGCCTCCTGAGCTCGGCGGTACGTTGGAACTACCACGGTTTCAACGTTCGCCCAGCGACAGGAGGCAGCCATGTCACTTTACGCAGCCATCGATCTGCATTCCAGCAACAGCGTGTTGGCCGTTATGGACGGCCAAGGCCAGCCGCTGCTGCAGTGTCGACTCCCTAACGACCTTCCGCGTCTGCTGGCTGATCTGGCGCCGTTTCGTGACGAGCTGGTCGGCGTGGCGGTGGAATCCACCTACAACTGGTACTGGCTGGTCGATGGCCTGATGGATCATGGCTACGCCGTGCGTCTGGTCAACACCACGGCGGTTCCGCAGTACGACGGCCTCAAGCACGGCGACGATCATTCCGATGCCCTTCACCCGGCGCAGCTGATGCGGCTGGGCCTGCTGCCGGAAGGCTACATCTACCCGCGCGAGCAACGCGCCACCCGTGACCTGTTGCGCCGCCGCTTTGCCTTGGTCCGGCAGGCCGTGCGGCTGATGCTCTCGATCCAGTCCAGTTTCAGTCGTACCACCGGCAAGCAACTGTCGAGCCATGCGCTGCGGCAGCTGACGCCGACGCAGTTGGTCGAGCTGTTCCCGGATCTGGCCACGCGCTACGGCGTGCTGATCCAGTTCAAGCTGTGGCTCACGCTGCAGGATCAGATCTCGGCGCTGGAGCAGTGGATTGGCAAGGACATCGCGCAGCCGGATCTGCTGGCGCGGCTGCGCAGCGTACCGGGCATCGGGCCGATCCTGGGCATGACGATCCTGCTGGAAAGCGGCGACATCGGACGATTCGCCTCGGTGGGCGACTACGCCTCGTACTGCCGGATGGTCGAGAGCGTGCGGCTGTCCAACGGCAAGCGGAAGGGCCACGGCAACCGCAAGTGCGGCAACCGCTATCTGTGCTGGGCATACGTCGAGGCGGCCAACCACGCCATCCGCTTCGATCCGTTGATCCGACGCTGGTACGACCGCAAGCGCGCCCGCAAGCACCGCGTGGTCGCGATCAAGGCGGTGGCGCACAAGCTGGCACGCGCCTGTTACCACATGCTGCGCGAGGGCACGCCGTTCGATCCAACGCGCGCCTTCGGTTGATCACGCTGGCGGTCGCAGGCCGGAATCTGGGGTTGGACACGAGCCAGCACTCTGAAAGGTCGCGACCGCCGGCACCCGTGTTGCACGCAGGACCGCACGCGGACCGAGCCATCGAAGGGTGGGCTTCAAGCCCGAGACTCTGTGCGACGCACGACGCGCACCTGGACGGTATCCGCGATGACCGATGAGTGTTTGGCAAACGACAAGGGTCGCTAGCGCGGCCCTAACCAGAACGGTGACTGGCGCGATCCTGGCGCCGCATGAAACACAGCGGCTGGTGGTCGGCGGCAAGACGGGCATTTACTCCTTGGCAACGCCGGGGAAGGACAGCTATGTGCCTGTTGACCCCGGCGGCGAAATGGTGACTCCTGTTTTGCAGGCGTCGCGATGCGCCGGCGGACGAAAACGTTGCAGTGCCCGGCGACACATGCCGATGGGGCCGCGACCCCCTACCTTGGTCGCGTCCCTTTCGACCCGGTCCGGTGAACCCATGAAGTACGCCCTACTCCTGCTCGCCCTCCTGCCGGCCTTGGCCATGGCTGGCGAGGTCGACCTGGCTCAGCTACCTGCCCAGCCCCTGATCGAGGTGAGGGCGAACCAGCAAATCGTGAATTTCGACGTGCTGCTGACCAACAACACGGCCGAGGAACTCGAGGTCAGTCGTTACCAGCTGACTGTGCTCGGCCCCAAGGGCGAGATGGTGGCCCAGCGCCGGCTCGACACCAACGGCATGGGCATTCTGACGTTGCCCAACCGCGTGGTGAAGCCGGGCGAAAAGGTGGTCCTGTTCAACCCCCTGTACAGCTGGGGCAAGGATGTTCCGCTAGGAACCATGCGCCTGGACATCGCCCTCGACGCCGGCGAGACCTCGGAGAAAGTCCTCGCCACGCTCGATTTGCACCCGCGGCGCTACGAAAACCACGCGAAGCTGATCCTGCCCGTCACCGGTCGTACCTTTATCCATGACGGTCACGACTATGTTTCGCACCACCGGCGCCTCGACGTCACCGGAGGGATGGCCACCGCACTGGGCATCGACACCAACATGACCCGCTACGCCTACGACTTCGTGATCGTTGACGAGAAGGGGCGCATGTACCGCGGCGATGGCGAGAAGAACGAGGACTGGTACGGTTTCGGGACCCCGGTGGTAGCGCCCGCCGATGGCGTGGTGGTGGCGATGTCCGACGGTCAGCCCGACAACACCAAGTCGCACAAGGCGCTGAAGCTGTCGATGGAGGCCTTCATGGCCAACCACAACCTGCCGTTGGGCAACTTCGTGATCCTCGACCACGGCCACGGTGAGTTCAGTACCTTCGCCCACTTCAAGAACGGCAGCGTGGCGGTCAAGAAGGGCGAGCACGTGCGCCAGGGCCAGCAGATCGGCCAGATGGGCTTCTCGGGCGACGCCTTCCTGGTGCACCTGCATTACCAGCTGCAGCGTGACGCCAACTGGGGCGAAGGTCTGCCGTCCTACTTCTCCGACGTGGAGCGCTTCGACGGCAGCCGCTTCGTGCCGGTGGCGGACGGGCAGATCGACAGCGGGGATGTGGTGCGGTCGACGCGCAGGCCCTGACGCCTCGCACCATCCGAAGCCGGTCAGATGGAAGAAGAGGGGGCTCTGACTCCTTGTCGTCCAAGCAATTTGCTCGGCATGGTCGGAAGCAGTGGCCAGGTTCGCCTTTCGAAGGCGGGATCCGGTTCCCTCGTCGGCACACTGTCGCGGTTGCTGCATACCGTCGCGCGCAACTTCGTCGGTTTGTTCGCAACCGTTGCGAATCGACTAAGTGCGCCTTGTAGAGCCATTCCCACAGGGCGCCGGTATGTCCGTGCCGACCATGGGTCGAGGGTTTGACTGACCCCTGGTTGACTTGCCGATCCGCCCGCTCGCCTGGCGGCCCGTAGCGGTCGCGGTGCCGCGCGGATCGCCAGGTCCCTACGCAGTAGGCCGGCGACACCATCGTGACCATAGGCAGGGAGTGACTGATGCCACTGTGTCCTTGCTGCCGCGGTCGCCAGACTGCCGTCGTCCACTCTTCGGGAATCCTCATGTTCGTTTCTGACCGTCAGGTCGCTTTCGTCGCACCCGTCCATGCGCCCGCGTGGAAGCGCTGGTTGGTCCTGTCACCGCTGGCCAGGCTGGTGATCTTCCTGTTGGTCTTCCTGCCGATGGTCAAGCTGGTAACCATCTCCATGCATGCCCTGGGCTGGACGCACGGCGGCACGCCGCTGCAGGTGGGCCTGGGTCAGCTGGTTGGGCGCGTTGTGCCGGCGCTGGCGGCCTATCTGGTGCTGACCTTGCTGATCGAGCGCCGCACTCCGCAGGAACTGCTTTCGCGCACGGCGCTGCCGCGCTTGCTGGCTGGCCTGGCGGCAGGCGTGCTGCTGTTCAGCGCGATCATCGGGGTGCTTTGGCTGCTGGGCGCGTACCGCGTTGTCGGCGTGAACCCGCACGCACAGTGGGTGAGCGCGCTACTCATGGTGGGTATCGGCGCGGGCGTGGGCGAGGAGATCATGTTCCGTGGCGTGCTGTACCGCCTCGTGGAGGAAGGTCTTGGCAGCTGGGCGGCGCTGATCGTTTCGGGCCTGTTTTTCGGTGCCGCGCATATCGGCAACCCCGGCGCCACGCTGTGGGCGGGGCTGGCCATTGCCATCGAGGCTGGGATCCTGTTCGGGCTGGTCTTCCTCCTGACGCGCTCACTGTGGATCTGCATCGGGCTGCACGCGGCGTGGAACTTCACGCAGGGCACGGTGTACGGCGTTCCTGTGTCCGGCTTCGCGGCGGATGGCTGGCTGGTCTCGGTGCGCAATGGTCCGGCCTGGCTGACCGGCGGCGCGTTCGGCGCGGAAGCGTCGGTAGTGGCTTTGTGCCTGTGCTTGCTGGTCTCGGTCGTGCTGTTGAGGGTGGCGTTGCGCCACCACTTGCTGGTGCCACCGGCCTGGCGGCGGTCCGCGCGTCCGGAGGCGCCTCTTGTGGTTGCGACGCCAGCCTGACCCGGCCCTTGCGTCGGCCCCTGCCGACGCGGGGCGGGACGTGGTGGTTGCGATCGAAGCGGGTGCCCGCCGTCAGGTAGGGACGAATAGGGGCAAAGGGGGACGTGGCCAAAGTCCCGGGTTCCAAAACTGGGGGGCGGAGTGCACTTTCTCGGTTCTTCGCTTGGGAAAGTCGGCTCTGAGCCCTCCTTCTTTTGTTGACCCGGACGCGGGCTTGGCGCGGGCCAGGCATCAGTTGCCGCTGCGGCGCGTCGGTCGGTTAATCTCCATCGCTCATTCAAGCCCGCCCAGGCAGTCGCGATGCGCCTGCAGGTTTTGAGGAGATTCCCCATGCTGTTTTTGTTCCGGCTGATGGTGCTGGCCGCAAGCGCGCTGCCGTTTGTCGCCTCGGCGGCCACGGTCGATCTGCTGGTGGGCTCTTACACCACGGGCGAGCAGCCCGGCTTGTATGCGTTTCGGTTTGATACGGACAGCGGCAAGCTGGACGCCAAGCCGTGGCAGCAGCTGCGGCTGGACAACCCCTCCTGGCTGGTGCTTTCCGCGGATCAGCAGCGGGTTTATGTGGTGAACGAAAATGGGCCGGGCGCGCGCGATGCGGTGGGCCGCGCCACGGCGCTGGTGCTTGACGCACAGCACCGGCTCACGGTGCAGAACCAGGTCGCCACGCTCGGTGATGAGCCTACTTTCGCCAGCCTGTCCCCCGATGGCTGCTATCTGCTGGTGGCCAATTATTCGGTCCACACCGATCCCGGCGGCAGTCTGGCCGTGCTGCCGATTGCCAGCGACGGGTCGCTGCGCCCGGTGACCCAGCTTTCCACGTATCAGGCGAGCCACGTCGACAAGGTTCGGCAGCAGTCGTCGCACATCCATGCGGTGAACTTCGCGCCGAACGGCAAGTTTGCCTATGTGGCCGATCTCGGCGGGGATCGTGTGTATGCGTACCGCTACCTCCCCGCAGGCCATGCCGAACATCCGCTGCAGCCCGCGGCCACCGCATTCCTGTCACTGCCGCCGGGCAGCGGCCCGCGTCACCTGGTTTTCGACAAGGCCGGCAAGCACGCGTATCTGACCCTGGAAATGGCGGGGCAGGTTGCGGTGCTGGACGTGGGGGCCGATGGCGCGCTGACGCTGCGTCATGTGGTGAACCTCTTCGCGCCGGGCTTCAGTGGAAACCAGGGAGCTGGCGCCATCCATCTGTCTGCGGACGGCCGGTTCCTGTATGCCGTCAACCGCGGTACGGACAACCACATTGCCGTGTTCGCGGTGGGCAGCGATGGCGCATTGTCGCTGCTTCAACGGCGCTCCGCCGAAGGCCGCCAGGCCCGCGAATTCTCCATCGATCCCAGCGGGAAGTTCCTGCTGGTGGCCGTGCAGGGGGAGGATCACATTGCAGTGATCGCCCGCGACCCGGCCACCGGGCGCCTGGGCAAAACGCTGCAAACCGTCCCTCTTCGCGCGCCGTCGGATATCAAATTCCTGAGGCCATAGGCTCCCTGGCAGATAGGCGCGGAGATCAGCAAATGGGGTTGCAATGCAATGTCCTGCCACCGGGCAAAGACTGGGTGTCAGAGTGCACTGGCTCGGCCCTATCGCTTGGGATTTTCGACTCGCGCCGTTGCTTCTGTGCTGTTTCTGTCTGCTAACGCGGTCATCTTTCCGCCGTGGATAGGCGCGCTCTCCCTTCATGGCTTCGGGCGCAACGTCGAGCTGCCGGCCTAGCGACGTTGACGGGTTCGGACGAGCCTGGCCCCGTCGTGCCGCCCACGGGATTCAATCGCCGCTGTTGCCATCCGGCATCAGCAGCACCAGTGGTTCGCAGGCCGTCTCCGCACAGCCGAACCTGCGCAGAGTCTTGCCGCTTGTCCAGGTTGCGGTCGCCGCGGCGTTGATCTCGTACGTCCAAATCCTGCCCTCGGCCCGCAGTTCGCCGCTGATCGTGCACGGCAGCGAGTAGAACGCGTCTCCAAAGCCGTCGGGATATTCGCGACTAGCAGCGAAGAAGCGAGCCACCTGGTGGCGGTCCAGTACCCATGCCCGGCAGGAAGCGGCCATCGCCGGATCACCCGTCTTCCCAAGCGCTGGGACGTAGACCGGCGCGCCAACGCTCTCGACAACGATGTCTGTCGCGGCCGCCTCGTTGTGGCCGCCCGCGCTAGCGGGTCGGGCCTGTGGGTTGCTGCACGCGACCAGCAGCGGTATCAGGCAGGCACAGACCGTAATCCTGGCCCTGCGTTTTGTACGAGATGGTGTCGTGCTTGCAGATGTCATGGTCGTCGAGCCCGTATTCGCACTGCAGGATGCCGACCAGCTTTTTGATCGACGCAGTCTGTTCGGGGGTGGGTGCGTCCCATGTTTTTCCTGGTCGTGTCTTTCAAAAGTATGCGAACCGGCGGCTGTCATCGAATCCGGCCTTCCAGCACCGCCGCGCGTGCGGCGGTTTCATCTGACTGGCACTGATTGGCATCCAGAGTCGACTCTGCCCCCTGCTTCTTTGAAGGAGGCGGTCAAGACGCATAGCGTGGGGCAGATCAGCCATGCGTTGTATGACGTGGGTGGGGAGTACCGCAGGAACATGTAACGCCTACAAGGGCGCGAGCGCGATCCCTCTCCCGCGCGCGCGCGGGGAGAGGGCACGGTGAGGAAGGCAGCCGGCCGACATGGCCAGCAGGACGCCGCCTACCGCAAGGACCTCAACATGCCCGTCATCTCGACCTTCTTCGGCATCTATGTACGCAGGTACTTTGCCAATCATTCGCCGCCGCACATTCACGTCGAGTACCAAGGACACGAAGCTCTGGTCGCCATCGCCGATGGCGCGCTGATGGACGGTGAACTGCCTCGGCGCGCGCTGGCGCTGGTTCGCCAGTGGTGTCTCGACCATCGCCAGTCGCTGGAGCAGAATTGGACGAAAGCGCAGGCGTTGCAACCGCTCAGCCGCATCCCGGGAGCCGACCATGATTAAGCTCAAAGCTGTGGAACAAAAAGGCGACTATCGACTGCTGCTGCGCTTCTCCGACGGCACCGCAGGCACCTACGATTTCGCCCCGTTCATCGAAGCCAATACCCAGATGACGGCTCCCCTTCGCGACCCTCAGGCATTCGCGCAGTACTACATCGAGCTCGGCGCGTTGGCGTGGCCCAACGGGTTCGATCTCAGCGCCGTGTCGCTTCATCGGCGGCTGCAGGAAGCGGGTGATTTGCACAGGGATGCCGAGGCGGCCTGAGCAACTGATGGGTTCCTCAACTTTGCAGAAAGGCCCGGCATCGCCGGCCTTTCTCTCTTACCGCTGCATCGATGGCTGCGCTACCTGCGCATCCGCCGACTGCATCAACGGCGCGGGCGCCTGCACGTTCTGCATTCCTGGCACCTGAAACTGCGCCCAGTCCGTGCTGCTCTGCGCCAGTGGTGTGTTGACGCCGGTCACCACATCCACATCGGCGAACCGCCGCAGCGGCGAGTGAAGGTCGCCCTGCACGGCGATGGCGCGCGAGGCATCCTTGCTCAATAGCACCTGGTCGATCCGCTCCAGCCCTTCCTTGCGTGCCGCCACGGCCAGCGCGCCGGAGAGGTTGTAGCTGCGGAAGTCCGTGACGCGCCCTTGTACCTGGTCCAGCTGGCCCACGCCGGCCAGCGCCTGCTGGAACATCGGGTGGCCGGGGTGCTCGGATTGGTCGAGGGTGAGTGCGGTGAGGGCGGACTTTTGCAAGACGGCCTGCTTGAGGGCAGTGGCGGTGTCGTTGCCCACCTTGCCGTCGTGCTCGAGGCCGTGTCTGCGCTGGAAGTCTTCTACTGCGGCGCGGGTCGTTGGGCCGAAATCGCCGTCGTCCTTCAGCGGGCGGCCTTTGTGTTGATAGCCCAGTGCGGCCAGTTCGCGTTGCAGGGCGACGACCGCTTGGCCATGCGAACCCTGGTGCAGCACCGTATGGTGGTGGCTGCGATGCCCTTGCCCGATGGCCTTCAGCGCCTGCTCGATGTCCGGGTCGTTGGCCGACTTCAATGGGTTGAAGTTGGCGTCGCGCACCTTTGTATGTGCGCGGTCGATGGCGGCGGCCACTGTCGGGTTCTCGTGCGCCTCCTTGTACTGCTTGGCGATGGCCGCGGCCTTGGGTGCGTCGTACCAGTCGAGCCTGCGATGGATGTTGTTGGCGGTGGTGAGCACATCGCTGTAGTTGCCGCCGTCTTTGAGTACCTTCTCGTAGGTTTTCAACGCTCCCGGCATCTGGTTTGCCGTCTTTGCCAGGATGGCTATTGCCTCCAGACGGTGATCTTCCGGAATGTTCTTCCCGTGTTGGTCGAGCATGTCCATCGCGGTCTGCGTGGCGTTCTTAACTTGTGGGTAGTCAATGTTCTTGTGTATCCACTTTTCCCCCTCCTCGGACGATGCCCACGCATTGATGCTGTCGCGGGTGCCCGTGTCGATGAAGGCTAGGGTGCCGCGGTGCTTCTTGCCGTTGCCGTGGCTGAGTAGATCGGCGTGCAGCTGCGCATGGTCTTGGGTGAAGGGGAGGGCATGCGCTTTGGCATAGGCGGATGCCTGGCCAATGATCGCATCCACATACGTGCTCTCTCCCGGTTTGAGCGCGGCGTCATCGGTTGCGCCCAAGGCCCAGGTGCCGCGCTGGCCGAGATCCACCTGGATAGTTCCGATCGAATAGCCGGCGTTCGCCTTGATCCGGTCGGCGTGACCCCAGTTCGGATCGGACGTGCCGACGGTGATGCCGGCAATGCTCAAGCGGTAAGAGGCCGGGCCGCCTTCCGTTCCCCGACCCACCACAAAATAGGTGGCGCCGGACATGGCATCGACATCGTGCGTATCGAGGTTGGGCATGGTCTTCGTCCTTGAAGGCAGGGGAGGGGATTACTGCAGGTTCACCACAAACAGGTAGTCGTCCAGCGCATTGGCGCGCTCGCAGACGCGGAAGAGTGCATTTTCCGTAACTTGTAGGTTGCCGACGGCTTCGCTGCCGTAGACAGAACTCTCCAGCACGCCGTTGGCGTCCTGAAACTTCAGCCAGGCGCGTTCGGCTTGGATCAGTTGATCCTTGGCCTTGGGGTCGAGCTTGCTCAGGAGGGCCTTGTACGTAATGTTGAGGCGCTTGTCCTGGCGTGCTTGCTCGTCGGTCAGGCAATTGGCGGCAGCGTTCGTGTCGGAGTCGGCCTTGTCGACACAGGTATAGAAGGTGTCGGTGATGCCCGGCGGGGCATGGCGCTTGATGTCCTGGCTTCTGCTGTCCGTTGCGGTCGCGACGGTGGCCTGAGCCATAAGTACCAAGGCGAGCGGGAGGGTGAACGTTCTGATTGTCGGCATGCTGCGGCTCCTATCCTTGCGATCCTGACTTCCGAGGCGCAGGAGCCTATCATCGGGCGGCGGCCTGGAACGTGAGCGGGCTCGGGGATCGGCGTAAGGGAACGGCGCGAGGACGAACCGAGTGATCGAGACGACTTGGAAGGGCGCGGCGCTGGCGAGGAGGAATCAAGTCTTCCGAAGCGGCGGGTTAATTGGCCACGTCCCTTTTTTCGGCGCTGGAGAGTCTAAAGCGATTGCAGCAGACGGCGCCGGAGCGCCGGAACGTGTTCCAAAACGGGGTCAGGTTCCAAAACGGGGGCAGGTTCACTTACAGTCTTTTGAACAGCAACCGGCGATGAGTGGCGGGGAATTGGCTAATGAAATGCCTTTGCAGCCCCTTAACCCCGGTGGCCCCCGCGAAGGCAGTCACCAGGGGCGTCCAACTCGAGTGGCCACGCCCCCTTTTCTTGACGCTAGACGGTACTAACGCAAAGTTCAGTGCCCTCCGCCCCAGTGCAACTTGACGCGCCTGCTGACGTACACGTCACCCGGGTCGGCCGGCACCTGCGCAAAGTGCTTGCGACCGAAATACAGGCGGGTGCCGTCGGCGGACAGCGTGGCGCGGGTCTCCGCACCGTCCGTGGTGTTGACGGCGGGGTTGTCGATCGGGCCGCGCACCGTCCACGGCGAGTGGGTCGTCGGGCGCGTGGCGTACCAGATGTCCTGGTTGCGCGGATCGGCGCTGGCGCGGTTGCTGCTGAACACGATTTCGAGCCCGTCCCGGCGCACGTTCGGCATCAGGTCGGCGGCATCGCTGCTCAGCTCGGCCACGCGCACGCCAGGCCCGAAGCTGCCGTCGGCGCGCAGGCGGCTCATGTAGATGTCGTGGCTCTTGCTGTCGGGATAGCCGTCGCTGGAGAAGTACAGGAAGGTACCTTCGCGGGTGGTCACCACCGACGGGCTGTATTCCGACCCTTTGGTATTCGGCCCGCCGTCGGCATAACCGCCGAGGTTCACCGGCGTTGCCCAGCGGTGTTGACGATGCCACCACGGCCCATGCTCGTGCGCGTGGTGCTCGCGGGTCAGGAACAGGTCGCCGGCCGGCGGGCTGCCCGGAGGCGGCGGTGGCACCGCCTTGCACCCGACGCAGTCGTCGGCGTTCTGCCGCGAGCTGACAAACAGCAGCCACCCGCCGGGCAGCGGCGTCGGGCAATAGTCGGCGGCGGTGGGGGAGTTCACCGGTTCACCGAGGTTGGTGACGTTGTCCCAGTTGCGCATCAAGCCGTCCCACGTGGCACGCCATATATCCAGGCCGCCGTTGCGGGTGGACATGAAATACAGGTGCCGCCCGTTGGGTGACTCGATCGGGCAGCCTTCGGCCGCCGCGGTGTTGATGCCGGGTGCGGGCACCGGGTTGTCCCACGGCCCGTAATGGTGGCCGGGGTCATGGGCGGAAGCCGTGGCGGACAGGATGACGGCGAGGGCCATGGCGGACAGCGGGTACTTGCGGTTCATGCGTATCTCCTTGCGGGTGACGTGGGCTGACGCGGAAGGGGATGTCGCTCAGCGGGCTTGCTGCGCCACGGCGACAATGCGCGGCTCGCCTTGCGCAAGCGGATGCATCATCACCTGCACGCGATCGACGCCGCGCCGTTGGCAGGCGCGACCGATCCCGGCCATCAGCCGCTCGCGCGCGGCGTAGACCTGGCCGAAGTTGTGCAGCCCGGTCCACGCGCTGACCTGGCGTTGAGTGGGCAGGCGCGGGGCCGTGCAGTCGGCAACGAACTGGCTGACCCGCACCGACGGCAGCGTCGTCGCGCTTTCCTGGGCGAAGGCCGGTGCGTTGCAGGCCGCGAGCACGGCGGCTGCGAAGCGGATGCGGCGGTTCATGGTGAGCTCCCCGAGTGCATGCCGGCGGATGCCGGTGCGCTCAGGCTCGGGCAGGCGGCGTCGGGGGTCTTGATGCCGCCGTTGGAAAAACGCTGGACTTTGCTTGGAATCCTTGGGAAAACGTTGGGGCTGCCCTCAGCGCAAGGTTTCCCCGGGGGAGCGCTTCGCCCGCCACAGGACCGCCATGGATCCGTCCGCGCGCCGCCCGCTTGCCTTCGACGAGTCCACGATTGACTTCGCGGGCCAGCGGCTGCTGCGCAGCGGGGTCGAGCAGCCGCTGGAGCCCAAAGCCTTCGCCGTGCTGGCCCTGCTCGCCAGCGCGCCCGGCCGGGTCTTCACACGCGACGAGATCCTCGACGCGGTCTGGGGCCACCGCAGCATCACGCCTGGGGTGCTGAACCGGGTGATGACCCTGCTGCGGCATGCACTCGGCGAGGACGCACAGGCCGCGCGCTACCTGCATACCGTGCATGGCGTGGGCTACCGTTTCGACCTGCCCGGACCCGCGCCCGATGCACCGCCGCAAGCCGCGAAGGCGCCCGCGCCGGAAGCGCCGGCAGTGCCGGTGGAGCGGCCGATGCGTCGGCGTGCCAGCGATCGGCACACCATGGCGAGCACCGCGCTGTGGCTGCTTCCGCTGTTGGCAGTGCTCGCTTTCGCCGGCTGGGTCTGGTGGTCGCGCTCACTGTCCCTTTCGACACCGGCAGCGACACAGGCACCGGAACGCAGCATCGCCGTGCTGCCACTGGTCAACGCCAGCAACGATGCGCAGCAGCTGTACTTCTCTGACGGCCTGTCCGAGAACCTGATCGACGCGTTGTCCCGGTTCGGCGAGCTGAAGGTGATCGGCCGCACGTCGGCCTTCCGGTTTCGCGACAGCAAGGACGACAGCGCCACCATCGGCCGCAAGCTGGGTGTCTCCTACCTGCTGGCCGGCAGCGTGCAGCGCGCCGGCGACGTGGTGCGCGTGAATGCCTCGCTGACCAGGGCGTCCGACGGCAGCACGCTGTGGGCGGAGCATTACGATCGCCCGTACAAGAACCTGTTCGCCCTGCAGGACGAGATAGCTCAGGCCGTTGCCAATGCGTTGCAGGTGAAGCTGCTGTCGCCGGACACGGCCGTGCGGCCGAGTGACCGCCCGCCCAGCGGCAACATCGATGCCTACAACGCCTATCTGCGAGGCCTGAAGTACTGGCACGATCAGGACTTCCCGCAGGCCGCCGAGTACATGACCCGGGCCGTGCAGCTCGACCCGGCCTACAGTGTGGCCTGGGCGCACCTTTCCGGCTCATGGAGCACGGCGGCCGCTTTCGCTGACGAAGACCCCGCGGTGGCCAGCGAGCACATGCGTCAGGCGCGGGTGGCGGCAGACAGGGCGTTGCAGCTGGCGCCCGGGCTGGGCTCGGCGCATGCGGCACGCGCCTACCTTGCGTTCTACGGCTTTGATCACCGGGGTGCCTTGGCCGAGTGCCGCCGCGCCGTGCAACTGGCGCCGGCCGATGGCATGGTCCTCAACGGCTGCGGCTATGTGCTGGGCGGCATCGGGAAGCTGGACGAGGCGATCCACCTGCGCGAGCGTCTCGTGTCGATCGAGCCGCTGTTCGCGGTCAACTATTACCGATACGCCGAGTTGCTCGTGGCGACGGGTCAGCTGGACCAGGCGACCAAGTACCTGAATATCGCCAGGGGCTTGTCGCAGTCGACCTCATCGCTGCCACACGAGTTGATGTATGTCGCCATCGCGCGCGGCGATCTCCAGGCCGCGCAAGAGGTTGCCCGCAACCAGCCTGCGCCGTGGCGGGAGATGAACCTGGCGATTGCGATGCAGATGTCCACGGATCGAGCGGCGGCGGATGCCGCGCTGAGCAAGGTGCTCGCCGACAAGCTCTGGGAGAAAACCAGCCCGTACCTGATCGCACAGGCGTACGCGCTGCGCGGCGACGCGGAGCAGACCGTGGCATGGCTGCAGCGTGCGCCGGCCCGCGACGTGCTGTTCCTGCTGGCCGATCCGCTCATCCTGCGCCTGCGCGACGAGCCGCGCATGATCGCCTTCTGCCAGAAGGCCGGCCTGCCGCCGATGAGCGAAAGCGAGGCGTTGAGCATCGACCAGATCCGCGCCGCTGACGGCATCCGGATGAAAGGGGGCTTGCCAAGGTGAATCCGGCCCTGCTCGGGCGGCAGGCAGTCTGACTGACCTGGCTAGTCGCGAGCGCCATCGCAAAGCGTGGGAAGCGGCCTGCCTCGTGTCCTCACTTCTTGGTCGGCCGCTTCCCCACGCCCGGCTTCGCAGTGATCTGGCGCATCCACGCCACGGTCTGGTGTTCGTCCATGTCCTCGAGCGAGACCAGCTCCACGCCACGAGTGGCTTTGCCCATCGCCACGGGCGTCACCGGCGGCACCGGGTCCAGTGTGATGCCGTTGACGAACATCAGCTTCACGTGGCCGGCGAAGGCGCCACAGCTGAAGCACCAGCCGTCGCCCACGCCGTAGTACGCCATGCCCCATTTCACGCTGCGCTGCAGGCCGGGCAGGGCGTCGGCGGCGAGCTGGTCGATGCGTTCGGCGATGCCGCGCTGCGGTTGCGGCAGGCTGGCGATGTAGGCGAACACCGGCTTGTCGCCGACGGCTGCCCTGGCCTGGCTCGCTTTGCCGTTCATGGCTTCGGGGAGCGCTATGCCGGCAGGGGTACCTTGCGTGCCGGGTCCGCGCGCATTGGCGGCCGCCGACTGCGCAGGCTTTGCTGACTTTCGGGTCGCCATGGGTGCACTCCGGACGGCTAGTTTCTCGCTGTACGACGATCAGGCGCCGGCTGGATCGACACGCGTGAGAGGCCAGTGGCTGCCTTGTGCTGGTGCTGCCGGGGCGGCTTGTGATCGTGTGATCCAGATGCGACGAGCAGGCAGCTGGAGGCGACCATCCACCTGGAAGGAACGTGACCAGTCACATCCGCGACGTCGTCGCGCCCCGTCACCTGGGTGAAGCCGCGCCGCAAAGCGGCGTCGGCTTGAAAGTGCCAAGCCTCACCGCGCGGCCAGTTGCGCAACAAACGACCGCATGAGCTCGACCCCTTCGCTACCGCAGTACTCGCCGGACTGTTGCGGCGGAAACTCTCGCGGGAGCGCCGCACATCTTGCCCGGATCTTCTCCAGGGCTGGGTCGGCAATACGCCCGCCACAGATGAAATCATCCCATTCTCTGTGACTGCCGGTGCCCTCCACGAATGCGCGGATCGTGGAGGCCACGTCGCCTGGAGCGCGCCGACGGGGCTTCGCCACCAGACCCGCGACGGCAGCGCCAACGACGAGAAACGGCAGCAGCAGGAACGAAAGAATGGGGTGGTGCTCGCCGAAGGGCTGCTGACGAACTTTCATGTGAGGCCGTCCCCCTGATTTCTTGCCTGCTTGCGTGCCTAGGGCGCGGCCGCCGCCAGTCCATACTTCGCGGCCAGTGTCGCTATGTCCGGATCGAGCGCGCGGGCAGCCGCCAGATCCGCGCGGCCTGCTTCCGTCTGGCCACTGTGGATCTTCGCCAGGCCCAGGCCATAGCGTGACCACGCGGACTTCGGCTTTTGGGCGAGCGCCTGCTGGTACGCCTTGATGGCATCTGCATCGTGGCCGAGTCGCAACTGCACCAGGCCGAGACTGTCGAGGTAAGCCGGTTGTTCGCCGTCGCGACGAATCGCCTTGCGGCAATCCTTCAGTGCCGCGTCCAGCATCTGGTTGCTCAGGCCGCGCGCCCGGCAGCGCTCGCTGAGCGCCCAGCCCAGCATCGCATCACTCCTGTGCATGCGAATCCACTCGTCGAGAATGGGCAGGGCTGCCGCGGGTTGATTCAGGTGTTCGACGTACAGCTCAGCCACGAAGCGTGCCTGCGTTGATCCTGCGGGTGCCAGGGCGCTTGCCGCGGTCACGTCGGCAGTCGCCCCTGCAAGGTTTTCGTGCGCAAGGCGCATGACGGCGCGCAGCAGCAAGCTGTCGACGTTCTTCGGGTCCAGGCCGAGCGACGTGTCCAGATCGGTGAGCGCCGCATCGGGCTGCTCGTTCTCTGCATGCGCGCGGGCGCGGGCGGCGTAGTAGTCAGCTTGATCGGGTGCCAGGGCGATCGCCTGGTCCAGATCGGCGATGGCGGCCTTCGGCTTGCCGCGCGACAGGTTCGCCACACCACGCCGCGCGTACTCGGGTGCGGTCGCAAGCGCGGCGGTGCTGACGCCAGCAGCGCCGTCGGCACCGGACTTGCCCTTGTCGTCCGGTGCCTCGGCAAAGGAAAACACCCGCCCGCCGTTGTAGGTGAAATAGATCTTTCTCTGGCTGTTGGCGATGTACATGCGGTGGGCGAGGAAAAAATCCACGCCGAGCAGCATGTCGGTATCGCCCATGTCCTCATCCAGCACCACCATCTTGCTGTGCTGGATGGTTTCCGTACCGACAGAATAAGCGTCGATGGGGACTATCCAGGTTTTGACCGACTTGCCGCCAATGCCGATGGCGTGGTCATCCGTGGCGTCGGATTCCTTCAGGTCGATGCCGACGCGCTCGGCGGCTCGGCGTGTGAGCGAGGTGGCGTAGGCCCCCGAATCGAGCAGGGCACGCAGCCGTTTGCCGTTGATGGTCACTTTGACAAACGTGCGCTGATCCCGCTCGGCGGCGGGCGAGTCCATGTCGACGACTTCGGAACTGGCGCCCTTGGTCCAGTACGCCATGGCGGCGTTCTTGCAGTCGTGCGGCTTGAAAAGGGTGAGCTTGCCGTGCGCGAGATCGGCCTCCAGGTCGGCGACATCGAGCAGATTGGCCCCAATCACGCCATGGCCCAGATCCGTGCCGCCAACGATGAAAGCCACGCGCTTGAAGGTGGTGTCGAGCACCCCGAACGACTTGACCTCGGCGACATCAACGCCGACCGAGCCTCCCAAACCTTCCATGCGCAGCTCGAACGGTGCCGGCCGCAACCTGAGCCCCAGCGACAATGCATTGGCACGCGACATGAAGTTGTAGGTGGCCCCGGTATCGAGGACAAAGCGCGTATCGCTGCCGTTGACTTTCGCCATGGTCGTGGCCTGACCATCGAGCATTTCCACCGGCAGCGTGCCGTAGGCCCCCAAGCGGCAGCCGTCCGCCCATGCCTGCGATGCCAGCAGACCAAGGATGCCCAGGCAGCCCAGGCGCAAAATCCCTTTCATTGTCGCCCCCTTGCGTGCCGAGGCCGCGAATGCGGGCCCCCGATCGAGCGCCGGCTGGTGCGGGCACTCAGCGGATGATGGCGAAAGTGCCTGAGCGGCTCAAGGAGTGCTTTGGCTAGATACCCGGGGGAATGGTGTCAGAAAAAAAATGGATCGGACTGCGCCTCTGCGGAGATCGGCTCCAATCGTTTTGTCCGGTGCGTGACGCGGGCGGGTTGCCTCCGAACGGGCCGATGTCAATCACGTACGCGGCTTTGGGTGGCCTCTACTTGTAGGTAAGACACTGTCGGATGGTGAGCCTGAAACCGCACCGCCGGTGTCGCCGTGGGTAACAGATGTCGGCACTTATCAGCTTCGGGTCGCGCAAGTCATCGGTCGGGACGTAGGCAGCGCCGGGTCGCGGGAGATCTTGAGCTCGCACGCCGCGCGGGCGTCGACTGGGCGCGCCGACGTATCGAGTGCGCTGTCTCACGTTTGAGCGGATTGATACATCGCTGCGGTTTCTCTGGCGAACATCCCTGTGCGAGGATCGTGTGCCTTTTATGGCCTCCAAGAGCGCAGGGCTACCCCAGCCTGTCCTCCTCCAAAGCCGACTTGCTGATCGAGATCGAACATTGAAGAAACTCATTCGTCACCTTTTTATGGGTGCTGGCGTGGTCTTGGCTCTTCTCGTGGTCTCGATCACCGGCCTTTATTTGCTTGGCAAATATTCCGAATCACATCCCCGCATGGCCTGTTACGGATCGGAAGACTTTGTTGCGTTGAGATCAAAAATGAAGGAGATGCTGGAGAGCGGAAACATTGATGGCGCCGTGGTCGAGCGCGAAAGTCCGACGATTCAAAAGGCGCTGGACCTGTGTGCTCTCGGCAAAAAAAACGAGTCCAGGGCGTTGCTCATGGGCGTGTTGATGGATGCGGCGTTTCAAAGTGACGAAGTGTATGCGCGCAAGGTCAATGGCACGTCGCGAGCCGACGGCAAATCAAGAACAGCTAAAAAAGGAACTCCCCACGGCGATCCTGATCACCCGAGAGAAACCCGGCATCCTTTGAAGCGTTATGAGCTGATCGCGAAAGCGAAAGCGCCCGGTTCATGGGAGTCTGTGACGGGGCAGCTGACTTTTGTTGTCAACAGTGAATGTGTACCTGAGGGTTTCCACAGCAGGGGCTGGTTGGTGCCGAATGTCGCCTACAGTTTCGCAATGAAACGTACCGACGACGACACCTGGAAGGGATATTTTTATCGTGACGCATTGCAGGACGAAAACTACTTCGGGCTGGGTACGTGCCACTGGGACGCGGCCCATGTCGCCGCAAATTTTACTGTGCACGGCACAGCGTTTCACCAACTTGCGATGCTGTATTTCGGTGAGGCCGCTACCTTCGAGGAAAAAGAAAGTTACTTCTTGAAGAGCGAGTTTCTGAAGGCGCAGCCTGATCGCAGTGAGGTAATGGGCTTCTCCCACTACGATCCGGACACCAGCGCATATCCCGAAAGGTATTTCACCATCTCGGCGCGGGTGCAGAAAGCTGCGCAATGAAGGGGCTTTGGGATGATCGGGGCGAAAAATCGCGGGAAAACACCAAGCCAGCCGTGGGTGCGCCGTCTCGCCTCGCAGTAACCGCACAAATCAGGCCACCCGCGTGCTGTCGTTCTATCTGCCGGAGGCAGTGACTGCGAGTTGGCTGAGCTAGAGATTGGTCGACGGCTGGTATCCGCGGCTATACGGGGGAGCAGGAACAGCGGCTACCTGGCACTTGTTCGGGAGCCTGCTCCTGATCGCTCTTGAGTGCGCGGTTCAAAGGCGGCTCGTTCTTCGCGGGAGCCGAGGGCGGCCAGACTCTCCGCTCCTAAATCTAGTTGCCGCTGCTGTCGTCCGGCATCAGCAGCCCCAGCGACTCGCGCGCCGCGTTCGTACAGCCAAGCCTGCGGACTGTCTCGCCATCGATCCCGGTCGCGGTCCCCGCAGCGTCGATATCGCAGGCCAAATCCTGCCGTCGGCCTGCAGTTGGCCGACCACGCACATTTTTTTGTGCGGCTGTCGACAAGGCGCTCGCTGGCGAGGCCGCGCAGGCAACAGCCAGCAACCAGGCGAAGCAGTCGCCGACAATCTCGTTGAGGACCGCCCCGCGAGGATACGCAGAGGTGCGCCGATTGAAGGCAGTGAAGGGCCCGGAGAGCCCTTTTGGAATGGGAACTTCGATCCATCGGCAAAGCAGATGAGGTAGTCGCGCTGGGATGTAGCGGTTGCTCAAAGGACGCCAGGCGTTGCCGCTGTTTTGGTCAACGGCCGCGTGCTGGCCTCCAGCGACTCTACGCGTTCTGCGGTCTCATCCAGTCGGCATGCGTTGGCATCCAGCAGCGCCGATGTGCCGTGCTGCCAGCGAGACCAACCCGTCTTCCATTTCCGTGCACGATAAACGGTGCCGTCCATGTGGCACGTCGGGCTTTGTTCCACCCCGGCTATCCCGCCGCTCCGGAGCACGACGAACAGTTCAAGCACCCATACGCTCTACAGTGACGTGGCGCCTGGACCGCCGTTTGAGTGCTCTGGTTGTCCAGGTGACTTAGCAACGCCTGCAGGTTTCACGCAGCCGCGCGTTCGGGTGGGCGAGCGCCACGTCGGCACACTAGCGGGACGACCCGTGTCGAGACGTGGGCTGCTTTGCACATCCGGTCCTGGATACTGACCGCGGGGGACCAGCACTGAGTTGGCGCGTCAGCATCGGCGTCGTTGCCGGCCGCGGGTAGGTGCTGGCCGCATCTACCTGTCGCAAATGGACAAAGAGCCGACGCCGATTCGTTCGGTTGATATGGTCACCAGTCCCGCGCGGCGGTACGTTCGACCTCGCCGAAAGCGCGTTGCAGCCGGGTTGCTTGTCGTGCGCCGATCGCACCTGGCAATCATCAGGTGCGGCGGACCCTGGCGAGGCAGAGCATCTTTTGATTCCGCGGCTTCGAACCGGTACCACAACGAGGACGAACGATGGACAAGTCGCGACGTGATTTCGTCGGTGCTGGGTTGGGGTTCGGGTTGGTGGCGCTGGTGGGCGGGCCGGCCCTGACCAGGGCGGCATTTGCTGGGCGTGCGGCGCGCGGCGCGCCGGCGCATTTTCCGGTCGGCGTGCAGTTGTGGTCGGTCGATGCGCAGATGAAGAAGGATGTGCCGTCCGCGCTCGCAGCGATCCGGCGCATCGGCTATCGGCAGGTGGAGGCGGCGTCGCTTCATGGCCTGGCTCCCGATGCGTTTCGCCGGGCCCTGGATGAAGCGGGCCTCGTGTGCGGCTCCGCGCATGTGTCGATGACCGAGCTGATGAAAGACATGGCGGGCGCGGTGGCGCAGGTTCGCGACCTGGGCGCCGACTACCTTGTCTGTTCCGCGCCGCAGCCGGATGGGCCGTTGCCCGCCGGTGTCGCCTGGATTCCCGCCATGCGCCAGGCGATGACGCGCGAAGCCTGGAAGCGCAACGCCGACCAGCTGAACATGGTGGCGACAAAGGCCGCGGCGGCGGGCTTGCGCGTTGGGTACCACAATCACCCATTCGAGTTCGCCACGTACGACGGCGCGGTCGGGTGGGAACTGTTGATCGAGCGCACCGAGCCGTCCTTGGTGAGCTTCGAACTCGATTGCGCCTGGGCGGCTGCCGGCGGCCGTGATCCAGCCGCTGTCCTCCGCCAGCACGGCCATCGCATCCGGCTGCTGCACCTGAAGGACCTGGCCCGGAAGCCGACCTTGGGCACGACGCACAACGACGACACGACCTGTGCCGTCGGCAGCGGCGTCATCGACTGGAAGGCCGTGCTGGAAGCGGCCGCCGACGCACGCATTGTGGCTGGTTATGTCGAGCAGGAGCCCCCGGTCAGTGCGATCTATCGCGACCTGGAAAAAAGCCGCGACTATCTGGCCGAAAGGATGGGCGGCTGACGAGGGCGCCAGACCGCGCCTTCGGCTCCATCAGCCCGGCGCTTCCCGCTGGCATGGGCACCGGGGGAATCCGCAGCGGTGTCGGCGTGCGGCGCATGCCCCGTGTCCAAGCGGTGCGTCTTCTACTCTGGTGTCGCTTGCGCCTCGGCAAGGATGAGCAGGGTTGCCGGATCCCTGGGGCGCAGTTTCAGCGTGGCCTCGGCTTCGCGCACCGCACCGGGTTTGTCGCCACTGGCCAGCAGCGTGGCCGCCAGGTCGCGCCGCACCGGATACCAGAAGGCCGGCGGGTCGGAGAAGCGCTGGAAGTCGGGGGTTTCTTCCATCGTCGCCCCTTCGCGATACGCCGCGATAGCGTCCGACCAGCGACCCTCGAGCACGGCGATACGGCCCCTCAGCACGGCGCGGGTGATGCCAAGCAACTGCTCCGGCGCGCGCCCGCCGTCGTCGACCTTGCCTTTGACCAGCGTGGCCGGGATGGCGTCCAGTTCGGCTTTTACGCCGGCCACATCTTTTTCATAGGCAAAGGCTTCGCCGCGGGCAAAGTGCCAGGCGGCCTTGAGGTACGGCAGCTTGGGCTCCTTCAGGGCGAGCACGGCCAGCGGATCGTCGAAGCGGGCCACTGCGAAATAGCCTGCGGCGGAATACAGCTGGATGAAAGGCGATCCCTTGCCGCGGTTCTGGGCGTTGTCGATGAGCGGCCGCGCGAGCATCAGCGCCGCGCGCGAATCGCCCGCCATCATCGCTCCGCCCACGCCGAAAATGACGTTGTGCGCGTGATAGGGCAGTTCGAACGCACCGCCGTGCTCGGGGTAGCCCAGCCGCGCGGCGTTGGCCTGATCGATCTTTACCGCGCGCACATTGGCGTCGGCGGCGTCCTGATAGCGGCCCACCCAGTACCAGGTGTGCGACGGCATGTGGATCAGGTGGCTGGCGGCGGGTGCAAGCGCGGTAAGGCGGTCGGCGTAGGGCTCGGCCATCGCGGAGCGGCCCGCGGTTTCGCTGGCATGGATATAGAAATGGATGGCCGCCACGTTGTCGGGTGATCGGGCCAGCACCGGCTCGAGCAAGGTCATCGCCTTGAGTCCGGCTGGCTGGCGCTCCTCGTGCTTGGTCGGGGCGATCAGCACGGCATCGGCCGCCAGCACGTTGATGGTGTCGTCGGCCGGGTAGCGGCGGGCGAGCCGCGTCATGGCGTCGGCGTAGTTTCTGTCGCGCCTTTCGGTGTTGCCGCGGCGAAAGCGTGTGACAAGCGCATGGGTCAAGTCGCGCTCACGCGTGCTGCCATGCGCGCGTGCGAGCTTTTCGGCGCGGCGCGCCAGTTTCAGGAGGCCGACGCGCTCCTTCGCATGCTTGTCGTAGTTGAGCGTGGGCCCGGACGTATAGGCCAGCCCCCAGAGACACATGGCGCACGCGGGGTCGAGCCGTGTCGATTCCTTCATCGCCGCCATCGCGGCCTTGTGTGCAAAAGCGAACGCCAGAACCATGCCGTTGGTGAAGTAGGCCTGCGCCTGCGCACTGTCGGTGGTGATGGGGTAGTCGCCGTTGCCGTAGCCCTCCAGCAGCGTCGGGCGCGTGTCGCCGGCGTGCAGCGCGGGCGCCGGCGCGTGCGTGTTCGGGTGGATCGCTTCGGAGGCGGGCGAGGGCGGTCCGTGATCCTGGCCGGTGTTCCCGGCCACTTGCGTGGGGCTCGTCGCCGCGCGGGTCGCGTGCTGGAGCGCTTGTGGCGCTGCGGTAATGCCACCTGCCGCCAGGCTCATCACTACCAGGCAAGAAGCGATCACGCACGGCTTCGTCATGAGCGTCATTGGATTTCGCCACCCGTTCCTATGGCTTCTGCGTCGGGCTGAAAAACACCCTGCAAACCGTGAATCACCGGGACGCACAGTACATGCAGTACAGCCCGAGGGCATGGCGCGCCACCAGATCCCGTCCCGTGCGTCGCCCGCACGCGGCGGTGGTAATCCATCGGCAAACACGCCTGCAGTGCTGCGGGCCGGTCGCGAGAGGCTTTGCGGAGCAGCACGTCTGACGTGCTGCTTGGCTGGATGTATCGGGAACGATCGCCGCCGCGCCGAGGCAGCGGGTGACGAACCGGGTCCAGCGAGCGAGGTTCGTTTCACTGGCCCCAGCCATCCTGTTGCTCCGGGGCGGCCCGGGCATTTCGAGGGTGACCACGCGCGACGCCATCACGGCAGGGCGCCGGGGAGGGGCAGGACGGAAAGCCATGCCTCAGGACTTTCCGCGTGACCTTCGGCACTGACATGGTGTAATAGACATGTACAACAGTGCGTCGGCGCGATAGGCGGCAAATCCAGGGGAAGCAGGGTGTTGCAGTTAACCAACGTAGGCCACGTCTACGACAACGGGACCCGCGCGCTGGACGGGGTCACGCTTACGATCCCGCGCGGCATGTTCGGGCTGTTGGGCCCGAACGGTGCCGGCAAGTCGACCCTGATGCGCACGGTGGCCACCCTGCAGGCGCCGACCGAAGGCCAGATCCGCTTCGGCGACATCGACGTGGTCGCCGATCCCCAGAAGCTGCGACGCACGCTGGGCTACCTGCCGCAGGATTTCGGCGTGTACCCGCGCGTGTCGGCCCACACCATGCTCGACCACATGGCGGCATTGAAGGGCATCGCCACCGCGGGCGAACGCCGCGAAACGGTGGAGAAACTCCTGCAACAGGTGAACCTCTGGAATGTGCGCAACAAGGCGCTGGCCGGCTTCTCCGGCGGCATGCGCCAGCGCTTCGGCATCGCCCAGGCGCTGATCGGTAACCCGCGGCTGATCATCGTGGACGAGCCGACTGCCGGACTCGACCCGGAAGAGCGCAATCGCTTTCTCAACCTGCTGGCCGAGATCGGCGAGACCGTGGTGGTGATTCTCTCCACCCACATCGTCGAGGACGTCGCCGACCTGTGCCCGCAGATGGCGGTACTGGCCGCGGGCCGCATCCAGCTCCAGGGCGCTCCGCACGACCTGATCCGCGCCACCGACGGGCGGATCTGGAAAAAGACCATCGGGCGCGACGAACTGGACGCGTGCAAGACCCGCCACCACGTCATCGCGACCCGGCTGTACGGCGGCCGCACGGTCGTGCACGTGCTGTGCGACGCCGATCCGGGCGACGGCTTCGTGGCCCAGCCGGGCGATCTGGAAGACGTCTATTTCGCGACGCTCGCGCAACCGCGACGCGCGGCCTGAGGACACCCCGATGCTCTGGAAGGTCGCCGCGTTCGAATTTCGCTACCAGCTCGGCAGCCTGCTGTTCCGGGTCGTCGCGGTGTTGTTGCTGCTGGGCGCTTTCACCGACATGGCCGTGTTCAAGCTGGTCAAGACCGGCGGCGGCAATGTCCTCTACAACAGTCCACACGCCGTCATCGTGGTGCACCTCATGGTGTCGCTGCTGTTCCTGTTCGTCGGCGCGGCATTCGTCTCCAACGCGGTGCTGCGCGACAGCCAGACTGGCTTCGGCCCGCTGATACGCGCAACGCCGATCACCAAGTCCGCCTACCTGGGCGGGCGCTTCCTGGCTGTCTTCGGCATCGGCGCGGTGATCCTGGCCATGGCGACGCTCGGCTCATGGCTGGGCACGCTGCTGCCGTTCGCCAACCGCGCGATGCTCGGGCCGAACCACCTCGCGGGCTTTGCACTCGGCTACGGACTGTTTGCCCTCCCCAACGTGCTGATCATCTCGGCGATTCTGTTCGCGCTGGCAGCGGCGACGCGTTCGATGGCCGGCACGTTCGTCGGTGTCATCGTGCTGCTGATCTTCTATCTGGTCGGCCAGCGGCTGATGGAAGGCCAAACCGAGCTGGCGACCGTCCGCGTATTCGCCGATCCGTTCGGTGTGTCCGCCTACATGGCTTCCTCGCGTTACCTGACCGCCGTGCAGCTCAACGCCGGTGCAATTCCCATCAGCGGGTTGCTGCTGCAGAGCCGGCTGTTGTGGGTGGCGCTGGCCCTGGCCTGTCTGGCGATCACCTACCGTCTTTTCAGCTTCACCGAACCGGCGACGGCGCCCCCCCGGGCAGGCAACTCGCGTGACCGGAACGCCGAGGCTCCGGCACAGCCCCATGCGTCGATCGGCACCCTGCCGAATGCGCGGTTCGGCGCGCAGAGCGCGCGGGCCCAGTTCCTCGCCCGGCTCGCCATGGAAATGCGCTTCGTGGTCCGCAGCCCGCTGTTCCTGATCCTGCTTGCCCTCGCCGTGCTGACCACGTTCCCGGGCCTGTGGAGCGCGACCGGCTGGATGGATGTTCCGCTGTACCCGCTGGCGTCCGTGCTGGTGCCCAACATCGAGGGGAGTTTCGCCACCGTCCTGGTGGTCGTGGCGGCGTTCTACGGCGGCGAGCTGGTCTGGCGCGAACGCGAGCGCAGGATCAACGAGATCGTCGATGCCGCGCCGCTGGAACCCTGGGCGCTGATGCTGCCGAAGATGCTCGGCCTGGCGCTGGTACTGGTGGCGACACTCTGCGTGGGTGTCGCCATGGCCCTGCTGGTGCAGGCGTTGAAGGGGGGCGTGCCGCTGGCGCCGGGTCAGTTCCTGCTCTGGTGCCTGCTGCCCATGGGCGTGGACGCGATCCTGGTGGCTGTGCTCGCGGTGTTCCTGCACGCGCTGAGCCCGAGCAAGTACGCCGGATGGGGCGTGATGGTGCTCTACATCGGCGTGCTTCTGTTCGGCCCGGGCGCCGGCTTGGAAAACCCGCTGTGGATCTACGGCCGGGCGCCCGGCGTGCCGTTCACCGACATGGCCGGCCAGGGCAATGCCTGGGCCGCGGCCTGGTGGTTCCGGCTGTTCTGGGCCGCGGTCGCCACGCTGCTGATGGTGGCCGCCCACCTGTTGTGGCCGCGCGGCACCGCGCATGGCCTGAAAACGCGCTTGCGCCTGGCCCGCACGCGCCTGACACGTTCCGCCCGCCTGGCCGGTGCCTGCGCCGCGGTGATGCTCGCGCTGAGCGGCGGGTGGATCGTCTACAACACGCTGGTGCTCAACGACGGCGTGCGGCCCGACCCGGATCGCTACCTGGCGGAGTACGAGCAGCGCTATTTCAAATACGCCGCGCTGCCGCAGCCGGTGGTGCGCCACGTCGAACTGAATGTGGCGCTGTACCCGGAGCGCATCCTGGCCGACGTGCGCGGCAGCTACCGCCTGGTCAACGAGACCGACCGGCCCATCGAGCAGGTGCACGTGCGGCTGTTGAACTCCGACATTCAGTTGCTCGGCCTCGATCTCCCCGGGGCGCGGCTGGAGCGGGACGACCCGGTGTTCCACTACCGCATCTACCGCTTCGACCACCCGATGCAGCCGGGCGAGGCGCGCGTGCTGCGCTTTCACACGCGCCTGCAGCAGGTCGGCTTCCGTGCCAGCGGCACGCAGACCAGCATCGTCTCCAACGGGACCCAGCTCGACACCGTGCACGCCACGCCCCGGATCGGCATGAGCGACCTGGGCCTGCTGGAAGATCCCTCGATCCGCCGCAAGTACGGTCTACCGGAACGCGCACCGTTCCCGCGGCTCGATGATCTGTCGGCCACCTACGTCACGCCCAACAGCGACCTGAGCTGGACCAGCTCGTCCATCACCGTGTCCACGTCCGCCGACCAGGTTCCGGTCGCTCCGGGCAGGCGTGCATGGGAACGCGTGCAGGGTGGTCGGCGCTCAGCCCTGTTCGTGTCCGAACAGCCGATGAAGAACCTCCTTTCGATCAACTCCGGCCGCTTCGCGGTGAAGGAATCGAGCGCGGGCGGCATCACCTACCGGATCTACTTCGATCCGCGTCACGCCTGGAACGTGGACCGCATGATGAAGGTCATGCAGGCGTCCATCGGCTACTACAGCCGCGCCTTCGGGCCGTACCAGTTCACCCAGCTGCAAGTGGTCGAGCGGCCGGATGCGGGCGGCGGGCATGCTTACCCGGGCATCCTCTCCGTGGGGGAGGGCATCTTCGAGATGGACCTGCGCGATCCGGGCCAACTGGACATGGTCAGCATGCTGACCGCGCACGAGATCGCCCACCAGTGGTGGGGACACCAGGTGACGGGGGCGCGCATGCAGGGCGGCTCGCTGCTCTACGAAACGCTGTCGCAGTACTCCGCGCTGATGGTTCTTCGCCGGCTCGAAGGCGAGGCGATGGCCAGCCGGTTCCTGCGCTTCCAGATCGACCGCTACCTTGCCGGCCGCCGCACGCAGGTGCTGCAAGAGCAGCCCCTGGTCAGCGCGAGCCTCAACCAGGACTACATCAACTATGGCAAAGGCGCGCTGGCGCTTTACTTCCTGCAGCACCGGATCGGCGAGGACGCGGTCAACCGGGCGCTTCGCCGCTTCGTGGACAGGTACCGCTTCTCGGTTGCACCGTATCCCCGCTCACTGGATCTCATCGCCCTGCTGCGCGAGGAGGCCAAGACCCCGGCCGACCAGGCGCTGATCACCGACCTGTTCGAGCGGATCACGCTCTACGACCTGAAGGTGGTGCATCCGACCGCGGTCAAACGCCTGGACGGCAAATGGGATGTGACGGTACCGGTCGAGGCGCGAAAGCTCTACGCCGATGGCAAGGGCGAGGAACACGCGGCGCCGCTGGACGAGCCGATCGAGGTCGGGCTGTTCACCGCCGATCCCGGTGAGCTGACGCCCACCAAGGCGTCGACGCTCACGATGGTGACCGCGCAGGTCCATAGCGGCAAACAGATTCTCCGTTTCGTCACCGCCGAGCGCCCGGCCTTTGCCGGAGTCGATCCGCACGCCTTGCGCATCGACCGCAACCTGGCGGACAACGTCGCCCCGATCGCCGACTGAAGCGGGTGCCGCACCTGCCCCTAGATTGCCCGCCCTCGGCGAAGTTCGCGCGGTTGGGAATTGCAGCCTGCGATTGTTGGCCAGAGCCTGGCGCGGGGGCTCTGGCGGTTGGCAGGCCCGGGCACTCCCGGTCGATGCCGTGGAGCCACCGCGCATGTCGCTCATGGCATACGCTTTTCCCGCGCCGGCTGGTCGCGCCCGCAGGGCTCGCGGATGATGTCGAACGCGCGCCTCTGGGGCAATGCCGGCCACGTGGTGAGGGCCGGACGCAGGCAAGGATGTTTGGAAAGGGGACGGCTGCAAGACCCACCACAGGTCGGGTGATCAGCGCGCCGCTTGTGGTGGGCCGTGGTCGCATCCGCAGCGCCCTACCAGTTCGCGCTGAAATTGATGAGGTCGAGCACATAGACCGTCCAGGCCAGGGCGCCACTGGCCAGGGCTACCAGCCACGACCAGCCGCGGGAAAGCCAGTGACGGTCCGTATCGCGCCACGCGCCCCACATCTGGGCAAGCGCCGCGGGCGCAGTGAGTAAAGCCAGCGTTCCCAGTAGCAAGCGGACCGCAAACGGCATCACGAACAGCACCTTGAAGTCGATCGCCAGCGCCAGCCCGAAAAGTGCCCACGCGACGATCGCGACAATAATCGTCCAATATCCGCGCCGCGCCCACCGGTTTGCCAAGGAGGCGGGGTTGGCCGACGCCGCAAAGCGGCTCCCGGCATAGGCCGGGACAAATCGATGGAGCAGCCGGCTGGCAAGGCGAACGAACAGGGCGAGCAGAATCGTGGCGAAGCCGAACGCGGCAATGGGCGGGAGAACATCCGTCAACGGCGGGGCCCGTTCAAAAACAGCGACCGGATACAACGCGGCGCTTGCGATGCGCGCAACCCGGTCCTGGCGATCGCGAACCACGGCCAGCGGAATCCCGGAGGACTTTTCGACGAAGCGGTCCTTCCCTTGGGGCAGCCAGCGCGTGACCTGTCCTGCAGACAAGATCGTCAGCGAGCCGTCGCCCTGGGCGAAGACATCTCGCAGCAACCGTCCTGACCTGACGAAGCGGGGAAGGCTGGAACCGGGGCGGATGTCCGGAAGCCAACGTGACGCGAGCCTCTGTGCAGCGCGGGGTTCCACGATAGCCGGGCGCGAAAGGCAGCGGCGCCAGCGCGCCCGACGCGTCTGTTCGCGCGCGGGATAACCGGGTCAGGGCGATTCCGCGCGCGGGCGGCACCAGGGCTGGCAGGCTGGCATCAGCGTCCGGCTATCCGAAATGATGCGCGGCACCGGATTCTCCCCCGTCGGCATGCCGGCGTCTGGGTGGAGCACCACACGCAGGCGGCCGGCCGAGGGGCCGCCGGGCGGGCGAGCGTGCGCTTGCCTACACATGGACGTGACTAGAGTGCGCGGCTGGGGCGCAACGCTCCGCAACATCGGGAGTGGACGTGCTGGAAAAATGGATGGGTCTGCTGGGCGGCGCGTTGATGGGCTTCATCTCCCACGCCGGGTATCTCGGCATCTCGCTGCTGATGGCGCTGGAGAGCGCGTGTTTGCCGCTGCCGTCGGAAGTGATCATGCCGTTTGCCGGCTACCTCGCTTACCAGGGCACGCTCACGCTGTGGGCGGTGGCGCTGGCTGGCGCGGTGGGCTGCGTGGTCGGTTCATGGGCTGCCTATGCGCTCGGCGCGTGGGGCGGCCGGCGCGCGATCGAGCGCTTCGGCAAATACGTGCTGCTGTCTTCGCAAGATCTGGATCGCGCCGATCGCTGGTTCTCGCGCTACGGCGAGATCATCATCTTCGTCGGCCGCCTGCTGCCGGTGGTCCGCACGTTCATTGCGCTGCCCGCCGGCATCTCGCACATGCCGTTCTGGCGATTCACCCTCTACACCTTCGTCGGCTCGCTGATCTGGTGCTGGTGCCTGGCGTGGGTGGGCCTGAAGATGGGCGAGCACTGGGACACGCTCGGCGCCATCTTCCATCGCTTCGATGCGGTCATCATCGCCATCTTCGTGCTGGGGCTGGCGTGGTTCGTGTGGCACCGCGTGCGCGACATGCGCAGGAGTTCCTCGTGAACGGGACGCTGCGAACACTGCGGCGTTCCGTCGTAGCGCGCTTCCCTTCGAGAGGAATGCGAAACGGTATCTGGCGCACGGGGCGCGACCATCTGCCGAGTAGGGCGGCGATGCGCCGCCCCGAAAGCACAGAAAGCCGGGACAGCTTTCCGACCGCGGAGCCTGCAGCTTTCCCATGCTCACCCCCCAGCCTCCGTTCGCGTTGGCGGCTTGCACGTCGGCGGCACCGTGTTCCGTACAGAGCGAAATCGCGCCGTCGCCCGTCGGCCCTTCTCGCTTCGTGACGCCGTGTCGATGCCAACAGACGAGGATGCCGCATGGTGCGGTGATCAACGCCGCAGATCCGCCGGCGCGTTGGGTGCAGGCAGCCGCTCAGCACCCCGTCTTCGCATCCATTTGCGTCCACTGATCGCGCGGGGACGAGGCGGAGCGGCGGAACATCGGCTTGGCTGCGTCGTCTTCGGCGGTGACGGCCGCGGGCATGTCGGGCGACGCCGCGGCACGTGCACCCCGCTTGGCGTCGGCCGGTGTGGTCGCGCTCGCGAGGATGCGGTTGAAGGTGGACCTGACCGTCCTCTCGTCGTCGTCGAAGTCGCCGTGGTGCATGGCGTTCGACGCGCTTGGCGACTCGTCCGGCGCACTGTTCGGTGCGAGGACCAGCTCCGCGCCTAGTTTCTGGAGCGTCTCGCGCAGCTCGGCATCTATGCAGCGCTCCATGCCCAGGATCGTCCCTTGGCACTTGAAGTGGCGACCGCCCGAGTCGGCAAGGTGCTGCTTCGGTGTTCATGAACGGCGTCGGAGACGCCGGGGCATGACGCTGAATCGCCATGGCGCCACGGCTCGTGGCTTGGCTACCGAGCGTCGGTGCAGCTGCAGGTGATCCATCTTCCGTGGACGTTGCGGCAATTTGCGGTGAGCAACGCGTCAAAGCGTGCGCTGCGTCACGCAAGACTCGCGCGCTGGTGTGATTCGTCTAACAAACGGTCAGCTGGCATGTGCGTAACTTGCTGCTGCAAGGTAGGACCCTTTCCCTTTCCCCCGCGAGCTTGACAAGGCACGTCTCGAACGTCCGCGGAATACGACGTGTCTTGGAGTCTCCGAATGAAGTTTTTCCGCAATCCCCAGGCGGGGCATGGTTCGCGCATCCCTGCTTCAGCGCTCGCTCCCCACGCTTCCCTCGCAGCCCGGCAGTCTCTTGGCAAACCTTCGCGGTATCTGCGTGGCGTGGCCGCGGGAAGCTGCGCGGTGTTGTTCACCGCACTGACGGTCACGATGTCGTCGTCCGCATTTGCCGCGACAGTCCCCGCAGTGACGGCGGCGCATCCGCGCCTGCTCCTCGATACGTCGACGCTGTCGGCGCTTCGCCAGCACGCAGCGGCCAACACGCCGGAGTGGCAGATGCTCAAGTCGGTGTGCGACTCGTACATCGGCGGCACCGTGAACTACCCCACGGGGAGCGCGTACCCGAACCTGCCCAACATCGGTGCGGGTTACCAGGGCGAGTCGTACCTGCCGGCGCTGCTGTCGGAGGCGCTGTGCTACCAGACGCTCAAGCCGAGCAATGCCAAGGCAGCGGCGACTTACGGCGCGAAGGCCGTCGACATCCTGACCAAGATGGCCGCGCCGTACGGCAGCCAGGGCTGGAACCCGAACAGTGACGACGGCTATGCCATGCGCAACTACGGCGTGGGCTTCGGGCTGGGCTACGACTGGCTGTACGAGCTGCTCACCCCGGCGCAGCGCACCCAGGTCTACACCACCGCCAATGCGTGGGTGACGTCGTTCGAAACCAAGACGTTCGAGTACGACCACCCGCAGAGCAACTATTTCGCCGGCTACTTCCACGCCAAGGCGGCCATCGCCCTGGGCACCTACGGGGAAAATCCGAGCGCCCCTGCGCAGTGGACAGACTGGTACACGCGCCAGTTCGGCCAGCGCGTGCAGCCGTTTTACGCGCAGCACCTGACCGGCGGTGGCTGGCCGGAAGGCTTCGGCAACTATGCGCCGCTGGGCATCCTCAACATGAGCCTGGCGGCACGCGAGGTGAAGACGGCCACCGGTACCGATATCGTCCATGCGACGTCCGCGCCCTTCAGTTTTCCGCTGGACAACGCCGACTACATGATCCACTTCACCTGGCCGTCGCGCGTGTACTTCGACGACCGCGACATGAACCATGCGAACAACCCCACCATCGGCATCGGCATGCCGGGTACCACGCAGGTAGGGCTGGCCGAGTCGATCCTGGGTGAGCTGGGGTTCTGGAAGTCGCCGCGAGTAGGCGTGTTCCACCAGTACCTCAACCAGGTGAGCGCCGCGACCAAGGGCTTCAACAGCTCGGATCCGTGGCTGCTGTTCCTGGAGACCAATCCGGCTGCCCCGACCGCCTCGGTGGCCGCCTTGCCGCTGTCGTACTTCGCCAAGGGCATGAACGCCGTGGCGGCACGCTCGGACTGGGGCACCGCGGCCAGCTGGATGTCGCTGCGCGCGGGGCCTTACACCAACGCGCCGTCGCAGGGCGAGCAATACTTCGACCAGGGTGGCCTGGCGCTCACCCGTGGCAACACCCCGCTGCTGGTCAATGCCGGAGGCTGGATGGTGCATGGATCCACCGGCAGCGCCGACGAAGACCGCATCTACAACGACAACTACGGTAGCCGCAACGGCACGCTCTACATGGGCAACCGCCAGCTGTACAACATCTTTTACGTGTTCAGGAAAAGCGGCAGCACGATTCTCGAGGGTGGTTCGCAGCAGGCACGGACTGCGGAAGACAACCAGGTGCGCACGCGCGTGGGAGCTTTCGAGGAAGGCGGTCACTACGTCTACACTCGCGCCGACCATATCGAGGACATGTACGGGAAGTTCTCGGCCGGCCCGGCCGTGGCCGCGTGGTCGCGTGAGGTGGTCTACCTGCGTCCCCACCGGTTTGTGGTGCACGACCGCACCACCGCAGGGAGCAGCGCCTACGACCAATATCTGGCATGGCATTTCCCCGCCAAGCCCGTCAAGGGCGCGGCGCCCGCCG